>Ga0185299_10000004_pt1 | contig 1055218 bp, 945 predicted proteins | sample PaiPotPPA55metaG_FD_128002 | JGI IMG/M metagenome (GOLD analysis project Ga0185299, IMG submission 128002) | Iron sulfur acid spring bacterial and archeal communities from Banff, Canada, to study Microbial Dark Matter (Phase II) - Paint Pots PPA... ...
ATTCGCCGCCTGGAATTGATTCGGGTCGGTGAAAATAAGTACGTCAGCGCCGAGTGTTTAAGCGCGCTCCAAGGGCAAGTAGGCATGCTGGTTTGCCCCCTGCTCCGCCGCTTCGTATAGATTGCAGCTCGCTTGAGTTTCATCGGCGTGGATAGTTCTCAATGTCACAGCACAAAAGTGGACCATATGATCCGGAGACCGCTGCATCGACGAGGCGTTCAGACCACCGGGCACTCAGCACGTTACTGGACGGTCAGCATAACCGCTGTCGCGGGCTGAGTGGAACCTGCCGTGCGAGTAACGCTGATGGTATAGGTGCCAGCCAACCTGCCACCCATGCCGCCACTTCCACGACTAGGATTGCTCCCGCCACCGCAAGCCACCTGGGACACACAGCCTGCAACCAGCAGGAACACAAGGTAGTAGCTCAATATTTTCCAACGATTGGGTGCGGCCATCCCCGCCGTGCCCAGGAGGATCGCTGGCAGGAGCAGCCAAGTGGAATAAATCGGACTTCGCCGACCACTCGGGAACTGCGCGAGGGCTGCAACATTGACCGCGGATCCTCGGTCCGGGGCCGCCAACATTTGGGGCCCACTCAGCCGCTGCCTCAGGTTGTGCACAAGTCCCACACCAACCGCAGTGGGCAAGCCCATAGCACGGCTCATGAAACTGGACACCTTGTCGGCCTTCCCGATAGAAACAGCGACAGCTTCTATCTTGCGTGGGCGAGCGGTACAACCGTTATGGGATGAGACTGCGCTGCAGATCGACGATCAACCTACGACCTTTGGGTTATGAGCCCTGCAGAATAAACGACAGCAATGCATTCAACGACTTGACGGCGCCGGGAACGACACAGAGTCATTAAAAAGACACGAAAGCACAGTTATCGGACCACTGTCGGAACACTGTTCAATCTTGTCAGCTTCGCTGCTTGGCGACATCCTGAAAATCTTGTATGGTCCGTGCACGCAGTTGCGCCCACAGTCCCATCTCGCTATCGTTTCTGCAAAGCACTGGCGAGTCACAGCAGTTGGCTGAGGAAGGTCTTCGCCGGAACTACTACTGGCCGGTGAACCGTAAAACAGTCGACTCGTTGATAGGCCAATTTCATTACCACCTGGAAGGCGTGGGCGGCTTTCGTCTGCCCTTGAAAGTAGGCGAGCGATGGCGAGAGGCTTGTGTCACTCAGCCTCACTTCTACAAGGAACCACGGCTTTCGGTCCCGCACCACCAAAAAGTCCACTTCGCGTTTCTGCTTGTCACGCAGGTAACGCAACTCGAAGTCGCCAAACCCCAGATCGGTCCAGCCTTCTACTGCCTTGAGTAGATGACAGGCGACGAAAGTTTCCGCCCGCGCCCCATCGTCCGTCAACCCGCTCCAGTCACGCTGGAACCACTTCGGTTCTTTTCGTAGAGCCTTGGCAACGTTTTTGAACCAAGGGCGCAGCATGAAGCCGTAATGCAGACGAGCCAGCAGATCAATCCAAAGTTTGACCGTATCCACCGACACTTGGATCTCTCGGGCAAGACTGGAATAGACAAGCTGCTGAGCGCTCCGTTCAGCGAGAAGTTGCATCAGAATTTCCATCGTCCCCAAATCGGTCACTTGCGCGACCTCACGTAGGTCTTCGCGCGACAACTGCTCTTGCCGCAAGGAACGCCAGCGGCGTGTGAAACGACTGTCGCGCCGGAAAAATGGTTCCGGAAATCCGCCATGCTCCCACAGCGCGTCCCAGTCGGCTGACGCGATCTCGGCGGGCGGTTGAATCTCCTTCGAAGGCACGTCCGTTCTCATGCTTTCGCTCACGCTCAGCGGATGCATACGGTAGAGCAGGTAGCGCCCCATAAGGCTGTCGCTGCCGCGGCGGAAAACTTCAATCCTAGAGCTTCCCGTGACAATCAAGCGCACTCGGTCGCCGTAGGTGTCAAAGAAGCCTTTGAGCAAAGCTTTCCATTTGGTGTACTTGTGCAGTTCGTCGAGTACTGCGATGGGTGGCCGTCTTCGAAGCTGGTCTAGCTGCAGGGCCTCGGCCAGCGCCGCGGGGCCACGCAACATGCGCCGCCGGTCATCGGTGTTGTCCCAATTCAGATACGCATCGCTGATTGACCGGCAGGCCGTTGTCTTTCCGACCTGGCGTGGTCCCGACACCAACGCCATCTGGCGATGCCTTTGGAGGTGGTCGGTTAAGACTTCGGTATAGAGACGCCGACGTTCTTTCATCAGGACCATTATCGCGCATATCGCAAAATAGTCCAGACCATTTTACGATAGGCACGAAGACTTTCTCGCATCTTTGGGAAATCCTTATTGGGGGTCCAAAAGGGGTTTGTGAAACCCAAATGTGTCAAGTTTTATTGCAACAAAACTTGACATAATAATTCCGGGGAGTTCAAGTCGTTTGTTCAAAACGAGAGCCACGGCTGACTCTGTCCCCCTTTCCATACAGGTACTGATGCGATAAGACGATAAGACAACTTTGTGCTGCTAGATACAGTACTTCCACTCCCGACTTTCGACAGAGGAAAGAGAAGGCTTCGATTTGTCGCTGGACCCGTAGCGGGACCTGCGGCAGCCCTGCTTCTGAGCTATTGTGCGTTCCGATTGCACTTTAATCTTGCGACGGCAGATCTGGCAAAAGTGTTGCTCAACTGGAAACAGCAGAGCTGCTTCCAACGGGATGAGGATTGGGTGTTCCCAAATCCCGCCACGGAGAAGCCTTACTGGCAGGAAGAAATCCAGAAGAAGCACATCAAATCCGCTGCAGAAGCGGCTGGCTTGGGCACCGGAATCGGCTGGCATACATTCCGACACTATGCCGAATTCCTGAATATGCCGAATGACCGCGCGATGGCAGCAGCCTGAGCCTTTCCGGGCCCGAGTCATTCGGAATAGTCTGGCGCCAGCCGAGTGTGGAAATAGCGGAAATACGGAACAGGCCAAGATAGGATTCGCCCAAGGCATGCGTTGGCGTAGTCTGCTGGACCGGCCTGGAAACCAGCCTTGGAGATGCAACTCGCCGGCACGCCGATGACGCTCACCAAGGGAAAGAGAGGACGTAAACGACCTGATGCCGAGCGCTGAGATTCCGGTGAAGCACAACGGACTATGCCGCATGGAGCCGAGTGGCACGATGGAGGATCCGCAGGATTCACGCAGTTTCCAGAGCGTTTCAGAACTTCAATTCGGCACTATTCGGCATAGTCTCGGATTCGGCATAGTGACGCTCCTCGACGAAACCGGAGCGCCGATGAAGGTGCAACAGGAGCTAATGCGGCACGCCAGTATTCAGACGACCATGAACGTTTATGGGCAGGCTCTATCGAGCACAAAGCGCCAAGCAAACAGCAAGGTCGTTCAGATGGTGCTCAACCCGGAAGTCTCGATGCAGACAAATGAAAAGGCAGCCGACGTTGCGGCTCCCTGATCAATTGCGTTTTTCTTATTGGGGGTTTTTGGGGGTTTCTCGGTTTAACCCAAATTCCCGTAAGCTTATGATTCCTTTGGTTGCGGGGGGTGGATTTGAACCACCGACCTTTGGGTTATGAGCCCAACGAGCTACCAGACTGCTCCACCCCGCACTTCGATCATAATCAATGGGTTCTACATCGTCAAACTTTGACTGCCTCGGCGCGGTGCAGTTACGGCCCGTCTCTCTGATTTTCTTGCGCCCTTAGCGGAATTTCTTTGCGCACCAGGCTGCCAAAGCTTGTATCCGCAAGCTGCGTGAAGGGCGCAAAGAAAAACCAAACAGGATCACTGCTCGGCCTTAGTGACCTCAAAGGGGTCATCCCCCACTCCCCAGGCGCCGCGCTGCAAGTGGGTTGTCTATCAGGAAACCACGCGGCCGCAAGAATTTTCGCATCTCGCCGCCTGGCGCCTGCATCGAATCAGTGCCGTTCACGAGTCTGCAATCCAAGCCTCGATTTGCATCCAGCTAAGGAGACATCACTTATGCCCAAGAAAGACTTCAATGGAAAATCGTCCGCCGCTCGAGATAAAGTGAGCGCGCAGCCCCGCCTTCACCAGAGTGCCCCCGAAATTCAGCAGTATGGAACCGTTTCCCACATGCTGCCGCTCGATTTGGAAGAGCCCGTGCGGCTGGAGATGACCGAGCAACTGAATCTCATGCTGGCCGATACCATGACCTTGCGCGATCTCTATAAGAAATCGCATTGGCAAGTTGCGGGGCCGACCTTTTATCAGCTTCATCTGTTGTTCGACAAACACTACGGAGAACAGTCCGAACTGGTGGACACCATCGCCGAGCGGATTCAGCTACTGGGAGGAATATCCATCGCCATGGCGGCGGACGTGGCTGAGACCACGCGCATTGAGCGGCCACCGCGAGGCCGGGAAGAAGTGCCGGTGCAGATTTCGCGCCTTCTGGATGCCCACCAGGTCATCATCGGCAACTGCCGCAAGCTGGCCGAGCGTGCCGACAAGCTGGGCGATGCCGGAACCAACGACCTGGTAGTCAGCGACGTGCTCCGCACCAACGAACTCCAAGTATGGTTTCTGAGTGAGCACCTGGTGGATGAACCGCTGGTCCATGCCGAGCCACAGGGCATACGTAACGTGGGCTGATCTCTGATAAATGATAAATAAAGATAAATAAATCGAGCAGGCTCGCTCCGGGCCTGCTCGAGTTGCAAAAGTCCGTTCCTTCCGTAGACTATTTTGCCCCTCCGACTTTCAGATTGTCGTGATCGTAATATTCGTACGCCGACATGGGCTTCTCGCCACCTTTTTTCCAGGTGCGCGAGTCTTCCGGTAACTTGCCCAGCACGCGCGCCATTTCTCGAATGTGCATGGCCACGGTTCCGCAGCACGCTCCGATAAAGTTGATCCCGAGATCGCGAGCATTCTTGGCATAATCGCCCATTTCCTTGCGGGTAAGCTGCAGCGGATCTAAGGCGTAGGGAAATTCGGGAAGGCTGGTGAAGTCGGGTTTTTCTTTGGGCGTGCGATAAGCGACTGGCTGGCAGGCCAGGTAGCCCGATACCGCCTTCCGCATCTGCTCCATGGGGGCAAGAATGTGCTCCGGCGGGCGCAGGCAGTTCATGCCGACAATATCCGCGCCTGCATCGAGCAGCGCTTTCGCGGCATCTGCCGCGGTTTTGCCCTCGGCGGTTTCGTTCTTGTTCTCAAAGCAAATCGTCACCATCGTCGGCAATCCGGTTTTCTTTCCCCGCTCCACGGCGATCAAAGCTTCACCCAGCCACGAGAAAGTTTCGCCAATGATGAAATCCACTCCCTCATCCACCTGCACGGCGAGTTGCTCGTCGAATGTTTTGCGGACGCGGTCCGCTGCCGAAGGGCTGTCCGGTTCGTACATCCAGGTAAGGCTCAGATTTCCCGCGACCAGACAGCGATCCCCGGCAACCTCGCGGGCAATGCGCACCGCAGTGCGATTCAATTCCGCGAGCCGGTTTTCAAGCCCCACGGTTGCCAGCTTGTCGCGGCTGGCATAGAAGGTCAGAGCCTGCAGCACCTCCGATCCGGCCTCGCGAAATTCGACGTGCAGTTCGCGCAAGGCCTCGGGATGGGTAAGCGCAACCTCAGGAGTAAACGGACCCGCGCGCACCCAGCCGCGCTTCTCCAGTTCCAGCAGATACCCGCCATCGCCCAATACGGGGCCTTCCTTCAATCGCTCCAGAATACCTTTCTTCTTCATGGTCGCTCCTTGCTTGCTGCAGTTCGGTTGTTGCGATTTCGTGTGCGAATTCAATCACGCCGCCTCTTTGAATCGTCCCTTTTTCCAATCACGCAGCGCCTGATGCGCGGCGTTGCGTCCGGGCGCGCCGGTCACGCCGCCGCCGGGATGCGCTCCCGCTCCGCACAAATAAAGCCCCCGAATCGGCGTGCGGTACTGTGCCCAGCCCGGCACCGGGCGCATAAAGAAAAGCTGCTCCAGTCGCAAATCGCCGTGGAAAATGTTGCCCTCGGTCAATCCGTAAGTGCGCTCGAGGTCGAGGGGCGTGAGCACCTGCCGCGCTTCGATTGCGCCTGGCACATTGGGCGCATACTCGGCAATTTTCTTCACCACGCGATCGCCAAGCAGTTCGCGGTTCCCATCCCAATCGCCTTCCCGCAACTTGTAAGGCACGTATTGCACAAAGCACGTCAGAATGTGTTTTCCCGGCGGCGCCAGCGAGGGATCGGCATTGGATGAGACCACGCAGTCAACCCACAGCTCCTCTGGGATCGCTCCAAACTTGGCAATGTCATAACAATGCTCAGCAAACTGGAGAGATGGAACCAGCGTGTAGAAGGTGCGCTCCAGCGCTGTGGCGTGGGCCGGGGTGCCCGTAAATTTCGGTTCTTCGCCGAGCACGAGATTGACTTTGGCGCAGGGGCCATCCATCTTGATGCCGCGCACCGCGAACAGGAAATCTTCCGGCAGTTCGCGCGACGAAATCATCTTCAGGAAAGTGCGCTTGGGATCGCAGTTGGAAAGAATCATCCGCGCGCGAATCTCTGTTCCATCTTCCAGGGCAACGCTGCAAGCTCGACCGTTTCGCACCTCAATCTGGGCGACGGGAGCCGAGGTTCGAATCTCCACGCCGAGTTTTTGTCCTGCCGCCGCCAGCGCCTGGGTAATCGATCCCATGCCGCCCATCACGTGGCCGGAGAATCCCTGCAGCTCATGCTCGCCACCGCTGAGCAAATGAAACAACAGCCCGATCGCCGTTCCCGGCTGATATGGACCGCCATGCTTGCCGTATACGTTGTTGGCCAGAAACAGCGTCTTCATTTTTTCCGATTCATAATTCTGATCGAGAAACTCACCCAGGCTGCCGGTGAGAAAAGAGATCAGTTGCGCGATCTCGGCGCTGGAGATCCCCCGAAAACGTTTTCCCACGCGAAGCAGATCGGTCCAGCCGCCGAGTGACGATGGATCGATCTCCGGCGGAGGCTCCATGAAAAATGGCTGCAGATAGCGCGCCAGCTTTTTCAGACGGTCATCGATCTCAACGAAGCGGGTGGCATCTTTTTCGGATATCTTCGCAAACTCTGCTTTCGCCCGCTCGCGATTCACCCACCAGGGAACCACGTGGCCATCGGGAAAGGGAACTTGAATCGCGGGATCGCATGGAACCATGCGCAGGCCGTGGTCGGCCAACCGCAGGTCGGCAATCACCTCCGGCCGCAACATGCTGGCAATATAAGAGGTGGTGGAAACCAGGCAGCCGGGTGCGATTTCTTCGGTCACGCAACATCCGCCGACAATTTCGCGGCGCTCCAGCACCAGGGTTGAGAGGCCGGCCCGGGCAAGATAGGCCGCGGCGGTTAGCCCGTTGTGGCCTCCCCCCACGATCAGGGCGTCGTAGATCGAGTTGAAGTGCGGTTTCATCAGGCGTGACTGATGGTCACCAGGCCCGGTTCTTGCGGAATCAATTTAATCCATGAGCCGCTAAAAATGAAGTTGAAAATTACAATCCGCTCTAGTATGCTTCCGTGACTTGGAGTCATTCATGAGCGGAATCGGCAGCAATCCCTTCACTTCTCCACGCTACGTGAGATCCATCCCTCCGCGGCCGCGGTCGGAGGCCAAGCGCTCACGTATCGTCGAAACCGCCATGCAGCATTTTGCCGAGCGCGGCTACCACGCCGCGCGGGTGGGCGACATCGCGGCCACGCTGGGCATTGCCAAGGGTTCTATCTTTCAGCACTTCGGCAGTAAAGATGGACTTTTTTTTGAGTGTTACAAGCGCGCTGTTCGAGGTTTGTCGAAATATCTCGATGCACCCGCCGAGGTTCGCGCCGCAGGCTTTTTTGCGGTGCTCTTTTACTGGTTGGCCCAGACCGAGCACCTGCTGCACGAAGATTGGATCCCTTACCGTATTTCGTTGCTGGGCAATTACGGCACTGATCTGGTTTTGAAGCGTGAGATCAACCGCTTCCTCGTGGCCGAAGATCCTTACGGCACGGTGGCTTTTGTGCGCTTCGGGCTGGAGCGTGGCGAATTGCGGACTGATCTGGATATTGAAATGATCGTCTCCATCGTCGATTGGACGATAGAGCGCTTTCAGGACGCGCTGCTTACCGCCGAACTTGATCCCGGCCTGTTCCGTAAGCAAGGCGAAATCCCGGAGAAGAAAGAGGCCCGCATCCGGCAATTCCTGACCGTCTTGCAGCGCGCCGTCGGGGCCGCGCGGTTTTATGATGTTCAGGAGCCTGGTGAAGTGAAAAAAGTCACCGCCCACCCGTTGGTGAAACGCAAAACAGTCGAGATAAGCGCGCGAGCGAGGTAACTGAGCCAAGAGGGTCCGAAGTCAGATTCAACGACTTGGTCCAACGACAGAGGAAGCCGGCAATCATGCAAGCATCGATCAGCCAGATCTTATCCAGTTATGACGAGCGCGCACCTCTGGCGCGGGCCTCCACCATTCCCGCCGCGTGGTACTTCGATGCGCGCATCGCGGAACTGGAGCGCCTCAGCGTATTCGGCAGGACCTGGCAACTGGTGGCGCGCATCGAGCAGGTAAAGTCGCCGGGACAGTTTGTGAGCACGACCGTGGCGGGTGAACCTATCGTGGTGGTGCGCGGCAACGACGGAGTTCTCCGCGCGTTCTACAACGTTTGCCGGCATCACGCCGCGGCGGTTGTTACTCAGCCCTGCGGCCAGGCTGCGCTGCTGCATTGTCCCTATCACGGCTGGAACTACGGCCTCGACGGCTCGCTGAAAGGCATGCCGGAGTTCGAAGGTGTGGAGAATTTCGATCGCGCACAGAATGGGCTGGTTCCCATACGAGTCGAAACCTGGGAATGCTTCGTCTTCATCAATCTCGACCCTCAGGCCGCGCCGCTGGCTGAATTTCTAGGCGGCCTGGTCCGGCGCGTCTCGCCTCTCGGCATCGGCAAACTCCATTACTTCGATCGCCGGACATACGATATCGGCTGCAACTGGAAGGTTTTCGTCGACAACTTTCTCGATGGCGGCTATCACGTTCCGCACCTGCACAAGGGATTGAATTCGGTTCTCGACTACAAGCAGTACACCATCGAGAACGAAGACCGTTACTGCCTGCAATCGAGTCCCATGGTTTCCTCCGACGAGGATGCGGCGACGGGGTCAACCCGTAAAGGCGATCGCGCCCGCTATTTCTGGCAGCACCCGAATCTCATGATTAACTGCTACGAGGGATACATGGATACAAATCTTGTAATCCCCGTCGATGTCGATCATTGCCATGTCATCTTCGATTTTTATTTTGCCGACGTCAGCGATGCGCGCCGCGCTTATAACGAGCAGTCGGTGGATGTGGGCAATCGCGTACAGGAGGAAGATCTGGGCATCTGCGAAGATGTGCAGCGCGGTCTGAAGTCGCGCGCGTATCGCGCGGGACGCCTGTCGGTCCGCCGCGAGGCTGGAGAACAATTATTTCACCGCCTGCTCGCCGCCGATCTCAAGCGTGGGGTGGAAATTGCATCCGCCGCATCGGACTAGATTTCATAAACAATACCATGCTCAAATCTCTGATCGTTTTCGTCGCGTGCTGTACGCTCGTACTTTCTGCGGCCGCCCAAACCACCGCTATCCGGGCCGGGCGACTGATTGACTCCGACTCCGGCAAGGTCCTCACCAACCAAACCATTCTCATTCGCGGCGGAAAAATCCAGGCTGTCGGCAGCGATGTAAATATTCCGGCCGATGCGAAGATTCTCGATCTCACGAAAATGACCGTGCTTCCCGGCCTCATCGACTGCCACACTCATCTCGCCGACGGCCAGCACGATTCCGAACCGATGGGGATCTTCAGAAAGACCGCAGCCGAACTCGCGCTTGAATCTGTGCCTAACGCGCGGGTCACTCTCGAATCCGGCTTCACTACCGTGCGGGATGTGGGAACGTATCGCGCCCTGGGCGATGTTGCCTTGCGCGACGCCATCAATCGCGGTGACATCGTCGGTCCGCGCATGTTCGTAGCCGGAGCCTATGTCACGATTACCGGCGGCGCGGGTGCTGACACCGGCCTTGCTCCCGACATCACGCTGCCCTGGGACATGCACTACGGCGAAGCTAACAGTCCATGGGAAGTTCGCAAGGTCATCCGGCAACTCGCCCACGACGGCGTCGATCACATCAAGGTTCTATCCAGCGGGGCGGTGTTGACGCATGGCAGCAATCCGAAATCGCAGGAGTTCACCCTGGAGGAGCTACAAGCCGCAGTCGACGAAGCCGGCCACTTTGGGCTGCGCGTGGAATCTCACGCCCACTCTCCGCAGGGGATCAAGAACGCGATTCTTGCGGGAGTCGCCTCGGTAGAACACGCCACCATGATCGACGATGATGGCATCGCGCTGGCCAGGCAGCACGGCACCTATCTCGATATGGATATCTACGACGAAGAGTGCATCCAGGAGGAAGGCCGCCTGGGCAAAATGCCTAAGGATTTTCTGGAGCACGACGCCCAACTCGGCCAGATTCAGCGGGATAATTTCCGCAAGGCCGTGGCCGCGGGAGCAAAAATGTCGTTTGGTACCGATGCCGGAGTCTGTCCTTACGGAACCAGCGGCAAGCAATTTGCCTTCATGGTGAAATACGGCATGACGCCAATGCAGGCCATTCAATCAGCAACCAGCAATGCCGCCGACCTGCTGGGCCGCTCGAACGAAATCGGCTCCCTCAAGCCGGGAAAATATGCCGACATCATCGCCGTCGCCGGCGACCCGCTGACCGATATCCGCATGCTGGAGAGCGTTCAATTCGTGATGAAGGACGGGAAAATCTTTAAGCAGTAGTTTGTACTCACGGGCGCAGCTTTTTAGAATCCCGCATTTACTTCTTCCAGAATCTTCCTACGCCCAGCCGCACCTGCACCGTATTCAACCCCGGATTCGGTGACGCCAGCCCTGCGCTTGATATGTGCAGATATCGCACCTCGACGCTCCAGTTATATTTCTCGCCAAGGACGTGGGTTCCAAGAGCGGCGCTGGGCGTGAAGTTCACCGTGTTGGTATAGGTCGGGACATTATGGTTGGTGAAGATCGCCCCCCCGCCCAGCTCCAGATAAGGTGAGAACCGCCCGCGCCTTTCAAAATTCCACTTTAACCCCAGCGGATTGAATCCCGCTCCGTACGCCGTATTCGCCGGTTGAAAAATCACATACACGGGCACAGCATCAAGCGCATATTCAAACTGGCCACGCAATATCCCGGGCAGATGCGGATCCGAAAGCACCCATCCATACCGGAAACCAGCGTCAAAAACTCCGGTTTGAGATGTTCCCCCCGGCACCGAGTACCCACCGCCGGTCCACACCTGGACCTCATTCCCGCCTTCTTCAGGACCGGTCTGGGCTCGCCCGAACTGGCTTGCCAGAAACGCAAATGCGGCCAGGGAAAGAAACAGTCGTGAGAGGGACACAATTCGGCTGGGTCGAGATTTCCAGATCATGCACTACGAGACTGCCCGACTCATGCTGAATTTGCAAGGGCCCGGAGCGGACGTTTTAGGCTGCGCGAATTGAGAAGGGCAGGACGACCCGCGCCGCTGACAAGCCTCTAGCGCTTGGAACCGAGTCGTGCGGCAAGGGCAGAAACGTTGAGCGCATTGATGGGAAGAACGGTTCCCGGTGCGCCGGAGTTAACTGCATCTGAATCGGTCGGCGCCGGACCAGTTGGCGGAGTGCGCGACAATGCCCGGTCGACCATCCCCTCGAACATAGGAATGAGCGAGTCGGCGGGTAAGGGGTGCTGAATGTCGGAGAGGCTTTGCTCCCAACGCTGGGGCCGCAACAGGGTTGCTCCAGCCTCGCGCGCCGGGCTCTTCATCAGCATGTAGCCCAGCCAGATCAGCAAGGTGGCGTTGTACGCGGTCATGTTGATGAGGTTCATCGCGTTATCCCCCAGGTGATCGCCGACCCATGATGCGATCAGGGTCAATTCAACCAGGGCAAAAGTTCCAAACCCCAGCGCGATGCCGAAGCTGTGCTGTCGCCGGCTTACTCCCAGGTAGCGGGCAAACGCGAGCAGGAACAGCACCATGCCGACCTGAATAATGCGCACGCAGCGCTGCGCCGTCAGGATCGCCTGCACCCAGGGCATGGTGTCGGATGAACTCGTAGAAACCGAAACCACCCCCGCCACAAGAAGCATCACTAGGCCAGCCCACTTAAACAAAACGGTTCCCAGATCGCGCAGGGTATGGAAGGGACGAAAGACATCGAGAAAGGCCTCGTGAATCACCTTGAAGCCCAAAGCCACGCTGACCGCGGTACTGATCCATGAAGCGTAAAAAGCCACGGAGTGGCTGTACTGGTAAGCGGGAAAGACGATGGCAAAGGTCAAAATCTGAGCGACGATGTAGGCGAAAAAGTAGCGGAAGGCGCGATGTTGCCGCCGCCGGAACATGGCCACGGCAATTACCGTCTGCAGGATGGGATGGAGCACCCAGAGCGCGTAATAGAGGATTTTGACGTTTTCGCTCATCGCAACCGCCCTGAGCTTCCCGGTTCTTAACCCTCCTCCAAATCCGGCCAGTCGATCACGGCGTGGAGGAGGCGGCCGGTTTTCTCAGACAGAAATAATATAAGAGGAAGTTAAAGGTTTTGGTCCAATCGTTCAATGTACTGAGGTAACCGAAAGTAACGTTACTTTCGGGCCATAGGGGCAGGCAGGCCTTCTCCGATGCATATCAAATGGGCGCAGTCCCACAGCGCCGGGGGCAGGCTCTCTCGAGGTCGCGCCGTTAGGATGATGTTGTACTCCCCGCCGGTTGGGGCCAGGTCGGTCAAAATATCGTGAGGCCGGGCTTGGCCCGCTAACTTCTCCCCAACGAGAGTTCGGGGTGAAGGATCGCCCTGAGGTTCGATCAGTGCCAGCCGCGTCAGAAACTCATGCACGTCGGTAGTGCGGCTGTGGCCCGAGAGCAGAAACGAAACTTCGGCATTCTGCGAAGAGAAATGCCACGCCAGTGACGCGGCCAGGCTTACCGCGCGTTCGTACGCCTGCTCAGGAACAGCCCCAGTGGCGGGATTGTCGAAGGCGATGCAGAGGCGGCGCTCATCTTCGCGGCTGAATTCGCGCACCTTCAATGATCCCGACTTCGCGGTCGCCTTCCAGTCCACATGGCGGGCCGAATCCTCGGGCATATATTCGCGGATGCGAACAGATCGGAGCCGCGGCCGCGCACAAAACTCTCCCACTCGCCCCGCACCAGCGGCAGGATGGCAAAAAGTTCTTCCGCCGGCTCGACCGGGGGATAAACCAGAATCTCCCGCTGCAGAGCGACAGAGCGTGTCTTGATGAGGAAGGCGAAAGGGAAGCGCGTCGCCACTCCAAAACTGGACTCGCAGTAGCGCCCGCGGCGATCGAAGCGCAGGTCGATATCGGCGGTCAGAGCGGATTTCGGCGGCAGGTAAGGGAAGTAAACCATGCCATCGAAAATTCCCGGCGTGGGCGGAGTCGTTTGCACCCGCTGCACGCGCCAGTCGCGCACGTGCAGCCACTGCTTTTCCGGCTTGCGGTTCAGGGGGAAGGAAAAAGTTGTGCGCTCCCAGCGCCACTGCTTGCGCGGCTTCTTTTCGCGGCCTGCGGGCACAACGCGAATCGAAAAGGAAGGCAGGAAGCGGCGAGGATTGGCCAGCACGACCCGTCCCGGAACCGCCCGTCCGGCGAAAACGTGATCGGGCACGCTAACCTCCAGCGCCAGCCCGCGTAGCATCAGCGCAGAAATTATGCCGGAAACCAGGATCGCGGCCAACATGGCTGCGACCACAATGTAGAGAAGATTGTTGCCCGTGTTCAGCGCCGCAATGCCGATCACCAGCGTGACCAGCACGTAGATCACGCCGGCCTTGGTAACTTCGTAATGCAGGCTTTGCCGCAGCCGCTCCAGGGCCACGCGCCGCGCCAGATAGGGCACGGTGACCAGGCCGACAAACGCAGCCATCAGCAGGGCTACCGATGCTAGGACGATCGAACCCCAAAGATGGCCAGCCTCGCTCAGGGCCGTGGAAAATATTGCCGCCGTGAAGGCCAGGCCCAGCCCCACCAGCGCCAGCAGGAATTTTGCCCATACTTCGGCCGATGCCGATTGCAGCCAGCCGGCCGCGCGGGCGCTCACGGCGGGTTTAATGGAGGTGGCGTAAGAGGGCATTCCTACTCGCAGCCTAGCATCGCAGGGAGGAACGAGCAATGCGGCTAGGCTTGCGGGCAAAGCCTTCGTAACCTGGGGATCACGGAAGAGAAGACTGCTGGGCACCGGTACCCAGTCCGCCTCGAAAATTCCTCAATCGGAAACCTGGTCTGTGTACCCAACCGTGGAGCCGATATACCTGCTCGCGGTAAACTGGCGGCAGGCACTGGCCTATGCGCGTGCGCGTTTTATTTTTCGGGATGCTGAAAGAACTGGCGGGCAAGTCCAGCGACTCGCTTGATCTGCCGGAGGGCTCGGCGGTGCGCGACGTGCTTGCTCACTATATGGTTGAGGCGCCGGGAATCAGCCAATCGATGGCTTCGCTTGCGATAGCGGTGAACCAGGAATATGCCGGGCGCGACACTGCGCTCAAGGTCGACGATGAAGTGGCGTTGCTGCCGCCGGTGAGTGGAGGCTCCGACGGCGACGGCACGAAGTCCTCCCGAGAGCCAGCGGGACGCCGGCGCTACTGTTCCATCACGCGCGAAATCATTAACACGCACCGCGTGCTTGAGGACATCAAGCGCGGCGAGGATGGCGCTGCAGTAGTATTTGAAGGCGTGGTTCGCAATCAGACTCGCGGGCGGCGGACGCTTTATCTTGACTACGAAGCTTATGAAGAGATGGCGCTGCGGCAGATGAACGATCTCGCCGAGCGCGCGCTGAAACAATTCCGGGTCCGCGATGTGGCCATCGTACACCGGCTAGGAAGGTTGGGGATCGGCGAAATCAGCGTGTTAATCGTGGTCGCCTCGGCGCACCGCGCGGCCGCTTTCGACGCCTGCCGCTGGCTGATTGATACCCTCAAGCGAACCGTGCCCATCTGGAAGAAAGAATATTTTGAAGACGGCGCAGTCTGGGCCGATGGCGAACCGTTTCCCGAAGAAATTTCGCGGCCAAGTTCCGCAGGTAGAGGCAGCCCCCCGGCAGGGGACGCATCTAAGTGAGCGGGTTGGGGCTGCCGGTCGTCGGTCGTTGGTCGTTAGTCGTCGGCCAACCCGCTGCAGGCAGTAAGCTTTGGCCGGCGGGCCCCAGAACGAACGAGTAACGGCCAACGACGAACGACCAACGACCAACGACATTTTTTCTACGAATGAGAATATCCCTTACCGTGATTCTGCTGGTGCTGGCCTGCGCGGCTTACGCGCAGAAGCCCCCAGCGCAGAAGCCGCCGTCGCAGACCCAACCCGCGACCGAACCGGAAGACACCCTCAAGGTCAACGTCAGGCTGGTGAATGTTTACGTCACCGTGACCGACCCTCAGGGCGCGCCCGTGGGAGGGCTGAAGAAAGAAAATTTTCACTTGCTGGAAGACGGCCGCGATCAGACCATCTCCGTTTTTGACAAAGAATCGGCCCTGCCGCTTTCGATCGCCCTGGCCATCGATACCAGCCTGAGCACTCGCCACGATCTGCCGCTGGAGCAGGCGTCAGCCAAGCGCTTTGCGCGAAGTATTCTGCGGCCAGTAGATGCGCTTTCGGTCTTTGGCTTCAGCGAAGCGGTTTCGCAATCCACTTCCTACACTGCAGACCTGAAGCGCATTGATGAGGGAATTGACCACATCCGCCTGGGCGCAGCCACAGCGCTATACGACGCTGTTTATCTCGCCGCGCGCTCTCTCGACCGGCGCCAGGGACGCAAGGTCATGGTTTTAATTACCGATGGCGGCGATACCATCAGCAGAATCAATTACCAGCAGGCGGTGCGCGCCGCCGAAGAGGCCGAGGCGTTGGTGTACAGCATCATCGTGGTTCCCATTGAGAATAGTGCGGGTCGCGAGACTGGCGGCGAACATGCGCTGATCCAGCTTTCGGAAGACACGGGCGGCAAGTATTATTATGCGACCTCGACGGCGCAGCTCGACGATGCCTTTCACCAGATCAGCGAGGAACTGCGCACCCAATACCTGCTGGCTTACTATCCTTCGCAGCGGTTGTCGAATTCCCAGTTCCGGCGCATTCAGGTCGCGGTTGCCGGGCGGGATGATGCGTCGTCATACCACGTGCGGCACCGGGCCGGCTACTACACCACGAAGTCGGACTTTTGAACGAGCCCGTCGGCAAACATCGCGTGCATTTTGGTATGCTCGTGAATCCGTCATAAAACGAGACATGCAGCGGAGACCCAGAGCTGGCGGAAGCAATTTGCCCATGCTGGAAAAGGTTCGGTAAGACTACGAAGGGAAGGCGCGTAATTTTGAGAGCTAATTGTCCCCAGCGTTTTGCTGCCCTGTGTTTCTTGGCTGCCGTGGTGATGGTTTTTCCGGCCGCAGTGCTGACCGCCCAGACCGTGGGTACAGGCAGCATTGTTGGCGTGGTTACCGATCCGCAAGAAAAGCCCATCGGCAATGCCCGGGTAGAAATCAGAAACAAGGCCAAGGGCGCGGTGAGCCGCGTCACCACTTCCGCTGCTGGATTGTATTCATCCGGGCCCCTTCAACCGGGCAGCTACGAGTTGGAAATTGACGTCACGGGATTCACTCTGGCGCATGTGGCGTTATCGGTTCGAGTCGGGAATGCCGCTCGCGCTGATGTGACCATGCACGTGGCTACAGAAAAGCCGCCGGCGGGAGAAATTCAGAGCGGTACGACGGTCAACATCGAACAAGCCACCGTGCAGGGTGTGCTTAACGCCGGCCTGGTGGAGCAGTTGCCCATCAACGGTCGAAATGTTTTTGATCTAGCGCAGCTTGAGCCGGGGGTGCAGACTCAGGATGGCGGAGTGTTGGATCCGACCAAAAATGGAATTGATTCCATTTCCATCACCAGCCGGTACGGGCGCGCGCCGCGGGTTGCAATGGATGGACTCGATATCAGCGACGAGATCGTAGGCGCGACGACGCAAAACATTCCCGCCAGCGCAATCCAGGAATTCCAGCTTGCCCAGTCATTGCTCGATTTTTCAACCGGGCTGACTTCGTCGGGAGCGGTAAATGTTATTACGCGCTCGGGCAGCGGCGCATTGCATGGCGAATTGTTTGGAACATTCCGGGGCAACCAGGGTGCGGCCGCATTGCCGGGAGCGACAAAATCCCCGTTTCAGCGCGAACAGTTTGGCGCGGGCGCCGGTGGGGCGGTTATCAAGGACAGAGTCTTCTGGTTCGCCGATGCCGAGCGCACCCAGCAGAACCTGACCGCTGCCGAACCCTTTGTTTTTCCCTTCGATGGGCTGGGTGCCAGTCTCTCCGAACCCTACCGCGAATTTGCCACCGATGAGCGCGTGGACTGGAACATGCGGGGCAGCACGCGAGCATTCTATCGCCTCAATTTTTTCGAGAACAATGATGACCGCCCCTTTGGCGCGGCCAGTTCGACGCAGCGGCTACGCAGCATCAACAACACCCTGACCAACGCGCTGGGGGCCGACTTCCGTACTGGCGTTTACGCTCACAGCCTGCGCTTTGAATATCTCAAGCTGCACAGTTCGGTGAACGATGCTACCAGCGGGCTGAGCGCCGTCGACAATCCGATTCCGGGCTTGGGCATCAACCTTGGCGCGTCTACATCGGGCAGTTGCGCGCTCAGCGCTGGGGGCGCGTATTGCGGAGGTCCGAGTGGACTCGGCCCGCACCAACTTGAGCAATCTAACGCCCTGGCGAAATACGACGGCTCCCGTGTACTGGACAAGCATGTCATCCGCTATGGATTAACCTTCGACCGCATCGAGGGGGCGCGCCTGGCAGCCTATTCGGCGTTTCCCCAGGCGGGCACAACCTCTATCGGTAATTCCTTGTCCTCCGATCCCACGTCTTATCCCGCGGACTTTGTAACTTTAGGAAACGGGCTTGGCGCCGCCACCAATAAGAGCGCTTTTGGATTTCATGCCGGAGCTTTGAACCCCGACAACCGTATTGAAATGTATGTGAGTGATCGATGGGTGGCCACTCCGAAATTGACGGTGACTTACGGCCTGCAATACGTACATGATACCGGCCGCACCGACAGCAATCTGGGCGGACTGCCTGATCTGAATCAATGGGGCGCCGCTTACGGAAACGCAATTCGCAATCCCGGCCTGAACTTCGCGCCACAACTGGGATTCGCGTGGAACGCCGGGGGAGACGGTAAAACCGTGATTCGCGGCGGCGCCGGCTTGTTCTACGAAAACCAGCTGGGGATTAACACTCTTTACGATCAGCCGGCGCGGCTCGCGAATGGGATTTTCGCCGCCTCTCCGCAGGTGTGTACCGGAGCCGTGCCCAACCCATTCGTTTGGCCTACGAGTCCCGGAGCGGTAGGCACCACCGTTGCAGGCGGGGCCGGAACGGTGGTGGCGAATCCTACGACGGGAGTGCTGGAGGTTTCGCCAAACTTCTGCGGCGGAACGATTGCCGCCGTCGCGCCCCAGATATTGGCGCTGAACGGGGCGTATCAGTCGGCGACGGCAAGCCTCACCGGCCCGCAGCCGAATCCAAGCTTTGTCGGCACCACGCTCACGGCCCTGAATCCAAACTACGATCTTCTCTATCCCGGCTACCGCACGCCGCGTTCGTGGCAGATGAATCTTGGTATCGAAAAGGAGATTTATCCGGGGACAATCCTCAGCATCGACTATCTCCGCAATGTTGGCGAACATTTCCTGATTGGCCAGGACATCAACCACAGCGGCGCCGCGCGCAGCTTCAATCAGGCCAACGCGGTTGCCGCCCGCGATGCCGCCCAGTTGGCCAATGGGTGCGCGGCTGGATTGGACCAGGCCACGTGCATGATCCAGAAACTGGGGCAGGCAGGCGCGCAAACGGCTTACTCAGCCGCAGGATTGGATTCGAACCTGCAGACCACCGGCGGCGCGCCTTGCTCTTATTGCGCGTTTCCAGGCATAAACGCCATCACTGGCAATCGCGGCACCGTGGGAGGAGTCGACATGCTTTTTCCCGACGGCCGCTCGCTCTACAGCGGCCTGCAGGCCAAGGTCGTGCAGCGCATTCTTAAGCCGGTTTACGGCGTGAAATCCGCCCACTTCGAGGTTTCCTACACGCTGTCGCGTTTCGAAAGCCAGGAGCAGGATCAGGACCTGATCAATCTTGCCGCCGATAATGACAATCCAACGCGCTTCACCGGGCCGAACGGGCTCAATCGCAAACATCAGATATCGTTCGGCGGCACCTTCGACCTGCCGCTCGGCATTAAGTTCGGCGCTGTGGGACATTTCTACAGCCCGCTGCCGCAGAATCTATTGCTCCCCGAACTTACACATGGCGGCGAAATCTTTGCCAGCGACTGGCTGGGCGCGGGCTTGGGTTCGCGCGGCGCTCCCGAGCCACTCCCGGGAACCAAGACCGGGCAGTTTGAAACCAGCACAAACGTGAACAATCTCGACGGCGTGATCACCTCCTACAATCACAATTTCGCCAACCAGTTCACGCCTGCCGGGCAGTGCCTGGTGAGCAGTGTCACCGGCTCCCCCAACAATGTCTTTTCTTGTCCGGGGCAAATCGCCGGTCCGGAAGTTATGACCCCCACTGACATGTTTGCCTTGGGATGGGTCATGCCCACGCTTAATTCCGTCGTGGCCTACCCTACGGGCATCCCGTGGCTGAAGTCGATGGATTTGAGAGCTTCCTACCCGTTCAAGATCAGGGACCGCATAACCATTGAGCCCAGCGCCAGCGTGTTCAATGCATTCAATTTCTGGAACGCATTCCTGCCGGGGAACCTGCCGGGCGCGTCGCTGCTGCCGGGGCAGAATGGCCTGCTGGCCCCGAATGTGGTTGGAGGCATCACGCCGGGATCAGCCCTGACCCCGTTCCGCGCCGGTTTTCAGTCGGGAACGTATGCCCTGGGAGCGCCGCGGCTGTTTGAGTTTGGACTGCGCATCAGCTTTTAGAAGCCATCTGTTAAGTCGTTTTGAAAGGGCGCGGCTTTCAGCCGCGCCGCCCAGACGTGCCAACGACGACGGCTTCAGCCGCTGAGGGAGTCTGCAAGTTGTTTTCATTAGATGATGGCCCCTAGCTTCAGCTTCGCCGGTCTTCAGCTTATCGAGCGTCATATCAGATGGTCGCGCCGTTCGTCGAGGGTTTGAGTCAGGAACGAAAATCGTTCCGTGTAGAATGCAGGCATGACCTTTCGCCCGCAAGCAAGCCCCAATGCCAAGCGCGGCCGGACCCCGCCTCCTGAAGATACCTTCGAGGAAGCCGGTTTCCTCAAGGCACTGGGCGAGAAGCAAAAAGCCGTGACCGTCAAGCTCATGGATGGCCAGACGGTGACCGGCTGGATTGAATATTACGACAAGAACATGGTCCGGCTCACCCGCGAAGGCGCACCGAACCTGTTCATCTTTAAGCACGAGATCATGTATATCGCCGAGGACGGCGGGAAGAAAAAGTAGCGGGCTATCGGCCCTCGGCTTTCTGCCTTCGGTTTACCGGTCGGCGAGCGGGTGTGTGACTGTATTTTAGGATCCACGGATAGGCAAGAAGCCGAGAGCCCGAAGCCCGAAAGCCCAGTGACCAAACCTCCATCCAATCACGATAGCTTTCTGCCTGCCATGTCGGCCATTGCGCGCGAAGCCGGCGCGTTGTTGATCCATTACTTCCAGCAGCACATCAAAATCGAATATAAAGGCGAGGCCGATCTTGTGACTGCGGCCGATCGCGCTTCGGAAAAGCTGATTCGTGAGCGCATCACGCAGCAGTGGCCCGATCACGATGTCCTCGGCGAAGAGCAGGGACTGAACGACCAGGGCAGCGAATATCGCTGGTACGTCGATCCCCTCGACGGCACGACGAACTTCGCTCACGGATATCCAGTCTTCTGCGTGTCCATGGGATTAGAAAAGCGCGGGGGATTGGAAAAGCGAGGGGGATTGGAAAAGCGCGGCATGGAACGATCGAGCCGACGCATTGCGGCAGTGGTTTACGATCCGACGCGCGACGAATTATTTTCCGCGGAACAGGGAAGAGGCGCGCAACTTAACGGCGAGCCGATCCAGGTCTCGAAAACGGCAACGCTCAAGGAAAGCCTTCTGGCCACAGGATTTCCCAGCCACAAGCGGCACAAGAACCCGAATATTTATTTCTATCACCAGATCACGCTGCGCTCGCATGGGGTCCGCCGCGCCGGCTCTGCAGCACTCGATTTGTGCACAGTCGCGTGTGGACGCTTCGACGGCTTCTGGGAATTCAATCTCAATCCTTGGGACACTGCCGCTGGCGTCCTCATCGTGGAGGAAGCCGGAGGCAAAGTGACCCGCTTCGACGGTTCGCCCTTCGAGCTGAACAGCCGCGAAACCCTGGCCTCGAATGGGCTGATCCACGACGAACTGCAGCGCGAGTTCTCGGACATTTTCGCAGGGCGAGGGCTGGAAGCGTTGCCGGACCCCCGAGCCTACAAGGGCTAAAAGATCCTGGGAGGCGGTTACCTCTGCCCTGGGTCATTTGTCCGCTGCGACCTCAGGTATATCTCGACGCGACTTGAAGTCCACACCGCAACGCCTGTCCCAAAGAAATCGGCATCCTCAGTCCAAATTCCACAGGATAATGCGAGCGCGCCGGCTACATCCGGTGCGAAAAAGCGGACTCCGCGCGATGAATAAGTTTCAATTAGCTGTCGAACACGGCGTCCAAGAACGGCGCGGATCAGGATATTCGCGTCGAGAACAATCATGTCAGTATTTGACGTGCTTGCCGGGCCGGCGCATCTGTTTGAACTCCGTTACCAGTTCTTCTTCGTCGACGTCCACGAGTGCCCGAGCAAGACGCTCGGCGGCCGCCTTCAGGTCGTGGGAGTCGGCTGCCTTGGCGCGCTTCCTGCGGGTTGGAACGTAGACCCCGAGGGTTTCGCCGCGGCGGGTGACCGCAATAGGGATATCCGACTCCAGAAAACTGGCGATTTGTTCACGGAACTGGCGGACCCCCACTTTAATGGTGCTCATAAGTGTGGTCTCTTCGATGGAGATAGCGTACATGTAGGTGTACACATACGCAAACGATCCGGCGGGGAACGGTATTTCGGGATGGTGGCCCAGTCGGGGGATGACGCTGAATAGGAATCCGGCTTCAGGCCCCCACTGGACACAACAACCCACTACAATTGATATTGTCCGCTGAGGCGGTCTTAGTTCACTTCTATTTCTGTGGGTTCAACGTGATCAACTCTCTTCTCGAACGCAAAATCGAAAAGCGGCCTGACCATGTCCGGCTGCAGGGACGCATTCTTTTTCTCACCGAAGACCCCGAACTCATCAAGCGGCAACTGGGGGGCGAAGATCTGCCGTGGGATACGAAGAACCCGGCGAACAACCCCAAGCTGCGCGATGACATTTCGACCGACGAGATCACTCCGGCGCACTACTGCTTTTATTTTGACGAGACGCTGGGCGAGATTCCCTACCTCGGCCTGAAGTGCGGCAGCGTCACGCCCATTGGCCGCAGTGATGTGAAGCGCGGCGGATTTGTGTGCGCCGTGAGCGGAAAGCGGCGCGGCAAGGGCTCAAGCCGCGAGCAGTCGCCCTATGCCGAAATGTGCGCGGGCATCAAGGTGGTGATCGCGGAAAATATTGAGCGCATCTACAAACAGAATTGTCAGAACCTCGGCGTGCTTACTTCTACGGATTTTTCCCTGATCGACAAGATTCGGGCAGGCGAAGAAATTGCTCTCGCCGAATTCACCAGGGGTGAGGATGAGATCACGCGGCAAGTGATCGAGTACGGCGGACTTTTCCCGTTCAATGTAGCGCGGATGCAGGGCAAGGTTTTCTTGCCGCCGATAGAGTCGGCCGGTGGGAGCGCCCGCTCCACACGTCCCATGACCCTGGCGGAGAAGATTTTTGCGCGGCACATGATCAATGAAAAGGGCGGCGTGGGAGTGGCCGCGGTGAAGCCGGGCGACACTGGCTTTGCGCTGGCCGACTTGCGCTTCAGTCACGAGTACGTCACGCCCATGGCGGCGATCTTTTTCGAGCGCTACGTGGGCAAGGATGCCAGGGTCAACGACGCTTCGAGCATTATCTTTTTCCGCGACCATCTCACGTTTCTGGATGAAGTGATTTCCGAGGAAAAGAAAAAGCTCGGCCTGCTCGATCTGGCGACCCAGCTCAAGCTCAAGCAGCAGGATTTTGCCGCCAAACAGGGAATCAAGCTGCATGGAGAGTTGAAAGATCGCAAAGGCTCCGAGGGCATTTGCCACTCGATCGTGCTGGAAAGCTACGCGCTGCCGGGACAGCTCAACATCGGATCGGATTCTCACACCCCGCACGTGGGCGCGATTGGCTGCGTGGCGTTCGGCATCGGCACCACCGATGTCTTCAACAGCTGGATTACGAAGGACGTGCGCGTGAAGGTGCCCGAGTCGGTGCGCATTGTCATTCGCGGTAAAAAGCACGAGAACGTCACGGCAAAAGATTTCATCCTGAAAATTCTGAGCCTCGACTACGTGCGCAGCGGCAAGGCGCTCGCCAAGGTGATGGAGTATGCCGGCGAGTCGATCGAAGAGCTGAGCGTGGATGAGCGCGCCACCATGACCAACATGGCTGCCGAGATCGGCGGCTTCACCGGCATTGTCGCGCCCGACAAAAAGGCGGTCGAATTTCTGGTGGAGCGGCGCGCCATGGATCGCAAGAAAGCCGAGGCGATGATCGAAGGTTTGTATAGCGATCCCGATGCGCAGTACGCGCATGTGATCGAACTCGATGCGGCGGAGATCAGGCCCATGGTCGCCACTCCCGGCGACCCCGGCAACGGAAAGTATGTGCGCGAACTGAACACGCCGGTACCGGTCGAGATTGCTTACGGCGGCACCTGCACCGCGGGCAAGAACGAAGACATGGATATGTATGCCGCCGTGCTCGCCGATGCCCTCAAGCAGGGCAAGCGCGTTGCCGGCTCGGTGAAGTTCTACATTCAGTTCGGCTCGCAGGAGACCCGCGAATACTGCTTGCGCAAAGGCTATCTCGACGTTTTCCGGAAAGCGGGGGCGACCGTGATTGAGCCCAGTTGCGGCGCCTGTATCAACGCCGGGCCGGGAGTCTCGACGCGCTCCGACCAGGTGGCCATCAGCGCCCAGAACCGCAACTTCCCCGGCCGTAGCGGTCCGGGACAGATGTATCTGGCGTCGCCCTTAACGGTCGCAGCCAGCGCCGTGGCGGGGTATATCGTGGAGTACGAGCCCAGCGAGAAGAGGGAATTGGTCGGAGCGTAGACGCTCGGACCTATGATTCCCACATCGACAGTTTTAATATCTGTGTAGAAACTTCTACGCGGAGTGGGCGTCGATGAAGAAACTAGGTAAGCCGGAAAGCAGAAAGGCGGAACTCTGGTGTGAATGCGAATGTGCCAACTGCGAGATTGGCGCCCACGAGCGCTGCCACTCTCCCAAATGTCACATGCCAAAGTGGAGCGACGTCAAAGGCAAGCCACCCAAGCGAGACCGCTAACGCAGATTCTTCTGCGCGAACTGCCGGAACTGGAATTCGAATTCCTCGGGCGAATAAATTCCCTTCTGCACCAGCAGCGTATTCATGGAATAAACCGTCGCGCGAAAGCGCTCCTCGCGTGAAAGCTTGTCCATGGCCTCCTCGAAGCTGATGAGTTCTTGGCCTTGAGCTGCCGCATGCTCAGAACGGTCGACCGGCGTAGTTGCCATAAAGTCCCCCTTGAAATCGCTATTCTACGCCGTCAGCTCTGCCTCACCAAAATTTAGCCGAACTCCGCAGTCGGCCTATCCAGGATGAGAATGTCGGGAGGTGCCTCCAAGAAGTGTGGCGACGCTCATGCATCCAGGTAAGGAACCTCCGGTGACAAAATATGGCGGAGAGGGTGGGATTTGAACCCACGATACCCGTTAAGGTATGTCCGCTTTCGAGGCGGATCGTTTCAACCGCTCACGCACCTCTCCGGAAGAAGTCGCCGATTGCCAGTACCAGTTGCCAGTCAAGCCAGATTCCTCCCTTAGCCGGCCTCAGAGTCGGAATGGCAGAGCATGACGACGAACGACCGACGACTAACAGCCGACGACCGACGGCCGACGGCCAACGACCGACGACCAATAATTAACGCCGATTCCTAAAAAACGTTTGCAGCAATTCCGCGCACCGGCCTGCCAGCACGCCGCCTCGAACCTCCATGCGATGGTTCGACTGCGGGTGATTTACCACGTGCATCATGGACTTCACCGCCCCGGCCTTCGGATCGTTGGCGCCGTACACCAGCCGCTTGATCCGCGCGTGAACCAGCGCTCCAGCGCACATCGCGCACGGTTCAATTGTAGCAAACAGGTCGCAGTCCTCGAGACGGTAGTTACCAGCGTGGGCGCCCGCCTCGCGCAGCGCGATGATCTCGGCATGGGCCGTGGGATCGGACTCGGTAATGCTCCGGTTCCATCCACGGCCAATAATCTTTCCCTCGTACACCACCACCGCGCCAACCGGAACTTCTCCTGCTTCCCGGGCGCGCTGAGCGCTGCGCAGCGCCTCCTCCATCCAAAGTTCGTCGGTAGCCGCTCGGTGCTCGTGAGTCATCAGTACCAGCTCATCAGTAGCAGCTCATCAGTAGCAGCTCTTCAGTAGCAGCTCATCACCAATCATGGTCTCGCCTGTGTAATCGCCGGGCGCGGAATGCCCAGGGAGCAGGGTATCACTGCGACCGCGAGCGATCAGATCAGGCTCAGTACCGACCGTACCACGTCTGGCACTACGGCATGAACGACCGCTGGTACAACCATCGTGACCACCGAGTAAGCGATCGCAAGCAGCGGCAAGGCCAGCAATATAAAGGTCTTCGGCGTCAATCTGGAGAGGTAGGCTCGCATAACATCCTCTGGCTTTCAGATACGAAGGGCCGGACGGAAAAGTTTCATCTCAACCGTGCTGGATCATCGCGTCGTTTCAATGCGCTGCAGTCAAAAGCTTTGAGCCGCAAAGTTTTAAGGATTGCTGCCAAGGTCGCAAAGAAAAATGGTTGCAGCGTGGAATTTCACCGGTACCCAATTCGCCACGCACTGGCAGCGGGCAACCAGCAAGTGTTATGCTAACCCCGTCATGGGGATGCCGAATCTGCTCCGCAAAATCTTTCTGATCGATCTGCTGCAGGGATTGAAGGTTACTTTTCGCTATCAGGATCCCAAGGAAATCTATACCGAGCAATATCCCATGGAGCGGCCGCAGGTGGCGGAGCGCTATCGCGGCGCGCCGCGCCTCAACGTCAATCCCGACACCGACGAAACCATGTGCATTGCCTGCGATCTGTGCGCGCTGGCCTGTCCGGAGCATCTCATTGTCGTCTCCAGCGCCCGCAACGAGCAGACCCGGCGCAAGGAACTCACCAACTTCACCTATGACCTGAGCCGGTGTATGTTCTGCGGTCTCTGCGAAGACGCGTGCCCGGTGGACGCGCTTGAGCTCACCCAGGATTTCGAGCTCGCCGCTTACACGCGCGAAGGCGCCATTTGGGATCGCGAGATGCTGGAAAAAGGTCCGCAGCCCACACAATATAAGAAGTGACTGCCTTCCCAGATTAATAGAAACCGGATTAGCGAGAAGCAGTAAGAACCCGAACGATCACCGCCCCAACCCCATGGGAATTTTCGATTCTTTCCGCAAAGACGAAGTCACCGGCTCGAAAGTGTTGGTCTGCCAGCTCGGAACCAGTTTCGACGAGCACTTGAAGTCCGACCTGCGGGTCTACAAGCGCTTTTATCCGGCGGCTTCGAGTGCCACATTTACCTCGGTGGCTGAGTTGCGCGGCGCGGTCAGCCACCAGTACGACATTCTGCATCTGTTCTGCGATGTCGATAACCGCGGCGTCATTGCTGACGCTTCAGGCGATCGCATCACGGGTTCGGACTTGCTCTCCTCGGCGGTCGCATCGGGAGTGAAGCTGTTGTGGATTGGCAACGACAATCCGCAGGAGGCCTACGACGCGGGTTTTCAGACCAGGGGGCTGAAGATCAATGTCGTGCTTACGCTGCGCCGGCTGGGATCGAACACCTCGCTGTTTCTGGATAATCTGCTGGGGAAAATGTCTGCAGGAGAACAGTTGAGCAAGGCGTGGACTGCGGCCCAGCCCGCGGGAAAATCGGTTCAGCCTGACGTTCCCCATACTGTTTCATCGCTCGGGCGCGGCTCGGTGGTATTGAAGTAACGGAGTAGATCCCGAGCTATTCATTTTCTCGCGTCACGCGCTCACCAAAACCGGACTTATCTGCGAGCTGCGCAGGAGCGCTAAGGCATCCCCTTTCATCCTTTAAGGCCTCCGCCGGATATTGTCTCTCGGGTTTGTGGCGCACACTGCAATAGAGTCCATTCCGGCGCGCTCCGCCCGCGTCGAAATCGAACACACAAATTCAATGCTGGAGACTTTTCTTATGGCGAAAAAATTCATGCTACTGTCCGTGCTTCTGTTATGCGCGACCTGGGTGATTGCGCAACATGCTCCGGCGGGAGGAACCGCCCCCTCAGGGAGCACGGCCACACCGGGACAGACATCACCATCAACCCCTCCGACGGGAAACACAGGGCAGGCGCCAACCGGCAACACAGGCCAACCCCCGACCGGAAGCACCACTCCGCCGCCAACTGGGGCGCAGCCGCCTGCGAATACGCCGGGATCGAACCCGACTGATCCCAACAATCCTAATAACAGCACTCAGCCGCCAACTACCAACCCGAACAACACAACCCCGGGAACGAATCCGAATGGTACCCCGACCGCTCCGGGATCCTCAAACCCCGGCTCCGCGCCTAACCGCGGATCGACCAATCCGGGTACCTCTAACCCGGGATCAAATCCCGGCACTCCGAACCCCGGCTCTAACCCTGGCACTTCGAACCCCGGCTCGAACCCCGGAAGCAGCACGCCCTCCGGCCCCGGCCGGTAAACAGTCCTGCAGCTTTTCAGAAGCGGGCCCACATACGGGCCCGCTTTTGTTGTGCCCAAGGCGACGCCACGTGGTCGAATCCGGTCAGCAAAACCTAACCGACCTTCTTCCGTCGCCAGCATTTTCTCCTCCAGTGCGCCTCGTGTATTTGGCAGACCCCTGGCAGACAATTCTCGTCTGCAATGCTCAGATCTTGGCTGAAAGCTGAGAGCCGACAGCTGAGAGCTGCTTTCGCGACGGCTGTTGCTGGGTCATGCAGTGCATGGTGCCAAGTCCCCAGACGAGATCGCCGGAATAGATCGGCACAATTTCGCGCGTGGGAAACAGCTCTGCCAGAGTGTTCAGGGCAATGCGGTCGTTGGGATCGTTGAAGACGGGAACGAGTACGATTCCGTTGGCGATGTAGAAATTGGCGTAGCTGGCGGGCAGGCGGCGCTTTTCGAAAATAACCGGACGGGGCATGGGAATCTCGACAATATTAAGCGGTTTGCCCGCTTGATCACGAGCTGCGCGAAGACGTTGTAGATTGTCGCCGAGCGGTTTGTGATTGGCATCTCTGCGGTTGTTCTCGATCATAGTCACAACTGTGTTGGGCGCGACGAAGCGAGTGAAGTCATCCACGTGACCGTGAGTGTCGTCTCCGACTATGCCTTTGCCCAGCCAGATTACGTGCGGTGCGCCGAGGTAGTCAGCGAACAGTTTTTCGTAATCTTCCCGCGCCATGCCCGGATTGCGCTGCTGGACTTTGCTCAACAGGCATTCTTCGGTAGTGAGCATGGTGCCGCAGCCATTGACGTCGATGGAGCCGCCTTCGAGCACGATGCGGGTACCGCGAGATGATGGCCGAATTTCTTCGGCGTTAGTGGCATTCGCCATCAGGCCGCCGATTTTGTCGTCGTGACGGTAGTTGGAGTATTTGGCCCAGGCGTTGAAGCGGAAGTTGACGGCGAGAGCCTCAGATTTGTGTGGGGATAGCTCCCCAAGCCTGCCCTGAGCGAAGTCGAAGGGGCCGTCCTGCCCGGCAGAGCCCGGCTCTGCCGCCACCACGAAAATGCATCCCGAGTCCCGTAGCCACACGCGATTGGTGGGCCAGCGGTGGAAGGGAACATTTTCCAGGGGCGCGTTCGCACGGTCGAGCAATTTACGGATTTTTCGTTCCGCCGCAGCGTCATTGACGATCAATTCAACCCGCTCATGCCGCGCCAGGTTGCGGATGATCTCGGTGTAGACCCACGGGATCGGTTCGAACTTGCCGGGCCAGTCTCCGTGATAGTGAGGCCAGGCCAGCCAGGTGGCGTCGTGCGGATCCCACTCCGCGGGCATGCGATATACACCCGCCGCAAGCGCTTTCGAAAATACGCGGCGGCTTAAAGTATGGTTCGATCTACGGACACGAAGGCCTCTCATGGTGCTTACTTGTCCAGCAGGCGATTGGAAATCGGGGCGTACGCATCGATTCTTCGGTCGCGCAGGAAGGGCCAGTTTCGGCGAATATCTTCCAGGGCTTTCAGGTCGACATCGCCCATCAGGATTTCTTCCCGATCATGCGATGCCTCGGCGATGACGCGCCCAAAGGGATCGCAGAAGAACGATGCACCCCAAAATTCCAATCCCTGGCCGGGCGCCGATTTGCCGCGAACGTTGCCGGTTTCAAATCCCACGCGATTTACCACAGCCACATAAACTCCGTTGGCAATGGCGTGGGCACGCTGAATAGTGCGCCAGGCGTCGTGCTGCGCCACTCCAAACTCCGCTTTCTCCGCGGGATGCCAGCCGATCGCGGTGGGATAAAACAGCACGTGCGCACCCTGCAGCGCGGTCAGACGCGCGCCCTCAGGAAACCACTGATCCCAGCACACCAGCGCACCCACGCGGCCCACCTTGGTATCGAGCGCGCGAAATCCCAGATCGCCGGGGGTGAAATAAAATTTCTCGTAGTAAAGCGGATCGTCGGGAATGTGCATCTTGCGATACAGCCCGCTCAGCGATCCATCGGCGTCGAAGATAGCGGCCGTGTTGTGATAGATACCCGGAGCGCGCTTCTCGAACAGCGACGCGATCAATACCACTCCGTTCTGGCGGGCGGCAGCGGAAAGTTTTTCGCTGCCCGGTCCGGGAATCGGCTCCGCCAGATCGAACAGCGAATGATCCTCGCGCTGGCAGAAATATTGCGTCTGAAATAGTTCGGGCAGGCACACGACCTGCGCGCCCCTTCCGGCGGCCTCAGCCACGCGGTCAAGGGCCTTCAGAAGATTCTGTTCCGGCTCCGGCCCGCACGACATCTGCACCAGCGCCACGCGAAATTTATCCAGGGACAAAGTTTCGTTCTCCGTCGATCAATATAGCATTGGATGATCGTCGTCAGCTTTCGGCTCTCAGCTCTCAGCGCTCAGCGAAACTTTTTATGGGGTTGCTCTGCGATGCGTGGCGAATGCGCGGGACAATCGCTGGTTGTCCGCGACCAGTTCTTCGAGGCGCTTCGTAACTTCCGGGGAAGGTGCTGCACGAAGAATGGCTCCGATAGCCGCCTCCGCGTGCAGCGATTCGCCTCGAACCAGATCGAGCAGGAAACCGGTCGCCGCCTCCTGCCGCGTGAGACCGATCGCGGAAAGCAATACCGAACCGAACCACGGATCGTGTTCTTCGTTGAAGCGGTCGCGCAGAACTTCGAAGCCTTCCGGAGAATGCGTGGCCGCGATGGCCAGAGCGGCTTCGGCCGCAGCGTCATCGCCGGAGTCAAGAAACCTGCTGACCCAGGGGATCGATCTGCCCCCTTCGATCCGCAGAATGCTGCTGTAGCACGCGCCCAGCACCTCGGGTTCATCGGAGCCGAGAATGGCTCGCAAGCGCAGCAGCAGCGCGGCGGGGTGTGATCCAACCTGCTCGATAGCGCGCACCACTTCCGCGCGAACCGCCTTGTCTTTATCTCCCAGCATATCGACCAGATACGTCAACAACTCAGGTTCGGCCACGCTGCGGCACTGCACCAGCGCCAGCGCGCAGGTTGCGCGCAGGGTTCCGGCCGTGTCGGAACTGCCTCCCCAGACCGGTTCGTGCTGGTGGTGACGCATTCCGCGTAGAAAGACGCCGGCATCCTGGTGCTCGAATGTAGCGAGTGTCCGGCTGATTGCGTTCTTTGCCCAGCATTGCGGATCGCTCTTCACGGGATCGTCAAAGCAACAGTCGAAGGCGGCGAGCAGCTCTGGCGTCAACTGGGCAAGCTCAGACTCCCGCACAATATCTGCTGCTTTCGCCACCACATAGTTATTGCGGTGCCCCAGCGCCTTGCGCAGCGGCTCGACGCGCGCCTTCGGCTCCAGCTTCCGGAGTGCATCCAGTGCGGCGAGTTGCTCCTCGAACTTCCGCTTGCCGGGCATGATGGCAGTGTAACGCGGGCTTCCTGTAAAGTAATGTGTCGGCTCAATTGATAAGAAATGGGAGTTTGGAGGCAGGTTTGAAACAAGGCAATCATGGCAGTTCGCATCCCCAATCCAGGAAAGCGCCGGGGCATGAGCACGGCGTACACGCCGGCGATGGCGTCGATCGCCGTCTGCACAATCCCATCGCAGACCGGCTCACCCCCCTGGAACCGCTCGACCTGAACAAAGTGAAGTCGGTTGACGACCTGGTGCGCGCCATGTCCAAGACTGCGTTTACCGGCCGCCAACTGGGCGAGGCTGCCGACGTGCTTGAGGCCATGGCCCGCGACGAAGAATGCTTCGTGGTATTGACCCTTTCGGGCGCCATGACGGTTGCAAAGCAGGGACTGATTGTTACCGATCTCATCGATCGCGGCATCGTGAATGCTGTGGTCTCCACCGGCGCTCTGATGGCTCACGGCTTAGTTGAGGCGACCGGACGCGCTCACTTCCGCTACAACCCTGAAGTGTCCGACGAAGAACTCTACGAGCAGGGTTATAACCGCGTCTACGACACCCTGGAGCCCGAACAGAATCTGGACGATGTGGAAGAAGTCATGTCGGCGGTGCTTGAAGGCTGGGATCACAACGAAATTATGTGTTCCTACAAACTCAACCATGCGATTGGAGAGTATCTCGCCGGGCACACGGGAGATCAGCGGGGAATTCTGAAATCGGCACACGAGAAGGGTGTACCTGTTTTCGTGCCCGCTTTCAGCGATTCGGAGCTGGGCCTGGACACGGCGCTGAACAATCGTTTTCGCGAATCCACCGGGAGACATAAGATACGTTTCGATCCCTTTGAAGATCTCGAGCATTTTGCGGCTACCTTGCTGCGGCAGAAAAAGCTGGGGATTATCACCATCGGCGGGGGGGTGCCGCGCAACTGGTCGCAGCAGTTCGGCCCGTTCTGCGAATTGCGGCACCGGCGCCTGGGCGAGAATGTTCCTTTGAAGCGCTATCACTATGGTCTGCGCATCTGTCCCGAGCCGGTTTATTGGGGCGGATTGTCGGGCAGTCCCTACAGTGAGGCCATCTCCTGGGGCAAGTTTGTGCCTCCGGCCGAAGGAGGCCGGTTCGGAGAAGTATTCGTGGATGCTACGGTGGGGCTTCCGCTGATCGTCGCTGCAGTATTCGAGCGGCTGGATAAGAAGGGAAGCGCCGGCGTCAAAAAAGGCAAAAAGATGGTCCGGAGATAGTTGTGCTTTTCCCGGATCGAGAGCGACCGCGCCGCCGCGTGAGCGTTGAAAAGCTTTTCATTTTTTCGATCCTTCTGGGTGCGGCGCTTGGGCAAAACCAAAACGCCCAGAATCAAAGCGCAACGGTTCCGAATCAGACGCAGAAAACCCAGCTACCTACTGCTCAGAGCCATAAAAGCAAAACCGATCCCGAACTGCAGGCAATCATTGCCGCAGCAGAGACGGTTCCACCCGAGTTTGGCGCGGATGTCATGATCCGGCTGGCCGAATCGAGCAAGGTCACCACCTCCGGCGCAAAAGTCACCCTCCTGACCAAGGCCTTCAATTTGGCCGCTGGCGCGGAGTTGCCGGTAAAGCGTGCCGGAGGCGGACCGGGCGGAAATATGTTTGATGCTCGCTCGGCGATGCTGGCGCGCGCCTACCGCCTGAATCTGGATAAGGTTTCGCTGCAGGCGCGCGCGGTTATCGACCTGCTGCCGCTGAATTCCGCCAGGGCGCGCGAAATGTTCGATCAGATTCAAATTCCCGCACTTGCTCCGGTTGGTTGCCAAGAGCGCCTGACCTACGATCTCGATCTTTTCTATCAGGCGCTGGCTAAGATTGTGCGCGCTGGCTTGCCGCCAAGAGACAAAGAAAAAGGACGAGCCATCACCCTGCTTTCGCCCTTTGTCAGCGGCCTGCAATCTCACGCGCAGGTCAAGCCCGTAGCCGAACTCCTGGTCGAGGCGCAGCTATCCCCGGCTGATCTGGCTCAGTTGTCGAATACCTTCGCGGGTGTGCTTTTGCAACTTCATGGCGACGAGCGCTCTTTCGCGGCGGGTACCATGGGGCCGGGAGCGTCGACTTCCGGCGCAATCGCGGATCTGGTTGCGGCCCTGGACGAAAAACAGGTTTCCAGCGCCATTCTGCTGCGGTCCTATCGGCAATACCTGGTCTCAAATTTCGGTGATGTGCATTGCGCCGGAGGGCGAGGCCAGGGGGACGCGAATTCGCTTCCCGGATCCATCAGGAATTTCAATCAGCGGTTTCAACACGATCTGCAGGCGGGGCAGATTGCGCCTATAGCAGCGGACGAGCTGAAAAATTCTCGCATCGTGGCGCCCCCCGCTGCCACACCCTATTGGCAAAGTGCCGAGGGCAAGAAGCTGATGACGGAGCTGCGAAACCTACGCGCCGGTAGTCCCGAGGAAACGGGCGAGAACGAATCCGACACGCCGGAGAAAACCAACTCCACGCCGTCATCGCAGTTAACCGATTTCTTGACGGAAATCGAAGCCTGGCAACCGCAGGATGATCCCCCAGCAGATGTTTTTCACGAGAAGAGCATTCTTTACCAGGGCTTGATGGATCTGGCTCCCACCCCGCCCCAGCGCTTACAGGTGATCAACAGCTTCGTGAGCTTCATGGAGCTATATTCCGGACAATTGCCGACCCGGATCGAGTGGCTTCTACCCGCCGACGACTTGCTTGCGGGGCGAAGAGCGGCGACCGACCGCCAGGAAGTCATTCAGGCATTCCTGAACTCCGGTGATCCGACTCTGAGTCTTTACGCGCGTCTCGAGCGCCTGGATCCCCGAAAAACGAGCACGGAGCAATCAGGCGCGAGTCACTCCGAGAAATGAGAATTTAAGGACGGTCAGAGGTGGTGACTCGCAACTGTGTGGCAATGCTAGAGGGACTAGACAGAGCTGGATTCGCGCGCAGACTGATCGGCTTGGCTCGGGATGCGATCATCCTGCCGCGTCCGGCGGTACACCGGCGCCAGAATGCTATCGGCCAACACTTCGGATTCCGCTTGAACCCAGTCTTGCAAGGCTGAACCTTCGGCCTCTTGGCGCTGATTGTAAAGATGTTGCGCGTGTAGCCGAATCTTCCTTTCGAGCAACTCGGTCATCAGTGCTTGCTGCTTTTTTCTTCGGGTATTATTGTCCACAACTACTCCTCTCGCCTTTAAAAAGGCTTTTTCACTCAAGTCCATGATAGGGGAAGCCGGTTAAAGGAAGGTTACATCGGGAAGGGCTGAGGGTTACTAAAGTATAAGTATAACATGGATCCGAACCGGTCAGTCTGCGCCTTTGGAGGGTGAGAATGTGCGGCTAATCTCGGTAAGACGGGCGCGCGAAAAGGAGGCGGCCTTATATGAAATCCAAAACACTTGATCGGATGTTCGACGCCGGTGAGGACATTGTTGAACATCTCGATCTAAGTTGAACATCTCGATCTAAGCAAAGCGCGGCGGGTCGGTAACGAGTCCGAGCGGGTTAATGTCGACTTCCCAATTTGGATGGTGAAGTCCCTCGACCGGGAGGCACAGCGGTTGGGCGTCACCAGCCAGTCGCTGATTAAGCTCTGGCTGGCGGACCGGCTGGAGCAGGCGGTTTCCGGCGGGAAACGCTAGCGGAGTAGCGGTGTGTCGGTCAGCCACGACACTTGTTACTTGCCGGCCTTGACCGAGGTCAGCATCTCGCGCCGCAGGATCGCATTGATCCGCGACTGATACCCCTTCCCTTGCGCTTTAAGCCAGGCCAGCACATCGGCATCAACGCGCGCCGTAATCTGCTGCTTGCGCGGACGATAGAAGTGTCCCCGTCGGGCGCGCTTCCACTGTTCATCGGTCATTTCGGGGATGTCGCTGGTATCAATCCCACTGTCCGGACGAGCTGCCAGAGCCTTCAATTTGGCCCGATCCGCCTTAGTCAACCGGGGTAGACTTTCCGGCGTGTAGCTAACCATTTTCGTCTTCATAGCGTAGTCTCTCTTTACGGGTAGCGGGTCGAGCCGAAACGATGCGAATGACCTCGATAAGAATGCCGTCATCGAGTTCTTCCTTAACGGTGTGGGCTACTGTCAGAAGGAGCAAGTCCTCGACCATGCCAAGGGTGGGCCAACGCGGTTCCCCGTCCTCAACGCGGTCCTGCACCGATACGCAAAGGGGATCGAGAAATACCGCGCTGGCTTTCTCGAAGCTCACACCGTGCTTACGCTGGTTGGAGAGGTTTTTGGCCTCATCCCACTCGAATCGTATACCTTCCACTCATCAAATTGTAATTATAAATATGTAGTTATTCAAGGGGGACCGGAGATTGGTGTGCACCCTGTGCTTGCGGAAGAGCCACAACTGAAGGTGGGCCCTTCCCATGAACCTCGCTGCGCTCGGCGGACAGCCGAGGCGGCTGTCCCCACACGAGCATCCGCGCTTTAGTCGAAGATCAGCACCGCCGACGCGATCACGGTCGTCCACAACCCGCGCTTGTCTCCCACCGCCGATTGCGTCACATTTGCCGTGCGCACGATTTTGTTAGAGAGACGATAAATCTGTTTTTTCTCGTCCCAGGAGCGGTCGGGATCGAACTCTACGTTCAGCGTAGTAGCCAGCATTTCGGCGGCGAGTTCTTCCGCGTATTCGCCGGCCGCGTCTTCGGTTTCGCCGAAGGAGTGGTGTTCGCTCAGATATCCGTAGGTATTCTTGTCGGCGGGGATGGCTACGCCGATGGACGAGGCGAGCAACCGGTGCGCTTCATGCGTCGAATTCTCGGCGACCACGGCAAACACGACTTCGCCGGGACTCAGGTACTTCACGCCCTCTTTGCGCGCCAGCATCTTGCAATTGGGTGGGAAGATGGAGGAGACGCGCACCAGGTTCTGCGCCGCAATGCCCGCATCCCGCAGCGCCAACTCGAAAGACGTTAACCGCTCGCGATGTTTGCCAACCCCCTTGGTGAAAAACATCCGCTTGGGAACCATGTCCTTGCCCAATGCAGTAGCCTCCAGCACTCAAGTTTATGAGATTGAGAATGCACAATTTAACACAATGGTTTGTAAAGGCAGTATGAATTTCGCGGGTTGGAACAAAAAAGCGGCGGGAAACCACTGGCGCGGCTTCCCGCCACCGTGCCCGGATTCTTCGGGGGAGGGCCCGGGCAAAACCGATTCAATGTACCACAAAGTTGGCCCGTGTCAACAGCAACGCCTTCAATTTTCTGTTTTCCGAACACGCTTTCCGAAGAAAGTCATTTTTATTTGGGTTTGACGGAACTGACCTGAATGGTATCCCCATCCAGAGTGCCGGTAACAGTCACGTTTTCGCCCGCTTTCTGGTCAAGCGTAGCCAGGATGGCTTTGTCGCTGGTATCTAAAATATAAATTTTCTCTCCCACAACCAAAGCATATTTGGAGCCATGCCCGACGCAAGCGCGGGTGCACTCTGCCGCCGTTCCCTCCATGTGTTTTCTGCCGCACATGGCGTCGCCGACTTCCCCGGTAAAAGTCTGCTGGCGCGCCGCCAGCCCATAGACGGTAAAACTCGCAGCCATCGAAACAATGATTGCCCCCATCAAAATCCAGACCCGGGAACATCGAGTCACAACCTTCCTCCCTTATGAAGAAGAAAATCTAAGAACAGCGTCCGCCGCGTGCCCAGTCCCGGAATCGCAGCCAGAACAGCCGCAGCCCTCCCAACCACCCTACCAGTCTAACGCTACTCGCCACTCGATACCGATTTTTCGAAGCAGCCGGTGGTGTCCTAAACCTACAACCACGAAGGACACTAAGGTGCACAAAGGGACCCTCCGAATTAACCCTGCGAATTAACCTTCGTGCGACTTCGTGCCCTTCGTGGTTGTGAATTAAGTACTCCGCCTGCTACCGCGGTGCCCTGGCGGTATATTGCAAATCCACGTCGACCGTCCTGTTTTGCGCGGTAGCGGTGACATGCGGATCGACCACCCAATCCAGATTCGCAGGCAGCAGCCTCCTGGCCTGCTCCAGAAACTGCTGGAGATAGCTGGCGTCATAGATATCGCCGGCCCGCAGCTTCCACACCGCCCGCAGGCGCGCGGTCAGACCGTTATCCAGGCCGCGAAATTCCAGGTCGCCCATGTGGTAAACCGCCCCTTCGGATACATCGAGGTGAAAAGCCACCGTTCCCGCGGCATCGTCGAATTCAGCCTTCGCTTTTATCGTGGCCGTCACCAAACCTCGCGAACCGTATAGCTCCTGAACCGCCCGCAGGTCGTCTTCGAGTTGAATCGTATTCGCCGGTTGGCCCACTTTGGCGTGGATCAGCGGCTGCAGGGACTCGGTTGCGATCTCCTTATTGCCAAACCACTCCCAACCCGTGAGCCGGTATTGGCTGCCCGCCATAATCAGAAAGGCGACATCCACAAAGGTTCGCGGTTGCTGCAGTTCATCCATTTGCGAGGCCGCCAGTTTGACGACCTTAGGTTGCTGCGGCGCACACGTGGCCTTCAGGTAACCGTGCTCATGAAGAATCGGCAGCAGCGAATGGTCAGTAAAGTTTGCCATGTAGTCGCGGGAGTATTCGCGATCGGTGATCCTTTCCGCGGCAGCCTCCAGCAGCGGCAACTCGGCCGCTGCCGCGCCGGGGAAATCGGCATGGTGAATGCGAATGCTCACTCCGGCCACGCTGTAATCGATAGATAGAACCTGTCCTTCTTTGCCTTTGCTGCGCGAATACTCCACATGGCCGGGGACGCCGTTTTCCACCAGCATGGCCTGCAGAACATCTGAAACTTCATCCGGCAAACGCCCGTCGACAGGCACCTCGCCGGTAAACAAGGGAATCCGCTCGTGCAGCTTTTGTCGTAACTCCTCGTCGGTGAACCATACAAAGTCGGTGAACCGGACGGCAACAAACTTGTCCGCATCGGTGACTTGAAAAATGAGCTTGGTGCCTGCGGCAGAAAAGGTGTAACTGAAGGAGATGTTGCTGAAGGCGCCGCTTTCCCCCAACTGCCGCGCCGCCTTCCTGAAATCCTCTTCGTGTGCAACCGTGCCCACGGGGAGCCCGCTCGCGAGGGCAACTTCCTCCGAGGTGAAACGCTTGCTGCCGGTCACCGTGACCGAGACCAGTTTGTAGGAGGAAGCCGGCGTCACCCGCGGCGTTGCGGACTGCCCCCGGGCGCTAGCCGTTATGCCAGGCAGAATCAGGAGCAGGAAATAGACACGCGGCGCAAGGAGCCTGGAAGGGAATCTCTTCATCTACTCGATCTTATTTACTCAGTCTCATCTCTCAGTCTGATTCTGCTTGATCCTACCTATTTCTTTCTTGCCGCCGCGCCGTCATTCGATTTGTGTTTCTTGGCAATTTCAATGAAGGCCAGCGCGGCGCGGCTCATTGCCTTGTCCTTGCGAAACACCAGCGCCAGATCGCGGCGCAGTTGCGCGTCTGCCATGGGAATCGCCGCCAGCACTCCGGCTCGCACGTCCTCCTGCACATTCGACCGCGCGATGAAGCCCACGCCCACCCCGGCCGCCACAAAACGCTTCAGCAACTCGCTCGAATCCAGTTCCATACTATAGTGCGGCTTGAGCCCGCGCTCGCGAAACAGGTCGTCGAGCGCATCGCGCGTGTGCCCGGCCTTGGGCAAAACCAGCGGATGCTTGGCCAGGTCTCCCACATTTACAGTTTTCATCTTGCCCAGCGCGTGTTGCGGCGGAGCAATAATCACCAGCTCATCCTGATGGATGAGAACCACGGTAAGCCGGTTGTCTTTCACCGGCAGCGAAACCACGCCGAAATCGACCGAATTGTCGGTGACCGACTCGAGAATCTTCGCGTAATCGGCGCGCTTGATGTTCACTGACACGTCGGGATACTGCTTTTTGAAATCGGCAAAGACCTCAGGAAGAATGTGCAGACAGGTGCCTTCATTCGCGCCCACCGTGAGCGCGCCCCGCGGCACGTGCTCCATTTCGGCGAGGGCGGCGAGCATGGCCGTGCGCGCGTCCAGCGTATCCTGCACGTACTTCTGAAATGCCTTGCCCGCCGCCGTGAGCGAAACCTTTCCGCCGGAGCGGTCAAACAGCTTCGCCCCAACTTCGTCCTCCAACGCGCGAATCTGCGAAGAGATGGCGGGCTGCGTGCGAAAACGCTTCTCCGCCGCCCGCGAGAACGATGCGTGGCGTGCCACTTCGAGAAAGGTCTGGAGTTGGTCGAAGTCCATGGAATCAGTGGGCGGTCGACAGAACGCGAACCGCTGTTGGAGCTTATCTGAACCCAGCCAAGTATAGGGCAGCGATGTGGAGGTGAAAAGACGGAGGGCGGGAATAATAGAGAGCGGGGCGCGCTGCGCCCTGTGTGGCTGGCGAAAGCGCCGCAACTAAGCCTTCCAGTGCCCTGTGCACCTGCACGGCACGAGTCCCTCGGCTAGGCTCTGGCACAGTCAGCCCGACATTCCTGCCAGTGGGTAGCCTTGTCCAAAGAAATTCTCCGCTGAACATTCAAAGGATGTTTACCGATTAGTTATAAGTGGAAGCCTGTATGTCGCTCCTTCCATCCACCAAATAATATGGGCCGCTCGGGTTTGCAGCGCCAACTCTCGTGGATAAAAAATGCCTGTTGTGTGTCGATGACGATCCTGGGATTCTGCAACATCGCAGACTGCTGCTCGAAGGCAACGGTTACGAAGTTGTAACCGCGACCTCCGGGGAAGACGCCTTGACCATTCTCGAGCGCGGGGCCGTCGTCGACGCGGTGCTGCTCGACTACGTCATGCCCAGCATGAACGGGGATGAGCTGGCGCAAAGATTGCGTAACCTGTATCCGGCCCTGCCCCTGATCATCGTTTCCGCCGTCGATCCCCTACCTCCCTCCCTTCTGCAACTGATCAATGCCAGAGTTCTTAAGGGGCAGGATCCGCAGATTTTGCTTTCCACCGTCGCCTCCGTGATTTCGCAGGCTCACCCCGAAGCGCAGCCCCCAGCGCGGGCGCAGAGGACGGTTCTCTGCGTGGAAGACGAGGAATTTCAGCTGAAAATGCGCACCCTGCTGTTCGAGTCCGCGGGATACCGCGTGCTGGCGGCCAGAACCGCGGGCGACGCAATGGATGCCTTCAATTCGTCTCGGGTAGATGCCGTGGTAATGGACTACTGGCTGTGCGGCAAGGATGGAAATGGTACCGCCCTCGCGGAACGGATGAAGCAGATACGCCCGCGAACTCCCATTGTGATGCTGTCCGGGTTCAGTTCACTCCCCGGAGAAGGGGCGATCGTGGATTCGTGGATGCAGAAGGCGGAAGCGGCTCCCGAAAGCATCGTCAGCGAAGTTGGACGGCTCATCGAGATGCGCAATTCATCCCGAGCAAAACCTGAATGATCGGCGCCGCTAAACCCTCCAGACTGATAGCGGGCGCGCAGCAGGCGACCCGGTTACTGTTTGCCCTCGCGCTTCCAGGGCTGGCTTTATTCGCGCTAGCGTGTGCGGCCGGTGCCGCCGAAGTCTCCGATTCCGATCAGAAAGCAGCCAACCCCCTAAAACAGCTTTCGCTGGCTGAGTTGGGCAATGTGGAGGTCACCACCGCCTCGAAAGTGCCGGAGCAGTTGTTGAAGGCCTCGGCGGCCGTGTATGTGATCACGCAGGCGGATATCGAACGCTCCGGAGTAACCAGCATCCCGGAAGCATTGCGGCTGGCGCCCGGCGTAGAGGTTGCGCGCATCGACGGCAACAAGTGGTCGATCGGCATTCGCGGCTTCGGCAGCAGGCTTTCGCGTAACGTGCTGGTGCTGATCGATGGACGCACGGTTTACACCACCCTGCTCGCCGGAACCTACTGGGAAGTGCAGAACGTGTTGTTGCAGGATGTGGATCGAATCGAAGTCATCGGGGGGCCGGGAGCCACGATCTGGGGCCCGAACGCGGTAAACGGCGTCATCAATATCATCACCAGGAGCAGCAAGGATACTCACGGGGCGATGGTCAACGCCGGCGGCGGAAACGTAGACCAGGGTTTTGTTAATGCGCGATACGGCGGCGGAAACGGCAGCACATTCAACTATCGCGTCTATGGCATGGCCTTTGATCGCGGACCTGAATTTCATACCGATGGTAACAACTACGACAGCTGGCGAACCGTGCAGGGCGGCTTCCGCATGGATTTTTCGCAGAACGAGCAAGACAGCTTTACCGTGCAGGGCGACATGTATGGTGAAGGCGCGGGCGAAACCGTAACTGCAGTCAGTTACACCCCGCCTTACCAGCAAACGCTCCAGGGCACGGAAATGCTCTCCGGGGGGAACATCCTGGGGCGCTGGCGGCGAACTCAGGGTGAAGGAAGGGATCTCCAGCTCCAGGCTTATTACGATCGAACCAATCGTCATGAGCCGAATTTTGCCGACTATCGCGATACCTTCGACGTTGATTTTCTGGACCGCTTTCGCCTGCCCGGCCGGCAACAGATTTCCTGGGGGCTCGGTGCCCGAACCAGCCGGGGCCACAATCCCACCATTGTCTCCGGACTCTACTTTCTTCCGCCCACCCGGACGGACGAGCTTTATACCGGCTTCTTTCAGGACGAGATCGGCCTGATTCAGGACCGTTTGTCGCTTTCGGTCGGTACCAAACTCCTGAAGACCAACTACACCGGCTTTCAGCTGCAGCCCAGTGTGCGCCTGTCATGGTCCCCCACCGGGAAACAGACGCTGTGGGCGGCTTTCACTCACGCCCTGCGAACTCCCTCCGACGCAGAGAGAGCGTTCTATCTGAGCGGATTCATCGGTACCGATCCGGCTACGGGCCTGCCTTTTTTTGCGCGCTTCAACGCCAATCCTAACTTTCGCTCGGAAGAGCTTAACGGCTATGAACTGGGCTACCGGCGGCTCTTCAAAGAGAGCCTCTATGTTAGCCTGTCGGCGTTTTACAACCATTACGGCGATCTTTTCAGCGAAGACATCGTCGGATCGCCATACATCGAGGCGAATCCTGCCCCCACGCACATTCTGCTTCCCGCCGATTTCGGTAATGGCCTGGTGGGAACCACGAGCGGATTCGAGCTCGCGCCCGAGTGGCGGCCGGCCAGTTTCTGGCGCCTCCGCGCCTCCTACTCCTATTTGGAGATGAAATTGAAAAAAAGTGCCAACTCGCTGGATGTTGGAACCGCATCTTTCACTGCAGGATCGAGTCCGCGCCATCAACTCACCGCGCAATCCGGCTTCGCTCTGGGCAAGGCTTTAAACCTGGACCTTACCTACCGCTTCGTCAGCGCCCTGCCCAGCCTGATGATTCGTTCTTATTCAACCGGCGATGCTCAATTTTCATGGCGCGCGCGTTCCTTCCTGACGCTCTCGGTCGTTGGGCAGAATCTTTTTCAGCCTTATCACTTCGAATACGCCAGCGATCCTGGACCAAACGTTGGCATCAAGCGCGCTGTGTACGGACAGATTACTTGGCGACCTTGAACATTGCGGCGGATGCACCATACTGGTCGCGTCCTGTTCCACTTCGACCATCCTTTTTCCGCAAGTGTGCCTTGGCCCTGAGTTTGCTCCTCCTGTTCCCCGTCCATCTTTCTCAGGCACAGGAATTGCGCCCCACCGAAGCTCAGCTTGAGGCCGCCTACCTCTACAACTTCGGCAAGTTCGTGACCTGGCCGCCAGACCGGACTAAAGCCTCCGAAACATTTGGGATATGCATCTTAGGCAAGGACCCCTTCGGTCAGGTTCTGGACGCCACGGTAACCGGGGAAAGTATCGGCGGCCGGAAGATCGAAGTGAAGAGGCTGGCGAATATGGCGCAGGCTCAAGCCTGCAACATCCTTTTCGTGAGCATGTCGGAGGAGGGCCGCCTGGGCCCGATTCTTGCCGCCGCGGAAATCCTGAGGCTGCTCACCGTCAGCGATATCAAGCATTTTGCCGAGCGTGGCGGAGCCATCGGCTTGGTCCGGCAGCAGGACAAGATTCGATTTGAGATCAACCGCCGCGCTGCCGACCGCTGCCATCTGGTGTTCAGTTCGGAATTGCTTAAAGTCGCCAGCAAGCTGTTTCCAGAAGGGGCGCCGGGAAGCTGATCATGTCGATGCCACGTCGAAAATCGATCTTGACCCGGCTCACCATGATGAACATGCTGGTGAGCGGGGTGGCTTTGCTGCTGGCCACCGCCGGATTCTTTGCCTACGATCAGATCACCTTCCGCCAGAATCTGGTGCGCACCCTTTCGGCGCAGGCGCAGATTATTGGCTCCAACAGCGTTTCGGCGATCCTGTTTAATGATTCCGCCGCAGCCGAGAGCACTCTTTCCGCTTTAAGAACCTCACAGAACATAATCTCGGCCGGCATTTTCACCGCCCGCCGCCAACCGCTCGCGCAATATTCAACGGTTCCGGGGGATGACATTCTGAATGTTCCGGCTGTGCCTCCGGAGAAAGTCGAGGGCTATTGGTTCCAGAGTAACCGGCTGATTCTGGTGCGGCAGATCATATCGGAAGGCAAGCCCGTCGGGTTCGTATACCTGAGGGCCAGCCTGCAGGAGATTGACTGGAGGCTGAGGCGCTATGCCCTGATCGCGTTTGCGGTGCTCATCATTTCACTTTTTGCGGCCAATCTGGTTTCTTCGGCATTTCGCAAATCTGTGGCTCAACCCATCGTTCAACTAGCCGAAACGGCGCAAAGGATTTCCCGCGACAAGGACTACACCATCCGCGTCACTCCGACCGTGGAGAAGGACGAACTCGCCGTCCTGGTGGATTCCTTCAACGAAATGTTGCAGGAGCTTTACAAGGCCCACGACGAACTGGAACAGCGGGTCGCCGAGCGCACCCGCGAGCTGGTCGCAGCCAATCGAGAACTGGAGGCGTTTTCCTATTCCGTGTCGCACGACCTGCGGGGACCACTGGACGCGATCGGCGGTTTCAGCTACGTGCTCCTTAATCAATATGGATCGAAGCTGGATGACAAGATGCGGGAGATCGTCGAGAACATTCGCTCCAGCGGCAGGCGCATGGGGGGTCTCATCGACGATCTGCTGAATCTCTCGCGGGTCACGAGCAGCGCCATGCGCGTCGAGGAGGTCGACCTTGCCGCCATGGCGCGAGCCATCGTAGAGGATTTGTGTCGCACCCAGCCCCACAGGAACGTCGACTTCATTGCGCCCGTACGGGAAGAAGTGACCGGCGACGCGCGTCTTCTGCGGATCGTGATGGAGAACCTGCTGCGCAACTCCTGGAAGTACACCTCGCGTCAGGATCACGCCCGGATTGAATTTGGCTGCACCCGGAACGGCGCCCGCAGTGTCTATTTTGTAAAGGATGACGGGGCCGGTTTCGATCCGCGGTCGGCCGCCCGTCTCTTCCAGCCTTTCCAGCGGTTGCACTCCACAGCGGAGTTCCCGGGCAATGGCGTGGGTCTGGCCACCGTGCGGCGAATTATCCTGCGGCACGGCGGCGACATTTGGGCGCAGGCTGCCGTGGGCAAAGGTGCCACATTTTATTTCACAATAGGTTCACCCCGAAGAAGAACGGATGAATCGGTTGTTTTGACCAGCACCTCTGCCTGAATCGCGGAGCGGCGCTGCCTCTAAGCCTGCCGGGTCGCTGGCCTAGCAAGCTACCACCGTGGTGTCCCGCCTGCATGGGACCGCCGGACCGGCAGCTCTTCTGTGGGACCGGAAGCCCCCCGGTAACGCTAACGCCAACATCTGCGCCGCTCTTCGAGGGGAAATAGCTTGACATTGATCTCGCAGTAACAGTATCTAGGTGCGTCGCACGGTGACGTTATTTTGGTGCCAGTTAGGAGATCCGGTTCTGGTCGCTGGTCTCAAGAGTGACTAATGGCGGCAATTCCTGTCACCAGATTGCAAAGCGTTTGTAGGAATGCTGCCAAAGCCGGCTCTCATCCCGTGACAGGGAGCAGTGATGCCAATCACCGCGCGGAGAGGCACTGACGGGAACCTTTCATACTGTCGTTCGCCCCAGGTCTCAAAAAATTCTTCCACGGAGGCTGTCCCAACATGAAACGTGCCGTCTCGTTTTCCATTTTGTTAACTTCGGTTGCGGTTCTGGCGTTTTCCGCCATGGCCCAACAGCAGGAAAATCAAAAACCCGCTAACAATGCCCTCGCCGTATTACTGGAGTCCAAAGGGATTCTGTCCGCCGGCGAGCTCGCCACCATCGACCAGGCGTCCACGCCGGAAGAGGCCAATGCCCGCCTGGCTCAACTGCTGGTGGAAAAGGGCCTGATCAGCCAGCAGGAATTAAACAACACGGTCACGCCCGTGAGCGAGGATGCCGCCACTGTCCATCTCTCGAACGCCGTACTCCAAACCCAGAACCCGCCGCAAGCTGGACAGACTCCCACCGGAACGCCCCCCACCCCAGAGCGCGGTCCGGGGATAATTCCGGCGGTTGCCCCGGTTCGCGTGTTGCCCATTGAGATACCGAAGCAAGGAGGAATGATCCCGGATATTCACCTCGGGAGCGGCGCCAATGTGAAGCTCTATGGCTTCTATAAGGCGAGCGCCATCTCCGATACCGCAGGCAGCGGCGGCGCCACTTTCGGCAGCCAGGATTGGCCACTCCCCCTCCTGCTGGGCGACACCACCGCCGCTACCCCCACCACCAACCCCCAGGTCCATCTGAAGGCCCGCAGTTTCCGTATGGGTATGCAGACGGAATGGGTCCCGAGGCATTCAGACTTCGCCATCACGGCTCGCGTGGAAGGCGACTTTGAAGGCGACTACACCGACGTCAGCAACCGCAACATCAGCTCGGTGCGCTCCAACCAGTTCACCCTCCGCCTTGCCTGGATGCGCCTTGACCACACCATTGGCGGCCTGCCCTGGTTCGCGGAATTCGGCCAGGATTGGTCGTTACTTGGTTCCTCCACTTTGCCCGCTCTTTTTGAAACCACCGGATTGGGCGTCGGCATGGGCGGATTCTACGAGCGCATTCCGCAATTCAAAACTGGAGTGCAATTCCATGCCGGCGATCTGAAGATTCAGCCTGAAGTTGCCCTTGTCCTCTCGGCAGGCGGCACCTCGGGTCTCACCACCGACCAGCACCTGCGCTTCGGTGACGCAGTGGGCGCGGAATCTGATCAACCCGGAGTGGAGAGCCGCGTGGTATTTCAGTTCCCGCTCTCTCACAACTGGAGGGGTGTGGCGCCCGCGCAGTTGATCTTCAGCGGCCACCATTCCCGCATGAGTGAACTCATACCTCACGCAGCGCAGGTCGCGAACCAGACATCTTCCAGCTGCCTGCTTCTGCCTTGTCCCGTGACCGTTTTTTACAATCCCGCCGTGCCCAACGTCGGATTCAACACCACCCAGAGCATAATCGGTGCCTCAAATTGTCCCGAGGCGTCGGGGACGTGCACGCTGGAGCAGATCTTTCCCACCGGTATGCAGGTTGGTAATCCGCAGAACGCCTACAGCGCGGAAATCCAGTTGCCTACTCCCTGGGTGACATTCGACGCCAAGTTCTATCGCGGCAACGACCTGCGATTCTTCTTCGGCGGCCAACTCAACGATGTCTACTCCAACCTGGGTGCCCTGATCGATGCGAACGACAACGCCCTGACTGGCATTTCAGAAAGCGGACGATCCATCCTTTTTGGCTGCACGGGTGCCACCACCGCGGGTGAGCCGGCAAACACAATTAATTGCCAGGGCACCCCGATTCAATCCGCTAAACTCCAACCCGTCGGCGGAACCGGCGGATTCGCCGAAATGAGCTTCCCGCTCTCCCGCATCGCCCGCGCCAACCCGGAAGGCCCCAATGCGGGATGGGTACTCCACTTGCTGTGGGGCACAGACCGCGCCAACTACGCGGAAGCGTCCCATGCCAACCACCTCGGTCGCACTGACCTCGACACCGCGTCGCTCACTTACCGTCTCAACAGGTGGGTGACGTTCGTGCACGAAGCCAGCTACATTGTCACGTTCACCGCCAACAACCACGAAGCCGGCGGCGTGATTAAACCTGAATACCTGCAGTTTGGTCCTACAACCACCCGGCAGGCTCACAACTGGCGAAACGAGTTCGGCCCCGTCTTCACCTTCTAAAGTCGATGTTCTAACTCGATGCTCCAGCGCACTACAGAAAAACAAAAAAAACTCCTGCGAAACCGTAATCGTTCCGCAGGAGTTTTATTTTCGCTGCCGTACGGCTTATTGCGGCAGGTAGTAACGGAACGAGGTGAAGATCATCCCGTCGATTCCATGGGGAGCTCCGCCCACGCCCGACCAGACAGTGCGGTCAAGATAAGAGAACTGCGGTCCCCACTGGATGCGGCCGCGGTTGACCTTTTCTCTGGCCCCGTCGTAAGGCTTGAACCAGATGCCCACAGTGCCTTCCACCAGGATGCGGGTGTCGGCCGTGCAGCTGCCGGAATAGCCGCCTGGGAAAAAGCCGCTGCCCACAGCGGGCGGCGCTTCGGTCAGGCAGCCCGAGTTGCTGAAGAAGGGCGATCCATAGCCGACATACTTGCCCGACGTAGCATCGTAATCCCACGCGCGGCCAGCATATTCCGTGCCGGCGTTAAAATAAACGTCCAGCTTCGGTCCATGCCACTCCAGAGTTCCCAGAGCCTGGGCACTGCGGATCAGATCAAAACTGCCATTCGCATGGATTGAGGCATCGGCCAGGCTGCCCGTACCATAGCGTCCGATTCCCTCGCCCCCCAGGAAGTGCAATCCGAAGTCGAGGTGCTTGTTGTCGAACGACCATCGGGCGTTGGCGCCAATGCCGCCGCCGTTCTTGGAGCTGTTGAAAGCCTGCACCGCGCTGGCCGCCGTAAGGCTGCCGCACGCAGCGCTGGCAAAATTTTCGGAGCAGGGGAATACCCGGTCGCGGAACCGGCTGTAGATTCCGAATATTTCATAGTGTCCGAAGCCGGGTTCAAAAGCCAGCTTGGCAATTACGTCAGGGGAAGGATTAAAGGAATAGTTGGCGATGTTGGCGGCAGTACCCGTTGCCGAGGCGGAAGCAGCCGCGTTATAAACTCCGCCGGCGGCGCCCGCTGACCCGACAAGGAAATTATCGGCGTTGCCATGGGTGCTGAGCGTGGCCTGTGCGTTTTCCACCGCCACCGCGACCCACGCCTTGTTGCCGAAATTCTGCGAGAGCCGAAGCCCGTATTGCCGCGCCCAACTGAAGCCCACGGTATATGCAGGGTCTATAGTGAGGGGCGTCGCTTCCGAACGGTTGTCTGTGCCATGTTTGGTTTCGGTCACCAGGCTCCACATCTGCCCGCCGGTAATCGTCGTCCCGCTCTTGAAAGCCACCTGAGCAAAAGCCTGGCGCTGCCTTAGCGGATAGCTGTTGCTCTCATTATTGTTCGAAGTGACGCCGGCCGAAAGGAAGTCAGCCTCGTAGTAGCCGCTCAACTTCGCGCTCGGTAACTCTCCTGTTGCCAGCATCGAGATTCGCGACTGGCGGCCGGAGCCGAAGAATTCCGACAGGTCGCTGTCGGAATGACCCGGCATGGTCACCGAGTTAAATGGAGTATTGATGTCCGCGGCAAGGGCGCGCGACCGGCGCACAAATTCCGCCGCCAGGAAGCCTCCCGGGGTAATCGTGATGCCCTTGAAGTGAATGGTTGTGGGCGGCTCCGAGATAGCCTTCTGGGTTTCCTGCAGGGTCATGCTGGTGTTGAGCAGGTTGGTCTTGAGGTCGGAAACATCGGTCTTAAGTTCGCCGACGGTTTGCTGCTGCTGCGATGCGGCGGCCTGCGCGGCATCCGCCTTTCCGGCTGCGTCAGACGCGGTGGCCTGGACCTGCTGCACGGTCTGATCCCGGCGCTGCAACGCGTCGCGCAACTCCTGGATCTGTTGCTGCTGCTGCGCCAGCGCGGCCTGCTGTGAGGCAATGGCATCTTTCAGCGCCTGTACATCGGCCGCCGTGATCGCCGTGCTGGACTTAGCTTTTCTCCTGGGTGCAGTGCTGGTTTGCGCAAACAGGGCGCCCGCCAGGCACACAAACACGCACACTTTACATATAGCTCTCATTACACTCTCCTTTTTCTAACAAAAGTCGTCTTCAACAATCTCCTGAATCAGCATAGCGACGCGACTGTTTCGAACCTTTATTCACGTTGCTTGCGTGGTGGCCGTTCTCTCCGCAGCCGCACAAGAGGAAGTGCGGCCCGGAGCATCACGAATGAATTACGGATTTGGAATAGATGTTCTGGTTCTATCGGCGGGGTGTTACAGGACGGTTACAACTGGGTGAATTTCTGATTAATGACGTGACCTGGCTACCGGCAATCCTTGTCCCCGTCGCCTGTATCGGTATCGGAGACACACAAGAAACGGCCTGCGACGCAAGAAAATCGAATCGACTGGAGAAAGTGCCGTCCCGGCAGCAGAAAGGTGTACACTGGTGGGCAGCATTTTCGCTGCCAGGCGGAAATGCCCCGTCTCTGGGGATGCATCGACCGAGGAACCCTGACTCTCCGGCCCGGTGATTTTGCTGGAGTATTTATGAGGATTGATCCGGAAGCGAGGCGGTTGGCTACACCCAGCGCTGCAATCCCGATCCGTCTTTTTTTCTTTCTGCTGGCCTTTGCCGCGATTGCCGGTCCCGCATTCCCGCAGAATTCCGAGCCCGCCCCGTCGGCCCCCGTTCCCACTGCGGGCGAAACCAAGTCAAACTCGGAGGAGATCGCATCTCGCGACGAACCCGCCACCTTCAAGGTCAACGTGAAACTGGTTGTAGTGCGCGCCGTGGTGCGCGATGCGCAGGGGCACGCGGTGGGGAATCTGCAGAAAGAAGACTTTCAGATTTTCGACAAGGGTAAGCCACAGGCGATCAGCCAGTTCGAAGTAGAAGAACCCGGAGCCTTGGCGGCCAAGGCGCTGCACAACCCCAGTGAGAATACTGGTGACACGGTCGCCGTCGATCTTCCCGCCCCCTCGAGCACAGCGGTCCCGCCCGAGCGCTTTGTGGTTTATATGTTCGATGATGTCCATATCGAATTCGGCGATCTGGCCCATGTACGCGAGGCCGCCGAACGCCACTTTGCTACCCTACGGCCCACGGATCGCGCGGCCATATTCACGACTTCAGGACAGACGGTCCTGGATTTTACCGACGACCGTACCAAACTGCGCCAAGCCCTGCTGCGTCTGCAGCCGCATCCCATTAGCTCCGGCATCTTTTCGCACCAGTGCCCGGAGATCAGTTACTACCAGGCCGACCTGATTATCAATAAAAACGATCCTGACGCCACCCAGACCGCCATTCTGGAGGCTGCCGCCTGCGGACCGACGAACCTGCAGGGCGTCCCTATCGGGAACCCTCAGGGAATAGTGCAATCCCTCGCCATGGGAGTCTTGACTGCGGGTCAGCACGAAAGCGATGTCTCGCTGAAGATGCTGAAGGACGCGGTGCGCGCCGTTTCCAGGATGCCCGGTCAGCGCAGCGTGGTCCTGGTTTCTCCTGGCTTTATCATTCCTGAGCTGGAGTACGAGAACAACAGGATTATCGATCAGGCGCTGCGCTCGCAGGTTGTAATCAGCGCGCTGGATGCCCGCGGGCTTTTTGTCGTGATCCCCTTTGGCGATGCCAGCCATCAGCCTCCTGTCAACGTTGAAAACACAGCGTTCGCTGGGGTGGCTCCGCCGGCTGACAAGTCGTTAATCGAAGTTGCGGCGGCCAATGCCAACGATGACCTCCTGGCGAATTTAGCGGACAGCACCGGAGGCACCTTCTTTCACAATAACAATGATTTTGATGAAGGTTTCCGGCGTGTCGCCGAGACCCCGGAGTACTCCTACGTCCTGGCTTTCACCCCGCAAAATCTCAAGCTCGATGGCAGCTTTCATACCCTGAAGGTTACGCTGAAGAATCCCCAGAAGCTTACCCTGCAGGCTCGTCGCGGCTATTACGCGCCCAGGGGCGCTGCCAATCCCGACGAGCAAGCTAAACAGGAAATTGAAGACGCGATGTACTCGCAGGAAGAGATTCACAACCTTCCGGTCAGACTGCATACCCAGTTTTTCAAAGCCAGCGATACCGAAGCCAAGTTGATCGTCCTGGCCCATGTGGACGTGCAGCATCTGCATTTTCATAAAGCGGATGGACGCAACAGCGATATTTTGACCTGTGTTTCGGCCCTGTTTAACCGCAATGGAAACTTTGTCCAGGGAGCCGAAAAAGTTGTGACCATGCACTTGAAAGACGAAACTCTGGAACACAAGCTGGGCTCGGGTCTTACCCTCAAGACCAGCTTTGACGTGAAGCCGGGAAGCTATCTGGTGCGGCTGGTTGTGCGGGACTCGGAAGGGCAGATGATGTCCGCGGAAAACGGAACGGTTGAAATCAGGTAAGACTTTTGGAGGTGTGGTATGCGTGATCGCCGAAACGTTCTTCTCTTTGTCTTTGGCGCAATTTGCCTGGCGTCTGGATGGCTCCTCTGTGGATTTGAAGGTAGGGCGGCCGCCCAGGCGCAGGGGTCGGCGACGGCCGATGTCCCCGTCATCCGTTCCGAGACCCGTCTGGTGCTCGTCGACACCGTCGTGACCGACAAAAAGGGCAAGTACATCCGCGACCTCGAGCAAAAGGACTTCAAAGTCTGGGAGGACGGCAAGGAACAGCCGGTCAGCAGTTTTTCTTTCGAGCAGAGTTCCGCGGCCACCACGTCGCAGCCGCATTACATGGTGCTGTTCTTCGATAACTCCACCATGGAGTTTGGCGATCAGGCCAAAGCGCGGGATGCGGCGGCGAAATTTATCGATGCCAATGCCGGCCCCGGCCATCTGATTGCCATCGCCGAATTCGGCGGCAGCGTCCGCATCTCGCAGAACTTCACCGCCGATGCCCAACGCTTGAAGCAGGTTGTGATGGGCATCAAAGGTTCCGCGGTTTCGCCCAATGGAGATCCCTCGGCCACCATCGCCTCCCTGGGTACTCCGACGGGCATGACGTCCGCTGCGCCGTCTTTTTCCAATCTGGAGTCGGATTTCGGTATCCGCACGGTTCTGATTGCTTTGCGAAGCGTGGCCAAAGGCTTGTCCACTGTGCCGGGACGGAAGACGCTCGTCATGCTGACGTCGGGCTTCCCACTAAGCCTGGAGTTGGAATCTGAGGTTACTGCTGTCATCGATAGCTGTAACAAGGCGAACGTTGCAATTTATCCCATTGACGTTCGCGGCTTGACTGTGCCCGACTTGTCGAAACCGATAGGGCGGTCGGATAGGCCCGCAGTGCATTCGGACCCGCCCCCTCTTACACTGACTGCGTTTCATGATTCGGGTATCATTTCGGGCCGTCCGCTTCTACAGTTCGCCGGGTTTGCTGAACCTGCCGAAGCGCCGCTTTCGCAGCACGGCGGCGGAGGCGGGGGAGGCGGCGGAGGCAGTGGTGGAGGCCACGGAGGTGGTGGAGGCGCCGGCGGGGGTGGTGGCCATGGCGGCGGAGGAACCACCGGCGGCGGTGGGACTACGGGCGGCGGCGGTAAAGGCGGTGGGACTGGCGGTCCGGGCAGCGGCAACACCGGCTATAACTTGTATGGACCGGCTAACGCTCAGCCGCGCATCATTCTTCCTCAAATCCCTCCGAGCGCTTCCGACAACCAGCAAGTGATGTATCAGCTCGCAGAGGGTACTGGCGGCTTTGTCATCATGAACACCAACGATCTGCTGGGCGGCCTGCAGCGCATCGCGAACGACCAGAACCAGTATTACCTTCTGGGTTACAAACCGGGGGTTGCCGCGGATGGAAGCTGCCACTCCCTGAAAGTGAAAGTTGAGCGCGGCGGCGCCAATGTCCGCGCCCGCAGCGGCTATTGCAATGCCAAGCCGGTTGATCTTCTGGCCGGCAACCCCATCGAGAAAGATCTGGAAACCCGCGCTGCCGCCGAGATGAAAAGCAACGTCACCGGGGTGATGCAGGCGCCATTCTTCTACACTTCACCCAACGCGGCGCAGGTGCACCTGGCCGTGGAAATTCCTTCTGCCGCGCTGAAATTTGAGAAAGTCAAAGGCAAGCAGCACGCGGCGCTTAACATCCTGGGCATCGCGTACAATCCCGATGCCTCCATCGCCGCGCGTTTCAGCGACACTGTAAACATCGACTTCGACGGAAAAAAAGAAGTGGATGACTTCCAGAAGCAGCCCTTTCGCTACGAAAATCAATTCGGCATCGCCTCCGGTAGTTACAACCTGAAGGTTGTCTTCAGCTCCGGCAACGAGAGTTTTGGCAAGCTCGAAGGGCCGCTGGCAATTGACCCCTACCCCGGTCAGCAGTTCAGCATCAGTGGTGTGGCACTCAGCAACAACATTCGCCGCGTTGCCGACATTTCCGCCGATCTCGATGGCCAGTTGCTTGAGGACAGGACTCCGCTCATGGTTCAGGACGTCCAGATCTTGCCCTCCGCCACCAACCACTTCAAGAAAACCGACATGGCGGCGATTTATGCCGAGGTCTACGAACCGCTGTTGAAAAATCCGAACCCTCCGGAAGTTGCCTATGAGCTCATCGTGGTTGAGCGCAAAAGCGGCCAGGAGAAACTCCACATCGGCGATAGAACTCCAAAGGGAAAAGCTGGCAACCCGGTCATCGCGCTTGGCCTGAGGTTGCCGGTTGCTACCCTCGGTCCCGGCTCTTATCGCATGACTCTGCGAGCCGTCGATTCGGTGGGGAACTCGAGTAAGGCCAGGGTAGCCGATTTCGAGGTTGAATAAAGGCCCAGGAAGGAGAGCATGCAGAGGTTTCCTTCCTGTGCCTTAGTGCCCTTGGTGGTCGCTCGCGATCCCCGCGCTCGACCTGAAGGAACCGCTTCGCATATCATTTGAGCATGATTTCTGGGCGTTGCTCAGGCCGCGGGTTGGCTCGATGATCATAACCCGGAGTCCGCTGAGAATCTGTCTCGGCGGCGGCGGCACAGACCTTCCTTCTTATTACCGGCAGCACACCGGCTTTGTCATCTCCGCTGCCGTCACCCGCTACGTGTACATCACCATCAACGAAGCGTTCCGCCCGCGGATTCTCGTCAAGTACTCCAAATTTGAAGATGTGGAGCGGGTCGATGAAATTCAGCATCCCATCGTGCGCGAGGCGCTGAAGTTAACGGCCGTCACCGGCCCGTATCTCGAAATCGTCAGCCTTTCTGACATTCCCGCGGGCACGGGCATGGGTTCTTCCGGCAGTTTCACCACGGCGCTGTTGTGCGCTCTGCATACGCTCAAGCGGGACTTTGTCCTGCCGCGCGACCTGGCCGAGCAGGCCTGCCATATCGAACTGGATTTGCTCAAAGAACCCGTCGGCAAGCAGGATCAATACATCTCCGCTTACGGCGGCCTCACCTGTTTCCAGTTTTTGCCGGACGACAACGTGATCGTGGAACCGCTGAAGCTTCCCCCCGAAACCCTGGCTAATCTTGAAGACAATCTTCTGCTTTTCTTTACCGGCAGCTCCCGCAACGCCTCCGACATTCTGCGCGACCAGGATTCGCGGACCAGGCAAAACAATGCCGGGATGCTCGAAAATCTTCACTTCACCAAGCAGCTGGGTATCGAAAGCCGCGATGCTCTGCTGGCTGGCGACTTGCGCAAATTTGCCGAGTTGATGAACCTGCACTGGGAGCACAAGAAGAAACGTTCACCGGGCATGAGCAACGGCGAAATCGATCGCTTGTATGACCTCGCCCAACGCAATGGAGCGCTCGGAGGCAAGCTCATCGGCGCCGGTGGCGGCGGTTTTCTCATGTTCTATACCGAAGAAAAAAGCCGCTTGCGAGGCGTTATGCGGGGCGCGGGACTGCGCGAAGTCCGCATGCAGTTCGATTTTTCCGGCACTACGGTAGTGGCCCATTCGTAGGAGGAAAGGAAATTATTGTTTACGGTTGCGATTCTCGCCGGCGGACTCGCCACCCGTTTGCGCCCCATAACGGAGACGCTGCCGAAGTCTCTGCTGGAGCTGAACGGCGAGCCTTTTATCGGGCATCAGTTGCGCCTGCTGCAGGCCAACGGCGTTCGCCAGGTTGTGCTCTGCGTTGGCCATCTGGGCGAAATGATTCAAAACACTGTGGGAAACGGAACCAGCTTTGGCCTTCGGGTAGACTACTCGTTCGACGGTCCTACCCTGTTAGGCACTGCCGGGGCGGTCAGAAACGCGCTGCCAAAATTGGGCGACCCTTTTTTCGTGATGTACGGGGATTCGTACCTTCCTTGCGATTATGCTTCGATCGCGCGTACTTTCGAGTCTGCCGGAGCGCTGGGCATGATGACCGTCTATCGCAACGAAGGAAAATGGGACACCAGCAACGTTGAGTTCGAGGCGGATAGGATTCTCGCTTATAACAAGACACAGCGCACGCCGCGGATGCGCTATATAGATTACGGGCTCGGCGTCTTTCGGGCCGAGGTGTTTCGCGCCTTGCCGCCAAACCAACCTTGCGACCTCGCAGAATTGTACGGAAACCTGCTGCGAGACAAGCAACTTGCCGCGTGCGAAGTGAAGGAACGGTTTTACGAAATAGGGTCGCCAGCAGGACTGCAGGAGACGGCCGAGTTCCTGGCGGCCGCGGCGCGAGACAAAACCATCGCTAGATGACCATGGGAAACACATTCGCGCACCAGTTTCTGGCCGAGGCACGAGAGATCATCGACCGCCTCGACACCGCCAGCATCGAAGCCGGAGCCTCCTTGCTGAACCAGACCCGCGCCTCGGGCGGGAGGCTGTTCATCCTTGGAGTGGGCGGCAGCGCGGCCAATGCTTCCCATGCGGTAAACGATTTCCGCAAAATCGCCGGCATAGAAGCCTACGCGCCCACGGACAATGTTTCGGAACTCACTGCTCGGACCAACGATGAAGGCTGGCCAACCGTTTTCGAAGCCTGGCTTCAGGTGAGCCGCTTACGCGCCAACGATCTGGTGTTGGTATTCTCTGTGGGCGGCGGCGATGTGGAAAAGAATGTCAGTGCCAACTTGGTAAATGCTCTGCAATACGCAAAATCCGTGGGCGCCAAAATCCTCGGCGTTGTCGGACGCGACGGTGGCTACACCGCCAGGGCCGCCGATGTGTGCATCGTTATTCCAACCGTAAATCCCGCTCACATCACACCGCACACGGAGGCTTTTCAGGCAGTGGTGTGGCATCTGCTGGTGTCGCATCCCGCAGTGAAACTTCAGCAAACTAAATGGGAGTCGACCGGAAAGCCGCGCGCAGCAGTCTTTCTGGATCGCGATGGCGTGCTCAACCGTGCTCACGTGGTCGATGGCAAGCCGTGCCCTCCCGCCGGCCTGAACGAACTCGATCTGCTGCCCGACGCTGCCTCCTCCCTGCGCGATCTCAAGGCCCGCGGCTTCGCTCTCTACGTCATTACCAATCAGCCCGATGTCGCCCGCGGCAATCAGGCCCGTGCCACCGTGGAGGCGATGCATCGAACCCTCGCCTCCTCGCTGCCTATTGACGACATTTTCGTCTGTTATCATGATGATAAAGATCAATGCGCCTGCCGCAAGCCCAAGACCGGTCTTTTGCTCGAGGCCCAGCGCAAACACAATATCGATCTTTCCCGGAGTTTTTTCGTGGGCGATCGCTGGCGTGACATTGATGCCGGGCATAACGTAGGGTGCAAGACAATTTTGATCGATTACGGCTACCGCGAAAGAAAACCGGCGCATCCGCCGGACGCTGTCGTGCATTCTCTGCGCGAGGCCGCCGATTGGATTATTTCTTCAAGCTTGAAGGAGCCTGCCGATGAAGTCCGTGTCTGACTTGAACGTTCAGGTATTCGCCGATGGGGCCGATAAAGCCGGCATCCTCGAACTTTACCGGCAGCCTTACATCAAGGGTTTCACCACCAATCCCACCCTGATGCGCAAGGCGGGCGTGACGGACTATGAGCGCTTCGCCCTGGAAATTCTGCAGCAGATTTCCGACCGGCCTATTTCTTTCGAGGTTCTGGCGGATGACGAAGCCGAAATGGAGCGGCAGGCCCGCAAGATTGCGCGCTGGGCGGCTAATGTTTACGTAAAAGTTCCGGTTACCAACACCCGCCGCGAGCCGATGTACGGCTTAATAAGGCGCTTGAGCCGGGATGGCATTCAGGTGAACGCGACCGCCGTGCTGGCGCTCGATCAGGTGAAGCACATCGGGAAAGCTCTGCAGGGTGGAGCGCCCTCTTACATTTCGGTGTTCGCCGGCCGCGTGGCCGACACTGGCCGCGATCCCATTCCGCTGATGAAATCCGCGCTTGAAATCATGGCTCCCGATCCCAATATGCAACTGGTCTGGGCCAGTCCGCGCGAGTTGCTGAACCTGTTCCAGGCCGAAGAAATCGGCTGCCACATCATTACCGTGACTTCCGACATCCTGAAAAAAGTAAATCTGATCGGCAAGAATCTTCACGACTTCTCTCTGGAAACCGTCCAGATGTTCCGTGACGACGCGGTGCAGTCGGGGTTCACGCTGGAAGCAATTCCTGATGTAGCCTACTCCCTGTAAGGTTTCCGTGTCGGGCGGCAGGATTTCTTCCTACTGCAGGCTCAGTACCATCTCGCCTTGCTTGCCGAAGCTGATGTGCAGCATTGCTTCCTTCCCGCTGGCAAAATCTCCCGCAACCGTGCTGGACTGGTCATACGAATTCGCCGCGGAGGTTACCTGCACGCGCAAGCGGTGGTTTCCCGCTGGAATCTGAACCGCGTGGAATTCGTGGCCCTGCACGTGATGGAATACCACCAATCTCTGCTTCTCGGCGCCTTCCAGCACGTGGGTGTATGTCAGGTGGCTATCTACCCAGATTGAAAGATGGGCTTCGGCGAATTTATGGCTCACCTCGATTTCGAGGGTTGCTGGTTCCGCGGCGAGGATTGGAGCCGGAACGCTTTTCACGGTGGCGGCGGCTTGGGTATTCTTCTTGCGATTGGAGACAGGTGCTGTGGCCGAGGCCTTCCTTGGTTTTGCCGCAGCCGGCGTGGTTTCTGTAGCCAGATTGGGTACGCCTTCTCCAGTTGCGGTCGAACGGGCGGCTGGCTTGATCGCGACCATGGGCGGCGAACTTTCCGAAGAAATCCTCGCTTTTCCCGCCCTGAGCGACCGGCCTATTCCCATTCCGAGCGCAGCGAGCCCGGCCAGGAGAACGGCCGCGGTAGCATAGGAATTTTTCCGCAAAACGCTGAGCGCCTTCTCCAACATTGGGTTGCTGAGGTACAAAGGTCCCGAGCGTGGGCTTCCTTTTGCTCCCAAGCCTTGCATTCCCGCAGCTCGCGCTCTGATCCTTGCATTCGTCGTCTGCGCGGAGTCGACGGCCGCGACCGACACCGGCTGCTTCGTTTTGCTCCACGGCTCGCGGCCTTCGCGCAGTTCCTGAATGTCGAGCACGATTTCCATGCCGCGCTGATAACGCTGCGCGGGATCTTTTGCCATGGCCCGCGAAGTAATGTAGTCCACGCCGGGGGGCAATTCGGTATCTAGAATGCTCGCCGGGATCGGGTCGCGGTTCACTACCTTGAACGAAACGGTCAGCGCGCTGTTGCCTTGAAACGGCCGGTAACCGGTCAGCACGGTGTACAAAATTACTCCCAGGGAAAACAAATCCGACCGGCCATCCACAGCCTCGCCGCTCAATTGCTCGGGTGACATGTAGGCGGGCGTTCCCAGCGTTCTCCCCGAGAGAGTGACGTTGGCAAGATTCAGCTTGGCGATGCCAAAGTCGGCAATTTTGGCCCGGCCATCCTCCGTCATCAGAATGTTTGACGGCTTCAGATCGCGGTGGATTACGCCCTGACCGTGGGCGCAATCCAGCGCTTCAGCCAGTTCGAGCGTCAATTGCAGCGCTGTCTCCACGGGCAGGATTTGGTTATTGCCGGATAGCAACTTTTCCAGCGATGGCCCGTTCACGTATTCCATCACGATGTAGGGCGCGCGCGTCTCCGGTTCTTCTCCCACGTCGTAGATGGTTACGATGCCGGGATGAGACAGACGGCCGGCCGCCTCGGCTTCGCGCACGAACCGTTCGCGGTACTCGCGCTCGTCCTCGGGCGCCTGCCCGGCGAGGGAAACGGTTTTTACGGCGACCACGCGATTGATCTTGGGATCGCGGGCCTTATACACCACGCCCATAGCTCCGCGGCCCAGTTCTCCCAGGATTTCGTAGCGGCCAAAACGTTCGCGCCTGTGATCGTCCATATCTGTGCTATGGACCGGAGCGCACGGATGCGCTCCGGTGGTATCCCCGGCACAATTTGCCTTTTGTAATTTTCTACGCGATAACGGGAAAGCAGTAGGTTACTTACGTTTGTATGCCGCGAACCTATGCCCTGCCGCACTGGGATTCGGGTTGACGCCAGAATCATTCATTAGCTAAGCTAGATTAGCTAACTTCTAAAAATGGAAACTATCACCATTCACAAGGCTAAAACCCAGCTTTCACGGCTCATTGAAAAAGCTTGCCGCGGCGAAGAGGTCATCATCGCACGAGGCAAACAGCCCGTTGTCAGGCTGGTCGCGATTCCCGCCAGCAGCACCCGAAGAAAACCCGGAGCGTGGAAAGGAAAGCTCAAGATCGGGCCGGAATTCTTTCAGCCCCTGCCGCCGGAGGAATTGGAAGGGTGGGAGTAAGCACCCGTGCGCTGCCTGCTTGATACTCACACGCTCATCTGGTGGATGACGAGCGATTCCCATTTGTCGGGGGCTGCCAGCGAACTCATCGCCGAGGAACTGAATATTGTGTTGGTGAGTGCAGTTTCGGCTTGGGAAATTGCGACCAAGATCCGGCTGGGCAAACTCCCCGCTGCGCAGAGCCTGGTTCAGGATTTTGTCCCTGACCTGGAGCGTCACAATATACGGATTTTGGCGATTACGGCCGATCACGGGCTTCGCGCCGGGCTGCTTCCCGGTCCCCATAAAGATCCCTTCGACCGCATGCTGATCGCGCAGGCACTGATCGAAAACCTTCCGATTGTGAGTAACGACCGTGTGTTCGACGGATATGGCGTTGAGCGGCTCTGGTAGTGGCTTCCTTCCAGGTTTGTTTTCCACCCGGTACCCGTCCCAATCAAGTCTTATTTTTCACCCTTCGCTGCTAATTCCAACACTTTCTGTCGCTTACGTTGACCAGAAGGGTACTTTCCGGTAGCTTAATAGCATCGCTCCGTGGGGATTCGTGTAGGCTGATGGTGTCGATTTTCAGGCCTGATTGTGCATCTTTCACCGGGTCACCGGGATCATAAGAACAGGACTTAATGCCGCCGAAGAATCAGGGAAAAACATTGCTTTTACTCAAGCCGCGGGGCTTCTGCGCCGGAGTGGTGCGGGCCATTGATGTCGTCCGCATTGCGCTGGAGGCTTTTGGGCCTCCCATCTACGTCCGTAAAGAGATCGTTCACAACAGCTTTGTGGTCGATGAACTTCGCGGCAAGGGCGCCATCTTCGTCGACAGCGAAGACGAAGTGCCCAACGGCGAGCGCGTCATCTACAGCGCCCACGGGGTTTCGCCCGAGGTTCGCGAACACAGCGCCCGCCGCGGATTACGCGTGATTGATGCCACCTGCCCCCTGGTCACCAAGGTTCACGTGGAGGCGGTTAAGTTTGCCAAAGAAGGTTATTCGCTGATCCTGATCGGGCATCATGACCACGATGAAGTCATTGGAACCCTGGGTGAGGCGCCGCTGGTGACGCAAGTGGTTGGCAGCCCTGAGCAGGTGCAGTCGCTCAGCGTGCCCGATCCCAATCGCGTGGCCTACCTCACGCAGACCACGCTGAGTCTGGATGAAACCAAAGACATCATCGCCGCGCTGAAAAAGAAGTTCCCTAACATCAAGGGCCCCGCGGCACAGGATATCTGCTACGCCACCGAAAATCGCCAGGTCGCGGTGAAGCAGGTCGCGTCGGATGCGGATTTGCTTCTGGTCGTGGGTTCGGAGAACAGTTCGAACTCGAACCGTCTGGTGGAAGTGGCGCGGAATCTGGGTACCAACGCCCATCTCATCGACAGTTATAGGGACATTGAGGCCGACTGGTTGAAAGATGTTAAAACCATCGCACTGACCGCCGGTGCCTCGGCGCCGGAGTGCCTGGTGGAAGAGACCATCAAGTTTCTCTCCACCAAGGGTTTCGACAACGTGCAGGAACTCGAAGTAATGCCGGAAAACGTCCGCTTCGGGCTGCCGCCGGAGATTGTCGAGGCCATCGCCGCCGCTCCGGCAACCGCCACCGCGGATTGACGCCGTTTTGTGGCGTCATCCTGAGTGGAGCGAAGGATCATTAGCTAGGAGTTTCATGGATACAAACTCCCCCGACTCGCACACAGCTTCAGCGCCGCAACTTCGCTTCGGCAAAATCGAAGGATTATTTAACCGTGTCGGCACGGCCATAGAAGCCGCCCGCCGCCTTCTTTTCTCCGCCCAACATGAGAGTGGCTACTGGTGCGGCGAACTCGAAGCCGATACCACCCTGGAATCGGACTACATCCTGCTGCATACGCTTCTGGGAACAGGCGACCCTGATCGCTTCCAGAAAGCTGCAAACTGGATCATCCGTCACCAGAATGACGACGGTGGCTGGCCCATTTATGCCGCTGGGCCGTCCAATGTCAGCGCCTCGGTGAAGGCATATTTCGGCCTGAAACTGGCTGGGTACCACGCCGATCATCCCGTCTTGCAGCGCGCCCGCAGGAAAATTCTTGAACTCGGCGGCGTCACCGAGGTCAACACCTTCACCAAGATATATCTCTGCTTCTTCGGCCAGTACGACTACGATGCGGTTCCGGCCATTCCTCCCGAAATCGTCCTGTTTCCCAACTGGTTCTGGTTCAATATCTACGAGATTTCTTCGTGGTCGCGCGCCATCCTGGTGCCGCTCTCCATCTGCTACGCCAAGAAGCCTTTTAAGAAAATTCCGCGCGAGATGGGCGTCGAGGAGTTGTTTGTTGGCGGTATGTTGAAGTCGCGCATGCACCTGCGCTGGTCCAGGAAACCGATCTCCTGGCGTAATTTCTTTCTCTGTCTCGATCGCCTGACGCACTGGTTCGAGCGCGTGCACATCCGGCCTTTGCGTTCGATCGCTCTCAAGAGTGCCGAGAAATGGATGCTGGAACGTTTCGAGATGAGCGACGGCCTGGGTGCGATCTATCCTTCGATGATGAACGCCATCATCGCGCTGCGCTGCCAGGGATATTCGCTCGACGACCCTCAGGTGATCCGCGCCCTCGACGAGTTTGAGAAGTTGGGCATCGAAGAGGGCGACACATTCCGCATGCAGCCCTGCATGTCCCCGGTATGGGACACGGCTTATGCCATGTTTGCGCTGGGCGAAGCCGGGGTGCCCGCCAACGATCCCCGCATGGTGAAGTGTGCGGATTGGATTCTGCAAAAACAGGTGCGCAATGTCGGCGATTGGCAGATCAAGAACAAGTCAGGGAAGCCCGGAGGCTGGTACTTCGAATTCAATAACGAGTTTTATCCCGACGTCGACGACAGCGCCATGGTTTGTCTTGCCTTGAGCCGCGTCGAGCATCCCAACGGCCGCTACCAGCGGGAATCGGTGCAGCGAGCGATTGACTGGATCTTGTCGATGCAGTGCAAGAACGGCGGTTGGGCATCCTTCGATAAAGATAACGACCGCATGGTATTTCAGTACGTACCATTTGCCGATCACAACGCCATGCTTGATCCGCCGACCGTCGACATCACCGGCCGCATCCTCGAAATGATGGCGACCTACGGCTATGACAAGAATCATCCCGCTGTAAAGCGCGCCATTCAATTCATTCGCAGCGAGCAAGAGCCGGATGGAAGCTGGTTCGGTCGCTGGGGCGTGAATTACATCTACGGCACGGCCTTGGTGCTGCGGGGTCTGGAAGCCATCGGCATGGACAACCACGAGCCTTGCATTCAGCAGGCTGCGGAGTGGCTGCGCATGGTGCAGAACCCCGATGGCGGCTGGGGTGAGAGCGTAGGCTCGTACGATGATCCAACGTTGCGCGGCGTCGGCGAGAGTACGCCTTCGCAAACCGCATGGGCGATTCTTGGCATTCTAGCGGTTGGCGACACCCGCAGCGATTCTGTGGCCCGCGGCATCGCTTACCTGCTGCGAACGCAGAAAGAAGACGGCTCGTGGGACGAGAATTTGTTCACGGGCACCGGCTTTCCCCGCGTCTTCTATCTGAAGTATCACCTCTACCGGCAATACTTCCCGCTGCTCGCGCTGACGACTTACGCGAAAGTGATGGAGAAGGCGGAACGATAGTTCTCAGTTCTGAATCTGTTGCTTGCCCCCGTGGTCTCGACTGACACCCGGTGTGCAGGTGCCCGGAATGGAATCATATGGGCGAAAACGCCGTCGTCGTCGCAGAATGTCTTAAGTGAGAACTGAGAACCGAGAACTGTTTTGAGAGCTTTCCTCGCAGGCGGCCATGAAGCGCACGCGTAGTCGCAGGTCGGCTCCCTGATCGACCAGGGCGCGGGCCACACGACTGCCGAGGAATCCGGTGGCTGCCGGAGGAGTTTATACTCGAAATAGGGATGCAGTTCGAATAGGATCCGCGGAAATATCTTGCGAATCAGCGGAAACACGTAGTCGGTTTTCGTGAGGCTACAACCGTGTTCGGTGATCCATTCGCGACAACCTTCCCTGACGCGAGCATTCGGCCGACGAGCAAAGATTTCTCACGATTGGCGCATCCGCAATGGGCCAGCTGCTAGTCGTAGCCCACGCCGAACGCAACGAGACAATCCGGATCATCAGCGCAAGACCGGCAACCCCACATGAGAGAAGATTCTATGAAGAAGAACATTGAGCATCGAAGTAATGACGGTATGCGTCCGGAGTACGGTTTTGCCTCAATGAACGGCGGCGTTCGCGGCAAACACTACGAGCAATACCGCAAGGGAACAAACGTTGTACTGCTCGAGCCGGATGTAGCAGAGGCCTTTCCCACCGAGGCCGCGGTGAACCAAGCCTTGCGCGACATCATCGAGGCGGCGCGTGCCGCGCGGCGAACCGCCGGCCTCCCGAAACGTGCTCGACAAGCCACGTCTCGCGGGCCCAAGCGTCGGAGTTCTGGGATCTGACAGCCTCTCATGCTCGTTTTCCTCACAGGCGCGACCGGCTTTCTCGGCTCCCACGTAGCCCGCGCCCTTGCCGGGCAGGGTGCCGATCTTCGGTTGCTGGTGCGCTCCACCAGCAATCTGAAAAATCTGGAAGGGCTCAACGCCGAAACCGCGACCGGCGATCTGCGCGATCCCGCGTCGCTGGAAAAATCCATGTCCGGCTGCGATGCGGTGTTTCACGTGGCCGCCGATTACCGGCTCTGGGTCAAAGATCCGGCGGAGATGTACCGCTCCAATGTCGACGGCACGCGGTCTATCCTGGAGGCGGCACGCAAGAACGGAGTGCGCAGCATCGTGTATACCTCGAGCGTGGCGACCGTCGGCTTCACCGGAAACGGTCATCCCGCGGATGAGGATTCACCAGTCGCTCTAGCCGATATGATCGGCCATTACAAGCGGTCGAAATTTATGGCCGAACAAGCTGCAATGGAAGCCGGGCGGAACGGGATGCGGGTGGTGACTGTGAATCCGACAACTCCCATCGGAGAGCAGGACATCAAGCCCACTCCCACTGGCAGGATTATTCTCGACTTTTTGAAACGTAAATTTCCCGCCTATGTCGAGACCGGACTGAATCTGGTGGATGTGCGGGAGTGCGCACGCGGCCACATTGCCGCGCTCGAAAAAGGACGAAGCGGCGAACGCTATATTCTGGGCGGCGAGAATCTTACGCTCAAACAGATTCTCGACAAGCTGGGGGCGATTACCGGATTGCCTTCGCCAAGAGTTAAACTTCCATACTTCGTTGCCTATGCTGCGGGCGCGGTCGACCAAACTGTTTCCGGCACGCTGTTGGGCCGCGAGCCCCGCGCCACCATCGAAACCGTGCGCATGGGAAAGAAAAAAATGTGGGCCAGCTCTGACAAGGCGGAGCGCGAACTGGGTTGGAAAACCGTCCCCGTGAAAGAGGCCCTGCAGCGGGCTGTGGAGTGGTTCCGGGGCAACGGCTATGTCTAAAGTTGCCATCGTGGCCGCGCTCGAGCGTGAGGTCAGCGGTTTGATCGGAAAATGCAGCCGCGTTTCCCGCGAGCACCAGGGCCGCAGTTTTGTGTTCTTTGAGTGCGACGACATGGTTGTTGTCTGCGGAGGAATTGGCGTCGAGGCGGCGCGGCGCGCTGCGGAAGCGGCGATCGCGATTTATTGCCCCGGGCTGCTGCTGTCTGTCGGTTTTGCCGGAGCGCTGGAATCCGGCCTGCGCGTCGGAGACGTGGTTACTCCCGCGATTGTGATCGACGCCCGCGATGGCAGCCGCACCGAACTTCATGGCCGAAATGGACCGACCACGCTGGTGACTTTTATGGATGTAGCTGGCCGCGAACAAAAAGCCAGCCTCTCCCAGGCTTACGCCGCACAGCTTGTGGATATGGAGGCCGCCGGGGTCGCCGCTGCGGCGCGAGCCCACGGCATCGACTTCTCGGCCACCAAAGTGATCTCTGACGATTCATCTTTTGAAATGGCCGAATGGGGACGCTTTATCGGCTCAGATGGCGCCTTCAAAACCACCAGCTTCGCGCTGTTCGTGGCCTTGCGGCCGTGGTTCTGGGGGCGCGCCATCAGGTTGGCGGTCAACAGCCGCAAGGCGGCTAATGCCCTAAGCCCCTATCTCCAGCATGTCTGCGACGATCTTCGCTGCGACGACCTTCGCTGCGACCATCTTGCCGACGATAATCTTCGCGTAACGGCGGGCTTGAACGCGCCCTCCTCGCAGATGCCAGGCAAAGTGCTGCACTCTGCCAGTCCGAGCGCGCGCACGGGCGGTCGCGAATGAGAATGCGACTGCTGGCAGGGATGATTTTGTCGGTTGCCGTTTTGCCCGCCCAGTCGGGCGAGCGCCCCGTTTATGCGGAGAGTTTTCGCCAGGGTTCAACCCACGTGGTCGAGGAGAAATTCGAGGTCCGGCTCACCCCTCAGGATCCAATTTACCGCGAACGCATCAAAGACTCGCACGGTGCCGACCGCTATGCCTTGTCGATTGTTCCGCAAGGTCCGGAGGGCGATACCACGATCACCTCGTGGCAGGTAAAATTGGCCGACTTGCACCATCGAATTTATGACAATGTTCTGATGGCGTCACAGACGCCGTCGGAAGAGGCGGGAAATAATCTCTGGTGGCTCGATCCCAGCAACTTTGCCGGCGTTCCCATAAGCGCAAAGCGCATCATCAAAGTGGAGGATTTCTACGTCGTGCTGCAGGTGAAAGCGCGTCATCTTACTCCGCCGGATTCGCCCTATCTCGATTCGATGACCGTCGCGGTTGAGCTTACGAATAAAGATCCGAGAACAGCGCAGGAGTCTCACTCCGGCAATCCCTAGCCTTTGCCCGGGTGGGACGCGCAGCGTATCGGCAGGTACCTTCATCTAAAGTAGATGGGAATTTTCGGACAAGTCGCGATTGAAGATCGAACCCAGTCGATTCCTGCAACCATGCTGGCGGCTGTCTACCGGGGCGTAAACGACGTTCGCATGGAGACCGTCCCGGTGCCCGAAATCGCCGCCGGAGAGTTGCTGTTGCGCGTCCACACCTGCGGCGTTTGCGGAACCGATCTCAAAAAGATCGCTACCGGATCGCACTCTGCCCCTCGCATCTTCGGCCACGAAACCTCCGGCGTAGTAGCTGCCGTTGGCGCCGGGGTCGCCAAATTCTCGCCTGGCGATCGAGTCATGGTGTTTCACCATATCCCCTGCCGCTCCTGTTATTACTGCCGCCACAATACATTTGCGCAATGCGAAACCTACAAAAAGGTCGGGTGCACGGCCGGGTTCGAGCCTTCGGGCGGCGGATTCGCCGAATACGTCCGGGTGATGGATTGGATTGTGGATCAGGGAACCGTGAAGATTCCCCACGGCATCTCTTTCGAGCAGGCTAGTTTCGTGGAGCCGGTGAATACCTGCATGAAAGGCATCGAAGCCCTGCGGTTGCGGCCAGATGAGGACGTTCTAGTCATCGGGCAGGGCCCTATCGGCATCATTCTAAGCGTATTGGCGCGCCGGGCAGGGGCCACCGTTATTACTTCCGATTTGTACCCCCAGAGGCTTAAAATAAGTGAAAGCCTTGGATTCAACCTTCGGATTGATGCGTCCCGGGAGGATGCTGTTCGCGTGGTGCGGCAGCGGACAGACGGGCGTGGCGCAGACGCGGTAATTCTGGCGGTGGGAAGCAATGCCTTGATTCGCCCCGCCATGGACGCCGTCCGCGCCGGAGGGCGTGTATTGCTGTTTGCGCAGACCCAGCGCGGCGAAGTGATCGTGGATCCGGCGGCGATCTGCGTCGATGAAAAATCGCTCTTGGGGTCCTATAGCGCATCTATAGACTTGCAGGAAGAGTCAGTTCGGTTTGTGATGAACCGGGAGATGGATTTGGAGCGGTTGATCAGTCACCGCTTTCCGCTGCAGGAAAGTGCGCGGGCGTTGGAGCTTGCGGCGCATCCGCAGCCTTCGTCAATGAAGATCGTGATTCAGCCCGGTATGGCCTGGAAAGGCGAAAGACGGGAAGGGAATTAGCAGTGAATGGAAAAATGACAGCTGCCGTCCTGTACGGCAAAGAAGATCTCAAGATCGAAAAAGTACCGATCCCGCGCGTGGAAAAGGGCGAGGTACTGGTTAAAGTGCAGGTGGCGCTCACCTGCGGCACTGACCTGAAGGTGTACCAGCGTGGCTATCACGCCCGCATGATTGTGCCTCCGGCGCTCTTCGGCCACGAACTGGCCGGAGTGATCGAGGAGGTCGGCGAAGGCGTACACAGTTTCAAGAAGGGCCAGCGCGTCGTCGCCCTCAACTCCGCCCCCTGCCAGATGTGCTTCTATTGCTCCAAGCACCAGGAAAATCTTTGCGAAGATCTTCTTTTCAACAATGGAGCCTATGCCGAATACATCCGCGTTCCGCGCCGCATCGTGGAAGCCAATATGCTCGTCATCCCCGGCAATGTGAGCTTCGAGGATGCGGCCATGACCGAGCCGCTGGCCTGCGTTTTGCGCGGCCTGCACGAAACCGGAGTGGAGATCGGCGATACGGTTGCGATCATCGGCGGCGGCCCCATCGGCCTGATGTTTGTTCAGGTGGCGCGCGCTATCGGCTGCAACGTGATCTCGGTGGTCAAGCGCGACGAGCAGGTGGTCGCGGCCAAGCACATGGGTGCCCACGAAATTGTGCAGATCACAAAAGTTCAGGATGTGATCGAGGCGGTCCGCGCGCTGACTCCCCAGAAACGCGGCTGCGACGTGGTCGTGGAGGCTGTGGGCCGTCCCGAAGCCTGGGAGTGGACGGTGGAGATGGTGCGCAAAGGCGGCACGGTTAACTTTTTTGGCGGATGCGCCGGCGGCAGCAAGGTCCAGCTCGATACCAACCGCCTGCATTACTCCGAGATCACATTGAAGGCCACATTCCATCACACTCCGGAAACCGTGCGCCGCGCCTTCGGCCTGATCGCCGCCAAGAAAATCCGGCCCACGGATTACATTACCGGGGAAGCTCCGCTCTCCAGCTTGCAGAAAGTTCTGCGCCACATGCTGAACCGCGGCGGCGACATTAAGACGGCCATCATTCCCGGCCATTGATGGAGGACCACCGTTTCAACTCTTGTCATCCTGAGCGCAGCGAAGGACCCCATGCACCTGGGCAGCGTCACCGGCTGTGCAAGGAGTTTTCGGAACGGCAGCACCCAGGTGCGGTAGCCCAATGAATACGATGGCCAGCGAATCGCGACTTGCCCCCGCCCTTGTGCAAGGATGGTCGCGTCTGCCCCCCGCTTATGCGATCCCCGAATCGGCCCCCTCTCTGGAAGAGTCCCGGGAATACTGCCGCCGGCTCGCCCGCACGCATTACGAAAATTTCTCCGTAGCCACCTGGTTCCTCCCCAAAAAGCTTCGGCAGGATTTCTTCAACGTCTACGCCTATTGCCGCATTTCCGACGATCTCGGAGACGAAGTTGGCGATCCAAACGTGGCGCTGGCGCTGCTTGATCAATGGCAATCGGAACTCGACGCCTGCTACGCCGGCACGCCTCGTCATCCAGTCTTCGTGGCGCTGGCGGAGACGGTGCGCAAGTTCCACATCCCCAGACACGAATTTTCCGACCTGCTCATCGCCTTCCGCCAGGATCAAACCATCACCCGCTTTGAAACCTTCGACGACGTGCTTGCTTACTGCCACTATTCGGCGAACCCCGTCGGCCATCTCGTGCTCTATCTCTGCGGTTATCGGGATGCCGGGCGCCAGCAGCTTTCCGACTACACTTGCACCGCATTGCAGTTGGCAAACTTCTGGCAGGATGTAAGCGTCGACTACCTCAAGGGACGCATTTACCTGCCGCTCGAAGATCTGCGCCGCTATTCCGCGAGCGAAGAGGACATTGCGCAGCAGCGCAACACGCCTGCCTTCTGCGAAATGATGAAGTTCGAAGTGGAACGCGCCCGCGAATGGTTTCAGCGCGGCCTGCCGCTGGCGGGCGAGGTCAGCCGCGAACTCGCACTTGATATCGAGCTTTTCAGCCGTGGCGGAGAAGAAATTCTGAACGCCATCGAGCGTCAGGGCTTCGCTGTGCTCGGTCGCCGCCCGGTCATTTCGAAGCGCCGCAAACTGGCGCTGGTAGCGCGCGCTGCGCTGGGGAAGTGGCTGTGAGCGCGGGCGCCCAGCCGATGTTGGTCCCATGGACGCCGGCGCCGGCCCAGCTGACCATGGCGTATTCCGTGTGCCGGGGCATCACGCGCGCCAACGCCAGGAATTTCTATTATGCGTTCCTTGTGCTGCCCAAGCGCAAGCGGGAGGCGCTGTGCGCCGTCTACGCCTTCATGCGCCGCTGCGATGACATCACCGACGACTCAACCCTCAGCCTCGAAGACCGCCGCTTCAAACTCGACGCCTGGCTCGATGCCTTGCATCGCGTCCAGCAGGGCCAGCCCAGCGACGATCCCATTCTGCTGGCGCTCACCGACGCGCAGCGCAGGTTCACGATTCCCGCTGGCCTGCTTGACGAACTTGCCATGGGCACGGCGATGGACGTGTCTCCGCAGTCGGAGCACTTGGAGAGTCCAACGCCCGCGGCTGCCCCGCAGCTTGCCGTTCAATACCAGACTTTCGAAGATCTGAAATTGTATTGTTATCGCGTTGCTTCTGTCGTCGGACTGGTTTGCATCCGCATCTTCGGATATCGTGACCCCGCCGCGGAATCGCTGGCTGAACAGTGCGGGCTGGCCTTCCAGCTCACAAACATCATCCGCGACGTAAAGGAAGACGCTGCCATGGGGCGCGTGTACCTGCCGCAGGAAGACCTGGCCGCGTGCGGCCTGGCGGCGGCGGAACTGCTCACAGCACCGGACGCGGCCCGCTTCCGGCCCCTCCTGGCGCTTGAAGCCGACCGCGCTCGCGAGTTCTACCAGGCCGGCGAGCAGCTGATTCCATATATTTCTGAAGACAGCCAGCCCGCTTTATGGGTGTTGGTCACGATCTACCGCAAGCTGCTGGAAAAAATCGCCGCGCGCCAGTATGACGTTTTCAGCGGCAAGATAAGCCTGACTGTCGGCGAAAAACTACGGATTCTGGCCAGAGGCTTTCTGCAGCGCCTTACCTGATGCCATCATTATCTTCCTCCTTGTCAATGTCATTCCGAACCGGGCCGAATGCTCGGAATGACAACGACGCGGTGAGGAACCCGCCGTTGTTCTGGCGCATGCGCTGTGACCACCCGAGTCTTATAATTCCAATTCCCGAATGAGCAATCCTTCTTCCCAACCCACCGTGGCCATCGCCGGCGGCGGTCTGGCCGGACTAGCCGCCGGTTGCGCCCTGGCCGACTCCGGCTACCGCGTCACGCTCTTCGAGCGCCGCCCTTTCCTCGGCGGCCGCGCCTCTTCTTATGAACATCCCGGAACCGGCGAAGTGGTGGATAACTGCCAGCACGTGCTGTTTCGCGTGTGCACGAATTTGGTCGAGTTCTACCGCCGAATCGGCGTGGAAGACAAAATCCGCTGGTACGACACCATGCACTTCATCGAACCCGGCGGCCGGACCAGCGTAATGTACGCTTCTCCTCTGCCCGCTCCGTTGCACACTGCGCCGTCGTTTCTACGATTTCCATTCCTCACGGCTCACGACAAGCTCGCAATTTCGCGCGCCATCGCGGCCCTTACCCTGACCTCTCAATCCGACACGGGCCGGTCATTTCTCGATTGGTGTCGCCAGCATCGTCAAACCCCCAACGCCATCGAAAGATTCTGGAAGCCAATTCTCGTCAGCGCCCTCAGCGAAGATCTCGACTTGATTTCAATTTCCTACGCCGCGCAGGTGGTGCGTGAGTCGATGAAGTCTCCTGGAGCGCGCTACATGGGCGTTCCCAACGTTCCTCTGACCGATCTCTACAACAAAGCCGGAGAATACATTCGCGTCCGCGGCGGTGAAATTCGCCTGCGCAACTCGCTGGAAACTTTCTCGCCCGATCCGTCGCGCGTGCGAATTCGCGTCGCCGGCAGGGAAGAGAATTATGACTATCTCATTCTCGCGCTGCCCTTCGATGTCCTGAATGATGTGTTGCCGAACAGCCCAGACGCCGCTCCCCTCCGCGATCAGCTCAATCATTTCGAGACCTCGCCCATCACCGGCATTCATCTCTGGTTCGATCGCCAGGTCAGCGACCTCGATCACGCCGTCCTGCTCGATCGAACCATCCAGTGGATGTTTCACAAATCCCGCCTGCTTACCGGTGCCCGAGCCGGGGGTGGCAGCTACATCGAACTCGTAGTCAGCGCGTCGAAGAGCCTCGTCGAAAAATCGCGCAGCGAAATTGTGGATCTGGCCCTGCAAGAGGTCCGCGAATTCTTCCCGGCGGCGCGCGAAGCGACCCTGGTGAAGTCCGCGGTGATCAAGGAAGTCCACGCCACATATTCCCCCGGCCCCGGAATCGACGCCTACCGTCCGCCACAATCAACAGTCTGGCCGCGCGTCTTTCTGGCCGGTGACTTCACCGCCACCGGCTGGCCCGCAACCATGGAGGGCGCAGTGCGCAGCGGCTATCTTGCCGCCGAAGCCTTAACCCGGGCCGCGGGAAAAAATGCGCATTTCCTCGCGCCGGACCTGGCACCCTCCGGTTTGATGCGGTGGTTCGGATAGCATCGAACCGGCCGAAAACCGAGTCCCACAACGATGATGAGCGTTCCAGTGCAGCTCGTCGTAAACTCAGTCAGTAAGTTTGGATGGCGCAGCGCCCCCCGAAGTCTGTGTGCAAACTGGAATTTGTCCAGACAGTGGAACGGCGGACGCAATTTTAGCCGCAAAGCGGCGTAAGAATACAGCCCACAGCGCAAGCTGTGGGTAGTAACCGGTAAAGAGAACAAGCCCCGGAGGGGCGAAAGACACGCTCGCACCCAGACTCTTCAGCGCCGCGCATCGGAGCGCAAATACGCGACAGAACCATGACAGCCTGCTCCGCTGGGCCACGCTCGCCGGGTGCGCCGCATTTCTGTGCCAACTGATCGCTTACAACTTCGTCGATATCGATCTCTGGCATCAGATGGCCCTCATTCGCGAGAGCCTCGCTGCCGGCCATCTGCTCAAGAGCGACACTTACGCCTATACGCCGACACTGCCCTGGATCGATCACGAATGGGGAGCCGGCGCACTTGCGTACTTTTCGACGAAATGGCTCGGCGGTAGCGCGATCATCGGGTTGAAGTTCGCCGCCGCGCTGGGGACGTTACTGGTCTGTGTTCGTTGCTGCCGGGAGCGCCGAACCGACTTTCGCATCCTCACTCTATGCGCCCCGCTCGCAGTGTTCCTGGCCTATCTGGGATTTCTCTCCACCATCCGCGCGCAAGCCTACTCTTTCTTGCTGACCGCAGTCTGGCTGCTGTTCCTCGAGTTCGACCGACGCGGCAACCGTGCATGGATGATTGCCGCCCTTGCGATCTTTCCCCTGTGGGTAAATCTGCACGCGGGGTTTGTTGTGGCTTTGTTCTTGATCGCACTCCAGGCCCTCGACAGCCGCCTGCGCCGCCAGCCCTTCCGGCATCTGCTCCCGTTGCTGTTTGCAATGACCGTAGAAATATTCCTGAATCCCTACGGCGCTGCATTTTTCACTTATTTGACCCGTGCGCTGTTCATGCCACGCCCCTATTCCGGGGAGTGGGACGCTATTTATCGCCTGGGAGTTCCCTTGACCGTGGCTTATATCGCGGCCCTCCTCGTGGCGCTCTATTCCATTGCATCAATTGGATGGACGCGGGCGACAGGAACACTCGTTCTGGCGGCGACCGCGATGGAAGCCGCGATCCACAGAAAACTTCTGCCCCTGTTCGCTATCGCCTGGATATGCTACGTGCCCGCGTATCTGCAACACACAGCTCCGGGCAGATGGTGGATCGCATTCGCCCACCGCAGGCGGCAATTCTTTGCGGCCGCATGGATTTTCCTCGCCTGCATATGCGCGTTTTCCGCCATCCGGCAAAAACCGTGGGAACTCGCAGTCCCTCAGCCGGTCTATCCAGTCGGCCCCGTGGAATATCTGGCGCAACACAAATTCACCGGCAATCTGATGGTGCCCTTCCGTCTCGGCGCCTATGTCTCGTGGAAGCTCTATCCCGCAGTGAAGGTTTCGGTGGATTCGCGATACGAGGTTGCCTATCCCAACGCCGTCGTGAAGGAAATTTTCGATTTCTACGCCGCCGCTCCAAGCTGGCGCTCGACGCTCGATGGCTTATCTACGGACGCCGTACTGCTCCCCGCCGAAGCCCCCGTATCAAGCGCCATGTCCAGTACAAATTGGCAATGCGTGTACAAAGATCGGCAATTCGAAATCTACACCCGCCCCGGCCTTGCGCTGCCAGTCGAAGACTGGAGTGCAAAGTCATTTGAGGGTGTCTTCCCCTAGCAGGCTCCTGGGGTTCCCATCGCACTTCGATTTTAAGTCTGACATGTGATAGACCAAATCTAAGATTGCAAATCCAACACCCGCAAACGTAACACCCGCACTTCCAACCCCCGCATATCATCCTTGTCATTCCGACCGGAGCCGGAGCGCCAGCGACGGCGGAGTGGAGGAACCTGCTTCTTTCCTGCCGCGGCACCCCGCCCTGGCCTAATTTCGATAAACTGGATTATGCAATGCGTAACCCTTAGCTCCTGCCAATCAAGAAGACTCCTGCTAAAAACCGAGAACTGAGAACCGAGAACTGAGAACCGAGAACCGAGAACTGCCTCCTAATGACTGAAAAACTCCTCGCTGCCATCTTCGTATTTATCAACTCGGTAATCGCCGCCACCGGCTACGCTGGAATCGTCCTCCTCATGGCCATCGAATCGGCGTGCATCCCGTTGCCCTCAGAGCTCATCATGCCATTCGCCGGCTATCTGGTATTCACCGGCACATTCAAACTGCTGTGGGTGGCGACGGCGGGCGCGATTGGCTGCAATCTGGGATCGCTGGTGGCCTACGAGATCGGATGCTACGGCGGGCGTCCGCTGGTCGAGCGCTATGGCCGCTGGATTCTCATGGGACGCCGCGAACTCGACTGGGCCGACAGCTTTTTCGCCCGCTGGGGCTATTTAGCGGTCTTCGTCGGCCGCCTGCTCCCGGTCATTCGCACCTTCATCGCCCTCCCGGCAGGCGTCGCCCGCATGCCACGGGGGCGCTTTCATCTCTACACATTTCTCGGCTCCTGGCCATGGTGTTTGGCGCTGGCCTATCTCGGGATGAAGCTGGGCCAGAACTGGCGCTCCCTGGGAAAATATTTCCACAAATTCGATGCGGCGATTATGATTTTGCTGGTGGCGGGCATTGCGTATTTCGTCTGGCATCACTGGCAGAACAGGATGAAGACAGAACCGTAAGACAGGTAGCGCCGGCCGTCCAGCGGTCGTCCACCCAATCCCGGGAGCCTGCGCCGCCACTATTCTCCCGGCCTTGCCAACTGTGATCCCACAATCTGCCACCTCTCATCACGCTTCACTACGACATCCATGTAAATATAGCGAACAGAAAATCGTAGACCACCCCGCTCGACCTCATCGTCCTCCGAGCCCTGCACGATGGCGACACTCTCATTTAGCAGCCGAACGCGGCGGCCAGTCGAAATCATCGAAATGTAGCGGATCGCGCCAGCCTTGAGATTGTCAATCACATCCTGTTTAGTGAACGCCTTCCCAGACTCGTCGTATTGGATGTAATCCTCTGCGAAAATGAGTGAGAGCGCAGCAACGTCGGCCGCGATCAGCGCGCGGTCCCCGTCTTCAAAAAGCTGTAGGATTTCCCGTTCGTCCTCACTCAACCGCATCGGCATTCCTCCCGCATCCATAAAGAAGTTACTTGTAACGTCTCTCTAGGCACCATCCCGAACGTTGCGGGGAATTGTGCAAGCGACTGCCTCTTTCGCCACCGTCCCGAACGCTGCCGGCACAGACGTTGCAAGAAGCGTCTCCACGACGGTTTTGTTAGTGTACTAGCTGACATTACGAGGAGGATTCTGTGATTCCCATGTCCCGCTTTCTTGCTTTGCCCCTGTTCTTCGCCATTGCCTTGCCAGTCGTCGTCCCCGCGCAATCCGCGCCCGCAACCTCCGACAAGCCCTTCGTCGTCGAGTATTACTACAAAACCAAGTGGGGACACGCCGATGAGTTCCTCAAACTGTTCAAGAAAAATCACTATCCGGTGCTTAAGAAAGAATCGGAGATGGGCCGCATCGCTAAAGTCTGGATGGATCAGCCCCGCTACCACACCACGGAAGACGGCCGCTGGGATTTTCGCGTGACCATCGTATTCAAAAACGCAACCGTCGCCAACGAACCATTCGACGAAGCTGCGCTGCAAAAACAAATGTACCCCGACCAGGAAACATTTCAGCGCGAAGAGCAGCGCCGCTTCGAAATCCTGGACGCCCATTGGGATTTGCCGGTGAAGATAATGGATCTCGAAGCGAAACCCTGAGGCGCAAATCTTTCGCCACGGACAGCTCGGCGTCACTGGGCCGCTGGTCGCCCGAAAGCTCCTCCCACCCGATGTTCGCCCAGCCCCATTGAACCCATTATCTGCACATTCGGCCCGCTCCAGTTTGCAAAACAACCATTTATTACGAGAACATATAAAGTTTGCACATCCATAAATATTGTTAGTGAGGAAGCGGCCAAAATATGGCGACCCGGAACAAGTCTGCAAAGACGGCATCGAAGGCACCTCGCGTAGAAATTAAATCGGAAGGGAAGTCACAGAAATCTCAGCCCAACGCCACCATCGAACCCGCCAAAGGCAAACTCGGGGTGATGATCCCCGGCATGGGCGCGGTCGCGACCACGTTCGTCGCGGGCGTTGAAGCAGTGCGCAAAGGTTTGGCCAAGCCCATCGGGTCTCTTACGCAAATGGGGACGATACGCCTTGGCAAGCGCACCGACGCGCGCTCTCCGAAGATCAAAGAGTTCGTCCCGCTCGCAGGCCTCGACGACCTCGTCTTCACCGGATGGGACATCTTCGAAGACAACATGTACGAAGCCGCCTCGAAGGCGGGCGTGCTCGAGCAACGTCTGCTCGATCAGTTAAAGCCCTTTCTTTCCTCGATAACTCCGCGCGCGGCCGTATTCGACCACAACTACGTCAAGAAAATCGACGGGCCGAACGTGAAGAAGGGCAAGACCAAGATGGATCTCGCCGAGCAGTTGCGCGACGACATCCGTTCCTTCAAGAAATCCAGCGGCGCGACCCGCCTGATCACCATGTGGTGCGGCTCCACCGAATCCTACATCGCGGCCGGAGAAGCGCATCAATCGGTAAAGAGTTTTGAGAAGGCGCTCCGCGAGAACGACGAAATGATCGCGCCTTCGATGATTTATGCCTACGCGTCGTTGATGGAGGGTGTTCCCTTCGCCAACGGCGCTCCGAATCTAACCGTGGACCTGCCCGTGATGCTCGATCTTTCCCGCCAGAACGAAGCGCCCATCTGTGGCAAGGATTTCAAAACCGGGCAGACACTGATGAAGACGATTCTCGCTCCCGGCTTCAAAGCCCGCATGTTGGGGCTGAACGGATGGTTCTCCACCAACATCCTCGGTAACCGCGACGGCGAAGTGCTCGACGATCCCGGCTCCTTCAAGACCAAGGAAGAGTCGAAACTTTCTGTGCTCGAGCACATTCTGCAACCCGAGCTTTATCCCGAACTGTACGGCCACATGTACCACAAGGTTCGCATCAACTACTATCCGCCGCGCGGCGATAACAAAGAAGGCTGGGACAACATCGACATCTTCGGATGGCTCGGCTACCCTATGCAGATCAAAGTCGACTTTCTCTGCCGCGACTCGATTCTGGCCGCGCCCATCGTGCTGGATCTTGTATTGCTCGTCGATCTCGCGCAGCGCTGCTCGGAGCTGAAGGGAATCGGCATTCAGGAGTGGCTGAGCTTCTACTTCAAATCGCCAATGACCGTGCCAGGCCTTTATCCGGAGCACGATCTGTTCATTCAGTTGATGAAGCTGAAAAATACACTGCGGCATTTGAAGGGCGAGGAACTGATTACGCATTTGGGATTGGAGTATTACGACTAGCGATCATGGCGCGGGAGTAATGGTCGGCATTCGGCCACCTCATACTCACATGGTTTGTATCGGCAGTCCCTCGCTGAAGGTTATGCCAGCCTCTTCTCTCGCCGATACTCATCAAACTTCTCCAGAAATCGCTCAATATCGGGCCTCTGCAAATAGTACGGTGTAGACAGCCGCAACTTGCTCGGCTCCCCTCCGCGGATGCGAATCTTGTGCGTCGTCCACAGCCAGTTCTCCAGATCCATACGTTGAATCGCCGGGACATTTACAGTCACAATCGCGCACCGCAGCCCAGGATCCGGCGAAGTCCACGATTCGGCTCCGCGCTTCTTCATTTCGGCCAGCATGTAATCGGCGAGAAAACGATGCCGCCGCTCAATCCGGTCGAGTCCAATATCGTTCGCAAGTTTGATCGACGCCCGCAATCCCCATAGCGCCGGCACATTCGAACTTCCGATGCGCTGGAAGCGTTCGGCGCGAAGTTTCGGTTCGTCCCAACCTTCGGTGACGATCGTGTTCCACAGCCGGTCAATAACCTCGTCTCTCACATAAAGAAATCCCGAGCCCTTGGGAGCCTGCAGCCACTTGTGCGGGCTCGACGAATACATGTCGCACCCAATGTCGTGGATGTTGAATCGCATCATGCCCGGAACGTGCGCTCCATCCACCGCTGAAAGAATGCCCTTCCCTCGAGCCAGCGCGCACAGTTCTTTGGCGGGGAGCACGACGCCGGAAAAAGTCGTAATGTGGCTGAAGAAAATCACGCGCGTCCGGGGCGTGATCGCATCGTTGAATAAATTCAAAACTTGCGCCGCATCGTTCACTGGCCGCGGCAGCGTTACTTTCTTCACCACGATTCCATAGCGCTTCGCCTTAAGATCCCACGGGTGCTGGCCGCCGGGATGCTCCTGGTCTGTCATAAGCACCTCATCACCCGGCTTCATGTCGATTCCATTGGCAATGTAGCTATTGGCTTCCGTGGCATTGCGCACCAGCGCAATCTCGTCGCGAACGCAGCCGGCGAAATCGGCCAGGGGATCGCGAAACTCGTTCCACGCCGCATATCCCCATATCGGATAGTCTTCGGGGTCCTGCTGATCCATCTTCTCGGTAGTGGTATAGCCGTCAAAAACGGCGCGCAGCACGGGAGCCGGGCTGGAACCCACTGTGCCATTGTTCAGGTAGATTTCGTCTGCGGGAATGAGAAATTGCTTGCGCAGCTCCGCCCAATAAGCGTCTTCATTCTTGTCGAACAGATTGCGGTCGGGGAGCGGCGCAGTTCTCTCAAGCTGCGCCGGCACATTGCCGCGCAGGGCGAGCGATGCAGCCAGTCCAGCGGTTGCAGTGGTCAGGAAATGACGGCGGTCTGGCATCAATCCTCCAGGGGCGGTGCGATACCGCGTCATACTACGACCGGGCAGGGAAGCGGAGCAAGCATTTCGGCAGCATGCCGTTTACCCCACCCAAAGCGGCTACAGGAAATCATAGGGTCGCGGGATCCCGCAGGGCGCCCGCTGGTATCTGGAACGAGGCGTCAGGCCACCGAAGAGGGGCTTTTCAGTCCCCGCCCGGCACGATTAATTCTGTAGCGGATAACCCGCATAAGCTTCTCCCGCGTCTAACCCATAAGGCCGAGATTAAGGCGCTGGTCTCTTCCCATCGGGCGTATAATCTTGGCAATAGTATCTGGCCGCAAAAGGAGTTCCCATGAAATTCCGTTGGCTGGCAATCGCGGTGGCATTGGCGGCGTTCAGCGCAGGGCCTTGGACGTACGCGCAAACCCAGGATCCGGCACAGACGCCGACGACTCCACCCCCGCAGCGTCCTCAGGTTCAAACCCAAGGCGACCCCCAATCGCAAACCCCGACTCAGGATCCTGACAAGAGCCAGCCCAAGGCTGCCGACGTGCAAAACGCGCCCAAGCAGGCCCCGGCGGCGCTGCCCACGCAGGATGACAGCCAGATTAAGCACGATGGCACACAGACCGATGTCGATGCGGTGGGAAATCGCAACGTGGGTTGCACTCGCGGCATGGGCAACTGGTACACCGTGGAAGGCCAGGTGGCTAGGGGGCGCGTATACGCGCAGCAGATCGAATCGCAGGTCAAGCTGGTAAACGATCCCGTGATCACGGAGTATGTGAACCGCGTGGGGCAGAACATCGTGCGCAACTCCGATGCCCAGGTTCCGTTCACCATCAAAGTGATTGACTCCGACGTGGTGAATGCCATGGCGCTGCCCGGCGGATTCTTTTACGTGAACTCGGGATTGATCCTGGCAGCTGACGAAGAAGCCGAGATGGCGGGTGTGATGGCCCATGAGATTGCGCACGTTGCGGCGTGCCACTACGGCCGCGAAATGACCAGGGCGCAGTTGCTGCAAATGGCTTCGATTCCCTTCATCTTTATGGGCGGCGCCATCGGCTACGCCGGATACGAAGCATCCGGGCTGGCCATTCCCATGACCTTCCTCAAATTCTCCCGCACTTTCGAGGCTCAGGCCGACTACCTTGGCGTGCAATATATGTACCGCTCGGGTTATGATCCTTCTGCCTTCGTCTCCTTCTTTGAAAAGATTCAGGCTCTCGAGAAAAAGAAGCCGGGAACGCTGTCGAAGGCCTTCGACACCCATCCCCAGACTCCCGACCGGATCGAGAAAACTCAGGAAGAGATTCGAAAAATCCTTCCTGCCAAGGCGCAGTACGTCGTAACCACGTCTGAGTTCGACGAAGTCAAGACGCGGCTGGCCTCTATTGAGAACCGGCACAAAGTGCTGGATCAGAAAGATGCCAATAAGCCCAGCTTGCGGCGGACTTCAACCAGCAGCGGCGACAGCACCTCAAGCGACGGCAAGAGTGATGATGACCGCCCCACGCTGAAGCGGCGGGACGATTCGTCCTCGAACTAATACCACTGGCCCTCAACCAACCGGCGGCCCTTGGCCGCCGGTTTTGTGTTGGGCACGAATCGTAAGTTGTGATGTCAAAATGCCATATTGACATCACTGTTCGGAGTGTTTAAACTAAGCCCATCATGCCAAGGACTCGCACATTTGCATTTACCTTGAGAATGGGCGCCGAAGAGCGCGCGGCTCTCAAAAGCCTCAGCAAGGTTGAAGGACGTCCCATCAACCAGCTCCTGAATGAGGCCATCAAGAACTATCTCCGCCGGCAGGGCCGAAAGGAGCGGAGCCTCGATGCCGACTTGGCAAGGCTGCGAGCTTATCGGACACAGGATCCGGAATTCAAGAAAGCTATCGCCGCGTTGGTGGAAGCCGAAATGAGCGCCGAGGATCCCGTGGAAGGCAAAGTCGTGCAGGATCAGCCCGCCGAAAATACCCTTAAGTCAGCGGGAACCGCCCAAAGCAAAATTAGGGAAGTTCTGGGTGCCTGATTGGGACGAAGACAGTCCCGCGCTGCGACGGAACCTCACCCGCATCCTGGAGAAAATCGTGCAAACAGCGGAGTCCCGTGAACCTCTAACCGTGGAGACCGCGAGGCGCTGGCATACTCTTATGATGGCAGGGCTGAAGGTGCCCAATGAGCGCTATGTCGGCGGATTCCGGGGCGAGCCGGGCCTGGAGAAGGTGCAAATCAAGGTCGCGGAGCACTATGGAGTGCCCGCAGCTCTTGTCGCCGAAGAGCTGAACCGCTACGAAGCAAGGTTGAGGCGGGCTACGACTGAGTTGGACGCGGTGCTACCAGTGGGGCATGAACCAAACCCCGACCAGCGCGCCGCGATCATTGATCTGTGCGCCTGGGCCCGCGCCGAGTGGGTCCGGATTCACCCCTTGGCCAATGGCAACGGACGTACGGCGCGTCTTTGGGCCAATAGCCTCGCCATACGGTACAATTTGCCTCCGTTCGTCCGCCTGCGGCCCCGGCCCGAACAGGCCTACGCGGCTGCCGGCGCTAAAGCAATGCTGGGTGAATGGAAGCCAACAGCGCGAGTCTTCCGGAGCTGGCTCGACGATATTCTGAGCGGCTTTTGAAAGGTGTCGCTCAAAGTCCCGGTATTTTATGTCACGTCGCTGTGTGACCAACGTCACGGCATCCGGTTGTCGAAGCCGTTAAGGTACGCTAGCCTTATAACGTAATCATCTAGGAGCTCCGACCCGCATGCCCGAGAACACGCTCACCATCACCGACAATCGTACCGGACAAACCTATACCGTTCCCGTCGAGAACGGCACCATCCGCGCTATGAACCTGCGGCAGATCAGAACCGGCCCTGAAGATTTCGGATTAATGACGTACGATCCGGCATTCATGAATACCGCATCGTGCCGCAGCAGCATCACCTACATCGATGGCGACCGGGGAATTCTCCGCTATCGCGGGTATCCCATTGAAGCGCTGGCCGAGCGCTGCACCTTTCTGGAAGTGGCTTACCTGTTGCTGTTCGGCGAGCTGCCCACACAACCGGAACTCAAGCAGTGGGTGCACGACATCAAGCACCACACCATGCTGCACGAAACCACAAAAAAGTTCATGGAAGGTTTCCGCTATGACGCTCATCCCATGACCATGTTTGTGAGCACGGTGGCGGCTCTCTCCAGCGCCTATCCCGATGCAAGACATGTGCACGATGCCGAAAACCGCATGCTTCAGATCAAACGGCTTATCGGCAAGGTGCCTTCCATCGCGGCCATGTCGTACCGCTACAACGTGGGGTTTCCCTACGTGTATCCCGACAACGATCTGAGCTACACCGAAAATTTCATGAACATGCTGTGGAAGATGGTCGAGCCCAAATATGTCGCCAATCCGGTACTATCGCGCGCCCTCGACGTCTTGTTCATTTTGCACGCCGATCACGAGCAGAACTGCGGCACCAGCGCCATGCGCACCGTAGGCAGCGCCCTGACTGACCCCTACCTCGCAACAGCTTCGGCCGCGGCCGCCCTGGCGGGACCGCTGCACGGAGGAGCCAATGAGGAAGTACTGAAGATGCTCGATGAAATCGGCTCCAAAGATAACGTGCCCGCTTACGTGAAAAGGGTAAAAGAAGGTCAGGTAAAACTGATGGGATTCGGACATCGCGTGTACAAAAACTACGATCCGCGCGCCAAGATCATCAAGTGGTCGGCCGAACAGGTTTTCGAGGTGACCGGACGCAATCCCAAGCTGGACATAGCCCTCGAATTGGAGCGGATCGCGTTGGAAGACGACTATTTCGTGAAGCGCAAACTTTACCCCAACGTCGACTTCTACTCCGGAATCATGTATCAGGCCATGGGCTTCCCCCCCGAAATGTTCACTGTGCTGTTCGCGATTCCACGCACCTCAGGATGGCTGGCCCAGTGGCAGGAACTGGTAACCGATTCCGAACAGAAGATCACGCGTCCCCGCCAGATTTATACCGGACCCGAAGAAAGGCAGTTTGTGCCGATGGAGAAACGAACCTCGCCGACCGAAGCCGCGGTCTAAGGGCGGGGACTGAGGAAGCACCAGCAAAATCCGTGTGTGCAGTAACCGCCTGTAATAACGTGGAAGAGCGGCGCTTCAGCGCCGCGTAGAAGCCCCAAAATCATAAGGGGCTTCAGCCCGAGCGCTTACGCCGCTTGCTTCGTGGCCAGCGACGCGACATATTCCCGCCGCTCGGCTGGCGAAGTGATCACTTTCATCTCCTGCCAGTCGTAGGGAAACTCTTTCCCACACTCCAGGCAGGCTACATAAGTTCCCGTCAACCCGCCCGCCTGGGGGCGGCGAGCGCTACCTCGAAGAGTTACAGGGAAGCTGTACCGGGAATGCCGGCAACCGAAAAACGCCTCAATCACTTTTGCGATCATTGGAGCACCTTCCACAGCGCGGGCTCTCGAATAACGTGTAACTACGTGAACGCCCCGCCCGGTCTACGGACATATTCTGCGGCCACTCAGGTCTTTTAGATTCATTTGACGGGGGAATGGTTTCGCCTGCGCCGGATAATCCGCCTCCTTTGCCCGCAAGTGACTCTATGCAGGAGAGTTAAGTATTCTCCCAGAATGAAACTGGGACTCGAACAAATTCCGCAGGGGTAACAGTTTCCGCCGTAGAGACGTAGCTAGCTACGTCTTTCATGCGGCGCCACAAATGTCGTAAGGAGACTCGTCGCTGGCAGCAAGACGTGGAAGCAACGGCACGGCGTTGAGTCTTTGGGATCAGCGCGGTAGCTGTTGGGACGCTCGTGCCTTCAACTCGCCGGTAAGAGCGGTCATCTTGTCGTTGGAAACCCGGATTTCACCTTCCAGCACCAGCATTAGCTTGCCAGAACCAGTGCCCTGAAACTGCGCATGGCGCAGAGCCGCCGAACCTTGCGCCGAGGGAGGCAGCAATGTCTTGAGGTCGGCGCCCTGCTGCATTGCCGACTGCAGTAAGCCGGCGATGTCTTCGCGCAGAAAGTCGCCAAGCGTCCCCGAGCGCAGAAGGTCTCCCAGCAATTCCTTCGCCTCAACCCGGCCAGTCTCTGCCGTCAGGTGGAGCGCGCCGTCAGCGGCCACAACCGCGGCTAGCTTCAGCTCGATCGCTCCATCGCCTTCGACAATCTCGTTCATCGTGACTCCGCCGAAGCACGTCCAGCGCTCGTAGTGAAGTTGCAGCGAGACCACGCCCACGTCGCCGCGCGGCGTAAGAATTCCGTTCCGAATTGCAATTCGTTCTCCGCAGCGGTCAGACTTGTTGAGTTGTCCCCGCAGCATCTCGGCAATGTTGTCCTGCAAATCGCTAAGATCTTCAGTCAGATCAAATCTGAACGTGTTCTGGCCGCCGTCACTCCCAGCCCGGGAAACGACTCCCGTAGTTGTTACAACTACAGTTTGGTTCTGCATTTTGACCAGCGCCCTGGCGGAGGGCAAATTGAACGTGGAGTCCGATCCGCCCCCAGCGGCTATGATGCTCATCTCCTCCCCCAGATGCTCCTGCTGCGTCCTGAAACTTGCCAGAGCCTGCTCCAGGTTTTTCGCGGAACTCAAGATCTGCTGGCCCGGAGCCCTGGTATCTCCGGCCTGCTGATCAAGCGTCTTCGATTGCTGCGCCAGGTCCAGGTCCGCCTTCCAAAGCCGCTTGGTCTCTTCTTTCAGCCCCATTTTTTGGCGCTCCGAAAGCCCGTCGAGGAATTTCTTACTCTGCTCCCGGGCATTTTGAAGCGCCTGATCGAGAGGCGCCGATCCCGGGCGCGCGGTAGCGTCTGCGGAAACTGCAAGTTGATCGAGAAACTTTTGCAAAACCGCGGCTGCGGTCTCAGTGCTTTTCAGCATTGCGTTGTACTGAACCACCTGCTCACTCGTCGCCTGTAGCGCTAAAGCTTCATGGAACCCTTTCAGATCATCTTTGACGGAAACGCCGCTGGCCCGCCCCCCTCCGCTCAGGCCTCCCCCGCCGGCACTACTGCCCCCGCCGGTCGGAGCATGCTGCGCGAACCCCACGCGCGGAAACGCCAGCAGCACAGCCAGCGGGAAAATTGCGGCCGCGCTACCAACACAACTTAGTTGTTGAATGCGAGACATAGGCAGCAACGCCGGATCAGCAACTGCGGAGCGCACCTCCGCGAAGACTAGCTTGACTCAGGTCCGACCCAAAAAGCCATAAGCTTTACAGTTCTTTGCAAGTCCGGCAGCGCCTGCCGGAGCCCCGAATCGGACAACTGACAACCGAGAACCGAGAACCGTAAACCGAGAACTGAGAACTGAGAACTGAGAACTGTTCCCCCTACTCCCATTCAATCGTTCCCGGGGGCTTCGAAGTGATGTCATAGACCACGCGATTTACGCCCTTCACTTCGTTGACAATCCGCGAAGAGATAATCTTCAGCACCTCGGCGGGCAGCGGAACCCAATCGGCGGTCATGCCATCTTCCGAACTCACGGCGCGGACGGCACACGTGTAGGCATAGGTACGCATGTCGCCCATCACGCCCACCGACATCACCGGCAACAGCACCGCAAATGATTGCCAGATTTTCGTATAAAGCCCGGCGTTCTTGATTTCGTTGACCACAATGTCGTCGCACTCGCGGAGCAGGGCCAGGCGCTCCTGCGTGACCTCTCCTAAAATGCGCACGGCCAGCCCGGGACCGGGAAATGGCTGCCGCTGGAGAATTTCATCCGGCAGTCCCAGGTCCCGTCCGATTTTTCGCACTTCGTCCTTAAACAGGTCCTTCAGCGGTTCGATCAGCTTGAGCTTCATTTTTTCCGGCAGCCCGCCCACATTGTGATGCGACTTGATTACCTGCGAAGGCCCGCGCACCGAGCGCGATTCGATCACGTCCGGATACAGCGTTCCCTGCACCAGCCACTTCACCTTGCCTTCCTCTTTTTCAATGCGGCGGGCCTCACGCTCAAAGACCTTGATGAATTCATTGCCGATGATCTTCCGTTTTTTCTCCGGATCGGTGACGCCTTTCAGTTTGCCGAGAAATCGGCTCGAGGCATCCACCGCATCGACATGGAGCCCCAGCTTGTCGCGCAAGGTCTTCTGCACCTTTTCGAATTCGTTCTTGCGCAGCACGCCATTGTTGACAAAGATGCAGGTCAGCCGCGATTTACCGTTGGCATCGCGCATGGTGCGGTCAACCAGAGTGGCGGCCACGGCGGAGTCCACTCCTCCCGAAAGCGCGCAGATTGCCCGTCCCTTGCCGACCTGCAGTTTGATCTGTTCGATGGTCGAATCGATGAAGCGCTGCGGAGTCCAGATGGGCTTGGCCCCGCAGATATCGAATATGAAATTGTGCAGGATCGTCGTGCCGTGGCGCGTGTGGTGAACTTCGGGGTGAAATTGTACCGCGAACCACCGCTTCCCGACGTTCTGGATGCCGGCCACCGCATGCGACGTTTTCGCCGTCAGCTCAAATCCGGGCGGCAGTTCCAGCGCCTCGTCGCCGTGGGACATCCACACCGACTGGTGCTTGGGCAGCCCCCGAAACAAAACAGATTCGGCGACTACATCGATTTCGGCGTGGCCGTATTCCCGCTTGTCGGCTGGCCGCACCTTCCCCCCAAGCGTGTGCACCATGAACTGCAGCCCGTAACAAATGCCCAGCACCGGCAGCCCCAGCTCGAACAGATGCCCATCAGCCGGAGGAGCCTCTTTGTCATACACCGACCACGGCGCTCCCGAGAGCACGATGCCCGCCGGTGCATGGCTCTTGATCTCTTCAAGCTTGACCGTGCACGGCAGCACGACGGAAAAGACGTTCTGTTCGCGGATACGGCGCGCGATGAGCTGCGTATACTGCGCGCCGAAGTCAAGGATAACGATGGATTGATTGAGAATGGATTGGGGTTCCACGGATGAGTTTCTCAGATCACATCGCCCGTGTAAAGCGCCGTGTCGTAGAAGGTGTAAGCGTCATGTCGTAGAGACGTTGCTCGCAACGTCTCTGCCGCCAGCGCACAGGCTCTCTTCGCCATCGGGGGCGCTGCCGGCAAGACGTAGCCAGCGAGGTCTCTACGGCTGGATCAAGGCCGGGTCAAAGCCACGGTCCCAGGCCATATATCCGGGCCTGTTCGGAACGTCGCTGAGGATCGGTTCGTTACGGTCAATCGAGCTCTGCGGCCGAATCTGCGGCGAGCTCTGCGGTGGAGGAGCGGGAACCGGCGCTGCTTCGGCCGGAACATCCGGCATTTCCGCCACAAAAGCGTACCCGGCAAGCCGCGCGATGTAGATCCAGTCCACGACCGCAAAGTAGGGAAGGGTCACAAGGATGATGCCGGCGATCACCAGTCGGGCTGGCGCGATCTGCATGAAGGCGAAGACGAACGTCGCGGCCGTGCTGGCTACACTGAATGCCGTCAGGTGTACGACCCCGGTCCAGGTGCCTACGGCGAATATCGCCGCCGTGCGTCGCCGCAATAAATCAACCGCTGCCACAATCGCATCCAGGGCGTTTTCGCCATCGCGTACAGCGAATAGGGCGGCCAGTGAGAGCAACCAGTTCAGCGCAAACCACGCCCCGCAGATCAATCCCGCCAGCGGCAGAAAAAGCATGAAGCTCAACCCGGGTTGTGGCTTTGCCGCCGAAGAGGCAAGGTTAACCAGAATGGCCGAACCCGCAAAGGCCAGGATTGCCGCCACTGTCACGGCCACGCGGAAGAAATTAAGGCAAAAGATAGCGAGGAAGGGCCTCGACTTTTTCGTGTCCGGCGTCCCCGTCGAGAGGCCGCCCTGTCTGTCCCGGTAAAAGTAGTCGAGAAGCGCGCGCACAGTAGCGGCGCGGCCCACAGACGCCGCAACCATCCAGATGAACGATAGCGCGATGGCGGCCACCAATGCAGCCAGACCTGCCCGAGCGAAGCTGCCGCGAAAGATGTGTGCGATCGCCCGCGCCACCAACACCGGCTGTTTGGTCAAAAGCAGCGCCGCATCGCCTTTGTTGACTTGCAGCGTGTCGAGATATTCGATGCAAGCGAAAAACCCAAGCGCCCACACGACCGCGCCCGCGGTCCAGCGCCACGCGATTTCTGCAAATGTTATGGAGGGCCGCCGGAATGCCTCGCCAAAGCCTTCGAGTGTCGGTGAGACTCTTGCCATCAGGATGACATTGCCCGAACTCAATCACTTGACCACAAGGTTGAGAAGCTTGCCCGGCACATAAATTTTCTTCACGATCTGTTTGCCGGCAATTGCGGACCGCACCTTTTCGTCGCCGAGCGCCCGTTCGACAACAAAGTCTTCGTTGGCGTCAGCCGGCACAACGACCTTGCTCCGCAGCTTGCCATTAATCTGCACCGGGATTTCGAGTTCTTCCGCTTTGGCAAGCGCCGCATCAAACTTCGGCCACGGAGCCTTAAGCAAAGTTCCCTCTTCGCCCAGCATCTCCCAGAGTTCGTGGGCAAGATAAGGCGCGAAGGGGGCCATGAGCAGAACAAGATCACGCTGCGTCTCAGCCAGGAACCGTGAGGGAACGGAACCCTGCGCAATCGCATCCTCTGACGCGTACAAGACATTCACCAGTTCCATGATGGCCGAAATGCAAGTATTGAAATGCCAGCGGCCCTGAAAGTCGTCGCTCACACGCTTTATGGTTTGGTGCAGTTTGCGCTGAATCTGTCGCGCCGCCGGCGAGAGAGACGGTGCCGGCAACGTCTCCTCAGGGCGAGCATTCACGCTCCCGGCATTTCTGACAACGAAGCGATACACCCGTCCCAGAAATCTCTGAATGCCTTCGATTCCCGAGTCCTGCCAGTCCAAGTCGCGATCCGGCGGCGCCGCGAACAAACTGTAGAGCCGCGCCGCGTCCGCGCCGTAGCGCGCGACCATTTCGTCCGGACTGACCACGTTGCCCAAGCTCTTCGACATCTTGGCGCCGTCTTTAATGACCATGCCTTGCGTGAAAAGGCGTTGAATCGGTTCGTCGTTGCTCACCAGGCCCATGTCGCGCATGAACTTGGTCCAGAAGCGCGAATAGATGAGATGCAAAATGGCGTGCTCAACTCCGCCAATGTACTGGTCAATGGGAAACCAGTATTGCGCCGTCTTCGAATCGAAGGGCGCTCGATCGTTGTGCGCGTCTGTGTAGCGGTAGAAATACCAGGACGAATCGACGAACGTGTCCATGGTGTCGGTTTCACGCCGAGCCGGGCCGCCGCACTTGGGACACGTGGCGTTGACGAATTCCGGTACGCGCCCGAGTGGCGATCCGCCGGTGAGTGTGATGTCCACATTTTCCGGCAAAATCACCGGCAAATCTTTTTCCGGCACCGCCACGATGCCGTCTTTTTCGCAATAAAGCATGGGAATCGGCGTGCCCCAGTAGCGCTGCCGCGAGATTCCCCAATCCTTCAGGCGATAGGTGACCGTGGCTTTGCCGAAACCGTTCGCCTCGGCGAATGCGGACATCTTCTTGATCGCATCGCCGCACCCGAGACCGCTGAACGGGCCTGAGTTGATCAACATCCCCTGATCGTGAGCCGTGAACGGAAGCGCCGGCTCCGCCATGGTTTCTTCCGGATCGTTGGCCACCGGCAGAATCACCAGCCGGATTTCGATGTTGTATTTCTTGGCGAACTCATAATCGCGCTCGTCGTGCGCCGGCACGCTCATGATGGCGCCAGTGCCGTAATCCATGAGAATGTAATTCGCCACCCACACAGGGATCTTTTCGCCGTTGAACGGATTAATGGCGTAGCGCCCGGTTGGAACGCCATGCTTCTCAATCTCGCCGATGTCGCCTTCTTCCTTGGCCTTGCGCTGTTCGGCAATGAGCTGGTCCACCTTAGCGCGCAGATCGGGATTTGCTGCCGCAAGATCGGCGACGATGGGATGCTCGGGCGCAAGCTGCACTGAAGTTGCGCCATAAATCGTGTCGACGCGCGTAGTGAAGACGCTGATCGTCGATCCGCCCGGGCCAAAGCCGGTATGATTTTCCGCGTAATCCAGCTTGAAATCGATCAGCGTGCCTTCGCTGCGCCCGATCCAGTTCCGCTGCATGGTGCGGACTTTTTCCGGCCAGCCCTCGAGTTGGTCCAGATCGCGCAACAATTCGTCCGCATACTTTGTAATCCGCAAAAACCACTGTTCAAGATCGCGCTGTTCCACCAGCGTATCTTCATGGCGCCAGCAGCATCCGTTCGAAAGCACTTGTTCGTTCGCCAGCACCGTGGCGCACTGCGGGCACCAGTTCACTTTGCTCTTCTTGCGATAGGCCAACCCTTTCTCGTACAGCCTGAGAAAGAACCACTGGTTCCAGCGGTAATATTCGGGCAGGCAGGTGGTGACTTCGCGCGACCAGTCGTAAGCGAAGCCGAGCCGGTTCATCTGCGCTTTCATTTTGGCGATGTTGCCCAGCGTCCACTGGCGGGGCGGCGTATTGTTCTGGATCGCCGCATTTTCCGCCGGCAAGCCAAACGAATCCCATCCCATGGGATGAAGCACGTTGTAGCCATTCATCCACATATAACGGGCGAGCGCATCCCCAATGGAATAATTCCGCACATGGCCCATATGCAGTGCGCCCGAAGGATATGGCAGCATTTCGAGCACGTAGTATTTCTTTTTGCTGGTGTGCGGCTCGGCGGCGTAGAGCTTCGGATCAGCCCTCCAGCGCTCGAACCACTTCGCTTCCACCCGCTGCGGATCGTAGCGCTCGTCGCGCTCGTGCTCGTGAGAAGTCACTGTTGCGGTTTCCGATTCGTCATCTTGCGCCATATCTGAAGGTCGCCTATTTTATGAACCTCGATTTTACAATGACTACCTGAGATTCTGACTGGCGATAAACATCCTTGCGATGCGCAACTTCCAAAATCAGGACTGTGATGTTCTCGTCTTGAATATCGCAGATCAGACGATAGTCGCCAACGCGATAGCGCCACAGTCCTTGTTTTTCGCCGTGAAGCGGCTTGCCCCATTGCCTGGGATCAGCGGCGGGCATGAGGCGTTCGCGCAGGAAGCGCTGAATCAATCGCTGGCCGTTGCGGTCCAGTCTCGTAATCTGTTTTTCGGCTGTGCGAGTGATCTCGATTCGCCAGGTCACTGATCCAGCCCGAGCCGCCGTTCCAGTTCTTCGAGGGTAATAGCAGGCTCGCGGCGCTCCAGCGCGGCAATGCCCTTCAGGTAATCTTCGCGGTCTTCAAGATACTGCCGGATGGCTTCGCGCGCATAGTAGCTCTTGCTCCGGCCCGTTTCTTTGGCGAGCGAGTTCAGCTTCTTCTCGAGGTCGGGTTCCAGGCGGATGCCGAGCATATCTCTTATGTGTTTAACATGTTTAACATAACACGGCGAACCAAATTCCGGCAACACTCCCCCAAGGGGCACAGTCGGGCCTTCCTGGAGACGTAGCTTGCTGCGTCTGTGCCGCCGGATGCACGGCGGCCGCCTTTTCGGTGTCTTTTCGCGCTCTGAGGCAATTGTCTCGGACCGCAAAGCGCGCAAAGAAATGCCGCTAAAGTCGCAGAGAGATTTGCAGAGCCTTCCCGCCCTGCGCTCTTACACAAAACCGATTACTTCAGCTTCCGCGTTGGAGACTGCACCCGATGGCCGGGAAGCTTGTTGTAATCCCGCGTATAAGTGCGCAAGCCATAATCCGGTGTGCTCTTTGTATAGCCCGCGACCAGTTGTTCCTGATAGTGCTCCAGGAAAAAATCGAACGGGTCGCGCGGATCCATGTCGATCATGATGAGGTCGGCGTCGTGCATGGTCAGCTTGCCGAATCGCATGTCGCCATGGCGGAATGCCATGTAGTTGCCCGGTTGCCGCGCGGCAAAGTTGGCAGCCGGCGGCGAGCCGAACGTCTGCACAATGTCGTTGCCCTGAACGCGAACCGACGTCACCTTCCCCCGGATGCGCGGCGGCGGCAGAATCTGTTCCGGATCGAGAATCAGATCGTCTTTCTCCACCGTGATCCCGCGAACTTTATTGGTGTTGATCAGGCCCGCCAGATCGATTCCCAGCAAATCGAGCAAGCCCTTCACAGGAACGTGCGCGGCCTTGATGTGCTCGGCGTGAAGCCGGATTTTCCCATCCCGATCGGCTGACAACCTGCCAGTAGTTTCGAATGCTACGTCGCCTTTGAGATGAAATTTGCCCTTCACGATCAGGTGATCGTTTGCGCTTGCTATGCTCAAACCTTTTATGGGTGCGTCGGAGGAAGAAAAAACGTTTTCGTTCAGCACGCGGGCCAGCGCATCGCAACTGATGGCAATCTCGGCAAACGCAAGGGAAAGAACAAAGGAATTGTTGTCGTCAAACACCACCATCGCGCCTGCCTTAGCCGGAAGCAACTCCCCCTGCAGGCGAAGGATGTGAGCCCCAACCGTATCCGTGTAGTGGTACATAACTTCTTTCATGGCGAACTGCACGGGGGGAGCCTGAGCCTCTTCTCCCGGCAGGCTCGAATCGTGGGCCGACAGCGGCAGGGCAACTACCCACAGCGCCAGAAAACATTTGATGTGCCACATTTTCATGAGCGATATGATGCCATGAATACCCAAGCTGTTGAGCTAAGCTACCAGTTTCTTGAGCGCGTCAATGTTGCGGCGGTCGTCGCCCGGCTGGTCGATAGGCGTCTCGGCGATGAACGCCGCGTGTGCCAGGCGAAGGTCATTGAGCAGAATGCGAAAGGGCTCTTTGCCGATGGTTCCTTTGCCGATGTGCTCATGGCGGTCGAGTTTGGATCCGCGCGCCGCCTTGGCATCGTTGCAGTGGACAACCTTCACATTGTTCAAACCGATGGTTGCATCAAGCTGCCGCAGTGTCTCGTAAATACCTTCCTCGCTGACGATGTCGTAACCGGCAACGTGAGTGTGGCAGGTGTCAATACAGGCGGCAATAGGAAGAATGCCACGCAGGCGGTCAATCACCTCGGCCACCTGCTCGAAGCTGCCGCCCAGCGAGAACTCCGATCCGGCAGTGTTTTCGATCAGGATGGTTAGATTGTTCCCCGCCAGGTCGAGGCCCTGCGTGGCCGCGTCGATGGCCGCCGCGGTCCGCAACAGTCCTTGTTCCCGGTCGGCTCCGCGAAACGAGCCGGGATGTAGCACCAGATACTCCGCGCACAAAGACAAGGCGCGTTCCACCTCGCCGCGAAAAGCTTCCACCGACTTTCGCAGGAACACTTCGTTCGAGCTGGCTAAATTCACCAGGTAGTTGGTATGAATCACCAGCGGCTTCAGATCGTATCGCGCGCGCAGGCGCGACATCTCGGCGCACTGCAGGTCGCTCAGTTCATAAGGCGCCCACTGCCGCGGGCTGGAAGAAAATACCTGGAGGGTGTTGCACCCCAGCCGGTACGCTCGTTCGGCGGCGTTAAATACACCTCCGGCCGTTGAAGTGTGAATCCCGATGCGGCGGGAAGTAAGGCGCGGTGGTCGTTTCGGCGCGCGCCGGGCAAGAATATCCTGTTCGCGAGCCATGGACCGAGCCATGAAAAAAGTATAAAGGCCGGATGAATGAAAACGGTAAATGCCGCGGCCCGGTTGGCCGCGGCTCTAATTCCTCAAGCTTTAATTCCTCGCACCCCCGCCAGAGCAGCCGTTTCCCGGCCTCCACTCAAACCCATGTCCACCACGACCCGGCCGTTGATCTTTCCCTTCTTCATTCGGTCAAAGACCTCGTTGATGGAATCGAGGCAAAGCGTCTCAATAGTCGCCTTCACCTTGCCTTTGGCGGCAAATGCGAGCGCTTCCTCGAGATCCAGGCGTGTCCCTACAATCGAGCCGCGCACGGTGTATCCATTCAACACCACATCGAAGATCGAGAGTGGAAACTCTCCCGCCGGAAGCCCGTTGAGCACGCAAGTTCCTCCGCGGCGCAACATGCCGATCGCCTGCTTGAATGCGACGGTGGAAACCGCGGTCACCAGAACTCCATGTGCGCCGCCAATCTGCCGTTGAATTTCCGTCGCCGGATCCTGCCATTTGGCGTCGATGGTGATCTCGGCGCCCAGCTTGCGCGCCAGAGCCATCTTCTCCGGTCCAAGGTCGACAGCTGCAACCTGCAGCCCCATGGCCTTGGCATACTGGATCGCCACATGCCCCAGCCCTCCGGCGCCCGAGATCACGACCCACTCGCCCGGCCGGGTGTTGGTCTGCTTTAGTCCTTTATAAGTGGTGACTCCTGCGCACAGAATCGGCGCGGCATCAATAAAAGAGAGTTCCTCCGGGATGCGGCCCAGATAGTCGGCCTGCCCGATGGCATACTCGGCAAACGATCCGTCAATCGAATAGCCGGAATTCTTCTGCTCTAAACACAGAGTTTCCCAACCGGCCAGACAAAATTCGCAATGTCCGCACGCGCTGTGCAGCCACGCGATTCCGACCCGATCGCCGATTTTAAGATGGGTGACTCCGGGGCCCAGCGCGACCACAGTGCCCGCGCCTTCATGTCCCGGAATGAACGGTGGAACCGGCTTCACCGGCCAATCGCCTTCAGCCGCGTGCAGGTCAGTGTGGCAAACGCCAGTCGCAGCTATCTCGACAAGGGCCTGCCCGGGGCCGGGAGTGGGTGTAGGAACTTCTTTGACAACGAGAGGCTTGCCGAATTCCTCGACAACCGCCGCCCGCATGGTTCTAGGAATTGCCATATATATTCTCCTTAATGGGAAGTTTGCTCAAGTCTAGTCAGAAGTAATGCGGTCGACAGTGACCTGGGTCACAGCTGTGAGGTTGGGAGTCACAACCATAGGCGTAAGCGGAGAAAAGCCTCACGTTTGCGGTGTGGACGGTTGAACGGTAGACTTGACGTGCTCGCCGGTGCGGGAACTCTAAGGGGAATTTATGTTAGTCGTCATGAAGGCGCACGCCACCGATGATCAGGTGCGTGACGTTTGCCAAAAAATCGAGAAGCTGGGATACCGCGCCCACGCCATGCCCGGCGCCCAACGCACCGCCATCGGCATCACCGGAAATAAGGGCGAGGTTGAGCAGGGCACGCTGGAAGAAATGCCGGGCGTGCAGGAAGTGATTAAAGTTTCCAAGCCCTACAAGCTGGTCAGCCGCGATATCAAAGAAGACAACACGGTCATCCGCTTCCCCGGCACCGACGCCACCATCGGCGGCCCGGGCCTCGCCATCGTCGCCGGACCCTGCGCCATCGAGAGCCGCGAGCAGGCCTTTGCCGTGGCCGAGCGCGTGCATCGCGCCGGCGCGCAGTTTTTCCGCGGCGGAGCCTACAAGCCCCGCACGTCCCCATATTCGTTTCAAGGATTAGGCGAAGAAGGCCTGCGCATCATGGCCGATATTCGCCAGCAGTATGGCATGAAGATTATTACCGAAGCCATTGATAACGAATCGCTCGATCTGGTCGAAGAATACGCCGACGTGATCCAGATCGGCGCCCGCAACATGCAGAATTTTTCCTTGCTCAAGCGCGCCGGACGGGCCAAGAAGCCGGTGCTGCTCAAGCGCGGCATGTCGGCCACGCTGGAAGAATTTCTAATGGCCGCGGAATACATTCTGAGCGAAGGCAACTACAACGTAGCGCTCTGCGAGCGCGGAGTCCGCACCTTTGCCGACCACACCCGCAACACCCTCGACCTCAGCCTGATCCCGGCCGTGCAGCGCCTAAGCCACCTGCCCATCTTCGTCGATCCCAGCCACGGTACCGGCAAGCGCAACAAAGTCACCCCGCTCTCCCGGGCAGCCGTAGCCGTAGGCGCCGACGGCCTGATGGTAGAAGTTCACAACAAGCCCGACGAAGCCCTCTCCGACGGCCCCCAATCTCTGTTTCCCGACCAGTTCGACGAACTGATGACCCAAGTCCGCCAGATCGCCGCCGTGGTAGGCAGAACGGTGCCCGCTATTGGCCTGAGAGAAGCGGTGGGAGTGAGCAAGTAAGGGCATTCACGACAGAGGGTGCCCCATCCTAACGTCGCAGAAAAAATGCGCAACCAACCTCACCCCGGTTTTGCGACGTTAGGGTGGGGATTTTGACTTGGGCTAGGAACGGCGGCCAACCCGGCGGGAATTCGCCGACGGCCTGACGGTAGATTTTTACGACGCCCCATCCCGGAGGGCGCTCACCGCGCTAATCCACCACTCCTGCCGCACGCCATCGTTGCATGGCAGGGTCGAGGTAGAACTGGAAGAAGTGTTCGAAGGTGATAACGTTCACTGCGGATTGGTAGTCGGGCCGCAGAGCCTTGATGCGGGCAGGCACAACTACGTAAATCCTCGACTGAAGCATGGCCTCCAGATCACGCTCGGCGATTCCCTCATCGATTGTGGCGAGAAAAAAACCAAGGCCTCGAGTGCCCTCCGTGACAATCTGCCGCCAATGCTCTCGGAGCGTTCTCTTTATAGTGAAAATAATTGCGTCGGGCGCATAGCGCCGGAAGTGCTCCACTGATGGCAAAATGAAATCCGGCTGGCCGTTGATGATTGGCTGGGACGTAAACGGATAGCGAAGCCGAACGAACAGCTCTCTGATGAGCAACTCGAAGGCTTTTCCAGCACGCGGCCGGCCACCCTGCGTTAGACCGAGGAAGAACCTGTCCAGCGCGGAGAACTGCTGACCAAAAATCTCAACTGCTTGCGCCGGCGTAGCATTCTGACCAACTAAAGGCAGGAAGACACGGGCCAGTGCTTTGTTGGTGCAAGCCACCGACGCTTGCTAAGCGCGATGTGAGGACAAGAGATAGCCGTAGCTGCCCTTGCTATCGTATGGATCGAAAACTCGCCAGCCTCGGCCCTGCTGGACGACCTCGGCCACGAATTCGCCGATGGTGCGTTTATGCAAGTCAGAGGGTTGCTCTTCAGTTGACTGAACGGCCCCGAACTCGTGGTAGCAGTGGTCATCGAAGGACAGTTGCCCATTCGCGAAGAGAAAAACGTCTGGCACTCGTATCTGGTCCGCGATGAACAGACCCTCCTCCAAGAACGCCTCAGACAGCACCTTCCGGATCTCCTCGCATTCAATTTGCTCGGAGTTGGAAAAGACTATCCTTCCGAAGTTTTTGTAATTGCCCCCGTCGCGGTAAAGGTAGCTGAACTCGACATTGCTCATAATGGCCTTTCCGGCTCTGTCATTTAGCAAAAATCTTTTCATTGTGAAACTTGAGGAACCGCGGGTCCGGCATGAAGCGCTCCGGCGGTCGTACTGAAGCCCCTTCATATCGGAGCAGTAGTTCTTGATTTCCAAGATCGGAGGATTTTCGTTTTGCTTTAGGAGAGATAACCACTCTGAGCCCCGGCGTTACGGTTAACATGCCGCAATCAAAGGCCCGATCATGGAGAACATTCAGGCAGAGTCCGTTCCGCGGATTGGTTCGGTTTCTGACGTCAGCGGCCCACGGCCTTATGTGGCTCGCATTCAGCAACTCCGGGATCGAACAGCCCGTGATGCAACAGGTCGACCCATAGGCTGCTAGCACCGCTGACCTAAAGAACCCCTGATTCACTCGTATCCGAATGATCGCCTCGCGGGTTCTGCCCTCCGGAAAAACTGTTGCATCGTCTTCTAGCTTCTTAACGCGTCCCGTTAATTGAATCAGCAAGCGTTCGCTCTCGAAAGCAAGTCGCCCCCAATCGCTGTTGAATTCCCCCCAGATGTCAAGGTCGGCCTTGGACCCATGGGAAGCTCCCGTGATGTCTCTCGCCTGTAGCGCGGGATCCAGATGCGCAAAGTTTGCCAGCTTCCACGAAACAGCCGAGGGGGAGCGGCCGATTGCTCGTGCAAGCTCAATGATCTGCGGATTCCCTCGATGAATCTTGCCGAAAGGAATCTTGCAGTAGAGGTTAAAGGCAACGATCAGCTCATCGCGTGTCCAGTCTCTGCGCGGCATATCACTTAGGAGACGAGAAGCTTAGCACAACGGGCAAGCCTTGCCGCGGTTCTCGGCCGGGTCGGGGTTTGGCCGCGCACCTCGGACGCTGAACCGGGAAGTCCCCTGAGGCCTACCGGCAAGACTGAATTCGATGTACATGCGGTCGGTTGCGGCTTGCGCGGCTGCAACCACTCCTTCCTCTGTGCCATCGTGCGGTTGGAGGATCCTGCCGAGTATGTAGCTCTCCTGATCACGCACCTCGCGGACCACAACGTTCCTGAACTTGCGCGCTTGGAGGTGAAGCAAGAGAGAGTTGTTTCGGTCGTGCGTGGCCATAAAAGGGGGTCGCTCCCTGTGAAGAAGATACCGGTATTTCTCGCCGAAAGGTGAACTAGACGGGTGCACCCATACCATCGTGCTTTGAATGCGGGACAGTGGTGCAGCTTCAGGAATCGGGTCGACGGCTAGCAGTCCGAGGGCGGCCTTGCCGCGAGCCCACATTTTTCCACAGCCAAACCCTGTGACATCTGACCTTGCGCACAGCCCCCGCCTTGCCGCACAATTGCCAGAGCAAAAGCAGTACACATCGCATGAGGAGAGCGGCAAAATCGCGACCTAACCCCATCATTTTAAATGTGTTAGGACTTAACTCCTTTAGATCATGGCACTTGGCGCTGATTTCGCGCTAACCCGATGATTCCAATAGATCTCGCGGAAGGGGGGAGGGGGGAGGGTTGGTAACTAAAAGATAACATCGGTCAGCCCACTATAGCCCCAACCAGCGCAGCAAGAAATAAATTCTCTCGAAGGTTCCAAACAGAGTATAAAAACCGAGAGCCGAAGACCGAAGACCGAAGACCGACGGCAGCAGCCAACGACCGGCGACCAACAACCAACGACCAAAGCCACCACCAAAGACGGCCACCCGAAAACGCTGAAGCCAACGACGAACGGCCAACGACTAACGACCAACGACTGATGTCAACGACCGACGACCGAAGACCGACGACCAAGGACCCAACACCACCCATGCCCACTCTCATCCCCCAACCCACCCGCATCCAATCCGCCGGAAACAAACCCAAACTCATCGACGAATACATTGGCCGCGTCAACTCCAAAACTTCCGACGCCAGCGTGGCCCACATGCGCAGCCCGCAAGGATGGATCGAGCCCGGCCAAACGCCGGCGTTCGACGAATTCACGATTGTGCTCAAGGGCACCGTGCGCGTCGAGCACAAGAACGGCGTTCTCGAAGTGGCGGCCGGACAAGCCGTCATCGCCCACGCCGGCGAATGGGTGCGCTACTCCACTCCCGACGAAGGCGGCGCCGAATACATTGCCGTCTGCCTGCCGGCATTTTCCATGGACACAGTTCACCGCGATCCAATGGTTGTGTAAACCTTAGCGCGGAGTGCTTCGGTTACAATCTTCCCCTATGTTCTATCGCTCCGATAACCGCGCCATCGACCAGTTGCGGCCAGTTTCGATCGTTCCCGATTTCATCACGACCGCCGAAGGATCGGTGCTGATTGAGGTGGGCAACACTCGCGTGATCTGCACCGCATCGATCGAAGAGACCGTCCCGGCGTTCATGCGCAACTCCGGCAAAGGATGGATCTCCAGCGAATACGCCATGATTCCGCGCGCCACCTTAACGCGCACTCCACGGGAAGTAGGCAAAGGCCGACAAAGCGGTCGCACCCACGAAATTCAACGGCTCATCGGCCGCTCCCTGCGCGCCGTCACCGATCTCTCGCGCCTCGGCGAGCGCACCATCTGGATCGACTGCGATGTGATTCAAGCCGACGGCGGGACGCGCACCGCTTCGATTACCGGAGCATTCGTAGCTTTGGGACTGGCGCTGGAAAAACTGGTGCAGGCGGGGACCCTGACTTCTGTGCCTTTGAGAGACTTTGTTGCTGCTGTCAGCGTGGGCATCGTGGATGGCGAAGTGCTGCTCGATCTCTGCTACGAAGAAGACTCCCGCGCCGACGTGGACATGAATTTTGTGATGACGGCCGGCCACAAGATGGTGGAAGTTCAGGCGACCGCCGAACGTCAGGCCTTCGATGAAGCCCAGTTCGCCCGGATGATTTCCTTCGCCCGGCAGGGCGTACAGTCGCTCATCGCCAAGCAGCAAGGCGTGCTGAGCGGGATAACGTTGAGGCAGTAGGAGCCGAAATAGTCGGGGGGACGAGAGAAGGAGATCCTCGACAGCCACGCAATTCATATCTTTCGTTTCACGCAGATCTCGCGCATGGCCCTTGTCGTGTTAGCGATAATGACTGAGATCAGCACGCACTTTGGTTTGGGAAATTACGACTCAGTGGTCTATCTGTGGCAGACAATCTCAGACATCCCAGAAGGAAAGGACATGTTCGAACAGAGGTACAGGGCTCTCATTGACAGTTCCCGGACCTAGCCGGAAATCGTCGACTAGGTCTCCAACAATCGTCCAAGCAGTTCATGCTCCTTCCAAGCAAATGGATTTACTATCGTCACTCCGCTCCAGGTAAATCCGTCGTGCATGTCTTCAGAGAGAAGCAAGCGGCAGGTTGCACTTGCAGCAGCTGCAAGGATGACCGCGTCCCAGATGTCGAAGAAGTGATGGAGGGACAGATCTGTCGCTGCTAACAAAACTGGTAGGGAAGTCTCAATTACAGGAAAGCTGTCTTGCCAATTCAAGACAGATGCTCGCGCCACCTCAGGCTTCCGTCCGGCTTTGCGCACCAGGACTCGGAATAATTCTCCCAAAGCCTGCACCGGTATAAACGTGTCATTGGTGGGCAGTTGTTTGAGGATTTGCTCGGCGGCCCTCTCCTTGAGGTTGCCGTTCAATCCTTCGGCATACACAAGAATATTCGTGTCGAGCGCCAATCTCACGCGAAGGCCTTCAATCGTAAAGTTCGTCCCGTGTCCATGGGCCGATATCGATGGCAGGCTGGGCACGCAGTCGCCTCAGTAATTTCGCCTTCGCGGCTTCCCGCTGCTGGGAACGAGAATCCACCGGCGCAATGCGAGCTACGGGACGACCATGGCTCGTTACGATATAGGACTGTCCCTCCCGAATTTCCCGCAAAACGCGAGAGAACTTTCGGTTGGCTTCCGCCGCTGAAATGAATTTCTCCATAGCTCGAGAGTAGTGATTTTACCTACTTAATACGGGGAAGTCAAACTACTTTTCGGGGTCCGAGTAACGCCCTACTCGTACCGCAAACTCTCAATCGGATCCAGCCGCGCCGCGTGAATCGCCGGTACCATCCCACTGACAATACCCACCAGAGCCAGAATGATGGTCGAGATGACGAGGCTGCCAACCTTGATGCTGAGGTGAATATCTCCGGCCTGCAGGTTATCGCCAAACGCGCTCATCAGCGGCAGCGCGCCCACCGCGAATGAAATGATATACGCGATGGCGATGCCGCCCAGCCCCCCGGCGAACGTAATCGCCAAAGCTTCCGCAAGAAACTGAAAAAGAATATGCGCCTTGTGCGCCCCAAGGGCCTTCTCAATTCCGATTTCGCGAGTGCGCTGCTGCACTGAGACCAGCATGATGTTCATCAGGCCGATGCCTCCAATACCAAGCGTAAGCGCGCCGATGAAGGCGAGAAGAATCTTAAGCGCCGCAGTGACGATGGAAAACTCGTCGAAGTCCTGCTTAAAGTCAGCGATGAACACGGCGCGCTTGTCATCTGGACGGAAGTTGTGATGCCCGGCAAGCACGGCCCGCACCACGCGAGCCAGTTGCTGGTGGTTTTGGCCTTCGTAGTCCATGAAGATGCCGGAAATATAGCGCGTGTCAAACAGATCGCCCATAGTGCTGAATGGAATGACGACGAAGCTGTTATCGTTGTCATCGCCGCCCTGCACCTTGCGCTGATACACCCCGACCACCTCGAAGCTCAGCCCGTTGATTCGGATCGACTGCCCCAGCGGCGGCTCCCCCGAGAAAAGCCTGCGCCGCGCATCGTCGCCGATCACCGCAACCCGGGCGCGCTGAATTTGATCTTCTTCACTTAACCCCCGACCAGTAGCGACCGAAAAACCGCGAATGCGCTCATAGACCGGAAATACTCCCGTAAGAAATAAATTCGTGAAAGTTCGCGTGTCATGCTGGATGGTGGTGCCGTTGCGCTTATCGAAAATCGGCGTGACGCCCTTAGCCATCGGCACTTCGTTGCGGATGTAATCGACGTCGGCAAGTTGCAGCCGGATTTCGCTGCCCGCTTTGGCGCCTCCGGCTTGCAGGGAAGTGCGGCCGGGAAAAGCTCCGATAACATCCGTGCCCCAGGAGCTGAAGATAATTCCGATGGCCCGCTCAAAGCCGGACCCAAAAGCCAACAAGATGACAACGGTGGCAATGCCCCAAGCCATGCCCAGCATAGTTAAGGCAGTGCGGCGGCGATTGTACCGCATCGCGCCGACGGCTTCTTTCAACAAATCGCGAGTCATAGGGTTACTCCTAGCGGGTCACTCCTGACGCAAGGCCTCAACCGGTTCGAGCATGGCGGCCTTGCGCGCCGGGTAGAGGCCGGCGGCAATGCCGGCCAATGCCAGCGAAAGTACCGCGGCGATCGCAGAGACCGGCACGATGCGGGGAGTATCAAAGCCCTGCGGGAGGTTCACTCCGGAAAGCAGATGTACGATCAGGGCCGCAGCACTCACTCCGATAGCTCCGCTTATCAGTGTCAGAAATGCCCCTTCCACAAAGAATTGAAACAGAATAGTTCGGCTGGTGGCGCCCAGGGCTTTGCGCAACCCGATCTCGCGCGTCCGCTCGGTGACAGCTACCAGCATGATGTTGATGATGCCGATCGCGCCCAGCGCCAGCGTGATCAGGCCGACGCCGCCCAGAAACCAGTCCATGGCGCTGAAAATCCTGTCCATGGTTTTCTGGTTCTTGATGGTGTCCCACTCCTCCCAATTGTCTTTATCGCTGGCATCGAAGCCGCCGTGGTTGCGCGCCACTATTTTGTGCAGCTCCTCTTTCGCCGCCTCGTTTTCATCGAAGCTGCGCGGCTGATAGTTAAGAAACGAAATGGCGTTGCCGTCTTTGGCGTTGTCACCCTTGAGCGGAAACAGCTCACGCATGACGTTGAATGGGACGAAAATGCGAATGTTCGTCGAGTTCTGCTCCTCATTCCCGATCATGGAGAGCTGGCCGATCACCTCAAAGTGAACCCCGTTGAGCAAAATGCTGCTTCCCACGGCAGGACGGCCAGGGAACAAATTGCGCGTAATCTCCCGCCCTAAAAGACATACTCGACGCCGTTCCAGGTTGTCTTCGTCATTAATCCATCGCCCGATCTCCAGAGGGATGGTCCGCACCTGGCTGTAAACCGGAAACACGCCGGAGACTTGACCGTTGGTGCTGGTGTAGTCGCTTACCACGCGAATATCTTCGCGCGCAATCACCGGCGCGATATGCACTGCAAGTCTGGATTCGTTCTGAATGGCCGCGTAATCTTCATACGTGAGGTTGAACCACTTCATCGAGGTGAAGTTGCCCTCGACCGCCGGAGCGCGCCCGCCCCAGAAGAAAATAATGTTTTTGCCAAAGGTCTCAAGCTGGCGGCGGTTGCCGTTGCGGAAACCTTCGCCGACGCCTGCCAGCAGCAGCAGCGATCCCACGCCCCAGGCAATCCCGAACATGGTGAGGAAAGAACGCAGCTTGTGCGCCCACAGCGTGCGCCAGGTCTCGCCGAAGGTGTCCAGCAGCATGCGCATCGGTTACCTCGGGATGGGTGAAAACCCTATGCAATTCGACTGGCGAAGGAGGGAACGGTTAGCGGTGATCCGGAAGTTAGTTGCAAGAGCTTACACATTCGATTTCCAAATTGACAATGGCCCAGGGGGATTTTCGCAGCAGGTGATGAAAACCCAGCCTGCTTCCACCTTGGGCGGATTGGCCCGGGCTGTCGATGTGGCGCCGTCGAGAAACGCCGCCGTCAGAATAAGGCTGAGCCTTCCGAACGAGCAGAGCGAACCTCCGCACGGTTCGCGCCGCCGCAGGCAGAGACGTAGCAAGCTACGTCTCTACGAGAGAATTGCGCTTATCCCTCTTACGCAATCGACACGGTCTTGATGTTCATGAACTCGCGAATCCCGTTGGCCGCGAGCTCCCGCCCATGTCCGGATTGCTTCACCCCGCCAAAGGGAATGCGCGGATCGGACGCGACCATCTTATTGATGAACACCATGCCCGCTTCGAGTTCGTTGATGAAGCGCTCGCGCTCGCGGTCGTCGGTGGTCCAGGCGCTCGCCCCCAGGCCGAAGCGGCTGTCGTTGGCCAGCCGGATGGCCTCGTCGATGTCCTTCACGCGGAATAATGACGCGACCGGACCGAAGAATTCTTCACGGTAGGCGGGAGACTCTTTCGGAATGTTAGTCAGCACCGTGGGCGCGTAGTAATTGCCGGGCAGCTCAAGAGGATGGCCCCCGGTCAGAACTTTGGCGCCTGCCTGCACGGACTTCTGAACGTCGGCGTCGAGAGATTTCACCGCGTCGGGCGTCGCCAGAGGACCGAGTTCAGTTTTCTCGTCGAAGGGATCGCCAATGCGCAGGTGCTGCATGCGGGCCACGAACTTCTTTTCAAATTCCCCGGCAATCGAATCGGCGACGATGAAGCGCTTGGCCGCGATACAAGACTGCCCGTTGTTGAGCACCCGGGCTTCGACCGCAGTGGCAACGGCGGCGTCCAGATTTGCGCTGGGCATCACGATGAACGGGTCGCTTCCACCCAATTCGAGTACTACTTTCTTGATGCGCTTTGCGGCTGCGATTCCTACCTGAATGCCCGCCTGCTCGCTTCCAGTGAGCGTGGCGGCGACCACGCGCGGGTCGTTAAGAATGGCGTCCACCTGCTGCGAGCCGATCAGGAGAGTTTGGAATGCGCCTTTGGGAAATCCAGCTTCGAGAAAAATCTCTTCCAAAGCCAGGGCGCATTGCGGCACGTTTGAGGCATGTTTAAGCAGGCCGACGTTGCCGGCCATCAGCGCGGGAGCGGCGAAGCGAACCACCTGCCAGAAAGGGAAGTTCCACGGCATCACGGCGAGAATCGGCCCGATAGGCAAATACCGCACGAAACTTTTCTTGGCGCCGGTGTCGATGACTTCATCGGCCAGGAAGCGCTCGGCATTCTCGGCGTAGTAGCGGCATCCCGACGCGCATTTCATAGCCTCGGCGACCGCCGCTTTGTAGGGCTTGCCCATTTCCAGCGTCATCAGGTGGCCGAACTTTTCTTTGTCGCGCTCGAGAATTTGAGCGGCTTTATTCATGCGGCGCGCCCGCTCGGCAAATGGAGTCTTGCGTTCCGCGTGAAAGGCGCTGACCGCGAGCTGAAGCTTCTGCTCGATCTCGGCTTCGGAGAGGGGTTGAAAAGTCTTGATCGTTTCGCCGGTCGCGGGATTAACGGTGGCAATGGCCATGAATGCGGTTCCTCAAATAATGTTGAACGTTCCCGATAAAAAACGAATCATCTTACATTCGAGTGCGGTCATACCACTATACCACCGGGTCCGTTGGTTTTTCTGCCTCCGCCGAAGACCAGGCGCCAGCCAACTTAGGCCTACTTACGCTTGCAGCAGACGGCATTCTACTGCGCCCGGAAGCGCCCTCTGGGCCAAAGATGCCCGCGCTGAAGCGCAGCGCTTCGCGCGAAACCTTGCATCCGAATCCGACTTTACCTGCGGCTTGGTTTACAATTGGTTGTTTGAAGCATTCCTATCTTCTCTGCACTTCTGGAGGAATCAATGAAGCTCACCCCCGGCAAACTTGCGGGCCTTAAACGGGTCTCGACCGATCGCGGCGTAATCGCTGCCGCGGCGATGGATCAGCGTGGCTCGCTGCAGAAATCTCTGGGCAAAGAAAAGGGCGGCGGCGAAGTCAGCGACGCCATGATGGAAGAGTTCAAGTCGCTGGTCACGGAAGTTTTGACTCCTCATGCCAGCGCCATCCTGCTCGATCCCGAGTGGGGCTTGCCGGCGTCGAAGCGGCGGGCCAAGAATGCCGGCCTGCTCCTCGCGTACGAGAAGACTGGCTATGACAAGACCGGTCCCGGTCGATTGGGGGATCTGCTCGATCACTGGTCGGCGCGGCGCTTGAAAGAAGCGGGCGCGGACTGCGTCAAGATTCTGCTCTATTACACACCCTACGATCCCAAAGAGATAAACGACACGAAGCACGCCTGGGTCGAGCGCATCGGCGACGAGTGCCGCGCCAACGATATCCCATTCTTTCTGGAATTTGTCGGCTACGAAGAAGGCGCCGACGAAAAGGGCCTGGAGTATGCCAGGAAAAAACCGCACATCGTTACCGAGAGCATGCGCGAGTTCAGCAAAGATCGCTATGGCGTCGACGTACTCAAGGTGGAAGTGCCGGTGAATATGAAGTTCGTCGAGGGCGCGAAATCCTTCGGCGGGCAGAAAGCCTATTCGAAGCAGGAAGCGATCGATCTTTTCCACAAAGCGGCGGCGGTGGCGACCAAGCCGTTCATTTATCTTTCGGCGGGCGTGAGCAACGCCGAGTTCAGCGAGACGCTGGAGTTGGCCGGCGAATCCGGAGTAAAGTTCAACGGCGTATTGTGCGGCCGCGCAACCTGGAAAGACGGCATCCCGGTCTACGCCAAGCAGGGGGCAGCGGCCTTCCGCAAGTGGCTTGAGACGGAAGGCGTGAAGAACATCAACAATGTAAACGGCAAACTGAAGGCAGCGACCTCGTGGTACTCGATCTACGAAGTCGAACCGGCCCTGGCTGGCGCATAGACTCAGGTAGGGCGGACCCTCGTCCGCCGAGGGCGGTCCGGGGAGGCTCGGCCCACCTTGCAGGCTAAGGTGTGATCTCGAACACCACGCCATCATTGGCGCTGCCGCCGAACATGGTAGTGCCGAACAGATTGCCATTTTCGTCAGCGACCAGTCCGCCGACAGGACCGCAGCCATCGGATCCGCTAAAGGAATGCAGCACGGCTTCGTTGAATGCGGTGCCGTTAGCCGACACCTTAAACACCACTCCGTCGCCCAGAGAGAGGTTGCAGGCGTTATTTTGATTGCCGCCCTGCTCGGTCACACCGTAGAAATTGCCGCCGGAATATAGAAGCGGAGAAATGGGCGCCGCGCCATCGCTGGTATTGAAGTCGAAATAAGTGATGCCCCACTGTTTGGAGTCGGGCTTGAGCTCGAAAAACGAACCGTAATAGCCGTTACCACCGCCGTATTGCGCGGTTCCGGCCAGCCCGCCGTTCGCCAGCGTGACGCCGCCTGCGGCTGCATTGCCGTCGGCGCAATTGTAGTCGGAACAGAAGTTGTGAAGAATGTTTTCAGTCCAGCCTCCGGTTCCGTTCCGTCGCATAGCGAAAACAGTGCCGTAACCATTGGTGCCACCGATACTGCTGGAGCCGAAGAGATTCCCGGCGTCATCGATGGCCAGGGTTCCGGCGGGATATCCTCCGTCTGCAAAGAGGTTTGTGAAGGTGTGGATGACCTGCTCCTTCCATCCGCCGGCGGTTCGCTGCACTTGAAACACCGTGCCGCATCCTTCGAAGCAAACATCGTCAATTCCGCCGCTGACGGTGGTGCCGTACAGAATTCCAGCCGCATCGGCGACGAGCGGACCGCTGGGCAGAGCCCCGTCGGGCATGCCGTGGAAGCTATGCAAAACCTGGTACCTCCAACCTTGCGCGGTTTTCAATAAGGCAAAAACGGTGCCGCATCCCACGGAGCAGTTCGCGTTGGTGATTCCGCTTTGCTGCGCCGTGCCATACAAATTTCCCTGCCGGTCCATGAGCAGGCCGCCCGTTGGACTGTTGCCGTCCCCGGGGCCGTTGAAGCTGTAGAGGATGGTTCTGGTCCAGGTTCCGTCGGAGCCTGGGCTCAGCTCAAAAATTGTGCCCCCGCCATAGGTGCCTCCACCGGCGGTGGTTCCGTAAAGATTTCCCTGATCGTCGATGATAAGGGTGCCTTCGGGCAGGGCGCCGTCCGTGTATCCGGTGAACGTGTAGAGAATTTTGTAAGTGGCGGCCAAACTGCTGCCGCAGAAGGTAAACAAAACAACGGTGAGCAGCGCTATGAACATCCGGAACGTGGGGCGCATTGGTTTCCTCCAACCTAAGGCGGGCAAGTCTTGGATGTCGAAAACAACGCGAGAGGTTGGAACCGAGTCTTCGGCTGAATCTCGCGGAGGGCCGGACGACGGGCTGGACCAAGAGCCGCGACTGGAATTTCGCCGCGCTCAGGGCACGTATTTGTGACCGGGGACGGTCCCGGAGAAACCCTGCGCAGGTGCGGTTAAGGCTCTGCCAAAAGCCAGTCTGGAACAGGCTTACGGGCTGGTCTGCAGTTGCGACGCCAGTTGACCCACTGCAGACACGTCAAAGAAGCCCGACAAATCCACGTGTCCGGCCAGGGTGTCGCGCTGCTTGCCCTCGACCAGGATTTTCACGCGAAGAATTCCCGGAATATTGGCAGATAGGGTTTGAATCAACGACGCCACCGTGAGTTCCTCCGTGAGCACGCCGGAGCGGTGGCCGTCGGCTAAAGCGGCGTTGACGTCGATGACGGCGAGTCCGGGGTCGACCAGATACACGCTGCGCACGTCCGAGCCGGGCGGCAATGGATGCGGCGAAGTTTTATCGAGATAGAGAGCGAACAGGCTGCGCAACAACTCCTCGGCGCGCTGCTGCCGCACCGAGGGCAAGGGAATCTGCGCCGGCTGCGGGCGCAGGATTCCAATGTCGTCGTAGGCCACATACAGAGTCACTCGCTCGGTGGCCCCGGCCACCGGAGGAGTAACCGGCCGCGTATCAGTGGATGCCACCGGCGATGCAGCGGCGCGCCCCCGCATGTGCCACACATAAATCCCCATGCCGAGGACGGCCGCAAGCAGGATCGAAACCGCAATGTAAAACGAGCGTGGAATCATGGAGCAGCCGCAAGCTGGTTACGAATCGCGGCGATTCCGTTGGCTACGCCGCTGGCGACAAGTTGCTGGTAGTCGGCTGAAGTGAGTTGGGCGGGATCAAGCGCCGCGGGCGCAACTTCGACCGCAAGGGCCGCCGCCACAATGTTGTTCAAGGGCCGCAGCGATGCTGTCAGGTTGCGGGCCGGCACTTGCTGCCTTCTCAGTTCCGTCGCCACACTGGCGGCTGCCGCCTGGCTTAGAGGGATGGAGGCTGATTGCGCGCCGCTCCAGGGCAGGAACGGACCGCGGTCCTCTTCATCGGCATAGGGAAGCAGCGCCGTGTAAATCCGGGCTCCGTGCCCGCTCGATGCGGCGTGGAAGGCGATGTATACGGCTGCATGCGCGGTGTTCGCGAAGAAGGCTCGCTCATCCAGCGAGAGATTGGCGTCCGAGTCGCGCAAAACCATGGCGGAGATTCCGCGGGTTTCCAGTTCCTGGCGCAACCGCCGCGCCAACGCGACCGTGACGTCCTTCTCGGCGAGGGTGGGGCTAAGGGCCTCGCCGCGGTCATCGCCGCCATGGCTGGCATCGATAATGGCAAAAAAGCGCCGTGGATTTGAGGCTGGGGCTGCGATCGAGGAAGGCTGGCTGCCGGGTTTGCTCTGGGACTGACTTGAGCCGCTCACGGCTGCGCTGCCAGCAACGGGCACATTTCCCGGCGATCCCGATGCGGCCTGCGACTTCGCCGGGGTCAGTGTAATGATGCGCCCATCCGGACTGAAATTCGCCATAAGCGGCACAGTAGTATTCACGGTTATCTCGGCCACACCATTGTTCTCACTGTAGCTGGCGGATGGAATCGCCTTGCTGTCGAAGGTGAGCGTAGGCGATGCCGGCGCGGTTACGGGGTCCCGGCTGAACGTCATGCGCAGTTTGCCGGGTTCAGTTCCGACCGTGGGATTGACCGGCGCGGTGAAGCGAAAAATCAGGTGCGACGCATCGTCCGCCGCAACCGCCGCAGTGAAATGGGTGGCAACGTTGCCGATGAACAGGCGTTCGGAATCTTCGTGCAATGTTGCCGGCCCGCCCAGAAAACGCGGAAGCAGGGAACTGAGCGAGCTCACGGGGACAAGTCCGCGGCCGTTTTCTATCAGAAATTTCGCGGTCAGATCGGCGTCGTGTCCCTGAATCCGGATCTGATTCTTGCCCGCGCCGAATTCCGCCAGAATATTGTTGTAGTGCAGTCGCCACCGGGAGCCGTCGCTCTTGGCGCTTACCGTGCCCAAAGGTTCGAGTAACTCGAGCAATCCCACATAGTCGTGCCCCTGCCGCTGCACAACCGGAAGGGAATAGTTGGCCACGGCGGAATAGACCGAAAGATGTTTTTCAGGAGCCGCGGCAAAGACCATCATGGCGGCGACGCCCAGTAACAGAGCGAGGCCCGCTGTCACCTTGCCAGACGGTCGACCGAATTCCGGAATCTTCGCGGCGGCGCAACTGGCAGGTATCTGTCTGCTACTCATCATGTCTACTCATCTTCTAATCTCTTTCTCATCTTCTTCTATTCATCGAGTGCGTAAATGGTCAGTCCGCTGAGCAGCTTGGGGTAGAAATCGGTTGATTTCTGGGGCATGACTTCGCCCGCGAAAGCGAGATCCCGTACCTGCGCCATACGGCAGGGATTCATCAGAAAGGCAATGTTAGCTTGCGCGCCGGGGCCTCGAACCTGCGACAGCGCCTCGGACGCATCGCGGAAGTAGGCAATGTTCTGCTGGTTGCGGATGGAGTCCTCCGACAACCCCAGCACCTTCTCCAGGAGACATTTGTGCAGCTGAACCACATCCAGCGCCTGCTGGCGGAGGGAAAGCCCGCTGAATATCTGCGGCGTGTTCGGGTTGGGGTGATGCAGTAGAAACGTTTGATTTGCGGTGACGGCCAGAAGGGATGTTCCCGCCCGCCCGCACTCGCGCAGCATCACCGCTGCCCGGCAGGCATCGAGAGAAGGATCGATCCGGTCAACATCGAAGAAGCCGCGCGCCGCCTTGCGAAATTCATTCTCCGAAAAAGACGGCAGGCTGTGAACCACGCGATGGGTCGGCAAAATAACCAGCCCGCTGCTGTTCATGTTGATGAAGGTCATCATGACAAATTCCGAGGGTGCATATCCGCGGACCGGAAGTGCCGCTCCTGAGCGTTCTCGCTGTTCGTTGCGGTAATTCAATGCGGTCTCGTAGCGGTGATGACCGTCGGCGATAATAAGTTTTTTATCTTTCATGGCCGCGCCCACCGAATCGATAACCTTCGCATCCGTGACCTGCCATACCGAGTGAACTACGCCATATTCATCGGTAACGGAGACATCGGGATCGCGGCTCACGGCAGTAAGCGCTTCCACCTGGCCGGTATCTTCATAGAGCATGAAAATCTGCCCGAAATGCGCCCGGGTGGCGCGCAGCAGATCGAGCCGGTCGGCCTTAGGCTTGGCCAGGGTCTGTTCGTGGCGGAATACGATACCGGCGGAGTAGTCCTCAATCCGGCCCAGGGCGATGAAACCACGGCGCAGCAGCGCGGCTCCGCTCCGGGATGCCCCCGTATTTGATTCCGGATAGGTAAAACTCTGGGAGTAAAGGTAAACGGAGGGATCCGAGTCCTGGCGGAGAATACCTCTGCTCCGCCAGTCGCGGAAATCAGCGGCTGCGCGTGAATATACATTGTTCGCCGGATTGTCTTTTTCCTCCCGCCGGCCAAAGATGAGGCGGACGAGGTTATAAGGGCTGGCCGCGTAATACCGCTCCTGCATGCCGGGCGTGATTTTGTCGTAAGGCTGGGTCAAAACCTGGGCGGGAGAAACCCGGCGGGGGTCGTAGCGAAGGGCGCGAAACGGTCGAATGTCGGCCATGGAAACCTCTGAATTGTAACAAGGCAACGGGGGTGCTGTTTCTGGCACCGATAGAACGCTTGCCCAGAATGGGTCGCCCGGCCGCATTTGTCATGGAGATTTGACAAAAAATAAGCGGCTGGCTGAGCGAAGCTGTGGTACTATCGCGGCCAATAGAGGTGCGTTATGCCCCTCCTGCATGGGTGCTCGAATTCTCGCCTGAGGGCTCAAGTTCGGAGCCGTTCACTTGCTCAGACAACTTCGGCTTCGTGGTCGATGAATAGCTTCGCTCTCAGCCTCTTTGTTCTCGCGCTGACCGGTTGCCTCCTCGGTCTTCCGGCTTTCGCGCAGACCGATGTTAATTCGGTTCATGTGCCGGTGCGCGATGGCGGTGGCCCCTCCGACAAACCACAGCTTGAAGAGGTCGCCCGGCAGAGCGTCGTTGCGGCGTCCCTGAATACCCGTGTCCGGCCTCTCAAGGTCTCTGTGGACCTGGTTCTGGTGCCGGTGACCATCACTGACCCGCTCAACCGGCTGGTGACCGGCCTCGAGAAAGAAAATTTCGAGCTTTTCGAAGGCAGCAGCAAAGAAGAAATCAAGTCCTTCTCCAGCGAGGACGCGCCGGTGTCCCTGGGCGTGATTTTCGATTCCAGCCAAAGCATGGCCAACAAAATGGACCGCGCCAAGGATGCCGTCATCGAGTTTTTCAAGAGCGCCAACCCGCAGGATGAATTCTTCATGATCGAGTTCTCCGATCAACCTCAGGTGATCAGCGACTTCACCAATTCGGTCGAAGAGATTCAGAACAAGCTGGTGTTTACCGTGCCCCGCAAGCGTACCGCACTGCTGGATGCGATTTACATGGGCATCAGCAAGATGCGGCAGGCCAAGTATTCGAAGAAGGCGCTACTTATCATTTCCGATGGTGGGGACAATCACAGCCGCTACACCGAAGGTGAAATCAAGGCGCTGGTCAAGGAAGCCGATGTTATGGTCTATGCCATCGGTCTTTACGACCGCTATTTCCAGACCCAGGAGGAGCAACTGGGACCGTCTTTGCTGGGCGAGATCACGGAACTGACCGGGGGCCGCGCCTTCACGGTAGAGAATCCCAACGACCTCGCCGACGTGGCTACCAAGATCGGCATGGAGTTGCGCAATCAATACATTCTGGGTTACCGCCCCACCAGGGTCGTGCCCGACGGCAAATGGCGTAAGATTAAAGTGAAATTATTGCCGCCGAAAGGACTGCCACCCCTCCGAGTCTATGCCAGGACTGGTTATTACGGGCCCCAGCAATAAGCGCCCTGCAAGCCCCTTTTTTCCCATGAAGTATATGTTGTTGGCTGTTTTCTTCTTTGCTACTCTAATCCAGCCTCTGCCCTCGCAGAATTCTCCGTCGCAACCCGGGGCAACTTCGCCGCCGGTTGCCGCGCCCGGACAGCAGGTTCCCGATGAGAATGGCACCTTTGTCCTGCGAAAAGACGTCGATGAGGTTCTGCTGCATGCCACTGTGGTTGACGACCACCAGCACATCGTCACCAACCTTGACCGCAACGCCTTCACGGTTCTCGAAGACGGGAAACCGCAGGCCATCGTTTCGTTCCATCACGAGGATATTCCCGTCGCCATGGGAATCGTGATCGACAATTCCGGTTCCATGCGGGAGAAGCGTAACAAAGTAAACCAGGCGGCCCTGAACCTGGTGCGCTCCAGCAATCCTCAGGATGAGGTCTTCGTGGTCAACTTCAACGACGAATATTATCTTGACCAGGACTTTACCAACGATCTGCTGAAGCTGAAAGAAGCACTCGAGAAGATCGATGCCAAGGGCGGAACGGCACTTTATGATGGATTGGTGGCTTCCGCCGACAACTTCAAATATGCCAAATTGGAACGCAAGGTTCTGTTCGTGGTGACGGACGGCGAAGACAATGCCAGCAGCCAAACCCTGGAGCAGGCGGTGAAGCGGCTGCAGCAGGAAAACGGCCCATCGGTTTACGCCATCGGCATTCTGGGCGATGAAGAACATCCCCGCCGGGCTAAACACGCCCTCGAAATCATCACCCAACGCACCGGAGGCCTCGCTTTTTTCCCGAAGACGCTCGACGAGGTGGACGCCATCAGCCGGCAGATCGCCCACGACATTCGCAACCAGTACACCATCGGCTACAAGCCTACAAATCCGCGATCGGCCGGCGGTTTTCGCCAGATTCGTGTTGAAGCCAAAGAAAAAGGCCACGGGAAAATGACCGTGCGCACCAAGAGCGGTTACTATGCGGGGGCGCAGGGAACGGCGTCGGGAAAGAAGTAGGAACGTCTGACGACGCTAAAGAGCCGACTCCTGCCTTCAGTCCTGCATTTGGTATGAGACCGATTGACGATTCGCGAACTCTGCCCTTACCCTGTAACGTGCCCTTGAGAAGCTCCGAACTCTTCCATCTCAGCGTCGTCGACGACATCACCGAACTGGTGGGCTCGACTCCGGTTCTGCAGCTGAAGCGCCTCGTCCCTCCGGGTTCCGCCGACGTATTCGCCAAACTCGAATACCTGAATCCCGGCGGGAGCGTGAAAGATCGCGCCGCCATCGGCATCATCCGGCGCGCTGAGCAGGAAGGCAAACTTGTTCCCGGCGGCACCATCGTCGAAGCTACGGCAGGGAATACCGGCATCGGCTTGGCTCTGATTGGAGTCAATCGCGGCTACAAAGTAAGACTGTTCGTCCCGGAAAATTTTTCCCAGGAAAAAGTCACCATTATGCGCGCCCTGGGCGCCGAGGTCGAGCGCACCCCTGACGAGGAAGGCATGTCCGGCGCCATCCGGCGCGCCAAAGAACTCGTCGCCGGCGATCGCACGGCGTTCATGGCCGCCCAGTTCGAGAACATGGCGAACCCCGATTATCATTACGAAACAACAGCGGTGGAACTTTTCGAGCAGATGAACGGAAAAGTGGATGCCGTGGTTATGGGCTGCGGCACCTGTGGCACCTTCACCGGCGTCGCGCGCTACATGAAACAGCACGTCCCCGGAGTATTTGCCATTGCCGTGGAGACCCAGGGTTCAATCCTCGCCGGCGGCCAGCCCGGCCCCCACAAAGTCGAAGGCATTGGCGTGAGCTTTATTCCGAAAACCTTCGACGCCTCCGTGTGCGATGAAGTGATGATGGTAAGCGACGACGATGCCTTCGAAACCGTGAAACAACTTGCGGCACAGGAAGGCGTGCTTGCCGGATCGAGCGGCGGCGCCGCAGCTTTCGCCTCTTTGCAAGTCGCGCGGCGTCTGGGTAAGGGCAAGCGCGTCGCCACTGTTATTCCCGACTCCGCCGAGCGCTATCTCTCCAAGAAAATCTTCGAGGGCGGCATCTAATCCGCGACGCCCCTCTGCGAACTTGTCATTCCGGCAGGGCCGGAGCGAATACGACGGCGAAGCAGAGGAAGCTGCTCCTGCTAGCGCCACTGAGGCCACAGTGAGCCACGACGAAGGGAAGCACTATAATTCCACTTCGCGAAATTACCCAATCAAACATGAAATCCACGAAGCCACTCGCCTTTGCCACCCGCGCCATTCACGACGGACAAGAACCCGATCCCCTGACCGGGGCGGTAACTGTGCCCATTTACCCCACTTCCACCTATGTCCAGCAGGGCATTGGCGAGCACAAGGGCTACGAATACTCAAGAGTTTCCAATCCCACGCGCAGCCGGCTCGAGCAAAACCTGGCCTCGCTAGAAGGCGGCGTTGCCGCGCCGGTATTTGCCAGCGGCATGGCCGCGATTAATGCTGTCGCCAGCCTTCTGAAATCCGGCGATCACGTGGTCTGCGGCAACGACCTTTACGGCGGCACGCCACGGCTCTTCAACCAGGTACTCTCCACCTTCGGCCTTGAATTTTCATACGTCGACACCACCGACGCGGAAAACGTTGCACGCGCCATCCGCAAGAACACGCGAATGGTCTACGTGGAGACGCCCACCAATCCGCTGATGCGAATCAGCGATCTGGCAGCCATCAGCCAGATCTGCCGCCGCAAAAAAGCCGAACTGGTCGTGGACAACACATTCATGTCGCCTTACTTTCAGCAGCCGCTCGCCTTGGGAGCGGATATGGTGGTGCATTCCACCACAAAATTTCTCAACGGCCACAGCGACGGGCTCGGCGGCGTCGTCGTGTGCAGCCAGCCCGAGCACGCAGAGAAACTCGCATTTCTGCAGAAAGCGGCAGGCGCAATTCTTTCACCATTCGAGTGCTGGCTGATTTTGCGCGGCGTCAAAACACTGGCTGCACGCATGGAGATTCACGATCGGAACGGCCGCGCCGTCGCAAACTTTCTTGCGAATCACAAAAAGATTGGCAAAGTTTTTTACCCCGGGCTCCCCGATCACCCGCAGCATGAGTTGGCCAAACGCCAGATGAGCGGCTTTGGTTCCATGATCACCTTCGAAACCGGTTCGCTGAAAAATGCCAACAAAATGCTCAAGAAGCTGCGGGTCTGTTCACTGGGAGAATCGCTGGGCGGGGTCGAGACCCTGATCTCCCATCCCGCGACTATGACCCATGCCGGACTGGGCGAGAAAGGCCGCAAAGCCATCGGCATCACTGACGGCATGGTCCGCATCTCGGTCGGGATCGAAGATGTGAAGGATATTCTCGACGATCTGGAACAAGGCATAGCCGCAATCTAAGAAGTTGCAGGCAACACCCATGTGCGGACCGCCGCCCTCGGCTGTCCGCTCGAGCGAATCTCGCCGGCTGCCTGCAGCGGCACGCCTCTCTGCGCTATCCGCCGTCTCCCTCTCCGAGCACGGATTGGCCCACCCATCCCAGATATTCGGCCGATCCACGTTCGATCGCTAAGCACACGCACTCCGGTAAGTCATAGGAATGTAGAGCGGAAATCGCTCCCCGAACCTGCCCGAAGGCTGCGGCCGTGGTCTTCACCATCAAGAGCCACTCGCCGGCCTCTTCGACTTTCCCCTGCCAGCGATAGATCGAGGTGACGCTTGGAACGATATTCACGCACGCCGCCAGTTGGCTTTCCACCAGATGGCGCGCAATCTTACGAGCTTCTTCTTCCGATCCGGCGGTCGTCAGGACGATTCGTTTATCGGTCATATAAAATCAGCCTTCGGCTCTCCAACCTCAGCTTCAGCAACCAAGCCGATGGCGGGAGCACCCAAAGCGATTCCGCCATTCGAACGGCAGATGGAAAGCATGATTTTGAAAGGTAAAGCTCCATGCTAACGCAGATCAAGTTTGGAACATCCGGCTGGCGAGCGGTCATGGCGGAGGAGTTCACGTTTGCCAACGTTCGCCGCGCGCTCGGCGGAATCGCCCGGTACGTGGTTTCACAAAAGCCGCAGGGAGCGCGTGTCATCGTAGGCCGCGATCCGCGATTTCTGGGCGAGACATTTTGTTCGATGGCCGCCGATATTTTGGCGCAGCACGGAATTACGCCGGTGCTGGTTGCGGACCCCGCGCCCACTCCCGCGTTCGCGTATGCCGTGGTGCAGGCGAAAGCGGATGGAGTGATCAACTTCACCGCTTCGCACAATCCCCCCGAATATAACGGAATCAAGTTCTCAACGCCCGACGGCTGCCCCGCGTTGCCGGAAGTCACAAAGAAAATTGAGGCTGAGATTCAAGCCGGCGACGCCGCGGCAGCCACCGGAGTGAACGTAGACAACGCGCCTGCCGGCGAAACGCTCGACGTAAAACCGGCGTATCTGAAGCGCCTGCGCGAGATCGTCGATGTGGAGACCATCCGCCGCGCGGACCTGAAGGTCTGCTTCGATCCCATGTGGGGCGCAGCCCGAGGATATTCCGACGATCTTCTGCGCGATGCCGGGGTGAAGGTTGCGACCGTCCACGATTATCGCGACGTGCTCTTCGGCGGCCATGCGCCGGAACCTGACGATCATCTGCTGGACGACCTGCGAAAGCAGATGCGGACGACGGGAGCGCACATCGGCATTGCGACCGATGGCGATGCCGACCGCTTCGGAATAGTCGATGCCGACGGCACCTTCCTGCAGCCGAACTATATCATCGCATTGCTCTTCGATTACCTTGTCGAAAGCCGTGGCTGGAAAAATGGCGTCGCCAAGTCGGTGGCAACCACCAACCTGATCAACGCCATCGCCAAGGCCCGCGGGGTGGAATTGCACGAAACCCCGGTGGGATTCAAATATATCGGCGAACTCATTATGCAGGACAAAATCGCCATCGGAGGAGAGGAAAGCGCCGGATTGTCCATCCGGCATCATGTGCCGGAAAAAGATGGGATCCTGGCCGGACTGCTCTGCTGCGAGATGGTGGCCAGGCGAGGCAAGCCGCTCGGGGAGCAATTGAAGGCGCTATGTAACCAAGTTGGTTCCTTCTATCCCACGCGCGAGAACTTCCGCTTGACGCCCGAGGTCAAAGCCAAGTTCACTGAGAAGCTGAGGTCCAATCCAAAAGATTTTTGTGGGCACACTGTCAGCGAAGTGGTGCGGACTGATGGATTGAAGCTGCTTTTCGAAGACGGCTCGTGGGTATGCTACCGGCTTTCGGGAACCGAACCGGTGGTCAGAGTGTATTCGGAGGCGCGCAGCGAGCGCGGCCTCGAAAAATTGAGCACGGCGGCGAAGAAATGGATTTTCGAATGAAGCGTTTGGCAAAAATTCAAAATTTCCCCAGCCCTCAACAGGGGCTGCGGGCGATGGCCGAAAAAGCTCCCCAGGCCGAAGCCCTGGCAACGTCCTGGATGGAGGCCGCGCGCCCGCTCGGCGCGCGAGTTTATGCCCTGCGCCGCCGCATTGCCACCATCACGATTGCGGTACTTTCCTGCCTGCTCTTTGTACACGTGATGTTTGGCGCGAACGGCATGGTGGTTTACAAGCAGAAGCGCAAAGACTACGACTCGTTGCGCGCCAAGATTGTGCGCGAACAGAATGAAAACGAAATCTACCAGCGGCAGATTCAGGCATTAAAGACCGACGAGAAGGCCATAGAAAAAGAAGCGCGCGAACAGCTACGCTACGCGCGGCCGGGCGAATATGTGTACGTCCCGGCCGTTCCCTCGAATATTCCGCCGCCGGCGAACCATTCGGCTCGCAAATAAAATGCTTCCACCCTGGGCCACCATGCGACAAACTGAATAACCGCCTGTGGTATATTTCCGTTGCCTCATTCACATCGGGACAGGGGATGGATTCCCTGGGGGGCCTCTGTGAGTCGCCGATTCCGCTTGAGAAGGTTATCGGTTTCAGCGATCGGGCGAGTTCGGCAGGACTCTGAAGCCGAAGCCAGATTGCCGAAGCCCGAAGCCGGAAGATGGCGTGAATACCCGTACAATCCGCGGCGAGCCGCGGCCAAAGGAGATCGGCCATGAGAAAAGTTTTGGTACTTTGTCTTGCGTTGTGTTTCGTATTCGCCCTTACGGCTTTGGCCTTTGACGACATGGGGAAGAGCACAACCGTCAATGGATGGGTGACTGACTCTAAATGCGGCGCCAAGGGGGCGAACGCTTCCGGTGAAGCATGCACCAAAAAGTGCCTGGCTGCGGGCGAGAAGATGGTCATTGTCACCGATAAAGACCAGAAAGTGCTGGCGGTCGATAATCCCGAAGCCTTGAAGGGGCATGAAGGACATCACATTGCCGTCACCGGACAGATGAGCAAGGATTCGATTCACGTTGTAAGCGCCAAGATGTTGTGAAAAGGAATCTGCCTTTAGAAAAGTTTAGCGGGACGAGGGGCGGCTTCGGCCGCCCTTTTTGTTGCGGGACAACTTGCCTGCGGCCCGCTCTGAAAGGGCCTTATGGCAACCGTTTTGAAAGGGCGCGGCTTCCAGCCGCGCCGTAAATGCTACACAATCAATGGCGGCTTCAGCCGCCGAGGTAGGCTCGGGCACAAGGACTACCGCACTACACCTTCCAGCGGCGAGCTGGCCGTCGCGTACAGCTTCCTCGGCATGCGGCCCGCGAGATAGGCCTGCCGTCCGGCAACCACGGCATGGTGCATGGCCTCAGCCATGAGCACGGGATCCTGCGCGTTGGCGATGCCGGTGTTCATCAAAACCGCGTCCGCCCCGAGTTCCATGGCGATCGCCGCGTCCGACGCAGTGCCTACGCCTGCATCCACAACCAGCGGCACGCCGGTGATCATTTCGCGCAAAATGCGGATGTGCGCCTGGTTCTGAATGCCCATACCGCTTCCAATCGGCGCGCCCAGCGGCATCACCGCGGCGGCGCCGGCGTCAATAAGGCGCTTGGCAAAAACGATGTCGTCCGACGTATACGGCAGAACCGTAAAGCCTTCGCTGACCAGAACCCGCGTCGCCTCAAGCGTGGCCTGCACGTCGGGATAAAGCGTAGCCTGGTCGCCGATCACTTCCAGCTTGACCCAATCGGAGAGCCCGACTTCGCGACCCAGTCGCGCCGCGCGAATGGCTTCATCCGCGGTATAGCACCCGGCAGTGTTCGGCAGCAGAAAATATTTCTTGGCATCGATGTAGTCGAGCAGCGATTCCTTGCTGCGGTCAAGGTTCACGCGCCGCACGGCAACGGTGACCATGTCGGCGCCGCTGGCCTCGAGGGCGCGCGCGGTTTCCTGGAAGGATTTGTATTTCCCCGTGCCGACGATCAGGCGGGAGCGGAAGGAGCGTCCAGCGATAACCAGTGGGTCGGTCATGAGGCTATTGTAGCGAATGCGTGAAGGGTCGGGTTAGAGGGAAGTAAGGCTGTCGCAGTGCGCAACAAATTGCAACCTCATCCGGATGTTGGTTCGGATGTCGTAACAGCCGCCCGCTGTCCTCCGATTTTCCTTGACTCTGTTCCCAATCCGAGACACCATGACGCAACTCCCCGTCGTGCATTTCCTCTGGAGGTTCCGTAACTCATGAAGCGATTCGGTCCGGCGGCATTATTCCTTCTCTTCCTTTCGCTTGCTTCAGCAGCGCCGTTATGGGCGCAAAACCCAAGCGGCTCTGCCCCGGCCCCATCGCCGGCTGCCCTAAACCCGCTGAAGATCGCCTTGCTCAAGTGGTACAACGCCAACATAACCACGTCGTTCGCGGTTGGCGACGAACCGCGCGGTGTATGTTTCGACGGAGCCAACATCTGGGTAGCGAACTACGGCAGCGGCACGGTAACCAAGCTGAAGGCCAATGACGGGACGGTGCTGGGAACCTACAGCGTCGGCCACGCACCCGCTAACATCGCCTTCGACGGGGCCAATGTCTGGGTAACAAATTATGGCAGCGCCAGCGTGACCGAGTTGCGCGCCAGCGATGGCACGCTTGTAGGCACCTTCGCAATCAGCGGTCAACCGTTCGGGATTGCATTCGACGGCGCAAATGTGTGGGTGGGCAACGCGGTTGGCGAGGCGATCGTCACGAAGCTGCGGGCCAGCGACGGCAAGACGCTCGGAACGTTTCCCGTCAATAGTGTCGGCTATGGCGTGATTTTCGACGGGACTTACGTTTGGACAACTAATGGCGTCGGTACCGTGACACGGCTGAAGCGGGACGGTACTAACGCCGGAGTGTTCAACGTCGGATTATCACCCTACGGGCTCGCTTACGATGGGTCGAACGTGTGGGTTGCTGATTTTGCAAACAACACGGGAGCCGTAACCAAGCTGAGGGCGAGCGATGGGACGGTGCTGGCTACGACGAGCGTGGGCGGTTCGCCTTATGGTGTTGCCTTCGACGGGAGCTCCGTGTGGGTCACGATCGGCTTCTGGGTCGCTCAGTTGCGACCAAGCGATGGCACCGTTCTGCGCGAAATCAAGCTGTCCTCGGGATCTGCGGGTATTGCTTTTGACGGCGCCAACATATGGATCGCGGGTTATGACGGCGGGAGTGTCTTGAAGATGTAGGTCTGTTCCCACGATTCTCAAAGACAAGGACTAACACATGAAAGCCCTCCTCCAGTTTCTCGCCTCAAGTGCTGTTCTTTTGGTTTCGCTTGCATTGTTCGCGCCCCCGGTCTCGCAGGGGCAGACCGGCGTCTGGACTTGGCACAATGACAACTGGAGGACGGGGGGGCTGGCCCAGCCTTTCCAAGTAATTCTACGCGAGGCTGCCCCGTCCTTGTCTCTGCGCACTTTGCAGAGACAGGGCGGGGAATTTGACTTCCAATGCCCCTATACCTGCTCTCGGAACAACTTAAGCACACGTCGAGCTGCGCTCGACTGGACAGCCGGGGGCGGCTGTCCCCACATAACCCTCTATGCTCACGGCACGGTTGTAGTTTCCGCTTGCGCATAGAGTTCATCAATCTGCTTGCGATATCGTTCCTCCACCACCCGCCGCCGCAGTTTAAGCGTGGGGGTGAGCGCTCCATTGTCAGCGGAGAACTCGTCAGCCACTACGATCACGCGCTTCAGCTTTTCGAAGCGGGCAAGATTTTCGTTTACATCCTCAATGATTTCCTGATACAGCGTTTGAACCTTGGGGTGCGCGACCAGATCGGCGCGCGAAGAAAAAGCCACGCCGTTGTTGCGCGCCCATTCTTCTAGGAGCGCGAAGTTCGGAGAAATCAATGCGCAAGCGAACTTGCGCTTGTCGCCGACGACCACGGCTGTTCCAACCAACGGGCTAAGCTTCATCGAGTTCTCGATGGGCTGCGGCGCAATGAACTTTCCGCCAGAGGTCTTGATGAGTTCTTTCTTGCGGTCGGTGACGGAGAGATAGCCGTCGGCGTCCAGGCGTCCGATGTCCCCGGTCTTGAACCAGCCATCAACAAAGGCATTCTGCGTTTCCTCCGGACGATTCCAATATCCTTTGAAAACCGACGGTCCGCGCACCAGAATTTCGCCGTCTTCAGCGATGCGCACTTCAAGATTCGGCAGAGTCTTGCCCACCGTCCCAATGCGGTGATTCACGGGCGTGTTGACGGCAATCACGGGAGAAGTTTCGGTGAGGCCGTATCCCTCGTGAATGCGAATACCGGCGGCGGCGAACCATTCGGCAAGCTCCCGGCCCAGCGGCGCGCCTCCGGAGATGAAGGTTTTGACGCGGCCTCCCACGCCTTCGCGAAGCTTCGAGAACACAAGTTGGTTAGCAAGCTTCCAGCTCGGCGACGTGGGAGTTTGCCCCGCAAGAATCGCCGGTTTATTGGCCCGGCCAAGCGAAAGCGCCCAGCGATAAATCGCGCGCTTAGCGAAGCCGTGCGCTTTCATTTCCGTCTTCGCGTAGATTTTTTCATACACTCGCGGCACGGCGACGCAGAGCGTGGGTCGAATCTCCAGCAGCGTTTCCGGAAGATTCTCCATAAACGGGCAATAGGCCAGCGTGACGCCGTGATAGAGCAGGGAAAAATCGACGTGCCGCGCCGTGACATGCGAGAGCGGAAGAAAAGAAATGCTGACTTCTCCGGGGCCGATATCGAAACCTTGCAGCGAGCAGGCGATATTCGACGCCATGTTGCCGTGGGTGAGCATCGCTCCCTTGGAAGTTCCAGTCGTGCCCGACGTGTAAATGATGGTGGCAAGGTCATCCGGCCGGATGGAGCGGGCGGCGGATTCGATCCCAGGGTCAAGCGTCGAAGGGCCCTGCCGTATCAATTGATCCATGATCACGCAGTTCGCCGCCAGTTCTGCGGGCATTTGGAGACGATCCATCACCACGATTTTCTGAACCTGAGTCTGCGCGAGAATTGCCTGCACCTTGCGCAGTTGATGCTCGGTGGAAACAAAGACGATGCCCGTGCCCGAATCGCGCAAAGTGTAAGCGGTTTGCTCGGGAGTTAATGTGGCGTAAACAGGTACAGTAACGGCCCCGAGCAGCAGCGCGGCAAAATCAGCAATCGACCACTCGGGCCGGTTCTCGCTGAGTATGGCGACGCGGTCGCCTTTGCCGACGCCCCATTGCTGCAGCGCAAGCGCAGTTGCGGCCACCTTGCGGCGCAGTTCGGCGGAAGAGATCGGCAGCCACTTTCCCGCCTCGCGATAGAGCATCACGCGGTCGAGATTGCGCTCGGTGGCGGCGAAGAAAATGTCGTTCAGCGTGGCAATGCTCATCGAATGATCGTCGGGCCCGGCGCCCTGATCTGAAATTGACTTTACTGTTTTGTTGGCGCTTTCGGCAACGCGAAATACACGGGCCAGGGTACTAAGAAGCGTCGCGGCCAGGCGTCGCCATAGCTAACGCTCGCCAGAGCTATGGCTCGTCATAGCTAAGATAGCCATTGGCGAGTGACAACGTTTCGTATGCCGTGAGGTATCATTTCCGGCTAGGGGGTTCATGATGGGTAAGCGATTACCGAACGCAGTCACATCTTCATTGCTAGCCGGCGTGCTGGCCTTAGCAGCGGCCACTTCCGCTGTGAGCCAGACGGCTCCGGCCATGCCCAAGGTCGGCGACACGGCGCCGGATTTTACCTTGAACTATTTTGACGGCAACGATCTAAAGCCCGTTTCGCTAAGCCAGTACCGCGGCAAGAAGAATGTCGTGTTGGCATTCTACATTTTTGCTTTCACCGGGGGTTGAACCAAGCAGATGCAGGCGCTCCAGCAGGATTTGAAACGGCTGGATGCGACTGACACCCAGGTCCTGGGTGTGAGCATGGATAGTGCCTTCGCCAACAAAGCCTTCGCCGACCAGATTCAGGTGACCTTTCCCCTGCTCAGCGATTGGGGCGGCGAGGTCACCCGCAAGTACGGAATTTTCGTGGATAAATATAAGGCTGCCCGCCGCGTGAACTTCCTGATCGGTAAAGATGGGAAAATCATGGAAGAGCAGGTGGATAAGGACGCGATCGACCCCACTAAGATCGTTGATACCTGCGAGCGTCCCAAGCTAAAGAACTGACGCGCGGGAGTGTCATTCTGAGCGAAGCGAAGAACACGATGCCCGCGCGTGGCCGCCTGGCAAGAGGCTCCCGCCGGATTCACTCCGACAGGATCGCTGAGCGAACTTTCACGCCGCAGGCAGTTCGAACGAAAATACCGATCCTCGATCGAGTTGGCTGGTCACACTCACCACGCCGTTATGGGCTTCAACAATGGCTTTTGCGATGGCGAGGCCCATGCCCGTGCCTTGCACACGGTAGCGCTGATCGCGGCCGCGATAGAACTTATCGAAGACGAGGGCCTGCTCAAAATCATCAATTCCGGTGCCGTGATCGGTAACGCTGGTGATGACGCGATCCCCGCTCTGCTCCGCGGTGATGGTGATGGGCGCTGCGGGGGGAGAATACTTTGCGGCATTTTCCAGCAACTGCTTGAGCACTTCGGCGATGCGGTCGGAATCCACCCGCACTTTCGGCAGCGACGGCTGCACTCGAACATCGACGGGATGCTGCGCCAGCACGCTTCTCGATTCTTCCACAGCCGATTCGATCACGGTCGCAATATCCACCGGCGCCATGTGCAGTTCAACCTTGTGGGCATCGAGTTGCGCCATCTCGGTGGCCTCGCCCACCAAACGGTCGAGACGATCGGTCTCCTCGTTAATCACCGTCAGCAATTCCTTGCGCTGGGCCTCGTCCAGGTTGTAATCCGAAAGTAGTCCCGTGACTGCGGCCTTGATCCCAGTCAGCGGGGTGCGCAGTTCATGTGTCACAGAATCGAGCAGAACGGCGCGCAGGTTTTCACTCTGGTGAGCGGCTTCGGTCTGGGAAAGTTTTTCCATGGCTCCGGCGCGCTCAATCGCGATTCCGATCATGCTGCCCAGCGCCTCCAGGGTAGCCCGCGAAGGCGCCGGCCCCGCGATGCCGACCGCTCCGGTCGTCCGCGTCCCCAGATGCAGCGGGGTAAGAGAAATACCGCGTTGCGTGTCGATAACTGGTTCGCCCCGCGAACTCACCATTTGCAAATCTTGCAGCGACAGCCATGTGGCCAGGGGATCGGTGCGATAGACCCGCTGTGAACTAAGCAGGTAGATGGCGGCGGCCTTGGCGCCGAATCCATCCCGAATGTAGGCAGGAATGGCATTCAACAGCTCGGCAACGTTGTCGGTGGCCAGCAGACGCTGGCTGAAACTGTAGAGGCGTTCCACGTCGCGGCGGCGCTGGTGGGCATCGGCAGTCTGGCGGCGGGCGCGGTCCGCGAGTTCGCTCGCAATACCGGCTGTCACCAGAAAAGCGAACAGCGCGACCCAGTTCTGCGGATCGGCTACGGTAAAAGTTCCGATGGGAGGAAGAAAATAATAGTTGAAGGCGAGCGTAGCCAGCACCGCCAGAAAAACTGAGAAGCGAAATCCCCAATAGGCGGCAACCCAGAGAACCATCAGCAGGTACGTCAGCGCCACAGTCGTGGGATTGACATGGAAGAAACGCCGGTAGACCTGCGCTACAAGTTCGGCGGCCACCAGGCAGGCGGCATACCGGAACATGTGCTGTGGCCAACGTCCTTTCACGCGCACGATTGTAACCGTAAGAAAACCTTTTCACCACAGAGTCACAGAGACACAGAGAAAACTAAGAAAGCGAAAATGAGATTTTTCTGAGTCTCTGCGACTCCGTGGTGAAGGTGCATAGTTCGTTTCAAAGCCACTTTCTTCAGGAATCGCATTCGACAATTACCTCTATTGCGTGGAAAATAACGGTCAAATAGCAAAGATGCCCAAAACTCCCGAGGAATGGCTCAAAGAGGTCGACACCGAGAAACGTCCGGCGGTGTTCAAGCTGTTTCTGGGCTACGCCCCCGGCGTGGGGAAAACCTATGCCATGTTAAGTGAGGGTGTGCGCCGTGCCCGGCGCGGGGAAGAAGTCGTGATCGGGGTGGTCGAGACGCACGGTCGCAAGCCCATCACCGAACTTTCTTCGCGGCTGGAGACCGTCCCGCGCAAAAAGTTGGAATACAAATCCACCATCTTCGAAGAAATGGACGTAGATGCGATTCTCGAGCGCAAACCGCACGTTGTGCTGGTGGATGAACTGGCACATACCAACATCGAAGGCAGCAAGCACGCCAAGCGCTACGAAGATGTGTTCGAGTTGCTGGACGCCGGAATCGACGTGCTTTCCACCCTGAACGTCCAACACATTGAAAGCCTTTCACCGACGATTCGCAGCCTGACCGGAGTTCACGTGCGCGAAACCGTGCCCGACTGGGTGATCCGGCGCGCGGGCGAAATCGTGATGGCCGACCTGACGCCGCAGGCGCTGCAAACCCGGATGAAGCGCGGGGATATTTACCCGCTGGAGCGGGCAGAGCGGGCGCTGGCGAATTTCTTTCGCAGCACCAATCTGGTCGCGTTGCGCGAGTTGGCGCTGCGCCAGGTAACACAGGCGGTCGATCGCACACTCTCGGAGTTGAAGACCGAAGACGGGCAGTTGCTCCAGGTCCGCGAGCGGATTGCGGTCTGCATCAGTTCCAATCCGGCGGCGCAGTATCTGATCGCCCGCGGCGCCCGCATGGCCCAGGCCATGGATGGAGACTTTTTCGTATTCTATGTGGACACAGGAGCAGATGAATCCGGCGAGAATCAGCGAACCCTGGCCGACAACGTTCGTTTTGCCGAAAGCGTGGGAGCGAAAGTTGTAAAGGCTGAGGGCAAAGTGGTCGCGGAAAAAGTTGCCGAGTTCGTGCGCGAGAATCACATCACTCAGGTCGTGTTCGGCCGCTCGGCCACCAAGGGCTGGAAAAGATATTTCTATCTTTCCACCATCCACAAATTTCTGCGCGACACGCCCGCCGTCGATGTCCACATTGTGACTCAGGAAATGCGCTAGGCAAAATGCCGCATAGCAGAGATTTGATAGACAGGATCGGTAGACAATGACAGACGCGCACAAGCGAATCCTGGTGGTCGATGACGAACCGCAGATTACCCGCGTCCTGCGAACCACCCTGAGCGCACAAGGCTACGACATCCGCGTGGCCAACGACGGTGAAATGGCGCTCGAGCTGATGAAGAACTGGACGCCGCACGTTCTAATCACCGATCTTGCCATGCCGAATCTCGATGGCGTGGCCCTCTGCCGCCAGGTGCGGCAGATCTCGCAAGTTCCGATCATCGTGCTCTCCGTGCGCGGGCAGGATCGTTCCAAGGTCGAGGCGCTCGACGCGGGCGCCGACGACTATGTCACCAAGCCTTTCAGCATGAACGAATTGCTGGCCAGAATCCGCGCACAGGTACGGCGCACGCCCGCAACTGAGGAAGCCCCCTGTGCCATCACCTCCGGAGATTTTTGCGTCGACTTGGACGCGCGCTCGGTTAAAGTGTCGGGGCACGAAGTGCATCTCACCCCGAAAGAATTCGATCTTCTGGTTTATCTGGCGAAGCGCCCCGGAAAGGTCGTTACTCACAGAACCTTACTGGCTGCGATCTGGGGGCCGAACAGCACAGAGCAGCCGGAGTATCTCCGCGTCTTCGTGGGACAATTGCGCAAGAAAATCGAGGCCGATCCCTCTACTCCCAAATACCTTCTTACGGAACCCTGGGTCGGCTACCGATTCGAACCCGGCTCGTAAGGCTCCCTCCCGGTCACCGCGCTCTAGTCAGGACGCTTCTTGTACCCAAGTGGAATGCGGGTAGTACCGGGGAAGAGCGGCGCTTGAGCGCCGCGTACAGGTCAGACAATCGGAATCGGCTTTAGCCTCGGGAAACCCGAGGCACCTTTCTTCCCCCTTTAGCTTGCCACCCTTTACAAACATTTTATGAACCCTTTATTCGTCCTTTGTGTTCTGCCGTGTCCAATAATCGTGGGCCGAAATAAGGCACGCCGAGAAAAGGGGATCACAAATATGTGGATCAATGAGGTAGCACCGGAACGCCTGGCAGAACTTTTCCACCACTATCATGAAGCGCTCGCTCCTGAGGCTTCGGGAAAAGGTAGTGAAGGCCGTGCGACCTGGAAGGAAGTTTCCCAGCAGGAAAGGAGCCGGCTCGTAGCCGCCGCGCGTCTGGCTCTCCTCGAACTGCAAGCAATGGCTGCGGAACGGCCCAAGGCGCACCAGTATTTTGCCCGCCCCGGCGAAGCTGAGTGGGGCTGCTGACCCGCCTCACATCGTGTCGTAATTACCCGTAAAGTTCGAGAACTTATCTTTACGAAATCTTTAGGATTTCTTTAAACCACTCTTACGCGTGAGGCGGTTCACTGAAGTGTTTGCCCTGTGTTCGTCCCGACAGGAGCAGAAGGCCTGTGAGGGCAGGGAGAACAGGTTAACCGCGTTAAATGAGTGGAGAAACATAATGCGAAAGAGAGTGCTTCCGGCCTTATTGAAGATTTGCCGGTTTCTAATGTTCGGGTTTTCGATGCCCGTCCTATTTCTGCGGCCGCCAGCTGGCGCTCAATCCCAGCCAGGCGTCGCAGCAGCGAACGCGGTACTCAGTTCAACTTCTGATCAAACCGAACGGCAGGAAATGCGCGATGAATTGAAAGCGCTGCGAGCCGAAGTCGAGCGCCTGCGCGCGGAAGTCGAGCAGCAGAGGAGCAACGACCCTGGCCACGCGGTCCCTGACCATGATCGCGGCGAGACGATGGCGGTGACAGAGAAAATTTATGCAGGGCCCAACAGCCCCGCCGCGACGGCGGCGAATTTTTCCGGCTCCGCAGCCGAAACCACCGCAGGACCTGCGACCGGCGCGATGTCAGGCTGGTTGGCGCCGCCGACTCCGTCTTCGCCCATTCAATCTCCCGATACCGCCCCCGCAAAAAAGGAAAAGATCGTGCCTTTCTCGGACTGGGACTGGACGTGGCTGAACGGCAACCCCCGCACCAAAGATGCAGCCTTCGATTCGAAATTCTTCACCCCGGAAATCCGGGCCGATGTTTCTTATACCTACGATTTCAACAAACCGAAAGACAACTCCATTGGCGGTTCCAGCGAAATATTCCGCTCGAACGAGATGCAGTTGGAGCAACTCGGCGTTGGCGGCGACTTCCACTATGACAATGTCCGTGCCCGCTTGATGACCCAGTTCGGCATGTACTCCGAAACCACGCCCCGCAATGATCCCAGTCCCGCCAAGGGCCAGTGGGACCTGAACACAGCCTATCGTTACCTCTCGGAAGCCTACGGCGGTTACCACATCAACGCGTTGAACGGCATCAATATCGACGCGGGAATCTTCATGTCGTACATCGGCCTGTTCAGCTACTACAACTTCGACAATTGGGCCTATCAACCTTCGTATGTGTCTTCCAACACACCTTGGTTCTTCAATGGTTTGCGGGTTCAGATTTTCCCCAACCCTCACCTCAAGATTGAGCCTTGGTTCATCAATGGCTGGCAGTCTTACGGCTCGGCCAACACCAGAAAAGGTCTGGGCGGGCAAATTAAGTGGACGCCCCGGCCCTGGGTCAACATTGTCTCGAACAATTACGGCCTCGGCCATGACGACCTTTACGTACCGAATCGCGGCCGCGTCCATACCGACGACAGCATCGAGATCAAATATTTCGACAAGCCGGGCCAGACGCTCGATAAGATGGCTTTCACTTTCACTGGCGATATGGGTTGCGAATTTGGCCCCAGCACTACCACATCGACCGGCGTTTATCTGCAAGGCGTGGGCTGCCACGGTGACAAAAAAGATCCGAAATCGATCGGCGGTGACTACTTCGCGGCGGGAATCAATCCCAAGCAGAGTTTTATCGGCTACATGCTGTACAACCGCATGTGGTTCAAGAAAGACCGCTACGCCTTAACCATCGGCGGGGGCCAGATCAACAATCCTGGGCGCTATCTGGTTCTGGTCCCGCCCATCAACGGAGAAACCGCACCGTCAGCGGCCATCAACGCGCCTTACTTTACCGGCAATCCTTCCGACCCGTTCAAAGCGTGGGACACCTCTGTAACGTTTGACTACATGCCCAGCCAGTATGTCACTTTCCGCTGGGAATACGATTATCGCCATGCCAGTGTGCCCTATTGGTCGGGGCCCGGAGGAATCACGCCCCCGGGTTCAGGCGGAGTGCCTTATACCAACAACGGATCCCCGCAATTTTTTGCCTGCAACGACGGGAATACGTCCGGGTCATCGACTCTGAGCGGCGCGCAAGCGGCCTGCGGAGCTCAAGGCAGCACGGTGTGGTTCCCCGATCTGCGGCGCGATGAGCAGTTTATCGACATCGACATTATGGTTAAGTTCTGAGTAGTTGAGTTCAAACGTTCGATGGAGCGCGGCTTCGAGCCGCGCCGTAGGCAGCGAAAATAAATTACGGCTTTAGCCGCTCAGAAACAGGAGCTGCTGGAGGAACCTCTTATGGAAGACATTTTCTGGATCATCGTCACCATCGCGTTTTTCGCAGTCTCCATCGCTTACGTGCGCTTCTGCGAGCGCGTGAAGTGAGGAACTTATGAGCCTGGAATCCGTCATCATGCTGATCATCTGCGCGGGCACCATGGTCTACCTGATCTACGCGCTGCTGCGTCCGGAGAAGTTCTGATATGACCGTCAACGGGTGGCTGCAAATCTTCCTCTTTCTCGCGCTTGTGTTGTTGGTAACCAAGCCCCTGGGCGTTTACATGGCGCGCGTGTTCAGCGGCGATAAAACGTTCATGGATCCCGTGTTACGTCCGATAGAACGATTGCTTTATCGCGTCACCGCCGTCGATGAAGATCACGAGATGCGCTGGACGGAATACGCGATCTCGATGCTCCTGTTCAGCGCCGTGTCGATGATTTTGCTTTATGCGATACAGCGCCTCCAGGGACTGCTTCCGTTCAACCCGCAGAAGTTTGCCGGGGTAACGCCGGCCCATCTCGCCTTCAATACCGCTGCGTCATTTACCACGAATACCAACTGGCAAGTCTATTCGGGCGAGTCGACCATGAGCTACTTCACGCAAATGGCCGGGCTCGCTTTCCACAACTTCATTTCAGCCGCAACCGGGATCGCTCTCGCGATTGCGTTCATTCGCGGCATCGCGCGCCGCCAGATGCAGACCATCGGCAACTTCTGGGTCGACATGGTGCGCAGTTGCCTGTGGGTCCTGTTGCCATTTTGTGTAGTGGGCGCCCTGGTTCTGGTTTCCCAGGGAGTGGTCCAAAATCTGCGGCCTTACGACAAAGCCACGCTGGTCGAGCCCATGCAGGTGCAGAAGGTTGGCCCTGATGGCAAACCTGTTGTCGGCACCGACGGCAAGCCCGTGATGGACACTGTCACCGAGCAGACGATTGCTCAAGGACCGGTCGCGTCGCAGGAAATCATTAAGGAATTTGGCACCAACGGCGGCGGCTTCTTCAATGCCAACAGCGCCCATCCCTTCGAGAATCCCACTCCGCTGACCAACCTGATCGAACTGGTTTGTATTTTCGCCATCGGCTCCGGCCTTACTTACACCCTCGGCCGCATGACTGGATCGCAACGTCACGGTTGGGCGGTGTGGGCGGCCATGACGATTCTGTTCATGGCTGGAGTGGTCGTCGCGTATTGGGCCGAGGCTCGCGGCAATCCGCTGCTGGCTGGCGCCGATCAGCGAGTCAGTATCTCGCAGCCCGGCGGGAACATGGAGGGCAAGGAAGTCCGCTTCGGCATCGCCAACAGCGCCCTCTTCGCCACTGTCACCACGGACGCGAGCTGCGGCGCCATCAACGGCTGGCACGATTCGTTCACTCCGCTGGGAGGAATGATTCCACTCGCCAACATCATGATGAGCGAAGTCATCTTCGGCGGCGTGGGCTCCGGCCTGTACGGCATGTTAGTCGATGTCATCCTCGCTGTCTTCATTGCCGGTCTGATGGTTGGCCGTACCCCCGAGTATCTCGGCAAAAAGATCGAGGCCTACGACGTGAAGATGGCGATGTTGTTCGTCCTCGTATTTCCGTTGGTGATTCTGACTTTTGCGGCAATTTCGGTGGTCAAGCCTTTTGGCACGGTGGGCATCTTGAATCCAGGGCCCCATGGCTTCAGCGAGATCCTCTATGCCTTCGTCTCCGGGGCCGGCAATAACGGGTCGGCTTTCGGAGGCTTGACCGCCAACACCCTGTGGTATGACACGGCGATCGGTTTCGATATGCTGCTCGGCCGATTTTTCATGATCATTCCCATGCTGGCCATCGCCGGAAATCTCGCCCAGAAGAAATACGTTCCTCCGTCCTCTGGCACATTTCCTGTGACCACGCCCCTTTTCACGGTGCTGCTGATTGGCGTGATCATCATCGTCGGGGCGCTGACATTTTTCCCGGCTATGAGCTTAGGCCCCGTTCTTGAGCACTTGCTTATGAACGCGGGCAAGACTTTCTGAAGGATTTTCCTATGGCCTCTACATCTCAACTACAGAATCTTCCGGAAGTACCCTCGCTACGCGTGGGGCTTTCGCCGCGGAATCCGAAAAAGAAAGCGGTCTGGGAGTGGAAGATAGTTCGCCGCGCGCTTTGGGAGGCCCTGCTCAAGCTGCACCCGCAGAAGATGATGGGCAATCCCGTCATGTTCGTGGTGGAAATCGGCAGCGTGATCACCACCACACTCCTGTTCCGCGCCAGCGCCGATTTCAAATTCAATCTGCAGATCACTCTCTGGCTATGGTTCACCGTTCTATTTGCCAACTTCGCCGAGGCGATGGCCGAAGGACGCGGTAAGGCCCAGGCCGACGCCCTGCGGCGCGCCAAGGCTGAAACCATGGCAAACCGTATGCTGCCGGATGGAAAGACCGAAACCGTTCCCGGCTCCAAGCTTCGCTGCGGAGATATGTGTCTGGTCGAGGCCGGTGATTTTGTTCCCGGCGATGGAGAGATTGTTGAAGGCGTTGCTTCCGTCGATGAGTCCGCCATCACGGGAGAATCCGCGCCCGTGATTCGGGAAGCTGGCGGTGACCGCTCCGCCGTGACCGGTGGAACCCGCGTACTCTCGGATTGGATCAAGGTGAAGATCACCTCCAATCCAGGCGAGACTTTTATCGATCGCATGATCGCGCTGGTGGAGGGCGCGGAACGCCAGAAGACGCCGAATGAAATTGCCCTGAATATTCTGCTGGCGGGCCTGACGATTATCTTCCTGCTGGCGGTCGTCACGCTCCAGCCCTTCGCCATATATTCGGGCGCGCCTCAGACAGTGTTTGTGCTGGTCTCGCTGCTGGTGTGCCTGATTCCCACTACGATCGGCGGGCTGCTTTCCGCCATCGGCATCGCTGGCATGGATCGCCTGGTGCAACATAACGTGCTTGCCATGTCCGGCCGCGCCGTTGAAGCTGCCGGTGACGTGAACACGCTCCTCCTCGACAAGACCGGAACCATCACTCTTGGCAACCGCCAGGCCACCGAATTCTTTACTGCGCCAGGAGTCACCGAGGCGATGCTGGCCGACGCGGCTCAACTCTCTTCTCTCGCCGACGAAACGCCGGAAGGCCGCTCCATCGTCGTGCTGGCGAAGGAAAAGTACGGATTGCGCGGGCGCGAGGTGGGATCACACGACGCCGAGTTTATCCCTTTCAGCGCCATGACCCGCATGTCAGGCGTGAGCATGGCTGGGCGCTCCATCCGCAAAGGCGCGGCCGACGCCATCGCCAATTATCTCGAGCAACTGGGAAGTTCGCTGCCCAAAGAAGTGCGCGAGAGTGTGGACGCAATTTCCCGCTCCGGCGGGACGCCGCTCGTCGTCGCAGAGAATGGCCGCGCTCTCGGCGTCATCCAGCTCAAAGACATCGTTAAAGGCGGCATGAAGCAGCGTTTCGATCAATTGCGCGCCATGGGCATCAAGACCGTGATGATCACGGGAGACAATCCACTGACTGCGGCTGCAATCGCTCGTGAAGCCGGTGTCGATGATTTTCTCGCCCAGGCAACGCCGAAAGACAAGATGGACCTGATCCGGAAAGAACAGGCCGAGGGCAAACTCGTCGCCATGACCGGCGACGGCACCAACGATGCTCCGGCGCTGGCCCAGGCCGACGTGGGCGTCGCCATGAACACCGGGACGCAGGCAGCGAAGGAAGCGGGCAACATGGTGGATCTGGATTCCAATCCCACCAAGCTCATCGAAATCGTGGAAATCGGCAAGCAACTGCTGATGACTCGCGGCTCGCTGACCACATTCTCCATCGCCAACGACGTGGCGAAATACTTCGCCATCATTCCGGCCATGTTTGCCGGCACGTTCCCCGTACTGAACGCGCTGAATATCATGCATCTGAAGACGTCCGAGTCCGCCGTGCTCTCGGCCGTAATTTTCAACGCCGTCATTATCATCGCGCTCATTCCGCTGGCTCTGCGCGGCGTCAAATACAAGCCCATGGGCGCAGCCACGCTGCTGCGAAACAATCTCTGGATTTACGGCGTCGGCGGCATCATCATTCCGTTCATCGGGATCAAACTGATCGACATGCTGATCACCAGAGTCGGCCTGGCGTAGGAAATAGCTATGAAAAAAAATCTGATCACTGCTGTTCTGATGACAGTTGCGACAACCATCCTGCTCGGTATCATCTATCCGCTGGCTGTGACGGGTTTGGCTCAACTTCTATTTCCCAAAAAGGCGAATGGCGAATTGATAGAAGCCAACGGCAGGTTGATCGGCTCCCGCCTGATCGGACAATCTTTCTCCAGCCCGGCGTATTTTCACTCGCGTCTTTCGAACGCCGGCAACGGTTACGACCCAACCAATTCCAACGGCTCGCAGTTGGGACCAACCAACCACCAACTCATCGACCGCGTGAAAGGCGACGTGGCTACGCTGCAGGCCGAAAATCCCGGTGCGCCGGTTCCCATTGATCTGGTTACGTCTTCTGCATCCGGCCTCGATCCCGAGATCAGTCCAGCCGCAGCCGAATTTCAGGTCCCGCGCATTGCCAAACAGCGCGGCCTAAGCGAAGACGTAGTTCGCGAAGCCGTGCGCCAGCACACCCAGCCTCGTCAGTTCGGATTTCTCGGCGAAGCGCGCGTCAACGTGCTGGAGTTGAATCTGACGCTGGATGAAATCTCTCCCAGGCTAGCACCCCGCTAACAGCTCGGCACATGTGGAGACGGCCGCCTCGGCTGTCCCGCGAGCGAAGCGAGCGCGCCCTTTCGTAGCAGCCCCCCTCAGGCAGTAACGTGGAAGAGCGGCGCTTCAGCGCCGCGTAAGCCCTCAAAATCAGAATGGCCTTCAGCCCCGGTGGTCGTCTATGAGGCCCACAGCGAATACAGCCGCAGCCTGCCAAGAAGTGCCAATCGCCTAAAACCCGCCCAATCTCAGCCATCCGAGGCCGAAATGCACCACAGTAACGAGAAAACTAAACCTTCTATATCGGGTTTACACACGCATAGATACGATGTTTAAAGAACCAACGTTCTTATTCGAGGAAGACCATATGAAGACGCAAAAGCAGTGGTGGAGCTGGGTTGTAATAGCGACGGCCCTGGCATTCATGCTGCAAGCGCCGCTGCGAATTAAAGCACAGGACGCGCCGCCCTCGCAGGATGTGCAGACCCAGCAAGACGCACAAAATCCTGACCCTGATCCGCCCAGCCGCATAGCCCGGCTCAATTACATGCAAGGCTCGATTTCTTTTCAGCCCGGCGGTGAAAACGATTGGGTCGACGCCGTGCTGAATCGTCCACTGGTAACCGGCGACAATCTCTGGGCCGATGAAGATTCGCGAGCCGAGGTGCACATCGGCTCAACCGCGCTCCGTCTGGGACCAAAGACGGGAATCACGTTGCTGGAAGTGAGCGATCGCGCAGCGCAGATTCGTCTGGCGCAGGGATCGTTGATGGTGAACGTACGCCACGTCGACGACGAAGACACTTATGAAATCGACACGCCCAACGTTGCTTTTGTGGTCGATCAGCCGGGCGACTACCGCATCGATGTCGATGCCGACGGCAATCGAACCGAAGTCACCGTATGGCGCGGACGCGGCCAGGTAACCGGCGGCGGTTCGACATATACCGTCGTGGCCAACCAGTACGCCACCTTTACTGGAACCGATCAGTTGAATTATGACCTCGGCCAAATTCCCGATCGCGATGGTTTTGATAGCTGGGCGTTTCAGCGCGGCCAGGTCGAAGATGATTCCGATTCCGCCAATTATGTTTCGCGCGAGATGACGGGTTACGAAGACCTCGACCAGTACGGCGATTGGAGCTACGTCGCAGGCTACGGACCAGTCTGGCGGCCGCGTGTCGTGGTCGCCGGGTGGGCGCCATATCGCTTCGGACATTGGATTTGGGTCGGCCCTTGGGGCTGGACGTGGGTGGCGGACGAGCCGTGGGGATTTGCGCCCTTCCACTATGGCCGCTGGGCTTTCGCCGGAACTTCCTGGGTGTGGGTTCCGGGACCGAGCGTAGTGCGCCCGGTATACGCTCCCGCGCTTGTAGCGTGGGTTGGCGGCGGGCCGGGTGCATTCTCCTTCGGCGCGGGCATTGGCTGGTTCCCGCTGGCCCCCGGAGAAGTATTCGTTCCCGGATATCGTGTCAGCCGCGCGTATGTGAATCGGGTGAACATCACCAACACAACGGTCAACGTCACAAGAATCACGAACGTGTACAACACGGTTGTCATCAATCGAAGCGACAACAGCGTCACATACGCGAACCGCGGTGTGAACGGCGGAGTCACGGTCGTATCCCACGACACATTCGTAAATGCGCGTTCCGTCGCGCGAAATGTGGTATCGGTTCCGGCCAGGGAACTCGCGTCGGCGCCAGTAATGCACGCGTCTGCCGTCGAACCCGTCCGCAGCAGCGTGATGGGTGCGGGCAGCCCGGTAGCGCGTAAGCCTCCGGCAGCAGTGACGAGCCGTACGGTCGTTGCGCTCAGAACCCCGGCTCCCATGCCACACTCATTCGATCAACGCCAGGCGCAGGCCGGCGGGCGACTGAACGAGCAGTCGTCACTGGTCCGGCAGCAGTCGCCGGGACGGCCCGTGACAGCGCCGAATCAGGCGGCGCGGCAGCCGCAGAGCCAACCGCAGGGCCAACCGCAGAGCAACGATGGCTTCCGTTCGTTTGGTCAAGCCGGCGCAAGCAATCAGGCCAGGACGCAGCCCAGGGTATGGGAGGAGCAGGGAACTCCCGAGCCGGAACGGAGCGCGCCAACCGGAACTCACAATACCGAATCCGCAGGCAATGCGCGCGCAGCCACCCAGCCCCAGCCGGAGCGTTCCCAGCAGTGGCAACACCCGCTCGCCAAGCCGGCGCCTCCAGTGCAGGAAAAAAACTCGGAGCAGGAGCGCCAGCAGGAGCAGAAGTATTCAAACTGGCAGCAGCAGAAGCCCGCTGCCCAGGCATCGCACCCCGTGTCGCATTCTTCTTCGTCCTCTTCATCTTCTTCGTCGCATTCCGGCTCGGCGAAGAAGTAATGCTGAAGCTGGGATGTTGACGCGGACTGCCGCTCTGCGGTGTGATGGGGGCATGAAATCCGGCCTGCCTGATCAGAGAGAACGCGGTGGCACGGTGTATGCGCCGGGAGCGGCATGCTTCCCGGCGCAGTTGTCTTTTGTGGGGATGCTGCCATGAGCGAACAGAAGCGCCCAGCCATTCACTGGATGGATATTCTATGGCTGGTATTTCTGGGCGCGCTGGCCGCTCTGCCGCCCGTTGCCGAGATCCACAAGCAGCTCATCCTGCTGGCCATCGGAGTAGTGCAATTCAGCGAAGGCTGGCTCCTGGCAAAAGCTCCGAAGCGCGGTGCGGCGTACATCGTTTTGCTCAAGATCGCCCTCGCCACCTTGCTGATCGACCACACTGGCGAAATCGGAATCAACAGCAGCTATTATCCGATCTTTTTTATCCCGGTGGTGACCGCTGCCGAATATTTCAGCCCGTGGGGCACCCTTTTTTGGACAGCCCTGGCCTCGGCTGCCTACTGCTCTTATCTTTATCCAGCCCTGCAGGAGTATGAGATAACTGCGGAAAGTTATGGACTGCTGGCTATCCGCATTCTCTTCTTTTTCCTGGCCGCCATGGTGGTGAATCGCTTTGTGGTGGAGAACCGGCGGCAGATCAAACGCTATCAGGACTTGGCAGAAACTCTCGCCGAAACTAATCGCAGGCTCGAGCAGGCGCAAGCCGAAGCGCGGCGCTCGGAGCGTTTGGCCGCCCTCGGCCAGATGTCAGCCGGGCTGGCGCATGAGATTCGCAATCCGCTGGGCGTGATTAAAGGCTCGGCGGAAATGCTGCATCAAAAATTGGGGGAGTCAAATCCTCTCGCCACCGAGTTGGCGGGTTACATTTCAAGTGAGACGAATCGATTGAGTGCGCTGGTCACGCGCTTCCTCGATTTTGCCCGGCCGCTTCAGGTCGAGCTTGCGCCGCAACAGGTTACTACCCTGCTCGATCACGCGCTGCAGTCGGTACAGTTAGCGCGAAAAGAAAGGGACAAAGAAAAAGACAAAGAAAAAGTCGAGGCTGCTTCCACGCGAGTGGAGAGACAATATGCCCCGAATTTGCCGCTGGTTCCCCTGGATGAAGGCCTCTGTGAGCAGGCATTCGTTAATCTGATTGATAACGCCTATGACGCCATGAGCAACGGCGGGGGCACGCTGCGAGTGGTCGCGTCCAAAGCCAACGGCGGGGGTAGGGATGGAGTCGAGGTCCGGATCGAGGACACCGGGCCCGGAGTTCCTCCCGATCTGCGCGAACAGATTTTCAATCCCTTCGTTACCACCAAGAAAACCGGAGTGGGACTGGGATTATCGATTGTTTCCCGCATCATCGACGGCCACCATGGAAGCATTCGCATCGAAAATGGTGACCCTGGCCATAAGGGAGCAAGCTTTGTGATTTTTTTCCCGGCGGACCAAGAAGCTGCGACTGATTCCGCATCTTAAGGGTTTTGATTCGTATCGGGGCATGCCTTTTGGCATTGCCGCTATGGCCATTTCGGAGTCGCGCCTTCAGGCGCCGCGAAACAAAACATGCCAGCAATTCTGATTGTCGAAGACGAATCCAGGATGCGCCGCTTGCTCGAGTTAAATCTCGGCGAGGATGGCTTCAGCACCCTCTCCGCCGGAGACGCCGAGGCCGGATTGAAGCTGCTGCGCGAGAACGCCGTCGATTTGGTCCTCACCGATCTCAAGCTGCCGGGAATGAATGGCCTCGAATTCCTGCACGCGATCAAGCGCCAGAATGCCGCGCTGCCCGTAGTGGTCATGACCGCTTTCGGCACGGTAGAGACCGCGGTTGAAGCCATGAAAGCCGGCGCCAGCGACTATGTGTTGAAACCGTTCTCGTTGAACGAAATGCGCATGGTGATTCGCAAGGAGCTCGACGTCCACAAACTGCGCGAAGAGAACCGCTCGCTGCGCGAAGCGCTGGGCAAGCGCTATTCCCATCCCAATATTGTTGCCCGCAGCACGAAGATGCAGGAAGTGCTGGCCACGGTCGATCGCGTCGCTGCCACCAATTCGACCGTGCTGCTGGGCGGCGAAAGCGGCGTCGGCAAAGACTTGATCGCCCGCGCCATTCACGAGAAGTCGCGGCGCGCGTCGGGGCCTTTCATCAAGATCAACAGCACCGCGATTCCCGAAAATCTTCTGGAGAGCGAACTATTCGGCTACGAACGGGGCGCGTTCACCGGTGCCGCGGCCAGCAAGCCGGGGAAATTCGAGTTAGCCGATAAAGGAACATTATTTCTCGATGAGATCGGAGATGTACCTCCAACCATTCAGGTCAAACTCCTTCGCGTTCTGCAGGAGCGCGAGTTCGAGCGTCTTGGCGGCACGAAAACGATTAAAGTCGATGTCCGGCTGATAGGGGCCACCAACCGCGATCTGCGCGAAGCCCTGGAGCAGGGAACCTTCCGCGAAGATCTCTACTATCGGTTGAACGTCGTCCCCATCGACATCGCTCCCTTGCGCCAGCGTAAGGAAGACATCCCCGAGTTGGTGAACCTTTTTATTTCCCGCTTTGCCGGCGATTCCGGCAAACCCGTTAAGAGCATTGCCCCTGAAGCGATGCAGATTCTGGTCAACTACCACTGGCCGGGCAATGTTCGTGAATTGCAGAACATCATCGAACGGGCCTGCGCCCTGGCCAAGGGGCCGGTGCTGGAAGCGGCGGATATTCACCTCGACGTCCGTCCCGCGAAAGCAGCGAACGGCGCGAGCGGCTTTTTGCCCGAAGGTATGACGCTGGAACATTGGGAGGATGAAATGATTCGCGAAGCTCTCCGCCGCGCCAACGGAAACAAGAGCCAGGCGGCTCGGCTGCTGGGGTTGTCGCGTAATGCGCTGCGCTATCGCCTCTCGAAAATCGGGATTTCGGATGAGGGGGAGAAAGAAGTGTAGTTACAAAGTTCCACCCCTATTTGATCTTCTACAAGGTGCAACGGGCCAAGATCACGATCGGCACCATTTGGCACGGAGCTCAATCAAGATCGAAAAAGCCGGGGCGGTAATTCCCAGTACTGGCCGAAAACCACCACTCTGGTTGACTGCGACCACCGGCCGTAGGTACGCCCCTTGGCATTCTTATGCGGTCCTGTGCATCTCCTATGAAAATAAATGAGTTAAGCTCCTCGGCGCGACTCACGTTTTGGCACCGAAGATGCTTCGTTTTACTCGGATCATTTCGCCTAAACTGGTGTTTAAGAAGATGGGGAAGGTTTCTGGAAAGTGCGCCTATGAAAAACAAACTCAGCACGAATTTGGCAATCTTAGGTTTGGCGTTTTCTGGTGTGTTCTCACTCGGCCTTCATGCACAAACCACTGACGAAGGCCCGGGTCCGTCCGAGCAGCCAAGCGCCCCCATGGAAATGGGCCAGCCGCAAGCCCCGCCGCAAGATCAGCGACCTCCAGACCAACAGCCGCCCTATGCTGGACAGCGGCCGCAGCCCGGCCAGCCCGGTCAAGGCCAGCAAACTCCGCAAATGGACGAAGCTCAGCCCGGGGGGCCCTCCGGCGAAGGCCCCGCAAAAACCGATCAGGGCGTGGGCCGCATCAGCATGATTCACGGCGACGTTTCGACGCAGCGCGGCGACTCCGGCACCTGGTCGGCCGCAGTCTTGAATCAGCCTGTGGTCAACGGCGACAAAGTTTCCACCGGAGCCGGTGGCCGCGCTGAAGTACAGCTCGACTACGCCAACATTCTCCGGCTGGGAAACAATGCGCAAGCCAATATTGCAAACTTCACCCACAAATATATTCAGATCCAAGTCGGCCAGGGACTGGCCAACTACTCCGTCTTCGGCGAGAGTGAAGCCGAGCCCGAGATCGATACCCCCAATGTCTCCGTCCATCCCGCACACCAGGATGGTGTTTATCGGATCGAAGTTCAGCCCGATGGCGACAGCGTCGTCATCGTGCGCAAAGGCGAAGCGGAGATTTCAACGCCGCAAGGAATCGCTGAAGTGAAGCAAGGCGAGATGGCCACAGTCCGCGGCGCTGGAGTAGACGCGCGCTACAAAATCGGTGCAGCTCCCGATCGCGACGACTGGGATCGCTGGAACGTCGAGCGCGATCACATGATCCACAATGCCAATTCATGGCGTCATACCAATCGCTATTACACCGGCTCGGAAGATCTCGACGCCTATGGCCGCTGGCAGAACGTGCCCGATTACGGCGACGTTTGGGTTCCCAACGAGCCCGGCGACTGGGCGCCGTATCGCGACGGCAATTGGGTTTACGAGCCTTACTACGGATGGACCTGGGTCGGCTACGAGCCTTGGGGCTGGGCGCCTTATCACTATGGCCGCTGGATGTTGTACGGCGGCGCGTGGGCCTGGTGGCCGGGACCGGTGTGGGGCTGGTATCGTCCCTTCTGGGCGCCGGCTTACGTTTCATTCTTCGGATGGGGCGGCGGGTTTGGTTTCGGCTTTGGCTGGGGCGGATGGGGTGGTTTCGGCTGGCTGCCGCTCGGTCCCTGTGACTGGTTCCACCCGTGGTGGGGCGGATACGGTGGCCGTTTCGGCTGGGCTGGACGCGGATGGTACGGCGGCCGCTGGGGTGGTTTTGCGCCTCTGCACTCAGGGACCCGCTTCTCTAATGTCGCGCATCTGAGCGATCCCCGCATTGGCCGAGGGCTTTCGACCGTCGCTGCTGGACGATTCGGCGCAGGCCGGGTCAGGGCGGTGTCCGCAACTCGCGCGCAGATCAGCGGCGCGCGCATGATGACCGGCAATCTTCCGGTTGTCCCGTCGCGCGCCAGTTTGTCGGCCAGCGGCCGCGCGGCAGCTCCCTCGACGATTCACAGCGGTGCGGCGCAGCATTTCTTCGGATCGCAGAGCTCGTCGCATCCCGAGTCGTTCCAGGAGCAGACGGCGCACCTGCAGCAGTCCATGCAGCAGAGTCACACCTCGCCGGTAACCGCCGGAGCGCGCGCCGCAAACTCGTCATCGGCGGAAGGCCGCGGTAGCGCTGCATCTCGCGGCGCCATTGAGTCTCGTGGCGGTGCAGAATCGGGCAGGCTAGGCGCTGGGACTGCCGCGAACCGAGGCACGGAAAACGGCGCAGGCAGGAGCACGGGCAACGAGTCTCGCGGACTTGAAAGCGGGAATCGTCCCTCGGGGCCAACCACGTTCGCCAATCGCCCCGAATCCGCTCCCTCCTCTTCAAAGGGGAGCGAGATGGCTTCTTCAACCCGTGGCGAGCCCAACCGCAGCGAGTGGAAGACGTTCACGCCTCCCGCGCACAACAACGAGTCGGCGGGCCGCCGCGCAACTGCCCAATCCTCCAACCGGGGCGACAGCGGCACATACAACCGCGGTGAAAGCGGCAGCTCCGACCGTGGCGGAAACAATAGTTACTGGAGCCGGACCGCGCCCAGCTCCAACTCGGCGCGCGGCTCGAGTTCCAGCGGCTATGAACGCGGAGGCTCTTCGCGGCCTCAGCTCAATATGCGCCAGCCCATCGCGCAGCCGCGCTCCTCCGGAGGCTACGGCGGCTATCGGGGTTCTCCCTACGGCGGAGGCTATGGCGGCTATCACGGCGCACCCAGCTACGGCGGAGGTTCGCATAGCGCACCTGGCTACGGCAGCGGGGGCAGCCACTCCTCAGGTGGTGGGCATTCCTCCGGGAGCGGCGGCGGAAGTCACCGCTAGGCGCGGATTTGAATGGGCGCGGCTTCCAGCCGCGCCGCAAGCGACCTTTCATTTATTGTGTTTCGCAGGCTTTACAGTTCTCTGAAAGATTCGGTTTTGGGTGGCGCAGCGCCTACAGCGCTGCGATAATGGCACCTTTCGAGCGAGCGCCTTTTACCCTGCGGAGGCTGGCTACCTTGCGGCCGGGGATTTCAACGGCGACGGCAAGCCCGATATCGTAGGCGTGGGTGGGAATCCAAGCTATATCACCATACTGCTCAACACTGGGGTCGTCAGCTTTTCGCCCACCACTCCGCTGAATTTCAAGAAGCAGCGCGTCGGCACCACCAGCGCGCCGCAGACCGTCAATCTCACCAACACGGGCGCGACCGCCCTGAAAATTGCTTCCATGAAGGCCAGTTCCGAGTTTGGCATGACGTCGACATGCGGCGCCACCCTCGCGGCGGGAGCGAAGTGCACGATTAGCGCGACGTTCTCGCCCACGCAAAAAGGCTTGCAGCAGGGCACACTCTCAATCATCGACAGCGCCTCGACCAAGCCGCAGGTGATCGAACTGTCGGGGACAGGGACGCAACCCCGCCTGGTCAGCTTTTCCACAGCCTCGTGCTCATACGTCACATCATTTCCCGAAATCATGAGCTAAACTTAACTGGACACTCTAGTCACTTGTGATGAAGTCGGGCTCAGGCTCGACTTCCTTGTTCCGTTTGAAAAGTTCTTTGACAAAGTTCTGCCGTCCTGAGAGAAAAGACCTAAGATCTTTCGGCTCAATATTTTAGATATCGAGTGCCCTAAGTGGATGCTGATTCTAAAGGACTTGGGAGCAATCAAAGCCAACAGTTCACCGCTAACTCCCGTTAATCCAATATTTTACGAGTAAGTCCTTTAGAAGCTTGGATTTAGGGAGACATCGCCGATCCGCTAATCACGTAAGTGTTTATTTATGAAATATTTACGACACCAGTCCCGATTCTTTTTGATCCGGATTCAAACCCTTGGGGCGCCTTCAATGGATCAGCGCTCCCGTGGCCGCAAACACCACACCCACCACGCTGAAAACAATCCCCAGGTACCAGAAAATCCGCCGCCCCGAAAGCAGCGTGATAGACGTGATGACCAGCCCTATCTCCAGGAACACCTCCGCGATGTCGTAACGATCGGCGCGATGCCGCTCCATGGCAACTTCGCCATCCAGTTCGCGGGCCTTATCCTGAATCGGTCCTTTCTCTCGATGATGGCGTTCCGCTTCCTGCTTGGCGTTCTGGCGGAAGTCGGCCATTGGCTTGTCATCCTTATTGCTGATCGCGGCGCTGAAATCCGCCAGCAACTGATCTTCATTCTCGCGAATATTCTTGGCCTGGTAATACGCCCACTGATCGGAGGCTCGCGCCTGCAGCACCACTTCCTCGGTATGCGCCCGGTGACCCAGCAGGGTCACGACCGCCCCGAGCACAGCCAGAAACGCCATGGTCAGCGATACCCAGGCCATGCCGGGATCGTGCTTCGCGCGCTCGGCGTTTTCCTCTAATTCCTGCAGTTCGTCAGCACTCATGAATCCTCCTGGCAAGATTTACCGGATGAATATTTACCGGATGATAGATCAGCAAGTCCCAGATGTTACGGATTGGCGGTGCTTCAAGCAAGCAGCGATTGATCGACAATCCAAAGCTCAACGCCCAGAACCGCCGCCCACAGCACACCGGCAACTGGATACGAAATACCAAGTACCGGGTACTGTCTACTGCCCTACTCGCCCATAACCTTCACGATGACGCGCTTGTCGCGCTGCCCGTCAAACTCGGCGTAGAAAATTCGCTGCCATGTTCCCAGGTCAAGCTTGCCGGCGGTAATGGGCACGATGACTTCATGATGAATCAACAGCGCCTTCAGGTGCGAGTCGCCATTGTCCTCGCCCGTCTCATGATGCTTGTAGTTCTTGCGAAACGGAGCCAGATGCTCGAGCCACTGGTCGATGTCTTCGATGAGGCCGCTTTCATTGTCGTTCACATAAATGCCGGCCGTAATGTGCATGGCCGACACCAGGACCATGCCTTCTTGCACACCGCTCTTATGGACGATTTCCTCGACCTGCGGCGTGATATGCACATAAGCGCGGTGGGTTTTGGTGTGAAACTTCAAGTATTCGGTGAGAACCGTCATGATTTCGCTCCTGAGTACGAAAGATTCTACCCGAGCGAGCTATGAACTTTTGGACGAATACTTTCGTTACCCCCGACGCCGCACGTAATCACTGCAAACCCGCTGCCTATGCCGCATACTCGCTCTATCGAGGAGGAGTGCAGTGCCGTTTCGTCTTGATTATCTGTCGTGCGTGCTGACTATTGTTTCGACCATCCTGATTGGAAAACGCTGCTGGGAAGGTTGGATTCTGGCGGCGATTAACAGCGTCGTGTTTTGCCTGATCGGATTGCGGACGTCGCAATTCGGGTTCATCCCGGCGAATGTGTTTTGCATCGCGCTGTACGCGGTGAATCTGCGCTCGTGGCGCAAACCGGAACCTCACTGAGTCACGGTTCGATCTCCCACCGCCGAATAAAGGAAATCACCCCACCGGCGCGTCCGGTGCTTTCTCGCACTCGTGCTGCGTGAATTGAAGCTGCAGGTATTTCTGTGCGCCGGCCACGCTCTTTAGCGATTCCAGCGGAACTTTAAACTCGCGTTTGCAGAGGGTGCAGGCCGCGAGCGCAGGAGTCATTCCCATCCACTTGAGCACGCGCAGGTTGCGCTTTGGCATACGCAATTCTTACATGACATTGCTCGATCACCGCTGTTCCGATTTCGTAACAGTATGCACTTTCGAGTTAGGGTCAAATATCCGCCACTTACTAAGTAATCGCCCGAAAGCTCAGGGTTCGTTCCGTTTTCGTAACGCGGCGAAGATTTCTCGTTCAGAGAGCTCTCGCCTCGGCGAAAATTCCCCCACACCGACGTCCTGCTAATTCTTGAATCAGGAAGATTCGGGTTCGAGTCCCACCGCCACTTCTCTTGTCTACTGTTCCGCATTCGAGGCCTCGACCAATTTCTTTCAATGCGCAGGAGGTCCACCGTCCACAATAAATCGAACGAGGGAATCAGCTAAAGAAAGAGGAGGCAATCCAAATGTTTCGTCGAGTCGCAGACTTTGTATCCATCGTGTCCATTCTATGTCTAATGCTTGCAGCTTCGCTGCACGCGCAGACCACGGCTTCACTTACTCCTTCCAGTTATAACTTCAAAGATCAGGTAGAGCACACCACCAGCACAGCCAAAGCGTTCACCCTGAAGAATACAGGGACGCACCAGCTCACCGGTATCAGCATTTCGATTACCGGCAGCAGTGCCTTTGCCCAGACGCATACTTGCGGGACGACCCTGAACGCAGGCGCCAGTTGCACGATAAGCGTGACGTTTACTCCAACCGGCGTAGGCTCATTCTCAGGAACCTTGAAGGTCACCGACAGCGCCACAAATAGTCCGCAGACCGCCAGCCTCTCGGGGACGGGTATTAACACGCCGATCGCGAGAAGCTTCTTCTCGATCGACGTCAATGAGAACAACTCGAACGATCCTTTCCCCGGAACCTCCGGAACCGGAGCCAGTAATGTGATCTTCGGCACCTACCGCACGTTAGGTAGCTCAATCAAATGGGCTGATGTGTACGATTGCACCAACTCGGCCTATTACTTCGACGAAGACCCCACCGACACCGGCGGGAAGAATCACCTGTACACGTGGGCGAACTTGGCTTCGAACGCGGGACTCAAAATGATGTTCACCGCGTACTACACGCCCAAGTGCCTGGTAGCGTCGGCGTACCAGAACGACAGCAGTTGTGCATTCCCGGCTCAGACTGGCGGATGCGATTTACCCGGCGACGTGCTTACCTCCACCAGTTGCGGCACTTTCGGGACGATTGAGGATTGCACGTGGGTCACGTTCATTTCACACCTGACCACCTATATGAATACCTACTTCCCCGGCGAGCTGGCATACCTCGAGGTTTGGAACGAACCCAATGTTCCCAGCGAATGTAACGGCAATACGGGGAATTGTACGCAGGCCAGCCTGGCGCAAATGGTGAAAGATGCCAACACGACGGGCAAGGGAATTATCTCGAGCGTACAGATCATCAGCCCGGCGGTGACAGCAGTGAAGCCGTCGAGCGGGGACTGCACCGGTACGGCCGCCACAATCGCGAGCTATCTCAACGGTCTGTTGAGCCAGACGCCTGCGGTTGCCACCTATGCCGACATCATCGGTTTCCACGGTTACGTGGAAATTCCAACGCTGGAGGCTGCAGGCAGCGGCAAGCCTGATCCGGCGGTTGGAGCCTCTTGTGTCAACGACTTGATCAACAATCCAACAGATGGCGTTCGGTACTACGTTAACCAGTACACCACCACCAAGCCTATCTACGACACAGAGGGCAGCTGGGGCGCGAACTGCAATGCTCAAAACTGCACATATCTCCCCAACTCGTGGATCAATGGACTGACCCAGACCAGTTCGACGGAACAGGTTGCCGCTGAACAGGCGGCCTTCACGGCCCAGTACTACCTGATCCAGGCCAGCAACACGCTATGTCCCTCCGGGGATAGCACCTGCAACGCGATGGCCGGCTTCAGTTGGTACGGATGGGACTTCGACAATCAGGGAAGCGATCCCGGCAGCACGGGTCAGTTCTGGGATCAGTGGGCGTCGACGCCCGGATTGTCGCCCGCGGGCACCGCTTACACGATTCTCTACTCCTGGCTGGAAGGAGCGTCTCCCAACGGCGTTTGCACATCCACCGGCGGGGCGACCGGCGTCTGGACCTGTTATTTCTCCGGTTCGGGCAGCTCTGCGTCGCTGGCAGTTTGGGATAACTCTCAAACCTGCGTCGGTACGGGCAGCAGTCCCTGCACCTTCTCCACCTATAACTTCCCGGCGAACACCTACACCGAGTGGCGCGACCTGTACACGGGTTCGCCACACGCGCTGAACGGTGCAACCAGTGTGAACATCGGCCTCGTGCCGATTCTGCTGGATAACGGCACGGTGCCAGGCCGCGCTCCGACGAAAGCCAAGTCGGCCGTCCAGGCCGAGATACGATAGAAAGCGAAAAGCCTGCTGCGGCCAATCACGGCCAGGAGGCAGGCGAGAATCTCAGTTAAGGTGACTCCTTGGAGAGGCATCCGGAATCCCGGATGCCTCTTTTTCCCGCACGGCATTCATTGACTCGGTCTCCGGTCCGTTATACGAACGTCGCCTGTTTTCATCAGCCGCGGCAAGAAATCAGAACGCACAGAAAACAAAAACGGAAGGCTCCGCCTACTTCCGCCGCAATCGGCGCAGCCGGGGAGACAATACCAGCTCCAGACACTTCGGGCACGGACATCGGAAAGCGGCATCATTGGGAAAGACGATGTGGCCGCAGCTCTCGCAGATCATCCGACCGTTCTCCAGAACGGTCATAAGATGGAAGGCATCACCCACAACGCAGTAGGGACAGCGAGGTTCTTTCTTGGTCACGGCCGGCGCCTCCGCACCGGCGCTGTGCCGGTCCCATCGCAACTATAGAATTTTCCATGAGGGCCGAATGTTCGCAGCCGAACCAAATCCCGGCTGCGCCCTTTTGCGCTTCGGTGCTGTTTACGCCGGCGGCTTACCGGGGGCGCCATTTGCGCAGTTGTTTCCAAGCCTGGACCAGTTCCTGCAGAGCGCGGGCGGGGGGAAAGGTTCGGTCGTTAACAATGCGGCAGCTGCGGTAGGCTTGCTGGTAGAAATCGAGTACGGCACCCTTGTTCAGATGAGACAAGTTGCGGGCAAGTTCGTCGAGATGTGCCCGGCTCAGAATGTCTTCCCGGGGCTCGGCATCAGGACGACGCGCCATACGCAGTCAGTGTAGCAGGTTCGCTATTTGTTCGCCCGCGAGACCGGCATCTTGCCGGTCGCCGGTGTTGCCTACATTCGGAAACGGGCCCCACACTCCGGTGCCGGTTCAAAGTCGGCTCTTCATTTCGGGTTCCACGATTTCAGCTTTCAATAGCTGACAAACTACAATCGCCGTGTCGGACAACGGGCATGAGCAAGAACATTCTGAAAATCGTCGTCGAGATGCTGTTTATCATGTTTCTTTTTTATGCCAATCTACTGATGGGAGAATTTGAACGCTCGGGCGCGGGCCGAACGCGCGGTCTCGCCTGGGCGTTGCGCGATGTTTTTACACCCGCCAATCTGGTAATTGCCACCATAGCCGCGCTGGTCGGTTATGGCCTTTTCGAATTCCTGCGCCGGAAATTCTAGAGCAAGCGATCTCAACCGGGAAGAACTATATAATGCGGCGTTCGTAAGGAAAGACACCCTGGGCATCGACGAATGAATTCGCAACCTCTTACTTTCTTCTTGGCCGCCGCCATTTTGCTGGCGCTCTGGATCGTTGTCGCTGAGGCACGCCGGCAGGGGCGCCCGTTCTTTGAGGCCGGGATCGGTAGCGGCGGCGGATGGAGCGTAGGACGGCTGGTATTGGCCAGTTTCCTTACCCTGTTTGCGGAACTCGCCTTCATACGCTGGATTGCCGTAGAGGTCCGCGTATTTGCATACTTCAAGAACCTGGCATTGCTGCTCTGTTTTGTGGGTTTCGGCCTAGGCTGCGCGTTGGCCGCAAAGAAAGTGCGGTGGCCTTCAGCTCTGACGGCATTCATGGGATTGCTGTTGGTGGTTCGTATGCCGTGGGGCGCGGAGTTTCTGGAGCGCCTCTCGGAAAATCTGGGCGGCGCGGGAGATGTCGCCATCTGGGCCACGGGCAGGTCGTCGGACTGGACGCAGTTCGGGCTGTCGGCGATGGTGGCCGCGGCGCTGTTCTGGCTGATCGTCTCAGTTTTTGTTCCGCTGGGGCAAATTGTGAGCCGCGAGATGGACCGGGCTGCTAGCCCTTTGCGTGCCTATTCGTGGAATCTGCTGGGCAGTCTGCTGGGGGTGCTGGCATTTTTTGCCGTGAGCCTGTTGATGCTGCCTCCGGCGGTGTGGCTGGGAGCTGTGCTCGCAGGTTTCGCCCTGCTGCAGGCTTCGCGGCGCGAGATGGTGCTGGTGGCCAGCTTGGTGATCCCGCTCGTCCTGCTTTTGCATGGCTCTGCCCCGCCGGGAACAGAGGTGCTGTGGACCCCCTACCAGCAGGTGCGATTCAGGCCTGACCACACGCCCGACGGCGAAATCTCCGGCGGCACGATGCAGGTGAATCACACGTTCTATCAACGCATCGTGAACATGTCGGATGCATTTCTGGCGCGGCATCCCGGATTGATGACGGAGCCGAAGGAAGACAATCCTTACAACCTGCCTTTTCGTTTTGCCCCGCCTGCTCCGGCCGTGATGATTGTGGGGTCGGGCACGGGAAACGATGTTGCTGCCGCATTGCGTCACAATAGCCGTTCGGTGGATGCGGTTGAGATCGATCCGGCGATTCTGAAGCTGGGCAAACGGCTGCATCCCGAACATCCCTACAATTCCCCACGGGTGGAGATTCATGTCACCGACGCGCGCGCATTCCTGAAGCGGACGGACCAGAACTACGACCTGATTCTGTTCGGGCTGCTGGATTCGCACTCACAATTTTCCGATTACGCCAACATGCGCATCGACAACTTCGTTTACACCGAGGAGTCGTTCCGCGAAGCTAAGCGCCACTTGAATCCAGACGGCATTGTGTTTCTGAAGTTCCAGGTCGACCATCGCTGGCTGGGGATGCGGCTCGCCGAGATGCTGCGGCAAACATTCGGTAAGCCCCCGGTGGTTTTTCTTGCGCCCTCCAGCTACAGCGTTTCGGCGATGTGTTTTGTGATCTCGCCCGGCAATCGTGTGAAAGAAGCGCTGAGCGCGGATCCGAAACTGGCGCAGCTCGTGCGGACAGATGCATTCTCGGTCAGCGGAAAAGACGTGGCCGTTACGACCGACGACTGGCCGTATTTGTATCAGGAGGGGCACTGGATTCCGCGGACGTATTATTCGATTGGAGTGCTGGTGATTTTGATTGCGATTGCGCTGTACGGGCAGATTGGGGGGGTGCGCGGCGCGCCGCCCTCCCTTTTTTTCTTCAGCATGGGCGCAGGTTTCCTTCTGCTGGAAACGCAAGTGATCAGCCGCCTGGCGCTGTTTTTCGGAACCGTATGGCAGGTGAACGGGATCGTGATCTCCTCGCTGCTGCTCGCTTTGTTGCTGGCTAATGCGGTGGTGGAACGCAGCCGCTTCCGCCCGCGGTTTCTGGCGCTGGCTGGTTTGCTGGCCGGACTGGCTGTCGCGTACTGGTTTCCTTTTGAGCGCATCGGAGGATCGCCGGCAATTGCGGGAGCCATCGCCGTTGTAGTTTTCTCGGTACCGGTATTTTTCGCAGGAATACTATTCGCGTCGGAATTTCGCGTGGCCCAATCGCCGAGCGCGGCGCTGGGAGCCAACATGTTGGGCGCGGTGGCAGGGGGTCTGCTGGAAAGCCTATCCTTACTATATGGAATGCGCGCGCTGTTGCTGGTGGCACTGGCGGTCTATTGTCTTGCCGGGGTGGGACTGTGGCGGCAGAAACGTGTCGTAATGCCGGTTGCAACCGCGTTAGCGGCGAAGTCCTCGTGATGTGCAGATGCGCTATATGCCGACGAACTAGCCTGAGGCTGCACAAGCCAAACCGAATGCAAAGGGCATAGTAATGCGCGAGCTGCAAGTGGAAGTGCTCCGGAGGCTATGCCATACTGGCAACGGTTCCAGCAACGCGCCGGGATGGCGAAATTGGCAGACGCAGCGGACTTAAAATCCGCAGGGGCGAAAGCTCTGTGGGGGTTCGATTCCCCCTCCCGGCACCATGCCGATTAGACTCCACCACGCATTTCGTCGTGGATCAGGGAAGACCCTGCAGGCCATGCGCAGTAAGGGTCGATTTTCCTCGGAATGGCTGGCGCTAAAGGCGACTCCAACTGCGTTGCCGTGGCATATAATGGCGCGCACGGATGATCCTCAGCGCTGGCACGAAAGTCGGTAGGTACGAGATTGAACTGCGGCTTGGCGCCGGCGGTATGGGTGAAGTATATCGCGCCCGCGACACCCGCCTTGACCGCCGCGTCGCCCTAAAGGTTCTTCCTCCGCATTTGTCGGAAAGCGCTGAAGCCAGGCAGCGCTTAGACCGCGAGGCGCGCACCATCTCCAGCCTGAGCCATCCAAACATTTGCCACCTCTACGATGTCGGCTCGCACGAGGGCACATATTTTTTGGTCATGGAGCTTCTGGAAGGCGAGACGCTCGCCGATCTCCTGGGCAAAGGGTTGCTGCCGGTCGAGTCGGTTTTGAAGTACGGGATCGAAATTTGTGAGGGACTGGAAAAAGCGCACCGGCATGGGATTGTGCATCGTGATCTGAAGCCGGCCAACATTTTTGTTACGCACGACGGCCATATCAAAATTCTGGATTTTGGCCTGGCCAAAGGGTTCACATCTCCGGGAGAGGTTGGCAGCGACGCGCAGACTCTCGCCAGCGAGATGAATCTCACCAGTCCGGGTACGGCGCTGGGAACGATCGCATATATGTCGCCGGAGCAGGCGCGCGGCGAAACCCTTGACGAGCGTAGCGATCTGTTCTCGCTTGGGGTAGTGTTGTACGAGACTTGCACTGGCAGGCGGGCCTTCGAGGGCGCAACCTCCGCTTTGATCTTCGATGCGATCCTGAACCGCCAGCCTCGACCCGCGACTGAGTTGAATCCGAATCTTCCGTACGCCTTCGGCAGCCTGCTGAACCGGCTTATGGCGAAGAACGCGCGCGATCGGTGCCAATCGGCGAGGGAAGTGCTTGAGGCCCTGCGTGAGATGGAACGCTCGCGGCAGGCCTCTTCGAGCGCCAAGGTAAGGGTGGGTCGGAGAATTCCTTCCATTGCGGTGCTTCCTTTCGCCAATCTCAGCGCCGATCCCGAGAACCAATATTTCAGCGACGGTCTGGCCGAGGAACTGACCAATGCCCTCTCCCGGCTTCAAGGTTTGCAGGTGGCGTCGAGGACCTCGGCCTTTCGCTTTCGCGACAGTAATGTCGACATTCGCGAGATCGGGCGTCAACTCAATGTTGAAGCGGTGGTCGAAGGCAGCGTGCGGCGGGCGGGCAAGCGCCTGCGAATCACCGCGCAACTGGTCAACGTAGGCGACGGGTATCACCTTTGGTCGGATCGCTATGATCGCGAAATCACCGACCTGTTTGAAATTCAGGATGAGATCACCGAAGCCATCGTGAAGATGCTGGAGCCGACCCTGGCCGGGCAACAGGCCCGGCTGACCCGGCGCCACTCCGAAAATCTCCAGGCCTATGAGTTGTATTTCAAAGGGCTGCGGTTGTGGGAGCAGCGGGGGGAAAGCGCGCTGCGAGCCGGACTGGAATGCTTCCGCGCTGCGGTTGAATTCGATCCGCAATATGCTCTTGCCTACGCCGGAATTGCCGATTCATACTCCATTCTTGCCGTGTATGGCTATGTTTCGATCAACGAAACGCGGCCGCGGGCTTTGGCCGCGGTGAATAAAGCCATGGAGCTGGATTCGTCGCTCGGCGAGGTTCATTATTCGACGGGCAACGTGATGGCGATTTTCGGACGCCGGCTGAGCGACGCGATACCGCACTTTCGGCGCGCCATCGACATCCAGCCACGATCGTCTTATTTCCACGCCTACCTGTGCCTCGTGCTTTCGGGACTCAATCGCGCGGATGAGGCAGTGGCTGAAGCTGCGCGCGCGACCGAACTCGATCCGCTTTCTCCTTTTATTTATGGCCTGACGGGTTTGAGTTTGAACGTCGCCAACCGGCAGGAGGAATCGATAAGGAACGCGGAACGCGCTCTGGAACTGCATCCCAATTTTGTCCTGGGCCTCTGGTCTCTGCACAAGGCGAAAGGCGCACTGGGCTGTTGGGAGGAGTCGATTGCGCTAGCCGAAAAGCTGGTTTCGATCGGCAGGCGTGCTCCTGTGTTCGTCGGACAGTTAGGACTGGCTTACGGGTTTTCCGGCCAGAAAGAAAAAGCGCGGCTGCTGCGTGAGGAGTTGCTGATGCGCCGCGCCGCCGGCGAATTTATCAGTCCTCCCGCTTTGCTTGCCATTGATGTCGGACTGGAAGATCAGCAAGCCGCCCATGACGATTTAGTCGCCTATATCGAGGATGGAGGAAATGGGTTCGGCGCCATGGTGATGCTCGGTCCTCACTTCTCCCGGCTCGCTACATATCCCAGTTGTATGGAAGTCATACAGAAAGTTGGCTTGCCGATATCAGGGGCCGCGCAGCCGTAGGACGCCGGAACACTTAACCGTATAGTCCGACCCTTCAGGCCGGAACACGGCGGCGCGACGAGCCGTTCCTTTCCCCAAACTGCGTAAGCTCGATAATACCGGTAGACAATGCGCCTTGCGCCAGAAACAACTTTCGGGCGGGCTCCCTTTCGAAGGAAAGCAATCCGGGCATGGCGGCTGCCATCGAGGCCAGTCCAAGATCGAGACTCCGGTGGGAGCGAAAACTGATTTCTTTGCCGGAGCGTCCGTCGTAGTCGGTAAGCAGGACGAGAGCCGTCTCTGCTCCCGCGCAAGCCAGTGCCGCAACCGCCGCGCGCCGGTTGCGCTTCCAGAACCATCCCGCGCCGGCAAGGTAAATCCCAATTCTCAAGCAATCGGCGGCGGCATGCGCCCTGGGAGAAAGCACCCGCGGCAGCGGTTTGGCGATCATTCTGGTTACGTTATTAAGACCTGGCATGGACGGCTCTCCTTAGGGGATTAGCGCAATTTGACAGCTGTTGGATGTTAACTCGCGGCGCTGCGTCTACGGGAAATTGTGATCAGGCTGCGATCAGGGGCTTGGCGGCCGATTCTCTTGATTGGAGAGTAGCAAGAAGCGATTATTATTCCGACCGGAGGGAAGACCGGACGCTTCCTGGTGACGGCAAACATGAGGTTCCTCACCGATCATAGCGGTTCGGAACGACAAAGTGCGGCAGAATGCATCTACGGCGTCCCATACAACTGCTTATACACACTCGCATTCCGCATGATGGCTTGCACGTACTCGCGCGTCTCCGTGAAGGGAATCGATTCCACGAATTCCTGCGGGTCCCGATACTTGCCTTGCGCCAGCCATTCTTCCACGCGGTCGGAGCCGGCGTTGTAAGCGGCGAGCGCGTACTCGAACGATCCAAACTTATCGACCATGCCGCGGAAATAGCGCGTGCCCAGTTGCAGGTTCACCGCCGGAGTGTATAACTGGCTGGCGCTAAAGCGCTTGAGCTTTACTTCTTTGGCCACGAGTTTGCCGGTTTTGGGCAGCAATTGCATCAGGCCGACAGCGTTGGCGCGGGAGACGGCATTGGGATTAAATTCCGACTCCTGCCGGATCAACGATGCGATTAAATAAGGATCGAGGCCATTGGCGGTGGCATTGCGCTTGAGGTCGGTCCAGAAGGCTTTAGGGAACAGCGCTTCCCAATATTTTCGCGGCAGGTCGGGAATGTCGAGCGCGAAATAGTTGGGCGCCGAGTGCTTCATGACCTCGATGGCCTGATCGTAGTGTCCGGTTTCGTCGTAGAGTTGCGCAGTTTCCGCCGGACCCCAACTGCCGCCATCGGTCGCGGCCGCCGCCTGCAATTCGCGCACTGCAAAATCAACTAGTCCACCGTTGCCCAGAAGTTCGGCTTTCTGCACGTGCAGTTCATCTGTCGGCGGCTCTGTCTCCGCCACTTTGCCGCCGCCATCCAGCGGAGGGATGCGGTCGAGCAGGGTGTATTGCGTGGTGGTATCGGAAGTAGCTGGAGGAAGTTGTTTGAGTCTTTGCCGGCCAAGCTCCGCGTAATAGAAGTTACGATAGCGGTCGGAAAGCTTCTGGTAGAACGCGCGAGCCATCAGTGGCTGGTTATCTTCTTCGGCGAGCCGCGCGCGCCAGTAGAGCGCCGCCGGAGTTTCCGCTCCCGCGGGATAGAGTGCGATCTGCTCGTCGAAGGCTTTCTTAGCCTCGTCGTTGCGTCCCTGGCGCAATGTGAGCCACGCGGCTTTCCAGTGAACATAAGAAGCGCGCGTGCCGGAAGGGAATCGCTGCTGGGCTTCGCGATAGGCGTCGAGCGCCTGATCGTATTCGTGGTGGACAAGATGCAGATTCGCCGCGGAGACCAGCGCTTGTTCCAGCCACGGACTGGACGGATCGGCGCTGCGGAGTTCGGCGACCGTGCGGTAGAAAGTGTCATTATCGTTTTCGGAGAAGGCGATCTGCCCCAATAAATACAGACGGTGTGCGTTCGCCTCGCCGGTCGTGTTGCCCAGTAATGCCAGGGCTAACTTGGCCTCGCGGTTCCGGCCGCAGCGATGCAGCGCGTCGGCCAGGGCGAGCTGCAGCCCGGGTTTTTCCGCCGCGCCCGCTTCGTTCGCCAGCGTCCGATACTCGTCGGCCGCGTCGGCGTAGCGGCGGCGAGTCATCAGCGCATCGGCGCGAGTTTTGAGTTGAGTCGCCGTCGGCGCGGGCACAGCGGCCAACTTTTTCAGTGCGGCATAGGCGGCGTCGGCTTCAACCGCCGTCGGCATCGTGTAATAGATGTTGGCCAGCGTCTCGGCTGCTTTGGCGGGCTGGCCGGAGGCCGCGTAGGCGCGGCCTAAGGCGAATTCAAGGTCGGAGCGAACTGGGGAACGGATTGCTTCCAGCTGGGCTACGGCCTCGGCCGCCTGCCCTTCAAGAAGCAGGCCGTCGGCATAGCTGACGGCGGCATCCCGCGTGAGCAAAGAGTCGGGATGCGATTTCGCAAAGTCGGCCAGATTCGACAACGCTTCCGCCGTGTGCCCGGTCTGCAGGTACGATGTGCCGAGATAGTAAGCAACGTAATCGCCAAGATCTCCGGCATGCGGCTTGGCCCGGTTTAAGGGATCGATTGCCTTGGCATAGTCGCGGTCGAGCACGTGCGCGTAGCCTGCGACCAGCCATGCCAGCGCTCCGGCATCCTGACTGGCGTGGCCGCGAGCAAAGGCTTCGACTCCAGCATAGGCCGCAGGCGAGCGATCCTGAAGTAGCTGCTGCGCCATGGGACGTAAACTGGTTGAAGCGACAAAGGCTTGCCGCATGCGGCGAACCCGCGGCGAGATCGGGCGCCGCTTGTGCGCCGCCGGCCGAGCTTTCGCGCCCGCCGCTGGCGCCCTCTTCGGGGTAGTCGCAGCGGGAGACTTCGCCGTCTTGCCGGTTTTGGCGCTCGAGGGCGGCTGGGAACCCTGCTTCGACGGAGCGCCCTGTGGTTGAACTTGAGAGGATCCCTGCGCCGATTGCGGCCGTACTTCTGAGCGCAAAAGTGGCAAGGCGAAGAACGGGTAGTGAAGGATAACTACCAGCGCCCACAACCATTTCGAACCTGATCGCACTACTTTATTTCGAGGAGACACGCTACTGCCAGAACCTTGCCGCGCCTTGTCTTTAAGCTTTATCCGGTCAACCCAGGCGGCGGAAATTCGCACCCATAATGGAAACGTCATCTTCCGCCAGACTGCGCAGCAACTCATGCTGAAAATAGTCGCCGCTGGCGGCCGCGGTGTTGCCATAACGCTTCTGGAATGTGCCGCGGCTTTTCTCAATATCTTCCTTGAGCCGGTCATACAAATCTTTGTTGCGCCGGCCTTCCGCAACCTTAGCCTGATTGTAGAGCTTGATTTCATCCACCAACAGGCGCGCGAAGCGCTGCGCTTTGCGATGGACGTCGGCATCTTCGGGCGATAGTCCAGCTAAAGGATCTGCAGCAATCGCCGGGGCGGCTGCGCTGGCTGCATGGGCCGAAGCTACTTCCACGACCTCGGCTGCGGTTTCAGGCTCCGGAATGCGCGCGGTGTGTTTGGGTGCGTGCGAGGCGAAAGGGTCGGAGAATGAAGAAACAGTTGGTACCGGCGCAGGCGCGCTCTCCGCGCGGATCCCGGCGCCATCGTCTTTTGCCGCCTGTTTGCGCAGCGAAGCGACTTCGAGCCACGCACTCGTTGCCATGACCAGCAATTCGAGCGCGTTGGAATCCAGGTTGCCGCTGTCGCCGCCGTCGGCATAAACCAGCGCTGCCACTTTATCTTTGAGAGCGAGCGGCAACACCAGCACCTGCTCGTTGGACGGCCCGCCAAACTGTTCCACGAAGGGCGCGCCCATCTCCGCGATGTTACCCGGAGTCGGTACCCGGTTCTGATAGCTGTGAGCGACCGGACTGGCCGTGAGATCCAGCGCAAAATCTTTGACACTTTCGTCGTCGCCAAATCCGCGGGCTTGCCATCCCGATGCCGCTCCCGCCTTCACCACGAACAATGCGACGCGCGCGCAGTATCCGCTGGCCGCATCGAGCAGGGCGCGCAGAATTTCTTTCTGCGTGGACCCCGCGTGGATACTGGATACGGCCTGCACCAGAGCAGCGGAATCCACGGGGAAACCGGCCGAGCCATCGGCTGCGGGAGCAGGCATCTCGTCCAATATCTGCCGCGCGATCTGCGATTGGATTTGCGGAATCTGCGCTTGCAAGGCTTGAGATACGGCACTTTCGACAACATGCCGAACCTCACATTCGCGAGCATTGCCCTGCCGCGCTTCTTTCTCTCGTGCAATGCGCTGTTCTGCCATGCGGAAACTTTATTCCCTTCGCACCGTCCGGGCTGGGGATACGCCGGAGCTGAGGACCTAAATGCTGATTATACGGCACTTGTGGGAGCGCCCCAGAGTACGCAAGGACGTGTTCGACCGCGTACCGCCCGCCTCTTCCGACTCTATAGCAAGTCCCCAGTCTGCGGAACCGCAAACCGATTGGGCAAACACCGAGGTTACCAAGTAGAATAACAGTTTAGTTTCCCAGTTACCGCGGTTCGCGTTCCGCAAAATACTGCATCGCCGAAACAATGGCAACCATCCAAAACAAAGTAGAGGGGCCTGTAACCGACGAGCTCGCGTTGGTGCAGGCGGCGAAGCGAGGCGACGACTCGGCCTTCGAAGAGCTGGTTCGCCGCTACGACCGCAACGTTTTCCGGATTGCGCAGCACATCACGCAGAACCGCGAGGATGCCGAAGATGTGGTGCAGGAAGCGTTCCTCAAGGCGTACAGCAACCTGGCCAAGTTTCAGGAGCAGTCGAAGTTTTATACCTGGCTGGTGCGCATAGCGGTCAACGAAGCGTTGATGAAGTTGCGGCGCAAGAAACCGGAACGAACGGTTTCGCTGGACGAAGATATCAAGACGGAAGATGATTCGCTTCCGCGAGAGATTGCGGATTGGAGCCCCAATCCCGAACAGCAGTACACGCAGGCTGAATTGCGTGAGATTTTGAGCAAGACCATCCAGGGCCTTCCCCCGGGCTTCCGGACGGTGTTCGTGCTGCGAGATGTGGAGGGACTGTCCACGGAAGAAACCGCGGCCGCGTTGGAGTTGAGCGTTCCGGCGGTGAAATCGCGGCTGTTGCGGGCCCGCCTGCAGCTCCGGGAGCGGTTGGGACGGTTTTTCCAGAGGCGTGAGAATGGAGATCACAAGCATGAAAGCGGAGATGTTAACCAGTGAAATGCTCTGAGTTTTTGCACGAGCTTACAAATTACCTGGACGGGGTCCTCGACGAAAACACAAAAGTCGAGTTGGAGAATCATCTTTCCTGGTGCCATAACTGCTACGTGGTGTGCGACACCACGAAAAAGACTATCGAGATTTACCGTGACTCGCAGCTTTATGAGTTGCCCGAAGACCTTCGCACGAACCTGCGTTCGGCCATCATGAAGAAATGCCAGCAGCACAAGAAGCGCGGGCCTGAGAGCGTATAGCTTTTCCTTTCCCCCTTGCATTCTTCCCAATGGTCACGATTTCTCCCAAATAATCATGTGGGCAAACCGCCCTCGGGCAAACTGAGGGCTGTCCATCGAGCATGACTCGATTGTTGCTAGGGCAGCTTAAAGACAATGGTGATTTCCCGCTGTACAGGGGTTGGGCTGCCATTGAGGAAGGTGGGCGTATAGCGCCACTGGCGCACCGCTGCAACCGCGGATGCTGCTAAAACCGGCTGACCACGAACTATCTGGACCCCGTTCACGGTCCCATCTTCGGCGATGGAAGCGGTGAGATTGACGGATCCTTCCAGTCGCTTAGCCAGAGCTTCCGGCGGATACTGCGGCGTGACTTTGTGAATGAGATTCGCCTGAGTGACACCCTGGGAGACTCGCACGTCGAGCGTGGGCACGCCCGGCGCAGTTGATATCACGCTCGTTAGACTGTCGTTTTTTTCTGGCCTGTCCGCCGTCGCCAGCACGACCGTGGGAGGGGCTTCGACCGTAGAGGGAACGACTTCACTGCCCCTGCTACTGCTTCCTGCCGATGAGTTGGCCGGCCGCCGGGGCATGAATGTGCTCCGGCTGGACCCGGTTCCGGGCTGAATACCGGGGCTGGGTGCTGGCAGCTTCTCAGTACTGGCCGCACTCCTGACGACGTTTCCGGCAGGGGATCCTTCCGCCCGAGTTTTTGACGACCCGTCAGTCAACGCCCGACCAGCCAGCGCTCGATCATTCAACGACCGATCATTCAGGAAGGTTGGGGAAGGTTTCGGTTCAGGCGCGTCGGAAGAAGGTGTTGGAATCGGCGCTGCGTAAGGCTTTGCAGGTTGCTGGCTGGCGGCGGATTCATCCGCCGACTCGCGCCAGCTTGCCCAGATCACGGCGGAAAGCAGTGCGAGGGCGAGAATTCCGGCAAGGACCCCGACGTTCGGCCGAAATTTGCGCGCTGCATGCCAAATTCGCGATGTAGATTTCAGGTCGTGAACGACAGAAAAAGTGGAAGTTCGCGTGGGCAAGCTACGCGTCGGCGCGAGGATTGCATTCGCCGCGGGCGCTGGCGCGGCCTTAGTCTGGCCATACTTGGCTTTGAACTCCTGCTCATATGCGTCCTCGACAATTCTCGCCAGATCCTTCAACCAGTCGATTTGCTCATGAGTGAAAGCGCTTGCATTCCCGGAAAACGCTTCCAGGATTCCGACAGTTATGACGTTATAGCGCACCGGAACTGCGGCAATCGAACGGATTCCCAGAAGACGGCAAACCTCAGGCTCTACCCGGTCATCTGATTGCGTGTCGTCACAGAGCAGGGGAATGGAAGTGCGGAGGCATTCACCGGAAAGGCCGGAATCGGCGCTCAGCGCAACCCCCAATTCAGGGGCAATGTCGCCGCTGCGTGCGCGGCAGATCACCAGACCGTTGGTTCGCAGGGCGATGGCAATTCCATGGGCGCCCGTGAGGATGCGTGCGCTGTCGGCAGCGGCGCGAAAAATCGCATCAGGAGTATGGGTTCCCGACGACAATGCGTCGTGCAGTGTCTTCAGAAGAAATGCCGCGCTGGATTGCTGAATCGCCTGGGAGCTGGCAGTGGGCGAATCTGCGGGCGGACGACCGGATGCGCCGGATTCCGTGGGGGATAGGAGCGGCAAATGAGCCATCTCGGACTCTTTCGAAGCCAATGCCAATTGAGGGTAAGAATGCGGCCAGAGACGAAAGCAGCGGCAAATCGATTGGCTGAAAGTCTGACGTAAAGAAATGGCGATGTCAATTGAAAAATGCAGTGAAACACCGTACGGGAGTGGACATTTGCGTTTGAGCGTACTTTGCGGCTTTTCCGCCTGCGCCTGCGCTGAGGCGGTATAATGAAACGGGCCGCCCAGGGTGGGCTATGAATTCTGGTCGCGTGAATACGCTTTTCGTTCTTGGCAGCTGTGCCGTAATTCTTCTTGCCTTGCAGGGCGTCGCGCAGACGTCAAATTCCTCCTCTCCCGCGCCCGCCTTGGGAACCGCGCCGGACTCATCCTCTTCTTCAGAGCCATCGCCAACTCCGTCGATTCCTGCGAACGCCCCGCATATCGCCCGGCAGACACGTTTGGAAATCATTCGCGACTTTGAAACCCAGCTGGTGTATGCTCGCACCGCTTTTCCCATGGGAACGAAAGGTCTGCAACTGAAGCAGGGCACGATCACTCCCAACGGCGAGGAGTTGCGGCAAGCGCTGGCGGTGTTCGGACCGGCGATTAAGCCCGGCGATCCAGCGCACATCTCGCTGGTGCAGATCAAAGACGGCTACATTCACTTCGAGATTAATGGCGGTCCGATTCGGCACAAGAAGTGGTATCAGCGCGTCGAGATTTCGGGAACTGGCGGAACTGCAACTCCCACCCGCCCTGACGACCCCGAACGCAACCCTCATGGTTCATTCGTAAATCTTTATTTCGACAAGTACGTTCCGGAATTGACGCCGCAGCAGTTGCGGTCGTTGCTCTATCCCGTGCTCGATTTCAATTCGCGGAATTCAGAGCAGGCCTACTTGGAAACTGTGCCTCCCAAAGTCAAAGAGGCGATCCAGGCCCACAACGTGTTGGTTGGAATGAATTCCGAAATGGTGGTACGCGCCAAGGGCAAACCACCCAAGAAGGTGCGGGAGCGGGATGACGAGATCGAATACGAAGAATGGATTTACGGCGAGCCTCCCGCCGATGTGGATTTCGTCCGTCTCGTCGGCGATGAAGTGGTGCGGGTCGAGACCATGAAAGTGGGGGGACAAAAAGTCGTCCGCACCGAGAAAGAAGTCATCCTCGAGCCCACGGACAAAGATAAAGAGGCAAAGTCGGCGCCGGCGGAAAAACCGGCTATCGCTCCCACCCTGCGGCGGCCAGGAGAAGCTCCCATCGACGTGCCCACGCCAGCCCATGGAGCCGCCCCGCCTCCGCCACGGCAGCCGCCCCCACCAGATCAGCAGCCCGGAGGCCCCCCGGGGCTTCTCGCCACTCTTTCACTCTAGTTACTTCGCAGCCCGCGTTTTAGTTCCGGCGATGGCCCGGCTTTCTGTTTGTCACTAAAGCCGCCCCCGGCGAAGGCGAGATGCCGGCGCTGGTGCCGGGGGCGTTCTTCACCCTCCATCCGGTAGAATCGACGTGCATGCCCACCGCTATCCAATGCCGCGATCTGCGCAAGACCTACGACGGCAAGATCGAAGCCGTGCGCGGCCTGAATCTCGAAATCCAAACCGGCGAGTGCTTCGGGCTATTAGGGCCGAACGGGGCAGGGAAGACTACGACCATCGAAATACTCGAAGGCCTGCTGGAGCCGACTTCCGGCGAAGTTTCGATCCTTGGCCACTCCTGGCGCGAGAATGCACGGGAGATGCGCGAGTGGCTGGGAATTTCTCTGCAGGAAACCCGGCTTTCCGAGAAACTTTCCGTACGCGAGACCGTCGAACTCTTTGCCAGCTTCTATCGCGAGCCGCGATCGTCCGCTGAAGTGCTGGAGCAGTTGCAGCTTACGGAAAAAGCCGACGCCTGGGTGGGGAAGCTCTCTGGCGGGCAAAGGCAGCGGCTGGCGGTGGCGACGGCGCTGGTGTGCAATCCGAAGATTTTGTTTCTGGATGAGCCTACTACCGGACTCGATCCGCAGAGCCGGCGGCAATTGTGGGATATCGTGCGCGAGTTTCAGCGCGGCGGCGGTACCGTGCTGCTGACCACGCATTACATGGACGAAGCCGAACGGTTGTGCGACCGGCTGGCGATTGTGGATCATGGGCAGATCATCGCCGAAGGTTCGCCCTCGGATTTGATCGAGCGGCTGGGCGGGCATCACGTTGTGGAATTTTCGGTTTCCGCAATCACACGCGGAAATTATGACGGCGCGGCGCTGGAGGCGTGGCGCGAGCTGCCGAGCGTCGAGTCCGTGCGCGAGGATGACGGTATGTTGTCACTCAGCGTGCGAGAGCCGCACTTGACCATTCCGGCGTTGCTGGACGCCGTAAGACGCCAGGGATCTGACTTGCAGCACTTAAGCACGCGCCAGGCAAGTTTGGAGGACGTGTTCGTAAGGCTGACGGGAAGACATTTGCGGGAAGAATAACTTAAGAGGTGAAAAGGTGCGCACAAGTGTAGATGGAAAACTCGGGTACTTGTTTCCTGGGCTGATAACCGTGCTCATAACTTTGAGCGTGGTGTTTTTCGGGCAGATCGCGCTCTCTCAGGCTTCGCCCGGGGGTTCGACCGGTTTTCCCGCCCTCGATCAATGGAAGAGCGCCGTAATCGCCGGCGATGCAGCGGCTCTGAAGGCGTTTTATAGCGCCGATCCAGCCGCCGAGATCGACGCGAACGGCGCGAAATCCGGCGTCGACGCCGACGTGAATTTCTGGCTGGGCCTGAAGGCGCGCAGTTTGAAGTTGGAAATCGTGCGGTTGAAGCAAAGGCCCGGCGCCGAAAGCGTAATTTTTAAGGCCGAAGTGCAGACGGCGAATGGCTCAAGCGTGAACGTGACCGATGCTCAGGGCTGGCAAAAGCAAGGCAATCAGTGGCGAATCATTGGCGTTGAAAGAACGGATGCGCCCCACCTGAACCAGCCGTCCGACATGAAGAAGGATATTTATCCGTCGAATGCGGATGCCCACGCCGAAATAAAAGAGGCCGAAGAGAAAGCCGCAACCTCGCACAAACGCGTGCTCCTTGTCTTCGGCGCGAACTGGTGCTACGACTGCCACGTGCTCGACCTGGCCTTTCATCGGCCGGATTTCGCCTCTGCCATCGCAGGCTATGAAGTCGTGCATGTAGATATCGGCGATGATGGCAAGAAGAACGCGGATGTAGCCCGGGAGTTTCAAACGCCGCTGGATAAAGGCATACCAGCGCTTGCCGTAGTCGACAGCGACGGCAAAGTCGTAGTCAGCCAGAAGAACGGCGAATTCGAAGATGCGCGTTCCCTGACCCCCGAAGCCGTGCTCGAATTCCTGAATAAGTGGAAACCTGAAGCGCGATAGTAAGGCGCGACAGGCAAGAAAGATAGGCGAAAAGCATGAGTGTTGCAGAACAAACGCCAGTGATAGAACGGAAGCTTCCGGGGAAGCACCCGACGCGCCGGAACGGGCGTTGGTCCGGATATCGTCATCTTCTGATGGCGCGCATGCTCGAGTTGAAGCGCGAGCCGGAGGTTGTCTTCTGGGTATTCGTGTTTCCCCTGCTACTGGCGACGGGTCTCGGAATTGCGTTTCGCAACAAACCCAGCGAGGCTGCGCCAGTGGTCATCGTCGCTGGACGGGGCGCCCAAAGCGCGGAGGCGCTCTTGCAGAGTTCGCCGCAGCGCGATCATTTCAAAGTCGAGGTGCGGGACGAGCAAGCGGCGCGCAAGGGATTCCGGTTAGGCAAATATGATCTGGTGATCGAAGCGGAGGCCCCAGGAACAATTCGCTACCTTTACGATCCGGCGCGTCCGGAGAGCGTGCTCGCCCGCGCTGAAGCAGACCAGGCGCTACAGGCGGCAGCGGGGCGCAAGGATGTGATTGCAACCAGCGAGGCGATTTCCTCCGAGCCGGGTTCGCGCTACATCGATTTTCTCATTCCCGGATTGCTGGGCATGAACCTGATGAATTCCGGGATGTGGGGCATCGGATTCGCCCTGGTGGATATGCGCCAGCGCAAGCTCCTGAAGCGCTTCGTAGGCACCCCCATGCGGCGGGGAGATTTTCTGCTGGCTCTGCTGTCAAGCCGCCTGGTATTGATGATCATTGAGATTGGATTGCTTCTGACCCTGGGTGTCATCGTCTTCCACATGAAAGTGCTGGGATCGATATTCGCCATCGTGCTGCTCGGGTCTCTCGGCGCAATCTGCTTTGGCGGAATCGGGTTATTGACCGCCAGCCGCGCACAGAAGATTGAGAGTGTAAGCGGGCTGATGAATTTAGTGATGATGCCGATGTGGATTTTTTCCGGCGTCTTCTTCTCCTACGAGCGTTTTCCCGCCGCCATTCAACCCTTCATTAAGGCGCTGCCCCTCACCGCTCTCAACGATGCGCTGAGAGCCAGCATTCTGGAAGGCACGCCGCTCCTCAATCAGTGGCCGCGCTTGCTGCTGATGGGTTTGTGGGGGGCGATTTCGTTCGCCCTGGCGCTGAGGTGGTTTCGCTGGACTTAGTGTGAGCCGGCCGTGCCGTCATCTTTCTAACAACCTTGCTTCCCGAAGTTGGCCTCGTCCGCAAGACTTGGGAGAAGTTACGAACGAGGCCGGCCGCGGTGCTTGCGAAAGCATTTCTGCAGTTACTTCTCTACCTTGGCGGCGGCCTTTCGGACCTTCGCCCAGCGTAGTCTCTGCGCCTCGGCAATTCGGGCCCGGGCTTCTTTGCTCAAGACATGAGCTGTCCTGAGCTTCTTCCCGCCGGAATAACCGAGAGCACTCAGTGCTTTCCCTATTTTTCCCAGCTCAGCTTCAAGACGGGAATACTCCTTCTGTAGGGAAGCGACTACTACTTTGTTCATCATCATCAATACCCCCTTGCCCGATAAGGTAACACGACCGGACCTTATTTAAAGTGCATTAGAGACTGACTTTAAGTCAGATAAACCCAGATTGTTTCGAATGCGGGAATACCGCACAGATCAGGAAACAGCGCTTGACGTTATGCCGATTGTAGACAGGTGGCGGGGCGGCTGGCGGAGGTGTCGATTCAGTGCAATGATTCAACGCTAGTGAATGCGAATCAGCAGAAAACAAAGCAACATAGTAATCCATGAAGATTAAAACTGCTGAGTTCTTCGGGAGTTGACGCTGATCTAATTTAGCGTTCCTGGTCTTTGTCCCGAGTTTCCTCTCGGAACAGACGCCCTACCTTTTGGGGCAATCCATTAGGCATCAACCAAAGCGCAATGAGGATTATCGCGATGAGAATACCTGGTACTCGCATGACGCAAGTATGTTGCGTCAGGTCGTTTGCCGCGCCTGCTGCACCATTTCCACCAGAACCTTACGAGCTTCCCCGGAACTCCGCACCTCGCGCAGAAACCCGATGCGGGCACCTTTCACGCCTTCCTGCGTCTTCAAACGCAAGTGGAACCCTAACCTATCGACCGCAGTCATGGCCGCCTCCTGCGATTCGGTGCCGGCACTGAATCGGGCCAGCAGGACAAGAGCGTCTTTGTGGTCGGCATTCATGTGTTCGATGATCGCGGCGGAGGCATCGGCGAGCGGGTCGGGCTGGGCCTGTTCGTACTCGGAGGCCTGCACCCAGCCCATAACCCCGAAACCGCCCACATAGTAAACGTCCAGCACATCCATCCGGTAGAAAGAAAAATCCTCAAAGTCCACCCAGTATTTACTGTTGGCATAGCGCTCGAGATATAAACTGCGGGCCTCCGCGATCTCGGATTTGAGTATGGGCAGAACATTTCCCACGAGAGTCACTCTCGCTGCGCCCAGCGGATCGTTGCCGGCATCGGGCTGGGTCACGAGCAGGCTCGATCGGGGATCGGCTTGCAGATTTTGCGTGTGCATGGCCATGGTGCTGATGAGGAAAATAGCGCGCCCGTCCGCGTCCAAGCCATACGGCATCACCGAGCCAAAGGGAAACCCAGGCTGTTTGCGCGAAACGGTAGAAAGGCTGCCAACCCGGCCCGTGTAGACCAGAGTGCGCGCGCGTTCGGAAAATGAGGGCTCGGGGATGGGAGGCTTATCGGAAACCGGCGCAGGCCCCGCGTGTTTTCTGGTCGATGGAGTGGTCAAGGATTCCTCGCAGCAGTTTAACAGCCAGGTGGCTTAGAGATTGGCTCACGCCCTTCCGAATTCTTTGGGAAATTTAGAACCTGCCCTGAGCCTATCGGTGGGGCGGAGATTTTCGCTTCGGTTTCGGCTTGTTCGTCGTCTTGCTCTTGCCCTTGAGATTGAGCGCGACGGCAGCACGGATCAGATCCTTTAAGGCCGCCTCGTTGACCTTCTCGCCTTCATGGATGTCAATGGCACGCCTCACGTTCCCCTCCAGGCTGGAGTTGAATAGACCTTTGGGGTCCTTCAACGCAGCTCCCTTTGCAAATGTCATCTTGACAACGTTCTTGTAGGTCTCTCCCGTGCATACGATGCCGTCGTGGGAAAAAACTGGAGTTCCCGGCGACGTCGCCCTCACCCACTTCCTCTCTTCCACGATCTCAGGGTCTGCCTCGTGTATGATGTCGCGCATCTTAGCGAGCGTCTTCCCGCGCCAGTCCCCAAGTTCCTTGATCTTCTGATCGATGAATGCAGAGGCAGACTCCGTCGGGGCCATTGCTTTCATGAACACCTCCAACTCTCTCAACTAATCTAGCTGCGCTCGGCGGACTCTGCAACCTCCGCCCGGATGATTCGAAGGAAATTGGGTGGGGATGCTAAACAGCCAGCGGAAACGTCCGGTCCGTCCCCGAACTTCTCCTGGTCGTAAGGTCAAAAGTTCCTTCGAAGCGGAGCTTGGATGAGACACATTTGCGGAAGTCTCTTTAAAGTTTGGTTACGGGATCATCAATTCGTAGACTACCCCTTTGTTATGGGTGCCTCCGTCGTTCGTTACTCCATACAATTTGTTTCCATTGCCGATCAGGGCGCGAGGGTATGCGCCATCTGGGCCCATGAATGTGTGAATAACCGGGGCCAGGCGGGTACAGTTCACCCGCCTGTCGCAGCTTCAGACCGGCGATCAAGATTTAGGAACTAAGGCCGCACCGCCTTCTGTCATTGATCAAGGTGCGGCCCCGTCGCTTCCTTTAGCTGTTCAACGGAACGTAGGTGACTGCACCCGTGTCGCCGTCCAGAATCTCTTCTGCCGGGAACCAGTAGATTTCTTCGTTTCCATCGTCATCGACATAGGAATAACCGATTTCTACCGTGCCCATGTCCGTGTCTTGAGGCAAAGCAAACGCGGCGTAGGTGAGGTGCGAACGCGTCGCCTGCACCATTTTCTTGTTGCTCTTGTACTTCTTGACGGGAATCTGTCCCCGGGTGTCGTGCGCGACGTGGAAGGCGGCAATCTTCCCGCCCTTGCTTTCGACTGACGCGGTGTAATGTCCTTTTTTCTCGATGTCATGGTGCCCGTCAGTTTTGAGCTTGGCAGCGACTAGCCGGTGGGCGTCGTGATGGTTTTGCTTCTTAGCTGCTACTGCAAATGCAACGCTGCCCATCGCTAACAGACTAAACGCAATAACGATGGCCGCGGGAACCCGGTTCCTGTTCATGTCAGTCTCCAGTTGAATACGATTTGAAACCCGAGCGTAACATGGATGCTTCTAAATCATAAGGAGGTTGGCTGGGGGTAAATTCGTTTTGAGGCGCGATGCTGCGTGAACTGTTTCATGGGTTACCACCTCCGTCCGAACAAACCGCTCGCGCAGGCATTTCCGCCTCCCGTTATTTGTCGGCAATGCGACGGATGGTTACCCTGCCTTGCCTTTGCCTGGCAACCTGCCGCGCCCGCCGCCCTCAACGCCCAATCGAGGTCGAGAGCCCTCTACTTCCGAAAATAACTGCTGATCGCTTCTGCCTGACTGCGAGTAACTACTGCCGACAGCGCCGCCGCATCCGCCTGTTTCACGGCCTGCAAGCTCCCAAAATGTTCGAGCAGCCGCCGCGTTGTGCTTTCACCGACGCCTGGGATCTCCCTTAACTCGGTGGAACGGTCGCGCATCTGCCGGCGTTTGCGATGAAAGGTCACAGCGAAGCGGTGGGCTTCATCGCGAATGAGTTGAATCAGGTGCAGCACCGGAGAGTGGTGATCGAGTGCGACCGGATCTCTCTCCTGTCCGTAGACGTATAGAATCTCTTCACGCTTAGCGATGGCGGCGAGCGGCTGGTTGATGATCTCAAGCGACTCCAGCGCTTCGGCTGCGGCGTGCAACTGTCCTAAGCCGCCGTCGATCAGCACGAGGCTGGGCATCGGCTTTTTTTCCTCCTGCACACGCTTGTAGCGGCGCGTGACCACCTCGCGCATGGAAGCGAAATCGTCGACGCCCTCTACTGTGCGAATGATGAACTTGCGATAATCCGATTTTTTCATCTTGCCGTCTTCCCACACCACCATCGAGGCCACGGTCTCGGCTCCCTGGATATGGGAGATGTCGAAGCATTCGATGCGCTTGGGGAGTTCGGGCAGGCCGATCGCTTCCTGCAGTTCTTCCTGAATCTTGCGGGCGTTGGGTTTGAGCACGCGAAAGCGCTGATCGTAGGACTGCTTGGCGTTGTTGCCGGCGAGATCGATGAGCGATCGCTTGTCGCCGCGCTGGGGGACGAGAATGTGAACCCGTGCTGCGCGGGGATTGTTACCGGCGCTTTGCTCGGAGAGCAGATCTTCCAGCGCTTCCCGGTCTTCAAAATCCACTGGTATGTAGAGATTGCGCGGTACGTAGGGCTGGCCGATGTAGAGCTGCTTGAGCAGGGCGGAGAAGAATTCGCCGGGATGGAATTGTTCATGTGGGGACAGCCGCCCCCGGCTGTCCGTGCCGAGAGTAGCTCGGCTCTTCTCCTCGGAACTTGTCGCCGTCTCTCGGACTGGCGAGCTTCGCTCGACTGGACAGCCGGGGGCGGCTGTCTCCACATGGTCCGTACTGGTTCCGTCATCGGCGCTCATCGCCGGCTCCGTGCCGAATTCCGGCAGGTCTTCCCAGAAGAATTCGCGGCGATCGACCATCTTCCCGGCGCGCATGTGAAAAAGATTTACAGCCAACATGCCATTTTCGTAGTGATAACCGAAGACATCCGCATCGTCGCCTTCGGCGGCGGCAATGCGCTGGCGCTCCTGCAACTGCTCGACAGTCGAAATCAAATCGCGATAGCGGGCGGCGCGCTCGTACTCCTGCTCGGCGGCGGCCTGCTCCATGCGCTCGCGCAAGGAGCGGCTCAGATCGGTGGGGCGGCCTTCGAGAAACAGTTTCACGTCACGCACCGCTTCCTGATAAGCCTCTGGTGTGGTCAGCGCCTGAACGCAGGGGCCCAGGCATCGCTTGATGTAATACTGCAGACAAGGACGCGGATGGAAACGCGTCAGGTCCACTTTGCAGGAGGGAATCAGAAAATTGCGATGGATCAGGTCGACAATGCGATAAGCGAGATTGGCAGGGAAGTACGGTCCGTAGTAAGCGCTGCCATCCTTGCGCAGACGCCGTGTGACGTAAACCCGCGGCCAGCGTTCGCCCAGCGTGAGCTTTACGTAGGGATAGGTTTTGTCGTCACGCAGAAGGATGTTGAAGCGCGGCTTGCGCTGCTTAATGAGATTGTTTTCGAGCGCCAGAGCCTCTTTATTGTTGGCGACGACGATGTAGTCGACATCGACCGCCTCGCGCACCAGGGTGCCGGTTTTCGCGTCCTCCCAGCGGCCCTCGTGAAAGTAGCTGGCCACTCGGCTGCGAAGATTCTTGGCCTTGCCCACATAGATGACGTCGCCTTCGGCGTTCTTATAAAGGTAAACGCCGGGCTCGGTGGGGATGGTGCGGATTTTCTGAGGAAGATCCATCAGTTCGAGACGATGTTTGTATTTTATTCGATGAAGAAGACGTCAGGCCGGTTCGGATGGGCGCAATTAGCGGCCCTCGCGATTTCTCTTCGAAGAGGCGATTCTCGCACCGATGGGAGCCTGACGATCACGCCGGCGCAGTGTATAAAATTTCCATTCCTCACGTCCGTTTGCCCAAGGCGCTGCCCGCAAGGCTTTCCAGCCCACAACAAGGATGACAGCGCAAGCTATTGAAAACGTATATACTTAAAGACAGCGTTTCGGTGTTACGAAACTGGCACGTCCCGTGCACAAGCGTATGTGGGATTGGTCAGCTTTGTTCCCAGGATTCTAGAAATTCCGCGCGCGGCAGAGCCGGTTCGCGCTGAGACAAGAGATAGGAGCCTCACCCAATATGACTCGCACTTCGTTAGCGATTTTCCTCGCAGTAAGCATGGCCGCGACGGTCGGCTGCACCAGCAAGAACTACGTGAAGCAGCAGACCACACCGCTGATTAACAAAACCAACGAACTCGACGACATGACGGCCAAGAACAGCAAGGACATCAAAGACGTCGATGCCCGCGCTCAAGCCGGCATTCAGGCGGTAAACGCCAAGACCGCCGATGTTGAACAGAAGGCGCAGGCGGCTAATCAGTCAGCCACCGCAGCGCAGCAGACCGCCGATACGGCCAACAGCCGCGTGGGCGTACTGACTAATACCGTCGCCAACCTCGATAACTACCGGCCGGTGGCTGAGACGTCGGTAAAGTTCGCCTTCAACCGGGACAACCTCACGCCCAAAGCAAAAGAAGCGCTCGATCAACTGGCGGGGCAAATTTCCAGCACCAAAGGTTACATTATTGCGCTTGAAGGCAGCACGGACTCGGTGGGTTCGGCGGATTACAACTACGATCTGAGCCAACGCCGGGCTAATTCGGTGATCCAGTATCTGGCCACGAAGTACAACGTCCCGGCCCACAAAATTTATGTGATCGGATTGGGCAAGGACAAGCCGGTCGAGTCGAATAAGACCCGCGAAGGGCGTGCCGGCAATCGCCGCGTCGATGTTCGCCTGATGACAAACACGGTGGGCGATACGAGCCAGCCGACAACACCGCCGACCGCGGGCCAGAATAACCCGTCGTCGATGTAAGGCTCATCTATAAAAGCTGGGTAGCGCAGGCACGATGCCGGCGCTCCTGCCTCCTCCCCAGGAGGATTCGCCAAGCAGGCCGCTCAACCCTCCCCTGAGCGGCCTATTTTTTTTGATGGCAGAATCGGGTCCGCAGAGTTATGCCCGTAACGGTAAAATGAAACTATGCCTCGCAGCGGTTGGTTGGGTTTGCTTTTAGCGACGAGTATTGTCTGGGCGCAGCAGGGCCAGCCTCCGTCAGCGCCGCCCTCTGTTCCGGGGCAGAGTTCTTCCCCTGGATCGGATCAACCCGGTTCGAATCAAAATGCTCCCACTCCCGCGGGCGATGGTGCGGCGCCAGATGCGGAATCTTCGAAGGCCCCGCGCCCATCGAAGATGGCGCCGCCGCGCTCCGACCGCGTGCAGGTCGACGATCTCGGCTCCGCTGCCGGTCAAAGTTCCAGCAAAGATACGCAGGTGGATTTGAGTCCTCCCGTGGATGACTCCAAAGCACACCCGCAGAGTTCGGCTGCGGTGGCCGACGCTGAAGCTCAAGCGCTCAGCAGCGGCGTCACGGAATTTCGTACCTGGGATCCTCACAAGGCGGCGAAAGATGTAGAGGTCGGCGACTTTTACTTCAAGCGCAGGAACTACCGCGCGGCCGAGGAGCGCTATCGCGACGCGCTTCGTTACAAGGACAATGACGCTATAGCGACGATCCGGTTGGCGGTGTGTCTGGAGAAACTGGGTATTCTGGACGACGCCCGGGCCGAGTACGAGAGCTACCTGAAGATTCTTCCGCACGGTCCGCAGGCCGCCGAGGCGCAGAAGTCCCTGGACCGTTTGAGGGGCGAAACTGCACCCAAACCGCAGCCGTAACCGGGGACTGGACTATTTCAGGGTGCGGCCAGTTTTCCGACGATTGGTTCGGGGCTCAGATTCCGACTTCGAATGATTGCCCCCTCTGGCGCCGGATGCTGTTTCCGATTTATTCTCCACATCGCCTACCTTGCTGCGGGTAGCCTCACCCAGAATCAGGCTTGCGGGCCACTTGGGGCCTGAACAATGTTTACCCCCGGTTTGATCGGCCTGCGCAATGATGGCTTCAACCGCGTCCAAACAGGAGTGAACCATTTGGGTGCGCAGCGGCCCCGTAACGCCTCCGCGAATCATCAGCATGGCGGTGCCATGCATTAGCCCCCAAAGCGAGAGCATAAGGCGGGTGTGCCTGCGGGGCGTTCCTCCCAGTCGTTGGGTCAGGCGCAAGCGCATGAGATTGAACGAGGGCCACGGTTCATGCAGTGAGGGGGGTTGAGCAAAACCGTCGAAGAGGACTTCGTAGGCATGAGGGTGTTCGATCGCAAAGTTAAGATAGCGTTCGCAGGCCTGCGCCAAAGAGCGGGTGCGCTCCAGCGCGGAATAGAGATCGACGCGCGTCTGAAAGCGGACGGCGCGAAGAATATCGTTGCGGTCGTGATAACGCTCGTAAAGTGTGGGCGTGGTGGTACCGGCAGCCTGGGCCACGCCGCGCATGGTCAATGACTTCTCGCCGCCCCGCGCCCACAAGCGGCACGCGGCGTCCAGAATACGCTGTTCGATTTCCGGATCTGGTTGTCTGGGCAACTTCCCATCCCCCTGAGTCGCTCTTACTGCATCCCACTGGCCGCTCGGGGCCAAGCTTCGCGCTGCAACAGCACGCCTGACAGCCTGCATTGATACAAATCTTTTTCAAACTTCGGGGCTGCCGATGACTTTGACAGCGTTCAACTAACATCGTACAATTTTATGAACATCAGCAGCACTCATCCCCATACTGCGTACTGCCGGAGCCGCTACAGCCCTCCCCAATCAAGCCAGGCTCCGGCAGGCCCACGCAGCGGAACATAGGAATCGAGGAGCCGAAGTTGACGAAGTTAAACGATGAACACAATAAGCACGCCGGAATCGCCCGGCTCATTTCCGACCTGCGTACGGCGAAGGTTGAGTTGTTAAGCGCCCAGTGTGCCACCGATCGCCTTCGCCTTCAGCATTCCCTGGACGATATTGTTTCCTTCGGCGAACGCCAGGCACTGCAGGCCGCCATCGCCTCAGCCGGCGCTCTTTGCCGCTTTTACAATTCCATTGCAGATCAACTCAAGCAGGCGGATCGGCAAGAGTGACCATGCCCCGGCGGTACTGCCATTTCTGAAATCGAATCTACTTCTCCACCCGAATGAAAGCCCCGGTCGAGGCATTCACCGCAACCGTCAGCCTGGCAGTCTCTCGTGACGAACCATAAATGACATGCCACACCAGTTCGTTGGTGTTGTGATTCCAGTCGCAGACGTAGATTACAAGCGTGCCGGGGTCTTTTTCCAGAAGCTTGTCGCCGCCATGTTTCTGCGCCTCGGCAAACGCCTGGTCGGAATCCACTTTGAGAAAGGCCACGTCAAAAACCTGGGTCGACGCATTACTCGGGTTGTAACTGTCTTCATTGCCGGGCGAAACTCCGCGCGAAGGAGCGTCAGCAGCATTGCTGCCTGACCAGATGAAGGGTTTGACGCCATGTTGCATAGCCGAGGCAAAACTTGCGCGCCAGATCGCCGATTTGCCGTCCCGGCCGTTGCCGTCGCTGGAGGGGGTCGATTCAATGCGAAACGGCCTCACGTCGGCGGCATAGTTGCGGGCGGCGATAAAGACCTTTTGAAAAGCGGCTCGCCCTGTGAGCAGTTCCGGAGCCCTCGGCTCGGGCTTGGCCTCCGGAGGCTTCTCGGTGTTCGAGTTGCATCCGACGAGCAGCGCCAGCAATGTGAGCGGCGTAATCCATAGAATGCTAAGAGTGCGCCGGCGTTTGAGACGCCCCCAGCGCGCCCTATTTTTCTCGCTTTCAGCGAGGGATTCATTCCCGACAACAAAAGCGCTCTCTGATCGCGCAATCTGGCGCATCCTCATGACCACCTTCCTGCTATAACTGATGTGTTTTGAGTTTCGCGCAACATTCTACCTGAAGCGCGAAAAAATGCGAGGCGCAGCATGGATTCCGGTCTCGAAAGGCTTAAGCAATCGCTCTATTCGGCGGTGGACGGCATGTCGAGCGAGCAGTTGCGGCGTCAGCCTGCGGGCAAATGGAGCGCCGCTGAAATTCTGGAACACCTGTATCTAAGCTACACCGGCACAATCAAAGGCCTGGAGAGGATGCTCGAAAGCGGCCAGCCGACGGCCACGCGCCCTTCCCTGCGGCAGCGCGCCCGCAGTTTCGTGGTCCTGGGTCTCAACTATCTGCCCAACGGCCGGGAAGCGCCGCCTATGACGCGGCCCAAGGGCTTGCCGCCCGACAAAGTGAAAAATGATCTGGGAGAAAAACTGGCCGCCATGGATTCGTTGCTGGCACAAGGCGAAACACACTTCGGACGCAGTGCGCCTGTGCTGGAGCACCCCATTCTTGGGCCTTTAACGGCGAGGCAATGGAGAAAATTTCACTGCATACATGGGCGGCATCATCACAAGCAGATTCTCCGTTTACGCGAAAACATGCAAGTGACCCACGCTAAGTGATTCTTACTTACGGCTGTCACTTGCAGGTCGAAACGGTCAAGTGGGCGATCCGCGTGTACCAGTTGATCGTCGTGCCAGTCTGGTTCTTGGGGAAATACTCGTTGGTGTACCAGAATGTGCAGTCATTCACCGGATCGACGGTCATGCTGGTATAGGTTCCCCACTTCTCGTTATTCTCATCGTCCGCCGCTCCGTTGATGACCACCATCTCAGTCGGCTTCGTGAGTGTTTGCAGGTTCCACCAGGCGGTGCGGATGCCGGGGTGAATGGTGGGACTGGAAACGCTGTACCCGATCAAAGCGTTGCCGTTGTGGTCCTGGGCGATGCTGGGCACGAAGCGGTAGGTGGTTGTGTCGGGGTTGATGTTGCCGTCTTGATAGAGGGCCGGCGTGCCGCTGCCGCGGAGTTCATACCAGCGCACGGCGGTCTGCTCGCTGGTGCTGTTCACCTGAACCGTGTGGCTCACCAGAAACGATTCGTAGGTGCCAAAGTTGCGATAGGCGAAGCGCGGCATGAAACGGTCGCCTACGGAATCGACATAATTATCGGTCGTGGCCGACGACGGCTCTGGAACGCAATAGGTCTGGGTCACATTGATCAGGTCATAACAACCCGGAATGTAGGGCGCCTCGCCAACGTTGGTGTGGCTGAAGGTGGAATTGGCGGGCACATTCCAATCCACGTGAAAGGCCCAAAGGTTGAAGTTCGTGGAGGTGATGGTTACGCGGTTGTTGGGAGGATTCTGAATGCTGACGAAAAACTCCTCCCGGCCCGAAGGCGGAGCGGTCATGCCGTCAATATCGGCCGGAATCAAACTATGGGATAAGTAGAGGGCGCCAGTTACCGGATTGGGGTTGGTAAAGCACTGCTGGGTGCGGGGAGTGCCCCCGGTCAGCATGTTGGTGCGGTCCAGCGCGCAAACCACCACGCCAACCTCCTGGTAGGCGTTGTCAATATCGTTGAGGTCAATGGTGAGGTAGTAAGCGTCGGCCCAGCTGCCGAGTTTCGGCCAGTCGGGAAAGTAATAATCGCCGTGCGAGTTCTGGCCGAGGATGGGATTGAGCGCGATCTCGTAGGCGTACCACTGCAGCGATGGAGACGATAAATCGTCGGTATTCGATACGGCGATGCAATAGTAGTACTGGTTGGGGATGGAGGTGTGCGCACCTATCACCCAGCGTGAGGCCAGATGGTCGAACAGGATCTCGCCGTCTCCGGTAATGGTCGAGCAATTGGGAAAACTTGCGAATGGCGTAGTAAAGGATTGCGGCGCTGACCATACCGGCTTGTAAGGGGAAGTTTTGCTGTAGGCCTGGTAATAGGTATTTACATATTGCAGGAATTGCTTGGTGCCGACGGCGCCCGAAGGGTCAATATCGTACCCCGGGGCGGGAAGCTCCGCGGCATACATGCCGGCGAACGTTCCGGACGAGACAGTGGGTCGCGACTGCGCAAGCGCAGAACCGGCAAGCAGACAAATCACCAGCGATGCAATTCGGAGCTTCACGTTTTGGGACTCCCTTGGGGGAGATCAAGGCTAACGGTGGAAAGCAAAACGACAAACTAATGAAGTTTAGCATCCCCTTTCGGCAGAGGGTTAGAGGCTAAAGGCTCCCGGAGGTTAGTCGCCTTCTGAATCAGGAGGCCTAAGGAGGGTTGCCGCCGAATAGTCTTACAGTTTGCTGAGAGACTCGGTTTTGGGTGGCGCAGCGTTCTTGGCGCTGCGATAAGCGTTCGTTTCTGTGGGGCTTTGGCCCGGAGGTTTTCAGCGCGACTTTTTCCGCAAACCGTTGAACCGTCAAGTCCGCAAGACGAACCTGGGTCGCAAAGAAACCGGCGGCCGGATTGCTAAATAACCCGGGCCGCCGGAATGGAATTTCAGTTGTGAAGCTACTCGATCATGGATGAGGGCACGCCGGCCTTCCGGGCTTCTTCCTGCATGTCAGAGAGTTTCTGTTTGGCGTCGTCGACGGCCTTCTGCTTGTCGGCGATCTTCTGCTTGTACTCGGCATCCTGCTTATCCCAGTTTCCTTCGTTGCGCAGGCGGCTGCCGGCATCGGCATACATCGCGGCGGCGCGGAGTTGGTACTCGCGCTGCAGGACATCCAGTTCGCGGCTGGCCAGGTCGATTTGGTCCTTCTCTGAACCGAGTTTGTCCTGCCATTGCTTCCAGGCGGCCTTTTTCTTGGCGTCCTCATCTTCGGGCTTGGCCTCGGCCGCCTGTTTGTCCGTCTCCGAATTCGAGCCGGTGGCGTTTTCGGCAGGCTTTTCGCCGACCACGGAGATCTTGTCGGCCGTTGGCAGGTTGTCGTTGTCAAACACCTTCGGCCTGGCTTTGTCAGAGCCGGAATCCTTGCGGATTCTCTTGGCGTAGTCGCCCAGCGACGATTGATCCTGCGGCTTGGAAGTTCCCTGAGCGGCTGGTTGCGTCGTAGTTTGCGATGGGGCCTGCGCCGCAGTTTGCGTTGCGTTTTGCGCGCTCACCTGCGTGTACGACGGAATGGTCGATATTAGAAGAGCCAAAGCAGTCTTGGTTATCAGTTTCATAGTCTCATCCTCGATGTGCGATTACGTGCACGATCTCATGCCCCTGCGCCTGCACTTTTGGCAGCCAGGAATCCTCCGATGCGGCGGTCGAGCCGGGCCGCCTCTGCAGCGATGTCGGCCGCCAGGTGCGGAGCCAATTCCGGATCGCGGTTGCGTGCCAACTGCTGTGCATATCCTGCGATTGTGGTGAGCGAGCTTCGCAGCTCCAAAGCCATCTCCGCTGAAATCTCGCCGTGTAATTGCTGTGCCTGACGAATTCGCTCAAATTCGCTGCGATCACTCAACAGGCAGGCCGCTCCCAGCAGGCTTCCGTCGCCAGCCGGAACCGGTGAAACCGTGAGGACGATGCGCCGCTTTGTTCCCGCGGGAGTCGTGTAATCGGCCTCGACCTGGCGCGACTTGCTGCCCAGGTGCAGCACGGCATTCACCTCGTCGCTGAGCGAACGAGACAAGTCCGCCAGACCATCGGCAAAAACTGCCGAGGAAACGGCAGAGCATACCACCGCGCCGCGAAAAATATCGTCTGCGCTCATGCCCGAGGGCGAGCTGAAACCCAGAATTTCCTTAGCCGCGGGATTCGCCTGCTTCACCAGCCCGTTCAATCCGAACACCAGCACTCCCGAGGAAAGATGGGAGAGCACAGCCTGACTGAAGTTCTCCGTGGTGCGGGCCCGGCGCTGTTCGGCCAGACTCTGCACCTGCAGTTCATGCTTCTGCTGCTTAAGTTGCTGGATGACGGTGTTGTAGAGATGCAGGGGTAGAGCTTCCAGGTTATCCGGAGCGGCGCTGTCCAGATCGACTACATCGCCAAGATTTTGGCGGAGGCGGCGGATAATCCAGATGGCAAACCCGAAAGCTGCGCCCGCCGCGAACAAAACCAGCGTGGCCCGCAGTAAGAGCGGATTGGTGAGCAGCCTTACCACCAGAACCTCCCATACCAGGTCAGGAACTGGTTGCCCATGAACAATGCCAACAATGCCATGCTCCCGAGGAACACGCCAAACGGCATTTGATAATGGCGGTAGACCATTTGCGCGGACTGCCATCCGCGGCGCCGGGCCGCCTGCGAATTGGCCAGCCTGCGAGCAAAGCGATGAGTGCGTTTAATCCACACCGCGAGTACTGTCGTCAGGCCAAACAGGGACCCTGCAAGTGACGCCGAGAAGATGGTCAGCACGGTAAGCTTCGCGCCCAGAAAAGCTCCCACCATGGCCATGAGCTTCACATCGCCGAATCCCATGCCTTCGACTCCGCGCCAGTGGAAGTAGGCTGCGCCGGCGCCGTAGATGAAGGACGCGCCCAGCGCACCGCCCAGCATGGCATCGGCGAACGAAAGCATGCGAGCTGTGAGGTCGGCGCTGACCGGCAAATTAAGCACTCCCGGCAGAAACTGCGATGCCAGATCGTGGACGGGAACCAGCCAGCTGAAAAACAATCCGATGACGAGGCCGGGCAGCGTGAGCCTATCCGGCAGCAGTTTGGTTTCGGCATCGGTGAAGATGAGGCCGAGCAGCAGGAATCCGAAGATGCAGAATTTCAACGTCGCCAACGAAAGCCCGAAAGAAACGTAGCAGGCTAGAAACAGAACTGCCGTCAGGAGTTCGACGACCAGATATCGCGGCGAAATGACTGCCTTGCAATGGCGGCAGCGGCCGCCCAGAACCAACCAACTGGCGACCGGCAAATTGTCATAAAAGGCAATGGATTGTTTGCACTCTGGACACGCAGAGCGAGGCGTGACCACCGATAATCCCAGGGGCAGACGATAGATACACACGTTCAGAAAGCTGCCGAAGGCCAGCCCGAGGACAAAAATCGCCGATGCGAAAAGTGGGTCCACTGGTTGAAGTTTAGAGTGCGCCGCAGCGCCTGCCTTAGAACGCCTATCTTGCCGGCTCTTGTGTGAATTATAAGGCGGCGAACGGGCGAGCCGATAAGGTACTGAAGTCACTGTCCGAGAGGACTATAGCGGGGTAGTCCATTCCCCCATGGATTCGGAAAGGGGCTGCCTGGGCCCTGGATTGAAGCGATCACTCTGAAGATAATCAATTCCCCCGCGTCACGGCCAGGCAAACCGTAGAAGGTCACCCGTAAGTGAAAGTGTAGAAGTTTGGTGGGGCATCGGACGCTCCCGCCACAAAGCCCAGTTCCGGGGCACCAAGTGCGTCTCTGACCAGCGCAACTGCAGCCAACCTGCGCTGGTCTCCTCGCGCACTGACACTGAATAGGTTGCCCCAGGGGCAAGAGACTGCTCCGGCAGCACTCTCCATTCAAACAGGCTGGCCTGCAGCGCCTCATTGATCGACTCTCTCGGCTCTATGCAGAAAATCCATTCATTACTCGCCAGACCCGCGTACTGGTCGGGCGCGGAGCGCTCGCTGGCGCTGATCACTCGCGCCCCATACTCGTGCGCAATACGCTGAGTGCCGTCGGAGGATTGATGGTCCACGATCAGAATTTCGGAGCAGGGAAGCAGGGTCTCCAGCGCCCGGCCCAGGCGCAACGCATCATTCTCGGTATGGAGCAAGGCTGTAATCGGAGGCATGGCAGACCACTATGCCTCCCGAGTGTACGACGAATGCAATCGTTCTGAGCAAGGCGCTGTCGGGCGGGATCTAGTCCGTCGTTTTTCCCGCCGCCGCGACGCGCGTCGTCGGAAATGCCGGCCGCCCAAACATAATTCCGGTCTCCACTTCAACCGGTTTTCCATCTTTCATATACCGCTTGAACTTCCATTGATTTACAGCGTCTGTCACCGCTTTAGCCTGATCGGGATAAGCGCTGAGAAAGTGGATGTGCTTTACCTTGCCCTCTTTGTCGATGATGATCCGCACCGGCACTGGATTAAATCTATGCTCGCTGAACACGGGATCGACGCGCGTAATCATGTTTTCGTCAGTGGCATAGTCTTTAATGCACACCGGGTCGGAGCCTCCACCACGGCCTGCGGTCGGACTCGTTTCCGCCGGCAATTTGATCTTGTTCAAATCGAGCAACAGATTTTCCAGGAGTTTTGTGTCCTGGCTGCTCATGATGATTTCCACAGCGTGGCAGCGGATTTCCGTCGACGCCACATACCAGTGAATCAGCGCGCTAGGGGACCAGTACGCGAAGAAAGTAAAAGGCCGATCGGCGATTTTGGTCGGCGTCGGCTGCATCTCGACTTTATAATCCGCCTGCAGGTGGTTCTTCGAATAATTCACCAGTTCCAGCGCGTCAGTTGCCGGAAAAGGGGTGAAGAACATGTCCTGTGCTGTGATCAAAATGATGCCTCGCGACGGCCCCTTGAAAGTTTCCGTAGGAGTGATCTGCGCCAGCGTGTAGCGGCCCGAATCGGACGGGGGTGGCCCCTCATACTTCTGTGCGAAATTCTGCGGCACAGGATAGGTCATTCCAAAGTAAGCGTTGCTGAGCACACCGTTGCCGATGCTGCCGCCCTCAGGCACCGGAGTGACCGAATCGCTGGCGCTGTACCACGCGCCCTTTACCAGGATGACCCCCGCTGGCACCTTATTCGCGGGCAACGTATCGGTGGAGAAGTCGCCGCCGTTCCTGGAAGGCACTGGTGTCTTGGCATTTTGGGCGAAGCCCGCACACCATGCAGAAAAGATCAGAACCAGAAGAATGAGCATGAATCGTCCGCGCATATTCGCGATCCTCCGACCCTTCATCAGCGATGTCCCAGTTTTCAACCCCGAAGGGCACAAAAGTCATGAAGGAAAAAACAATCCTTCGTGGGACTTCGTGTCCTTCGTGGTTTAGTACTGGAAGTTTATTCAATAGTTCTGGCGAGACACCTTCGTGTCTCGCCAGAAGCCCGGCAAAACTATAGCGAACGCAGGAAATCCAAGACCTCCTGCTGTTGCGTGGAGTTGAGACCGAAGAAATCCTCCTCCACAACGGTGGCCTCGCTTCCGTGGCTGGCATGGTCCTGAATGGCAGTGATCAGGTTCGTAGTCCGGCCATCGTGCAGCAGGAATATTCGTTGTCCCAGGCCCCACAAGGGAGCGGTGCGGAACTGGTTGCCGTTCGCGCCGCCTTGAGCGACGTTGTCCGCCAACCCCGACCCCATATTGTGAATTTCAATATCGGAGTACGCCGGCACCGCGACCTTGCTTAACGAGGAGGTAAAGTTCGACACCTGCGTCGAACCCGGTGAAGGGTTGTGGCAGGTGGCGCACCCGATCGATACAAACAGCGAACTCCCGGCCGAAATGGTGCTGGAAGAAACCGTTGACCCGTTCAGCACAACGCTCCCAGGTGGCGGAGGAGCGAGGAAGCGCATAAAGTTCGCGAACGCAGAAACGTCATCGAGAACGGCTGCGTTTGGCGTAGACGTGAAGTTCGACGTGTCCTCCGGATAACCGGTCCCGCTCAGGTTCAGGCAGGTCGAAACCAGTCCCAGCGAACCCGTGCCTCCGTTGCCGTCTTCCCCGGGCAGGGGACGGTCCTGAGGAAACAGCTCGTTGCTGATGCCCATCTCGACGTTATAAGCCTCACCGGCGAAGATGTGCAGCGACTTGTTCTGCGCCTTCCAGCCGAAGCGGGAAATGGTGCCGTCGTTGCCGTTATGGTTGAAGGTGCCGCTGACGCCGAAATAATTGTTGAGGTTCGTCACCTGATTGTTCAACAGAGTGGAGTCATCCAGATTCTCGATCAGGCCCGATCCGAAGACCGGGGTGGGAATCCGGAAGATGATGTTATTTGCCGCCTGCGCCGCAGCGAAGCTGGGCTGGGGCAGATTGGTGCTGCTGGTGCAGGTTCCGGCATCGGAGCGGCCCGTGACGGTGAACAAGGTTTCCACCCCGCCATTGGGATTGCTGTAATTGACCGTGCCGTTGCTGTTAAAGAAGTAAGGGAATCGCGCTTCCAGAGTCGGGCCGGTGGCCGTAATGAAGGTCGGCATGGTGTTGCCCGGCGCTACCCCATTGCTGGTGAACTGAAATTGCGGGTTCGTGGCAGCTCCCGTACCCCCGACAGCAGGCTGCGCGTGGCAGGAGCTGCATTGGTTCGAATTAAAACGCGGCCCCAAGCCGTTATTGCCGTTGGGGCTGTTCGATACCGACTCCACCGCCTCGAAGCGGGTTTGTCCATCGGTGAAGAACGAGAGAATTCCCGATGGGCTGTTGGCTAATACTGATGACAGCGCCGCGCCGGTGCCGCGGTTGCCGCTCTGTACTCCCGGGTCGGTTTGAGCGAATGCGATTGTGGCGGACAGCGCCATTGCGAACATTAAAACGCACACCAGTCGAACTGTCTTCATCACGGCTCCTCCTTGCAGCGGGTTTTGGCTTCGATCGCCTGCGGTCCGCACTTCAGGACCTGGGTTGAGACGCCCGGGTACCGATATCCCGGACAAATGGAGGGAATGGGGTGTAAAGTTCCCCGCGAGGAACGGGGACTTGCTTGAGCGGAGCATATCCGCCTCCTTATCCGTATCCGATTTGGCTTACAGGCCAGGGACCGCAATGGCGCGGTGGCACGGCTGAGTCCGTACAAAAGAGGGCGCAGGGGTGCACGAAGTCAGTGGCGGCTTTGTAGCTCAGATTGCGGTCGATGCGGGAAAAATCGGTGGGCTGTTACGAAGTTGGAACAGACGACAAACGGCTAGACGTGGAAAGGCCACATTTTCTTATCGATAGGGACCTATGCTGCAGTATTACTTTGATCGGGCAAAACCCTTAGAGGCACACTTGTTTGTTCGGAATGCCGAAATCCATGTGTGCGCACGAACCGGCAGCGGCTCTAATGAATAAACTTGTAATCCACAATCGACGCCGCCAGTAAACCTTCGGCCGCCGGGTCCTCTTTTTCCGCCTTGCCTTGCTGCTCGCGGCAGCGGATCACCCGCCCCTGGCAGAGCACGTTGCGATTTTTCTGCCCTGATATTTCTTCCGGCATTTCAAACACCATCTCAATCAAGGCATTCACCGGCAGGCGCTGGGGCCCATGAAACAAGAGTCCGGTCTGGCTGAGATTTTCGATGATGCCCTCGTGCCATGTGCTAGTGCTGTTCACGCGATAGCGGAGGGCGGCATCAAGCTTGAGGCGGCGTGCCCGGGGCGTCCAGGAGGGCCGCTTTTCCCGGGAATGGCTTCGCCTAACCAGAGTTTCAGGCTTGGCATGTTCCACGCGCTGGGTGCGGCGCATGGTCGTCCAGTCATACTTATACTCGGCCGCGCACAACAGGCAAACCTGGTAATAGTCCCCGTCGGCACCGCGCCTTGGCCAGGAGAATTCGTGGGAGCAGCGCCCAAGCATTAGAACATCCATTATTTTTTGCGGCATGAGGGTTACTTCCGGACCCAGGAGCGTCCGCAGGCTCATCATCTCCCGAAGCGGGGTTCTTGCAAAGGTTACTTTCGTGTCGGCAGGGGGAGTGATATCCGGAAAACAGAGGGACAATCGGGGTCTTGTATAATCGCGGGTTTGGCTTCCACGCCAGAAAGCCGGTTGTGAAACGTTCGGAGGATAGGTGGCGCAGGCAGAAATCGGAATCATCGGCGGCAGCGGGCTTTATTCGATGCCGGGGCTGACGAAGGTCAGGGAAGCACGGCTGAAGACGCCGTTCGGCGCGCCGTCCGACGCTTATGTTTGCGGAACGCTGGAAGGCCGCAAAGTGGCATTTCTGGCGCGGCATGGCCGGGGGCACCGGATTTCACCCACTGAACTGAATTTTCGTGCCAACATTCATGGATTCAAGCAGCTGGGTGTGGAGCGGATTGTTTCCGTTTCCGCGGTCGGGTCGTTGAAAGAAGAACATAAGCCGCTGGACTTCGTGATTCCCGACCAGTTCTTCGATCGCACCCGCCATCGTATCGACACATTTTTTGGCGGCGGAGTGGTGGCCCACGTCGCTTTTGCCGATCCTGTCTGCGGAGAGCTGGCAAAAGGGGTCGAACAAGCCTGTAAGAAAGTTGGGGTTAAGGGCACGCTCGGCGGCACTTACCTCTGCATGGAGGGCCCGCAGTTTTCCACCAGGGCGGAATCCAACGTGTACCGCGGGCTGGGCATGGATGTGATCGGCATGACCAACCTGCAGGAGGCGAAGCTGGCGCGCGAGGCCGAGCTCTGTTACGTCACCATCGCCATGGTGACCGATTACGACTGCTGGCATCCGCATCACGATTCAGTGACGGTCGATCAGATCGTGGCTGTGCTCGTGAAAAATGCCGAAAATGCTTCCAAAGTCGTCCGCCAAACCGTGGCGGCGATGCCGCGGGAGCGCGCGTGCAAGTGCGGGTCGGCATTGGCGCATGCGATCATGACGGATCCGAAGAAAATTCCGGCGGCGGCGAAGAAAAGATTGAAGCTGATTATCGGAAAATACGTGGGAGGAAAATGAGCATCGTCGTTGTCGGTTCGGTAGCATTCGATGACATTACGTCGCCCTCGGGCAGCGTGAAAGGAATTCTCGGCGGGGCGGCAACCTACTTTTCGCTCGCCGCCAGTTATTTCACGCCGGTACGTGTGGTGGCCGTGGTGGGCGAAGATTTTGGCCCAGAGCACGAAGATGTTCTCAAGAAGCGCGGCGTGGACACCCGCGGCATTGAACGCGCCTCGGGCAAGACCTTTCGCTGGGGCGGCACCTATGCCGACAATCTTAACGAGGCCAAAACCAATTTCACCGATCTGAACGTTTTCGAAAAGTTTCATCCTCAAATTCCGCGAGAGTATGAGGACACCGAATTTCTTTTTCTGGCCAATATTCAGCCCACGCTGCAGGCCAACGTGCGGCGCAAAATGAACGGAGTGCGGCTGACCGGATGCGACACCATGAATTACTGGATTCAGGGCGCGCGCCAGGAACTCGCGGAAACTCTAAGACTGGTGAACGTCCTGCTGATCAACGACACCGAAACCAAAATGCTGGCGCAGGAAAAAAACCTGCCCCGGGCAGCGCAGAAAGTTCTGGCCATGGGCCCCCAGGCGCTGGTGATCAAGCACGGCGAGTATGGCGCCACCATCTTTTTTCGCGAGGGCGCATTTGGCATCGGGCGCCATCCGTTTCGCGCTCCGACCCTGCCGCTCGATGAAGTGAAGGATCCCACGGGTGCGGGCGACTCGTTTGCCGGCGGCTTCATGGGTTACCTGGCGTCGCAGGAGAGCCTGAATCGCGAAGTGCTGAAGCGGGCGCTGTTCTACGGCGGGGTGATGGGATCTTTCGCCGTGGAAAGCTTTGGCACGGAGCGGCTGCAGTCGCTTAAGCGGGAAGAAATCGATGAGCGTTTTCAGATTTTCCGCGAGCTCACGCATCTAGAATGAAGCCGCAACGGCCCCCGACGGCGTATTCCCAAATCGAGATCGTGCGGCTGGTGTGGCTGGCGATCTTTGTCTCCGTTTTTTCGTTTCTCTACTACAACCGCGCCGGCGATGTGCTGCTCTACGGCGACGCCGTCGCGCACATCAACATAGCGCGCCGCGTTTTCGATTCGAAAACTCCTGGCTTGCTGCAGTTGGGCACGGTCTGGCTGCCCCTGCCGCACTTGCTGATTATCCCCTTCATCGTTTCCACCAAGCTGTGGCAGACCGGAGCGGGCGGGTCCATCCCTTCCCTGGCCGGTTACGTCCTCGGCGTGCTGGGGATCTTCCGCCTGGTGCGCACCACCTTAAGCAGTGGAGAAGCCGACGACACGGCGAAGTCGATGGCCTGGATCGCAGCGATTGTCTATGGCGCCAATCCCAATTTGATTTACATGCAAGCGACTGCCATGGGCGAGTCGCTGTATCTGGCACTTTTCATCTGGGCGGTGGCATTTTTCGCCGAGTTCTGCAGAGGAAAAACCGAGGCTCTCACCAAATGTGGATTATGTCTGGCTGCAGCCTGCCTGACGCGGTATGACGGCTGGTTCTTGGCTGCGGTTCTGGTGGCTGCGGCCTCGGTGATTGTTTCCCTGCGGCGTGAAACGAGTGCGCATGAAACGAGTGGGCGTGAAACGAGGGAGAGTGAAATGCCTGGAGGTGCGACGAAGCTTTCAACCCAGCGAACTGCTGTCATCAAGTTTGCGTTGATCGCTGCGGCCGCGCCCGTCTTCTGGCTTGGGTACAACGCAATCGTATATCGTAATCCGCTGGAGTTTGCCAATGGCCCGTACTCGGCAAAGGCAATCGAGCACAGAACCGGAACCGTCAATCCGGCGAAAGGGAATCTCTTCGCCGCAGCTTCGTACTTCATCAAGGCGGCTGAGTCCAACGTAGGCAATGCGAACTGGCCGGGGAGGTTGTGGCTGGCTTTGGCCCTGGCTGGAAGCCTGGCAACCGGATTCACAGGGCGGGGACGGACCTTGCTGTTGTTGTGGATCCCGTTGCCTTTCTACGCCCTGTCGGTCGCCTATGGCAGCGTGCCGATCTTCGTGCCCCAGTGGTGGCCGTTTTCCTTATACAACGTCCGTTACGGTTTGCAGTTGCTGCCCGCCTTTGCGGTGTTTGTTCCTCTCGGATTTTTGTTTCTCGTTCAGAAAGTGGCGACACTTCCACAGATAAGAGCTGCGTGGCGGCGATGGGCTGTTGCGGCAATGTTACTGGCCACGCTGGTTCTGGCAGCGTCGTGCTACGCATCAATCTGGCGTTCGGATCCGGTGTGCTACAGCGAAGCCGCAATCAACGCGCGCGCCCGCGTCGCACTGGATAAACAGTTGGCAGACTGGATGAAGTGGTTGCCGCCCAACGCCACATTGCTGATGTATCTGGGCGAGCATTCGGGTGCGCTGGAGGAGGCGGCAATTCCGCTGCGGCGCGTGATCAATGAAGGCAATCACCGGGTCTGGAAGCAGCCGAAAGATTCCGACGGTTTGTGGGAGCGCGCCCTGGCAGACCCGGCGGCCTATGCCGATTTTGTGGTGGCATTCGAGGGCGACCCGGTATGGACAGCGGCCCGGGATCGTCATTTGAAGGCGCTGGTGGAGATCCACACCACGGGCCAAGCTGCGGCAGTGATTTTTCAAGGGCGCGCGCGGTAATCAGGCGGGTTAATCCCGGACTCCGCTGGCGGTGGTAGAGCGGTGTTAGAATCCGGCCATCTGACGGCTTGCAGTGTAAAGGTCCGCGTCCATGAACTGGGAACACATCGGCGAGTTGCTGCGCGGCGAGATGGCAAGCGGAATTGTCGTAACCGCAATGGCGCGCCTGGCTCTGTCGGCAGTGCTGGGCGGGATCATCGGATTGGAGCGCGAGTTGAAACATCGCCCCGCGGGCTTGCGAACCAATATGTTCATTTGTATTGGGGCCGCGCTCTTCACGCTCCTGTCGCGGGCCTTGGCGGCTGAACCTTCGGACTACACCCGCATCGCGGCTCAGATCATTCCCGGCATCGGATTTATCGGGGCCGGGTCCATCCTGCACACGCGGGGGCTAACGACCGGCCTGACTACCGCCGCCACCTTGTTCGTAGTCGCTTCCGTGGGAATGGCGACGGGTGGCGGGCTTTACCTCACCGCCGTTTTTGCAACCGGCATGGTTCTCTTGGTGCTGTTCGCGCTGGGCCACTTGGAGCAGACCTTCAATTTGAAGAGCCTCCTCTTCTGTTACGAGGTTACGGGTGGAAGAGTCGAAGAAATCAGCCAGGAAGTGAACCGGATTCTTGAAAGCGAACACCGCATGATGCAGAATCTGCGGACCGGGAACACGGGCGAGCACATCCGTATGCAGTTTGACGTTGAAGGTCGCCGTCGCGAACACGACGAACTGCTGCGTCAGTTAAAGACATCGGCTGTGTTGGGCAAGGTAACCTCGTTGGGTCCGGTGGAACTGGAGTGAGGAATCGGGGCGGGATCCCGTTTGTGAAGGCCAGCGCCTGCGGGAATGATTTTCTGCTGATCGCTGCTGTCGAAAAGCCTGGGGACTTCGAACTTGTGGAGATCAGCCGGCGACTTTGCCACCGGCATAATGGGGTTGGGGCGGATGGCGTCGAATGGATGTCGCCACATGCCTCGGCAGACGTGGAGATTCGGTTGATCAATGCCGATGGTTCCGAAGCGGAGATTTCCGGTAACGGCACGCGTTGTGTAGCCGCCTATGTCTGCGAGACGCAGGGGAAAGAAAAAATCACGATCCAAACCGGCGCGGGTCTGAAGAGATGCTCGCTCACCGGACGAAAAGAATCGGAGTATGAATTCGAGGTTGATATGGGCGGAGCCGATGCGGGACCCGAGTTGGCCTTAACGGTCGCCGGTGGCGAAGTACGCGGAATGCCAGTCTCCATAGGCAATCCGCACTTCGTGATGTTTGTCAATGAATTTGCCGATGGCTGGCAGGCTCAAGCCGCTAAAATTCAAGGTACCGCTGAATTCCGCGAGCATGGAGTCAATGTTGAGCTAGTTGCAGTCGAGAGCAAGCACAATGTGCGGGTTCGGTTCTTCGAGCGTGGTGTGGGCGAGACGCTGTCGTCGGGCACGGGTTCGTGCGCTTCGGCCGTCGCCGCGATCACGGCCGGCAGGGCGGTATCGCCGGTGCGCGTGCACGCTCCCGGTGGAGTGCAAACAGTACGCCAGGAAGGCAACCAGGTATTTCTTCGCGGGACAGCACGGCTGGTGTGCCGCGGGGAATTCTTTCCCAGCTAGACAGCCAACTCTTTTTGCCGAAGTTGTTCGTTATTCATCGTGGACACCAGACTCCTTACTCGGAAGGGGCGTATGAGGGCATGTCGTCCGTGAAACCCTCGCCCGTCAAGCCGCCCGCGCTAAGGCCGGGCGACGTTATTGGCATCGTCGCGCCTGCCAGCAATGTGAAGCGCGGCTATCTCGAGGCAGGTTGCGAAGCGCTGCGCCGCGCCGGCTATCGGCCATTTTATTTCGATTCGATCCTGGAACAGGATCTGTACTTCGCCGGCTCGGTGAAGCGCCGCGTGCGCGAACTCGAGGAAATGTTCGAGCGCAAGGAGGTGCGGGCGATCATTTGCGCGCGCGGGGGCTACGGCGCGAATTATTTGCTGCAAAAGCTGGATTTGGGAAAAATCAAAGCTCATCCTAAGATTTTTGTCGGCTACAGCGATTTGACCGCATTGCTCACATATTTTTTCGATTCAGCTGGGCTGGTCACTTTCCATGGCCCGATGGCGGCAAAAGATTGGGCGCATGAAGGCGGCGTGGACACAGGTGCGTGGCAAGCCGCGCTGGCCAATGCGGCGGCTTGGGAGCTTGATCTGGGATCGAATTCTGGCGTCGTCGGTTTGGTCGAAGGCGCTGCCGAGGGAATTCTGTACGGGGGCTGTCTTTCAATTCTGGCTGCGTCGCTTGGGACTCCCTATGAGATTCAAACCGCCGGAACAATTCTGTTTCTTGAAGATGTAGCGGCCAAGCCCTACCAGATTGACCGCATGTTGATGCAGTTGAAACTGGCGGGAAAGTTGGACCATGTGCGAGGCATGATCTTCGGTGAGATGCGCGATTGCCTGCAGACCGCGAATCAGGGTTACACCTTGCAAGAGGTTGTGACGCGAATCGTGGGAGGGTTGGGACTGCCCGTGGCATACGGTGTCCGGTCGGGGCATGTGACGGCTGGGAATGTTACGCTGCCGATCGGCGTACGGGCTGCGCTCACGGTGGGTGACTCAGGGGTAAGTCTAAAAATTCTGGAATCCGCGGTCTCTTAGGGAGCACTCTAGTGTAAGGAAAATCAAAAGCTAACTGCAAAGATCACAAAGTTAGTGGAGTTCGCGAAGAAAAACATGGGCGAGACGAAACACATTCACTTGATCGGCATCTGCGGCACGGCCATGGCGTCGCTGGCGGGGATGCTCAAGCAGCGCGGATTTCTGGTAAGCGGATCGGATGCGGCGGCTTATCCGCCCATGTCAGACTTGCTCGCGGAACTGGGAATTCCAGTGGCGCAGCCTTTCGATGCGGGCAATCTGGAGCCCCCGCCGGATATGGTTGTCGTCGGCAATGCCATATCGCGAGGGAATTGCGAATTGGAGCATGTGCTTGACCGCCGCATCCCGTTCTGCTCGCTTCCGCAATTATTGCAAGACGAATTTCTGCGAGGCAAAGAGGTACTGGTCGTCGCCGGAACGCACGGAAAAACCACGACCACATCGATGCTGGCATGGATTTTTCATTCGGCGGGATTGGACCCGTCATTCCTGATCGGCGGAATCGCGGAAAATTTTGGTTCCAGCTTTCATCTGGGTCAGGGAAAATATTTCATCCTCGAAGGCGATGAGTACGACACAGCATTCTTCGACAAAGGCCCTAAGTTTTTGCACTACTTTCCCGACACCGTGATCCTGACCTCTGTCGAATTCGATCACGCCGATATCTACAAGGATCTGGATGCAGTCGAAACCGCATTCAAGAGATTGGTGAATCTGATTCCGGGCCGCGGAAAAATCGTGGCGTTCGATGGAGCTATGGGCGATGCCGCCGAAAGCCCGAGCCTGGAACGCTGCCTGAGCAAAGTTTTCTGTCCGGTAGAGCGCTATGGAGCCGGCTCGCGCGCCGACTGGCGAATCGCAAATCTTAAATTGGAAGCGGGCAAGACTTCGTGGTCGGTGCTGCATAAGGGCACGCACTGGGCAGATTTTGAGTTTCCGCTGGCCGGTGAGTACAACGTGTGGAACGCCACCGCGGCCGCCGCTCTGGCGGCGGGTTACGGCATCGCGATAGAAGACATCGCGAAGGCGCTCAAGAGCTTCAAGAGCGTCAAGCGCCGCCTCGAAGTGAAGGCGGAAGTGAACGGTATCATCATCATTGACGATTTTGCGCATCATCCCACGGCAATTGCCGGCACGCTGAAAGCGCTGCGCGCGCGTTATGCAGGGACGCGCTTGTGGGCGATTCTGGAACCACGGTCGAACACACTGCGCCGCCGGGTGCTGCAGGCTGAACTGGCGCGGAGCCTGGCGCTGGCAGATGAAGTGGTTGTCGCCGGCGTGTTCCGCTCGGAAGCCGTCCCTGCAAACGAGCGGCTGGAATCGCCCGAACTGGCCGCCGACGTGCAGAAGCATGGCGTCCGTGCGCGGCTGATCGCCGATGCCGATAAGATCGTGCAGACCGTTGCTCCGGAAATGCGCCACGGTGATGTAGTGGCGATTCTTTCCAACGGCGGTTTCGGGGGAATCTATGAAAAACTGCCGGCGCGACTGCGGGAACTGGCAGCGCAAAACCTGAATTCGGCGAACGCGGCGGCGAAGGGATGAATATTCCAGGAGGTTCCCCGGGTTCCTCGGCTGCGCCAGGGCTTCGCATTCGCGAAGTCATCGCTCCGCTCAAGATGACAGTTTGTTTTTTTCTTGCGATCTCGGTAATTTCCCCTGGCGCGGTCGCGCAACTCTCAACCCCTGTTAATTACACAATTTCGCTGGCTAATCCCGAACAGCATCTTGTGGAGGTACACATTTTGCTGCCGCAGGGCGCGACGCAAGGGGAACTCCAGCTTCCCGTTTGGAATGCGCTCTATCAGGTCCGCAATTTCTCGCAGTATGTGAATTGGGTGCGAGCCAAAGACCGCGCGGGGCAGCCGCTTGCCGTGCGTGAACTGGACAAGAGCCGGTGGCAGATTGCGGGAGCCCAGGGCGGCGCTGAGATCGATTATCAGATCTTCGTGGATTCTCCCGGACCATTTGGCGCCCAGCTTAATTCTCACCACGCTTTCTTCAACCTGGCTCAGATTCTGATGTATCCCATCGACCAGCGCGATCATGCCATGATGGTGCGTTTTAGCCAGCTTCCCGAGGGCTGGAAAATCGCGACGCCGTTAATGTCTTCTCCAGAGGGGAGGTTTAGCGCGGAAAACTACGATCGGCTGGTCGATTCGCCGGTGGAGATTGGAACGTTCGTGGAATCCGATTTCGACGAAGCCGGCGGCCATTATCGAGTCATTGTCGACGCAGATTCCGGCGACTACGACCTGCAGAAAATCTCTGCCATGCTGCGCAGCACCGTGGCTGCGGCGACAAACTGGATGCAAGACCGTCCTTTCGACACCTACATGTTTCTTTATCATTTCCCGCGTGGGCCGGCAGGCGGCGGCATGGAGCACTCCTATTCCACTGCGATTTCGATCAATGCCGAAGTGCTGGGGCGCTCACCGGAGATTCTGGCCGGAGTTACGGCGCACGAGTTCTTTCATCTGTGGAACGTCAAGCGCATCCGCCCGCAAACGCTCGAGCCGGTGGATTACACGCGCGAGAATTACACGCGCGCTCTCTGGTTCAGCGAGGGATGCACCAGCACGGCTGCCGACATCATTCAGTTGCATGCCGGACTGCTCGACGAGCGGCAATTCGAACTGAATCTGGCGGCCGGGATCGGTGAACTCGAGCGCCGTCCAGCGCACCTCACCCAGTCCGCAGAAGAGTCGAGCCTCGACGCATGGCTGGAGGGCGACGCCTACTACCGGCGCCCGGAACGGAGCGTTTCGTACTACAACAAAGGTGAGTTGCTTGGCATCGCACTTGATCTCGCTCTTCGCGAGGCGAGCCACGGTCAGGCTTCATTGCGAGAAGTCTTTCTCTGGATGAATGAAAACTTTGCCAGGAAGGGCCGATTCTTTCCTGATTCCGAAGGTGTTCGCCAGGCTGCAGAGGCAGTGAGCCATGCCGACTTGGGATGGTTTTTTGCGAAGTATGTCGCCGGCACCGAAGAGCTGCCGTGGAACGATTTTTTTCGCAGTGTGGGCCTGCGCGTGGTCCAGACCACAAGCGTAATTGCCGACGCCGGGTTTGTGGCTTCGCGAAACTTCGATGGCCCCATGACGGTGGAGGCAGTAACTCCCGATAGCGAAGCACAACAAGCCGGTCTGCAGACGGGAGATACGATTTTAGAAATCAACGGCAAAACAGCGCCCCAGGAGTCTTCGCAGGAGATGTCGCGCCTCAGGCCGGGAGAGAACGTCACCCTTAAGATTCGCGCAAGGCGTGGTGGGGAGCGCGAGCTAAAGTGGAAAGTGGGAAGCCGCGAAGAAGTGTCGTATGACATCAAGGATCTGGATAACGTAACCGCAGCGCAGCGCGCGCGCCGGGCCGCGTGGTTGAAAGGAGAAGCGCAGACGCCGCCAGCGGCGAACTGAAAGTTAGCGCCGGCGTCTCGCCGGCATTGGCTGGCGGCGCGACGGGCTGGTCATTAAAGACACTTCGGAGAGCCGCCGAGATGCGGCGCTAGGTTCGTGCCGCCGAAGCCATCGCGCACCAGGAATACAACTATGATCCGCACCATCGCAATGCTCACGTTCTGGGGACTGGCCGCGCCGCTGGCAGCGCTCATCGGCTTCCCCTGGACATTCATTACCGGCGACGTCAGCCTGCTCTATCGCATGTTCATGTTCGGCGCTTTTACTGGTGTCCGGCTTGCCGGCGTTCGTGTGAAAACCGTCGGCCTCGATCAACTCGACCCGGAACGAACCTACATCTTTATGTCAAACCACGTGTCGAACCTTGATCCTCCGATTACGATTCCGCTGATTCCCCGGCGCACCTCGGTGATGGTGAAAAAAGAATTGTTCCGCATCCCGATCCTGGGCCGGGCGATGCGAATGGGTTCGCTGGTCCCGGTGGATCGCGGAAATCGCGATGCCGGCATCGAGTCAGTCCGATTCTCGAAGCAGGTCGTGCAGCAGGGCCTGAACATGGCCATTTACGTAGAAGGTCACCGATCATTTGATGGCAAGTTGCTGCCCTTCAAAAAAGGTCCGTTCTATTTGGCCATAGAGTGCGGTGTCCCGGTCGTTCCGGTCACCATCTCGGGCACGCACTACATCATGCCGAAAGCCCGCTTCGCTATTAAACCGGGCGTGGCCACGGTGATTTTTCATCCTGCCATCGAACCCCAAAATTTCGGCGGCCGGGATTGTTTGATGGAAAAGGTGCGCGCTGCAATCGATAGCGGGCTTCCGGATGAGTTCAGAAGCGCGTCACCTGCGGCGGTCGATAGCGTGCAGGAGGCAAACCATGATCGTGCGGTGTGACGTAGTGACGGCTATGCGGACCGCGAAAAAGTCGAGAATGAATGTAATACCGTGGAAGAGCGGCGCTTTAAGCGCCGCATAAAGCCCCCAGAATCAGAACAGGCTTTAGCCTCAGTTGGTCGCATTTGAGGCTCCGCCACGACTTTTTCATCAGCCTGTATGGTCGTCGGCGTCCTATCATCGGCACCCCATGGCAATCTTCCGAATTTTTCGAAAAGCGAAAACGCGGTCTTACATCCAACGTCCGCATCCGTCCAACCCTTGCGACTTTTCTTGCCCGGACTCAGGTCATGCAGAGAACGATGACGGTGACAATAAAGATCGTAGCGCTGATGATAGGCGGTTTGCTCTTGGGATCGGCAGTTGGGCAAGCCCAACAGAGCGCCTCTTCGCCCTCTTCGAATCGCCAGTCGCTCGACGATGCGTGGTGGACCGGCCCTTTGCTGGCGCCATCGGCGGCGACCTTACCCCCCGGTCACGTGTTAATTGAGCCTTATCTTTTCGATGTCACTACCCAGGGCCTCTATGATTCGAACGGGAAGCGGGTCCGTGCGCCGCGTAACAACGAATTCGGGTCGCTCACCTACATGAATTATGGATTGTTCGATCGCTTCACGGTGGGCCTGATCCCTACCTTCGGTTACAACGATGTCAGCGCCGGAACGAACAGTGCCGGAATCGGAGTCGGCGATCTTACGCTGCAGGCGCAATACCGGCTTACGCAGTTTCGGGAGGGACACTGGCTCCCGACAACTTCCTTGAATGTGCAGGAGACGCTTCCCACGGGCGCGTATGACAAACTGGGCAATCGTCCGAGCGATGGCCTGGGCTCTGGAGCCTGCACGACCACGCTGGGACTGTTCTCGCAAACTTTTTTCTGGATGCCGAACGGGCGCATCCTGCGCGGGCGGCTCAACCTGCAGCAGGCCTTCTCGAACAATGTGACCGTGCAGGATGTGAGCGTATACGGCACATCGGAAGGATTCCGCGGACATGCCAATCCAGGCAGTTCTTTGTTGGTGGATCTGGCCGCAGAATATAGCATGACGCGCGAGTGGGTGCTGGCGTTCGACGCCATTTATCGCCACCAGGGGAATACGGCAGTGACCGGATACAACACTCTCAATTCAAACCAGCCCGTGCAGTTCAACTCCGGCCTGAGCCAGGAGTTTGGGTTCGCTCCGGCGGTCGAATACAACTGGAAACGGAGTGTCGGTGTGATCTTTGGTGCGCGTTTCATTGGGCCGGGACGGAATGCGACGCATTCAATTACGCCCGTGGTGGCCGTGAATTATGTGCGCTGATCCTGCTTCATTCCTTTTCTGGTTTATTGGGCCTGGCCCGCAACACCCGCGCCATCTCCGGCAGCTTGGGCAGCAGCGCCGAATATTTCAGCCAGAGCTTGTGATCGACCGCGGGGGCGCCGCTCACCAGGGCGCCCGCAGCAATATCGTTAGCCACGCCGCTCTGCGGCGTGACAATGGCGGCTTCGCCGACCTTGCAGTGGCCAACCACGCCGACCTGTCCTGTCAGAATCACACGATTGGCAATTTCCGTTGAGCCGCCCAGACCCACTTGCGAGCACAGCAGCGCGTCTTCGCCGACTTGCGATCCGTGGCCGACCTGCACCAGGTTATCGATCTTGACGCCGCGGCCTATGCGCGTTTCGCCGACACTGGCCCGGTCGATGCAGGAGTTCGCCTGAATTTCCACGTCATCCTCGATGACCACCGGCGCGGGTTGAGGAATTTTGTACCAGCGGCCCTCCGGTGTCTTGGCGAAGCCGAAGCCGTCGGAGCCGATCACCACTCCGTTGTGCAGTAAGACATTATTGCCGATGCGGCAGTTCTCGCGCACCACGGCATGACTATGCGCGAAGAAATGGTTGCCGATCTTCACTCCGCGATAAATCACTGCGTGCGCCAGGAGCACGGCGTGGGCGCCGATCTCGACGCCCTCGTCGATAACAACGTAAGGTCCGATGTGCGCGTCGCGCCCAATCTTCGCGGTGCGATGGATGATCGCGGTGGGATGTATTCCTGGCGCATATTGCAGCGGCTGATGAAAGAGTTCGAGCGAGCGCGCGAAGCTGAGATAGGGATCTTCCACGCGCAGCGTCGCCGTAGGAATTTCGGGAAAGCTCTCGGCCACGATTACCGCCGAAGCCTTGGTTTGCCGGGCTGCAGCGGCATACTTGGGATTGGCGACAAAACTCAGTTCCCCGGGACCGGCTTGCTCAATGCCGTTGAGACCGGTGATGTCGGTATCGGGCGAGCCGTTTTCCAGGCGCGCATTGAGGGCGGAGGCGATTTGTGCAAGTCTCATGGGAAGGTGGAGGCGCGTGTAAATCGTACACCACCTGCAGACCCTGGAGTTATTGCACGAATAATGTGAATCCCGTGGTGGACGTCATCGAGCCGCTGGCGGCGGTGACTGTGACGTTGTAAGTTCCCACCGAGGTCGCGGGGTTCGGAGGCGGCGTGCTACTTCCTGACCCGCCTCCGCAGCCGGGCGACAGGAAGGCCAATGCGAGCAGCAATAGAAGAAATGGAAACGCGCGCCGCCGCGACCCGCTGACCAGCACAACCGAAAACAACATTAAACCAGTCATGGTGAGCCAACCTCTCCGCAGGGGACGCACATAAGACTGCGCCGTCGACGTAGCCGCCGTGGTGGTGACCGAGATGGTGGAAGAAGTGCTTGCCAGACTGCCTGTGGCGGTGATTGACAAAGGGGTGAACTGGCAGGCCGCGCCAGTGGGCAGTCCCGAGCAGGCAAGAGCGATCGTTCCAGTAAACCCCGTCGACCAAGAGACCGTAACCGAAGTCGAGCCCGACTCGCCCGGACTAGTGATGCCAATTCCTGCCCGATTTGCCGGGATCGCCGCAAAAAATCCGGGCGTGATGGTAAAGGATTGGGACTGAGTAGTGCTGCTGGGATTGAAGCTGGCGTCGCCCGCATAGCTGGCCGAGATGGTATGAGTTCCAGTGTCAAAGTTGAGAACGCCGTTGGGTGTGGCCGAGTAAGCGCCGCTGTTTGGTTGATCGCCGCCATTTAATTGGTACACACCGCCGCCCGGAATGGGGCCAAAGGTGTCCGTGAAGGTGACGCCTCCCGTGGGCGTGCCATGTCCAGACAAACCAGCCACATCGGCTCTCAGGTAGACGAAACTGCCGAAAGGGCCGCTGGTAAAGGGGAGAGCAGTCCCTTGTGAATTGATCGTCAGCACCGAGAGAGTGGTCGTGCTCGGTTCCGGGGCAACGGTGATCAAGACAGAATTTGAATAGCTGGGGGCGTATGTAGCGTCTCCCTCATAGTAGGCCCCTAAGTCAGACAGAGGGCCGATAAGGTCGCTGATCGACGACACGATAGAGCCGGTGCCGTTTAATGTAAAGGAACTGAGGCCGTTTTCAAAAGGACTTCCGTTATTGGCCGAAAGCGACACATCGCCACTGGGCAAACCTGTTCCATTGCTCGGCGAAACGGTGATAGTGACATTCACTGACGACCCATGAGTAATGCTTAGCGGAGGACCGGCGCTCAGCGTGGTGGTCGTCGGATTGAACGTCACCGAGTTCCACTGATTCACAAGATTCGCGACGTTTACCGATCCCAGGCCGGAGGCCATGTCATAGCCCACTCCAGCTTGGTAGTCGGCGCTCAGCAAACCATAGTTAAGTTCACCTGGTACGGCGTTGTTGCCAGAGGTGACATCGTTAAAAATACAGGTGCTGGCTGGAAGGCCAGACGTGCTTGAGGCATTGCATTGTGAGAGCGTGGCATTTTCAGAGGCAGCCAGACGATATAGAACGTAGTTGGGTTGTCCCACCCGACCACCTTGCACGACCAGGGCCATGATGCTCGCAAAAGAGGGTGCAGAAGCGGAGGTGCCGCCCACGAGGTAAATGTAAAACTCTCCCTGCGCGTTCGGTACGCAGGAGCCTTCCAGGCAGAGCACGTAGCCATCATGATCGGAGGCTGTTACCGATACATCCGGGAGATCGCGGGTTTTGTCGTTAAGAATCCCGGTTACTCCCGCTTGCCACGGCGGCTTGCTGAAAAAGACGCTCGATCCGCCACTGCCCGCCACAATGTTGGCATTGTTGCCGCAACTTGATGCCACACAACTCTGGTTCCAAACATCCTCCGGAATATAGGAGAGAGCGCTTTCCTGGTTTGAGTTGGTCGAATTCCAGTAAAGGCTCGGATTTGCATTGTCGTTGAAAACCGTCCCGCCAACAGCGACTGTGAATGGCGTGGATGCAAGTAAGTTTACCGACACCGGACCAGCCGCCACGGTCTCGACGTCCTGATCGTCGCATCCTTCGGCGCCGTTGTCCCCGGTCGAAACGAAATAGCTAATCCCTTGCGCCGCCGCCTGCTCCGCTAACGCGGAGACGCCCGTCGCTTGTGCGCTCGTGCTGAGAGCTTCGCAAGTACTGAAGCTTTCCGTCATAACCTCCGCGAGATTGTATTCGATAATGTAGACCTCTGAGAGATCGACGCCATCCGCGGTATTGGTTGAGGCAGAGACGACAAGGTCTATCGATGCACCATAGCCGACGGCCCCAGACCACGTCGCATCTAAAGTCGCCTCCGCTTCATCGCCACCACCCAGGTCTCCCGGGTCTGGTCCATTAAGGATAATCTGAAAATTCCCGGTGCCGAACTGCGAAAGAAAGTTCTGCCGAAAGTCGGATACGTCTTGACCCGCTCCGTCGGCACTGTAAAGATTGCTTCGTCCCACAACTCCGATGGTAGTGAGAGCCCCAAAACGGTTGTCATTGTAGACAGGGTTGACGTTGTAGATCGTGGCGAAATCCGCCGGGCTTACTGCATGCGTGCCACCGCTAAGCGTAAGTTCCGGTCGCTTGCCCGGTCGAATCTTCGCCGGAATCCGCTCCTTCGATAGATGCAACTGCGGTTTCTTTAGAAAATTATGCAGCGTAAGCACCCCCGCTACTGCCGGGGTCAGAGCGGTTGGAATCGACGGGTCGCTGGCGTTCGCCCAGTGTTGCTTCCCGTTCACGATGTAGTTGTGAATCGTAGTGTGAAACGCTTCCTGCACCTGGCTGGCAGAGCCGGAAAACTCCAGCACGGTGCGGCCCTTCGTCGTTCCAACCTGGAATCCGTGCGATTGCAGCCAGCTTGTAATAGTTTGAATGTCTGCATCGGTGGGCCCGAATTGCTTGCCGAATTCGGTGGGCGTGAGCCACCTGTGGTAGCTGGGCGAGGACTTGTCTTGCTGATCGTCGAGAAGTTTCCGCAGGGCGGCCTCTTGGTTCGGACTGCGCTTCAACACCAGCAGCATGCGCTGCATGGGAAGCGTGGCCGGCGCCGTGCCCAGCTCAAACTCCGGGCGCGCCAGGGTGTGTGTGTTTCCCTTCAAGATGGTCAGGTGCGATTCTTCCACAGGCTGCGTGATCAGCGGCTGGGTGGCAGCTTGACTCAGTTCTTGCGCTATCGACCGCGGCGCGAGACATACGCATATTAAGGTTGCGAAAAGACCACAGGCGAAGGTCCGGATGACCGGCAGTGCAAAGATAGCCCTCATACCATCGACACCTCGACTCGGGACACACCTATACCCAGAGATCAACCGGGTAGGAGGAAGGGACTGGGCCCGGCCGGTCTTCCTGCGCAAACCTCAGGTCTGCGCAGGGGAAGCCATTTTTATCTCAAATTGGGGCTGATTGCAACTGGATTTTGTTTTGCGAAACTGCCCGGCGTTGTTGTAAGGCGCGTCATCACGGCGGGAGGGATATCAAGTGCGCGTCAGTTCTCCTTCAACCGTCCCGGTGATGGTTACGAAGCGAATCACGCCTTTGGCGTCCTCAAAGACCAGACCCGTACCCTTGGGATTCACGACCGCCGCGATCAAGTGACCGTACGATCTGGGAATGCCGCCGCGAGTTGGGGGTTGATCATAGCGCGCGAGTTGCCAGTTGTGCTTTGTCGTTTTTTCGCCTAGCCCCGCTCACTTCTCGAACAAAGTCACTTGCCGCTGATCGTCCGTCGGCCCGCGGCGCGGACGGCGCGACGCTCCAATCACTGCCAGCACGGTAAGCGATTCCAGCGCCGTGCGCGGCACAAAAATGCGTTGCGTGTTCGAGCGCTGGTCGGGGGGGTTCACCAGATAGCCTTCAGGCATATTCTGTGTCAGGTCGGCCGGCATCAAGCCTTCAAGGATTTCGTTGTCCTTGAACCGCAGCCGCACCCACAAGCCCTCAGACCGGGGACGGGAGGTGAAGGTCTTGCGGGTCAGCGATTCCGAGTCGCCGAACTCGCGCACGAAATAAACGCCTTTGATCTCGCGCAGGTCGATGGCGACGACGGTGCCGGAAGTGTTGAGCACTTCGATCTTGCCTTCGTTGACGAACTGCGAGGGCGCAACGTAGCCGGAGACGGAATCACGGTCCATCTTACGGACGATTACTTTTTTGTGCGTCGAAGGCATAAGGCGGGTTTCGGGCTGCGGCTTTCGGGCGTCAGCTATACCTTTACACGGCTCATCTTGTGTCGCCGATCTGACACCTCTTAGACTAAATCGAACCTGGCTGCCCGGCAGTCCAGCCGAAGCCCGATAACCGAAGCCTGAAGCCCGATTTTCCCGAAAGCCCGCCTCATTCTCGCACTAATCGCGAATAAATGGCTGGAATCCACGTTGGCAGTAGCCAAACTGTTAACGTTGTGTTATTCCTTTATGTTGCCCTAGGCACTGTTCGCATCCACCTAAGTTCATTGGATTGAGCAGCTTGTGCAGCCTTAGGAGCCTCACCTCCGTGATTGGGCCGGGGTACCCTGTGGAAAAGTTGTGGAAAACACTCCGCAGATTGCACTGCCGTCAGGTGCGGCGACCCGGTTTGGCTCCTGACGTGGATCGCTTGACGACGAATGGCTGATTACATCTACACCATGGAAATCCGGTTGACGCCGGATCAATCGAAGGGCGTCAATCTGGTGCAAGAAGTGGCGCGCAACGCCGGAATGACGCTCTACCTCACCGGCGGCGCCATTCGCGACATCATCAGTGGCTTCACCATCCGCGATCTTGATTTCACGGTGCAGGGCAATCCTCTCAAACTTCAGAAAGACTTGGAGCGCGCTGGCGCAAAAATCGCCGGGCACGATGAAGATGTCCGCTCCCTGTTTCTGGTCCTGCCGGGAAACGTTCGCGCCGAAATCGGCATGGCGCGTACCGAACAATACGAAAAAGTAGGCCGGCCGCCCGTGATTACGCCGGCCAGCATTCAGGAAGATTTGCGCCGCCGCGACTTCACGGTGAACGCCATGGCGCTGTCGCTGAATGAAGGCTCGCGCGGGCTGCTGCTCGATCCCTTCAACGGCGTGGCCGATATCGAGGCCAAGCTGCTCCGTATTCTGCACAACTATTCGTTTGTCGAGGATCCCTCGCGCCTGATTCGCGCCACGCGCTTTGCCGCCCGCTTCCACTGGCCGCTGGAAGAGCGCACGCAGCAGCGCTACGATGCCGCCAAAGAAAATAAGTATATCGAGCACATCTCGCGCACGGCCATCGGCCACGAGATCGCACAGTTGGCGCATGAAGATGATCCCCTGAACGTGATCCGCGCCCTGGAGAAAGAAGATTGGCTGAAAGTGCTGCATCCGCACTGGTCAGTGGCCAAAGTGGACACCAACGGTCTGAGCCAGCTCATGAAAACCCGCCAGCAGATGGCGGACCTCGGCTACACCGTCGATCCATCGGCCGCAGTCATGCATTTCCTGACCGCGCGGCTTTCGGAAAAAGATATCTCGGACCTGCGGCGGCAGATTCCGCGCCGGGATTTAATCGAGGCGTGGCGCGACATCGAAATTCACGCCAAGGAATTAGCCAGGCGGCTTACCGGCAAAGAAGCGGCGACACCGTCGCGCACCTGGAATCTTCTTTCAGCGGCGCGGCCTGAGATGGTCCTTTTCCTTGCCGTTACTGCGCGCCAGCAGGCGGTCGAGCAGAAGATCAAGAATTTCCTGACCAAGTGGCGGGACGTACAAAAACGAATTCCGCTGCCGGAGATGACGGAACTGCTGATCACGCAGCAGTTGCCGGAGTATCCCAAGATCGCGCAGGAAGTGTTCATGCTCCTGCTGGATGGAAAGCTGCGTTCGCGGACGGAGACCTTAAAATTCCTCAAGCCCTTCGCGCCTCCGCCTCCGCCTCCACCTCCTCCGCCGCGGCGCAAACGCGGTCCCAAGGGAGCTGCCCCGGAACCTCTGCCCGTCCCTGTGCCTGAGAAACGAGGGAAGGGCAGGGGCAAGAATGCGCCTGCGCCGGTCCCTGTTATTCCCGCCCCTCCGCCCCCGGCAGTCGCCAAACCGGCGAAGCCCGCGCCTCCAAAACCGGCCGCCGCTAAACAGAAAGAAAAACCGGCAAAGCATGCGGCGAAACCGAAAACCGCCAAGCGTCCGCCAAAGCCTCCCAAGAAATCGAGTAAGAGAACAGCTGGAAAACCGGCCAAGAAACCGGCGAAGAGCCGCAAGCGGTAAGCTAAGGGCCTTATTAATTTCCCGCTTGCCCCTGCTCAATCGGCATATAATATCCGCATGGGTCGCTCGCTTTTTCTCGCGGCACTCGTCCTGGCGGTTTCTATGCCGCTTTCCGCGCAACGTGGCGGCGGTCATGGCTCAGCCGGTGGACACGGTGGATTTGCCGGGCACAGCGGGGGTGGTTTTGCCGGGCACGCAGGCGGCGGCCACTCCTTCAGCAGCGCTCACTCCGGTTTCGCTCCCCGCTCCTTCGGACGCGCTTCCCGTTCGTTTTCCGGCCGCCCGTTTTCCGGTCGCTCGTCTTCTGGCCGCTCCTTTGCCGGTCGAGGCCGCGGCAATTCCGGTGTGGGTCTTCGTATTCGCACCTACGGTTTCAGAAACGGCTTTCGCAATAATTGCTGGGGATACGGATGCGGGTGGGGCTACCCATATCTTGGCGGCGGCATCGATCCTTATTGGTGGTGGGATTCTGATTCCTCCGACCCGGAAGCACAATACGATAATGGATTAGCCGATCAGATGCAGATGAATGAGGAGGGCCCTCCGTGGCGCGCACCGGAGTCCGGCGACCAGGATGGCTATGCGCGCTCGACCCCGCCGCAGCATCGGCCTGACACTACAGACCCCTCGCCAGCCACGGTCCTGGTATTCCGCGATCAGCACAAGCAGGAAGTGCAGAACTACGCTATCGTGGGACAAACCTTGTGGACATTTGCTCCCCAGCGCACGCAGAAAATTCCTCTTTCCGATCTCGACCTTGCGGCCACGCAAAAGGCGAACGATGAGCGCGGAGTCGATTTCCGCGTACCCGGTTCCGGCGAAGGCCAGTAGTCCCGCTCAAAAACTTCCATCGAAGGCGATCAGAAATCTTACCCCGCCGATTTCATCAAATCGCTCAATTTATCGATGTCCGGAGCGCCGACGTCGCCAATGACGAAATAATGCAGACCGTTGTGACTCCAGCCTCGCACCGTGAACGACCGCGCATTTTCAATATCATTTCCCAGACGAACATTTCCCAGAGCCTGTTCCGGAAAGATAAACACCGAAATCTGATGCTGCCGCACCCGGAAAATCAGATGAGCCCCCGCCGATTGCTGAAGGTAACTCACCTTGCCGCCCACTAAAGTAAAAGGCGAATTCTGCAACTCAGGCAGATTAAAGGTGAAGGGAATCTTTCCTTCAAACCACGGCTTGACCGTGTGCCGATCTGTCGAAACCACATCGACTGGATTCGAGCTGGCTAAAGTGGCCACATGCAGATCGGCTAATTCGCTCAACAGTTGTTGCTCCGCGCCACGTTGGCGGTTGACATTGAGCCAGACTGCGCCAACGAGTAGGAGCGCGACGGCACTCGCGAGGGCAGGGAACAACAGCCTTGTCCAACCCGCGCGGCGGGGCGCGATCGTCTTTTGAATGCGCGCGCGAAAAGCCGGGTCCGCCGTGTACTTCTTCCCGGCCGCCTGAATGGCGCGCTTGAACTGAACCCTGCTCAGGCTCTGCGCGGCACAGGCCGCGCATCCGCGCAAATGCTCGCTCAACGCCCGCGCTTCGGGCTCGGGAAGCTCGCCGTCAAGGTAGGCATCGAGTTTCTGGGTCGAAAGTTCGCACGTCATAGTCATTTCTTAACTTCTCCGCCCTGCTGTATCTGCTGTACCGCAGCCCGCAGAGCCTGCCGCGCCCGCGACAATCGCGACATCACAGTGCCCATCGGGATTGCGAGCGTAGAGGCGATCTCCGAATACGACATCTCTTCCACTTCACACAGCAGAAGCACCTCGCGGTAATTCACCGGTATTTTCTCTAGGCCCTGTTGTACAAGCTGCCAGTCTGAGCGCTGCAGCAGGATGCTTTCGGGAGTTTCCCGCGCGGTAGGCAGGTTTTCGTCGCCGCTTTCATCGTCGAGGGCCACTGTTGCGGCGGCTTTCAATCCGGTACGGGAATTCAGGAAGGCATTGCGCAGAATTTTGTAGATCCAGGCGCGGAAATTCGTGCCCGGCTGGAACGAAGCAAATCCCTTGAGCGCCTTGACGTAAGTCTCCTGCACCAGATCTTCGGCTTCGTGCCGGTCCTGGGTAAGCCAGCAGGCAAAGTTATAGAGCCGTTCGAAATAGGGCATGGCTAACTGCTCGAACGAGTCTGCTGGCAATCTCTCCGCTGGCACGTACACAAGGGTAAACCAGCGGAGGCATCTTTTATTCCCGGAGTTCCGGAATTTTATTTTCTTACGATCTAAGATTTGAGGCCAGCGCCCACGACCTTCGATGGGTGCTGCTTTCGCGTCCGGAAATTCGCGGTAAGAGTGTCGGCCGCCATCCCGAGCGGAGCGAAGGACCTTGTGTACTTTACCCGCACCATCAAATCCTTAACTTTATTCAGAATGACGACTCGAACCTTATACCATGAATTTCCGGGACACCGTGCCAGAAGCAGAAAATGATCCAATCTAAACTCTTCGTACACCAAAACGCCGTGAGGACCCTTGGTCCCACGGCGCCACAAATCACGACAATAGCAACTTTACTCTCCCAAATACCGCAGCACCTTGAACGCCACATCAAAGCCTTGGTGAGGCACGCTGACCGAGTAGCTCCCAACGACCACGATTTTGCTGTCTGCCGGCTGGATCGTCAGTCCGTTGGCACTTACCGCGGGAAGGTGATTTCCACTGGCGAGGGACGTAACCACTGTGCCGTTGGTTCCGAAGGTGGTGTCGAGTTGGCCGGCAGGCGTAGGAGCTTGCAGTGGAAAGCCCGAAAACGGCGACGAGGGAAAGAACATCGAGCAGTCGCATAGGCTGCATAACTTTCCTGGTCGAAATTTGAAAAAACTGAAGCCGCACTTACACCCGTACGCCAGGTCTTCGTTTACCACCTGGGGACGCCGCGAGGGAAGGGATGCCGCGACCGAACCGGGGAATTATCGTCGCGAGCCGTTAAGCCGTCAAACCTTTTCCACAGCTGGAAGCAAAAAGGTACAGCACGCATACGAGGAGCGTTGCGCCGAAGGCTAAACGGCGGGTATTGCCAGGCTGTGATCATTTCAGCCAGTGAATTTTGATTTCCTTTTCCAGCGGCTTGAATTCCAGGTCGCCGGTGACGAGTTCAGCCTTTCTTTCCTTTGCCAGCGCGGCGGCAAAGGCGTCGGCCAAACTCATTTTGAAGCGAGCCTTGAAATCGGCGGCGGCGTCGGCCAGCGCGCGGGTCGTGGGATGAAAATCAATCGGCAGGCCCTGAAGAACCTTTGCGGCTTCGGCCCACGCTTCCGCGCCGTCTTTCTTCACAGTGGAATACTTCACCTCGGCGTAGTTCACATCGGTCATCAGGAGCGGGTTATCCTTCTTCCCGGCGGAGACGAGCAAATCTTCCATCGTCGCCGCGCCCGGCTCGTCGCGGAAGTAGGCGATTAGCGCGAAGCTGTCGAGCACCTTAGCCGGCATGGCGCTCCTCGAGTGCCCGTTCCTGCTTCTTGTGCTCCGCCCGCTCCTCCGTCAGGGGCCTGCCTCCCGAGCGCTTGAGGATGCCGCGCCCGCGCTTGATGAGCGCCGCGGTCATGGGTTTGAGAAGGATTCCCTCCGGTGTGGCTTGTACCACGGCCTTTGTCCCGTCCTCGATGTCGAATTGTTTGCGCAGGCGAAGCGGGATGACGACCTGCCCCTTCGTCGTGAACCATACGGTATCGATGTTCTCAGGTATACTCATGGGTAAGAGTATGACACGGATGATAAAGTCCGTCAACATGTGTACGGTAGGAATATTGTTTGTAGGAAGGAGTAGGGTCAGTGATATCAAGCGCCATCAAATCGGAAGAAGCTGGAGCCCGGTTCGTCGCCTTGGAGGCTCTCCAACGACCTTTTTCCGTACCCGGTCAAGCCGCCCCAACTCCACACGCCTAGGAGTTTTCCCTCAGCCTGCCGGGTGGCAGGGACACAGGAAGACATTGAAGCCCGGTTTTGTGCTTAAGGACCGCAGATTATTAGAAATTCTTACAAAAAGGCTTTCCCTTAAGGGTCCTTTGGTGCAATAATTACGCCCCTGGAAGTGCTCTGGCCAAAAAATAGCTTCAGGAGTGGGCCCGGTTATGTGGATTGAAAAACTGGCCGACGGAGTGGTGCAAGTGCAGACTCCCATCGGTCCGCGATACTTAATGCCATCATTTCTTCAGCGTGTATATTTTCTCTGGATGTTCCGCCATTTTCCGATCCTTCCTCACGCCGTCCTCAGCCGTGGCCAACAGCGGATGATCGACCGGTTGTGCTCGCAACAAAGATTCGTCTCCATGGCATACGCCGATGGGTTGGAAGATGCTCCAGTGATCGGCACCGTCGAAAGGCGGCTTGCTCCCGGTACCGAATCCCTACCCCAGCGCAGGCCGGTCGCCGGCGAAACCTCTGCCGCATTACCGGCAGAAGCGCGGCAGCGCGGATAGAGTCGGTAGCAAACTTGATCAGAGGCGGCAGCGCAGGACTAAACCGCGCTTAAGCGGGGCGAGGCCGCGTCCGTCTTTTGGCTGGCAGCGCATGGGTTCGACTTGCGATCCATGCTCGCATGCGTGTGTGCTTGAAGGGATGCTTCCTGTTCCTGGCCGTCAAATCGGTTCGCGCCCGCTGCATCACGAGCGGTGACGGAGATGTTACAATCACCAATTGTCCCGTCGGCAAAACTCCCACCGTGGGGCGCGTAGCTCAATTGGCAGAGCAACTGACTCTTAATCAGTAGGTTGTAGGTTCGATTCCTACCGCGCTCACCATCTTTTCAATCACGTACCGGAGTTGATGTTTCGAGTGTGCCGTGAGCCGTACTCGATCCGGTTATGCCCGTTTCTCGACTGCTGCACCTCCCTCCGCCGCGTTGTTTTAGGAATGCTAAAAACACGATCCCTCATTGCCCGCCACGCTTGCTAGTTCGAGTTGCGGGTTTAGACCTTCTCGTGATTCAAGGCAATTCGCTACATGTGCGCAAGGATGGCAGGCGTATCAGCGCGCGGGTTGTATTTACGCCCCCGACGACACCCAGGGCGAGCCAGTTGGTTTTCTGCTCATAAAATAGCATTGTCGAAGAGCTTGCCTTTTCGCGTTTCCTGGGTAAAACCCATTTCATGGGAAATGAGGTGAGAGTCAAAGTTACTCGATGACCAAGTCAAGGGAATGACCTCCGAACTTCTCGTAATAGAATCCTAGCCAATCGATTCCGCGCCTCCAGAAAAAAAGGAGGCCCAAATGGGCCTCCCGTATTCGTTTTGCCGTGCAGCCAGCTACCAGGTAAACTGCGCGCCCAGGCGGATGTGGCGCGAGGTTTGCCAGAGATTCGGCTGTCCGTACAACCCGTTCTTGACAATCCCGTCTGCGGTGACCGCCGCCTGCGCGTTGTATCCGGTTTCAGCGGCCTGGTAAAAAGCCGCACCCTGGGAAATATTGAATCCACCGGGAAACAACGTCGAACCGAGGTAATTCGAGTTGAATGCCTCCCAGTACGAGGTCACCGCGTGCTGGTTGAGTAGATTCGTGAAGGTCGCGTTGAAGCTCAGCACCTGGGCCTCATTATTCTTGTTGACCTTTACGGAATGTTGAAGGTTGAAATCGGTCTGGGTGAACCACGGAGTTCGGCGCGCATAGGGAGTACCGAGAGTGATGTTCCCGAACGCATCCTGGTTTGCGTTGACCCAGTTGCCGCGGCCAAAGATGTACGTGCCCTCGAGAACGGCGGGGGTCGATGCGCCATTTGCGATCGCGCCCCCCACGTCACCGAACGCACTCATCGGGCTGCCGGAGTAGGCAACCTGGAACAGTCCGAGGGTTGTCGTGTTGTTCCTCAAACCGGCCTTCCAGGGCAGCATATAGTAAGCGTAACCCTTGAATGCGTTTGGACGGTCCGTGGGCAGAGGTCCGTCATTGGACCGGCCATTGGCGCCGAAGTAGAAGAACGGCTCGTCGAACGAACGGCTGGTGTCAGGCGAGTTGCGTCCGATCGAGTCGGTTTGGTCGGTGGTGGTGAGGCCGGCATAATTGCCCCACAGCCGGCTATAGGTATAGCTGAACATTCCGGAGAAGCCTCGGCTCTGCGTTCTGCTCATCCGCAATTCCAAACCATCGTAGTTACGGACCGCCTGGGGATTGTTCGGGCAGCCGGTGCAGGTGCCGAACTGGGCATTCGGATTGCCGTTAAAAGCGGCTGTCCCAGGGCCGTAGGCGTCACCAATCGAAGTCAGGTAGCTGGCGTAACCGTTGAGGGTCTTGTTCACCCCCTGGCCAGGATTGACAACGTTATAGATTTCGAATGCGGCCGGGTCGGCCAACGAAGCGTCCTCTATAACGTGGTCGAGGCGGCGGCGATCATAGCGAGCTTCGAACGCCCACTCTTTATTGATCTGGTAGTCCCAGCCCGCAACCACCTCGTGCTGCCGGTAAGGCTTCAATCCCGGCATGACCGGCTCCTCGGGGCGCAAGTTGATGTTCTCGATCAGCGAAACGCCACGGGGATCTATCAGAGACGGCGGGGTTACGCCGCCCACAAAGTTGGCTCCCACGGTTGAGACGCCGGTCGGGCAAGCCCGGCCGTTGACGAAGGTAAGACTCAAATCAGAGGTCGTGAATCCGCTGGCTGTCCCATCCGGTCCAAGAGCATAGGCGCAATCATCGAATCCCTGCGCTCCAAACGATGTCTGGGCGAGCAACAGCTTCATCACGTCGTTGGTGACGCCATAGCTGCCGAAGATTTTCATCTTACCGTCCCGCGATCCCCATGCAGCTCCTAAGCGAGGAGCAATCTTGTCGCTCCATGAGAAGTCGATGGTCCTGATACCGCTGATCCCTATTCCCGGAGGAGCAGGCAGGTTTTCTTTTTCGATACGGACCCCTAGGTTGAGAGTCAGGCCGTGCCCCACCGTCCAGGCATCCTGCACGAATAAGGCATGATTGTGGTCGGTGGCGGGCACTACTCCGCCAGCGGCATTTTTCAGTACGGTTGCGAAGTCAGCCACAACGCTGTAGCCGTATTGCCCGGCGCAGACGCCTGCTCCATTGGCCGGGTTAACCCATTCCGCTTCCAGAATGCTGCAGTTACCGCCGCCGTTGGTTGTCTGTGGCCGGTAGCCGATACCCGCACCAGCCCATACGAAGGGGGAGGGAACGTTTCCGTGCTGATTGATCACGTTCGACAGTTTGTTAAATTGGTAGCCAGCCTTGATGTTGTGGGTGCCCCACCAGCCGCTCTTGAAAAATGCCACATCCTGATTGAATTGGTAGTGCTTGCTGGCATTGACCTCTGTATAGGATTGATCGAACGGTGCAGTAGTGGTGCCTGAAGGTAAGGCCAGGTTGGCGGGCAGGGGAAGGGAGTCCTTCGGGCCCGTACAACCGGTTGCGTAGTCTGCTGCCAGGCAGTTGCCAGTTCCGCCCGTGCTGCTGGTTTGCCAAGTGATGTCTACGCCCGAGGTAGGCCAGCCAAAATCGTGATAGTTATTGAAGAAGTATCCGTAGCGCGTCGTGGCGACGATTTTCGGGGTCAGGGTGATGTCGGCGCCCACATTATACGTCGCGTTCGGGTTGGAGAAACCTAGACCGTGCGAATACTGCGTGATCGGACTATTGATTGAGGAATTTAGATAACTTGGATTCGACGCCTGGGACGCGATTGGATCTGCTCCGGGCAAACTGTCCCCGTTCTCGCGCTGGTACTGATATAGCCACGAGCCGAACACGCGGATTTTCTGCGTCAAAACTGCATCCAGGCGGGCAGTAGTGAAGTACGTCTGCTGGTCCTGTGTGAAGTGTTGCTCCCCTAGGCCAAGAGGAATGTTTGTCGGGTTCACGCTATTGGTGAAATTCACGATTCTACCCAGGGAGTTGTACTGCGGCGCGAAACCTACAAAGAAAAACAGACGGTCCTTCAAGATGGGGCCGCCAACCGTAAAGCCGGGTTGCGCGATGCGATAGTGATCTCGCCTGGGTTGGTAAATCTGCGCATCGTCGTCAAAACCAGGCCCGCTGGCGCTCGCCCCGAAGGGGGCTCCCAGCGGATCGTAACGCAAGCTGGCATTCTCGCTGCCGTTCAGCGAGTCGCCTTCATATGTGGCGAAAGCGGACCCGTGATATGCGTTCTGGCCCTTCTTCATGACGACGTTGACCACGCCGCCCAATGCGCCGCCGTGTTCCGCTTCGATACCAGAACTCTTGACCTGAACCTCCTGAATAAACTGGAAGGGGACGTTGGCCCCGGAAGCGCCGCCGGAGATGTTTTCCGTGTCCTGGCCTTCCACCAGATACTGGTTCTCCGAATCCGATCCTCCGCCCACTGAGAAACCGACGGAGAGCCCGTTGCCCTCGCTGCCCGGCAGGGAACCGCCGGAGTTTCCGGTCATGCCGGCCGACGCGCCCATAAGAGGTTCATTACGAGCCATCGGGGAAAATTGAATGACCGACTGAAACGAGTACCCATGAGGAACGTCAGCAATCACATCTTGCGTGACATTGGTCTGGTTTGTGTTTGTGGTGACGTCAATTACTGGCGCCTGGCTATTTACTTCGACCACCGTGCCGGCTGCGCCTACTGCAAGTGTGAGATCCAGCGTAGGAAGATGTCCCACCTCGATGAGGATGCCTTCGCGCTTCAGTTCAGAAAATCCCGAGGCCTTTACCGCCACGGTATACGTGCCCGGTGGCAGGTTGGCGAAACGATAGTAGCCGCTGCCGTCGGTTTCCAGGGTCTTCTCTCCTCCCAAAGAGGTACCAGTCAGTACAACCGATGCTTTGGCAACTACGGCGCCGGTCGCATCTTTAACGGTTCCCTGCAATCCGCCAGTGGTCTCTTGGGCGAACACGTTGGCGACCAGCAAAAAACTGGACAGCGCTAGAGTCGCAACAGCAATCAGCGCGCATAGCCTGCTCGATTTTCCAAATCGCATTGAATTATCTCCCACGTTGAAATTTTTAGGATTAGTCCTCAGAAATCGAGAACTCTCCGCGCACGTGCGACATTTTCAATAGCATTCGGGTGCCCACCGCCTTCCCCGTTTTGAGCGGCGACCAACGGGCATGGTGAAATCGGGAATGAGCGTACAGGCGTTGTCAACGGACAGACATCGTTAGCGAATTCGTGCAGAGCCCTGGAGGGGCTGTGTTGACAATGGAATCTACCAAACCACAGAGTTCGGCGATGAATACCTACCAAAAACCGGAGCGCGATTGAATGCAGGACAGGGTTCGCTTGACGCGGCGCGGCTTACCATACATACTGGTTGGTATGTTGATTGCACGCAAGAAGTCGAAACGTAAGGCGATCAGGCTGCGCGATCCTGAGCGCACGCGGGAGCGCTTGCTGCAGGCGGCATCCCGCGAGATCTACAGATCGGGCTTCCAGAGTGCCAGCCTGGACACAATACTGGCCGTAGCTGGGGTCACTAAGGGCGCACTCTACTACCACTTTGACAGCAAGGAAGCCTTGGGATACGCCGTCGTCGAAGAGGTCATCGCCCCCGACAATTACGGCACATGGGTACGGCCTCTGCAGAGCGGCAAGGACCCTATCGATGCTTTGACCGGCATTGTTCAAGGCATATCTGTTCGGCCCGAGGCAGTACGGGGAGGGTGCCAGCTGAACAATCTGGCGCAGGAAATGTCTCCGCTCGACGCCGGATTCCGCAAGCGGCTGGCGATAGTTTTTGATGCCTGGCGGGAGGCTATTGCCTCCGTCTTGCGAGAGGGGCAGACCCAAGGAAGAGTTCGCCGGGATGTGGAGCCCTCCGATGCCGCTGGCTTGCTGATCGCTATGGTCGAAGGCTATGGCTCGCTGGCAAAGAATGCGCAGGATCCGAAAGTGATGAAGGCGGGAATCAGAAACATCGTGGCCTGGTTGCGGTCTCTGCGCCCGGCGAGCAACCGCAAGCGGGTCTGGGCGCATCCGTGTTAGAGACAGTGTGTGACAAATGTTACATACCGACCGGTTTGTATGGCTGGCTCGCATTTGCGCTCGCGCGAAAGCATTGCAGCCTGATCATGAAGGGAGACGAACAATGAGGAGCGTAACGGTGTCGCGCAGGAATCTGCTCGCGACCGGAGCTTGCGCCCTGGCTGGCGTGGCAGCCCTGCCGGGAGCGGCAAGGGCCGGCGCGTTGGGAGGGCAGAACTTAGCGAACGAGGAAATCATCCGTGAGTGGTATGCGGCGTGGGAAAAGAAGGACTTGGGGACATTCAATGGCCTGCTCGCCGACAACTTCACCTTTACGAGCGCGGCCGGCGACGACCACATCGGCAAGAGCACCTTCAAAACCCGATGCTGGGACACACAGGTTGATTTCATTGGACATTTTGACCTGGAACGGGTCACCACTGGCCCCGATGATGCTTTTGTGAAGTATCTCTGCCACACCAAGAACGGCAAATCTTTCCGGAACGTGGAGTACCTCCGAATCAGGAACGGAAAGTTGGAATCGATTGAGTGTTATTTCGGAGCGCAATCCAGCTTTCCTTCCGCAGCAAGCAATGGGTAGAGTCAGGAGAAAAAAAGCATTCTCACGCATGACGACGATACAACATGGCCACCTAATGTTTTTTGCGCGCTCATGGACGGTGCCCTTTGGGGTGCAGACCTGCCGAAATCTCCACTCGTGCTGCTGCCACGGTTCCACTCCACCCCAGAGCCAATTGACATATTCATGGCTGGCACAGGTATGTGGTGGGATGGAACACCGGCCCCGGTGATGTTAGAAACACCATGAACACTCTAAAGATGAGTCCGAGTCCGGCTGGAAATGCAGTCTCGAGTCCAGAAGGTGCTAGCGAGTCTCTCGTTAAACGCGTGGCGCAGCATGCGCGTGCAGCCTGGGCTATAGCCCGCGACGCAGGAGAACAGACAGCGAGATTGACGGCGACTTTCCCGGAGTTGCGGACCCTGGCCAAGCCACGGTCTCTCCGCATGGCCATCAAAGTCAGGGGGAAAATTCTTTTTATCAATCTGGGCGACGTAGTCGCGGTTCAGGCCAAGGGTAAATGCGTATGGCTTCAGCAGAATGCGAGCTCCTATCTGCTACGTGAGTCTATTTCGGTGGTGGCAGAAAGGCTCGGAACCCATGGATTCATCCGTATCCACCGGTCTGTGCTTGTGAACACTTCATTTGTGAGAGAAATCTGGCCGCTCTCGACGGGAGAATACTGCCTTCGAGTTGAAGGGGGAAAGGAATACACGGTTACCCGCACCTACAAACAAAATCTCCAATCCCTCGCAGAATTCTGGATCGGCACGGGCGCGCTATTCTCCGGTTAAACAGGATAACCTATCGGTTAAGGCAGACACTGGAAGTGGCGACCCGCATCTCCTACCACACTTTGCACACCTGCGTCGCCGGCTTTACCATGGGCTGCCCCTGTTTGCAGGAGAACGCTTCTGCGAACTCGGGCATGTTCACGACTACGCCGTTGATTCGGTACCGGGCGGGGGAGTGCGGGTCGGTGATGGCACGCATCCGAAGGTCTTCCGGGCGCTCATTGGCGCAATCCCATTGCGCAAATCCCACGAAGAAACGCTGCTCTGGGGTCAGGCCATCCATGGGTTGAAGTTTCTTATCTTTGTCCGCATCCTTCCACGCGATGTAGGCAAGAATCTCGCCGCCGAGGTCGGCAACGTTTTCGCCAAGCGTCAGTTTGCCGTTGAGGTGGACATCGCCCGTGGCAATGTAGCTCGAATATTGATCGTCCACGCATTTGGTGCGGGCGTCGAATTTCTCGCGATCTTCTTTGGTCCACCAGTCTTTGAGGTTGCCGTGGGCGTCGAACTGGCTGCCCTCATCGTCGAAGCCGTGTGTCAGTTCGTGACCGACGGTGCCGCCGGTATTGCCGTAGTTCGGGGCGTCATCCATTTTCGGATCATACAGCGGCGGCTGCAACACACCGGCAGGGAAGTTGATGTCGTTCATCTGCGGGTTGAAGTAAGCATCCACCGTTGGGGCGGAGATCTCCCATTCGCCGTGATCCACGGGCTTGCCGACCTTGTTGATGTCGCGGCGGGTCTCGAATTCGTGGGCCCGTTCCACGTTGCCGGCAAAATCGTCGCGCACGATCGTCACCGAACTGTAGTCGCGCCACTTGTCGGGATAGCCGATCTTGTTCCGGATAGCGGCCAGCTTGTTGAGTGCCTGCTGCTTGGTTTCGGGGCTCATCCAGTCGAGCGCGCGAATACGCTGCCCCATGGCGTCTTCGATGCGGCGCACCATGTCGACCGTGCTGGCCTTGAGTTCGGGAGAGAAAACTTTCGCCACGTACACCTGGCCCAGCGCCTCACCCAGGTCGTAATCGACATACTGCACGCAGCGCCTCCAGCGCGGCTGCATTTCTTCTGCGCCGCGCAGATACTTCCGATAGAACTCGAAGTTCTCCTCCACAAACTTCGAAGAAAGATAGGGGGATGAAGTGTCGGCCACATGGTAGCGCAGATAAGTTTTCCAGTTGTCGATTGATTCTGAGGTTAGAAGCGTGTTGAGTTCCTTCAAGAATTCGGGCGCTTCTACATTTAGAATGGCGATCTCGGGATAGTGCATTTCTCGGTAGTAGGTCATCCAATCGAAGTTCGGCGCGAGTTGGGTGAGATCGGCAACCTTCATTTTGTGCACCAGTTTATGCGGATCCCGACGCTCCACCCGGGTCAGGGAAGCCTTGGCCATCGCGGTTTCCATTCGCATGACGGTTTCGGCGTTCTGTTTGGCCGCGGCCGGGCTATCGCCGAGCAGTACGAAAACTTTCTGCACGTGCTCAACATAGCGCTCGCGCGTCTCCTTCGACTTGGTGTCGTCTTTGGTGTAGTAATCGCGATCGGGCATGCCCAGTCCGCCCTGATCGACATCGGCGATTTGATCTTCGGAATTGTCCGGGTCCTGGGTCGACCCCGCAGAAAATAACATGGAGCCGTACGAAGCCCGGGAGAAGGTGAATTGCAAACGCGCCACCTCGGGCGTTAGATCTTTCGCCGATTTGATCCGGGCAATGGAGTCGAGTTGCGGCTGAATGGCCGACAAACCTCGTTTTTCTACGGTGCTCTCATCAATGCAGGCGGCATAGAAGTCGCCGATTTTAGAGGTTACGGCATTACGCTGCGGATCCGGCTGGGCCGCTTGCTCCAGCATGCCCCGCAGAAAAACCAGATTATCCTGATAGAGCTTCCCGTAAACCGACCATGAAGTCTGGTCGGGAGGGATGGGATTCTTCTTCTGCCAGCCGCCGCAGGAATATTGGTATAGATCGACGCAAGGGTCGACCGATTTATCCATCGAAGAAACATCGAGGCTCGGGCTGTAGGGTAACGCCGGAGCCAGTGGTGGCGTGGATGTCGTCTGAGCGTGGGCCAGCGTTAAAGTCACAACCACGAAGAAACCTACCCGGAATAAGCGCATATTTACCTTGGACGGAGATGATCGGGAAACGTTCGGCAAGCTATAGTACCGGACCCAGACGCCGTCATCAAGTTGCCGGCGTACCGGGGGAGGTCCTAAACGCGATGTCAGTACCCCGAAAAACTCAGGAATGCGTGCAGTGCCGTGGAAGAGCGGCGCTTCAAGCGCCGCGTAAAGCCTTTTAAAAACGGAACAGGTTAACAGTTTGCTGAAAAACCCGGTCTTGGGTGGCGCACGCTTTCAGCACTGCGATAAAGCGTTTCTTTTTTGTTCCATCGAAGCTGTATCCCGCCTACTGCCACTTATAGGTCCAAGCCGGCTGTTATTGTCTGGTATGTTGAAACGATTAATAGGTCTGGATCACAATCTCTCCACCGCTTCCATTTCCGGTTTGTTCGGATTTCGTAACAAGACTCAAAAAAATATTGACATTTCCCGATTTCTTGTATAGTTGCGGCAAAGAAATCGGCACGAGTTGTAACCGTACGCGGGCTGCCCGTATCGCACTCGGAATGTGTTCGCACATTGCGGGTCGCTCGAAAATGCGACTAGCTTTGAGTTAGCGCGCATCGTATCTTTCCCCAACTCGCGGTTTTTCGCAAAGAACCTCGGGGATAATTGTCCGGGGGCTGAATCGTCAGGATAGAAGGGTCCAGCAGCCAGCCGCTCCGATTGGTGCTCCCCGTAAGGGATGTTCCCACCTGCGGCTGATTCAACCCCGTCCGTCCGGCCCGGAGATACGTATGCGTACTAATACTGCCGTTATCACCCTCGAACCGCCGTCGGAAACTGCAGGCCATCAAGTGGACGATGTCCTTCGCACTCTGACCGGATTGATCGAAATTGCCAATCGCGGCCGGGGACCTGCGGAAATCTCGGGCAATCCCGTGGAGGAAGTCCTGGTCGACACCGAAGTGGATGGCTCGCGCTATCTTCTTCTGCGGATGCGGCGCCTCGGTTGCAATCGTATTCAGCTCAGTCCGCGCGAGCAGGAAATTGTGCGCATGGTGGCCAAAGGGCATCCCAACAAAGTAATTGCCGATGTGCTGAACATCAGCTCCTGGACCGTATGCACCCACCTGCGGCGCATCTTCGCCAAGCTGGGTGTCGGCTCGCGCGCCGCCATGGTCGCGCAGTTGCTGGAGTTGGGGGTGCTGGCACCCGATCATCACGGGTCAATGGCGGCGCGTTAGAGCGGATTTCTTCTTCGGGCAGTGTGCAGACTTGGACTGCCGCTTATCTCGGCGAACTCTGCGGCACTTCTTCGCGGCCGCTGCGGTTAAACGCCTTTCAAAGCTCTGACCCACGAAGCTCACAAAGAAAGCCAAACTGCTCTTTATGGACAGTGTCCTACCTCACGGCGTTTCTCAAAGGTGATATTCCCCTTCCGCTACGGGCGGAGAAACATGCTGATTCTCCGGCGATTGAAACTTATTTTGCTCTACACCCTGCTGCCGTCGCCCTCCCATTGGTTTTCGCCCTACTCCGGCCTGGCGCAGCAATCGCAACGCATTCCCTCCCAGAATCATGGCCTCCTGTTCCGGCGGCAGGCCTATCAGCCGTATCTTGTGAAGTTCCAGCGCAGGATGGGTCCAGGGTCCATCGGAACCGAAAAGCAGCTTGCGCGCTCCGGCGCGCTTGATGGCTTGAACCAGGTAATCGAATTGACGGACCGCCGACGTGTCCGCATAGACATTGGGATATCTCGCCAGTTGATAGATTACCTGCTGATGCGCCTTCCAGTCGTCGGTGAAGCTGCCCAGGTGTGGAATGATGAAATTCACATCAGGATACTGGGGCGCGAACATATCGACCACCTCGGGCCGGCTTACGATATCCACCAGCATGGGCAGGCGAAATGCTCTAGCGGCCTCACACACTTCGCGCGTCGGCATGGCATCGAAGCCATGTACTTTAATGCCGCGGCATCGCCACGTCTTGAAAGCCCGGCCGATCATGTCGAAGATCCGCCCTGCGTCCCGCTTCGCGTGAACAAAGGCAAGGCCGACCAGTCGATCCGGGTGCCGGCTGATGATCCGGCCTAACTCGTCGTTGGCTGCGTTGTAGTCGCTGTGGAAGGCCGGAATGATGACGGTTTTGTCGATTCCCGCAGCACGGGCACGGCGCAAGTATTTCTTGAGCGGTGCAATCGTGTTCCAGGGCGCGGTCAGGCGGTCGCCTTTTCCCGCGTGGCAGTGACAATCGATAATCAGGGGTTTGTCAGGCATTCCTTTGCACTGGTCATGACTTCGCCGATCATGGATTTGTCCACTCGGTTTGCACCTCATTCTGCGCTTGATCGGGCTGCTTCTTCCCCATCTTCGCGGCTATCGACAGGTACCAGATGCTGGTTGCTATCGCTTTGAAGAAGTTGGGCAGGTGAAATTTCTCATTGGGGCCATGGATGTGGTCATCGGGAAGTCCGAAGCCCATGAGCACAGTCGGAATGCCCAGAATCTCCTGAAACGTATTGACCACGGGAATCGATCCGCCCGAACGAATGAAGACGGGTGGGAAACCGAACCCCTGCTTGTAAGCCAATGCCGCTGCCTGAACCGCGGGGTGATGGCGATCGACTACCGCCGGCTGGATGGGAGAAAACGTGCGCACCACCGAACGCACCGTAGCTGGAGTGATGTGCGCAATATGATCTCGAAACAGTTGCGCCACTTTCTCTGGATCCTGGTTCGGCACCAGCCGGAAGCTGAGTTTCGCCACTGCGCGCGAAGGAATAATGCTTTTCGATCCACGGCCCTGATGGCCGCCAGAAATTCCGTTCAGAGTCAGCGCGGGACGGATGCTGATGCATTCGTAAAGGCTGAAACCTCGTTCTCCCCAGGCTTGCTCAACCTGGGCATCGCGCAGAATCTGCTCGTCGCCCGGACCGTTGCGCGCCATGAAGGAGCGCTCCTTCTCACCCCAGGACTGCACATCGTCGTAGAAACCGGGAATTGCCACGCGCCCATTGGCATCGTGCAGCTCGGCAATCATCTCGCAGAGAGCTTGCAACGGATTATGTACGGCGCCCCCAAAACTTCCGGAGTGTAAGTCATGCGCCGGACCGCTTACCTCGATCTCGGCGCGCAAGCCGCCCCGCTGCGCATAGCTGATTGCGGGGCGGTCGGGAGCGAGCATCTTGGTATCTGAAATGACGGCGGCATCGGCGCGCAGAGCGCGCTTGTTCCGGGCGATGAAAGAAGTCAGGTGAGGGCTGCCGATTTCTTCCTCGCCCTCGAAGATGCACTTCACATTCACCGGCAAAGCGCGCGTTGTCTTCAGGTACGACTCGAGTGCCTTGACGTGCGAAAAAAGTTGGCCCTTATCGTCGGCCGCTCCGCGGGCGTGAAGATTGCCGTTCTTCAAAGTCGGCTTAAAAGGCGGAGTACGCCATTCGCGCAGCGGTTCGCCGGGAAGCACGTCATAGTGACCGTAGATGATGAGCGTAGGTCGCCCGCAAGCGCGCAGCCATGAGGCGTAAACGATGGGATTGCCACGAGTCCGAATAACGCGCACGCCATCCAGGCCGATGCCCTGCAGATGCCGGGCCAGCCATTGCGCACATTTGCCCATGTCGCCGCTGCGCTCCGGCTGAGAGCTGACACTCGGGAAGCGCAGAAATTCCTTCAATTGCGCGACGAACTCCTGCCGCCGTGTGCGGGCATAGCGTAGAGGTTGAGCGGGATGCATTTTTCCGCGTCTCAGTCAGAAAGTTTGTCGAGGAACCCGATCTGGGGCAGCGGCTCAGTTTGAATCTGTCTTGAAAGGGCGCGGCTTCAGCCGCGCCGTAAGCGCCGCAAGATCATAGCGGCTTCAGCCCCTGAGACAATCTTTCCTTCAAACTGATTCATTACCCGATCTGGCCACGCATTCGGGCGAAGGCCGCGGGTTTCGGCGGACGCGCGTGAGTCCACCGGACCCGCCAAGCCGCCGTCTCGGGACGGGCTCAGGTACGAGCCCGTCCGGAGGCGCGGCTTCCCGGTCAGACTTCAAACTCGAACTCTCGGGCCGGTTCCCGCTGCGAGGATATCCCCGCTTTCTGCCGGCCGTTTGCCTTCACTGGCTTCGGTTGAGTCTGGTCCCAAGGCAACACACGATGCGATCCGGTGCGTTTGCTGAGGCCCATCGCCTGAGCGCTGGTCAGCCATTCTTCGGACTGCTCGGCAATCTCCAGCAACAGCGTTTCGAACTGAGACCTGGTTGTCTGCAGAATGTGCGGCTGCGCCAGCCAGCGCAGAACCTCGCGCCCTGTAACCCCCATGCGCTGCCGCGGCGAAGTGACCAGCCGTTCGTTAAAGTACCGGATCAATACTTCTTCCACCACATCCCAGGCGTTGTCGGCGCCGAACAGCCGCTTGACATCGTCCGAGTCCAGAATCTTGAATGCTTCCTCGAGCAGTTGCATCACTTCTACGCGCAACACGTTCAGGTGGCCGAAAGACAACCACTTGAGGTTGTTGCGCAGATCCAGGCCGGCCCGCCGCACAATCGCGATCGAGCCAAAGCTGGGATCGTAAGCCCGCTCGCGGATCACGTCCGAAATACGCTTGTCGCGCCAAAACAACGTAACCTGGTGCACGAAATGAGAGAACAGCTTGTGGTAATCCGTGTTGGCGCGCGAACCGCTCGGCACCGGCGCACCGCCGTATCCGAAGATCCGCTTGTATGCCGAGAGCCGGTCGCGCTTGGTGTAGCGCAGCACGTCGCGGCGATCGAATTGGTAGAGCGCGAATGCTCCCGGCCCGCCCGACAGCCTGACCGTGCCCGCCTTGAACAGTTCCTGCAGCTTCTGCACGGCGCGGAACACGCCGATCTTCTCATGTTGCCAGAGGTAATACATGTCTCCGACCGCCATGATGCGTTCCGCGGTGATGGTTTCGTCGTAGGGTTCTACGCCCGGCGGAATGCGCGTGGTGCCGAAATCCTTCGCCGCCTCCGGACCAACGCCGGCCAATGCGGCCAGGCCTTTATCCGGGGGCGGAGGGGTCTGCGCATCCGCGCTCACCACCGAGGCCAGCATGTCATCGATCTGCTTGGTGAGGGCGTCGGCAAGCCGCGGATTCGAGATCAAGTCGGAGGACATCCGGCTCGCCACTTGCTCTCGCAGCGCCGCTATACGGTCATATAAATTCTGATAGTCTTTTTCTGTTGCCATGGGTGACTCTCCTTACCTCCGCAATCACCAAGCTTCGCCTGGTAGGGGCTGAATCTCGATTCAGCCCTTACCCGTTGCCGGCCCCGGTTGGACTAAATAAGGGCCGGTGGTATCCTCCCAGTCTCGATCGGGAACGCCGGCGCCTTGATCTGATCCGCCAACCTGCGCGTCTCCCCGAGCGATTCGGCCAGCAACCTGAGCGCACGCTGCACCCTCGGTGTGCGATAGCCCGGCGGCAGCCCCTGAAGCGGCTGTGGCGGTATCATGGCGGCGCGCGTGAATTGCTCCAGTTCCCCTACCACCTGTTTCACGGTGCTGATTGCATCCTTGCCCGAGTCCTGCAACTGGGCGGGCAGTTCATCGGTTACTGCGCTTGCAATCCAGTCGAGAAACTCGCCAATGAACAATGACGACTCCGGTCCGATACTGGTGAAGTTGAGCAGAGACGTCTGCCGTTCGGCGTCGCCGATGAACACCGAATCCATCGCAAATTCGACATCCTTGACCGCCTGCGCCACGACATCCAGCGAGCGCGACATCAACACAAGTTGTGTGCCGAAGTAGGGCTGGGCAGCGGTGCCACTGCGGGCGAAGTATTTCTTCTCGTTGATCCAGCTGTTGTTCAGGCCGATCAAATAATCGACCACGATCAAGAAGTTGGTCAGATTTTGTTCGTCCGCGATCGTCGTGATAAATTCGCGCTTCAGGTTGAACCGCTGCCGGATCTCCCCCATTTGGCCTTTGGCCAGCTCAGGATTGGTTGGGACAGTACTGCCCAACAGTAGACGGAAGAGTTGGTCAACACGCGGGATGCGCGGTCCGCCTTCAATCCCAAGATCGTTCACGAGTTCCGAGAACAAAGACTTGGCCATGTCGCGAACCGAATCCAGGTCTTCCTGCTCCAAAACCGGCAGCAGCGCATACAGCCCGTCGAGCAGCGGCAGCGATTGATCGAGCGCAACTTTGGCGCGATTGTAGATGCTCGCCTGCGCCCCGGTGATCGCCCCCATGTCCGTCTGCACGGTATAAGTGCGTGGCGTCCACTTGAATTCCGTGTGTCCCTCAACGTCCGAGAGCGCGAACGATTGATTCAGCGCCAGCACGAACGACTTGGGATCGTCGGTCTTGGTTCGCCAGCTCAGGACGTCGCGAATCGCATTCTCAGCCATCTTTCCGATAGGCGCGATTCCCGTGCCTGGGCCGGCGGAAGGAGGGCGCGATATGACGTCCGTGGGAATTTCTTCCGTGAGCACCGGGTACGCCTGGAGATCAATATCGGCTTCTTGCACCCGGGCCGCTCTTGTCGCCGCCTGCTGGCTGGAGGGAGTGCCACTTGGAGAGGCCATAATATTCACCTGTACTTGGGAGTTGACTTGCGTTGGGATCTGCTGAGGCTGGCCGGTCTGCGGCACTACCAGGAACAAGCCAGGCTGGGGCAACAGAACTTCGTAGTATCCGTTCATGTCGGTCTGCGTGACGGCCACGGTGTTCCCCGATTTGTCCTGAACTTCAATCCGCAAGAACGGGAGAATAGCTCCGTCCGCGGCCGTTGCCGTCCCAAAGATTTTGTGAATATCTTCGCCGAGTTGGATGGCCGGAACAGAAATAGTCCCACCGGCCGTCACGGTTACTGCATAGCCCGTCTGAGCGGCAGCAGGGATTTCCAAAACTCTCCCGCCGCTGATGTTGACTTTTTCTTTCTCGATGCGCACCACATAGGTGCCGGCAGGCACGTTGCTGAAGCTGTATTCGCCTTTAGAATCCGAGGTTGCCTTAAAGGTGCGAGCGTTATCGTTGCCGGACGGTGCGAGAGTAAGCGGAACACCGGGAAGAGCTGCTCCGGTCTGAGAGTCGGTAAGGATTCCGATGACCCGGCCAAGGCTGGGTCCGAAGCGAAACTCAATATTGGTGGGAACTCCAGCCGTCAGGCTCAAGGGCCCAAACGTGCCTCCATCAGGCCAAATTGACTGAATTTGCGTGTATCCATTGAAGCTCGCCGGGTAGTTCGAGGCAACGATTGTATAGTTGCCCGCCTGCAGGCTCGAAAATACATGAGGCGCCGATCCCACAGTGGTTGCCTGTTGCGCAGGTTCTCCCTGCGCTGACCCTTGATAGAGCTGGAAGGTAACTCCCGGGAGCGGAGTTTTCTTCTTCGCCGGTTTTCCGTCCCCACCGATGCACGGATCGCAGACCAAATCCTCTTCGAATATCGCTGACACTTGGACCTCGGCCTGGCTTTCTACATAGGGTACGTTCGCTGCAACCAGCGTCCCGGGCCCCGGGGTTACAAATGTCCCACTTGGGGATTCCGCCCGAAGCGACAACGCCTTACCCCTCCCACTCCCCACCTGCACCGGAGAATCAGTTCGTACAGAGACAGGACCTTTCTTCCAGAACACGTAGACCCTGGAGGGGTCAGAGAGAGTACTCACCGTCCGCCAGAGCGATGGCCCTAGAAGATACCGGATGTGTTCGTTCCCGGGATCTCTCTTGAACCATTTCTCGACCATGTCTCCAATCTTCTCACCCATGCTCTTGCGAAAAAGATCGCCAAGCCGGTGGACTACCAAAGAAGTATTGTGTACCCAGAAACTCGCGCCAAGACCGGAAATAGGCACTTGTCCCGTCGGATCGCCAGAGCGATTGCTGTCAAAGAAAGGAATCACGTCGACCGCGGACAGAAATGGGACCAGGAATATTTCAATCGTGGTGTTTTCCTCGTCGATCACCTTGGCTTTAATCAGCTGCTCAGTCTCCGAACACTCATTCTCTTCGACGGCCTTACCCTCTTGTGTGACGGAATAGCTCGCTAGCCTGAACCCGTCCGGAGGTGTGACCGCAATCTGGTAGGTTGTCTCTGCTGGGATCTGGTTCCAGGAAACCTGCCCCGACTTATCGGTGTACTTCGAATCGCCAAAATCACTGGCGTTGTCGATTCCTTCCACTGTAATCTTGACGGTCTCTTCATACGGAGTTGGATCGGGGAGTTTGTCGTCAAGGACCTTTGGCATTTCGTCACGCCAGGGATAGCGTGAGCTGATTTTCACGACCAGACTGCCGCTGGGGACATCGGGCAGAGCCTTTAAGCCGCCGGCATCAGGCCGAATCACCGTGAGGCTCTCCACTTGTACTTCCACTTGCAATTCGCGAGTCTTTTTATCGATGTTATCCGGCATAATGGTGACCTCCGCCTGTTTCTGGACGGGTTTTCTCTTTGCTCCTATTGAATTTCCGCCCGGCTCGATGCTCAGCGCTCTTACCGCCAGCGGTACATACTCCTGCAAGGCCAGTCAAGTAATCCGTTCATACCCCAAATCCGCGGTCTCCGAGGGCCTTGGAACAATCCTTTGCCCGATGTTGGTAGTGCGCACCGACACCGACGTCGCTCCCGCGTGCTCGGCGATTTCCTGCCAGCACCGCGCCACCGTGCGGCTCAGGTCCTCCAGCGGCTGGCGGCACTCCTCGATGCCCTGCTTCATGCCGCCGGCCCAGGCAAGCCACTCATCCCCGCGTTCGTTGCCCAGCCGGACCAGTTCCCACAATTTTTCATACGACGCCAGGTCGTTCGAGAACTGCTTCTCGATGTCCAGAATTCGTTCCTGACAAGTTCCCAGCGCTCGCCGCGCCCGGTCCAGGTCCATGGGAGGCGCCACTCCCCGTTGCGCGTTCAATGCCGCCGTTCGCGCTTCGTGCAAAACCCCCATCATGTCGAGCAGGAAGCCTTCCACGCCATCCACCAGCGCCGATCCCGGGGTGAGAGGCTTATCTCCCAGCATCACCTGCAGCGAGTTCAGCGCGTCGTGCAACAGGTGCAGCCGGACCGTCAATTCGCGAAATGTTGCTTCCAGCGCCACGTTTATCTCCGCACCAGTTCTTTGTAAAAGTTTTCCGTTATAACACCCGGCCGCGCCATACGTTTGTTGAGCGCGTGCCGCGCCGCTCCAATCAAATAGCGTTCTGGAATTATTCCCGGGTCGTTTCCCGCCGCCAGCCGTACGGCCGCTTCATGAATCATCGCCTGGTCTTTCTTTCCAAAACGAATCACCTGCGACAGGCTTTTATCGCCCAGCGACTTGAACGGCCGGAAGCACATGGTATCGACCGCCAGCCGGCACGCTTTGGGAAACGTTGCCAGAACTCGTTTCGGAATCGATCCCGCGCGCGGGTTTGGATAAATTCGAGTCCATGCCCGCGCGTACTGCCGTGCTTCCTTTTCAAACCCCATGCGGCGCAGCATCTCCGCACTGATGAGCAGCCTTAGATACGGTGTAGGGTGCGGCCCCCTCCGGTTGAAATAGAACACCGCGCTCGGCGCCCGCCCAATCACATCCATCAACGAACCCACTACTTCCGGTCCTCCCAGCAGCAGCGCGCTCATATCCGCAAACATCTCGCGATTCCAGCGCACCCACACTCGGGCCACCGACTTTCCCATGCCGGCGTTGAGCAGCCGAAGTCCCACCTGCCGCGGCACGTCTTTGCTCAGCCCCAGGTCGCTCTGCAGGTTGTGGCTCACCTCATGCATCACTGCCCCCAGCGTCCACGGATTCACCAGACGGTGATAGGGCAGCTGCACAATAGGAAAAGGATTCAACTGCTTGCCCAACTTCCGTACCGGGATGCCGCGGCGAATCGTGGCCGGAGCAAACCCCGTTCTCATATAGCAGAACGGCGGAGGCGCTGGCACCGACCGCGCCGTCCCGATACCGGTGTAAGCCGCCTGGTAGCAATCCATGGCGATGCGGTCGCAGCTCAACAGCCAGTCTCCGTACTTGCCCTGACGCTGGCCGAACAGCTCGAAATAGAAATCCCAGATCTTTTCAATCCCCTGTACCCAGCGATGGGCCGAATCCTTGCGTGCCACCACGCGACCCAGCCGGCGCGATGACGGTTTGTCGCTGGCTATTGCGATGGCGTCGTGCACCTGGCGCGACATCTTCATCAGCCCGCGGCGCAAGTTGGTAATCAGATCGTTGACCGCCTGAATGTGGCCTTCCGAGGGTGCCGACGCGCCCGGACCGAATTCCTCACGCTTGAACGGCCGCAAAGCCGCGGCGTGGCGCGTGACGTTGATCGATTGCGCCCGCAACCAGGGCAACAATACGGGGGACCCTCCGGCAACGGCCGCCGGCACTTTCTCCGGAGGCGTTTCCACCCGCATTGTTGTTTCTGGCAACGTTTGAGCCAGGCTGCCCATGGTTCTCACCTCAGAAGACAATTCACACAACAACGACTTCTTCCTGGTTAGCGAATGATCGGTTCAGCGGATGACCTGTCCGCAACACCGGCAGTAGGCCGGCGTGGGAACGGCCTGCACCGGAGTTGAAACGGTCGTAACCCCCGGAGCGCCCCCGCAACTCGGGCAAGGCGCACAGGTGCATTGCCCGCCCACAGCCTGTCCGTAGCGCACGCCCCTGACGGGAGCGCCGCCTGCCACGGCGCGAACTCCCGGCCGGTACACGCGTCCGGCCCCGCTCGGAGCGATTGCTCCTCCCGGAACCGCGCCGCGAACTCGAACTCCCCGAACTCCGCGAGGCCTGCGTCCGTAGCCCCAGTAGCGGCGGCCATAGCGCCAGTGTGGACGAGCCACTCCATGTCCGCCGCGGCGATGGAATCCGCGCTCCAGACGGTTATGCCGGCGCAGCGCGTGAGCCCGGTGACCCGGAGTCCCCAGTACCCGCCGCGTTTGGCTGGCCAGCGTCCGCACCGCGGTGCGCGGTGTGATGCGAGCTCCCCGGGCGGCCTGATGTGCGATCTTGCCCACCGTTCGCCGCGCAATGCCCGGCACCGTCTTCAGCAGATGACGCGTCTGCGGATTCCGGTGAAGGGTCTTGGCCACCTTGGTGATGCCCTTGGTCAGATGAGGAGTGGCCCTGGTCACCGCCCGGGCGATTTTTGGTAACGCCTTCTTCGCCAACGGTGCCACCGCTTTGGCCACGACCGGGAGCAGCTTGCTGGCAGCCATTCCCACCAGAGGCAGGAAATGCTCGGCCGCTTCATCTTCCGTTTCGGCTTCTGCCGCCAGTTCCCCCAGATGTTCCATCATGGCGTCGGGATAGATCTTGCGGATGGGGCTGAGTTCTTCCTCGTACTCGTCTTCAGCTTCCGCTTCGTCTTCACTCTCGTCCTCGCTCTCACCCAGCAGGCTGCCGGCGATGTTGCCGAGGGCGCCCAGCCAGCCTTCGCCTTCCAGGCCAGCCTCGTCTTCCATCTCCATCTCGTCTTCCATTTCGTCTTCGGACTCGTCCTCGAGTTCGGCTTCAAACTCGTCTTCGAGTTCAGCTTCCAGCTCACTTTCGTACGCCATGATGAATCCTCCTGCGAAATTTGGTCGAATGGTTGCGGACAGGTTTCGGCTACCTGATCGAACTGCGGCGGCGGCGCGCCCCAAAACGGCGGCGCAGCCGGCGCGGACCCTTGTAGGCGCGCGCCACCCTGGCGTTGCGCCGGATTGCTGTGGCGCATGCCCTGGGGTTGCCCAGCACACGTTTGATCTGCTTGGCCGTGGTGCGTGCCGCGCGCTTGCGCGTGATCTTCAAACCTTTGGCGGCTTGCCGTTTCAGGCTCTTTACCGTACGCCGCATAATGGTTGGCACCGCTCGTACGCCCACACGCGTGCTGCGGCGCCGGCGGAGAATACGCGTCAGAATGGCGACGCCCCGCGTCATATGCGGCAGGATGCGCCGCAATGCCCGGCGGTCACTCGGCGAGATTACGGTCGCCACCGCCGCCCCGGCCATGGCTTCCGCTTCGCCCTCATGCATTTCGTGAGATGCAGCTTCCGCCATCAACTCGGCTTCAGCTTCATGGTTCGTCACTTCGTGCGAGGCAATCTCGTGCGCTACTTCCGACTCGGACTCGCCTTCGTCTTCCGCCTCGTCCTCATATTCGGCTTCGTATTCGCCTTCGCCGAGCGCTCCTGCGGCCATGGATCCCAGCTTGCCGCCAATGGGGCCGCCGATGGCCGTGCCCACGATCGGAGCCGCCACCTTGGCCACGTTCTTAAGAACGGGGAGCGCCTTCTTCAGAAAACCGCCGAAGGAAAATTGCTCGGTCTCATCCTCAAATTCGTCTTCCGCCTCGTACTCGTCTTCGCTCTCCCCGAGCAGGCTGCCGGCGATGTTGCCGAGCGCGCCCAGCCAGCCTTCGCCCTCCAGGCCGGCTTCATCTTCATACTCATCCTCGGCTTCGTCTTCTGCCTCGTATTCGTCCTCGCCTTCGCTTTCGCCCAGCAGGCTGCCGACTACGTTGCCAATGGCGCCGAGCCAGCCCTCGCCTTCCATGCCTGCCTCATCTTCACTTTCGAGTTCGCCCTCGTGGAACTCGTCTTCCAGCTCGAGTTCCAGTTCGCTCTCTTGGTCCGCCATGGTTCTGACCTCCTTCTGGTTGGTGACGACGGGACTGAGATTATCCGGCACTTATAAATTCGTCTAGTCACATCTTGCAGTGAGCCGCTTTAAGGTCACTGGAATTGGTTCGCTAGAATGTGCGACAAGGGAGGGGAACTGCAAGATATTCAAAGAGCCATCCCGGCCTCTTTCTGGAGTGTGCATGCCTCGGTGGCTGTGTAAACCGAGAAAACAGAAAGAGTCCCGGAGGGGCGGCCCGTGTCGTCACGCGCCCTCTGAGCGAGCCTGCGGTCGGGGAACGGCAGATACGCATGGCGGGACTACTCCCGAATGCGCGACCTCGATCGAATACGCTCCACAGGCGCCGGCCGGGCCAGGCTCAGCTCGTGCCTTCTGGGGCACCTTATTGTGTCAACCAGTATGCTGGTGTGCGCATGCGCGTAGCACAGATAGTATCCGCAGCGGTCGCACCAGTACGTCTGCTCAAGCAAGACTTCATGTCCTCCAGGTCCACATCTAACTTTTGTGCTCATCGGCTCTCCTTCGCTACCAGAAGGGAAGGAATCTTTCGTGCGTGAACGGGCAACGCCTTTCCCTCGCTGGCAGGGTGATAAGTCAGATCCGGGATTACATTGATACAACCCTCCGCCGCGAAATACAATTCGCACGTTTGTGTTAGTGGCTGGGAAGCGGGGCAGCGTGCGCAATTTCAGCCGCAGCGCGGCGGAAAAATGCAGCCACGACGCAAGCCGGGCGGCAGAAAGTGGAAAATTGTCAGGTCTGCCAGTGTGCACGAGAACTCGGGCGGAAGTTAATGAGTGGAAAAAATGGCTCGGTGCGAGCTCCGGCAATATAACCTAGCCCAGCGCCTTGACGCTGGGCTAAAGTGGAACACAGAACAAGTCAAGGATGTACGATGTCGCTACTCGTGCAGTCTGTTCAGGCCACGGACAGCGGGCTTTACAAGATAACTGAAGCGCCGCTCTTCAACCTCAGCGCAGCGCCGGATCCGGCCTCAGTGCCCGCGGGTCCGGTCGCTCCGGCGGACTCACCCTTCTCTGCCCGCCTCCATTCAGATCGTACGCGTACAAATTAAAGTCCTGCGACGCGACGTACACTACTCCATTTGCCACCGTCGGCGCGCCGGTTATCGCGGCGCCGGTTGCGGCTCTCCATGCCTCGACCGCGCTTACCACAATGTAGAAGCCGAAAACATAGCCGTTCGCATTCCCCACGTAGACCAGCCCGTTCGCATAGCAGGTCGGCGTAAGCACCACCGCGCTGCTGAAAGTCTCCTTGGTGATGTAGGTCCCCGTGTAAGCATTGATCCATGCCAAAACACCGTCATCGGATCCCACGTAAATCGTCGAGCCAGAAACCGCCGGCGTTTCCACGGCGCCGCCAGCCAAATACTTCCAGATCTCGACGCCCGTGCGCGCATTCAGGGCGTACAGGTTGTCATCCTGCGATCCGATGTATACCACTTCTTCCGAAACCGCCGGCGACGAACTAACCGCTTTCCCAGTCGTGAATTTCCATACCTGCGCGCCCGTGGTCAGGTTGATGGCATACACATTGTCATCGGTCGACCCGACATACACCATGCCATTGGCGACTGCCGGAGAACTCGTAACGGCGTTGCCCGTCGTAAACTTCCACACCTGCGCTCCTGTAGTAGCGTTGATGGCATAAACGCTGTCGTCCGTTGACCCGATATACACCACGCCGTTGAACACCGCCGGCGAGGAATTGATCGCCTTGCCGGTGGCAAACTTCCACACTTGCGCCCCAGTCGTGGCATTGACGGCGTAGACATTGTTATCCGTCGACCCGATGTAGACGTTGCCATTGGCTACGGCTGGCGACGAGTCGGTGATGCTGTTGCCGGTCTTGAACTTCCACACGAGCGCGCCCGTCGTTGCATTGACGGCGTAGAGATAATCATCTGCCGATCCCACGTAAACCGTGCCGCCCGATACGGCCGGTGACGACGTAATCGCGCCCCCGGTGGTGAACGTCCAATCCACGTCGATGTTACCCACATTCGTAGTGTTCAGCACATTCTCGTACGGATTCCTGCCCCGGTGCGTCGATGAGTAGCGAAACTGCGACCAGTTGGTCTGCACCGTAAACGAAGCCTGCGCCGCCGATCCCGACGAGTTCTGCGCTACCGCCGTGACCCAGTGCGTCCCCGGCACCGCCGTGGTCGGCACGGTGACGTTGATCCCGGAGAACGCCCCCGTGGCGCTGGTTACCGCCAGCGCTACCTGAGCCGAATCCCAGTAGATATCGACCGCTACGCTGACGGGAAAGTTCGAGCCCGCGACTTGAAAGATGCTGGGTGTACCAACCGTGGGCGATGGCGGATCGGTATTGGGAGTGAGTGTAAGCGTTGGCGTTGCCGCCGCCGCCAGCGTGGCCGACAGTCCGACCATCCATAGCAACCGGCAAAACTGCCGGCGCATTTGTCTGGAACTGATTTTCATAACCGCAGTGAGCAGAGAAGTAAGTTGCATATGAGCCTCCAGAACCCCGTGAAGGGCGTCGAATAGGTTTTCTTTCGCCCTGGGGGTTCGCATCTGTTTCAGATTTTCCGCAAATGATCAGTGCGACGATAACGCAGGCGCCTGTATACTTCCGTCTCGCGGCTTAGCGTTGCCCCCCTCGGGTGGCAGCAAAACCGCGCTCAAGAACAGAACCACAATGGTCAGAGCCGTCACCACCAGTGCTCTGAGCAGCGGACTTCGCCCACGGAGCGCCATATAAGTTCCATGAAATGAAAAGCTTAAAAATGCCGTTGGGTGCCGACTCCCATATCGGGAGGCAGCAATTAAGATTTTCGTTACAGACCGATTCAGGTTATACTTAACCGTCTTTCCCTCCCCGCACAACGGACAGAACCGGACGCAAACGGGCATGATCGGGCATTGTCGGCGCTCTGGTTCTTCTTTGAGGATTCCATTTGCCACAACCGTTAATGAATGATCCGGATCGCCGCCTCGATTCGTGGAAGGAGATCGCCGCCTTCTTCGGACGGGACGAGCGAACCGTCCGCCGATGGGAGAAGGAAAATGCCCTGCCCATCCATCGCGTTCCTGGGGGCGCCAAGGGACGCGTATTCGCCTACGAGAGTGAACTGCGCCAATGGCTCAGCACCCCTCAGGCAGCCGATAGCGCCATCTCCGAGCCAAAGTTGCCTTCTGAACCAGTCCAAGCCATTGACCAGATTCGCCCCATCGGCCGCATGGAAGTAATCGAACAGGCTCCAGCCGTGGGGCGGCCTGAAGCCTTGCATACCCGCTTGAGTTCATCCGCAAAGTGGGCGGTGGCGTTGTCATTGTGCGCTCTGCTGGCAGTTGGAATCTTCGTCTACCGCAAGGGTCACCGTTTTGCCGCGTACGCCTCGGTCCCCCGCCCGACGCAGGATTCCCGCAAGCCGGCTACTCCGCAGGCCGAAGAGTTCTACCTGAAAGGCCGATACTACTGGAACAAACGAACTCCCGACGACTTGAACAAAGCCCTCGACTACTTCATGCAGGCGGTGGTGCAAGACCCAAACTACGCCAAGGCCTATGTCGGATTGGCGGACTGCTATAACCTGATGCGCGAGTACACGCTGATGCCTTCCAATCAGGCTTACCCGCGCGCGCTGGCCGCGGCCAAAAAAGCCGTGGAACTCGACGATCAGTCCTCCGAGGCCCACGCCTCGCTCGCCTTCGTTTTGTTTTTCGGCCAGTGGGATATCGCTAATGGTGAACGCGAATTTCGCCGCGCCATCGATCTCAACCCCAACAACGCAACGGCCCACCACTGGTATGCCAACGCTTTGATGACGCTTCGCCGGATTCCCGAAGCTCAGACTGAAATGGACCACGCCCAGGCTTTGGAGCCATCCTCCAGCTCAATCCTCGCCGATAAGGGAAATCTCCTGATCGATGCCGGACAGCGCGATGCCGCGCTTACGCTATTGAAGCAGATGGAAGAGCGGGAGCCATCCTTTCATTCTCCCCATCTCTATTTGAAATATCTGTATCTAAGAAGCCAGGACTATCCTGACTTCCTCTCCGAGTTGCGCACCGATGCCACGCTGCTGCATGACGACTCGGCTCAAGCTATCGCGAACGCCGCCGAAAAAGGTTTCGCCGCCGGTGGCGCCCGGGGCATGTTCAAAGGCATGTTGCAGGCTCAACAGAAACTCTACCTCCAGCACTCGCTGTCCCCTACCGAGCTGGCAAAGACATACGCTCTGCTGGGAAACAAGCCCGAAGCTCTTCGCTACTTAGCCACCGCATATGAACAACACGATGAGGAGCTTCTCTTTATCGAGTCTTTCTTCGAATTCAATATCCTCCGCGACGAGCCCGCCTACCGCGACCTGCTCGCCCGTATGAACCTTCCCGCTCCGGAAGCGTCTGCAACCAGATAATCCTGGCCGTAGTCTCGATTGTCCATAAACCACAAATGACACAAACTCGCACGAAGGCTGGATGGCCCGCACTCCTTCGTGCCCCTTTGTGCCCTTAGTGGTTGAAACTAAGACACCAAATCCTCTCCTGAAACTCTCGCTTGCAGCCGAATTCCCGAAAATGGCGTGCGCTCTTCCCCCGGGTCGAATTCTTCATTCCCCATCAACCCCGCGGGTGTACAATTTTCTCAGCAAGCACTGGTTCAGCCGCTTCGTTTGGCGAACCCGAGGTGCTCATGAACGTCCACATCAGTTACCGCCTTCATAAAAGTCCCGCCGTAGAAAAAGACATTCAACATCAAATCGAAAGACTGCGAAAACGCCTGCAAGTTTTCCGCCCTGAACTCGTTCATCTGAAAGGTATGGTCGAGGAAATTTCCGCCCGCGAGGGCACCGGCGTTACACTCAATCTCCGCCTGCCCTCCGGACAGATGGCCGTAGAGGCCAAAGCCTCGACCGCAGCGGCTGCCGTCAAGGCCGCCTTCGAAGACCTGCTTCAGCAGGTCAACAAACATAAGGATCTCCTCCGCTCTTCGCACAAGTGGACGCGCCGCCAGAAAGAAGTCACCGGGCGCCGCAGCCTTTCTGTGCCCTTCGAGCAGACCCTCGCCGCGGTATTTCCCGCGATGGTTTCTGCTGACGACGTCCGCGGCTACGTAAACGCCAATCTCTCGCGCCTGGAGCGCTTCGTCGAACGCGAAATTTATTTCCGCGAAGCCTCGGACTTTATCGAGGCCGACTCCATCAGCAAAGAAGAAGTCATCGACGAAACCATTGCCGCCGCCCTCGGCGACGGCCAGGAAAAACCTGAGCGCCTCGCGCTCGAACCCTGGCTCTACCGCCTGGCCATGAAGGCGCTCGATGAACTCTCCTGCCCTGACGGCTCGAACCGCAGTGCCGTCCATCTGGAAGATTCCGCCCGCAAGCAAAACGTCAAAGCCAGCGACGAACCCGAACTGCAGTTTCATCAACCCGACGAAGCCATCACGGAAGAAACCATCATCGCCGATGGCCGCGTCGCTACCCCCGAACAGATTGTGGGTTCCGACGAAATGATGCGCCTCATCGCCACCGCTCTGCACGGCGTTGGCGCCGCGCATCGCGAGGCTTTCATCCTGCATGCCATCGAAGGCTTCGGCGTCGACGAGATTTCCGCCATCACCGGCTCTCCGCCCGATCATATTTTGCATTCCATCTCGGCGGCGCGGGAGCACCTGCGCAAATCGCCCGCTTTCGTCCGCCAGTTTAAGGGGCGCTTCGCCAGCACCGGTACCGCATAACATCCCGATTCCAACAGGAGTAATAACGAGAAATGATTACTCGTGAGCAAATCCACGAATTAGCACAATTTGAAGATCAGCAGTCCACCGCGTTAAGTTTCTACTTTCAACCGGTCACGCCGCGCAACAAAGCTCATAAAGAAGATGCAATTCTCACCAAGAACCTGGCTCGCGAAACCCTGCGCCGGCTCGAAGGCAACGGCAAGTGCGAATCCGCCCGTGCCGATCTCGACCGCATCGTTCGCCTTTCCCATGATCTTTTCAGCAACGGCGCTCGCGCCAAAGCCGTGTTTGCCTGCTCGGCGCAAAATTTCTGGCGCGAGTATGATCTCCCCGCGCAACTCAGCGGCACCGAACTTACCGCGGACCGTCATTTCCGCTTGAAGCCGATGGCGCAAATGCTGGGAGCATTTCCCCGCCTGGGCATCGTTCTGCTCGATCGCCATCGCGCGCGTCTGTTCGATCTGCGCCTCGGCGAATTAACCGAGCGCGAAGATTTTTTTCATCCTCTGTCGCGCCGCGGACGCAGCGACGGCTTTGCCGGCTATGATGCGGGACATGCCGAGCGCCGGGTCGCCGACGAGGCCCTGCACCATTTCAAGTTTGTCGCCGACTTCGTGAAAGATGCGCTCGAGAAAGGCATGTTCGACAAGTGGATTCTGGGCTGCCAGGAAATTCACTGGTCGCAGGTCGCGCCCCAACTGCATCCCTACGTTTCGCAGAAATTGCTGGGACGCTTCACCGCCGAGGTCGCTCACGTGAGTCTCGACCAGATTCGATCGGAAGCGGAGCGTATTTTCGCGGAAGTCCAAGCCCGCCGCTCCCAGGAACTGGTTCGCGAGGCCATCAATCAGGCCCGCCAAAATGCCCGCGGCGTTACCGGATTGCGCCGCGTGCTGCGCTCGCTCGAACTGGGCGAAATCCAGACTCTGCTGGTCGGCCAAAATTATCATGCGCAGGCGGTGGAATGCTCCGCCTGCGGTCATCTCGACGCGCACCTGGTCAACCTGTGCCCGGTCTGCGGCCGCGAAACCCGCAAAGTGGTTGACGTCAGCGAAGCCATCCTGCCCTGGGTCATCCGCCGCGACGTCGAACTGTTCTACGTGAAAGACGACCCCGAGTTCGACAAAGTAGGCAACATCGCCGCCCTGCTGCGCTTCCGCGCCGAACCCGGCGTCACTTCGGCCACTGAAATCTCGCCGCATCCTTCGCTAGGCCGCCAGACGGGATTAGTAGGCCGCTACCGCGGCGCGGCCAGCTAGCCATCACAATGATCGCGCTTTGAAACGGCGCGGCTTCCGTCTTCCTGTTCGTCTTCTCTGTGCCTCTGTCTCTGTGGTGAAAAGCGCTATCCCCGCGTGATATGCTCCCGTTTTCCCCCAAGCAGGAGGAATCAATGGCATTCTCGCGCCGAGACTTCGTAAAGACGTCGGTTCTGGGAGCAGTCGCCGCCGGAGTTGGAGCACAAGCAGAGGACGCGAAGCCGAGCGCTGCCGCGCCGCAAAAGGAATCCGGATCCTACAAACGCCCCATCATCATCAGCGCCAATAACGGCCGCAATTATCTCGACGCCGCGTTCGCCTTCCTGAAAAGCGGGGGAGACACGCTCGATGCCGCGCTGCGCGTGGTCAAAGGTCCGGAAGACGATCCCAAAGACGACAGCGTTGGACTGGGCGGACTGCCCAATGAAGAAGGCGTGGTCGAACTCGACGCCTGCTGTATGCACGGGCCGACCCGCCGCGCCGGTTCGGTCGGCGGCGTGCGCAACATCAAGAACGTGTCGCTGGTTTCGAAGGCCGTGATGGAGCATACCGGCCATGTCATGCTGGTCGGCGAAGGCGCCGAGCGTTTCGCTGTCGCCGTCGGCTTTCCGCGCGAGAACCTGCTCACCGATCACTCGCGCAAAATCTGGCTATTGTGGAAAGAATTCAATTCGACCGGCGACTGGTGGGGACCGGGCCTGGCCGATCCGCACTGGCAGCCTCCCGACGCCGGAGGAACCAAACCGCAATCGGAGCTGTGGCGCGAGCGCATCGAGAAACTGCAAATGCGCGCCGCCGCACTCGGCATTGGACCGCACGAACAACTGGCCGCCGTGCGCAAAGTGCTGTTTCCGCCGACCGGCACGATTCACTGTTCGGCGTTGAATGAGAAGGGGGAAATCTCCGGCTGCACGACGACCAGCGGCTTGGCCTTCAAACTGCCCGGCCGCTGCGGCGATTCGCCCATCATTGGCGCAGGCTGTTACACCGATCAGGATATCGGCTCCGCTGGCGCAACCGGCAGCGGAGAAGAGAACATCAAGGTCGCGGGCGCGCACACGATTGTTGAAAACATGCGCCGGGGGATGTCTCCGCAGGAAGCCGGCATGGATGCGCTGAAACGCATCGTGCGCAACTACAACAACGACATGAACAAAATTCGCTTCATCGACATGACGTATTACATTCTCCGCATAGACGGCGCTTATGCCGGCGTTTCGCTGTGGGAGGGCTACGCTAAGGACAATCCGCACAAGATCGCGGTTCATGACGGCAGCCGCCGGTCCGAAGCGACTGTCAGCCTGCTGAAAGGATATTCGCAGGGGTTTCCGCCATTCCCAACCATCCCGGAAGACCTGAAGAAGGATTCGGAATATCTGAAGTAACGGAGTGCACGAAAATAGTGCACCGTTTACTCGTGACTCTACGCGCCGACTAAGCCCTGACGCTTTACCGCGACAATTTTAAGAACGAGCCCAAGATTGAAGGTCTGCGGATCGAAAATCCTTTCGCTTAGCTGCTTCTCCCCCTGGGTTTGATTACTCGGAAACTCCTACGCGAACCGCACCTTCACATCCGGACCTTTCTCCAGATGAATGCTCTCGATGAATCGCACTTTGCCGGTCTGATAAGTAAGGATGACCGACGACGTGCGCGTGCCTTCGCCGAAAAAGCGCACGCCCTTCAGCAGCGCTCCATCGGTCACGCCGGTGGCGGCGAAAATCAGCTGCTTTCCGGGAGCCAGATCCTCGGCTTCATAGATGCGATTCTTATCCTTAATGCCCATGCGGGCGAGGCGCTCTTCCTGGTCGGGCTTCACCACCAGGCGCCCCAGCATGTATCCGTTAAGGCAGCGGATGGCGGCGGCGGTAATCACGCCTTCGGGCGCCCCGCCCGATCCCATAACGGCGTGCACGCCGGTGCCGATGACCGCGGCCGCGATGCCGGCGGAAAGATCGCCATCGCCGATCAGGCGAATGCGCGCGCCCGCGGCCCGAATATCGGCAATCAATTTCTCGTGGCGCGGGCGATCGAGCACGATCACCACCAGATCTTCAACATCGCGGTCCAGCCGTTTGGCAATGTTCTTCAGATTGTCGGCCACCGGCGCATCGAGTTCGACCGCATTCTTGCACGAAGGTCCAACGACAATTTTTTCCATGTAGCAATCGGGAGCGTTGAGCAGGCCTCCGCGTTCGGAAGCCGCCAGCACTGTGATCGAGCCGGGCGCGCCGGTTGCGCACAGATTCGTGCCTTCGAGCGGATCGACCGCGATATCGACCTCGGGAACTTCGCGCCCGTCGGGGAACTCCGCGCCCACTTTCTCGCCGATGTAAAGCATGGGCGCCTCGTCGCGCTCGCCTTCGCCGATGACAATGGTGCCCCGCATTGGGATCGCGTCCATGGTCTTGCGCATGGCTTCCGTCGCCACCTGATCGGAAAACTTGCGCTCCCCCTGACCCATGGTGCGCGCCGAAGCGATTGCCGCGACTTCCACTACCCGAAGGAACCGCGACGCCAGGTCGCTCTCAATGTTCTCCCCAAAACTTCGGGCCTTGCCTTCCGGACGAGTTTGCGTAGCCATAGATGAATTTCTCCAATGATTAAGAAACGGTAGCCTGCCGGGTTGAGACTATAACGCAATTCCGGCGGGATTGAAAGACGACTTTGGTCCGATCGGAATACCTGATGCCGGGTTTTCGGCGCCCGTGGTATCCTCAAAACCCTGATTCGGAAAGTGCCTATGCCCGAGCGCCGGCTGACTTTTCTCTGCATCACGACCTACGAAAAGGGTCAGGAGTTCATGCGCGAGTGCAAGCGCCAGGGCTGCCGCGTGCTCCTGCTGACCGCGGAGAAGCTCCGCGAAGCCGACTGGCCGCGCGAGTGCCTGGACGATACGTTCTACATTCCGGCCGAACTGCCAATTGACGACATCGTTAACGCCGTGACCCATCTGGCGCGCACGCAGAAAATCGACCGTATTGTAGCCCTCGACGAATTCGACATGGAGACCGCCGCGACCCTGCGTGAGCATCTGCGCATTCCCGGCATGGGCCTGACCACCATGCGCTACTTCCGCGACAAGCTGGCCATGCGCATGAGGGCGCTCGATCGCGGCGTGCGCGTCCCCGATTTCGTGCCGGTAGTCAATCACGCCGACATTCGCTACTACATGGAGCATGTCCCCGGCCCGTGGGTGCTCAAGCCGCGCCAGGAGGCCTCGGCCATCGGCATCAAGAAGATTCACACGCCCGACGAGTTGTGGCCGGTACTCGATCAACTGGGCGATAAGCAGTCGTCTTTCTTGCTGGAAAAATTCGTGCCCGGCGATGTGTACCACGTTGACTCTGTGGTGTCTGAGAACAAAGTGGTTTTCGCCAACGTGAGCAAGTACGGCAAGCCTCCCATGAACGTGGCGCAGGGCGGAGGAGTTTTCACGTCGTTCACAGTTCCACGAGGAAGTGAAGACGATGCCCAGCTGCGGCAACTCAATCGCGAGCTGATTACCGCGCTGGGCTTAGTGCGCGGCGTCTCCCACGCAGAATTTATCAAGGCACATTTTGACGGACAATTTTATTTTTTGGAGTGCGCCGCCCGCGTAGGCGGCGCCTACATCAACGAGATGGTAGAAGCCGCGACGGGGATTAATCTGTGGCGCGAGTGGGCCCGCATTGAAGTTGCCGGCGGCGATGGATCATACAAACTTCCGCCGACGCGCGAGGAATATGCGGGAGTGATTCTCTCGCTGGCGCGGCAGGAGGAGCCGGACACATCAGCGTACAACGATCCGGAAGTTTGTTTGCAAATTAAGAAGCATCACCACGCCGGGTTGATCTTGCGCTCAACCGATGCGCGGCGCGTGCCCACGCTGCTGGAAGGCTACGCGCGGAGGTTCGCGGAGGAGTTTACGGCCGTGCAGCCACAAAGGGAGAAGCCCACAGCGTGATTGTCGATCTAATGCGCTCTTGAATTGCAGCCCGACGCGGATTACCCGTGCATCGTCGCCCACTGCTGAAGGTTCTCAAAAACCGGCTCAATAATCCTTAGGCCCCGGTCGAGTCCGTCTGTCGTTCCGTCGTTCGGCCCTGCAGTGTGAATGGCCATCGCGTATCGCTGGTCGCCAATATTTCTGTAGACACAGCTGCCGCTTTCTCCCGACTGCGTCCCCATGTTGTAGTAAACGAATGAGTCGTCCACGCTAACTATACTGGCGGAGTCGTACCACTGAGTTCCTTGCGCTGGACTTCCGTCGGGTTTGAGTTCGGGATAGCCCGCCAGGTTAGCTACCGCCGATTGCAAATCGCCGTCGGAATAGGTGGAGTACCCGTATGTCCCTACTTGAGAACCGATTCCTTGACTCAGTAGCACCACACCATAATCCAGGCTGAGATCGCCGGTAGTTTGCCAACCAACAGGGCAATAAAAGACATTTGACGAGCAGCTTCCAAAGGGAGGAGTGCTCGAATCCCCATTCAGGCCAGGAATAACCTGAATCTGCGAAGCCCATCCTGTGTAGATGCCTGGCTGCCTCGGATAAACGGCATGCGCCGCAGTCACGACTGCATAAGGGCCGATAAACCAACCAGTAGCCAGAAACGTGGCAATGTTATGGGGAACTGTGATTCTCAACAAGGCATTAGCGCGCCAGGGGTAAAGGGTCGTATCAGTAACCTGAGTTTGCGTGGGTGCCGCTTCGCCGGTCTGGAGCCTGAATGGCTGAGCGCCATAGGTCAGCTTGCTGATGCTTTGATGACGTGGTGTCTGCGGCTTACGGGTCCCCGGCTGATAGCCAGGTATTGCTTCATAGCCGTTGGGGTGCGTCGGATGCAGCCTTCCCACCCCCACATTTGGATCCTCCGAAAGAAACCGGTGGAGATGCGAAGCGCGATCTCGGCTTGAAACGGGTTTGTGTGCGGCTTTTGACAAATCAGTCATGATTGCTCCCGCTATCGTTGAGGCGGATTTGGGTTCTGTGAACCCGACGAGCCCGAAGAGGGCTGGGCTTCCGGTTGCGCCGGTGGGGTCGGCCCTGCTCCAGCCCCCCCTCCGGTTCCTCCGCCCCCTCCTGATCCGGAGCCCGGCGAACCTTTTACAGGCTGCTGCGGACTGCCTGATCCAGGCTGCTGGCTCGTGCCGGAATTTGGAGCAGCACCATTGTTGCTCTGGGACGAACTTTTGAACGATGTTGTCTTGAACGTTATGCCAATGGCGAAGTGTGCAGTATTTCGCGTGACTGGACTAAGGCTGCCAAAGCCGGAGGGAATGACCGATCCCTCGTGGAACCCGGCGGGGTAGTCAGCGAACTGGCCGATGTGAATTCCGGGCGTAAGGAAGAAGCTCCGATAGAGATGGACCGAACCCCCCACAAAAATCCCCAATTTCGAAACACTGGGAGCGTTTCCGAGCGTGTACACGGGGCCCACCGAGAAAGCGAAGCCGCTCGTCCAGCCCGGAGACCCCGGAATTAGCGAAGGTGGGTGAATGTTGATTAAAGCGGCGCCAAGCACGTTGACGTTGGTGTTGCCGCTAACCACGAGCTCATTCTGAGTTCCGGTTGCCGTTGGAACTTGCTGCTGATTATAGGTGCGATAAGGGAGGGTCGTGATCAGCGGCCCCACCGACAGACTGAAAATGTCCATCTCACCACAGGACCAATACAACTTGTGTCCGACAGTAGTGCCCTTCCATGATTCCTGAAGCTCAAACTCATAGTTCCGATTGGGCTCAAGATTTATGCTGTAGTCTCTGGAGTGCGCCGGCGCGCCGGATGACGATGTCCCTTCGGCCGACTGCACGAGTTCCACCCACTTGACGACGGCGTCGTCGCTATGCTCCGTGATAAACGTCTCACAGTCCGGGTACTTTTTGTCGCTCGACAAGGTTATTGCTTGCGCGATGGCGCCGAACCCCGGGACCACAAGCGCCGCCCGCGCCGTTTCCATCCAGGAGATATACGTTCCTCCAGCGTCGGGCGTGATGACTTTGCTGTCTTTCGCGTGGGTCCTAACGCTGGCGAGTGCGTCGGCCAAGGTTTTTTGATCGCAAGGATTCCCGGCGACAGTTGCGCTCGATTGTCCCGTAAATAGCGCCGTGCCAGGGGCGACAACGCTCATTGGCGCGTCCTTAGCTGTTAACCGGTACTGCGCAGTCTCGCCGGTATCAAAGTCGATAAGCAGATCGTTAATATCGGTTACCCGGATCGTCACATTCGTCGATTGCGTTACCTTCGTGGGACACGAATGCGTTCTTGTATCCCAATCAACTTGCGTGACGCTGCTTGTGTCAGCAGCCTGGGCAGGCACCGTAGCAAGCAAACAAGCTATGATTGAGTTTTTGACAAAGGCGTACGAAGTGGTCACATTTTCCTCCCTTTACTAGCGTTCTTTCCTCGAAATTTCTTTTGAAACGGCAGCCATCCTCGGCCAGACAGGCTACGTCCTGGAACCTTACGACGTTCCCGGATTCCCGCCCGCCTTCTTCGCCAAATACGCTCCTTGGCCGAGGCCGAAGCCCGCCAGAATCGTCGTATCCACGTCCGGCAGGGTCGCGGTTTTCACAAATTCAATCGATTCCAGGAAATGAAAGATCAGCAGCATGTACATTCCGACCGCGACCATCGTCACGACCAACATTTGGAAGTCACCGAAATCTAAATCGCCGTAGTCATTTTGTGTTAAGTCTCGGAAGAAGCTTTCTCCGCCCTTCGGAAGAGGATTCTTAGGATTGGCCGGAGCGGTCGCGGGGGCATTTGGATTGGGGGGATTTCCGCCGACTGGATTTCCTGCATTCCCCGCCGGAAGATTTGGGTTCGGCGCGTTCAGGTTTGCTTGATTGGCGTTGGCATTCGCTCCACGAACTCCCGGATTCTGGCTCGCTTGGTTGGGGGCTCCCGGATTACCGCTCACGGCCTGCGTTCCGCATGATTCTCCCGTCTTCGGGGCCATGGCTGCGTTCACTTTGGACGTGGTGATGGCTTTCGCGCCGCCGTAGGTGATCGCGCTTAATCCCGAAAGCACCAAGAGATTCTGCGGGATGTTAACGCCGCCAAAAAAGTCCCAACCCGCATACCAGAGCCGGAATAGAACGGCAGCAAGATAGCTGGAGAGTACCACCCAAAACCAGACCGCCAGCTGAGTTTTGGAATTGCTGTAGCGATTGTCGGCGCCGACGATGAACCTTAGCGGCGCCCCGCCGGTGACGGCTGCCGCCAGTGCGAGAATAAAGAGGGCGCAGGCTCCTAACACCAGCACACGACAGTAAGCGCTGATGCCTTCTGGGGGATATGACCAAGCAGCAGGAATATCCTGCAGCTCCGTGTCGCCCTTAATGGTCACGCGAACCTGATCGCCTACGTGATACAGCTTGACCTTGGCGCGCAAAGCCTGATCGCTAACCTTCAGGTGGTAAGCTTTGCCGTTGCAGACGATCTTTTCAGCGTCGGGAGTGCCCGGAATGCAGTCCGTCAAAGAAATGGCTTGCTGATTGGCGTCGATCGCGTCAATTCGGGCGCGCTCAAGGCGCACGACAGTGTCGTTCGTTTTGTCGGTCGGTTTAGGCTGCTCTCCGGTTGCCGGAGTGTTCGTGGCTGCCGCCCCTGGCGTAACCGGCTGGTTCGAATTGGGCGCGGTGTGCCGTTTCGGCGGGGGTGCGTGACCTGCCACCCCTTGGCCGCCGGCAGGTGACAACGCCGTCAGCACAACGATCATGACGCCGACTAACAGCCGAGTTATTCGCATGCGAGGTCCTCTGGAGTGGCGCATCCGGCGCCCTCTGCACACTTACATCGTCGCCCGCATCACCTTCGCGATGGGAACGTCTAACTTGTCCCTAGGTTCGCCCCAAATCTGAGGAATCAGAGTTGATAAATTGTCTAGCCTTTGGGGGAAAGGCTCTGTCCCTCTTTGGGCAGTGAGAGTAATGCACAGATACCGCACTCGAACAAAGAAATTTACTTTGTTACGAATCTGGAACATCGGCTTAGATCTTGGCCAAATTTCGAGAATAGGTCACCTTGCCTCATACTCGCCGCAGGCCGATAACTCAGTTCAAGGTGCCTTGAAACGCCCATTTCTAGAGGCTGGTTGCCATGTTACGAAAAGCGAACACCGCGTGACCTGGCATGGAACATTGCCCAATGAACGCGGAATCAGGCGGTCCTGCGGAACCTTTCGGTCTACAATTGCGTATTGTCTTATAGAGGGCGTGTCGAAGGAGAAGGCCATGTACTGCAACGATTGCGGCAAGGTAATTCAGGACGATGCGGCGGTTTGCGCTTATTGCGGCGTGCGCGTGGGAGTGTCTATGGCGCGCAAGCGTCTGGTGCGACCACGGCAGGGGCGCAAGATTGCCGGTGTCTGCCTGGGTGTCGCCGAATATTTTGATGTCGATGTCACCGTGGTTCGCCTGGTCTGGTTGATCACTTCGTGCATGACCGGAATTGGGTTGATTTCTTATCCCATTGCCTGGATCGTCATGCCCGATGAGCCCTTGCTGCGTGCGCCGGTGGGCGCGCCGCAGGTGACGAATCCGCAGGTGACGAACCCGTAGCGCGGCATGCAGACCAAGTCCGAGAAAATAAGGAGCGGTGACGCCGAGATCGCCTACCGCGTAATGGGCGAAGGTCCCGCCATACTTCTGCTACATCCGTTTCCTGTAAATCATGAGTTCTGGCTGCCGCTCGCCGCGTCGCTGACTACACGTTATCGCCTGATTTTGCCCGACCTGCGCGGCCATGGAGACTCCGATGTTGGTGAAGGTCCGGCCACCATGGAAAAACACGCCGCGGACATCGCTCGTGTCATGGATGATGCCGACGTGGGTCGCGCTCCCATGATTGGGGTTTCCATTGGTGGATATGCGCTTTTTGAATTCTGGCGCAAGTGCCGCGGCCGCGTAACCGCGCTCGGATTGTGCAACACGAAAGCTGCTGCCGACTCTGCCGAGGTTCGTGGCGGACGGCTGCAGGCGGCGAACGATGTGCTCGGGCGCGGCACGGAACCGTTTTTTGAAAGTATGATTCCGCGCGTGCTGTCCAGGACCACACGCGAGACGCGGCCGGACCTGGTCGAGGGCGCGCTGCGGATGATGCGGAAGATGTCGCCGGAAGATGTTGCCCAGGTGCAGCGCGGCATGGCCGAACGTCCGGATTCGGTGGATACTTTGAAGACGATTAACGTGCCCACGCTGCTGCTGACCGGAGACGAAGATATCCTGACTGGCGTGAACGAAGCCGAGATTATGCGGCAGCACATTTCCGGCAGCCTGTTGCGCGTGCTCGCCAAAGCCGGCCACTATTCGCCCTGGGAGCAGCCGGAGGAAGCCGGCAAACTGCTGCGGCAATTTCTGGAAAGTGTTAGTTGAAGGTTTTGGTAGAATTCTCCCGTCATGATTGATAAATCTCTCATTACAGAAAAAATTGTTGTGGACTGCAAAGGCGATGGACCGGCCGTTGATCTCAGCGGCTCAAGCGGCCGCGTTTTCCTGGTGACACTTGAGATCACGAAGATCATCGAGCAGGAATCGCTTGACGTCAGCCTCCAGGGCTCGGCGGACGGCGCAACATGGGAAGCGAAACCGGTGGCTGCATTCCCGCAAAAGTTTTATTGCGGGCAGTCTCCTCTGATCCTCGACTTGACGGCACATCCAGAGATGAAGTTTGTGCGCGCGCACTGGGAGGTCGCGCGCTGGGGACGCGGGACGGAAACGCCTATGTTTGAGTTTGACTTACGTTTAAAAGAAATCCCCCCTGAGGTGCTGCGTGAGGCTGCGGCCGAGGCGAAAGCCCTGGCCTGAGGATTCCAAAGGCATAAATTGAAGATCTCTTCCGCGCCGGTCGTGTTTCTGCTCTTTCCGTTATATTGATCCCCAGTGAAAGCGGCCTTCCAGGTTATCGTGCGCCCTGCGCGCGGCGTGCGCGGCAGCGTCAGTCTCCCCGGCGATAAATCGATCTCGCACCGCTATGCCATGCTGGCCGCCATCGCGGACGGGCCATCGCATCTTGCCAACTACTCCACGGGCGCCGATTGCGCCAGTACGCTCGGCTGCCTGCGATCACTGGGAGTGAAATGGGAAAGCCGGAGCGCTGAAAATGTGATCGAAATACAGGGAAGCGGGCTTTCGTTGACGCCGCCGAAGCAGCCGCTGGATTGCGGAAATTCCGGTTCTACAATCCGCATGTTAAGCGGGATTCTTGCGGGGCAGATGTTTGGCTCCGAACTGGCGGGCGATGAATCCCTTTCGCGGAGGCCGATGGAGCGAGTGATCGCGCCTTTGCGCTCCATGGGGGCGCAGATCGGCTCGCAAAACGGACGACCCCCGCTTCGGATACAGGGCGCAAACCTCAAGGGGATTCACTATGACATGCCTGTTGCCAGCGCGCAGGTCAAGACCTGTCTGTTGTTTGCCGGCCTGCTGGCCGAGGGCGAAACCATAGTCGTGGAGCCGTTGCGCACGCGTGACCACGGCGAACTCGCCCTCCGCGCTTTCGGCGCGCATTTAGAGCGCAAGGGAAATGAAACGCGAATTCGCGGCGGACAGCGCTTGCGCGGAATCGAGGCGGAAATACCCGGGGATATTTCGAGCGCGGCGTTTTTTTTGTGCGCGGCGGCTTTGTTTCCAGGCTCCCAATTGACGGTCACGAATCTGCTCATGAATCCCACCCGCGCACGGCTGCTCGACATTCTCATGCAGATGGGACTGCGGATATCCGTCACGCAATTGGAAGAGATGCATGGCGAACTCGTGGGCACGCTGAAAGTCGAGGGCTCAAAGCTCAAAGGCGCCACCATCGCCGGAGCCGATACTGCCGGCCTGATTGACGAACTTCCGGTGCTGGCGGCGATTGCTCCTTACACCGAGCAGGGAATCGAGATTCACGACGCGAAGGAGCTACGCGTGAAAGAGTCGGACCGGATCGCGGCCATCGCCGCTAACCTCCACGCCATGGGTGCGAACCTGGAAGAACGCGACGACGGATTAAAGATCGCCGGCGGTCAGGCCCTGCACGGCGCCGAAATCGAGTCGTTCGGCGACCATCGTATCGCGATGGCGTTCAGCATCGCTGCCCTGCGCGCCAACGGAGATACGCTGATTCGCGGCAGCGAGTGCGCTGCCATTTCCTATCCCGCATTTTTTTCTACGTTGGAAGAATTCGCGGTTCGATGATTTCAAGATGCGGCTGTGGGCTGCCGGCCGCAAGTTTATTTCCTGCTGTAGTCGAACCAGTATTCCACTGAAATTTTGCTGCCACTGTAATCGGAGGGCAGCGGGCCGAAGGTGTCGATCCGCTGCAGCGCCCGAGTGGCGGATATGTCGAGCGAAGGGATGCCGCTGGATTGTTCAATGCGGACATCGAACGGGTGGCCGTCGCGCGCGACATCAAAAGTGATATAGACGCGCTGGGCGCTGTTGATGCGCGGGTCCACTTCATACTTCAGCCAGTTTTCAGAAATCTTCCGTTGAATGATCTGCACATACCAGCCGTAGCGTGCGCCGAAGTCGCCGCCGCTGCCGGTAATGCCGAAGCCGCCTTTTGCGCCGCCGGCTGTGAATGTACCGTAAGGGCCGCTGACCGGACCGCCTTCGCCGAAGGCGGCCTGGTTGGTTTCCTCCTCGGGCACCGGCTTCGGTTTTTCTTTGGTCGAGGTGACAGGCTTCTTGGGCTTGATCTTTGCATTCTTGCCTTGAATCTCGATGGCGTCCGGCTCTTTCTCTTGCACCTTTGGTTGAGATTGCGTGAGCCCCTTCGATTCATTCGCCAGAACATTCTGGGTTTGAGCGGGGTTGGCCGGCAAGGGTACGGCGCTGACCAGGGTGACGCCGATGGCGGAACCGCCTCCACCCGAGCCCCAGCCTTCACCGCGTGCCCCAGTGAAAACGGCGGTGTACAGCAGGATGACGGCCGCTACGGCGATGTGGAATCCCGCCGACCAGCTCAGGGCGCGCGGCCAACTATCATGCTCGAAAAATATCTCAGCGTTTTGCGCCATTTTGTTCCAGAGGCTGGGTGACGATGCTGATGTTGGTGATGCCGGCTTGCTTCACCGCGTCCATTACGGTGGCAAAGGCGCCAAAGGGAACATTTTCGTCAGCGCGGACGAAGATGAACTGGTTGCGCGGGTCGCGAATTTTCTGGCGCAGCCTCGCGCCCATCTCGTTGATATTGATGGCGTCGTTGCCCAGGAAAACGCGCTGATCCTTATTGATAGTGATGACCAGGCGCTCTTCGGTAATTTCCTTTACGGTGCGGGTCTTGGGTACGTTCACTTCAATGCCCGACTGCAAAATGGGCGCGGTCACCATGAAAATAATCAGCAGTACCAGCACGACATCGACGAGCGGGGTGATGTTGATATCGGCAAGGGCGGTTTGGGTGCGGCCGTTGGGGGAAGTGAAGGCCATCAGCGCCTCATCTCGGCCGCAGCCTGCGGCTGCAGATTTTCGATGGTGTTGAGAACTTCGAGCGAGAAATCGTCGCCCCGCGCGGCGAATACGCGGATGGAATTGCCGATGAGGTTGTAGGCGATGACGGCGGGGATGGCCGCGGCCAGGCCGGCGGCAGTGGTGATGAGAGCTTCGGAAATTCCCGGAGCCACCGCGCGGAGGGTCGCACCGCCGGCAGTGCCGAGACCGTGGAAGGCATCGATGATTCCCCAGACCGTTCCGAACAGGCCGATGAATGGCGTGACGGCGGCGGTAATGGCCAGCCACGGCACGTTGCGCTCGAGGCGCGTGATTTCCTCGGAAGCTCCGATCTGCATGCCGCGCTGCACCGCGGTAAGGCTCCGCAACGACGCGGCCGGGCCGGAGAGTTGGCGCTTGTATTCCTGGAATCCGCCTTCAAAGACGCCGACCAGCGGGCTGGGCCGGAATTGATCGGCGACCGTGGCGATATCCTGCAGGCGCTGCGCTTTGCGAAAAGCGCGCAGGAAGCGTCCGCTTTGCATGCGAGCCCGCCGCAGGAGGCTCCACTTGGTAAGGATGATTGCCCAGGAGATCAGGCTGAAGGCTAACAGGGTCAGCAGCACGAACTTGGCTACCGGGCCCGTGCTGGAAACCAGATCGAGAATTTCGCCGCCAATAAAGAGTGCTGGAAAGCAGGGAAGCTGCATTTAGGTTTGAGATTTTCCTTTTCCGGATTATAGATGATTGGGGCCGAACGATTTGTGGGACGTATCTTCGGCATTACCCTCGCCGAGAGCGAATTAAGAGCTCTTGATCGCGGAGTCCGCTAGGAAAATCCGCAAAGGTCGCGAAGGAGCGCGGGCGTGTATACGTTTTCGTCATTGTGATTTTCAACGCTATACGCGCCGCACGAAAGTGGCATCCAAGAGGCGCGGCAATGTTTCGCTCCAAACTTTTCGCAGGAGGAAGAATGTATGGCGCAATACGGAATGCTACGAGATTATCGCTTTACGGATGCGGCGGAAGACATTCGCGGATCGAAGTTGTATGGACTGGATGATGAAAAGCTGGGCAAAATCGAAGATGTCATCTTCGATCACTCCACCGGGCAGATCAACTACGTAGTGGTGGACACCGGGGGTTGGCTGTCGACGAAAGAATTTATCGTGCCCGCGGACCGGCTGCGGGCGTCGGCGAAGCACCAGGATGACTTTGAGATCGACTTGACCAAGGAACAGATCGAAAGTTTTCCTCCTTACAACGAGGGGGACCTGGAATCGGAGCAACAGTGGGCGGATTACGAGGGCAAGTATCGCTCGAAGTGGAAGGCCGATCCGGTGATGCATCGCGCTGAGACCGACCGCAACATTACTCCCACAACTCAGCAGATGACTGGTAATTCAGCTTCCGAGCGCGCGGCCGATGCGGCGGCGGAAGAAACCGACACGGGCGCGCTGACCAAGGGTGGATTCGCCGCCGGCACCGATACCGTGGAAATCAGCAGCGGGGCCATGGGCATCGGTCCGCGCTGGGATACCTTCCAGAACCGGTTGCGCGAACGGCGCAAAGAGGTTGTGGCCACGGGGTCCGATCCAGACCGCATGCGCCGGGCGAGTTAGAGCGGGTTACCGGCGCCTCATCATAGGCACTTCAAGCCACGGCTTCGGCCGTGGCTTTTTCATGTTATGCTGCGCACAACTTCGACAAACTGGTTGAGGATTCCCGTGCTGGTGGAATTGCGGCTGGAAAACTACGCGGTCATCGATAACGCGGCGGTGGAGTTCGCCGCGGGGTTAAATCTGCTGACCGGCGAAACCGGAGCCGGGAAATCCATCCTGATTGACGCACTGGCGCTGCTGCTGGGCGAGAAGGCTTCGAGCGACGTGATTCGCGCCGGGGCGGAGCGGGCGCTGGTGTCGGCGGTGTTCGAGTGCGAAGGCGAAGCTGGAAGCGAAGTCGACAAAATTCTGGAGCGCAACGGCCTGGACGGATCGGAGGACGGCTCGCTGATCGTTCGGCGGGAGATTGCAGCGGGGGGCAAAGGGCGCGTATTTGTGAACAATCAGTCGGCGACGGTTGCGGTGCTGCGCCACCTGGCCCCGCATCTGGCGGCGATTCACGCGCAGAATGAATCGATTCTGTCATTCGACGCTGCGGCCCGGCTGGAGTTGCTGGACTCCTTCGCGGGCACCCGACTCGAGCCGCTAGCGGCGGCTTATGAGGCCTGGAAGGAACTTCGAAGTCGAATTGAAGGCTTGGAGCAAGGCGAGCAGGATCGGTTGCGCCTGGTGGATTTGTGGAACTTCCAGAAACGCGAAATTGAAGAGGCGAAGCTGCAGGCCGGCGAGGACGAATCGCTGGAGACGCAAAAGCGCGTGCTGGCTAATGCGGAAAAAATTTACAACGCGGCGATGCACGCCTTCGATTTGTTATATGAAGGCGATGCTTCTACGTCGGCGTCATTGCGGGCGGCGCAAAAGCAGATTGAAGAACTGGCCCGGTACGAGCCGAAATTCAAAGATGCGCTCACAGCGCTGGACGGCGCGCGCATCAGCGTGGAAGACGTGGGAGCCACGGTGCGGGATTATGCGGGCGGAATTCATGCCTCGCCCGAGCATCTCGCGGACGTAGAGGACCGGCTGGTTTTGCTTGACCGGTTGAAGCGGAAGTATGGTCCCACGCTGGCAGAAGTGGTTGCGTTCCACGCGGACGTTTCCTGCAAGCTTTCCGAGGTTGAGAACAAAGACGAAATTCTGCGCGAGTTGCGGACTGCGTTGGCCAAAGCGGGGACAGAGTATCTGGCGAGAGCTCGAGACCTCAGCAAGAAAAGGCAAAGCGCCGCGCGGAAATTGGAGCAACTGGTGGAGGCGGAGATCAACGATCTGGCGATGAAGGCGACGTTCCGCATTGAGCAGGCAACGAGCGAGGAAGAAGGGAACTGGACCCAGGCGGGAATCGATCAGGTGGCCTATATGATTGCCACCAACCCGGGGGAACCGATGCTTCCGTTGGAACAGATTGCCTCGGGCGGAGAATTGTCGCGGGTGATGCTGGCGCTGAAAGTTAGTGTGGAAGGCGCGGATTTGTCGGATGCCGACCTTCGCAAGAAACGAGAGGGCAGCACGCGATCTGCCCGGCGAACCATGGTATTCGACGAAATCGACACCGGAATTGGCGGCCGGGCGGCCGAAGCGGTGGGAAAGAAATTGAAGGCACTGGCGCGAGCGAACCAGGTTCTGTGCGTGACCCATCTGCCGCAGATTGCGACGTTCGCCGACCAGCATTATGTGATCGAGAAAAAAGCCTGGGGAGGACGCACGCGGACCAGCATCCGCCTGGTGACGGGTGAGGAGCGTACCGAGGAAGTAGCGCGGATGCTGAGTGGAGCCAAACTGACTGAAACCTCACGCAAGCACGCCGAGCAGATGATCAAGGCAAATAAATAAGATTGGCAGCTGGCGCGAGAAAGCCGGCAGGATGCCGCCGCTGCTTATCCCGGATATCGACCTGTGATGTAGCCTTCCAGTTCGTGAATGGTTTGCGCCTGGTCGGAAACGATCCACTTCACGAGGTCTCCGAGCGACACAACGCCCGCAACCTTTTCGTTGTCGCCCATGACTGGCAGGTGGCGAAAGTGGTGCTTGGTCATGATCGACATGCAATCGTCCACCGTGTGTTTAAGAGTCACGAACACGACTGGCGAGCTCATGATTTCGCTGACCCGGGTATCTTTCGAAGAGTGGCCTTTCAGAATCACCTTCCGGGCATAGTCTCGCTCCGAAATGATACCCACCAATTTGCCCTCAGAGAGAACCAGCAGGGCGCCGATACTCTCCAGCGCCATCTTCTCGATTGCTTCATAGACGGACTGCTCGGGCGTGGCGGATACGACCCGGTTGTTATCTTTGCTTCGTAGCACCAATGAAATCGTATCCGTAAGTTTCATGGAATCTCCGAACGGGCAAGATTATACGCCTGAAGCAGCTCGATCCATCGGCAAATGATCGCGCCCTGAGCAAACTGGAGAGAAGATGACATTGCGCCGCGATTCGTTGGCTGACTGGATTGGAAAAGCATGTCTTCGTCGGTCGATGTTGGACGGTCTCCTTTGTCATCAAGGGCCCTCAAAGCTTCTTACCGCAGAGTACGCAAAGAAATGCCGCGAAGGACGCGAAGAAAACCAGGCTGCGTAGTGCCGGTGACGCAGGTAACCAGAAAAGTAGGACGCTGATCCGAGCCGAATCGCGTGGCGGGATCAGCAGGGACGCTCACTTTCGTAACTCGCAGTAATGGGCAACCCGCAACTAGACTTCATCGCGGGGGTTTAGATTCGCATGATCAACAAAATTGCAAAGTCGCTTTTCATCCTGGCAGTGGGTGGTCTGATGTGCCTCGGCGCCGCCGCTGCTCAAACCCAAGACAGCAACACGTCCGGCGCGGGAGCTGGGGTAGTCGATCCCGGTCATCCTCGCGTCAATGAAGTGAACACCCGCGAGCAGAACCAGCAGGATCGCATTGCGAACGGCGAGAAGAACGGTGCGCTGACGCCGGGACAGGCTTCACGCCTGGAAGGCCGCGAGCAGAACATTGAGAATCAACAGAAGGCCGACATGGCTGCCCACAATGGTCACCTGACCAAGGGCGAGCAGAAGCAGCTCAATAGAGAACAGAACCGCACCAGCAGGCAGATCTACAAAGACAAGCACAACTAATTGAACTGCTGACTCCGCATTGCAGGACCGAGCCGCGAATCGTCGCGGCTTTTTTCTTTGCCTGGAAAGGGCGCGGATCCGCGAGCGAACGGAGGGCTCCGGGCGCTGTTACGTTTTCCGGATTTTGTCGGGGGCATTGCTTTTTTTCGCCGGCTGTTGTCTATAATGGCGGGGCGCGCGGCGCGGCTCTGATTCTCCCAGGAAAGGAATAGGGTCGTCCGGTTTCCCTCCGGGGTCGCGGGCCGGGACGGGGCAGTGTCTGTTGAGTGCATGAATGTGAAACCTGGAGTTGAAGTGGCCGGCCTCAGCGATGTAGGCTGCCAGCGCGAGAACAACGAGGACTCCTTCCTCTACTGGGAGCCGGAAGGGGAAGAGGACTTCCGGCGCAAGGGCCGGCTGGCGGTTATTGCCGACGGCATGGGTGGACACGAGGGCGGGCAAGAGGCCAGCCGCCTGGCGGTGGAGACAGTGCGCGAGGTTTATGACCGAGTTTTCCGCGGCGATCCGCAGGCCGCGCTGGCGGAGTCGTTTGCCGCGGCGCACGAGCGAATCCTGAATTTTGCCGAGCGCTATCCCGCGTATCAGGGGATGGGTACCACTTGTACAGCTTTGGTCCTGCGCGGCCGGCAGCTTTACTTCGCCCATGTGGGAGATAGCCGCTTGTATTTGGTGCGGGGCGCGCACATCTCGCGCCTGACGCGCGATCACTCCTACGTTGGGCGTCTGGTGGAGAGCGGCCTGGTCCGGGCCGAGGACGCTGAAAAGCATCCGCAGCGCCATATTTTGACCGCTGCGCTGGGCGCCGGAATGGAGGCGGCGGTGGACGCCGAGCAGAGTGTGATCCTGCAGGACGGCGACGATCTGCTTCTGTGTACCGACGGCCTCTGGGGAGTCGTGAGCGAGGAGGAATTGGAGTCGGCGGTCAGTGCGAATACCCCCGCGCAGAGCTGTGCTGCCCTGGTGAAGCTGGCCCGGCAGAGGGGTGGGCCGGATAATATTACGCTGCAGGTGCTGCGGGTCGGAGCGGGGGCGTAGTGGGCACAATTGTTCGCTGAACTGCAACGGGCTGCACGTTGCAGATTTCTTCACACTCAGGAAAGTCCCCAACCATTTTATTTTCAATCGCTTACGTCCGAATAAGAATCCAACCGCAGGAAGTCGAATTGCTGATCACGATTATGCGACAAAGTCTACTAACGCAATGGACTTTGTGGCATAATTGGCGGCCATGAAGATTTCGCAAAAAGGACTCTACGCCCTGCAGGCCATGATGATGCTGGCCCGCCATCATCACCAGGGGGCAATTAAGATCCGCGAGATCGCCTATGAAGAAGATCTGCCGGAAAAATTTCTCGAGCTCATCCTGCTGGAATTGAAGAACGCGCGCATGGTGGAGAGTGTGCGGGGAGCGAAAGGCGGGTATCAATTGCGGCGCGAACCGTCGGAAATACGCTTGAGCGAAATTATGCGCCTGATCGACGGGCCGCTGGCTCCCTTTGGCGATGCCGAGCAGTTGCGAATGCTGATCGATCGCGACCTGCCGCACCGCGCGCTCTATCAGGTCTTTTTGGATGTCCGCGACGCGGCGGCGCGGATTCTGGAGAATACTTCGCTGGCCGATTTGATTGCCGGTCCGGGACCGCGCTCTGCCAAGGCCAGGCGCACTAGAAAAAAAGATCGGGGAAACGGAAGTGTACTGCCCATGGTGGTCGGGGGCCAGAAGGGCGAGTAGTGGTTGAGCCCAGGGCAGGGCTTCGGATGCGAGAGGGATTTCAGAAGAGTGTTGATTTAGGAGACAAATTTTGTTTTTTTGTAATCTCTATTAATATTATGGACATAAGTAGAAAAATATAGTAAATGTATTGGCGTCGATCTGCAGGATTCCGCTATTCCAAGAGTGCCGAGATCCTGAAAGAGCGCGAAGAAGTTGCCATTCCCCCAGGATTTTGCTGTTAAACCGAAATTCAAAAGGAGAGGACTGTAATACCATGAAAGCATTCACGAAGATGTTTGCGTTGACCCTAACGCTGGCAGCCCTAGCCGCCGGCGCGTGGGCGGAAGACCCGGCGTCCGGCGCCACGGCTGCCAAACCTGCAGCCGCAGCCGCCGCACCAGCCCCCATAACAGCCGCAGATGTGCAGGCGCTGAAAGATGCGCTGGCAGCACAGCAGCAGCAGATCGAGCGGCTTACCGATCAGCTGCAACGCCAGCAAGCCTGGCAGGCGCAGCAGTCCGCGGCGAAAACTGACGCAACCCAATCCCAACCAACCCCACAGCAAGTAGCAGAAGTTATCGGCACAGCGCCAATTCAACAAGACACCACATCCTCAGGCGGTCTCAACTTGCAAGGCCCGCCCCCCGCTCACGATACGAACCCGATGCACAGTGATGTGATCTCCATTCACTTCCGGGGTATCACGATCACGCCGGGAGGATTTGCCGAAGCCGCCTTCGTTCGGCGCTCGCGAGCGCTTGGCGCGGACCTTACCACCCCCTTCAACTCGCTGACTATGCCCGGCGCTTCGCAAAGCAATCTGTCGGAATTTTTCGGTTCCGCGCGCCAGTCCCGGCCGACCATCTACGTCGACGGGCGCATGAAGAATGTGGAATTCTCCAGTTATCTTTCCGGCGACTTTCTGTCGTCCGGCGACACGTCCACTGCCACTCAGACGAACAGCTACACGCTTCGTCTGCGGCAGGCATGGGGACAGGTAAAGTTTGACAATGGCTGGAGCTTCCTCGGAGGCCAGGCATGGAGCCTGATCACAGAAAACCGGCAAGGCATCGCCCCCAGCGACGACACCGGCAAAACCAACGACGCTCGCCCCATGACCATTGACCCCGGGTACACTATCGGCTTTAGTTTTGCTCGACAGTACGGCATCCGCTTAACCAAGGACTTCGGGCATAAAGCCGCGGTCGCCGTTGCTATGGAAAACGCGCAAGGCACGCTCACCACGCACGGCAATTCGGACAACTTCCTGCTTGGCGAGGAAGGTGCGAGCAACACCTACAATGGGGCGGTCAGCGGCTGTACCGCCAGTTCTTACACTCCCACTGGAGCAACCACTCCCACTTACTACACAAGCTGTACTGCGCTGGGTACTTACACCTTCAACCCATCGCCGGATCTGATCGTCAAGGCAGCCTTTGATCCCGGGTTTGGCCACTACGAGATTTTCGGCATGTATGATCGCTTCCGCGACCGCGTGTTCCCCTGCGCGGACTTCGTTCTCGGCACCACCGGACCTTGCCCTAACAATGGCGCGGTCACCGGTCCGAACGGTTCGGGAGCCTACAACGTCGCGAGAAACGGCGGCGCTTTCGGCGCGAATGCCCGCTGGAATTTCGACCACAAACACATAGTGTTCGGCCTGCACGGATTCGGCGGCAATGGCATGGGGCGTTACGGCGCGGGCCAGCTTTCCGATCTGGCCATTCACGCCAACGGCGCTCCCGATCTGATCAGAAACTACCAGGGACTGACCACGCTGGAGTGGCACGGTAAGAAGCTGGACGTTTATCTCTACACAGGCGCTGAATACGACGGCCGCACCTGGGACTACGACCCCGCAACCAAAGCTAATGTCGGCTACGGGTCGCCAAAGTTTAGCAATACGGGGTGTTACACAGAAACCGCTCCCTCCATTGCTATTAATAATGGCTTCAACCCGGGTTCACTCTCCAAGTGCACGGCGGATACGCGTGCGCTTATCGAGGGAACAGCCGGCTTCTGGTACCGCTTCTACAGTGGGCCCAGGGGCAAATTCCAGTTCGGCACGCAATATTCCTACATCACTAGACAGACCTGGTCTGGCGTTGGCCCTGTAGGAGCAGCTTCGGGATCGCCAGAAGGAATCGAAGGCGAGGTCTACACCTCGTTCCGCTACTACTTGCCATAACTGCGGTTTGAGGCGGCATGCCCAGCGGGCGCGGCGTCAAGCCGCGCCGCCCGGTCTAAATGGCGGATCGGCCGCGCAAGGTTGCGGCAGGGAAGCGGTCTCTCGCAGCTTTACAAAAGTGTGAGGGTTCGCGCGCCGGTTCTTAACATCAACTTTCTGAAGGGTGCTTTCCTTCGGAATCGCTGCCGGCCCGGTTTTGGCTCACTCTCCTTTTCCGGGCCGGTGGTGTTATTTTACTTTAGCTAAGATTAAGCGGTTGCGCCGCAATCCATCGGCAGTAGGCTCTAACTATGGAATCCAGACGCGATTTTCTGAAACAGATTTCCGGGGCAGCGTTGGCGGCCGGGGCTGCGCCATCCCTGCTGGCCTGGGCTCTTCCCCAAAACCAATCGGTGCCATTTGCCGGCGAAGACGGCATGATTCTCCGCTCTTTCCGCTTCATCGATCTGGAGAGCCCGGTCGAGTACTTCAATACTTGGCTGACGCCGGTACCACATTTCTTTGTGCGTAATCACATGTACGAACCCACCCAGCTTGACGCTCACGAGTGGCGTCTCTCCGTTGGCGGCGAAGTGGAAAAGCCGCTTACGTTGACTCTGGCAGAGCTTTCCAAACTCGAAACCCATGAAGTGGTGAATACACTGGAATGCGCCGGCAATGGACGAAGTTTGCATCGCCCGCAGGTACCGGGAGTTCAATGGGGTAAAGGCGCGGTGGGAACGGCGCGCTTTTCCGGTGCGCGATTGCGCGACGTTTTGCAACGAGCCGGAGTTAAATCTTCCGGCAAGCATGTCATGTTTCGCGGACTTGACGAGGTTCCGGGGAAGGTTCCGCCTTTCATTCGCAGCATCCCAATTGAGAAGGCCCTCGACGCTGACTCGCTTATCGCCACTCGCATGAACGGGGCAGCGCTGACCAAGCATCACGGATTTCCCGCCCGGGCGCTGGTGCCGGGATGGGTTGGCGCCGCTTCGTGCAAGTGGCTCACCGAGATCAAAGTGCTCGAAACAGAATTCGTCGGCAATTTTATGAATCCTGCCTACCGCTTTCCGAACCAGGCGGGAAAGCCCGGTGAGCCGGTGAAACCGGAAGATACGCATCCGCTCACCGGCTTGAGTGTAAAGTCTGTAATCGCCGCACCCAGCGAGGGGGCGAGCCTGAACGCGGGCAGAGTCTCAATTCACGGCGCGGCCTGGGCCGGCGAAGCTGACATTACCAAGGTCGAGATCTCGACCGATGGCGGCGCTTCCTGGAATGCGGCCGGGCTTGGCCGGGAACAATCCCATTACGCCTGGCGCTTGTGGCGTTTTGACTGGAAGCCGGGCAAAAGCGGCGATTACACGATCCAGTCGCGCGCCAGCGACAGCCAGGGCCGCACGCAGCCTGCAGAGCCGGTATGGAATCCGAGCGGCTATCTCTACAATGCCGTCGATCAGGTGAAGATACGTGTTTCCTAAGCCGATGTTTCGTAATTTGTTTTGGGTGGCGCAGCGCTTCAGCGCTGCGATAGGCCGTTGTTTTCTAGTTCGGGCTTTAGCCCCGGAAGACGCTGCGGTCAGTTCCCGCCTCACGGGAACGCTGGCCGCAATCGCCGTGCTCACACTAGCCCTCGCTTTTTCCGCGCAAGCCCAAAAGCCCTCAGGCGCGAACCTAACCGAAGACCTGCCTCCGGGCACAATGCAGGCCAAGGCGACTACGGCCTGCATGGAGTGCCATGAGGCGCGCATCGTCCTGCAGCAGCGCCTCAGCAAGGCTGCGTGGACTAAAGAAGTCGACAAGATGACGAAGTGGGGAGCAGTGGTCGATCCCGCCGACCACGATGCATTGATCGAATATTTGAGCACTAACTTCAGCCCAGACAAGCCGCCGTATCAGCCGCCGCGAACCAGCGCGAAGTCAGGGAAATAAAACCTCGGCGGCGAGCGTCCAGAGACAGCAAAGCGCTGCCGACCCAATGCTGCTTGAGCATTACGGCAGCGCTGCCACTTCTGAGCCGAAATACCTGAGGGAACTATAGAAAAGTTGCGCTCCGGTTTCTAGTACACGCTGGGGTTCGGCCAGATCAGTGGGCGTCGCCGCGTCGGAGAGTTTGAAGGTTTCGGGCCATGACACGGCTGCGGCGCGATGCGACCGCGCCACCGGACAGCCAATGGCGGCTGTCCCCACATGGTTTGTGCTGTTATTCGGAATCCAGTGGCGCCGCTTTCTCTTCGGACGATTTCTCCGGCCGCAACAATGGGAACAGAATCACGTCCCGAATGGTGTGCGAGTCGGTAAGCAACATGCACAGCCTGTCGACCCCGACGCCCACGCCGCCCGCCGGAGGCATTCCATACGACAGAGCGCGAATGTAGTCTTCATCCATCTGATGCGCCTCTTCGTCGCCGCGCTCGCGTTCTTTCAATTGCGCCTCAAAGCGGCGGCGCTGATCCTCGGGATCGTTGAGTTCGCTGAAGCCGTTGGAAATTTCCATTTGTCCGGCGTAAATTTCGAAACGCTCCGTCCAGTCGGGTTCGTCCGGTTTCTGTTTCGATAGCGGCGAGACGGCGGTGGGGAACTCGTAGATGATCGTCGGCTGCGTCAGGTGCTCCTCAGCGACAGCTTCGAAGATGGCGGCAATAGCGCCCCCGGTAGTTCCACCTTTACGCAAATCCAACTGAATCAGTTTCAATGTCGCAGACGTTTTGGACCCAAATCCGGGACCGATCGCACTCTCCGCAGCCTGAATTGCCCTACTCAAGAGCGCTTCAACAGCCTTACCGTCAGCGAAGTCGCCCATCTCCGGCTTCGCCTCGGCCGCTTCAGGCCAGAAATGAATGATGGCCTCGCGCATAGTGAGACGCCGCCAGGTGCTCCAGTCGATTTCCGAATCGCCCCACTTTGCTTTAGTTCCGCCGTTCACATCTTTCGCGGCTTGCGTGATCAATTCCTGCGTCAGGTCCATCATGTCGCGAAAATCGGCGTAGGCCTGGTAGTACTCGAGCATGGTGAATTCGGGATTCCAGCGCCAGCCCAGACCTTCATTGCGGAAGTTGCGATTGATTTCATATACGCGATCGAATCCTCCCACCACCAGCCGCTTTAAATAAAGTTCGGGAGCGATGCGCAGATATAAATCCATGTCCAGCGTATTGTGATGGGTGACGAACGGCCGCGCCACGGCGCCGCCGGCAATGGGCTGCATCATCGGCGTTTCGACCTCGACGAAGCCGTGCGCCTCCATCGTCCGCCGCAGGGATTGCACCAGCTTGCTGCGCTTGATGAAAACTTCGCGCACCTCCGGATTCATCATCAGATCGACATAGCGTTGCCGGTAGCGCAGCTCTACATCTGTCAGCCCGTGCCACTTTTCCGGGAGCGGCAGCAGGTCTTTGCTGAGGAAAGTGATTTCTTCCACGTGAACCGTCAGTTCGCCCGTGCGAGTGCGGAATAAATATCCGCTGACGCCGATGTGGTCGCCGAGGTCGAGCAGCTTGTACAGCTCAAACCCCTTTTCCCCGACCGCGTCCTTCTTTACGTAAATCTGCAGCCGCTGGCCGTCCTGCTGCAAGTGGCAGAATCCGGCTTTGCCCATTAGTCGAATCGCCATAATGCGTCCGGCCACGCGCACGTTGACGCGCGGGTTCTCCATCTGTTCAGCCGTTTTCTCCGAGTAGTCCGCCAGAATCTGCGGGATCGTGTGCGTGTATTCGAACTTGCTGCGGTAGGCGGTCTGCCCCAGCGCCTCGATCTGTTTCAGCTTCTGGCGGCGCAGTTCGTAGATGTTGTCGTCGAGTGCCAAGAGAACCTTTCCTGATCAAAAGGGGAACTGCGATTATAACCAACCGGCGTAACTCTCACCCTCAGCGAAGCCACTGCGCAGTCGAAGCGTCCCTGCCGATGTCCACGAGCAGCGCACGTCGTTGCGGTTACCCATCTATTATGGTACATTGGTACATATGAAAGATGACTCCAGGCTTCTGGTCGAGCGCGTCCAGACCGGCGTGCGCATGGAGAAGCGCCTGCTCAAGATACTCAAAGCGTTTGCGGAATATCACGATATGACCCTGGGCGACCTTTTGGAGGGAATTGTCCTCCATGCGTTCGATGGCAAAATACCGTTCAGTCCGGCATCGCTCGAACGTATCCAGGAACTCAAGCGGTTTTACGATTTCGATCTTGATTCGAGCGCCAGCCACCGGCTGAAAGAAATCAAGGCGCGGCCGGCGCGAAAACGTGGCGCGGAAAAATAGGAGCACCATGGCAGAACAGCGGACGAAAGCGGCACTCACAGGATTGCAGTGGACCTTGGGGCTCGTAATTCTGATCGAGGCGATTCTGTTTGTATTGCCCAGCGCCCGTCACGACTTCGCTCAAACACACATGCCGGACATCGTGCGTCTGGTCCTGGGATGGGGCGAGATCATCGGTGCCGTTCTGGTATTGATTCCCCGCACAGTCACCCGCGGGGCCTGGGTGTTGGCTGCCATTTTTGTGCTGGCGATCGTTATTCATCTGCTGCACGGGCAGTTCAACGTCGGCAATCTCGCTATTTGTGCCGCGGCTGCGTGGGTAGTGGGGGCTGGAAACGGCCAACCGCGGACTGGAATGCGGATATGACCGGTCCGCTCAAAGCCCTTGTGGTGAAAGGCACTTCAAGGCGCGATAGCTATGATGACAGTCAACTCATCTGCAGATTTGAATGTGGAGATATAGATGCGGAAAACTTCCACCACGCCGATCATGTCCGCCTGGCCTTCGCTTATTTGTGTGAGTATCCGGTGCTACAGGCGCTCGAGAAATTTTCCACGGCGCTGAAGCAATTTGCGGCCGCTCGCGGCAAAACCCAGCTCTACAACGAGACCATCACATGCGCCTTTATATTTCTAATTCGCGAAAGGATGGCGCGCACGGGGTGCTCAGACTGGGAAGAATTCGCGCGCTCCAACCCTGATTTGCTGGCCTGGAAGAACGGCATTTTGGATCGCTATTATCGCGAGGGCACACTACGTTCCGACCTGGCCCGAGCAGTTTTCATCCTGCCCGACAGGTCTCTCAGAGGCCGGGAGTAAGGAAAACCTTAAACCGCAGAGGACGCGAAGAACCGCCGCTGAGAGCGCGGAGAAAACCGGCGCGAGATCGGTCCAGATCCACGGACGGCCTATACTCATTCAGACTCAGTTCAGATTGTTGCGGGAAAGCTCTTCTTGAAGTCCCCCTGCATCGGCGATAGTATTGCTTGTTTTAGAATTGGCAAAGGAGCCGTCGAGTTATCAGCGGGAGCCGCGCTAAGGAACTATGCCGCAAAACTACGTCCCTATCTTTATCTTCATGGCGGTCATCGGCGTACTGTTGCCGATCACGCTGCTGGCGGCCAAGCTCGTGCGGCCGGACAATCCCAGCAAGACGAAATTGATGCCTTATGAGTGCGGCATCGATCCCATCGACAATGCCCGCGGGCGCTATACCGTGCGTTATTACATCATTGCGATCCTGTTCGTGGTGTTCGATGTGGAGACCATCTTTCTGTTTCCCTGGGCGGTCAAGTTCAAGGCTCTGGGCGTGTTCGGCTTTGTGGAAATTTTGATTTTTCTCGTCATCCTGATCGCGGGCTACATATGGGTCTGGAAAAAGGGCGCGCTGGAGTGGGTGTAGCGTAGATGCGGCCGGCCTATCCTGCCCTGAACTTGTCGAAGGGCTGTCCGCGGAGCGCTGCTCCGCAATTTCATTGAATCCGTGGCCACCACCCCCAACTCGAACGTCCCACCCGAATCGATCTTCACCGCCAGCCGCTGGACGCAGGGCAACTTCCTGTTTCCCACAAAAATTGTGATCACCTGCAACCGGGTAAGCCGGATCAAGGGCCGCTTGTTCGGCAGCAACGAAGAAACCATTGCCATGTCGCAGGTTGCCTCCGTTCATATATCGACTGGAATGATCTGGTCGGAAATCATCATCGAATCGACCGGCGGCACCGATCCTATTACCAGCCACGGCCATCGCAAGGCCGACGCGCAGAAAATACGAGATCTGATTGAGCACTATCAGGCGCAAGCGCGCGGTTAGAGCATCCTCTGCAGTTTGGACGCCGGAATATTCTAATTTTCTCGCTGTCCTCGTTGACACTATCCCTTCAAGCTGATAAAAGTTAACGTTCTCTCGGTTAGGCTCTGCGCCAGAGGTTTGCGCGTTCGCGGACATGCCGGACGAAACCAATTCGCCCTCACCACCAACGCCGGAAGGCGACTCGAAGCCGTCGGTGGAAAAACCGGCAGTCGCAGGCGGCGTAAAGGCGGCCGCGTCCGGCTCCGTGCAGTCCGGTCCCAAAGCTGGCGATGCAAACGCAGCAAGCGAAAAGGCTACCGGCCCTCCTGCTGCGCCTGCTTCTGCTCCTCCGCCGGCCAAGCCCGCGGCTGCCAGCGCGGCGCCCCCGGCCAAACCTCCGGCCCCCGCGAAAGCGCCAGTTCCCACCCCTACTCCATGGGACTCGCCGATGATTTCGAAGCTCAAGGGATCGTATGGATCCGGCATCGAACCGCTGACTTATCTCGGGCAGAATTACATGATCGTCGATCGTTCGCTGATTCCCGAGATTCTGCAGGTTCTTCGTAACGAGGAGCAGTTCGGTTACTGCGTCGACATCACGGCGGTGCACTATCCGCAACGCGAAAAGCAATTTGAGGTGGTCTGGGTGCTTTACTCTTTCCCGCGCAACGAGCGCATTCGGGTGAAGACCCAGATCGCCGATGGCGAGACCCTGCCCACATCCGTGCCCATCTGGCCGACCGCCAACTGGCTGGAGCGCGAAGTTTACGATATGTTCGGCATTCGATTTGACGGGCATCCTGACATGAAACGTATTCTGCTGCCCGACGGCTGGAAAGGACATCCTCTTCGTAAGGACTACGGTATTCTGCAACAGGATAACGAGTGGGTGCAGATCAATTTGGGTATTGAAAGCGGGCAGTAAGCGCGCCGATTAAAGCGAAATGACCGACCCCAACTCCACGCTCTCGCATCTGGAACTCGAAACTCCCGACAAGACCTTTCTTGACGCGAACGAGCTCATCATCAATATGGGCCCGCAGCATCCTGCCACGCACGGCGTGCTGCGCGTGATCCTGCGGCTCGATGGCGAAAAGGTTCTTGGCCTCGAATGCGTGATCGGATACCTCCACCGCGGGGTCGAGAAAATTGGAGAGCATCGCACCTATACGATGTTCAATCCCTACGTCGACCGTATGGATTACGTGGCCGCGGTCTCGAACGGCCTGGGCTATTGTGAGACGGTCGAAAAACTTCTTAACGTGGAAGCCCCGCCGCGAGCGCAGCACGTGCGCGTCATCCTGACCGAACTCAACCGCATCGCCAGCCACCAGCTGTGGCTGGGCACGCACGCGCTGGATATCGGCGCCATCACGCCGCTTTTCTACACCTTCCGCGACCGCGAAGAGATTCTCAAGATCTTCGAAAAATATTGTGGCGCGCGCCTCACCACGCATGCGTTTCGCATTGGCGGTCTGCAATATGAGACTTATGCGGGTTTTGAACAGGAAGTAAAGAACTTCCTGACCTTCCTCAAGCCCAAGATTGACGAATACGAAGAACTGCTCACGACGAACCGGATTTGGGTCGAGCGAACGAAAAATGTTGGGAAAATTTCCGCGGAAGATTGCATCGCGCTCGGGGTCACCGGCCCCGTGCTTCGCGCGAGCGGCGTGAAATGGGACCTGCGCAAAGCCCAGCCTTACGCGAACTACAAGAATTTCGACTTCGAGGTTCCCATCGGAGAATGCGGCGACACTTACGACCGATACCTGGTGCGCATGGCGGAGATGCGCCAATCAGTACACATCATCGAGCAGGCTGTGGGCGCGCTGCCGGAAGGCCCCATCATGGCCAAGGTGCCCAAGGTGATGAAGCCGCCAGTGGGCGAGGTCTACCACTCGATTGAAGCTCCCAAGGGCGAACTGGGATATTTCATCGTGAGTGATGGCTCCACGCAGCCGTACCGGCTGCGGGTGCGCCCGCCGTCGTTTGTAAATTTGCAGGCTCTCGATGTGATGTGCCGCGGCCAGTTGGTGGCCGACGTGATCGCCGTGATCGGCACCCTGGACATCGTCTTAGGCGAGGTGGACCGCTGATGGGCGCTATCGTCCAGTACATAACTTCGTATCTGAGCAGCGACCAGACGCCGGGCGCCGCGGGAAATATGTTCTGGGCGTTTGTGTACATCATGCTGGTGTTCACCGGCTTATCGGTCGCGGTGATCGCGATGAACTGGCTGGAGCGCAAAATCCTCGCCCACATGCAGGTGCGGCTTGGTCCCATGCGCGTCGGCCCGCACGGCCTGCTGCAACCCATTGCTGACGCCATCAAGTTGCTGCTTAAAGAAGACATCATGCCCGCCGAGGCCGATGGACTTATTTTCTGGGTTGCCCCGTTCGTGGTTGTGCTGGCCGCGTTCACGGTTTTTGTGGTCGTGCCGTTTGGCCCCACCCACGCGGTCACGGACATGAACATCGGAATTCTCTTCATGCTCGGGGTTTCTTCCTTGAGTGTGCTGGGCATTGTGATGGCGGGCTGGGCTTCCAACTCGCACTATCCCCTGATCGGTGCGCTGCGCTCGAGCGCGCAGATGGTTTCGTACGAAGTTGCTATGGGACTTGCCGTGGTTTCGGCCGTTCTGATGACGAGTTTGAATGCCAGCGGAACCGGCACTCTGAGCATGATCGGCATTGTGCAGGCCCAGCAGGCGCAAGGCACGTGGTTCATCTTTAAGTTTTTCCCGCTCGGTCTGATCGCATTTTTCATTTTTGCCGTGGCGATGGTTGCCGAAACCAACCGCGCTCCCTTCGACCTGGCCGAAGCGGAATCGGAGCTAACCGCGGGGTTCCATACCGAATACAGCGGCTTTCGCTGGTCGTTATTCTTCCTGGCAGAATATTCGGCGATGATCGCCGTTTCGTCTATCGCGGTTACCCTGTGGCTGGGCGGATGGCTGCGTCCGTTTCCGAATTTGTTGCACGGTACGCCCTGGGATCAGATTTTTTCCTTTGTCCCCGGCGCCAGCTTTCTGTTTCTGGCCGCGATCTGTTTTTACAACACGGCGCGTATGCCGAAGCATCCTCTTTTCCGCGTTCAAACCATCGGGCTCGCCGGATTCGGCATTGTGCTGGCGTTGATCGGCCTGGTGTTGTTCTACCCGCCTGTGAGCACACGCATTCAGGATATTTTCTGGTTCTCGGCCAAGGTTGCCGGGTTCATGTATCTCTATATCTGGTATCGTGGCACGTTCCCGCGATACCGTTTTGACCAGTTGATGCGCATGGGATGGAAAGTGCTTTTGCCCATGGGCCTGGGAGTGGTGCTTTTGACGGCCGGGGTAGCCTTGCTGCTGCCAAATTTATGACACCTGTAGCCACACCATTTTTCTTCTACCTGCTCTCCGGGATCATGCTGATCGGCGGCATCGCGGTGATCACGAGGAAGAACCCGGTGCATTCGGCGCTGGCGCTGATCATTACACTGCTGGCGCAAGCGGCGATTTATCTGATGCTGTATGCTCCGTTCGTCGCCGGCGTGCAAATCATTCTCTATGCCGGCGGCATTATGGTGCTGTTTTTGTTTGTCATTATGCTGGTGAGTATTGACCGGTCGATGCGCGAGCGGCAATTCAACAGCCAGTGGGTGGTCGGACTCGTCGCAGCCACGGCCCTGGGCGGATTATTTATTGCCGTGTATACCAAGGGAAAAGATATATTTCCCGAGCGCGCACTGGCCATGGCGGAAGGCGACAACACCCAGCGGATTGCCACGTTGCTGTATGGCCAGTACATGTTCGCCTTCGAAATCGCCTCGCTGCTGTTGCTGGTGGCGATTATTGGCGCGGTGGTGATGGCGAAAAAGAGGATTTGAATGTAGAGACGTAGCTTGCTACGTCTTGATGGTTAACATGGAATCGATGCTGCACATTACGACGCTGCATTACCTGGTGCTGGGCGCGGCCCTGTTCCTGCTGGGCGTCATCGGTGTGCTCACGCGACGAAATGTGGTCATCGTGCTGATGTCGATTGAACTGATTCTGAATGCGGTGAACCTGAACCTGGTGGCCTTTTCCCGGATGTGGGGAGGATTGCACGGCCAGGTGTTTGCGATTTTTGTAATCACCGACGCAGCCGCCGAAGCCGCGGTAGGCCTGGGCATTTTAATCGCCTTCTTCCGTAACAAAGAGACGGTGAACGTAGACGAGATCAATTTGCTGAAGTGGTGAAGAAGCACATCGGTAGCAAGTATCCAGTACCGAGTAGCCAGTAAGGCGCTGTCATCCTGAGCGAAGCGAAGGACCTATGCAGTCCGCCGGTAGCGAGAAAATGCATAGATTCTTAGCTTCACGAAGAATGACAACGGCCAACGACCGACGACTAACGACCAACGACCGACGACATGTTCTTTCTCGACCACATCTGGCTGATTCCGCTGCTGCCGGCCTTCGGCGCGGCCATCATGTTTTTCTTTGGCCGCAAGCTGCAGAAAACAACGGTCAGCGCCGTCTGCGTGGGCACGATCGTGCTCGCGTTCCTCCTGGCCTGCGGAGCGGTGGGGCAATATTCGGCCTGGTCGTCTACGGAAGCAAATTACCATCAGCCTTATCAATCCATAATGTATACGTGGCTCGGCACCGACACCGGTCACGCGACCTACACCACGCACGACGGAACTCAGGTTCCGTTCCAGGCCGAGGCTGGATTCCTCCTCGATCCGCTTTCCAGTGTCTGGCTGCTGTTTGTCACCGGCGTGGGCATGCTCATCCATATTTATTCCACTGGATACATGGCCCACGAGGGCGGCTACTACCGCTTCTTCGGATATCTCAACCTCTTCATGTTTTCCATGCTGACGCTCATCCTCGCCAACAATTATGTGCTTCTGTTTGTTGGATGGGAGGGCGTTGGCCTGTGCTCGTATCTGCTGATCGGTTTCTATTTTCATCGCAAGTCGGCCAGTGACGCGGCGGCGAAGGCGTTTATCGTCAACCGCATCGGCGATGCTGGATTCATTCTGGCAACCTTCTTCATCGCCTGGTACTTCGGTTCGCTGAGGTTCACCGATGTAACCAATCTGGCGCGCAGCGGACGGTTCCTTATTGGCGATCCCATCATCACCGCGGCGACTCTCCTGCTGTTCGTCGGAGCCTGCGGCAAGTCGGCGCAGCTTCCGCTTTACATCTGGCTGCCCGACGCCATGGAAGGCCCCACACCGGTTTCGGCGCTGATCCACGCGGCAACCATGGTTACTGCGGGCGTTTACATGGTGGCGCGGTCGAATGCGCTGTTCGTGCTCGCGCCGAAATCGATGCTGGTTGTCGCCGTTGTCGGCGCGCTCACAGCCATCTTCGCCGCCTCGATTGGTCTTGTGCAGAACGACATCAAGCGCGTGCTCGCCTATTCAACGGTTTCGCAGCTGGGCTACATGTTTCTCGCGCTCGGCGTCGGAGCCTTCGCTGCCGGCGTTTTCCACGTGTTCACTCATGCCTTCTTCAAAGCGCTGCTCTTCCTCGGGGCGGGTTCGGTGATTCACGCCATGAGCGGTGAGCAGGACATGCGCAATATGGGCGACCTCGGCCACCGCATCCCCATCACCCATCGCACCATGTTCATTGCCACGCTGGCGATCGCCGGTATCTTCCCCTTTGCCGGATTCTTTTCGAAAGACGCGATTCTCTGGGAGGCTTGGTCGCGGGAAGGCGGCGCGTATCGCATTCTCTGGGGCGTAGGTTACGCGACCGCGCTTATGACGGCGTTTTATATGTTCCGCCTGATGTATCTGACCTTTCATGGCCGCCCGCGCATGAGCCGCGAAGCGGAGCACCACGTTCATGAATCTCCCCTGTCGATGACCGGGCCCCTGGTGGCACTGGCGCTTTGTGCCATCGTTGCCGGTTGGCTGGGCTGGCCGCACAGCCTCGGCGGCTCCGATCGATTCACCGCATTCCTCGAGCCGGTTTTCGCGCCCGAGGCGCGCGTCCTGCAAGAAGAAGGGCGAACCAGCCAACTTGTGCAGGGAGTGCAGGAAGAGCACAACACCGGCACAGAGTGGCTGTTGATGGGTTTGTCGCTCGGCGCAGCGGGCCTGGGGTGGGGCATGGCGTGGAGAAGCTATCGCCACGCCGATAAAGGTTACAAGGAACCGATCGCCGCCATCTCTCCGCCGGCCTACAACATCCTGCTCAACAAGTATTACGTCGACGAAGGCTACGACTACGTTTTCACCGGCCGCCGCAAACTCGGTCGTGTGCGACTCGGCGTGCTGGGACTAGGGGAAGCGTCGGCCTGGTTCGATACCCACGTGGTCGATGGTCTCGTGAACGGCGCCGGATGGATTACCCGCGTTACGGCCACGCTTTCGAGTTGGTGGGACAAGTGGATCATCGATGGTATTGGGGTCAACGGTCCGGCGATTCTGGCGCGCATGTTGTCGTATCCTACGCGTCTGTTCGAGTGGGGCTTGGTGCAGTGGTACGCGCTTGTGATGACTGCAGGGCTGGTAGGGTTCGTTTTTTATTACGTGTATCACTAGGAAACGCTCTTGGCCCTTGGCTTTTCGCTAAAGGCCAAGAGCCAAAAGCCAAGAGCCAAAAAGCAATGTACAACCACATTCTCTCCATCATCCTGTTCACGCCGCTGGTGGGCGCGCTCGTTCTCCTGTTTGTTTCCAGGGAGAACAAGGACGCCATCCGCTGGATCGCCAACATTTTCGCGCTCGGCGGCTTTCTGATTTCGCTGCCGCTGGTGCCGTGGTTCTGGGCGCAGCGCTTCGATCCCGGATTCAAGTTCATTGAGGGTGTGCCCAACAACTGGATTCCCTCCATCGGCGCGGGTTACGTGATCGGCATCGACGGCATTTCGTTTCTGCTCATCATGCTGACCACGCTGCTGGGCTGGATCTCGATTCTCTCTTCCTGGACCGCCATTGAGAACCGCGTCAAGGAATACTACATCTGGTTCCTGATCCTGCAGACTGGCATGTTGGGCGTATTCATGGCGCTCGACTTCTTCCTGTTCTTCGTTTTCTGGGAAGCGATGCTGGTGCCGATGTATCTGCTGATCGGCATTTGGGGCGGCCCGCGCAAGCTTTACGCCGCGATCAAGTTCTTCCTCTATACTCTCGCCGGCTCGGTGCTGATGCTGCTGGGCATTCTGTTCCTCTATTTCCACCACCACAGCGTCACGCAGGTATACACCTTCAGCCTGACGGCCCTTTACGATACCGCGCCGAAAATTTATTCCGATCCCGCCTACGGTCCTACCATCGCGACCCTGTTGTTCTTCGCGTTCTTTTTTGCCTTCGCCATCAAAGTGCCAATGTTCCCCTTCCACACCTGGCTGCCCGACGCGCACGTGGAAGCGCCGACTGCCGGCTCGGTCATTCTGGCTGGCGTCCTGCTGAAGATGGGAACCTACGGTTTCATCCGCTTCTCGCTGCCGTTTTTTCCTGACGTGCTCACGCACACCAAAGTTCGCGGCTGGATGATTTTTCTTTCGATCGTCGCCATCATCTACGGCGCGCTGGTTTCGCTGATGCAGAAGGACATGAAGAAGCTGGTGGCCTATTCCTCGGTCAGCCATCTTGGCTTCTGCACGCTGGGCATCTTCGCGCTCACGCCGCTTGCCCTTAGCGGATCGGTTTTGCAGCAGATCAATCACGGCATCTCGACCGGAGCGCTCTTCTTGATCGTAGGCATTCTCTACGAGCGCCGGCACACGCGCGAGATCGCCGAGTATGGCGGCATTTCCAACGTTATGCCCGTCTACGCCACCATTACCCTGATCATGTTCCTCTCTTCGATGGGACTGCCGCTGCTCAACGGTTTCGTCGGAGAGTACTACATCATGCTGGGGACGTTCATGGTGAGCTGGCGATGGGCGGCGTGGGCCGTACCGGGAGTGGTGCTGGCGGCAGCTTATCTTTTGTGGCTTTACCAGCGGGTTTTCTTCGGCACGGTTACGAATCCCAAGAACGAGAAACTGCACGATCTCACTCCGCGCGAAGTGTTGACGTTTGTGCCGCTGCTGATCATGGCCTTCTGGATCGGCCTCTACCCCAAGCCATTCTTCCAGATTCTTGAGCAACCGGTGAAGCAGATCGTACAAAATGTGAATCATCCGCAGTCGGACGGTGCAGTGAATGCTGCGCTTCAGCCCGCGGCGTCGAATTCTTCTCCTACCGGAGTGGCCACTGCGCAGGTGGTGAGTCCGGCGTCAGCGGTACAGCCGGCGAAAGGGAAGAACTAGTGGGCGCGCTCCAATTCAACTGGAACGATTACGTGCTGGCTCTACCCATCACGCTGCTCACCCTGTTTGCTCTAGGCATTCTGCTGATCGACCTCATCATCCCGCCGGAAACCAAGTGGGCCAATGCGGTGACTGCGCTCATCGGTGTTGGCTTCGCCACAGCGGGCGTAGTGAAAATTCAGTTTTTCCTGGACCTGCATCATCTGCCACCCGGACGCGGCTGGCCGGCGTTAGCGGGGATGATGTACTTCGATCGCTTTGCCCTCTATTTCTTTTATCTGTTTCTTGCCGGCGCAGCCATCTCCATCCTCATGTCGATGCGCTACCTGAAGACTGAGCATGAAAATCACGGCGAATACTATGCCCTGATGCTGCTCTCGGTAGTGGGCATGATGTGCATGGCGGCGGGCATCGACATTGCTCTGATTTTTATCGGCCTCGAGGTGATGGCGATTTCCACTTATGTTCTGGTCGGGTTCCTGCGCCGCGACCGCCGCTCCAACGAGGCCGCGCTGAAATATTTGCTGCTGGGCGCGTTTTCGTCCGGCATTTTCGCTTATGGGCTGTCGCTGCTGTACGGACTGACGGGCAGCACCAACCTGATCGAGATTAACCGCACCCTCAGCCAGATCCTAGCCCATGATCACCATAATCCGGTTGCCATTGTGGCTTTGCTGACCACAATTACCGGATTATTGTTCAAGGTCGCCGCAGTCCCGTTCCACCAGTGGGCGCCCGACGCATACGAAGGCGCGCCAACCTCCATTACCGGCTTCATGTCGGTCGCCGTCAAAGCCGCGGGCTGGGCCATGCTGTTGCGCATATTGCTGTGGGGACTTTACCCCATGCGCTCGGTGTGGGTGCCGGTGCTGGTTTTCGTCTCCATCGCCACTATGACGGGCGCGAACTTCGCCGCACTCACGCAAACCAACACCAAACGCCTGCTTGCCTATTCTTCAATCGCGCATGTCGGATACATGATGCTGGGCTTGATTGCCGGCACCGTGTACGAAGCGAATGTCGACGGCGTGAAGGGCATTCTGATTTATCTCCTGGTTTACACCTTCATGAACCTGGGCGCATTCGGAGTGATTACATCCCTGCGCCACCGCAACGTCATCGGAGACGAGCTCGAGGACCTGAACGGTCTCTACGCGCGGGCTCCGGTGGAAGCCGTGCTCATGCTGATCTTTTTGCTCTCGCTTGCGGGGATTCCACCCTTGGCGGGCTTCTGGGGCAAATACTTCATCTTCCTCAGCCTGATCGAGAGCGGTCACTACGCGCTCGCGTCTCTGGGCGTGCTGTACTCCGTCTTTGGCCTCTATTACTACTTGAAGATGGCGAATGCCATGTTCATGGGCCAGCCCGAGGAAGAAGGGAAGCTTTCGGTCAGTTGGACGATGCGCATTGCCCTGGCCGTGACCGCGTTCGCCACCGTGTTTATCGGGGTAATGCCCGAGCGCTTCATCGATCTGGTGAACTGGTCGCTGGGGCTGGCGCAGACACCCGCCATGGCCAGGCTGATCCGGTAGCAGTTTTTGTGCGCGACCGGTGAAAGAGCGGCGCTTTAGCGCCGCGTAAGCGTCAAATAGAACCGGGCTTTAGCCCCAAATCGGCCCCGCGCGATCATCTCGTCAGCACGATAGCCACAGGCTGATCGTAAGGCTGAATGACCACGCTTACGAAGCGGCGCTGGTTGAAGGCATCCAGCGTCACTGGAAAGCTGACCATCACCGTCCCCTTGATCTCCTGGCCCGGTTGCAGTTTGTCTTCCGGGGCGAGAGCCGGTTGCGAGTTTTCCTTCAGCGCGGGAAAAGCCTGGTAGTAGCGGTCAAAATCTACAGGGGACACCGCGTCGCTCTCCTGCTCCCCCGCCGATGTCATCAGTTTTCCTTCAACGTTGTGCACCCACAACGGTTTCTCGCCGGAATTACGCAGAGTAATCGTCAGAGCGACCAGGGTCGCGTTCTGGCCGGGAAGTGCAACCGCCGCGATGTTGTCGAGTGATCCCGAGCCCTGCGGCTTAGCGCGCTGAAGAACCGATGCGATGCCGACAATGATGAGCACTCCGGCAATGGCTATGATCAGAATCCTGACCGGCGGCAGGTTGCGTTTGGCGGTTCCGAATTCGTCGGCGATGTTGATGGTTGGACCGGATTGGGCAGGAGGCGTTACCGGAGCAACTGGAGTTGAGGGTGGAACCGTAGGCGGGGGCGGCGTTTGTTCAGGCATGGCTGATGCTGATTTTACTCCGTTGCTCTTCCCATCGTTCGGTGAGAATGATCTGGATTTCAGCCTGAGCTTTGCGCACTCTACGGCATTCCTTTGCGACCTCAGCGGTTAAAAGCTTTTGTTGCAAGCGACCATCAACTCCATTCATGCTTCATAGCCTTCGCAAACTGCGCAGGGGGCAGCGTATTCAGCACATTTTTCCTGGTGAGCCATGCCCGCCGCGCCTGCAGAACGCCGAAACGAATTTTCTCCAGATGAGAGGTATGGTGCGAGTCGGTGTTGATGACGATCTTCACCCCGCGCTGGCGCGCCTGCCGCAGATGTACATCGTTGAGATCGAGGCGATCGGGATAGGAGTTGAGCTCCATCGCGACTTTGTGTTTGGCCGCCGCTGTCAGCACGGCATCCATATCGAATTGGTAGGCATCCCGCCGAAGCTGGATGCGGCCGGTGGGGTGCCCGATGATCGACGTGTTGGGATTTGAGATCGCCTTGAGCAGCCGGTCGGTCATTTTAGCCGGCTCTTGATTGAAGACCGAGTGCACGCTGGCGATAACCACGTCCATCTGGGCGAGCACGTCGTCAGAAAGGTCGAGATCGCCATCGGCGAGGATGTCGACTTCGATTCCGGCAAAGATCGTAATGCCCTCGATTATGTCATTCGCGGCGCGAATGCGCTGTATGTGAGCGACGGCGCGCTGATCGTCGAGGCCGTTGGCGAAGGCGAGATTCTTAGAATGGTCCGTGATCGCCATGTACTTGTAGCCCCGCGCCCGCGCGGCTTCCGCCATCTCTTCGATCGTGTTCTTGCCGTCGGTTTCGACCGTGTGCATGTGCACGTCGCCTTGGAGATCCTCGAGTGTGATCAGGTTCGGCAGCGTGTGTTTTTCGGCGGCATCGATTTCGCCCAGATTTTCCCGCAGCTCGGGAGGAATATGGTCGAGTCTTAGTTTGGCGTAAATGTCTTCTTCGGTTTTGCCCGCGACCGGTTGTTCGGTCTTCAGATCCGCTAGGCTGTACTCGTTGAGGGTGTACCCCATTTTCAGCGCGCGCTGACGCAGGGCCACATTGTGGGCCTTCGATCCAGTGAAGTATTGCATGGCCGCACCGAAGGATTCGGGCGGCAACAGGCGCACGTCGACCTGCATTCCGCTGCGCAACTGGAAGCTGATCTTGTTATCCCCCTGGACGATCACGCTCATCAGAGGGGGGTACTTCGCGACGTACTGCACCGCAAGCTTGCGTTCAGCCTCGCTGCAACAGGCTTCCCCGGTCACGAGTATGTCGAGATCGCCCACGGTCTCGCGGCCGCGGCGCAACGAACCTGCGGGGGTGATTTTGTCGAAGCCTGAATATTTTCGCAGATATTCCGTCAGCTTCTCCGCCTCAGTTTCAGCAGCGTCGATCAGGAAGCGTCCTGAAATACGGCGGTAGTCTTCGATGGCTTTCAGCAGCTTAAGCTCATGCTTCTCGCCCATGCGCGGCAGTTCGCGAATCTTGCCTTCGCGCGCCAGCTTTTCCACGCCGTCTACATCGCAGACTTTGTAAGCGCTCCAGATGAGAGCGATGGTCTTTGGCCCCAGCCCCTGAATCTTCAGCAACTGCAACATTGACGGGTGATATTTCTTAAGCAGTTCCGCCTGAATAGTCAGCGTGCCGTCTTTGAATAGTTCCTGCAGATTACCCAGCATTCCCTTGCCGATGCCGGAAATGGCCAGCACCTTCTTCGGTTCGCTGATGATGTCCCTTATTTGCTCGGAATGATTTTCAATGGCCTGGGCGGCGTTGCGGTAGGAGCGGATGCGGAAGGAATCCTGCGCGTCGATCTCCAGCAGGTCGGCGGTTTCGTAGAGAATGTTGGCGATGGCCTTGTTGTCCACGAGCTAAAGATTAAACAAGATTGAAGGGGAGTGCCAGGGGCCACAAAAAGGCGCTGCTCGAAAAAACAAGGCCGCACCATCCGGCGTCCCGCAGTCAAACCGGGACACTCTCGGAAAAGCAAGGTGAAGGGTCGCTATGAGCTTTTCGTGACGTTCGCCGCTTGCGGTCCTTTCGAGCCTTCGGTGATTTCGAATTCCACCGGATCGCCTTCCTGCAGGCTCTTGTAACCCTCGGAAGTGATTGCGCTGTAGTGTACAAAAACATCGGGGCCATCCGCGCGTCCGATGAACCCATACCCCTTTGCGTTATTGAACCATTTGACGGTGCCTTTCAGACGTTCCACTTAACCCCCTCTTTCCGCACGTCTTTCCGTGGGGGTCCCCAGACGTGCCCGCATACGATGCATTTTGTAGCGATAAGGATGGGGTGTCAAGGCGAAATGGGAGGAAAAGGATTACCGACCGCCCCCCCGCAGAGGCGGCGTGGCCGGAGGAGAATCGGGCGCGTTTGCTGGTCGGATTCGGCGGAATGCTGCGGTGCAGCTTACTTTTCCCCTCGGGCCGAGCGTAGATCGTGTTTATGGGCGAGCTGGTGGTCGAGCCAGAGCACGCCGGAAATCGTCTTCGCGTCGCGAATTTTTCCTTTCAGCACCATTTCAACCGCCTGTGGCAGGGAGAAAAGCCGTTTGTGGATTACTTCATCGGCCTCAGGCTGCGCTTTCCCAGGGTGCAGGCCGGTGGCCAGAAAAATCGACATGGTTTCGGCGACAAATCCGGGGCTGGCATAAAAGTTGAGAATGCGCCGCCAATGAGAAGCCGTGTATCCGGTTTCTTCAAGCAGCTCGCGCTGGGCGGCAGGAAGCTCCCGCTCGCCCGGATCGATGCGGCCGGCCGGCAACTCCCACAAAAAGCCGTTCGCGGCGTGACGATATTGGCGCTCCAGCAGAACCCGCGGCGTCGACTGCGATTCCTCAACCGCCAGCACCACTACGGAGCCGGTGTGGTGAATGATGTCGCGCCGGGCGCGAACACCCCCCGCCTCCTCCACGTCGTCTGTAGTGACCCAAAACACCGGACCGCGGTATACGATGCGCGAGGAAATGATTCTGGCTTTGGAAGTTGACCGCTTGCTCGATGTGGCCGACTTTGATTTCGGGCGCGCAGACTTGGGCATCACAACAATATAAAACACCGAGTAAGGTCAACGGTTTCACCAGTGTATTTTCCTTGGCAATCCTAACCACTATAGGCAATCTGCTATTCTGCCGGGCATGTCTTCGAAAAGATCGGCGAAATCCTCGGCAAAGCCTCGAATTGCATTTCTGGGGGCGGGGAATCTGGCCGTTGCGCTGGCTGTGTCCTTGAGGAGGGCCGGGTACAGGATCGAGCAAATCATCACGCGGGATGACCCGGGGTCGCTGCGGCGGGCGCGGCGGCTGGCACAGAAGGTCGGGGCATCTGCGGCGGCGCTCTCGCTTGCCCAAATTAAAGCTGAGATCGTCTGGTTCTGCGTTCCCGATGGGGCGATAGCAGATGCGGCTCAATTGTTGACCCGAGCGGCGACCGTAGCGGCAGACTGGAAGGGAAAAGTGGCCTTACACTCCAGCGGCGCTTCGACCAGCGACGAGCTTGATGTACTGCGAAAGCGGGGAGCGGCTGTGGCCTCGGTCCACCCGCTGATGACGTTTGTGCGGGGCTCGCGGCCGCCGCTGAAGGGAGTGCCGTTCGCGGTCGAGGGTGACGCCAGAGCTATCCGCGCGGCCAGAGCCATCATTGCCGATCTCGGCGGGCAGCCGTTCAGCATCGGCAAGCAACAGAAGGCGGTGTACCACGCTTGGGGAATGTTTACGTCGCCGCTGCTCACGGCCTTGCTGGCTGCGAGCGAGACCGTAGCTCTGCAGGCAGGGATCGACCGGAAAGCGGCTCGGCAACGAATGCAGGCAATCCTACGGCAGACACTGGCAAACTATGCGCGGCTGGGCGCGGCGGAGTCATTCAGCGGTCCGATTGCGCGGGGTGATGTCAGAACGGTGCAAAAGCACCTGAACGTGCTGAGCGCAATTCCGCTGGCGAGACAGATTTATATCGCCTTGGCGCGCTCTGCGCTGCATGAGTTGCCGGTAAAAAAGGTTGCGGCACTGCGGAAAATTCTCAGCTAAGAATGCGAGCAGCCATTTTGAATCGCGAGGACCGAGTTGGAGGACCGGCTAACTACCGAACAAGTGGCCAAGCTTTTCCTTCTTGGTCTTGAGATACTCCTCGGCGTGCGGACTGGGCGCTACCTCGCAGGGGACGCGCTCCACGACTTCGATTCCTGATTGCGTCAGTGCGTCAACCTTGTCGGGATTGTTCGACAGCAGTCGCACCTGCGATACGCCCAGCGCCTTAAGTATCTCTCCCGGCAAGGCGAAGTCACGATGGTCGGCCTTGAAGCCCAGGCGTTCGTTGGCTTCCACGGTGTCGAGGCCCGCATCCTGCAATTCATAGGCTTGCAATTTCGCCATAAGGCCGATGCCGCGGCCTTCCTGCTGTTCATAAATCAGAATGCCGGCGCCCAGGTCGCGAATCATGGAAAGGGCCATCTCGAGTTGCTGGCGGCAATCGCACCGCAAAGAATGAAAAACATCTCCGGTGAGGCATTGCGAGTGCACGCGGACTAATGGCGGCGTGGAATGAACATCGCCCATCACCAGGGCAACGCCTTCCTCGATTCTGCGGTCTCCCTCCGATCCGTTCTCCGCGCGGAAACCGTAGATCCGGAACTTGCCCCAGCGGGTGGGGAACTCGGCGGATGCGACCTGTTGCACGTGCGAGGAAGTCACATCTCATTATAGCGGTCACGCCCTCGAAGGCCGCGGCGATCAACTGAAAAAAGGGCCGCCCGAAACGACGGCCCACGAAAAACTAGATTACGTTTCTTACTGTCTTGGTTTCGAGGTTGACGGTGTTGTTGCTGGCTTCACCAACGGCGTACATCAGTTCCACCGATTGCGAATCGAGAGTCACACTGGTGGTCGGTACCAGAGTGGTAGAACCCTGGGTGATGGTCACGTTATAGGTGGCCGCAGGCAAAGTCTCCCCCAGCAGCTCACCAGGATTCACCGTGTAGGTGTACGACTTATGGGTTGAGGTATTTTGCAAAGTGAGCGTAACTGCGGAGGCGTCAGCTGCCTGCGCGAACTGAATGCGGGTGTTGCCTGCCGATACGCTGGCGAAATTATTGGTGAAAGAGATAAGAGTCGGAGTTCCGGCCTGGCTCAGCGCCATTACCGCCGACTCATTTTGGCCGCCGTTGAGCGTGATCGTGCTCTCCACCAGCGGCTCGTTGGTGCACGGCGCCAGCGAGTCGGCAATGCTGATCTTCACATCGTAGCTGCCTGGGGCAAAGGTCAGCGGACCCGTGATCACTCCGAAGTCCATGCCCCGCTGATAGCAGATCTCGCCATTGATCAGCACGTCAACCGGGAATTCCGGATCGGTGGAGCTGGAATAATCATGCCCAGGAATTCCCTGCAGCAGGTAGAGGTAGGCGTTGTCGGATGCGAACACGGCCGTGCTCATTGCGGCGCAGAGGATGGCCAGTCCGAAAGTGAAGCGAATGCTTTTTTTCATAATGCTCTCCTTGAGTGTAGAAACGAGTGTAGAAACGAATGTAGAAACGGCTATCGGCCAAATAGCCGGTGTTGGTCGTGACGAGCGCCGCTCAATAGCTGTGTGCTAACTCTTGCGAGAGCCTTTCTGCTCTCGGTTGTCTGAACCCCGCAGTTCTGCGGAAGTTCTGACGGCTCTAATAAATTTATGGTGTTGTAATTAACCGCGCGCCTTGAAAGGAAAAATGGCGTCCTGCTTCGACGCGATGGGTACGCCGTTTTGGGTAGCAGGTTGGAAGCGCCAGTTATCGAGCGCCGCGAGGCATTTGTTATCGATATCTGAACCCAGGCTCTGGAGAACAGTTTTGCGTACGATCTCTCCTCGTTCATCGATGATGATTTCGATGATGACTTTGCCCTCCGATACTGGCCGCTGCCAGGGATAGACAAGGGGATCGGCCGTGGCGATGGGCAGGGCCGGACGAATCTCGTCGCCGTAAATGGGGCCGCCGGGCAGCGATCCGTAGGGAAGTCCCGCGGCCGCGCCGTGGCCGAGTTTCGAAAGCGTGGCCGTCTCTGACTTATCCTCGGCTGACGGCGAGAGCGTTCGAGGCGCAGAAAGATTTGACGCGGAGGTCGGCTTCCATGTTAGTTTCTCGTGCCCGACCCGCTCATGGCGATAGACCTGCTTGGCGTTGGCAGGCGAGCTGGTCGCGCTGTCATCGGGCGAAGGCGTAGGGAAGTACAGCCGGGTGAGAACGCGGCCGTTGCTGCCCAATGCGATGGAGGACGGCTGCAACAGGCGAGGTTCGGGCGAGTGCAGCAGCCATGCTAAAAACAGGCCGTGAAGCGTGAGCGACGTGGCGAGCACTCTGCGCCGCGTTGAGGTTCCGGGATTCAGTTGCGCAAACATACTAGCCCCCAGCCAGGGGCAAACCGTTAAATATAGGTTAGACGAGCCTCGGGGGCTTTCGTCAAGACGGTTTTGCCTACGGCGGTTACGAGACGTGGTGCCCACGCAGCAACGCTGATAAAATGAGTGGACAACGAAATAATCCAACCTCGTGGGGCTATAGCTCAGCTGGGAGAGCGCATCGTTCGCAACGATGAGGTCGTCGGTTCGATCCCGACTAGCTCCACCAAATAAATACCAACAAAAATGTGTCTGGGTACAATGGTGCCTATCACCCCAAGGGGAATCGGCATCCATGCTTTTCGTTTATTCCCGCCACGCTCCCGATTGCGCTCACAAGGATGAACTCAAGTACCGGCGCTGCCGGTGCCCGAAATGGATTGATGGCTACGTTGACGGAGAACGGGTCAGGCAGTCCGCCAAGACTCGAAGCTGGGAACAAGCGGAACGCAAAGCACGTTTATTGGAGGACGCTTCCGATCCAGCGAAGCCGCCACAGGCAAAAGTGACGACCATCGCCGATGCCGTCGATGCTTTCATGGCTGATGAGAAGGGCCGCAGTCTCTCCAAAGAGACGACCAAACAGTCGAAGACCCTTTTTGAAAAGCAGCTTCTTCCCTGGGCGAAACACCGCGGTCTAAATCGCTTGCGCGACCTAACATCGGCGGAGTTGGTCAATTTTCGCGCTACTTGGAATAACAACGGCTTAACGGCGAACCGCAAGCTTTCGCGCCTGGTGGGGTTCTTTGCGTTCTGTATTCAAAATGGTTGGCTCCACGAGAACCCCGCGGTGAAAGTGAAGCGTTCGGCACCGACTTCGCTTCCGACAGGTTGGTTTCCGAAGACCGAATTCCGGCGAATCGTGGACGCGACCTATGCGTATGGTGAGTGGCGCGGAGGCCGCGATTTTCATTTCCGCGCGGATCGTCTTCGCGCTTTAGTGTTGCTAATGCGGTGGTCGGGATTGTCCATCCAAGATGCCGTGACGCTCGAACGTGAGCGGTTGAGCGATGACGGCAAGATATTTTTGTATCGGGCGAAGACGGGGGTTCCTGTCAACGTTCCCGTTCCTCCGGACGTTGCCGATGTTTTGCGCGCCCTCCCAAGCGAAAATAAACGATACTTTTTTTGGTCTGGAAACGGGGATCCCCAGACCGCTTGCAAAGGCTGGCGCCGTTCGCTTACGCGTCTGTTTGAAATCGCAAAGATTCACAGGCCAGACGGAAGTCCCAAACGATGCCATGCTCACATGTTCCGCGATACGTTCGCGGTCGAACTGCTGAACAGGGGAGTACCGATCGACCGTGTGTCGCTCCTGTTGGGCCATAGCAGTGTCAAAGTGACAGAGAGGCACTACGCGCCGTTCGTTAAAGAACGTCAGCAGCAGTTAGAAATTTACGCCCGCCTCGCATGGGACGATTCAGCGGTGGAAGCGGCGAATTTGCAGGGTGTTCCTCCGACCGGATCAAAGCCTGCCCCGGCCCAAGTCAACTGAGCCCTTACCGAAGTGAACACCGATTTTGTCCGGAGGTATAACCGCACGGAATAGTGTGTGACCCAAAAGTTATTGGACATTTGGATCGACATGAACCAAAGTAGTTAACATTTGCAATGGCGCTGTGGGCAAGGGTTTTGGCGCACAGAGGTCCGTTGTGTTCGCCAATCCAGCCTTTGAGCGGAGCAAGGGTATTCCCATGTCGAGGTTCGCACGGAAACCAGCCAGCTATTCTTCCGCCTTCGGCGCCCCTATCGCGGAAGTGACATCAATCGATCTCTCCAGAGAGAAGCACTACTCAATTGCCGAACTTGCCAAACTGTGGGATCTCAGCGAGAAGACAATTCGCCGCATGTTTGAGCACGAGCCGGGCGTGCTGTGCTGGGGAAAATCTGAGACACGGTTCAGGCGCGGATACAGGACGCTGCGCATCCCGGAAACGGTCATGTTAAGGGTCCACAGACAACTACGCATCGCGAGCTGAAGCTCTCTCTGATCCGTGGGCTTCGGATAGAGGCAAATTCATTTGCTTCGGCGGAACTCGCTGCGGGGCGTATCGGCGGAGAAATGCACGCGCGAATTCGTTTGTTAACCGCGAATCGTCATCTTTGCTCATCACCAAGCAGGTCTGAAACTGCAGCGACTTGTCGGAAAGGGGCTTTATCACAACGCCCTTGCCGTTTGTCTTGGGCGTTGTTGACTCCGCGAGGATGGCGACGCCAACATGTTCGGACACGAGGTAAATTGCCTGATCCGCCGTGTGAATACCGTGGGCATCCTTCGGTGCGATGGACTGAGCTCGCGCGGTTTCCATGATGGCATCGTGAACCATCGGACTGGCGTCTCTCACGCAAAGAATCCACTCGTCTCTTGAGAGATCTTGCAGGAACAGCTCTTTTTTGTGCACGCCCAGATGATCCAGGGGAAGAGCAGCGTACACAGGCGCCGAAGCAAACGGCACAGCCGTGATGGTTGCGTCTGGCGGCAACTGTAGATGTTCCCCTTGTCCGTAATGAGATTCAAGTTGGAGCTGATGCCTTGCTTCGCCGGATGGACAAAGCAAAAGTTACCAACCACATCCACAATCCAGAACTCTTTGTCACCCGTGGCGGCTTCCATGATCTTCTCGGTCGTGGGTAGTTCGATCAGGGTCGTATATTTCACCTTGGCGCGGATGGGAACGATATCCTGCGAGTGATACTGCACAGTGCGTGCAGAGTCTTGGGCCAGGGCACCGATGGAGAAAACCACCAAAACAAAATCAACGATGAATCCTAGGTGTCGCATACTTCTCTCCTTACGGCTTGGTGTTGGTGGTTGATACGGCCAGCCCACGCGGCTGGAATGGCCACTCCTCCGCTAGGTGGCGAAGCCCACCCGCGAAACCGTGGCGGTCAAAATATTCCCTTTTCTTTAGGTTGTCGCGGGCGTTGTTCGTTGCCATCCAGTGCGTGACCGAATCGACGTTCAAGTGCACTTTCTTGGAGGTCTGCGCCTTGCGAATCAGCATTTGGCCCGGTGGAACAAGGCCGTCGATAAGATCCAGTTCGGTGTCGTTCAGATGAAACGCCTCGCGATAAACTTCCCGGTTCATGTCCGGGTTCGCGAGGAAGATCTTTGTCGGGCAGCTCTCCGCCACTATCGCCAGCATCCCCGATTCTTCAAGTTCTTTAATGGATTGCGTAGCAAGGATCATCGCTGCCATGTGCTTGCGCCAGGTCTTCTGCGCCTGTATCACGTAATTGCGAATCGTTTCGTTCTTTATGAAGAGCCACGCCTCATCGAGCAGAAAGAACTTGGAGGTGCCGAGGTTCTTCGGGTCAGTGATCTCATTCGATGCTCGATGCAAAACATAGAACAGCAGTGGTTCCAAAACGTCGGGCGCATCGTTCCAGCCGTGGAAGTTGAACGTCTGAAAGCTTTTGAACGAAAGCGTGTCCTCGGCGTTGTCGAAGAGGAAGCCGTACTGTCCACCGCGAGTCCAGCGGTGGAGGCGTTCTTTCAACTCGCCGATGATGTTCCCAAAATTCGAAATCGTGCGCTGGTTGGGCTCCAGCACGTAAATCCGCTCGATCGCATCCCACAGCCGGCGTTCTTCTTTGAAGTCCAGACGGTAACGCTGCTCGTTGCCTTCAATGAGCACGCGGAAGAAGCTGAAGAGAAACTGTAGGTTCTCTTTGGTCTGAGGCAGCGAGAACGGGTTGATTGTGAAGTCGCGTGCTTCCTGTCCCACATTGAGATACGAGCCCTCAAATATGGTCGTAAGCGACTGGAAGCTGCCGCCGATATCAAAGATGAAAGTCAGCGGCTTGTACTTCTGCGCGTTCTGCAGCAGAAAAACGCAAAGATAGGACTTGCCGCTGCCCGTCATCCCAAGAATTAGCGTATGAGCGACGTCGCGGGTGTGCAGGTTGAGGAAGTAGGGCGTGCTGTTGTCGGTTTCGACGACTGCTAGGCACTCTGTGCCGAGATGAGCGTTCGTCTTTTCACCGGGAAGGATCGTAAACAGAAACGACAGGTCGGCGTAATTCGTGTTCAGGAGATACAGTTGGCGGAGGTTGAGCGCATAGTTGCCCAGCACAGTGGCGAAATAAACGTTCAGTTGGTTGTAAGTTTCCGCAAACAGATTGCCGTCCGCGTTGGTGAAGACACCAGTAAACTCCGCCACGAGCTGATCGAGTTCCGTTCGTGACCGGCCATACAGCACAATCGTGAGCGAGAAATCGCCAAGCGATTGACCGTCACCCAGGGCGCGAAGGCAATCGCCAAGATTTTCAATGTCGGCCTGCTTGGATTCGTCCACTAGCACGTCGCGTGGGTTCGTCTTCGTGGTGTCGTTGCCCATCTGCGAGACGAATCCCGTCTTCGACATATTGAAGTGGCGGCGGCGCTTGTTCACTTCTTTGCGGGCGTTGTCCGCAGGGAGTTGCGTCCACTCTGTGACGACATAGAAGTTGGCTGGGATCTTCAGCAGTGCGTTGAGTACCAGGGGACGAGTCTCTGTGATGGCCTCTTTCATCGTCAGGACACGGACGATGTGATCGCCTACACGCAGATGATCGCGTTCGGCTTCGATGTCGGAGTTGACGACCTGATAGTCGAGAAACTGGGTGGACTGCGGCCTGCCGGCGACACGCCAGTCGTCATAATTCAGCAAGCGGCGAAAGAAGCTGAACTGCCGCTGCCGATTCAAGACCTCGACTTGCATGAAATCTGCGAGCTGTCGAGCGAACGCCCGAACGTGCTGGTCGAGCCGTTGAAAATCGCCCTCGATATGCGTCCGCAACAACTTTTTCATGCTGTCGTTGGTGAGCTGCGATTTGAGTTCGGCAATCGCCCCCTCTGGATCACGTAACAGGCGAGCTAGCGCCGTGCCGACTCCGGTCTTCGACCGGGCGCCTTCGAGCAGGATGCAGTAGAAAATCTCAACTTGATAGAGATGGTCCCGCTTGGCTTCGAAGAACTTCCGTCGCTGGTCAATCGCCGCTTGGACAATGGGGTCGTCATAGGTTGCGAACGGTATGTCGGGGCGGTTCGATTTGAAGAGGTACTGGTAAACATGGAATCCTGGCCAAAAGATTTCAGCGCCGCCTCCAACCGCTTCACCGCATACTCTTGTTGCGAGCGGTCAAGACTTTCGTAGTCCACACCCGGAACAGTGAGAACCATGCCTAGATCGCCGCTTTTGGTAAGGAATGCTGTCTCATTCCAAAAGCCGTAGAGGTTGATGTGGGCGCTGAGAGCCGCACTTTCCCTCCACGGCTTGATGACTTTATCGAGACGCAGCATCACACTACCTCCACGCGGGGAACTTGCTGCTTCGCGGCGTCATAGCGCAACTTGTAGCGTTCGGATTTCGCGAGGATGCGGAGGAATGCCGGATCGCTGTTCGTTACCCAATGGCCGAAGGCAAAGCCGCCCATGAAGACGGCGATGCCTGCGAGGATGGAATTGAAGAGATTGAAAGCCCCGACGGCGCTCACACAGACGAAGTAGAAGAGCGTCCGCTCCACGCCCAAATAGGTGAGCGGCTTGTGCAGGCTCTTGAAGACTCGGTTCGTGCGACGTTGCTGCTGTGGTTTGTCTGGCATAGCTTCCTCGTCTAGGCGCGGGTGAGGGTGGCTGGGAAGGGCGCTATACGCCCCAGAGCCAACTCAAGACATTCACTGCCATAACGGCAATGCCCGTTCCGGCGGCAACACCAGCGAGCGCCTTTTTTGCGCCCGGCTCGCCGTGCGCGAATCCGTAGCCTCCGATCACAATTGCGACCAGACTCGCCACTTTCGCGATAGTTCCAGTAAAGAGGCCTTGGATGGCATTAAAGCCGGTGTCGAAGGGACTTCCTTGAGCATGAGCTGCGAGGGGAGCCAACAAAAGAAGTGAGAGCACCAACAGCGCCGACTTTGCGAGCCTTGAAGAGGCCGCTAACCGAATGGGGGAGGGAAGTTTGATTCGAGCCAAATGTGCCATGAGAACCTCCGGCAGTGACTGTCAGATCGCTGCGTTTCGGTTCACCGTAATCGGCAGAATCTCCTCTGTCCAATGACTTTTCGTCAGAGCGCTATTCCATCTGGTTATAGCACTTCGTTTTACAGCCTGACGCGCCGGAATTACGCGTCCCCGCTTCAACTCAGAAATCAGATCGGTAAGCGTCCTTATGATAGTGCTCTCGTTGACATTGACTATGAGAACCGCGGTTCACCTGAATGAAGGCCGAAAGCTGCATCTTGTATGCAAGGTATTGACTACCCCGAGTCTAAGAGTACAAAATACCGGCAGTCCCCTGGGGCTAGCTCGCTCTGTTCGACTGGTATTAAAGAGTTGTTGAGCTTAAGTGGTAAAGGAGGCCGCTAGAGCTCGTTCCCATGCCACCCAAAGCGCCACGTCTAAATAAGAAGGATCAATCGCAGCTGCTTTTCGCAGTTGTGATCGCAGTCGCCCTCTCCGGATGGGCTAAGGACAAACCTTCAAGGACAGACCCTGACATCGACATCGAGTTGTCCAGGGATGGCGCCGCTCCCGCGGTGCGTTTTTCGATCGCACATATCCCCAGCACCTTTACCGGATTGATGGAGTGCAAAGGCTTTCTCTACGTTTCGAGGGACAAGATATGGTATGAGGTTTTGGGTCCCGAGGAGAGCAAATCCCACTCTTTCTCCTACCCAAGAAGTCAGGCTATAGAGATATCGGACCATGCGCTAGGCATCGGCGTAAGGCGAATCGAGCTCGACATGCAGAACGGCTACAAGTTTTCATTCATGCACGTATCTAGAGAACTCATGAATGACTACCACAAAAAGACTGCGCGGGGCGGGGGAGCTCGCAAACCAACCAGTGTCGAATTGGCCTTCAATGATTTTGATGCCGCGGTAAGGCTCGCTAAGAGTTACGACGAGGGACGCACGGAGCCGGAACCAACGGTTGCTGCAGCCGAGCCAGTGCTCGATTCAACGCGGGCAGATCCCATAGGCTCAGCAATCAAGGGTGCGCCGGTGGTGCCCCAGAGGAGCACGGCTCCCCCGGAAACCAGCCAACCCGTCGTTGATGCCAAGATGTCTGCTAGCGAGGCGCGTCAACAGATTGAGAACTCGATGGAGCACTTGTCGAACTGGAGCGGAGCGATCATCTATGGCAACGCGCAGGCCACGGACAGAGAACTGAGGTACACCGTCTCGTGGACGAAAAAACTTGGAGGCGCAATCGGGCCGAAAGTGGCGGGCCCTAAAGAAGGGGAACGCACTTATGCTTTCAAAAACATGTCATACGTTACTCCACCTGAGCATCATTGGGGCAGTGGCTGGTCGCTGAAGCTGGATGACAAGAATTGGCTGGTTTGGAAGAACCAGATTGACGCAGAGCATTTCGTGTCAGCCGTGAATCGGATGATTGAGTTGAATGCAAACGATATCAATGCCAGCCCCGGCATTACCGCCCACATCAGCGGGGGATCACAATCCAACGATCAGTTTAGCGAGACTGCTTCACATACTAGGGGCCTATCTGTCCGGCAAGCGCGAAAGCAGTTGGCAGCGTCCCTCAATTCTATGTACAGAGGCGCAACTATTAATGAAAACTGCGGAAACGAATTTGTGACGCACGATCAGGAGCCAATAACAGACATAATGATCGATCGTGATCATTTTCAATTTGTTGACCGCGGGCACGAAGGTGGAGGAGGTTTATTCGGAACCGCTGCAGGTAACGCTTACGAAAAGATCCGAAGCCTCCGGTTCAGCACGCTGCCGTATGTATCAGCGAAACATTGTGGCTGGGGCGGATCACAATTCGGAGCACACGATGGAGCGCATTGGATCGGACAGGGCATAAGTACTTGGTCCAGCTCTGAAGAGGCACAGCGATTTGCTGATGCTCTGAACAAACTTATCCGTGCAGCCCGTGGGGTCGGAGATACAGTAAGCGCCTGGGATTTGGAACAATTTCACGTAAAAGCAAATGAATGGCGGGCCATGCCCGTGAAACCGGATTTGCCTGAGGAGGCAAGGCGCCATCGTGTTCTGGCCGAGCACGCGATAGGTGAGAAAGACGTCGACAAGGCCATTGAAGAATACGATGCGGCCTTGGATATTTCCCCAACCTGGCCGGACGGGCAATACAACGTCGCTGCACTTTGTGCTGAGGTAGAAGATTACGAAGAAGCCATAGAGCACATGCAATATTATCTTGAACTCGTTCCGGATGGGCCCGACGCCCAGGAAGCAAAGGATAAAGTTACTATTTGGCGCGACAAGCTCACGCACCGGTAGACCATAATTACGCTATCAGACGTGCATCGCGAAGGACGAACGAACCGGAGCGTGGGATGTTAAATCACGAAACTGCGATGGACATGACAAAAAAAAAGTAGGCCCTATGACGTCGAAATCACTCACAGCCACTTGTGTTGATATTTGCCTGCCGGCAGGCATCACTGTCTTCCTCTTCATGTCAGGTCAAGCCCTCAGTCAGACTTGTGGGGAAATTCACTGTCCCGACGGTCGGTATGTGGCGTGTCCCAGCACAAATCCATCTCAAGCGCAGATGAATGCGGCGTGTGGGATTAGCAGTGGCAATTCGTCTTCGACCCAGGTTCAAGGTATGAATCCCGTGGGCGACGCGGCATACACGCTGGGATACAAACTGGGGCAGGTGATCGTGGGTGGGGGCAACAATGCTGACAAGGCGGCGGAACAGGCGATTGAACATCAGCGAATCCAACAGGAACTCGCCCGAGAGCGTGCGATTGAGGAACAGAAGCGTCAGGAAATGTTCGATCGTCTAAATGGCACACTGAAAGGTATAGCTGGCGATCAGCGCCTCCACTTGAAAGGACTCGGCAGCGACAGCACCGGGGGGACGGGAAGCACGTCCAGTGCCCAAATGTTTGGTGGACTGAAATTGAAGCTGGGCAACAACAGTTCCGCAGTTCAGAACGATGAATGTGCTGGCAAGTCCTGGGGTATTCCAGGTCTGCCCGGCGTCTATTTGAACTATTGCCACCAGCCCTCGTTGTGGTTCCCAAACACTCCTGGTGCGCCGGGCCCCGTGGAAGTCGCGCAAGCAGCACAGAATCTTTCCGGTCCCGCACGTGAAGTGGTTGAGCAGGCGGTTTTGAGTGCGGCCGAAAACAACCCTGCTTTGACGACGCCGTCACAAGATCCCAACGTAGTCGCTTTCCAGCAGGCGGACCAAGAATACCAGCAAGCAGTGCAAGCGCAAGATAACGTCAATCAGCAATTCGCCGCTGCCAGGACGAGGGTTGACGACGATCAGAACGTATTGGATGTCGTGAACTCTAAGTTTGACAAGGCCACGGCTTCAGCGGCACAGCAAGCAGCACTCGCTCAAATGGCTGCTGCAGCAAAATCAGACGAGGAGGCTTCGTCTATGGCGAAGCAGGGGTTCGATACAGTTGCGGCCAAAACTTCGGTTGCTCGAACGCAGGCGGTAAAAGCGCTGGCAGCGGTAAATTCCAAATCCATGGCTTCGGACGCAGTCGATCTCACTCACGCACGGCAGCCCTTGGTGGCGCAGATTCCTATAGCGCCGCAGGGCGCCACTTCAAAAGCCGGGCCGGTAGGTCAGAGTACGCCGCTGCCAACAACAGTATTGGACGGATCCGTTGGCCTTGCTGCACCTGGGAAGCCGATCGTCGATTGTTACGGCGATCGCGCCGCCGTGAAACGTCTCTCGGCGGGACTGCCAGTGCAGGACGACGCGATTAAGCGAACCGAATCCGCCTTGAATTCCGCGATAAGCGACAGAGCTGATGCACGTACGGAAGTGGAATTTGCTGCAATCAAGACTCTGAATAGTGCTGCAGTGCGCATGTCGAATGGGGCCGAACGCCTACTTGCACGGGAGGAAGGGCTTAAATCGGCTGGTATACAGAAGGATGCTGCAGCCCGATTCAAGTTGCTAGAACAGATGAAAAAGATAGCGGAACTCAGTAGCGACTTGGCTGATGCGACAAGTAGTTCGGAGAAGCTGCAACAGTCCTACAAGGCGGGGACAAATTTCGGAAACGAAGAGTTTGTCGTGAAGACTGCGCACGCTCTCTCCGATCAAATTGAGGCTACCAGTAAGCTGCTCGTCGATAGCGGTATCTACGACGAACTCGTGAAAAATGAAGCGCCTGAAGAGGCTGCTCGTACGCTGGCGGGATTCTTCTTTGGCCCGATCGGAGAAGCAGACGTGGAGTTAGTCATCTCCGGCACGGATTTACTGCTGGCAGGCACTGAGGCGATGAGCAACACCATACAGGCGAGAAAAGCTGAACGGAACCTTGATTTAATGCGTATACAGCACGGTCGTGTTCAGCAACGGATTGCAGAACTCGAACGCGAGATCGCAGGAAGCTGCGCACTACCGGCCGGGGCCGGTCTTTCCGCGACTGTACAGTAAGTACCTTCGCAGCATTGCGCGAGAGCGCGTGGCCCAATCCGCTTGGAGGCACGAAATGACGATCGAGATTGATGGAGTCACTGTACCCAAAATGTACCCAAGAGGCGGTAATGGTGCCATTGTCGGTCTTTTGGGCAACATAAGAATCAATAACTTACGCTTTTTCAACACGGCTGAATAGTACGAGCCCGACTAGCTCCACCAAATCCACGTTCATGCGGGTTGATCGTCCAGGGCGATTCAGCGTCCGCCGCTGACATCGAGAATCGCGCCCGTCGTATAGGAAGCAGCGGGCGATAACAACCAAAGCACTGCTTCCGCGACCTCAAGCGGTGTGCCCGGCCTTTGCACGGGGATGGTTGCGGCGAGCCGATCCAGGCGGTCAGGCGCGCCATTGGCGGCGTGCAGTCCGGTTTCGATCAGCCCCGGAGCAACCGCATTCACGCGGATGCCTTCCATCGCAACTTCGCGCGCCAGGCCGATCGTAAAGCTTTCAATTGCTCCCTTGGACGCAGCGTAGTGTACCCACTCTCCCGCTGAACCTATGCGCGCCGCCCGCGAAGATATGTTCACGATGGCGCCGCCGGTTCCACCGTGACGGGTCGACATCCGGCGCACAGCCTCGCGTGCGCACAGGAACGCTCCCGTAACGTTCACGGCCATTACCCGGGCGAGGGTTTTCTCGCTGATGGATTCCACGCGGGAGAATCCGCCGGTAATGCCGGCATTGTTAACCAAACCTTTGATTGGACCGAGTTCGCGCTCGGCGGTCTCAAAGAGCCGGCTGACATCCTGTTCATGGGCTACATCGGCCTGAATGGCCCCGGCGCGTCCGCCGGAGGAAAGAATTTCTTCCACAACGGCAGCAGCTTGGGCCGAACCGGTCGCAAAATTCACGGCCACGGCGAATCCGCGCTGGGCGGCCAGTTTTGCTATCGCCGCCCCGATCCCGCGGCTTGCTCCCGTAACCACGAGTACGCCTTCACTCGCCTGCGCTTTCATTCGATCGAACCCCTCGGGAAACCATGTAGCAAACGCCCTCCCGGCCGTTCAGTACCGGGCCGACCTTCGTAACCTGCCGCCAGGAGTCCTTCATTTTAAGATCTCTCTACTGAATTATGCGCGATTTCCTGCATTCATTTTTCGACGAGCTCGGGCTCGACCAGCCCTGGAAGCCGGTTTCGGGGCCGGCCCTGGTCGCTTGGATCGTCTTTTATGCTGCCTTTCTGGCCTATGCTTTCTCTGCTCACGGAGGATTTCTTTTCATCGACCTCGCCAACCTCGTCGTCCATGAAGGCGGCCACAATCTGTTCGGATGGTTCGGCCCCACCATCGGCCTTTATGGGGGCACGCTGCTGCAGTGGCTGGTACCGTTCCTTCTAGCCGTGTATTTCTTTACCCAGCGTCAAACCACGGGCTTTGTTTTCTGCACGTTTTTCTTCTTCGAAAACTGGCTCTACACGGCTACTTATATGGCTGACGCGCGCGCCCTTGCGCTGCCCTGGTCACGACCGGCAATCCCGATTTTGCGGAGCACGACTTCAATACCATCTTTTCGAGTCTCGGCGTCCTGGCCTACGACACCAAAATCGCCGCCGTTGTGCGCTTCATGGGCTGGTGCGGAATGATCGCCGTCGTAATTTGGTTTGCCCGCCAGAAAACGGATCGCAAAGACTTTAGTGGGCTGCAACCGTCAGACGAAGAGGCGGACAAGTTTCAGCAGTTCCTCTCTAGGGAATCCAATCGGCAATAAAAATATTTGTTTCATGTGGAGCTTTCGCATTGCGGTTCGATGCCCACACCAGCTTCTTTCCGTCAAGACTGAACATGGGAAAGCCGTCAAAGCCGTCGCTGTACGTGATCCGTTCAAGGCCCGTACCATCCAGATTGATCATCCACAATTCGAAATTTCCCATGCCCCCGGTTGCATGCGTCTCCGAATCATAGTTTGACGAAAATATAATCCGCTTGCCATCCGCGGTGAACGCCGGACCAAAACTGGCCGCGCCTAGATTGGTGATCTGCCGCTTGCCGCTGCCGTCGGCCTTCATGGTCCACAATTCGAGCGACGTCGGCCGGATCAGGCTTTGCCCAAGCAATTCTTTATAGTCGCTAATTTCTTTTTCTGTCTTCGGATGGTAAGCCCGGTAGACAATCCACTTTCGGTCGGGAGAATAGACGGGCCCGCCATCGTATCCCAGTTCGTGCGTCAGTTGCTTGACGTGCTTGCCGTTGGCGTCCATGGAATAGATGTCGAGGTCGCCGTTGCGCAGGGAAGTGAACACAATCTTCTTGCCGTCTACAGAAATCGTTGCTTCGGCGTCGTAGCCGGGAGTGCTGGTGAGTTGCTGAAGGTCGGATCCGTCGGGATTCGCCGTGAAGATGTCGTATCCCGGATACACGGCCCATACGTAGCCTTTCGAAAAATCGGGGCGCGGCGGGCAATCTGGGCTGGCGAGGTGAGTTGAGGAATACAGAATCTTCTTGCCGTCGGGATAGAAATAGCTGCACGTGGTGCGCCCCTTGCCGGTGGAGACCATGTGCTGGTCGCTGCCGTCGATGTTCATGATGAAGATCTGGTCGCACTTCACGTCGCCGTGAGACGACTGGAAGATGAGCTTCGTGCCGTCGGCCGAGAAATAGGCTTCGGCATTCTGTCCGCCAAAAGTAAGCTGGTGGACATTGCGCAGGTGCTTCTCCTTCAGTGTGGCGAGGTCGGGCGGGTTTGCCGTCTGGGGTGGGGCCGGTGAACCGCCCGGGCCGAGTATGGCAATCGTGAGTAAGAACAACAGAAGTTGGTTCATGGGATGCTCGCTAGTGTAGCAAAGAGGAGGGGCAGGTCCCGGCCTTTGTCGCGGCAATGCGTCGATTGTCGAAACCGCCGGACTCGCCGCTGAACTCTGCTTGCTCTTCATCGTGCTGGAAGAATTGCGGCGCTGTTTACCGCCCACTGCGCAAGTAAGGCACTACCATCCCGAGCAACGAATTCGGATCGCGGCCCTCGTTTTGCGGGCTATGCCCACGATGCAGATTTTAACGCGCTGCAGCAGTTCCCACACATGCAGGGGACCCTCGAGAGCCAAGGGAAGGTCGTTCTCCAGGAACCTCGTTTGTATATTCTATTGAGTTGACACCGATCCCACAGCCAAGGCCGACATACTGGCGTCATAAACAATAAAATTTCCGAAAAACATTCCGCTACATACTGTGGAAATAGTGTCCGCCGCAGATGCCGTGTAGGCTTGCTGTAACTTGATCTGGGAAAATGTAGAGATTGTATTGTTGCTGTTGGCAGTACCCGACGAGGCAGCGGCCTCCACTGCGATTCCACCCGGGCTGTACAAGTGGCAAGCAAGGTTGGGGTCGCTGGAACTGCCAAAAGACACCTCGGCAGTGACCAGATAACTTCCTGCGGGAACCTGAAGCGATGCAACTGTGATAGCATTCCCCGTGCCGCCGACTATCGTGATGGCGGCGCTGCTGCCGGTGCAATTCGACAAATAGAAGCTCAGATCGTTGCAGTTGATCGGATGGGTGAAATATATCTGCCCTCCGCTCCCGGCTGGTCCCTGAGGGCCTTGCGGTCCCACCGGTCCTGCTGGTCCCTGCGTCCCCGCTGAACCTGGTGCCCCCGCCACCCCTTGCGGACCTTGCGGTCCCGCTATCCCTGGCGCCCCAGCCGCTCCTTGGGGCCCTGCCGCACCCTGAGTCGCCAGAATCTGCCAGTTCGAATTTGCACTCGAAGGTTCTGAATTAGTGTTGGTGGCCAGCGCCAACCAGAACGATCCCTGGTCGCTCACCGCATCCGAAGGATTGTAAGTCAAGCTCCCGTTCCAATTGCCCCGATTATTCAATCCTGCTGGACCCGCGGGCCCCGCTGGACCCTGCGCTCCGGTGGCGCCAGTCAATCCCATCGATCCGGCAGGTCCTTGCTGCCCCATCGGCCCTGCAGGACCTTGCGGGCCGCTCGGCCCCTGTGGACCCGCGGGTCCTTGCGGTCCTGCCGAAACTAACACCACCGGCAACTGGGCCGTGTGGCTCGTGAGAATGTTCTCTTTGCTGTCGAATGACACCGAAATCTTGCTGCCGGAACTCGGCACCAGCGCGATCCCGTTGTTAGCCAGCGTACCGTTCAGCCAACTCTGCACGGTCGAGGTGAGATCCAGAGAAAGATATCCCGTGCTGCTCACCGAGACCGTGCTGAATAATTTCGTGCCCAGCGCCGGTGCCGTGTTCCAGGTGACTTTTCCTTCCGACCATGAACCGCTGACCTGATACACGTCCATAGTGCCGGAGCTCAGCACAGCATCGGTGTAGAGGATCAGCGTGGCCTTCGACACATTGGAGCCGGTTATTCCCGATCCGAGGTCGGCAAAGCTGAACTTGATGTAGGTGTTCGATCCCGAGCACACAAGAAGAGCGATACTACCGCCGAAATTCGTCGTCGGGAAAAATGACGATGTGTTGGCGTCGTCGGTGACTACCACTTGCGCCGACGCCAGCCCGCCCAGAATCGCCACGAGAATTCCAATAAGAACGAATCTCAGAACGGCAGCGCTGAACTTCATAGCCCCTCCCGCGACTCTAAAGTCACTTTCGAGCGCGGACTTTCCCACAACTTCGCACGGCGATCAAGAACCCTTGAGGTGGATTATTGGTTCCTGTCTAAGCGATTGATTCCACCGCTTCTCTTCGATTTGGTTCCCCTGGCTGCCAGGCTCTCCCACGCGGTCAAAATCCGTGGTAAACTGCCCGTCCAGAGTCGGGGCTGTGCCATGAAGGTGTCGTCAACCCAAAGCCGGATTGTGAGATTCGGGGTATTCGAAGTTGACCTCCAGGAGGGTCACCTGCGCCGCTCGGGTCTCCGCCGGAAACTGGGGCCACAGCCCTTTCAAGTTCTCGAAGCCCTGCTGGAGCGAGCTGGCGAGATCGTTACCCGCGAGGAACTTCGTGAACGCCTGTGGCCCGACAAAACTTTCGTCGACCACGATCTGGCCCTCAAAAAATGTGTAAATCGGATTCGCGAAGTATTAGGGGACTCCGCGGAGAACCCCAGGTTCATCGAAACCGTGCCGCGACGTGGCTATCGCTTCATCGCACCTGTTCAATCTGGCAACGACATCCCATCCTCCGAAGATGCACTCGCCATAACTGTCCCTCCCGCCACGGGTCACGGTGGTTCCCCAGGGGGATCAGCCCAGAAATCGTCCCAGAAACGATGGAATATTGTGGTAGGCGCCACTGTGCTGGTCGCGGCTCTCCTTCTCGTTTTACCGTGGATGGTTCCGCCTTCTGTGTTGATCGTGGAAGGAATCAAGCAACTTACTGACGATCGCATGTCAAAAGGGGGAACAGACCTCGAAACTGATGGGAACCGCCTTTACTTCAATGAAGGCATGCCCGGAAACCGCAGGATCATGGAAGTCTCGGTGGGCGGCGGGCAAACAGCACAGATCGCGGCTCAACTGGTAAGTCCTACGCTGGCGGGTCTGCAGGCGGACGGCTCGGCGCTCTTAGCTTTGGCAGGCAACGCTGATGACGTGAACTACCCCCTGTGGTCAATTCCGGTGCCCGCCGGCGAGCCGCGGCGTTTGGGCGGCGCCAGAGTTGGCTACGCCGATGTTCTTCGCGATGGACACATCCTCTACACACTAGGTTCAGCCGGTCCAGGCGGTCCTTCGAGCCTTTATGTGGCAGAGCGCGATGGCTCAAAATCTCGCAAGCTGACTGAGATGCCGCAACGGACAATCATTGAGCCTCATCCTTCTCCCGACGGAAAAAAGATCAATTTCGCCAGCGTTGGCGCGGATGGTTCCGAAGTGATTGATGAGATGGGCGCCGATGGAACCGGGCTACGGGAAGTTGTGCGCGGGGGACAAGGAGATGTCCCCCCTCATGTTTGCTGCGCCAAGTGGACTCCGGACGGGCGATACCTCATCTTCCAGGCGCAGCCGACGAGCGGCCGATGGGATCTTTGGGCGCTCCCCGAACGCCGGGGACTTTTCAGCTACCGGACGCCAAAACCCCTCCGGCTCACTAATGGACCACTGTCGTTTGACAACCCGGCTCCGGGCAGAGACGGGGGAACCATCTTCACGGTCGGCTCCCAGCGCCGCAGCGAACTGGTCCGCTACGACGCCGGCGCGCGTCAATTTGTTCCATTCCTTGGCGGCGTCTCCGCTCTCGCTCCCACCTTCTCTCAGGATGGGGAGTGGGTTGCTTACGTCTCTTACCCCGACCTCACGTTGTGGCGCAGCCATACCGACGGCACTGAACGCCTGCAGTTAACTTTCCCGCCAATGGTCGTGCGTTATCCGCAACTCTCTCCCGATGGCAGCAGGATATCGTTCAACACATCCAACGACGACATTTTCGTGATCGCTTCTGCGGGCGGAGAACCCGAGAAGATGATCAGCCGTGCCTTTGTCCCTGTCTGGTCGCCCGACGGAAACCGCCTGATCTATTCGTCGGCGGTCTCTCCCGGTAACGATACGCTGGAATTGCGAATCCTGGACTTGAGAAACGGAACAACCACAGTAATACCAGACTCGAAAGGCACTATTGGCGCTTTCTTTGTGGATCAGGATACGATCGTGGCGGCGGCTGCAAACACCACCAAACTTCTTTTGTACGATTTCAAGACCCAGAAATGGAGCGATCTGTGGTCGGGCAATCTTCTGGAATGGTACCTGTCGACGGATCGCAAATATCTCTATTGCGCCATCGGACAGGAACCCACGGTCATTCGCATCCGCCTCTCTGATCACAAAGTCGAGACCGTCGTGAGCCTGAAAACCCTTCGCCTCATTACCGATTTCAATACCCTCAAACTTTCCGTCGCTCCAGATGGCTCCCCCATTTTCACCCGGGACATCGGCAGCCAGGAGATTTACGCACTAAGCCTGAAGTAAAACACCATTTGCGACGGGTGGTCCGTTCAAGCCCGGTCTTGGCTTGAGTCGGGAGTTTCACACCTCACAGACCTGGGCCGGCGAACAAGCCAAATTGTCGGTGAAGCATATTCAATTCCTGCTCAGCGAAATGCTGGCCGATGCGCTGAATCGGTTGGGTTCTCTGGGGCATTTTGTTGGGCCGATCTTCTCCCCATAAGTCTTCGAACCACATGGCCTTTCCACATCCAAAGCCCCGAAAGGAGCAGTACAGGAAGAAAGAGGTATCTGACACTGGTGGCGTAGTTGTGAGTATCCGAAGGCGAATCATAAATGTAACCGAGTATCGGAATGCCACAGACGATGTGAATCCAGCGAAAAATCGAACGCTTGGTAGCTTCCTTCATGATGAGTTTTCCTTCCCTGTAATCGGCGATACTGCGTCATTCACTCCGGCATAGAGATTCACGACTCTTGAGCCGCCTGACGCGGCGCTGACTTGCAGTTAGCGCGTTTCGATACCAAACTGCTTGGCATACTCAGCACGCAGCCCCTGCCAGCCGAACTTCATCGCTTCGGGGCCGACGATGCGTCCGATGGGAGATCCGCTGAGCAGATGATCCAGAACATCGAAACAAATGTGCCATCCTGCAGCACCCATCGCGATGAAACGCCGATCGATGTTGTGCCACAGTGTGAGGCGCGTGCCCCTGCCAACGGCTTCGAGTTCCCATCGCATATCGTGGGCGCCCCAGTTGTACTCCAGCAACTTGGGAGCCTCCGCTCGCGTCACGGTTGTTTCGGAAACCTGAGCCCTGGGCGCTGCCACCGTGGTGAGTTTCACCCTTGTCCCAGACATGGCCAGGCTGCCATCGGCTACAAAGGGAGCCCACTCGCGCAGATGCGCCGGGTCGGTTAGCGCCTGCCAGACTTTTTCCGGCGAGTGCCGCAACTCGCGGACCAGAACGAGCGTCCACTTCTCTTCGCCGTTTAGCAGCCGATCCTTTTGTATCCGCGCCCCGCTCGCCGGGCCCGGTGTGTACTGCGCGCGATCGGTCATCATTCTCGTGTTCCTTTTTAGCTGATGCTGATTCATCCGCCAACGCGGGTCGTGTGCCGGCGGCGTCGGCATACTAATTTACACTCTTACCCAGCAACGAAACCCTCTTGCGGCATAGTAAGATTCCGCACCGTTGTGATAGACGAAAACAACGTCATAGCGACGATCACAAAACAGGGCGCCGCCGAGTTTTCTGATGGCTGAAGGCGTTTTCACCCAGCTCGACGTTTTCGTATCGAAATTTCCAACCTTCTGCAGTTCACGATACTGTTCCTCCGTTAAGAGCTCAACGCCCATGGCAGATGCCATCTCCATAGCACTATCTTCTGGTTTATGTTGTTTCCGTGACTGCAGCGCTTGACGGTCGTAGCAAACACTTCTGCGGCCTATAGGACTTTCCGCCGAACAGTCATAAAAAATGCATTCGCCGGTCCTTTTATCGTGGCCAACGGCGTCCGGTTCACCGCCAGTTCTTTCCATTTCATTGAGTGACCACAGTTTTGCAGTATTAGCCTGGAGTCTGTGTTGCACTTGAGCCCATGAAAGACTTCTGTGGCGGTTCATGTTTTTCTCAAAGCGGGCCTTCAATGCCATGAGGAGTTCGCTCCGTTGTTCTGGGGACAAAACCGTTTCTTTCCGGTTCATACTTTGACTCTGTTTCGTATCGCCTTACCACCGTGCCAACTGGGTGAGCTGAATGAGGTTGCCGCAGGTATCGTTCAGCATAGCAATGGTTGCGCCGGTTACGTCGGTGGGCGGCATAGTGAACTCGGCGCCGCGGGCCTTGATCCGCTCGTAGTCGCCCTTCACGTCGTCGGTGATAAAGTTAGCGGCGGGCTGATGCTGTTGAAAAATCGCCTGCTGATACGCTTTGGCCGCGGGGTTGTTGTTGAGCGCCAGCTGCAGTTCGGTGCCATCCGGTTCCTCGGGCGAGGCCACGGTCAGCCAGCGATACGGGCCCTGACTGAAATCGACCTTCTTGGCGAAGCCTAGCACCTCCGTATAGAAGCGGAGGGCCTTGTCCTGGTTGTCCACGTATACGCTGGTCAACTTGATTTTCATTTCGTTTCTCCTTTATTACGTTCGCGGTTTGGGACGCGTCGTCTTGTCGTTAGTTTTCCTTTTCGTAGGCGTGCTCTTGGTTGGAGGCCTATCCATGCGGTCGAGGTGGCGTTCGAGAGCATCCACGTGGGCGGACCAGAACCGGCGGAACTGAGCCAGCCAGGCATCCACCTCCTGGAAGGGTTCGGCTTTCAGGCGGTAGAGACGGCGCTGTGCGTCCACTGCGGATTCTACGAAACCGGCATCGCGCAACACCCGCAGGTGCTTTGACACGGTCGGCTGCGGCATACGAAGTTGACGCTCGATCTCTCCCACCGACTGCTGGGACGAGACCAGGAGGCTCAATATCGCACGGCGGTTCGGCTCCGCAATGATTTCGAAGGCAGATTCCATGCTCTGTATATACCGTAACGGGCATATACGTGTCAAGGTATATTATCGGAGGTTGCGTGCGAAGCTAAGGCGGCGGTTCGCGGACATTGTTTCATACTGCGTCGAGTGCTAGACTTTGATTGCCTTCAACGTAGGTAGTCACCATTCTGCCAGTGAGCGGGAGTAGTTCAGCGGTAGAACGCCAGCTTCCCAAGCTGGATGTCGCCGGTTCGATCCCGGTCTCCCGCTCCAAAATCTCTGTCCTTATGGTTGGTTTCTATATCTCCAGCACGCACAATCGGTTACGAGCGTCTTGCGGGTCGGTAAGAGGACTATAATGAGGATATTATGACCACCAGCAATCCTGAATCTGCCTTGTTGTCAGAAGTTTGCGCCCAGGTAAAACGTTTGGGATACGCCGCTACAAAACACGTCCGCCTTTACGGCGAAGACTTCCAGGTGGTTTCAGATCCGTTTCCCGAAGCAGACGGCGTTGCGGTTCACGTAACCACCAAGAAAGACGCAAAAGTCCGTGTGCTGCGACTGCCTGCCACTGTGACTCAGAGCCTCAAGCCGAGACGCCGCGCCGCTTGACGAATCACCACTGCCTTGTTTTGTAGCTGCCATCCTGCGGTCAAAAATAATTTTGATGCGTCAATGCAATATTATTCATCGAAAGAAAACATGCAGTAACTTGACGAGCTTATTCGGTTAAGCCTAGTATCCTGAAAACTATGACGGATTTCAGCAATCTTCGCCAGAGCTGTACTTGCGCATGTTGTTGTTGTGCATGCGTGTGTTCTGGCGAAGGGGGAGTGCTGACCTAGAGATTTCGTAAGGCTTACCAGCATTTATCTACCCACCGCCAGACAACTCTGGCGGTGGGTTTTTCTTTTTTGGTGTATTTTTCGGCATTCGATTATCGGGGAAATAGCTATGACAAATCCAGTCAAAGAAACCAAGGCGCAAAAATCAGAGCGGCTGAAGCGCGCGATGAACCCATGGGACGGCCTGGCTGAGATCCGGCGCTTCGCGCGCGAAGGCTTCGACTCCATTCCTCCCGAGTGGATCGGCACCTACTTCCGCTGGTGGGGCGTGTACACGCAAGGCGATGGCGCCGGTGTTGTTGGCGGAAAAGACGGGCAGGGACGCGCCTTGCCGTTCCTCATGGTTCGAATCCGCATTCCCAATGGCCTGTTGCGGTCGCATCAGCTTCGAACCATTTCTGAACTTACCCGCCGCTACGCGCGCGGCACCGCCGATCTTACGGTACGACAGAACATTCAACTGCATTGGGTCACGATCGAATCGTTGCCGGAAGTACTGGACGAACTCTGGCGGGTCGGTCTGAACACAACCGGATCCTGCGGAGACGTAACCCGCAATATTACCGGTTGCCCCGTCTCCGGCGTGGATGCGGACGAGATTTGCGACGCGTCATCACTCGCCCTCGAAGCCGATCGCATGTTGGCGGGCAATGCCGAGTTCTACAACCTCCCCCGAAAATTCAAAGTGTCGATTACAGGCTGCCGCGTGTGGTGCCCGTATCCCGAGATCAACGACGTCGGTCTGACTGCGATCGAGCGCGGGATTGGCGCACAACGCGAGATTGGGTTCTCCCTCCGCGTGGGCGGCGGACTTTCTACCGAGCCTTACCTCGGAGCCAGGTTGAACGCATTCGTGCGTTGGAATCAAGTTCTCCCTGTTATCACCGGAATTGCCGAATTGTTCCGTGACTCCGATCAATTGCGCGAGCACCGCGAGCGCGCCCGCCTGAAATTTCTTTTCTTGCGGCACGGGTGGACTGCCGCACATTTTCAGCAGGAACTCGAGCGGCGCATCGGATTTCAGTTTGATCCCGCCGAGCCTGAGCACGCTCCTGATGACGTTTATCGCGACCACATTGGCATTCACCCCCAAAAACAACCGGGCTACTGCTATGTCGGTGCAAGTGTTCTGCGCGGCAGAATCACGCCCGAACAAATGCAGGCTGCAGCCGACCTCGCCGACCGCTTCGCCGGCGGTGAACTGCGTACCACCAACATGCAGAATCTGCTGATCGTGAACGTACCGCGATTGCAAGCCGAAGACTTGGGCAGGGAACTGGACGACATTGGACTGCCGGTGACTGGCTCGCCCTTCTGGCGCGGCGCCATCGCCTGCAGTGGCTCAGAATTCTGCAAGCTCGCGATCACCGAGACAAAAAGTTTTTCCCGCTGGCTGGTGGAAGAACTGGAAGAGCGCTTGCCCGGATTTGACCAGCACTTGAAGCTGCACGTTACTGGTTGCCCCAACAGTTGCGGGCAGCACTGGATTGCCGACATCGGTATCGAAGGCAAAAAGCTGAAGATCAATGGCCGGATCGTGGATGCCTATTACTTCTGCCTGGGAGGCGCGCTGGGATTGAATCAGGCGATCGCGCGGCCGGTTGGATATCGCTGCGCGGCTACTGAAGTTCCTGACGCGATCGAGCGCATGCTGCGCCGCTACCTCGTGTCGGGCCAACCTGGCGAGAATCTGCGGCGGTTTTTTGCCCGCCATAGCGACGAGGAACTTCGAAGTTTTCTCGCCGGCGAATTTGTAGAACCTGTGGCTCGCGATATGCCGGAGGGCCGTGTGCCAGGTGGGTTGGAAGGATAAAAGACTTTTCGAAACAAAAAACAATGAGCAGCCTTTTTCCAGTGTTCCTCAAACTCGAAGGCCGCCGCTGCCTGGTAATTGGCGCCGGCAGGGTCGGCGAACCCAAGATCGGTGGCCTGATCGATACCGGTGCGCGCGTTCACGTAGTCGCATTGCAGGCTTCGGAGGCGGTGCATAACTGGGCGAAAGGAGGGAAGATCAGCCTGGAACTGCGGGCCTGTACCAACGACGATCTCGACGGAACATTCCTTGTCGTGGTCGCGACACAGAAGCGGTCCCTGAATGAATCGATTTATTGCGAGGCCCGCAGACGCGGAATTCTCTGCAATGTGGTCGACGATCCTGACTACTGCGATTTCTATTATCCGGCCGTAGTCCAGCGCGGCGACCTGCAGATTGCGATCTCGACCAATGGGCACAGTCCATCTCTGGCGCAGAAACTTCGCCAGCAGCTGGAGCGGCAGTTCGGTGCGGGTTACGCGAGATGGGTCGCGGAACTGGGAGAGACGCGAAAACTGGTGCTGGCCAGTGATCTCGACCCAAAGACCAAGAGCGATCTGTTGCACTCGCTGGCAGGCCGTGAGGCGTTTTACGCGGCTTTGGCGAAGCAGGCCGCAGCGTCGAATTTGATCGAGAAGAAACCGGAAGCAGATAAACCGGCGGAGCACGATCCCGAGGAGAAAGCAAACGACAGGAGGGTCACGGCATGAAGGGCAAGGTATATCTGGTGGGCGCGGGACCGGGCGATCCCGAGCTGCTGACAGTGAAGGCTCTGCGTCTGCTGCGGACAGCGGATGCCGTCCTGCACGACGATCTGGTGCCCAACGAAATTCTGATACTGGCTTCGCCACAAGCACACGTGCGAAACGTCGGCAAGCGCTGCGGAAACAAAACTGTCCGCCAGGAGGAGATCAATTTTCTGATGGTGACGCTGGCCGCCTCCGGCATGAAAGTCGTGCGCCTCAAAAGCGGAGACCCGCTGATCTTCGGCCGCGGCGGCGAAGAGGTGGAAGCGCTGCGCAAGGCCAATATCGACTATGAAATCGTTCCCGGCGTGACTTCAGCCCTGGGTGCTGCGGCCGCGGCAGGAATACCGCTGACCCACCGAGAGATCTCCTCGACTGTCGTGCTCACCGCCGGACAGCGGGCCTCGGGAAATAATCAGGATGAGGACTTTGGCAAGTTCGCAGCCACCGAATCAACGCTGGTCATTTACATGCCCGGTCACAACTACGCGGAACTGGCGAGCCGGCTCAGAGCGTCAGGGTTTGCAGCGGAGACTCCACTGGCCGTCATTTCCCGGGCGACGACGCCCCAGCAGCAAATTCACCGGACAACGGTAGCTGAGCTTCAGCGCGCTCCGAAGCTTGATTCTCCCACCCTGGTTATTGTCGGCGAAGTTGTGAAACTGGCGGATCAGCGTCTTGCCGTCGAAGGGTTGAGCATTCCGATCTTCGACCTTGAACTTCCAATTCTGCCCGGCACATCGTTTCCCGCCCAGCTTGCAAAGCCAAACGAGGGGACATTGCCATGAACATCTCCGTGAACCATGACATTGCGAAGCTCCATGCCGCTGCCGAAGGCTGGAAGCCCGAGCAGGTGCTGGAATGGGCATTCGTCACCTTCGGCGACAACGTGGCGATTTCTTCCGCCTTCGGCGCCGAGGGCATGGCCGTAATCGACATGGCTTCGCGGGTGCGGAAGAAATTCCGTCTCTTCACCCTCGATACCGAATTCCTGTTTCCAGAGACTTACAACCTCATGGACCGTGTCGAACAAAAATACGGTATCAGCATTGAAAGAGTATTTCCCATGAACTCGCCCGAAGAGCAGGAAAAAGTTCATGGCGCGCGTCTTTGGCAGCGCAATCCCGATCAATGCTGCCAGATGCGCAAAGTTGAACCGCTGCAGCGCAAGCTGGCCGGGCTGCAAGCCTGGATTACGAGCATCCGCCGCGATCAGACTGCGGCCAGAGCGTGCGCCGGAAAAATCGAGTGGGACAGAAAATTCGGATTGATCAAGCTCAATCCCATCGCTGATTGGAGTTCCCGGAAGGTTTGGCGCTACCTCCAACAGCACGATGTTCCGTATAACCCATTGCATGAACGCAATTACCCGAGCATTGGCTGCACGCACTGCACACGCGCGGTGCGTCCGGGAGAAGACGATCGAGCCGGGCGCTGGGCGGGATCGGCAAAGACGGAATGCGGCCTGCACCTCATCCAGCCGCTGCCCAATCCACCGGAAGCCGGCGCATAAAGGCGGGCGCATTAAAGTCAGGAGTGCGCCGGTGGGTTCTTGAGATAGTCCGAGAGCTGGCGCACAACTCCCACAAAAGTCTTAGTCGCGACCGATAAAGTGCGGTCGCGGCGAAACGCCAGGCCCAGCTCGCGCCATTGTTCCGCGCCCTGCAGTTCCACCAGCTTCACGCGGCCGGCGGCCACTTCATCGCGCGCAAACGAACCGCTGATCAGCGAGATGCCCAGGTCGGCAGCCACAAAGCTCTTTATCATCGCCAGACTGGGCAATTCCATTCTGACCTTAAGCTCGGAGTTATATTCGCGGAACATTTTATCCAGCAGCCTGCGGGTATGGCCGGTCTTCGGAAGAAGCAGGGGATACTTGATTACCTCGCTGATACTCGCCGACTTCGCCTTAGCCAGAGGATTCTTCGGACTGACCATCAGCATCAGCCGGTCGCGGTAGATCGGCTGCACCTTCAGGCTCGGCGACTGCACCGGCAGGCTGACGATGCCCACGTCCAGAGAGCCATTCTCCAGTTTCTCCACGATCTTATAGGTGAAATTGCGATAGATGCTGATCTGCACATCGGGATAGCGGCGGCAATATTCGCCAAAAACTTCGGGCAGAACGTAGAGACAGGTGGCTTCGTTGGCGCCCACCAGCAGCGTTCCGCGCGGAGTGTGGCCGTGATCGGCAACCGCGACCAGCGATTCGTCGCGCAACTTCTTCATGCGCACCGCGTAATCGTGAAAGACCTGGCCGGCCGGAGTCAGCTTTACCGTCTTGCCCGAGCGGTCGAGCAGGCGGTCGCCGTACTCCTGCTCCAACTGGCGAATCTGTGCGCTTACAGCCGATTGCGACCGGAACACTTTTTCTCCAGCGCGCGAAAAGCTACCCTGACGGGCAACTTCGAGAAAGGTGATGAGTTGATCGAAGTCCATGCGATTAGTTGGGAATTATAACGGGTACAGTCCTCATGAGCGACAGGCTGGTGATGGGGTCAACTCGCCGCCCGTTCGGTTTCTGGAAAACGAGACGGTTCGCGGCCATAGCTGCGGATTTCTGCGGCGCTGACATGTTCCAGAATGGCGGCCCAGCTTACTTCAGTTGAGCAGGGGGGTGCGAGTGGCTCAACTCTGAGGAGCGGCAACACCGATTGCGACAAAAGCTGCGCCGCCCGAGGACTGCCCGTGAGTTGCAGATGACGGCGAAGGATCCGGCGCAGCCATTGCTCTTCGCTGCTTTCCAGCCGGGCGAAGCGCACAGAATCGGTGTTCAGTTGATAATTTTTATTTTCAACGTCACGGTCAAGCAAGTAAGCCAGCCCGCCGGTCATCCCCGCACCCAGGTTTGCGCCAGCCGGCCCGAGGATAAGCACGATCCCCGCCGTCATGTACTCGCAACCGTGGCGGCCTACGCCTTCCACCACCGCCAGCGCCCCGCTGTTGCGAACAGCAAATCGCTCTCCCGCGCGCCCGGCTATGAATAATTCTCCCGAGGTCGCTCCATACAGCACCGTGTTTCCCGCCAGAACGTCGCCGCGCGCGGAAGCCTCCGCCTGCGCGCTGATGGCGATGCTGCCGCCGCACAGGCCTTTGCCCACGTAATCGTTGGCTTCGCCGGCAAGTCGAAAGTTAGCGCCGGGGATCAGAAAAGCTCCGAAGCTCTGGCCCGCGGTTCCGAAGAATTCGCAATCGACGCCGCTCATTTGCGGATTGGACGACCCAAAGGATGGCCGGATGCGGCGCAGGACTTCACCACTGAAGTGCGCCCCCACGGCGCGATCTTCGTTGCTGATCGCAAACCGATAGGGACGAATCGACAATGACTCCATGTCATCGACCACGCGATTAAGCGCAGTATGCAGCGTGCCGCTCTCTTCGTGCGGGCACGGAAATTGCGCGGGAGGATTGGCTATAGGCTGCAACAGCGAGGCAACGCTTTCTTGCACATCCGCCGAACGCGCCTTCAGTCGGTTTGCTGCGCCCAGAACTTCGTCGATCGATCGAGCGCCCATGCTCGCCAACATCTGGCGAACGTCTTCCGCCAGCCCGCGGAAAAACCTTTCCACCATTTCCGGGCTACCCGTAAACCGCGCGCGCAGGGCTTCGTTTTGCGTGGCGATCCCAACCGGACAGGTGTTGAGATGGCATTGCCGCGCCATGACGCAGCCAATGGCCAGCAGAGCCGCCGTTCCAAAGCCAAATTCTTCCGCCCCCAGCAACGCGGCAATCACCACGTCGCGGGCAAACTTTAACCCGCCATCCACGCGCAATCTCACCCGCGCCCGAAGACCGGCGCGCACCAGCGCAGTATGAGCATCGCGTAGGCCAATTTCCCAGGGAAGTCCCGTGTTCTTGATCGAGGTCAGCGGCGACGCGCCCGTGCCCCCATCGTGTCCGCTGATGGTAATCACATCTGCGCCCGCTTTGGCGACCCCCGTCGCGATCACTCCAACTCCGGAGCTTGAAACCAGCTTTACTCCGATTCTCGCAATGGGATTCACTGCCCGCAGATCGTAGATCAATTGCGCCAGATCTTCGATGCTATAGATATCGTGATGCGGCGGCGGAGAAATCAACGACGTTCCCGGCGTGGCATGACGCAGCCGCGCAATGTAGGGCGTGACTTTGCTCGAAGGCAGCTGCCCACCTTCGCCAGGCTTGGAACCTTGCGCCATCTTGATTTCAATTTCGTCCGCATGTACCAGATATTCAGCCGTAACTCCAAAGCGCCCCGAGGCCACCTGCTTGACTCGGTTATTAGCCTCCGGCTGGTTGTAATAGATGTCCGGGTCTTCGCCGCCTTCGCCGGTATTGCTGCGCCCGCCCAGGCGGTTCATGGCGATGGCCAAAGTGCGATGAGCCTCGGGTGAGATTGCCCCCAGCGACATGGCTTGCGTGCTGAACCGGCTGAGCAGCGAAACTTCACTCTCCACTTCATCGACCGGCAAAGCCTGTCCGGGACGGAGTTCGAGCAGGTCCCGCACGGCCACGTTTTTTCGCTCTTCCGAGAGCACAGCCAACGCCGCCTGATTCGCCGGCGTCGGCGACTTGATAAAGCGGTGCATGCGGCGCACCAGCTCCGGGGAGCTGGCGTGCTGCTCGCCGTCACGGCGGAAGCGGTACAAGCCGGCATCTCGGAATTCAACCCCCGCAGATCCGAATCCGGCGTGATGACAAACGAGGGAATCCTGCAGCAGATCGTCAAGCGAGATTCCGCCGAGAGAATGTCCCGCATCCTCGAAAAATTCATCGCAAACTGTCGCGTCAAGCCCCACGGTTTCGAACATCTGGCTGTTGCGGTAGCTGCTGATGGTCGAGATGCCCATACGCGCCAGAACTTTGCGCAGGCCTTTCTCGATCGCAGCGCGATAACGTACCAGACCTTCCAGATGCGCCCGGCCAGCCAGGCTCATGGCCAGATGCGGATGCACTGCGCTTGCGCCCGCCGCGACCAGCAAAGCCACGTGATGAGTGTCAACTACCTGCCCGGTTTCAACCATCAGCGGTACCTGCCACTTGCCGCTTTCGGTCATGGCGCGCCACGCCGCTGAAACCGCCAGCAACGCCGGAACGGCGGCCCGACGGTCATCGACGCCGCGATCCGTCAAAACAATGCCATCCGCCCACAACGCTGCCGTGCAAGCTTGCTCACGAATTCTGGTTAAGACGCCGCGAGCCCCCTGTAAGCCCTCTCCCGCTTCGAAAGTAATGTCGATGCAGTGCACCGATGGCAATTGCCCGGCGAGGGTTGCGAATTGTCCACTGTCGAGCAAAGGAGACGTCAGCTTTACGGTTTCGCCGAGATAACTGTCGAGCGACATCACCGAACTCTCCCGCAGCGGATCTATGGGAGGGTTCGTGACCTGGGCAAAACGCTGGCGGCAGTAATCCCACAAGGGCCGCGGCAGCTTCGACAGGAATGCCGGAGGGGCGTCGTCACCCATGCTCCACAAGGGTTCCTGCCCGTGTTCAACCAGAGGCTGGAATAGCATACGGAACTGGTCTTCGGTCCAGCCAAAGGATGCCATCAACCGGTTTTGCTCAAGAGACACAGGCGTAGCGATGTTTTCCGCATGAATTACCGCAGCGCTGGGCCGGTGCTCTTGTTCACCCACCAGCGCGCCAATCTCTTGCGGACGGAAAAAAACTCCGCTCGCGCAGTCTGCGATCAGCATCTCCCCAGGGCCCAGCCGCTGGCGCTCGACAACCTGCTTGTCGGAAAGATCGGTGATGCCCACTTCGGAGCCGACAATGAGCATGCCATCGGAAGTCAGCGTGTAGCGCAGCGGGCGCAGCCCGTTGCGGTCGAGCTTCGCGCCAACCACGTGGCCGTCGGTAAAGATCATCGCGGCCGGACCGTCCCAGGGCTCTTGCGCCGGCGCGCTGTCCTCAAGGAATTGCCGCAGCCGAGAGTCGAGGTGTCCATCCTGTTCCCATGCTGGCGGGAGCAGCCGCAGCGCCGCTTCGCCGATGGTTAACCTGCTCCGCACCAGCGCCTCCAGAGCGTTATCGAAGCTGGCCGAGTCACTCATAGCCGCCTGCAACAGGTGTGAGTCAGCCGGCAGTCCAAGCTCCTGCGTCAAGCCAGCCGCGCGCGCCTGAAACCAGCGCCGGTTGCTGCTGATGGTATTGATTTCTCCGTTGTGTGCCACCATCCGGAAAGGCTGCGCCAGCGACCAGCTCGGTTGCGTGTTGGTGGAATACCTCTGGTGGAAAATTACGTGCTCGCTGGCGAAGTTAGGATCTCGCAAATCCGGATAGAACAAGGGCAACTGCTGTGGCGTCAGCAGCCCCTTGTAAACGATGGTGCGCGAGGAGAGCGAGCAGTAATATCCGCAATCGGGATCAGCCTCGAGCTCATGGCGCAGCCGGAAAAGCTGCAACTCGAAGTCGACCGCTGGATTTCGCGGACCGATAAAGCATTGCCGCACTGCGGGCAGGGAATCGCGTGAACGCGGTCCAAGAATGGAGAGGTCTGTGGGCACCGAACGCCAGCCCAGAAATGCGAGATCAAATCTCGCTACTGCCGACCGAATCGCCTCAATCGCGTACGATCCCTGGCCGGGCTGAAGAAACACCATCCCGACGCCGAACTCGTCAGGCAATTGAATTCCATCCTCCCGCGCGGCCTGCCGGAAAAAAGCCCTGGGCAGCGCAACCAGCAGCCCGGCGCCATCGCCGCTGCGCCCGTCGGCATCCACGCCGCCGCGGTGGGCCAGGCGCGCCAGCGCGCCGAGCCCGCGCTCGACAACGGCATGCGACGCTGGACCCCCCAGCTGGGCAATAAAGCCCACGCCGCAGGCGTCATGATCGTTCGCGAAGGTAAGGCGACTTTGCGCCATGCTATTTCTTTAACCTGAAACGCATGGCAAAGTACAATCGACATTTTCAATCCACGCAATGGGTTTTTCCACGCCTCAAAACACCCCGATTTTATGCGTGGTTCGCGCACCCCGGTTCTCTGGAAAGCGTCCTGCAAAATTTTGCTGCAAGCTATCGTCATTTCGAATCGCACTGGCACTGCGAGGCGTGACCGCGCCGGATATGCGGCCGCCGTTAGAAAATAGCCCCGACTGCACTGGCAAGCCCTGAGTACAGTAATCACCTTATTTGCCATCGCCGGGCACTTACCTCATCCTCTATAAGCGGCTCGCGGATAAGTGTCGCCAAATGCATCCGGCGAAGGCTAATCCTTTCCCGTAGCGGGTCGCGGTCGCGATTAAAGACAAAAATGCGCTCCATCAGGATTCTTATCGCCGACGAGCAAGCGCCCTTCCGCCGCACCTTGCGATCCCTGGTTGAGTCTCAGCCGGGGTGGGAGGTTTGCGGGGAAGCGGCCGACGGACTCGAGGCGGTCGAGAAGGCGAGGGAGCTTCGCCCCCAGATCGTGCTCATGGATTTGTCGATGCCCGGAATGGACGGGTCGGAGGCGACGCGCAATATCGGCCGCGAACTACCCGAGTGTAAGGTGATTGTTGTCAGCCAGAATGACCCCAGGATGGTCCCGGAAGTTGCCGGCAAAACCGGCGCTCACGGCTGCGTCTCCAAGGCAGACCTCGCACGCGACCTGGTTCCGATGATCCTGAGGGTCGTCGGGAAGGATGATCCATCTGAACAGGCCGCGGCCGGTCTGAAAGAAAGAGCAGACGACAGCGACTGGCTATTTGGGGGCGGGAACCTGGCTGCTTTGATGCGAGAGCACGATTGGTCTTCGACTCCTCTCGGCCCCCTGCAGAATTGGCCGCAAAGCCTCAGAACCGCGGTCAATCTCATGCTCAACTCCCAGCATCCCATGTGGATTGGATGGGGACCCAAGAAGACATTCTTATATAACGATGCCTACATCTCTGTCTTGAGCCTCGCCAAGCATCCTTGGGCTTTAGGCAAGCCGGCAGACGAAGTGTGGGCGGAAATTTGGGACGTCTGCGGTCCCTTAGCCGACAAGGTATTCACTCGCGGCGAACCTTCCTTCGTGGATGACGTTTGTCTCTTCATGAATCGCGGCGACTATCTCGAAGAAACCTATTATTCCTTTTCCTACAGTCCCATCTACGACGAATCGGGAAAAGTCGCCGGCTTGTTCTGCCCAAGCACAGAGACCACGGCTAAAAATCTGCATGCGCGGCGGTTGCGAACCCTTTCCGAGCTTTCCGCCAAATCGTTGATCGAAAAATCGACGCGCTCGGCTTGCGGATCGTGCATCCGGATCATTTCACAGAATCCCGAGGATATTCCGTTCGCTTTGCTCTACCTGCTCGACGGGGAGAAAAAAACGGCCAGCCTGGAAGGTGCCAGCCGGGTGCCGGCGGGCCTTGCCCGGGTTAGTCCTCCTACGATTACGCTGGGCCAGGAGCCACACGATCTGCTCTGGCCAATTCGCGAAGTAGCCGAAGTTGCACAAACCCGGACGGTAACACTGAATAGCGTCCGCGGACTCCCGCTTGGTCCCGCGCACCAGAGTGTGCGCGAGGCCGTCGTTCTCCCCGTCACTTCCGCCGGCATGGAGCGGCCGATCGGCGTCCTCATCGCAGGAGTTAATCCAACCAGAAAACTGGATCCCGAATATCGGACATTTTTCTCCCTCATCGCCGATCAGGTGGCGACCGCGGTTCAGAATGCCAGAGCAGTCGAGCAGGAAAAGGATCGTGCCGATGCGCTGGCGCAGGTCGATCGCGCAAAAACCGCATTTTTCAGCAACGTGAGCCACGAGTTTCGAACTCCCCTCACCTTGATGCTGGGGCCGCTCGAGGACTCTCTGGCAGCAGCCGAACAATTGCCCGCCGACCACCGCGAGCGGCTCGAGGTGGCCTACCGCAACTCCGTACGCTTGCTCAGGCTGGTCAATACCCTGCTGGATTTCTCGCGCCTCGAGGCTGGCCGCATTGAGGCCTGCTACGAACCGACTGATCTCCCCAAACTTACGGCTGAACTCGCCAGCATGTTCCGATCCGCCACCGAGCGCGCCGGGTTGCAGCTCATCGTGAACTGCCCCCCCATCACCGAAGCCGCTTATGTCGATCGCGAGATGTGGGAGAAGATTGTCTTCAACCTGCTCTCCAACGCTTTCAAGTTTACCTTTCAGGGCGAGATCGAAATCTCAGTGCAGAAAGCGGGAGGAAGGGTCGAACTCGCAGTGCGGGACACGGGAACGGGCATTCCGGAGCACGAGCTGCCGCACCTTTTTGAACGCTTTCATCGCGTTAAGGGCGCTAGCGGACGCACATTCGAGGGCAGCGGCATCGGTCTCTCTCTGGTTCAGGAACTCGTTAAACTCCACAGCGGAGAGCTCCGGGTAAAGAGCAAGGTCGGCGAAGGCAGCACTTTTACCGTGTCGATCCCGCTGGGCAAGGCTCATCTCGCGCCCGATCGCATTAATACCGCGCGAAGTGCGGAACCGCACGGTTTTCGGAACGACACCTATGTACAGCAAGCCCTCAGCTGGCTTCCCGGCAGTGAGAACATCTCCCCCGGTGATCGCCTGGGCGCCTCGCTGTTTACAACCGAATCGGCGCCGGCGGCGCCGCCCGCGAACGCTAAACGCTATTCCATCCTCCTCGCCGACGACAACGCGGACATGCGCGCCTACGTGCAGCGAGTGCTGAGCACCCAATACCAGGTAACCCCGGTGGCAGATGGCGAGTCCGCTTTGGAAAGCGCTCGTGAGCAGCGGCCGGATCTCATCGTATCCGACATCATGATGCCCCGCTTGGACGGTCTGGGGTTGTTGCAGGCCGTCCGCCGCGAAGATTCCCTCAGGGGAGTTCCTGTAATCCTTCTCTCCGCGCGCGCTGGAGAAGACTCGCGGCTGCAGGGAGTTCAGTCCGGAGCCGATGATTATCTGGTAAAGCCTTTCTCCGCGCGTGAACTGCTGTCCCGGGTGCAGGCCCATCTCGACCTGGCGCGCTTACGTCAAGAGTCGGAGGCAGCGCTGAGCCGGCGCACAGCTCAGTTCGAGACCCTCCTCAATGAGGCCCCGCTCGGAGTCTATCTGATCGACAGTAACTTCCACGTTCGTGCGGTTAACCCCCGCGCCCGGCATTTTTTCGGGAACCTCCCCGGCCTGATTGGCCGCGATTTCGGCGAGATGATTCACACTCTCGCGCCGGGAGCCTATGGCGATGAAATCATCCAGCACTTTCGCCATACCCTTGAAACCGGCGAGCCCTATAGCGTCGCCGAGCAGCGGGGACGACGCCAGGATCTGGGCGGCGAATCTTATTACGAATGGCAGATCAACCGCATCCTGCTGCCGGAGGGTGGTCATGGAGTGGTCTGCTACTTCCGTGATATTTCCCGTATGGTTCAGGCCCGGGAAAAAATCCGTGAGTCTGAAGAGCGATTCAAAGCCATCGTTGAAACCACTCCGGAATGCGTGAAAGTCGTGGCCGCGGACGGCACCTTACTCCACATGAATGCGCCCGGCCTGCGTATGGTCGGTGCGGCTTGCGCCGAGGACGTGGTCGGCGGAAACGTGTACGACCTGATTGCACCCGAGTATCGCGATCGCTTTCGAGCCTTCAACGAAAGGATCTGCGGTGGAGAGAGGGGATCGCTCGAGTTCGACATGATCGGTCTGGAAGGCGCCCGGCGGCACATGGAAACCCATGCCGCGCCTCTGCGCAATCCCGATGGCAGCATCGTCCACTTGGCCGTTACCCGCGACGTGACCGAGCGCAAGAAAAATCAGGAAGCCCTGCGCGAGAGTCAGGGCCAACTTGCTCTGGCTCTGGAGTCCTCCAGCACCGCCATGTTCGACTGGGACATTGTCAATTTGCGCGGCCACTGGAACCCGCATCTGGCCGCCGTTTACGGCTTTACTCCCCAGCGCGAGTACATCACCGCCGAAGAGTGGAGATCCTTATTCCATCCCGCCGATGTTGACCGTTTGGCGCAGGAGGCCGGGGAAGCCTATAGGGACAAAGACAAAGGTAAGTTCCAATTCGAATTTCGCGCCGTCCGCCCCGACGGCCAGACACGGTGGATACTTTCCCACGGGCGCATCGTGCGCGATGCCCGGGGCCGGGCACTGCGCATGATCGGCACCCACACCGACATTACCGATCGCAAGCGCGTGGAACAGGCCGAACGATCGGCTCACCTGTTGGCGGCCATCGTGGATTCTTCCGACGACGCCATCATCAGCAAGAATCTCGACGGCTTTATTACCAGTTGGAACAAGAGCGCGGAACGCATTTTCGGCTACACCGCCGAGGAAGCCGTGGGCCAGCACATCACTATGATTATCCCTCCCGATCGCCGTGATGAGGAGGCAGGCATCCTCGCCCGGCTGAGAAATGGCGAACCCATCGACCATTTCCAGACCGTGCGCATGCGTAAAGACGGCGGCACTCTGGATATTTCCCTGACCATTTCCCCCGTCAGAGATTTTTCCGGAAAGATCGTTGGAGCGTCGAAAGTGGCGCGCGACATCACCCAGCAAATGCGCGTAGAGCGTGCCTTGCGGGAAAGCGAAGAGCGCTTCCGCACTCTGGCCGAAACTCTTGAGGCTGAGGTCCGCGCTCGCACCATCGAACTGGAGAATCGCAATGCCGACATTCTGTGGCAATCGGAGCAGTTGCGCGATCTTTCCCGCCGCCTGCTTCGGGCTCAGGATGAAGAACGCCGGCACATCGCCCGCGAACTGCACGACAGCGCCGGACAGACTCTGACCGTGCTGGCACTGAAGCTGGCACAGCTGGCTCATCAGGCCCGCGAAGTCGGACCCGACATCGAAAAAGAAGCCGAGAACGCCCAGCAACTCGTGCTGCAATTGAGCCAGGAGATACGAACCACCTCTTATCTTTTGCACCCGCCGCTGCTGGATGAGAGTGGTTTGTCCTCAGCGCTCGGCTGGTATGTCCAGGGTCTGAGCGAACGCAGCGGGCTGGAGATCAATCTCGAAATCGGGGAGGATGTGGGCAGGCTGCCGCGCGAAATCGAACTGGTGGTTTTCCGGCTGGTCCAGGAGTGCCTGACCAACATTCACCGCCATTCGGCCAGCAAGATCGCCTCGATCCGCATCGTTCGCGGTGCGGATGTCATCGCCGTCGAAGTTCAGGACCAGGGCCGGGGCATATCGCCTGAGAGATTGCTCGAGATCCAGGGTGGCAGCTCCGGGGTCGGAATTCGCGGCATGCGAGAGCGCCTGAGGCAATTTGGAGGCAACCTGAACATCGAGTCGGGGAACTCCGGCACCCGAATCTCGGTTTCCATCCCCCTTCAAAAAGGAGCGGCACCGGCAGATAAGAGCGGCATCCAGCCGCTGCAGGCCACGGTTTAGTCATGCCATCCGCGGCGCCTATAAGAATCCTGATTGCGGACGACAACAAGCTGATAAGAAGCGCCATTGCCGCACTTCTGTCAAGACAAGCCAACTTCCAGGTTTGCGGCGAAGCTGCCGACGCCGCTCAGGCCATGGAGAAGGCGCGGGAGTTGCAGCCGGACCTGATCTTGCTGGACATAAGTATGCCCGGCGCGAACGGGCTCGAGACCGCGCGGGCACTCAGGCAGGAACTTCCCCAGGCAAAAATTCTCATCGTCAGCCAGCACGATTCAAAACATATGTTGCCCAGTTCTCTGGAAGCTGGGGCGCAAGGATGTATCGACAAAGCCCGGCTCGCGATCGATCTGCTGCCCACGATCCGGCAAATACTTACCGCTTGAATTTCTGCCACAGAAAGTCCTCAATCTCAATTGCGGTTGGTAGAGGAGGTGATGGCGAATGGTTTGCCTTCGAGATCTCCGCCGCAAGGTGCAGGATTAGACACCCTGACATCCGCCACTCCGGCGCTGGCAAGGTCAGAAGCTAAAATCTGTGCGGTCAGCTGAACCGGGCTGATGTAGGTCATCGCGCGAGGCGACCCGTTCCAGGTACGGCCCGCCGCCCCGTGCGCCTGAGCCAATTTCTCGTAATAATGTATGGTGGCTCCGACTCCAAGCCCACGACCCAGGCAGCGACCCGGCTTCATGCAACCTCGGTTAGCCGAAGCGCGATCTGGATGTCGCGCCCGCAATTTTGTCGTTTTTCACAAGTAATTTCGCGACGTAGGTTAACCGGCATTGCCCCTTGCCTACCCAGCTTCTCAGCCATCAAATCGGTTGATTGCGGCGGCCAGAGGCGTATTCTTTCTGAGGGGATTTCGCGGCCCTGGCCATGGTGATAACGATCACCAGGCGAGGTGTGGCGTGTCCTTGCAGGTGCCCGCGGGAAGCTCACAATGAAAGTGGATTTTAACTGATGTACCTACGGAGGTAGGACTATGACTTCTGGCATTCTCAGCTCGTCCGGAATCAAAGCTCCCGGCGATTACATTGAAGATGTAATGAGCAGTGTCAAGGCGAAAAACCCAGCCGAGCCTGAGTTCCATCAGGCCGTTCGCGAGGTGTTCGATTCTCTGCGGTTAGTTCTGGCCAAGCATCCCGAGTATCAGTCGAATCGCATTCTCGACCGCATTGTCGAGCCGGAGCGCGTGCTCATGTTCCGCGTCCCCTGGACCGACGATCAAGGCTATGTTCAAGTCAACCGCGGCTTCCGCATTGAGATGAACAGCGCCATCGGCCCCTATAAGGGCGGGCTGCGCTTCCACCCCTCAGTCAATCTCGGCATTTTGAAGTTTTTGGCATTCGAACAAGTCTTCAAGAATTCCCTTACCACGCTGCCCATGGGCGGCGGCAAAGGCGGTTCGGATTTCGATCCGAAAGGGAAGAGCGACAACGAAGTGATGCGCTTCTGCCAGAGCTTCATGACCGAACTGGCGCGCCACATCGGCCCCAACACCGACGTTCCCGCCGGCGACATCGGCGTAGGCGGGCGCGAAATCGGCTACCTCTTTGGCCAGTACAAGCGCCTGCGCAACGAATTCACCGGCGTGCTCACGGGCAAAGGTCTGAACTGGGGCGGATCGCTGATTCGTCCAGAGGCCACTGGCTACGGCTGCGTGTACTTCGCCGAGGAAATGCTGAAGTCCCGCAAGGACTCGCTCGAGGGCAAGCTCTGCCTGGTTTCCGGCAGCGGCAACGTCTCGCAATACACCATCGAAAAACTGCTCGATCTCGGCGCGAAGCCGCTGACTGTCTCCGATTCGAACGGCGTGATCTACGATCCCGACGGTATCGACCGCGACAAGCTGGCTTTCGTTCTAGAACTGAAGAACGTGAAGCGTGGGCGTGTCCGCGATTATTCCGATCGCTACAAGAAAGCCATCTTCATGCCTACAGATATGAAACTGGAGCACAGCCCGCTGTGGAATATCAAGGCGGATTGCGCCTTCCCCAGCGCCACGCAGAACGAAATCACCGCGAAAGACGCGGCGAACCTGATCAAAAATGGCATCAAGCTGGTGGCCGAGGGCGCCAACATGCCCAGCACGCTGGAGGCAACCAAGCTTTTCCTGGATGCCAAAATTCTCTACGGTCCGGCGAAGGCGGCGAATGCGGGCGGCGTGGCCACCAGCGGCCTGGAAATGTCGCAGAACAGCGCGCGCATTTCCTGGACCCGCGAGGAAGTGGATGACAAGCTGCACAAAATCATGATCGCCATCCACCGCAACTGCTACGAAACCGCCGACAAATACGGCACCCCGGGCAACCTGGTCAACGGCGCCAACATAGCTGGGTTCTTGAAAGTGGCCGATGCGATGCTGGACCAGGGCTTGGTGTAGAGCGTGTAGCGCCGGCGCCCTCGCCGGCGTTGCTGAAGGCTTACTTGAATGCGGGGTGGACAAGGCGTCCGCCCCGCGAGTCTTTTCGGAGCTAAAGCAAGTGAAGAGAGCGCTGGGTGGTGATGCTCGACACTAGATTTTCCAAGGGAATCCCTACATGAATATCGAATCTAACCAAAAAGTTGGTGAATACGCTGGACGTGACTATCTTTTCACATGGGTGCCCGACGGCTGGCCCCACGAGGAACTCGCTGCGTTGGTCGAAAGGTTCAAGTCGCGCGGCAACGCGAAGGAACCGTGGACCTGTGCCGCGTATAGGAAAATCCGGCCGGGCGACCGCGCGTACCTCCTAAAACAGCGGAAGCCCATAGGTATCTTTGGCAGGGGCCTCGTGGTTGGAACTCCGGAACGCAAGGCGGACGTCGAGGCCGGCCGGGGCAAATGGCAGGTTTTGCTGGAATTTGATGCATCGCGGGGCGACGTACTATGCGACCCAGAGGAAAACTTCTTTCTCGACGGAGAACAATTATTCCCATTGCCTGCGCCGAAAACGCAATGGGAGCACGAAGCTTCCGGTATAACCCTGGTGTACGACGCTGCGAGAGGGATTGACAATGTAATCGGCCAAGTCACGTCCACCGCAGCATGGACTTTCCAGCAGCCGCCTGATGAGGCGGTCGTAGATGTTGTCGAGCAGATCAGGTCGGGTGGCGCTCGCCAAGGCTTTCTGATGTCACCGAGGGCGAGGCGTGCGATAGAAGAGCGGGCCGTGCAGCTCGCGAAAGAACACTACATAGCTAAGGGGTACACCGTACGGGTCCGCGGTAAGCCCTACGACCTGTTGTGTGAGGGCGACAACGCACGTGTAGTCTATGTGGAGGTCAAGGGCACCCAGCTCTCAGGAACGGAGGTGCTGCTTACTCCGAACGAGGTAAGATTCGCAAGGGATCACAAAGATCAAATGGCTCTGTTTGTCGTGAGCGAAATCATAGTTGACTCCAATGACCCGGAAGTTCCTATAGCATCTGCCGGCAGCCAGGCGATCTACGAGCCCTGGGACATCGATAATGGCCAACTCGAGCCGCTTGGCTACTCACTGACGATCACCAAGAAGACGTGAGAAGAGTCTCCTGAGCCTCATGTAGATCAAAGGTCTCTATGAGCGTTAGCAAAAAGTGCGGGCTAGTGGACCACAGCGGATCAACCTTTGACAGTTTTCTCGAAGAGGAAGGAATCCGCGAAGAGGTCGAGGCCGTCGCGATCAAGCGTGTGCTCGCCTGGCAGCGGGCAGTCGAGCTTCGCTCGACCGGACAGCCGGGGGCGGCTGTCCACACACGACCCAAGACTAAGCTGGCGCCATGACCACCCGCCCCATCGCCGAGCCCCTCCTCGACGCCGAGGCCCGCCTCGAAGGCTTCGACAACCTGATGCCCTTCAAGGTCCAGAACATTCTTCTCGTCTCCAGCCTTTACGACTCTTTTATCCTTCGCGAAGATGGCCGGCTCAACGAGCTTCTCATCGACGAATCGCTCGAGCTGAACCTGCAGCAGATCCCTGGTATCACGCATGTTTCAAGCTGCGCCGAAGCGCTCGAACTGGCGCGCTCACAGCCGCGCTTCAATCTGATCGTCACCAACCTCGCCGTCGGCGACATGACCGCCGCCGAACTCGCGCGCGAAGTCAAACGCTCCGGCCTGGATGTTCCCGTGGTCGTCCTCGCCTACGATTACCGTGCCGTCAAGAACTTCATCAGCCGCAATCCCGTCACCGATATTGAGCGCATTTTTCTCTGGCAGGGCAATGCGCGCATCCTGATCGCCATCGTCAAGTACATCGAAGACAAACGCAACGTTTTACACGACACGCGCGCCATGGGCGTCCCAGTGCTGCTGGTGGTGGAAGACAACATTCGCTACTACTCGTCGTTCTTGCCCGCGATTTACACCGAACTGATCAAGCAGTCGCGGCGCGTCATTCAGGAGGGCATCAACGTTGCCCACAAGCTCGTGCGCATGCAGGCCCGCCCGAAAATTCTGCTGAGTTCAAACTTTGAAGACGCGGCCCAGCTGGTGCAGGAGTATCGCGATTATCTGATCGGCCTCGTCTCCGACGTCGAGTTTCCCTGGGAAGGAAAACTTAGCCCAGAAGCGGGGTTCGAGCTTTCCCGCGTGATGAAGGCGCTGGTACCCGATGTCCCCGTAGTGCTGCAAACCAGCCGCACGGAATTTCGTCCGCGGGCGTTGGCCGCGGGATATTCATTTCTGCGCAAGCGTTCGCCCACTCTGCTGAAAGACCTGCGCCGGATTCTCACCGAGCAGTTTGGCTTCGGCGATTTTGTGTTCCGCCTGCCCGATCTCACAGAAGTCGGCCGCGCCAAAGATTTGAACGAACTGGAAGAGCAACTGCAAACCGTTCCCGCCGAAAGCATCACCTACCACGCGCAGAGCAATCATTTTTCTCACTGGCTCATGGCGCGAACCGAGTTCGCCCTGGCCGCCAAGCTGCGTCCGCGCAAAGTCTCGGATTTCGCCAGCCCGGAACACTTGCGCAGTAACCTGATCGAATCCATCAATGACTACCGCCGCGAGCAAAGCGAGTTGCTCATCGGCGACTTCAACGCCGATACCTTCAAGCCATCCGAATCGGGTTTCCTGCGCATCGGCGCCGGATCGCTGGGCGGCAAAGCCCGCGGCCTCGCATTCGTCCGCCATCTCCTCCGCAAAAACCGCATCACGCGCCGCTTTCCGGGCGTCCGCGTCGCCGTGCCCCCGGCTCTGGTTCTGGCCACCGATTCCTTCGATCAGTTCATGACAGAAAACAATCTTCTGGATTTCGCCCTGCAATGCGACGACGATGCCGAGATCGTGCAGAAATTCCTGGCCGCTCCACTCTCTGCCGAGTTACAGGAAGACTTGAAAGTGTTTCTGGCCGAGGTCGCATATCCGCTTGCGGTCCGTTCTTCCAGCCTGTTGGAAGACTCGCAGTACCAGCCCTTCACCGGAGTTTACGAAACCTTCATGCTGGGCAATCAGTCGCCCGATCTCCAGGCGCGGCTTGCCGAGCTGATCGACGCCATCAAGCGGGTTTATGCTTCTACATTCAGCCGCCACGCCAAAGCCTACGTGCGCGCCACTCCGTATCGCCTTGAAGAAGAAAAAATGGCGGTGATTATCCAGCAACTGGTCGGGACCGCGCACGGCCAACGATTTTATCCCGATTTCTCAGGCGTGGCGCGTTCGCACAATTTTTATCCCGTGCCCCCGATGACCTTCGCCGACGGAATCGCTGCGGTGGCTCTGGGCCTGGGCCGCGCCGTCGTCGACGGCGGCAAGTGTCTCACTTTCTGTCCGCGATATCCCCAGAATCTTCTGCAGTTTTCCTCGGTCGACGACATCCTCGCCAACACCCAAACCGAATTCTGGGCTCTCGCTCTAAATGGCGCGCCGCAAGGCCGACCCGGACATCTGCACGAAATGCAATTCGGGCTGGATGCCGCCGAAAGTGACGGCACCCTGCCCCCGGTCGGCTCAACTTATTCCGTCGATAACCAGGCGGTTTACGATGGCGTCAGCCGTCCCGGCGTGCGCATCGTAAGCTTCGCACCCATGCTCAAGCACGGACTGTTTCCACTGGCAACGATTCTTGAGACGCTGGTAAAAGCCGGCGAGGACGCCCTCGGCATTCCCGTGGAAATCGAATTCGCTGTCCGCCTGCCGCGGCAATCCGGCGAAGCCGCCGAGTTCGGCTTTCTGCAAGTGCGCCCGCTTACCCTGTCCCGCGATCACCAGGATTTGTCGCTCGACCACTTCGATCCGCGACAGATCCTCTGCCAAAGCAGCAAAGTTCTGGGCAACGGCCGGTTCGAAAATTTGTGTGACGTGATCGTCGTCGACTCGCAACGCTTCGAGCGCAGCCGCAGCCAGGAGGTGGCTAAAGCAGTCGCCCATTTCAATGCTGTGCTAAACGCCGAGAATCGTCCCTACCTGCTGATTGGTGTCGGACGCTGGGGATCGAACGATCCCTGGTTGGGTATCCCCGTCGAATGGGACGAAATTTCCGGCGCTCGCGTCATCGTCGAAGCCGGCTTCCGCGATTTTCGCGTCACCCCTTCGCAGGGCAGCCACTTCTTTCAGAATCTCACCGCATTTCAAATCGGCTACTTCACCGTCAATCCCGATGCCGGAGAAGGTTCGGTCGACTGGAACTGGCTGAGCGCGCAACCTTCTGTTGACGAAGATGGATGCGTCCGCCATCTCCGTTTTGATGCCCCTCTGCGTGTGGTCATGAACAGCCGAACCAGTCAGGGCGTGATCCTTAAACCCGAAACCATACCATCGCTCTGAGCCCGGGTGGCCTATGGATTCGACTTCTCCGGTTCCGCCCCGCCTTTGCGCTTTTTCGAGATCTTCCGCCGGATGTCGGGCCAGAATTCCTTCACCACCAGCGTAAGCGTGTCATATCCGTATTGCGTTGCCCACACGCTGGCCGTGTTCGACAAAGTCTTATCGGCGCTGGGATGATAACTGTAAGTCGAAATCGCGGCTGCCATTGCGCCGCCAACCACTTCCGAGTAATTAAATTGCGAGTGTCCGGAATCGGTCCGGGTGATCAGGTTGCGGCTCATCGCGTACAGTGTCCGGTGGACAAAGCTGCCTTTCCCCGACTGGAAGAATCGCGGATCCTGATGCAGAACCGACGGCAGAATAGCGCCCGTAAAGTAATTTTCAATGGTGCCATCCGCAAAGGCCGCGCCAAAACGCTTGGCATAGCCCTCTGCGCCTTGCCCGTAGCCGGGTTCACTGTCTTCCGCCTGGCTGATGCCCGCCAGAAAGCCGTACCAGGGATACTGCACGTAATCGAACGAGCCCCGAGTCACAACCTTGAATTTCTCTTTGGCGGTGAGCGGCGGCAGATTGCTGCCATTTTCGAGAGTCAAAAAATTCGGCAGCGTATAGAAAAGCCGGTCATTCGACGTTCCTGCATTCTTGTCCTGCGACGTCCCCGGTTTTTTCTCCTGAACCGTAACCCCCAGCGCCCCCCGATCCTTTTCTTTCTCTGACGAAGTTTGCTGATCCGTCGAGGAAGACGGTTTGGCCGGCGGCGTGCTTTGCTGCTGCGGCGCGTCCGGAGGTGGAGGATTGGTCGGCGTTGGAGTCTGCTGCGCCACCACAGGAAAACATAGAAAACCCGCGAGCGCCAGGGCCGCGAACGGCCGGGCGACAAACTTTATGGACAAGCATTTCTCCTGAAACAGAATCCCGCGACCAACGAAGAATATATCGTCATTCTACCAGTCAGACTCTTATCCTCCCTGCGACCGTCGGCTTTTTACATTGATTTACAATCCACGCGTTCTTTAGCGGCGCCCCGGTAAGTTTTAGAAATGAAATCCGAGTTCTGCCGTCAGCGTCCGCGGCGTCACGTAGTGCGTCCCGCTGAAAGTGGACAGAAAATTGTAGAGCGCATACTTGTTCGTGATGTTGATGGCCGTCAGCTGCAGGCTGATCTTATACCTGTCGCCACGGAATATATTGTCGTGGCCCAGGGAAATGTCGAACAGACTGCGCGGGGCAATTCGTTGCGGATTGTGGTCGTCGTTTTCGGTATTAGGCGCCGGAACCTTGATTAGCGACGACCCGAACTGCGACGCCAGGCACGGGCTGGGCAGGAGTTGTGTCGGGGTCGCCCTCACTCCGTTGCAGGTGAACCCGGCCTGGAACTCCTGGTCGGCAGTCAACGGCGCGCCTGAGATCGTATTGATCAGGTTTATCGCAGGTTGGCCACCGATCGTGGTTGAGGCTCCCGCGCAAGTCAAAGTCAGCAGGTTATAGCACGGCGTTGCCCCGGCCACCAGTCCGCTGTCGTACCTCCAGTTAAATCCAAACCACGGTCCGGTCTTCCACGGCTGGTATTGCAGGTGCGTCGTCTGGTTGTACTTCTCGTCGTGATCAATCCGGAATACGCCCGTCGCCGGAGGAATAATCGGCAGCCCCGCTACCTGCGGCAGGAAAAATCGCGCCGCCACGCTCGACATCACCACCTGCGCTGAAAACCCCCGATAGTTCGGCACGCTCACTCGCAGAGCAAATCCCGGAATCTTCGCATTGTGCCATTCGATCGGGAAGGTAATGGGTGTGCTGCCCACCGTTCCGAAGTCATAGCCGTTGTGCGTGTACTTCCAGATGTAGTCCCCGCTGACCACCAGATAACGTCCGAATGCCTGTTGCAGGCCGGCGTGGAACTCGTTGCGGTAGCCGGGAGTGATCGGCCCCGCCACGCAATTGACCCCCGGTGGGGGCACCAGTACGGCCAGAAACGGAATGCTGCATCCCGTGCTGGCAATCACCAGGTTCTCATTGAAAGGACTCTCCAACGTGCGCGCGTAGGAAACGCGCAGCACCGTGTTGGTCGACTTGATGTTGTAGGCGGCGCCGACCCGAGGTTCCCCTTGCCGGTCATGTGCCAGCGCGTTATAGAAATCCCCGCGCAATCCCAGGTTGAATGACCAGTTTCCTTTGGTGATCGCATCCTGGGCATAGAGCGCCAGTTCCTTTACGTCCGTGTGTCCGTTGAAGGTGAACAGACCGCCCGTAGCATAGCGCCCGCCTCCGCCTGTCAGGTCATAAGGCGCCAGCACCGCGCACGGACTGCCTGGGATAGGCTGCCCCGATGCACTTAGACATGAAGGAGCAATTCCCGCAACCAATCCCGGGTCGACAATACCGATGCCGTCGAGTTCGTCAAGAAACGTCTGCTCATAAGTGACTCCCACCTTCACATTGTGGATCCCACTCACATAAGACGCACTCGATCGAATCCCGGCGTTTGTAAGCTTGCGATTCTGCGCCACAGTCTCGCCCTGCAGGTCGGGAGAAAAATCATTAAACGGGTTGGCGCTTGGGTAATAGTTATACTGGTCATGCCGCACGAACCCACCCAGAGTAAACACGGTGGTTGGGCTAATCAAACGAGTCCAGCTTGGTGCGATATTGAAGGTTTTTATCTGTGAAACCTGATCGGTTGCGCCCAGCGGATTGCCCGTCACCGGGTCCGTCAGCTGAACCCCGTTGACATCATGAAACTGCTGGTCGAACGAATTCGGATTTTGAAACCAGGAGCGCGAGTAATTGAAGTTCAGGTGAAGCGAGTCCGCACTGGAGAGCTGATAATCGACGCGGTCGAACAGATTCTCTTCGTTTCCCTTGTCGTGCATCACGGCAAACTCCGGTGGATCAAGAAACCGGCCGCTGTCAAGCGCGTTCGCCGAGATAAAGTTCCCCCAGTTTTGCCCACCGTAGCCCAGGTTGAAACCCACATTTGACGAACCAAACGAGCCATATGAAGCCGTCACCGCGCCGTGAGGCGTCGTCATCCCCTGTCCGGACCTGGTCGTGACGTTAATGATCAAACTGGTCTTGCCCCCGTATTCGGCGGGCGGCGCACCCTCGATCACCTCCAGCGACTGGACCGAGTCAAGCGGAATCTGATTGGAGAAGACCTTGCTCTGCTGGTCGGTGATCGGCTGGTCATCCACTGAGAATGAATTTTCTGCGTGATCCCCCAGGCCGTGAAAAAGGCCATTGGAATCTGCCGCCACCCCCGGAGTCGCCAGCGTAACCAGCGAACTCAACGACGAGGACGCACTCTCCAGGGGAAGCTTGTCGAACAAACTCTTGTCGACGTCGGTGTGGGACGTCGGGTCATTCTCGATCAGGTCCCCGCCTTCGGCCTGGACGGTTACGCTCGTCGACGATCCCGACACTTTCAGAGCGATTGGCATGTTTACCGGGACCGCTGAACGGGGCTCTACGTCTTGCACGAAGGACGAGAACCCCGCGGCCGTCACCGTCAGATGATAGGGATTGAACGGAACATTGGTGAAGGCAAATTTCCCCGCACTGTCCGTAGTAACTGTGCGATCAAATCCGCTCACCGGATTACGGATTTCAACCGTGGCATTGGGGACCACTGCCCCCGTTGGATCAACTACAGTGCCGTTTATGGATCCCGAGTTTCCCGCCGACTGCGCACTGATTGCGATGCTGAAGACAGTGGTCGCGGCAATAACTCCCGCAACAATGGTAACTAAGCGCCACCTGGACGAAGGCATGAGTCCTCCTGAAATAAGGCAAGAAAGGCGAAAAGGGATTGCCCGGCGTGAACCGCCGAACGCTTGCTCGCACTTTGCTTCGAGAGAATCCCTAAACGGCAGGAGGGCCGCGAATGCCCAGGTCCGAAACACTCAGCCGGGCTCTTGCGATAACTTCTTCTTCTTGCAGCAATCCTTCCGCGGCAAATACCGGTCGGGCTTGGCCGGAACTGGCGGTGCGGGCGGTGCTGTGCGCCACCGCGCAAATCGAGCAGGAAGGCGATTCCGTTTTGTTGGCATGGTTGTGCGTGGATTCCGCCACTGCCGCCCATAACATCAGCGACAGGCAGAACCAAGTCAGCCATCGGTTAGAAAACCGCATACCTTCCCGCGTCGAGCTGGATTCCTTCTAGCCTATCACGGTTGTCTGGTACAAGACCGTGCCCGGCGGTTACTATATGGACGTGCACCGCCCGGATTCGGTAGGCTGTGCCTTAGGTGTTAGAAAGCATGTCGTCGTTCCATCGATAGGAGACACATGGCGGAACCAACCTACGAAGAACTCAAGGCCCGTTTGTCGCAGTTGGAAAAGGAAGTGGAAACGAAAAAACGCAGTGGCGAGCTCAGCTTTAAAGTAGGCGATAAGGGCGGCGTCAGCGTTTACGGCCTCGGCCGTTTTCCCGTCACGCTTTATTACGAGCAGTGGAACCGCCTGCTCAACGCAGCCGAAGACATCAAGAAATTCCTGGAAGAGAATAAGTCGCGCTTGAAGCTCAAAGAGTAACCGCGCGACCGGGTAGAGACGTTGCTTGCAACGTCCTCTCGCCGGCATCCGAAACGCAGCCGGCAGAGATGTAGCAAGCTACGTCTCTGCAGCCCCTCGATAAGCCAGGTCCCGGTTCTCAGCAAACCCAAGGGTAACCAACTGAGGACTGAGAACCGAGAACTGAGAACTGGGTTTGGCGTTATAATAAAAAAACTGTGCCCAAGTACTCCATCGTCGTCCCGCTGCACAACGAGCAGGAGAACGTTACCGACCTCTACGACCGCCTTAAGGCGGTGATGGAGGCTGCCGCCGAGACCTTCGAAATCGTTCTGGTGGATGATGGTTCCACCGATCATACCTTCGCCATGCTGCGCGAAATCGCCGCCGTCGACAGCCGCGTCACCGTGGTAAAACTCCGCCGCAACTTCGGCCAGACCGCCGGCCTCGCCGCCGGCTTCGATCATGCCCGCGGCGAATACATCATCGCCATGGACGGCGATCTGCAGCACGATCCCGCCGACATTCCGGTGTTCCTGGAAAAAATCGCGGCCGGTTACGATATCGTCAGCGGCTGGCGCAAAGTGCGTGTCGATAATTTCTGGATGCGCCGCATCCCCTCCCGCGCCGCCAACTGGCTGATGGCTAGGCTGAGCGGCGTCGACATTCACGACTTCGGCACAACCTTCAAGGCTTATCGCCGCGAAATTCTCGATCAAGTCCCCCTCTACGGCGAACTGCACCGCTTTATTCCAGCGCTGGCGTCGTGGTACGGGGCTTCCATCTGTGAAGTGCCCATTCGCAACGTCAACCGTGAACGTGGCGCTTCTCACTACGGCATCTCGCGCACCTTCCGCGTTTTCTTCGATCTCATCACCATTCGTTTCCTGCTGCGCTATCTTTCGCGCCCCCTGCATTTCTTCGGAACCTTCGGTCTGTTGAGCTTGTTCGGGGGCAGCGCTGTGGTGGCGTGGCTGGGAGTCGAAAAATTTCTTCGCCATGTTCCCGTCATGGCTTCTCACGGCCCGCTCATGATGCTGGCTCTGGGCCTGCTGCTCGGAGGATTGAACCTGCTGGCTATTGGACTGCTCGGCGAGATGCAGGTCCGCCACTATCACGAACCCCGCAGCCGCGCGCCCTATTCCGTCGATCGCGTCCTTCGTTCGCAGAACGAAGAGCACACCGTTTCCGAGTAGAACTCAGCGCTGCCCCAACTCAGTTGCCATCGAAACGCTGAAAGTTCCAATCACCCCCAGGAAAAGGCCGGACGCGTTATGCATTGGCGTGCCCTGCACGTCTACCCAGATCGCGCCGCCATCTTTCCGGCGCAACCGGAAGTGAAATGGACTGTTTTCTCCAATCTTCTTTCCTTCGAACAGGCGCTTGGCCGCCGGTTCGTCTTCCGGGTACAGATAGGCAAAAGAAGATCTTCCGATCATTTCATCGGTCGCCGTGCCCAGGATCTCTGCCATTGCGCTATTGGCGTAAAGCGTTTTGGCATTTGCGTCAATAATCCAGATGCCGTCAGCTCGATCTGCCATGGTCCGCCTAGCGTAGCCGTCCCTGCAATGCCATGGAAATCCGGTCGAGACTGCAAACCTGGCGTCGGCGTACACTAAGGTTTCCTCATGCCCGCTACCCGCTGGACCTCAGGCCTGGCTTACGAACAATGGATGGGACGCTGGAGCCGCCTGTTGGCCCGCGACTTCCTGCAGTGGCTGCAACCCCCCACCGGCCTGCGCTGGCTCGACCTCTGCTGCGGCAGCGGCATTGTGACCGAAGCCATACTCGAAAGCGCTGCTCCTGCCAGCATCGTAGGAATCGATGCCTCGCCCCATCAGATCAGCTTTGCCCGAGAGCACCGCGCTCGTCCTAACGTGAGCTTCGAAACCGGAGATGCGATGGCCTTGCCCTTTGCCGGAGCCAGTTTCGATATCGCCGTCTGCGGCTTGGGCTTGAACTTCGTGCCCGAACCGGCAACCGGCCTGAAGGAATTGCGCCGCGTGGTTCGTCCCGGCGGCGCCATCGCGGTCTATGTATGGGATTACGAACGCGGAGCGAAATTCCTCCGCATCTTCTGGGATGCCGCCAGGGAAGTCGATCCCGAAGCCGCCACATTTGACCAGGCCAGCCGCTATCCCATGTGTACAGAAACTGGAATGCGAAAACTCTTCGCAGAGGCCAATCTGCAGGAAGTCCAAACGCGCCCGCTCGATATCGTTACCCGCTTCACCAGCTTCGACGATTTCTGGCAACCGCTGCTAACCGGGCAGGGCTCCGCTCCAAACTATCTCGCCTCTCGCGATCCCCAAATGCAGGCGCGGATTCGCGAGCGCATAAGAGCGGCGCTCCCCGCTGACTCGCAAGGGGCAACCGAACTTCCGGCCCGCGCCTGGGCCATTCAGGGTCGTTTGTGACCGGCTCGGCCCGGCATTTCGAAGGCTGCGTCGTATAATTCTCTTGGCTTCTCAGGAGCTTTGTCATCATGCCTCAAACCGCCCAATACGAACTGCAACTGGCCCGCCGCATGTCGCGCCTGGGCACCGAAACCGCCTTTGAAGTTCTGAACAAGGCGCGCGCCCTCGAGCGCCAGGGCCGCAGCATTATTCACCTGGAAATCGGCGAGCCCGATTTCGACACTCCATCGAACGTCGTCGACGCCGGCGTTGATGCGCTGCGCAAAGGCTGGACCCACTACGGCCCCTCGGCAGGCCTGCCCGAACTCCGCCAGACTATTGCCGACTATGTGAACCGCACCCGCGGGGTGAAAGTCACCCCGGAAGAAGTAGTGGTTGTTCCCGGCGGCAAGCCAATCATTTTCTTCACCATACTTTCTTTAATCGACGAAGGGGATGAAGTTATTTATCCCAACCCCGGCTTCCCGATTTATGAATCGATGATTCACTACGTCGGCGGCCAGGCCGTGCCGATTCACCTGCGCGAGGATCGCGATTTCTCGTTGAGTGTGGACGAACTCAGCGGTCTGATCACCGACCGCACCAGGCTGATTATTCTGAACTCGCCGCACAACCCCACCGGCGGCGTAATGCAGCGCAAAGATGTCGAGCAGGTCGCCAAAGTCATTGGCGATCGCAACATTATTGTGTTGTCCGACGAAATCTACAGCCGCCTGCTATTCGACGGCGATCACTTCTCGATCATGTCGGTTCCAGGCATGCAGGAACGAACCATCCTGCTCGATGGCTTTTCCAAAACCTATGCCATGACCGGCTGGCGCATGGGCTACGGTGTCATGCGCCCCGATCTCGCAGCGCATATTACGCGGCTGATGACCAACTCCAACTCCTGTACTGCAAGTTTTACGCAAATGGCGGGAGTCGAGGCCCTGCGCGGCGATCAGTCATCCGTCGATCATATGTGCAGCGAATTTAAGCGCCGCCGCGATGTCTTCGTGGCCGGGCTGAATAAGATCAAGGGATTTTCCTGCCGCATGCCGCACGGCGCGTTCTACGTTTTTCCTAACATCACGCAGACGGGATGGAAGTCGAAGCCGCTGGCCGATGCCTTGCTCGACCAGGCCGGAGTGGCCGCGCTTTCCGGCACGGCATTCGGAGCCTTCGGCGAAGGCTACCTCCGCTTCAGCATTGCCAACTCGATGGAGAATCTGCAGCAGGCCCTCGACCGCATCGATCAGTGGACGAACCGTCTCTAGCCTTTTTTGGCGCGGTTTACAACCGCCCCAAAAATCTGATCTTGCTTTGAAGGGGCGCGGCTTCAGCCGCGCCGTAGACCCTGCCAAAATTTAACAACGGCTTCAGCCGCCCTAACTCGCCAGCGCGCTGGGAAACCGCGTCTGGAAATCCAGCAAACCAACCCATTCCGGCGTGATGGTAATCCGCACTTGCGATGAAATCAAAGTGCGAAGTTGACTGAGCCACGCCTCGGCTTGCCTGGCGTCAAAATAACGCTCAGCGGCGGCCGCATATTCAGGCACGATGCCCTCCACAGGCTCCAGGCGGGTGGTGCCGCGTATGAGGAGAACCTTGTGCGGAAAAACATTATCGTCAATAGTCAGCGACACTTTGGGGTTCTTTTTCAAGGCCTTCAGCTTCGGCGCCTTCGGCGGAGTAGCCATCACGATCTCGCGTCCGTTCCAGTGAAACCAGATGGGGACGACCCGCGGTGTTCCGTCGGTCCAGACATACGCAAGCCGTGCAGGAATTTTCGAATGCAAAAGTTCCTGCGAAGCAGGATGCTGCAAGAGTTCGAGACTGCCTTGATGAACCGGCTTCATCGCTTTACCCTCCCATCGGCACCTTCACGCCAGCCTTCTTCGCAAACTCCTTCGCCTCGTCATACCCCGCGTCCACGTGCCGAATCACGCCCATGCCTGGATCTGTCGTCAGCACGCGTTCAATTCTCTTTGCCATCGCATCGGTGCCGTCGGCCACGGTGACCTGCCCCGCATGCAGCGAGTAGCCGATGCCCACGCCGCCGCCGTTGTGAATTGAAACCCACGACGCACCCGCGGCGGTGTTCAGCAATGCATTCAGCAGGGGCCAGTCGGCAATGGCGTCGGAGCCGTCCTTCATGCTCTCGGTCTCGCGAAACGGAGACGCCACCGAGCCGCAATCGAGGTGGTCCCGGCCAATCACGATCGGGGCTTTGATCTTACCTTTCTTCACCAGATCGTTCATTGCCAGCCCGAATTGTGCGCGCTCGCCATAGCCCAGCCAGCAGATCCGCGCCGGTAGTCCCTGAAACTTGATTCGTTTGCGCGCCAGATCAATCCAGCGCCGCAGGATGCGGTTCTCGGGAAATAACTCGAGCACCAGCTCGTCGGTCACATGAATGTCCGACGCCTCGCCTGACAATGCCACCCAACGAAACGGCCCGCGCCCTTCGCAGAACAGCGGACGGATATACGCGGGCACGAATCCGGGAAAATCGTACGCGTTCTTCACCCCGCGCTGAAACGCAAAAGTCCGAATGTTATTGCCGTAGTCGAACGTGACCGATCCCATCTTCTGCAGGCGCAACATGCCCTCAACGTGCGCCGCAATAGCATCCAGCGATTTTTCCTGATACGCCTGCGGATCGTTTTTACGTAACTCGACAGCCTCAGCGAGCGTCATGCCGTTCGGCACATATCCATTCAGCGGATCGTGCGCCGACGTCTGATCGGTAAGAATATCCGGGACGACGCCGCGCTCGGCCAGCGCCGGAATCACGTCCGCGCAATTTCCCACCAGCCCCACCGAAACATTTTCTTTCTTCCGCACAGCATTCTTAAGAATGCGCAACGCCTCGTCGAGCGTGGTGACCATGAAGTCGCAATAGCCTGTTTTAAGCCGCTTCTTGATGCGCTCAGGATCGACATCGATGCCCAGAAACGCCGCGCCCGTCATGGTTGCGGCCAGAGGCTGAGCGCCGCCCATGCCCCCCATGCCGCCCGAAACTATCAGCTTTCCGGCCAGATCGCCGCCAAAATGTTTTTCTCCGGCGGCCGAGAAAGTTTCAAACGTGCCCTGCACAATCCCCTGCGAGCCAATGTAAATCCACGAGCCTGCCGTCATCTGCCCATACATCATCAGCCCAGCCCGCTCCAGTTCATTGAACTTTTCCCAGTTGGACCAATGCCCGACCAGATTTGAATTCGCAATCAGTACGCGCGGCGCGTGATCGTGCGTCTTGAAAACCCCAACCGGCTTGCCCGATTGCACCAGCAACGTCTCATCATTGTCGAGATTCTTCAGCGCGCTGACGATGGCATGATAAGCCTCCCAACTGCGCGCAGCGCGCCCAGTTCCGCCATAAACGACCAGGTCCTGCGGGCGCTCGGCGACGTCGGGATCGAGGTTGTTCATCAGCATCCGCATGGCAGCTTCCTGCTGCCAGCCTTTGCAGGTGATGGAGTTGCCGCGCGGCGCGCGAATGGAAGTGGGAGCCTGAATCTCAGTTTCTACGGGCATGAGTAGATGGTATCAAGAATGAAAGCTTGCCATGCAAAGGCGTCGAAGCATCCCTCCGTCCCACCGACCGTCGTGTGATCGGGGGTTGCATAAGGAAGAGCGTCAAATCGAGGAGAAATCCACCGGCATGAACAATCCAGAAGCGAAGATTCCTTACCAACTGCTATAAGCGGTCCCGTCACTCGAAGTGGCATTGGAAGCCGAGTGTACATCGTCGATGCCGGGATCCTGCTGGTCCACCGAGAGCAGCACGTCTTCCTGATGAGGCTCCCAATTCGCCTGGTTCGTCATCGGATCCTTGGGAAGTTCCTTTAGGTATCCGCCCTGCACCAGATCATCCAGCGATTGCGGGGCTTTTTGCTTGTCGAGCGTGTATTGCGAGATCAGCTTGCGCAGTTCGAACAGATCGTTGCGCAGCACCGACTCCCGCGCCTTGACCACCGACTGGTTGTAGATGGGAAGCGCAATCGACATCAGGATGGCCATAATGATGATCACAATCATCATCTCCAGCAGTGTGAAACCGCCGCTTCCCCGCGCTTTGAATCTTCTTGCCATTACTTACCAGTCCTTATATTTCGTGCCGTCCAGAGCGACGCCCGCCGACTTGGTATAAACGTCGAAAACGCTCTGCCCGCCAAAGGAATCCGAATCCGGATCGTCCTGCATGGAGCGCAATCCCCACTCCGTCGAATTCGTCATGGGATCGGTGGGAATCTTCCGCAGAAAGCGCACCTTCTTCCCCTGCACGTCGATGCCTTTTACCAGCGTCTCCAGATCGGGCGGATAATTCTGGCTGTCGACCTTCGTCTGAAAGCCGCCGCGGTCGGCCGCATCCTTGTACCGGTCGATGGCGTCCCGCATATCCCACAGCGCGATTCGCAGTTGCCGCTCTTTCTCGCGCTGAATGGTCACCCGCGCCATCGGCACTACCATGGTGGAAAGAATCACCAGGATGCCGGTGGCAATGATCAGCTCCAGGAGCGTAAAGCCCCCTTCGGGCCTGAGCCGCTGGCCGCGCTGGAATCGGTGTCCCATCATCTTCACGCCTTGAATCTTCCTACTATGGATTGACGCGCCAGGGCGCCTTTATTTACTGCACCGTCACCGACGCCTGCGCGCCGTTCACGGTGATGGCCTGCAGCCCGGGATCGCGCGCTCCGCCCCGGGTAATGGTCAGCGGAGTTTGTCCGCTGGCCTTGGCCTGAAATGTTATGGTGACCACCGCTCCCTGGCCGGAAACTCCCGCCGCTCCCGGAGGCCGCGTGGCCGTGATTTGCAATCCCTTTTCGTCGGCGCGATGCACCAGCGCCACCGCTTGGCCATCCTGCGAGAGGAATCCGCCGTTAGAGACGTTCACCAGATCCAGAAGCTTGTCATCATAGTTTAATTGCACCGGGACGGTATGCACGTTCTGCGCGCCCGAAATTAGAAGATTCACGACAAAAGTGTTGCCCTTGGTCGTGGTGATCTGCGCCGGATCGAACATGAAGCTCGCGCCAGTTGCGGGAGTTGCAGCCTGATTTTGCGCCGGTGGCTGCGCCGCCCCCGCGCCAGCCGGAGCCTGCGTTGCCGGCGCCTGACCTGCGGGCACCGCCGCCCGAACATGCCGCAGCGAGATCGAATTGGCCGTACCGATGTCGATGGGCCGCTGGTTCATCTCGCTCACGTAGGTCCCGCGGATGACGTGCGGCGTAATGACAAACACGGTCTCGTCCTGCGAATGGTCCTTAGTTTCCTGCCCGAAGAGATAGCGAATAATCGGAATCTGCGCCAGCCCCGGAATTCCCGCCAGCGACCGGGTCTGCGAGTCGTCAAAAATTCCGCCGATCAGGCTCGACTCGCCATCTCCCAGGCGAATTTCATGCTCAATCTTCTTCTGCCCGATAATCGGCTGGCTGATGCCGCCGATGCTCGATTGCCCGACCACCGAAGAAATTTCCATCGTGATCTTCAGGGTAATTTCGCGATCGGCGTGCACGTGCGGAGTAACGTCAATGTTCACACCCACATCGAGATATTGAAACTGCGTATTGACCAGCGGGTTGATGCCCACGCCGCCGATGCCGGGCTGAAACGATCCCGTCGCCACCGGCACGCGTTCGCCGATCTTCAGCGTCGCCTTCTGATTATCCAGCGCCCGCACCTGCGGGTTTTGCAGCATCTTGGTATCGCTGTCGCCCATCACCGCCGATAAATTGGCCGATGGAATGGTCACCTGAAAATCCGTCGCATTCAGATTGCCCAGGGTGTTCAGATTCAGTCCCGTCGACCCCGAAGTTGAGGGTGTTGAAGTGGTGCCGGTGGTCGTGGTTGTGGTAGTGGTATTGATATTGCTCTGCAGCGCGACGGTAGCGCTCGTCGGAGGGTTAAATCCCAAAGTTCGCGAACGGTCTTTGCTGACCTGCAGAACCGCAATGTCGACGATTACCTCCGGCCGCGCCTTGTCCAGATCTTCCACCAGCTTTTCCGCCAGCGCAATCTGATCCGGAGTGCCGCGCACCACCAGCGCATTCTGCGAGAGCAACTGCTGCACCCGCTGCACATCGAGCACGGCGCGGATGGCATTCACCACATCCTGCAATTCCGTTGGCTGCGACAGGTTCGACAGGTAAAAAGTCTTCAGAACGCTCTGTTCCAGTTCCTTCCGCTTCGCCGGATTGTCCTGAGCCACAAAAATTGTGTTGCCGGTCACCGGCCGCCAGAAAGTCTTCGACTCCAGTGCCGTAATCTCCAGCGCTTCTTCCAGAGTCACTCCGTTCAACTCGACTTTGATACGGCGCGAGGTGTAGTCGGGATCGAACAGCACGTTGATCCCCGCCAACTGCCCGATCGTCTGATAAATGACTTTGGAATCTTCGGTGAGTTTTACGGTGATGGGGACATTGGAAATCGGCGCCAGTTCAACCGGGCCTCCCGCCTCCCTTATTCTGCGTTCCAGGCTGCTGGGCGGACCTGCCGCCTGCGGCGGCGGGTTGGTCGCATCATTAATCATCTGCAGCGTGCGCTTGATTTCCTGCTGCGCGATAAACAGCGAAGGATCCATTTGCGCTGCCTTCTGAAACTCGGCCAGCGCCTCCTGCAGTTTGCCCTCGTCGCGCAACCCCTGCGCGTGATGCACCAGCGTGGCCGCGGCCTTGAAGCGCATGCGCTCGAATGACGCGCGATAACGCAAGTCTTTTGGTTTCAGATCGTAAGCCTGCTTGTACAAATCGTAAGCCGCCATGTAGTTCTGGCGCGCCTCGGCATCCTGGCCTTTTTCGTAGATCGTTTTGGCCTTGTCGGCAATCGCAGGCAGGATGAAAACCACCACCAGCAGCAGTACCGCCGCAGGCTTAAGACGTCGCATTCGTTAGTCCTCGTCTAAGGTCTTCGCCGGACAAGCGGTCTCACCCGCCAGCGACCCTGGGGATTCTCGCAAAAACGCTACTCAAACCACTAAGAAAAGCGCTTGTGGCTGCGATTATAGCATCGTGCTTCCCCGCTCCCCATCTGATTGCAGCCACAATAGTTACACTCTTTAGTCTTAGACCTAACGGCGTGGCTGTGAGCTTCGGCAATCTGAGCGGCGGCTATCGGCTTTCAGCTTTCGGGCGTCGGGCTCCAGCTTCCTTCCCAGAGTTGCACCTGGCCAACTTGTCATCCTGAGCAACGCGAAGGACCCCATGCCCGCATACGTCACCAGCGGCCTCGCAAGGAATTTCCACCACGGCGCCTCCGGCTGCTTGAGCGACCCGAAAGCCGAAGCCCGAAGCCCGAACCCCATCCCCCGCCTGCTAAGATTGCAACTGAACTCAAATGCCCCGCCACTCCACCCACGAAACCAAGCCCAGCCCGGAAAAGTCTCCCCGCCGCGATCCCACCGCAGCCGGGCAGAGAGACGCCGCCGTTAATAGGATCGCTTCCCATAACTACTTCTTGCTGGAAAAATTTGAGTGCGGCCTCGCCCTCACCGGAACCGAGGTCAAATCCGTCCGCGGCGGCTTAGCCAACCTCAAAGATTCCTACGGCCTGGTCAAAGACGGAGAACTCTGGCTGCTCAATGCCCACATCGGCCCCTACGAGCACGGCAACATCCACAACCACGCCCCGCTCCGCACCCGCAAGCTTCTGATGCACAAAGAAGAAATCCGCAAGCTGATCGGCAAAACGCAACAACGAGGCCTGACCTTGATCCCGGTCCGCATGTACTTCAAGAACGGCAGAGTGAAAGTAGAATTAGCCCTGGCGAAAGGCAAGCAGTTGTGGGACAAACGCGAAACCGAACGCCGCCGCACCGCCGACAAAGAAGCCCGAGAAGCCATCCGAAGCCGGAAGAAGTAAGCGGTAAGCGCCGGTAAGACCCATGTGGGGACAGCCGCCTCGGCTGTCCAGCCGGGCAAAGCCCCAGTTTGCAGGGGCCCAGCCATCATTCGATAGCCAGTGATGATGGGCCGATGATTCGCCTCTTAAGAAATGAAGACAGAATCCGCCGAGTTCACCAAACCTCAAGCTTGATCTGCCGGTACCGATGAATAAGCTCGAAGTCCGCCCGGTTGGTAGTGATGAGGCGGGCGCCGTGGGAGCGGGCAGTAAGGGCGATGAGAACGTCGAAATGCAGGTCACGCAGTTTACGCGGCTCGAAGCCTTGATCGGCACGGATCTTGGCCAGTATCTCGCCAGACTCCAGCCAATTCGTTTGCGTCGGAGTTAAGATCGGGTGGTTTCTCGCCAGACTCTGGAGAAACTTGTGTTCAGCCATTCCGATGACTCCACGCAGCAATTCCGCCAGGACCACCGATGACATCCGAACCATGCCGTCCACGGACTCGATTCTCTCGCGATAGTGGCCGGTGCGGGCCTCGTCCACCAGGACGGATGTGTCGAAGATGACGACGTCACTCATCGAGCCCGGAAAACTTGAGTTTTCCGGAATTCTTCTTCATCAGGGCCTTGAATCGCTTCAGCCCAACGATTTCGCGCAGCGCAATGTGGACCGCATCGGTGCGGGATTTCGCCTTGAGCACCTTCACGGCCTCATCGGCCAAATCCGTGTCCAGGCGGATTGATGTCATGGTTACTGCCATAGTGCCCCCCTCTTACTGATATATACACGATAGCCGATTCGTATATACACGTCAAGAGTGTCCACGTGGGGGACAGCCGCCCTCGGCTGTCCGGCCGGGCAAAGCCCGGCACTTTGCAGAGGCTAGGCAGTTGCAGGGCCTAGGCAGTTTGCAGGGGTCTCGGCAGCTTGCAGAGGCCTCGGACCGGGAAGGGCACGACTTTAGTCGACCCACGACGAGATCGGGAAGGGCACGACTTTAGTCGTGCCGTAAGCCATCGAGAAAAAGGCCGCGCTTTAGCGCCTGAGGTGACTTCCGCAGCTGAACTCGAAAGGGCGCGACTTCCAGTCGCGCCGCAAAAGCCCCACCACCGCATCATGGGCGAGTGGCATGCCGCCCGCACTCAGGGGGCGTGAAGCGGCGCATTTGCATTCGCAATTTCCACAGGCTCATTGTGACATCTGACCTTGCCCACAGCCTACAAGTTGCGCGATCATGGTCGAGGCCGTAACGGTCGCGTGACCCCGAATCGGCACTGCCGTAAGTTATTCATTGTTAAGCACTTAGTGTATAAGTTCTTTAGAACTCTGATCTTACGGGGAAATTCCCGCAAAGTCGTTGATTCCAAAGATTATGCAAAAAGGGGGGAGGGGGGCTATCGAGGTGATTTTCAGCGGTGAAACACGCGATCGAGCGCTAGCCCCGATGATGCCGCAGCCAGCCCCAGACTTTATTTTCCGGCCGGAATCCACAGCGATGAAAACCGTAAACCTAAAATCCGACATGCCCCAGGTTCACGAAGCCCTGCAGCGGTTGGAGCGAGAGCTGGCCGTCGCACGTCAGGAGAAAGCAAAGCTGCTGAAGGTAGTTCACGGCTACGGCTCGACCGGCGTCGGCGGCGAGATTCGCATCGCCGTGCAAAAGCGCTTGCTGGAGATGACCCAGAACAGCCAGATTCGCAGCTGCATCTTCGGCGAGAACTGGTCGAAATCAGACGACGCAGCCTGGAAACTTCTGCAATCACATCCCGAACTCAAAACCGATTCCGACCTCGGCCGCCGCAATCTTGGAATCACCATCGTCCTGCTCTAAACGGAGGTCGCCTAACCCCGCCGCAGGATGGCACATAATGTTGCGATTTTAATGCCGCCGCTTAGAAGAAATTCAGGCCCGGCTGAACCCTAAGATGGCATGAATGCTGGAACGCGACCGTGATGCTACGAAGTTTGCGCTTCAGGCGGTGAAGACATCGGCAGGGTGATCGGCGCATTCGTCGGCGGCGCCGGCGGCGCGAACGACTGCACCGGGATGGGCTCGACCATGTTCTGCAGATAGTAGGTGACGGCCACGCCGCGCTGCCAGAATCGCGGAATCAACAGCAGCAGCAACAGCAACTGGCTGACAAAAGTGGCGCCGGCGACGCTAGTGGAAGGAACGAAATTCATCCACGCCCACAATCCGGCCACCAGAATAATCGCCGCCACTATCGTCGTAGCCACGTAACTTCCAAGCAGCCGTCCCAGACTTCGCCACGTATGCCGGAAAGCCACTGCAATCGATTTTCGCACCGCGCGCTGGTCGCTCAGAACCGCGTCCGCTTGCGCCAGATCGAACCAGATACGCAGCACCGACATCACCAGAAAGATCACCGCCAGGCTTGCCATTGACGTGTAGAAGGGCAGCAATTCGTTTGTGCTCTCTGCTGCAGCCTTCATGAGGGCAGTTCGGATGCCGAATAAGGCTCCGGCAACCGCTCCCATAACGATGCCGGCAATAATCATGAGCCGGATAAAACGCCATAAGTTCCTTCCGCAGGCGCGGAAGAAATCTTCGCGCGGCAGCCGGTAGTTGGAGGCATAGCCTAGCAGAACCCCGGGCATGAAAAGCGCGGTCAACGCAAGAAAGAGCAGAACAAAATGCAGGCTTGGACCAAACGCTCCGTGCACTGACCCGAACTCAGGTTGAGACAGCATCTCCATTAGTGGTCCGACATCGAACCCATGCACAAGCCGGCCGGAGAGCAGGCTGTGATCGAGAAAATCGTGCGCCTGTATATAGAACGTACCGGCGCCGAATGCGGCCAGCGCCAGGTTGAGCACATAGAACCACACAATGTAGCGCTTGTTGTTCGCCAGCCGGTTCCAGCCGCCGCCGAGAAGTCCTCGATTCTCATTCATCCTTCAATTCCTCTTTTCCATTTGGACCGCACCAGAGCGTAACGGTGGTTGGACGCTGCACTCACAGCCCAAAACTTGCAGCTCAAGCTAAACACCCCACCACGCGAGCGCCTGCCCCATCCACTGGCTCACAAACAGCCAGTAATTCCCCACTTTGTAGGTCGCCTTCGAATTCGGTTCGCGGGTATAACTGTTGTTGAAGTCGTTGCGGTCGATCTGAATCTTGTGGTCCGGATCGATCTCGGCAGAATCAACCTTTGCCGTCTTCTCGTACATGAATTTCGTCCAACGGCTGGCTCCGTCCCATTGCTCACGAACCTTGCTGCCATCGCTGAACTTCACTTCCACCTCGACCGGCATTACGAACTCACCCTTGCGCTGCAGCCACACATACGACCGAAAGACCGTGTTCTTGTCGTCTTTGCCGGAGTCCCTTTTTTGCTCGTACCAGTTCACCGGAAAGGACTCGATTCTCGAAACCTTGTAATCCATCACCGGCGAGCCATCGATGGCCTGCGCGAAGTACCATTTCAGATCCTTGCCTGAAACTTCTTCGATCGTCCGCAGGAAGTCGTCTTTCGTGGGATGCGTAAAGCGATATTTCATGAAGTAGGTGTGCATCGCCCTCTGCATGGTGTCTTCGCCAATGATGCCTTCCAGGGTCAGCAGCACGCTTGCTGTCTTGCCGTAGGTAATGCCGGCATAGGAGTTGTTGCCGTAGTAGTCGTAAGCTTTTTGCGCGATAGGGTCGACATCGGCCACGCTGGCATAGCTGCCGCGCTGTGCCTCCCGTTCCCCGACAGTGGCCCCCGCCAGATTCAGGATGGAAGTGTCTTTCCCCAGAATCGAATCCAGCACCTTCACTTCCGTGTAGCTGTTGATGCCTTCGTCCATCCAGGCTTCCTCGAATTCGTTGGTCGCGACCATCCCATACCAGTATTGGTGGCCAAACTCATGCTCGATGACAAGCTCAGGGAGATGCAGACCATCCGGCATGAACCAACTGGTATCGCCGGTGATGAACGTTGGGTATTCCATCCCGCCGGCCTCTGGGCTTTCGGGATCGACGAGTGTAATGGTTTTGTAGGGGTAAGGTCCGTACCAGCGCTCGAAGTGATCCAGGGATTCGCGCAAGATCTTCTCGTGCCGTTCGACCTGGCTCCAATGCGCGGGCTGCATCAGAATGCGCATTTGCACCGGACCCATCTGTCCCTGATAGACGCCGTCTTCTTTCACCCTGTAGCGCGGGCTGGCAGTCCAGGCGAAGTCGTGAATGTCATCGCCGTGATAGGTGTAGGTTTTTGTGCTGTCGGGATTGCTGGCCTCGCCTACCCTGATGCCGCTGGCGCCGACTACTTCATTCTGCGGCACCGTCAGCTTCACGTCATATACGCCGAAGTCGGCAAAAAACTCGGTGAGGGCGTGGTACTGGTGGCAATTCCATGCTCCGTGCCACCACACGCCGACTTTCGGAAACCACTGCCCGCCGAGCACGAAATCGTGTTTCCATCCGGAGCGCGCCTGGGTCTCCGGGAATTGAGTCTGAAATGCTATCTTGAATTGTACGTATGCTCCCGGCGCAATGGGATGCGGCAGGTGGACGTCGATTACCGTCTTATCGTCTTTATTGCCGTCGTCGGGCTGAATGTATTGCATCTGGGCGGTTACATCGCCTTGCCCTACGGCTTCAATCGCCTTTATGGTCTCCGACCCGTACTCCTTGTCGTCCCACTTGGTGTAAGCGGTGTCGCGGGTGCCTACGAGCTTGGCATCGCGTACGAAAGTCGAGTTCGGCTGAAACGCATTCTGATAAAGGTGAAAGGGAAAATGATCGAGTGGTTGGCCCGTGAGGTTGTGGTATGTGAGAACTTCGTTGGCATCCACAAGGTGCTTGATCGCGTCATAGTGCGCGTCAATTTCGTAATGAACGATACGCTGCGACATGGGCTTGTCGGAATTGATGGCCACCGTGGTATCGGGGATCGCCGTGGCGCCGGAATCATTGGCTACCGTCGCCTTTGCGGCGGCCTTCGCCTGAGCGGTGGACGGAGCCGACTGCGGCGCGGCCGCCCTTGCGGCGTGTTCCTTCACCATCAGCGAAATGGCGACTACCGAAACTGCAGGAAACAATAGAATCAGCGAACGAATCTTCATGAACGAACCTCAATTTTGCCGGCGAAGTGAATCATACGCCACGCAGTCGAATCCCACATCCCAGCCGGAGATACGCGCGAGTTCTCCTTATGGTTCCACAATGGTGTTTCGTGACCACTGTGCTCATTTTCTCACGTGCAGCAACAGGTCAATTCCAACCTTTGCCCGAATGCGCTGATAGACTACTCAGGCGTGCGCGCATTGAGAGAATCGCAACAGGGAAGTCAGCCTCCGATACTGCTGATGAACATCGGCCAGCTTCTCACGCTTCGGTCTTCTGCAGAAGCCCCGGGGCCGCGGCGTGGACCCGGCCTCAGAGAACTTGGGATCGTCAAAGATGCCGCTGTCCTTTGCCTTGCGGGCAAGATCGTCTCTGTCGGCACGACGAAAGAGGCACTGCGCGATCCATGGCTGCGGAAGAATCGAAAGCAGGTCCTAGAGGTCGACTGCGGCCGAACTGTGGTTATTCCCGGATTCGTCGATTCACACACCCATCCCGTTTTTATCAGTCCGCGGCTGGTGGATTTTGAGAAACGCATCGAGGGCGCGACTTATCAGGAGATTGCTGCGGCTGGGGGCGGAATTCAGTCGAGCCTGGAAGGGGTGCGCAGGGCAGGGAAGCAGCTTCTGGCGGCAAAAGTTCTGGCGGCACTGAACGATATGGCCGCACAGGGTACCACCACTGTGGAAGCGAAATCGGGCTACGGGCTGACGGTGGAGTCGGAAATCAAGTCTCTGGAGGCCATCCGTGAGGCCGGTATTCAATGGCCGGGCACGATCGTGGCGACTCTGCTGGGGGCGCACGTAGTGCCGAAAGAATTTGAAGGCCGCTCACCAAACTATGTGGAGGCCGTCTGTAAAGACATGATTCCCCGGGCGGCGAATCGTAAGCTGGCGCAATTCGTCGATGTTTTCTGCGACCAAGGGGCATTTACGGCGGCTGAAACGGAAACGATTTTTGCGGCCGCGGCCGAGCATGGGCTCGGAGTGCGGGCGCATCTGGGCCAGTTGTCGCATACGCCTTTGCGTCCCCTTATGCGCTTCAATCCGTCTTCCTTCGATCACATGGATCACATGAGTGAGGACGACATTGCAGAACTCGCCAGAGGTAGTACGGTCGCCACGCTGGTGCCGGGCGCGAACTTTTTTCTAGGGCTGAGGGAATATCCGAACGCCCGCAAGCTGATCGATGCCGGCGTTCCAGTGGCGCTGGCAACCGACTATAACCCAGGCACGTCGCCTACGGTAAGCATGCCGCTGGCCATGTCCCTGGCCTGTACCCACATGAAAATGTTGCCGTCCGAGGCTCTTGCCGCTGCCACCATTAACGGCGCATGGGCACTGCGATTGGCCAGCCGGAAGGGAACGATTGAACCCGGCAAAGATGCTGATCTGGCGATTTTTGCGGTCGAGGATTATCGGGAGATTCCTTACTGGTTCGGCGACAACCGCTGTGTCATGACCGTCGTCAACGGCTCGGTTTCTAGTTCCGAGTGAACTTTGTTGCCGGGCTTTGCGTATAGAGTGGAGACGATGTGAAGGGAATTTCCGCCGCCTGCCTGGCTGCCATTTTCTGGAGGCGGATCAGCGATAGTTTTTTAAGCCCGTTCGGTAAGGAACGAATTCAAGCAAACTCCATCGAGGGAATTTATGAAGCGAACTTTTGCGATATTTGCGGTTGTAGTGACGACAATTTCGCTCGCGGCGGCACAACGGCTGCCCGAGACTGCCAGGCCCGAGAATTACAAGCTCACGTTCACCCCTAACCTCGAGAAGGCGACGTTCGAGGGCGATGAAACGATTTCTATTCGCGTAATGAAGCCCACCTCGGAACTAACCCTGAATGCCGCCGACATAGATTTCCATGACGTTACCGTAACCAGCCGCGATGGTACCCAGACGGCGACCGTCACTCCCGACAAAGAGAAGGAAATGGTTGTGCTGGCGGTTGCAAAGCCGGTGCCCGCGGGCCCGGCTACTATACACATCACGTACTCCGGAACGCTGAATTCGGAAATGCGGGGTTTGTATATTGGCAAAGACGACAAGGGCCGCAAGTATGCCGCCTCGCAGTTCGAAGCCACCGATGCGCGCCGCGCCTTCCCTTCGTTTGATGAACCCGATTACAAGGCTACGTTCGACATCACTGCGGTAGCCGACAAGGGGCAGGTCGCAATCTCCAACCAGAAAGTCATTTCCGACACTCCGGGCCCGGGCGACAGGCACACCGTGCGCTTTGCCACGACCGCCAGAATGTCTTCTTATCTGGCGGCGCTGGTGATCGGGAATTTCGAATACATCGAGGGCCAGGCTGATGGTATTCCCATCCGGGTCTGGGGCACTCCCGGAAAGAAAGAGCTGGGCAAATTCGCTTTGGATACGGCCGAGCACGTGCTCAGCTATTACGACAAATATTTCAATGTGAAGTATCCCTACGGGAAGCTGGATCTGATTGGCCTCCCGGATTTTTCCGCCGGCGCGATGGAGAACACGGGCTGCATTACCTTCCGCGAGGTCCTGCTGCAGATCGATGAGAAGCAGGGTTCGGTGGGCCTGAAAAAGACCATCGCTTCGGTCATCGCGCATGAAATGGCTCACCAGTGGTTCGGCGATCTGGTCACCATGAAGTGGTGGGATGACATCTGGCTCAACGAAGGTTTCGCCACCTGGATGTCGAGCAAGCCTATTCAAGCGTGGAAGCCGGAGTGGAATTTCAATCTCGATGACGTCAGCAACACCGGCGGAACTCTGAATACAGATTCGCTGTCCAACACCCGTCCGATCCATCAGGCAGCCGAAACTCCGGCGCAGATTCAGGAACTGTTCGACGGCATCGCCTATGGCAAGGCGGCTGCAGTGTTGCGCATGCTGGAAGCTTACCTGGGCGAGCAGACTTTCCGGGCCGGCGTGAACGCATATATCAAAGATCATCAGTTCGCGAACGCAACTGCCGGCGATTTCTGGGATGCCCAGGCTAAGACGTCGAAAAAGCCGGTTGACCAGATCATGCCCACATTTGTGACGCAGGCCGGGGTCCCGATTGTGGATCTGAAGGCGCAATGCTCGGGCAACTCGACTACCGTGACGCTCGATCAACGCCGCTACTTCTACGATCGCGACAAATTCCAGGCGGCCAACGATCAGCTTTGGGATGTGCCGCTCTGCATGAAGTCCTCAAGCGGCGCGCAGAAATGCGAGTTGCTGACCCAGCGCCAGGCGACCGTTACCCTGCCGGGTTGCTCAACCTGGGTGCTGGCCAACGCGGGCGCGAGTGGCTATTACCGCGTGGGCTATGGGCAGGAGGCAGTGCGGGCCATGGCCGCCGATGCCGAGACCAAGCTCTCTCCTGCGGAACGGATTGTTTTGCAGGCTGACATTTGGGCTTCGGTACGCGTGGCGCGTGAACCCGTGGGCGACTATCTTGCCTTCGCTCAGGGGCTGGGAGCCGACCGCAATCGCGCCGTGATCGATGACATTCTGAACCGGTTCAACTATATCGCACAATATCTCGTGACCGATGGCGACCGCGACTCCTTTCAGGCGTGGGTGCGGCAGTACCTGACGCCGATTTTGAGCGTGGGCTGGGAACCCAAGCCCGGAGAGAGCGACGAGCAGAGAACCTTGCGGTCTCGCCTGTTCAACTCGCTGGGCTATGATGGAAGGGATCCCAAAGCACTGGCGGCAGCGCGAAAAATTGCGGACGAGGCCATCGAACACCCTGCCTCCGTGGACCGTGAACTGGCAGGCGGCGCCATGCCGCTGGCCGCGCTGAAAGGCGACGAAGAATTTTACGATCGCCTGATGAAAGCGGTGAAGAACGCCAAGTCTCCCGAAGAATATTACCTGTACTTTTTCGGCCTGGCGCAGTTTAGCGATCCTAAGCTGCTGCAGCGGACACTGGATTTCTCCATCTCCCCGGACGTTCGCTCGCAGGATGCTCTGCTGCTCTTGGGTTCTGTGATGGCGAATCCCGAAGGCGAAAAACTGGCCTGGGATTTTACTCTGGCCCATTGGGACACGGTGCAAAAGGCTGGAGGACCATTTGCCAGCGCCGCCGTAATTGGTGCAACCAGTTCGTTCTGTGACGCTCATATGCGCGATCAGGTTGTCGACTTCTATTCGGCGCACAAAATTGAGGCAGCAGAGCGGACCTACCGGCAGTCGATTGAGCGTATCAATAACTGCGTGGACCTCAAGTCACAGCAGGAGCCGCAACTGGCTTCGTGGCTGGGACAGCACGGCTCTTCGGCGGGTGGACAATAGCGAACGGCGTTCTTTTTCTGGGAGCGTGTGGGTGGGGGAGCTTTTTCTGATCCCCCACCTATTTTGTTTGATAGGGAACACGCGCAAGAACATCCGTTGAGCGAATCGGCGGGGCATTGCTATAATCAGACGTTCCGCAAGCGGCAGTAAGTCGAGTCATTCGGCTGGTCTTCCCCGTCCCAATCGGCGTGAAGTGACGCTCGTCGAGTCGCCGGCTGCGGAGTTGTCTAAATGTGGCCAGGTAGCTCAGGTGGTAGAGCGCAGCCCTGAAAAGGCTGGCGTCGGCGGTTCAACTCCGTCCCTGGCCACCACATTTTCAATCACTTAGAAACCTCGCTGCTGGTCACTTGGTCACACTCGGTCACAATTCACCGGTCACAATTGTTCACAATTCAATTCACTAACCGGCTGAATCGATCCACGGCACGCTGTTGGCTTTCGGGCACGAACTGCTGGTAGATATCCAACGTGGTGCTCGAAGGTGAGTGCCGCATTTGTGCCTGTGCTTTCTTTACGTCGGCGCCGGCCATCTTCAGCCAGGTCGCATGAGATGTTCGCAGGCTTCTCCAATTCACCCCGGGCAACTCCATCGACCGAGCTGCGGCTTGATGAACCGAACGAGTATGTGGTTGTCGCGAAGCGGACCGCCGGATCGGACTCCCCGGAAAACTAAGTCATCCGGACCGTCGGACTTCACGACTTTGTACTTGCGAATTGCATTGCCGGCCCTAACCTCGACAGTCAGTCCCTTCAGCCCATGGATACGGTCAATGACGCACTTCACGGCGGGCCGCAAAATTCGGGTCTCGCAGAGGTGGCGAGGCCTGGGGCACCCGGCACAGTTGGACCATGGTTGTTCCTATATTTCTTCTGGGTTGCGGAGCGTTGCCTTTGGTTTCGGGTTCACTTTCTGGCAACTTGGGGGTGCCTACCCCTACCCCCCTTTTGCAAATACCATGGAATCAGTAACATAGCGGAATTTTCTTTGTAAATACCAGTTTCTAAGGTAGTTACGTCCTTAGAGCTTTGAAATCAGTGGCTTGCCGGGCCCCGGATTTGGGTTTGGATGCTTATGTCGATAAACCCCTGCTCCGATCCCTGCCCGATTGTGGAATGAGGGTGGGGCTGAGCGCAAGTGCAACCGTCACATTGGGGATGTGGAAAAGTTTGTCCGATTCGTAGGCGGGTATTCGGTGAGCCAGTCCCTCGGAGTAAGAGTGTATGCGGGGGAGGGTTAGAGCAATCGCTTGCCATGGATGACTGCGGCTATGGTCACCTGCTTACTCCCAAACCTTGTAGATAATAAGGTGACTATAGGCAATCAACTCACGGGTGTTTTCGTCGTCGAATTCCGGCACCTTGCGGCCGGAGCTGGGGAAGCGCGCCAGGGTTCTGGTCGACTTCACAATCGTCCTGACGACGGCCTTTGCATAGGTCTTCGAATCCATGGCGATATTAGCGGCGATCGCTTCGACATCGGCGAGAGCCCGTGGCGACCAGATTACTCGGTAAGCCACTGGCTCAGCCGCTTCTCTACGTCGTCTTGCGAAAGCGTTCCTTGCTGCTTGGCGTCTTCGAGGCCGTGACGTACTTTGTCGAGGACGTAGAGGTGGTACTGAATGTCCTCAAGCGAGCAGTTTTCGGGGAGCTTGTGCAGGAGGGATTCGACTTGTTGTTTGGCGGTGGACATTACGAAGTCAGGATAGCATGGTGGCCCGCAAAATTCAGTCTGGGGATGTCGGAACAATCGATGCTCGGATCAGGTATGGCGCGGAGGCGCTTGAGGTCGGTTGCGCATTAGGTCCGCTGCTTCGAATTGATTCGCTTAATTTTGGCGTTCAGAGCGGTTCGCCCCCAGCGGCTAAAGCCGCCTTTCTTCTCGGCCTTAATCGGCACGAGTGAACTCGTGCCCTTCCCGATCTTCTTATCCCGATGCTCTGGGGATTCGATTGGCGCTTGGATTCCGCCCACCCGGAAAAGCGTCGGCTAGCCTCGCGAGCCGAACATCGTGGATATGTACGAAATGTACATGCGACATACGCTAATTCGGGCTCACACAATCCCTAACTCCTTGGCTAACGCTTTCCACTTGCCATCCACCAGCGCTTTCGTCTTCGCATCCATCACAATTTCGTCGGGCCAGGGGCGGGTGAAGCCTTCTGTGGGCCATTTGCGGGTGGCGTCTATGCCCATCTTGGAGCCGTAGTTGGCGAGGCGGGAGGCGTGGTCTAGCGAATCTACTGGGCCTAGCGTGAACTGGATGTCGCGTTCGGGGTCGATGTGGTTCAGGACTTTCAGGGTTACGTCGGCCAAATCCTGCACGTCTACATCTTCGTCGACGACGATGATGACCTTCGTGAACATGGCCTGGCCCAGCGACCAGATGGCGTTCATTACTTTGCGGGCCTGGCCGGGATAGGACTTGCGGATGGAGACGATCATCAGGTTGTGGAAGACGCCTTCGATGGGGAGATTGACGTCCACCAATTCAGGAATGGTGAGCTTCATCAGGGGGAGAAAAATGCGCTCGACGGCTTTGCCCATGTAGGCGTCCTCCATGGGGGGCTTGCCGACGATGGTGGTGGCGTAGATGGGATCTTTGCGGTGGGTGATGCAGGTGACGTGAAAGACGGGGTAGAGATCTTCGAGGGAGTAGAAGCCGGTATGGTCGCCGAAGGGGCCTTCGGGGCGGAGTTCGTCGAGATTGACGTAGCCTTCGAGCACGATTTCGCTGGTGGCGGGGACTTCGAGGTCGACGGTTTCGCACTTGACCAGTTCGACCGGAGCGGCGCGGAGGAAGCCGGCGATCAGGTATTCTTCTACGTCCGGCGGGGCCGGGACGATGGCGGAGAAGGTTACGGCGGGGTCGGTTCCGATGGCGACGGCGACCTCGAGCTTGCCGGCGGGATTATCTGAGAGGACCTGGCCGCCGGAGGTGCGGGCCATCAGGTCTACGGCTTTCCGGGAGTGGGCGCTCGCTTCGCTCGCTTGCACGGGCGAGGCGCCCGTGGCCACATGGTCCGTGGCTACATGGCCTTTACCGCTGCTTCCAGCTTTTCTCAGGGCCTGGCGGTAGTGTTCGGCGGCTATCTTCTGCCGCTGCCAATGAGCGCCGGTGGTGCGGGCATCGAAGACCTGCAGGCGATACATCCCCAGGTTGCGTTTGCCGGTGTTGGGGTCGCGCGTGGTAACGCAGGGGAGGGTGATAAAGCGTCCCGCGTCTTGCGGCCAGCATTGCAGGATGGGAAAGTCGAGCAGGGAGAAGTTGTCGCGCTTAATGACTTCTTTGCAGGGGCCGGTGGGAGCTGTCCTGGGGAAGAATTTGCCTGCTTCGGTGAGCAGGGGAAGCATTTTCAGTTTCTCGAGGAAGCCCTGGGGCGATTTGACGTCCATGAACATGCGGATGCGCGCGGCGAATTCGTCGAAAGAGTTGACGCCGAGAGCGAGCTTCATGCGCGCGTCCGAGCCGAACTGGTTGATCAGGAGCTGGGAGCCGGGGTGTCCTTTGATGTTTTGGAAGAGGAGGGCGGGGCCGCCGGGGGCGGTTCGAGAGTGGGCGCTTGCTTCGCTCGCTTGCACGGACGAGGCGTTCGCGGCTACATGAGCCGTGCCCTTGCTTACTCGGTCGGTGATTTCGGCGATTTCCAGAATCGGATCAACTTCGGTTTGAATGCGGCGGAGTTCGCCGGCGCGGTCGAGGGCGGCGATCCACTGGCGGAGGTCGTCAAAGGGCAAAGAGGGTCTCCTGAGAACGAATGATTATAAACAGTTCTCAGATTGGGAGGCGGATTTGAATGGCCTTAGCCGGAGCATGGTGCTATTGAGGCTGGGCGTCGAGAACGCCCTGGGCGAGGGCTGGTATCGCGACTAATAGTGACTTATAGTTTGGCGCGGAGCACGCTGATCACGTCGTCGGATGTGATGACGCCGACGAGGGTGTTGTGCTGGTCGATCACCGGGAGGGTGACGAGATTGTATTTATCGAACAGGGTGGCGACGTCATTGTCGCTGGCTTCCTTCTGAGTTGAGATGAGCGGCTCCTGGGTGAGCGAAAGCAAGGGCGACGTAGGCGGAGAAAGAACGAGCTTGACCAAGGGGACGGCGCCCACCAGAGTGCCGTGAGAGTCTACGAGGTAGATGGTATTGATGGATTCGATGCCGCCCTCGAATTCGCGCATGACGCCGATGGCATTTTCCACCGTGGCTGTCACCGGGAGGGCGAGGAACTCGGTGGTCATGCGGCCGGCGGCTGTTTCTTCGCGGTGCTCGAGCAGTTCGACGACTTCCTGGCTGGCCTTGGGCTCCATCTCGACCAGAATCTGCTCGGTGCGATCCTGGGAGAGATCGGCAAGCAAGTCGGCAGCGGCGTCGGGGGCCATTTCTTCGACGATTTCGGCGGCGCGCCCGGAATCGAGCGACTCGACGATGGATTTCTGAACTCTGGGATCGACTTCTTCCAGGGTTTCGGCGGCAACTCCTTCGTCGAGGGTTTGGAAGACGGCTTCGCGCTCGGCGGGCGCCAGTTCTTCGACGATGTCGGCGATATCGGCGGGATGGAGCTTGGCCAGGCCCTCGTGAGAGATTTTGAGTTTGACGCGGCGGGCGGGATCGGTTTCGATCAGGTCAACAAAGCTCCACGGAATGGTGCGGGGCGGAATCCTGGCGAGCAGGACATGGAGGGCGGCGCGGGGAGCCACGCCGCGCAGAAGGCGGCGAATGGCGCCGCGCGCGCCGATATCGACGGAAGAGACGCGGAGCACGGCGCGGCGCCGTCCGGCCTCGATGGTGGAGTCGAGTTGCAGATCGACATCATTGACGCGGACGACTTTGCGGCCGTGAACGTCGATAACCTGCTGATCGAGAAGATCGCGCTCCAGAAGAAACAAGCCTTCGGCTCCATTGGCGGCGGGCCAGTCGGACGGGCTGGTGGAGGCGTGAATGCCGGCATTGATAGACGAAACCGAAGAGAAGGGAAGTACGCGATTGCCGGATTTTGTTTTGACGATGAACGAAGCAATGCGGTTGCGGTCTTCCTGGGGCGCGAGCGTGACCTCGCGCACGCGCCCGATCGCCGCGCCCGACGGCTCATAGACCGTGGCGCCAAGAAGCTCGGAAAGGGGCAGCGTTTCCATCCGAGCTAGAGAATAGCGGAGTTTTGTGGGCGGGCGAAAGAAATTTGTGAGTGAGGCAAAATATTTTCAGAGAGGGTCAGCTCAGATCGTGGGTTCCGCAGGAATGATGGCGGCGCTGACCCATCGCATTGGGCCCAAGCAGATCATGAAGAATGTGGCGTCACGGAAGAAACTGGGCGCGAAGAAAATAGATGGGCTAATGGGTATGCAAGAGCTTGCATCTTGACGCCGCCGGGAACGGCGTACACAATGTTTGCCTATTCTCGCGCACCTGGCCGCCTCCTCCTACCTGTTACTGCCGGGGAACAGTGAGAACTAAGTTCAAGGAGGCTTCACTATGGCGCCGTCTTGCAAGAAATCCCAGGCCGTTCCACTCAGTCCAACTGCGGAAAAGAAGCTTTTTGCTTACAGCGCTCTCGCCAGCGCAACTGGTGTAGGGGTATTGGCGCTGGTTCAACCATCTGAAGCTGAGATCGTCTACACGCCGGCGCACCAGAAGCTGACCGGCAGCGCGAGCTTTCAGCTCGATCTGAATGGCGACGGCATCACCGACTTCACGTTTTTTGCCAACACCGACCGGCCGGGGGTGAAAACTTTTTCTACGCGCACTTCGGTCGCCATGTCAGTTTATGGCGCAGTGAATACGAATCAGGCGTGGGTGAATGCACGTAATTCAGTATCGGCCCTGTCGGCGGGAGTTAGCGTCGGACCCAACGGCAAGTTCGGTAGCGGGCGCTTTATGGGGGGTGTTAGCGCCCGCGAGAATGGTCCAGGGAACTACTTTGGTCCCTGGGCCCCGGAGGGAGGACAGGTCAAGAACCACTATGTTGGCCTGAAGTTTGTGATCGATGGCGAGGTCCACTTCGGGTGGGCACGCTTCAACGTGCAGATGCGCAAGCTCCGGCGTGGCGGAGTCACTGCGTTGATGACGGGTTACGCCTACGAAACCGAAGCCAATACACCGATCATCACAGGGAAGACTTCCGGAACGAATGCCGCGATGAAGGAACGAGGGACGCTGGGGCAGTTGGCGGTGGGAGCAACGGCTCTGGTGGCATGGAGGAGGGAAGCGGAGGCAGGGGTTCAGGAGCGCCCAAGGCTATTGAGTTGAAACAGCGGCGCTGCTAAGGAGGCGGGATTCGGGACGTTTTGAGGTTTGTAGAACCGGAAGCGTGGCGCTTACGGTGGTCCCCGTAGTGCCGGAGCGAATTTCGAGGCGGCCTCCCAATTCGCGTACCCGCTCGCGCATGCCGGCGATTCCAACGCCTTCGTTTCCTTCCGGCGTGCTGCCGCGGCGCAGCCGTTCCGGTGGAATTCCAGTCCCGTTGTCGCACACTTCCAGCGACAGAAGGTTGCCTTCCAATTTGAGAGTCACGCGGGCGCTGGCGGCCCCGGAGTGGCGATGAACGTTGGTCAGGCTTTCCTGCAGGAGGCGGAAAAGCACAAGCTCGCAAGCTCTGGGCTGGCGTTCTACGGTGTCCGGAATATCGCATGTCACGGAGATACCACTGCGGCGTGCGAAGCCCTCGACGAACCATCGCGCAGCGGACGCAATGCCGGCTTCATCGAGAAGCGGCGGATGGAGCAGATAGGATGCGGTACGAATTTCCTGCAGGGCCTCGTCGACGAGGCCATTCAATTCGCCAAGGCGTTGCGGAAGATCGGAGTTGGCGTTGCCAGAGAACATGAGCGAGGCCATGGTCATCTTCACGGCGGCGAGGGTCTGGCCAGCGCTGTCGTGGAGTTCGCGCGCAATGCGGCGCCGCTCTTCATCCTGCGTGGTCATCAGGCGAACGGAAAGGTGGCGGAGCCGTTCTTCAGCCTGCTCGCGCACGGCCACTTCGGATTCCAGCCGGGATAGAGTCTGGGAAAGAGCCGCAGTGCGTTCCTCGACGCGCTGCTCCAATTCGTCATGGGCTTCTCGCAGTGCCTGCTCGGCTCGATAGCGCTCGGCCGCTTCGCTGGTCAGGGCCTGGATGGTACCGTCGAGCTTCATTTGTTTTTTCCGGTTGGCGACGCCGAGCGCGGCGAGCACGGCGCAGACGAGAAAAAATCCGATAATGGCGTGAATCTCTGCCGGGCGGCGGACCATCGAGAGCGAGTGGCGCGGGTCAACGAACCAATAGTAGATCCCCAGAAAACCGACGATCGTGGTCAAGAGGGCGGGACCGAGCCCGCAGACAAGGGCGCACCAGGCCACAGCCATATACACGGTGGTGTAGAAAGCGACGTGGCCGAGAAGGGGATCAAGCAGTCCCCGAAGCAACACGGCCAGGATCGCGGCGGCGAGCGCGATGCTGAAGCGCTCGAGCACCCCGTGTTGCGGCAAAGGGGAAAGGATTGCCAATCCGCGGTTGGGTGGTCGGCTCGTCATTCGGCGAAAACTGATAGTTGGTTGAAAGCTGCTACGTTCGTCGAACCGATGGAACTTAGCGCTGCAAAAGCGACCAGCGCATCCTGAGTTTGGAGCGATTTCACACCTTACCTTGAATGATGCGGCCACTCGGTATGGGGTTGCAAAAAGTATCGTGCTGCGATACTGTAGGCGAGCGGGACAGGTCCGGCGAGAACCGACAGCCGGGGGCGGCTGTCCCCACATGAGCATCGGACAACGTCTTTTTAGCTTCTTCTTAAATTAATGTATGGTTCGTTCGCTCTTGCGCACCGGCGGAGCGCTGGCGGATCCTTCGAACTTAGGATCGCCGAGTTTCGTGATCCACAGGCCGGAGTGGATATCGTTGAAATAGATCAGGCTGTTGAGCAGTGGGCTGTCGCAGGGAAGGGAGCAGGGTTGTCCTCCCCAGGTGAAGGGTAAATTCGGGCGGAAGCCCTTGCTGTCGCCGGTCCAGAAGCGGGCAATTTCGCGGCCCTGGCGGTAGAGATCGCCGCGCAATTCGCCGGAGATGTCGAGCACACGAGCGCCGCCGCTGTAATATCCCTCAAAGAGCATGTCGTTAGCGGCCCAGAAATTGTGCGAGCCCGCCTCCGGCACTTCATACTGGGCAACTTCGCGGGGGTGCTTGACGTCGGAAACATCCATGACGTGGCAGATGGCGCGTACGGGGATGCGGTCGCGGTCATCAATGTCGAAAATGGCAGGGAACACTTCGTCGCCCACGAAAAGATAGTTCTTGTAGCGGAAGACGCTGTGACTGCCGGCCAGCCAGCCGTCACCATAAAGCTCGTAGTGGTTGAAGCGGTATTGGGTGACGAGCTTGGGATTTTCCGGAGTGCCTCCGGCCATTCCATTGCCGACATCGAGGATGATTAATCCATCGCGCCAGTAAGCGAGATAGGCGAGGCCGTCTTTCACCTGCAGATCGTGCAGATATCGCCCGCTCATGAACGATCCATCCTTGGTATTGATGCTGGTGACGGTTGGATTCTGCGCCTCCCACCGCGCGACTTCTTTGGGATGCTTGGCATCCTGAAAATCGATTATTCGCAAAGAGCCCGTCGCATCGTCGGTGAGATAGACGTAATGGCCGTCAATGTAGGCGCTGTGTACGCCGCCGGTGACGGTCGCGGTGTATTCGGAAAGAACTTTCAAGTGGGCGGGGTCGGAAGTGTCGAGGAATACGATGCCGTTCTTGCGGTTGGAAGCGCCTTCGCGGGTGAACACTCCGATGTGTTCGTCGGGCGTAGTGCTGATGTCGTTGATGATGCGAGCGTCAACCTTGAGCGTGTCGAGCAGTTTGGGACTGGCGGGATCGGCGATATCGTAGACAAAAACTTTGTCCGCGATGGTCGAAAGATAGGCGTGGTGGCCGATTATCCATTCTTCCGACATCTGCAGGTCGGGCATGGGGACGTGGGAAACGACTTCAACGTCGCGCTCGACGTTGCGCGGGCGGACCACGACCGACGCCACGGCGCTGTGCTGACCGCTGCTGGCCATAACCACATAGGTTCCGGCCCTCTCGGCGACAAAAGCGCCATCGGGGTAAACAGCGGCGCCGTTGCCGCTGCCGCTTAAAGACCAGCGAACCGGCGGATCCTTGACGTTGGATCCGCCGCCCTCGAGAGCGCTGGCGCTGAAGTGGACCACGTCGCCGGTGCGGGCTTCTGCGGAAGCCGGCTTGACGGTCAGCTTGCGGACTGAATCGCGCACGACCTGAAGCGTGACCGTGCCGCTCACTGCTTCCGCTGTGGCTTTGATGGTGACGGCGCCGGGCGCGAGTCCGGTGACCAGGCCGGCGGCGTCGACGGTGGCGACGGAGGGTTTTCCGGAGGTCCACGCGATGACCGCATTGCTGCGAGGATCGCCATTGGAGACGCGGGCGATGGCCGAAAGCTTTTCCGCGCTGCCGGCGACGATGGGATAGGCGGGAGGCTCGATGGTGAGGGTCGCGATTTTCGGGCTCCCCACGTTGACCGTGGCGTAACCGGTTTTGCCTGCGATCACGGCGCCTACGGTGACTATACCGGGGGCATGGAATGTAACCTCGCCGGACTGATCCGCGCCGGCCAGGTCGAAGGGAGCGGCGAACCAGACGGATGGCTTTTCATCGATGGGGTTGCCGGAAGCGTCTTTGGCAGAGGCGGAGAACTTGATCTTCTCTCCCACGTGAGCATCGATGGTACCGGGAGTGATTTCCACGCTGGCGGGAGCGACCGAAGTGCTGGGAGGCTCCTGCTTGGCGGCGTCCTGAGGCATGTCCGGCTTGGTGGGCGCGGGTTCCGCTTTGGCGGGGGCGTCTTGCCTGGGGGCGGCGGCGTCCTGGGAGCGGGCGGGGTGGGCTGCAAGCAACATGATTACTAACAGGACGACGGGGGTCGATATTTTTTGAGTGAACATTGTTGAGCCTCGGCGGCTGGAAGCCGCGTTAATTTTTCGCTGCTGTTGGCAAAGAGTGGAAGAGGTTGCAAAAAAAATTGTGCGCAGCCGTCAAAGACGACCACAGCGGCTAAAGCGGGCGGTGACTCTAATCGCTTTGCCTGGCGCTGAAAGCGCCGCCCTGTCACGTCCTCCACAGATTCGTCGTTATTCCGCAGTCTCCGGAACTCGTGCCCTTCCCGGTCTGGCCACGTCCATTTCATGGTTACTTGCTCGCTTCCATTTTCCAGAAATCAATGCCTGCCGCCTGGGGCGGGACATCTACCGTGGCAACTGTTTTCAAGGTGCCCAGATCAATCACTTCGACCGTGCCGGGTTCGGAGCCAACGCCTTCGACCGAAATAAAAGCGTAACGGTCGTCGGGCGAGACTACCGCCCCGTGCACAACCTTGCGCTGAGTCGGGATTCTGGCCAGTTCGTGGCCGGTGACCGGATCGAAGACCGACACCGACTGTCCGCGTTTATTGGTGGCGATCAGGCGTCCGTCGCGGGTCATCGCCAGGTTGTAGACGCCGGTTCCGGCGGGAAATCGGCGGGCCAGGGTCCAGGTGTCTGTCTTGATGGCGGCGATGTCGTTCGATTGATTGCAGGCTACGTAGATGATGGATCCGTCGTTTGACGGCTGGGCCCACGTGGGCGTGCAGGCAGGTTTGTGCTCCGTCATTTTGTGATCTGCCATGCTGTGATCAGTCGTAGCGTGATCGGTTGAGGGCTGGGCGAATGGAGCGCCGGTCATGCCCATCTCCTTGCCCGGGGCCAGCATGAAATAACGGTCCACGGCAAACTTTCTGGTATCGATCTCGACCAGCATGTCGTCCATCATGCAGGCCGAGTAATGTTTGGTCCCGGCGTGGTTCAGGCGCGAGCCGTGGGGCATGGTACAGGTGGGAATGCGTTTGACCTCGATCATCTGGTCGGTGGCGACCACGGAGATGGACGAAGGGACCATGTCGCCGTGGAAATTGGCGTTGGCCACGTAGATGAAGTTGCCGTCGGGCGTGATGTCGGTGGTCGCGGGGAACAGGCCGAGGCTGGTGTACTTGATAACCTCGTTGGTGCCGGCGCGATATTTCCAGACTGAGCCCTCGGGGCGGCCATGACCTTCGGAAACGTAGAAGAATTGTTTGTCGGGAGAAACTGCGATGCCGTGAGGGCCGTTGACATCCATGGGCATGAGGCCGGTGCGGACCTGACTCTCGATGTGTGCGCCGCCGGGGCCAAAGCGAATGAGCACGATCTTGTCGGCGGCTTCGCAGACTACGTAGATGAGGTAGTCCTGCGTAGGGGGGTGTGGGGCGGGCTGAAGAGAGGTTTGCGCAGCGGCGAGCAAGCTGAACGCAAGGAGAAGACATGGCGCGAACCAACACTGGTCACGATAAGAGAGGGATGGGCCGGTCGTCATTCGTGTGCGCCGGGATCTCTTTATTGAATGCGCGATGGGGAGTGGATTCAAGGGCCGGAGAAGTATACCAAAATGGGGGAAGGGTGACAGTGGAGAGGGGTGGGGTGTGCTCGCGCGCGGGCTTCGGGTGGGGTGGTGCCTCGCTTTGCTCGGTGGACGGGTGCGTCGCTTTGTTCGGTGGACAGGTACCTCGCTTCGTTCGGTGGAGAGCCGAGGCGGCTGTCCCTACATGAGGGAACCGTATAATACTGCCGTTATGCTGGAGAGCCATGACGTCGGGCGATGACATTCTGACTTTGGCGCCGCCGAAGGCGGATGCGCGGCTGGGGTATGGCAGCGATGCGAACCAGTTCGTGGAATTGCGGTTTCCGAAGGGGAAGGGGCCACATCCGCTGGCGATCAACATTCATGGCGGGTTCTGGCGGGCGAAATACGATCTGGGACATGCGGGGCATTTGTGCGCAGCGCTGACGGCTCGCGGAATTGCGACTGCCAACGTCGAATACCGGCGCGTGGGCAACGCCGGCGGAGGATGGCCGGGAACATTTGCCGATGTGCGGGCGGCCTATCAGTTTCTGCTGCAGAACGCGCGCGCACATGCATTGGATACCCAGAGGGTGATGGTGATGGGACACTCGGCGGGCGGCCAGCTTGCCCTGTGCCTGGCGGCGCATGAGGCAGGCATTAAGGCGGCGATCTCATTGGCGGGAGTGGTCGATTTGCAGCGGGCTTACGAATTGCACTTAAGTAACGATGCGGTGGTGGAGTTTCTTGGGGGGACGCCGGCAGAAGTTGCGGACCACTACAGGGAAGCGGATCCGATGAAGCTGGCGATTGCGGCGCGCCAATGGGCGCTGCATGGCTCGCAGGACGATGTGGTGCCTCCGGCATTCAGCCGAGATTACGTGACCGCAAAACAAAAACGAAAAGAAGATGCGCGGCTGGTGGAGATTGTGGGCGCGGGGCACTTCGAGCTGATCGATCCGCGATCGGCGGCGTGGAAGGATGTGGAGAGGGTTGTGGTGGACGCGGGGGGAAGAGCAGTACCGAGTACCTAGTACCCAGTGCCGAGTAGCTAGTACCCAGTAAGAACAAAACCAAGAACCGCGCAGGCTGCGCCACTAAAGGAGATTTCCCACCGCACCCGCCACCGCGCCCTTGCGGGGTTGCCGTTACCAGGTACCAGGTACTCGGTAGTAGTTACCGGGTACTCGCAGTTCGCTTCCTGATGGCCTGCTCGGTTTCCGCTGCTTGTTGCCGCACGTCGTTAGAAATATCCGGAAGATCGCGTTCGTAGGGACGGATGGAGGCGAGGTCATCTGGCTGTCCGATCAGATAAAGAGCGCGCAGGGCTTCCCAGACTTGCTCGTTGGCGGGATCGATCACCGCGATTTGCGCTCCTGCGGTGAGATTTGCGCCGGTGCCGACGACCGAACGAATGCGGCCGGGGATGGGCGAGCGGGCTTCGTCGATTTGCCCGTGGCCGTTATCCAGCTTGGCGATCAATCCGCCCTGATGAATTGCCGTGCCTTGGCGGTCTGCGTCAACAATGCGGCCGGATTCCACCGCGGTGATTTGGGCGGGCTGCAGCAACGCAAGAATCTGCGGACGGCCGGTGGCGTCGCCGAAGCGGACGAGCGACAGCGCCGCATTGCCGCGGACCATGGGCGAAGAATCGTCCAGCATTTTCAGCAATGCCGCGTGAAAGCCTGCGCCCGCGGGGTCCTGCCCCATCACCCAGGCGTCGGTATTGCGGACTTCCTCCACGGGATCGGAGGCGAGGCGCACCAGGTCGGGATACCACTGTTGGGCGCTCGACTCGTGATGGGTGATGCGCTCGCCGACCTGCACCAGGGCCTGCTGAATGTGGCGCGGCTTTTTGGTGTCGTGCAGGTACGCGGTTAACTGCTGGTCAGAGAGTTTGCGGCCGAACCAGGTATTCCACCAGAACAGAAAGGGCATCAGGCAGATGAGCCAGGCGGTGAGGAAGAAGAGAAGTTTTTGCGTGCGCGACATGCCGGGCTTGGGCCGCGGTTCTAAGACGGCGCAACCTTGAGGATCGGTCAGAGTGGCGGGAGTTGGGTGAGCAGTCATCAAAGCATTTCACCACAGAATCACAGAGAAAATCCAAAGCTGGCAATTAGTCAACCACATCGGCGTCCAGAACGCGCTCCTGCTCCAGGTAGTGCGACACGGCGTATTGCGCCAGGAGCGGCGTCTGCACCCGGATTTCGGCGCCGATCCAGGCGCCTTTGGGGTAGGGAGCCATAGCGGTCCGCCTCGCTTCGCTTGGCGGGACAGCCGAGGCGGCTGTCCCTACGCGGTTCGGGGTGAGGCCGCCGCCCCCGAATTGGGGGCCAAAGTTGGCGCTCTGGATTTGATCGAACTGCTTGATCTCGCGCCAGGCCTCGTCGCCGACGGTTCCGGCAACATCAATTTTTAATCGCACGATCGACATAGGAGAAAAACCAATTCACCACAGAATCACAGAGGACACAGAGAAAATCTTAATTGTTTTCTTTCTTTGCTTTCTTCCTTTTTGCCTTTCTCTGTGACGCTGTGTCTCTGTGGTGAAATATTAGCTTTGCTTGTGGCGAAAACCTAGCTGTGCGGGAACCACTGGTACAGCATGAAATACACGATCACGCCCGTCACGCTTACGTACATCCACAGGGGGTAAGTCCAGCGGGCGATGGCGCGATGACGATCATACTTGCCGCGCAGCCCCCGGCTCAGCGTGATGATCACCATGGGGACGATCACGATGGCTAACGTTACATGGGGGATAAGAACGATCAGATAAATGACGTGCCAAAAATGGTCGCCCAGAAAACGAATGTCGCCAACGTGATAATGAAAATATAAATAGCAGGCCAGAAAAAGCGCAGAGGAAACGACGGCCGCGATCATGCAGGCGCGGTGAGCCGCGATGCGGCCACGGGCAATCATGTATCGTCCGACCACCAGGAGCACGGCGCTGGCTCCGTTCAGGCCTGCGATCAGAGCGGGGAAGTAGGCGTATTGTTCAGCGATCATAATTTCGGCGATCAAGCTTGGCGATCAAGTTTGGCGATCAGGCGGCGGGCCTGGTAGAGCGGCGGCTGGCCATCAGAAATGCGAGTCCAAACATTACCAGAGAAAATAGCAGCAGTGTAGCCATCGACGATGTCAGAGGGAACGGCGTCTCCATTCCCGGATACAACAGGGCGCGCAGCGCCTCGACTCCGTAAGTGAGCGGGTTCATATACATCACGACGCGAATCCAGCCGGAGGCGCGGGCGATGGGAAACATTGCGCCCGACAGAAGCCACAGCGGGATCAGAAACAGATTGATGATGCCATGAAAGGCCTGGGTCGAGTCCATGGGCCAGGCGATGGCAAAGCCCAGCGCGGTCAGCGCAAACGAGACCAGAAAGACGACCACTGCGACCAGCAAAACCTGCGACAGGTTGAGATGTATCCCCGCGAAGGGAGCGAAGATCAGGAAGATCATCCCCTGAATCGCCGAGAGCGTTGTGCCGCCGAGAACCTTGCCCAGCACAATCGCCGAGCGCGGCACCGGCGCCACCATCACAGAGAGCAGGAAACCTTCTTTGCGGTCTTCGATCAGCGACATCATGGCGAAGATCGAGGTGAACAGAACGATCATGATGAGCGCGCCGGGATAGAAATAATCCAGGTAGTTCTGTTGTCCCTGGCCCGCGCCGGAGCGAAACGATGTGCCGAATCCCGAGCCGATCACCACCCAGAACAGCAATGGCGACGCCAGCACCCCGACCACCCGCGATTTCTGGCGATAGAAGCGGACGATCTCGCGCCACCACAGTGTAAAAGCGGGCAGCAACACGCCTGCGGAGGGCTGAGCGCCCGCCTTTGTCAACGCGACAGTTTGAGTGGCCACATCAGCTCGCTTTGGCCGCTGGAGGCTTGGCCGCCGGGGCAGCAGCTTTTTTCCTGATCATTCCCGAGTCGCGCATCTCCCAGTAGGCGTTCAACATGAAAACGCCCGAGAGCGTGAGCAGGATCAGGGTCATGAACAGGCCATCGACGGTGGTGATCATTCCATTCATCAGCGTCCATGCGATGCCGAGCAGAGGAAGAATGCCCAGAACAAGTGAGACAACAAGCATCATAGAAAGCACATTACCTCCCGTTGTGATGTTTTTTGTTGGATGGCTCCCCAGCGTTGATATTGCCATCGTCGATATTGCCTTCGGGGTTGCCATCACTCCAAAACTTGTGTCCGGTGTGGCGAATGAAAACATCTTCCAGCGCGGGCTGGCTCACCGAAAGCGCTACGATCTCTCCGGGAAAGGCTTCGACGACCTCGGTGACAAAGCGGTGCGCGTTTTCGCGTTCCATGCGCACCTGATTCTCGAAAACCGTGGTGTCCACGTGAAAACGCGCGCGGATGCGTTCGGCGAGAACGGAGGCGTCGTGGGCGGCATCGAGGACAATGACATCGCCGCCGATTTCGCTCTTGAGCTCGGCCGGCGTGCCCAGCGCGACCAGGTCGCCTTCGTTCATGATGGCGAGCCGGTCGCAACGTTCGGCCTCCTCCATCAAATGGGTGGTGACGAGGATGGACACGTGCTCTTCATCGCGCAGCATCTGCAGATACTGCCACAAGTCGCGGCGAGCGCCGGGATCGAGGCCGGTAGTGGGTTCGTCGAGCAACAGAACTCCGGGGTGATGCAGTAATCCCTTGGCCAGCTCGATGCGACGCTGCATGCCGCCGGAAAAGGTTTCGACCAGATCATTGGCGCGATCGGCGAGACCGACCCGCGTGAGAATTTCGTCGATCCGATTCTTCAGCGCGGAACCACGCAGGCCATACAGATGCCCTTGATGCCAGAGATTCTCGCGGGCGGTCAGCTTCAAGTCAATGCTTTGCGCCTGAAAGACCACGCCGATCTGGCGGCGGAGGCGCGCCGGATCTTCGACCGCGTCGCAACCTAGAATGACGGCACGGCCCCCGGTTGGGACCATCAACGTGGAAAGAATGCGGAAAAGCGTGGTCTTGCCGCTGCCGTTCGGACCGAGCAGGCCGAATAATTCGGCAGGGCGCACATCGAAGGAAACGCCGTTCAGGGCGGTTCGGCTGTCATAGCGATGCACCAAGTTTTCTACCAGAATAACTGGCGTCACAGAAGCGTGGGCTTCTTCCGGCGCGATACTGGCGATGGCGGACACTTTCGAGACCAAGGGAATTCCTGAATGATTCAATACCAGTTTACGGCATGGCGAAGGTTAACGGGGCGCTCAAGCGGCGGAGGCATCACCCTGGGCATGCGGGATGCGCTCTGCTAACGCCACCGGAACATGCCGCCATATCTGAATCGTCAGAACCACGGTGGTTGCGAGCAGCAGCGCTCCCACGGCGACGTGCGCTACCGTCGCTGCCACCATGGGCAATTCCGGCTGCGCTGCGCCCCTGCCCCAGGCCACGCGAGTGAGGAACGCGGTGAATCCCAGGCATAACTGGGTGATGAGAAGCGACAGCATGACGATCGCCGGGCGCCGGACGGCCTCGATATGCGAGTACGCGGAGAGGGCGCGCACGGCGGTCCAGGCCAGCACGAACGACACAATCACCGCATTCACTACGTGCGGCCACCAACTCATGCCGTGATGGCGGAACATGCCGCCGAGAATCAGTTGCACGTAGAGCACAAAAATCGAGAGCAGCGCCAGGGTGAGGAGGCTGGGATGCCGGGAATCGAATTCGACGCGAGGTTGCTCTTCGACGAATCTGCGTCCGGTAAAAAGGGCGATGGCCACTGCGATACAGAAAAATGTCTGCGCCACCGTGGCATGAGCGGTAGAAATCCACGGCGGCTGAAACAAAAGTACGGTGAGGCCTCCTAGAATGGCCTGTGCGATTACGGTGCAGAAGGCGGCGATGGCGAGCCAGCGCATCCAGCGCCGGCGCTCGACCAGCAGGGTCCAAACGGCGATTGCGAGGGTGAGCGTGACCAGCGTGCCCGCGACCATGCGATGGCTCCACTCATAGCGTATGCCGCCGACGAAGTGCGGAACCTTCACCAGGTAGCCGAATGAAGTGGGCCAGTCGGGAACGGAAAGACCGGCATCATTGCTGGTGACCAGTGCCCCGGCGGTAATCACGAGGAACGCGGCACACGCGACGAACACGGCAAAGGTGTGATGCGCGCGGTTGTAGGTTGCTGGGATGGCCTTCAGAAAAATTCCCCTTGGTTGAAGAGGGATGAAACTGCCTCCGGTTCAGGACGCTGCGGGCTGGGCCTCGGAGGCTCAGCCCGCAGCAATTTTATCAGACAGATATCACGACACGAACTATTCGGCTGCCTTAAACGTCTGGTCGACGGTTTTGGAATCCTTTGGAGCTACCGTGATCTTCTGGTCCTGTTCTCCCAGTTTTTCGTGCACGAAGGCGATGGTGTAGTCGCCCGGGGGCAGGCCCTTGATTTCATATTTTCCGGACTTGTCAGTGACCGCGTAGAACGGGGTCTTTACCACGTTGATATACATCTTCATCCACGGGTGTTGATTGCACTTCACCGGCAGCATGATTTCCTCGCGGGCGAAGCTTTTCTCGATAGGAGCTGACGAAGGGGGTTGCGACTCGTTCCATTCGCGATTGTCTTTCGGGGTGGGATGAATATTGTGCGTGGTCTGATCGTCGTTCTTAATCTGGACGGTCTGACCCGCCATGACGCCCAAAACGTGAGGATGATATTTGCAGCCGCTCTGGTCGAGCACGACTGGATCTTTGGGAACATCGAAGGAGCGGCTGCCAAGGCCGTCTTTGATATAGACGAAGACGTTGGCGAGATTGCCGTCGGAGGCCACAATGGTTTCGGCTTCGTTGGCGCCCTTGCAGGCGGGATCCTGGCTCATGTCAATCTTCGAGGGTTTCGGCGCGATGCCATCCATCTTGGCCTGGCCGCTGACGGTTGCAACGGTTGAGGGGTCGATGGGCGTCGCCGACGGAGCGGGCGTGGCTTCTTTCTGCTCCATCTTATTGTTCGATTGCTCCGAGCCTCCGTTCTTGTTGCAGGCCACAGTGAGCAGCAGGGCGCTTAGTGCGAGAGCGGCAATCGAAATCGTAGTCCAATGTTTTTTATTCATGATGTCCTTCTTTCTCTTCGATAGGAGTTAGTCAGCTCAAATTCAGAAACGTCGAACTTAAAAGCCTGTGATCGGTTCTTGTTATCCCTGGGCCAAGCGAGGGAATCTTGCGTTGCCGGCAAAAGCAGCGGAGATATCGCGGGCAGAACCAGATCCTTCCGGCGACAGATATAACTCACAGCGTGACGTTCATCGACGGGTGAGCATCTAATGTGCCGAACCTGCCATTCTACCGCTGCCATTCTACCGCGAACCTCCGGTGACCGCCTGCGGCGACTCAGTTTTGGCCTGTCTGTGACTGCTCTTCTTTTCCAGGGCTGCCTTGGCATGCGGCATGGACGCTGCCACTTTCCGTTGCTCTTCCGGAGTCAACTGGAAGATGTAATCGGTGAGCAGCTTGCGGTGATCGCCCGTATATCCCTGGAACGATGGCGGAGTCGGCCCGGCGAAGACCCACTGACTATTTTGCTCCTTGAACAATCCCGAAGGCATGGAGGTTCCGGGGCTCACGGCCTGGGGATCGGTGATCCAGCGCTCGACCCAATCGGGCTTGAGCCGTTCTTTGGCGAGGAGGAAGTTCGGCGCGGTGGCGATTTTGTCATGATTCGGATCGCCGGTCGCGTGGCACTTCAGGCATGGGGCCGCGGTGCTGGAGAACAGGCTGCGCGCCATATCCGTCTCTTTGGTCGTGAGAACCGGCACCTGCTCGGGAATATAGGGCATCGGCTGCTGCGACAGTGCCTGGAAGAAGCGCACCAGTTTGCGCAATTCGTTGTCGGAGAATGAGAACGTTGGCATGCGGACTTTCAAATACGGACGCACGCCGTTGCGGTTCGTATCGGTGGTGCTGAGCGCGGGATTGGACAGGAACTTGCGCAGCCACTCGGGATCGACGCGCGCGCCTTCGGTTAACAGTTTGGGAGGCAGTTGTTCCTGATTGTCCTGATATTGCTGCAACCCCATCAGAATGGTTTTTTGCCCGGGGATGAACTGGTGGCAGCCCATGCAGTTGTACTTCTTAACGATCCACCAGCCTTCCTGGATATCGTGGCGGGCGTCGCCCGGCTTGTACTGGTAACTCGAGGGCAGGGAAGTCTCTTCGCTGCCCATCAGGAAGGTCGTAAGATCGCGCACCTGATCTTTGGTGAGGTGAACGTTGGGCATGCGCAGAGCTTCGGTTTCGCCTTTGACTTTGCCCTGATCGTAAATGTTCGGCTCGGCGAGTTTGTGCTCGAAGAAGCCTTTGTGGTCGTACCAGGGTTCGGTGGCGGGCCCGTCGGGGAGGCGCGCAAGATCTTCCTTGTCTTTGATAGGCTCGGCATCTTTGCCGCCGCGCTGCGCAGTCTCGGTGAAGAGAGCGAAGTCCAGTCGCTCGATGGGCTTGCTGCCTTCAAAGGTCAATTCGGTGCCGATGCGGCCTTCGTCTTCGAAGCCGGCGATTTCATGGCAGCCGGAGCAGCCGAAATGGCGCACCCATTTCTTGCCTTCTTCTTTCAGGTTTGGATCGTCCATGTACGAAGCTTCGGCGTACGAAGAGGGCTCCTGATGCTTCTTCGTCATCAGGTAGGTCGCGATGTCTTCGGCATCTTCCGGAGACAGACGGAGGCTGGGCATGACGGTCATGTTCTGCACCTGCAGTTCGTGGCCATCGTTGGGGCACTGGCTGTGCTCAAGATCGAACTGGTAGGGAAGGCCCTTCTTCGCGTAATCTTCGGGGCCGATATCTTTTTTCTCGTACGGGCAATAGGGGCGGGTGCGCTCGCGCGCATTGTGAATCCAGCGGACGAGGTAATCGTAGTTCGCTTTTTCGCCGACGCGGCTCAGGTTGGCGGCGAAAGTTCCACCCTGCAACTGATCGCCTTCGCCGATGGAATGGCAGGCGAGGCAGCCGCGGGTCTCAAACAATTCTTTGCCGTGCGCGGCATTGCCCGGCTTGTGCCGGGGCAGAGAATCGGTAAATCCCGACTGCCAGATGAATGCCGAGATCGCCTGAATCTGATGATCGTTCAGGCGGAAGTTCGGCATCTTCGTGGTCGGACGAAAATCTGTGGGCTTCTTGAGCCAGACGGGAATCCAATTTTTGTTCAGCTTGAGCCGCACGTCTTTTAAATTCGGCCCGACTTTCTTCTGATCCTGCATCAGGCTGTGCGACTGGAAGTCGAGTTGTTGCAGGCGGCCGTCGAGCTTGCTGTTGGCCACTCTCAAGTCGACGGCCTGAGTATTCAGCCGGTTGGCTTCGTCATTCGATTCGGCGGAATCGGCCTGCTTCATCAGGTAAGCAGTCTGCTTGATATTGTCTTTCTTCTGGGTCTCGATCTGCTTGATCTGCTGGGCGATGGCATTCAGGTCGTCCGGCTCTTTGTCGTAGCCTTCATAGCGGTGGCAGCCCATACAACCGCGCTGGCGGAACAGGTCCTTGCCGTCGTTGATGGTTAGAAACTGCACGTCGCCGCTGACCAGGACCATGTCGGCGGCGTGGCAATTCTGGCATCCGGCCTGGGAATTTTCCTTAGGAAACAGCGGCCACAGCCAGTGTTCGTAATTGCCGTGAGCTTTTTCCACGCTGGTGGTAGCGCGGCCGTTGCCCTGATGGCAGGGCGAGCAGCCAAACTTTTCGGGATCGTGAATCCTCAATAACTCGGGCTCGGGATGGCTGCCGAAGGCTCGGGCGTACTCGTCGGGCTGCTTGGCGCCCTTGGGAGTCATGGCGGCGGGAGTAACTTTGATGGGCTCGCGCTCGTTCATGTGGCAGGATTCGCAGCGGTCGACGATGTTGGCGTCGGCGACGTTGATCTGAACAATCGCGGGAACCCATTCGGTGGCGCGGCGTTTCAATCCGTCGATCTGCTGCGGCGTCAGGTCGACCATGTGCTCGGAGATGTAATCGTCCAGCTTGGCACGGGCGGCGGTGACGGGCTTCAGCACATCGCCGAGTTCGAGGCTGAGTTTGGTGCGCTCGTTGCGAATTTCGTTGTAAGTTTCTTCGAGCTGCGGGAAGGTGTACTTTTTCCTGCTGCCGTCGGGAAATTCGACGGTAGCCTGCTCGGCTTTGTATTTGTCGATTTCCTTCTGCTTGCTGGCCTTGGCTGACGCGCTGGTGCTGGTTTCAAATTCGTAGGTGAGCGCGTTCACGTAGGCGCGGCGGTCGGTGAATACGCTCTGCACAGCTAAGAGCCGGGCGCTGGCGTCGTCGAGTTTGCGGCGGGCCTCTTCGGCTTGGGGTTTGGAGTCCTGATAGGTTTTTTCGTAAGCCTGCTTGAGAGCAATGTAGTCGGGATTTTGTTCGATGTCTTTTTCGGAGGTGGCGGACCTAGAACGTGCGGTGTTGAGGAAAGCCGAATAACGGTCTTTCCAATGTTCCTGAAAAGCCTTCCACGGACGCTGGCCCCAAGCCTCATCCCATAAGGCCCAGAACAACGTCGCCATGAGAATCACAATCGTGATCAGATAATAAGCGGCGTACGATTTGCTTGTGATCGGATCCTGCTCGGGGTTGGGTTGTTCAGGCAATGCGCGTCCTCCGGAAAACCGTCGTTAGTCGTTAGTCGTTGGTCGTTCGCGATTCATCGATGCTGCTGGCGGCCGTGGTCCTGGCCAACGACTAACGACGAACGACCGACGACGCTTTTCAAATATTGAACCACGGCGTAATCCACACGTACTTGATATGCCACAGCAGGCGCAGACCCATCTTCAGGGGTAACGCCACCATGGTCAGCAAAAGAAATTGGGTAAGCCCAAACTGGAGCAGGCTCATGCGCTTGAAATCTTTGCCCATGTAGCGGCGGAACAGGGAATACACAATAAAGCCGCCCAGCAGGTAATAGCCGCCGACAACAATCGCGCCGAAAATAGCTTTCGCCATGTTGGAGGTGATGCCAAAAATATCGGGCAAGTCGCGGTTCACCTCGTAGATCAGGCGGTTGTGATCCCAGGTTTGCCCCGGCCAAAACCATTGCCATCCAGGGCCGCGTATGAAAGTGCCGATAATGATCATCGCGACCCAGAGAATGATGAAGCCAAATAAAAATGTGCCAATGGAAAACTTGCGCTGCTTCCAGGTGTAATAGCCGCTGCCAAGCGGGTTGGTATCGATATAGGGAATCACCATGAGGCCGATGATGATCATGGTGGGCATGACTACGCCGGCGATCCACGGATCGAAATAGACGAGCATCTCCTGCAGTCCGAGGAAATACCACGGCGCTTTCGCGGGATTCATCGTGAGGTTGGGATTGGCAGGCTCCTCGAGCGGAGCGTTCAGCGTGATCGACCAGACCATCAAAATGATGGTGACAATGATGGCTGCGAGAAACTCGATGCGCAGCAGAAACGGCCAGACGTGGACTTCCTTCTGCCAGCCGGGCTTGAAGGGCCAGGTCTTGCGGTGATGAGTTTTGGCGAGGGCGGCGTCGCCTTCGAGTTGCTCGATGAGCACGTCGTTGGCGTGGGCCTGCTTCCACGCGAGATAGATGTAGAAACAAAGGAGAGGAATCAAGCCGACAATAGGAACGTTGTCGGGCGCGGAGCAGATTTCCCAAAGTTGTCGCCAGTCCATAATATTTTTCTCTACGTCGATATCGATATCGTAGAGACGTAGCTGGTTACGTCTCTACGATTATTCTCCTGCTGCCTTCGGCCCTCGGCGCGGCTTGTCCGCTTCGGCTTCCAGCATCACCGGGGCCGGCCCGGAGATTCCGCCGTCTTTGCGCACGCGCCAGAAGTGCACGATCATCAGAATCGAAGCGACAATCGGAATTCCAATGCAATGCCAGATGTAGGACCGGAGGAGCGCATTGGCGTCCACGATCGACCCGCCGAGCAGGCCGAAGCGCACATCGTTGTAGGGAGTCATGCCCAGCATCGAGCCGAACGGGCCTTCGTGCCCCAGCAGCGGCGTGGCGCGGGCCATGTTCGTGCCCACGGTGACGGCCCAGAATCCGAGTTGATCGTCGGGCAGCAGATATCCCGTGAACGAAAGCAACAAAGTAAACACCAGCAGAAGCACGCCAATGTTCCAGTTAAATTCACGCGGCTTCTTATACGATCCGGTCAGGAAAACCCGGAACATGTGCAGCCAGACGCCGATGACCATCAAGTGGGCGGCCCAGCGGTGCATGTTGCGCAGAATCTTTCCGAAGGGAACGTCGTGCTCAAGATAGAGCACATCGCGAAACGCCTGCACCTTACTGGGGTGGTAATAGAACATCAGCAGCACGCCGGTGTAGGTGAGGATGATGAACAGAAAAAAAGTGATGCCGCCCATGCCCCAGGTGTAGCTATAACGGACGGCATCGCGGTTGATCTTGGCCGGATGCAGATGCAGAAACACATTGGAGAGCACGCCCAGCGCCCGGTTGCGCGGCGTGTCATCGTGCTTATGGCGAAAAATTGAAGTGTAGACCTGAGTTTTGGTGGGGTCTTTTAACCCTTCGATCTGCTCTTTCGCCTTGGCCGGAATATCGACCTTCATGGCCTGAATGTCGTCTTTGACGCGATCAATCAGGCCCACTTTGCCGTTCTTGCCGTTATTTTCGTCAGCCATAATTGCCTATTCGTTTCGCTACGGTTCCAAGAAAGCCGGCGGGACGCCGGGCGCTGCTTTATACCCCCGTGAGAAACGCGCCGGGGTCGTTGAAGCGCGTTGGTTGTCCTTTCGGCCAGGAGTACAGCTTCGAGGTATCGACCAGAATCTGCCCATCGGGCGCGAGTTCCACATGGGCGCGGTCCATGGGCCGCGGGGCGGGGCCTTCGAAGTTAATGCCCTCGCTGTCGTAGCCGCTGCCGTGACACGGACACTTGAATTTATTTTCACTGGGCTTCCAGTCGGGCGTGCAGCCTAAGTGGGTGCAGCGCGCGTAGATCACGAAGACGCGATCGGGCGTACGATCGACCCAGATGCGGTACTTCTGCTGGAATTTGGTATCGACACCCAGGGCAAATTCCGATGGGTAACCGATCTTAAACAGGGTACTGGGTTCGAAAAGCGTGCGGGGAAGAAAAAATCGGAAGAAGGCGAGAAACCATGCGGTGAGAAACGCGGTCACGCCAACCCACACCAGCCGGCGCCGACGCCGGTCAACTTCTGTGTTGATGGGTCCGCTGGAGGCGAGGCCGCCCGCGGCCGCGGCCTTCGAGGTTCCGACCGCCGGCGTGCCTACATATTTAGTCGCATCGAGTGCGGGCTTTGCCGCCTCTGGATTCGGAACGGGCTTTGTGCCCTCCGGTTCCGGCATGAGTCTTCCTCCTTAACTTACTGCTACTTTAATTCTGTTTCTTGACTTCTGTGGTGCAGCTCCAGCTTCTCTTACAACCTCTTGCTTACAACGTTTTGCCGACTTAGTCGGGCTTGCATCTGGCGAGAAGAGACGTAGCGAGCTACGTCTCTACGAGCGATGAATAATCGCGCTCGCCCGCCATCAACTCCTCGGTCTGCCGCTCAGATGCGTGTAGTGCCGCTTCTTCGCCGAGGGCCTCCACCACCAACTGGCCCAGGGCCGAAATAAATTTCGGCGAATCGTTCAATCCGGCAGTCATCTCAAACTGCATGAAGCCCAGGCGGCGCGCTTCTTCGCGGGCTTCATGATCGATCTCGCCCAAAGTTTCCACGTGATCGGAGACGAACGCCACCGGCACAATACATACCTCGCGCACTTTTTCGGCCGCCAGATCATGCAGCGTGCGGTGCAGGGAAGGCTGCAGCCATTTGCTGGCGCCGACTTTGCTCTGGTAACAGAGGCGGTGGCGATTGGGCCAGGCGCCGCGCTCCATCAGCAAACTTACGGTCGCTTCGACGTGACGCTGATAAGGATCGCCTTTGGCGATCACGGACATGGGAACGCTGTGCGCGCTGAAAACGATCTCGGCGCGTTCCGGCCGCGAAAACCGCCCCAGCGCCTCTTCGATCTTCTCGATCAGGGAATCTAAATACATGGGATGCCGAAAAAACGGGCCGACGTTGCGTACGGGGATGCCGCCGGGGAATTGCCGCTGCCACTCGTTCAGGCTGCTGCCGGTCGTGGTGGAAGAGTACTGCGGGTAAAGAGGCATGAGAACCAGTTCGTCGCACTCCGCGGCCTGGATTTGCGCAATGGCCTCGCTGGTGAAGGGATGCCAGTAGCGCATGGCTACAAAGCAGCGCGCGTCAAAACCGCGGTGGATCAAATGCGTTTGCAGCGCGCGCGCCTGGCTTTCAGTGAAGCGGCGGATGGGCGATCCTCCGCCAATGGTTGCGTAATGATGCTGCACCTTCCGGCTGCGGGTGGTGGAAATTAATCTGGCCAGGGCTTTGCGCCCGATGCGGGCGAAAGGGAAGTCGATAATATCGGGGTCGCAGAAAAGGTTGTAAAGGAAAGGCTCAATCGCAGCCAGCGTATCCGGTCCGCCAAGCTGAAACAGAACCACCCCTACACGCCGTGTTGTGCGCGTCATCCCCCAGAATCCCCAGAACGGGCGAATTTACTCTCATCTGCGACTAGAGTCAATGGTGCAGTTGGGAAATCGTTGGGCTTCGGCTATCGGGCTTCGGGCTTCGGCGATTCCCGTTCCTGCGGACTTGCCGAAAAAAATGGCAAGATCAGAAGAGCGAGTGTGCGACGGGAGGCGCCGAAGCCCGGTCTTCTACGGCAATCTCAACTCACCGTGTTCGGGAACCACAACCTGGTGGCGTTCTCCGCCAGCCCAGAACAGAACACGCAGCACCTTGTGGACTTGCGGGTCGGGATCGATGCCCATGCTGCGGTTATCCACAACTAAAAACAGTTGACCTCCGCGCTTGTAGCTGCGCACTTGTTCGGTGACATCGGCAAAATGGCCGGCGCCCCCGTAAAAAGCGCGCATGATGTGGAGTTCGCGATCATGCCATTCGTATCCGCGGTCGGGATCGAGCATGAGGTTAACGTGGGCATATTCGGGAAAACGAAATTCCTCGACGTTTCCATCCCAGTGGCGGATGCGGATGAAAAGCTCCTTGACGTGATTGCGCGCGGGATCTACGCCAAAGGTCTGATCAGTCACGTCGAAGCGCAGGAGGCCATCATGCAGGAACGAGCGCACCTGCGGAGTCACATCGACGCGGTGGCCGCCGGAGCCATACTCCGCCGCCACCAGTTCGCCGCCCTGAGCGAACGCTGAACCAGCGAGGATTATCATGCATGCCAGACCAGCCAATACACCTACCAGTGTTTTGTGTTTCATACACGCCCCTTTCGATTGTGTGGATTGCTGTGAGGGAAAGTATAAACGGAAGCAGATATTTTTGAAGTACCTTGAAGTGCACGGATAATGGATCAGTTTGAAGAAAGATTCCCTCAGTGGCTGAAGCCGCGCCCTTTCAAAACAGATTCAAGCTGAGCCGCTACCAGTGCAAAGGACGGGTAGACAGCGGCATGCGAGCTGGGCGCGGAGTGATGCGGGCGGGGGGCGTCGAGCGACCGTCTTCTGGCTCAGCTCGCGGTCACCGACGTCGCCTTTTCCTTTTCCATTTCCTCGATAACAGCATCAGCGAACTGCGAGGTGCCGGCCTGGCCGCCGATGTCTTTGGTCAGCTTCTCGCGATGGCGGTAGACTCTTTCGAGAGCGTTGCGAATCTGCAGGGCGGCATCAAACTCGCCTAAATGGCGCAGCATCAGGAGTCCGGAGCGGAGCAGGGCTGTGGGATTGGCGAGGTTCTTGCCCGCGATGTCGGGAGCCGAGCCGTGAACGGCTTCGAAGATGGCGCAGTGATCGCCCAGGTTCGCGCTGGGCACAAACCCCAGGCCGCCGACGAAGGCTGCGCACAAATCTGAAATGATGTCGCCGTACAAATTTTCCATCACCAGCATGTCGTACTGATAGGGATTCATCACCAGTTGCATGCAGGTGTTGTCCACAATGTGCTCGCCGTAGGTGATCTCGGGATATCCCTTGGCCACGGTGCGGCAGCAGCGCAGGAATAATCCGTCCGAGAGCTTCATGATGTTGGCTTTGTGGATGGCGTGGATCTTCTTGCGCTGGTTATTGCGCGCGTATTCGAAGGCAAATCTGGCGATGCGAGTCGAGGCCTTCTCGGTGATGATCTTCAGGCTCTCGACCACTCCGGGCACAACTTCGTGCTCCAGGCCGGAATAAAGGCTCTCCGTGTTCTCGCGAACGATGATGAGATCGACGTCAGGATAACGGGTAGGAATATGCGGGAGATTGCGGATGGGGCGAAAGTTCGCGTAAAGCTCGAACTTCTGCCGCAGGGCGACATTGATGCTGGAAAATCCGCCGCCGATGGGGGTGGTTACGGGGCCCTTGAGCGCAACATGAGTGCGCTCGATCGACTCCAGAACATCCTTCGGAATGTACTCGCCGCTCTTCTCAAAAGCATCCGCGCCCACGGCGAAGGACTCCCAGTCGAACTTAACGCCGGTGGCTTCGAGAATGCGTACCGTCGCCCGCGAGACTTCAGGGCCTATGCCGTCGCCGGGAATGAGGGTTACTTTATGAGTCATGATTTCGAGGCTGCGCCCTACTAACCATTCTTCTTGACCCGAATCTCCGGTATTTCTTTAGCTTTCACCAAATCCCTCAACTCATCCATGAACTCTTTCACATCCTTGAAATCCAGGTAAACAGACGCAAAGCGAACGTACGCCACCTTGTCGTAGCGGCGGAGGCGATTCATGATGAGTTCGCCGAGCTCGCTGGTCTTGCGCTCGCGCTCCTGGGATTCGATCACGAAGGACTCGGCCTCGTTCACAATCTGCTCCAGCTTGCTGATGGGTACGGGACGCTTTTCACAGGCGCGCAGCAGTCCATTCAATACCTTCTGCCGGTCGAATTTCTCGCGGCGGCCGTCCTTCTTGACGACCATGTAAGGGATTTCGTCTATGCGCTCGTAAGTGGTGAAGCGTTTGCCGCACTTGAGGCACTCGCGGCGGCGGCGGATGGATTCCGCCTCCTTGCTCTCGCGCGAGTCCACAACCTTATCGTTGGCAAATCCGCAAAAAGGACATTTCATGATGGCAATTCGGCTTCCGGCGCATTTCTTGAACCGTATGCGATTCGACGAAAACTTAAACAATTGCTGTTCGTGGATGCAACTTAAAGATGCAACTTAAAATTGTAACAGGCGATGGAGGGCGTCATGCCGAACCCGGAAAAAGGAGATCCTTCAGATCTGCTAAGAGAAGCTCGCTAAGAAAATTTCCTAAGAAAAATGAAACGATTCTGGCGGCCGCTGCACTATTGAGCAAGTTCGAGTTCCGGCGGGTCGGAGGCGAATATGTCGAATCTGGCTACTGCTCTGCCATCGGTTTCGCAGCCTGCCACAAGTCCCCGCCAGTGCCTGCTGGCGGGATTTGCCGGCGTGGCATGGGTGTCTCTGAACCTGCTGCTGATCTGGGCCGGGGTGAAAATGCAGCATCCCGGCGGTTGCTCCATCCTTGCCGGCACTATCGACGGCGCGGTGCTCTCGGTGATAGCAGTGACAAAAATAGGAGAGCGGTTACGCTCGGCCGCAACAGGTTTGTTAAGCGGCATCAGCCTCAGCGGGCTCCACAAGGGCGCCAATATGGTGACGCGGTGGACGCACGGACTTCACGACCTTCTGGACAACGCTCTCGCTGCGCTGAATCTTACCGTAGACGAAAAGCTGCATACGGAAATCGAATCTGCCGTCATCTGGATTGTCTGGGTCGCAATCTTCGTAGTGCTGGCCGCGCTGATTGCGGAGTGGGCGAGCGCCTGCCTTCGCGAGGATTGCGGCTGACTCTGTTCTGAAGGGGCGCGGCGTCCATCCGAGCAATAAAATTTTATGGCGTGCCCAGTTCCGCGTCTTCGGCCTGATGACTCTCCTTCGATAATTTTCTTAAAGACAATCGCTCGCGATGGGCCAGTGCCAAACCCAAAGGTACGACCGCCGCGAAGGTCACCAGCCAAAGCAGAATCCCGCAACTGGCGGCCATCTCCGGGGGTACATCGAAAACACTGGAGAGCGCGGCAATGGTCGCCATCTGCGAGCCTCCGCCCACGGCCGGCAACTGCAGCATGGAGCCGACCATGCTCGATCCCATCAGGATGAGGAGCTGAGAAACCGGTATCTCGAGGGCGGGCACGCCGTACGAGTGCGTGACTTCCTGATAGGCCAGGGCAATGATGTACCACATGCCAACCGAAACCACACTCAGCCAAAGCATGGACAATGGTCCATGAATCGTATCGAGGCCGGCGCCGAACTCGCGCACCTTTTGCGCCAGCTTGTGCCCGAAGTTTGCCGACAGATGCCCGAATCGCTCCTCCACCCAGCGCGCTACGGAATCGCCGCTGCGACGAACCACAATAGCTCCGACAGCCATCGCCAGCACCAGTCCTATCAGCAGAAAGCCGCCTTCGCGAAAGCGCACGTAGTATTCCGGATGAGGAATCGCAGGCAGCGCACTGGGCAGGAAAATAGCCAGCACCATCAGGACGGTGAAGGCTCCCACGTCAAAGATGCGCTCGACGGTCCACACCGCCAACTGCGAAGAAAACGGAAGTTCGGTACGGCGCGCGATCAGGTAGGGACGAATGAACTCTCCTGCCCGGCCGAGCAATGCCAGGCCGGTGAATCCGATCAAGGTTGGCGAAACTAACTCAATAGTTTTTACCTTCGGCCGCACCGGCTGCAAAAAAATCTTCCAGCGCAGCGCGCGCAGCACGTAGCCGATGTAGATGAGCGCGATCCCGTGCAGCACGTGCCATTTGTTGATGCGATGGGTTTCTCCCCAGAATGTCCCCCAATCGAAGCTCTGCCAATGGCGGACCTGCAGGTAGACCAGAACAGCCAGGATGAGGAACACCACCACGCTGGCCAGGATGCGCTTTTTATCCATGAAGGGGAGAAGCCTCGCGCCGCGACCCGCGCACGCGAAGCGGAAACGGCATTTCCAAGGTAAATGAGTGCGAGGGGAGGGTCAAACCAAAGGCACGGCGTTCTGAATCAGCGCCGCTCGTTTCCACATCGAATTCCTATGGATTTGCAACTGGAAGGGAAGCGCGCACTCATTACCGGTTCCTCGGCGGGCATCGGATATGCCATTGCAGAACGCCTGGCTTCAGAAGGCGCTTCGGTCATTATCAACGGACGCACCCGGCAGCGGGTCGATCAAGCTCTGGCGACGCTGGCTCAATCTGGAGCCGGGGGTCCCGCTACGGGGCTCGCCGCCGATCTTGGCACAGCTGAGGGTGTCCGCCAGGCGATCGAGCAATTTCCCGACGTCGATATTCTCGTGAACAATCTGGGCATCTTTGAGCCAAAGTCCTTCGAAGAAATCTCCGACGCCGACTGGTTTCGGTTCTTTGAAGTCAACGTGATGAGCGGTGTTCGCCTCAGCCGCTACTATCTTCCGCGCATGAAGCAGCGCAATTGGGGACGCATCGTTTTCATCTCCAGTGAGTCGGCTGTGCAAATTCCGGCAGAGATGATTCATTACGGGATGACCAAGACGGCGCAGCTCGCCATCTCCCGCGGGCTGGCCGAGACCACCGCCGGTACAAACGTCACGGTCAACACGGTGTTGCCCGGGCCTACTGGATCCGAGGGCGTGATGGGATTTGTGGATCTGCTGGCGGCACAGCAAAAGACCGATCGCGGGTCCGTGGAAAGAGAATTTTTTCGCAGCATGAGGCCGACGTCATTGTTGAAGCGCATGATTGAACCGCGAGAAATAGCGGCGTTCGTGGCGTTCGTTTGCAGCCCTCTATCTTCTGCGACGAATGGAGCAGCGCTCCGTGCCGACGGGGGCGTGGTTCGGTCGATCGTATAAGTGTTTTGATTAAGGTGGATCCGAAGGCCAGACTCGTTCTTATTGGCTGTCCGGCGTGGGCGTTGCTTTGGCTTGTGCTTGTGGGACGGGCTGGTGCGACGTGGTCGTGGGCGGTGCAGGGGGCTTGGTGGATGAAGTCTTCTGGCGGGCGGGCGCTGCCGCGTTCTTTGCTGCAACTTTCTTGTTGTAATCGCGGACGATGCGCGCGACGTACGCCTTCGTCTCGTAATATGGAGGCACGCCGCCATATTGCTCCACGCGCTGCGGCCCGGCATTGTAGGCGGCGAGAGCCTTGATCAGATCGAAGTCATAGCGCTCCAGCAGTTCGCGCAGATAGCGCGTTCCGCCTTCCACGTTCGCTTGGGGATCGAAAGCATTCTGCACGCCAAGCTGCGACGCCGTCTGGGGCATTAATTGCATCAGTCCCTGGGCGCCTTTGGGCGAAACCGCGTGCTGGTTGAAGCCGCTCTCGGCGCGGATCACGCTGTTGACCAGGTCCGGATCCAGATTATAAGTTCCGCTGGCGGTGTTGATGAGTTCATTCAGATCGATCGGCGCCTTGCTCGATTGCAGATTGGTTGGCGGAGGAGAATCATTCCGGACGAGCGGTAGGGATTCATTGGGCAGGATCTCAAAGTGATCGATCTCGGCGGTCGGGACATCGACAAAGCTGGAGTTATCTCCGTCGATGAAGAGGCGGGTGGTGTCGCCGATAATCTGGCGGCGTTCGTGGCGGATGGAGAATCCGTTGCGCAGGACGGCGGTTTCGGCAGCGAAGCAGGGAAGTGCGGCCAGCGCGAACAGAAAGATCGCTGCCACAACTTCCGCGAGATGAATTAGTTTCTTCATGCCAAATGTGCGAATACCAGACCCCGAAATTCTTGCGCAAGCCAGTGGGATAAACTTACAAGCCAACAAGCTCTGCCAACGCCGCTGCCACGCCGCAGCTGTCGTTGCCCAGCGTCAGATTCCAGCCGCGGCCGCGCAGTTCCTCACACGCATTCCCCATGATAACCGGATGCCCGGCAAACTCAAGCATTTCCACATCGTTGTGATTGTCACCGATGGCCATGACCTGTTCGCGGCCGAAGCCGCGGTGGGCAGCCCAGCGTTGCAGCGCGTGTCCCTTGGAACAGCCGGAGTTGAGCACGTCGATCATGGAAAGATCGCGCTCAGGATATTCGGTGCGGAGGATGGTGACGCGGTTGCCCAGGCCGCTGGCCTCCAGCGCCGCGAGCGCCGCGCTCATGCGAGCCATTGAGCCGCAGAACATCACCTGCACCGGGTCTTGGACCAGGGCATTCTCTATGGGTATCACGAACTCGATGAAGGGCATGTTCTTTTCCAGCCAGCGCCGGATGCTGGCGTTCAGATCGTCCAAGTGCTCGAGCACGATTGCGCCTTTGGTTTCGTTATCGAAGGTCAGAACGGTGTGGCCGCGGAAGGCTTGCATAGCTCCGCAGATCTGGCGACAGAGTTCGCGTGGCATCAGGTCTCGATGAAAAGTTTCACCGGAGAGCGACCGGGTCACTGCGCCGTTTGAGCTGATAAGCCAGAGATCGAAACCGAGTTGTTGGGCGATAGGCAGGGCGAAAGTATGGCGGCGTCCGGTGACCAGCACGATTTCGATGCCGGCGGCGTGCGCGCGGCGCAGAGCGGCCAGGTCGTCGTCGGAAATTTTGAATTGCGGGTTGAGGAGGGTGCCGTCGATGTCGGAGGCCAGGAGGCGGATGGAGACTGGGCTTCGGGCTTCGGCTATCGGGCTTCGGCTATTCACATTTGAGCTGGGCACTCTTTCATTGTTACACGTGAAGCGGGCTTCGGCTTGGAGCGGGCTTCGGGCTTCGGCTATCGGGCTTCGGCTTTCTGAGGAGGAATATATGGCATCGATTTCCACAGGGTGGTGGTGATAGCTGTCACTGCTAAATCGGTCTGTGATGAATTAAGTGTGGACTATTTAGATTTCGAGCGCGGTCGAAGCGCGATACGAGGAGTCCTAGATGGGTGGAACTTACAAAGATCTCGAGGTTTGGCAGGTGTCGATGGCGCTGGTAGTTGAGGTGTATCGCGCCGCAGAGAGCTTTCCGAGGAAAGAAATGTTTGGACTGACCAGCCAAGTACGGCGGGCCGCGGTCTCCGTCGCCAGCAATATCGCAGAAGGAAAAGGACGTTTCTCCGATTCGCGAGTTGGGCCAGTTCCTCGGCGTCGCACGTGGTTCAGTATTCGAAGTCGAAACACAAGTGGCGATTGCGCTGAGGCTGGGACTTCTGCGTGACGACACGGCAGCGCAGCTGGCGAAGCGATGTGCGGAGGTAGGCCGACTGCTAAACGGCCTGATCAATGCACTCAGGAAGGCCGCCGCCTAAGAGTCGTTGCCGAAAGCGAAGCCCGAAAGCCGGAACCCGTGCATGATATATTGCGGCTTCGCATGGGATCGCTCCTTTTCTTCCTCGGTGGATGGGGATTTGTTCTGCAGGCAATCGCCATCGTGCACTTCATTCGCCGGCGGCCGGATACTTACTGGATCTTCATCATTCTGTTTCTGGGATGGGTGGGGGCGCTGATTTATATTGTTGCGGAAGTGATTCCTGACGCCGGGCTGCTCGGCACTTCCTTTCAAGCTTTTCCGCGGCGGCGGCGCATTCGCGAGCTGGAGCGGGCGATTCTGGACAATCCCTCCGCCGGAAATTATGAGGAACTTGGGCTGCTCTATCTGGATAATGGAGACTATGCCCGCGCCCGCGCCGCTTACGACAAGGCGATTGCATCGCGCACCGATTCCGTGGATGCGTTCTACCGCCGCGGCATCGCCGAAGTAGAGTTGGGAGACTTTGCCGCCGCCGTGCCCGACCTGGAACGCACCGTTACCGCCGATGCTAACTATGACTTCCATCGCGCCAAAGGCCTGCTGGCCCACGCCTACGCGCAGACCGGGCAGGCGGAGAAGGCTGACGCTCTGTTTCAGCAGGCAGTAAAGATTTCCACCGGCTCGGAAATCTACTACAACTACGCGCTCTTCCTCCAGGGGCAGGGGCGAGTGGAAGAAGCGCGCCAGTGGGCGCAGAAAATCCTCGACCAGCGCCGAACCATGCCCGGCTACCAGCGGCGGCGGGAGCGGGTATGGTTTCGCAAAGCCTATGCGCTGCTGGCGCGGTCACGGTTGCAAACAGGTTAAGCTGATTAGGCTCCGAGAATTTGGTGCCAGTCCTGTCTGTCCCGGCATTTCACGGGTGGTAGACCACCAGCAATCCGGGGCAGGGGTTGTTGCCCACCCCGCTGCAGCTGGTGTTCTGCTGACCCGCGACGTAGACTTTCCCGTTCGCGATCGTTGGCACCATGAACTTCGTCACGCCGGGCCCGCTCCCTGACGGGCTCACCCAGAGCCGGGTGAGCGTGGAACCGGTGCCCGGATTCGCTGCGTATGCGGCTAACGAGTCGTAGCCGACCCCGAAGCCAGTGGTCTCCAAGACCCAGACGACGGCCGAGCTAAAGTCTTGTCCGTTGGAGGTAATAACGGGGCTGGCGCCAGGATACCCGAAACTACTAGACGACTGAGCCGGCGCGTTTGTGACACTGAATTGACCGGTCGATGAGGTGAACGGGTACGCTTTTAGAGTATCACCAGTCCCGACAGTGTAGAGGTACGGCGACGAGCTATTCGACCCGGTTTTTCCGGGCCAGTAGGCTGGCGTGGCGCGCTGCCCACTCTTGGGCTCGGTCGTCGCCAACACACCATAAAAACACTGCGCGACGTTCTTCCCCAGACCCATCGAAGAAACCGTTCCTTGGGTGCAGGGGGTTGCCTGGTAGCTTGATCCGCCGTTCGTTCCGTACCCTCCTCCGTCCAGCCCTCCCATTATCCGGTTCGAGTAGTTGGGATACTCGCAGTTTGTGGATGAACTACAGTAGTACACCACATAGAACATGCCTTCCTTGCCAGCGGCCACCAGCTCCCCAAAGCCCGTGGGCGATGACGGCGTAAGCAAAACAACGCCCCCCGACCCCAAGTCCCAGTCGCCGCCCGTCAAAGTTATCGTGTAGGGCTGCGTTTGTTCCGCGCACAGATATTCCGTCGTGCTGGGGATGGCGCACGCGAGGAGCGAGCCGCCTCCGTTCAGTTGCGTCGACACATTAGGCGTGTAATAGTCCTCGACCGAGATCGGGGACCCGCCCAGCTTCACGATGCTTTCACCATAGTTCGGTGTGGTGGCGTTGAAAATTCCGTTTCCCACCGCGATATAGACGTTGCCTGCCTGATCTGCAGCCGGCGCTCCGCCGGACATCCACAGGCCCGCTGGCGCGTGGGGGTTGTAGTTAAGGTTGGTGTTGGTCCCCTCGGGATAAAAAGTCTCTATCGTCGAAGCGAAGGACTGGGAGCTGTAACTATAGTCAAACTCCGCCAAGAGCCCAAACGATCCGCCCGACGCGATGTTGTTGTCGCAGAATGCGCCCCAGCCGACATAGATGTTGACACCGCTGGTTCCGGCCTTAGTGATCAGCAGGCCTGACCGCTGGCTTTCATTTGCCGCGTAAAAGGTCGGGTACCCCGGATTGGCATTGTTGATTTTTGTGGGGAGGTCGTCCAGCCTTGCCAGAATGGCTCCGCCACCCGTCACGCCGATTTTTGTAATGTCGACGGCTGTGAGCCGCTGAGTGAGGGTGCCGGCGGAGTTCCTGTGCGATGAAACGACAAACATGACGTTCTGATTGGGATCGATAGCCGGAGTCCCGGTAACGCCGATGGTGCCGTCCCCCGTTGTGCCACTCAAATTGTTGCAGGTGGCCGAGTCGCTAATGTACATCGCGGAATCCCCGTTGTTCAGCGTGTGGGCCCCGCAAATGGTGTATGGGGAGTCGGCCAGTATGGCATAGATCGTGTTGTTTTCCGTGACTACGTATACCATGTTCGACGGGTTAGGGCAGGTTGTCGATCCGGTCCACGCCACTTGGTACATATACAGCGGCTGGGCGTAGATCATTCCGTCGATGACGTTCAAGCCCACCTGCGTCCCCGTAAGCGAGGGAAAGCTGCCGTTAACCAGCACCGTCTCATGAGGGTTCCATCCGATTCTGGAGTTGCTGTTGTGGTAGGTGGTTAAGCACGGATGTGTGCTGCAGTTCGCGTCGGCCGAGGGATCTCCTTCCGTCCTGCGCGACACCCAAACCGACAAAGACGCAAGCCGCCGCGAAGACAAACAGAGCCAGCTTTCTCATAACTTCTCCTATGTCTGTGAACGGATCTATACGACGCCGAGGAGTTGTTTAAAACCTTTTACTCTCGCCGCTTCGTTGAGTCAAGGGAGAAATAATGCTCCTTGACCGACCGGGCAAGTAGGGAGTAATTTCGCGAAATACCGATTCTCGGGCCGCCGCGAGGGTCGGATGCAGGAGCGATGACTATGACGCGCAAGCTCCATCTCGCAACCCGCAAGTCGGTGCATTTCTTAGTACTCATCGTCGCCACAGGCCTCGCGTCTCAAATCGCTTATGCCCAAACGGAGGCCGTGCTGTACTCCTTCAAAAACGAACCGACGGACGGGCAGATCCCGCAGACTGGTGTGATTCGCGACGGCGCGGGGAGCCTTTATGGGACGACCTTCTATGGGGGTCCTTCGAACCTTGGGATCATCTTTAAAATATCGAAGCGCTCGCGGACGGTACTCCACAGTTTTACCGGACAGACAGACGGCGGGCACCCGAACGGTTTGGTCCTGGACAACCAGGGAAACCTCTACGGCACGGCAGAGGTCGGGGGAGCGCACACCTGCGGCATCGCCTTCAAGCTTGACAGGACAAGAAAATTTCGGGTGCTCTATGCCTTCCAGGGCGGGCAGGACGGATGTGTCCCCGTCGGCTTAATGAGGGACGCGCAAGGCAACTTCTACGGTACCACAGTGTCCGGCGGGCCAACCAATGTGGGCACCGTGTTCAGGATAGACGCAACTGGCAAGGAAACCGTCCTGTACGCCTTCACCGGAGGGACGCTCGGTGCAGCCGACGGGGCATTCCCGTTCGCGGGAGTGATTCGCGACGCCTCAGGAAATCTTTATGGAACAACGAATGGGGGTGGACCGGACAACTTCGGCACGGTTTATAAGATAGACGCCGCCAACAAGGAGACGGTGCTGCACGCCTTCACCGGCGGAAGCCTGGACGGAGAGTTCCCCTATGGTGTTTTGGCGGAAGATTCCGTAGGGAACCTTTATGGCACAACGGACGTCGGCGGCACGGCGAGTTCGGGTACGATCTTCAAGATAGACCCTGCCGGTGCAGAGAGTATCCTGTTCAACTTCACGCAAGTGAGCCAGGGGGGCACTCCACAATCGAGCCTGGTGCTGGATGCGGCGGGCAATCTTTATGGCAACACTCAACTCTCTGGCACCTATGACTGGGGAGTTGTCTTCAAATTCAACCTAGCGACCAACACAGAGACTGTCCTGCACTATTTCGGCAACGGCAAGGACGGCCGGGCGCCGCTCGGAATGCTGACTTTGGACTCGTCGGGCCGAATTTACGGCACGACCCAGCAAGGCGGCGGTGTGGACTACGGCACGGTCTACGAGATCATCCCGTAGGGGGCTGGCTTAAGGGTTCCAGCAACAAGAAAGCCTATGCTGAGCCAGCCGAAACGACGTCAGTACCGGTCGTTAGTATCGATGTTGAACCCCAGAATCGCATTTACTTCCACCGGCTGAACTCCGCGCATAGCAGGGCGAAATTTCCAACTGGGCAGTGCGGCCATGATCTTCGCGGTCATGGCGGCGGGGCCGGGTTCGAGGACCTGGAGGTTTTTCAGGTTGCCGTAAGCGTCGAGCTTGCATTTGATCACAACGCGGGCATGGGGCAGGTCGGCGGGGAGATCGTTGCGCAGGCCCTGGGGTCCGGTGAGTGCCCCGGCCTGCGGATGCGCCCCGGGATTGACCTCTGCGAATTGCATCACCACTGTGCCGATTGTGGTGTCAACGTAAACCGTGTAGTTGTCGCCGGGGAGCTTGCCGTAGAAGTCGAATGCGCCGCCGGAGCGGGACGTGGCGACGATAGTGATGGCGGGGCCTTGCTGTTCTTTCACCGACGAGCGGCCGGGAAGATTCGGGGCGCTGCCGCTGTCTCCGAAGCTGGGCAGGTTGACGATGTTGCTGGTGCTGCCGCCGCGTACATCGACTCCGGGAACCGCGGGAGCGCCAGTGGGAGAGGTGCCTGCACCGCCGGGGCCGGGCGTGGGCGATATTCCTGCGCGCGCGGTTGGATCGGAGCCGACGCCACTGCCGGTCTTTCCTGTCTCAATCTTGCCTGCACCGGAGTTCGATGCGGAGGTTTCTCGATTCAAACCGCTGCCAGGGCCATCGACGTGGCCGATGCTTGTGCCTCCGCCGGATCCGCCGAGGCCGGGCTTGTCTCCACCGCCAGGCGACATGGCGAGCGAGCCTTTGCCGCCGCTGGTCATTCCGACTTTTGTCCCAGGTTGAGAGGAGATCACCACTCCCGACTTGTCGCTGTTTCCTTCCTCGGCCTTGGGAGGAGCGAGCACCGAGCCTGCGTCACCGGGTCCGCCCAGACCTGAGCCTCTTCTGCCCGAGCCTGAAATTCCGGAACTGGAGCCGGCCGATGGCGGCGGGGGAACGACGTTGCTGGCTAGAAAAGTTCCGTCGGCGGCGCGACGAGTGCCTTGGACCCCCTGGCCGTTGACTGAATCTGTGACTGTGGGCGGGGGCGGAATGACGTTGGCTGTGCCAACTGGCGAGTGCTGCGTGCGGGCGCCAGAACCCTCGCGAGATCCCGCTGTACCCGAAACCGACGGCGGCGGCGGAATGACATTCGCCGCGAGAGCGCCCGAAGGCCCGTTGCCGCGGGCGGTGCCCCCAACCGATGGCGGCGGCGGAACTACGCGGGCTGACAAAGAGCCGTTTGCCCGGCCGCTGCCTGCTGCTCCTACGGCGGGCGGTGGGGGAATTACATTCGATTCGAGCGAAGCGCCTGTTCCGCCACTGCGAGCCGTGCCGGTGACTGCGGGCGGAGGCGGGACCACTTCCTGGGTGCCGAAAAGTTTGCCGATGATGGTGCTGACAATCGATGTATTGCCTGCGCTGGGCGGCGGTGGAACCACAGTTGGCGAAGTGGCTCCCGTGCCGCCGCTTTCGAGCCGGTGGAGATCGTGGGTGGAATCGGCGGAGGGCGGCGGAGCGATTACCGCGGGCGCAGGCATGGTGAGTTTCGCGGTGCGCGCGCTATCGCGCTCCGGCGCGGACGCCGGCGGAGGCACGACGGCGGCGTTGTTCATCTGCACCCGCGAGGTTGAAACTTCGCGGCCCACTGCCGCCGGCGCGGGTGGAATTACGGTTCCGTTCAGGCCAGGAGTAGAAGGCGTCTGGTCGCGCGAAATGCGCGCTGGGGCCGGGGCAACTACATTTGCGCTGAACGAGGGCGCGGTCAGCGTGTGATCGCGCGCAACGTCGGGGGCCGGCGCGATGATACGCGTCTCAAGAGATGGCGCGACCAGCCGGTGATCGGAGTTGACGCTGGGCGCGGGCGGCACAATGGCGGCGTTCAAGGCCGGTGTACGTCGCGAGTTATTAGCCGACACGTTGGGCGCAGGTGGTACGACAGCATTGAGGGCAACCCTGTTCCTCGATTGATCACGCGCGATCTCACTCGGCGCAGGGGCGATCACGCTCACCGGGAGATTGAGAGCCGTCAGCTGAGAGTGCAGGCCTTCTGCGGGCGGCGCGGGACTGATGGGGCGTGGGCCCGGATCTGACTTGAAGGCCAGCAAGTTCGCCACCGCATCCGTGGAAGATGGCAGCTTGAGATTGGGAGCATCCACAATCTTCGGCGCAAGTGAACTGCCGCGAGCTACATGAATAGTTTGACTGCGGTGATGGGCTTCCGCGCCGCCCGCGTGGCCGCTCGCGCCTGACTGCGATCCGCCAAGATCCTGGGTGCGCGGCAACTCGTCGCCGGAATAGTAAATCACTTCGTAGGGGCGCAACCTGGGCGCGGCATAGGGTCGCAACTTGGCGATCTGCCGGGGCAGAGCCAGCACGACGAACAGCAGAAAGGCTTGCAAGAGGAACGATGCCGTCATGCCGCGGTAGGGAAATTTTCCGTGCGGCGCTTCGCCGGCCAGGCGTGGACCAGATCGCGAAAACGCGGGACCGATGGAGGTAACGAAACTCTCCCAGCGCGGCGACCATTCGACCAGCAGCCGGGGAGCTTCGTGAAGCTCGATGATCTGGACTTCGTCGAGTTGGAGAGTTTGGGTCAAAGAGTATTTGTACGCCTGGGGGGAGGGGGACTGCTCAAATACTACTCCTTGGTTCTGATCTCAATACTGTCACCGATTGCGGTTTCAGTTCTGGCCACGGTGCCGGTGGGTAACTCCAGGACTGAGTTTGCCTGCAAGCGGATGGGAGAGAAACGCCAGGGCTGGAGGTTGCGCTCGAGGTGCACCACCCGTCCGGCGCGGTCTAAATAGACTACGTCAATGGGGAAGCGCATGGCAAGAGTATGAACGCCGCGGCAGGGACGAATCCAGAGGCCTGCGCCGTTACGGAAGTCACCTTGGGAAACTCCAAGCAGGCCGCGCAGGCGGGAGAAGTGAGTATGGGCGACGGTGAGGTCGGTTGCGAGGTAGAGTTGGCGGGTTTGGTTGAAGGCTTGGTGGGGCATTGTGGTTCCGCAGATAGTTTACTTGGGAGGAGACTCCAGGGAAGTCCCACCCTTGCGGCTGCCCCAGCTTTGCAACAGAAGCAAAGCTGGGGCAGCCTCGCATCGCAATCCAGTGAAGCGAGGCTTGGCCGGCGCGCCGGAGGACTGGCGGTGGAGCAGCTATCGTTTCTATCTTTTGGATGAAGCCGGGCCGGTGCGCGTGAATGAGGGCTGGACGAAGATTTCGTTTCGTGATCAGGTAGCGTAGCGTCGCAGGCGCAGACGTTCGTGGTACCCGCCCTTCGCAAAGTGCGCGAAGAGCGGGGCACCCACTGGGTTGGTGATGGCTGCGAGATCAAAAGCCTGGGCCACCCGCCCCGTATAGTTGTTTGGTTTTGGTATCCTTCCCCTGTCTGCCGTTCCGACCGAAAATTCTCAGGAGGAAAAATATGAAGAATATTTTCTCTTGGATTCTGCTTATCGCGACTGCTAGCTTCGTGTCATTGACAATTCCTGCGCTTTCACAGAGTAGCGAGGCCAACGTTTGGGCTACTGCCCGGGTTCACCAACCAACGCCACCACCGTATTGCAAGCCGTGCCTGTTCTACGGTGGGGACTTCGACGCTAATGGGCCGTCGCCGAATGCATTACTTAACCAAGACACTCTTGAATTTAACTCCACCATGTATGTTCCTTTTGCCGTCCCGCCCAATCAAACGTGGACCGTCGCTGGTTTGTTTTCCAACAACATGGTGAAAGGAGTCCCCGGTCTTTCCCCTCCGCAGATTGAGTGGTCGATTTCACAGGGGATCAGCCAGGGCAATTCCGGAACGGTGATTGCCTCCGGCGTTACGAAGGCATCGCTCACTCCCACCGGGCGAAGCTGGAACGGCATGAGCGAGTACACCGCGCTTGGACGCCTCAACGCTGGGCAGTTGGTTACTTTGACACAGGGACATTACTGGATGACTGCGGTGCCGGTCTGTCTCGTCGAGTGTGAAGCGGCGTTCTACATGTCCGATGTCGAGGATGTGCCAGCGCCTCATGCGAAGGGCTTCGAGTCGACGGACGAATCGTATTGGTACGCGTCTTGGGCCGGCGACATTTTCTCTGAAACTGGCGGTCCAAATGGTGTCTGCTCACAGGAGGGGGCGGGGGGCGGCTGCGATAAGTTCTCGGCGGGGCTGTTGGGAACTGCCCGGTTGAACTAGGCGTCCATGAACAGACTCTGTTCGGTCGGGTAGTCTTTGCGAAATAGAAACGCTCAGTTAAAAGATTGCCGCACCACCTGTTATCTGGGCGGGTGGCCCGGCCTTCCGTGTTTTCCCTTCCCGTTCCGGAAAAGTGGGTGCCCCGCTCTTGCGTTCTTTGCAAGGGCGGGTACGATGCTGCCTGTACCATGGGGTTGGTTATGCCCAGCGGACTGCATCGCACCTACGGCGCCCATCACCTGCACTTTATCACTACCTCGTGCTACCGGCGATGGCCTTTTCTGGGCAGCGCCCGCAGCCGCGATACCTTCCTCACGATTCTGGAACAGACTCGCCGGCGTTACCGCTTCGTAGTCGTCGGGTATGTTGTCATGCCGGAACACATTCACCTGCTTTTGACGGAACCCGAAATTGAACGCCCTCGACCGTGATGCAGGTGTTGAAACAGCGCACGGCCCACGCTTTGTTACCCAAGCGCAAACGGAGAAACCCGCGCCAACGCAAACTGTTTGCGGACGAGCCGAAGAGCAGAGCGTTCTGGCAGGCGCGCTCCTACGACTTCAACGTGTGGACGACAAAAAAACGCGTGGAGAAACTGAGGTATATGCATCGCAATCCAGTGAAGCGAGGCTTGGTCGGCACGCCGGAGGGCTGGCGGTGGAGCAGCTATCGTTTCTATCTTTTGGACGAAACCGGGCCGGTGCGCGTGAATGAGGGCTGGACGAAGATTTCGTTTCGTGATCAGGTAGCGTAGCGTCGCAGGCGCAGACGTTCAGTGGTACCCGCCCTTCGCAAAGTGCGCGAAGAGCGGGGCACCCACTGGGTTGGTGATGGCTGCGAGATCAAAAGCCCGGGCCACCCGCCCACCATCACCATCATCGACAGCGCCTCATCCAAACCGCAAGTGATCGAACTGCTGAGCACCGGAACATAGCGCCCGCGGTGGCCCGATGCCGATCTGACATCTACTTTCCCACCAGCGAGTGGTAGGCCTGAATCAATGCCGGTCCGATGGTGACAAACAGAAATGGCACGAGAATAAAAACCACGAGGGGCGGAACCATCTTGATGGTGGTCTTGGCGGCCTGTTCTTCGGCGCGCTGGCGGCGCTGGGTGCGCAGCGAATCGGAATGCACGCGCAAAGCTTGCGCCACGCTGGTGCCGAAGCGGTCAGTTTGGATCAAGGTGCCGACCAGCGAGCGAATGTCATCCACGCCGGTGCGCTCGACGAGATTGCGCAGGGCCTCGGCGCGGGGCTTGCCGGCGCGCATTTCGAGATTAATCAGGTGAAACTCGTCGCTGAGGTCGGGATGGGCGTGGTGTAAATCTTTTCCCACGCGGAGGAGCGCCTGATCGAGCGCGAGGCCCGCTTCCACGCAGATCACGGTAAGGTCAAGAGCGTCGGGCAGGGCGATGCGGATGCGCTGCTGCCGGTCTTTGATCATGCGTTTCAAAAAAAAGCGCGGAATGAAAAAACCGAGCGCGGGAACGCATACCAGCAGGGGCGGGCTGGTAAATCCGGAAAAAGCGATGACGCCCACGAGTCCCAGAAATGCCAGCACAAGCCTCGAACCGAAATAGTAGCTGGCGTGGCGCGGCTCGCGCAGTCCCGCCTGAATCAGCCAGATTCGCGTGCGGGAAAGGTCGGAGGGCGACAGGGGAATTGCCTTGCTGATGGGATCGAGCGCCTGTTCCAGACGCTCTTTCACCTTCATGGCCGGGGCCCGGTCCTGAACCTGAAGCGCCTGCCCGCCCAGGGCGCGCAAGCGTGCTCCGAGCACCGAACTGGGCGTGACAATGGCTGCACCGAAGGCAAACACCACCAGCGCGACAGTCACGAATACAACGATGATCAGCAGGATCAGCGGCATGATAAGTGCAATTACACCTGAATCTTAATAATCTTCCGGATCACAAAATAGCCTATGGTCTGCAGCGTAATGCTGGCGACCAGAAGCGAGTGGCCGATCTTGTCGTAGAAAAGCGGATGCACAAAATCGGGACTGAAGACAGCGAGAATCGCTACTACTGCGGGGGGCATAGCCATCAGCAGGGCCATAGTGAGCCGGCCCTGCGCCGTGTGTACCCGCACCTGGCGCTGAATTTTGAAGCGCTCGCGAATCACGTAGGAGAGGTTGTCGAGGATCTCGGCAAGATTGCCGCCGGTTTCGCGCTGCAGCATGACGGCAGTGACGAAGAATTTGATATCCACGAGAGGAACGCGCTGGGTAAGGTTCATCAGGGCATCGCGCACCGGCATACCGAATTTCTGCTCTTCGTAAAGTTTGCGGAATTCGCCCGCCAGTGGCTCGGAGATCTCGGCGGAGATCATTTCGAGGGCGGTAGTGAAGGCGTGCCCGGCACGAACCGCGCGCGCCAGGGTGTCGATGGCCTCGGGAAAAAGTTCTTCGATTTTTTCAAAGCGCTTCTGGCGGCGATAGGAAACCACGGCATAGGGCAAAACCCCGCCGATCACAATAGCGACCCAGGCGATGGCTGGGTTTCGCGTCCAGAGCAGGGCGGCCAAACCTGCAGCCAGGCCGCAGGCGACGCACAATGCGAGAAAATTCCCGGCGCGCAGTTTCATGCCCGCCTGGGTTAAACCTTCCTGTATCGCCGAAACCCGCGCCGAGCGGCGCAGCAGGTTATCGAGGGCGGGAATTTCGCTGAGTTGCTCATCGCGCAGCAGGGCGAGTTCTTCATTGGGATCGCGCTCCGGCGCCTTCTGCACGGTGGCCAGGCGGTCTTTGATCAAGCGGGCCTGGGCGCGGCGCTGGTCGAGCAGGGACACAACCGCGAAGGTGGCCAGGGCGACCACGACGAACACGGAAATCGCGATTAAGAGGGGGGACATACTCAGATCTCAGTCCTCGATTCGAACAGCACCGGGCGCAAGCGAGCGCCTGCGGTCGACAGCCGTTCGGCAAAAAGCGGCCGGAGGCCGGTGGCGCGGAACGTTCCCCGCACTTTTCCGCTGTCGTCGATGCCGCGCTTTTCGAAGGTAAAAATATCCTGCATGGCGATCATTTCGTTCTCCATGCCCATGACCTCGGAGATCGAGGTCACCTTGCGCGTACCGTCTGACATGCGAGCCACCTGCACCACGGCGTGAATGGCCGAAGAAATCTGATGGCGCACCGCGCGTTCGGGAATATTCAGGTTCGCCATGGAGACCATGTTTTCGACGCGGGCCAATGCGTCGCGCGGAGAGTTGGCGTGGACGGTGGTGAGCGAGCCTTCGTGGCCGGTATTCATGGCCTGCAGCATGTCGAACGCTTCTTCGCCGCGGACCTCGCCAACCACGATGCGGTCGGGCCGCATACGCAAACTGTTGATCACGAGTTGCCGCTGCCGGACCGCGCCCTTGCCTTCAATGTTGGGAGCGCGGGTTTCCAGGCGCACCACATGCTCCTGCTTGAGTTGCAGTTCGGCCGCGTCTTCGATGGTGACAATGCGCTCGACGTTGGGAATGTATCCGGAGAGCACGTTAAGCAATGTCGTTTTACCTGCGCCGGTGCCGCCCGAGATTAAAAGATTCAAGCGCCCTTTCACCATGGCCGACAAGAGTTCGAGCATGGCTTCGGTGAGCGTGTGGTTCTCCAGCATGTTGCGGGCGGTGACCGGATCGCGTCCAAAACGGCGGATCGAGAGGCAGGCGCCGTCGAGCGCCAGGGGAGGAATAATGGCGTTGACGCGGGAGCCATCGGCCAGCCGGGCATCGACCATGGGGGAAGATTCATCGACCCGGCGGCCAACGCGAGAGACAATGCGCTCGATGATCTGCATCAGGTGCTGATTATCCTTGAACGACAGGCCGGTCAATTCCAGCTTGCCCGAGCGTTCAATGTAAACCCGGTCAAAGCGGTTCACCAGAATGTCAGAGATGGTGTGATCTTTGAGCAGAGGCTCCAGCGGCCCCAGCCCGAAGATTTCGTCCAGGATTTCACGTGACAGCCGCTCGCGTTCGGCGAAGCTGAGAGGGATGACCTCGCTGTTGACGGCATTGCGGATCAGGACGAGGACTTCTTCGCGGGCGGTGTCGCCGGCGGTGCGCCCGAGTTTTTCCAGATCGAGGCGATCGAGGATCTTGCGATGCAGGTCGGATTTTACCTGCTGATACTCGCTGTGCTCGAAGGTCTGCAGATTGGCCATAAATTCTTATACTGTTTTGAACAGCGACCAGGCGGCGCGTTTCACGTCCACGTCGTTGCGGGTCAATTCGTGAGCCAGCCCGGAAAAACAGCGCGCAATCTCGGTGTGACTTTGCTCCATCACCGGGATACCGCGGTCAATGGAGGAGGAGATGGCGAAGTACTGATTGGGAACCCGCCACAACAACTTGACCCCGGCCGCATTCTCGGCATCGGCCTCACTGAAGCCGGGAACTTTGCGAAAGCGGTTGAGCACCAGGCGCAGGCGCTCGTGGTTACCTGTCTCTCCGAGGTATTGTTGCACGCGGGCGGCGCTCCACAGCGAGGCCACGTCGGTGCAGGCGACCAGCAGTACACACTCCGACAAGTTTGCGACCAGGCGGCTGGCGGCGTCGAGGCGCGAGGAATTGTCGACCACCACGTAGCGGTAGTGCGTCACCAGCATGTCAAACAGGCGCACGAACTCCGCGGTGGAAGGTTCAATGGCGGCGGGCTCATTCGTGCCCGCCAGCAACTGCAGGCCGCCGCTGTGCCGAGTCATAAAACTTTCGAGCAGGGAACTATCCATGCGGTGAAGATTGCGGGTGGCGTCGGCCAGGGTAAATAAAGGTTTGAGATTGAGGTGGAGCGCCGTGTGACCGAGGGGGGCAAGATCGATGAGCGCAGTGTGGCCGTGGGCCGACTGCAACGCCAGGGCAAGATTAACTGCGACGGTGGTGGCCCCGCTGCCGCCTTTGGCGTTGACGACAGAAAAAACTTTGCCCCGCGGACCTTCCTTCTGAACCCGGCGCTGCGCCGTGGTGAGGCGCACGAAAGCTTCGAGCAGATCGGTGGTCGTGGTCGGGCGCTCGATAAACTCGCGCGCGCCGGCGCGCATGGCGCCGACGATGACTTGCGGCTGATTGAGGCTTCCAATGGCGAAAACCGCGGACTCGGGCAGTTCCTGGTGGAGAAGTTCGATGGCGCGCATCGCCGGGGTGGAGTTGTCGGGCGGAATATCGATCAGCAGGACGTCAGGGCTGGCGGCCTGCACGCGGCGCGCTACGGGATCGGAGGCTGCCACCGGAAAAGTGGCGCAGGAATGTACCGTGCGGGCGACGCTGGTTCCATCCACCAACACCTGCAGCACGGTGCGCTGCTCATTGTCCGTTGCCACGATAACGACGGAAAGCTCGGGCATAAACTAGGAATGCTCCACCTTGTTCCAACTCGTAAGTTTCCTCACCGCCAACCGCCAGACAGCCCCGCGAAACCTGCCCCAAGATTTTTACATTCCCGACGGCTTCTTTCCATCGAACTTGCTGTTATCGATGAAGGGCTGCGGATTCTTGGGCCCCGCGGGCGCTTCATTATTGGGAGAGATGCGATGTACGGTGCATAACACCATCAGTTCCGAGTTGCTTTTGGAAGCGCTTTTGCTCTTGAAAAAAGCGCCGAGGATGGGAATGTCTCCCAGACCCGGCACTTTGTTCCAAATGTCAGTGACGCGATTGTCGATCAAACCTGCAATCACAAAGCTCTGACCATCGCGCAACTCGAATTCCGTTTCCGCCTTGCGCGTGCTGAGTGCGGGGACGGTAAAGCCGGAAATGGTAAGCGCATCGGCGAAATCGAGTGTGCTTACCTCTGGCGCGACGGTGAGGTGAATGTTGCCGTTGGGCATGATCACTGGAGTAAAGTCGAGCTTTACCCCGAATTCCTTGAAAGAGATTGTAACCGCAGTGAATCCCTGGCCGGGTTGCACGATGGGGAAGGGAAACTGGCCTCCGGCAAGAAAACTCGCCTTCTTGCCATTCACCGCGATCAGGTTGGGCTCGGCCAGTATCTGCAGCAAGTTCTTGCTCTGCAGCGCTTCGATGACAGCGCCGAAGTGGATGTCCGGGCGGAATAGAAATAAATTCAAGACATTGCTGACCGTCTGGTTGACGCTGAACGGAGGGCTCTGGCCGGTGGTCTGGGAAATCTGGGATGAACCGAAGCCTCCATATTGCCCGGTGGTGACCGAGCCGATGGTATTGGTTGCGCCGGTGGAGAAGAAGTTAGCGCCCAGCTGCGTCACCGCCGAGCGATCTACCTCGGCGAACTTTACCTCCAGCAATACCTCCTGCGCACCGACCGGGCCAAACGTGAGCACGTTAACCACATTCTTGGAGTAGGCCGCCGCCAGTTCACCGGCGCGCTTGGCTACATCTTCGGTGGTCACGTGACCGGAAAGGACGATCGCGGCGCGGGAGGGCGTCACCGAGATTTGCTCGTCGGGGAAGACCCGCTTTTCTTCCTCGGCGCAGGCGCTGACGTCCACATCCACGCGCAGATCGAAGCTGCGCGAGCGTTCCAACTCATCCCAAATCAGCAGCGATACTTCGCCGGGGGCGCGCCCGTGGACGAGAATCTGGGTGGGGGTAATTACGGTGGCATAAGCCACGCTGGGATCGGTGACCGAGATGCGCTTCAGGCGCTCCGTAGTGTTGATCAACAGAGACTTGTCAACCATCACGCGCAGTGGCGCCGCCCCCTGGGGCTGAGCCGATTGCGGCGGCAAGGTGGTTTGGGTGGTGGACGGCGGGATCGGTTCTTGCGCGGGCGGACCGCTGGACGGCGTCGCCGCCTGTTGTGCCTCAGCCAGAGCGAATGCCGGCAGCAGAAACCACAGCGCAATGACAACGAAAACTGTAATGCGAACCTTCATCGTGTGATTCCTCTCCACGTGAGGAAAACCTGTCAGCCGGATATCAAACGCGCAATCCGAACTGTGTGTAGCGCCGGCGTCTGACCGGCTGCAATCGCGCCCGCAAGCTGCCGGCGCCACTGCTCACTGCTGCTTTGGATCTTCACCACTCTGTTCCGGAAATTTGACCACATCCGGTTTCTTATCGCCCTGGTAAACCTCTACGCTGAGGACCGATGGCGGGGGAGGGGCTGGTACGGTTTTATGCTCTTTTACGGGATGAACCTGTGGCCGCGGCGGGGCCACAGGAGTGCCGCCCTTGTACAAACCCCTGGCATTGGCGGGGTCCACGGGATCCTGGTGCGTGTCGAGCGGATTGCGCAGGGAAAGCTGAATCTTTCCCTCGGCACTGGCCAGGGTGAGGCGCTCCGCGTCCTCCGGCGACGCCAGCAAGGTGATAACCGGAGTACTCTGCGCTTCGCCCGCGGCATTGCGCTCCAAAGTATGGCCGGAGGCGATTACGGCTACGTTCTGCAGCACGGTTGTGGTTTGCGATTCGGAGCTGCCCATGGGGGTTCCGGTGAGGAGAACGTCCACACGCGTTCCCGGGCCCACAAACCCGGCGACCGATACGACCTCATTGACCCGAACCGAGACGGCGCGCATGCCGTTGGGAATGAGTGAAGGCAAGCCTGAACCGGCATTCTCGGGCGCCAGTTTGCTGGGCAGAATGAATTCGCCCTTGGCGATGGGAATGATGACGCCGCGGCCCAGCACCTGTGATTTCCTGGCGTAATAACCGGCGGGCAGTCCCGAGCCGGGGAATTTGGCAATCCGCACGTCGCGGTCTTCGACTCGTGCGCCCACTTGAATATCGCCCGCGGCCACAATCACGTCGGTGCCAGCTTCGATGTTTCCCGGACTTCTTCCCTGCAGGTTCTTGTAGACGGCCACGCTGACAATGGCCCCTAGCGCCAGGGCCAGCGCTCCGATCATCAACAGGCGACTTCTGTTCATAGTACTCCGGCAGGACGAACAAATACTTGCCCGCCGTCATGCGGCGAGAATTGCTCTTTCATCCTGCAGTGGCGCTGGGTTGCTACTGAATCGAACTGGCGACGTTGGAGAAAACGTTATTCGCGTTAGAGCCAATCAGGCGAATCGTCCCCACGACGATTACCAGAATGACGGCTAGCATTACGGCATATTCCGCGATGTCCTGTCCTTCTTCCTCGCGCCACAGTTTTCGAAAGTAACTCATTGTCTCCGGCCTCCTGAAAAACTCAGCTACCGCAGCGCAGAATTATAAGCCTGGCGAAGGCCCAAAGCTTCTGGGAGCCTGGTGCGTTCGCAATGCGCTGCGGGAATGATTTGATCCCCCTCATCATAACCTGCAATCTGCCGTTACAGGTGTAATTTCTTGCATACCGTAATTTCTTGCATATCGACGGTAACTAGTGATGCTTTTGGTATCCGGGCTGAGGCGATCGCTTTGCCGGAGCGGGGACGAGGCGGGCGTTTTGCCCGCAAGGAATCGGGGCGTTTCGTCAGGATGATCGCTTGAGAATCTTCGTAGGAAACGGTCCAATCCCCAGAGTCGCGCAAGCCGGTGGCGAGGGCGGACTCGCGGGGAACCAGTATTGTTTTCACCTTGAATTCCTGCAGGATGCGCTGCCAGCCATCTTTGAACTGATAGGTATCGGCAAACTCTTCAAACAGTTGAGTTCCATAGACATCTGCGCGCCCGTCGATGAATACTTGAGTTCCCGGATAAAGCCGCCAGATGAGGTACCCGCCCCAGTCATAATGGTTGAACACGCGGCCAGAAGATAAATCTGAAGATTCAGAAGGTAAAGATGAGTGCGCCTGCAGGTAGGCCACGGCGCCAGCCGGAAAGTGCTCGATTTCAGCTTGCGGTTGCCGCTGAATCACCTGCCGGGTGTGGATCGCTGCAAACAGAATCATTCCGAGCGTAATCGCAGTATGGAACACGGCGCGGGGCGGCGTAATGCGTTGGCGGGAAAATTTCACGGGCCAGTCAGGTGTCTGCCGCGCCAGAAATGGCACCGCAACCAGGATAAACAGGGGCGTGAGGCGGATGGAACAAAGCCCCAAATACAGGCCGGTAACGAGGAGGATCAGATCGCGTGCGCGAGCCCTAGATTTTCGCCCGCTCAACTGTGCGAAGGTCGCCAGGACGATCAGCAGGAATGGGAAATACTCGACGCGATGAAAGTTCGGCGAGGCCCATTCGGCGATGTAGCGTTGCATCACGGGCGAGCGCAGAGTTTCAAGGGGATAGGAAAACATCCGCACGCCATTCGGATTCAGGGGCACGACCAGCAGGTCGGCTATGAAGACGAAAAGTCCGAGGCGCACAGGCGAAGAGTGTTGCCAAGCCTCTGGCGTTCGCTCCAGCCAGTTTCCTGCGAGGAACAGAGCCGATAGCGCCAGCCCCATAGCGAATCCCGCGTGCAGATTTACCCACAGCAACATAAGCGGAACCGTGCACCATAAGAGGCGGGCATTGCGGTCGGAGCGTTCAAGAATCAGCAGCCACAAACTGGTCAGCAGCAGCGAGACAACCTGAGGGCGCACTCCCCAGACTGGAATCGTCGCCCAGGCCGCAGCCAGGGTTGCGATTCCCGCCAGGTACGATGTTTTCCCGCAGCGAAGATATAGTAAGAAAAACGCCGCGCAGGTGATCGCGGCAAAGGTTACGATCAGCCCTCCCCAACCCATGAGGCGTTCGATTTCGTAGAGGAGAACTTCGGTAAGCCATTCGTGCGCCACCCAGGGCTGCCCGGCGCGGGTGTAGGAAAATGGATCGGCATGAGGGACGCTGCCTTGTTCGAGAATGTACTGGCCGGTTTTGAGGTGCCACCATAAATCGGGATCGGTAGCGTTGCGCGCCGCCATGGCGAACACGCCGACCAGCACTATTAGGATGAAGACATTCGGCGCGCTGAATTTAAGGTTCATCCGATTGCGATCCCTGAGACCCGGCGAGGTTCGCGGCTGGCGGCCTTCGCCCTAAAATAACGAGCAGCATGGGCAGATAGAGAAAGAGCACGGCGGCCCTACCGACCTCTGTGAAGTTGGCCGGCTGATGATACCAGCGCCATACTCCAGCACCCCAACTGAAAACTGCGGTCAGCAGGATTTGCCAGCGGGATTTCGGGATCAGCCAAAGCGTAAATGCGTCGAAGAACCAACGCTGGGGCATGATGGACGAGAGCAACAGCAGCCAGGCGTCGCGGTCGCGGTAGCGCAGCAGGGCCAGCAATAGGAACGGCCCCGGAAAAACCAGGAGAGGAATGAAGTGCTGATAATAGTGAGCTTGCCCCAGCCACAATCGCGGCCACCGCGGGAGGAGAACGAACGTCAATGCCGCGACAGCGATGCAGGCCAGCAGTCCGCGACGGGATAGGCGAGTCAGAAAAACCGGTAATCCCACCTGCGGTTTCATCATGGTGACCGGCAGCAGCAGAGGAAAGAACGCGCTTGCGGCAATAATTGGCATCCACTGCACCGAGAGCGCGCCCGCCCAGTAAGGAAATGCGAGAAACACCCGCAGCCTGCCGAAATTTTTCCGGGTGAGGCCAAAAGCCAGCAGGGCGGAGCTGATGCCGTAAAAAGTCCCGGCTGCAATCTCGGGTTGCAGGCGCACGAAAGGAAGCGCGAACACAGCCGCGGTCAAGGGATACTGCTCGAGCTGCGTATCGTAAGGATTTTGCCCCGCGAGCAACCGTTGCGCCAAATGAATCGCCCATCCAAAGTCAGCCGCGCCCTGATGGGTGTGCTTCATCAGGAACCAGCAGAAAATCCCGGAGACTGTCCCTATTATGATTGCGACTGTGATTCGTTTTCTCATGGCCGGCAGTTTGCCCCACCAGTTGTAACATGAGGGCGGCTGCTTTCTGGCGGCAGATGAAGTTGCTTTCGGAAGAGCGAGATTTACCAGCTTGCAAATCCGCATAAAGTTCGTAGTTCTGTTATTGATCGCGCTTCTGGCGGCCGCGAGCATGTGGTTCTACGTCGATCGGATTCTGGTGGCCTACCAGGTGGCGGACTCGGCGGCGCATGACCGGCCACGCGGCAATCTATCCGATCTTTATCCGCGCTGGCTGGGGGCGCGCGAGCTTTTGCTCCACCGCCGCAATCCTTACGGAGAAGACATTGCCAAAGAAATTCAGCAGGGATACTACGGGCGCGTGCTCGATCCGGACCGACCTAACGATCCAAAAGATCAGCAGGGGTTCGCTTATCCCGTGTATGTAGTTTTCCTGCTGGCGCCGCTTATCGGATTGCCCTTTCATCCCGTCCAGGTATTTTTTCACTGGCTGCTGATCGGGATTACGGCCCTTAGCGTCTGGTTGTGGTTGCGCGCTTTGCACTGGCGCTTGCCTGCAATATTGATCGGCGCTTGCGCGGCGCTGACACTGGGAAGCGTCCCGGCAGTGCAGGGAATCAAGCTGCAACAACTGAGCCTGCTGGTTGCAGGGTTCATTGCCGGGTCAGCGGCCTGTGTAGCCGGCGGATTTCTGTTTATGGGCGGAGCTTTGCTGGCCCTGGCCACCATTAAGCCACAACTGGCCTGGCCTGTGGCCGCGTGGCTGATGCTGTGGGCGATGAGCGACTGGCGCAAGCGCCGGGGACTGGTTTTTGGATTCGCTTCCACGCTGGCGGTTCTACTGGCTGGCGCCGAAATCATTCTTCCCGGCTGGTGGCGGATGTTTGCCGCAGCTATTCAGCAATATCACCGCTATACGCAAAATCAATCGGTGCTCGATCAACTCGTGCCCTGGCGGTTTGCGGGAACAATTCTGGGGGTTATCGCGACGGCTGGGTGCGGGTTGTTTCTGTGGAATTCCCGCCGGGAGCGCGAAGATACACTCACATTCGGGCGCTCGGCGGCGCTGGTGTTGGCGCTCACGGTCGTGATCGTCCCTATGTACGCGCCATATAACCAGATTCTGCTGCTTCCCGCCATTCTGGTTTTAGCGCGCGATCGAGATTTCTTCATTGCGCGTTCGCGCGCCGCGCGTTTCGTATTTCTGGCCGCAGTTTTTGCTCTGACGTGGGAGTGGATCGCAAGTCTGGGTTTGACTGCCGCTTACTTACTAGGTGCGCGATCGTGGGCGCTCAGTGGTTGGAAGTTACCCTTCCTGGCGACATTTACCTTGCCGGTGCTGATCTTCGCTCTGATGCTTCTGGATGCGAGGCAATCGCGCCCATCGCAGACGGGGGCAGTCTGAGTAACTTCATGGAACATCGCTTGGTCGCCGAATCAGTCCGCTGATCATAAACAACAGCAGCATGGGGATTGCCAGCAGGCCGTATGCGTTCACCCTCAGCGCCCAGATATGTATGAGAGGCGCAAACAGAATTGCCAGCAGGCCTGCGGTAGCCCACGTGGCAGCATCCTGACGGGCGCGGGAAATTCCATGCAACAGCAAGACTATCGGCAGCAGAAGCAGGGTGAGATCGTGGGGGTTGAGGTGATAGCTCACCAGCAGAGCGAAGAGCAGGGCAGCAGCGAAAGCGGAATCAAATTGCTGCAGCGTTGGCGGGGCAGATTTTTCCTGCGCCGGACGCGCTCGTCTCAGTTCGAACAGCAACTTCACGAATGCGGCGGAGGAGAGAAGCGCAACTGCGGCGACCCTTAAATCCAGGCTGTCTCGAAACAGAAGCCACGCCAGTCCCCGGAAATTCGCCATGGCGCGGGGAAAGATTCCACTGAAGTCCTGCGCCGGCAGATGAAAAAGAAATGCGGGATAAGTCTGGAAAACGGGCCATCCGCAGAGAGCCGCCGACAATAGCGCCAGCGCCAGAGCTACCAGGCCTAACCCCTTCGCCAGCGCCCGGCGCGCCGCTCCATTTGGGGCCAGCAGCAGCGCCAAAGCCAGCGGCAGCACGATCTGAAATTTGAACAGGCCAAGGCCGAGCCAGCATCCCGCGGCAAAGGCGCGATTCTGCCGAAGCCGCGTGAACGCCAGTGCGATGAAGAGCAACAAAAGGAGCGAATCCTGCCCTTGCGCCAGGCAGAGCAGCACGGGGACGAAAATCAGTGAAGCTGCGAAAAGCAATCGCCAATCCCAGTTCCCCAGCGCCTCTCTCGCGAGGCAATACGTGGCCGCAGCGAGAAAAATGAGGCTGAGGAAGAACCACACCAGATAAGCCGCTCTCAGAGGCAGCCAGGCTACGGCGAGATAAATTAGCGCTTCGAACGGCGGATGAATATAGAGCGTCCCGATTCGGCCGGCGTACCTGGCCTGATATTGGCCCTGCACGCCGGCGTCGTAAAGCTCGTGCCCGCGGCCGGCGGCCAGCATGCGAGCGGCACAATAAAAGTCAGGAAAATCCGTAGCGGCCAGCGAGGAGGATAATCGGAGCCCGGCGAAAATCGCCACCCCGCCGGCAAATACGATGAAGGCCAGGGTCTTCCACTTTGCAAATCCTGGCCGCTGGCGAATTGAATGGGCTGGAAGCACGCCGCCGCAGTCTATCGAAGGCGGCGGATAGACGCAAAAGAACGGACGCAAAGCGCCTGGCGCAAAGCGAAGGGCTGCGGCGGTATGCAGGTAGCCTCTTCCGCCCCGGCGCAATTCCTGTCATTATTCTTATCGGGATTCTAATCGGGCGGCGCAGGAGACTTGATCGCCGCCCCACAAGCTATGGTTTTGAATTCGATCTTAACGCCGCAAACCGGCGGCTCGGGAGTTTTTCCCGCGCTGGTGCTGGTGCAGGGCAACGAACAGAAGAATATCGTCCTGAACCGCACTCCGTTCAGCGTGGGCCGGAAGGTCGACAAGGACCTGGTAATTGCCGATCCCCGCGTCTCACGCGACCATGCTCTCATTGTGTTAGAGGAAGGCGGGTTCTTTCTCGTTGATCAAGGCAGCAAGCACGGCACATTCGTCAACGGCGAGCGCATCCAGCGGCAAAAACTGGAGCGCAATGACCGCCTGGAGTTTGGCGCGCGCGATTCGGCCTACGCCATTTTCAATCCCGCGCACGGCACTTCGAATACGGCGCGCGACTTCCTCAGCCAGATCTCCGGCATTCAGATCTCGCAGGAGACCACCGATCTCGAAAAGCTGACTTTGTTTCTGGAAGCCGCCCGCAAGTTAAACACGGCCGGGGTGCTCGACGAAATTCTGATGACCATGCTGGAGGTTACGCTGCGGCTGACGCGGGCCGAGCGGGGCTACGTCTTTCTGAAGGATGAAGACGGCAAACTGCGCCTGGGCGCGGGACGCAACAGCAAAGGCGAGCCCCTGCTCGACGACAAAACGATTTCGCATTCCGCGCTCGATGAGTCGCTGCGCTCGAATTCCGAATTTCTCCTTACCGACACCGGCAGTTCCATGGACATGGCGGCGCGGCAGAGCATTGTGGCCTACGATCTGCGCACGGTAATCTGCATTCCCCTGCGCAAGCGGCAGGTGCAGGCGGTTCGCGAGCAGCCGCTCGCGCCCAGCGCCCCGTCGTCCGAAGTGACCGGCGTTTTGTACGTCGATTCGCGCTTTGCCTCGCGCGAATTTTCCGGCGTCGGGCACGACATTCTGCGCGCCATCGCGACAGAAGCCGCATCGCTGATCGAGAACGCGCGCCTGGTGCAGGCCGAGGAGGAATCCCGGCGCTACCAGCAGGAGTTGACCATTGCCGCCAGCATTCAGCAGCGGCTGATGCAGGTGAAGATTCCCGAGGTCCCCTTTGCCAGCCTGCGGGGCAAGAATTTGTCCTGCAAAGAAATTGGCGGGGACTTCTTCGACGCGGTGAATACCAAGGAAGGCCTGGCGGTGGTGCTGGCGGACGTCAGCGGCAAGGGAGTTTCGGCCGCCCTGCTGGCTTCCACTTTGCAGGGAATGATCTATTCCCACCTGAGTTCCGGCATGCCGTTGCTGGATGTAGTGACGGCCGTAAACCATTTCTTTACCGAAAAACTGGTGGGCGAAAAATATGCCACGGTCCTGCTGGTTCGGCTGCGCCGCGACGGTGATCTCGAATACGTGAACTGCGGCCACGTGCAGCCGCTGCTTATATGCGCCGGAGAAGTCATGCGCCCGCCCCACGGCAACGTCCCCGTCGGCTTGCTGCCGGACGCAACATTTGAAAGCGCGCGCTGCCAGCTCAAGTCCGGGGACCGCTTCATTCTTGTGACCGACGGCGTAACCGAAGCGGAAAATTCCAAAGGCGACTTCTTCGAGGATTCGCGTTTGGAAACGGCTGCGTCAAAATCTCCCACGCTGGAAGGAATCTTCTCCGCAGTCACCGAATTCTGCGCCGGCAATCCCCTGAGCGACGACTGCACTGTGGTGGAGTTGGTGTACTCGAGCCCGCCGGCTGAGGCGTAGCTACCAGTGCCGCTGGGCGGTTGAAAAATACGCCAAGCTATTTCAGTATCTGGAAGTTCACATTGCTGGTCAGATTGCCGGTTGGGGTGGTTACTACAACCGGCCCGGTGGTTGCGCCAGTGGGGACGACGGCGGTCATGAAGGTGTCGCTGGCTACCGAGAAGCTGGTGGCGGCGACGCCGTTGAACGTGACGGCGGTTGCGCCTTTCAGCCCCTGGCCTAGTATTTGCGCCGACTGGCCCACCTTGCCGTTGCGGCGGACGAAGGTGATGAATGGCGGCAAGTGCATGTCGAGGGTGTAAATGGCGCCGTAGCCGAATGCGCCACCGTACTCGGCGCTGCCGTAGAACGCGCCGTTAGTGTGCTGCATCAACGAGGTTCCGACATACTCTCCTACGGTCGCGGTGAAATTGTAAAGCTGCTCATATTGGCCGCTGAGACTCAGCCGAAACAAAGAGCCGAGGTTTGGCAGTGTGTACTCAGTTAGCGCTCCGTAGAGATAACCGTCGGTGCCTTGTACAAATCCCCCAAGCGGGTAGACCGACGTCGGGGGCGCGAACCTAAAGAAGGTGGAGACGTGGCCGTCGCGGTCCATTTTGAAAGCCGTGCCATAGCTGTGCAGGCCGCCCGAGTTGGTCATGCCGTAAAAAAGCCCGTCGGAGGCCTCGATCAGCGGACCATACGGGTTCGCGCCGTTTTCCTTGCCCGTGAAACTGCGGCAGAAGATGATCTGTCCGGATGTGGCTTATCTTGAAAACCGTACCGAGACTGCTCGCGCCTCCGTGGACGGCTACGCCGTACAAATAGCCATCCGATGCCTGAATCAGCGGCGAATTTACCTCCTCACCGTGCGAAGCATCAAATTGGTAAATGGTGGTCACGCTTCCCGAGGACGGTGAGTATTTGTAGATCGTGGCCGGATTGCCAGCGTTGCCGGCGGTCGTTCCATAGAAGTTCCCATCCGCGCCCTCGGTCGGTGCGGATGCGGGCGAGGAGCCGTCGCTCTGGCCAGAGAAGCTGTGCAAAGTGGTGAGGACACCCCGAGGGGTTACTTTATAGAGGGTGCCGTATTGGCCGGACCCTCCCCCCGAGGTGGTTCCATAAAAATTGCCATCGGTTCCGAGAGTTATCCCAGCGTACGGCTGGACGCCGTTTGCAGAAGATCCGAACTCATACAGCACAGTCAGCTCGCCGCCCAGCGATAGCCGAAAATCCGACCCGTCGGTGTCGCGAGGGTTTGGCGATGTTCCATAGAGTTGGCCGTCCCGTCCCTGCGTGGGGATCATCGCCGGGTCACCCGACTGATTTTGCCCTGTAAAACTAATGACATCGCGGACGGTTTGTGCTCGAGATGGGATCGTAGCGATCAACAAAAGCGCGAGCGGGGATAGACGGAGTAAGAGCTTCATACAACTGTCGCAGCTATTTTAGTACCTGGAAGTTCACATTGCTTGTGAGATTGCCGGTGGGAGTTGTGACGACTACCGGGCCTGTGGTGGCGCCTGCCGGCACGACTGCGGTCATGAAGGTGTCGCTGGCTACCGAGAAGCTGGTGGCGGCGACGCCGTTGAACGTGACGGCGGTTGCGCCTTTCAGCCCCTAGCCTAGTATTTGTGCCGACTGGCCCACCTTGCCGTTGCGGCGGACGAAGGTGATGAACGGCGGAAGGTGCATGTCGAGTGTGTAGATGGTGCCGTAGCCGAATTCGCCGCCGTATTCGGCGCTGCCATAGAATGCGCCGTTCGTATGCTGCAGAAGCGCGGTTACAGCCGACTCGCCGACGGTCGCGGTGAAGTTATAGAGTTGCTGGTACTGCCCACTCAAGCTAATACGGAATAGCGAGCCGAGGTTGGGCAGAGTATTCTCCCATAGCGCTCCGTAGAGATAGCCGTCGCTGCCCTGCATCAAACCGCCAAGCGGGTAAACCGCTGTCGGAGGTTTGAACCGAAAGAAGGTTGAGATGTGACCCTCCCGATCCATTTTGAATATCGTGCCATACCCCTTCACTCCCCCCGAGTTGGTCATTCCATAAAACAGACCGTCGGAAGCTTCTATGAGCGGGCCGAAAGGATTCGCTCCGTTTTCCTTCCCGGTGAAGCTGTGGCAGAACACGAGTTCGCCCGACGTGCTGACTTTGAAGACGCTGCCTAGACCGTTCGCTCCCCCGATTTCGGCGACGCCGTAAAGATAACCGTCCGATCCCTGAACAAGAGCAAATTGCACCTGTAGAGCGTGCAGGGAGTCGAACTGGTAGAGAGTGCTGGTAGCGCCGGAGGATGGGCTGTACTTGTAGATTGTGGCCGGATTACCAGCGTTTCCGTTGGTCGTTCCGTAGAAATTCCCATCAGCTCCCTCGATGGGAGGTGAGAGAGGTGAAGCGCCGTCGCTCCCTCCCAGGAAGTTATGCAAGGCGGTGAAGGTACCCTGTGGGCTGATCCTATAGAGGTTACCGTTCTGGCCGGTGCCCCCCGCGGAGGTGGTTCCATAAAAGTTTCCGTCGGTACCGAGTGTCAAGCCCGCGAACGGGTTGGCACCGCCGGTCGAACCGAACAGGTGAAGAACGTCGAGGTTGCCACTCAGAGACAGACTGAAGTCGGATCCGGAGGGAGAGGTTCCGTAGAGTCTGCCGTCACGGCCTTCCGCGGGCGTCATCGAAGGGTCGGCGGTCTGGTTTTGCCCTGTAAAACTAATGACATCGCGGACGGTTTGTGCCGCTGTGAGGCGTACAGTCACAAGAACCAGCGACAGCACTAAAACTCTGAGTCTCGCTCGTGTCATAACAGCTCCTCCTGCCATGAGTTCTTCCTCATGGGTTTAGCTTGCCGTACACGGAAAGCAGACCCACGCAGGTCGGACTATTGGGCCCACCGAGTGCGGCCGGCGAACAATTGACGCTATTTGTTGACGACCATATTCCAGGGGCGTAAGCGGGATTGTTGTTTCCCCCCGCGACAAAGACCATGCCATTCGCCACCGTTGGCACAGCGTACTTAACTGTACCGGGGCCATTGCCGCTGCCGCTCGACCACAGCCGACTTAGCGCGCCGTTTGAGGGTATGGGTGAGTACACGTCTAGCTGCGCGTCCAGCGCCGGGGCAGTCTGGCTGCCATCCCAAGAGCCCCCGGACCCAACCGGGTCGATAATCCAGAGAAGCCCATTACTCATGTTGCTTCCGTCCCACGAAAGTACTGGGCTCGCGCCTGGGTAGGCGTAATCGGTCGGCCTGGCTCCAACAGCAGCCGAGCCGAACTGGTAGCCATTGGTGGAATTCATTTGGTAGCCCTTCAAGCCATCGCCCGAGCCCGCGATGTACAGGTAATTTCCTTGGGTTGCCGAGGTGCCCGCCCAGAACGCGGCGGTCGCCCGACTACCCGGCGCCGGTCCGCTCCCATCGTGATTGTTGATGGTCTTGGTGACATCGACTGCGGGGAAGCATTGCGCAATAGTTCCGGCCGGGGGAGGAACCGACGTAGACTGAGTACAGGCTGTAGCGTCGATGTCCGATCCGTTGCAGCCGGTCAAGGAATATCCACACAGATCGAGCCCACCCATGGTGCTCTGGGGCGAGGAACTGGTCGAGGTGCTGTAGCAGGTCTCGTAGAACACGCCTTCCTTGCCTCCGGCGATTAATTGCTGGTTGGAGTTGCATGGCGGGTTTGTGCCCGTCGCGATGGTAGGCGTGAGCAAGGTTGCGCCGCCCGACCCTACATCGAGGTCGCCATACAGCGGCTGGATCAAAGAGCCATTCGGAGAGCAGCTACCCCCGGTATTGTTCCCGGTGGGGGCTGGCCCACCTTTAAGTTTTTGCCTGCACCGCCGCGAAAATGGCTGCCCCAGCTTTGCTTCCTTTGCAAAGCTGGGCACCACGGACCTCGACATCGCTGATCGTATCATGCAACCCAGCTCTCCATTAGGTCACAGTTTTTGTCCTTGACAAACTAATTAAAGGTGTCGTTTTCTTGTCCGGTGTTTGCGGGCTTCTTCCCTCCAGCCGGCTGACCAGCCGATCTGCCCGCAAGGTAATTCGGTAAAGGAGGGAGAAATGTCTTCTCTTGAGGGCCCTGTCACCGCCGTCCTTCGAATCTTTGACGTGGTCGTGGGCGTTGCCCTGGAACGCGCGCTCAAAGACGATGGAATGATACGTTTCGCATTGCGGCAATTCAGGTATGTCCGCGGATACAGATTCCGTCGCGGCACAAAACCCCTGCATGTGGCCTACGAGGTGATCTATTGGTCATCCTTCCTGGTGCTGGTTTCGCTGGCCCTCCGCTTTGCCATCGGCAGTGAAGTGCAGATGAAGCATGTCTACGGAGAGGCGACGCTGGAATCCACACTTGGATTCATGGGGGACTTACTTTTTCTTGTGCTTTTCGGTGTCGTCCTGGTTAGGGCGGCATTGTCCGCCAGGTTAACTGATTTTCTCCGGTGGCTGATAATGTTCTTGTTACTCGGAATAATCTGGAGCTGCATTGAACTCGCACGGTGGCCCGGGTCGCCATACGGCTGCTGGTGGCTGGGTCTCAACTCCCTTCAGTTGGCGTTCACCCTTCCGTGCCGCTGGATGATACGCCGGAGGCCAAGGGATGCGCGATATGCGCTGATGGCTCTTGCTGCGGTTTACATGACTCTGTTCGCTGTTGACGTGTGGCACCTGGTCGAAATGTCGTGATCGTATAACTACTCCACCACCACGCCATAATCCGTGCCCTCCCAGCGATTCTCCTGCGGCCAGTAAAAGGTAAAGACAACCTGGCTTCCCGCCGGCAGCGATGCCGTTGGCAAATCCAGCACGTAAGTGTTTAATCCGGTGTCACGCGTATTCGTGTCCTGAGCGCTCTTCCAACCGTCGATGCTCCAGTGCACGACAGCCGGATTGAGCAAGACAATGCGCAATTTCTTATTGCGCGGAACGGAACGCGTTTTGTTGTTCAACCTCCAGCCAAAGATCTGGCGCACGGGTTTTTCAACCTGATAGCGTTGCACGGTTTGCGGCGACTGGTCGAAGATTTTGCCGTCGCGCAGCGACCGGCGGAGCTTCACATACTCCGAATGCGCCCACACCAGAGGGCAAGCCGAGCCGGTAGGTTTGCCGCGAAATAATTCGAGGCCGGGGATGTCATCCTGATCCCACACCTGCTCCGGCAGCAAGCGGCCGTGGCCGGAGGTGCATTTCTCCATCATGGTGAGCAAAGCCTCGGCTTGCCGCGGGCGGCCGGCAGCCAGTTCATAGTGAGCGCGCTCTCCTGCCAGCAAAGGCCAGGGACGGCCAATGCCGCTGCCATCAAACGGCGAACCATCTTTGTGTTCGCCATAACCATCGCCGTTATAGCGATACCAGCAGGGGCCCTGGGGCAATTCAACTTTCAGAAGCGCGTCGATGACGCGGATCGTGTTGAGAATGCGCGGATCGTCGGGGGCGCGCAATCCGAAGCGCACCAGGGCAAGCGCGTCGGGACTGACAATGTGATAGGCGCGCTCCTTGTTTTCGCCGGGAGGGCGATTCTTGATGGGCACAAAGCCCTGTGTAGGCGAGGCCGCGCCATCGCTGTCGGGCGGGGCAATACGGACGTAATAGCCTTCGACGCCGACCTGCTGCGCCAGATCGCCTCCGGTGGCGTAAACCCAGCGCTCGACATTGTCATTCCAGGCATCGGCGACATCGCGAAGATTGGAAGCCACTTCGCTGTGCCCGGTCAGTTCCGCTATTTCGGCTCCCGCCAGCAGCGCGGAGATTTCCACCGCCAGGGTGAAGGGAGAATAGCCGCCATCTTCTTCCCAGCGATCCTGCTGTGTGACGGGGCCGTTGCGGACCATAAAACTGGCGGCATTGCGCACCATCGGCCACCAGCGCTCAAGTTTTCCCAGCCCCGGAGCGGTTTCGCGATGCAGCAGATCGAGCAGCAGGATAGGAAACGCGGTCTCATCCATTTGCACTCCGCCCCAGTAGGAGCGCCCATCGAGCCATAGATTCTGCGCCCAGTTGCCGGCGGCCTCCTGCGTCGCCTCAAGGTAGCGGAGAACCCGAACGGCATCGCTGGCGGCGCCCGCAGCCAGCAGAGCTCCCGCAGTCTCGACCAAGTCGCGCGGCCAGACCAGGTGGTAGCCGCCGAGGTCTTCGTCGCCTTTGTTGAATCCCCACGGAATGGACAGGCTGGCAATGATCCCGCCCAGAAAGTCCTTTGACTCGTGCGTCCGCATGGCGGCCATGGAGGCGCGGTAAAGGTCGTAATCGCGTTCCGGTTCGTCGAGTTTGAGGAGGGTATCCTGCCAATCCCGCCAATTATTAAAGTAATGCTTACGCAGATCGTCGTAATCCTCTAACAGGCTGGACCTCACATGCTGTCCGGCTTCGGCCCACATGGCCCCGAAGCCGAGGGCCAGAACGAATTCGCCGTTACATGCCTCCAGATCAATTTCTCCGGTGCACGCGATGTTGCCGTTTTCGGCGCGATCGTATTCCCACTCCATCCTGAAGTGGGCGTTGAGATCCTGCCATCCGTCGGAGGAGCCGACGAAGCCGACCGACATTTTTTTCCACGGGGCTGATGACGCCATGGCCAGGGCCGTGTCATCGTGTTCGGCAAAGAATGCCGGCAGGCCTTTGTAGTCGCCCATCCAACCGGTGTTGCCATAGCCGAAGTTGGCGAGGTGCGGCGCCAGCAAAGCATAGAGGCGATAATCCGATAGCTTTCCCTGCAGGGCTTCGAAGCGGACCTTCTGCAGCACGACATTGCGGAAGTGATCGGTAAACACTTCCTTGTGGATGCGGTAGCGGCCGCCGATCTCGGTATTAGTCAACAGGAAGGCAGGGACGCCGGGCTCAATCGGCCGGTTTTCAAAGGTGCAATGGCGCTTCTCATCGGAGAAGAACGACTGGCCATCGGTCACGATGAAGCCCATGTCGCGGGTGCAGGCCTGATCGACACGGGGGAAATATATTTCGTTTAGAATTCCGTGGCTGATAGTGAACCAGACCTTGCTCTGCTGATTTAACGCAGTACCCGCGCCGGTTTTGGCGCTGGAGGTCCAGCGAGGTGGAATTCCCGGCCAACCCGGGGCCAAACGTGGAGAGTTCATGAGGGCGCGTCCCGAAAGTCTTACAGGTTTTACACCAAATTGACAATAGCCGTGTGGGTAGCCGAGAAAATGGTGCGAAATGCCGGATGGGGAAGTACCCATTACCACCGCTACCGGGGAATTCGAACTTTCCCTTTGCAACCCTACGACCGGGGAAGATAATCGAACGATACGCGAATGGAGGCATAAGACTGTTCCTACTTAAAGATGCACGGGTTCGCTTCGGGGTGACAACGCTGCTGCTCGGGCTTGTTCTGGGCGGGTGGGCGCAGGCCGAACCGGAGCCACTGCTGGGCACAGCTCTGGACCGGGGCTTCGCCGGGCTCTACAACCTGGATTTTGCGGGCGCGCAAAAGAACTTCAGCAGTTGGGAAACGCTGCATCCGGATGACCCGGTGGGGCCGGTGAGCGAAGCCGCAGGGTTGCTGTTCTCGGAGTTCAACCGTCTGGGCGTGCTCGAAAGCCAGTTCTATGAGAACGATAATGCTTTTGCGGCGCGTACAAAGCTGAGCCCCGATTCGGGCATCCACAGCCAGTTTGAAGCCGCCCTTGATCGCGCTCAGTCCCTCGCGCACGCCCGCCTGGCCAAAGATCCCAAGGACCGCGACGGCTTGTTTGCCATGACGCTGGCTTCAGGATTGCAAGCGGATTACGCGGCCCTGATTGAAAAAAAGAATCTGGCCTCCCTGCATTACACCAAAGAAGCCTCGATATGGGCGCAACAGCTTCTAGCGATTTGCAACGATTGTTCCGACGCGCTGATCGCCACGGGATTCAGCAAGTACATTATCGGAAGCATGTCTGCGCCGGTGCGCTGGTTGCTGAAGATGGGTGGATTGCCGGGGGATAAGCAGGCCGGCATCGCGGACCTGCAGACCACGGCGCAACATGGCCATTATCTGGCGCCCTTCGCGCGCATCCTGCTGGCCATCGCCTACGTTCGCGACAAAAATAAAACTGGCGCCCTCGAATTATTAAACTCTCTGCGCGCCGAATTTCCCGGCAACACGCTTTTCCCGCGCGAAATCGGCCGTTTGCAAGCCCAGGTCTCGCGTTGAACCGCCGTGGCCGTTTGGGCTCTGCCCCGTACCGCTGTTTGTGCGCGGGTTCACGACCCATTCATCAGAAATTCACCGCTTTGTAACTGTCCTGTAATATAGCGCCGTTAGAAACAAGTGTATTCATTTCAAGGAGGAATCATCCATCCCATGCGCAAACTCACCCTGCTTTTGCTGAGCGCGTTCCTGTCTTTTCCCGTCCTGGCTCAGACCACGCTGAATGGAGCCGGCGCCACCTTCCCTAATCCCATGTATTCCAAGTGGTTCAGCGAGTATCACAAGCTTCACGGCGATATTCAGATTAACTATCAGCCCATTGGCAGCGGCGGTGGCATCCGGCAGGTGATCGCGGGCACGGTGGACTTCGGCGCCACCGACGGGCCCATGACCGACGACCAGCTGAAGGAAGCCAAGATGAAGATTCTTCACTTCCCCACAGTTTTGGGAGCGGATGTGCCTGCTTACAACATTCCCGGAGTCAATGCGGAATTGAAATTCACGCCCGAGGCGCTGGCCGGAATTTTCATGGGAAGAATTACCAAGTGGAACGACAAAGCGCTGACCGGGGCGAACCCCGGCGTAAGTCTCCCCGACAAAGATATTATCGTTGTGCACCGCTCCGACGGCAGCGGCACAACCTACATCTGGACCGATTACCTTTCCAAAGTCAGCCCCGACTGGCTGAGCCAGGTAGGAAGAGGCACATCAGTCAAGTGGCCGATCGGGTTAGGCGGCAAAGGCAATGAAGGCGTGGCTGGATTGATACGGCAACTGCCGGGCTCGATCGGTTATGTCGAACTGATCTATGCCGTACAAAACAACATTGGCTATGGCACGGTGAAAAACGCGGCGGGCAATTTTGTGAAGGCGTCGTTGGAAAGCGTGACGGCCGCCGCTGCCTCTTCGCCCAAAATGCCTCCCGATTTTCGCGTCTCCATCACCAACGCCCCGGGAAAGGATGCTTATCCTATCTCCAGTTTCACCTGGCTGCTGATTCCACAGCAATCAAAAGATGCGGCCAAGGGGAAAATTCTCGCCGATTTCCTGAACTGGATGGTCACCGACGGCCAGAAAACGACGGCAGCACTCTCCTACGCGCCGCTACCTGACAGCGTGGTGCAAAAGGAAAAAGAAGCGATCAAACTTGTGCACTGAACGGACGCGAGAGGAACGTCTTCGGTGCAGGCTGGGCGAGATGTGATCACAGCAAGAAGGCCACGACTCTCGCCGTGGCCTTCTTTATCTTATCCGTGGGAATCCGCATCTTATCCGTGGGAATCCGCGTAAATCCGTGGCTAAAGGTTTTTAGTGTCTTCCCCCGCCCGGGCCGCCGCGACCACGATCGCGTCCGCCGCCGCCGGACCTGCCGCCGCGACCACCGCGTCCGCGGTCACGACCGCCTCCGCCGGGGCGGCCGCCGCGTCCCCCGCGATCTCCGCCATGAGGGCGATCTCCCGGAGGACGATCACTGCCGGGGCGCGATGGATCGCGATTAAAATTCGGCTCGCCTTCCGCTTCCTCGGGAAAATCGCCGCCGCCTTCAATCACCATGGTGCCGGTCATGACGGGAACCGGAGCGCCTTCAGCCTGAGCAATAGCTTCGCCTCCTCCGCCCTCAACCCCGCTGCCGCCGCCCATTTTTGCGCGCTGCTCTTTCAGAATCGCTTTGCGCGAGAGCCGGATGCGGTTGCCTTCGACCGCGAGCACTTTCACCAGCACCTGGTCGCCTTCTTTCAGCTCGTCGCGCACATCGGCAATGCGATGCTCCGCCACTTCGCTGATGTGCAGCAAGCCTTCGGTACCGGGGATGATCTCGACGAACGCGCCGAAATCCGCCAGCCGCGTGACTTTGCCGAGATAGGTCTTGCCCACTTCCGGAGTCGCCGTCAGGTCGCCGATAATCTGCAGCGCCTTCGCCGCCGACGCCTGATCGCTCGACGCCACCTTCACCAGGCCGGAATCTTCCACGTCGATCTTGACTCCAGTCTGTTCGACGATGGAGCGAATCATCTTGCCGCCCGGCCCGATCAGGTCGCGAATCTTGTCGACCGGAATCTGAACCGTATAGAAGCGCGGAGCGAAATCGGAGATCTTCTCGCGCCCGCCGGTGATGACTTCTTCCATCTTGCCGAGAATGTGCAGCCGCCCGCGCTTGGCCTGGGCCAGCGCCTCGCGCATGATCTGCGCCGTGATGCCGCCGACTTTAATATCCATCTGCAGCGCGGTGATGCCATCGCGGGTGCCGGCGACTTTGAAATCCATGTCGCCGTAGTGATCTTCGGCGCCCGCAATGTCGGTGAGGATGGCATACTGCTCGCCCTCCTTCACCAATCCCATGGCGACTCCGGCTACGGCGGCCTTGAGCGGAACGCCCGCATCCATCAGCGAAAGCGAAGCGCCACAGACTGTCGCCATCGAGGACGATCCGTTCGACTCCAGGATGTCGGAGACAACGCGCATGGCGTAAGGCCACGACTCCTCCGAAGGCAGCACCGCCGACACCGCGCGCTCGGCCAGCGCTCCGTGACCGATTTCTCTGCGCCCGGCACCGCGCATGAATGCAACCTCGCCCACGCTGAACGGGGGAAAGTTGTAATGCAGGAAAAATCTTTTCTTGGCCTCGCCCTCGAAACCTTCGAGGCGCTGCATGTCGTCGCTGGTGCCGAGAGTAGTGGTGACCAGCGCCTGGGTCTCGCCGCGGGTGAAGATGGCGCTGCCGTGGGTGCGGGGCAGGATGCCGGCTTCAATCCAAATGTCGCGAACTTCATCAAAGGCGCGGGCATCAGGACGCCGCTTCTTCTCGATCACTTCTTCGCGGAAGATGCGCTCGCGCAAAACTTCGTAATAATGCTTCAGCTTGGCCAGAGCCTCTTCGTCGTCTTCAGGGATTTCTGCCTGCAGCTTTTTCTTGATGTCTTTGACCAGCGTGTAGCTTTCAGCCTTGGGATGCTTCCTGGTGTCGAGCGCGTCTGACAACTCCGCCCCAACCTTCTTCTTCAGCTTGTCGTAGTAGGACTGGTCGAACACCGGGGGCGTGACCTCGCGCTTGGGCTTGCCGGCCTGCTGGCGCAACTGGTTGATGGCGGAGCAGATTTTTTTGATCTCGGTGTGCCCGAATTCGATGGCGTCGACGACCACTTCTTCGCTGACTTCTTTCGCGCCCGATTCGATCATCACAATGCCATCGGCTGTGCCGACGACCATAATGTTCAAAATGCTCTCGCGCATCTCGTCATACGTGGGATTGATGACGAACTGCCCGCCGATCTGGCCCACGCGCACGGCGCCGATGGGACCAAGGAACGGAATATCGGAAAGGGTGAGCGCCGCGGATGCGCCGTTAATGCCGAGCACGTCAGGATCATTGCTGCTGTCGGCCGAGAGCACGAAGGCAATGACCTGAGTCTCGCACTGAAAGCCTTCGGCAAACATGGGACGGATGGGGCGGTCGATCTGGCGGCTGGTGAGCACTTCACGCTCGCTCATGCGGCCTTCGCGCTTGATGAAGCCTCCGGGAAAGCGTCCGCCGGCGTAGGTGTATTCGCGGTAGTCGACGGTGAGCGGGAAAAAATCAATGCCCTCGCGCGGATCGGCATTGGCCACAGCGGTGGCCAGCACAACGTTATCGCCCATGCGGACAACGGCCGCTCCGTGGGCTTGCTTGGCTAATTTTCCGGTTTCAAATGTGAGTTGTTTTCCGCCCGCAAGGTCGACGGTGACTGTATTAGGTTCTGGTTTCATGATTCATCCTTTTAAGAACAGCTTCTAGCTCCTAGCTTCTAGCTGGGAACATTTGCTCCAGGGCAGATTGAGAGAGAGAAGCGCGTCGAACAATTATCCGCGCGATCTCCGAAGGGAGATCGTTGGGGTGGGACTCGTTCAAAAAATGCACGTTGCAGAAGGTCCTTCAATGCTGTGCCGGCTTCAAGAGGAAGGCGGCTGCTGAGAGATAGGTTTCGGGTCCGCGGCGTATTTCTATGTGACGCCTGGGTGCCCTATCTTTAACGGCGCATACTTTGCGGCGTTAAGATGGGGAATTTGACTTCCTACAAGCCATCTCGAAAGAGGGAAGAAGAGTCAAATTCGACGAAGGGCAGAATCCCCGACTATTTGCGGATGCCGAGCTTGCCAATGACTGTTTTGTAGCGCTCGGAATCGTATCTCTTGAGGTAGTCGAGCAAGCGACGCCGCTTGCTGACCAGCATAAGCAGGCCGCGGCGCGAGCCGTGGTCCTTCTGGTGCGTTTTGAAGTGGTCTGTGAGTTGGCCGATGCGTTCACTGATGATGGCGATCTGAACCTCGGGACTGCCCGTGTCCGTCGCATGCGTCTGATACCGGTCAATGACAGACTTCTTTTGCTCTCTGGCTAACACTACCGTGGAACACTCCTGTTCTGGTTTCGATTTATCTTGGTGACGTAGTGAGGATAACAGGCAGGGGGTGGGGGTGTAAAGGCGGAGGAGCCGCCCGGCTCACTGCATGTGCGATGCGAGTTCCTCGACCGCGGCCCTCGACGGGCCGTGTAGCCTCTCCAGGTCTGGTTCGCGAACTAAGTTCTTTCTGCCGTGGACGCTGAGGTCGCCAAAGAATTTTAGCTTAGGGAGCGCCTCCCTTGTGTTTCGCCCGAGGCGGAGCTGCTGTTCGCCGATAGCCTTCCCGATTAGGGCTTTGAGTTCTTGATAGTCGTCGCCGACCTTAATCTTATCCTCGATGCCCTTTCTCTCGAACACCTCGATGATCAAGTTTTCGATCAGCCGTCGCAGCATCGCGGCGCATGCGTTATAGCATTCGTTGCGGTGGCATTTGTTGACCTCTTCAACGATCCTTCTGTATGCCCCGTCGGGCACGATCTCTGGAGGCAGGAACGGGGCGACCGCGCTTCGTTCGACGGACTCATTCGATTGTACTGCCGCGGCCACGTCTGATTCCGCCCTCTGCGCGATATCACGGAGCACCGCCTGGAGGTCCCTCGGGGCATCGTTTAGGCTGACCCTTACCTTCCCGATGAGCGGCTCGACCTGGTTCAGCTGGGCCGCGACGGAGGGATGCGTCTCGCTGGGGAACGTGTTCCTCAAAACGAGAAAACTTCGCCAGATTGTCGTGAACTGATCCCGCGCCCTCGGGCCGTAGTAGTTGTGCGTTAACAGCCGAAAGCCGTGCTTCCTAGCCTTTTCCGCCGTTTCCCCGAGCAGTCGGACGGCGGCCGAGAACGCGGTCAGTGGGTCGGACGGTGCGCTCACTTCACGGGTTGAAGTACTTGAAGATCTTCTTGTTACCATTGCTGAATGTCGCTCTCCTCAGCTGACGCTGCCGCACCAGCTTCATCAGCGGCCCGCTTATCGCGTTCAATTTGTACATCCATCCGTGGGCCTGCATTTCGTCGCGGATCTCGCGCATACCCCTCCCGGTTTTGAAGAACCCTTCATCCTTTAGGGACAGGATTCGATCTGAGGCGGATACTGGCAGGGAGCCTCCTCCGTTACCGGCTACCCTCCTTGCGGCCTTGTTAGTCTTCCGCGTGCCTCGACGCTCAGGGGCTGCCCCCCGCTGGGCGTCTTCGCCATGCGACAGAAGATGGCGCAGGAACACCTCGAAGGCCTTCGTCTTGAGGTCGCCGTCGGCCATGTCATGGACCGCGGCCTCCGCTTTTTTCCTTGCAGTTAGCAGTTCGTCCATCGGCTATCCTTATCCCCCGACGCTGGCGGGATGGATGCCGCCGCTCATCTTTTCGACGAGCTCGTCGCCCGACAAAGTTATCGCAAATCCCTTCTCCGTTTCCCTCATCCAACCCTGTTTCAGCGCGAGGGTGTAGTACTGCGAGTGAATATCCTTAATTCTTATCTGTCCGCAGAGCGTCTTGATGTCTGCGCGCGAAAACTCTTCCCGGCTTGAGGAGTCGTGCAGGTACTTGCCGAGGACGATCAAGCTTTTGGTCCCGCCGTCGGGCCGCTTCTGCTTGTAGAATTCCGCTGCCGAGTAGCCCTTCATACCAGCGCTCTGAACGCCCTTCTTCGGGGCGGCGGTTGTCCCATCCCCTGCCCCAGGTTTGGGCCCAGCTGGAATCTGGCGCAAGAATTCCTGTCGATGCCTCTCGATGAAGCTGTCCTCTCCCTCGGCCTCCATCTCGTACTCCCCAATCTTTAAGCGCAACTTTTGAGTCATTTTTCCACCCTCGCAGAGAGTGTAACGCCGGAGTCATCTCGTTGTCAATATACATAATATTGCGTTTTCAACATGTTTTCCACAATTGTTGCGGTCCCTCCTCTGCGCTGCTGTACCCTCCCGGCGGACTCCGGCGAGGACGCGGCTAACAAAGACAAGGACTGTGCAGCGATAAATGCCATTTTCCGCGGTCTTTCCGTGCACTAGCGAGTTCTGCGGCTTCTTCATCGCTTGGATACGACGCCGTTCGGCTGGCAGAACGACTCACTGAGGATCACCTCACGGCCAAGCCGTAGAGAGCGCATCTTGCGTGGTTTGTATTGCTACGAAGCATTAATATGCGATTGATCGCGGCAACATTCGTGGTGTGTCGCGTTAGCACGTTGATTATAATGGCTTTGGTGTATCGTACGATTCTTGTCTCTTTTCAGCAGTAATCGCGTAATTCACATACTGCATATACACATCGTAAAAGATGGTTGGTGCATCTGACGACGGATCGGCCCCCATCTGTACCCTCCCGGCGGACTCCGGCGAGGACGCGACTAGCAAAGACAAGGACTGTGCAGCGATAAATGCCATTTTCCGCGGTCTTTCCGTGCACTAGCGAGTTCTGCGGCTTCTTCATCGCTTGGATACGATGCCGTTCGGCTGGCAGAACGACTCACTGAGGATCACCCCACGGCCAAGCCGTAGAGAGCGCATCTTGCGTGGTTTGTATTCTGCATAATGCGGGGACAGACGGGGCTGGCACCATTTCCAGCGTCTGGTTCGACGGCAGGGGCGGCCCTCGGCGGCTGAAGCCGGGTTGATTTGGGTGGGTCGTTTTCGGCACGGCTGAAGCCGTGCCCTTCCCGGTCAAAGTCAAAAGCGAGGTCAAGAGCAAGATCATCGCCAAAGGCGCTGGCCAGTTGTGTCCGCCCCGCACAGGCAGTGCAAAATCGACAGCAGGTTCCTCACCGGTCTTTCGGCCCGGTTCGGAATGGCATTCCCAAGTTGCGCCCGTGAATTTGTCACCGACTGGCCAAAACAGGACAGTTTGGAGCAGACGGTTCTGCCACACTACAGCCATGACCACTCAAACGATTCCAGAATACCTCGATGAGGAGCGCCAAAAAGCTGCAGACAATCAGCTGCGAACGGAAGAAGAGGCTGCGCGCATCCAGCCGCTGCGGCATGGGCGCCATCGCAAAGCGAAACAGACCGGCGTGGCATTGCTGCCTCCGGTGAAGGCCGCAAGTAAGAAGAAGACTGCTGCAACTAAGAAGAAGTCTTCCGCACAGAAAAAAAAGCCTGCTGTCGCAGCTCGCAAGAGACCACGCGCCTCGGGAAAGATGGCAGCGAAAACCCGCAAGAGGGCGTGACTGGCCTGAAGCGCATTCGGAAAATACCGCAACCATACAAAGTATAAGGAGAACTTATGAATAAGGATCAGGTAGCCGGCAAAATCGATCAGGCAGTGGGCAAAGCGGAGCAGAGCGTCGGAGAAACTGTTGGCAGCAAAAAGCTCGCCAACAAAGGGGTGGTCAATCAAGCCAAAGGCGCGGTGCAGGAAACCTTTGGCGATGCCAAGGACGCCGCGAAGCAGGTCCACGAATCACACAAGGAAGCCGCTTCGGAGAAGGCTGCCCAGAGGCGGGAGAACGTCAGTCAGTCTGTGGATGACGCGAAAGATAAGGCAAAGGTCAAGATCGAGGAATTCAAGCAGCGCCATTCCGCGTGAGGTTGCGTCGTATTCGGGGAATCTAACTATTGCGGCGGGTTGCCGCTCTCAGCTTGAAGTGTTTTCTCGCGGTGTCCCGGGCCCGGTTCAGAAGCGGCAGCTTTCCTGACTGCTTTCCGCAGTCTCCTGCCGGTTCGCCGCGAGCCTTCGGCCCAGGTTATGCCTGCGGAAGGTTTACCTTGTGTGGTCTCGTAGTCAATCTCTTCGTGAATCTCTGGTGGGACTCCGAGTTTGGTTGCGGTGTGGGCATCGAGGCCGCCTGTAACCGGCAGATTCTCGGCCTTCTGATAGTCGCGAATACTGGCTCGGGTCCGTAGGCCGAACACGCCATCGACCTTCCCGCGGTAGTGTCCCTGGTCGCGCAGAGTTTGCTGAATTTTCCTGACATCGTTCCGATGCCCGGCCCCTGCTACTTCCCTGGGATGGTTGGGCGCCCACACCGGGGGCGCGGGGCGTGTTGCGGAGATTCCTGAAAGCAATACGAATACAATCCCCGCGCACGCGGTCTTGGCGGCTAGGAACATTCCTTGTCCTCGATTGGCGCAGCGGCATCAGCATCACTCACCTGCTCCAGAAATACTGTGCAGAATGGCTCATGCTGACTGCCGTTGTCGATAGTCTCTGCTCACTCCATGTTCTGGGAGAATCGGAGGTAGGCAAGAAACGCATCGTGAGCTGCCGGTACAAGACAAGGTTGAGCAATTTTGAACAGTATTAAGAAAGCTTAATGATCGAAAATAAGCTCCGAAGGTGGACCATGTCTTATTCGGCAGCCCATGGGGCGGTGGTTCTCTGCATCGACGATAACGAAGATATGTTGGAGTGCGAAAAATCATTCCTTGAAAGCTTCGGGTATACCGTTCTGACTGCGCTAAGTGGCGGCAAAGGTTTGGAACTGGCTTCTCTGAACTCGGTCGATGTTGTAATTGTTGACTGCATTATGCCCAAGATGAACGGGCAGGAGCTTGCCCTCGAAATGAGGCGGCTCAGGCCTCTGGCGCCAATCATCCTGCTTACGGGAGCGGGAAATGTTTCGGAGCGCACCTTGAACCTGGTTGACGCCCTCGTAGCCAAGGAACATTTAGCCAGTCAATTACTGCCTACGATCGCGCTTTTGCACGGATCCGGATCGACTTTTCCACCTTCGTATGACGCCTGACGGCGGGGGAGCTGTTTATGAATCACCGCTACTTGCGGGTCGGAATTTTATTTGTCTCGGCATGATTTGATTTGTGTTTGGATCTTTACCCGAGGACAGTACAGCCGGCATTCCCCGGATTATCGGAATACCGATTTTAGGGAATACCGCCCTGTTTTTCCTGGGAAATCGAAAGTAGGAGAACAATATGAAATTCCCCACCGTTCATTGGTTGGCTCTCTCGTGCTTGCTGCTTCCCTTGCTCGTGCTCAACGCTCATGCTAACTCGGTCAATCTGGGAACTGCCGGCAGCTACGCTGTGCTGGCGGGCTCGACCGTGACCAATACCGGCTCCAGCGTGCTGACAGGAAACCTGGGCGTGAGCCCGGGTTGCGCGGTAACTGGCTTTCCTCCTGGAAGCGTGAGCGGAACAATCAACGCGTGTAACGCGGCCTCGGCTTCGGCTCAGCGCGATCTGACCACGGCATACAACCAGGCAAAGGGACTCACGCCCACATCGGTCCTGACGGGTAAAGATCTGGGCGGGATGGTTCTAACGCCCGGTGTATATTTTTTTTCCAGCTCCGCCCAGCTAACCGGGACGCTGACTCTCAACAACCTGGGTAACCCAAATGCGCTTTTCGTATTTCAGATCGGAAGCACGCTCACGACTGCCAGCAATTCGGCAGTGATTTTCAGCAGCAGCCTGACTGACTCCAATGTGTTTTGGCAGGTGGGCAGCTCCGCAACTCTGGGAACGTCCACCAGCTTTGAAGGGAATATTCTCGCCCTGACCAGCATCACCTTAAATAACGGCGCCAGCATCGGGTGTGGGAGCGCCCTGGCGATCAATGGTGCGGTGACGCTGAACAACAACGTCATTGGGGGCGGTTGCAGCGGCGGATCGACGGTTCCGGAACCGGGTACTATAGCCCTGATGGGAACCGGGCTGGTCGCGCTTGCGGGTGTAGCGCGCCGGAAAATGCGTGTCTAGAGCATGCGGTGCTAGGTGCATTCTGGTGAAGGTCAGCCATGGGCTTCATTTCTCCGAGCCTGCCGGCATGGTCCGGCCAGGGATCATTGGCGGCTTTGCGAATGCGAGAGGGAAACATGGTCCGCCACGGGCTTTATTCAAGGCATTGAGCAATTTTGAACAGACCACAAATATGCCACGGTTGTAAGCTCGGCTCGTAGAAACAGATGTGAAGGAACTACGCGGCCCCTGCGGTTGTTTGTTCCTCTGGTGGCGCAGCCGGGTCCTCATGCCAATGAGTAACCCCGCCCCTCTGCGCCACCTCTTCTTTTGATCCTGTTGTTCATCCTGCCGCGCCAAGCTGACGCCAAGTCTTGCCTTCCACGATGGCGCTTTACTGACTTGAAACCCTTGGAGTGGCTGTGTTGCCGCGGGCAATAGAGGGAACGACAGAGAGGGATCCGGTCCGCATTTGGTTTCAGGAATCAGCTCCAAGCAGCAGGCCTACGGGATTAGGGGTGGTTCGGGCCTATAGGTTGACGCGAACCCGCGTCCCCGAGGAGCTGGGGGGTCGGAACGGGCAAACCGACTCCTAGTTGACGCTCTGGAGGATGACACTGGCTGTGCCATTCCCGCGTTCGGGGGACGCGGCAACCGCCGGAGATTGCACGTGGATGATTTCGTTCTTCACCGCGTACAGCACTAACTTGGCGATGGAATGAATACCAAGCTTCAACATAATGTTGCTGCGATGAGTCTCTGCCGTTTTCAGCGCGATGTTCAGGGTCACGGCGACGTCCTTGGATGTCCTGCCCTCGGCAAGGAGTTGCAACACCTCGCGTTCACGCGGCGACAACTGGGGTACCCTGGGACCGGCTGGACGGGCGAGACTTGGCTTCGATTGGCCGCCTACAAGGAGGTCGGATATTCGCAGGCTGAAGACGCAGTTGTGGCGCTGCAAGGCCTCCACCGCCGCCATCAGGTCGCTGGCCGCGTCGGACTTAAGGACCCACCCCCGAACCCCGGCTTGCAGACAATCGCGGACCAGCCGGTCGGAGTCCAGGTCGGTCAGGACCAGGATCCTCTGCGCTGGATTGTCTTTCAGAATTTGCCGGGCTGCGTCCACGCCATTCAGGTTTGGCATGCAGATATCCAAAATAACGAGATCCGGTTTCAACTGCATGCATTTCTCAACCGCAACCCGCCCGTCACCGGCCTCACCGCAAACTTCCCAACCTTCGCCAGAGCCCAGCAGCGCACACAGGCCTAAACGGAAAATCGGATGATCGTCAGCGACTAAAATGCGAAAGGCATTCATACTTTCCCCACCATGAGAAACCTATCAGGGCAAATACGATGCGGTCTGTACAAAATTGCTCATATGCGCCAGGCGGGGTCGCGCAAAGGGCGCTGACAAAAAACGGAGTCAGCCTTGCGACCGGCAAAATCGGGGAAGGCCCTACTAACGGGCTGGGGAGGTGCGCTTTGGTTTGGAGCCGTGGTTTTCGAAAGACTTGATCCGCTCCGAGAGGTGTCTGGATTCTTCGACTAACGCCTCCGCCTGAGTGATCAAACGGATGGTATTCCGGTTCAGTTCCGCGATCCCGGATCGCAGCGAGGCGGACTGTTCATCGTTTTGCGAAGCGGGCCACTGCGTGCTGTTGAGCAGCATAGAATAAGCTCCGAGTCGGTCCCGAAAAAAGAATAAGCAGCGGTTTCATGACGACAGCTTCGTTCCCGGTGTTTGGCTGGAGAGGGCGGAGTGACTCCGCCCCCTCGGGCCAAAATGGATCAGAATATCTTTTAAGCTGCTACGAGAACATCGTGCTTTAGAAAGGTCGAAGAGACCACGTCAAAGGTATGAACCTGGGGCGTGCCCTCGATGAATTTTCCCAATGTCTTCAACACTTGCGGGTAGGTATTCGTATTGTAGGTGTCGGCATCGTTCTTGCTATCCCACAGGCTGATCGCGGTGACATCGACTCCGCCGGGACCGGCGAGAATGATTTCGTCCTTAAAGCCGTTCTGCCTGCGAAGTAACGGAAGGATGTCTTTTTCAAAACTCTTTGCGTAATCCGAGAGCATGTTTGATTTCAGATGAATCGAGATATTGCGTGCAAACATAGGCAACCTCCTTAGGGTTGGGGTTGCTAAGAGAGACTACTTCAGATGGGCTGACTTAGTTCAGAGGACCTGAAATGAGGAGAAGGTGGTAACCACCTCAGTTCCAACCCTAGTCTTATATGAGGGAAGTGTCAAACCAGGGGATGCAAGAGCTGGGCCCCTCCGCTTACGCTGCGGCTCTAATGCTGTGCTACGTGTCGATTAAGTTTTGTCCGCAAAATGACAAGAACCCATGATGGAATCGCGGGCCGCGAAATCATTCGCGAGAGTGTACAAAGTTGAACAGCCGCGGTGTCGTGAACCCATTACGATTACCGTTTTGGGGAGGTCCCATCAATGACAACCGCTGAACTGGATCTGGCTGCTGCAGTCGCTGAAACTCCGAGCACGAATACCACTATGAAAGCGCTGGTCTACCATGGTCCGGGCAAGTGCGCGTGGGAGAACAAACCCCGCCCCACGCTCCGGGAACCGGGCGATGCCATCGTGCGCATCACCACTTCGACGATCTGCGGAACCGACCTTCACATTCTCAAGGGAGATCTGCCGGCGGTGACGGAAGGACGCATTCTTGGCCATGAAGGCATTGGTGTAATCGAGCAAGCCGGAACCGGCGTTTCGGAGTTTCACATTGGAGACGAGGTCATCATCTCGTGCGTCACCGCCTGCCTGAAGTGCGATTTCTGCAAGAAAGCCATGTATTCTCATTGCCGCCACGGCGGCTGGATCCTGGGCTACACCATCGACGGAACCCAGGCTGAGTATGTGCGCATCCCGGAGGCGGATGGAAGCCTTTACATTTTCCCGAAAGGTGGCGACGCAGAAGCCCTGGTAATGCTGAGCGATATTCTGCCGACGGGCTTCGAGTGTGGCGTTCTGAACGGGCAAGTGAAGCCCGGAGATACAGTAGCCATAGTGGGCGCGGGGCCGGTGGGGCTCGCGGTTTTGCTGACCGCGCAATTCTATTCACCGGCGGCGATTTTCATGATTGATCTGGACGATAAGCGCCTGGCGGTGGCAAAGCAGTTTGGGGCAACCACCCTGGTCAACAGCAGCGATGGACACGCCGCCCACAACGTGATGGAACTGACAGAGGGGGCTGGCGTCGATGTGGCCATTGAGGCGGTCGGGATTCCAGCGACCTTTGAGATCTGCCAGTCCATTGTTGCGGCCGGCGGACGTATCGCAAACGTGGGGGTCCACGGCAAGCCTGTGGAACTGCACCTGGAGAAACTCTGGGACCGCAATATTTCAATCACGACGCGGCTGGTGGACACGGCAACCACACCGATGCTGCTGAAGGTCGTGCGCTCGGGCAAGTTGCAGCCCGGCAAGCTGGTGACTCATCGCTTTGCCATGAACGACATCATGAAGGCCTATGACACATTTGGAAATGCCGCCAAAGAAGGCGCCCTCAAAGTGGTTCTCACGAATGGCGCGACGCGTGCGTGAGGGCCATGCGAAAAGAGTGTTTGAACAACGATTTTGGGCTCAAAGATAGACCAAGATCGAGCGAAGGAGAAACATATGTCAAAAACCTGGGAGCATTACCATCACGCCGCTCGTCACCATGAGCGAGCCGCCTACCATTTCAATGAGGCGGCAAAATACGATCAGGCCGAGGAGCACGAAAAAGCTGCGCACCACGCATACCTGGCCCACGGGCACACTCAACATGCCATTTATCATGACGTTGAGGCTGCGAAGGTGCATGCCGAGGAGTGTGGCACCCCGGCGACAACAGCTTCCGAGACAGGAACCAGGAAAAAGAGCGCCGCCTAGATACCAAAGCACAAATACCAGGAGCACTACTGCGGCTTCGATGTCGCCGCCGCTGAATCCTGAATTGGCTGGTCTGAACTTGTTTGCGATGCGATGCCGGCGTGCGGCTGCTTGGCCGGCGGAATTTCGGTTCCAGGAGGATAGATGAAAATCTGCACCGTACCCCAGCCCGCGTCGGAATTTGCGCCCGCCTGCTTGCCCATTCCTAGAGTTTTGAGTTGACTATCGTCAAATCCGAAGTTCTCGACGAGGTACTCCCGCACAACCATGGCTCGGGCTTCGGTTAACACCAAATCCTTTTGAGCGTCGCCTTCCATGCCTGCGGAAACGACGACCACGGCAAAGCCAAACTGGTTATTGGCCAGGAAGTCGCCGCCCGCGTTTAGAGATTTATGGTTTTTCAGCTTGGCCGAATCCTGCTTATCGAAAAGCTGCTTTGCCGGATAGGTGAACTGCTTTGTCGGTGTGCCTTGGGGGAGCCGTTCGACCTCATTTTTGGCAAGTTCCGCGGAGTCTTCGTATCCGCGGCTCTTGAAATATCCGCGCAGGAAGAAATTGTGCTTCATGGCCTCCATATTTTCCTGGAAATCGGTAACGCCCGCTTCCGCGTGTGACATGGTGTCACGCATGGCGCCTGTCGTCTGTTCGAGGTTGGTGTAAAGAGCTTTGTCATTGACCAGGGCGCCCGCGGTGCCCTGACCCCTGTCAATCTTGGCGCTGATCGAGTCCAGATTCGCCGCCGCCCGAGTTGCGTTCTGTATCGCCTTCTGGCTGCTATCCAGAATGTCGCTGGTCTTCTGGAACAGGTCTGCCATTTCGAGTGGCGGCTGGCTGGCAATAGTGTCGCCGTTCCGGACGTCGCCCGATCCCGCAGAGCCAAAAGAAATGGCCAGATACTGGTTGCCCAACAACCCCTCGGTTTCGATGGTGGCCACTGAATCCTGCTTGACGATCTCGTGCGTCGATTTGCCGAGATCCATGATGACCGTCACCTTTTCGCCCGGCTTGTGGGGCAACACGATGGCGCGCACCGTCCCGCTGTGAACCCCTCCGACCCGCACATCGCCGCCAGCGTCCAGGCCGACTACGTTGTCGAATTGCGCCTTCAACTGGTAAGTAGAGGTGAACAGATATTGCTTGCCGCCAATGATAAAGACGCCGGCTACCAGAATTGCCAGTGTCACTACTATGAAAGCTCCCAAGCGCGCCGCTCTCGGCATGTATCCTCCTACGAATGTCTTAAGAATTCCCTGACGAACTCGATATCGCTTTTCTGCAGATCCTCAAAGCTGCCTTCGATCACGACATTCCCCCCGTCGAGCAGGGCGAGACGATCCGCAATCGACTTTGCGCTATGCAGATCGTGAGTCACTACGATCGAGGCCATGTGATGCTCCTGCTGAAGCTTGAGAACGAGATCGTCAATCTCCGCAGAACTGATGGGGTCAAGGCCCGCCGTGGGCTCGTCGAGCAAGAGGATGTCCGGCTCCAAAGCCAGCGCCCGCGCCAGCCCTACCCGCTTCTGCATGCCGCCAGAGATATCTGCAGGCATCTTCGCAAGTGCGTCTTCCATGCCCACTTCCGCCAGCAATTGCCTGACGCGGTCGCCCCGCTCCGACTTCGGCATTCGTTTCTTGTGGTGCAGTAGCGGGAAAGCCACGTTCTGCTCGACGGTCAACGAATCGTAGAGTGCGGCGTGCTGAAACAGGAAACCCATTTTCTTCCTGATCTCGCCGAGCTGGTCGAGAGGCAGGCCGGCAATATCCTGACCGTGGATGCGAACCAGCCCTGAATCAGGTTTCTCCAGTCCGATGATGAGCCTCAGCAGCACGCTCTTGCCGGTGCCGCTGCGACCCAGCACGGCAATCGTCTCTCCGCGCTTCACGGCCAGACTGATCCCGTTCAAAACCTTTTGAACGCCGAATGATTTATGCAGGTTCTCGACGGCGAGAACAGGGGTACTGCCGTCTTTCTCGGCTGCTTCCTGCTTAATCGCAATTTGATTGAGTGTTTCCATAGTGGTTCGCGAGGTCTTCAATCGATGTTTACGGGCACAGGTTTACGGAAAAAACAGGATGATAAGTTTCACGAGCACCACGTCGGCCAGGATGACGAACAGCGACGACAGCACTACAGAACTGGTGGCGGCGCGGCCCACACCCGCAGCGCCTCCCTGTGTCCGCATTCCCTGAAAACAGGCAATCAGCCCAATGATCAGACCAAACACGGCGGTTTTAAAGGTGGGTGGCAGGAAGTCGTTAAAGTCAGCGCCATTAAAACCGGCATTGATGAATTGATGTAACGAGACCGGTTCAACCATGGCCTGAGTAACCCAGCCCATGAGCAGGCCGCAAAAGTCAGCGGCGAGGGTCAGCAAGGGCAGCATCAGGATGCAAGCCAGGATACGAGTCGCCGCCAGCAGCCGGTAGGGGTTTACGGCGGAGGCCTCGATGGCATCGATCTGCTCGGTCACCTTCATCGACGCCAACTCTGCGCCAATGCCCGCACCCACCCGCCCACTCACTACCAGACCGGTGATAATCGGGCCTGTCTCATGGATCACGGAGAATACGATGGCGGCAGGAAGCAGAGATTTGGCGCCGAATCGAGTGAGGCTGTAACGGGCTTCCAATGAGAGCACAACCCCGGTTGCGGCGCCCGCCAGAGCTACCAGCGGCAGGGACTTGGATCCGATCTCATCCAGTTGCCGGACTAACTCGCGGAGTTCAAACGGCGGTGTGACGGCAGCCCGTACCACTCGCAAGAAAAATATCCCCAGGTCGCCGAACCATTCGAAAAACCGGTTGATCGGACCAGGAGGAGGAGCCACCGCGAGGAGTGGAAGCGCAGTTCGTCGCACTGGAAGGGGAGGGTCCAGGCTGGGAGCCGCAAGTGATTGCCGGTGGATCACGGATTGGCCGGCGCTCCATGCCCATTATTAAGGTGGATGCGAGCCATGAAGGAGTGGGGTCCGCGATAGAAGAATTCGAGAGAGATGTTCGCGCCCACATATCCCAGCATGGTGTAGTTGCCCATGCGAAGCGCGTCCTTGGCATTGTAGCGGTCGGGATACCAGGCATAGACGGCAGTCATGGTGCCGGCATAGGGCGCGAGGAGCGCGGGAAGAGAAAAGACGCTGTGACCGTCTTTGCCCCGGCGAGCCGTTAGAGTGGAAACGACCGCGTGACGCAGCCGGGGCAACACACCCTTACACTCACAGCGGTAGTACAAGGTGTCTTCGCGCAACGCTTCTGCCAGGCTATAGCGCGTGGTCGTGCTGATGGCGGCAATGCCAAAGGCCGATCCAAATCGTTTGCTGTAACCGGCGGCGCCTTGCTTCCATTCCGGAGGCGTGTTGTAGGCTTGGCCAATGCCAGCGGCAAAGGCCGCGCCTGCGGCCGGATAGGGGCCGTAGGCGTCGAACAGGTAGTTCTCGATTTTCGTTTTCTCGGTCGGGCGGGTGTAGGTCAAATCCGGCTGCGCCGTTGTGCTCGCAATGGCACCCGAGGAGTCTCCTGAATCGGCCAGGGCTTGCGCCTTTGCCGGCACTTTTAGCACGGCGACGAGCGCGATCCCCAACAACAGATGCATAAGTCTGAGCATCTTCATGTTGAGCCTCCCCGGTTGGATCCAGCCCCAACCGGCAATGGTAGTGTCGATCACGCGGTGAGTGGGCAAGCTCCGTGGTCGCACGGACACGCAATCTCGACTTCTTTAGATCCCGCTTCCTTACAAGGCTGACCGCAGTATTTGTCTCCACCTTGCACCAGGCAGCGGCATGGGACATGCGCACACTTGACCGTCTCATTTGTCGTCATGATGGTTCTCCTTTTTCCAAGCTCTTATCTTCCCGCGTTCGTGTAAGGGGACGGGCGTAAACGCTCATCGGCAACGCGTCGCTAATATATTCAGGATGAAGGATCGGTCGCGACTATTTTCGTTTCGTGATCCAGCCGATCAGGGTTCCCGCGGCGACGCCCACGGCGAACGTCATGGCAACGGTTAAGTAGAAGTGCCGCTGGAAGCGCTGGGTTGTGTCATCGAGAAACTCCCCGGCAGCATCGCCGGCTTGTTTTGCCGCACGCGTTACCGCTCCCGCGCCATCTTCGACCGCGCCGGCAACCGCGCTGGTTGCGCGCGCCGCCTGGCCAACTGAGTTGCCGATTTGTTCAGCCGTTCTTTCCACTACGGTTTGTGACACGGTAACCCTCCTGTGGGTCTTGCGGAACCCTTTTGCCGGAACCGATGCTACACGTCACTTACGCCACTTCTTTTCTTTCAACGGCCACCGGCGCCTGCACCAGTTCCTCAAACAGGGAGCGGTAGTGAATCATCGCCGTCCTGAGGTCTTCGGTGGTGGCCTGGTCTTTGCCAACTCGCAGCGCAATTTCATGCGCCGACCGGTAGTTCTCCACCATTCGTGGATGATCGACGGAAATGTCGGCGGCCCGCTGATCGAAATCCGATACCGGATAGCCACGGGCTTTCATCACAGCAGAGACGAGGTCATCAGCTTCGGCGACCGCCCCCTTCGGGGAATCGACGAAGCGAGACTGCACCGACTCCCAACGTTTGGAAAAGCGTTCGTGTTCCGTGGCGTCAAGATCGCGGATATTGAGCTTGTCAACCCGTTTCTCGCGCTCCTCTAACTTCGATTCTGCTTTGCGTCCGGCCCCATGCGCCTGCACCGCGCGATCATATTCGGGCCCAAATTTCTTTCGCAGGTCCGCGGTAGTACTTCTGCGTTTTCGCGCATACAGCCAGATGACGACTGCGACGATGACAATCACGGCGGCGGCGAGCACAATCAACTTCGGATCCAGATGACTCAGGTTCATTGAAACCTCCACTAAAACCAGGTTGGCACGAGATTCTCTTTTGCCGGCAGAACCTTGTGACTGTCCAGTATCAAACTTCAAGTTTCGGAAAGCTGGTCAGAATTGATCGTCTTTTGAAGAGGGACCGGCAGGCACTAATCGTGGAGAACGATATTGAGAAGCGAACTGTGAACCTGCAGGCCGTTTTCGCCGTAGTTGAGGAAGCCTAATTCTCTGAAACGGTTCATGAAAAAACTGACCCGCGACCGGGTTGTGCCTATCATCTCGGCCAGGGTCTCCTGACTGATCTTGGGGATTACGGTCTCGGGTACGCCTTCTTTGCCGAAGTGAGCCAGCAAAAGCAGAAGGCGGGCCAGCCTCTTTTCGCTGGAATTGAAGAGCTGATCGACCAAATCCTCTTCGTAGCGGATATTTCGCGCCAGCAGATAGGCTACGAACAGATCGGAAAAGGTGTGCTCGCGGTGAAGGGCGAGCATCATCGCCTTTTTGTCGATACGCAAGATTTCGCACTCTGTCATTGCAGTTGCGGACCCCATGCGCAGAGCCTGCCCAGCGAGGCTGCCTTCTCCGAAAAACTGCCCCTCGCTCAATATGCCCAGGGTCGCTTCCTTGCCCGCCTTGGATACGACGGTCAGCCGAACCTTGCCTTCCTGGATATAGAAAACCGAGTCAGAAACGTCTCCCTGGGCAAAGATTGTTTGTTTCTTGGGAAAGGCCACGACCTTCCTACCCTCGCCAATGGTGGCAAGGAACTTCTTGCAGTCGAAACTCGGATCATTCTTCGCCAATGAGGCCGGTGCCATCAAGAAAGTGCTCCCATGGTGGGACTTACACCCTTACGAATTGTCCCAGAACCGCGGTTTCCCAGGATGTTCACTTTTGCTCACAATGGGAGAAAAAATGGCCTTGCCCTCGAAACGAGGCCTCCGCCCTAGCTAAATGTCTTGAGAATGAGCAATTTTGAACATTCTGGCCGACTGGCGAAGTTGCATTATGTGGGGGTGAAGACCAAAGAATTGACCCCAAAACAGACACTATCCGTGCCTTGTACTACTTGTGGTGCAGCCGTCGGCGAAGCTTGTGAATTGCATACCGGCGCTCTGCGCACCGAACCGCACCGCGACCGGAAACTTTCCGCAGCCGAGGCCGTGGAGAGGGAAGCGGCCAAACCATGAAGGAGCGCGACGGGCAGAAGGTTAAGGACGAGAAGAGCCACATCGCATCGCTCGAAGCGGAACAGCAGAAGCTGGTTTCGCGGCTCCTGAGTTTGACCAGGATTGCCGGTAGTCTGCGGAATCGGCTCTATGAACTCTCTCGCGATAGCAAAGCTTTGACTGATTCTGTCGAAAAGCGCTCTCCCGAGTTGCACGCTCTATTCGCCAATCTCCGTACTCATTCCCGGACCGATCTCTCCGCGTGAGATTTTGTCAGCCTTCAGCAATTATTGTAGTTCAACGGTTAACGTTCAACGGTAGAAGTTTTCCGGTTAATGTGCACCGGTTAATGCCCAGGTGGCCAGCGTTCAGACATTTGCTGAATTCGCTCGTCGAAGGCCTCTAGCAGTTCCGGTGACGCGAAATCTAACGGTCGAGCAGCACTCCAAATTCGTTATCCTCGGCTCGCGCCTTCACGTACTGAGCTTTGCCAATGGTTCCCGCGCCATTTGGACCCATCTCGTAGAAAACCTTCGCCTCTAATGGAAACTTCTTGAGGGCTTCAGTCAGTTCTTTTACCGTCCATTCTTTGTCCGCCATATTTCCTCCCCTTTACGCGGCCATGTCGAGCACCGGTCTTCGTTCAATCGCAGTCGACGGTTCCCGTGGGTTTCCCGCAGAAGCTCTGCAACTTGAATTGGCACCGACCAGGACTACGAAGTCGGCCGATGGGCATATTCAGATCCGGCCAAGAATCAGCAGGATGATAACCACGAACAGAACGATCCCCAACCCTCCGGTCGGCGCATAACCCCACTCCCGGCTGTGCGACCAGCGTGGCAGGGCACCCACCAGGGCTAAAACCAGGATCACGATCAATATAGTTCCAAGCATATTTTGCCTCCTTAAATTCTTTGCGGCTCAGCTTTGGTTATAGGCGTTTCGCCGGTCTCTTAATGGTCAAAACCGCTCAGTGAAGAAAGCGGTTGAAATGGCGGATCGATTCTTGCGGGTAGATCTGGGAGATGACCGGTTGGAATCGAATCTCCCCCAGGGCGTCCCATGAATTCGATGGCTCCCTGCAGCCAAAAGAAAGGCGCGGATCCAGGCATCGGAGCCGCGCCGCTATAAGAGTTGATCGTCCTCACGCCTCGAAATGCGTGAACCAACACTCGCAGTCAACGTACTACTTCCGAGGGTGTTCTTCGGCTTTGGGCTCTTCTTTCGCCGCAGGATGCGCGGCCGGCTGCGCGTGAGCTGTAGCTACAGGATGAGCAGGGGGCGGTGCATGAGGCGCGGTTTCAGCGCGGGGTGCAGCCTGCTGGCGAGGCGCAGGTTGCGTATGAGCTGCTGTTGCGGGATGCGAAGCAGGCTGCGAGCGAGCTGCCGTCGGCTTAGACTCACTGGAGGGACGAGCCTCGTTAGGCTTTGCCGTCTTGTTCTCGTTCGAGCGGGTCGCAGCGGCCTTGTTCTCAGTTGCCTTGTTTTCGCCTGGGCGGGTTGAAGCGTTGTTCTCAGCCGCCTTGTTCTCGTTGGGGCGGGTTGAGGCGGGCTTGTTCTCAGTTGCCTTGTTCTCGTTGGGGCGGGTTGAGGCGGGCTTGTTCCCGGTCGCCTTGTTCTCGTTCGGGCGAGCTGCGGCGGCTTTATTCTCAGACGCCTTGTTCTCGTTCGTCTTGTTCTCAGCTGCCTTACTCTCTCCGGCCTTATTTTCGGCAGGCTTGTTCTCGGCCGCTTTGTAAGGAGCCCCCGCCTTCCTGGCTGCTACTACTCCATGACCGCTAAAATCCCCAGGCTTGGCCGTGGCCGCGATTGCGGGTTGCCCGTGGTTTACCGACGCCAGGAGAGCGTGGTTGGAGCTGGCAGCGTGCACATGCTGCGTCTGCATCTCCGATGGCGGCCGGTGCTGCTCGTGCGCCGCTGTCTCTTCCGCTGCCGTGGGACGGGCGTTAATTCCACCATTGCCCCCGTTATAGCTGACATAATTGTTCGTGGTGTTGCTGATTACGGTCTTGTTGTAAACATTGTGAATGTCCGTGACGTTCACGTTATTCACTGAACGGTTGTAGTAGAAGGCTCCGTTGTTCCAATATCCGCCTTCATAGCCGGAACCACCATAACCGTAGCCGTAGTCGACGCCCCCGTAGAAACCGACATGCGGACCCCAGTAGCCTTCATTCCAGGCAAAGGCATTCCCGCCCCAACCCCAATAGCCGGGAGTCCAGAGCAGGCCCGGGTCGGGCGCCATCACCCAGGTGCCCGGCACCCAGAAGTAGCCGTCATCTCCATAAGACCAGTAGCCGGGTGTCCAAATATCGCCGTCCGCGGGAGCCATGGGCTGCTCATAAACGGGGAGCGCGGGCGGAGCGATCGTGATGGATACGCCGAACTGTGCGAACGAGGCGGCCGGGATGGCCAAAATAAGAACTGCGAGCACCAGTAAACGAATTTTATGCATTTTCAACCACCTTGCCAGATCATCCTTCGGTTGCCCGGTCCTACCTTGCTGCTGCGGGCTGCGCGGATTGAGAGGCCTCGCGTCATCTGCAAGCCTTCCATGGATGTAGAGGCCAGTCTGTGCAATACGGCTCACTTTCGGATTTTTCGTGGGTGCAAGGGCAGTCGCCCTTCGCGGAGGGAAGTGAGGCTGGTTTCGGTGGTGGCTCACTTTGACTAATAGGGTTGTGTGCTCGCGAGATTCCCTCGTCCCGCTGATGAAAACGCGGGCCTTCGGGATGACGCCGCGGGGACGCGATCGGAAGAATTTTCAAACTGAACCACCACCTGGTTTCTTCATGGCCGCAACGCTGGCCTTCAGGTCGCCAACGCGCTCATTGCATGTGCTGACCGCCGTTTATCGAGACGTTGGCGCCGGTGACGAATGCCGCCTCGTCCGAACACAGGTAGACGATCAGGCCCGCGACCTCGTCCGGCTTGCCCAGCCGGTTGAGTGGGATCTGCGGAAGGATTTTGCTGTCGAGGATGTCCTTTGGAATGGCCAGCACCATCTTTGTTCCGATGTAGCCAGGCGAAATGGTGTTGACGGTCACGCCCTTTTTGGCTAACTCGTGGGCCAGAGCCTTGGTGAAGCCGTGCATGCCGGCCTTGGCCGCGGAGTAATTCGTCTGGCCGAAAGCTCCCTTCTGAGCGTTCACGGAAGATACATTGATGATGCGCCCCCAGCCGCGCGTAACCATGCCATCGAAAACCTGCTTGGTCATGTTGAACACGGAATCGAGATTGGTGTGGATCACCGCATCCCAGTCGGCTTTGGTCATCTTCTTGAAGGTGCGGTCTCTGGTGATGCCGGCGTTGTTGATGAGGATGTCGATGGGGCCGACTTCCCGGAGAATGTTGGCTACGCCCGACTCGCATGAATCGTAGTCGCCGACGTCGATGGAAAATGCCGTGAAGGGGTAACCGCGCGTTTTCATATCGGCGAGCCAGGCTTCGGCGTTGGTATTGCCCGGGGAACGCGTCACCACAACGCGGTAGCCGGCGTCGTGCATCTTGGTGGCGATGCTTTCGCCCAGTCCACCCATACCACCTGTAATCAGTGCCGTTCGCTGCGCCATGTTTAACCTCGTATCGTGCTGGACGTGATTGGGATTTTTTCCGGCCCGACGCCGCCGGAATTGCAGGAAGTCTTGCTTCACGGACAAGTCGTGGACAAGCCGAAGGGAACCCGCGGCAGGCGCCCCAAGTGATTGAACAAATGGTGCGCCCTGAGAGATTCGAACTCCCGACCTTCTGGTTCGTAGCCAGACGCTCTATCCAGCTGAGCTAAGGGCGCTGATTGTGAAGCGGCGGGTACTCGCCCAAGGATTATATCGGAAAGGCGCACCTTGCCGCTAACTCTCAGCTGGTGCAATCCGGATCGCGAATCTTTGTTTTGTTGCGAACCTTCGGGGCAGCACTTTGCCGACTTCGCGGTTAATTGCTTCTAGCTGATGGGCGCCGCACCGGAAAGCTCAAGATCCGTTTATTCGTCCCATCCAAAAATTTACAACAGGGCCGCGGCCCTTTCCACAGCGGTTCGGCCCCACGCGTGTAAAGTTTTTCGGCCGACGTAAATCTTTCCCGGCCCAGAGCAATTCCTACAAAAGTTCACAGATGGCACGCCTGTGTTTTGAGCGGCTTACAGAACGGCATAGCATGTGCATACATCTATCACAGACGAAGTGGCGCGCAACGGGGCGCACCAGGATGGACTTCGGCCAGAGGTTTTCTTGGGCGCCCCCTTGCATTTTCAGCCTCCCCTGATCTTTTTCCCACCTTGCTCTAAGCCAGTTCCAGGCGTTCCCGTACATCCACCCCGGCCTCACGCAGAATTTTCGCCACGACATCGGTTTTGAGCCGCGAAGCGTCAAACTCCACGCTGACGGTGCGTTCCTTCTCGTTAAACCGCACGCCCCGCACCCCGTACACCTCGCGCATGCTGTCGATGGCGCGCACTTCCTTCTCGCCGGGCGCAGCGCCGTAGCGATAGGCGACCTCCAGATATGTCATGGCTGTCCTTTGCCGAGCTTTCCTGAACTTGGATGAAGGCTCCCCGGTTGCTCCCGGGACTGAATCCAATATAAAGCATTGTCCATCGAAGCAGTTGGGGCGTTTGCGCTCTCCCGTCTTCAGCCAACTATGTCGACCATGCCGCCAAAGTCCACCGCGCTGGAACGCGATCCTGTCTGCGGCATGACCGTAAATCCCGGGACTGCCAGACACACGCACGCGCACGCCGGGAAGAGCTATTACTTTTGCTGTGCTCCATGCGTGGAAAAGTTTAAAGCCGATCCGGCGAGGTATCTGACGGGAACGGCGCCGCCGCGATCCTCGGGACTGGTGATGCCGGGCGCGGCACCGGCGGCTGCGTCCGGGGGACTTCACGGGGGGTATCCGGTCCAAGGCCCGCCACGGGCAGTCTTGGCGACACCCAGCGCGGCGTATGTCTGCCCGATGTGCCCGGAGGTCCGAGAGAGTAAGCCCGGAGCGTGCCCTTCCTGCGGCATGGCTCTCGAGCCGGAAGTCCCATCCGCGGCCACACGCACGGAATATACCTGCCCCATGCATCCGGAGATCGTGCGGCGACAGCCGGGATCGTGCCCGATCTGTGGCATGGCTCTGGAGCCTCGCACCGTGTCCGCGCTGGGAGAAGAAAATCCTGAGCTGCGGGACATGACGCGACGCTTCTGGGTGAGCCTCGCGCTCACGGCGCCGTTGCTGGCTATCGCCATGGTCAGCATGATCTGGCCGCACGCTTTCATGGGCGGACTTGACATCACCAGAGGGGGCCGCTATGTGGTCACACCCTGGGCCGCGATTCTCCCGTGGCTCGAGCTGATCCTCGCCACTCCGGTCGTGCTCTGGGCCGGAGGGCCCTTCTTTCAGCGCTTCTGGACGTCGCTCGCCAACCGGAGCCCGAACATGTTCACGCTGATCGGCATGGGAACCGGCGTCGCCTACGGATTCAGCGCGGTCGCAACCTTCGCCCCACAGATTTTCCCGGAATCACTCCGGGGGATGGGCGGGTATCCAGATGTCTACTACGAAGCCGCCGCCGCGATTATTACTCTGGTTTTGCTGGGCCAGGTCATGGAGCTGCGCGCCCGCTCGCGCACCAGCGCCGCCATTCGCGCACTGCTGGATCTCAGCCCGAAGATGGCGCGACTGCTCGCGCCCGACGGCAGGGAGCAAGATGTTCCGCTCGAAGAAGTAAAGCCTGGCGACCGCCTGAGGGTTCGGCCCGGGGAAAAAGTTCCGGTCGATGGCGTGCTTCTGGAAGGCGGCGGCTCGATCGACGAGTCCATGATCACGGGCGAATCCATTCCAGTAGAGAAATCGCCCGACGACAAAGTCGTTGGGGCGACCATCAACGGCGCCGGATCGTTCATCATGCGCGCGGAGCGCGTGGGCAGCGAAACCCTGCTGGCGCGCATTGTGCAGCTCGTAGGCCAGGCCCAGCGCAGCCGCGCTCCCATCCAGCGCCTCGCCGACCGCGTAGCCAAGTGGTTTGTGCCGGTTGTCATAGCCATTGCTGTGGTCACGTTTTTCGCGTGGTGGCTCCTCGGCCCGCAGCCGCGCCTGGCGCATGCCCTGGTGAACGCCGTCGCCGTGTTGATTATTGCCTGCCCATGCGCTCTGGGCCTGGCTACTCCAATGGCGATCATGGTGGGCGTGGGCCGCGGCGCGCGTGCCGGCGTCCTGATCAAGAATGCGGAAGCGCTGGAGACTCTGGAAAAAGTCGACACGCTGGTGGTGGATAAGACCGGAACGCTGACGGAAGGTAAGCCGCGACTGCTCAGTATTTCGAAGACCTTGAGTGAAGATCGGGAGTCACTTCGTCTCGCAGCCAGCCTGGAACGCGCCAGCGAGCATCCCCTGGCAGCCGTGGTGGTGGCGGCTGCGGAGGAGCGTGGGCTTAAACTTTTTCAGCCGCAGGAGTTCAAATCCATCAGCGGCAGAGGGGTGGTGGGTGTCGTCGACGGAAGAAAAGTGGCAGTCGGCAATGCGGCTCTGATGGTAGAAGTCGGGGCTCTGGGGCAAGCTGTGGTTTCGGCCCTGACGCAGCCCGGGGGGACGGTTCTCTCGGTTGCCGTCGACGGAAAGCATGCCGGCAACATGAGTATTGCCGATCTGCCGAAAGCGACCACACCCGATGCCCTGCGCGGCCTCAGGGAGAGCGGAATTCACATCGTGATGCTCACCGGCGACAATGCCATGGTCGCGGCGCAGATTGCGAAACAGTTAGGCATCGAAGAATTCGAAGCCGAAGTCCTGCCGGAGCAAAAGCTCAACGTCATCCGCAAGCTGCAAGGGCAGGGAAGAGTCGTCGCTATGGCTGGAGACGGGGTTAATGACGCCCCAGCGCTCGCCCAGGCCGATGTCGGCATTGCGATGGGCACCGGCACCGATATCGCCATGGAAAGCGGCACCATAACCCTCGTCAAGGGCGATCTGACCGGCATCTTGCGCGCCCGCAAGTTAAGTCAGGCCACCATGCGCAACATCCGGCAGAATTTATTCTTTGCTTTCATCTACAACGCGGTTGGCGTGCCCATTGCCGCGGGCGTTCTCTATCCGTTCTTCGGATTGCTGCTCAGCCCAATTTTCGCTGCCGCTGCCATGAGCTTCAGTTCGGTATCGGTGATCACCAACGCGTTACGGCTGCGAAAAGTCGATCTCTAACCGTTGTGCGTAGAACGGGTCAGTTGTCAACTATCGGTTTTGAACACTCGCTATCAGGTATCGCGGCGGCTGGCGCGACAGGAGCCGGCGATGGTAGTATTCTCCCGCTGTCGCGCCACGGGATTCTCAACTATGGCCGCAGAGTGCCGCGACAATCCGAAGGAAAAACCATGATGAACCTAAAGCAATGCTTCGTATTTACCTTGCTACTGCCTCTGCTGCTTGTGGTTGGAGTTAGAGCGCAGACATATAGCGTGGCCGATTTGGGCCTGCTGCCTGGAGATACTGCCAGTTGGAGTATCTACCTGAACTCCTCGGGACAGGTCACGGGCTGTTCCGATACTTCAAACTCACAAAGCACCGTGTGCAACTGGGCCGATGCAGGAACCGCGTTCGTGTGGAGCAGCACGGGTGGGATGCAGAATCTGGGTACGCTGCCCGGCGACAATTTTAGTGTCGGCTTTTTTATCACTGACTCAGGCAAAGTTGTCGGTTCGTCCTGGAACCTTCAGACTCAAACCGGACACGGATTCCTTTGGACCCAGAGCGGCGGAATCACCGATCTCGGCACTCTGCCCGGAGGCAGTTCCTACAGCGATGCCGATCAGATCACATCGAAGGGCGTGATTGTTGGTGAATCGGCGGTCAGCAATGGCGACGTGCACGCTGTCCTCTGGACCCCGAGCGGCAGCACCTACCAGATTCACGATGAGGGCACGTTGCCAGGCGCGCCTTACAGCTATCCGTACTCCATCAACAACAGCAATGAGGTCGTGGGCGTCGCCTACTTTAATGCCGCCGGCACCATCTTTCACGCATTTTCCTGGAGCAAGGCAGCAGGCTGGAAGGATCTGGGCACCCTACCCGGGGGCAAAACCAGCATTGCAGATTGGATTAACGACAGCGGGCTGATCGTAGGCCAGTCCACTTCGTCCCAATTCCCGAGCGGCGTTGCTACGTTTTGGCAATCGGGAAGGATTCATGCGATCGGCACGCTGCCCGGTGGTACGAGTTCGTTTGCGGGGTACGCCAGCGATACCGGAGAGGTCGTCGGAGAATCGACGCTATCGACGGGCGTAAGTCACGCATTTATCTGGTCGAAGGCGAACGGAATGCAGGATTTAAACAACCTGATCTCATCCGGGTCAGGTTGGGTACTCAATCACGCATCCGCGATGAATTCGGCCGGGCAGATCGTGGGTTTCGGAACGGTGAATGGGGCGGTTCACGCCTTTTTGCTTACCCCGTGAGCCCTCGCCGCCGCGGCCTCCATGCTGCGGAAATCAGCTGAATACTGAATGACGGGCGCTGGGTGCGCTCACCGCCGAGCTCTAAAGCTTGCTCAGAAAATCCAGAATCTCTGGCTCCGTCCAATCCACTGCGCCGATGAACTTGCGCCGCACCACGCCGTTGCGGTCGACGATGTAAGTCTCAGGGAACTTGAATGTCCCGTAAAGGCTGTTGCTTTTCTGGTCGGGATCGCGCACCGCCAGCAGATTCACGCCGTGGTTTTGCAAGAAATGGTGGTAGGCGTTGTCATCCGCGTCCACGCTGACCGCCAGCACAGTCACGCCCCTGGATTTCATCCGCTGCTGCATTTGCACCAGCGAAGGCATCTCTTCAATACAGGGCGGGCACCAGGTTGCCCAGAAATTCAGCACCACCACCTGCCCTTTGAATTGGCTGAGGGTGACGGTGTGGTCGGAGTCGCGCACGGTGAAATCCGGCGCCGGTGAGCCAATGCGGGAGGGATGCGATCCCGCGTAGCAGCCGGACGACGCAAGCAGACAGACCAGGAGAATAGGTTCGGTTGCCCAAAGGATGCGTCGCACGCAGCTATAATAAAGGATTCAGCATATGGTTGCGACAGACACAGCCGGTGGCCAATACCAAGTTTCGGTCGTCGTCCCGGCGCGCAACGAGGAAGCTTCACTGGCTACATGTCTGCAGTCGCTGGTGGCGCAGAACGGCGCGGTCTTCGAGATAATCGTGGTCGACGACGACTCCAGCGACCGCACTCGCGAGATCGCCGGATCGTTTGCCGGCGTGCGCGTGATCGAGGCTGGCGCGCTGCCCCAGGGTTGGAGCGGAAAGAACAACGCCCTTACCGCCGGCGCGCATGCAGCGCGGGGAGAATGGCTTCTGTTTACTGACGCCGACACCGTTCATCTTCCGGGATCGCTGGCCCGCGCCCTCGAAGAGGCGAAGCGGCATGACGCATCCCTGCTGTCGTATTCGCCCGAGCAAATCGTCAAGACGTTTTCAGAGAAAGCGGTGATGCCGGTGATTTTTGCGGAACTGGCCGCGAGCTATCGCCCGTCGCGGGTGAGCGATCCCGCTTCGGCTGCGGCCGCAGCCAACGGCCAGTACATATTAATTACGCGCGAAGCCTACGATGCCGTCGGCGGTCATGCCGCCATCGCGGGCAATCTGCTCGAAGATGTCGCGCTCGCCCGGGCCGTGAAGCGGTCGGGCAGAAAGATTTTCTTCCGCTATGGCGCCGATGCGGTCCGCACCCGCATGTATCGCAGCTTCGGCCAGCTTCGCGAGGGATGGACGAAGAACCTGGCTTTGCTGTTTCCATCGCCGGTGCGCCTCGCCGCCATGACGGCAATAGAATTTGTTCTGATTCTCGGCAGCTTCGCCATCGCCGTTGCCGCCGGCCTGCGCGCACACTTTCTATCTGCGCTGGTGGTTGGAATACTGGCGGCAATCTTGTATGGGTTTTTTATAACGCGAATTCGCCGCGCGCATTTTGCCTGGGACGCCGACATTATCGCCGTGCTAGGGCTTCCACTGTTTTCGTTTCTTCTGATTGAATCCTGGATGAGCCATAAGCGCGGTTCGATCAGATGGAGGGACAGGGTGTACAGCGCCGGCAAGCAGCCCAAAGTCGAGCCGAAACCAACGACGGCAGGACAGGTATTGTGAGTGTTTCCTGAAGAAAGAGGATCGAATTACCGCAAGTGATTTGTACTGAGAACTGCTTTCATGGTTTTTCTCACGCGCAAAGCCGAATTTTCCGCCTCGCATTTCTACCACAACCCGGAATTCACTCCGGAGGAGAACCAGCGCGTCTTCGGGAAATGCAACAACCCCAACGGCCACGGCCATAACTACACGCTCGAGGTAACGGTGAAAGGCGAGGTTGATGCCCGCTCCGGCTTTGTGGTCGATCTCAAGCAGCTCAAAGAAGTCATGCACCGCGAAGTGCTCGACGCCATGGACCACCGCTTCCTCAACAAAGAAGTTCCCGAATTTCTGTACCGCATTCCGACCACGGAAAATATTGCCATCGCCATCTGGCAGCGTTTGGCAGGCAAGCTGCGACAAGCGCAACTGCACCGGGTTCGGGTGTACGAAACTCCCGATCTGTTTGCCGATTTCTACGGAGAAGCGTGAACCTGGAGCCAACCTAAGAGTAAGGATTACCCAATTAATGTTCGCTCACGGTTCAAAACTCGCAGCTCGAAGCCAAGCATGAAGGCTCACCTATCACGCCGCTACCTGTTCTCCGCGTCGCACCGCCTGCACAGCGATGCCATGTCGGACGAACAAAATCAGGCAACTTACGGCAAGTGCAACAACCCTTTTGGCCACGGACACAATTACACGCTCGAAGTAACTGTGAGCGGTCCGGTGGATGACAGGACAGGAATGGTATGCAACCTGACTGATCTCGACGGCTTCATCGAAAGGGAAGTACTGGCTCGCTTCGATCATGAAAACTTAAATATGCTTCAGGAATTTGCCCAGGAAGTGCCGACCACGGAAAACCTCTGCATTCAGATTTACAAAATAGTGCAGCGTAGCTTCCATTACGCGCATCTGGAGAGGGTAAGACTGGAAGAGACCATGATGAATTCGTTCGAGTACACAGGATCGGATTAACGGAAGAGATAAAACGAAACGATTCGTTAGCTGTTCAATCACTCAATGACCCGATCACTCGATCACTCAATACCTATGAAACCAGCCAGTGAAATTCCGACTCTCACCAGCGCCAGCTTCGAAGATCTGGTGCAGGAAATGCTCGTCCGCCTGGGAGAAGATCCGGAGCGCGAGGGGCTTCAGCAGACTCCTGAACGGGTTCGCAAGTCCCTCCAGTTTCTGACCCGCGGCTATACCGAAGATCCCGAGGCCCTGCTCAAAGGCGCGCTCTTTACCGTCACCTACGATGAGATGGTCATCGTTAAAGACATCGAAATGTTCAGCCTGTGCGAGCATCATCTGCTGCCGTTTTTCGGCAAAGTGCATGTGGCTTACATTCCGAATGGAAAAGTGATCGGGCTCAGCAAGCTTCCGCGGCTCATCGAATTGTTCTCGAGGCGCCTGCAGATTCAGGAGCGCCTCACCACCCAGATCGCCGAAACCATCCAAAAAGTCATCGAACCGCAGGGCGTCGGCGTGGTTATCGAAGCCCGCCACTTGTGCATGATGATGCGCGGCGTGGAAAAACAGCACTCTGCCGCGGTCACGTCGTCCATGCTGGGGTGCTTCCGCAACGAGGAGGAAACCCGGCAGGAGTTCCTCTCGCTCATCCGCCAGCGTCCGAACGGAATCTGAGGGTGGAGAAACAATGTTCATTGTGGGGAAACCCTCGGCTGTCCGTCGTAGCGAGGTTCCGGACGGCATCGCGCGTTTTTGGGTGGCGTACCGCTTCCGGCGCTGCGATAATGGCGGCGTTTCGAAACGGCTTTAGCCGCTGAGGTCTCCTCTACGCGAACTGCAAAAGCAGGAAACCGATCCAACGCTCTCAGCAATCAAGCTGCGCTCATCACCGGCGCCACCCGCGGCATCGGCCTGGCCATCGCGCGAGCGCTCGCTGCCCGGGGCTGCAATCTGATCCTTACCGGCCGCGACGAATCTGCCTTACGCCGCGTCAGCAGGGAACTCGGATCTGAAACAATTCAGGTTCTCGCCCAGTCGTGTGACATTCGCGACCCGCAATCGGTCGACGCCCTGTTCCGCGCCGTGCGCCGGCGATTCAAACGCCTCGACATTCTCGTAAACAACGCCGGCATCGCCCACCGAAATCTCACCGTCCATAAGCTTTCACTCCCAGCGTGGCAAGATGTGATGGATACCAACCTGACGGGCATGTTTCTCGTTACCCAGGCTGCGCTCGCGATCATGAAGCGCGGCGGTGTCATCGTAAATAATCTGTCCATCGCCGCCACACGCGTTTTTGCCGGCTCCGCCGCCTACAATGCCTCCAAGCACGGCGCTCTGGGATTCACCAACACGGTGCGCGAAGAGTTGCGCTCGAAGGGAATTCGCGTAATCGGCCTTCTTCCCGGCGCCACCGACACCGATATCTGGAAGACTTTCTGGCCCAATGCTCCGCGCAGGAAAATGATGTCCCCAACCACGGTTGCGCAAGCGGTGACAAATGCAATTCTGCTGCCGGCCAATGCCACCGTCGAAACCCTGGAAATCCTCCCAACAAGCGGCACGCTGTAGGACAAAACAAAACAGCCACACGATGTATACCGCGATACCTCTGTGGTTGAGACTTCTTATTTCCCCTTCGCAGACGATTCACATTTACATGACCGCCAATTCCAGCTAAGATGGCGCTCGCCTATCGAGACAATCAAGGAGGAAACATCCGTGACAAAAACCCCGTTTCTAGCCGCGGTTCTGTTGGCCGTTGCCGTGGTTGCTCTGCCCTCGCACGCTCAGGACGCCATGAAGAAGGGTGCCGCTGTAAAGCCAGCCGATAGCGAATCGAAGGTGGTGCTGGACTCCTGGAACGATATTGGCCGCAAACTGATCGCCATGGCAGAAGATTTTCCCGAGGACAAATACGACTTCAAGCCCACGCCCGCGCAGCGCAGCTTCGCCGAACAACTGCTCCACGCGGCCAATGCGAATTATTTTTTCACCGATCCGGCTATGGGCAAGAAGGCGCCGGCGGAAGAGGATCCCAAGCGCGCTGACTTCAAGACCAAGGCCGACATCGTTGCCTTCGTGAAGAAAGCGTTCGCCGACGGCGCCGCCGCCATCAAAGCCAAAGGCGACAAGGGAATGAACGATCTGCTCGTCGATCCCTTTGCCCATCAGCAGATGCGCGTCTCCGACATGGCCTACGGTTTTATCGAACACAGCGGCGAACACTACGGCCAGCTGGTCGTCTACTATCGCCTAGCCGGATTGGTGCCCCCCGAGTCGCGCCCGAAGAAATAGGCAGCTCCTGCGTTTGAGGCCCAGATTGACACTCGTAGGGACAGCCGCCTCGGCTGTCCCGCGAGCCAAGCGAGCGCCGTTCTAAGTATCAGGGTAAGCATTTCACGTACCGTGGAAGAGCGGCGCTTCCGGCGCCCCGTAAGGGCATCTAAAGTAGAACAGGCTTTAGAACACGGGGGTCGCATTTGATGCTGCCGTGTTTTTTCCGCGCAACCTGTTCAGCCGCCTTACTGCACCGCATACGGCGATCTCAACTGCCGCTCGCCAAAAATTCGAATCAGCAAGGCCCCCGACACAAACCCGCCTACGTGCGCCCAGAATGCAATCCCGCCCATGTTGTGTGCCTGAACGGAAAGCACGGTTGCCGTCCCGCCCAGGAACTGCAGCAGGAACCAGTATCCCAGGACGATCCACGCCGGTATCCATATCACGAACACAAAAAACCACGTCAGCACCCGCGCCTTCGGATAGAGGACGAAATAGGCCCCCAGCACTCCCGCGATCGCCCCGCTGGCGCCGACTGCAGGCAGCGCCGAGTGCAGATCGACGACGACCTGGGTCATCATGGCAATTACGCCGGTCAAAAGATAAAACACCAGATACTTGAAGTGGCCCAGATAATCCTCAACGTTGTCGCCAAAAATAAACAAGAACCACATATTGCCGATCACGTGCATCCAGCCGCCATGCAGAAAAAGCGATGTAAAGAAGGGAAGCACGACGGCCGGCAGCGGATACCTCGGCGACCCCGCCAGAAACGCCGCTAGATGCGACGGCACCACCCCAAACTGCGCGATCAACAAATTCAGGCTTCGCTGATCAAGCGTAGCCTCAAAGAGGAAAACCGCGAGGTTCAGCCCGATCAAGAAGCCGTTAACCCACGGCGTGCTGTATCGAGGCTGGTCGTCGCGCAGGGGAAGCATAGGAGATTTGGTAACTTAGTGATTGAGGAACTGGCTGAGCGATTGTGCGATCGGGTGATTGTACGATCGAAGATCCCTTTGCGGATATTCCTCAAGGTTTCAGTTGCCGTTCAATCGCTCAATGACTCAATCATTTACTCCGTTAATGTTCTCATGAATGGCGTGATCATCGTCGATAAGCCCTCGGGCTGGACTTCGCACGACGTGGTCAACCGCCTGCGCCGCATTCTACAGCAGCGCTCCGTCGGCCATCTCGGCACCCTTGACCCGCTCGCCACCGGCGTGCTCCCGCTCGTCACCGGCAGCCTGACGCGCCTGGCCCAGTTCTACACCACGTCCGAAAAAACCTACGAAGGCGTGATCCGCTTCGGCTTCGCCACCAATACTTATGACGCGGACGGCGACCAGGTCGGTGCGAGCAGCTCTCCGTCCCTTAGCCTGGATGATCTGCAGAAACTGGCGGCCAGCTTTCAGGGCGTCATCGAGCAAACCCCGCCACCGTTCTCCGCGAAAAAAATACATGGCGTTCCCGCCTATAAACTCGCGCGCAAACAAAAAGAAGTCATCTTGCAGCCGGTGCAAGTCGAGATCAAAGACTTCGCGATCCTTTCCGTCGTTCACGAACGCGCCACCTTCCGGGCACGCGTGGCCTCGGGAACCTACATGCGCTCTATCGCTCACGAGATGGGCCAGCGACTCCGCTGTGGCGCCCACCTCGAATCGCTCCGCCGTACCGCCGTCGCCGAATTCGACATCAGCCAAGCCCACACCATCGAAGAAATTGAAGGACGCATCATGGGTGGTCAAATAATGGATTGTCATTCCGACCGGAGCTTTGCTTTCCCGCCGGGAAAGGGAAAAAGGGTGGAGAGCCTGCCCCGAGCAAGCGCAGCGCACCGAGGGGAAGCTGCTGTTCTTTACAGTTCGCATCAAAGCCCGGCCGGCCACAACGAAGTTGGAGGTAACAGCGTAACCGATCTTTTTATTCACCCCCGCCAGCTCTTGCCGCAGTTCCCCGCGGTCACCGCCGACGAACCCACTGCGGCGCGCATCCGCAGCGGGCGCGCCGTAAACCTTCCCGAACTTTCCCGCGCCCCCCAGGTCAAAGTTTTCGTCGGCCAGCGGGACCTCATCGCCATAGCCACCCGCATTGCCGGAACATTGTTCCATCCCAAAATCGTCTTCGTCTCGGAGCCGGCGGCGTCGCTCCCGCAGACCAGGCTATCTTAGAAAAACGATGGAGGGATGGAGAAGCGCACCGCAGGTTGGGGAGAACCAGACTACCCGCGTGTCAGGGAAAACAGCGTCCACGCCCATAAGATCAAGCTGAGGCAGAAGCCACTGCCCGCCAGGTGCAGCAGCAATCGCCTGCGCCGCACGGGATAAGCTGCCTCGCGGCTGTAGTGAAGGAAATGAATGCGTTTGGCTCCCAGCAGCCGGACTGAGTATCCATCGAACACCGCATTGCTCATGGCCACGAACAGATGCCGGCAATAACGCGTGTAGCATTGGCCGCGGGGATGAGGCCCGGCGGTTGCTCCATGCCTCTCAAACGAGATCCTGTCCAAGCGGCCGGACACAATTTCGTCGTGCAGCTGGAGAGCCGAAGCCAGCTTGCCGTCAACCAAGACAAGAGTGTCGTAAGTAGGATCCAACAGCACCCACTGAGCCAATTCCTCGATCCACACCTCGACCGCAACATGGCTCTTCAAACCCGGGCGGCGCAGTGAGCTGGTGAAGCATACAATCCTCGCGTCCAGGCCCGCGCTCAGCAACGAGCCCAGTAAGATGTAGGAGAAACGGCGGCAGGCCTCGGGAACGCCCTTGCGCTGCTCCTCTAAAAGCCGATGAGGATTTTCATGATTCTTTCGCGATGACCGCGCCCACAGCCGCCGGTCTTGCGACTGCTGGCCTCGAACCCAGTGCCGGATCGCCACCGCCTTCGCTAAAGAATCGGGAAAGCTTATCTCCAAAATCTGGTTCAGGTTCTTCCGAAATCTCATCAGCGATTCTGAGTCGCGGTCCTGCTGAATGAAATCGGGCAAATTGCGACTCGCCAGCAGCACGGGATTTCGTAGATTGTGCACCGGGGCTTTTACGACCGCAAACTGGGCCAGCAAGTTGCCGCAGACACACGAGAGAACGAAAAGTACAGCGGCAACCAGGGCAAGGTCATGGCCGTGAATGCCTGGCGACAAGTGAAAGTGAATGCTCCAAGCCGGGGCCGGCGATCGCGTCATCACAATGACGGCCGCCTGCAGGCCGAGGGTGGCCAGAACCATCCACACCCGGTAGGGAACTGGCGCGAGCGCCCGGACTCTGCTGATCATAGTCGCCGTCCTAATACAGCGCGTAGATAAATGGAGCGACAGCAGAACTCTGTGCCAGCACCATCAGCACCGCGAACAGGAAAAGAACGATAAGCATGGGCTGAAGCCACCAGCGCTTGTTGCCGCGCAAGAAAGCCAGCAGTTCGCCCGCGACCCCGAGGTTGAGGGATGCTTTACGGTAGAAGCTCATAGCGTCAGCTCCGGCACAGAGTGCCCGAAACGCGCGTTCCGCACGACAGGGCGAGAATGTTAGCAGCATGCAGGCCGCAGGTCAAACAGTGTTCGCGACAAACCTTCTCCGGATATATTCGCGGGAGGTTCGTTGCTGGTTCCGCTTGACTCCGGAGGGCATATGCAGCACTATGCCTTGCCAGCCGGGCGACCCAGCATGGAAGCACGCCTCAATCCGCAGCAGCCAGCGGGTAAATTCTCCCCCGCACATTTTCTCACGCGCCTTGCCCTGTCCCTGGTGGCCATCTTCGTCTCGCTGTTGCTGCTTGAAGCCGGCACCCGGGTCTTCAACCCGCAAGACCTCGCCTACTGGGACAGCCGTCCCTTCCGCCGAATCGCAGCTACATCTCCCCACTTCATCGAAAATATCCCCAATACGCGCGCCCGATTCATCGGCGTGCCGGTCAGGATCAACAGCATGGGCCTTCGAGGAGATGAGATCGCTGTTCCCAAGTCCCCTAATAGCATCCGCGTCCTGGCAGTGGGTGATTCGATCACATTCGGATATGGCGTCCCGGTTGAACAGACCTACTCGAAGGTTTTGGAGAAACAGCTTAACGAGACCGCCAGGGAGGGCATCCGCTACGAAGTTCTGAACGCGGGAACGCTCGGCGGTTCACTCGGGGATTATCTGCACTTCCTGAATCAGAAAGCGGAGGTGTTGCAACCGGATGTGGTTATCATCGGCCTTACTCTCAACGACATCCTCGTATATTCCGAGGCGGGTGATGTCTCCGAAGCCGGCGCGGAGTGGCACGGCGACCATCAGCCACTGGCCCGGAGGGCGAGCCAGTTCTTATTGCGCCACTCGCAGTTGTATATGCTCTGCTACTCGCGGATGAAGGCGTCTTTGTATGCGCTTGGGGCGATCGATATGAACAAGGTGCAAGGCTCAAACTATGTGGCGCTGGCGCCGCCGTCGCGGTATCAGGCGGAGGCATGGCAGTCGAGCGAGGCCATGCTCTCGCGCATCGTCGCATTCTGCCGCGAACATGGCTACCGGCTCGTGGTCGTGGTGTTTCCCATGCAGATGCAGATTTCACCGGCGGAATTGCAGTTCTACCGGGAAAAATATCATCTGCAACTCGGCGATGGCGCCCTTTCCGGCGAACCTCAACAACGTCTACGCCAATACGCTGCCATGGCCGGCATCACTCTGGTGGACGCGCTGCCCGCTTTTCGCAAATACGATGCGCGGGAGCTGTTTCTCAGCAACAAAATGATTCCTTCCGACCCAACGCACCCGTCGGCAAAAGGCCATCAAATCATCGCTGACGAAATCCTGCGCGTGTTGGCGCCCTCGGATTAGCTCGGCTAATTCCGCTCATGCCTCGCCCTCTCCGCGGCAAATTCCGGATCGCTCTTCAAACGTTCCGGAAACTGTTTCTCATAGGCGGCGAGGCTCGGGCAAATGAAGTGATGCGCCCGCGTGAAGCCAAACGACTTCATCTCCTTCATGGCTTCCTCCGCGGTCCAGCTCTCTTCCGCCATGCGGTAAGCCGCTACCATCATCCCGGTGCGATCGTCGCCCAGCCGGCAATGCACAAAAAGTTTCTTCCCTTTGTTCTCGTGGACGACCTTCAGAAACTTGGCAAACACCTCGTCATGGGGCCACGGACAATGCCAGGGAATCGCCACGTACTTCATGCCCAACCTCTCGACCTCGCGTTGCTCGGTGACGTCATTGGCGTGGGTATCCACCACCACATTTATGCCCAGACGCTTGAGGGCTTTGAGCCCGGTGGTATTCAGCAACCCACCGCGGTACAGGGAAGGGGTTACCTGGCCGAAGTTCGGAACACCCTGTTCGGTTAACTTCCGGCCCATGGCGCGGACTGCGGGAGGCTGCGTCTCCTCCTTGGTTTGCGGCGAGGCGCCGCCCGGGGTGAGGGCAAAAAGCGCTAAGGCGAGCGAGGGGAGGGAAATGCCGACGGTGCGAAAAATGGAGTTAATCAAGGCTGTTATCAGTTTATACGACTCTGGTTTAGGATGCCGCCTCGACTGGCCAGAGGTAGACCAGCCTTCCTTTCGGATCAGTTAAGAAAGTTGAAGGACTCAATCTATCTATCCATGGTCGATCCCTCAACTCTTTTGATGACTCGCCCCCCAATTCCTTCCGAAGACGGCGATCAAGGAAAATATCTTTTCCCGCCGCGCAACTTAATTTCCGGCCCGGTGTTCCGGTGACCTAAGCGGTTTTTCCGGCGACCGCAGCGCCGAGGCCTCCCGGCTTCGACGCCGCGGTCAGCCGGTGGAAGCAGATGCGCGCCACAATTCGGCATTGACTTAGCTTTCTTCCAGTGCTAAGTTGCGCACGTATTCGCTCCCCCGCTGCATTCCTCCCTGCCCGCGAGCTGGGCTCTCAGGATGGCATTCGCCAGTCGAACGATTTCGTAAGCACGACGTTTCGAGCACGTCCGGGCCCCGCAGTCAAAGATATCGAGGAGGTTTTCTCATGACCCGCCAGCGCACGTTGGAGAGTCGCATTCTCTCAGCAATTGCCCTATCCATCGTTCCATTGACAATCGTGGCGTTGCTGGCCCCGGCAGCAGCCGCCCAGAATCCCGTTCCCTTCATCGATCAGCCGCTGGTTCCAGAGGCCACAGCGCCCGGCGGAGCTCCGTTTACCCTGACGGTGAATGGCGCGGGATTTGTCGCGGGATCAACCGTGAATTGGAATGGCAAGCCGCGCACCACGACCTTCGTGAGCGCTCACCAATTAACCGCGGCCATCCTTTCATCCGACATCACCAAGGCATCCACAGTCAACGTCACTGTAGTCAGCCCAGGCCCGGGCGGCGGAACTTCCACTGCGGCGCCTTTCGAAGTCGCGCTCCCTGAACCTCGGGTCTCGTTCAGCCTGGCACAATACGGAGTGGACTTTGGAGCCGCGTCGGTTGCGACTGGAGATCTCAACGGAGACGGAGCGCTAGACCTGGTGGTGGCGAACCTTTATAGCAACACGGTGAGCGTCCTGCTGGGAAAGGGAAATGGCACATTCAACCCGGCGGTTGAGTATTCGACGCCAGCGGGAAATTTTTCGGTAACAGTGGGAGATTTCAACGGTGACGGCAAGCTTGACCTCGCCGTAGCGGGAGGCGGTGGGGTCAGTATGCTTCTGGGCAATGGCGACGGTACGTTTCAGCCGTACGTTTTCTATCCGGCAGGGAGTTTTTTTGTGGCCACAGGCGACTTCAACGGTGACGGCAAGTTGGACCTGGTGACCGTGAACAACAACGGAAACGGAAACGGCACCGTAGGTGTGCTGCTGGGGAACGGCGATGGGAGCTTCCAGGCGCCTGTGTATTACGCGGTAGGCTTGGGGCCCTACTCCGTGGCGGTCGGAGACTTCAGCGGAAACGGCAAGCTGGACCTCGCCGTACCAAACTACGCTGGCGGTACCCTGAGTGTCCTCATGGGAAACGGCGACGGCAGCTTCGAGCCCCAGGTTGTCTATTCCACCGGAGGTCAACCGATCTCCGTCGCAGCAGCAGACTTTAACGGGGACGGCAACTTGGACCTGGCGGTAGCCAATTTTTGCTGCGACGGCGCTATATTTGTCTTGTTAGGGAACGGTGACGGTACCTTCCAGCCTCAGGTAAGCTACGCCGCCCCGTTCGTTCCCTACGCGATTGTCGTGGGGGACTTTAACGGCGACGGCAAACTTGATCTGGCCGTGGCCGACGGCACTTCGACGGTGAGCTTATTCTTGGGCAATGGGGACGGAAAGTTCCAACCGTATGTGGCCTACGCAGCTGGCGTCTATCCCCAGTCGCTGGTGGCGGGAGACTTCAGCGGAGAGGGAAGGCTCGACCTAGCCGTCGGCAACTACAACGTAGGCTACAGTACCGTCTCTGTCCTGTTGCAACCCACCCACGCAGGGTCCCCGACTTCTACCACTCTCTCCTCCAACCTGAACCCGTCCATCTACGGTCAGTCCGTCACCTGGACTGCTACCGTCACGACCACCGGCTCCATCCCGCCCACGGGCAGCGTCAACTTCAAATATACGGCGCTCGGTATCACCTATAGTCTCGGAGTCGGGCAGCTGAACGCCAGCGGCATCGCCACACTTACGCGATCGAACCTCAACGCCGATCTGTACCCGATCACCGCCTCCTACGAAGGCGACGCCAACAACCGCGGCAGCACTTCATCGGTATTAAATCAGGTCATAACCCAAGCCACCACCACCGCCACACTAATCTCGGCGCCAAATCCATCGACCCAAGGCGAAGCCGTCACCTTCACCGCCGCCATTGCGTCACCAACGGTCATACCAACCGGCCCAGTCACATTCACGGCAGGGAAATCAACACTGGGAACGGCACAACTGAGCCATGGCAAAGCGACATTCACCACGTCAACGCTAGCCCCAGGTTCGACCACCGTCACCGCAACCTACGACGGAGATTCCAATATCGCCGAGAGTTCAGCCTCAGTGACCCAGGTGGTGCAGCAATAGTAAAGAACCGGTAAGCGCAAACATTTGAACGCAGTCGGAGCCCTAGGATTTCGCAGTACCCAAGGAGGTCTTCCATGACCAGCAAGCGTACGCCGCGTAGCGGGGAGCGCAGCCCCGACGTCAGAACACATCGGCAATGCAGACCCACACTCACTTATCTGCACTGCATAGCCATCTTACTGCTCTGGGCATTTTCAACTACCAGCTCGTTAGCCCAGTCCTGTGTGCCGCCGCCTCCAGGAGTTATCGCATGGTGGCCGTTTGATGAAACTAGTGGGACAATTGCGAACGACATTGTGGGAAACAATCCGGGAGCCTATGTGAACTCGCCGGTTCCCATTCCCGGCGAGGTTGCTTATGCGCTCAGTTTTAATGGCACCAATTACGTTGAAGTCGCTGACAGCTCTCTGTGGGCACTTGGCAACGAGAACTTTACCATCGAGTTCTGGGTGAATTTTGCCACCGAACCCGGTGGCTCTATGACAGAACCGGCGGATATTTTTATCGCCAATGACGAGGGACCGTATAACGTCAATAAGTGGTTCTTTGCCATCGGGGGCGGTAATTTGGAGTTTCACATCAACAGTCCCACTCTAGGACCGCAGTTTTTCCCGCTAGTTCCATTTTCGCCGACAATAAACCAGTGGTATCACTTGGCTCTCACCCGACAGAGCAATACTTATACGATTTACATCAACGGTATTCCCAGCGGTTCCGCAGTCAACACAAATACCATACCAACCCCCAACGCCCCTCTCACGATTGCAACGGCCGAGGGTATCGGCTTCGTGGACGGGGACCTCGACGAAATGACCATGTACAATCAGGCCCTCAGCGCGTCACAGATATTATCAATTGTCGACGCTGGCCACGCTGGAAAGTGCAAGAATCTAGCTATCACGACCACAGCGCTTACCTCTTCTCCGAATCCCTCCACCTACGGTCAAACCGTAACTTTCACGGCCACCGTAAGCTCCTCTGCGGGAGCTCCTCCCAACGGAGAGATCGTCACCTTCAACAGTGGGTCGGCAGTTCTAGGCGCGGCTCCCCTCAGCCTGGGGGCGGCTTCTTTCCCGACTTCCTCGCTGCAGACTGGCATCTACACCATCACGGCGACCTACGGCGGCGACGCCAACTTTGCAGCCAGCACCTCGCCGAGTCTGCGTCAGGTAGTCAATAGCACCACCAAATCCGCCACCTCGACCGCACTCGCCTCCAGCCTGAACCCCTCCATCTACGGCCAGTCCATCACCTGGACCGCAACCGTCACCACCTCGGGCTCCATCAGTCCCACCGGCACGGTCAACTTTAAATACACGGCGCTCGGTATCACCTACAGTCTCGGAGTCGGCCAGCTCAACCCCGGCGGCGTCGCTACACTGACGCGATCGAATCTCAACGCCGATCTCTACCCCATCACCGCTTCGTACTCGGGCGATCAAAACAATCTAGCCAGCACCTCACCGGTGCTGAACCAGGTGATCACGCAAGCCACCACCACCGCCATGCTCACCTCATCGCCAAACCCGTCAACCCAAGGCGAAACCGTCACTTTCACCGCCACCATTACCTCGCCCACGGTCACACCAACCGGCCCAGTGACATTCACGGCAGGGAAGACGACATTGGGGACCGGCCAGCTGAGCAAAGGAAAAGCGACTTTCACAACCTCAACACTAGCCGTAGGATCGACCACGGTCACCGCAACCTACAACGGAGATTCCAACATCGCCGAGAGTTCAGCCTCGGTAACGCAAACCGTACAACGGTAGTCAGGCGTCAGCAGTCGAGTCAATTCAAGGAGATCTCCCATGACCCGCGAGCAATCCCCGGAAACGAAACCTTCCATGCATTCAGCCCCGACCAATGCTCGTCTGAAGAGTTTCGACCTTCATTCCACGCTAGCAGCCGCAGCCGTGCGCGGCGCTCTCACGCTGGCTATGCTCTTCGTGTTGCTGCTGATCGCCGCCCGCCCAGCGCACGCCCAGACTGAGACCGTCCTCTACAATTTCACAGGTGGCAGCGATGGCAGCGGCCCCATCTCTGGCCTCGTCTCTCATGGCGGCAACTTCTATGGCACCACTCCTGTTGGCGGGGCGGGATATCTGGGATCGGGTTATGGAACCGTATTTGAGCTTTCACCCAACGGCAGCGGAGGCTGGACGGAAACCGTGCTCTACGACTTCTGCTCTGTGGGCGGCGAGAACTGCACCGACGGGGCTTATCCCCAAGGTCCTCTCGCATTTGACGGCGCTGGAAACATTTACGGAACCGCGCACGAAGGCGGGGTCAACTGCCCTCCGTTCAGCACGGGCTGCGGGGTCGTATTCGAACTTAGTCCGGCAGGAACCCGTTGGACCGAAACTGTGCTCTACAGCTTCATCAATCAGAACCACGGTTCATTTCCTGCAGGCGGTTTAATTTTCGACGCCGCCGGCAATCTCTACGGCACAACTACAGGTGACGGTGTCGGCGGCGGCACTGTCTTCGAGTTGAGCCCCTCCGCTGGGGGATGGACCGAACAAGTCCTCTATGACCTCGGCGTCAACCCCGGCATTGCCATGGATTCCGCGGGAAACATCTTCGGTCTCGGGGCCTCCGATCAAACCGGACAGAAGCAAATATTCGAGCTCTCGCCCAACGGCAAAGGCGGCTGGAATTCCTCCGTTCTCTATACCTTTACCAACGGTCCCAGCGAGAATCCAATATGGAGCCCCGTCGTGCTCGACCAGGCCGGAAACATTTACGGCACCTGGACGGGCTGGTACAACGTATACCGTGGCCCGCAGACCTTTAGCGGGACAGTTTACAAAATCACCCTCGGAAAGACAGGATGGACCGAGCAGGTTCTTTTCTTTTTCGAGCCCAATGACAGCGAATCGGAGGGCAACGGACCAGCAGGCGGATTGATCTTCGATGCGAATGGAAACATTTACGGCACCACCATCCAGGGCGGCACAAATAACCTGGGCACAGTTTTCGAGCTGGTCCCAGGCACGAACGAGAACTACACAGAGAAGGTTCTTTGGAACTTCACCGGTACCGACGGTAGCGATCCCTACGCTGGCGTGATTCTCGACTCCTCCGACAATCTCTACGGCACAACCACCAGTGGCGGATCAGACAGCGCAGGCGTTGTGTTCGAGCTTAGCACGAAGACGGCAACTTCCACCTCGCTCGTCTCCAACCCAAATCCCTCCAGCTACGGACAAGCTGTGACGTTCACGGCGACTGTGACATCGAGCGCCGGCTCGCCCCCCAATGGCGAAACCGTCACCTTCTATAACGGCACCGCGATCCTCGGCACCGGCACCCTCAGCGCCGGCAGCGCTTCATTCATCACATCCTCGCTTCCGGTCGGCGCATATTCGATCACCGCCAACTATCCCGGCGACGCCAACTTCGCAGGGAGCACCTCTGCGGCGTTGCGGCAGGTTGTAAACAGCTCCGCAAAGTCCCCAACATCGACAGCCCTCACCTCAAGCCTGAACCCATCCATCTATGGTCAGAAAGTTACATGGACGGCCACTGTGACCACCTCAGGCTCAGTTCCGCCTACCGGTACGGTGAACCTGACCTCGAATGGCACCTTCATCGGTGCCGCCACGCTTAACTCCAGTGGTGTAGCCATGATCACCAAGTCGTTGCTGGATGCCGGTACTTATTCGCTGGTCGCGACCTACGAAGGCAACGCCAGCGATGCACCCAGCAGCTCGCCCATCTTGAATCAAGTAATCAACCAGGCCACCAGCACAACTACGCTCACCTCATCGCCCAATCCCTCAACCCAGGGCGAAGCCGTGACCTTTACAGCAACAGTAAATTCGCCTACCGTGGGGCCAACAGGTTCAGTCACGTTTACGGCAGGGAATTCGGTGCTGGGGACGGTGCAACTGAGCGGCCACAAAGCCTCACTTACCACCTCTACATTGGCGGCAGGGCCAACCATCGTCACCGCCACCTACAACGGAGACTCCAGCATAGCGGGCAGCTCCGCCTCAATCACGCAGACGGTTGACGGGAATCAAGCCACCGCGGCGGGCGAAATCACGACTCTATCCAGGCAGTCACCCATCGGGCGAGCCAGGTCCGGTGGCGGGTGCCCATCATCCACGACATTGAGCACGTCGATATCACCTTCAGTAGTCGGGCAGGAGGTGGACTTTTCGGGGTACGTGTTTGCCTTGGGTTTCTGCCAGGGCCAGCTTCAGCCGGGCTGTTATCAGTCAATCACGTTCTACGACGGCTCGACTCTCATCGGCTCCGCCACTCTCAACCCCAACACCTGCATCGCCACACTCGCGGATAACTCGTTGACCGCCAGAACACACACCATCACCGCGAAATATCCGGGGAACGGGGAGGGAGATTTGCCCAGCGTCTCCAACGCCGTCAAGCAGGTGGTGACCGGGGATACGACAATGACAACCCTGAGCACCAGCCTGACGCCATCGGTCTACGGTCAGTCAGTCACCTGGACGGCGACGGTGACCAGCCCTTACGGTTACGTCACTCTCCCTACAGGCAGAGTCAACTTTGCGTGGAGCGGATTTTCCATGGGCTCATCGACAATCAATGCCAGCGGTGTGGCCACCCTGACCAGGTCCCTCGAGAACGCGGACGCCTATCCGCTGACCGCAGTGTATGAGGGCGACCCGAACAACGCGTCCAGCACATCCCCCATCCTGAACCAGGTAATCACGCAAACCACGAGCGCAGCCACGCTCAGTTCGTCACCGAATCCATCAACCCAAGGCGAAGCCGTGACCTTCACCGCCACCATCACCTCGCCCACGGTCACACCCACCGGGCCCGTCACGTTCACCGCCGGGAAGACCGTGCTCGGAACAGTTCAACTCAGCGGCGGCAAGGCCAGGTTCACCATGTCAACCCTGGGGGCAGGCTCAACTACCGTAACCGCAACCTACAACGGAGATTCCAACATCGCCGAGAGTTCAGCCTCGGTTATGCAAACCGTGCAGGAGTAAAAGCTAGGCACCCGCTCTCGGCGGTCGCCACAACTTATGTGGGGATAGCCGCCCTCGGCTGTCCAGGCGCGGAGCGCCGACCATCAAATGTGTGATGGACGAACACCCGGATATGCAACGTCCGATAACGGGTATTATGTAAAGTAGCAAAGATGGCCTCACCGCTCGATCACCTCCACCACCCCTGGCGGCGCAAGCCGCAGAATGCCCCGGTCGAGCGTCGCCAGCTTCCCCCGGTTCTGCATCGCCAGTCCAACCAGGTACGCATCCGTGATCTGTTGATGGCCGGTCAGCGGCGTCGCCATGTGATTCAGAGCCTGCACCAAATCAATCGAATCGGCCCAGAATTCATGTCCTGGAAGTTCAACATTGCGGCTGAGAACCCGCAACGCGCCGGTAGGAGTCAGAGCCTGGGCTGAGAATCCGGGGTTGGACAGAACCCGGACCAGCGCCGATTGCGTCATAGGACAAGTCGCCCAGCCCTGTTGAGAATGCCGGGAGAACCATTGCCGGGCGCGGTCATGCGCAGAATGCTCCTGCCATTCCAGTGCGATGAGCACGTTGGCATCGAGCAGATAGGACCGCCACTAAAGCTCATCCTCTAACAGCCGCTTTCCATCCTCGGTGGTTATTTTCCTGCCGCCTTTGGGCAATACCACCCTTCAGAAGCCATCGACTTTTTCCATCTGGACAGGCGCGTTCGCCCCCTTACGTACCAGTTCAGACGCAGCTTTTCCCAAAGGCAGAGACCGCGTTTCCGAATACTGGCGCAGGATTTCCAGGGCGTCATCATCAAGGTTCAGCGTGGTGCGCATGATGGTATCGTGATGTCACTGTTTGCGGGCTGACTCCGCCTACATCTTATACTTGCCCAAATCCTCATCGTTCAGGCCTTCCAGATACTTCCGCAGTTCTTCGGCGGTTACGCGATCCGACATGTTTGCGGCCTGCTTCGAACTCTTCAGCACCACTTCGTCCACAAAGATGGGGCAATCCACGCGCAACGCCAGCGCCAGCGCGTCCGACGGCCGGGAATCGACGCTGATGACTTCCCCGCTGCGCTCCAGCCAGATGACCGCATAAAACGTGTCCTCGCGCAGTTCGGTGACCACAACTTTGTGCACCTGGGTCTCGAGGCCGGTCAGCACGTTCTTGATCAAGTCATGCGTCATCGGACGGGGCGTCGACACCTTCTCCATCTCCAGCGCAATCGCGTTAGCCTCGTAAACCCCCACCCAGATGGGCAGCACGGACTCGCCCGCCACATCTTTCAAAATGACGATCGGCATATTACTCACGGGATCCATTAAAAGGCCACGGATTGTCATTTCTACTTCCATTGGGCTCCTTTTGCGGCTGGCTAGGGTGTTACGATCCTTTCCATTTGATGCGCATTGGCCGGGCAAATCCTCGGCCGATTTCAGCTTTATACCACCATTTCGCCCAGAAGGCTGTTGGGAAAACTGCCCGTGACCTTCACTTGAGCGTAGGTTCCTACTTTGGGCTCGGGATCAGCGGTAAAGTTCAAAGTCTTATTCTGACTGGTACGGCCGATCCACTGTCCGCGGGATTCGTTCCTTCCTTCAACCATTACCTCAATGGTCGTGCCTATGTATTTACGGTAGCGGTCAATCTGTATGGCTTTTTGCCTCTGCATCAACTCTTCCAGGCGGCGGGCTTTTTCCTGATCTGGAATCGCGTCGTCGAGCGCCAGCGATGGAGTATTGGGCCGGGGCGAATATTTGAAACTGAAGACACCGTCGTACCCGACCTGATCGAGCAGGTTCAAGGTTTCGTTGAAGTCCTGTTCAGTTTCGCCGGGAAAGCCGACGATAACGTCGGTGGTAATGCTGATCTGGCGCTTCGCGGCTTTCATCCAGGCAATACGCTCGAGATACTGGTCGCGGGTGTAGAGGCGCTGCATGGCATTCAGCATTTTGTCCGATCCGCTCTGAACCGGAAGATGCACGTGGTCGCAGAGCGTTGGGACGGCGTCGAGAGCGTCGACGATGTCGCGGCCGAAGTCTCGTGGATGTGAGGTAGTGAAGCGCACCCGCCTGATGCCGGGGACTTCGCCGACAGCGGCAAGGAGCTCGGCAAAGGTTTTCCTGGAAGCCAGCTTCCCTGCTGAGTCCTTGTACGAATTTACGTTCTGGCCCAGCAGTTGAATTTCGGTGTAGCCGAGATCGGCCATCTGGCGGGCCTCGGCGAGGACGGAATCGGAGGTGCGGCTGCGCTCTTTGCCGCGCGTGAATGGAACGACGCAGTAGGCGCAGAACTTGTCGCAACCTTCGATGATAGTGATGTATCCGCGGTGGGGATTGGTGCGGGCGGTGAATTCGGTTTCGAAACATTCGTCCGTTTCGCGATCATCGAGGCCGGTGATGCGGACGAGGTGGCTTTCGGCTTTCGCGCTCCGACTTTCTGAAAAGCCCGCTTCCGGCTTCGGGCTTCGGGCTTCCAGTTGAACTAACATTTGCGGCAGATTTCTGTATGAGGCTGAGCCGCATACCAGGGAGACATGGGGGGCGCGCTCGAAAATCTTTTCGCCTTCCTGCTGCGCGACGCAGCCGAGGACTCCAAACTTCTTGCCTTGGGCTTGCAGCTTTTTATAGTCGGCGAGGCGATGGAAGACCTTCTGCTCAGCCTTGTCGCGGATGGAGCAGGTGTTGTAGAGAATCAGGTCGGCCTGCTCGACCGTTTCCACCTGGCGATATCCTTCATGCACCAGCGTGCCGATGACTTTTTCGGAGTCATGAACGTTCATCTGGCAGCCGAAGGTTTCAAGGTAGAAGGTCTTGTGTGGGACCCCAGACATGTCCCCAGTATAACCCGTGGGGTTGGGGTTGCCCGCGGGTTGGGTTGCTCGTGTGGGTCGGACACTCTTGTCCGACGCTTTTGCCTTTGCCTTTGAAGTCGATCTTCCCGTTAGCCAGTCATGATTGTGTGACCAGCTGCGGTTTACTGTGCGGCTTCCGCAGCACTCTTATGAGCATTTCCTCGGTAGGGTAGCTCTTACGACCAACCCCAACCCCAAAAGCGTCGGACAAGAGTGTCCGACCCACACTTGCTTTGTTACTTCCCTGCTGACTGCTCTGCCCAGAGCATTTGTAGTCTTCTGGTTTTCTTACCAGTCCTCCGCGGACAGGATTCTGGCGGAGGTATTCCAGTTTCTCCTCGAAGCTTTCTTGCGATCTCAGGACGTGGTCGAATGATTCCTCCTGCCAAACTGCGCCGCTGGAGCCTTCGAGTTTGTTGATGCTGCGAGCCGACGTGCCCTTCAGTTGCTTCAGGATCATGGGAAGAGAGTACGGCCAGCCGTTTTCGTCCCGTAACGGCAGCAACAGAAGGTGCACGTGATCTGGCATTACCACGGCGGCGCGAAGGTCGTAGCGTTTGCCGTTGTCGTACAGGCAGTGGTGGAGGATTGCGTCCCTGGCTTCTGGGGTCAAGGGGATTTAATTGCCTTTGCAGAATGTGACGAACAATGCTCTGCCTGCTTTCTGGTAATGAGGGAGTATCCGGTGGTATTCGCATTTCCTTTCCAGGGTCCGCTTTGGCATTTGAGCCCACCGTCCAGGGCAAGGTTAGAAGCAAAGTAAAAGGCAAGAACAAGGGCAACAGCGAAATCAAACGCAAAGGCCAAAAGCTAAAGTCGAAGGCAACAGCAAGAGCAAAATCAAAGGCGTCGGACAAGAGTGTCCGACCCACACTTGCAACACCAACAGCAAGGGCAACAACGGACAGGAGTCCGTTCCCATGAGCATCGCAGGGCCCACGATGGCTGCCTGTGACGAATGAACTTAGATATCCACAACTTTCTTAGTCGCGTTGAGGCAGGGGCTCCTGCGGATTTCGAGGTCCCGATTGCCGCGCCGTGCCAGAGGTTGTGCCCCGGGCGCTCCGTTACACTTCGTCCTGCTCTTTCAATTTAGCGATCACGCCGAAATCTTCCAGCGTGGTCGTGTCGCCTTTGACTTCGCCGGTGCCGGCTAGTTCGCGCAGCAGGCGGCGCATGATTTTGCCGCTGCGGGTTTTGGGCAGGGTTTCGGTGAAGCGGATGTCATCGGGCTTAGCGAGCGCGCCGATTTCTTTGGCCACCCACTTGCGAAGTTCTTCTTTTAATTCCGGCGTGGGCCGCCTTCCCTGCTGCAGCGTAACAAACGCGGAGATGGCCTGGCCTTTGAGTTCGTCGGGGCGGCCGACGACCGCGGCTTCGGCGACCGCTTCGTGCGCGACTAACGCGCTCTCGACTTCCATTGTGCTCAACCGATGTCCGCTGACGTTGAGCACGTCGTCTACGCGGCCCATGATCCAGAAGTAACCGTCTTTATCTCTGCGGGCGCCATCGCCAGTGAAATACATGCCTGGAATCTGCGACCAGTAGTTCTGGACGTAACGGTCGGGATCTCCGTAGACGGTGCGCAACATGCCGGGCCAGGGTCGCTTGATGACGAGAAACCCGCCGGAGCCGAGGGGGACCGGCTGGCCATCCATGGTGACGATTTCGGGCACCACGCCGGGGATCGGGAGGGTGGCCGACCCGGGCTTGGTAGCGACCGCGCCGGGAATGGGCGCGATCATGATGTGGCCGGTCTCGGTTTGCCACCAGGTGTCGACGATGGGGCAGCGGTTGCCGCCGATAGTTTCGCGATACCACATCCACGCTTCCGGATTGATAGGCTCGCCGACGGTGCCGAGCAGGCGCAGGCTGCTCATATCGTGCTTCTTCGGCCACTGGTCACCCCACTTGACGAAGGTGCGGATGGCAGTGGGAGCGGTGTAGAAGATGTTGACTTTGTGGCGTTCGATGATCGACCAGAAGCGATCGGGCTCGGGCTGATTGGGAGCGCCTTCGTACATCAGGCTGGTGGCGCCGTTTTGCAGCGGACCGTAGACGATGTAGCTGTGGCCGGTGACCCATCCGATGTCGGCGGTACACCAGTAGGTGTCTTCATCTTTCAGATCAAAAACCCATTTCGTGGTGAGATAGGTGCCGACGGAATATCCGCCGGTGGTGTGAACGACGCCTTTCGGTTTGCCGGTGGTGCCGGAGGTATAAAGAATGTAGAGCGGATGTTCGGCGTCCAGGGGTTCGGCGGGGCAAACGTCGGAAGTGGTAACCATAAGTTCGTGCCACCAGTGGTCTCTTCCCTGCTGCATGTTGATGGGCGTGCCGGTGCGCTTGTAGACGACAACGTTTTTCACGCTGGGGCAGGACTTCAACGCTTCTTCGACGGCGGGGAACAGTTTCACTTCTGAGCCGCGGCGGTAGGAGCCATCCTGTGTGATGACGGTGTTGGCCTGCGAGTCGTGAATGCGGTCGATGAGCGCGTTGGAGGAAAATCCGCCGAAGACGATGGTATGGGGCGCGCCGATGCGGGCGCAGGCCAGCATGGCGATGGGCAGCTCGGGCGTCATGCCCATATAAATGGCGACGCGATCATTCTTCTTTACCCCAAGAGCTTTTAGCACGTTGGCGAATTTTTGAACTTCGCGATGAAGCTGCTGATAGGTCAGCGTGCGGACCTCGCCCGGCTCGCTCTCCCAGATGATGGCCGCTTTGTTCTTGCGATGGGTGGTGACGTGGCGGTCGAGGCAGTTATACGAGAGATTAATCTGTCCCCCGACAAACCACTTCGACCACGGGCAATTCCATTCGAGAACTTTATCCCACTTCTTGAACCAGTGCAGCTCGCCGGCGATGCGGCTCCAGAACTTGTCGGGATCGTCGATCGATTCCTTGTAGAGGCGCTGGTACTCGGCGAGGCTCTTAATGTGAGCCTGCTGGCTGAATTCTGCGGGAGGCGGAAAGCTGCGCTGCTCGTCAAGGATGGAATCGATGTTGGTGGATTGGGGCTCGGCGATGGCTTTGTCGGACATGAGGGAAACCTCGGCTTAGAGGAATTAGAACCTGGTCGTCGGTCGTCGGTCTTCGGCGTCCGGCCAACGGCTATTGGAACATCGCGACATTTTACTACTATAGGCGGACGCAGCGGATGTGATCCACATCACAGGGCTATGTACATGCACCCAGGGGCGGTCAAGTATCCGGGTGGCAACGGGACTTTACACGGCGATACGAGAGCCCGATTCCCTGGTCGACAAGCCGAGGACCGTCCGGCCGCCGTTCTCCAGAGAAAAACTTCCCGCGATCGTAAGAAGCCATTTTTGCCTTCGCCCGTCTAAGGAGAACAGCGGTATCCCAGGAGGATTGGACATGAAACGAGCAAACATGAAGCGAGTGTTTTTGTCTATGTTTTTGCTTTTGGCGGCCTTTAGCGTTGGAACCAACCGTGCATGGGCGCGCGCTGCGAACCCTCCAGCTACCGAGGATCACACTGCCCCCAGCTACGATATGAAGGGGCAGTCTTTGGTTGATCTGCAGGTGGTGCAGAAGAAGTTTGTGGACCTGGCCAACGCCGTTCCGTCCGATAAATTGACCTGGCGTCCTTCGGAGGACTCCCGGTCGTTCGCGGAAGTTTTTCTGCATGTGGCGGGCGAGCGCTACGGAATTCTGGCGCTCATGGGAACCGCGCCTCCGGAGGGGTTCGACCCCAAGACCTTCGAGAAATCCACGACCGATAAAACCCGGATCGTCGAGGAGCTGAACAAGTCGTGGGAGTTCACACAGAAGGCGATCAATGGCATGAGCAATGCCGATTTCGCGAGGCTGCTGCCGAAGCTGGGCCCGCAGGCAAACGCCGGCGATGTCATCTATATCCTGGTGGCCGATGCGCACGAGCATCTAGGCCAGACTGTGGCGTACGCGAGGGAGAATGGCATCGTCCCACCGTGGACGGTGGAGGCGAAAAAGCAGGCTGCCGAAAAGAAGGCGGAGCAGAAGTAGGTCGATTCGCGAGATTCAGGATTGTCGTTAGGCTTTGCGGAGCGTCCGGTTGGATGGTAGCGGCGGCGCACCGCTTAGGGACGCGCTGGCGAACACCTTTAGCTCGGAGGACACGGGGTAACTCCTGGGTCAACCGAGGTGGACTGGTCAGCCTCACCGAAAACGCCAACGTGCTAGAATCGGCGGCGCGATTCATTTACAAGAACCCCGGCAAGTTCCACCCATATCTCGACCTCGGTCGAAAAACGGACGCCGCCGATGGGAGACAAACTCGATAGCCTCGTCCCCTTCAGCGCCGAGGCGCTCCGGGCTGAGGCCGATGCGATATCCCAACTTCGCGGCACAGCCGAAAAATATTTGACCGCCATCAGCATCCTCCTGGGTTTTCATATTGTAGAAATCAAAGATCTCACCTTCTGCGATGGCGCCTCGAAATCGGCTTTTTCGGTGGTTTTGCTCTGCGGCATCATCCTTTTGCTGATCGCCATGGCGGTCGCCATCTGGAGCATGCGGGTTCGCGTCTATCCTACATATCCCAAGACAGACGACCTGGCCCCTCTGCGCGCCACGGCCACCAGCGACGCTGCAAGAGAGATGATTGTGGATATCAATCTCGCCTTGCGGGATGGCATTCTGGCGGTCAATGAGCACCGGGCACACCTGCTTGCGATCGCGGGTTGGCTGCTGATGCTGGGATTCGTGGCCAGCGTGGCCGGTCAAATCGGTTTGAAGCTCTTGTAATATTGTGAAGCTTTAGTAATAAAGGAGCGGAACATGGCAAGCTACCATCTGGTCTCTCTCGACAGTGACGATCTGCGGTCGGTGGGCAAGATCATCAACAAGGTGCCCGGAGTTTCCACTCCAGAGGCCGCCGTCAAGTGGGCCCTGCAGCATTACGCTTCGCAATGGACCGAAAAAGCGACGGTAAAGGTGGAGTGGGATCGGAAGCCTGCCGTGCGCCCGGTCAAAATGCCGGCCGCTCCTGTTCCACCCACTACCGTGCGCATTCCGCTGGGAACGCACCACCTTGGGGTCTACAAGGTTCGTCTGAAGGAACTGTCCCACCTTTCGGATCACATTGTGGTCGGGCATCACACCCTGGAGCGCCTCGTTCCCAACAAGACGGCGCGCGCCAACCTGTTGGCGACAACCATCGCGGGTAAAATCTCGACTTAGCTTCACCCACAGTATTCGACCCGGGACTTCCGCCCCTATGCAGAATCAACAGTCCCGGCAATTCAGGGGACGGGCATGCGGCCCGTCTTTATTTTCTGTCCAGGTTTCGCTCCGGAGAGTTCAGAATTGGACTTCAGACTTTGAAGTTTGAGAGGTGCGCGGCGGGAACCTGTTCCGATATTCGCCGGATTTGCGAGCGCAGTTCGCGGGCTTCATGCTGCAGGTCGCGGACCAGGAGTAACTGACGATCTTGTTCGGCTTGGGATGAAGACTGAGAAGCGAGCCTGGTCAGGCGAAGGATTTCATCCTCAAGAACCCTCAGACGAGCTTCCAGAGCCTCGACTAACATCGCAAAGTCCTGCCGGCAAAATTATATCGCCGCGTCGATCATGGCGCGTAGATCAGTGTCGCGTAGATCAGTGGCGCTTCACGCACGACGAAACCATGTGATCGCTGATGGCGATGAATCCGCTTTCGCCTTCCGGGGTCTGGCCCTGGGTTACACCTTCAACTCCATCGCAGAAGTTGATGCGAGTGACGGAGTATCCCGCCGTCTGCCCGTTATGCGTGAATTGCTGGTAAAAGAATTCTCCCTGGGCGGAGGAGTTATTCTGCACCGAGTTGATATTGCTGCACAGCCAGGCCGCCATCGAGGTTTGCGGGTAGCTGAAGTTGGCATTGTTGCTGCCGTCGACAATGCTCATTTTTTTCCAGGCCGCGTTGGCGGAGGCTGAAGTCTGCTGCCCGTCATTGCAGCTTGGCTGACCGGACCATTGGCCCACCAGCGTCTGATCGCCGTCAATATAAGTGGGATCGTCGGACCATTGGTCGCCATTGCAACCGTATTGGTTTGTAGCGCACACGTTCACACTCGACGCCCGCGGCACGATGCAGCCTTGCTTGACATCGCCGAAGACGGGTCCGGAGAGCATCTCTACATTGTCGATGATCGTGGCCAAGCCGTACCAAGCCAGAGCGTAAGCGACGGCTCCGGCTCCGGCGCTCGCGCCTTGCACGCACATCCCGCCGTTCGTGTAGACGTTTTGATACGCGTATTGCAGAAATGTGGCCGGACGGCAGGCCGCATTCTTAATGCTGGTTCCAGTATTGTTGCCGGTGAACTCCCAGTCGGTATCCCACCCGAGGTACACCACCTGAAATCCCTGCTGCAGATATTTTTGCGCGTAAACCGGATCCGTGTAGGCGACCGTGCCGCCCTCACCCTCAAGGAAAACGATAGTGCCGGCGGGAGGGTCCTGGGCCGGATTCAGGGAGCCGTAGGTGAATCCAAGGCTGACGGTGTTCGGACAGGCCTCTACCTGACCCGTATAGCACGTCATGCCGGGATAATACCCGAGCGGGCAGGTCTGCAGTTTAACGATGGTCTGCGGGTTGATGGTGCCCAGCTGGAGAGGTGTGTGCTGCGCCGACGCTGAAGCCGCACTTAGCGTGAGACCGATACCTGCGATCAACATGCAAGCTCGTTTTTTCATAACACCCTCGATATTGGCAAAAGAAAGCGATTTGATCTAGACACGTAGGTTCTAGGCTCTCTTTGCCGCGATCAACTAACAGGGCAGAAGTTCCGCGGCAAACGGACGGGTGACCGCTTGGACGGTTACGAAGGCCATGATACTCCGAGGTCAGCGAATCTGGCTAGCTTCTCGAGGGCAAGCGTTCTAAATTGGGACACCGCTGGAGCCGAGGCGAAGCAGTTCGGCCCGCAGGCGAAGATGCCGTTGCGTCTGCTTGAGATAAATCATTTCGTCAGGTGCGCACTTGGCGCGGACGATCTTCACCAGTTGGTTTTTTTCAGCCGGCGTCCAACTTTGCACTCCCGTGATTTGCGCGAGCACGAGGGACCAGTTTTCCAAAGCCTGGCGTTGGGCGGGAGTCCAACGATTTAGATCGATGCTCAAGGCGCGACTCACGCTGGCGGTTGACGCGCGGCGGATCTTCTCGCCGTCGCCGCCGAATTCGCGCGCCATGCGGCGGTTGATGAGCAGACCGAGGTTGCGCGTGGAGAAACTTGCCCAGGGGCTGGATTCCGCAGCGCCGGGGCTAAAGCCCGGTTGTTCTTGTCGGGGCTTTTCGCGGCCCTGAAAGGGCCGCTCTTCCACGGCGCGACGGGACTGTTCCACGGCGCGACGGCTTGGGGATTTCTGGAGTTCGTAGAACATGTGGGCTTGGGCGAGGCGCTTCAGCGTGCGGGCCGGAGTGCGGTATTTCGGGTCGGGGGAGATCCGCTTCTCTTCCCTTTCGCAAAGCCGCTGGAGATCGCGGCTTCCCGAAGAGAATCCCAGTTTGCGGTAAAACCAGAACGCTCCAGATTCGATGGCTTCGTCTTTGTTCTGGCCGATCTGATAGGGATAAATCGAAACAGTAGTTGCGCCGGTGAGGGCGCACATGCAGCGTAAAGCCTGGGCGTAAATCCAGGCGGTTTCGCCTTGCCGGTAGGTATAGAAGGTGTTGAAGCCAACCTCAATCCATTCGCAAAGGCCGATGGCTTCGACGTAGTTGATGGGGACGCCATTCTTCAGGGTATACCCGGCAAGGTAGGCGCGAAGAGGAAGGCGGCGATGGGGAGGCAGTCCCCAGAAATGCATGATCACGCCGCGTCCGAGATCGGCGCGTATCACCGAGCGCGGATCGCCGAGTGTGGTGCCGTAAAGTTCGCGATAGCGGACGACCATGATTTCGCGGATTGCCCGCATCACGGATTCGCCCGCGGCGAAGGAAAGTTTTTCGAGTTTCGGAGCGGGCCGGACCAGCTCTTGAGCGAGAGAAACCTCGCTGCGCTGAATCAGCGGTGCGTCGTGAAAGTAAAAGCGCCGGGGGCGCGCCCAGTTGCGGGTGCGGCATAGTTTTAAGTTTTCGAGCCTCCAACGAATTGGAATGTGGAGCGAATCGTAGAGTTCAGCCTGCTGGCGCGGCGGGAGCGCAAGCTGCGCGAAGCGATCCAGCAGCCAGGGCAGCGCGGTTTGCCGGCCCCGCGCGGCGTCGAGCCAGCGCTGCCAGGGAATGTTGGCCTCGACATCGGCATCTTCTTCTAACAGGGGCATGAAGCGCGGCCAGGTGCTGCCGCGGGCGCGCTCCGATTGATAGTCGTCCCAATAGTCGTCCCAGGCGATTTCAACATTGCGGGGGATACGATGGACCAGCCATCGCGCGACATCGAACGACAGCGTGTCCTGCATGGTGGTGCCGGCGATGCCTGCGGTGTCGAAGTCGTCAAAGACCGACATGTCCACTCCTCTGGCGGGGAGTTTTTCAGTTCGCGCGTGAAAAGTGTTCAGAAGACGTTCGATTCGCGGGAGGTGGGAGGGTATGTGCGGGAATGCGCGGAGGAACAGCAGGCATTCGTGGAACCGGATGAGATGTTGAGGATCGCTTAGTTCAAGCCGCGACAGTTGTGCCAGCAGTTTAGCCACGCGGGGAGCATGGCCTGCATCGAAGAGGCTTTTGACGGCTTCGAGTTGGGAAAGCAGCGTGTCGGGGTTGCTGGAATTGAGAGACATTGGCGGCGAGATAGTGTAACGCAAGGGATGGGGGGTTCTGTAACCTTTGGAACTAAAGCAGGCAGCGCAAAACTCTATCCGAGTTAAGGCAAAAGATTTTAACCGCAGAGACCGCGAAGAAGTGCCGCGGAGTACGCAGAGAAAATCAACATCCCACTTACGCAAAGAGATGACTTGGATCGGGTGCCGCTTCTCTTTCGCGGACGGCAATGGCTAATTACTCTGTTTTCTTAATGGACTGGCATGTTGCGGTTCGTATATGCCGATCTTGCCGCCGCCGGGGAGCGTAAGGCTGGCCAGCTTTCCCCAACGCTGCTCGGTCACTCCGGAAACCTGGACCTTCTTTTCTTGCAGCTTCTTTAAGGTCGAGGTTATGTCGTCGCACATCAGAAAAAGTTCGTGGCGGCTGTTTTTGCCGGAATCATGTTTGTGCAGATCATGTTTGTCCAGATCATGAAATGCGGCTTCGAGGGGAGGCATCGCGAAAATCAGCCAGCCGTGTCCGGCGTCGACGGCCGGAAAATTGAGAACATCGCGGAAGAAGGCCCGGTCGGCATCAGCGTTCTTGCTATAAATGACGATGTGCGCGCCATTAATCATGGCTGACCTCCATTCAACTTGAAGCAATCGTTAAACGTAGCCTTTCTTTTTCCACACTTCCCAGTCGGACCGCACGGCCTGCAACATGGCTTCAGCCGCTTCGTGCAACCACCTCCCTCTTTGCCTGCTGAGATGGCGGAGGTTGGATTTGCGGGCGGCGGGTGTTCCGAGATGGATGTTGGCGGTCTCCCATCCCATGGCATGGATCAGCCGGAGTTCGGTGGCCGAAGACTGCAGGGCGCTCAGCTCGATGCGCGAGCAATGCGGGCCGAGGCGGCGGACGATCCAGCGGCCGCGCAATTGCACGAAGGGATCGGGACAGCGGACGGCGCGATTAATGATGGTCTGATAAAGAATCTCGGCGGGGCCCGCCTGGGTTTTGGAGTAGAGGTTCTCAGCCCAGTGGGTCGAGGAGGGAACGAGGGCTTTGGCTTCGCGGGCGATTTTTCCGCCGTGCCAGTCGGCGATCGCGACATAGCGGGCATGGCCCAGGCTGCCCAGCCCGGCGGTGCGATGGGCAATGCGGAACGGGATTCCGGGTGCGGGCATGAGGTGTGCGATGGCGTCGACGGCGCTGACGGGGACTTCGGTTTTGACGGTGGGTAGCGCGTCCATCTTATCCCAGAAGCGGACCGGGTCGCGGAGTTCGCCCTCGGCAATCTGCCGCAGCCACTGATGCTTCTCGCTTAACACGAATGCCATGCCCTTATCTCGCAAGCTGTCGTGATAGCCCTCGAGCAGTGCTTCGCAAATATCTTCGCGCTTTACTGGAAGCCGCCCGGCATCCACGGCCAGATGGGCGCTGACTGCCAGGCGAACCAGGTCGATGGTGTAGGCCATGGACCAGGCTTCATCAAAGTCATTAACGCCCCAGATAAGGCGGCCTTCAATGTCGAGCCAGGTGCCGAAGTTCTCGATGTGCAGATCGCCAACCGCGAGAACGCGCGGGGCACGGGCAAGCTGTGGACAAACGTCAGGCCAGATCTGCGCCCAGCGATAGAATGTGGCGCGGAAAAACATGAAGGCATCCGCCTTCATGTTCTTGTGTTTAAGCCGAAGATCTTTCTGATCGAGATGGGTGCGTTGGCCCAGCCAGGTTTCGAACTGGCGCGTAGCCTTGACGACGTTCATGCGGGCAACGATAGTGGCCGGGACGCCGGGAAGTCAAAGGCTTTTACAGCCTTGCCGAAGAACGGAGGCCGGTGGGCAAATGAAAAGTTCTGCCGCGCGAGAGTCGCGACCGAAAAAGGCATCCTGGCTAATCAAAAACCATTGGCCCGACTTGCACGCGCGGAGGCATAGTAGCCCTTTCGCGCATAGACTTTCAGCTTGTGCCCCTGTTTTTCGGCGGTAATTTCGATGGAACGGTACTGGCCATCGCGCTGGAAGTGGGCTGGCTTGTAAGAGATCAAATAGCGGCTGCGGATGACCTGCTGCAGCGCGGCCAGACTGCCGTTGAGGCGGTGAACCGAGCCGGGGGAGAAGGCGGCTCCGCCGGTAAGATCGGCCAGGGCACTCAAAGCACGCTCGCCCACCACCCTATTTTCATTGAAAGTCTCGGTAGCCTCGCGGGTGCTGACGGTATAGATGGCGACTTCTCCGCGTTGTGCCCGGCTGATCGCCTGTTTGAGGGTGAGGTTGCTGGAGTTATCCTCGCCGTCGCTGATGATGACGAGAACTCTGGCCACGGGCTGCGTTTCCGGATGGCTGGCGAGCTTGTCGGCGGCGAAGGTGACCGCGTCCCAAAGGGCGGTGCCTCCGGAAGCCACAAGTTGGTCAACGGCATGGGACATGAGCTCCTGGTCGCCGGTGAAATCCTGAACCAGCAGGACCGAGTTGGCGAAACCGACCACAAACGCGAGATCATTCTGCCCGGTGACGACCGTCCGCATAAAGCTGGTGGCGGCTGCCTGCTCGAACTTAAAGCGATCCTCAACCGATGCGCTGGTGTCGATGACCAGACCGAGACGCAGCGGCAGCTCAGCTTCGCTGCGGAATCCGGTAACGACTGCGGGTGCTTTGCTGTTGTCGTGGATTTCAACGTCTTTGCCGGTGAGGTTAGTTACCGATTTGCCGTGATCGGTGGCCGCGAAGAACACGGCGACTTCATCCGTGGATGCATGCAAGGTCATACCTGGCTCCCTGGCGAGAAGACTGGGACGGGAAACCGGGCTGGCCGGTATATCCGCCTCGTGGGGAGCCGCGGATTCCGGGGACACGCAGCCGGGACACTCCGCCTCCGCTTCGGCCTCAGCAACCTGCCCGTTTTCTTTCGCGTCCTGCAAAAGTTTTCGGATTCGTGCGGGAAGTTCCACGGGCCCGGAGGGGGATGCAGCCGGAACGTCGACGATGGACACTTTCAAACCTGCATCAGAGGCCATTGTGGCTGGGCGATTCAGATCCCGCTTCATATCCTCTATGATCTGGACCGCCTGCAATGCGGCGGGCGATTTGGAGTCTTCGCGCAACAAAGTCAACAACTCGCGTTGCGCCTCCGGCAGTTTGTCTTGTGCCGCCCACGCCGCGGCGGCATAGAAATGAACCATGGCAGCACCGTCGTGCTTGCCCTCGTGCACCTTGCGAGCGGTCGAGACCGCGGCCGCATAATCGTGGTTCATGAATTGTCCGTAGATGAGCGCAGTGAGCAGTTGAAGATCGAGGGGAGCGAGGTTGGAGGCCTTTTGAATGGCCTCCTGCGCGGCGGGAAAGTGCTGGAGAGCGAGTTCGGCACAGCCCAGATTCAAATAGGAAGCGGGAAGGTGATCGTCGAGCGCGACGGCTTGGGCGAACTCCGAGCGCGCCTGGTCATTCTGCTTCAAACCGAGATAAGCGGAGCCGAGCGCGTTGTGGGCCGCTACGTAACTGGAATAGAGCGACGTGGCGGTGGTCAGGTGTTCGACCGCGCCTTGTAAATCTTTGCGCTGCAGAAGTTGATAGCCCTTGTCGTACTCGTGGCGGGCCTTTCCCGGAGCCTTGAGGTCGAGCTTGGAGAGGGAGCCGCCGGGGCTCTCCAGCGGACTGCGCGCCTGACCGTCGATGAGCCATAGACTCTGATCGAGCAACATCCCTTGGAGCGGCTGCTGCAACGGATTTGCAAATCCTCCGGTAGCGGAGTTTGGCCCCAAACTCATCAGTTGCGCGGACACGCTGGAGGAAAACAGTAGAAGAAGAAATGCCCGAAGCGACGCACGAGTGATCATAATCCTGTGCCCCCCGAACCGAACTACCTGGAAGGAAACTGACTTCTTGCAACGTGGATAAGAGTCTAGTCCGAGTCGGGGGTTGGAGCAATAGAGAAGATCGACCTTAGCGCTCAGCGCAGGCAAGGCAATCGAGCGTCGATGAAACGTTTCTCACTCGACGCGGCCTCGGCAGCGCCCCGAGGCGACGCTGCAGCCGCGATGCCGCGATAGAGTCCTGCCTGCGAAGTAGATCACTGGCACTATCTTTTGACAAACGTTTGACAAACCTTTAACACTTTCGCCGTTGACACGCCTACGCAACGGAAGGAGAATGTAGACCCTGCCAGGAGGATCTATGAATCCGTCTCACCGGTCCCGCAATAAGCCTCTTCATCTTTCGTTATCAACCAGCCAAAGGCTCAATGGCTACGCTTTGGCGGCAGGCGCTGCCGGAGTGAGCATGTTAGCTTTGGCACTACCGGCAGGAGCGGAAATCGTTTACACGCCTGTACACCGACCGATTCTGGGGCCGCGTGGATTCTATTATCTCGATCTGAACAATGACGGAGTCGTCGACTTCGGCATCACGAATACGACGCGTTTCAACACGGATCAATTTTTCTCTAATCTGTTCATAACGCCGGAGCCGGGCAACGCAGTGGCTGGAACATTCGTCTATTTAGGCTTTCCTCCGAATGCCCGCGCCATGAAATCAGGCTCCCAGATCGGCCAGTCTTTGCGATTTTTCCAGCAGGGCGCGAAACTGGTGACCTACTATTCCGGCGGCGGCGGGCAGAGTGCCCATGGCAACTGGATTAATGTGGGCGATCGTTATTTGGGGCTAGCCTTCCAGCTCAACGGGAAAACTCACTTTGGCTGGGCGCGCCTGACCGTGAACATCAAGAAGCAAGGCCTGCGGATTAAGGCCGTGCTGACCGGTTACGCCTATGAAACCGAGCCAGACACGCCCATCATTGCGGGTCAGACAAGCGGCAACTACCCCAATCAAAGCAAGCCCCAGGCATTCAGCTCGCCTTTGACCACGCCGGGCGGCCAGCCGGCTACTTTGGGGATGCTGGCATTGGGCCAGCCGGCAATGGCGATCTGGCGGCGCGAAGAACCGGCGGCGACAAAGTAGCGAAGCTCCCCAGGTGCGGCTCCCGCGTTAAGTCTTGCCGCCATTTTTCACCAGTTGCAGAAAAGCGTGGTGAACTCTCGGGTCTTCGGATAGTTCGGGATGAAAAGTTGCGGCCATGGCTCTTCCCTGGCGCACGGCCACCGGATCGTTTCCTTCTCTCGCAATAACCTCGACGCCTTCGCCAACACGCTCAATTCTTGGCGCGCGGATGAAGACCATTTCCATATCTGAGCCTTCATTACTCAGCGAGCTTTCGAGCAGCCGGCCTTGGCGAATGGAGCTGTCGATCTGGCGTCCATAGGCGTTGCGCCGGATGCGGATGTCGATGGCGCCCAGGCCGGTCTGCTGCGGATTCTCAACCTCGCTGGCCAGCAGGATTGCGCCGGCACAGGTGCCGAACGTGGGCTTCAGGCGCACGAACTGTTTCAGCTTTTCGAATCCTTCTTCTCCCAGCAATTTGAGGAATGTACCGGACTCGCCTCCGGGGATTACCAGGCCATCGATCTGGTCGAGCTGTTCGGGCTTTTTGACCAGCACAACCGTGGCGCCCAGCTCTTCCAGCCGGCGGCGGTGGGCGTCGAAATCGCCCTGCAGGGCGAGGACTCCGATGGTCATGACATATTGATTTTACCGGATAGGGTGCAAGACCTTTTGCCGGGCAATCGGACATCGCAACTGCGGCATCCTAAGCCGCCTTCGATGCATCTGATTATTTCTGCAATTCTAGCCTGACATTCTGGAAAGGGACCGTGTCTTAAACACTGGGTTTAAGATGCCGCCGGAAAGGAACATGAGTTGATAAAAGAACGCGCGTTAACATTTCATTCTCATAATGCAGCGTTTGATTATGCTGGCGATCGGGCCAGCGCCGCCCGCAGTTGGGCGACTTCCACTAAAGTTCCGCAAATTGCGATTGCGTTCTGGATCATCAAGATCGCGGCGACCACGCTGGGTGAGACCGGCGGAGATGCACTTTCGATGACGTTGAAGCTGGGATACGCGGTGAGTACGCTGATCTTCATGGTGTTCTTTATCGCCGCCGTAACGGCGCAGATCAAGGCGAAATCATTTCATCCATTCCTGTATTGGACTGTGATTGTGGCAACCACGACCGTGGGGACGACCCTGGCTGATTTCACGGACCGGTCCCTGGGAGTCGGATACACGGGCGGGTCCCTGATCTTGCTGGCGTTGCTCATGGCTGTTTTGGGATGGTGGCGGTGGTCGGTGGGTTCGATCTCATTTCGCGACATTACTTCACCAAAAGTCGAGTTGTTTTACTGGACAACGATTTTATTCTCGAACACGCTGGGAACTGCGCTGGGAGACTGGCTGGCGGATACTCAGGGAGTGGGTTTTGAGCGGGGAGCGCTGGTGTTTGCGGGAGCGCTCACGCTGGTGGCGGGGGCCTACTTCTTTACCTCAATATCGCGAACGATCTTATTCTGGGCAGCTTTCATTCTGACGCGTCCACTGGGCGCGACACTCGGCGACATTCTCACTAAGCCTCATGCCAACGGCGGGCTCAACCTTAGCCGGATTACTTCGTCTCTGGTGATCGCAGGATTTATGGTGTTGTGCATTTTGCTGACATCGCAGAAGGCAGGGCAGCATCCGGGAGAGGACCAGAAGCGCGGAGCCTAGAGCCAAATCCGGTGTTCGAAATTAGGGGACGGGAGAATCCGCGGACCGGCACTGTTCCCGGCGAGGCCATACTGGATATGGCTCGTACTTCATTATCGCCTCCACATTTCAGAAGTAAAATATTCTTTAGTCGGATCGGATGGCTGGCCTGTTCGCGACCCCTTCTTGATTAGAACTGGCTCACCACCGCGCAAGTGAGCACTATGACACATTATCGCTCGCGCCCATAGCCCAGACTCATAGGTGCCGCCTTGCCAACGCGGACACTCTGATCTTGGAGATCACATGCACCGTTCCCATCATTACATCGCTTCGCTATTTCTCGCTGCTGCTTTTGCCGCGCCCATGTCACTCATAGCCGCGCCGGTGCCACAAGAGGCCGGCGTTCAGATCCGCGTCTACGATAGGCAGCACAGGGACTATCACAACTGGGACGAGAACGAGAATCGCGCCTGGGGCCAGTACCTCGCAGAAAACCACCGCGAAGCTCACGAATATTCCAGGGCGAACCGGCGGGAGCAGACACGATACTGGAATTGGCGCCACACTCATCCCGATGATCGCGGGCGCCGCGACTATGACAGGCACTAAACCCCAGGCACCGCGAAAATCACTCCGGCGTCCCGTCCGCACCCCAGCGGATTGGACGCCGGAGGGGTTCGTGGCGGGGTATGCCTTCAGAGCCTTTCCTAAGCGAAGCTGAAGGGCCGTCGGCAATGCCTCACGATCAACCGTGCCATGTCCTCGGTTTTTTATTGTCCCCGCTTTTTACTACCGGCGGCCTCGGGATTACAATTCCGTAGATTCATGCTGCTGGGGGGAGGCGGGTATGTCTGCAGACGGAAACGAAATCGCTGAACGACTCCAAGATGTACACGCCAAACTTAATAAAGCAGAAGCAGAACTCAAGGAAGCAAAGGATGCCTGTGCCGCGGCTAAGGCAAATCTAGAAGGCGTTCTTAGCCCCCAATCAAGTCGTGTATGGACGCGGGGCAACCAATCAGTAAACGTATGGCAACCGCTGCTAGCGGCTGCCCTGTTCGTGACAGGGCTTGTGTCCTTGTACTGTGATGTCCATTGCCTGGCAGCGCTGACCATCTTGGCAATCAACGCTTACCTCGTGCTTCTAATGGTTGAAATGGCAGTCAGACAAAGTGTGCAACGTTATTGGTTCATTGACTTTGCTCATCGCTTTTTTTTCATCTTCATTTTTTTCTTCCTGCTGGCTGGGTTGGTTCTCTCTTTCGGCAGGTTGTACGACGACTCCAAAAGCGTCTATCGGACAGCTGACAACCCGCCGAGGGAAACTCTCGCAACACCCACCGACGCGCTCTACTTCAGCACCGTCACAATTACAACTGTGGGGTATGGCGATTTCGCTCCCAGGGGTAATGCCGAATGGTTAGTTATTTGGGAACTGGGAAGCGGTGCGATGCTACTCCTTATCGTTTTGCCTGTGCTTGCATCCCGCCTGGCGCTTCTTGGCGAAGGACATTAGCCCCATGACGCTGCGACTGGCGCACCTCTGGCCTTTGTCGGGGAGTCGGCCCATCTTTAAGATTCTTCCTGGAACCAGCAAATAGAGACTGCCCGCGATTTTCGAAGCGTGGGCACCACGGAGGTTGGCGTACCGGGCTGGACTGAAAGAGCCTCACCTTTTTCATGCGGTTCGAAGTAGCAGAGGTGTTCAGAAGAAGTCGAGGTCCGTGCTACCCACCTTCGGAAAGTCGCGGTGGGGCAGCCTCAGCCGTAATAGAACTAGCGATAACAAATCAAAGGTCAGCCAGCCCCAGCAAGAGACCCTCAATACCCTTCCAGCAATTCCAAGTTGGGAGTTGCGAACAATTCCCCGGTCTTTGGGTGGCGCAGCGGCTCGGGCGCTGCCACCCAAAATCTCGTCGGAGAGAAACTTGAGCGGACCGCCGTGCGCCATGCACTCCGTCTTACCATCCCCGGGTCTGCAGCATCTGCGCTTCATCCATCCCTGCCACCGCCAGCCCCTTCATCGCTCCTGCCAGGTCTTCGCTGACTTCAAGTAATACTTTAGGGTCTTGAAAGTGAGTGGCGGCTTGGACGATGGCGCGGGCGCGCTTTTCGGCTTCGGCGGGGTCTGCGAAGGTGGTGCTGTCTTTCATGAAAATGCCGCTGCCCACGAACACCGCTTCGGCGCCGAGCTGCATCACCAGGCTCGCATCGGCGGGGGTGGCGATACCTCCGGCGGAGAAATTCGGGACCGGCAGCTTCCCTTCTTTTGCAACCAGCTTGATCAGTTCGTACGGGGCGCCGTGCTCTTTGGCTTTGGCGTAGAGTTCTTCTTCGCCGAGGACGGTGAGGATTTTCATCTCCTGCACGATCTGGCGGATGTGCTTGACCGCGTGGACCACGTCTCCGGTGCCAGCTTCACCCTTGGTGCGGATCATGGCTGCGCCTTCGGCGATGCGGCGCAGAGCTTCGCCAAGATTGCGCGCGCCGCAGACAAATGGAACGGTGAAGGCGTGCTTATCGACGTGGTGAGCTTCGTCGGCAGGCGTGAGCACTTCAGACTCGTCGATGTAGTCAACGCCGAGTTCCTGGAGAATCTGGGCTTCGGCAAAGTGCCCGATGCGGCATTTAGCCATTACTGGAATAGAAACGGCGGCCATGATCTCGCGAATCTTTTTGGGCGAGGCCATGCGGGCGACGCCGCCCTCGGCGCGGATCTGAGCGGGCACGCGCTCCAGCGCCATGACGGCGACGGCCCCCGCGTTCTCGGCGATGACCGCCTGCTCGGCGTTGGTGACATCCATAATTACGCCACCTTTTAGCATTTCGGCCAAGCCGGTTTTCAGGCGGAGGGAGGTGGAGTTGCCATTGTTCTGGGACATGGGGAACCTTTTCTATATGCGGCTTCGGGCTTCGGCTATCGGGCTTCGGCGAAGCTTAGGTTATTTTACAGCGCGTTTACGATTCGCGGTACCCCTGACGGCTCTGGGCTGAAGCCTGACGCCGATTTGTAGCTCTTACGGCAAGACTTAAGAGGCTGCTGAAAAATCGATAAACACACCTTGAGGCTGAAGCCCTGGGCACTAAATAAACTACTTGTCGCAGCGCTGGAAGAGTTGTGTGCAAACGCGTCTTTCGCTCCTCCGGAGCTTGTTCGTTTGCCACTTTCTACCCACGGCTTGCGCTGTGGGCTGCATTCTGACGCCGCTACGCGGCTAAAATCACTTACGCCGTTCCACCGTGCGGGACAATTCCCAGTTTGCACACAGATTGTGGAAGCGCTGCGCCACCCAAAGGCAGATTTTTCCGCAGGCTGTTATATCGTGACCTTCCCTGCACGAACCGAATTGTTCCTCAACGAGCACGCCGTAGTTGGCATCGGTGTCAGTGCGCCTTGGCCTGCGCATCTTGAATTTGCGCGATGAGAATGTCACGCACGTAATGCCAATATGGAACCAGAAGCAGTGCGGCTTCGGCATCCTTCTGTGCGGCTTTGAGGTCGGGGACGGTTCGGTGCAGATTTGACCACGCACGATTCATGAGTAATTCAGGCTCACCCCAGGAGGGTTCCAAAGGATCAGCGTTGGCGGGCCGCTTGCGAATGATCTCCAAGCCCCGGTTGTAGAGATCAAAGGCTTTGTCCTGTCCGCCTCCGCGTTCCGGCGGCGAGGACCAGCGAACGGGGCCCAGCACCCATAACAAGCGGGGATTGTCGGGATCGGATGCCATGGCTTCTTTCAGCAGTGGGCCGGCTTGCTGCATCAGTTGCTGCACACGAGCCTGATCCTTCGTGTTCATAAACATCAGATAGCCGAGAGACGAGGCTTCTGCAATTTTCGATTCGACGAACGCGGGATCCTGAGCGAGGGAGTCCTTAAAGTCGACGATCGCGCCGTTTAAATCTTCCGCCAGATCCGGCGGGGTCGGAGTCTCATTGAAACCGTTGATGGCGCGGCGCCAGAGGGCGAAGCCGCGCCAGTAGTCGATACGCGAGATAAGTATTTTGTCCTGGACTGGGGGCGCGAGTTCCGAATGGAGGCGCTTGAGCGCGGCGCGGTCTCCTTCGTAATCGGCGCGCCTGATCTGCTCGACAATTCGGATGGCGGAATCGCGGCCGGGGTCAGGGCGCGACTGGGTTGCCGGCAGGGTCTGAGCGCTGCTGACATTTGCCAGGACGAGCACTGCGGAGAAAAGGGATGCACGCATCATAGGAGCCTCCGTGGGCCTAATCCACAGTTTGGACGGAAGAATTACAAGAATGTAAGCCGATGTGGAAGGCCTGGCAAGTGCCGGCGCTGGGCGAAGGAGCGACTGTCCAGTCAACGTTTCCGCCCTCGCGTTTTACCGGACGGCTGACGCTTATCTCTTATCTTTCCAGATACTTCGCGAACATTTTCTCGGGGTCGATGGCGATGAAGATGCCGCGGCTGCGGGCCAGGACTTCATTTTTTTCGTTGAGGATTTCGGCGGCGTTAACATGGGTGCGTCCGCGCTTTTGAATTTCGCGTCCTTCGGCTCGCAGCGGCTTATGCAAAGGCACGGGCTTGAGGTATTCGACCGTCATCTCGCGGGTTAGGGCGACGACCTGGTGCAGTTTGTTGACCTTACCCATGGCATCGTCGAGGATCGAGGCGATGATGCCGCCGTGGCAGTGGCCGGGCGGTCCAGTGTAGCGCTTGCCGAGGCGGAATTTGCACACGAAGGTTTGGCGGGCTTCGTCGAGGATGAATTTGAGCTTCATGCCGTCTTTATTGTCCTGGCCGCAGACGAAGCAGTGGTTCTTCTGGGGTTTGTGAGAGCGGGTTTCGTGGCCGTGGGTCTTGGCGGACATGGAGGGATTTTACGTGAATCTCCGGAACAAAGACCGCGAAAGGGTGGCAGTCAAAGCTTTTAACCGCTGAGGCCGCAAATAAGTGGCGCAGAGAACGCGAAGACCACCGCTGCGCTCGCTTCGCTCGCTAGGGCGGACGAGGCGTCCACTCCCTACGTTCTTTGAAAAGATGGCATAAAGCTGTATACATATCGGTTCGGTTTATTAGACGGAGATCTCTAGTGAACTTTCGATTCGCCGCAATTTTCGCTGCCGCTGTCCTCGCGTTTCCACTTACCTCTTCCTCTCATGCACAAGATTCTGAAGTAAAGCCACAGGCGGTGCCTACTTCGCCCAAGAGCAAGAAATCGGCGAAGAACGATGAGAGCAAGACCGTGCCTGCGCCGGATAAGAAAGACGAAGACAAGAAGCCGGGACTGAATGCGGACACTTTTGCCGGGCTGAAGTTTCGCTCGATTGGGCCGGCGGTGGCCTCTGGGCGGGTGATGTCGATTGCAGTGAATCCGAGGAATAAGTTTGAGTATTACGCGGGTGTGGCCTCGGGCGGCGTGTGGAAGACGGTGAATGATGGAACGACTTGGACTCCGGTGTTTGACAAGGAGGGATCGTATTCGATTGGGTGGGTCACCCTGGATCCGAATGATGCGTCGGTGGTGTGGGTGGGCGCGGGGGAGAGCAACTCGCAGCGCAGCGTGGCTTATGGCGATGGAATTTACCGCTCGGATGATGGCGGGAAGAATTGGACGAACCTGGGACTGAAAAAGTCGGAGCATATTGGGCGGGTGGTGATCGATCCGCGGGATTCGAAGGTGGTTTATGTGGCGGCGGAGGGTCCGCTGTGGGGGCCGGGCGGGGATCGCGGTTTGTATAAAACGACCGACGGCGGCAAGAGCTGGAAGGCGGTGCTGACCATCAGCGAGAACACGGGCGTGGTGGATGTGCAGCTCGATCCCGCGAATCCGGATGTTGTTTACGCGGCCGCGTATCAGCGGCGGCGGCATGTTTTTACTTTGATCGATGGCGGCCCGGAGAGTGCAATTTATAAATCGACTGACGCGGGGGCGACCTGGAACAAGTTGAAAAACGGATTGCCATCGGTGGATATGGGGAGGATCGGGCTGGCGGTTTCTCCGGTGGATTCGAATGTGGTTTACGCCACGATTGAGGCGACGGACGGCAAGGGCGGCATTTTCCGGTCGGACGACAAGGGCGCGACGTGGGAACGGAGAAATGAATTCGATCAGGGCGCGCAGTATTATGCGCGGGTGGTGTGCGATCCGAAAAATGTTGATCGCATCTGGGTGATGAACGTTACTTTGCGCGAATCGCTCGACGGCGGAAAGACCCTGCACAAAGTAAATGAAGCGAATCATCACGGCGACGACCACGCGATCTGGGTTGATCCGGACAACACAAAGCATTGGCTGCTGGGCTCCGATGGTGGCGTGGCTGAAACCTGGGACGATGCCAAAACGTGGCAGTTCAAGGCGAACCTGCCGACGGTGCAGTTTTACGATGTTGCGGTCGACAACGCGCTTCCTTTCTACAACGTATGCGGGGGCACGCAGGATTATTTCTCCTGGTGTGGGCCTTCGCGAACGCGCAACATCAACGGAATTATGAATTCCGATTGGTTCGTGACGACGGGCGGAGATGGATTCCGGTCGGTGGTCGATCCCGCGGATCCGAACACGGTTTATTCGGAGTCGCAGTATGGCGTGCTGGTGCGTTACGACAAGCCCACCGGGCAGGAATTGGTGCTGCAGCCGCTCGAGGGTAAGGGCGAGCCTCCATTGCGTTGGAATTGGGATTCGCCGGTGATTATCAGCCCGCACTCGCATACGCGGCTTTATTTTGCGGCGAACAAACTGTTTCGCAGCGATGACCGCGGCGATACCTGGAAGGCGATCAGCGGCGACTTGACGCGGCAGATCAACCGCAACACGCTGCCGGTCATGGGCAAGGTCTGGGATCCGGATGCGGTAGCCAAGAACGTCTCCACTTCGTTCTACGGGAATATTGTGGCTTTGACGGAATCGCCCAAACAAGAAGGGCTGATTTATGCGGGGACGGATGATGGGCTGATTCAGGTCACTTCCGATGGCGGCCAATCCTGGACAAAATACGAGACATTTTCCGGCATTCCCGACAGGACTTATGTGAGCCGGCTGGCGGCTTCCTGGCACGATGTCAACACGGTTTACGCCGCATTTGACAATCACAAGAACGAAGACTTCAAACCTTACTTGCTCAAGTCAGTGGATGCGGGAAAGAGCTGGACTTCGATTGCGGGCAACCTGCCGGAGAACGGCACGGTGCTGGCGCTTGCGGAAGATACGGTGAATGCGAATCTGCTGTTTGCGGGGACGGAGTTTGGCGCGTTCTTTACCGTCGACGGCGGCGCTCACTGGGTGCAGATAAAAGGCGGGCTGCCGACCATTGCGGTGCGGGATATGGTGATTCAGGCTCGGGAGGGCGATCTGGTGATTGCGACGTTTGGGCGCGGGTTCTATGTGCTCGACGACATTACGCCGCTGCGGCAGAGCAAGAGTGACTCGATTGAGCAGACGGCGGCGCTGTATCCGGTAAAGGATTCGCTGCTGTATATCGAGCGGCACCCGCTGGGCGGGCCGAAAAAGGGCTATCAGGGAGACGCTTTCTTTACCGCGGACAATCCGCCCTATGGAGCGGTGTTTACCGCCTATTTGAAAGAGAAGCTGAAAACGAAGAAGGAAAAGCGGCAGGAAGCGGAGAAAGATGCGGCTAAGAAAAACCAGACGCTTCCGTATCCGGCGAACGACGAACTGAGGACCGAGGCCGAGGAGGCGAAGCCGGAAGTCTATTTCATGATTTATGACGACTCGGGTGCGGCGATCCGGCGAGTCGACGGCAGCACAGAATCCGGTTTCCAGCGGGCGGCGTGGGATTTGCGGTATCCGCCGCCGTCGCTGCATGAGCACGCGGATGATGGCGAGGATTTTCCGCCGGCTGGGTCTATGGGGCCGCTGGTGATCGCTGGCAACTACTCAGTGCGGATGTTCCAGAGAGTCGATGGAGTGGAAACCGAGTTGGCAGCGGCGCAGAACTTTAAAGTGGTGGCCGACGGAGCGGCAACGATGACCGCGGCCGACCATGCGGCGCAACAAGAATTTCTGCGAAAAGCGGCGCGGCTGTACCGGGCGGTGTCGGGGGCGATCCACACGGGCGAAGAAGTGCAAGAGCGGATGAAGGAGGTTCGCGCGGCATTGAGCGCTACTCCCGCCGCAGATAAACAGCTCGCCGCAAAGGCCGATTCGATTGAACAGCGCAATCGCGAAATTTTGCGCGCGCTGCGGGGAGACGTCGAATTGCAGAAGCGGAATGAACAGGTGGCATCATCGATCAACGACCGGGTGAAAGCGGTTTTGGAGGGCGAGCGATTTTCGCTGGCGAAGCCCACGCAAACTCACGTTGATGATTACAACATCGCTGCGGCAGACTTTAGCGAACAGTTGGGCAAGCTTCGTGCGCTGGTTGAGGTTGACATGGCTAAGCTGAACAAGAATATGGAAGCTGCCGGTGCGCCATGGACACCGGGGCGAGTGCCGGAGTGGAGCGAGAAATAAGCGGTGGGCACGGATTTTCGCGGGTGCACACGGATGAAGGAGAGCAAAACCTTTCACTACGGAGAGCGCGGGGGGGGACACCGGGGTGATTCGACTGGCATGAAGCGGATTCTTCTATCGTGGAGCAGCGGTAAGGACAGCGCGTGGAGTCTGTTTGTTCTCCGCCGGAGTGTTGAATATGAGGTCGTCGGGTTGCTGACCACTTTCAACGAAGTGGCGGACCGGGTGGCCATGCATGCGGTGCGGCGCGAACTGGTCGAGAGACAGGCTGAGGCAACCGGGCTTCCGCTTTGGGCCGTCCCGTTGCCGTGGCCTTGCTCCAATGAACAGTATGAGTCGCTGATGGCTCAAGCCTGCGCCAAGGCAGTCGCCGAAGGGATCGAGGGCGTTGCGTTTGGCGATCTATTTCTGGAGGATGTGCGGGCATACCGGGAGAAGCAGATGAAAGACACGGGTTTGGAGCCGGTATTTCCGGTGTGGGGGCTGCCGACGCGTGCTTTGGCGCAGGAAATGATTGCGTCCGGCACGCGAGCGAAGTTGACTTGCGTCGACACCGGAAAACTCAATCGGTCTTTCGCCGGCCGCGAGTTCGATGAAGAATTACTTTCCGATCTGCCCGACGAAGTGGACCCCTGCGGGGAACGCGGGGAATTTCATTCCTTTGTCTATGCCGGACCCATGCTCGATACCATCCTGCCGATTTCGGTGGGCGGGACCGTGGTGCGGGATCAGTTTGTGTTCACGGATCTGGTTTTCGAGGTAAGTGCAGCGATCAAGAAAGCAAATCTCTACCACGGAGGGCACGGGGGAACACAGGGCAATTCAACAGGATAAGTTCCCATGCGGAAGTTGCCTGGGCTGATTTTTTCTTTCTTGAACAACTCGATTGCATTATCCTCAAGCGGCTGTGGTAAACTCGCCGCCGAATGTGGCTCGCGTTGTGGGATGCGGCAAAGTGAAATTGTAAAATCGCTTCTAGTCGGCGCTCTCGGAGGACTGGGGAATGGGCCTCGCGTTAATGGCAGTAATCTGGCTGATCACTCTGGCCAGTACGTACTTCTTCGTTGCAAAAACGTGGTGGCTGCCGGTGGGCGCTTCCGCGGCTACTGGATTCATCGACGGGCAATTCGCTTTGACGTTTATCCTGATGGGAATTGTGTTTGTCGCGGCCCAGCTCGCCCTTGGATATTTTGCCTGGCGGTATCGAGAGCAGCCTTCGTCGCCTCCGGTGAGTTATTCGCACGGCAATGTAAACCTGGAACTGGTATGGACCGTTCTGACCACAATTCTGTTCGTCGGCTTAAACCTGATGGGCAGCCGGGTTTGGGCCAGCCAGCGCTTTGAGCCGGCGGGGGCGGGCGCGGTGCAGGTGGAAGTCACGGGCATGCAGTTTGCCTGGTACTTCCGGTATCCGGGGCCGGATGGAACCTACGGCGGCACCAGCGTGAAGCTGATGGATCCTTCGGCGGGGGGCGAGGCGGCGGTGGGATTGAATCCTTCCGATCCATCGTCTAAAGACGATGTGGTTACCGGCACAATGTATCTTCCGGTGAATCGGGAAGTCGATGTGAGCCTGCGCTCGGTGGACGTAATTCACAGCTTTTTTGTGCCCAACCTGCGGTTCAAGCAGGACGCGGTGCCGGGGCTGAACATCCACATGCACTTCACGCCAACCGCGATTGGCGAGTACGAAATCGCCTGCGCCGAACTTTGCGGGCTGGGTCATTACAAGATGCACGGCATGGTTCACGTGGTCAGCCAGGAAGATTTTGACAAGTGGCTCGCCGCACGGGAGGCGGAGAAACAATAAAATGGCAACCTCAGCAACCGCTCATACGCACGCTGCTCCTCAGGGCTTCGTTCGCAAATACATTTTCAGCCTCGATCATAAAGTCATCGGCATTCAATATTTCTTTTTGGCGCTCACGGCCGTGTTCGTGGGAATGTTGCTGTCGCTGCTGATGCGCATCCACCTTTACTGGCCGAGTGCGGTTCTGCCGCTGGTGGGCGAGATTAAACCGGAACAGTATCTCAGCCTGCTCACCATGCACGGCACCATCATGGTGTTTTTCGTGCTGACGACGGCACCCCAAGGGGGCTTCGGAAATTACTTTCTGCCGATTCAGATTGGCGCGCCGGATATGGCGTTCCCCGTTCTGAACATGCTTTCGTTCTGGACGACGTTTGTCGCATTTGTCTGCATCATAGCGGCCTTTTTTGTGACGGGTGGGGCTCCGCTGCACGGCTGGACGGGATATCCGCCGTTGAGCGCAATACAGCAGGCTGGGCCGGGCGAAGGGCTGGGCGCCGATTTGTGGATTACGAGCATTGCGATCTTCTGCCTGGCATCGCTGATGGGGGCGCTCAATTTTCTGACCACCACGCTGGACATGCGGGCCAAAGGCATGACGATGATGCGCATGCCGCTGACGGTGTGGTCGTGGTTTATCACGGCGATTCTGGGACTGCTGGCGTTCGGTGTGCTGCTATCGGCGGGAATTCTCCTGCTTCTGGATCGCAACCTGGGAACCAGCTTTTATGTGCCGCTAGTGGTGGTGAACGGGCAGGTCATGGGGCATAAGGGCGGCTCGCCGCTGCTGTGGCAGCATCTGTTCTGGTTCTTCGGGCATCCGGAGGTTTATATCGCGATCCTGCCGGGCATGGGCGTGACTTCGCAGATCCTGTCGACGTTCTCGCGCAAGCCCATCTTTGGTTACAAAGCCATGGTCTACGCCATGCTCGGCATTGGTTTTCTTGGTTTCATGGTGTGGGGCCATCACATGTTCATGAGCGGGATGAGCCCTTACTCGGCGTTTGCCTTCTCCATCCTGACCATGTGTATCGGCGTGCCCTCAGCCATTAAGACTTTTAACTGGCTGGGCACAATGTTGAAAGGGCGCATCCGCTTCTCGACGCCGATGCTGTATGCGATCGGTTTCGTTTCGCTGTTCGTTTCGGGCGGGTTGAGCGGGCCCTTTCTGGCGCAGCCGGTGCTCGATATTCAACTGCACGATACCTACTTCGTCGTCGGCCATTTCCATCTGATCATGGGAGTAGCGGCGATCTTCGGAATGTTTGCGGCTACTTATTACTGGGTGCCCAAGATGTTCGGCCGCATGATGAATGAATTTTGGGGCCGGGTGCACTTCTTTATCACGCTGATCGGAACCTATGCGATCTTCATGCCCATGCACTATCTGGGTATTGCGGGAGGGACGAGGCGGTATTCTCAATATACGGAAGTGGCATACCTGCAGAAACTGATGCCGCTTCACGGCTTCATGACCTACGCCGCGATTATCACGATTGCGGCGCAGTTTATTTTTGTCGTCAACCTGTTCTACAGCATCTTCAAAGGGCCCAAGGCGAGCGACAATCCATGGGAAGCAACTACGCTGGAATGGACGACCGCGACGCCTCCGCCGCACGATAATTTCGGCGGCGTGACTCCGGTGGTGCACAACGGGCCGTATGAATATGGGGTGCCGGGCGCGGCTAGGGATTATGTGATGCAGACGGATCCGGCGGTTGTTTCGGCGCACTGAAGAGTATGGACTGCGGGGGCTGAAGCCCCGGGAAAAAGGGAGGATTTATTGCTGCGCTGAAGGGCCAAGCCTCAAAGTCTTTTTTATGGCAACGCTAACTCCAACCACACCGATCAGCCAGTTGGGACGCGGCGGGACTCCGCCTATGTCTCCGGGCGGGGGTGATGACGGCTTTCAGGGTTCAGGGCAGCCCAACTATCGTGCGCGGCTGCGGCGGGCGCGCCTGGGCATGATCTGCGCGATTGTAACCGTCAGCATGGTATTCATTTCGCTGACCAGCGCTTACATTGTGCGGCGAGGGCTGCCGACGTTCGACGACGCCAGCCGCACTTATTTCCGCGATTGGGGCGAGGTTCAGTTGCCGTGGACGCTGCTGATGGTGAATACGGCAATACTTTTGGTGAGCAGCCTGACCATGGAGGGCGCGCGGCGGAATATTACGCGGCGCGCGGCGCTGGCACCGGTGCGATCAATCCCCGGGGTTTCGCTGGGCGAGGAGCGCAGTTTTCCCTGGCTCGGTGTGACGGTGGTCCTGGGCTTCGGATTTCTGCTGGGACAGTGGATTGCCTGGAGCGAATTGAAGAGCAGGGGATTTTTTGTCAATACGAATCCAAACAGCTCGTTCGTTTATCTGCTGACGGCGGCGCACGCGGTTCACCTGAGCGGGGGGATCGTTGCCATGCTCTGGGCGGGAGTCACTTCCCTGCGGAACAAGCCGATCGAGGCGCGGCAGATCGCGATCGATGTAACGGCGTGGTACTGGCACTTCATGGCAGTGCTGTGGATTTATGTTTTTGCGCTGTTGGCGTTTGTGAAATAGACGCTTGCGGTATTGAAAGAAGGCGAAGTGCTTTCCGCGGGAGATCCTTCGCTCCGCCTGAAAAACGCTGCGCTCAGGATGACAGATCAGGTGGTCCCGCGACATTTTGACTGACCTGCGGTAATCGGAAAGGGGAACCTGGCGAATGGCTGATGTTGCTCTGGAACACGGCGCCGCACACGGGGTTGCTGGCGAGTACGAAGCTCCGCTGTTCGGGGCTTATTCGAAAAAAGTCGGCATGTGGCTGTTTCTGGCCTCGGACTCACTGACGTTCGGGGCTTTGTTGTTTGCCTTCAGCTACAACCGTATCTACACGGCGTGGCCCACACCGTTTGGCAAGGAAAGCATTATCAATGCGACCATCATGACGGCATGCCTGCTCTCGAGTTCGCTGACCATGGTGCTGGCCGTGTTCGCGGCGCAGAGACACGACCGGGGGTGGACGCGGAACTGGCTGCTGGCCACCATGGCTTTCGGGACAGGGTTCATTGTGCTGCATGCCATGGAGTGGACGCACCTGATTCACGAAGGCCTGACGCTTCCGGGATTTCCCCAAAGCATCGAGCACGGCAACGGTGAGTACGCGAAGATTTCTGCGGGGGTGCCGCAATTCGCGGCGACATTCTTCGGGCTGACGGCGATGCACATGCTGCACGTGACCATCGGCGTGATTTATCTGGGGGTTGTGGCCCTGCGCAAGCTATTCCTGCCGATCTTAGGCGCGTTGTGGCTGGCGGGATTTTTGTTGATTCCTTCTGACAATGTTTTTCACTATGGCATTCATGCCCTGCTGCTGGGGCTTATTGTGGCGGCGGTGATTCTGTTCCTTAAGCCAAAGGATTACGACGCGCACGATGTCGAGGTCTCGGGTCTTTACTGGCATTTTGTGGATTTGGTTTGGATGTTTATCTTCCCGCTGGTGTATTTGATGTCGACCAAGATCTAGCGTTTGCGACGGTGGTGGAACTCTGGCGATCGAGCGGCGCAGGCAGGTTGGATAGATCCTTCGCTCCGCTCAGGATGACAAACGGCAAAAAGGGGAAGCACGATGCACGATGTGGCAAAGCACGACGACAGCAAAGGGCAGTATTTCTGGGTGTGGGGGGCGCTGCTGGTTTTGACTGGCATCGAAGTGTGGCTGGGTTATCGCCAGATATTCGAGCCTGTCCGCATGCTCGAGGTTCTGCTGCTGCTGTCGGTGATCAAGTCGGCGCTCATTATCGGCTATTTCATGCACTTGAAATTTGAAACGGCGCTGATGCGATGGCTGCTGGTGATTTCGGTGGTGGGGTGCTTTATCATCATGTATTTCTTTTTCTTTCCGGATGCGGATCGGGTTTTGCATCTGGGGGTAAAGTAGTCAGGAATGGTGTGAACAATATCCGTGACAAAGCTCGAGCGATTGTGCTGCTGGCGGCGCTTGGTGTCTGTGCCCTGCCCGCTTTCGCGCAAGGCTGCGCCCTGTGTAACGCTGCGGCCAAGAGCACGCCGAAGGAGGGCCAGCAGGCTTTGAATCGAGCCATTCTGGTGATGCTGCTTCCTCCGATCGGGATTATGCTGGTGGGAGTAGGGCTGGCTTTCCGGTACGGCAAGCGGCGGGACCAGGATCCGGATTAAGAACGCTCGCAGAAAAGAAAAGTTTTATCGCAGCGCTGAAGGAATCTGGGTGAGAACCTCTTTCGCCCCTCCCGGGGCTTGTTCCTCTCCCACTTTCTTACCCACGGCTTGCGCCGTGGGCTGCATTCTGACGCCGCTCCGCGGCTAAAAAGCCGTTGCAGAGTACCGCTCGAAAACGTTAAAAACTAGTTTGCACACGCGCTGAAAGCGCTGTGCCACCCAAAACCAAGTTTTCCAGCAACCTGTGGAGGCCGCCATCACTCTCGATGGCTGGCCCGGCGCTGAAGCGTCGCACTTCCGCGCTGGCCGAAGGCGCCCTGGTACGAATCATTCGTGATCGAACCATTTATAATAAAAGATTCGGCAATCGCCTTTGACGCTGCTGGGGGAAGCTTGCGCGCTAATGGCCGCCGGTCTTTTATCCGATGTTAGAATCCATATCCACGGAAAGCATAGTTGTTCGCGGGGCCCGCGTTCACAACCTCAAGAATGTCGATTTTGAGATTCCGCATAATTCCCTGACGGTAGTCACCGGAGTTTCGGGTTCGGGCAAGTCCTCGCTTGCCTTTGACACCATCTATGCCGAGGGACAACGGCGGTATGTAGAGTCCTTGTCGGCTTATGCGCGGCAGTTTCTGGAGCGCATCGAGAAGCCGGAGGCAGATTCAATCGAGGGCATCGCCCCGGCAGTTGCGATCCGGCAGAAGAACACGACGCGCAATCCGCGGTCGACGGTGGCAACGGCGACCGAGATTTACGACTACCTGCGCCTGCTGTTTGCCCGCGTAGGCCGCACCTATTGTGCGAACTGCGGACAGGAAGTAAAGAAAGACACGGTGGACGAAGTTGCGGACACGATTCTCAGTTTGAATCCGGGCACGCGGCTGCAGGTTCTATTTCCGTTGCAGCAGGCGGTGCCGGCGCCGGACCAGAAAACTGAAACCAAACCGGCCCGCACACGCAAATCCAAAAAGACCTCAGAGGCTGGACTGACCGATCAACTCAAGGCGCGGTTGTTCGAGCTGCGCAAGGCAGGATTCAATCGCCTGTACCAGGCGGGGCAGGTATTTGAGTTTTCTACGCCGGAATCACTCCTGGATGTTCGCTTCGATCAGCCGGTGTTCATGCTGGTAGACCGGCTTACGGTGTCGGCGGAGTCGCGGTCGCGTATTGTGGATGCCGTCGAGACCGCGTATCGCGAAGCGGGCGAAGTAATCTTCGATCTGCCGGGGTCTGGAGTTGAGCTGAACGAATCAGAGACAGAATCAAGGTCACTGGCAGCGGACAGGAGTGTCCGCTCCACACTGCGTTTCTCCCATCGTTTCGAGTGCAAGAACTGCAATCTGCGGTATGAAGAGCCGGAACCGCGATTGTTTTCGTTTAACAATCCTTACGGCGCCTGTCCGCGCTGCCAGGGATTCGGTAACACGATTGATTTTGATCTTAACCTGGTAATTCCCGATCCCCTGAAGTCTCTCGGCGAAGGCGCCATCGATCCGTGGAATAAACCGAAGTACCGGCCGCTGTTTGCCGAGATGAAGCGCTTCGCCAAGCAGGCTGAGATTCCGCTGGACGTGCCCTGGGCGGAGCTCGATGTTGAACAGCAGGATTTAATCCTGGACGGGGACGGTGACTTTCTGGGCGTACGCGGCTTTTTCCAGTACCTGGAGCGGAAGAAATACAAGCTGCACATCCGGGTTTTTCTGAGCCGCTATCGAGGCTATGCGAGTTGCCCGGAGTGCAGGGGAATGCGGCTGCGGCTGGAGGCGCGGCAGGTCAAGATCAACGGCAAGAATATCTGCGAAGTCTGCTCCATGACGGTGGAAGAAGCGGCAAAATTCTTTGCCTCCGTCGAATTGAGCGCCGAGGAAGCGGAGGTGGCGGAGCGCTTGCTTACGGAGATTCGTGAACGCCTGCGATTTCTGAATGATGTTGGATTGGAATACCTGACGCTGGATCGATTGTCGTCCACCCTCTCGGGAGGCGAGGCGCAGCGCATTCAGCTGGCTACCTCACTGGGATCAAGGCTGGTAGGAACGCTGTATGTGCTGGATGAGCCTTCGATCGGGTTGCACCCGCGCGATACGCACAGGCTGGTGAAGATTCTGCAGGATCTTCGCGACTTGGGAAATACAATTCTGGTCGTGGAGCACGATCCCGACATCATGCGCACCGCCGACCGTATTCTCGATCTGGGCCCCGGCGCGGGAGAAAACGGCGGCAAACTGGTGGCAGAGGGAACTTATGCCGAGATCTTGCGGAACCCGGCTTCGCTCACCGGTCGCTACCTCGCCGACGATTTGCGCATACAGATACCGGCGGTGCGGCGGCGTCCGGGAGCGCAGCAGATCCGGATCAAGGGGGTGCGGGCGAATAATCTGAAGGGCGTGGATATCTGCATCCCGCTGGGAATGCTGGTGGCGATTACTGGCGTATCGGGATCGGGCAAGTCCACGTTACTGCACCAGGTTTTATATCAGGCGCTGGTGGAAGCCAAAAAGCAGGTAGTTTCAGGATCGACGCTGGGCACCGCTACATGGGAGAGCCTGCAGGGCGACGAGTTCATCGACGAGGTGGTGCTGGTTGATCAGTCTCCCATTGGTCGGACCCCGCGATCGAATCCCGTGACCTATATCAAGGCGTTCGATGCCATCCGGGAACTTTTCGCATCGTTACCGGAGGCCAAGAAGCGCGGTTTTACAGCCGGACATTTTTCTTTCAACATTCCGGGTGGGCGCTGCGAGACGTGCCAGGGCGATGGCACGGTCACCGTGGAAATGCAGTTTCTGGCGGACGTGGAGCTGATTTGCGAGGAGTGCAAAGGCGCGCGTTACAAGGCACAGGTGCTGGAAGTTCGCTATCACGGGAAGAACATTCACGAAGTGTTGAACCTGACCGTGAAAGAGGCGCTCAAGTTTTTTGCGGAGGCGCCCAAGATTACCGAAAAGCTGCGGGTGCTCGACGAAGTGGGGTTAGGATATTTGCGGCTGGGACAATCGGCGACAACGCTTTCTGGAGGAGAAGCGCAACGCATGAAGCTGGCAGCACACCTGCAGCCTGCGGCGCGCGAGATCGGGCGGCCGAGCGCAGCGCGGAAGGACGAAACACGGCGCGGACGGAGAATGCTTTATATTTTTGACGAGCCCACCACGGGACTGCATTTTGACGACGTCAGCAAACTCCTGGCGGCCTTTCGCCGTCTGATTGAAGCAGGGGGCTCGATTCTGGTGATCGAACATAATCTGGAAGTGATCAAGACCGCGGATTGGGTCATCGATCTCGGGCCGGAAGGCGGAGTGCGTGGCGGCAAGATTGTGGGAACGGGCACGCCGGAAGCGATCGCCAAGCTGCCCGGCTCTTACACCGGGAAGTATCTGGCGCGCGTGCTTAGCGGCAACGGCATGGGACAGAGCAGCGGAGCGTCGCGACGCAATGGCGGCGAGTAGATCTGCGCTGGGACTGCTGTTGATTTTGACGGCGGGGGTGTGTCCTCGTGCGCAGGATGAGAGTTCAGGTTCGCCGTCGCAGGAGACAGTCCCGATCCAGACGCAACCTCAGACCACAGACGCACAAACCAGCTCGTCGAAGAAACAATCAACTTCACGCAAGTCCGCTCACCACGTTCGAGTGGAGGACGAGGATTCGCAGCCGAAGGAGCTCACCTCGGCCGAAGCCGCAATTGAAAAGGGCGATTATGCCTCCGCCGAACCCTTGCTGCGCACGATGGTGGGCCGCGAGCCCGCGAACTATGAGGCGTGGTTCGATCTGGGCTTCGTGGAAAATGAGCTGGGCAAGATAGACGAATCGATCGCCGCATACCGCAAGTCGGTGGCGGCCAAGCCCGGTGTTTTCGAATCGAACTTAAACCTGGGGTTACAACTGGCCAAGACAGGGCAGCCAGATGCGGAATCGTTCTTGAAGGCCGCGACGCAATTGCAGCCGACAAGCCACCAGGCCGAAGGTCACTATCGTGCCTGGGTTTCGCTGGGTGAGATGCTGGCAAAACAAAAGCCGGAGCAGGCTCTTGCAGCTTACCGGCAGGCGGCGATACTCCAGCCGAAAGAGGCGGAGCCGCATCTCGCTGCCGGGCAGATTCTGGAGCGGGAACAGAAGTTTGCAGACGCGGAGCAGGAATACAAGGAAGCGCTCGGGCTCGATCCGAAGTCGTCGGATGCGGTTATCGGCCTGGCTAACATCTATATGCGCGGGCGCCGCTTCGGAGATGCGGAGGAGTATCTGCGGAAGTTGCTCGCCGATCATGCGGATTCCGGTGCCGTTCATATTCAGTTGGGGAGGGTACTTGCGGCCGAGGGAAAAACTGACGCGGCCATCCTCGAATTCCAAGCCGGGATCAAACTCACGCCCGGTGATGAAGATGCGCGACGCGATCTGACGGAATGTTACGTGACCGCCGGCAAGAATGATCTGGCCGAAGCTGAATATCGGGCATTGCTGGCGGCACATCCGAACGATGCCGAGCTGCATCGCCGCCTGGGCCAGGCTCTGTTGAGGCAGAAGAAATTTCCGGAGGCCCAGCAGGAGTTTGTTGCGGCTTTGAAACTCAAGCCCGATCTCGCGGAAGCATACGGGGACCTGGCTTTCGCCGCCAGCGAGAACAAGAATTACGAGCTCACGATACGGGCACTGGATGCCCGGGTAAAGTTGTCGCCGGAAATCCCGATTACTTATTTCCTGCGTGCCTCGGCATACGATCATTTGCGCGATTTCAAAAACGCTGCCGCCAACTATCACCTCTTCCTCAACAGTGCCGGGGGGAAGTATCCTGATCAGGAGTGGCAGGCGAAGCACCGGCTCATCGCCATTGAGCCTAAGAAGTAGCCATCATGAAATCAGCGGCGGGCAATCATGCGGGACTCCGGGCGGCTGCGGTCGCGGGGGTGATGCTATGGCTCATGGCGGCGCCTCTCTCGTTCGCCACCGGCGACGAGCCGACAGTCGACGAATTGAAAGCGCGTATCGCCAATGCCAGCATTGCCGATCGTCCGCCGTTGTGCATTCACGTCTGTGAGCGCCAGGTTGATATGGCCAGCCGATTCTACGTTGCCGGCGACTCCGATAAAGCGCAGGCCGCGCTTACCGATGTCGCCGCTTTTGCCGAACTGGCGCGCGACTACGCGATTCAATCACACAAGCATGAAAAGCAATGCGAGATTGCGGTCCGCAAGATGGTGCGCAAGCTTACCGATCTGGAGCACGCCGTTTCTCATGAAGACGAGGGGACGGTGAAGTCTACGGTCGAACGGCTGGAACGGGTACGCGACGATCTACTGGCAGCCATGTTTTCCAAAGGCAATAAGAAATGATTCGTTTCTTTCGGGCAAGCATTTGTGCTGGTTTGGTCGGTCTGACGGTGACGGCGGCCTCAGCCCAGCGGCACCGGGACCCGTTCACGCCGCCGGAGATCGACCAGATTCGCGACGCCAGCTGGCAGCCGGATCAACGCCTCGCGCTTTATGTAAAGTTTGCCCGGGCCCGGCTGGTCGATATGGAAGAGATGCGCAACAATCCCAAAACGAAGGACCGGGGCCAGCAAACCCATGACATTCTCGATGACTTCCTGCTGATCTACGACGAATTGAACGACAATATTGACACCTACATCGGTCGCAAGAATGACATTCGCAAGCCGCTTAAGATGATCATTGATGCGGACACGGAATTTCAGGCCAAGCTGCTGGCTCTGCGGGATGCGGCCAACGTTTCTCCCGAAGAGGCGAAGCGATACGAGTTCGCGCTGGCGAATGCTCTCGATACGTTGAATGCGTCGGCGGACGATCATCGCAAGCTGCTGGAGGAACAGCAGGAGGCGGCCAAGCACAAGAAGTTTGCCAAGCCGGTCGAGGGAAAGACGGAGTAGGGGCGCACCTCGGTGGCTAACAAACTCAGCCCTGGGGCTGTACTATTCCTCAACACTTCCCTGCCCTGAATATCTTCGTGTTAAGCTGGGCTCACTGTGCGCGAGGGGCTGCTCGAAATTTTCCGCGACCAACACCAGCAGTTGCGGCCGGGGACCGCGCCGCCGGATCTGAAAGTCGAATTTTTCGCCTTCGCCAACGTGAACAACACCATTCGATTGCGTGAGGGACGGCTGCTGGTGCGGCTTTCCGATCTGCTAGAGGGCGCGCCGGATGCGGTCGTGCGATCCATCGCCCACATCCTTTTGGCGAAGATGTACCGCAAGCAGATTGATCGGGGGCACGCGGCGCGTTACCGAAAATATGTGGGCAGCCATGAAGTCGTGAACAAGGCGCACTTGGTGCGGCAGATTCGCGGGCGCAAGCAATTGCATTCTCCGAAAGGCCGGGTGTACGACCTGGATGCGATTTTTGAGGATTTGAACCGGCGTTTTTTTCACGGGCTGATGGGGCGTCCGCGGATGAGTTGGAGCCCGACCAAGACGCGGCGCATTCTCGGACATTACGATCCGGCGCACAATGCGATTGTCATCAGCCGCATTTTCGACCACCCTGCGATTCCCCGCTACGCCGTGGAATACATCGTGTACCACGAGATGCTGCACTTAAAGCATCCGGTGAAGCTGCGGGGCAGCAGGCGGTGCGTGCACTCGGCGGAGTTTCAGGCGGAGGAGAAGCTGTTTCCGGAGTGGGAGCGGGCGGAGGGGTTGTTGAAGAGGTTATGAGTGAAATTGGCTGATAGCAACAGTGGACAATGGATACAATGCAGCGATGCGGACAGCCGTCCGCCTGTCTAAGCTTAGGCGTAAAAGAGTGGCCGCTCGTTATAGAGTTCCTCGCGGGCGAGGCGAGGCCCTAAAAAGCGATCTCAAAAATTGAGCCCAGATCGTCCGTTCCGCCAATTCGGGTTTCGCCGTAGAGCTTGCCGTTGGAGTCCGAAGCCATTCGACCATCGGGGCCATCTCCATCGTTGTTGTTGCTGTCCTCGAACGTATAGATAACCCGAAATTCCCCCGCCGGGGAGAGCTCGTAAACCACTCCGCAACCATCGCCCCGGGAGCCGCCCGTGCCCTGGCAGAGATTGAGATTGCCTCCGAGTTGTGTCGTGCCAAACAACTTTCCATTGCGAAGTGTCAGCGGACTGAATAAATTCCCGCCATCGGCTGCGCCGGTAAACGTATGGAGAATGTTGAATTGCTTCGTCGCGGCCGAAAGCTCATATGCAATACCGCAACCCGAGCCATTACAGGCTGACATCAGTCCACCATTCCACGTGGTGCCGTAGACCTTGCCGTTTGAAACTACAAGATTGCTGAAAGGCAGCTGCCCTCCAGTTCCGCCTGGAAAGCGATGGAGCATAGAGTATTTCCATTGGCCTTGAGGCTGGGGAGATAGTTCAAAGATCAGCCCCCATCCTCCGTCAGCTTTGTTATATCCATAATATTCGGTCGTACCGTAAAAATTGCCGCTTGTATCGAGTGACAGCCCACCTTGCGGCGCATATCCATCTCCCTGGCCGGTAAACGTATAGAGCACCGATTCTGTCCATGTATCATTCGCGCCTGGAGTCAGCTTGAAAATCACACCGCATCCCACATTCCAGGGTTCCGATTGGCAGAGGTTCACATCCCCGCCTTTTCCAGTCGTGCCATAAAGATTCCCTGCAGCATCGAACGTCAGACCACCGGAAGGGGAACCGCCATCGGAGCCGCAAGTGAAGCTATAGAGTACCTTCATCTTGCTCCAACTACTGCCGTTGGGCGAGAATTCATAAATCAATCCACAACCGTATTCGCCAAAGTTCACGGCCTCGCCATATAGGTTGCCGCGGGCATCAAATATGACGGGACTGGGCGTTGCGCCGTCGTTACCGCCCTCGAAGACATGAATTGCTTGTTCGTTCCATCCGCCATTGCCATCTGGGGATAGCTGGAGCAGGATTCCGTCTTCGTTATACCCGCCGCCCGCGTTGGTGACACCGAAGATGCTTCCATTCTGAAATGTAAGTCCGTTTGCCGGAACGGCGCCGTCGTTGGTCCCACCGGTGAAACTGTAAAGCACCGATTCGGTCTGTGCGCTCGCACGATGAGCGGGAACAACGAGAGGCGAAATTGGCACAAGGAGCAGAAAGCGGAGTATTGCGCGTCTCATGAGGTTGGACCTCGCATGGGGTTGGATGCTGCCATTCGGTCGCGAAGTTGGTGGGAAAAAGCGGTTTACATAAACCCAAACTTACGTCGAAAGGGTCAATTGACGTTACATGGCCACGGCAGCCGCCGCGAAGATCGGCCTAACTTCAAGTCGCGGATCGCTGCACTCACCACGCCCGGAACCTTTCCACCTCGTCATGCCGACGACGTCTTTGACCGAGAGATGACTGAATGGTGGCTTGCAGGCGCCCTTCATCGTCGTCGTAGAGGCGGGTGAATTTGAAGGGTTGGAGGCTCCAGGAGATTTGGGGCAACATTTCTGCCGCGCCGAAAACGGAGCCTTTAGGAGTGAGAAACATGAGCTTCACGCGGGTGCCGTGATCGAGCGGCTTGGGCAGGGTGAGCAAACCTCCGGTGAGCGAGATGACTTGCAGTTTTCCTCGGGTGAAGCCGCGTGGAGAACGCAAGACAGCGGGAGTGTTTTCCCAGAAACGGGCGCGCGGAGCGCGCTCGCCGGGGCGCCGTGGGGAGGGGGATGGCATAACCGGTCGAAGGGTATTATGTAAGCTGCTGCCTGGAATTGGGAGATTACGGAAGGGATAGGACCGTTTCAGGATGTGGGTGCGTCTTAGATCGGCTTTTCTGGGCAGTGGAGCTTTCTGAGTCTCATTCGGTCCCTCCGAGAGCTACCGCTCTCGTCGGGATGACATCGTAGTTGAGGGGTTAGGAGGCACGTCGTTCGGCGGAATGCTCAACGAAAATCCCCACTTCTCGCACCGGGCGCGAGAAATGGGGCTCCCATATTCAACTTTCCCTTCATCAACGTCTGGCCTTGCCTGACTTTAATGCGCCTGCGCCGTCTCTTTGGCGTTTTGAACGGCATTTACGAAGGCTTGCGCATCCGGATTTGAGCTGTGAACTTCGCCTTTCAGGATGTCGCTAAAAGACACCTGCCGGCCAAACCACTCCTGGGTCAGCTTGTCGTCCTGCTGCAGTTCGGCTCCATTGAGGGATGCCCCGATGAATGCGCCTTTGCTGCTTGAATAAGTCAGGATGCCAGCTTTGTACCCGGCATCGGCCGATGCTGTGCGACCCACGGGACCGGCCGCGGCGGAGACGTCAGCGCCGAGTTTGATGTGGCCCTTCATGAGCCCGTTCATGCCTTCCTCATTCATGATGAACATCATCAGATCGCTGCTCTTGCCGCCAATTTGCGGCCCCCAACTGATTCCGGAAACGGAGAACGGCGCGGGAGAGCTCCAGGTTCCGGTGCCGGTGCGGCAGGTAGCTACGCCTACGCCGTGCTCGCCGCCGATCACAAAGGCTCCCTTGATCAGTTTCGGTATAACGGCTACACACTTGGCCCCCTCGAGAACGTCGTTGGGCACGCCCTTGTCCGGCGCGGTCGATGTGATATGTTGCACCGTCTCAGTGGCACGCTGCAGTTCGTTGCCGGAAGAATCGTCTTTGTCCTTTGGACCAGCCCAGGCCAGCGTTCCCAGGCAAAGCGATAGCACGCCGATTGTGATTTTGTAGTTCATTTTGCGGCTCCTTTAAAGCTTTGATTCTGCTTTAAGGTCTATGGTTTTCGTCGAAATTTGAGCGCCTTGCATTAAATTCATTCAAGGATACGGAGGTATACGAAGTATGGTCGCTTCAACCCAGGCGGCGGCCGGGGGCGCGTTTTCCTGTGTTAATTTGCCGCTCAATGCGGGAATTTGCCGTGTGATGCAGATCAAGGGCAGTTGTGACGGTGCGAATTGACTGTCCCGCCGCCCGCAGCTTATCCTTGTAGTTGAAATTGAAATTCATTTTCAAAATGGCAGGCATCTTCTAAATGCTCCAGGCATTCATCATCACACTGCGCGAAGGCGTGGAGGCGGCGCTTATCGTCGGCATCACGCTGGCCTATCTGACCAAGATTGGGAGGAACGATCTGCGCAAGGCGGTGTATGCGGCGCTGGGCGCGGCATTTTTGGGCAGTATTGGCGTCGCGGTGCTGATTTCGCGGCTCAACCTGAACGAGGACGTTTTTGAAGGCTGGGTCATGCTGGTAGCCGCGTTTTTCGTCATCACCATGGTGGTATTCATGATGAAGACGGGCCGTAAACTGAAAGGCCAGATCGAGGGCAAAATCGGCTTGCTGGCGGGCAACGACGCCTGGATCGGGCTGTTCTTCTTCGTGTTTCTGATGGTGCTGCGCGAGGGCGCGGAGACGGTTCTGATCCTTTCCGCCGTGTCCTTGAACTCCACGGAACTGATGAGCTTTCTGGGCACGCTGCTAGGGGTGCTGGCGGCAATCGCCTTCGGCGTGATGTTCGTAAAAGGCAGCGTGCGAATCAATCTGCAGAAGTTTTTCCGCGTGACCACGGCCATCCTCTTCCTGGTGGCGGCGCAGTTAGTGGTTGCCGGGCTGCATGAGCTATCCGAGAGCGGCGTGCTGCCGTCATCAAAGACAGAGATGGCGATCATCGGGCCGATCGTGCGCAACGATCTTTTTTTTTTTGTGACCATCTTCGCGCTGGCCGCGCTGATGGTGCTGTTCGATGCCAGGCGCAGGCAGCCCGCGGCCGAATTCCCATCGGCGGCCGAGCGTCGCAAGGCGATGTGGACAGCGCGCAAAGAACGTCTGTGGATGGCGTCGATTTACGCGTTCTCGTTTGTATTCATTTCGCTGATCACTGCGGAGTTCATTTATACCAAGAGCGTGAGCGCGTTGTCTCCGGCAACTGAGGTGGCATTCGTAAATGGGCAGGTGAAGATTCCGCTGGCTCAGGTTTCCGATGGAGACTTGCATCGCTACCAGGCGCTGGAAAACGGGACACAGATTCGTTTCTGGTTGTATCAGAAGCCGGATGGAAAGATTTCGACTGTCTTCGATGCCTGCGAGATTTGCGGCGCGGTCGGCTTCTATAAGGCCGGCAACGGGGTGGTGTGCAAGAACTGCGCGGCTCCGATTAATCCGCAGTCGGTAGGGACGGCGGGCGGGTGCAATCCGATTCCGTTGAGGGCGACGCAGACAGCGGACGCGATCATTATTCAAGAGGCGGACATCGCGGCGGGCAGCCGGGTGTTCGAGAAGCAGTAGATGTTCGGCCGCCTTGTCTATGAATCCTTCCGGCGACAGAAAAGGCGCAAGCTGCTGGCCGGAGCCGCCATTACATTAGGGGTCACCGTCGCAACGGCGATGATCGCGGTGGCCACCGACATCGGCGACAAGATCAATCGCGAGCTGCGCACCATCGGCGCCAACCTGCTGGTAACTCCACAGGAAGATACTCTGGATGTTGAAATCGGGGGCGTGAACCTGAAGCCTCCAAGCGATGGCGCCTTTCTCAACGAAGCCGACCTGCCAAAAATCAAAGGCACTTTCTGGCACAACAACATTACCGGCTTTGCGCCCATGCTGCCGGTAAATGTGGTCCTGGCGCACGAGGGCGGGGATGTCACGCTGCTGGGTACTTACTTCGCCAAGCGAGTCGTGTTCGGCAAAGAAGAATTCACTACCGGGGTGCGATCGACACATCCGTGGTGGAAAGTATCGGGCGCGTGGCCGGACGACAGCTCAGACGATGTATTGCTGGGAGAGCGGCTGGCGGCGAAGATTTCGGCGAAGGCGGGCGATGTGGTTGGAGTCTCGGGCCGGGAGCTGCGCGTCACGGGAATTCTTTCCACGGGCGGCGCCGAAGACGATGAGATTGTGGCGCCGATCGCGCTGGCGCAGCAGATTCTGGGCAAGCCGGGCGCCGTGCGCAGAGTGTACGTGAGTGCTCTAACCAAGCCGGAGGATGCCCTGGCGCGCCGCGATCCGAAGAGCATGTCGGGCGCGATTTACGATCGCTGGTACTGCTCGCCGTACCCGCAGTCGATCGCGTACCAGTTGCAGGAGGCGATTCCGCATTCGCACGCCGAACAAATCCGGCAGGTAGCGCAGAATGAAGGCGCGGTGCTGACGCGCATCGAAGGGCTTATTTTCCTGCTCACGCTGGCCGCCCTGTTTGCTTCGGCGCTGGCGGTTTCAGCGGCAATGGCGACCGCGATCTTTGAGCGCCGCGCAGAAGTGGGATTGATGAAGGCGTTGGGCGCAGGCAAATTCGCGGTTGCGTCGGTGTTTTTTGCCGAAGCAACGCTGCTGGCGTTGATGGGAGGGTTGGTCGGCTTCGCCGCGGGAGAGTTATTGGCCCAGCAGATAGGACGCGCGATTTTCAATTCCCAGATTTCGCTTGCGCCCGTGCTTTTTCCGGTGATCCTGGCCATTGCGGTGATCGTAACGTTTGCCGGAAGTGCAGCGGCAATTCGTAAAGCGGTGGCAATGGACCCGGTGTTCGCGTTGCGAGGTGAACTGTGAGCTTATCGCAATCGGCGCAGGAAGTGGCGGCGGGGCGGGCGCACGGTCCGCATACTTCCATGTTTTTCCGCATGCTGATGCGGGCGGCGGTGCTGCGGCGCGGGCGCGCGGCGGCGGCGTTGTTTGCCATGGTGGTGGCAGCTGCCGTGGCGACGGCAATGTTGAACTTGTATGTCGACGTGCAGGCCAAGCTGCGGCGCGAGTTCCGGAATTATGGCGCAAATATTATTCTGGTGGGAAAGAATAGCACTTCCCTTCCCGCGGGAGCGCTGGAGCAGGCAGAGTCCGTAGTGGCAGGCCGCGGCGTGGTGGCGCCCTTTGCGATGGTGGTCGCCAGAACGACCGATGGACAGCCGGTGGTGGTAGCAGGCGCGGATTTCGAGCGGGTTCGGCAACTCGACAAATGGTGGTCAGTAAATAACTGGCCTGGGGCTGCCCAGCAGGCGCTGGTGGGCGTGCGAGCTTTGCCGGTGGTCTCGCCGAAGAATTTGCCTTTCGATTTGAGTTTTCAAGGACACACCATTCATGTAACGCCTGCGGGAGCGGTGCAGACCGGGGCAGCCGAAGATAGCCGCATATATCTTTCTCTAGCCGACTTTGTTTCCTGGACGAGAGTGCAGCCTTCGACCATCGAGGTGGCGGCGAATGGTTCGCCGGAAGAAGTGAGTGCGCTCATGATGCAACTGGAGCAGGCGATTCCGTCAGCCGATGTGCGTCCCGTGCGGCAAATCATGGAAGGCGAGGCGCGGGTGCTGGGCAAGACTCGCGCAACCCTTCTGGCGGCTACGGCCCTGATTATCCTGACCGCGGCGCTGTGTGTTCTTTCCACGCTGATGGGCTGGGTGTTCGACCGGCGGGGGGATTTCGCCATCATGAAAGCGCTGGGCGCGTCGGACCGGTTGCTGAATGGATTTTTTGCCGCCGAGGCGGCGGCGCTGGGCGCGACCGGCGCTCTGATTGGATTTATTCTGGGCATCGGTATCGCCGCGTGGATCGGCAGGGTTAACTTTCACGCTCCGGTCGCGCCCCGAATTAGTGTTTTGCCGTTTATTCTGGTTGGCAGCGTGTTAGTGACCCTGCTTTCGGCGATCCTGCCGATCTCGCTGTTGCGACGAGTGCAGCCGGCAGCGATTTTGAGGGGCGAGTGAAATGATCGAGATCAGAGATGTCACGAAGCTCTACCCTACGAAGGCGGCGGAGAATCCCAGTTCTCCCAAAGGAAGCGAGAAGCGGGGCACCGCGGACGGGGCCATTCACGCGCTCGATCATATTTCCATGCACGTCGGCAAGGGTGAATGGCTTTCCATTATGGGGCCCTCGGGATCGGGAAAATCGACACTGGTGAATCTGATTGGGTGTCTCGACCGGCCAACCTCGGGCGAGATATGGCTCGATGGCCAGAATGTGGCGGGCATTTCAGCTGGTGAATTAAATCGCGTGCGCGCGGAAAAGATTGGATTCATCTTCCAGCAGTTTCACCTGATTCCATTTCTCACCGCTGTCGAGAACGTGATGCTGGCACAGTATTTTCACAGCATGACGGACGAGAGAGAAGCTATAGGTGCCCTCGCCCGGGTAGGGCTCGGCGACCGCTCGCATCATCTGCCCTCGCAACTTTCGGGCGGCGAACAGCAGCGGGTTTGCATTGCACGGGCGCTGATCAACGATCCCAGGATTATCCTGGCGGATGAGCCGACGGGAAATCTCGACGCGTTCAATGAAGAACTGGTATTACACCTGCTGCGTGAATTTCATCAGCAGGGGCGGACGATTGTGATGGTGACCCATGACCCTGTCGTAGCTCGCCTGGCCGATCGGCGGATTGAATTCCATCATGGCAAGATCGCGTCGCAGGAAGTATTCGCCATGGCCGACGAAGAACAATTCGATGAGGTGCTGGAAGAATTATGGGTACTGGGCGAGCACGGAGAGATCGCTGAGGTTGAGCGCATGGAGGTTCATGGGGCGCTGCCGGTGAGCCTGGCGATCGAGAAGATGATGCAGATGGGCCTGGTAATTTCGGCGCCGCATCCGCCGCAGGCACACGATCACAAGCCGTTTGTGAATCCCTGCCATGATGCCCTGAAGCCGATGGCGGCCTCGATTGGCGACGGAACCATGATTGTGGAACTGACACCGCGCGGGCGGGAGCGCGCTGGCAGCATCATCCGCCGCCATCGATTGGCGGAACGGCTGTTTACCGACAGCCTGGCCATGGACAGCGAAACCGAGATCGAGCAGCAAGCCTGCAAGTTCGAGCATATTTTGTCACCCGAGGCGACGGACAAGATTTGTGCTTTTCTGGGGCATCCGCGGACCTGCCCGCATGGCGCGCCGATTCCGCCGGGGGCGTGCTGCGGGGTGGTTTCTGAATCGATGCAGGACACGGTTTCGAGTGCCCGCCGGCGCGAAGGATAGCGAAATCAGCGCAGACTTTGTGAACCAGGGTCGGGTCGCAAGCGCTTTAAGAAAGCATGGGACAGAGCCTGATTTTTGAGTGGGGCAGCGCGACCAGCCTGTGATAAGCCGTTTGTTTTGTGCGGGCCTTAGTCCTCGAGCGCGCTGCTTTTCCCAACTTCTATGACCACGCGTCGCCCCACTATCGGCGTATTCGATTCTGGCTTCGGGGGCCTTACCGTTCTTAAAGCATTACTTGAACTTCTCCCCGAAGCCGATTACGTCTACTTTGGCGATACGGCTCGTCTTCCCTATGGATCCAAGTCGGTTGAAACCGTAGGGCGATACGCGGTTGAAGCCGCTCACTTTCTCGAGGCTCAAGGTTCAAACCTGCTAGTCATCGCCTGCAACACGGCAACCGCACTGGCGCTCGATCGAATCGCCGCTGCTGCGCAGGTGCCGGTTGTAGGTGTCGTGGAGCCGGGCGCTGACGCTGCGGCCTCGATGAGCCGGAAGCAGAAAGTTGTCGTGATCGGAACTGAAGCTACCGTCAGTAGCCATGCCTATCGCATGGCTCTTGAGTCCCGAGGCCTGGTGGCCCGCGAAAAGGCCTGCCCTCTGCTTGTGCCGCTGGTGGAAGAAGGATGGGTGGAGCACCCTGTCACCGAACAGGTCGCCCGAATCTACCTGGACGAGGCCTTTGCCGATGGCTTTCACGACGCGGACACCCTTGTTCTCGGCTGCACGCATTATCCCCTGCTCAAGCCGCTGCTGCGGCGCGTAGCGCCAGAGCACATAAGCATTGTGGATTCCGCGGAATCCACAGCCAATACGGTCCAGCTTCATATGCGCGAACTTCTTCCGGCCGCGGCTGGCGCTCCAGAGGAACGGCGCGGGCTTTCGCGAATGAAGTTTTTCGCGACGGATTCGGTGGAGAAATTCAAGCGCCTGGGCGAGCGTTTTCTTGGGCAGCGCATCGAAGATGTGCGGCACGTTGACCTGAAGGAATAGCCGCCTCTCCCCGTTCAACTATCAAAAAAAATTTGTCCGCGCTGACTGCGCTGACCAAGCCCGGTCCGTTCAGCGCACGCACCCACGAACTTGGCGCCTATATCGGTATTCGGCGGAATGGCAAACTCGTGGCCATGGCCGGCGAGCGCCTAAAGGTTCCGGGTTGCACCGAACTGAGCGCGGTATGCACGCACCCGGAGCACACCGGACACGGCTTCGCTCGCACGCTGATGACGGAGTTGATGCGCCGGATCTGCGGGCGAGGAGAAACGCCGTTCCTGCACGTGCGAGAGGACAACATGCGCGCCATAGGGCTATACGAGAGGATGGGATTCCGTAGAAGGGTGCTGTTGCACTTGGCCGTGCTGCGGAAGGATGAACCACAGCGCCGGAGACAAAGCGCGGGCTGAAGCCCGGATGACCAAAAAAAGTATTTACCGCAGCGCTAAAAGCGCTGCGCCACCCAAAATCAGAGCGCCACCCAAAATCACAACTCTGTGCCATTAGTACAGCGATCAGTAGAGCCGGAAGTCAACTTCGACGGCCATTTCCACCGGGACCGGGTGACCATCTTTTTGACCGGGTTCGAAGCGCCAGGTCTTAACTGTCTCGATGGCTTTCTCGTCGAGTCCCATGCCGAGTGAGTTGACCACGCGAATATTGGTGGGACGCCCATCGGTGGCGACGACGATCATGAGAGTGCAGATGCCTTGATATTTCGCCTTACGGGCTTCCTCGGAGAACTCCGGATCAGGCGAATAAATCGGCCGCGGGGGCGTAACCCCCCTGCCGGGACGATAAGCGCCTCCGCCGGTGCCCATGCCTTCGCCGGGACCGACGCCGCGTCCGTTGCCAGACCCGACGCCTCCGTTAGAACCAGAGCCGATCCCACCCATCGATCCCGTCCCGTTCGAGGGGATTACAGCGGAAGATTTGGGGTCGCCAAGATTCGGCATGTTGTTATTCATAGCCATCTTGATGTCAGGTGGAACCATCACAGTTGGCTCAACCGCGAGCTTGGGATTCGGGTTGCGAATCACTGCCGCGGGGGGAGCTAGCTGCGGCTGCATGGAAAGCTTCGGCAATTTCCCCTGGGAGGCCTTCAGCACATCGCGGTCGCCGCCTCCGCCACCGCCCCCGGCCTGGGTTTTGGCGGGCTTCAGCGGAATAAAGTCGCCGGGATCGATCAGCCTGGTTTCCGCCTGGGGCTTGGCAATTGCATTGGTGACCATATGGCGGCCAAGAATCGTGCCGCCAATTATTACTGCCAGCAGAACCAGGTGGGCTGCGGTGGAACCCAGGGCACCGTTCTTCTTGTAATTGTAGAAGCCCCAAATGTCTTTTACCGGGATGGGCTTCGATTCCAGCTGAAGAGGCGGAAGTTTCTTGGGGAAGAAGAACTCATCGAGGCCGCGGAACAGGGACTTCCATAGCGGCTCGAAGGTGTCAGGAGCCAGCAAAAGATTAAGCTCCGGCTTGCCTCCGGAAGGGCTTTTGGCTTGCGTATTGACTTCTGCGGATGCCATTGTTCCCCGGTTCGATTCTCCCTGGTGGGTAGCGGAGTGGGCTACTTAGTTGGCAACGCCTCACTACACAGATGAGGGGTGGCTGCTACAAGTTGCCTGCTCGGTGTTGTTCTTTCGTTGCAGATGGGGTCCGGGCGCACCCACGGTGGAACACAACTCCGAACCTCGCCTCTGTTGAAATTGTACCTCTTATTCAACAGGTATATGTAGTGTATTTGCAAGTTCCTTCGGGGCGTGGGAAGGGTCCATGGAGGGCAGACTAAGGCGGCCATTGCACCTGGGTTTTCCCCACTTGCCTTCGCCGCTGGCGGGGCTGCGATTTGCCGTTTTGACTTCTTGCGCGGCCGGCGAGGATACGCTCTCTTTCGCAGCCGATTTATGAAGGTACGCTCACTTCGCTCTCGGGACAGCCGAGGCGGCTGTCCCCACATGGTTGTTATAATGAAGGATTCAATCATTTGGGAGAACTCAACCGGGTGCCGTTCGAGCTGAAAGCCACCATCAATCTGCCTAAAACCGCCTTCCCCATGAAGGCCAACCTGCCTCAGAACGAGCCCAAAATGCTGGCTCGCTGGGAGCAGATGAGGATTTACGAACGCATCAGAGAGGCCCGCAAAGGCTCGCCAACCTACATCTTGCACGATGGTCCGCCTTACACCAGCGGCCCCATTCACCTGGGCACTGCGTTCAATAAATGCTTAAAGGATTTCATCGTCAAATCCAAGACCATGGCGGGATTCGACGCCCCCTACGTTCCCGGATGGGACTGCCACGGCCTGCCCATCGAGATCAAAGTCGACAAGGAACTGGGCGGCAAGAAGCTGCAGATGCGCCCCCTGGACGTGCGGGCCGAGTGCCGCAAGTATGCGCAGAAGTTTCTCGATTTGCAGCGGCAGCAGTTCAAGCGCATCGGCGTCTTCGGGCGTTTCGACCGGCCCTACGCGACCATGAACCCGCAGTACGAGTCCGTGGTGTTGTCGACTTTTTTTTCGTTCTACGAGAATGGATTCGTCTACAAGGGCCTGCGCGCCGTGTACTGGTGCATGCACGACGAGACGGCTTTGGCGGAAGCCGAAGTCGAATACGAGAACCACACCAGCCCCACAGTCTGGGTGAAGTATGGATTGCTTGACGACCCGGCACAGATCGATCCGGCGCTAGCGGGAAAGAAAGTTTCCACGATTATCTGGACCACAACTCCCTGGACTCTTCCCGCCTCGATGGCCGTGGCCTTTCATCCGGATGAAGATTATGTCGCGTTGGAGTCCGACGGCGAAGTTTACATTGTGGCCTCAAAGTTGGCAAAGGATGTGGCGGAGAAATGCAATCTCGCCGGCGCGCGCGAGTTAGCGCATTTTCCCGGACGGAAGTTAGAGCGGCTGAACTTTCAGCACCCATTCCTCGACCGCAAGATTCTGAGCGTGCTGGCTGATTACGTCACCATGGATACCGGGACCGGCGTCGTGCACACCGCGCCCTCGCACGGCGCCGAGGACTTCATCACCGGCGTGAAATATGGGCTCGACGCGACCAGCAACGTCGACGAAAAAGGCATCCTGCGCAATGGCCTGCCGGAGTACACGGGCAAGCGGGTGTGGGAAGCGAACCAGCCCATCATGGATTTGCTGGAGAGCCGCGGAGCGCTGCTGCATGCGGAAAAAACCGAGCACTCTTACCCGCACTGCTGGCGCTGCCATAATCCGGTGATTTTTCGAGCAACCGAGCAGTGGTTCATCTCGATGGAAACCCCGATGCCCGGGTGCAAGGGAAAAGATGACACCCTGCGGGCCCGAACGCTGGAAGAAATCAAGCATGTGAAATGGGATCCGGAGTGGGGCGAAGAGCGATTGTCGAACATGATCGCCACGCGGCCGGACTGGTGCATCTCGCGCCAGCGTGTCTGGGGCGTGCCCATTGCGGTATTTCTCTGCGAGAACTGCGGCAAGCCGCTGAACGACAAAGCGGTCAATCGCAAAGTTGTGGAGCTTTTTGCGCGATCGGGCGCGGATGCGTGGTTTACGGCGGAGCCGGATTCGATTCTTGCGGCGGTAACAAAGTGTCCACACTGCGCGAGCGCCAAGTTTGACAAGGAAACCGACATCTTCGACGTGTGGCTGGAATCCGGCGCCAGCTATCTGGCTTTGATTGGCGATGAACCAAGCTATCCCTGGCCATCGGATCTGTACCTCGAAGGCGGCGATCAATATCGCGGGTGGTTCCAGTCTTCACTGCTGTGCGCCATGGGAACGCACGGCACGCCTCCCTACAAAGGCGTAGTCACGCCCGGCTGGACGCTCGACGAAAAAGGTCAGGCCATGTCGAAGTCGCGGGGCAATGATGTGGATCCAGTGGATATTGCCGGGCGGCTGGGCGGAGAAGTCGTGCGGCTATGGGTGGCGTCGGTCGATTTTCGCGAGGACGTAGTCGGTTCCGAAGCCCTGATGCAGCGTGTGGCCGAAAACTACCGCAAAATCCGCAACACTTTCCGCTACATTCTCGGGAATCTTTACGATTTCGATCCGGAAAAAGATGCAGTCCCGTTCGATCAGTTGCAGTCGCTCGACCAGTACATGCTGTGGCAGGCACGAAGTTTTGCGTCCGAGGTGGGCAGCTGGTATGACGAATTTGCTTTCCACAAGATTTATCACCGGGTCAATCATTTCTGCATTGTGGACTTGAGCGCGTTCTATTTCGATGTGCTCAAGGATCGCCTTTACACGTCCGCTGCCCGGTCACCCGGCCGGCGCGCGGCGCAGACTGCGATCTGGCGCATCGGAGAGGCCCTGGCGCGCCTGCTTGCGCCCATCATGAGCTTCACCTGTGAAGAAGTCTGGGAGTATCTGCCGAAACTCCCCGGGCGCAGCGAGAGCGTTCACTTTGCCCGGTTCTTCAGTGTTGCCGAGCTGGCCGGCAACGGTTCGGGCGGCCAAAATGAACAGCAGTCGCGGGATTGGCAAACCCTGCGGTCGGTTCGCGACGAAGTCCTAAAAGCGCTGGAAGAGGCCCGCAACAACAAATTAATTGGCACCGGCCTGGAGGCCCAGGTCGCCCTTACAGCATCCGACCCTGTGTATTCCGCCTTGAAACGCTACGAGCACGAGTTGCGATATCTGTTCATCGTTTCGGCGGTCAGTGTCGCGCCGGGGTCCGGGAACGGAACCTCCGGTCTCCATGTGGAGGTGAAGAAGGCCGATGGATTCAAGTGCGAGCGCTGCTGGAATTATTCGATCCATGTCGGCGAGGACAAAGCCTACCCGACGGTATGCGAACGCTGCAGCGGGGTGCTGAAAGAGTTGTAACCGACGTAGGCCGGAAGTCATCTCATCGATTGGACTTCGCAGTAGGTAGGGCAGCCCCTCGGGTTGGGCCCGCACAAAAGAGACAGAGACTTAATCGCAGCGCCGCGAGCGCCGCGCCAGCCAAAATCAACTGTGACATGGCGAAAATTCAGAACGATTCTGCTGACGGCGCTGGTCCTGTGCCTCATCCCAGCCACCCGCTACTATCAGATAGATGAGCCGCTGCTGCGCCTTTTGAGGGGTTCGCACCGGCTTGACCCATTGACCCTTCACGTCACAGGAGAGTTTGTCGAAAATAATCTGGGAACCGAGCAGGACCCGGATGGCTCGGTCACGGTGCGCATGATCGCGCAGCAATACTTATTTATCCCACACTGCATTCTGGTACCTGCGGGGGTTCCGGTCCATTTGCGCATCACCAGCGCCGATGCGGTTCATTCGCTCAGCTTCCGGGGTACGGGCTACGCGGTGAAAACTCTGCCCGGCACCATCAGCGAGGCCCGGCTGGAGTTTTCCAATCCCGGGACCTACAAAACTGTCTGCCGGGAATTTTGCGGAGCCGGGCACTATGCCATGCGCTCGGAGTTGAAGGTCGTGCCTCGCGAGCAATTCCCGGTGCTGCGTCCCGATGAAAGGGGAAACTGTGCGGCCGAATAAAATCGCGCGCTCTCCACATCGATTGGACACGCCATGGTGGCGCAGGCTGCCGCAGGGTTATTCACCAGGGATGAAACCTGCCGTGCTGCCGGCGCTGATTTTAGTTGCCGGCGCCGCTGTGTCTTCCCTTTTGTGGGAAGTGCGAGCCGCAACTCCAGAGCGGGTCCCATCTTTTGTAACCTGGACACCCGAAACGATTGCCGCGGTCTCGAACGGCGACGCTTTTCGGGGAATGCTGCTGGCCAGGCGCTGCGAGCACTGTCACGGCGCCGAGGGATTCAGCGCAGTGGGTACGACGCCGAATCTGGCGGGCATGGACAAGCTTGCCACCTGGAAACAACTGGAGGATTTTCGGACCCGCAAGCGGACATCGCGCGTGATGGAGGAAATTGCAGCCTCGCTTTCGCAGCGCGACACGGCCGATCTGGCTGCGTACTACGCGAAGCTGCCGCTTTTCACCGACCGGCAGGACAACCGGGCGTTTCCTGAGCCCCAGTCCGGCGCCGCTGCGATGGAATCGGCATCGCATCTGATTTTGTTTGGGGATGGAGAACGCGGCATTCCGCCCTGCCAGGCATGTCACGGGCCGGTGGCGTATCGCCCCGGCGCTCCTTCGTTGATGACGCAGAACGGCGATTACCTGCTGAACCAGCTGGAGGACTTCGCGAGCGGAGGGCGCACCAACGACATCAACCAGCCGATGCGCACAATCGCGGCGCTGCTCACCGAGAAAGAGAGAAAGGCGATCGCGGAGTATTACGGGGCGGGGCAGGTAGCGCAGCCCCAGAAGTGACGTCATCCCGAACGCGGCGACAGCCGCGAGAGGGATCGTACGTGGGATGAAAGAATCCATGTTGCCGGAAGGACTACCCACGCTGCATGCTGTCGGGCGTTCTTTCTGGGGCTCATGCTTCTGTACGCGCAGCGTAAGGTCCCTCCGAGAGCTGGCGCTCTCATCGGGGTGACATCATATGACATCATAGTGGAGAGCATCACACACGCTGCATGCAGTTGGGCGTTCTTTCCGGCGCCCACACTTCTGTACGCGCAGCGTAAGGTCCCTCCGAGAGCTGGCGCTCTCGTCGGGATGACATCATACCCCTCATCGCAACTCTTCCATCGCCGCTTCCAGCGCTTCCCTGCCCGGGCGGGTCACCGATTCCGGCAGCGTGGCCAGCGGCTCATCGACCATGTTCAGCATTTCGAGGAACGTGGGTGCTTTCGTGTTGACGTAAAACAATCCTGTCAGCACCTCGCCCTTGTCGTGGGCTTCCGAGAGGCGCGTCATGGCCGCAATGCGATCGGTCGGGTCGTAATCTTCTTCCAGCTTGCGCAAGCGCAGGCTGGAGCCATCGTGCATGGTGACGTTGACCGTCGTTCCCGCATCGTACTCCACGTCGATGTCTTCGAAGTGCGGGACGAAGCTCATCTCCTGCAAAGTTTCTTCGTGATCCTTTACGTACTTGTACGACTTGGTCGAACCCTCATGATCGTTGAAGGTAACGCAAGGCGAAACCACATCGAGCATGACGGTCCCATGGTGCGCGATGGCGGCTTTCAGCAGGGTGCTCAGCTGTTTCTTATCGCCGGAGAATGAGCGGCCGACAAAAGTGGCTCCCAGTTCGATGGCAAGTCCACAAGTGTCGATGGGCGGCAGATCGTTGATCACTCCCGATTTCAACTTAGATCCCAGATCGGCGGTCGCCGAGAACTGGCCCTTGGTCAGGCCGTAGACTCCGTTATCTTCAATGATGTAAATGAGCGGCAGATTGCGGCGCATGAGGTGAACGAATTGCCCGATTCCGATGGAAGCGGTGTCGCCGTCGCCGCTGACGCCCAGCGCGATTAGACTGCGATTGGCCAGCAGAGCGCCGGTAGCGACAGAAGGCATGCGTCCATGAACCGAGTTGAAGCTGTGGGAGCGATTCATGAAATATGCGGGGCTTTTTGAGGAGCAGCCAATTCCGCTCAGCTTCGCGACCCGCTCTGGGGGCACACCCATGTCGTACATGGCTTCGATGATGCGCTCGGAAATGGCGTTGTGGCCGCAGCCGGCGCACAGAGTCGTCTTGCCGCCCTTGTAATCGATCACGGTAAGGCCGATGCGATTTGTTTTCGGTTCAGCAGCGGGCGTAGTCGCCATTTACTTCCCCTCCATGGTGCTTAATTCGTCGGTTACGGAGCGCGCGTCGAGCGGCAGGCCATCGAGATGGGCGATGCTGCGCAGTCGCGTAATGAGCTCAGGTTTCAGATCGAGTTTCAACAAGCTCAACATCTGCGCGTCGCGGTTCTGCTCGACTACATATATGCGCTCATGCTGCTCGATGAAATCGTGCACTTCGCGCGTGAAAGGATAGGCGCGAAGCCGCAGGTAGTCGGTTTCAATGGCGCACTCATTGCGGAGCTGGTCGCGGCTTTCGATGATGCCCCAGTGCGAGGTGCCATAGGCGATGATGCCGATCTTTATTTTTGTTTTTGCATCCGCGCCCTTGAAAATCTCCGGCCGGGGCACAAAGGAGCGCGCGCTCTCGAACTTGCGATTGAGCCGCTCCATATTGTTTTCGTAGTCGTCAGGGCGCTCACTATAGCTGGATTTGTCGTTGTGGCCGCTGCCGCGGGTGAAGTATGCGGCGGCAGGATGATCGGTTCCCGGCAGTGTGCGATAACCGACGCCATCCCCGTCCAAATCTTTGTAGCGGGCAAACCCCCCCATTTTTTCCAGATCTTCCCGGCTAAGCACTTTGCCACGCTTGATGGGCGTGGTGGGATATTCGAAGGGATCGGACATCCAGTTGTTCATGCCCAGATCAAGATCGGACATGACGAAAACCAGCGTCTGGAATTGCTCGGCCAGGTTGAACGCTTCCGACGCCATGCTGAAGCATTCGGTCACCGAACATGGAATCAGCATGATGTGCTTGGTGTCGCCGTGCGAAAGAAATGCGGTGGAAAGAATGTCTCCCTGCGAAGTGCGCGTGGGCAGGCCGGTGGAAGGCCCGACGCGCTGAATATCCCAGATCACGCCGGGAACTTCGGCGTAATAGGCGAGTCCGGAAAATTCAGACATCAGCGAAATGCCGGGACCGGCAGTCGCAGTCATGCTGCGTGCCCCCGCCCATCCGGCGCCGATGACCATACCGATCGCTGCCAACTCATCTTCCGCCTGCACGATTGCGAACGTGGCTTTGCCGTCGGGGCCGATGCGGTATTCCTTCATGTAGTCGATCATGGTTTCGACCAGCGAAGATGATGGCGTGATGGGGTACCAGGTAACGACGGTACAGCCGGCAAACATACAGCCGAGCGCCGCAGCGGAGTTGCCGTCGATGATGATCTTGCCCGCGGTCTTATCCATGCGCTCGATGTAAAAAACGCCGCGCTTCTGCAGATTGGCCTTGGCATAGTCGAACCCGGCTTGCGCGGCAGACAGATTCAGATTTGCCGCCTTGACCTTCTTGGCGAACTGCTTGCGGATCGCCTTCTCGACTTCGCCCATCTCGATTTCGAGCAATTGCGCGACCACGCCTACGTACACCATGTTCTTTACCAGCTTCCGCAGCTTGGCTTCGGGGCACACGGCGGCAACAATCTTGTCGTAGGGAACGGAATAAAAAACCAGATCGCTGCGCAGCTTGTCCAGCGCAAGGGGTTCGTCATAAAGCACGGACGCGCCGGGGTCCAGGGTCATTACATCGTCCTGCGCCGTTTCCGAATTCATGGCCACCAGGAAATCAATTTCCTTCTTGCGGCCGATGTAGCCGTCTTTGTTGGCGCGAATGGTATACCACGTCGGCAGCCCGGCGATATTCGAGGGGAACAGGTTCTTCCCCGAAACCGGCACACCCATCTGAAAGATCGCGCGCAACAGTACGGTATTCGAACTCTGCGATCCTGAGCCATTCACCGTGGCGACCTGAATGCTCATGTCGTTGACAATGCGTTTGCGCCCCACCTGTCCACCGGTCCCCTGGGGCGCGACATCTGTAATGGCCATTACGAACACCTTCCTTTGACTAAGAGGCGCGAACCGCCGCGCAAAACTCAATTTGAGGGAAACAGTACATTATACGGCCCACGGCGCTCTCACGGATATGCGAAATTGCCCGCGGGAAGCCGGCAGGAACCTATTTGGGAAATGCAGACAGGCTCAGCGCCAGACTACTTCTCGGTCTTAAAGAACTGGGCCATGGTGCGAAATTTATTATATCGTGACACGAGCAAATCGGCAGGGGGGATCTTCTTCAACTCTGAAAAGTGCTTCTGCAAACTGACGTCGAGCAACTTGGCTGCGGCCTCATAATCCCGGTGCGCGCCGCCCTCGGGTTCAGGAACAATATCGTCGATGCAGCCGAACTCGCGCAGATCGGTGGCCGTAATCCGCATGGCTTCCGCCGCCAGTTCTTTCTTGCTGGCGTCGCGCCACATGATGGCGGCGCAGCCCTCGGGCGAGATTACCGAGTAGATGGAGTTCTCCATCATGAGCACGCGGTCGGCTACTGCAATGGCCAATGCCCCGCCGCTGCCACCCACGCCAATCACCGTCGCAATGATGGGAACTTCCAGCCGCGCCATCTCTCGCAAGTTGTGCGCGATGGCTTCGGCCTGGCCGCGCTCTTCCGCGTGAATGCCAGGGTAGGCGCCGTCGGTATCAACGAGAGTGAAAATGGGCCGGCGAAATTTTTCCGCGAGCTGCATAATACGCAGCGCTTTGCGGTATCCCTCCGGATGGGGCGTCCCGAAGTTGCGGTGGACCCGCTGCTTCATGTCGCGGCCCTTCTGGGTGGCGACGACAAGGACTTCCTCGCCGTGAAAGCGCGCCATGCCAGAAACAATCGCGGCGTCGTCGCCGAAACTGCGGTCACCGTGGATTTCGCTCCAGTCGGTAAACAGGCGCTCAATGTAGTCGAGCGCTTGTGGCCGCTGGGGATGGCGGGCGAGTTCGGTTTTTTGCCAGGCCGTCTGGGAAGACTTCATTTCCTCTCTCAAGACGTGGATGCGGTCGTGAAGTTTAGCCAATTGGCGGTTCGTTTCTTCATTTTGTCCGGGCGAAGCTTCGATGAGCGCAACCTGCCGCTCAATCAACTCTAATTCCTGTTGCGTTTTTTGAGCTGCGGCCATAGACAAACTGAAGACTAGCTGATTACTCGCACACTGCCGCGCCCGCACAACTGCTCGACCCGGGCGATGAAATTGCGGTCTGGCAGCACATTATAACCTTCCGCCTCCATCACTACCATGAAATCGCCGGCGCGTTCCACGTCGAATAACACCCGGGCTTCGCCCTTGCGCTCCTGAAACAGCAGGTGAAGATCGTCGACTGTAGTTTCGCCCGCGGTTTCGAGGGGCAGGCGAATGCGAATGGCGCGCGGCAGCGGAACCTTGGCGTCTTCGAGCGGCATGATCTCGGCAGCGGTGATTTTCGGATTCGCGCCTTCCTCGATGCGGACTCCGGCGCGCAGCAGAACCGGGACTTCGAGCTTCACCTTGTCGCCCAGTCGCTTGTAGGCTTCGGGAAAGACAATCATGTCGATGGAGCCCGACATATCCTCAAGCGTGGCTTGCGCGTAGAATTCGCCGCGCTTGGACTTGAGCACGCGAAGGTTGGCTATAATTCCGGCGGTGGCGATGGTTTCATCTTTGCCGGTGGATTTTGTCATGGCGCCGATCTCAGCGATGTTCAGCGCCTGCAAATCCTGCAGCTTGTCCTTATATTTTTCCAGCGGGTGGCCGCTGATGAAGAATCCCAGAATTTCTTTTTCCGCGGACAATCGAGTGTGTTCATCCCAGTCGGGAACGTTCGGCAGCCTGTCGTTGTGGGCTTCGGTCTCTTCCTGCTGAAAGACTCCGAACAGGCCGTGCTGGCCGGATTCCACGTCGCGCTGAGTTTTCTGGGCGCGCTCCATGGCGCGGTCCAGGACAGAAATCAGTTGCGCACGGCGGCCGAGGGAATCCATGGCGCCGCTCTTGATTAAGGACTCGAGCACGCGCTTGTTGAGCAGTCGCAGATCGACGTTTTCGCAGAATTCGTAGATCGACTTGAAACGGCCTAATTTCTTTCGTGCCGCCACAATCGATTCAATCGCATTGCCGCCGACATTCTTTACGGCCGCGAGGCCGAAGCGGATGGCTTCGCCGTGGGGGGTGAAATTCGCGTCCGAAACGTTGATATCGGGCGCGTCGACTGCAATGCCCATTTCGCGGCATTCGTTAATGTACTTCACCACGTCATCGGTGCTGCCCGTGACCGAAGTCAGCAGTGCCGCCATAAACTCGACCGCATAGTGAGTCTTCAAATACGCGGTGTGGTAGGCGAGAAGCGCATAAGCAGCCGAATGCGACTTGTTGAAACCGTACCCGGCGAATTGGGCCATGAGATCGAAAATCTTTTCAATCTTTTTCGGTGGAAACTTGCGCTGAGCCGCGCCTTCGACGAACCGTTCGCGCTGTTGCGCCATTTCTTCGGCTTTTTTCTTGCCCATGGCGCGCCGCAGCAGATCGGCTTCACCGAGGGTATATCCTGCCAGGCGGTTGGCGATTTGCATCACCTGCTCCTGATAAACGATCACGCCCAGCGTTTCCTGCAGGATTTCCTTAAGTTCCGGCAGTTCGTATTCGACCTTCTTGCGGCCGTGTTTGCGATCGATGAAATCGTCGATCATTCCGCCTTGAATCGGTCCCGGCCGGTAGAGCGCGTTGAGCGCCGTGAGATCTTCGATGGAGTCGGGCTGGTATTTGCGCAGCACGTCGCGCATTCCGTGCGATTCAAACTGAAACACGCCGGAGGTCAAGCCCTTGTAGAAGACCTTATGATAAGTCTCGGCATCCTCCAGGGGAATTGCTTCCAAGGTGATCGGGGTGCCCCGAGTCTGCGCGATAAGCTTCAAAGTGTCGGTGAGGATGGTCAGGGTGGTCAGGCCGAGAAAATCCATCTTCAACAGGCCCATTTTTTCGATGGCAACCATGTCGAAGGCGGTGACGATTTCGTCGTTCTTTGTCTTGTGAAGCGGAACCAGATCGGTGAGCGGTCGCGGCGAAATCACCACGCCGGCGGCATGCACGCCGGAGTTGCGCACCATGCCTTCCAGCTTTCTCGCGGTTTGAATCAGCTCGCGAATCTGGCCATCTTTTTCCATGGCCTCGCGCAATTGCGGGGAATCCTCGATGGCTTTTTCCAGCGTGATGTTGAGTTGCGTGGGGACCATCTTGGCGATGCGGTCGACATCGCTGTACGGGATGTCCATGGCGCGGCCCACGTCTTTGATCGCGGCCTTTGCGGCCATGGTGCCGAAGGTGATGATCTGGGCAACGTTGTCGCGGCCGTACTTCTTGGTGACGTAGTCTATGACTTCCCCGCGGCGGTTCATGCAGAAATCGATGTCAATATCGGGCATGGACACGCGCTCGGGATTGAGGAATCGCTCGAAGAGAAGTTCATGCTGCAATGGGTCGAGATCGGTGATGCCGAGGGCGTAGGAGACGAGAGAGCCGGCGGCCGATCCGCGGCCGGGGCCGACGGGAATGTCGTGCTCTCTGGCATAGCGGATAAAGTCCCAGACGATAAGAAAATAGCCGGGAAACTTCATCTGCTGGATGATGGCCAGTTCGCGATTGAGGCGCTGATCGTAATCCGGCATGGAGTGCTTCAATTTGCCTTGCTCGCCGAGCGGGCGCAAGGTTTCGAGACGATGGGCAAAGCCTTCGCGGGTGACGTGCTCGAAATAGCTGTCGATGGTGTATTCCGGCGGAACCTCAAACTGCGGGAATGGCGTCGCGACTTTTTCGAGGCGCAGGCTGCAGCGATTGGCGATGTCGAGGGTGCGCGTCAACACTTCCGGCGAGTCTTTGAACACCCGATACATCTCGTCATGGCTCTTGACGAAAAACTGGTTGCCGTCAAATTTCATCCGTGCGGTATCGTGAATCGACTTCCCGGTCTGGATGCAGAGCATCACATCCTGGGCGTGGGCGTCGTCCTCGCAAAGATAATGACTGTCGTTGGTGGCGACCAGGGGAAGACCGAGGTCTTTTTCGAGGCGGAAGAGGCCGGGATGAATCTCGTGCTCCTTAGCCAAACCCTGGTCTTGAATCTCGAGATAGAAATTTTCTTTCCCGAAAATGTCGGTAAAGGCGCCGGCGGCTGCGCGCGCCGCATCGTAGTTCCCTTCCATCAAGCGCTCGGCAACTTCGCCTTTCAGGCAGCCTGAGAGGCCGATCAGCCCGCGCGAATGCTCGGCCAGAAACTTCTTGCTTACGCGCGGCTTGTAGTAGAAGCCGTGTAGCGAAGCTTCGGATGTGATCTTAACCAGATTGCGGTAGCCCTCTTCGTTTTCGGCGAGGACGAGCAGGTGATTGTAGGTGTCTCCGTCGGGCGGGGTACGTTCGATGTTGTGATCTTCTTTTTTGCAGATGTAAAGTTCGCAGCCGACGATGGGCTTGACGCCGTGCTTGTGGGCCGCGTTAACGAAGTGGACGGCGCCGAAGATGTTGCCGTGGTCGGTCATGGCGACGGAGGGCATGCCAAGTTTCTCGACGTGCTCGCAGAGTTTTTCTACGTCGCAGGCGCCGTCAAGTAAGGAATAGTCGGTATGCAGGTGCAGGTGAACGAATTGGGACATGGGCTCAGTCTGATTTTACCGTTAGCGGGCGCAGAGCGGCGCGGGAGATTTATGCACAGATGGTGGAAAACGCCATCGCTTATCCTTAACTGGCGGCGCTTCAGGCGCCGCTCTTCCACCATTTTTATTTTTTCGCCAGGATTTCTTCGATCTGCTTCATGTGGTTGAGGTCGTGCCCGGCGAACATGCGGACGATGTGCTCGATAGTCTCCTGACCGCGTTCGGAGTGCATGCCGTAGTGCTTCCACTGCTCGGGCGTCAGCAACTTGAGCAGCGCGAGGTTGGCCTCGCGTATCGCGCGAAACTGTTCCAGCGATTTGCGGGGATCGCGCTTGGCGTAGTGGCCGGCGGTGACCCAGGAATCCTGATCAAAAGCAACGATAGGCGCACCGGGCGCGCCCAGAATGAATCGCATGCGGAAACCGCCGACCATTTCGGCGTCCGCCAGATGAGCCAGAAGTTCGGCGACGGACCACTTGTCAGGAGCCGGACGCTTGCGCAGTCTGGCGGTGGGGACGCCTTTTATGAGGCGCTCGAGCTTCTTGGGCGTCGCAGCCTGGACGGCCAAAGGCTTTTGGCCTTGGGTCTGGGCGACGATGCGTTGCGTGTATTGCTGCGGTGTTTCTTTCATTGTTGATCCCTCCCCGTCGGGTTCGTTCCGCCTGGCTTCGCCCCGGCGGGACAGCCGAGGCAGCTGTCGCTACATGAATCGTGGTAACTATTGGCTGGCTTTCTGTCCCGCCTCAAACCTCGTCCAGGGCCCGGCCTTCATATCGCGCAGCAGCGGCTTCTGCCAGGAAAATTCCGGATGATGCTCCAGAAAATCCGCGGCCAGAAAATCCGCTCCGCAGGGATGTCCGGCGCGTGCCACGAAGCTCATGTTCGCGGCCATCTTGCTGTCCGCGGCTTTGCCCTGCACCGCGCCTTCCGGAGTGTACGGTTCCCTGCCCCACTGCGGCACCCCGCGCGACGAGGCATCGACGTGGCCGCAAAGAGTTCGCTCACTAGCCTCTTCTTTCTTGTCGAAACTGTCGTGGTGGTCGGACAGGAAGGCCTGGGCAAACTCGACGTCGATGCTTCCCTTTGCGCTCTGCACCATCTCTTCAGCGCGGATGTGGCGGGCGTTCATGGAAGCGGACGCGTCATTAGGATCGAAACCGCTGGTCTCGTCGCGAATCAGTCTGGGATCGCGTGCAAAGTTCGAGCTGACGTAATAGCCATCTTTGGTGCGCCACAGCGGCGTGTTCTTCAGCCCAAGTTCGAGATAGGCAATCTCGCCGGTTTTGCGATCGCCGATCAGCCAGTCGTTGGCGTAGCCGCCGTTGTTGCCGTCTTTGATAATGCGCACGTAATCGTCGATGCTCTTGGCATACTGCAGCGCCTTGCGCGAGCGCACGAACTCGGGCTTGCCGTTGGGATCCCAGCCTTCGAATTGCGTGATGGTGGTCTCGGTGATCATGATACCGGCGGCGTTGATGCCAAAATCATCGTCGCTGGTGATGACACCGGGAAAGCCATCCATCAGAATGCGCTGGCCGTGCTGCGGAACGATGTCGAAGATGACGACCCAGCGCTCGCCGTCAAGATAGCCGGTCCAGTTGTTGTGCGCGATCACGATCTGATGATCTTTGGTGTAGGAACCTGTGGCGATGAAGGCGCTGCAGTGTCCCGGGGCTTTGAGATTGGGAGCCCGAGCCTGCTTCTCGCGCTTGTTCAGCCAGGGCACGTAGTAGTCCGGCACCTCTTCAAAGGCGTTGAGCGCCACAATGTCGTACACATCGAGATCGATGCCGTGCGCCTTCACGCCGTCGGCAATGCCCTGCAACTCCCGCTGATATTCCGCGTCGATGTGCGGCCACAGCATCTCGCGCGCCGTCTTGCGAAAAAACTCCCAGTCGCGCTGCGTGTCGTGAGTGTCAAGAAGTTTAACTGCCTCCAGGGCATCGGCAATTTCGGGGGCCAGCAGGTAGCCATGCTGGAAGCCGATGTCGGAGGGAGAACCCTCGAGATGAACATAAGTCCAACCTCCCTTTTGAAAGCGGTAACCCTTTTCGAGGCGTGGATTGGCAGTTGCAGACTTCCCCGGCTGCGCCTGAAGCGGGCACAGCATAGCGAACAAAATCACGGCGGCTAGCCAGCCTGCGGACAATGTGATTCTTGGTTGGCCGAGCGCCGTTCCGGGATGGGGCCTCGCTGCATCTAAGTGGTGCAGCCTCGCTTTTGGGTGGCGCAGCGCTTCGAGCGGTGCCATAAATCGCATCTTTTGTGTGCGGGCTTTGGCCCCCGAGAGTGCAACAGTATACCGGTTGTTCATTATCCCCTCGTTCTCAAAATGCCACGTTCGTGTCCGAAGCCATTCTAGCCCAGCGGCGCCCGCGCGTTGCAATTTCTTGCACCCAGTCTTTTCGCATTACGCCTGTGTATTTCCCATGATAATATTCCGCCCTTGGCTTCGTTGGAGGGTCGTTATGAAAACTCGTCGGACCTTTGTGTGCCTGTTCCCGGTAATGCTCCTTCTGCCGCTACTCGTGGCCGGACAAGGCTCTACGCAGATCGAGCGTCATGTGTCTGCTGTCGCGCCAGTACAAGGCGGGCGTAATATTCTGTCCGCCGATCGCTCCGCCGTCACGCCTTTGGCAGCTGCCGCGCCGCGATCGACGCCAGCGACGCACAACTGGCAACTGCAGGCCACGCTACCGGGTTCGGTAATTCACGATATAGCGTTCGCAACCCCGACAATCGGATACGCCGTTGCAGAAGGCGGCCTAGTCTATAAAACCACCAACGGCGGTACAACCTGGAACTTGGTCCTAAACTTGGGATATCCCTATTATTTTTATGGCGTCTCGGCGCTCACTGCCGACAACGTGGTAATTTCCGGGTTCTACGATTCGACGACATTCGAGGGCCTCATTCGCTGGACTAGTGACGGCGGACAAACCTGGGGTAACGATATTGATCTCACATCCACGGGATGGGTACAGCGCGTGCGGTTCGCGAATGTGAACGACGGGCTCATCATGGATTTGGTCGGAGGCTCATCGGGCAACCAGGCGCAGTACACCACGAACGGCGGGACTGTGGCGAGCGACTGGACCAATGTAATCGACAATCCTCAGGGCAATTGGTTCGGCTTGCAGTTCAGTTTGCTTTCCAATTTGCACGCCCGCGCCTCCGGCATTAATTTCTGCGCCAGCCCGAACGGCGGAGCCAAGTGGAGCTGCGGGGCGTCCGTCGACTCCCTCTTTGATGGTCCGGTGTTTTTTCTCAACGATACCTACGGATGGGTGGGCGGTGGAGAAATCAGCCCGAATGTGGAGGGCTGGGTTCACGTCACCACCAATGGGGGCAAGACCTGGAGCGCGCGGACTCTGGATGGTCCGTGGCCGATACGCGAAATATTATTTCTCAGCCCAAAGGCAGGTTTTGCGGCAGGTGGCAATGTCTACACCGGCGTCGGCGGCATCTACTTCAGCGGCAATGGCGGTCAAACCTGGTCCGTAGACGTAACCACCAACGCCGAGATGGATGCCTGCGCCGAGCAGCCGGCCGGCTCTGGTTATCGTGTCTGGTGCGCCGGTTATGACTCTTCGTTCAATGGAGTGATTTACTCGCTCGAGATTAAGTAGGAGCCGGCAGGCCAAGCGGCTAAACGCGGAAGAGCGGCGCTCAGCGCCGGGTAAAGCCCATAAACCAGATTCAACCCGGTGGTCGCATCTGAGGGTTTGCCACGACATCTCCGCTCCGCTTCAGACGCCGGATACCCTTGATGGGCTTTTTTCCAGCCTGTGCAGGTTTCCGATCTCATGGCGCAACTGAATTCATGCTTTTATTAATCGAATTTTAACCAGCCATTAACAAAGCGGCGCTTCACGGAATGCCATAATTTCCGGCTTGCACTCCGGGTAAACCCTGGTTTGGTTTGGCGTTCATGAAAAAAATATTAGGCTTAGTGCTGTTACTCTGTGCGGTCGCGGCATTCGTAAGCTGCTCGAGCAGTTCGAGGATGGTTTCCCCGGTCATGCCCAACGTTGCCGGCCAGTGGGAGTTCATCCTAGCCTCGTCGAGCCAGCCCGGAGCCCAGACCGGCCTCGAAGTTTCGCTGCAGGAAGGAACGATGCTGGATACCAGCGGACAGGGTTCCTACGTCTACACCGGCCAGATTTCCGCTGCCGGAACCCAGATCAGCTTTGTCAGCCTTACAGCGGGGGCAAAACTGACGAGTCCGCCTAATGTTGCATTCGGCGGCAGTTGCCCGCCCGCTGCCACCAACACCGGCGACAGCTTGAGCGGAAGCATTTCAGGACTGGGTGGAAGCATGAACTTTACTTACACCGAAAACGGAAATGTTTTCACCGTGAACGCCGTTCTCGACGCGAGCGGCAAATCCATCGACAGCGGCACCTACAGTTCGCAGACCGGCAGCGCCTGCCCCGAGAGCGGAACCATCGTCAGCGGACAAATCGTGCCCAAGCTTTCGGGAACCTATACCGGAGAGCTTTGCGAGCCGCTTGACAGCTCCTGCACTTCATCCAAGGACAATGCCACGGTGACGCTGAGCCAGAGCGGAACCACGCTCACCGTAAACATGGTTCTGAGCGGCACTGACAACACGGCTTTCACGCTCACCGGGCCAGTTGCAGGCAACGCGTTTTTCGTGCAGGGTACGTTTGCCGGTGAGGAGGTCGCCTACGACGGTTACTTCGAACTGACTTACGATTCCAGCGACGGTTTTTACGATACTCAGACGATCTACCTCGCCAATACTGCCAATCCCTCGCAAAAGGCAGGACTCCTCACCGTGCCCCTGGTGCCGTAGCCGCGCACCACATGTTCCATCACATATTAGTGCGCGGCTCTGTATGGCGCTGCAGCCACCAGCAGGGTGCATAGCCGGAATGCGGAAACAGCGCATTGACGCAGGTCTGCGCCTGCGGGGGATCGAAAATGAACTCGGTCTTGCCGCTCTTCTGCGGCACAGCGTAGTAGTGCGAGACGGTGATTTGTCCGAAAGGTTGCCGATTCGTGGCCACGCGATAGCGGAACACGGCGTAATCCACGGCGTAGCCGATTGCCGTAAGGCCCAGCGCAGCCGCAAGTCCGCCAATGATCAGCCGTAGCAGGAAGCGTTTGATTTTTGTAGCCAGGGGCGAACTCACGGCGTGCCATTATACCCGGAGCGCTTTCCGCGACTCCCAATTCGCGTAACGGCGCCGAAAGTTAGCGTAATTTGAGAACGGTGTCCAGGCCCTGCCTCCCTAAATGACTTCTTCCTTGCGGTTGAGCGGGCGCGGTTTGGCGAGGTGGAGGCGGCTCTCTGCCGGCTTCGCGTTGACAACACCCTGCATTCACAGGCAAACTACCGCATTCGCCAATTACAAGGTGCGGCGAACGCCTACGGCCACTTCAGAGAAAGCGCCTGCGGCGGTACAGAGTACAAAGTGCGGATCTAATACACATTCATCGGCCATGGAGCAAACCGTCTCCTTTACGTTCGATTCCACCCTGGAAACCGTGGACCATGCGGAACAGAAGGCGACCCGCATAGCCACGGAACTGGGCTTTGCTGACGATGAAGTGATGCAGATTTCCATGGCGGTACGCGAGGGAGCGGTCAACGCGGTTTTGCACGGCAACGCCTACGCGCCCGATAAGAAAGTAATTCTGGCCTTCGAGCGCACGCCGCAGGACCTGGTGATCACGATCCGCGATCAGGGCCACGGCATCGACTTGAACAGTATTCCGAATCCGCTCGCCCCGGAAAATCTGCTCAAGACTTCCGGACGCGGTATCTTTCTCATGCGCTCTTTTATGGACGCGGTGGAAATCCGCCCGTCCGAAACAGGCACCGAAATTAAATTGATCAAGCACGTCCGTGGCACAGCCGCGGGCGGCAAGGAGGGATCTCAGCAATGAGCATGAAACTCAGCACTCGGCAGGTGGACGGAGTCACCATAGTGGACTGCAGCGGCCGCATTACCCTCGGCGAAGGCAGCGTCACCATGCGCGACACGGTCCGTGACCTGCTCGCCAAGGGTAACAAGAAAATCATCCTGAACCTGGGCGACGTCAACTACATCGACAGCTCCGGCATCGGCGAACTGGTAAGCGCCTTTACCACGACGAAGAATCAGGGCGGCGAACTGAAACTGCTGCACCTCACCAAGAAGGTCCACGACCTGCTGCAAATCACCAAGCTGTATACCGTTTTCGACGTGAAGGACGACGAGGCGGCCGCCGTCAAGGGATTCAAATAGGATTCTGTACCGGGAACCCGCGTCGAGACCAATCGGGAAGGACGCGGGCCCCCAGTTCGTGTGGGGACATCGGCCCTTGGCTGTCGAGCCGGGCGAAGCCCGACTCTGCGTATGGGGGATGAGCCTCTGGTTCTCCACGATCTTCGTTCCACGATCCTTCGCTCTCCACGATTCTTCGCCAGCCGCACCCGGGACCTGCTCTTCAATTTGGCGGAACACATCCCTCGAATAGTCTTCCATTGGAAAGCCAGTACTCATTGCTTTGAAAGGGCGTGACCTTGAGCCGCGCCGCGAACGCAAATCCAACGGAACCGTCAAGGCCGGGCTTCCGTATAGAACACAGGGGGAGACACACACACGCGTGCCATCTCCCGGCCACTTCACCCGGGGATCCGCCCGGAGGAGGAAACTCATGCACCGAACTAACGTTATCGGACCGATATTGGCGGCAGCATTCGTCATCGCTATGACGATTTCCGGCTGCGCCGCCCAGAGCCCAAAATCAGACGACAGTCAGGACGATCACTTTGACGTCCGCAGTTCCGTCGGGGACCTGCACCTAGGGAAAGATGCCGACGCCCAAAAGGCCGGGCTTCCTTTATATCCCGGAGCCCGCCCCAAACATGAGAAAGATAACGATCCACTTAATTTTGGAATCCTGACCGAGAGCTTCGGTTTCAAGATGGTGATCGCAAAATACGAATCGGATGACGCGCCCGATAAAGTGATCGCCTACTATCGGGAGAAGCTCAAGAAGTATGGCAAGGTTCTGGAATGCCACACCAGCGAACACGGCGGCGATGCCCACGCCGACTTCGACGACGACAAGCATTCCAAGGAGTTGAAATGCGAGGGCGACAACAAAGGCCCTGTCACCGAACTGAAGGTTGGCACCGAAGATCATCAGCGTGTCGTAGCCGTCGAGCCGAACGCCTCACCGAGCGACGGCCACGCCGGATCGACCTTCGCCATCGTCTATCTCCACGCCCGCAGCAAGCAGGGCGACATCTAAGAAGGGTAGGGCGCGCACCAGGGCAGGACTGTATTTCCGGGCAAAGCGCGGCGTTGCGTGCATTGGGATAAGCTCGTGCCTTGAAGGGGCCGGCTTCCAGTCTGTGCCGCAAAGCCTTCACACCTCACCTTCTCAACCACTGACGCTCCGAAACCGTGCGATAGCGGCCTGCTAAGCCTCCACAATTTTCAACGCTGGGAAAGCCGCGCGGTAGACCCCTTCGTCCAGAGTGAGTAGCGAGTAGCTGTGTGTGGCGGCATATGCCCCGATCAGGAAGTCGGCCAGAATGCAGCGGGGGCCCGGCTCGCGTTGTCTGCGTCTCCGGCCTGCATACTTCTGAGAAGCTTGCCCGGCGGCGCGCCACACGCGCTCTTCAATGTGCCATTCGACGGCGATGCCGGTTTCCCGGAAGAATCCATCGAGAAAGGATTCTGTGCGCCCGGCGAAGGCCATCAACTCGGCATAGACGGGGGCTGGGATAACGAGTGACCCCCTGGCGAGAGCGGCGTCGAGGGCAGAGCGGGCGGCTGCGTTGAGGGCATCGTCCAGATTCCACAGCGCGGCGATCACGTTGCTATCGACGACTGTGGTCATAGCGCTTCGTCAGCGGCCGCGCAACTCGCGGATCGCCCGTACTACCGCCTTCCTGCCGGAACCGGCCGTGCCGTTGCCGATCCCGCGATACTTTTCGAACGGGCTGCTGCTTCTTACGGGCCGAACCTGGGTCCGCGTGCCGTCGCTCTCAAAGATCAGACCGTCCCCAGGCTTCACCCCGAGTATCTTGCGAATCTCGTGCGGCACCGTGATCTGCCCCTTGCTGGTGATTCGAGCCTGCTTTTGCATTGAGCGGTCTCCTTACCTTAGTATACACCTCCTTACCAGGCGGTAATTGACCACGTGACGCAGATTCTAATGGACTTTCTCGCGAGACAATAGTTGCATCGCTCGCCCCGCTCCATGGTGGTGCTGGTCCAGCCTTTCTCCCCTACTCACGCCTGCGCAATCCACAACTTAGACAGAGTTTTCCACAGCCAAACCGTGTGACATCTGCCCTTGCGGACGGCCAGCAATTCACTCCACAATTCACAATTGCCCAAGCAAAAAGAACTAAATCCGGCGGGAGCAAAAAGACGCCCTCGACTCCAAAGCGCGCCTTAACTCCGCTGTTCGACGTTCTTGACCTCTAATCCTAAATAGACGGCCGGATTTTCGGGGAAACGACTGGCTAACGTGAGTTTCCAAAAGAGCGGGGGCATGGGGGAAGAGTTGCAAGTAAGGTACACAGTTCTCACACCGTAAACTATTCGGCAGAGTGAGAAAACGGGATAATGCTACTTACTCTAAATCTCCGCAGGGTCATTTCCGGGTGCAGGGCACCAGGTACCAGATACTTCTACGCGATTTTGTCAGCGCTTCTGCTATCGGCAGCGGTGGCCACTGCATCCGACTGCATTCCTATAACTCAAGCCAGCCAGCACGTCGGCGAGACCAGGTGCATCACCGGAAAAGTCTTGCGCGTGAAAGCCGGATTCCGAGGCGTACACTTCATCGATTTTTGCGAAGCGCAAATGGCGTGCCCGTTTACGGTCGTAGTCTTCCCTGCTGATTTGAAAGATGTGGGCGACGTGCGCCGGCTCACCGGACAAGTCATCGAGATTCACGGGCCGGTCAAGCTCTACAACGGCCGCGCAGAGATTATTCTGAACCGGGTCAGCCAACTGACCGGGGGCTCAACTCTGATTCCGCCGTTGCCCAAGAATTACGACGTGGAGAAGCAAGGCCACTACAGTGCAGGCAGAATGAGGCCTTCCAAAAAGCCCGCGACGGTTAAGGGCACGCCCGCAACAACGGCCACCTACGGCAACGAAGCGGATGCGGGCGGAGACCCGCCGCAGTGATTCATCCCTGCGGATTCATACGCCGATGAAGGTCAATCGCGTGGCGCACGCAGCCAACCGAAGCTTCCTCAGGGGCCGCATCGAGATCGAGGAAGCCTACGTCACCTGGAAAAGTAGTTCTGCGCTACACCATTCCCTTCCGCAATTCCTCCAGCGGATACCTGGTGCCGCGCCAGGTAATGCCGTCGTCGCGCAAGGTGAGAAACATGGAGCGCAACAGAATATAAACAAACAGCACCGTGCTCACCGGATGCAGCACGAAATAATAAGCTGGTACTTTCGAATGCCACGACATGCCGAGATAAATCAGGAACATCGATGCCAGCGCGATCGCATAAGGCAGGCGGGCCCATCCCGGGGCCAGCAGCACTCCCAGAAACGGCATAAGATTTAAAAAAGCCAGGCCGAATGCTGAAATCAGGGTTCGCCACCACTGGAAAGACAGCACCGCGAAGAAATTCTTAGTCAGATTATTGACCACCCCGCTCGCGCCCTTCGCCCAGCGAATCGAAATCAAATCGCCGCCAAAGACGTTGCGCTCGGCAAGACCGGCGGTTTTTACCAGCTTGCCGAGTTTCATATCGTCGAGCACTTCCATGCGCAGAGCTGCGTAGGTTCCAATCGATTCATATGCGCTGCGGCGGATCAGGTTGAACGCGCCGACTCCCATGTGATCCTTGGTTTTAGGATCGGCGACTTTCCAGGGGCGATGCCCGAAGACGAACATGGTCTGAAAGAAGGCGATCATCATGAATTCGCCGGGACGCTTCATGATCATCTGCGGAAATAGAACCACGTGATCGGCACGCTCGACTTCGGCATAGGCCAGAGCGCGCCGCAGCGAGTCGGGCTTGAACAGAACGTCGGCGTCGGTAAACAGCAGCCAGTCGCCGGCAGACTGCTTTGCCGCCGTCCACATGGCATGAGTTTTTCCCAGCCAGCCTGCGGGCAATTCACGATGATGGATGACACGCAGTCGCCCAGCGGGGGAGCGCGATGCGACTTCATCCATAATCTGCCCGGTCCGGTCGTTGGAGCGATCGTTCACCGCGATCACTTCATAATTGCCGTAATCGAGTTCGAGCAGGCGGATGAGGGATTGCTGGATATCTTCCTCCTCGTTGCGGGCGGGCACGATGATCGATACCCGTGGATTGCTCATCGGCGTTACCGGATTGCGATTCCATTCCGGCGTGGAAATGTCGGCGACGCTGGGCATTCCAATCGCTGCATCAACGATGCGGGAGAACCACGCCAGCGCGAGAACGGTTCCTGCGATCCAATGAAAGTAATGCATTCCCGGAATGAACCGTAACAGACTCTGGATCCTTTCTGGCGTGGGTGGTTCTTCAGCCTTGCGCCCGGCTCAAGCCTTCGCTTGCCAAAGCAGGAGCAAAGCGCACTCCATAAAACAGTATGGCAGAGGAGAGGATCATCGCGATCACCGGAAGGATGAAAGCGGATTGGAGCGAGCGCTTATCGGCAACGTAACCCATAAGGGTCGGCGAGGGCACGTCGCCGAGCAGATGGAAGATAAAAATGTTCACTGCAATTGCTGTGGCGCGGATATGCGCCCCGACGGAATTGATGACGGCCGCGTTCAGCGGCGAAGTGTTGAGCAGCAGGAAAAACGCCGCCACCGCGATCGCCGGGATCATGACCGGACCGCGCGTGAACAGAGCAACGATCATGAAGGGCACGCCCAGCGCCATGCTTGCCGCCGAAACAAAAAAGTAGGCGCCCTTCATTTTCGGGAGCAGATAATCGCCCAGCCAGCCGCCGGCCAGGGAGGCCAGAATCCCGTCCACCACAATGACGATTCCGAACATAAAGTTGGCGGACTCGAGCGAATATCCGCGAGCTCGGGATAAGAACGTCGGCATCCATACCTGGATTCCTCCCAGGGCAAAGGTCATCATGGCCATGCCCAGAGTCGCCGACCAGAATCCCGGATTGCGCGCCAAGCCCAGCAGCGTGGCCCTCTCCGGCGTTTCCTGAACGGAATCGAATTGGCCCCGCGGCGGCTCCCGCAGGAACAACACCGCCAGTGCCAGAAGGAAGCCGGGGGCTGCGGCGACATAGAACGGAAATCTCCAGCCATGATGAACGCTGAGATTTCCACCCAGTAGATATCCGGCAGCAGTGCCCACAGGAATTGCGAGATAAAACACTCCGAGTATGCGGCCGCGCTTCTCCTCCGGAAAAAGGTCAGCGACGAAAGTGGGAGCGATGGTCACGAATGTGGCTTCGCCGATGCCGACGAGCGTATGGCGGACCAGCAGTTCGGTGTAGGTATGAGTTACTGCGGTCAGAAGGGTAAGGCCGCTCCAGAAAATGGCACCCGCCACAATGATGAGCTTACGCGAATAGCGGTCAGCCAGTGGGCCCACAAACGGCGCCGCAACCATGTAGAACAGCAGGAAGGCGCTGGTCAGATATCCAACCTGAGCGTTGCTCAGCCGGAATTCGCTCTGCACCAGCGGCTGCACCGCGAACAGAACCGAGCGATCTACGTAATTAAGAAGATTGAGCGCGGTAAGAAGAATGAGCGCGGTGCGGGGGTAGAGTTTTGCGGTGGTCACGGTTCGAGCGAATATAGCACGCCGGGCAGAACGAGTTAGTTATGCCTTCAGTGCCTTCCGCTGCGGCCACTTTGCCACCACGACGGTCGAGATCCCTCCCCGCGGACGAAATTCTCCCTTCACTTCGGCCCAGGCCGGCTTCGCGCAGCGCACTACATCTTTCAGCACGCGGTTCACGACGTTTTCCTGAAAAATCCCGAGGCTGCGGTAGGCCTGCAAATACTCCTTGTAGGATTTCAGTTCCAGGCATAATTTGTTGGGTTGATAGCGCAGCGTGATCACGCCGAAATCCGGCAGGCCGGTCTTGGGGCAGACTGAAGTAAACTCCGGGTCGTCAATAACAATTTCGTAACCCGGAAACTGATTCGGCCAGGTCTCGATCTCAGGAAAGTCTGCGTCCAATCCGGCGGCGGCGTGCTGGGCAGTGTAGCGGCTGGTTTTAGGCATGGGCGTATTGTAACGGTTGTCGCTTTTGAGCCGCTGAGAAGAGGCCCATTCATCTCAGGTCGCGTGGTCTCCGGTTACTGGCGCCGGAGCCTGCCGACAACCCGCAACTGCTGAGGATAGCCCGCATCTAACCATACAACGGCTCGGGAGGACGGCATTCAATCGTGGCCGTCGCGGTGGTAAATTAATGCTTGCAATAATTGCCGCTGCACTCTGAAAGCTAAGCTTTTGGCTACCAATAACAATTCGAACGGGCGTCCGGCGAGTCGCCGGGGCCGTATTGGTATCACGGTGGGAGTGCTGGCCGCGCTGGCGCTGATCCCAGTGTTTACGCGCCCCGGGGAGTTGAAGATTCGCACCACAACCGTGGAGCGCGGTCATATTCGTAGCATGATTTCCACCAACGGCAAAATCGAACCGATTCAGAACTTTGAGGCCCATGCTCCCCTTGCGACCACGGTTAAACACCTTCTGGTAAAAGAGGGAGACCATGTTCACAAGGGCCAATTGCTGCTGCAGTTGGATGATGCGGACTTGCGCAGCCAGGCGGCGCGCGCCCTGGCGCAAATGAAAACAGCGCAGGCCGATGAAGCTGACCTCAGCACCGGCGGCACGCGGGAAGAGTTGCTCACGCTGGAATCGCAGCTTATAAAAGCTCGGAGCACGCGGGACGATGCCCAGCGCAATCTGGATGCGCTGCAGCGCCTGCAACAACAGGGCGCAGCTTCGGCTGGCGAAGTGAAACAGGCGCAGGAAGCGCTGCAACGCGCGCAGGCTGACGCTGTCCTGTTGGAACAGAAAAAGAAAGAACGCTATTCTCAACCCGAGGTCGCGAAAGTTATGGCGCAGGGGATCGAGGCGCAAGCTGCCTACGAAGCGGCGGAAGACGCGCTGCAGAAGTCGAGTGTGCGCGCTCCCTTCGATGGCATCGTCTATGCCGTCCCGGTCAAACAAGATGCTTACGTGCAAACCGGAGATTTACTGCTCCAGGAAGGCGATCTTTCGAAAATGCTGGTGCGGACCTTCGTGGACGAACCCGAGATTGGCCGCTTGAATCCGGGAGAAAAAATTGCGATTACCTGGGATGCTGTGCCGGGACGAATTTGGGAGGGTGAGGTTACAACCGTTCCCGCGACCGTAAAGCTTCACGGCACCCGGAATGTGGGCGAGGTCACTTGTACGGTCGATAACCATGATCTGCGCTTGCTGCCTAACGTGAATGTAGGGGTTAGTATCATCACCGCCGAACACAGCAACGTGCTCACACTGCTACGCGAGGCGGTCCGAATTGACGACACCAAGCCATATGTCTACGAAGTTGTGGACGGCAAGCTTGTCCGCCGCGGCGTGGAGGTTTCGCTGCAGAACCTGACCCGCGTGGAGATCACTGGCGGACTTCCGGAACACGCGGTGGTTGCACTCTCCTCGCCCGAGGCCAAGCCTTTGACTGAAGGCGCCCGGGTAAAGGTGGTGCCGTAACCGATGCCGTGGTTTGGAAGGGCTAGCCGTCATCCATGGGTGGTTCTCCTGTTGTGCGTCTCCTGTTTTAGTCTCCCGCCGGCGATCACGGAATCGCCCCAGGATTTGCTGAACGCAGGGCGTGTCGATCAAATCATTCTGGTCCTCGACGAGCAAATCCGTACCAGTGCAAGCCCGGAAGCTTACAACTTTCTGTGCCGTGCCTATTTCGAGTTGGGCGCGTGGGACGCGGGCATTCCCGATTGCGAAAGAGCGGTTGCGCTGGCCCCTGACAATGCTCTCTTCCATTTGTGGCTGGGCCGCATCTACGGTGAAAAAGCTGACCACGCAGGCTTTCTCAGTGCGGCTGGCCTGGCCAGGAAAGTGCGGACGGAGTTTGAGCGGGCGGTCGAACTTGCTCCCAACAACTGGGAGGCGCGCACCGATCTGGCTGAGTTTTATCTGGAAGCTCCCGGGATCGTCGGCGGCGGAAAAGACAAAGCTCGTGCCCAGGCCGATCTCATTGCGCCGCTGAATCCGGCAATGGCGCACTGGGTCAAGGCGCGGATCGCGGAGAAAAATAAAGAAACGGGGATTGCCGAACAGGAATATCGCGCCGCCATCGAGGCCAGCCACGGAGGCGCACGCGCCTGCCTGAATTTTGCCGGCTTTTACCGGCATAGAGACCGCTTCGACGAAATGGAATACGAACTGCGGAGCATGGAGTCAAGCCCAGTCGATTTTCCTGCAGCTTTGGTCGACGCCGCGGGCATGCTGTTGCGGACAGGCCGAGACTCTCCCATGGCGATCCGTCTGTTGCGCCGTTATCTGGCCTCGGTCACGGTTGAGGAAGCGCCTGCGTTCAAAGCTCACGAGATGCTCGGCCAACTTCTGGAGAAACAAGGCGACCGGGAAAACGCGGCTCGGCAGTATCGTGAGGCGCTGGCTTTGGCGCACACTTTTCGTCCGGCTCAGGAAGGATTGAAACGTGTGACCCGCTAAGCGACAGCAGTATTTGCCGCTTTCGCCCGGTCGATCAGCCCGGGCGCGCCAAGTCGCCGGCAGTATTCCTCAAAATTCGAATGCGGTCCCTTCCAGCGAAGATCTTCAACGGAATCAAATACGGGCACGTCCAGCCGAAGGGTTGCAAGGGTGCGAAATAACATGGCATCCTGCCAGGAACTGAACAGGGTTTCCGCGAGCGGCCTGGCCTTGCGAATGGATGGACGCCATTTCTGCCAGTCTTTCGGAATGCTCTCCAGATGCGCGTACTGAGACAGGACCTGTGCCGCAGCCTTTGCTCCCCAACCCTTCACGCCGGGGAATCCATCGGCACTGTCCCCGACCACCGCGAGGTAATCGGGGATGGAAGCCGGCTTCACGCCAAACTTTTCCACGACGCCGGCCTCGTCGCGCGTGATGTTGCGGCGGCGGTCCAACTGAACGACTCGAGTGCCTACGACACATTGGCCTAAATCCTTATCCGGTGTGCAAATCAGGACCTGTTGCACGCGCTCGTCTTTCGATGCTTTCGCGGCAGCGGAGGCCAGCGCGTCATCGGCCTCGAAATAAACTTCAGGCCAAACCTTCACGCCCATCGCTTCAAGTGCCTCTTCGAGAATCGGGAACTGCGACAACAACTCTTCCTCCACGCCTTCACTGGTCTTGTATCCGGCGTAAAGTTCGTTGCGAAAAGATTCGACCACGTGATCGGTCGCCACGCCGATATATGCAGCGCCAGCTTCGAGCATCGAAAGGACGGAGCCGAGAACGCCGCGCACGGCTCCGACTTCTTGTCCGTTCACGTCTCTGGCCGAGGGCACGGCGAAGAAGTAGCGGAAGAGTTCATAGGTGCCGTCGACGAGGTAGACATCCATAGCGACTCCGATCTGCAGATGATGGTACATGCAGACCGCGTTCCGTTCGAGGCCCTGATCGGAATTTAGAAAGCCACCCGCATTCGTTGACTGGCCGCTCCCGTGTCCGTAAGATGAAGCGTCCGAGCGGCGCGCGCCCAAATGATCGACCAGACCATCTCTCACTACCGCATCATCGAGAAACTTGGTGGCGGCGGCATGGGCGTTGTGTACAAAGCCGAGGATACTGAACTCGGCCGTTTCGTCGCCCTCAAGTTTCTGCCGGAGGAGATGTCGCGGGATCCGCAGGCTTTGGAGCGCTTTCGGCGCGAGGCGCGAGCCGCGTCCGCGCTCAATCATCCCAACATTTGCACCATCTACGAAATCGGCAAATACGGCGAGCAGTCGTTCATCGCCATGGAATTTCTGGATGGCGTAACCCTGAAACATCGGATTGGCGGCAATCCGCTGGACAATGAAACCATGCTTTCGCTGGCGATCGAGATTGCCGATGGTCTCGACGCGGCGCATGCCCAGGGCATTGTGCACCGCGATATTAAGCCAGCCAACATCTTCGTTACCAAGCGCGGTCACGCCAAGCTGCTGGATTTCGGCCTGGCCAAAGTCGAAACGCCAAGCGTTTCTTCGAGCCAGGTGGCGTCGGCGGATACGATGACGGCGGTCGTTGCCGAGCAACATCTCACCAGTCCCGGTTCGACGATCGGCACCATCGCCTACATGTCTCCCGAGCAGGCGAGGGCTAAAGAGCTCGATGCGCGGACCGATTTGTTCTCCTTTGGCGCGGTCTTGTACGAGATGGCGACGGGCATACTTCCCTTCCGCGGCGGCAGCTCGGCTGAGATTTTCAAATCGATTCTGGATGCGCCGCCGACGCCGCTCCTGCGGCTCAATCCTGACCTGCCGCCCGACTTGCAGCGCATCATCGACAAGGCGCTGGAGAAAGACCGCAACCTGCGCTATCAGAGCGCGGCGGACTTGCGCACCGACCTCGCCCGGCTGAAGCGCGACTTTGATTCCAACCGGTCTTCTTCCGCTGCGGAGGCAGCGGCAATACCCGCAGGCGCGACCTCATCTTCGAGTTCCATCCCCGCGGCCGCACCCGCACGGCGCTCGATCAAATACGCGGTGACGGGCCTCGTCGCGATGCTCGCCATCTCGGCCGCGGCCGCCGTCTATTTTCTGCGCGCGAAATCCGGCGGCAACAAGATCTCCTCCATCGCGGTGCTGCCCTTCGTCAACGCTACTGCCGATCCCGGCAATGAATACCTGAGCGACGGCCTGACAGAAAGCCTGATCAGCACGCTCTCGCAACTTCCCGACCTGAAAGTCATGGCACGCAGCACCGTCTTCAAGTTCAAAGGCAAAGAAGACGATCCGCAGCAGATCGGCAAGACGCTGCAAGTCGCTGCCGTGCTTACGGGGCGCATCACGCAGCACGGCGAAGAATTGAACATCTCCGCCGATCTGGTGAACACTGCCGATGGCAGCGAACTCTGGGGATCGCAGTACGCCCGCAAGCTGGCCGATATCACGCAAGTGCAGAGCGACATCACGCGCGATATCTCGAACCGTTTGCGCATTCACTTGAGCGGAAGCCAACAGCAGCGGGTGGGCCGCGCCGGCACCACCAACCCGGAAGCCTACCGCCTCTACCTCGAAGGCCGGCAACTCTGGTACGGCCGCACGCCCGAAGGGCTGAAGAAGAGCATCGATTTATTTCAGCAGGCCATCGCCGCCGATCCCAACTACGCTCTCGCCTACACCGGACTGGCCGACACCTACAACGTGATTCCCAGTTACGGCGAGATTACGTCCAGGCAAGCCCAGGCGATGGCGGACGCGGCATCGCGCAGGGCGGTCGAACTCGACGACTCGCTGCCGGAAGCCCATGCCGCCCGTGCCTTCACGCTGGTGAACATGTACCGTTTCAGCGAAGCCGAACCGGAATTCCGGCGCGCCTTCGAACTCAACCCCAATTACGCCACCACGCACTACTTTTATGCTTTCGGGTGTCTGGCTCCCACCAATCGCATAGAGCAGGCTTTGGCGGAGTTCAACACCGCCTTGTCGCTCGACCCTCTCTCGTCCATCGTGAATGCAAACTACGCCGTGGTGTTGATGGAAGCGCGCCGCTACCCGGAGTCGCTCGCCCAATTCCAGACAGTACTCGAACGCGACCCTAATTTTTTACCAGCGCGCTATAAGCTGTCGGTGCTCTACGCCACGATGGGCCGATTTCCTGAAGCCGTCAGCGAACTCGCCAAGTCCCACTTTACGAAACCGCTTGCTGTCTCTGGCGATGCCAAGGGCTATCTCGAACTCATGATGACGGAAGACGGGTCGGACCGCTCGACTTCCATCGCTGTGGCGGCTGCGCTGGCCGGAGAAAAAAACCAGGCCTTCCAATATCTCGAGAAAGCCTATTCCAACGGGGACAACGCGCTGCTCATCTCAATTCGTTTGCCCGCTTTCGACTCGGTGCGCTCCGACCCTCGGTATGCCGACCTAATGCGTCGGCTGGGACTTCCGGAGTAGGCGCCTTGTAAGAGATCTCCAACTTCTCAGAATCCAGATCAAAAAGGTTCCGGATCGTTTCTTGTAAATCAAACATAAATAAAGGCTTACAGGATCGGACATCCCCGGTACCTCTCTAAATCTAGGATTCTAAATGACTTACTACTAAAATATTGCATTAAAAAGGGTTAGCTGGCATCGGCTTGGCAACCATACTTAAAAGTCCTTCGGAATCAGTCATGGCATCGACATTTTGGATCTAAAATATTGGACGGCAAGGACTTGGATGATTTCTTTGCCGGAAAGCTACGCTTGTCAAAGAACTTTCAACAGAACAAGGATTCGAGTCTGGGCTCGGCTCCGTGACATTGACGAGAATGCTCGGATAAGTTTAGCTGGAGTTTTGGGAAATGTATGTGACGGATGACGGTGAGCGGCCTGTGGAAAAGTGGTGAGAAAGATTGCGGATTGGCCGCGAAGCACTTAGGTTGACATTCCTTTCGATGTATAATTGCGCGCGCTGATTTCCCCGTCAGCGTTAGAGTTCCAACCTGCCCGCTCAGGAGTTCCCCATGAGAGCCAGCCGTTTTGTCCTTCCGCATCTGACCGTCATCGTGTCTTGTGTGTTGCTGATGTGGCCCATCGTTGCCTCTGGTGCTACCGAAAAAATCTTGCATTCCTTCCGTGGTGAGCCCATAGAAGGATCAGTGCCAGCATCCGGCCTGATCGCTGACAAAGCCGGCAACCTGTACGGCACGACCACTGGCGGAGGCGCCTACCAACATGGAACCGTGTTTAAGCTAACGCGTGACGGCAGGGGAGGGTGGACAGGTTCCGTACTGCACAGCTTCGAAGGGGTGCCGGATGGAGCCGAGCCATATGCGGGTCTCATATTTGACAGCGAAGGGAGCCTCTACGGGACGACGTTTTCGGGGGGAACGGGGACATGCCCCCTCGCCTCGACCTGCGGAACAGTCTTCAAGCTGGCGCTATCTGCGAGCGGAGAGTGGACGGAGAGCGTGCTTTACAACTTCCGAGGAGGAGTTGATGGCGAAGGGCCCTACGCCGGTTTGACTTGGTATAAGGCGCGGCTCTATGGAACGACCCTCATCGGTGGCGGATCGGGATGCTACGGGTACGGCTGCGGTACGGTTTTCCAGTTGACGCCTTCGGGGGAGGGCCGGTGGACGGAAAAAATCCTCTACTCATTCACAGGGGGCATCGACAGCGGAGAGCCGTCGGCTTTCCCTCTGGCGGTCGACGCTTCCGGCAGTCTCTACGGGGCGACCACTTATCCAGGTAATTGCAGTGGTTGCTTTGACGTGATCGACTCCATTTTCGAAGTCTCGCCACATGCGGATGGCTCTTGGACGGAACGAGAAATTCATTTCTTCGACCCATACGGCGTTCCCACCGGGGTGGTCTTCGACTCCGCTGGGGACCTCTACGGCACAACGTCTTCCACGCAACTGGGCGGTTACGGCAGCGTCTTCAAACTGAGTCCTTCGAAGGGACTGTGGAACTACTCAACTCTTTATTTTTTCAAAGGAGGAGCCGACGGAGCCTACCCAAACGGGGGATTGACGTTTGACGCCAGCGGCACTATTTACGGCATGACCTTCACTGGCGGCAGTTTCAGTTGCAATTATTCCTTGGGCTGCGGGTTGGTCTTCGAGCTGACGCCGGGATCCGGGGGCCAATACACGTATAGCGTTCTCCACTGGTTTGGCAGCAGCCCGGACGGGTATGCCCCTGACGCAGGCGTGATTCTTGATGCGGCTGGCAACATTTACGGCACGACAGGGTTGGGCGGTGCGGGCTATGGAACGGTGTTCGAGATTACGCCATAGCGGCAACAGGTGAGAGCGGCTCGTCGGTATACAGAACTGGGGACATGACCTCCGTACGAATGGATAAATGGCTGTGGGCCGCGAGATTTTTCAAAACGCGGACGCTAGCTGCACGGGCCTGTGGGCTCGGCCGCATTCAATCCAACCGGCAGCCCGCCAAAGCTGCGCGCGAGGTTCGCGTCGGGGACATGTTGCACATCAGCAACGATGGTGGAGACTTCGAAGTGGAAGTGCTGGAGCTCAGCGAGGTCCGCGGCCCCGCTTCAGTGGCCCAAACGCTCTACCGCGAAACCGAAGCGAGCCGCGAGTTGCGCCAGAAAGTTGCCGCGGAACGCAAGGCCGCCATGCAGTTTGAACAGCTACCCGCAGGCCGACCCTCCAAGCGCGACCGCCGTCACATTATTCAGTTCCGGGGCCGAGGTTGAGATGGCTTGAGGCCGCCGCATCTGCGCACCGACCCATCCCAATCATTTCCCTCGCATCAGATTCTCCGTAGAATCTTTCCATGCAGTCCCAAGGTGAGAAATGATGGAAAAAGAATCGGGCGTCCTGGCGCGCTCTCATAAACTAATCCTCGCGGCACTGGTGTTGCTGCCGGGTTCCCTGCTGGCCGAACCAGTCACGCTCAAGCATGCCGTGGAACTTGCTTTGCAACATGCCACCGGGATGGCCATTTCAGCAGCGGACGAGCAGCGTGCGGTTGCCGGATACCGAGAACTGAAAGACAGCTATATTCCGCAGGTGACTACCGGCGCTGGGCTGGGGTGGTCTTACGGGTTTCCGCTCAGCCTGGAGGGAGCGGCGCCGTCGCTGTTCAATGTGACCGCGCAGTCTCCGCTGTGGCATTTTGAGTTGCACGACTTCCTGGGGGCGGCGCGCGCGGAGAATGCGGCGGCTTCGTTGCGGAAGAAAGATCAGCGCAACCAGGTTATTCAGGACACCGCGCTCAGCTATGCCGAGCTGCAGAAATGGGAGCAGCGGCTGGTTCACCTGCAGCTGGCGGAGGCCGATGCGCAGAAATTTCAGGCGGCGGTTGCGGACCGCGTGAAAGAGGGCGTCGACAGCGAGGTGGAAGGGACGAAAGCGCGGCTTTCGGCGGCGCGCGTTCATCTTCGCGTGACGGAAGCGGAGGGGGCGGCGGATGTGCTGCGGGAGCATCTCTCGAAATTGACTGGGCTGCCCGCCGCGAACATTCAGACGGAGGATTCCCTTCCTGCGGTGCCGGAGAGCAAAGTCGACGAGAATACGGCGGCGGATGCGAATCCGGCGGTGATGGCTGCGGTGGAGCATGCGCGGGCGCAATATCTGACCGCGAGGGGCGATCACAAATCATGGCTTCCCAGCGTGGATTTTGGGGCGCAATATGCCGTGCTCTCGAAGTTTAATAATTATCAGACCTATTTCCAGCCGGGGAGCTTTGTGCGGAACAACGCGACGGTAGGAGGGGTAATTCGCTTTCCTTTTCTGAATGCGCCGCAAAAGGCGCGGGCGCAGGGCGCGGACGCCGATGCGCTCAAGGCGCGCAAGCAGGCGGAGGCTGTCCGCAATCAGGTTTCGGAGGCGACGCTGCGCTTGCAGCGCTCGGTCGCGCAGATGCAGGCGGCGCGCGAGGTGGCGGAACTGGAGTATGAGATCGCGCAGAAGAATGTTGTCGCGGTGCAGACTCGGATGGATTCCTCCGGCGTCAACCTGCACGATCTGGATGATGCGCGGGCGCAGGCGACAGAGCGATTTATTACGCTGCAGGATATGAGTTTCGAGCTGGAGCGGAGTGAGATTGAGTTGTTGCGGGCGACTGGGGAGTTGGAGAGTTGGGCGATGGGGACGAAGTGAGGCGGTGGAGTTATCGCAGCGCCGGAAGAGTCTGTGTGCGAATGTGTCTTCGCCTCTCTCGGGGCTTATTTTTGAGGCGGCTGCCCCCACATGTTCCGCGGTTTTCCGGCCTGGGATGGGAGCTCTCTTCAAAGCAACGGCAAACAAAGCAACCACAAAATCGCGTTTTTCTCAGGGGGTTAAACCGCTTGATGGCCAGATGTTGCCTTTCAGGGCGCGAACCTGCATAAACACTGCTTTTCGAGCGCATCTGTGCCTGGCGATGTTAGAATAAATAATCACCCACTATGCCTTTAAAAACACTATTTTTAAATCCCCCGTCTTTTGAGAACTTTGACGGCGGCGCCGGCTCGCGCTGGCCCGCTACTCGCGAGATCGAAAGCTACTGGTATCCGGTGTGGCTGGCTTATCCGGCTGGAATGCTGGAGGGCGCGCGGCTGCTGGACGCGCCGCCGCACTACATTTCCGCGGAGCAGACCATTGAAATCGCGAAAGACTACGAGTTTCTGGTGCTGTTCACGTCCACTCCGGGATTTCCGGGGGACATCGGGCTGGCGCGGGCTATTAAAGGGGCCAATCCGAAGATCAAGATTGCATTTGTCGGCCCGCACGTGAGCGTGCTGCCGGAGAAATCTTTGCGAGACTGTCCCGCCATCGACTTCGTTGCCCGCAAAGAGTTTGATTATGCCGTGGTCGATTACGCCAAGGGCAAGCCGCTGGAAGAGATTGCCGGGATTTCGTTTTTGAAGGACGGCAAAGTCGTTCACAATCCAGATGCCCCGCAGATTCAGGACCTCGATGCGCTGCCCCATGTCACCGATGTTTATAAGCGCGACCTTGATGTTACGCGTTACAACGTACCATTCCTGCTGAATCCTTACGTCTCGCTGTATACGACGCGGGGTTGTCCGGCGCAGTGTACGTTCTGCCTGTGGCCGCAGACTTTGAGCGGGCATCCGTGGCGGAAGCGGTCGACGGACGATGTAGCTGCGGAAATGTCGAAGGTCAAACAGTATTGGCCCGAGGTGAAGGAATTTTTCTTCGACGACGATACCTTCAATATCCAAAAGGCGCGAACCATAGAGCTATGCGCCAAGCTGAAACCGTTGGGCCTGACCTGGTCGTGCACCTCGCGAGTCACGACGGATTACGAAACACTGAAGGCGATGAAGGAAGCGGGATGCCGGTTGCTCATCGTCGGCTACGAGTCGGGCGATCAGCAGATTTTGAAGAACATCAAGAAAGGCGCAACCATCGAGCGGGCGCGGCAGTTTACCAAGGACTGCCACAAGCTTGGCCTGGTGATTCACGGCGACTTCATCATGGGCTTGCCGGGGGAGACGCCGGAGACGATCAACAACACCATCAAGTTTGCGAAAGAGCTGGATGTGGAAACAATCCAGGTGTCGGTGGCTCACGCTTATCCAGGTACTGAGCTTTATGATTATGCGGTGAAGAACGGATTCATCGTGGGCGATAACAAGATGGTGGATGAGGGCGGGCACCAGTTGGCGCACGTTCAGTATCCGGGGCTGCCGGCGGACGACATTCTATCCGCGGTGCACCGCTTCTACGATGAATATTACTTCCGACCCAAAGCCGTATTCCGGATTCTGAAAAAGGCCGCGTTTGACAGCAACGACCGGAAGCGGCTGTACAAAGAGGCGAAGACGTTTTTGAAACTGCGCTCACAGCGGAACAAGCTGGTGAAGAAGCACGGCAGCGAGGCAGCCGCGGCGGCGGAGCCGGTTAAGGCATAAAACGACAGTTCTCAGTTCTCGGTTCCCAGTTCTCAGTCCCAATAGCTGAGCTTTTATGGAGAACTGGCAACTGACAACTGAGAGCTGACTTCCAGTGAACTTCCGCAAATATCTTGTACTGGCCGGGGTCACGGTCTTCGCGGTGGCGGGAGACTCCATGCTCTCGCATGGGATGAAGCAGGTCGGCGGCATCTCTCTTCACCATCTGCAGAGCGTTCTCTTCGCTGTGATCAATCCCTGGGTTGCGCTGGGAATTGCTTTTCTTCTGGCGTTTTTCGCGACCTACACGAACGCGCTTTCATGGGCAGATCTTACGTACGTTATGCCGGCGACCGCGCTGGGATACGTGCTGCTGGCATTGGTCGCGAGGTTTGTGCTGCACGAGCACATCAGCGCGCTGCGTTGGGTGGGAATTGTACTGATCACCTCAGGCGTGGGGTTTGTGGCAGGTGGGCCGGCGCTTACCGAGCATCCTCTGGGGGAAGCCGCCAGGATGGCGGAGAAGGCTCGAGCCAGCGTGGGTGCGAGCGAGGTGGAAGTATGAGGCACGTTTACACCTGGAGCGCGATTCTAGCCGTCGTGGTGGCCTCGGTGGTGGGCGATGTGCTGCTCTCCCGCGCCATGAAGCAGGTTGGGGACGTGGGTGAGTTGCGCCGCAGCGCCGGCCTTGCCCGGGTGATGGGGCGCACGCTCAGCAATCCTTATTTTTTCTTGGCGGTCGCGAGCATGGCTGCTGCCTTCTTCAGTCTGTTATTCGCGCTTTCGTGGGGGGACGTGAGCCTGGTGGCGCCGGCGGCCGCCTCCCTTACCTTTATTGGGAACGCTTTGGCGGCGAAAGTGTTCCTGCATGAACGCGTGGACCGGCGGCGATGGATTGCGGCGGGGCTTGTGGCGGCGGGAGTTGCGCTGCTGGCGGGGTGAGGCGTCCGGCCGCCACTCTTTTATCTTGTCATCCAAATCGGCCTGAGGCCGGGTGAGGAACCTGCTTTCCGCGTGTGCCCACCCGCCGCTGGCGGAGTTATTCTGAAATTGCTCGACGGGCGGCGTTCAGTACTCGTTCTGCGAAGAGCCCCGGATGACTACCGGGGCTTTCGTTCTGGTTGCCTCAATACTGTGTTTCGTACGAATGGCGCGGCTCGATGACATCGGGAACCGTGGGTCCAACAGACTCGCCTGGGGCCACAAGATCATAACCTTACCCCGGTGTTTGGTGGCGAGCCCGCGTCAGGTTTATCCCCAGGCGTTTGCGGTCGATCTGGCTCGAAGCCATAGGGATTGATGCCTCCGCCTTTTTTCCCCTCGCATTTTAGGTCGGTATCCTCAATCTGGTCCTCGGGGCGAACTGGCAACTTATCGCCTGCGCAGGTAACGAAAACCTGTCCGGTACTGTCAGGGTTTCCGAGAAAAGCGGCGCCAGTGTCTTTGCGCGTCATTTTCTTCTCAGCAATGCCGGTTCCTTGAAAAAACAGAACCGCTACCGCTAGCGCGATCACACCCCTTCGCATCTGCCCACCTCATTTCAGGACGCGCTTTATCTGAATCAAGTCGGATTTCGCCACATCGTACACCAGGAGCAATGGCAGGGATTTGCCTTCCATTGGCGGCTGGTAAAAAGTAATGATCCTGTCTTTCGTTTCCGTTAATAGGCGCAAGCGTTCAGATTCATTGTTAAGCTTTAGATCATTCGAAACTACACTCGATGCAGCCTTGAACTGTAGCAACACACGCTCGCCGTCATCCGAAATGCGATTATGGTACGCCGAGGCAATCCCCTCATGTCGCGCGACATAAAAGGTGGCTGTGAAAGCGATAATCAAGACTATAGCTAGGCCGACAGGATTTGATCGGCAAAAAGCGACTACAACCAAGATGGGCACAATCACAGTAAAACCTAGTATAGAGAAGAATACCGAATACGCATAAACGATGAAGTAATAGGCGGGTATATCGACGCTATACAGCCTCACTCCATAGCTGGAGAAAAAAAAGTACGCATACACCCAGCCTGCGAAGTATGCGTAAGCCGCAAGCGGCACCACGATATCTTTGAAAACTGAGGTCCAGATCGAGTTACCCGCGACAGCTGCAGGAGTGGTCGCGGTACGCGCGGAACCTTGCTCAGCGCTTCCGGCTTCTGCTGACATAATGAGCCCCTGTTTGCGGCCTCAACCCCCGAGTTGGTCCATCATCATACACCAGTAGACTTCATCCCGCCCCCCCCCCCTGGTTCGAAACGGCTCCCGCCGGCTGCCGGCCTCATCGGTCTCAGACCTTCTGCTTGGTGTTCACATCGCCGATGTCCTTTTCGGCTTGTTCGTAGGCTTTAATCAGTTGCTCGACGGTATAGTCCGGTTCCTGTTCGAAGCGCATGATTGCGGCGTGCAAATGCCTCCAGGCGTTTCTGAAGTCATTGGATTTACCTCCCAGATCGAAGGCGGAGACAAACGCAATCGACATAGCCGCTATGGCCGCCAGGATGTAAACATCGGGCGGCAGGAGCTTAGTGGTTATGACCTTGCCGACTCCGGCAGCCGCCAGAACGGATGACGCGGTGGCGACTACGACCAGAAAAATGTGGATAACCCGAAGGAGTCGAGCCTGCCTAGTCCAGTGCTGGTGGATGCCGGCAATTCTTTTCGGCACCATCCTCGGTTGAATCGGGTCAGTCATAGCCAGTCAGTTTTGGATCGACGGATTGTACCATCGCCGCGAGTTCCTGGCTTCTGCTGGAGCGAAAAGCGCTTGCACTTCTGAAGCCAGGAGGAGCATACTTTTGCCCTCAGGGGGTGCTCTATGCACAAAATAGGGTTGTTCGTTATACTCGCCCTGCTGTCGATTGGCGCAGGCGATTCTTCCGCGCCGGTGGCCGACTGGTCAATCAACGCTACGGCGATCGAGGCATGCAGCTGTCCACACTTCTGCATGTGCTATTTCAACTCGCATCCTGCGGCTCACCATGAGAGCGGCAAGACCGAGCATTACTGCAAATTCAACAATGCCTACAAAGTTAACAATGGGCACTACGGCAGCACCGATTTGACCGGGGCGAAGTTCTGGCTGACCGGCGATCTGGGCGGCGATTTCTCTCAGGGCCAGATGAATTGGGTTCTGGCAACTTTTGATAAAGGCACAAGTGCCGACCAACGAAAAGCGTTGGGTGACATTCTGGGCAATGTGTTTCCGGTGAAGTGGAAGTCATTCAATACGGCGGAGGGCGACATTACCTGGGTCGCTGACAAAGATCAGGCGCATGCCGCGCTCAATGGCGGCAAGACGGCCGAGATCAAACTGAAGCGCTTCCAGGGGATGACTGACGAGCCGGCGGTGCTGAAGAATGTCAGGTACTGGGGCACACCACGTAACGATGGCTTTGTAATGATGCCCAACGAATTGGAAGCTTATCGCGAAGGCGACAAGGCATTCGAATTCAAAGGCACGAATGGATTTATGCTGACGTTCGACATGACCTCAAAGGATGTGGCACAGAAGGGCGGCTCGACGTCGTATTAGCGGTCTCTCTCTGCATGACAGAATGCGCCGGAATGTTCCGGCGCTTTTTTTTTGAGCACGCTCAGTTGAGTAGCAGTCTGCGAAAAAAGTCCACAAACCTACCTCGGGGGCTAAAGACCGGATACAAACGAACGACTTATCGCAACGCTGGGAAGCGCTGCGCCGCCCCAAAGCGTAGTTTTTCCGCAGCCTGCTAGAACGAGCCTTCCTGTGTAAACGTGTAGCCGGGCAGTGCAGCTCCGGCCGGACTTTTGGCGACTTTAATGCGTACCGTGGGCGCGTCGGGCGCGGTGATGCCGGCCGGGCGCAGCATGGCGTACTGGGTGAAGAGTTCGTTATAAACCTTGGTGACCAGGTAATCCTGGCCGTCGGAATCGCTGCGCCAGACTTGTCCGAGTTGGATGGAAGTTACGGCCACAATGAATGTTCCTGTTGTTTCGAAGTTGATTCAAGAGTACCGAGGCCAATCGAGTGCGTCAATGACAGGGGTGGTTACGGAGGGACAAGGCGGTCAAATATCGACTTCCGCCTGCGGATCAGCAGGTTCCGCTCTGGTAAGATGATGCTCTCATGCCCCGCGGAATCACTCCCCGCCAGCCTGCTCGCAGCGGCCGTCAAGATCGCGTGGCGCGAGCGCCGCTTCACGGCGGGATCCCGACGCCGAAGAGGCCCGGCAAACAGGGTCGTTCTCGGAGAAATGCACTCCAAAAATCTTCCAAGACCACAACTGCCAAGCCAAAGAGGCAGGTAAAGTCGACTGCTTACGATCCGCTCGCGCCCGGGCGTATCGGAGAAATCCTGAAGCGGCTCGACCAGCTTTATCCCGATGTGACTTGCGCTTTGACTCACAAAACTGCATGGGAACTTTTGGTGGCGACGATTCTCTCGGCACAGTCGACGGACGTGAATGTGAACCGTGTGACGCCGGAATTGTTTCGCAAATATCCGACGGTCGAGGCCTTCGCAGCTTTGACGCCGGAGCAGTTGGAGCCGGATATCCGGTCGACTGGATTCTTTCGCAACAAGTCGAAGTCGGTAGTGGGAGCGGCGAAGAAGATCGTAGCCGACTTTGGCGGGCAGGTGCCGGCGAACATGACGGATCTGCTCACGCTGCCGGGAGTGGCGCGCAAAACCGCGAACGTGGTGCTGGGCACGTGGTTCAAGATTGCCGACGGCGTGGTGGTGGACACGCATGTGACGCGGATTTCGCGGCGGCTGGAGCTAACGAAGGAAACGGATCCCAAGAATATTGAGCAGGATCTGATGCGGGTGATTCCGCGCGCGAAGTGGATTCTGTTCTCGCATCAGATTATCTGGCATGGTCGGAAGCTGTGCTATGCGCGCAAACCGAAGTGCGTGGATTGTCTGCTGGAGAATATTTGCCACGCCGGGGATAAAACCTGGAGCACGGTGGAGATGCATAAGGCCGCTGTGGGATGAATTGCGCGCGCATAGCGTGAACGCGGATAATGAACCGGGTCCGAAAATCCCATGCCGCTATCATCTTTTCCCGTCTGCTAAACTTTCTCTTCGCTTGCACTCCGAGGTTTCCACTCTCCATGCGTACTTTCATCCCGTTTGCTATCGTGATAATCATGAGCACTGTTGTGACTGAAGCGATCGGGGCTGCCCAGACTCTGCCGGCGCCCGAGGCGATCACTGATCCCAAGAAAATTGCCTCCAAGCCGAATGCGCAGGTTGAGCCGAAAAGCTTGACCATTGAAAAACTCTACATGACGCGGCAGATAGGCCGGCCGACGTGGTCGCCGGATGGCAAGAGTATTGCGTTCGTTTCCAATATGAGCGGGCGCAATAATCTTTGGTTGGTTCCGGCTGAGGGCGGATGGCCGGTGCAGCTTACGGTGAGCGATCAGCGGCAGGCTGCACCGACATGGTCGCCGGATGGAAAGTGGATCGCGTATCAGTCGGACTACGACGGGGATGAGTTGTGGGATATTTTTCTGGTTTCGCCGAAGAGCGGGAAGGTCGTCAACCTGACCGGCACGCGCACGATTGCGGAGACCAATCCGACGTGGTCGCCTGATGGTCGTTATCTTGCCTACCTGGTTAAACCAAGAACTTCGGCGGCCCGCGAGATTGACGTCTACGACATGGTAATGCGCGAGGTGAAGCACATCACCACGGGCACGCCACAGGACAAAGGGAATTCACATCCAATTTGGTCGAAGGATGGGAAGTATATTGTTTATACGCAGGAGCAGGCGAAGGGGACGGACTCGAATATTTTCATCGCGGAGGTGGCGGCCGGAACCAGCAGTCTGCTGACGCCGCATGAGGGCGAGCAGCTTTACTCCGCCAATGACATCTCACCTGACGGCAGCCGGGTTCTGTTTACGTCAAATGCTGCGAACGGCTACGAGAATGTCGGGTTGATCGAGATCGCAACGAAGAAACTTTCCTGGCTCACCCAGGATAAATGGGAAATCCGCGGCGGAGAATTTTCGCCCGATGGGAAGCGCATTACGTTTACGGCGAACGTCGATGGCAACGAGGATATTTATCTGCACGAACTTGCGACCGGCAAGACGGGGGTGCTTTCAATCCCTAAAGGATTGAACGAGCCTGCCGGCGGGCACTATGCATTCAGCAATGACGGCTCGCGACTGCTGTACTACCACAACGGCCCGACGGCACCGGGCGACTTGTGGGTTTATACGCTGGCAACGGGCGAGTCGCATCAGGTTACTCATTCTCTGGTTGCCGGAGTGCGTTCGGAGGATATGGTTGAGCCTTATCTGGTGCACTATCCCAGCCGCGACGGCAAGTGGACAATCTCGGGGTTTCTGTACGTGCCATTCAACATGGCGCGCAACGGGCAGAATGCGGCCATCGTTTACATTCACGGCGGGCCGAAGTCGCAGAGTATGAATTCATTCAACCGCTTCGTACAGTATGCCGTGAATCAGGGATATATGGTGCTGGCGCCAAACTACCGCGGATCGACCGGTTACGGCAAAGAGTTTGAGCAGGCGAATTTGTTCGATATGGGCGGCGGCGATTTGCAGGACGTACTGGCCGGAGTCGACTGGATCAAGCAGACCGGCCATCTCGATCCGAAAAAGATTGCGGTGATGGGCGGGAGTTATGGCGGGTATCTCAGCATGATGGCGGTGACGAAAGAGCCGGAGATTTGGGCAGCGGGTGTGCCGATTGTGCCGTTCGTGAACTGGTTTACCGAGATCGAGAACGAAGACCCGGTGCTGCAACAGTCAGATCTGGCGACCATGGGCGATCTGGTTAAGAATAAGGCGCTCTATGCAGACCGCTCGCCGATTAATTTCATCGATCAGGTCAAAGCGCCGTTGTTGCTGCTGGCAGGGGGGCACGATCCGCGGTGCCCGAAGGAGGAGACGCAGCAGGTGGTCGAGGCCATCAAGAAGCGCGGCGGCACGGTTGAATCCAAGATTTACGAAAATGAGGGGCACGGCTTTGCGCGGGTGGAGAATCAGATTGACGCTTACAAGCGGGTCGCCGATTTTCTTTTGGCGCACGTCGTTCCCGCGGATTGCAGTTGTTCGCTGACCGAGTAGTTTGCTTGATTTGCTTTGCCATCTTCGCGACGCTTTGCGATAAGAGCTTTTGACCGCTGAGGACGCAGAAAAAGGCCGCTGAGGCCGCTGAGAAACCCAGTCAGTTCCACGATTCCCAGTTCTACGCTTCCAAGGTTTGCTTAATCGCTTCGATCAGGCCGGGAATCGTGTACTCCTCGGCGGCAATGTCGACGCGCAGGCCGAGTTCATTCAGGGTGGCGGATGTAATTGGCCCGATGGAGGCGAGCCTTATTCCAGCGAGATCGGGGCGCTGTGAGCCCAGCAAGGTTACGAAGTTGCGCACGGTAGAGGAACTGGTAAAGGTGACCACGTGCGGACGTGTTCTGGGATTCTTTAATGCGGCGCGAAGGCGAGTGCGCGAGGATTCGGGGACGACTGTTTGGTAAGCTTCGACGACGTCGACGCGCGCGCCTGCTTTACGCAGTTCGCGTGGAATCACGTCGCGGGCGACTTTAGCTCGCACCAGGAGCACGCGCTTTCCTTTTACCTTATTTTTCAGGCTGCGGACTACGGATTCGGCAACGTATTCTTCGGGGACGACATCAACCTTGGCGCCGCATTGCTCGATGGCTTTCTTTGTAGCGGGGCCGATGGCGGCGATGCGGGGGATCGCGGCAGCTAAAGCCGTCCTATTGGGGCGCGGTTTATTCGCAGCTTTGGAGCGCCGCGGCACTCCAAAGGCGAGGCGGAGCCTTCCCATCCGCTGCCACATGGCGTCGACTCCGTTCACGCTGGTCAGAATGAGCCAGTCATACTCCGCCAGGTTCTTCAGCGCCGAATCCAGCGCTTTGAAACTGCGTGGCTTGCGGATTTCGATGAAGGGTATTTCGATGACCGTGGCACCCAGCTTACGAAGCTCTGTCGAGAGCACGCCGGCCTGGTGCATGGCTCGGCCGACAAGCACACGAATGCCGGCCAGCAAGGTCTTCGGCGGTTTGGATTTCTTGCTCATGGTTAGAGGTAGCGGCCACAGTTGCCCCGAGCTAGCCGCAAGGACTTTTCATTCGTCCTCTTTTCGCTGGCTTGTTCCGAGCCCCTGCTCTTTCATCATATGAGCCACGCCGGAAATCGCAGAATCATTCGACTTCTCCAGGGATGCGATGACGCTGGCCTGATCCTGCCGCGGGCGATTCTGGCTGAGTTTGAACTTGCCTTCGATTCGAGCGGCAGCGATCTCGAAGCCTACGATTTGACGGAGCATGTTCTCCTGGAACCTGGGGCTGAGCGTCTCCCATTGGTCACGGTAGGACGGCTCGAAGGTTTCGACGAGTTCGTAAAGTATGTCGTGGAGTTCACCCGGCGAACTGAGACGGGCGGTGCCGTAGACATGGACGGCAACATAATTCCATGTGGGGACGCTTTCACGCGCCCCGTAATTGGTGGGTGAAATATACGAATGGGGGCCGTGGAAGATGGTGAGACAGTCGGGTTGCTGCTCGAGATAGTGCCAGTGAGGATTGGCTTTGGCCACGTGACCGCGGAGTGTGACTTTGTTTTCCTGAGTGTGGATCGAGAGCGGGAGGTGGGTGGCGAAGGGGCCAGCGTCGGTTGGTGAAATTAAGATGGCAAATGGATTGGCGCGCATGAAGGCGATGGCGTCAGCATCGTGGCGCAAACGGAAGTGTTCGGGTATGTACATGATTGTTTCTTTCGCCCCTTGTGGGGATGGTTAACGAGATCAATCCCACAGTTTACGTTGTGGGCTGCATTCTTTCGCTGCTTGGTGGCGGGTATTTCTTACGAACATAAATCAGTTTTTCGACTTCGGCGATGACTATCCCTGCCTCGTCTTTCACTTCGACCTTGAGCACCGGCTCGTATTTAGGCAGCGTCTTTAGTTTCTCGCGGATGTCTTCGATCTGGCTATCGGACAGGCGAAACTCGGCCCGAACAGTTCCCCGCCCCGGTTTGCGGTAGCGGATGGTGGCGGCTTTGTCCCATACGATGTAGTCGCGGCCGAGATTGGCCATCAACATCAGCATATAGAAAGCGTCGGTCATGGCAAAGAGCGATCCGCCGAAGTGGGTGCCGACGTAGTTGGCGTTCCACCAGCGCAGCTTCATTTCGACGTCGACCGATCTCATATCGGGCGCGATGCGGGTGACGTGGATACCGGCGCCAAGAAATGGGGGCCAGAGGTTGACCCATCGGCGGAGGGCGCGGGAGTCTTTGGTGCCGCCGAGAAGTTGCAGGAGTACGGAGCCGCTCTTCATCTGGGATCAGGGTTGCGGCAGGACGGCGAGTCCTCGGCCGTAAACAGCTTCAAGAATTTTGTCGCCGCCCCGGGCGAGCAGAGCGGAGCCGGCAGCGTTGCCGAGTTTTACAGGGTCGGTGCCGCTGCGGGAGTCACGGAGAACTTTGGAGCCGTCGGGATCGGCGACGATGGATTCGAGATGGAGCTTGCCTTTACAGGTTTCCGCAAACGCGCCGATGGGGACCTGGCAGCCGCCGCCGAGGCTGTTGAGTAAGGCGCGTTCGCAGGTTGTGGCTGCGCGAGCGGCGGGGTCGTTCAAAAATTCCAAGTGCTGGCGCGTTTCGGAGTCGCCCAGGCGGATTTCGATGCCCAGCGCTCCCTGCCCAGCGGCGGGGCACATGATTTCGGCGGGGATGATTTGCCTGATGAGTTGAGTTTTGCCGAGGCGGTTCAGTCCGGCTGTAGCGAGGATGACCGCGTCGTACTCGTCCTGTTCGAGTTTGCGCAGGCGGGTGTCGACGTTGCCGCGCAGAGGATGAATGTCGAGGTCGGGGCGGATGGCTTTGAGTTGCGCCTGGCGGCGCAGGCTGGAGGTGCCGACGCGCCCTGCTTGAGGCAGATCATTAATATTTGAGTAAAGTCGCGAGCAGAAGGCGTCGCGCGGGTCTTGCCTCTCGGTAATGGCGGCGATTTCGAATCCCGGAGGGAGTTCGGTGGGCAGATCTTTCAGCGAGTGTACGGCGAGATCGACTCGTCCGTCGGCGAGTGCTTCTTCAATTTCTTTGGTAAACATGCCCTTGGTGCCGACCATGGCGAGGGCGACGTCGGTAATTTTGTCGCCGGTGGTTTGGATGACTTCGATTTCGACTTCGTGACCTCGGGCACGAAGGAGCGAGGAGATGTGGTTGGCTTGCCAGAGGGCGAGTTGGGACCCCCGGGAGCCGATGCGGAGTTTGTCTGGATTTGCCATGGGATCAGAGGATTGGGTCAAGTGCGGCGAGTCTGAGGATTCCAAGGGCGAGACATTTTAATGAAATACTGGTTGCCTGACGATTCCACAAACGCCACGATTTCCGCTCTATGGCATGATTCCATGTTCGGTGGGAAAATGCCAGAGGAACCGTTCTCAGAGATGGGAACTGGCGTCATTCTTAGGTGAGATGTCGGGGTGGCGGGCCTGTCTGCTTTCACTCAACGCGTTTACGTCCGTGCTTTTTGAGGTACGCGTTAGTTTCCTTGAAATAGCCGCAGCCGCGGAAGCTGTGGATTGCGCCACCACCAGCTGTTTGCCAATGCGGCGCCGGTCGGGGCATCTCCCCTCAGAACCTGCCTGACATCTTCAGGCCTTTCTACAGTACCAAGGGCAACGGCACCGGTCTTGGCCTCTCCCGGGCTCGCTGTATTGTGGAAGATCATCACGGCCGCATCGAGGTTAGCAGTGTCGTGGGGAATGGAAGCAAATTCACCGTGCTCCTGCCATTTCATATGTCCACCGCTCACAAAGGCTCCGGCGCCGATCCGGACGAGCCGCAAGAACCATCCGCCTCGATTTCGTAGTAAATTAAACACCGATGCGAGCCGAAAAAATCATGGTCGTCGACGACGAGCGTCTGGTGCGCTGGTCGCTGCGCCAGAAGTGTGAGGAGTGGGGGTACCACGTGATTGAGGCCGATGCCGGAGGACCTGCGCTCAAACTTGCGCAACAAGAATCGCCCGATCTGGTCCTTCTCGACGTGCGGATGCCCGACCTCACGGGCATCGAAGTGCTTGATCAGCTCAAGAAGAGCGGAGACGCGCGGGCGGTCATTATGATCACTGCCGATCCTCAACTGGACGATGTCAAAGCCGCACTCAAGCTCGGAGCCTACGACTTCGTCGGCAAGCCGGTCGATTTCGATGAGCTTCACGTCACCATCAAGAATGCTCTGGAAGCCACCAGCCTGCGTAGTGAAGTCCAAGCGCTGCGCGGCGAGGTGCGCCGCGGAGCCGGTTATGAAAGCGTCGTCGGCGTCTCAGCCAAGATGACAGAGCTCATGAACTTTGTCCGCAAGGTCGCTTCGAGCGAAGCCACCACCATCCTGATTCAAGGTGAAAGCGGTACTGGCAAGGACCTCATCGCCAAAGCGATCCACTACGAAAGCTCACGACAGGAGAAACCCTTTGTAGCCATAAACTGCTCCGCCATCCCCGAGACACTGATGGAAGCTGAACTCTTCGGCCACGAAAAAGGCGCGTTCACCGACGCCAAGCAGATGAAGAAGGGCCTTTTTGAGGCCGCCGACGGCGGTACGCTGTTTCTCGACGAAATCGGCGAACTCTCTGCTCTCCTGCAAGCCAAACTGCTGCGCGTCCTCGAAGACCAGGTCATCCGCCGGGTGGGCGGCATCAAGGACATGCAGGTGAATGTGCGGGTGATCGCCGCCTCCAATCGCGATCTCGAGAAAGCTGTGCGCGAGGGTCAGTTTCGCCAGGATCTCTATTATCGGCTGGCCATCATTGCGATCTTTATCCCGCCCCTGCGTGACAGAAAAGAAGACATCATGGCTCTGGTGGACTTCTTCATCGAGCGCTACAACCGGAGATTCAAGAAGTCGATTCGTGGCATTACCGATGAGACCCGCCGCCTCATTCTGACTCATAACTGGCCGGGCAACGTGCGAGAGTTGAAGAACACGATCGAGCGGGGCATGATCCTGGAGGAAGAGCCGCTTCTGCGGCCCTTGTACCTTCCGTTTTCCGTTGGCGAATCGGGCGGCCGCACGGTTTTTGAACGAGCTTCATCCGCCGACGGCGGACAGCCCTTGCCCAACGGCCGCACCCTGCCGCGGCTTTACATCCCGGAGGGAGGAACTTCGCTGGAGGAGGTCGAACACGCCATGGTCGAGCTGGCCATGCGCCAATCCAACGATAACCAAACCCACGCCGCCAAGCTGCTCGATATCAGCCGCGACGCCCTGCGTTACAAGCTGAAGAAGTTTGGATTGATGCGCGCAGATGAAGATGGCGCCCAGGCCGGGGTCGCCGAAGATCAGTGAGTGCTGCTCTATGAAAAAACAGGGCGAGCGCCCCGCAAGGTCTGCGTCCGACTAATTTAGAAGCGACCGTACGCCTGCGCCCAGTCCGTACACCGTGTCGTTGGCGATCGCGATGGCTTCCTCCACAGTCTTAAGTCTTCTGGATTTGAGGCAGGAGGAACGGCTAGTTATGGTCTGCAATTTCCCGCAACGCCGCGGTATTATGAATCACCAATGTCGACCCTTTTGTTTGCAGGATGTGTTGTCTCTTCAGCTCCGCGAACAGCCGTGTAACCGTCTCTCGCGAAGTTCCGATCATCTGCGCGATTTCCTCGTGGGTGAGCCTGATCTTCAACCGGGACTCGAGCTTAGCAGCTTCGCCGTTCTTGACACTCCATTCCAGAAGCAACGCCGCGAGCTTCTCGGCGGCGGAATGGGACAGTCCCAGCGACCGCACTTCCTTACACGCATTGTGATATTTTTCGCTTAACTGCTCCGCCACTTTGAAGCAGGCCTCCACGTCATCCTTCAGAAACCTAAGAAAATCATCACGCTTGACGAAATTGAGCTGGCAGGGATCTATCGTCTCCGCGGTCACTTCGTAAGGCTTGCCAGAGATGGTGGCGCTCAGCCCGAGAACCTCCCCGGGCTCGGCAATTTCACAATCATGGTTCTGCCGCTGGGGGAGTTGATGGAGAGCTTTACGCTGCCTTTGCAGAGCACAAAAATGCCGCGTGGCAGTTGCCCTTCTACAAACAGCAACGCTCCTGGGGGATACGCGGTGGCGAACTTGATTTCTTCAAAAGTCTTCAGCGCGGCAGCCGGCAGATCGCAAAATATCCGATCGGCACGCAGCTTGCACGCAATGCAGCTTTCTACAATCTCCATTCCGTATGGCGAGAGCATGTACCAGCCTCCTGGTGCTGGAGTCAGTGTCCGTCGGGGATGAATCGCCTGGCTGTGCTGCGGGGCACACGCATTTGTGATCTGCCTCACAGGCGCGTTGTGCGATCTGGATCGCATTGATTGTGACTTTTCTTGCTGCGTTGTTGTCCAGCTTCGTTCATGCTTGCTTAGTCACGTGGGGAACAACCGGGGATCACGGACACTTCCTTGCATAAAAGACTGGCGGAGGATCATGACGCGCAAGTTCAAGATTATGGATGCAAACGAGGCGGTCGCATACATTGCCTACCGGGTTAACGAGATCATTGCCATCTATCCGATCTCGCCCGGTGCGCGCAACCTGAAAACCGGCGGGCGGTACCGTCCCGCCGAATGGACTGAAACGACACTTCTGAGTGAATAGGTACAAGAATTCACGGTCTCCCCAGCTTCGCCGTTAACTCAAGTGCATTTTGTACCGCATGTCCTGATGCGGTGTTATCGAAAATACACCATGCACGAGCTACTGAAGCCAAGTTTGCCAATTGCGCAGCAAGTTCATTCAGATAGTCACTGGAGTACGCGGAGAAATATCGGCGGGGAGACCCGTGGAGCCGGAAGTAAGCCAAGCTACCCAGTCCACCAGGCCGTGTGGAGGCGGGTACGCACGCCGGGTCGGCCGCTACCCGGGCGATTTGAAATTCCTTCAGCAAATTATCGCCTTGGTCATCAAACCAGCTAGCATGCCGTGGTTCCCATACAACATCTCCTGAAAACTTCCTACGAAGAAGCGACAGGAACTTTCTCGTGCGGGCATGATCGAATTCGAGACTCGGAGGCAGTTGGATCAGCACTGGCCCCAGCTTTTCACCGAGATAGTTGATTTGCTCAAGAAATGCTGACAAGACCTCCGAACTGCAATTCAGCTTTGCTTCATGGGTGATAGTCCTGGGGACTTTGACCGAGAAACGGAATTCGCCAGCTACCGAGCTCGCCCATCTCTCCCATGTCTCTTTCTTATGTGGCCGATAAAAAGATGAATTAATCTCGCAACAGTTGAATCCTTGCGAGTAGCGCTGCAAGTGGCTTCCGCTGGAAGCGAAATGCGCAGCCACACGTTGGGGAATATTCCATCCCGCACATCCCACTCGAACAGGCTCACGCGTAAACCTGTGGCTGTCTTCATTCGAAACTCCGGCTGTGCGAGATTCCCTCATTGTTGAACTTAATCTAGGGTGCATGCCGTCGCGTCAGGATTTTTTATATTTCTTCCAATCACGCTCTGTTACCTCTGCCATCTCTTTTGCGGCGGTGCGAAGCCAACCTGTTTTTCTGCGGCCCAAATCTTTTAAAATTCCGGCAACCGCGCGCTTGCTTCCAAGGTGCACGTTAGCGGCTTCAGAGCCCATAGCATGAAGCAGGGCTTCTTCATCCCGCTTTTTCGGCAAATCCTTAATCTCGATCGGGTTTGAATCCGGAGAGAGGCGTCGAATCAGCCATGCTCCTTCAATTTTCTGGAAGGGATCGCGTGACCGCACCGCGGCGGTGATCGCCTGACGATAATGGCTCTGGCCACCGCCAACCCGCCCACTCAGCCAAACGCAAGATGACGGAAGCATGGCTTTTGCCTCACGCGCAATGTACCCTCCATTCCATTGGGCAATCGCCACAAATCTTTGTTGGCCCCTGCTGCCCAGTCCGGCCTCCCTCCGCACCACCTTATAGTCCATCTTCGGGTCAGGAAGCGTCTTCTCTAACGTCAGTTTCACATCTCGCGGAAGATTGCCGCGTACGACCGGCAACTCATTGAGTTTCTTCCAGAAATCCGGCGCAGGATCGAACGCCTCAATACCTAGTTTCTCCAGATTCTGCTCATGTTCAGCAAGAACAATCGGACAACCTCCATGGTTCAGGGCTTGTTGATAGCCCTCCAATATCGCGTCGCACCCAGCTTTAAGAGTGATGGTTAGCTCTTTCGAATCGTTCACGATCTTTAAACTAGTTGCCAGCCTCACCAGGTCATTCGTATAAGCCATGGGATACGACTCGTCGAAGTCGTCGACACCCCAGCAGAGGCGCCCTTCCGAGTCACGCCACGTGCCGAAACTGCCCACGTGTAAGTCACCGCACGCCAGAACCTTGGGAGCTTGAGCCAGATCGACGCATATTTCGGGCCATATTTGCGCCCAACGATAAAAGGTACCTCTTAGAAAGAGAAAGGGATCCTCCCTCATTTGTTCGTGCTTGGATCGCAAATCTGATTCGACCACGGTGGTGCATCGCCGCATCCAGACCTCGTAACTCCTTGTAGCTTCACGAATATTCACTTTTTTTCTCACTCCTATGCCACGCGATAATGAGATTGTCCCCAGGATTTCGTCGGAGCCTGGGGGATCCAAACCATAAAAACCGAAATTCAAAGCAACAGCGCCGGCCGAGCGACGCACTTTGATCTGATTCTTCTATATTAAGGGTACGGTTGAAGTGCGCCCCATATTTGTAACAGCAAAAAGCGCTTCCCGTTTGTTGGCCGCTGGCCTGGGCGCACCGCAGTCATTTTTCACCCCATTTGTCCCGCACTTCCTCCAACTGCCTGGGAACCCTCCCACAAAACGAGACGGGAGGTATTCTTTGACAATTGGATGCGCGGCAGGAAGCTTTCCCGCAGCACCGCGCGTCAGTCCAGGCTTCCGTTCCGAACTGTACAAGCAGGACGATAACATTCGGGTCCTTCGCCATTGAATGCCACGCCGCTTCCAGCGCGCTCCTCACCGGCATCTGAAAATCCATCACGGTTACGTGGAAAAAGCGGAGTGTCCGACGAACTTACTTACTCTTTCTCTCACCTTTTGGGTGCGATCTGCATCCAACGTCTGAAAAAATCTTACAAGGAGCACATATGCCGGAACAAGGATTGAAAGAGCTGTATATAGACGAATTGAAGGACCTCTACAGCGCAGAAAACCAACTGGTGAAAGCCCTGCCCAAGATGGCCAAAGGCGCGGCTTCCGACGAACTCCGCAAGGGATTCGAGGAGCATCTTCAGCAGACGAAGGGCCATGTCCAACGGCTTGAGCAGATCTTTGAGGCCCTGGGCGAAAGTCCTAAAGGCAAGAAGTGCAAAGGCATGGAAGGCCTCATTGAGGAAGGCTCGGAAGTCCTAGAAGAAGACTATGAGGGAAATATTCTCGATGCCGCCCTCATCGGCGCGGCCCAGAGGGTAGAACATTATGAGATCGCCGGCTACGGCACCGTGCGTGCCATGGCCGAGTCGCTTGGCGAGACCGCGCATGTAACCCTTCTCACTCAGACCCTCGATGAAGAGAAGGAAACCGACGAAAAGCTCACCGAACTCGCCGAACAGCTCAACGGAGCCGGAACATCTCATCATGAAGGTTCCAGGCGCGAGGCCTCGGGGACCAAAGGTAACAAGCGCGTGGCGTAAATCTGCCGCATTCTTTGCGGCATCTATAATAAAAAACAGAGAGCCCGGTTCATCGCCGGGCTTTTCTTGTGATACCACCCGTTAGCACAATAATCCGTGGCTCTCAAATGTACGCAGTTTGGCGTATTGGCGTGTAAATCCCGTTTGGGCCCATCACGGCCGCTGGGCATGCGTCGTCTCGATCTACACATCTTTACTCTTTCTTCGGTGGCAATTCTTGCGGAGTTCCCACAGCAGCAGCGAAACTCCGAGCCATGCGGCAGTGGCCGCAACTATCGCTATCGGTGCGCTCAGCCTCGGCAGAAGCTGCCATAGCAAGATCGCAAAAACGATCAGTCCCATGCTGCCTATCGCCGCTCCCGCCGCGTCGATGCTCGCGGCCTGTCTTCCGCGAGCGGCGCCATGCATGCCTTCCTTTTCCTTTTTCTCCTTTTCGTGCTTCTCAATCAGCGTCGCCCCGGCGGGGAAAATAGCGGGGAACGCAAGCAACAGTCCGCCGATTTCCGGACCGTAACGGCGTGCGACAAGACCTGCAAGGGCCGTAATGCAGGCGCCGAAAAAGAATCTGACGGCGTACTGATGCCACTTCGTCTGTCCGAGCACCGAGCTGTCGAACTTCACGCGCATCAGGAATGCATTCCTATTGACAGAAGCCCAAACGCGACCGCAAACCATAAGGGCATTGCGGCCAGCGTCACCCAGAGCGCTTTCATTCGGTAACGCATCATTACCCAGCTTACGAGCGAGGCATAGAGGAATAGCGCCACTGCACCTGCGATCATGGAACGAGCTTCAGTGGCCGCATAAACCGCTCCGTCGCTGGCAACCGTGAGCCCCAGCGTCGCGAGCGCCACCGAAGGTGCCGCGCCGAAAAGACCGGCAAAGCTTTTGGGCTTAAGGACGTCTCCTAGCAGGGCAAAAGCGGAGACGACCGCGCCCCCGACCAGAAAGCGGAAGACAATTTGCGTCATCGCATCTCCTCCGTGTCCAGTTTCACTGCCCGCGCGGGACCCTCTATGGTTTTAATGTCCGCAAAGCCATGAGCGTACTTCTCCACTGCCACGATTTGTTGCGGCTCCCTCCGGCCTTTCGATGATGACCGGAAGCCTTTTCTCTTCTGCGTCAAAGGCCTGAGTGGGACCGGGTCCGCCATTCCTTTTTTCTTGCTCACTCCATTATTTTTAACAGGGCTGTAACTTTGCAGTTGATGCAAAGCAAGAGCGTTAGGTTTGTTCTTTTCCGGCAAGTGGGTGGCGACGGCGCTGATTCAACGAGAGTAGCGAGACCATTTAGGATGCAGCAACGATGAATCCGGACGACTTCATCACTGATAATGAGGAAAGACGACGATTCGAGACTGACAAATCAATTTGTGAGGTGGAACATCACATCTCTTGCCAAGTTAGCTGAAGCCGCTACCTCCCAAGCGCCGGCTTTTTGCGCCTGATCTCAGGGGCTTGCAACCGAGCTGCTCTGTCATATTTTCTCGAAACAAACGGCGTGATCGCGGCCGTTCGCCCCAGCGGCTGACCCTGAAACAAAAAACAACTTTTCCACATCCCCAATGTGACGGTTGCACTTGCGCTCAGCCCCACCCTCATTCCACAATCGGGCAGGGATCAGAGCAGCGGCTTATCGATAGAAGCATCCAAACCTAAATCCGGGGCCCGGCAAGCCACTGATTTCAAAGCTCTTAGGACGTAACCACCTTAGAAACTAGTATTTACAAAGAAAATTCCGCTATGCTGCTGATTCCAGGGTATTTGCAAAAGGGGGGGTAGGGGTAGGCGCCCCAAGTTGCCAGAAGTGAACCCGAAAGCCGAAAGCAACGCCCGCAACCGGGCAGTAATCATAGGAACAACCATGGTCCAACTGTGCCAGCACCGCATGGACAATACCCGCCACTGCCAGTGTCCCGCCCTCAGCGGAAAGCGGTACTGCCCTCCTCACCAGCGCCAGCACCAGCGCGGCGCGAAAAAAATGGCCGAGCGCATGCGGCAGCGATGGTTCGAAGCGGTACCGCTCAACGACCCCAGGGCCGTGCAAAGGGCTCTGGCGCAAGTCATTCAAGGCTTGCTCTCGGGTGAAATCGAGCCCAGGCAGGCAGGACAGATTCTATACAAGCTCCAGACCGCCGTCGCAAGCTTGAATGCGAGCCTCGATCCGGGCAAGCTCTGACTACGTGCCCATTCGATCCTCCCTCTCACGTCATAGCTTGCAAACTATTTCACTCTTGCGGACCAGCCCCATCAATGCCACAATGGCTCCCGCTTCTTGAAGTCCTAAGAAAAAGTGGTTCCGTCCGAATCTTCTCTCCGAGGGAGAATGGCATGTCGAGGAAAGTCAATATTGTCCTGGCGGTTCTGGTTGTCACTCTGTCTCTCAGTTGGTACCGTGCGGCGCAGGCGAATCCGGCGCTGGGCGGCCAGCCGAACGTCCTTATTACTGCACCCATTGACGAAAGCCGGCTGACCACTCTGGTTGGCAACACACGGCTCGAAGCCACTTCGCGTAACGACCGCGGCCGAGTCGCCGATGATTTTCCTCTCGACCATATGCTGCTGCAGCTGAAGCGCGCTCCCGAACTCGAGCAGGCATTCGCGCAGCACATCGAATCGCTCACCGATAAAACGTCGCCGAATTTCCGGCACTGGATCACCGCCGCCGAGCAAGGAGAGAGATACGGCGTTTCACAGCAGGATCTGGACACGATCACTTCGTGGCTGCGTGGACACGGTTTTACAGTCGGCCACGTGTATCCCAATCACATGGTGGTTGATTTTTCCGGAACCGCGGCCCAGATCAACCAGGCTTTCCACACCGAAATTCACTACCTGGAAGTCAACGGCCAGCGGCACTTTGCCAACATGAGCGATCCCCAGATTCCCGCGGCGCTGGCTCCGGCCATTAACGGAATCGTCTCTATGCACAACTTCAAGCCGCGCGCGCACGCCCAACGCAAGACCGATTACACCTTCGCGGGCTGCGGCACCGGCAGCAACTGCTACGCGCTGGTCCCCGCTGATTTCCAGACCATCTACAATCTCAATCCTCTCTACACCGCCAGCATTTATGGCCAGGGCCAGACCATTGTGGTAGTCGAAGACACCGACTCCTACGCCAACGATTGGGCGACCTTCCGGACGACATTCGGCCTGGCCACCTACGGCGGCACGCTCACAACCGTGCATCCGAACGACGCCGGCAATTGCACCGATCCCGGCACCAATCCCGACGACTTTGAAGCTGACTTGGATGTGGAGATGGCGACGGCGACCGCGCCGGGAGCCACGGTTGAACTTGCCTCCTGCACCGATACGACTACTTTTGGCGGTCTGCTGGCCATTGAGAACCTGGTGAGCGCCGGCAGCCCTCCGCCGATCATCAGCATGAGCTATGGCGAGTGCGAAGCGGCCAATGGCGCGGCCTCCAATGCCGCGTTCAGCTCGGCATTTCAATCAGCGGCCGCGGCTGGGGTTTCGGTGTTTGCCTCGGCCGGTGACAATGGCGCTTCCGGTTGCGCTAACCTCTTCACCAACGGCGACAGCTACGCTTACCCGGGCATCGGCGTTACCGGATGGGGCGAGAGCGTATATAACGTTTCTGTCGGCGGCACCGACTTCGAAGATCTTTACAACTCGCTCGAAGGCGGCGCGTCCCAGAGCACATACTGGAATTCCACCAACGGCACCTACTACGGCTCGGCCAAGTCGTACATCCCGGAAATTCCGTGGAACGACTCCTGCGCCAGCTATCTCGTATACAACGTGGAAGGCTTCACCACTGCCTATGGGGCCAACGGATTCTGCAACAGCAGCACCGGCGCGAGCTTCCTGAGCACCATTGCCGGCGGAGGCGGCCCGAGCGACTGCGCGACCGGCGCGGGCAACCCCAGCTATGCTTACACCGAGGACACCACGTGCAAGGGCTATGCCAAGCCTTCGTGGCAGAAAGGAATTCTGGGCAACCCGCTGGACAATGTGCGCGACGTCCCCGACGTCTCGCTGTTTGCCAGCAACGGCATCTGGGGGCACTACGTGATCATTTGTTATTCCGATACCGTCAACGGCGGAACGCCTTGCACTGGCGCTCCCAGCGGCTGGACCGGAGTGGGCGGAACCTCGGTTGCCGCTCCCATGATGGCGGCCATTCAGGCGCTCGTCGATCAGCACTGGAACATTCGCGCCGGGAACCCTAATCCGACCTACTATTCCATCGCCAAGACGGAATTTGGCTCAACCGGCAATACCGCCTGCTACTCCATTAACGAGCAGGCTGGCAACAGTTGCGTGTTCAATGACATCACGCAGGGCGATATCGACGTTGACTGCGTGCACAACGGCAGCGTGTTCTTGGCCGATTGTTACCTGCCAGCCTCGACTTACGGCACACTCGGCACGCAGGCCATCGCCAGCCTCACGCTGAAGGCGGGCGGATCAGGCTACACCAGCACGCCCACCTGCACCCTCGGCGGGCCCACCAACAAATCGAAATATCTGTCACCCAAGGGCACAACCATTTACGCGGGCGGAGCGCCGGCAACTTGCACCGCCACCATCAATACCACGACGCACGTTGTAAGCGCCGTCACGCTGACCAAAGGCGGCGGCGGCTACACCGGCGTGCCCACCTGCACCATCTCGGGCGGAGGCGGCCATGGCGCCAGTTGCTACGCCGTCATCAATCCCAAGAAGGCGCCAACCAACTATCAGCCCTCGTTCGGCGCGACTCCCGGCTGGGATCTGGCGACAGGCCTGGGCAGCGTTAACGCCTATAACTTGGTGTTCAACCCGGCCTGGTAAGTCCAGGACCCAAGAGTCAAGTCCTCCCAGGTCTCGGTGCTTTTGCGAGACCTGGGTGGATTGACCGGATTGATGCGGGAAAAATTGCGCACGACAAATGTTGAACCCTGAAACAGCCTGGTTCCAGGTAATTCAAGTTCAGGAGCGGATCATGAGACCAACCTCTGTAACTCGCCCTGCTCGTCGTTTTCTTCCTTTTCGGCGCGCGACTACCATCTTTTCATGGTTAGTCACCGGTGTTGGTTTGCTGGCGCTCGCCGTGACCTGCTGGGGGCAGAATCCCGCCAGCCGTCCGATTCTTTTTGCCCACGGCTGGTGTGGCAACGCGCAGGATTTCGATCCGCTCTTCATTCCCACCACCGAGGTGCTGTTCAACCAGCTTCCGCGCAGCCTATATCCGATCTCTAATCTGTACGCGATTCAGTACGATGCCATTCTGCAGAAACCAACTTTTTACAGCATCACGGTCAACGCCAACGGCACCGGGACGATGAAGCAGATCAACCGCAGCGCCATTCCCTCGGATGCCAGATTTTTCAGCATCATTTTTTACGATCCGGTGGGCAAAAGCACTTCGTCGTCGAACGTGGCCAAGATTTCGATTCTCAACAAAGCGTATGAAGTCGCAAAGGTTGTGAAGCTGATTACCCTGATCACGCAACAGCCGCAGGTGATTGTGATGGGGCACAGCATGGGCGGACTGGACGTGCGCGCGTACGTGGAAAACATGGCGTCGCAGGGAGCGTGCTACAACTATTCGAAAAATACTCCCGACTACTCGGCGGCAACCTGCACGCCGGGAGCGGGCGACGCGGCTTATGCCGGCAATGTGGGCGACATTATCAGCGTCGACACGCCGCACGCGGGTACGCCCCTCGCCGAGCTTTCGTTCACCGCCCAAGGCCCGCCGCCTTCGTCGCTGGGATGCATTATTGGGAGTTCAACCAACAAGACCGAGTTGGAGCCGCTTCCCGATGGCAGCGGGCTGATCGAAGCGCTGAACTACGATGGCAGCGCAATCGCCGGAAAACTTCCCGCCGAAAACGGAACGCCGATTGAAGCGGTGGAAGATTACTTCAATGACACGCAGATCGCATGGGACGGGCTGCTGGGATACTCGGACGACATTGTGCAGCTGACCAGCCAGTCGATTGTGCAGAACCTTCCCGCAGCCGATACAACCGCTCCTTTGCTCGACGTGCCCATTGGCTACGCCAGCTCGAACTCGGGGATTAACGGCACGCCGGCGTGCTGGGAGAACTTTATTTTCTTCAGGGAGCCGGTGCTCCACTTCATGGGTTGCTTGGCCGCGCAACCAGACACGCAGAACGCGCTGGCGGCGCAGGTGAATGCGAATGTGCAGTGATCCGATCAAGCAACCGCTCAGAGGTAAAGAAGTCGAGATCCCCACCCTTGCCGCTCGAGGACATCGGCGATTCATCCCGACTATTTGCGGCGAGGATGGGGCATCCGCACCCAAGCATGCCTCGGATTTTTTGCCCGGTTCCGGATGCAGTCTTCAACATGCCTCAATCTTCAGCTCATCCAGCGTCAGAAATTCCTGCACAATCGGTTCCGCCGATTTTTCCATCTCGGCGTAGGTACCGAAGAAAATTGCCTTGCCTTCATGGAGGAAGACGACGCGGTCGGCGAGCTGGCGGGCGAGACGCATGTCGTGGGTGACCACGATGCTGGTCAGGTGCAGCTGAATTTTGAGGCGGGTAATCAGGTCGCCCAGCAGTTGCGCCATCAGCGGATCGACCATCGTGGTGGGTTCGTCGTAGAGGACGCATTGTGGCCTCGCGGCCAGGGCGCGGGCGATGGCGACCGAGCGCTTCATGCCGGTGGAAAGATCGGAAGGCAACTGGTCCCGCATCTCCAGCACTCCGACCATCTTGAGCAGGCCGTCGACGATTTCGTATATCTGCAACTCGCTCAGGCCTCCACCTTCGCGCAGGGGGAAAGCTACGTTCTCACCGACGGTGAGAGAGTCGAAAAGCGCGCCATTCTGAAACACCATGGTTACTTTCTTGCGGATGGCTTCAAGCTGCACTTCAGAAAAGTTAGTGATGTCCTCGCCGGCCACGATAACCTGGCCGGAATCGGCTTTGAGAAAGCCCATCAGGATTCCCAAGGATACAGATTTGCCGACGCCGCTGCGGCCGAGGATGCAGAGGGTTTCTCCCGGCATCACGCTGAAGCTGACGTGGTTGAGAACTACGTTGTCGCCGAAAGCCTTGGAGATGGCGCGGAATTCGATGTAGGGCTGGAGCGCTTCAGCCACGGGTTGCGCAGTCGAGGTTGATCGGGAGTCGGGCATCAATGGAATCTCGGGCGGCATAAGTTCAAATGGCTCCCCGGCCTGCGTTTTGCGGAGCTTTAAGGGTTTCGGCTTCGAGTTCCTCGGGCGTGTTCAGGTTGCGGAAGATCTCCGCTGAAAAGCCTGCCGCTTCTATTTCATCCTGACTGAGGATTCGGCTGCGAACCTCGGAGAACAAGCGGTCGATTCGATTGCTGCCGGCGCGCAGGGCGGCTTCGGCGGCGGCAGCGAAGGCGGGACGATAGACGGCGCAGAGCGGGTGCGAGTATCCGCTGCAATGTGGAACGAGTGCGATCGCTTCCGGTGACTTGGCCGCCTGGGAGATCAGGTACTGCAGGAATCCACGCGAGATAAAGGGTGTATCCACGGCCAGGATTAAATTGAGTTCGGTGCGCGAAGCGAGCAGTGCGGCGTGAATTCCGCCAAGCGGGCCGCATTCGCGAAATATATCTTCGATCACCGGGGCAAAGTCAGCGAACTTTGCGCGATCGCCCACGATGTACACCTGCGAGGCGACCGACCGTGCGAGTTCGAGCGCTCGAGCCAACAGGGTACGGCCTTCGAATTCTACGAAGGCCTTTTCGGTTCCCATGCGCGAGCTTTTGCCGCCGGCGAGGATGAAAGCGGTTACATTGGCAGAGCCGTCCATGAGGCGATGATACACGGAGCCGTTTGTAAATGACTGGTCCAGCGGAAAGCTCAGATTAACTCCAATACAATTACATATGGCAGCACTTTTCTGTCACACGGTCGCCTCTGTTCGTGTCATCGGAAGTCCGCCGCCTTGAGTATGCGATTTGTAACTCTTCTGGTTGCCGTTTTCGCTGCCGCAGCCGCGGGGCAGGACGCCCCCCAGCCGCTTCCGCGAGGGCCGGAGACCGTCACCGTGCCCCTTATGCTCGACCATAACCGGGTTGTGATTAACGCGGAAATCACCTTGCCTGACGGCTCAGCCCAGCGTGTCCGCGCCTGGATCGACAATGGCAATCCAGATTTGTTGATGTCGCGGCGTGTCGCAACCGTCCTGGGATTGAATGTTACCTGCGGCGATCAATCCTGTTCGGCTCCGCCGCCGGAACAAATTTCAATCGGCGGCATGAAGATCGGTTTGGCGGCGGCAAAGCAAGCGAAGATCCCGCTCAAGCCCGCAGACGCCGCATCAGTCTTGGTTCCCGGCTTGTCGGCCGAGATCAACATTCCCTCCACCGTGCTTCGCAACTATGCCGTTCTCATCGACCTCTCTGGGCATGAATTCACCATTGGGCAGCCCGGCAAATTGCAGTTCAAAGGCGTCAAGTCCAAAGCGATTGTGGACTCTCAGAATGGGCTCATTGAGATTCCCAGCGAAATTGAGAAAAAGAAATACAATCTCGCACTCGATCTGGGCTCTTCCATCAGCGTTCTTGGGGAAACATTGTTCGATCAACTGGCGGCGGCGCATCCTGAGTGGCCGCATATGACTGGAGCCGTCGGCCCGGCCAACATGTGGGGAACTTCAGACGAGTTGAATGCCCGGCTGCTGCGCGTCGAGCGCCTGCAATTCGGTCCGCTCTTTCTAACCGGCGTCCCAGCCATGAGACCTTCTCCCGGAGCGGTGGAGGTCTTCGGCAAACGTGCAGGACTTGCTGGCGTTGGTGTGCTCGGGACCGAGGCTCTGATGAACTATCGCGTGGGAATCGATTACGCGCATTCCGCAGTTTATTTCGATATCGGCCGCTTGTTCAATTTTCCTGACTTCGACGTCATTGGACTTATTCTGCGGCCTGAAGATGACGGCAAGTTCACTGTGCTGGGCGTCGCCGACTACAACGGCAAGCCAAGTATCTCCGTGGGACCGGACGGAGTGCAGCCTGGCGATCATCTGGTTGCGGTAGATGGGATTTCAACCGCCGGATCAACACTCGGGCAGGTATGGCTGATGCTGGGCGGCGTACCGGGAAAGACCCGCACGTTGACGGTCGAGCGCGGGGGCAAGCAGTTTAGCGTGGCCGGCAGGGTGCAGCGCTTTCTGGAGGAACGGGAAGAGAACAAAGACGAGCGGCAATATTTTAGGTAACCGCATAAATCGGCTTGCGGGATTTTACGAGTTTCGTCGCTCGGCAGAAAAATCTTTTGACCGCAGAGGTCACGGAGAACTGCCGCAGAGGTCGCAGAGAAAATCAAGGGGGGCGCGTGAAGTCTCAGCACGCAGCTACTGCATTTATTTTCCAAATACTTCTTTCTCGAGAGCGCTGCTTGTCGCTGAATCCAAGCTTTCACTTACCAGTACCGTATCACCCTGCTCATCGATGACTACCGCGCCTTCTTCGGTGGTCCAAACGTGAAGACCGTGGAGAGTCGACATTTTCTGTTCCGGCGGGGGAGGGTTACCGCTCTCGTCCGGGCGAGCCTGGGTTTGACTTTGCGCGTCGGGCGCAGACGGTTGGTCTTCCGTGACCTTTTTGTATCGCTGCCGGAGCGAGTGTGCATAGATCGCGGCGAACTCTGACGCTTTATCGGCGCTTGACCATCGAGAGACGTAAAGCAGTCCCAGGGGTGCGGCGGTGTCGGCTTTGGGGCGCGCCGCGTAGTAGTATCCACCGCGCCACTCCGGATAAATCCGCTTCGACATTTCTTTTCCGGCATATTGTTCAACCAGCAACGCGACATCGAACTCGCCCATCGCGCCGATGTCAAACTTCAAGTAATTCTTGAAGTCGCGCGAAAATTCCGGCACCTGCATGGGTTCGATCTTTTCGCCGGAAAGATAGGTCTCCGGTTGCATGATCTGGCGCGTGGTGTGGGGAGGATTGGCCAGCACAGCGGCATATGCCTTTTCTTTTCCGCCCTTTTGAATCAGCGTGACTACGAAATCCATGCCGTAGGTGTAGGGGAAGGTCAAGGACTCCTTCATAAAAATTGGAGCGCTGTTAAACACCTTGGTGCTGGGCGTTTCGGTCATGGTTTCCGCTTCCATCCCTTGCACCAACTCCGGAGAATCGGCGATCGAGCGTCCGGTCGGCGCCAGCGCGTATTCGAACATCATGGCTTGCGCCTGGCCTTCGAGCACCGCCTCGCGTGCGTCGTCCATCTCATCGTTCTCGATGTCCTGAGAGGTGGGATCCTTTTTCATTTCTCCTAAATCCCGGTCGCCCTTTTTCATCCACTTCTCCAGGCCAATGGACTGATCCTGCAACGCATGGGTCAGTTCGTGGGCGAGGACCGGCTCCTGCTCCTCCATGGGAACCCAATCCAGCAAGTTCACTGTTTTCGTCTTGGGATCGTAATATCCGGCAATCTCCTCGCGCAGGAGTTGGACGAGCAGTTTCTCCATATCGAAATCGCGGGGCAGGAGGCCAAACTTTTTCAGCACCAGCTCGGAGCGCTCCAGACGCTTCACGTCTTCGTCTTTCATGTGCTTGGTGAGATAGGCGACCACTTCGTCGCGGCTGGTTAGGCGGCGCTTGACGTTTTTCCTGATGGGCAGTCCAGTGTGCTTGCTGTCGAAGGCCAGAATCTCGTCGACAGAGTGGAATAGTTCCTCGGCCTGGCGGGGTGTGATTTTGACTTCTTTTTCCTCGGAGGATTTGTTAGCCCCGGCGTCTGCGCCGGCAGGCTTTTGATCGGGTGTGGGATTGGATTCCGGCGGGCCTGATTGTGCGGGGGACTCTTGTGCGGGTTCGACAGTCCCTTGGGCTCCGTTGAGGGCAGGTTTGTCCGATTGGCCTTGACTTTGGTTTTGCTTTGGATTCTGCGGTGGAGTTTGATTCTGTGCGAGCGCCGCCGATGCAATGGCGAGACAACATATCCACAGCCCACACACTGCCGCCATCAGCGATCGTTTCGTCGACCTGCCATTCGCTGTCATTGATTCGAGTCTATACTTTTCGGCTGCTTTGCACGAAAAGTCGCGTCGTCTGCGAGAAGGTCCCCTTCACGCTTGTGCGGCTCGTTTCGCTAAGGATGACAACTTGCTACCGGCGGATATTACCAGCCACCCACTCTCCCGCTTCGCGCGTGCCCAGGGTTCCTCCGACATCTTGCGTTCCTTTTTTTTCTCTTACCGCTTCGAGCACGGCTGCCTCGATCTTGCCGGCTTCGCGCGTCATCCCCAGATGGGCCAGCATCATGGCCGCGGTCAGAATTGCGCCAAACGGATTCGCCACGTTTTTCCCTGCAATCGGCGGGGCGGAGCCGTGGACCGGCTCGAACATCGACGTCTTTCCAGGATGAATATTTCCGCTGGCCGCCATACCCAGGCCGCCCTGCAGGCCGGCAGCGAGGTCGGTGATGATGTCGCCGAACATGTTGTTGGTGACGATTACGTCGAACTGCCGCGGGTCGCGAACCATCTGCATGCACAGCGCGTCCACGTACATGTGCTGCGCCGTGATCTGGGGAAACTCGGCGCTGACCTCCTTGAAAACGCGTTGCCACAAGCTGCCTGCATGGGTCATGGCATTCGACTTGTCGCACATCAGCACCCGGTTTCGCGGCGAGCCATCGAGCTTGGTGTGCCGCTCGCAAAAATCGAAGGCGTAGCGGATGATGCGCTCCACCCCTTTGCGCGTGTTGATGTCCTCCTGCGTAGCGATTTCATCGGGTGTACCTTGCTTGAAGACGCCTCCGGCATCGGTGTAAACGCCTTCGGTATTTTCGCGGATGACGACGAAATCGACATCCTTAGGCTCGACGCCTTTCAGCGGGCACAGGGCTGCGTCGAGCAGTCGCACCGGACGCACGTTGGCGTAAAGATCCATCTTGAATCTCATGCCGAGCAGGATTTCTTTGGCGTGGATGTTCGTTTTCACGCGCGGATCGCCGAAAGCGCCGGCGAGGATGGCGTCGAAGTCGCGGCCCAGCATGGCGAAACCGTCGGGCGGGACGGTCATTCCGTCGCGAAGGTAGCGATCTGCGCCCCAGTCGAACTCAGTCATTTCCAGGCCAGCGCCGGACGCGCGGATGGCTTTGAGAGCCTGCGGAATGACTTCCTGGCCAATGCCGTCACCGGCGATGACGGCAATTCGTTTCCTTGAAGGTTTTTGCTGGTCCACGGCAGAAAGCTAACACATTGGTGAGCGCGAGCGCATCCTGCGGGCGATTTTATCCGCTTTGCGGGTAAAGCTTTTTACCGCTGAGTTCGCAGAGAACTGCCGCGGAGGTCGCTGAGGGGACCTCCATTTCGAGAAACTGCCGTCGCTGCCCGACCCTGCGCTTTGGGGATGAATCTCAATCCACTTCGCTATAATCAATACTTCTGATGCCCGGCACTCCACTGTACGATGCACTTCGCGCGCAGGATCAGGCTTTGCGCTCTATCGAGTACCGCGGGGCTACGACGGCCGCCCGGTTTGCCGATTCCGGCGAGGAGTTCACTGCCCTGATCGAAAGCTGTGGAATCTATGATCTGGGCTTCCGCGCCAGGCTGGGAATCACCGGCTCCGACCGCATACGCTGGCTCAACGGCATGGTCACCAACAACATCCGTGATCTTGCCATCGGACACGGTGTGTATACCTTCCTGCTCAACCCGCAGGGGCACATTCTCGGCGACATGTTCGTCTTTAATCAGGGCGAATCGCTGATGGTCGAGACCGATCGCAGCCAGGTCGAGAAGATATTGGCGACGTTCGACCATTACATCATCATGGATGATGTGGAGGTTGCGGATATTAGCAGTGCCTGGACGGCTCTTGGCTTTTCCGGCCCCAGGTCGCGAGGATTGCTGAATGCCGTGGGAATTCAATTTCCGGAGTTGCAGCCCCTGCAAATGGCGACGCCGCGATGCGACTGCGAATGCGGATGCGTTGAATGCACGGTGATCCGCACCGAAGATCCGGAATCGTACAAAATCTGGCTCGCCCCAAAAGATGTCTTGAAAACCTGGAGCGGTTTAATTGCCGCCGGCGCGATCCCCGTGGGCAGCGAGGCGCTTGAGATGCATCGCATTGCGGGCGGCGTCCCGCTGTATGGCGTCGATATCCGCGAGCGTGATCTGCCACAGGAAACCGAGCAGGCGCGCGCGCTCAACTTCAATAAAGGCTGCTACATTGGGCAGGAGATTGTGGAGCGCATTCGATCTCGGGGCAATGTGCATCGCAAGTTCACCGCTTTCGTGGCGAAGGGTGCGGTCTCTATGGCAGCGGGCGCTAAGATTGTGGCCGGCGAAAAGGAAGTGGGCGAGATCACCAGCGCCGCAACCGTTCCCGCCGCGGCGGGCGCGCAAACGATTGGGTTGGGCTACATTCGCCGCGAGTTCGCTGTACCGGGGCGCGAAGTGACGATTGGGGCCGGCAAGGCGGCGGTGGCACAGTTACCGATAGGAAGTCTCGCTGCGCATCCTGCGGAGGACGCGGTCCTGCACAAGGCTTAACGCCAAAGCTCTAAACCGCAAAGGACGCCACGAAAACTTTCTGTCGTCTGCGGATTATTTTCAGGTATTCCGGCGAAAGAAATTCACAAGGACAAACGCTATGGCTGAAAAACGAAAAGAATCGAGCTTCACTATCACCGACCGCCGGCTGTTCACTGAAGACGGCGAGTTGCGTAAAGATGTCTCACAAGAAGCGGAAGCAACCAGGAGCGTGAGCCCGGCTTCGGCTCCGCAGGTGGCCGGGATCGACGACAAAACAGACGGCGCGAAAGCTGCGGCGCCGCCGGTCGCGCCTGATGCCACTCCAGGCCATGACGTTCCCCCGGCGCCCACAGACGCCGAACAGAAGGCGCAGGCCGATGCTTACAGGGCGTCGTCGAAGGAACTCGACTCGCGCGTGGAACTTAGTGGGGGCTCGGCCAAAGACTTCGAAATGACTTTCGAGCGCTTCCTGGCGTCGCTTTACATGACCGCGATGCTGCAGTTGGGGTTGATGCACCAGCAGGGGGAACAGCCGCGTCTCGATATTATCGGCGCGCGCCAAACCATCGACACCCTGACGTTGATCGCGGAAAAAACCAAGGGCAATCTGACATCGAAGGAAGAGAACTTTCTGCAGAACAGCCTTTACGAAGTGCGCATGGCGTACGTGGAGGTGACGAACGCGCTGGCACGCCCTCCGCAGCCGGGAACGGCAACGGGAACCAGCGGACGATGAGCGCGCCGCGCAAACATCACGCCGGGAAGGCTGGCTCATGAAAGCCACGCTCACGGTGCTGGGCAGCGGCACATCCATGGGCGTGCCGACTCTGGGCTGCAATTGCGCGGTCTGCCGTTCCAGCGATCCGCGGGACCGGCGCACCCGGCCTTCTGTGATGATTGAGTACGCGGGAAAAATTATTCTTATCGATACAGCGCCCGATTTTTATTTGCAGGCCATTCGCGAGCGCATCACGCGCCTGGATGCCGTTTTCTACACCCACACGCATGCCGACCATATCCTGGGCATCGATGATCTGCGCCCGCTGAGTTACGCGCACAAGCCGGGCAAGCTGCCGCTTTATGCCCGTCCGGATGCGGCCGGGTTCCTGCGTAGGATGTTCTCTTACATTTTTGACGCCGACTACAAATACGGCGGCTTGCCCCAGGTGGAACTGCGGCCGATTGATGGGCCGGTTGAGCTTTTCGGAGCGCGATTCGAGCCGGTCCGCCTGATTCATGGCGAGGCCGAAATTTATGGCTTCCGTTTTGGGGGCGCGGCGTATCTCACCGATCACAGCGAAATTCCCGAAGCGTCATTTCATCAATTGGAAGGGCTGGATATTCTTTTTCTGGATGCGCTGCGGCATAAGCCGCATCCCACGCACTCGACGGTGGAGAATTCGCTGCGCATTGTGGACCGATTGAAGCCGAAGCGTGCTTTTTTCACGCACATTTGCCACGACCTGCCGCATGAGGCGACCAATGCCGCTCTGCCCGCCCAGGTGCGGCTGGCTTATGACGGGCTAAAGCTAGAATTTGAAATTTGACGACCGGGAAAAGCGAAGGCTTTTAGCGAAGAGGACGCTGAGTACGGGGAATAATTCTGGGATCGCTGATCTAAGAACGATCTTTGGTCTTTCTCAACGCTCGGCGGTCGATGTTGTGCCTGTCATGCAGATTTTTCACAAACTCGAAGACGTTCCGGCGGGATTCGGGCCGTCGCTGCTCAGCGTGGGAAATTTCGACGGCGTACACCGGGCGCACGCGCATGTTCTGGGCGAGATTGTGCGGCGGGCGCGGGCAGGTTCGTTCAAGTCTGTGGCCGTAACCTTTGAACCGCATCCCGGGCGGATTCTGCGCCCTGACTCGGGATTGAAACTCCTCACCCCGGCGGCCGAGAAGCTGCGCCTGCTCGATGCCACAGGAATCGATGCCGTGCTGGTGCTGCCCTTCGGGCGCGACCTGTCGTTGATGACGCCGCGCCAGTTTGCCGACCGCATCCTGAAGAAGAAGCTGCACGCGCGCGAGGTGCACGAAGGCTACAACTTCCGCTTTGGGCACAAGGCTGCGGGCGACACGAATGTGCTGATCCAACTCGGGCAGGAGATGGGCTTCGAGGTGATTGTCTATCCCGAGCAGACTCTGCGGGGCGAGCCGGTTTCAAGCAGCCACATCCGGAAACTGATCGCCAACGGCCGGGTAAGCCGGGCCCGGCATCTGCTGGCGCGTCCCTTCTGTATTTTGGGCAGGCCGGGGCGCGGGCGAGGCCTGGGGTCGAAATACACCGTACCCACGATTAATCTTGCGCGATACGAAGAGCTAGTGCCTGCGGACGGGGTATACATTACGTGTACCCGCGTGGCCGAGGAGCGGTTTGAATCGGTGACCAATGTGGGTAATCGTCCGACGTTTGGAGCGGATTCGTTTGCCGTCGAGACCCACCTGCTGAATTTTCATCCCATCGAGTTAACGCCGGAGAGCGAAATTGAGATCTGCTTCTTAGAGCGCCTGCGGGACGAGATCAAATTTCCGTCCGTGGAAGCGCTGCGCGAGCAGATCGCCAGAGATGTGAAAAAGGCGAGAAGATATTTTCATCTGCTGAGGCGAGGATGATTTGTTTTCACCAGGGAGCCTCGGAGAACGCAAATCAAGATCGATTTTCTCCATGCCTCCGTGTTTCCGTGGCGGGATGGTTTTTCTTAATGCGGCAAATACCCTGATTCCATGGGTAGTTTGCCGTCTACGCGCACTACGTTGACGGTGTTATCTACCGAGTGCAGTTCGACCAGACCGATGGCACCGGGCGTGGATTGCACTGTCTTCAGCACGTCGGCGTCGGAATCGACGAGCACGATCGATTCTTTGTGCGCGGCAATCAGCGCCTTCACTTCTGCAGCGTTCATCTTGATCAGGTGCTGCAGCGTTTCCGCTTCGCCCGCGGAGTCGTTGTGCAGTACCAGAATCACGGCTTTGCCGTCAGGCCACTTCTTGACCTCCGAACGAAGAATCTTGCTCAAGTGGACGGCGGTGATGTTGCCGACGCTGTTTTCTTTGTTCACCACCACCGCCATGTGGTGCGCGAAGCAGGGGGTGAGGAACGCGAAGAGAAACGCAAAAGTTGCCGTAAGCCGGCGAAATTTCATAAAGCACTCCGTTGGTCAGGACGTCGCTATGTGATGGTAATAGCTAAGGCTAACGGGAAATGCAAGTAACGGAAGTCAAAACTTTGTCAAAGGACGGAAGGGAATCAAATCGGGCAACAGGGCTCCGAAGGGGTTCCCGCGCTTCACTGCGGGGCCCAGGTGAGGTCCACGCGAATGGGAACCTCGTTTTTTACCGGCAATGTCAGCAACGAGGGCGGGTCGATCTTGAAATCGGTAAGCGTTGCCGGGATTGTTCCGGTGACGCGAATCTGTTTGCCCTGACTGATCAATTGCAATGAAATTTGTTTGTAGTGCGCCGTCTGGCCGGCGAATTGAATCTCCAGATCGGCCTGGATAGCGGTTGATTTCGCGTCCGATTCCGGCAATCTGGTGCGCACCGTAACCATGGGAAACTCGGCTCCGCGGGTCACCTGGATCATGTGCAGGTCGCGGTTGCTGTCGCCCGAGTCGAAAGACTTGACCGGCACCGCGATCAGGAAATCACACTGACCATCGTGGCAAATTCCCTTCCCTCGCACTTCGTGACTCACGCCGTCAGTCTGATGCAGAGGATGCGAGACATGATAGGCAATCGTTCCCTGCTGAAGAACCCACTGGCGATCGGCGGCGCAGGCCGATAAAGAGGACAGCGCGAGAAAGCAAAATGTGACCGTTCGCAGAATCATAATATGGAAATCCCGGTCAAAATTTAACCGAAACCGATAGCAGGGCGGCGCCAAAAGCTCCCGCGGTGACGATGGCCACCGGCGCGTGAGCCTGAGCGATGCCGTGAATCTTTTCTCCCTTGTTTTTCTGATCGAAGGCGATGATGCCGAGGATTGGCGTCGCAATCATGCCGGGGCCGTGAATCCAGGCCATGGCCTTGTGGAAACGAATCGGACCGCGAGTTTGAGTTCCGGGTACTCTCGGGGCGCGGATGGCGTAATAGGCGGTCATGAAGTACAAATCGCCGGTCAGGCCGCCGAGGGCAGTGTGCAAATCGCGCGAGGCAGTGCTCTCCTGCTTTCCACCGGCATTCAGCGAAGTGGCGACCGTGGCGATCAATGGGACTGCTGTAATCAAACCCAGGCGCTGATGAACCTTGAGCATGTGGGTACGCTTGTCGAGCAAAGCCTGCCGCTGGATGTCACTCTGTGTCTGCGACGCCGAGAATCCCAGATCTTCCAGCGAAGGTTCGGTCTTGCTGCTGGAAGGGGCATTGGGCAATTGATTCGGGCTTTGCTGATTCTGCGATCCAGTTTGGGGCACACCCGCGGACGGCTGGCTCTGCGGCGGTGATTGGTTCTGCGAAGGCTGGTTCTGCGGAGACTGGTTCTCCGCCGGAGAGGCCTGGGCCAGGGACCATGAGGATGCGGCCAGGCACAACAATACGGGAGCGGCGCTTCTCAGCCCGATTCTCCTCACGAGTCTTTGGCCTCCTGAAGTTTTCAGCTTTGAGTCGCAAAGTTATTCGGATAACAAAACGGCTATGGACGGTTCAGATGCCTCCGCCGGGCCGGTGGATGCCTGCAGTCTCCGGGCGAAGAAATTCTACTCTATCGGCTCGACCATCACAGGTTCCCCCGCTCCGGCGCGATCAGGCCGCTCCACGATCACGATGGCACCCAGGACGAGAATAATCCCCAGGGTCTGAACCGGCCGGAGGACCTCGCCGAGCAGCAGGGCCGCGAGAAGTATCGAGAACACCGGCTCCAGACAGCTGGCGATGATGGCGCGGGTCGGCTCCAGGTATTGTAGTCCCAGGAAATAGAACGAAAAAGCGCCCAGAACAGAAATCATTGAGAATAAGAACAGAAACACCCATTGGGCCGGAGCGTAGTGAGCGGCCGCAATTTTCCACGGGGAGTTAACCACGAGCCAGAAGGCGGCGGCGAAGGCCAGAGTCCAGACCAGCACGCGCCAGCGATCGTGGCAGGCGAGAATCCGGTGCCCGGCGACGTTGTAGAACGCAAAGGAGAACGACGCCAGCAGCGCCGCGGTTAACCCGTATCCATCGAGATGCAGTCCGGAACCGGCTTTGAAAAGATCGATGACCAGAGCTATGCCTGTGACCGCGAGGACGACGGCCGCCACTTTTTGCAGCGAAAGCTTCTGCTGGCCGCGAGCCGCGACGTACAAAAGCACCCAAACGGGCGCGGTGTACTGCACGATGATTGCAGTGGCCACGTTGGTGCGTTCAATCGCAACGTAATAAAAGTAATTAGAAACGGCCACCCCGAGCGTGCCCAGAAGAAAAGTGGATGCGATATCGCGCGCCGGCAGCTTGATCTGCTCCCACCCGCGCCGCGCCAGGAGGAGGGGAAGCAGGACCAGCAAGGAAAAGGTGGTGCGGGTCTGGGAGAGAATAAGGGGATCGATCGGGTGCAGGGCGGCGCCCCCCAAGCGCAACCTTCCGGTGAAGACGGCGCGGCCGAGCGCGGCGGAAATCCCCCAGAAAAATGCGGCAGTGCCGATGAAGAAGTAGCCGCGGAGCGGATGCAACCCTGGCTGTTTAGCGTTCGAGATGATGGCCTCGCGGACTGCTTCGATGATCAGCCAGCATCGTATTCGATTTCAGCGGTAATCGTCGCGGTTTTTTCCAGCATGGCCGAAACCGAACAGTATTTTCCCTTGGAGAGGCGGACTGCATCTTCGACTGCCTTGCGTGAAACTTTACCGGCAACTCGATAGACCAGTTTGATCTGGGTATAGACCTGTGGTGGATCGGGAGCGCGCTGGGCCACCGCGCGCACCTCAACGCTGGTGAACGGTTCCCGTTTCTTCTGCAGGATGGAAACGACATCGTACCCAGTGCAGCCGCAGAGAGCAATGAGAACGAGCTCCATGGGACTGTTGCCGGCAGCGTGATCGCCGTCGACGACGATTTTGTGGCCGCTCCCGGCAACTCCCTCAAACCGCTGTTTCTCTATCCACTTTGTGCTGGCTTGAGCCATAGGTTTACCTAATCACATTTTATCGGCGGTTATCGGTGCTGGGTTCGGGATGAATCAGAACCCGGAACAGCTCGGGCGCGGACTGTTTGAAATGGATTTCGAGTTCAGTCTGGATGTCATGGACGCGGGAGAGCGGCAGGTCGTCGGAGAGAGTGCAATGACAGGAAACATAAAGACGTCCGCGAACGCGCTTGATGATGAAGTCGTGCACGTCGAGAATCTCGGGAAATTGGGCGGCAGCGGACTTCAGTTGGCGCTCGAGTTCGGCGTCGCGAATCAGTTCGTCGCCGGCTTCTATAGTGGCGGGTTCGCTTTCGATATGGGTGAGAATGTCCGCGATCTCGGGCACGTCCCGGCGCATATCGGCTTCAAGTTCGGTGACCTGGTCGTGGGCGCTTTTGAGGGTCATGCGTTCGTCGAGTTCGACGTGCTGCTCGACATGGAGCCGGCCACCGAGATCCTGCACGCTGATGTCGTGGACGTTGAGATTATGGCGGGTGGCTACGGCGCGAATGCGGTCAAAAATATTTTCCGAGCGCTGGGCGCGCGGCAGGGGCTGCACCGTGACATCGGCCTCGGGAAGAATATTGTGCACCGCCGCCGTCACCGCCGCCACTAACTGTTCGGAACGCTGGAAGGTAACCGTGCGCGCCAATCCTACGGCGAGATCGGCAAAGTAATGGTTGCCGGCACGCCGGATGCGTACCCGGCCGATTTCAAGCACGCCATCCACGTGGGAAACTGCATCGATAATCCGGGAGCGCACCCCAGCGGGTGCGGCATCCAGCAGGGCGTCAGTCGTGCGTCGGGCCAAGCGCCAACTCACCGAGACAATGACGCCGGCGACGAACAAGGCCGCGATGGGATCGGCGAGGCGAAGCCATTCCAAATTGTAGGATCGTCCCAGCAAAATCAGCACCAGACCGAGCAGCACTACGCCGGCCGACCAGACATCGGTGGAAAAGTGCAGCGCGTCGGCCTCCAGGGCTTGGCTGTCATATTTGGTGGCGATGCGTCCGAGAGAGCGGGAGCGCCACCAATCGACCGCCATGGACACCAGCATCACCACAAAGGCCCAGATGGAAGGCTCGACTTCGACGTGGCGGAAGAAAAGGCGCATGGCGGCTTCGTAGATGACCCAGACGCAGGTAAGCAAAAGTAAGCCGGTCTCTACGAAGGCGGAAAAATTCTCGACCTTGCCGTGGCCATATTGGTGGTCGGCGTCGGCGGGCTTGTCGGAAACACCCACGGAAAAGTACGTGAGCATTGCCGCGATCAGGTCCAGCGCCGAATGGGCAGCCTCGGACAGAATTCCCAGGCTGCCGGTAGTGAGGCCCACCGCGATCTTGCCTCCGGTAACGAGGATGGCGGCGATCACGGAGTTTCCCGCCACGGCGCGCTTCTCAGCACGCATGGCATTAGGCGAATACAAGGCCGGTGTCCCGGACATAGAAGGATTATCGCCGCTAACTTGAATTTGCGCCAAGGAAACTCGACTCAGGGTACTACTTGTAAAAGCGGCCCCTATGCTAGGATGCTAGGTTCGAGTTGTCCAACTTCCTGATCTACCAATCCTGGAGGAACCTTGTATGCGTAAGAGTTGGTTGATGTGTGTACTCATGGGAGCACTGGCCTGGGGCCAGGCAGGGACTACACCGCCGGCACAAGCCAGTCCGGGCCCGGCGGGCGCGGCGCAGGCTCCGAGCGAGGCGAAGCCGGCGGCTGCGCCCAAGGAGGTGCCGGAAGACGCAGTCGTGCTGACGATCAAGGGGGTTTGCCCTGCTGCGCCCAAAACTGCGACTGGCGCCAAGGCCGGTACGGCCAAGACTGCTGCGGCCGCGAAGAAACCTGCGGATTGCGAGACCAAGATTACGCGCGCGCAATTCGAGAAGCTGACTAAAGCGCTGCAACAGGGGCCGAACCCTCTGAATCCGCAGCAGAAGCGGCAGTTAGCCACGATGCTGCCCCGGTTTATGGCGATGTCGGACGCGGCCAAGGCCAAGGGCCTGGACAAAACCGACCGCTTTCAGGAAATGATGAAGTTCTACAAAATGCAGATTCTGACTCAAGAACTGCAGCACAGTGTGAACGACGAGGCGGACAAAATTCCGCACGAGAAGATCGAGGCCTACTATAAGGAGCATCCTCAGGACTACGAGCAATTCTCTCTTGACCGCCTGTTCATTCCACGCTACAAGCAGAATCCGCCGGAGGAGGATGCCAAGGATCAGGAGAAACTGACCGAAGAACAGCAGAAGGCCAAGGAAGCTGCCGACAAAGCCAAGCAGGAGCAGGGCGAGCAGGAACTGACCAAGCTGGCCGACACCTTGCGCGAGCGTGCAGCGGCGGGCGAGGATTTCGTAAAGCTGCAGAAGGAAGCATTCGAAGCGGCCGGGCAAAAAGTTGAGAACCCTACCGTAAACCTTCCCAAGGTGCGGCGAACCGGCCTGCCGGCGGCGCACAACGTGGTTTTTGATCTGAAGGTGGGCGAGGTTTCGCAGGTTATCACCGACACCGGCGGGCACTATATTTACAAGGTAGTGAGCAAAGAAGTGCTCCCGCTGGACCAGCAGTTGGAGACTGAGATCCACAACAAGCTGAAGAACGAGAGAGTGAAGGAAATGATGGATAAGTACACCAACTCGTTTCAGGCGACTCCTAATGAGGACTACTTTGGTCCGGCGACGCCAGCGGGACCGATGCCGCCGCCGCGACGTGGAATGCCGCGCCCCAACGCGCCGCCGCCGGGGGCGCAGCAACAAGCGCCGCCAGCCAACCAGCCAGCACCAGCCGCTCAACCGCAGCAGCAGCCTCCGGCTTCAAAGCCGAACTGACGGAAGCCGATTTGAAGCCGAACTGATGGAGAGCGCAAAACCTGTCGTCGTGGTCACCGGTATAGCGGGAAATCTGGGCTCCAGATTGCTCCCGCTGCTGGGGGATTATTCGGTGATTGGGGTGGACGTGAATCCACCCCAAACCGATCTTCCGCTGCAGTTTGAACGCATGGATCTGGGGCAGGAATCCTGCACACGAATGTTGTATGAACTGCTGCGGGACACGCGGCCGGCTTCCGTCGTTCATCTGGCCTTCGTGATCGACCCGGTGCGCACGGGCGTGCTGGAAACTGAGCGCATGTGGCAGATCAACGTGGCGGGCACGGCGCGGGTTATGGAGGCCGTGACTGAAGCGAATCGAACCGCCGATAGCGGCATCCGGCATTTCGTGTTCGTCAGCAGCGTCTCCGCTTATGGACCGAATCTGCCGCAACCCGCCACCGAGGAGTCGGTATTAGCGGCGCACACCCTGCCTTACGCCGTTCATAAAAAGCAGTCGGATGAAGTGGTGCAACAGCGCGCTCCAGCGCTGCGCGGTTGCAGCGTTTACATTCTGCGGCCGCATATTTTCGCTGGAGCCAGCGTGGAAAATTATCTGTTGGGCGCCTTTCGCGGCACGCCCAACGGAAAAAGCGAACGCGCGCAGAAGATGCGCTCCGAAGGCAAGCGCCTGCCCTGCATGCTTCCGCGAGGACAACAATATCTCGACCACAGAATTCAGTTTGTTCACGTCGACGATATGGCGCGCCTGATTGCGTCCATTCTGCTTCGCGATCCCGAGGCGCAGCGGTTGACCATCCTGAATGTAGCCGGACGCGGTGACCCGCTCACCTTCGGCCGATGCATCGAAATGGCTAAGGCGAAGCTGGTGCGCGTTCCCGGGAAGTGGGCGATGCGCGCGGTGCTCCAATACTTATGGAAGCGGCAGATCTCGGCGATTCCGCCCGAGGCCTTGCCTTACATGACCGGCGAATACATCATGAATACCGATCGGCTGCAGAGTTTCCTGGGCGGCCAGTATGAGAACATCGTGCGCTACACCATCGCCAACGCGTTCGCGGATAGCTTCACTTCGGGCGATGCGGCCCGCGGTGCGGCGGGGGCTCCCTGACGAATCACGAACGCACCCTGGCGGCTAAATCATGCTGCGGAAAGAGCGCATCAACATACCGCGGGGGCTAAAGCCCAGATGCAGAACGGCGACACATCGCAGCGCTGGAAGCGTTGCGCCACCCAAAGGCAGACTTTTTCCGCAGCCTGTAAAGCAGTCGTGTTGCTGAAGTTTTACGCGGCGCTGAGAGCGTGCTCTTCCGAATCAAACTGTTTACTGCCTCGCACGATCACTTTGTACCGCGGTATAAACCGGCAATGCCGAAGGTGTATGAACTCCAGCTTGGCTCGCGAAATCCGGCGCGGCGCATGCGGTCGAGCATTTCTTCGGGCTGGGGAAAGCGCTCGACGGAGTTCGGAAGGTAGGAATACGGTCCGCGTACTCCGGAGATCAGGGTTCCGATGCGCGGCAAAATCTGCTTGAAATAAAAGTGGTAGAGACGACCGGTCACGCCGCTGGGCTCGCTGAAGTCCAGAATTCCACACTCTCCACCCGGCCGAAGAACCCGTAGGATCTCGCGTAAGCCGGCGTCGTAGTCCACGAGATTGCGGAAACCAAACGCTGAGGTCACCAGGCTGAAGTAGCCGCTGGGAAAGGGCAGGCGCAGGGCATCGGCTTCTATCCAGCGCGGCGCCGAAGAGGTGCCATTGCGCGCCGACTGGCCCAGAGATTTCGAGTGAGCGCGCTGCAGCATGGCATGGGAGAAGTCGGCGCCTACAATTTGCGGAGAGCGAGTTCCTCCCTCGCGGCTCAGGGCAAAAGCCATGTCGCCGGTGCCGCAGCAAAGGTCTAAAGTTCGGGAACCAGGATCGGCGAGGATATGGGCAAAGGTGCGAGCGGTGCGCCGCCACCAGAGACGGTCAACGTTGCAGGATAAGACGTGATTGAGCAGGTCGTAGCGCGGGGCGATCGAGGTGAACATATCCCGCACCGCGCGGGCGGCGGAAGCTGGGTCCGCCGCACCCTCAGGAGCGGCGCCGACTACGAACTTGGGAGCTTCTGCCACGGATAGCCGAATTCTACTTTCCCCAGCCTCCACGTGACAGGCGGCGCAAGTCTTCCACGGCAGCGATTACAACGCGCTCCGGCACATCGGCGGCAACCTCGACTTTTCCTATTTCTCGCGGCAGCACGAAGTGAACTACGCCGCCCTCGGTTTTTTTGTCAGCCTGCAGGCGGGCAAGAATCCTGGCGGGACTCACCGTTATCTCCGGCAGGCGCCCGAGGCTCAGCACTGCGTCGGCGATGCGGCCTGCGGTGACCCTGTCGGTGCGGCCTACGGTAAGAGCGATGTTGGTCGCCGCGATCAAACCCCAGGCCACGGCTTCGCCATGAAGCAGCGTGGTGTAACCGGTTTCGGCCTCCAGCGCGTGGCCGATAGTGTGACCCAGGTTGAGCACGCGGCGCAGGCCGCCTTCATGCTCGTCGGCGGAAACGACTTCTGCTTTCAGCTTCACCGATTGGGCGATGACCCCCTCGATCTCGTGCGGATCGCGCTTCAGAATTTGCGCGCGTTTCTGCTCGAATCGCAGAAACAGATCGAGATCGCCAATGATGCCGCACTTCAGCGCTTCATACAGTCCGGCGCGAAATTCGCGGTTAGGCAGCGTGCGCAGAACCTCGGGATCGATCAGTACGGCACGCGGGTGGTAAAACGTTCCCAGCAGGTTCTTCCCTGCCCCAAGGTTCACGCCGGTTTTGCCGCCGACGGATGCATCCACCTGGGCAAGAACCGTGGTGGGAATCTGCACCAGTTCCACCCCCCGCATGTAAAGCGACGCCAGCAGGCCGGTGATATCGCCTACGACGCCGCCGCCCAGAGCAATGAGAACTGCTTTGCGATCGGCGCCGAGCCGCACTAACTTCTCGGCGAGGGTTTCAATGGTCGCCAGCTTTTTCGCGGCCTCGCCGTTGGGCATCTGGATAACCTGGGGCTTGAAACCAGCCGATGCCAGCGAGCGAATGAGCTTTGCGCCCCAGCGCCGCTGCACGGGCGCAACCGTCACTACAAACACCTTGCTGGCGCGCGAGAGCAACTCTGCCAGCAAGGCTCCCGACCGCACCAGCAGGCCGTTTTCTATGCGGGCCTGGTAGGGCCGGGGCTGCACATGGATGGTCACCTGCGCCATAAGAATTTCCATCATAGCTCATTAAGGCGCTATCTCTTGATCGCACAGGGCCTGAAAATGATACCATTCTGCGATTCATGAAAGGTCTTCCAGCCGAGACCGATTTCATTGTGATTGGCGCCGGAGTGGCGGGCCTGCGGGCCGCGATCGCTCTCGCCGATGCCGGACGAGTGTTGGTGCTGGCGAAAAAAGAAGGGCCCGGATCCTCTCCCCAGGCGGCATCCGCTTCCACCCTCACCGACGAAGAAGAAGTCATCCTGCACCTGCAGGACACGCTGATCGCCGGCGATGGCCTTTGCCTTCCCCAGACCGTGAAGATCCTCATCGAGGAAGCGGTCGAGCGCGTCGAGGAGTTGATTTCGTGGGGCAAGCACTCGAGCCGGCATGGCAGCAAACTGCTGTTCGAAACTGAAGCTTCGTACAGCCACAGCCATGTCTTGCGGACGCCGGGCGATTCGGCGGGAGCCGAAGTGCTGCGCGAACTTTGGGCCAAGGTGCAGACGCTGAAGAATATTTCCGTGATGGAGTTTGAGTTCTGCACCGAAATACTGACTCAGGACCAGCGCGTAGTCGGCATTTCTCTGCTTAACGGCAAGGGTATGGCGGAAGAGATCGCATGCTGCGCTGCCCTGCTGGCCACGGGAGGGTTAGGGCAACTTTATGGCAATACGACCAACTCCGACGGCGCAACTGCGGATGGCGTGGCTATGGCATTTCGCGCCGATGCTGAAGTCAGCGACCTGGAGTTCGTGCAATTTTTCCCGACCGCGCTGTACATGAAGAAGACGCCGCATTTCCTGCTTTCTGAAGCGTTACGGCGGGAGGGCGCCTTCCTGCGCAACATCGAACTCGACCGTTTCATGGGCAAATATCATCCCCTGGCCGAACTGGCGCCAGCGGACGTGGTTGCCCGTGCCATGGTTCATGAAATGGAAGTCAGCCGCGCCAAAGATCCGTTTGTGTACCTCGATCTGACGCATCTCGATGCCGCTCGAGTGCACAAGCGATTTCCACGCGTGTGCGAGATCTTCATGAAGCACAACATCGACATTACCGAAGACGTGATTCCGGTTCGCCCCGCGGCGCATTTTGCCATGGGAGGAGTGCGTACCGATCTGGACGGGAAGACCAGTCTGGCCGGGCTTTATGCGGCGGGCGAAGTAACGGCAACGGGGGTGCATGGTGCGAACCGCTTCCCCAGTAACGGCCTGCTCGAAGCTTTAGTGTACGGGGCGCGCGCCGGCAGAGCCATGCGGGAAGAACTGAAACAACCTCGCAAATCCTCACCGCGTGAGAAGAAGGCGGCCTCGCAAAATGGCCCGGTGGATGCCGGAATCGAGGACTTAATCAAACAGATTCAAGACGTCATGTGGAAGCATGTTGGGGTTGTCAGAATGCGCGGGGGAATGGCGGAGGCGATTAAGATTCTGGAAGGACTATCGGCCAAGGTCGCGCATCCGCGCACGCGGCGCTCGTGGGAAGCGGCGAATCTGCACCTCGCGGCTTTGCTATTGGCGCGCTCGGCGCTGGCGCGGCAGGAAAGCCGTGGGGCGCACTATCGCATCGATTATCCCGCGCACGACGACAAGAAATTTCTTAAGCACTCGGTGGTGAAGGGGGAGAGCGTGCGGTTTGTGTAGAGGCTAGATTTTCCTTCTTGCGGGAAACAACACCGAGGCAAACATCGAAATCGCCAGCACTCCTGCCACGAACCCCAGCGTGACCGGCGTCGAAATCTGGATGTAATTCGCCGCAATCATCTTCGTCCCCACGCCAATCAGTACCAGCGCCAGCCCCACGTGCAGGAAGCGGAACGTTTTCATCAGGCCGGAGACGGCGAAATACATAGAACGCAATCCGAGAACGGCGAAGACATTCGACGTGTAAGCGATAAAAGCATTGAGCGTGACCGCGAGCACGGCGGGGATGGAATCGACTGCGAACAGCAAATCTGTAGTTTCGATTACCGCCAGCACAATCAGCAAGGGCGTAGCGTACAGTCCCGGATTGCCCTTCCAGCCGCGAACAATAAACCGGCCGCCCTGATATTCGTCGGTAACCGGCATCCAGCGCCGCAGAGCATTGACCGCCCGATTACGCGCGGGATCGATCTTATGTTCGCCGGTGAATCCCAGGCGGATGCCGCTGTAAATCAACAGCGCGCCCAGGCCAAAGAGAATCCAGTGAAAGCGGCGGATCAGGCCGACTCCGGTGACAATAAATACCCCGCGCATGAGCAATGCCCCCAAGACTCCCCAAAATAAAACTCCGCGCTGGTGCTGTTCGGGAACGGAGAAATAGCGGAAGATCACGAGGAAAAGAAAAAGATTGTCGACACTCAGCGATAGCTCGAGCAGGTAGCCGGTGACGAATTCCAGCGCGACCTGGCGCCCCTGCCAGAAGAAAATGACCGCGGCGAACGCTGCTGCCAGACCGATCCAGACCGCGCTCCAGGCCAGGGCCTCACGAGAGCGCACAATGCGGCTGCGGCGGTGCAGGACCAGCAGATCGAGCACCAGCAAGCCCAGCGCGAACAGGTTGAAGAGAATCCAATAGAGGAGCAAGGAAAATAGCCGACTACGAATTGCCGATTTTCATTTGAAAGAGCTGCTGAAGTTCAATCCGCGGTGAGTCGGCGAAAATACAGAACGCTCACTTCTCGCGCCCCAACTCCCCGCTTTGCCACGCGTCCCATAAGCCGGAAGCCTTCAGCATTTCGTCGCCGTGAGTTTCGCGCAGGCTCTGTTCGATCTGCGCCCGCGTGAACCGCGGCCCAATCTTTTCCGGAAGACTGGCCAGCGCGAAGCTGAACGCGGCGGCCTCCGCTACATGCTTCTTCAGTTGCGCGAAGTCGACCTTGTCATAGGTATCGGAAACCGCGTGGTAATTTTCCAGATAGTTCGCCTCTTCCTGATCGGCTACGAATGTAGGCACGCCCTCCAGCATAAAATCGAAGTGGTCGGTGCCCCACTCCATATCGGTTTTTATCTCCTTCACGCCAAATTGTTGCAGCGGGGCGATAAGGCGCCTGGCTGTTTCGGCAATATCCTTGCGTCCGCCGTCTACGAACCCCGTGGTCTTGCCGGTGCCGGCATCGTAGACGATGACCCCGGCAGCCTTATCCAGTTCGGGCCGATGCGCGCGGGCATAAGCACGCGAGCCCAGCAAGCCTTCTTCTTCGCCGGAGAAAAGAATAAAGCGGATCGAGCGGCGAGGCTTCAATCCCGAGGCCTTGATCGCGCGCAGCGCATCGACGACGAGCGCGGCATTGCAGCCGTTGTCGAGCGCGCCGGTGCCAAGTTCCCAGGAGTCGAGATGCGCGCCGACGATCACGAATTCTTCGGGCTTCTCGCTGCCTTTGATTTCGGCGACAACGTTCGCCGCTTTGATGGCTCCGCTAATGTGGTTGGGGATGCTCAGATCCGCCCACACCGGGTGGCCGGAAGCGAGCAGTCGGGCAATGCGCTCGCCGTCCTCGCGAGCGAGCAACACTTGCGGGATGCGGTCGATCTCACCTTCGACCGAGTTTGTGTGGCGATAAAGAATATCGTGTTCGCGTGTCGCCATGAACGCGACCGCCCTGGCTCGGCCCTCCACCGCCGCCGCTATCACTGGCGGCGCGTTGGCGTATTCGGCAAAAAGATCGTCCCAGGTCTTAAGCACAACCGTGTGGACCAGCAAAATCTTTCCAGAAAAATCCCCCGCCCTCGCCAGGTCGGCGGAGCGGCCTTCGCCCACGTCGACCACGGGTATATGTTTCACAGGCGCGAGTGCCGGCGCCCACGCGATGGAAACGCAGCGCACGCGAAACTCGACCCTGGGGATGTGGGTCAGCCTGGGATCGAGGGCTGTGCCCGTGGCGCTGACCGTCATTTCAGTCGCGCCTTCCGCCCATGAATTTGGGATGGTGAATTCTTCGGTATGGACACTATCGGCGCCGGCAGCTTTGAAGGCCTCAACACCCCAATCAATCGCGTTCTGCATAGCCGGTGTACCCGGCACGCGGCCGCCGATTTCGTCGGTCAGGCGGCGCAAGTTAGTTTCAAGCACTGAGGACTGGAGGGCGGACTGAGTAATGCGCGCCGCATTATCAATTTCGGAGTCGCTTCCGGAAGGAGTTGCACCCAGACAGCCGACCAGGATGATGACCAGCCACAGAAGCTTCAGCTTTCGCATATCGCTGCATTAAAACTGAAATTCCGGAAAAGAGCAAAAACCTCTCACATCGGAGGGCACAAAGAAATCGCCAAGTGCGCAAAGAAGAGCTGAACCTCTGCGCACTCCGCGGATTTTCCTTTGCGCCCTCTGCGGTTAAAAGCTCTTGATTTTGATATTGACTGCCAGCTCATTTCGGAGGCAGCGGTTCCATCCGGTCGAGAATGCGGATGGTTTCCAGCATGGTCACACCCACGATCTCCAGGCTCTTGGGACTGAGCTTGTCGACAGTATCCTGCGTGGTGTGCCAGAACACGTCATTGTAGCCGTAGTTGAAGTCGATGAAATCGGCCGAAGGTACGCTGCGCTTGAGGAAGGGCACGTGATCGTCATCGACCTCCAGCGTGCGCGCAAAAAAATGCGATTGATATCCGAGCCGGGTAGCCGCCTCGTACACCACATCCTCCAGCCACGGCGTTGAATTGGAGTCGTGCTCGATATTCAGATCCGCGTCTCCCACCATGTCAGCGAGCAGGAATGCTTTAATCTTTTTTAAAGTTCCGTCAACTTGCCACTTTTCTGCCAGATGTGTGATGCCGTACAGGCTGTCGTCCATGAATGGCATCTCCTGGCGAAGCCCTCCGGAACCATCGGGTTTAATGGCTTCTTCGGCGTCGTCCCACACCAACCAGACGCTGTAGCCGTCGCGCGTCTTGCCGCGAAGCTGATTGGCGAACTCAAGCAGCAGCGCGCTGGAAGAGCCCCCGTCGTTGGCGCCGACGAAGGAAGTATGCCGCAGCGGATAGTTCGTGTCATAGTGGCTGGCGATGACGATCAGGCCATCTTTCGCTCCCGGAAATTTGGCGATGATGTTGTGCACCGGAAACTTGCCTTCGGGAGTATTAGCGGTAAACACATCGTTTTCCACGTCGTCGCCTTTGAGATGGGCGAGAATGAAGTCCTCGACTTTCTTGTGGTTGGCGCTTCCCAGCGGCCTCGGGCCGAAGGCAACGATCTCCTTTACGTATTGCATGGCGCGTTCGCCGTCCACCGCCGGCAGAGGGCCGGTATCGGCGGGGAAAGAGAGTTTGATTCCCGCTGCCTCCGAAGGAGCGTTGGCCGCCGGTGGCGCCTGCGCTTCGGCGCGCTTGAGATCCTTGTCCCTATCGCAAGCCCAGAATGTTGACAGCAGCAACGCGAGGAGAATTGTCTTGCTTATCACTGCAGACCTCGATGCGACCTTAGAGTCAATTCCGAATAAATTCGCGCTGCGGATCACGCCGCCTTCTCCTGGCGGGCCCGCCGCTGCCTGGGATGCACAATCCAGGCGATGCCGATGCTGACGAGGTACAGTCCGACCATGGGCGCGGCAAAGATACACATGCTTAGAATGTCAGGCGTAGGGGTGACTATCGCCGCCACGATAAAGATCAGCAGGATCGCATAGCGAAAGTTTTTCCACATGAATCCCGCGCTCACAATGCCCATTAAAGCCAGAAAGAAAATCAGAATCGGCATCTCAAAAATCAAACCCATGCCCAGGATGATGCTGAGAAACAGCGACGTATATTCGCTGATCGTGATCATGGGCTGAAACTGCCGCCCAAAGTGAATCAGAAAACCCAGTGCCTGGGGATAGACGACCTTGTAGCCGAAATATCCGCCGGCCATGAACAGAAAGATGGTCGAGACCATGAAGGGCACAACATAGCGCTTTTCGTTGCGGTACAGCCCCGGCGAAATAAACATCCAGACCTGATAAAGCACGAAGGGAGAAGTAAGGAACAGACCAGCCAGGGCGGCAATCTTCAAGTAAAGGTTGAAGGGTTCAGTGGGATTCAAATAGACCAGCTTCTCGGACATGCCATTGGCCCGCAGCACATCCATGATAGGCCGCTGCATGATGTCGTAGATACGCTCCACCTTCCACCAGCAGGCAAAGAATCCCACGGCGACTGCAGCCATGGAGTAGACCAGACGCCGCCGAAGCTCCTCCAGGTGATCCAGAAAGCCCATAGTGGGCATGGCTTCGGGCTGGGGCTCGCTGCCAGACCCCTCGGTTGCAGTTTCAGACATGCGATTCCTGCGAAGCGGGGACCGGGGGTTCGCCGACAGGCTCCGCGGATGAAGCCGCGCCTGACGATGCAATTGAATCGGCCGTGGCCAAAGTTTCGCCGGTCGAAGCCGGAACTGCTGCCGGAATATCCGCAGCCGGAGCTGCTAAGGTAGCGGGTTCGTCGGACTTCGAGGCAGCATGGGCGCTCGAGCTCATGCTCATGCTGGCCACCGCTCCCGGCGGCGGACTGGCGGCCATGCTCGCCTGCCGCTTTTCGAGCTCCAAATGGGAGATTTCAGATTCGATCTGCGACTTGAATTCGTTCGAGGCGCGGCGCAGTTCGGCCAACAGCTTTCCCGCCTGGCGGGCCATCTCCGGCAGCTTCTTCGGCCCAAAGATGATGAGGGCCAGGAAGAACAGGAAGATGGTTTCGGAAAAACTCATGGTGCCATCATAATGCGGCGGGGCGAGGGCGGCAATGAGGCTCCGCGTGGGGGCAGCTTTCAGGATGCCGTACGTGATTGCGGCAATGCTAAGGGGCCGGTTTCAGCACCACTGTATTGCGCTCATCGGTCGCGATGATGCGGTAGAACTTTCTCAGGTCCTCTGCCTTTTCGACGGGCACGCTCAGTTCCTTAACCTCGAAGGTGCGGGTGTAATCTACGACGTTTCCATTCACCACAGTTTTGGAGTGATAACTGGCAAAGCCAAACTCCGCGTCGACCGGAGGGGGGAGGTCGTCGACAACGTACCCGGCCGGAATCGTGATTTCAAAAGAATCGGTGTCGCGGGTCGGCTCTTCGAGTTCAATGGGGAACCTTCGCGGCTCTTTGGTCTCGAGAAAACCCTCGCCCTTGTTGCCTATCACCCGCGGCCGCACCAGCAGAAGATTGCCCGCATTCTTGGCATAGTTATCGGACGCGAACGAATATTTATAGCCGAAAGGCTGGTCGGTCTGCTGGAAGTTGATAAGGCTGGCGTGGGTAATTTGAAAAGTGGAAAGCGAATGGGCTAAAAGCTCTTCAATCGGCTTGATGCGGTCAGTGTCCTTGGCTACATTTCGCAATCGCCCTCTCTCAGAAGATGCCCGCTCGCCCAGCCGAGTCTCTTCCACGTCGCCCTTTAGCCCGCCTGTGAGATCGAGTGTCAGTTTCGCCGTTCTCCTTATGCTATTCATGGATGTCGGTTCCTGGGGCATTTGAATCAATTCACCGCCATCGGGCGCGACCAGCAGTGCGAAGCTGGCTTGTTCATAACCAGGAAGCTGACCGAACGGGATCAGCTCGTTAGTTGGATCGAAGAACAGCAGTTTGCCGAGCTTTGGATGCTGTACAGTTGCTATCAGTGAGGGATCGTCAAGGCCATCGGGTAATTTGATGGCGGTTATAACGTGATTAAATCCATTGTGCGCGGGCATGTCGCGGGTCACAGAACCGCGCGTGGCGTTGATCACCACATGATAGGAATCCACACCTATCTCACGCAGCATGGACCTGACTAGCGTGGCTTTATCCTTGCAGTCTCCGTAGCGGAGCGAGAACACATCGGGTGCGGGATGCGGCTGAAGTCCACCGATTCCCAATTCAATCCCCACATAGCGGATATCGTGCTGCACAAACGCACCAATCGCCTGAATTTTCTGCAGAACCGTGATTTTGGATCCGGTTAACGTCGCTACCTCCTGCTTGATCTCCGGCGATGCGTCGGCCCTTTGGCCGACGAGATTCAGGTACCACCTTCCCATCGCATTCCAATCGGCATTGGTGTTGTACGCGGGGGCATCAGAACTGAAGAAGGAGAGCACCATCTCGCCGCGAATCCCCGCCATCGGAGGCATGTGGGGCTCCCACCTGATCCCCTTCACGTCGCTCACGCTCCATTCCCACGAATTGCCGCCAGCGTGCGTGGGTTTGACCTCGGCATGATTGAGCCACGAACTCTTGAATTCCCATCCCTGCGGAAGAAGCAGTGAATAGTGGCTTTCCCGCACTGGATCGACTCCCTGGAAATCCCAGATGTCTTGCAGGAAAATTGGTTGTTCCTCGATCTCGTACTCGTAGCCAACGATGTTTCCGGTCTCTGCAGCGGGAATGTGCAATAGCTTCAATTTCGTATCCGAGATGAGCTCGCCACCTTCCGTGCTCGGTGACACCTCAATCGCATCCTTTTCCTTTACCTCGTAGTCTTTTCCTTGCGCCGGAATGCACCAACCCTGCAAATTCTTGACTTTCCTTTGAGGATGAAAGGAAACATGTACCGTGGCGTGATCACGCCCTTCGGGCCGAAGAATCTTGTAGGCCTCGCGGACGCGAATGTGCATCTTATCGGCCGACATGATCGAAACGTCCCTTTCGGAATAGAGCAACACCGCATTGGTTTTCTCGTCGTAGGTGGGCAGCGGGGCGTTCACTAGCGCATGCATCCACTGCGGCGCATCAGCACCCGCCAAAGCCTGCGGCGCGCAGGCGAGAAAGCAAGCAGCGGCCCACAGCGAAAGGGACAGCCGGTTAGTTAGTCGCTGTGGCCGCGCCAGGCTGCAAAACAATTTGTAGTTCATCTGCGGTTCTCACCCCCTGAAAAAAGGATCGCAGCGCGGGGTAATACTTCGTTTCCAATAACAGAAAATCCAATTTTACTTTGCGCGTAAGGTGCAGCGAATCCTTGCCGTTTTCTATCGTCAGCTTGTATGCGACGGCACCTTTGTCCTGGTCCTGCGCCGCTGGAACGCTGGCTACCTGCCAGCCGGCAGGGATCTCGACGGTTATGTCGTCGACTTTTTCGTGAGGATATTCGATGTAGATTGGATGCACACGCTCTGCATGTTCAAAAATGTGCTTTTCCGCCTCTGTGAAGACCCCGGCTGGAATCAGCGCCCGCTTCCCTGCGCCCGCAACCCAGCCGGGGACCTTAATCTCGAACTCGGCCACCAAGGGCGCTTCGGAGGCGCTCCACTCCGGCTGGTTCGTCAACTCTACTTCGGCCGCTGCGGGCACCTGCATCTTCACACGTTCTTCCAGGAACCTCTTGCGCGCCACATCGTCTTCGTGGTGAACTTCCCGTCGGTGGTACATGGCCTCCAAACCGGTATAGGTAACCGTTAGCTTCCCCTCCAGGTCTCCGGTTTCAGACAGCTTCAACTTGGCTGCACGCTCCATGCGGGATTCTGAGCTGGCTGGCAGGCTGGTCTGTATCCAGGTACCGCCATCTTTATCGAGCCGCAAGCCTCTGACTCCGGTTTCAGACCAAGTCAGCAGGCCAAAAGGCGTAAATGCCCCACCTGGATCAAAGTACAAATCCTTGCCGTTGAGCTTTACCAGCACCACATTGGCATCCAGCTTCCTGCCTTGCATGGTGGCAGGATCGAAGAAGTAGTTACGGCGATCCGAAACCCAGCATCCGTAGGCTTCCAGGCCGGCGGCCCGCACCAGGGCGAGATAGAGCCACGTCAATTGGACACCGTTGCCATAACCGCGTTTCCAGACATCCTCGACGTTTTCATCCACTTTCTGTTTTTCGCGCTTCTCTTCCTGCTCAGTTTTTCGCAGTTCGTAGGAAGTATTACGGAGTTGTTGCACGCGGTCGTAGATTTTTCGCAGCTTTACGTCCGCCGAATCGTTGGGCGCGACGATCTGTGCTACGGCATCCTCCATCGCCTTGCGCTTACCGATGAAACTCTCCAACTGGCCGTTCCGCTCTTTGCCAACACGCTTCCAGTATTCCTCGGGAGCCACTGCGCCCATCAAATCTTCGTATCGAAAGTCGACGTGGGATCGTACCAGGTCCTCCGGCGGCATGAAGTCTTCCTTCAGAAAAGCGGGCACGTTGTTTATTTCCATGCGGATAATATGATCTTGACCCTGTTTGGGAGGATCCACTCCTGGCGGCAAGTTTGGCCAGCTCCAGCGCACGGCGAAATGCATACCGGAATGTTCGTAAGGCTTCAGGGAGAACTTTGCTTTTCTGGTGAAGAGATTCGCGTTCAGGATCCAGTTCGATTCAAAGTACCGATTCTCCGTATAGTCAATGGTGTACAAATATTCAACGATACTGCCGGGCTGGGCGTCGGGAAGAGAGAGGGTCTTGGCCAGAACCTTCAGTCCGCGAGCCTTCACCATCTCCTGCTCCAGCACCTTGCCATCGAATTCCGCGATGGAACCGTCGGGCCGGATGGTGCGCCCCCGCACCTGCGAAACGTCGGTGAATCCCCTCACAAATGGAATCTCCACGTTGGCATACTTGCGTCCTTCCTCGGTAAGGATCTTGATGCGGACATAGTTGTCCTCGTGGGAAGTGCGCCCGTTGTCATCGCGGTCAACTTGGCGGTAGAGAAAGATAGCCGGTGCCCCGGGTGCCAGAGGCTCGCTGGTCATCTTCAATTCTTCGGTGGAAACCGGCTGAAATCCGATACCGCTGGCTGAAACCGTGACAGGAAAGTACTTACCTGCGGCGAGAACGAGGAAAAGGGCCCAGCATGCAAAAGTGACTACTCGACGAAGCGGCACATTCCAACTCCCGAGCGCCTGTGATAACCAAAACGGGCCCCCTGCACGTTTTAGTGACCGCCACAATATACCGGAATGGCTTACCCGTCAATAGCACGTTCCTGGAATGTTTCTGGCATGTTCCAGGCGGCCGGGAACCTGCCGGCTTCCCGCCGCATCTCATAAACAGGCGCGGTTTGTTACCGTGGTGACTATCTCGGTCCGGGGCAGTCTAATGTGGTGGTATACTGCCAACATTCAGCGCGTTTTGACCGGTATCCGGTCGTTTGCAATACCAAGCCGCTGGGGTGATTTGACAAGCCCCGCCGAAGGACAAAATCAAGATGGCACGTAGTTCTCGCCGATCACTTTTCCTGGTAGCTTTCTTTCTCCTTGCATGCGGTTTTCTAGGGATCCTGTTTGCCCAGCGCACCGGCCAGCAATCCTCGTCGCTTTCCAGCGATTCGGACGTCAAAGACAGCCTGAAGCAATTCACTGACGTCTATTCTGTGATCGAAGAAAACTACGCCGAACCGGTGAATGCCGACAAGGCCATCTACAACGGCGCCATCCCTGGGATGCTGCACGCGCTCGATCCGCACTCGAATTTCTTCGATCCCAAATCGTACGCGCTGATGCGCGAAGACCAGCGCGGCAAGTATTACGGCGTGGGCATGACGGTCGGTCCGCGCAACAACAAGGTTATCGTGATTTACCCCTTCACCGGCACGCCGGCTTATAAGGCAGGCATCCATCCGGGTGATGTGATTATCGCGGTCGACGGCAAGTCGACGGAAAACATGAGCACCGGCGACGTGGCCGACATGCTGAAAGGCCCCAAGGGCACAACTGTGCACATCAGCATCTCGCGCGAAGGCGTCGAGAAGCCGATGGAATTCACCCTGGTCCGCGACGAGATTCCGCGCTATAGCGTGGACGTTCACTTCCTGATCCGGCCGGGAATCGGCTACCTGCACGTGACCGGCTTCAATGAGACGACCGAGGAGGAAGTTTCAAAGGCGCTGGATGAGTTTGGCGATCTCAAGGGCCTGATTCTTGACCTGCGCGGGAATCCCGGCGGGCTGTTGAGTGAAGGTGTTGGAGTGGCTGACAAGTTCCTCAAGAAAGGTCAGCTCATTGTTTCTCACCATGGCCGCGCTTCGGCCGAGAAGCGTTATGTAGCACAGCACGGCAATGGCGGCAAAGATTATCCGCTGGTCGTGCTGGTGAACCGGTTGACGGCATCGGCGGCGGAAATTGTTTCTGGCGCCATTCAGGACCACGATCGTGGCCTGATCGTGGGTGAAGTTACATTCGGCAAGGGACTGGTCCAAACCGTTTATCCCCTGTCGGAGAATACCGGATTAGCCTTGACTACAGCGCACTATTACACGCCTAGCGGCCGCCTGATCCAGCGCGATTACAGCAATATTTCGCTGTACGACTACTATTACAACCGCGACGACAATGCCAGCACCGCCAATCGCGAAGTCAAGCTGACCGATAGCGGACGCACGGTCTACGGGGGCGGCGGCATTACCCCCGACGTTTCCATCCCTCCGGTCAAGAGCAATCATTTCCAGGACACGCTCCTGCAACACTATGCGTTCTTCAACTTCGCTAAACGCTATGTCGTGACCCATCACCCGACGAAGAGCTTTGAAGTCGATGACGCCCTTATGCAGGATTTCCGCAAGTCGCTCGACGAAGCCAATATTCCCTACACCCAGGCCGACCTGGTCGACAACAGCGACTGGATCCGCTCCAACGTCAAAGCCGAGATTTTCATAGATGCTTTCGGGCAGGATGAAGGCCTGAAAGTGCGCGCGGAAACCGATCCCGAAGTGTTGAAGGGACTTGATCTGCTGCCCCAAGCCAAGGCGCTCGCTGACAACGCCAAGCACGTTGTCGCCGAGCACAACGCGGCGGGAGCCTTTAACCGATAAGAGAGTAGTTGAGTCTCTAACGTGCAGTTTTTCTCTGGGGCCTCCGGGGCAGTTCTCTGCGACTTCTGCGGTTAGAAGCTCCTAAAGCTCTCACCCGCAAGAAAAACTAAAGAAGGCAAACTGCACGCCCCACCCAGAAACGAAGGACATCACATTCTCGCCCGTTCCATTGACTTCGCCCTCCGCCTATGCCAAAATCCGCGGCAGCAGGGCAAGTTGGGGTGCGTTTGAAAGCGATCATCCTGGGACTGGCGATAGCTTTGGCGCTCATCGCCGGTTTTACCGACTGGCGCAGCCGCCGCATTCCGAACTGGCTGACGGTTCCGGCGTTTCTGCTCGGGATTTTGTTGAATGTATTGTGTTATGGGAAGGCCGGATTGAAGGCTTCCCTGCTGGGCGCCGGGCTTGCTCTTCTGGTGCTTTTGCCGTTCGTTGTCGTGCGCAGCCTGGGGGCTGGTGACTGGAAGCTGGCCGGCGCTTTAGGCGCGGTGGTGGGTTGGAAAGATATGCCGGACTTGCTCATCGGTTCAGTGTTCGTGGCCGGAATCATGGCGCTGGCGCTGGTGATATACAAGCGGCGTTTTTTACAAACATTGCGGAATATCGCCCGGCTGGTACGCTCGATGCTGACGCTTCATATGCCGGATCCGGAGGTTTCGCTCGATAATCCGCAGTCGCTCAAGGTTCCTTATGGGGTAGCCTTGGCTTTGACCACGGTTCTTTTCGCCGCTGGGAAGATTTGGGGAACACGGCAATGACGTATCGATTGCCAGGAAAAATCTGGCGCGGGTTGGCGCGGGACTCGCGCGGAGCCGAGATCGCCGAAACCGCCATGATTCTGCCTCTGCTTTTCATGGTGGTGCTGGCGATTTTCTGGTTTGGACAGGCTTTTCGCATTTATGGCACGATCACGCACGCGGCACGTGAAGGCGCGCGTAGCGCTATTACTCCGGTCTGCGCAACCTGCGCCGCTGCGTCCAACACGCCGGCACAAATGGCCCAAAGCGCCGTGATCACTGCTATGAATGCCGCGGGCCTGAACACGGCGCAGCTTGCGCCTCCAGCAACCACGCCCACGCTTTATGCCTGCGGCTCCCCGCCGAATGCCTGTGGCGCAGTCCAGCCGTGCGATAGTGGAGTTACTAACATGTGCGTTCAGACGAACGTTCAGTTGTCCTCCTGCTTGCAGACCCCGGCAGGCGAGGCCACCTGCGGCACATCGGTCAGCCTTACCTACAAGAACTCGTTCCATTTCACGATTCCCTTCACCACCCTGGATCTGGGAAACATGAGTCTTCCTGGGCAGGCGCAAATGCGGGTGGAGAAGCAGTGATGCCGCGGCTTCGCTCATCATCTCGACTGGGGACCATGATGAGCCGGTATTGGCGGGACGATTACGCCTCGCAGATTGCTGAGTTCGCGATCTCGCTTCCCTTGCTTTTGGTGTTCGTGGTCGGAATTTTCGATTTCAGCGGAGCGCTTACGCTCAAACAAAAGCTGACCAATGCCGCGCTGGTGGGAGCGCGCGTGGCCGCCGCCGATCCCGCCAACGACCTCGGCAACGTGTCAACCACATTGCCGGTCTCGGTGCAGGATGCGTTCTATGTGGTGGATAACTATCTGGTTTCTGCGAACGTTAACGACTGCGGACTGGCCGGGGCCAAGCCGGTGCAAAGCGCGGGAACCCTGACGTGGATTTCGACCGCCTCCGGCTGCCCGACCCTGTCTCCGAACACGGTGAAGCTCACTATCAACCGCGGCTTCATGACACAACAGGCCATTGGCGCGACCACGGAGGACGTGATCGGCACCCAGATTGAAATTCAGTATCCTTACAAATGGACTTTTAACAGAGTAATCACCTTGCTGGTGCCGGGCGCCACGTACTCGAGCATTTCTTATATCTCCAGTACGGCGACTGCGCTTAACGAGAATTGAGGACCGTGGAATGCTGCCACCAGTAATCAAACGCGCGGGACGAGGCCCTGATGATCGCTCGCGCGAGCGCGGCGTGACCATGGCGCTGGTGGCTCTGGCCATTTTCAGCATCATTGCCATGGCCGGCCTGACGATTGACGTGGGTACGCTTTATGAGGCCAGCGCCGAGGCGCAGCGCGCCGCCGATGCGGCCGCCTTGGCCGCAGCCCGCACAATTTCCAGTTCCGGAATCACCGGCGATCCCAACAACTCGACTTTGTCATGGACTCCGGTCTGCGGTGGCACCAGCAGCCTCGCCACTCTTACAGCACAAGCCGTGGCAGAGCAAAATACTGTGGGTGGCGCGACCCTGACGACCAGTCAAATCAACGTATACTACTCCGCCGGCAGCGCGTCATCCTCCGGTACTAATACTGACTGCACCAGCCTTGCCGGAACATCTTTCGGAGTAAACCCCGTGGTAACGGTGAAGGTGACGCAGCCAAACTTGGCCACATACTTTTCGCGCATCTGGGGCGTTACCAGCAACAGGGTGAGCGCCACCGCATCGGCTGAAGTGTTCAATCCATCGGGATCCGATGCATATGCCAGCGAGGTGGTGCCGGTTCAGCCGCGCTGCGTGAAACCCTGGATCGTACCCAACTACGACCCGGGGAGTTCGAATGGATGTCTCAGTTCCGGGAACCCGAACGCCTGCAAGCCGTTTGTTTCGACAAGTGACGGCACTATCCAGGATCCCGGAATGCTCGCTAATGCCGGTGGCAAGCAAGTGATCGGGGAGCGCTTTTGGCTGATGCCGGATTGCGGCCCTGCCGGTTCGAGCTGTACGCTGACCAACGCCCAGCCCCAACCCAACGTCTCGATCGCCGGACATACACCTAACGTGCAGTATGTTCCGGGCCAGGCTTCCTTTGCTTCGGTTGCCGTCCCCTCAGACGGTACAACAGCGTGCGGCGCGGTTGCCTCCGCCACGGGCAGTAACCTCAACTACTCCGAAGCCATTGCTGGATGCGACCAATCGACGCAATACCAGTGCGGTAAGACCGGAATGAATTACGTGGATACGAGCGCGAATCCAGCAAACGGCGATACTACCAACGGAGTTCAGTGCCTGATTCATGCTACCGCAGCCGCTACTGGTCAAGGACAAGACTGGCTGACGCCCTTTCTGACCAATCCAAATGCCATTCCGAACTACCCCTTTCAGATTCAGGCTGGGGCCAACAATCCTCTACTCAAAGGCACAGTCAAGCAGGGCGATTTCATCACCAGCAGCGCATCCATTGTGTCGGTACCTATTTATGATGTTTCGACCGGCGTCACCTTCTCACCCGGCACAACAGCCGTTACAATTGTCGGCTTCCTGCAAGTCTTCATCTATGCCGTCGATGCCGCCGGCGACCTGTACGTGGCCGTGATGAACGTTTCCGGCTGCGGCAATGCCGCGCCCAATACGAATTATCTGACTGGGACTTCTCCTGTTCCTGTGCGGCTGATTACGCCCCCGTAGTCCCTTCCGGTTTCGGACACACAACATTCTCCCGGCGGCGCATGCATAAACCGCGGCCGGATACCCCTGGGCCGCTGAGCAGCCGTGGGCGGCTGTTCTCACATTAGCTGTGGCGACTCCCTGGAGTTCTTCCTTATATCTAGTCGGGAACTTCGTTGTTGGTTGGGGGCTTGATCTCGGGAGCGCCCGCAGGCGGCGCGGGCGGGTCGTTCGCCGGATTGGAATTGTCTGCCGGTGCTGCCGTCGCGCGTGACCGGGGAGCAGGTTTGGTTTGAACTTCTTCTTCGTCTTCGGTCACCTGCTGTTGTGGCTGAGGACGCGGCTGGGGCATCGGCCCTTCCGGGCGCGAACTGAGAATCACACGATCCAAAGTATGCGGGTCGCTCGATGAACTCAGAATCAGAAAATTGAATTTCGATCCATTCAGCAGATGCGCCAGAACTTCGGGCGCTGGCCCGGGACCGACGTTGGCTACTACTTTTTCCTGCTCGGCGCCCGCAGGAATCGCAATCTCCGCCCCAGTGCGCTGGTGCACCGCGAACAGAACTTCTGAAAGATTAGCCTTCTCCGAGTCGATGGTAAGCAGCCCGTCGTGGAACGAAACTTGAAGCGGGGGCTTTGCCGGCAGCGGCGCTGGCTCCGGGATGATTGTGGGCTGGGAAGCGAAATTCGTTTTCACCAGTGCCGGTCCAGAAGCGGGATGGAATGCGGCCGTCGCCGGTCCGTCACTTCCTCCAACCTTTACGATCACCGTTCTGCCCGAAGGAAAAACCTGGTAAGGCTGCGGTCCGCTCAAGTCGAGCACCAGCCGCGTGACTGGCGGGTTGGATGAGAACAATCCGACACGGAGGCTCTTTACTTCCCGGCGATTGACCGCCAGGTTCCGCAACTGGTGCCCGGGAACGGCGTTGACGAAATCGACCACCAGCCGATCGGGATTCGAGATGAGATGAGTCTGCGGGATAGCGCGGACGCTGGTCTGGATTTCAATTTCAACCTGGCCCTGACCGCGCAGCAGTTGGACCTGCTGAATTGAAGGCAGGCCCTGGGCCTGGCTAGAAACCGGCAAGCAAAAAAGCGCGGCCAACGACGAAACGACGACGGCTCGGATAGAGCGATCCATGATACGGAGATCCATGAAAACCTTAGGCCAGTGTTGCGAAGGGCGCGCTGAGGCCGATTCTAGCAGCGATTTACGAGGCTTCTGCTTACGAAGGGATTACAACCTTGGTCCATCCTGCGCTGCGAGATTACCTGGAGAGTGCATCTGGGCGGGTCACAGAACATCCTGGGTCAAAGCCGGCACGCAAAATAAACGACTTATCGCAGCGCTGGAAGCGCTTGAAGCGCTGCACGGCCGAAACCTGATCGGCTGATCGCTCAGGCGCGCGAAAGCTTGCGGCGAGACTGCCAATAGATGGCTGCCAGTCCGGAGACGAACAGCAGCCAGGTGGAGGGTTCGGGCACGACTCCGGAAGATTCGCCGCACGGGCCCGGCTTTTTCTTCCTGCCCGCGCCCGAGTCTTCAATGATTTCAATCTCGCCAGTACCCTTTTTCTTTACCGGGGCGCACAAGGCGCTGGGAAACGGCAGAGGCGGGGGAGCGATTGCGGTCCAGTTTCCGCCGACAAAAGGATCGTACAAGATCAGCGGCCGTGCGGCGTCCAAGCCAGGGAGCTGCGGCCGGTTGAGCAATGCCGACTCAAACGGCACCGGAGGCGATTGCATGGCCGTGCCCTCACCCGCGCGCACCGGCTCGTCGAACTTCTGCGGCGGAGGCTCGACTGGAGAGGCAGCTTCCTGTTGCGGGGACTCTTCGACACGGTTGGCGCAACGGCTGCGCGCCGTGATTCTTCCGTCGGTGATGAGCTTTTCGCCTTTGTGGAGCGTTAATCGGCGGCGGGTCCAGTAGATGCGGCTGCCGATGCGGTAGGAAACATACACTGTGCGCGCCAGGGTAAGGCGAACCACCTGGGCATGAGCATAATCAAAACCGGCATAGTGAGCCGCTACCACCGGGTCGTGTTCCGCCACCCATTTCAATTCTTTGGCGTCTTCAACCCCGCCGGGCACAACCGAGTAAGGATAAACCGGACGCGCCGCACGAGGAGGAGAAACGATCCGATTCAAAGCCGCGGCGCTCTCAAGCGTAGGCCGGTCGATTTTGACCTGAGCAGGCTGACTGGCGTGAAATAGCGAAGGGCTGAAGTAATTCAACGCGAGCGAGGAAAGGCCAGCGACAAGAATTGCCAGGACGGCAAAGCCAGACCAGCGGCGGATCAGGCGATTCCGGCGATGACGGCGTGTGCGCCTGCGGCGCCTCACTACAACCTGGTCGTTCCCGTTCTCGGGATCGGGCACAAACTGCTCCTACCTGCAGCGGCTACCTGCGCTCTGGGTCGGAGGCACTCTCCTGCACCAAGATCTTGTGCACGTTCAGTGCCATACCGCAGTAGACGGGACGCCTCAAAACAATAAGGTTATCCGTCTGCATCTGGCGATCATCGTAGCAGACAGCGAAACATTTTGCACAAGAATCACCTGTGGATTTCTCAAATTAGAGGTTGTAGACCAGGTTCGCGCTGGAACGTTGGGGATGGCGTGCGAGCGCCACCATGCTCGCCAACGCTTACCAAGGTAACGCCACTCGAGGGCCATTTTCAGCCGGCGCACACATTGGTACTCTCAACTTGCGTTACCGGAGTCAGTTGTCCCCGGTAGCGAAAATGCCGCTCCTTCGCGGCACAACCGGTTCAGCAAAAGCTTCTTCTCTCCCGCCCATTGCTGGCCGCTCCCCTAAGTGAAGGAAAAGATCCCTGTCGCGCCATTGCTTAGACAGCATCGCCGTTTGCCTGGAGGCAACCTATGCGTTTTAGCCGTCCTCACCTTGCCATTTCGTTTCTCACGCTGTCATTGTTTCTGGCCAGCCCGGCCTTCTCTTCCACGGTGAACATGACGTATGTAGGCCACCGGGGAGCACAGCCGCAGAACGGCTCTCCTTACGTCGGTTATCCCTACTACTTCTCCATCAACGGCAGTTCCAACTACACCGCGTTGATGTGCGATTCCTACGACAATAATGTCTACCCTGGCGAGAGCTGGAATGCCACGGCTCTGCCTTTCCTGCAGGGCATCGCCAAGAGCATGTTCGGCCCGTCCATGATTCTGGACTATAAAGCCGCCGGCCTGATGTTCAAAAGCGTGCTCGCCGGGACCCTGAACAGCAACACTGCGCAATGGGCAATCTGGGGACTGTTCTCATCCAATGCGGCTTCGAGTTCGTACTTCCTGAGCAATCCGATTTTCGCCTCGACTGAAGCTACCTATCTCACGCTGGCGGCGGGTGCGTCGAACTCCGCTTTCAACGGGTTGATCCTTTACACCCCGCTTAATGGAAAGCCGGGAGTGGGTCCGCAGGAATACATCGGCTACTGTCCCGTACCTGAACCGAACAGCATGATGTTGTTCGGTACCGGCCTGGTAGGTCTGGCCGGCGCCCTGCGACGCAAATTCCGCAAAGCGTAAGTTTGTAGCCCTTCATTGTTGTTCCTCTGGAGCACTCGGACCGCACTGCTAACCGGCAGTGCGGCCTTTTTTTGTTGAACTTCCTGGATGAATGAGCCCCTATGTGATGTGGAGGGTTAACGGCGGTAACGACAAGCCGTCGACTTCGAAAGTCCACAGATCGCCGGCGCTGGTAAGGTGGCCGGCCGTTAGTGTGCCGGAGCTGACGATTTCGCCGGCGACCAGCGGTTCCGACGGGAATCGCCGGGTTATGGCTGCCCCAAGTTCGGCGAGGCAAAGAGCGGGGCTTCTTAACGAGTTCTTGCCCGATCCTTCCTCCACCATTTCTCCATGCTTCAACACCCGGGCTTTGAACCTGGGTAATTGCTCTACCAGCGTAGGGATCAACTCGGGCCGTACCGGCGTTCTTTCGCCGACCACCAGCCCGGCGTGCAATCCGAACGATGCGACGAAATCACTGGGCTGGAACTTCCAATCGGGAAACGGGCAGTCGATGATTTCAAAGCCGAGAGCGAGCCAGTCTACCGACGCCAGCGCCTCGGCTGCGTCGGCTCCCGATCCGGTGAGCGGCTGCTTCAGGCCAAAGACAATTTCGGGTTCAACTTTCAAGCTGCGTGCATGGGGGATGGTCAGGGCAGCGGAGTTGCCCTCGCTGTAATGCACCGTGTCGTCATACATGTGGCCCCAGACCAGGGTTTCGAGTTTGAGCACCCGCCACATGGCTTTGTTGGCGTACCCAACTTTGCGGCCCGCGGCTTTGTGCCCCTGGGCTTCGCGCAACCGCTTCAATTCGGCTTCCACTTCATAGGCCGTGTCAAGATTAAAGCCCGGGCGCTCGGACGGAGGAGCGGCAAGCATGCGACCACTTTCATAGGCGGCAAACAATTCCCGGCTTACGATTTTTGATTCTTCAGACGGCATGGTCAATGGCGTCCCGTCAACAGTTTGGTTCAAGAACGATAGTAACTTACCACGGTTACCTTTAACTCCTTCGCGGGCAGAATAAATTAAGAACAGTGAGTCACTCGCAGTCCCGGAGATTAAAGATGAAAGCAGCAGCTCGATCTGGGCAGTTCAATGCAACACGATCACGCACGAAGTTCTCGCATCGCGTCGTCCTCGTTTTGTGTTTGTTCAGTGCCGTTTTTGTTCTGAACGGCGTGGCCGCCGCTCAGAGCGCAACTGTCCTCGTGGGTTCTGGATCGACCGTCCCTGCGCCCCTGTACACGCGGTGGTCGGTGGAATACGGCAAGCGCAACCCCGGCATTCAATTGCGCTACCTTCCCGTGGGCACCAGCGAAGGAATCAAGCAGATCTCCCACAGTGCCGGCGATTTCGCCGCGGGCGAAGCGCAACTGACCGATCACGAGCGCAAAGACGATAACCTGATTGAGTTGCCCATCGTGCTGATCGCAATCGTTCCCATCTACAACATCCCTGACGTCCATCAGGAGCTTCGCCTCTCAGGCGAAGTGCTGGCCGGAATCTTCCTGGGCGATATAAGAACGTGGAATGCTCCGCAGATTGCGCGGCTGAACCCGGACGCAAGTTTGCCGAACCTTCCCATTCAAGTGATTAACCGCCCGCCAGGAAAAGGATCGAACTACGTTTTTACGGACTTTCTCTCCAAGACCAGTGCGAAATTCAAGGCTCAGGTTGGAGTGACTCCGTCGCCGAAATGGCCGGTGGGCGAATCGGCAGAACGCAGCGCCGATATGGCGGAGAAGGTGAAGAACACCTCCGGCGCCATCGGCTACGTGGAGTATCAATACGCCGTGAAGAACAATATTGCGCAAGCTGCGGTGCTGAATCCCGCCGGCAAATATGTAAAGGCCTCCGCCGAGACTCTGGCCGCGGCTTGCCAGGCAACAGAATCGCCGCGATGGTCCAACTTCTCCGCTTCCCTGACCAACGCCCCGGGACCTGATGCATTTCCCATTACCAGTTTCACCTGGATTTACCTGCGAACCTCAGCCTCGGACTCAGCTCGAGCCTTTGCGTTAAGTGATCTCTTGAATTGGATCTATAGCGATGGGCAACGCTATGCGGCGCAGGAGGGCTACGCCGAACTGCCTTCGCCGATGCTGGCGGCGGTCCGGAAGAAAGTGAAAGAACTGCAGTAGGCGCACGTTACCGCGAAAGGTGTTTCAGATCTTGAAGTTTTGCGCGTTTTAGGTTGCTGCGCCCCGGCTGATAGTTATTTCCTCCCTGGCTACTCTGCATTTATCTTTAATGCAGCATGGGATTGTCTCTTGGCCGTGTTTTGTTTTTATTCTTGGCCGCCGTGATTGCCGGGACGCTGAACGCTCTGGCCGGCGGCGGCAGCTTCATCTCCTTCCCTGCGTTATTGTTTACGGGCATTCCAGCGGTTGAAGCCAACGCCACCAATACGGTCGCGCTCTGGCCGGGCCTCGCCGCCAGCACCGTCGCCTACCTGAAAAGGCTGGCAGTACCGCCTCGCTTGCTGATTCCGCTTCTCGTTACCAGCGTGGCCGGGGGCTGGGCCGGTGCTCTGCTTCTGCTGAAAACTCCGCAGCATACCTTCCTCAGGCTCGTTCCCTGGCTGTTGCTGGGCGGAACCCTGCTGTTCGCCTTCGGCAATAAATTTCGCACCATCGCCGGCAAAAGCGGACGCATCAATCATCTGCAGGTGATATCGTGGCAGGCCATCACTGTGAGTTCGTTCGTCGAATTGCTGGTCGCGGTATACGGGGGATATTTCGGCGCCGGCATCGGCTTCATCACCCTGGGTATGCTGACGGCGCTGGGCATGCGCGATATTCACGCCATGGGAGCGATCCGCACCCTGCTCGCCGCGGCGATCAACGCTGCGGCCGTTATCACGTTTATAGCGGCGGGCGCAGTTTTGTGGCCGATCTTTGGCGTGATGGTCGCAGGAGCGCTCACCGGAGGCTGGTTCGGCGCGCACTATGCCCAGAGGGCCGATCCCACAAAGGTGCGGGCATTCATTATTGCGTTAGGCCTGGGGATGAGCGCCTATTTTTTCATCACGACGCGGTAAGCGGAATCGCCAGCAAGAGTAATGCAGCCTGGAATTCTTAGCGACCTCGGCGGCATTTCTTTGCGACCTCCGCGGTCAAAGCTCTTACTCTCAAATGCAGCGGATTTGACTTAGCGCTTCAGCCCCTGCCATCATGGGCGCAATGCCCGACCGGAAGCTTCAGATCGTCCGATTCATCGGCAGCACTCCCAGCACTGCGTACTGCGACGTCTGCAAACTCGCCTTCCGCACGCGGCGCGAATTTCTCGTCGATGCCGAAAAGGCCCGCCAGCAGCTTCAGGAGGACTTCGCTAAACACGAGTGCAAACCCGAGGAAGGTGCCGTTGACGAAGCGCTGGCCCACATAAAGTAAAGCAGCGCCGCTGCGCTACCCGACCCCGATCGCCATTCCGCCATTGACCATTCTTTTGCGCTAGGATAATCCAGAAAGGATGCGGTCCCCATGGCGATACATACTGAAAGTCCCACTTCGCAGTACATGAATTACGCGCCCGCGGATTTGAACCCGGAAAAAGATCTGCCCAAAGGATTCATGGAGTTCCTGCTGCCGCTGCACAAACAATTTACTCCGTGGCAACAGAAGCTGGTGGCAAAGCGGGCAGATGGGCTGCAGGCGTCGCATCGTGGGCATCCGCCGGATTACCTGCCGGCTTCGGAGGCAACCAAGTCTGACTGGCACATCGAAGTGCCGGACTGGTGCGCCGATCAGCGCAACCAGATGACCGGTCCTGCCGACGACGCCGAATTAACCGTGAAGCTGCTCAATTCCGGGTCGCCCGCTGTGATGATCGATCTGGAAGATTCCATGGCTAACGCCTGGGAGCAGACTCTGCTGGGCGTGAAAAATACTCTTGCCGCCTACAAGTACGAACTCAGCTACGACGACAAAAAACGCAACAAGAAAGTCTCCGTGCAACGCTCCAAAACCGTGACCTGGGTGCGGCCTCGCGGATTGCACATCAGCCAGGGCGGGGTCATCAAGAACGAACTCGTCTCCGCTTCCCTGTTCGATCTGGCGCTGATCTGGTATCAACTCGACCCGGCGATTTTGCCGCACAACTTTTCCGTATACATCCCCAAGAGCGAGTCGGCGGAAGAAGCTTTCTGGTGGCGTGATCTCTTCCAGACTTTTGCCAAACAGAAGGGCTTACCCAAGGATTACATCAAGTGCATGGCGCTGGTTGAGGCGCATCCGCTGGCTTACCAGATGGAGGAATTTCTTTTCAACCTGCGCGAGCACTGCCTGGGCCTGAATCTGGGCCGCTGGGATTACATGGCGTCGCTGATCGATTTCATGATCGAAGATCCGAACTGGATTCTGCCCGACCGCAACACCATCCCGCACGACGTTCCTTTCTTCCAGAACTTCCGCACGCTCATGCCGGAAATTTGCCACAAGCACGGAGCTCACGCCATTGGCGGCATGACTGCGCTTTTTCCCAGCCGCACCGACAAAGAGTTGAATGCTCGCGCCATGAAAGTGCTCGAGCAGGACAAAAAGAACGAAGCCCAATGTCTGATGGATGGAGCCTGGACCGGCCATCCCGACCAGAATGAAATTGCAGTCGCGCAGTTTCCTTTTCCCAATCAGATTGCGAAGCGTCCTCAGCTGCCGAATTCGCATCCCGATCTGCGGCCGATCCTCAAAGGCGTTGGCGAAATCACTCTTGCAGGAACGCGCGCGGCGGTGCGCACCGTCATTCGCTACCGCAACGGAGTGCTCAATGGAAAAGGCGCCAGCCTGCTCGACGGCTACATGGAAGACCTGGCCACCGACCGCATCTACCGCCTGATGATCGCGCAGCGCGTGCGCCACAAGGTGAAGGTTGCGGGCGACGATGGCAAGCCGATCGAACACTCTCCCGCGCTGGTGACGCGGTTGTTTGACGAGGAGCTGGCGAAGATACAGAAAGACCTGCCCGCGGAGATCGATCGCAAAGCGGCTGCAACTCTGCCCGAAGCGCGGCGCATCGCCGAGCAGATGATCGTGCAGGGGCACCATTCGCCGGTCTAGCCTTGAGCTTGGCGCGTAATCACGATGACTTCAACGCGGAAAGTTCATGCGTTCAAGTAGGTTCTGAAATCGGCTGTCGGATCGCAGGGGATCGACTTCAGGTTCGACTTTGAGCATGACCAGCTGTCGAGCTCGCTCTTCGTAAGCTTTTTCCAACCACGCCAAGGCTTGATCGTGATCACCCAGGCCCAAATAAATTTCTGCCATGCAATATGGGGAGACGTATGAGCGAGCGGAACGCTCTTTCAACTGGTTCAGCACATGGTGTGCCTGAGAGGAGTCACCGGCCAGGCCGAGGGCATGCCCGAGCATGGCAAGATCCGGAACGCTCGCGCCGGAAAGCTCGGAAGCTGTCTGGAATTCGGCAATGGCATCCGGGAATCGGTTGAGCTGCAAATAGGATTGACCCAGCATCACGTGCGCATACACAAAATGGGCATCGATCTCCAACGTTTTTCGCAGTGCCTCCACTGCCGCCTCGTAGGACCGGGAAAAATACAACGTCCAACCAATGCCGGTGTTGCTGATAAGCGAAAGTGGATCAAGCTCGCATGCTTTCTCAAATTGTGCCCTGGATTCCGTGAGCCGTCCCATGGCACCAAGATGGTTCGCGTAATAGAGGTGTCCGGTGGAATACGATGGATTCCGTTCGATGACGGCTTTGAATTCTGTTTCGGCAGCGGACCAGTCCCACTCGTAGTAAAGACGGATGTAGGCGAGAGAGGCATGCGCTTCCGTCAGCGTGCGGTCAATTTCGAGGGCCTTTAAAGCGGCTGCCTTGGCCCTGGGGAATACCTCTCGGGGAGCGGCATAAGCGTAATAGCCGAGAATGTTATAGCAGTCCGCAAGCCCTATATAGGGCAAGGGATAACCGGGGTCTCGTTCGACGGCCTGCTGAAACGATTCGATGCCTTTCTTCACCCCATCTTCCGTTCGTTTGGCCCAGTAGAAACGGCCTTTGAGATAGTCGCGATAAGCCTGGGCGTCCTGCGTAGGCTTCTTGCGCAGGCGCTTTTTCTCTTCGCCGGTGAGACTGAGGCGTAATCTCTCAAAAATCTCATTGGCGATTTCCTCCTGCACTTCGACCACATCGGCTAGTTTTCGGTTATATTGCTCGCCCCACAGGCGCCAGCCATTTGCCACATCCACCAACTCGGCGCCGATGGTCAGTAAGTCTCCGCGTTGAACCACTCTGCCGGTAAGCACGGTGCGGACATTGAGATCGCTGCCCACCTTTTGCGGCTCGGAAGCCTGCCCCTTGTAGCGAAATACCGTACTGCGCGCCATGACACGAAGTTTCGGCAGGCGCGACAAGCTGTTGATAATACTTTCGGTGATCCCGTCGCTCAGATACTCAGTATTGGGGTCAGCCGTAGTGTTTTCGAAGGGCAGGACCGCGATGGAATCAAATGCTTTTCGAGAACGCGGCGCACGCGGCGGGATTTGGGGGGACTCCAGGTTGCGCTTGAGCCGCAAAAGATCGGCACGTAGTTCGGCAGCGGTTTGACAGCGCAGTTCGCGGTCCTTCTCCAGCGTCTTGTGAATAATCTCTTCCAGTCTGGACGGGAGATCAGGATTTAACCGTGTGGGAGGAATGACAGAGCGCTCCAGAATAGCGAGGAATATCGTTGCCGACGTGTCCCCGCGAAAGGGCAAGGCACCTGTAGCCATCTCATAGAGGACGGCTCCAAACGAAAAAAGATCGCTGCGCGCATCAAGTTCTTTGGCACGCGCCTGTTCCGGCGACATGTAGGCGATGGTGCCGAGAGTGGTACCGGGACTGGTCAAGTGATCCTCAGTCATCGCCGCTGCCGATGCGGTTGCTCCCACGTCTAACTCCCTATGGCTTCCCGGCAGCACTTTGGCCAGGCCGAAGTCGAGTACCTTGGCATGGCCGCGCTTGGTGATGAAAATATTGGCAGGCTTGATGTCGCGATGGACAATACCTTCCGCGTGGGCGGCGTCCAGGGCATCGGCAATCTCAATCGCCAGGCCGAGCAAAACTTCAATCTCAATGGGTTTGCCGGCGATGCGATGCTTCAGCGTCATTCCGTCAAGAAACTCCATGACCAGGAATGGATGGCCGTCTTGCTGCCCGATCTCGTAAATGGTGCAGATATTGGGGTGATTCAGGGCCGAGGCCGCCTGCGCCTCACGCTGGAAGCGAGCCAGCGCCTGGCCGTCCTTAGCCACGTCATCGGGCAGAAACTTCAGGGCTACAAATCGATGCAGCCGCGTGTCTTCGGCTTTGTAGACGACACCCATCCCCCCACCGCCGAGTTTTTCGACGATCCGATAGTGCGAGATGGTCTGGCCGATCACACGCGCAAAATCTTACGTGGAAAAAAAGGGAACAGTCAATGAAATCCTCTGTCGAGTGCAGGAGGCGAGCGCCCGAACGCGGACATTGACTTAACCGTCGCCGGGACGGATTGAAGTTTCCCATCAACCACAGGTCGGACTTCCCCGAATCCGCTTCGTAGTGGAGCTAGAAATTTTCGAGCAGCCAAAAGTTGTCATCGACATTTCCCTCGAAATAGGCCAGGCGTCTACCATCCGGGGACGAAAAAGGCGTCCCGATCCAAGGAGCACCCCGTTTGAACAGTACGTGAGTATTTCCATCCAGATCGATGCGCGAGATAAGGAACTCGAGCGAGATAGGAACACTGGCGAACAAGGCCTTCCCATCCGTGGCCCAGGAGAGACCGTAGATTCTCCACCCTTTTGGCAACGCGAGATTCCGCTCAGTGCCATTTTGCAAATCGACTATGCGGATCTGTTCACGAAGCTGGGTTCGACTCGCAAAAGCGAGGTGCGAACCGTCTGGGGAAATGCACCATTGCAGGTCGTGAGCTTGTCCCAACTTAGTCCGAATGATTTCCTTCCCTTGCCCTTGCACGGGATCCAAGGCATAGAAAATAATCTGGCCTTGTTCTTCACGGCTGATGACGCATGAACTGGAGGGCCGTGAAGGACAGTCAAAGACAATCATCGGGTCGACAGGCGCTTCCAGCACTTGCTCGGGCGATCCGCCGGAAGCTGGAACGCGCATCAACCTCTGCGAAGGTGACTGAGACTGACTCACCGCCCAATAAAGAATCCATGCAGCATCCGGACTCAACGAAGGGTAAAACAGATCATCTGGACTGGTGGCAAGAAGTTCGGGTGCATCCGCGTCAATTCGCTGTTTGTAGATCTGAAACCTGCCCGCACGATTAGACATGAGAAGAACGGTTCCGCCGTCGCGTGTCCATCCAGTGACGACGTTGCTGCTATCGTTCGAAGTCAGGCGTTTGGGTGATTCCAGCCGCGTGCCGTTGTCTTTGAGCTCGCTAATGTAGACGTCGTTCCGCTGGCGGTTCTTTCCTACAAGAAGGCGGCTGCCATCACGGCTTACGCTCGGGCTATGCGCGAGTGAATCAGCCCAGTTGGTCATCTGCGCTGCCTTCCCCGAAGGCACTCCCGTCTGCGGGTCTGTCAAAATAGCCCAAAGTTTCGGCCGCCCGCCAACCACCTTTTCTCCCGACGATGAAAACACCAGGCGTCCGTCGGGAAGCCAGACCATACCAGCCCAAAGCAATAATCCAGGATCCGAGACCACAACACTCGGCGCTCCTCCATTGAGCGGAAGCGTCTCGATGCTACCCCCAGAATTATTCGGATCTACTCCTGCTTTTTCAAATTTCTTAAGGTAAGCCAACCGCTGGCCGGAAGGGGACCAGGCCAGAGACTTGTATTCGTCGCTTTCCTTGTCCTGGATTTTTCTTGCATTTCCCCCATCGGCTCCCGCCAGCCAGATCTCGTGCCCGCGGCCGCTGCTGTATCCGCCGATGAAGGCGATCATCGATCCATCCGGTGAAACCTTCGCATGTGAGCTATAAATTCGGATCTTACGAGGAGCTCCTCCGAAAACGGAAATCGACCATAAAACATTGCCCTCGGATTCGCTCCGAGACTCGATGATCAGTTTCTCCCCATCGGGGAACCACGTGGCATCCCAGAGATTAGTTCGCAATTCCTCTGGCAGCGCTATGTCGTGAGACTCTCCAGATTCAATGGCAATCAAGTGCAGGCCCTTAGGGTCAATATAGGCGACGCGCTTGCCGTTCGGCGAAATAGAGCCGCCCAACACGCTGTCCTCTGCCAAAGTATGCGTGATCTGCACTTCGGTTAACGCTCTCTGCGGCGCGGATTGCCTGCCCTTGAACCAGAACCATCCCAAGCCAAGGGCGATAAGAGTCAACGTGACAAGTAAACCAAAACCAACGGAAAGTTTTGCCGGAGTACGCACGGCGATGCCGGAACCCATGGCTGCGGGCAAGCCAGTAGCGGACCCGGGCCCGGAGGCCGCCGCTCCCGTTGTCGCCGGAATCCGCCCGGACGTCGTGTCACGCTTCAGGCGTTGCAGGTCAGTGCGGATATCGGACGCGTGCTGATAGCGGAGATCACGGTCTTTCTCCAGCGCCTTGTAAATGATCTCTTCCAGTTTTGCTGGGACCTCGCGATTGATGTCTGTCGGTGGTTTCGGCTCTCGGTTCAGAATCCCGTCATAAATGGTCGCGGCGCTCTCTCCGTAAAATGGCACCGAGCCGGTCGCCATCTCATAGAGCACCGCTCCGAAGGAAAACAAATCCGTGCGCCGGTCCAGTTCCTTGGCCCGCGCCTGCTCCGGCGACATATAAGCGACAGTTCCGACAGCTTGCCCCGGGGTAGTGAGGTGCACCTCGTCCAATGCCTGTGTCGCCGCCGCCGCCACTTGGCTCGCCGAACTGCTCCCAGCCGTCACCTTCGCCAATCCGAAATCGAGAACCTTGGCGTGCCCGCGCTTTGTGACAAAGATGTTGGCCGGCTTGATGTCGCGGTGGACTATACCTTCGGAGTGAGCAGCATCCAGCGCGTCGGCAATCTCGATGGCGAGAGGCAGAATCAATTCCGTCTCCATCGCCCGGCCTGCGATACGATGCTTCAGCGTGACGCCATCGAGAAACTCCATGGCGATGAAGGACTGCTCGCCGCTCTTGCCGATGTCGTATATGGTGCAGATGTTGGGATGGTTCAGAGCAGAAGCGGCCTGCGCTTCACGCTCGAAGCGAGCCAGGGCTTGCGGATCGTTGGCCACCTCGTCGGGCAGGAACTTGAGGGCTACAAATCGATGCAGCCGCGTGTCTTCGGCTTTGTAAACGACACCCATGCCCCCACCGCCGAGTTTTTCGACGATCCGATAGTGCGAGATGGTCTGGCCGATCACACGCGCAAAATCTTACGTGGAAAAAAAGGGAACAGTCAATGAAATCCTCTGTGGGGTGGTGGTGCAATCTGGTCTTTTTTGCGTGCTGTGCGGCGAACGCGGCGGGCGTGCTCTGGTATGGTTGTCATTCCGCACCGGGCGGGCAGTCCGGTGCGGAATCTGCTTTTTCCGTGGTTGTCCTGCGTTCGAAGATTCAAGAGATCTGGTCGCAGATGTAACTGTTCTATAGGTGGGGCAGCGGCCCGCCTTGCCACCGAAAAACCCGATCGGACTAATTCATAAAATTCCTTTGCCGTAGCTCGTCTTGGCGGCGCTCACTGTCAGCCTGCGCCGCATGCCGGAAATGGGGTATTCCGTAGCATCTGGCGGTTTCTCTGCGCTATACCGTAAAATCAAATGTCTTTGCTGTAGAAACGAGGACTCATGAGTACGATTGAACAGCCCGTCGCCGTCCAGTTCCCTGCCCTTCAACCGCCCCGCCGCTACCTGTTCGGGCCGGGGCCCAGCATGGTTCATCCTCGCGTGTACGAAGCGCTGTCCAAACCCATCGTTGGACATCTCGACGCTTACTTCATACAGGTCATGGGCGATGTGCAGCAGTTGCTGAAGACCGCTTACGGGACGACGGATGGTGCCACGCTGACAATTTCCGGCACCGGCAGCGCGGGCATGGAGGCCGCCGTATCCAATTTTGTGGAGCAGGGTTCAAAGTTCGCGGTCTTCGCCAACGGGTATTTTTCCGACCGGCTCACGGAGATGGCCCGGCGGCACAGCGCGAACGTAGTGCGCTTTGAGAAAGCGTGGGGCGAAACCTACACCGACGAGGAAGCGCGCGATTTTATTCGCCGCGAGAAGCCCCAGGTTGTGGCTTATGTTCACGCCGAGACTTCGACGGGAGCCTTACAGCCGGGCGAGGCGATCTGCGCCGCCGCCCACGAGGCGGGCGCCTTGGTGATCGCCGATTGCGTCACTTCTCTTGGTGGCGTGCCGGTAAATTTCGATGCGACAGGCATTGACGTGGCCTACAGCTGCACGCAGAAGGGGCTGAGCTGCCCCCCAGGCTTGTCGCCCATGGCCATGTCGCAGCGGGCTATGGAGTGGCTGCGCGGGCGCTCATTCCCGCCCCGCAGTTGGTATCTCGATCTCAAGCTGATTCATGACTACTCGACGGTCTCCCACCGCTACCATCACACCGCCCCCATCTCCATGTTCTACGCGCTGCGGGAGGCTCTGCTGGTGATCGCCGAAGAAGGAATCGAGAACCGCTGGGAACGGCATCGCAAGAGCCATCGCTCTTTCGTGAAAGGAATCGAGGCCCTGGGCCTGCGCATGCATGTTCCTGAAAAACATCGGATCGCGACTTTGAACACAGTCGTGGTTCCAACTGGAGTGGATGAGGGCAAGGTTCGCAAACGCTTGTTGGATGGGCCGGGCATCGAAATCGCCGGCGGATTCGGGCCGCTGGCGGGCAAGGTTTTCCGCATTGGCGTGATGGGTCCGTTGGCGACAGAAGATAACGTACAGTTTTTCCTGAATGAATTGAAGAAGGCCTTGGTTGCGGAGGGCTATTCGATCTAAGCGTGCCTCGTTTGCTGAAGCCAGGGACCGCGATCCACCCCCGGGTCTGGTTTCGCGACAACAGAAAAAGCCAAGCCTACATCCAAGGACCACGCCAAAGGGCGAGAACGAACGAATGACACTCAAGTCGGTTAACACACTTCTGGACGTCTTGCATTTTGCCGATAGTCACACCGCAGTGGTCATTCCCGAACTTGGCATTCGCGTCACCTACGATTCGCTGCGCCGGCAGGTGATCGAAATGGCGGATGCGCTGGCCTCCGCCGGCATTCAGCCCGGCGATGCCGTGGCCATCGCGTTGCCCAACGGACTGCCGGCCATCGTCAGTTTTCTGGCCGCTGCCATCGCCGGGAAAGCGGCGCCCTTGAATCCTGCGTACCCTTATGAGGAGTTTCATTTTTTTCTGGGAGACACGAACGCCAAGGTTTTGCTGTGTCCCCCGGCCGCGGCCGAATTCGCGCGCACTGCGGCCGCGGACCGCAACATTCCCGTAATGTCGGTGGGAATGACCGAGAAGGGCGACGTTCACCTGATCGACGCCCCCAGCGGAGCCAAAGCCGGTGAACCGACGGCGGACGACATCGCTCTGGTGCTGCACACCAGCGGAAGCACCGGCCGTCCGAAGCGCGTTCCCTTGCGGCATTTCAATCTGGCGGTTTCCTCGGCAAACATTGCCAATACCTACGCGCTGTGCGAGGAAGATAGCGCTTTGTGCGTCATGCCGCTGTTTCACATTCACGGCCTGATCGGCTCGACTATGGCGACTCTGCTCTCAGGCGGGACTGTGGTGGTGCCCTCCCGATTCAACGCGCTTTCTTTCTGGCGGACGGTGCGGGAACATCGTGTCACCTGGTACTCGGGAGTGCCGACTATGCATCAGGTGCTCATGGCCCGTACCCACCACAAGCCGGTGGAGGCTGGTTCATTGCGCTTCATCCGCTCCTGCAGCGCGCCCTTGTCTCCCGAACTGATTGATAAAATCGAAAACGTTTTCGGCGTGCCGTTTGTGGAAGCCTACGGCATGACCGAAGCTTCTCATCAGATGACCTCGAATCCGCTGCCGCCGCGCCATCGCAAAGCCGGTTCGGTAGGAGTGGGCACCGGGCTGCGCGTTAGAATCATGGACAAGCAAGGCAATTCTGTCGAGAACAATCAACGCGGCGAAATTGCCATCCAGGGCGCGAACGTTTTTCGAGGATACGAAAATAATGCCGAAGCCAACACCCGCGCCTTCGTCAATGGTTGGTTTCGCACCGGGGACCAGGGTTACCTCGACGAAGACTGCTACCTGCACCTGACTGGCCGGATTAAGGACATCATCATCCGCGGCGGAGAAAATATCGCACCGCACGAAGTAGATGAAGTTCTGCTGAAACATCCGGCCGTGGCCGCGGCAGTCACATTTGGCTGCGCCCATCCCACGCTGGGCGAAGAAGTGGCGGCAGCCGTGGTGTTGCACGAGCGCCACGGAACCACCGAATCGGCGCTGATCAAGCACTGCCGCGAGTTTCTGGCCGAATACAAGTGTCCGAAGAAGATTTATCTGGTGGAAAGTATCCCGACCACCGCGACCGGAAAAATTCGCCGGCGCGCCGTGGCCGCCGCGCTGGTCGACAGCCCGCTGAGCAAGCAACAATGAAATATTTGATCGCCGGCGCGGGAGCAATCGGAGCCTACATTGGCGCCCGCATGTCGCGGGCTGGGTTCGACGTCACGCTGTTCGCGCGCGGCCCCCATCTGCGCGCCATGCAGCAAAATGGCGTGCAGGTAAAGGGCAGCGAAGAAGATTTCGTGGCCCACCCCGTAATTTCGGGATCGCTCGATGAAGTGGGGCCGGTGGATGTCGTCTTTCTTGGAGTGAAGGCGCACGGGCTTACGCAACTCGCGCCCCAGTTGGCTCCGGTGCTGGGACCGGACACGGCGGTAGTGGCCACCCAGAATGGAATTCCCTGGTGGTACTTTCAGGGCTTCGGCGGCAAATGGGAAGGATTGCGCCTGGAGCGCGTCGATCCCGGCGGCGTGATTGCTTCCGCCATCGAAGCCCGGCGCGTGATCGGTTCCATCGTTTACTTCGCTACCGAAATCCCCGAGCCTGGAGTGGTTCGCCACATCGAGGGCAATCGCTTCACCCTGGGCGAGCCGGATGGTTCGAGATCCGAGCGCGTGCGCCGAATCGCCGAAGATCTGGTAGCTTCCGGACTGCGTTGCCCCATCACCGCCCGCATCCGCCACGAAATCTGGGTCAAGGTGCTGGGTAATGCATCGTTCAATCCCGTGAGTGCGCTGACCCGGGCCACGCTGGCGCAGATGGCTCGCGATCCTGGAGTTTCGTCGGTGATAAGAAACATCATGGAGGAAGTGATGGCGGTCTCGAACCAGCTCGGCATGGAGCTGCCCATCACCATCGATCAGCGCATCGCCGGTGCGGAGAAAGTCGGCGAGCACAAAACCTCGATGCTGCAGGATCTCGAAGCGGGCCGGCCCATGGAGTTGGAGGCGCTGGTCGGCGCGGTAGTCGAGCTCGGCGAGCGCGTGGGGCTGCCAATGACATGCACGCGCACCGTCTACAACTGCACGAAACTTCTGGCGCAATCCAATCGTCCGTACGCCGGGTAGGAAATTCTCTCCAGGTTTCTCTTGATGATTGATTTTGCGACACTTTCAGGGTTGCTGGAAGCATCCGAAAGCCGCGCCCATCGCCTTTTTTGATTGAATCCACAAAAATTATTGCTCCGGGGCTTGACAACGGGGTTATACTCCCTTGGTTGGCTGGTCCACTTATCGGACCACTTCCTAAATGTCGACCCCAACCCTCAAGTCCGATTTTGAAGTTGTCCGCAAGGGTAAAGTCTACGAAGAAGTCGCCAAGCAGATCGAGCGCCTGATTCTGAAGCGCCTGAAACCCGGCGACAAACTTCCTTCCGAACGCGAACTGGCGGAGATGCTGCGGGTAAGCCGGAGCTCCATCCGGGACGCTATTCGCGGCCTGGAGTTGATGGGGCTGGTCGAACCCCGGCAAGGCACGGGAACGATCGTTCGCGAAATCTCGCCGGACTCGCTGGTTAATCCCTTTGCCAATGCTTTACGGCGCCGCCAGGAACTGGTCACCGAGCTTCTCGATTTCCGGAAAATGCTGGAACCGCCGCTGGCCGCGCGCGCCGCCACCCACGCGTCTCCCGAGGAAATTGCCGAGATGGAAGAGATTCTGGAGCGACAGGAGAAAAAACAGGCTCAGGGCGAAGCCTGCGTTGACGAGGACGCCGAATTTCACTACAGCGTCGGGCTGGCGTCAGGTAACAGCGTGGTGCTCAAGGTCCTCGATATCTTGATGGACCTGCTGCGTGACACGCGTGAGCGCTCACTTCAGGTGGAAGGGCGCTCGCAAAGGTCGATTGCCGGACACAAGAGGATTCTGACCGCCATCAAGCGCCATGATGCAGAGGCTGCCAAAGCGGCTATGCGGCGGCACATCGAAGACGTGGAAGAGATCGTACTGAACGAGTTCTGAATAAATGGAGGGCTTCACCATGGGACGTTTGTTTGCAATCGAAATTATCTATCGCGGAATTTTTCAGAAAACCCTGGCCACCAGAATCCAGCGGGCCATCGTGCTCGCGGCTCATTACGAAGGCAAGGTGGGCATTTCCTTCGGCCGTTACGGCGACAGCCCGGAGCGCAATGGCATCCCCGCCAAAGGCTTCGCCATCGTGGCTACCGATCCCCAAACCCTGGAAGAGGGCATGGCGAAGTATGAGCCCAAGGAAGTGGATGTCACCATCTGCGTCGATGACACGCTGTGCAAGGGAGTGGAGTCGTGGGCATGGTATGGCCTGCAGCCGGTCAATCGCCTGCTCAAGCCGGGCGGCACGCTGATCGTAACCTCGCGCGAAGGCCCGGAGGCCCTCATCGCCATGGCCCATCGCAAGGAAACTCCCTACGAGTTGTCCATCCTGAAGGGCACCGTGAGTTTTTCCGGACTTTGGGTTTACAAGGACGACCATACCGACGTCCGCATCCTGGGCGCGATCGCCAAGATTTTGCCCGAATTGTTCAGCCTGAAGTCAGTGCAGAAAGCCATCGTCGAAGAGTGGAAAGACGAACTGAAGGCTACCTCGGCGGCAAAGTCTTATGAGCGGACGACCAGCATCACGGTAAACCCCGATCAGGGGAATCCCGAAGTGCCTTATCGCTTCGATCTGCCCAAGTGGCACGAAATGGGCGAGGGCATCGCCATTCCCAGCATCCCTGCGGGCCAGCAGATGAAGGACCCGGTTTCCCTGGCCCAGGGCGGATTTCAGCCCGACCGCAATCCCACCTTCCTGAAATTCAGCACCCGGACTATGCGGCCGGTGGTGAATTTCGATACCTGCATCAAGTGCACGCTGTGCTGGCTGCAGTGTCCGGACTCCTGTTTCGACGTTACGCCGGAAGGTTTGTACGACGCCAACATGAAGGCCTGCTGCGGCTGCGGCGTGTGCGAAGCCGTCTGCCCCGTCAAAGACTGCGTGACCATGGTCAACGAAACCGAATTCAAAGACAACAGCAGCCAGTGGGAAGACTGGCGCGAAGACAAAGACGCCTACAAGGTGTGGCTGGAGGAGAAGATCAAATCGCATCCCGAGCGCTCACATGGCTTCCGTTATCGCGGACAGTATGAAGAGCAGATTCCGGAGATGCTCAAAATCGCCAGCAGCGGAGACTAGATTTTCACTTCAAGACTTTATGACAGAGTTCTAATAACGAGGAGAATCCGTTATGGCAGTGGCCACAGTAATTCCTGAAGAACAAGAACGTAAAGCTGAAGAAACTGCACTGATCACCGGCAGCGAAGCCATCGCGGTGGCTTGCAAGCTGGCCGATGTCGACGTAATCACTGCGTACCCCATCCGGCCCTACGACACGGTTATGCAGTACGTATGCAAACTTGTGGCGAACGGCGAAATGGACTGCGAATACATCGTGGCCGAAGGCGAACACTCGCAGTTTGAAATCGTCAAGCATGCCTCCGCCTGCGGAGCCCGCGTATTCTGCGGTTCCAGCGGCGTAGGCTGGATGTATGCCATGGAGGCGCTCACCGTCACCCCCGCGCTGCGCATTCCCATGATCGCCATGGTCGGCAACCGCGCACTCGACGATCCCGGCGCCTTCGGCGTGGAGCACAACGACGCTCTCGCCGTACGGGATCTGGGCTGGCAGCTGGTCTGGGTCGACAACCCGCAGGAGGCGCTGGATACGGCTTTGATCGCCTATCGCGTGGCGGAAGACCGCCGCGTATTCCTGCCCCTGGCGATCAGTTGCGATGGCGCCTTCCTGACGCACTCGCAGGCGCTGGTGAAAATCCCGTCGCAAGAAAAAGTAAGAGAGTTCCTCCCCCAGTACGATCGTGGCGATCTTCTGCTCCACCCCGATAATCCCATCACCGTCGCTCCTCAGGGCAACGAGGATTGGGTCATGGAAATTCGCCGGCAGAACTATGCCGCCATGGAGCGCTCTCCCGGAGTCATCCGGGAAGTGTACAAAGAATTCGAGCGCATCTTCGGACGTTCCTACGGCAATCCCTTCTTCGAGGAGTACATGACCGACGATGCCGATATCGTTCTCATGGGCATGGGAACGCTCTCCATCCCGGTCAAGGTCGCGATTCGCGAAATGCGCAAGCAGGGCAAGCGCGTAGGCTTTGTGCGCATGCGCTGGTTCCGGCCCTTTGCCGCGGAGGAACTGTCGAAGTCTCTGCAGCGTTTCGCCGCGGTCGGCGTCATCGATCGCGACTACTCCTTCGGATCGCCCTATCTGGGAGGAGTGCTCGCTGGCGAAGTTCGCCATGCGCTGTATCCGGGCAACGGCAAGAAGCCTCCGGTGGTGGGTTTCATCTGCGGCCTCGGCGGCCGGGAAGTCACCGTGCCCGATGTGCAGAAAATGGCTGATGCGGTTTACAAGGCCGCCGACGGAAAATCGCAGCCTTTAACTCAATGGATCGGATTGCGCGAGTAATCAGCTCCCGCGTTGTCATTCCGACGCGCGAGCGAAGCGAGACAGGAGGAATCTCCTGAATGTGCTCGACAACCAAATAGCAGATAGCGACTAGCGAGTTCGCGGACATTGGAAGAGAGGAAAAGAATTTATGGATACCTACGTACAAATCGATCCGACCCAAAAGCTAGATCCATTCAAAGCGGTAAAGAAAATTCCGCTGGAAGAATATTTCACCTCCGGGCATCGTACCTGTCAGGGCTGCGAATCGGCGCTGGTCATGAAGATGATGGCCAAGGCCGCCGGCCCCCGAACCATCGTGCTGGGCAGTACCGGCTGCATGTATGTGGCGAACACCACGTACTACAGCACCTCCTGGGTGCTTCCCTGGATGCATACCCAACTGGGCAGCAGCGGCTCAGCCGCGTTGGGCGCATCCGCAGCGCTGAAAGTCCTGATGCGCAAAGGAAAGATGAAACAGGAGCCCATTAATGTGATAGCATTCTGCGGCGATGGGGGCGGAGCTGATATGGGCGTGGGCGCGATTTCTGCCACACTCACTCATCCTGATTACAACTGCCTGATTTTGATGTATGACAACGAGTCATACGCCAATACCGACATACAGCTTTCCGGCAGCACGCCGTGGGGCGCCAACACCACGTTCAGCACGCCCGGCAAGGTAAAAAGGATCATGCATCGCCGGTGGAAGAAGAACATGGCGGCTATGATGGCAGCCGGCCACCCCACATGCCGCTATGTTGCAACTGTTTGCATGTCGTACGGTTTGGCGGCCATGAATTCGATGCGCAAGGCCCTGGCCATCGGCGGCCCAACGTTTATTCACTCGCTCGATCCCTGCCCAAAGGGTTGGGATTACGACCCTTACATCTCCCATGAACTCGGCGAACTGGCCGTCAACACTGGCATCTGGCCGCTTTACGAAGTGGAAGATGGAGTGCTGAAGCTAACCGGCCGGACGCAGCAAATCGCCGCCAAGAAGATTCAGCGGCAGCCGGTAAGAGATTACTTGCTTAAGCAAGGAAGATTTGCCCACTTCACCAACGACGATATCGACTATTTCCAAAGTAAGGTCGATGAGATGTGGGAGAAGTGGCTGGTTCCCGGCGTGATCCCATTCCGCACCGATGTGGAGGCCGATACCCCGCCGTCAAGCTAGACCGGCGACCGGGGAGCATTATAGGCCAGGAGCTGAAACAAAATGGGGTCATGGACGTTCTCGAGGACCAGCGGTTTTAGCTGTCTCGATAACTTGTTCAAGCCGTCATGGAGGTTTGTCTATGGCTGCATCTGCCGCTCCCCTGATTCACCCGTCTCGTATTATCAATCGTTGGGTCCAGTTGGTCGCCGGCATCATCGCGATGATGGCGATTGCCAACCTGCAGTACGCCTGGACCCTGTTCACCAAACCTATGCAGGCCCACCTGCATGTTTCCCTTACTGCCATTCAGGGTATCTTTACCGCCTTCATTCTGGTGGAAACCTGGCTGGTTCCTTTTGAAGGATACCTGGTCGACCGCATCGGTCCGCGTTTGATGCTCGGCATCGGCGGCATCCTGGTCGGTTTAAGTTGGATATTTTCCGGCCAAGCCGAAACTTTACGCGGCATCTACTTCTGGTACATGGTAGGCGGCGTCGGGGCTGGCGTCGTGTACGGAGGCACGATCGGGAACGCTCTGAAATGGTTCCCCGATCATCGCGGTCTCTGCGTTGGCCTGACTGCGGGAGCCTACGGCATCGGCACCGCACTCACGGTGTCGCCCATCGACAAAATGATCAAGGCCTCCGGCTACCAGCACACGCTCGTTTTCTGGGGTATTATCCAGGGTTTCGTCGTGCTGTTCACGGCTTTGTTCCTGGCCAAGCCTCCTGCGGGATGGACTCCTCCCAACTGGAAAGAGAAAGAAGCCAAGATCAAGAAAAGTGTGCGCAGTTCGAACGTGGACATGACTCCCTGGCAGATGTTGCGCCAGCCGTCGTTCTACATGATCTATTTGATGATGACCATGTTGTCTTTCGGCGGTCTGGTGGTCACGGCGCAACTGAATCCCATGGCCACTTCGTATCACGTCGACAAGGTAGTCGTGGCTTTTGGCATGACCGCGCTGGTCATGGCGATCACCGTCGATCGCTATCTGAACGGGCTGACACGCCCTTTCTGGGGATGGGTTTCCGACCATATCGGCCGGGAAAATACCATGTTCATCGCCTTCAGCCTGGAGGCAATCGCGGTCTTCGCGCTGCTTCAACTGATCAGCCGTCCGGTGTGGTTCATCGCGCTATCGGGCTTGTGCTTCTTTGCCTGGGGCGAGATCTTCTCGCTCTTCCCCTCCATCACCGGCGACTTGTTCGGCAAGACTTGGGCGACCACCAACTATGGAATCGTCTATACCGCTAAAGGCGCTGGAGCTTTCTTTGCCGGCGTCGGGGCGGCTTGGATGTTTGAAAAAACCGGGTCGTGGACCAAGGTTTTCTGGGCGATGATTGCCTGCGATCTGATCGCCGCGCTCCTGGCTTTGTTCTGGTTGAAGCCCCTCGCAGGCCGGACCGTGGAGCAGTCCAATCTTGCAGCCACCAAGGTCGACCTGCCTAACGTTCAACCCATCAAGGCTCAGGGGGCTGCTTAGTAACAGGGACCTCGTGGCGATAAAACTTAAAGGCTCCCGTCAGGGAGCCTTTATTCATTCACGCCAAATCACGCCGGCAAAGTCTTGCCCCGAGTTTCCGCTGCGAAGGGAATCAGGCAAAGTCCGAGGGCGAAGGCAATCGAGGTCATGGCGACCGGCATCCCCAGCGAACCATAATGGCGCACGCCGTAGCCGACCAGGAACGTGATCCCGGCGCCGCCAAAGCGCGCGAACGACGTCGAAAACGCAAAGGCGCTGGCCCGGCACTCTGTGGGATATTGCTCAGGAAGCCAGAGCGTATAAACCGCGAAGTTGGCTCCGCCCAGTCCCAGGAAGAACAGGCAGACAAAAAACAGCGGCAGCGCGCTCGGGCCCAGGTAAAAAATCTTGCCGAAGGTGAGCGCGATAAAAACCATCATTAGAGTAAAGAAAAAGGCGAGCGCGCCACGGCGTCCGAGGCGTTCGGCCAGCCACGGCATGGCGAGGCAACCGAGAATGGTGGCGAAGGAGATCAGCATCACTCCGTAGGAGGCGATCTGCGCCGCAACCGGCCCAACATGGCCTCCGGCCTCAGCTAAAGTCGTGATGGCTGCGGGAACGTATACCGTGCCCGCCCACAGGCCGCAGATAGAGGCCAGCATCAATAACGCGTTCACAATCGTGCGGCGGCGCAGGGAGTCAGAAAACAGCGCCGCAAAGGGACGCCACACCGCCCAGGACCGAATCACGCTTTCTTTTTTCTTCCAGGTGGCCGGCTCCGTAACGCCATGGCGCAGCCACGCCAGCACCAGCGCCGGCAACCCGCCGACGATGAACATGGATCGCCATCCGTAGTGGCTGCCGATGCCATAGTTGGCCAGGGCCGCCAGAAAAAACCCGACATAGTAGCCGGTGTGCATGAACCCGGCGCCCATGCGCCGGCGATTCTCCGGCCATTCTTCGGCGACGAAGGTGCCGCCCATGGCCCACTCCCCGCCAATGCCGATGCCGGCCAGCAGGCGCAATATCGCGAGCTGCCAGACGTTGGTGACGAAGGCGCTCAAAAATGTGAACACCGAATACCACACAATGGTCAGCATCAGCGTGCGCACCCGGCCAAACTTGTCGCCGATGGGGCCCCATAAAAACGCGAGTCCCCAACCCACCAGAAACAAGGCAAAAGACAAAGATCCGTAGTAGCCGATGTTGCCTTTGTTGGCGGCGATGCCGGAATGAGGCAACAGCTCGCGCAACGCCGGCACCAGCACGAGCGCGTACACCACCGAATCCATGCCGTCGAGCGTCCATCCTCCCCACGATGCCCAGAAGCCGCGAATCTGATTGCGGGTTAGAGACGTCGGTGGAACCGGAGAGGGGGGATTTGGGTCGCGCGCGGCAAGGGTTGCCATGACAGTGCGAAACTATAGCAAAAAGGGCGCAGGAAAAGGAGAAATAAGTGCTCCCGCCCTCAGAAATCAGAGCGCACGGGCACCTTGAGGAGCCGGAAGCGTCACTGCTTTTGGGGCACACGTGTGCTGTGCATGAAGACGATCTTCCAGACTCCCGCCCGCTTCTCCAGAAATGCCGATTCCAGCCACTTCATTTCGATGGTGCCGGAAGTATCTGTGATGCTGCCTTGATTCACATAGGCGATCCATGCGGTATTGCCGGTGACGTGAACATCCGGCTCGGTGACATTCCACTCGAAATGCTTGCCTTTCTCGTGCTGCGACTTCATCAAACTCATGATGCCTTCGCCATCGAAACGCTGCCCGCCATCGTAGAGGTAAAATCCGGGCGCGATGACGGAATCGAATTTCGCCATGTCGTCGGCTTTGGCGGCGACGAAGATCGTCTTGACCGTGTCGATTATCTGTTTCTGATCGGGAGTGAATGAGGGTTGCTGCGCGTAGCCGGAAGCAGTTGACAAAAATGTTAGAGCGAGTAGTAAGACGCCGGCGCAGGCGCGCAACGATTGCATAGTGAATGATCCCCCAAAGTGCTGCTCAGCTGGTAACGACATTTTAACCACCAAGAGCACGAAGGGTCACAAAGGTAGTCTTTAAGGGATTCTCCCTGGTGCGCCTTTGTGCCCCTTATAGTTGAACTTTTGAACGGCTGCCCGCACTTCGAGAATGAGCTTATTTTTTCGCCGCGCTCAGGCGTTTTTCCAGGGCATCCAGCTCATCGCTCAGGCCCTGCGGCAGGTGCTTGCCGAATTGCGAGAAGTGCTGGCGAATGCGGGGAACTTCCTCGATCCATCCCTCGATATCGACGCTCAACAACTGCTCGATTTCATTGTTGCCGATGTTCAAGCCTCTGGTATCAAGATCCTCCACTTCGGGAATGCGCCCGATCGGCGTTTCGTCAGCGTGAACCTTGCCGTCGCAACGCTCGAAGATCCACTTCAGCACGCGGCTGTTTTCGCCATAGCCGGGCCACAGGAATTTGCCGCTCTGGTCGCGCCGGAACCAGTTGACATAGAAAATCTTCGGCAGCTTGCCGCCGGCATGGCCGCCCATCTTGAGCCAGTGACCGAAATAATCGCCCATGTTGTAGCCGCAGAAGGCCAGCATGGCCATAGGATCGCGACGGAGCTGGCCGACTTTGCCCGCGATGGCAGCCGTGGTTTCGCTGCTTTGCGCCGCGCCGAGGAACGTTCCGTGCTGCCAGTTGAAGGCTTCGGTGACCAGAGGAACAATGCCGCCGCGCCGTCCGCCAAACAGAATCGCGTCAATCGGCACGCCCTTGGGATCTTCCCATTCCGGGGCGATCACCGGACATTGCGACGCATGAACGGTAAAGCGCGCGTTGGGATGGGCGGCGTTGCGGCTTGAATCGGGAGTCCAGGGGCGGCGTAGCCAGTCGATGAGCTTGACGGGTTTTTCGTCGGTCATGCCTTCCCACCACACATCGCCGTCAAACGTCTCGCCGCAATTCGTGAAGATCGAATTGCGATCCAGGCTAAGCATGGCGTTGGGATTCGATTTCATGCTGGTGCCCGGCGCCACGCCGAAAAATCCGTACTCGGGATTGATGGCATACAGCCGGCCATCCGCGCCGAATTTCATCCACGCAATGTCGTCGCCGATGGTTTCCACTTTCCAGCCGGGGATGGTTGGGATCAGCATGGAGAGATTGGTTTTGCCGCAAGCCGAAGGGAATGCTCCGGTCATATATTTGGCCTGTCCGGAGGGGCTGATCATTTTCAGGATCAGCATATGTTCGGCCATCCAGCCTTCGTCGCGCGCCTGCACTGAGGCAATTCGCAGAGCGTGGCACTTCTTGGGCAGCAGCGCGTTGCCTCCGTAACCCGAGCCGAACGACCAGACCTCGCGGGTCTCGGGAAAATGACAAATCCACTTGTTCTGGGCGTTGCAGCTCCAGGTGGAATCAGGCTGATTGGCAGCCAGCGGAGCGCCCGACGAGTGCAGTCCGCGAACAAACTCACCCTCTTCGCCCAGCACCTCAAGTACGTGCATCCCCACCCGCGTCATAATGTGCAGGCTCGCTACCACGTATGCCGAGTCGGTAATCTCTACACCAATCCGCGCGATATGGGAACCAATTGGACCCAGGCTGTAAGGCACCACATACATCGTGCGTCCGACCATCGATCCGGAGAACAATCCCGTCAGCTTCTGCTTCATCTTCGCCGGATCTTCCCAGTTGTTGGTCGGCCCCGCCTCTTCTTTGGTTCGCGAACAGATAAAGGTCTGATCCTCAACCCGGGCCACGTCGGCGGGATCGGAGCGCACCAGATAGCTATTGGGCCGCTTGGTCTCATCGAGCGGGATCGCCGTGCCGGTCAGCACCAGCAGCCGCAGCATCGATTCGTATTCCTGCTTCGATCCATCGCACCAGTGAATGCGGTCGGGCTTGCACATTTTCGCAATCTCTTCGACCCAGCGCTCAAGCCTGGCGTGATGCGGTCTGCCCGCGGCGGTTTCAACTTCAATCGTAGTCGTGGCCATAGTTATGGATGTCTCCGGCAAAGCCAAATCCGTGCCGGCGGGGCTGCAAGCAGGCTTCGCTCAGCACAGACCTATCATTTTCTCGCACTTGCAGACATTATTCCAGCAAATGATCGCGCCGGTAGTGGCTCAGTTTGATCTGTTCTGAAAGGGCGCGGCTTTAGCCGCGCCGTAAGTGCCGCAAAATCATAGCGGCTTCAGCCGCTGACGGAATCTTTCTTTCACACTGATCCACCACCATCGCGCCCCTGTATGCGGATCACGCAGAGCTGTGATACGGGTCACCAGGGTAAGGTTGAGAGGGGCGAGTTAGTATGAGCGCCGGCCTCCCGCTGGCCCCGGAATGTCGATGCGAGCTATGTAGCCTGGGCGAACCCTCGCCGCGCCATCTGTAAAGCGCCCACAACCGGCTCAACCACCTGTCGATTGATGACAAGCCCCAAATCGAGCCGTCTAATTTCGCCGCAGAATAGCTCGCGCAAGCCGGCGGAATGCCGAAAGACCCCGCCCGCCATCGCCAACGGAACAGGAGTCGGATTGTCGTCGTCTTTTCGGAAGAGCCTGCGCGTCACGATGCCGGCAATCCGAGCGAGTTCTTCGGCGGCCTCGCCAAGCACACGCGCTGCAACCGCCTCACCGGCTTCGTGAGCGGCAACAACTGCGGGAAACAACGCAGGAAAGTCTGGATTCGAGTTTGCCTTTCGAAGAAAATCGTCAAATGAGCCAAGACTCCATGCCGTTTTCATCTCCTGGAAGAGTCGCGAGCCTTCCGCCGAATCCGCAGATTTTTCTTTGAACCGCTCGTCGATGTCGCGTAACAATCCAGCAACCGCCGCGCGCCCGATCCACTGCGCCGAACCCTCATCGGAAATCGCAAAACCCCAGCCCCCAGCGCGACCGGTCTGTCCGCGCTCGTTGCGGCCGTAGGCGATCGACCCTGTGCCGGCAATCACGACCACGCCCGGGCCCTCGCCAAACGCGGCAGCCAGCGCGATCTCCATATCGCCCGTGATTTGGAGTCCGCCGGGAATCACTTCGGCAACTATCTCTCGTACCGCATTCGCAACTTCCGCCCTTCCCGCGCCAGCCACGCCAATGCAGGCCCGCTGTATCTGGCGCGGATCGATTCTCCCGAGAGCGCATGCCTCCCGAATCGCCTGGTGCAGGGATTCACGAGCGCGATCGCGCCCCACGCGAGTGATGTTGGTCGGACCGGCGTTGGCAAGAGCGAGTTGCGTATTTTCATCGCCCACGGCGCACTTTGTCTTGCTGCCGCCGCCGTCGATGCCAAGATAGTAGGCCACGGCTAAGTTCTATCACAAAGCAAAGTGACCCCCCCGTAGAGACGTAGCTAGCTACGTCGCTGCCGGCGCCGGCAAGACATCCAGCAACGTCGTCACAGCCACGTCCACAAAGACTCACTCGTGCAACTGGTCGAGAACCGCGATAATCGAAGCAACCATGAACATTCAAGTCTCCGAGTTGCATAATTCGGGCGACGGGCGCGGCTTCAGCTTCACCATGCCGCCCGAGGCGCTCACCTTTCTGGGCCGCGTCGCCGACATGCACCTGGCATCAACCGAGCCTGGAGCCGTACGCGGCAACCACTATCATGTGCGCAAGCAGGAAGCCATTATTCTGCTGCCGGGCACGGCCTGGTCGCTGCACTGGGACGAAGGCGAAGGAACAACTGTGCAGCAGCGCAGCTTCGACGGCAAATGCGCCGTGCTGCTGCTGATCTCGCCGGGCTGCTCTCATGCAGTACGCAACGACGGCAAGCAGCCGTTATGGCTCGTAGCGTGCTCGTCGGAAGCGTACGATCCGGCAACAGTAATAGCGCGCAAAGTCGTATAGGAATAAAGATTTTCGCTGCGAGCTCCGCCGATGTTCTCAGCGGTCTGTGCGGTTAAAAGCTTTTCTCTGAGCGCGACGACTGGACGAATAAAGCTTCTAACCGCTGAGGTCGCAGAGAAAGGCCGGAAAGGACGCGGAGAAACATCATAATTTGTGCAAGCAACATGGGCCTCGACAAACTTGATCTCGCAATCATTGCCCTGTATCTCGTGGGGATCACTCTGTTCGGCTTGCGCTTCCGCAAGCGGCAGCGCACGCTGCGCGACTATTTTCTGGCCGGACGCGATATTCCCTGGTGGGCCATCGCGCTTTCCATTGTCGCCGCCGAAACCAGCACGCTCACCATCATCAGCATTCCCGGCCTCGCCTACGACACCAATCTCACCTTTCTGCAAGTAGTCATGGGATACCTGGTGGGCCGCGTGGTCATCAGCCTGGTGCTGCTGCCTCATTATTTCCGCGGCGATCTTTACACTGCATACGAACTGATCGAACGCCGCTTCGGGCGCGCTTTGCGCTCGCTGACCGCCGGACTGTTTCTGTTGACGCGCACCGCCGCGGAAGGCGTCCGCGTCTACGCAGTTTCCATCGTCGTGGCGATAGCACTGGGAACCGGCGAGGTCGCTTCCATCGCCATCATTACCGCGTTGACGCTTATCTACACCTTCGAGGGCGGCCTGGCCGCCGTCATCTGGACCGACGTGGTGCAAACCGTCATCTACGTCGGCGGGACTGTGGTCGGGTTATGGACGATCCTGCATCTCGTTCCCGGAGGCTGGAGCGCAATTCATTCCGCCGCCGCAAGCGCCGGAAAACTGCAAGTCTTCGACTTCACGCCCAATTTTTGGCTTCCCTACACTTTCTGGGCAGGTGTAATTGGCGGGACCTTTTTTATTACCGCCAGTCACGGCACCGATCAGCTCATCGTGCAGAGACTGCTGGCAGCACGCAGCCAGAAACAATCCGTCGCGGCGCTGCTTTCCAGCGGCGTGGCTATCCTGTTTCAGTTCGCATTGTTCCTGGTAGTTGGCATCATGCTTTGGGCGTACTATCGACAACCTTCGCTAACCTTTGGCAAACCAGACCGCATTTACCCGACATTTATCGTCAGCCATATGCCGCACGGAATTTCCGGATTGTTGATCGCCGCGATTCTGGCGGCGGCCATGTCGAACCTGAGCGCGGCCCTGAATTCGCTTTCCTCCAGCGCCATCATGGATTTCTACCTGCGCCTTCGTCCCCAGGCCGACGAGAGGAATCGAATTCGCCTTTCGCGCATGGCCACATTTTTTTTTGCCATCGTGCTCTTCGGCCTGGCAGTTTTTTCCCTTCACAAAGCGGGCCGCGTGGTCGAAGTCGGCCTGCAGATTGCATCCGTAGCCTATGGCGCACTACTGGGAGTGTTCCTGCTCGGCGTGCTGACCCGCAAAGCCAATCAACGCGGAGCAATAGTAGGAATGCTTTTTGGCTTCAGCGTGGATTTGTACCTCTGGCGTTGGACCCACGTGCCCTGGACGTGGTGGGTGATGATTGGAACGTCGGTGACGTTTGCGGTGGGGTGGGTCACGAGCGTCGCTTCCGGAAAAGGGGAAGCTTTTAGCAGTAATGTTCGTGAAGGAGATCCTCGAACGCTCCCGAAGGAGTAGCCTTACTCAGCGCCCTCTGCGGTTAAAAGCTTTTACTCTTTCCCGCCTTAAGCTCTGCCGTATACTGTCACACTCCAACCATGGCAATCGCAACCCGCCCCGAACTCTCCCGCGATCTCGGCATCAGCCATGCCTCCGCGGTAGTCGTGGGCACCATCATCGGCAGCGGCATCTTTCTCGTCCCCGCCGAGATGATGCAGGCTGTCGGCTCGGCCAAACTGGTCTATCTGGCATGGCTCGTCGGCGGAATGCTTTCTTTCTTTGGAGCTCTCACCTACGCCGAATTAGGAGCGATGAAGCCTCAGGCCGGCGGCGAGTACGTTTACGTCCGCGACGCCTATGGCCCTCTGGCTGGTTTTCTTTACGCCTGGACGTGGTTCATTATCGCCAAGCCCGCCTCCGTCGCGACCATCGCAACCGGACTGGTGCGCATCCTCGGCACGTTCCCAATCTTTTCTTTTTTTCCCGCGCAAGCCATCTCGGCGCCATTCGCCGTCACCTGGGGACAGCTTGTAGCCATCGCCGCCGCCATTCTGATTTCGCTACTGAACTATCTCGGTGTCAAGAAGGCGGGAGAGTTTCAACTCGTATTCACCTTATTAAAAGTAGTGATCATTCTCGGCATCGTGATTATCTGCTTCAGCGGCGGGGGCGCAACGGGACAGGGCTGGAGCAACTTTTCCACCACCTTCACCGGCGCCAGGGGAGGCATCGCAGGCTTCATGGCCGCGCTGGTCGCGGCGCTGTGGGCTTACGACGGATGGAACGACCTCAATATGGTCGCCGGCGAAGTGCAGCGCCCCGAGCGCAATATTCCCATCGCATTGATCGCCGGCGTAGCCACAGTCGGAGCGCTCTACGTGCTGGTGAATGCCGCAGTTCAGTACGTTCTTCCTGCGGGCGCGATCGCCGCCAGCCCCCGTCCGGCCTCCGACGCCGTGGCGCTGATCATGGGACGCATGGGCGCGAGCATCGTCTCCGCGGGCATGGCAATCTCGATGCTGGTCACGCTGAACGGCACCATCATGAGCGGCGCGCGCGTTCCCTACGCCGTCGCCCGCGACGGCTACTTCTTCTCTGCCCTGGCCGACGTGCACCCGCGCTTTCACACGCCTGCGGTCGCAATCGTCTTTCAGGCCGTCTTGTCGATCATTCTGCTGCTGCTCGGCGGCAACTTCCGCCAGCTTTTTTCTCTCGCCATCTTTGCCGAATGGCTCTTTTATATGATCGCCGGCAGCACCGTGTTCGTCTTCCGCTGGCGCGACCCGAAGGCTCCGCGGCCTTATCGCATGTTCGGCTACCCGCTGGTGCCCGCGCTGTTTATCGCTGTGGCCGCAGTTCTTCTTTATTACACCTTCCGCGGAGACTGGCCGAATTCGTTCTACGGATTGCTCGTCATTTTGGCCGGCGCGCCGGTTTTCGGTTGGTTTCGCGGGCGGCGGACTCGGGGTTCAATACGTTGATTTGGATTAAAAATAATTCCAGATTTTGCTTCTAAATCTATGAGGAATAAGGAGTTATAATTTCTGGAATCGGCGAAATCCCGCTAAAATATTGTTTCTAAAGGTTTTACCTGTAAAATATTCCGTACAAAGGACTTATCTTTAGGATTTTCCGAATGCGGGTGTCTGCAGCCGGAGTTCTGCGACCTTTTCTTCTGTGGAAAATGTCAAAGAGCGATCCTCGAGCTTGGGCCGGAGGTATTTCTTTGAGTTTAGTGCTAATCGGTGCTAATTGCTGTGACGAATGAACTTGGGTGCGTGTGGAAAAGAAAGGGAAGGGTCTGAGGCAGAGCTGACGTTCCCCGATTTCCTGGGGAAAGAATCAGGAACGGCGCCGGCTGTCCCAGAATTGCCGTCATCGCTTCGTTCGCCTCTCGTCTCGAAAGTGGGGGGCCAAGAACTCATAGTGAGTGCAGGTAGTGGATCAGTTTGAAAGAAAGATTCCGTCAGCGGCTAAAGCCGCTATGATTTTGCGGCACTTACGGCCCAGCTGAAGCTGCGCCCTTTCAAAACAGATTCAAACTGAGCCACTACCTAAGTGCGAACATCGCACGCGAACGCGTTCGCTCCGGCTCCAGTCGGAATGACAAATCGGCGGAGCGATCGTTCCGAGCCAGCAGGCTCCCATTCCCATTCTGGGCCGTGTCCCGAAATGGTTACTTTCGGTCAAGAGCCGTGGACACGTTTTCCCCCTGTCCTTTTTCCCGTAATGTGAAAACTCCAATCCGGGTCGCTCCCTCGCCCCGGCCCCCTGGAGTCACATCATGGCTACGTACCAACGCGGGTTTCAACTCGGAATTCTGCCGGAGCGCAAGATTGACCGGCGTGCGCTTGCCACCAGCTACACCTTCATGGTGTTGCTGCTGCTGCTCCTCATTAATATCGGACTTCTGTTTCCCGACAGGATTCAACTCAAAGGTTACCGCGTCACGGAACTGATTCCTCTTCCCGCTTTACGGCCGGAGCCCGCGCCAATCAAGGTAAAGCCGGCGGTGAAGGCAAAGCTGCTTCCGCCCGCGCCGGTTTTCGAGCAACCCAAGCTGGTGGTGCCGCGGGAAGTTCGTCACGTGGCCGCTCCTGAGCAAGTAGAGGCGCCCAAGGTGGTAATGAATTCGTTTGCTGCGCCGCAGTTGAAAATGGCAGCTGCGGGTGGAGCGCGCCCTCAACTCCTGCATACGGGAGATTTTTCCGGCAGTTCAGTCGCCCCGACTGTGAACGCACCCGTGCAGAAGGTGCAGACCGGAGGCTTCGGCGATCCCAACGGATTAAAAGGCACGGGCAAGGAAGGCGCCAAGCTGTATGCGGCGCAGGCCGGCGGATTCGATATGCCAGTCGGCCCGGGACAAGGCAACGGATCGGGCGGGGCAAAAGGAATCAAAGGCACGGTCGCGAGCGCCGATTTCGGCAATGGCATCGCCACCGGAGGCAGCGGCGACGGCCGCGGCAACGGACGCGGCAACGGAGTCGCCACCGGGGGATTCGGATCGGAGCAGGTCGTGCATCAGGGACCGAAGATCGCGCAGGCAGATTCAGGACCGGCGACCACGGCAGTAGAAATCACTTATAAGCCAAATCCGGTTTACACCGACGAAGCCCGCAGTCTGAAGCTGGAAGGCGAGGTTCTGCTGGAAGTGATGTTCGGCGCAAACGGGACGCTGCATGTGAACCGCGTAGTTCGCGGCCTCGGTCACGGCCTGGATGAAGCCGCCATCGCAGCAGCCAACAAGATGCGCTTCAAGCCTGCGCAGCGCATGGGTCAGCCTGTGGATGCGACGGCGATTGTACACGTGACGTTCCAGATAGCGTACTAAAAAAGGCACCTGGTACCGAGTACCCAGTTGCTAGTGAGATCACACGCTACTGGGCTGAGAACCGAGACTAGGCACGAGGTACTGAGAACTGGTTTTTACTGGAGAGAAAGTTATGCGCACTTCGAAATGGATGTTCACAGCCGCACTGCTGCTATCGGTGAGCGCCGCCGCGCAGCAACCGGCGGGGTCACAACCTTCAGCGGATTCTGGCAACGTTGTGCAGACGACGGCACAAGCTCCACAGGCCAGCGCGCCCGCGCCAACGCAGGCCGCCCCAGCGCCGGATTCCGCGCAATCGACTTCTGCCCAGGCGACGGGTACCGCTTCGCAGACGCCGCAGACGCAGGGCCAGCAGGGCACCGCGCCTGCCCCAGCGCCCTCCGCGCTGGCTCCGCCCAGCACGATGGATCAGGTGGTGGATCGTTTTATCGAGCGCGAGCACGGGTTGATGAAGGCTCTCTCCAATCGCACGCCTGTAGTGGAGACGTATCTGCAGAATTTGACCGCCGACCCGCAACTTGGCCCCGTGCCCAGCGACGACCATTATTTTCTTGGCCGCATGGATATGGGAGTCAACGTCGATCGAAAAGATTATCTGAAAGAACAAGAGAAGGGCATGGAGACCCGCCTGATGGGCGGCTTCAACAAGCTCTTCAAGGTGCAGTACCAGCCCATGGGTTTCTCCTGGATGGTCTACGCCGACCGCACCGACTTCGACCGAACCCACTACGACTTCCACTACGTTCGCCGCGAATTCCTGGGCGACGTGCGCTGCCTGGTTTTCGACGTTACGCCCAAACGAAATTCAGGGAAGGGACGCTTCCTTGGCCGCGTCTGGGTGGAAGACCAGGAATACAACATCGTTCGCCTGAACGGAACTTATGCTCCGGCACCGCGCAATTCCTACTTCTTCCACATGGATAGCTGGCGCTTGAACCTGATTCCCGGCTACTGGGTGCCCGCCTACATCTACAGCGAAGAAGGTGACTTCAGCGCCGGGGTAAAGAACAAGATCGCCTTTAAGGCGCAGACCCGCATCTGGGGCTACGATCTCAAGAAAGAAGGCAAAGACGACGAACTCACGCAGATTCGCGTAGACAGCGTGAAGGATGAAAGCCCGACGGCGCAGGATGCCTCGCCACTGCAAGCCGAGCGGGAATGGCAGCAGCAGGCGGAGGACAACGTGATCGAGCGCCTCACCAGCGCCGGATTGCTGGCGCCCGAAGGCGACGTTGACCACATTCTTCAGACGGTCGTAAACAATCTGGAGGTTACCAATAACATCGACCTGCCGCGCCCGGTACGCACGCGCGTGCTGCTGACGGCCCCGCTGGAAACTTTCAGCGTGGGCAATACCATCATCATCAGCCGCGGATTGATCGATGTGCTTCCCGACGAGGCCAGCTTGGCGGCTGTGCTCTCGCATGAACTGGCGCATATCGTGCTCGGCCACAACCTGGGCAGCAAGTATGCATTCAACGACCGCATGCTGTTCTCCGATGATTCCACCTACGCCAATCTTGGCTTTAAGCACATTCCGGAAGAGGAAACCGCGGCTGACAAGAAAGCTCTGGACCTGCTGAACAATTCGCCTTACGCGCAGAAACTCGACAACGTTGGCCTGTTCCTGAAGGCTCTGCAAGCCCGCGCTTCCCGGCTGAATGCGCTGCTCACGACGCACCTGGGCAATCCACTGGCGGAGGGCGGGACGGTGAACCGGTTGAGCGCGCTCTCCAGCAAGGGCCCGGCGCTGGACAACAACAAGCTCGATCAGGTCGCAGCTCTGCCCCTGGGCGGCCGCATCAAGATCAACGCCTGGGACGACAAAGCGGAAATGGTGAAGACGGCTCCGGTCGCCATCACTTCGGCGCGCGACAAGATGCCGTTTGAAGTCACGCCCTTCTACCCGCGGCTGGCTCGCTGGGGCGCTTCGGCCACGCCGGCAGCATCTCCAAACACCGCCTCCAACTCGCCCACGGGCAACTGAGTTCGGAAGCGGCTCTACCCAAAAGTTGAAGGAAGACGCAGGCTGGGATCCGGAATCACAGTTCCGGGATACCCAGCCTTCGTTTTGCCCGAAAACCGCCGTTGGTCGTCGGTCGTCAGTCGTCGGCCCGATGGCAGCCGGCGGCTACAGAAAGTTTGCGCGGCCCCATCCTTGTCGCCTTCTCTGCCGCCGCAATCTGCCCGATGCAGGAAACGCCAAGGGTGGGTGGGCCTAATCCCCCTTGATCTTCGCCGGCAGGCCTGCCGGATTTTCATGCGTCCGCTCACGGAAAGTCCCGCGCATCCCCGCCGCCAGCTTTACACTCGATTCGCCAAACTTGTTCCGCAGCCGGTCGGCCGCGGCCAGGGCGTCTTTCCAGCGCTGCTGGCGGTTACCTTCGAGCAAATTAATCTGATCGGGCTGGGCTTCAAACGAAGAGGCCTGCACGCCCAGCAGCCGAACCTGCGCGCCCGGCTTCCAGTTTTTCCGGAACAGCGCCCGTACCTGAGAAAAGATTTCGCCGTCAACTTGCGTAGGAGCCGGCAACGTATGCGCTCGCGTAATTGTGGTGAAGTCTTTGTAGCGCAGCTTGAGTTGAACGGTGCGCGTGTAGTAGTTCGCCTCGCGCAAGCGCCGCGCTACCATCTCGGAGAGCCTCATCAGCGTAGCTTCCAACTGATTCGCATCGGCCGTGTCGTCGTTGTAAGTATGTTCGTGGCTGATTGACTTCGCGCCCGAGACCTCGCCCACTTCAGTGTCGAACCATCCCCCGGCATCTTCACCCCGAGCCTTGCCGGCCAGCGCCAGCCCCCATTTGCCGAATCGTTCTTCGAGTTCAGATTCGCCCAACCGCGCCAAATCTCCAACTTTATTGATACCCAACTCGTGCAGATGTTTTTCCATCACCTTGCCCACGCCGGGAATCTCGCGCACATCCAGCGGCGCCAGGAATTTCGATTCCTGCCCAGAAATGATCCACAGCAGCCCGTTGGGTTTGGCCTGCGCCGACGAAACCTTGGCAATCAGCCGCGACGACCCAATGCCGATCGAGCAATTCAGCCGCGTCTCTTCTTTCATGAGTTGATGCAGTTTGTGCGCGGCCTTCAGCGGAGGCCCGTGTAAGCGCGCCGTGCCCGTCATGTCGAGATAAGCCTCGTCGATCGAAGCCATCTCGACCTGGGGCGAGAACATTTGCAATACTCTGTAGACTTTTTCCGAGCACTCACGGTAACGCTCCGGGTGCCCGTCGACGAAGATCGCCTGCGGACATTGTTTCGCAGCCGTCCGCAGCGGCATGGCGGAATGAACTCCGAACTTGCGAGCCTCATAGGAAGCCGCCGAAACCACTCCGCGCTCGTGGCGCTGGCCGCCGACCACAACCGCCTTGCCCTTCAGCGCAGGATCGAACAACTCCTCCACCGAGACGAAAAAGGCGTCCATATCGACGTGGAAGATAACTCGATCGAGATCTGGAATGGGGGTAACAACCGCCATACTGAGCGAATTTTAACCTAACGCGGAAAAACCTTTATGTGTCGGATAGCGTACAATGCAGTTATCTGGGGTTCCAACGATTAGTAACCATCGCGCAACCCTGACAGCGATGCCGTGTTCCGGCATCAACTGTTACGGCCCCATGCACGCTTGCGCACTCTCCAGAGCGCGAGCTCTCTATGAAAATCCTGCTCTACAACCCCGATAACGGGGTCACCCGCAATTTCATGCCGCATCTCTGGATGTTCCTCCTGCAAGCCCTCACTCCGCCCGGGCATGAAGTGCTGCTGATCGATGGCAACGCCCAACCCATGGACGAGTCGCAGATCGCGCAATTCGTCCGCGAACAGAATATTGGACTCGTCGGTATCGGCGCCATGACCCGCATGATCGCCAAGGCTTACCGCATCGCCGACGCTATTCGCGCCACCGGCGTACCGGTGGTGATGGGCGGACCTCACGTCACTGAAATGGCTGATGAAGCGCTCGGCCGCGACGGCGGCCCGCGACACGCCGACGCCGTGGCTCTAGGCGAGGCCGACGAAACCTGGCCAACAATCGTCAATGACGCTGCCCGCGGGGAACTGAAAGACATCTACGCCCCGGTGGACGCCCTCGGCAACCAGCGCAAACCCTCGCTCAAGGAGTACCCCGCCATCCCATGGCAGTCGATCGATCTCGACCAGTTCAATCTGCTGCCCAAAGCGGTCGCTCCACTGCTGAACCGCGTGGGCGAAGGCTGGGGAACTTTTCGCATCATCCCCGTCGAATCGGGACGGGGATGCCCTTACGGCTGCGAGTTCTGCACGGTAACCGGATTCTTTGGAGATTCCATCCGCTTCCGCACCAACGAGAGTGTAGTGAACGAATTGCTTTGTTTGAAAAAACGGGCGCGCAGCGAAAAAGGGCAGATGGCCGTCTTTTTCATCGACGACAATTTCGCCATCAACGTAAAACGCACAAAATCGCTGCTGCGCGACATCATCGCCGCCAAAGCGCAGGTCCACTGGGTGGCCCAGATCAGTGCCAACCTGCTGCGCGACGAAGAACTTATCGACCTCATCGCCGCCTCGGGCGGCAAGTGGGTCTTCATCGGCATGGAGTCCATCGATCCCACCAATCTGAAAGACGTGAATAAGGGATTCAACAAGCCGGGCGAATACGCCGCCGTGCTGGAGCGGCTTGCCAAACGCAACGTCTATGCGATTACGTCGTTTATTTTTGGCATGGACAACGACACGCCGGGAGTTGCGGATCGCACGCTGGAGCAAGTTCGCACCTGGCCGCCTGGCCTGCCCATCTTCGGCCTGCTCACTCCTTTACCCGCAACCCCGCTCTATAAGCGCCTGGAAACTTCCGGACGCCTCACGCGGCCCAAACACTGGCAGGAATTCATTCCTTTCACCATGGCCCATACCCCGCTGAAGATCACCATTGAAGAAGCCCACGCCGAAGTCAAGTACGCCTGGGCACAAGCTTACAGCGCGGAGGCCCTGGCCCAGGCGGTGGACGCGCTCTCCGACCAGCCGCTGGGTTATCGCATCAATATCTTTCTGGCGCGGCTCTGCTTCCGTGGCATTTACTTCCCCATGATGCACCGCCTGGCCTGGCTGAAAGTAGTGGCCCAGAACCGCCAGACCATCTTCAAACTGGTCACCGAAGCATGCTTCGGCCGCAAGGTCCGGCACAAGCCCGCCGAGGATCCAACTGCCGCTCCAGTTGTCGTTCCAACGGAAATCACGGGCGAAGCGAATGCCTTATAAAGATGGAGTCGGAGCAGGCGCGGGATTTCACTCCCGCGTCTTTCCTTCTCGCGCGCGCAAATACTCTTCAATTTCTACTTTCCCTCCGTGCCGGGCCCAGCCCGCCGGCGTTCCATGCCAGAGGATGTCCTTGATGTCCAACCTTGCCCCGCGCTCCACGAGCAGCCGGACCACTTCCTCGTGGCCAGCCACCGCCGCCTGATGCAGCGGCGTCGAATGCGAATGTCCGCCGGGAGGGTTGTAGCGGTTGGGATCTTCGCCTGCATCCAGTAATATGCGAACGATCTCGGCATGGCCGAATTGTGACGCCAGCGCGAGCGCCAAATGGCGCTTTTCACCATCGGCCGCGGGAAGCAGCCTGTGAAAATCTTCGACGCGTCCCAAAGCAGCCGCCACCGGCAGATCGAGTCGAGCACCGCGCCTTATCAATGCATCGACCGCTTCCATTTCTCCGTGCAGCACCGCTGCGTGAGTAGCGCGATTGGCATCCGCTCCGCGAACACAAAGCAAATCAATCAACGGAATCTGGACACGGCATTCGCGCGGCACGCTGCCCGTGGCCACGAGCATGAGCGTCTCGTTCAGCGCAGACTGCTCCGGGCCCGCGTCGAGAATCACTCTGGCCACGTCGACAATGTTTTGCGGCAGCTTGCCGTGCCGCACGGGATTTTCGGCGATGAACTCCAACAGCGTCGGATTGTGAAAGTAGTTCCAGCCTTCGAACGCGATATGCTGGCGCACCAGCTTGGGATACTGCTTTAGGTAAGCCCGCAAACCAGCGGCGTCGCCCATATCAATAAGATCTACGGCGCGGCGAAAAATGGGGTCTTCAATTCGTTCATGATGCGGCAAATTCAATTGATCGGTGAGGGTCGGGTTTTCGATATGCCGTTTCAGCCGTGCCCAGCTCGGGAAACCTGACTCCCGAGCGATGGTGAGCTGAGCATCGTTCAGCTTGAGCCGAGCGGCAAAGATTTCAGCGTCGGTAGCGTGAACAAACCGAGGGTGAAATTCCCGAATGCGCTGCGCCGCTCCCGCGTCGCGCGCGGCGTGTTCCTTCAGCAGATCTTTCGCTTGATACTTGAGATGATCGAGATTGGGATTCGGCGGGAGGCGTCTTACCGGCATGCGAACTTCCTTTCGTGTGCCCGAGGTCCGCATGAAGGGGGCAGAAAGTAAGTTCGTGAAACATTGGTAAAAGCAGGTGGACTTCTGTCCTTTCCGCGGACCGGATGCGCCCTGTGCGCCGAAGAGTAGTTTACCACGATGGATAAAACGTACGAGGATGAGCCGATCCTCTGCTGTGGCAGCACCCGCTCTGGCCTATTGCAACTTCGCGTACTCGACCCTGGCTTGCTTCAGCATGGGGATGTCGGGGTCGGCGTCTTTCCAGAGAGTGAGGAAATCTTTGTAGGCGGCGAGTGCCCGGACGCGCGCGGCGTCAGCGTCCGCTCCCTGCGAATTTCTGGACTGCAAGGCGTTGGCACGTGCCACTCCCAGATGCGCCAGGGCTCCCGTCCAGCAATTCTGAACAATGCCACTGTGGTCGAGAATCTTCTGAAACTCGGCGGCGGCAGCGGTGCCCTGCCCCGCTGCCAGGTATGCTTGGCCGCGAATGTAAACCGTCGGAAGGCAGGAAATATTGGCCAGGAACAAGATCTGCCCCAACTCGATAGGGGAATCAGCTCGCCGAAGGAGGATGGGCGCCGGGGTTTTTCTGCTGCCATTCAACGCCAATTGCGTCTGAATCGCTGGCAGCCAAACCGACTGCATCTGCGCGTCGAGCGGAAAGCTTTTTTCCAGATCCCTGGCGAGTGAGCCGGCTCGCGCTGTTTCGCCCGCCATGGCAAATGCAAGTGCGGCTTCACTCTCCACGCTCTGACTCGCGGGGGCAAGCTTCAAGGCGCGCGCCGCGGACTGCCGGGCTGCAGCACGGTCGCCGTAAGCGGCTTCCTGCAGGGCAGCATTCGTCAAATAGATCGCGCCATTTTCTTTATTGTCGGTTCGTATGGCGGAGTCCACGGCCTGCTGGTTCAATCTTCGCGCCTTGCTTAGATGACCAGCGTAAGCCTCGGTGTCGGAAGCGAGCGAAAGTCCATAGTTCTCGTAAGCAGGGCGAGCGAAAAACCATTGCTGCTGTTCCTCCATCGCTGGGGAGTCAGCTACGAGAAAGCCACGAGCGTACAGAGTCTCGTGCAGGATGAAATCGTCCAGGTGTCGGGCCTGGGCTTCATGAATGATCTGGAGGGTTTGGTCGAATTGCTGCCGCGCAAGGGCGTAGTTGGCGAGATTTTCGTACAAATACACGCTATCCGGCGCAAGGAGCGCGGCCTTCCTCATGGCTTCGGTCGCTTTCTCGTACTGCCCGAGCTGGGCGAACACTAAGCCCAAATTGTCGTATGCATCGGGTTCCCGCGCGTAACTGTCAATCCATTCCTGACTTATCTGGGCCGCTTTATCCAGTTCTCCGGTTACGTTTCGGTAGTAGTAGGCGGTGATTTCGAGTTTTTCCCTTTCGCTGGCATGTTCGCGCAACTGGAAGGCTTTGGTGATGTACTCATTGGCCCGCGCCTGCTCGCCAAGACTGAAGTACTCGACGCCTGCTGTGCCGTAGCCAAGCGCAAAATTCGGATCAAGCTCGATGGCACGCTGGTCGAAGGGCAGAGCTGCGGCGAAGCCTTTTTCGCCCTCGGCCCTTCTGCCAAGGCTGTATGCTTTCAGCGCCTCGAGTGAAGACGTGGTGGCCTGGGCCAGGGGAACATCAAACCTATGCACCATCGCCAGCGATTCGCCCAGTTTCGCTCGTAGCCTGGACGCTGCCTCGCCCAGAGCGTCCAGCACCTTCGCCCTGGACGCAGCCGTAATCTGCTCCTCGCCCAGCGTGTCGCCGCTCTGGCAATTCACCGCCTTCAATCCCAATACATATTCGCTGCCCAAGCTCCCGATGGCCCCGGCTACGTAGGCCTTGCTGCGCGTTCGCAGGCAAAGCTCGCGCGCCAGTTCGGGTGTGAGTTTCGTACCGCCCGGGCGGGTCATCTGTTGGAGAGTCTTTGTGACTTCGCTGTCGGCGAGCACATTCAAGAAGGGCGATTGCCGCAGGGAAACGTTGAGCGCCGTCTTCAACGTGTCGTCGAACACCGCGTCGCCCGTGCTATTGGCAAAATCAGTGAGAACGATGGCGTCCTTCTCGCTGAGGCGCTCGCCTTGCCGGTGAGAACGATAGTAGAGTCCGGCCGCAACCAGAAGAACGACGAGGACCATTGCGGCCGCAGCATAACCGAGGTGGGCGCGGCCAGGCCGGACAGAAGCGGACGATCCTACACGTGCCGTACCCACAGCAGATGTTTCCACAGGGGCGATCCGCACAATTCCCGACTCGGTATCACGTTTCAGCCGTTGCAGATCGGTGCGCATCTCGGCCGCGCTCTGATACCGCAGGCTGCGGTCTTTCTCCAGAGATTTGTGAATAATTTCTTCCAGGCGCTCGGGGATGCCAGGATTCAATTGCCGCACCCGAACGGGTTGCTCGTGCAGGATGGCTCCGAACGTCGATCCCTTGGTCGCCTTATCGAAGGCAAGGCGGCCGGTCGCCATCTCGTAGAGTACGACTCCGAAGGAAAAAAGGTCGGAGCGCCCGTCCAGCGGCTTGCCGTCAACTTGTTCGGGCGACATGTAGGCAATGGTGCCAAGTGTGTCGCCGGCGGTGGTAAGGTGGCTATCGCCAAACGTGGGATCGTCGGAACTGGTTCCGGAGCCGGCTGTGCTAGTCACTTTGGCCAGCCCAAAGTCGAGGACCTTGGCCTGGCCACGTTTGGTGATCATGACGTTCGCGGCTTTGATATCGCGGTGGGTAATACCAGCGGAATGCGCTGCGTCCAGGGCATCGGCGATCTCAATCGCGAACCGCAGCAGTGAATCCAAATCCAGGGGACGGCCGGCGACCTTGTGGTTCAAGATTCCGCCGTCGAGAAACTCCATGACGATGAAAGCGCGACCGTCCTGCTCACCGACGTCGTGAATGGTGCAGATGTTGGGATGATTGAGAGCGGAGGCGGCTTGCGCCTCACGATGAAAGCGGGCAACGGCCACAGGGTCGCGGGCCAGTTGTTCGGGCAGAAATTTGAGGGCGACGAAGCGAGACAAGCGTGTGTCTTCGGCCTTATAGACCACGCCCATACCACCGCTACCCAGCTTCTCGACAATACGATAGTGCGAGATGGTCTGGCCGATCACTGGGGCGAATATTACGTCTGTGAAACAGGCAAGTCAATGAAAGCCGCGCAGTTAACCGGCATCAAGAGGATTGCTGTTGCAAAATCGCGATAGCACTCACTGGGCCCAGAGTGTTTCTCATAGCGGTCAGGAAAGTATCTACACCAAGACTTTCTCCGCCATAGCTTGTGTGGCACCCCGCGCCTGCTTCACCCGCTCATAAATCTTTCCGTACTCCCGCGCCGAAGCATTCCATGAAAAGTCTTTGTTCATGCCGTTGCGCATCAGCGTCTGCCATGAAGCCTGATCGCGGAAGGCTGCCAGCGCCTGCTTAATGGTCAGCAGCAGAGATTCGCCGTTGTACTCTGTGAACTTGAAGCCGGTGCCTTTGCCGGTGCGCGGATCCCAATTCTCAATCGTATCGTCGAGGCCGCCCGTGGCTCGCACAACCGGCACCGTTCCATACTTCAAGCTATAGATTTGGTTCAGCCCGCAAGGTTCATATTTTGATGGCATTAAAAACATGTCGGATCCGGCCTCGATTTTGTGCGCGATGGCATTGTCATAAGCCACCTTCAGCGCGATCTTGTTGGGGAACAGCTTGTTGAGGCGGGCAAACATTTCTTCGTACTGCTTGTCGCCGGAACCGAGGACGACCATGATCATCTCTTCGCGGGCCAGCCGGTCCATGATCTGAGCGATCAGATCAAACCCTTTTTGCGCGGCGAAGCGAGACACAATGCCTATTACCGGCAGCTTCGGATCGGCATTTTTCACCCCAAACGCCGCCAGCAGATCCTGCTTGCACTGGGCCTTGCCGGAAAGATCCTGGGGCGAGAACTTGGCCACAGCAAACTTATCCATCTGCGGGCTCCACTCGTCGTAGTCCACGCCGTTCAGGATTCCAGTCACGGTTGCAGCCCGGTCGCGCAGCACGCCCTCCAGCCCGAAGCCATATTCCGCGGTTTGAATTTCCTGGCTGTATTTCCGACTCACGGTGGTGACGTAGTCGGAATACGTGAGCGCGCCTTTCAGAAAATTAACCTGCCCAAAAAACTCCATCTTCGACATGGTGAACAGGTCCCAGGGCAGCATCAGCAACGGCAAAACTTCCGGCGGGAACAATCCCTGATAGCCCATGTTGTGAATGGTGAAGACCGTGCCCACATCGCGAAACGCCGGATCCTCCGCGTAAACCGTCCGCAGCAGGACCGGAACCAGCGCCGACTGCCAATCGTGACAATGGAAAACGTTGGGGACGCCCAGAATCTTCGACGCCTCCAGCACGGCGCGCGAGAACAGAGCGAAGCGCTCGGCGTTATCGGGATAATCGCCGGCAGGGGTGCCATACAAGGCGTCGCGCTCGAAGAACTCCGGGTATTCAATGAAATAAAAGCGCACACCCGACTCGCTGCCACCGCTCACGACCGAGGCAAACCGGTACTTGTCGTCAAAAGGAATCGTGATGCTGCGCACCACAATTGCGGGATCAGACAGTTTAGTCTGCTTGTAACGCGGCAGGTATACGCTGACCTGATGCCCCAGTGAAGCCAGGGCGCGCGGCAATGCGCCCACGACGTCGGCCAGGCCGCCAGTTTTGGAAAATGGAACGCCTTCCGACGCTACAAATGCGATGTGCATGAATCCTCCGGGTGAGACCCGCTTGCGGCGGGCGCACGATATGATGGAATAGTTATTGCGGGACTCCGCTCCCGCACACCTGCACGCGGGCTGATTTTCAGTGTAACCGCCCGGTGAAAAGAGGGCAATGTGCCCAAAGTCGTGTCGACACGCCGTCCCCAACTCAAGCCCAAGCTGGGACAACATTTCCTGGCCAGCGACAGCTATGCCTCCGACATCGTTAATGCCCTGGGCGATATTTCCCAAAACACCGTGCTCGAAATCGGTCCCGGACGCGGCGTCCTCACTTCCCTGCTCGCCAGACGGGTCCGGCGCCTGATTGCCGTTGAGCTTGACCGGGTGCTGGCGGCCCAGCTTCGCCTGAAGTTTGCCATGTTCCCGAACGTGGAGGTCATCGAAGGGGACATTCTCACCATCGACTTCGATTCCCTATTCGGTCCCAAGCCAGGATTGGGTCGCCCCGGCATCGAATTCAAGCCTACCCCGGCGAAGGTCGTCGGCAATCTTCCTTTCTACATTACATCCGACATCTTGCTGCGCCTTTTCGACTACGCCAAATATTTTGAGATTCTTGTCATCATGGTGCAGCGCGAAGTTGCCGACCGAATTGCCGCCGCACCCGGAAGCCGCGATTACGGCCTGCTTTCGGCCACTGCCCAACTTTATGCCCGGGTTGAAAAACTCTTCACCCTGCCACCGGGAGCGTTCTCGCCTCCGCCCAAAGTACACTCGACCGCCCTGCGGCTCACGATGGCGCCGCGGCAGCATGAACTGGGCCTGGATGGGAATGGCCGCCACGAAAATGGCGTGCTCGAAAAAGGTTTCATGGACTTCCTCAAGCTTTCTTTCGGACAGAAGCGCAAAACCCTGTGGAACAATCTGAAATCGAGTTATGCGGAGCCAAAACTTCGCGCAGCTTTGAGCAAAACAAGAATCAAGGCAAACACCCGCGCAGAAACCCTGACTCTGGAAGAAAGCGCAGCCCTGTTCCGCGCCTTGCGCGAGAACCGGGACAGCTCGTAGCATAAGGCAGTTTCCGGTTTGCGCTTCGGGTGCCGGGATTCGGCGGTACTCTCAGTTCGGCTCCTGGAAACTGGGAATTAGAAACTGACCGCCCGCACGCGCTGTCGAGTCCCGCCGCGGAGGAAGTCCATGACCTCGACCGCCATTCGCCATGCCGCCGTCGCCGGACGCTTTTATCCTAGCGATCCCAAGAGCCTGCGAGACGAGGTTCGGAGCTACCTCGCGCAGTCTCCCGCGCAAAAGCCGGTTCGAGCTCTGGGCTGCATCGCGCCCCATGCCGGCTATATGTACTCCGGACATGTTGCGGGCGCGGTATTTTCCGAAATAGAAGTTCCTGAACTCTGCCTCGTTCTCTGTCCCAACCACACCGGCATGGGCGTCCCGCTGGCTATTCTCAGCGAAGGCGCCTGGGAAACTCCGCTGGGCGAAGTTCCCATCGACAACGCATTCGCAGCAGTTTTGAAACGGCTCTGCCCGTCACTGGAGGAGGACTCAGCCGCTCACCGCAACGAACACGGGGCTGAAGTCGAGTTGCCCTTCCTGCAGACGCGGAAGCCCCATCTGAAGTTTGTTCCCATCGCTCTCGGCACGGGGAAGTTCGAAGTGCTGGAACAACTCGGATTGGCTATTGCCGATGCCATCGCCGCGCACAGGTCTCCCGTGCTCATTGTCGCTTCCAGCGATATGAATCACTACGAATCCGATGCCATCACGCGCGTCAAAGACCGGAGCGCGATTGAGGCCATTCTGGCTCTCGACCCTCGCGGTCTTTATGACGTTGTCACCCAGCAGAACGTCAGCATGTGCGGCTTCGGCCCGGCAGTGGCGATGCTGACGGCAGCAAAAAAGCTCGGCGCTAACCGCGCCGAGCTGGTCAAGTATGCAACTTCAGGAGATATCTCCGGCGACCGCGATCTGGTCGTCGGCTATGCGGGAATCATTGTTCCTGCAGCTTAATTGTGATCGTGGTGTTCGTGCTCTTCGTGCTCTTCGTGCGCGTGACGCCACTTCCAGTATTCCCGCTGCTCGCGCGCCCGCAGGCTTGCATAGTCGCGGTATTCCTCGTGCCGTACGTCATGCAACCACTCACGAAACGCGTGGTCTTCGCGATCGTCCCAGTTGTGATAGTCCTTACGATAAGGATCGTAGACGCGATGGTTGTCGCGATCCCGGTCGTGATCATCGTGATCCTGTGCCGCCATGAGCGGAGTCCCAGCTATAGGCCGAGCACTGGCCAGCGGCAGCGCCACTGCCGTAGACAAAATTGCGGCGCCTAAGTATCGAAAACCTCGATGCATATATCCTCCGTGATTTACCTGCAGTGATTTGACGTTCAACCAGATGAATGACAGGTGGCGTGACAAAGCAGAATTCTAAGCTGCACCGGAGACGGGCGTGTTTGAAAGGGCCGTGTCTGGGGCAGCCGTACTTGTATTTGAAACGGAAAAGCGTTCCTCGGGGCCGGGACAACAAGCCTCTAATTGTTCGCGCAGTTCCTGGATGCAGGTTTGCCGCGCGTAGCACTCCTCTAATTGCTTGTCGGTCACTCCCGCCGGCGAGTCCAGGGCATCCACCTGCAGACGCAGCAATCTGAGAATTTCCTGCCTTACCGCCTCTTGATTGTCGAGCCTAGCCATAGGAGTGGATTCCTTTCCTTTCTCGCGTCCTAACATTAGTCGCCTGGGGAACGATCACGTATCCGGTATAGCCTGTATTCAGCCGCTTTTCATTCACCAGGGGAACCCTTAAGCGCAGGGCCGGACGGGCCGTAATTTCAATGTGCCGGTCCGCGTCCGCGGGCGTTACCCGCCGATTGACCCATCTCAATCAGTTCCTGCGCCCGCGCCCGCACAACATTAATCACGCTGGTATCGTCCACAATCTCGCGCAAAACCGGGGTGACGCTCTGCAGTTCGCTCAATTCATCCCCTCTGGCCTGCGCTTCCATGCGCTTGAGCTCCTCATCGAGCGCAAGTTTCTGATAACGATGGTAATAGGCCATCCGCCATCCATATTCCAGGGTGCTTGCCATGTTCTGGAACAGGGTGGTCAGCTGCCGCACCGGTTCCAAGTTCGAATAGTTGAAATGGGCGGCGTTCGATCGCGCGCCATCGCGGTAGCTTAGTATTTTCGCGCCCGTAAATGCGAGCTTGCTGCTGCCCGAGTCAATCTTCCCGCTGAAGTATTGCGTCTGCCTGGTCCACTCGAAGATGTGTTCGCGGTTGAGCGGGGAAATTTGAAACTCAGCCTGGTATTCCTGCTCTTCGAAATCCGCCGCCACTTTTCCTCTGCATTCATATTTGGCATGGCCGTTCTCGTCGACAGAGATCGAATAATGCTGAGGGTTCGAATTCGGAAAATCGAACGTGAAGGTAACCACTGGAATCGAAGGGGCTGCGGCCGGTTGGGGAGCTTGTGATTGCAGCAACCCGGGCATCGCGACTACGGCCACTGCTGCCAGAACCAGGGTCTGTATCGATATCGATATCCAGTAAACTCTCATGGCTGGGTGTGAATGGTCACGCCGCCGCTACCGCAGCACCGGCCTTTGCCGTTGGAAGGTAGCGGCCGTGTGCAGATGGCAAATCGCAATCGCCAAAGCGTCGGAAGCGTCCATCGGCTCCGGCGGGCCGGCCAATCCCAGCAGTCGCGTCACCATGTGTTGCACCTGCTGTTTTTCCGCGCGCCCGTATCCTACAACCGAAGACTTGATGGTCAGCGGCGAGTACTCGGCAACCTCCAATCCGGCAGTAGCGGCCGCCAGCATGGCCACGCCGCGCACCTGGCCCAACTTCAACGCCGATTTCACATTCAGGGCATAAAAAATTCCTTCAATCGCCACTTCATCCGGATGATGCTCTCCGATCAGCGCCCCTAGTCCGTTATAAATGCGCGCCAGCCGCCCTGCCAACGGTTCCCGCGGCGAAAGCTTAATCGCCCCGCAGGTCAGGCACACCAGCCTTCCGGTGGAATGCGTTTCCACTACCCCATAGCCGGTGTATTCCCCGCCGCAGTCGATGCCCAGAACTCGCATGTGAGTGCAGTTTAACGCGGAAAAGGCACAGTTCCTAGCATCGTGTCTGGTACATAGCGGCTCGGTTTGAAAATCTGCCGATTGCAACCCTGCGCCGTCATTCTGAAGTCGGGCGCTTTCACCGAGGGGACGAGGTATATTCCCGCGAGCTCAAAAGGCCCTGTGAGAGAGAAACTGACACCTCCCGCCCCAGAAGATGGCTTGCTGCACTTCACTCCTGCGGTTGGCGGAACTGACCGGACTCTCGCCACTTGTTCGGCAGCGGGGACCATTATGTTGTGCGCGGCCGGCCTGGTCAAGGGAAAGTTCGGCAGGACAGATGCATGGCGCCCGCAGACCGGACGCAGTGCGCACCGCATCTGAGGGTAATGATGCCCCTCCCGTTGGTGGCGGGCAATCGGCGTTTCGGACGCTGCCCAGAATCGCGAACCGCTTTAATGATAATCTTAATTTTTCTTTTTCTTCCCGGCGGTTTGGTGCGGCGCTTGGGGATGGCAGAATCCCCGGCCCTGGGTACATTTCAGGCGCTTTTTCATACGAATGTATACGCGGGAGCATGGACGATGAAGATTGGCATGTTGACCGGCGGAGGCGACTGTCCCGGCCTCAATGCGGTGATTCGCGCCGTGGTGCGCAAAGGTGTCTTCGCCTACGCCGATGAATTTGTCGGCTTTATGGAAGGCTGGCGTGGCCTGATTGAAGATGTCATCATGCCTCTCGATCTCGAGTCGGTAAGCGGCATCCTGCCTCGCGGCGGCACTATTCTGCGCACCTCGCGCACCAATCCTTCCAAGCGCCCGGAGGGCATTGACCGCTGCCTTACTGCCCTGGAGAAACACAAAATTGAGGCGCTCATCGCCATCGGAGGCGACGACACTCTTTCCATCGCGCAGAAACTCCACGAGCGCGGCGCCAGGGTTGTCGGCGTCCCCAAAACCATCGACAACGACCTCGGAGGCACCGACTACACTTTCGGTTTCGACACCGCCTGCAACATCGTCTGCGAAGCCCTCGACCGCGTGCACACCACAGCCGAAGCGCACAACCGCGTAATGGTGGTCGAAGTCATGGGCCGCGATGCCGGCTGGATCGCGCTCTACAGCGGCATCGCCGGCGGCGCCGACGTAATCCTCATTCCCGAACGGCCTTTCGACGTCGACAAGGTTGCCGACTCGCTCCGCCAGCGCCACGAGCGCGGCCGCTATTTTTCCATCATCGTGGTCGCGGAGGGAGCAAAATTTTCTTCCGAACCCGGCCAGGGATCTCCCGTCTTGTCCGACATGGGCAAAGACGAATTCGGCCACGTGAAGCTGGGGGGCATCGCCAACATTCTTGCTCGCGAAATTGAAAAACGCACTGGCTACGAAACCCGCGCCGTCGTGCTCGGCCACATCCAGCGCGGAGGCTCTCCCAGCGCTTTTGACCGCGTGCTGGCTACGCGCTATGGTCTGGGCGCAATCGACATGGTGCATCGCGGCGAATTCGGATGCATGGCCGCCCTGCGCGCCAACAAAATAGTTTCCATCCCCCTGATTGAAGCCATCTCCCGCAACCGCACTGTCGATGACGAAATGATTCAGATGGTGGATGGATTGTTCGAGAAGGCAGCGGATCGCGATGCGGCGGCGAAATAATCTACGGCACCTTCAAATACCGTTCCAGCCATAACGAAATCCCAATCGTGACCACCAAGCAAAGCCAGGGCACGGCCGCAGAGAGCTGAAACGATTCCGGCGAGTACCGTAAGGTTATCAGCCAGAACAATGTCAGGAGAACTCCACAGGCCAGTGCCGCATAGCTTGCGCCCGCCGGCGATTCCCTGCTCCACATTGCCTGCACCGCAACCGCGAAGGGCGCCGCGACCACCAGATCGATCAGATAGTGTTCGCCGGTTCCCAAGGTTGCCAGCACTGTCAGTACGATATAGGCCAGAGCGAGCGCACCCGCCGTCCGAGAGAACGGGCGGCAGTTGAACCACAACAGCAACGCCCAGGCCATATGCAACGATGGCATCGCATTGCGAGGCGCACGCAGGGGCAAGGTCACAGGATGAAGATTTATCGCCAAAGCAGAAAATGACTGAGGCGACCGTGGAAAATCTGTCCCCGCAAAATAAACCGGCCCCGCGGCCGGAAACACCCAGTACAACAAATAGCCGAGTGCCCCTGCCGTGGCCAGTACAGCCAACGGCCGCCACCATGATGTATGTTCGAGGTAGCCAGCGCAAACCAGCGCAATCGCCACTGGCAGCGCTAAGTAACCTTCACGCCCCACCCCCGCCAGGAGCGGGTAATCCGAAAAGAGTCTGCCCATGAGAAAGCTGGGCTGGAATCCGAGACTGCCGTCGAATGCATATAGATAAGCATCGAGCAACCGGGGCCGTGCCGGCACGGTCAGGTTAAGGGCAACCAAAGAAGCGAGAACGAAGAGCAGGATACCCACCGGCAACAGGAACATCCGAAGCCTACGACTCCTCTCGCTGGGGCTCGCCCAAATCGTCATTGCACCCAGCACCACTAGCGCGCCCCTTCCGAACATGCCGGCGCACAGGCTCATAGAGGGAGCTCCGCCTTTCCCTTGTAGAAAATGAGCGTGGCACAAACCGAAAATAAGTGCGGCCAGTGCGCCCGCGATCCATTCCCTGGTTCTTGCCTTCGCAACAAAAAGAAAGACGACTGCGCCGGCGAAGGCAAAACTTACGAATGGCTGGTCAAAATTTGCCACCACTGCCGTGTACGCGACCGCCAGCACGACGAAAACGGTCAATGGAATCTGAGCTGGATGTCGTTGACTTCCGCGGCTGTGCCCTCTCGCCATCGTCAAATTTCCCACTTCAGATTGCCCCGCAGTGCCTGGCGCGTCATAACCGCCAGCAACGCCAGCAGCACGAGGGGAAACGGCCCGATCATCCGGATGGGTACACCCAGTGCCCCATCAAACCGCTCAGCAGAAATTAACGGGTGAATGGCGACCAGCGCTGTTGCCGCGAGCCATTGCCAGCAAAGCACGGCCGTGGTGATAAACAACATCCAGCGAACCGGCCTCTGCGACAACGATAGCCGACGCCAGAAACGAACCATCAGTATGATCCCCGGCAGCAATACAACATGATCGTAGAAAGCGTGTCCCGGCACGAGTGCGACTGACGTGATCGCCAATAGCAAGCTGAGAGCCAGCAAAAACTCAGGCGAGTCCGCGGAACACGCCCGCACCCGCCAAGCCACGGCAATGCCGGTGCCAACCAATACCGCTGCGAGCATCGCTCCGAATATTGCGCCAAATCCGGGCCCAAACAGATCGCTGGTAAGGGGAGGCACGGAGTAGCTTCGGTAATCGAACAGCACGCTGACCCAGTGTTGTATCCACCGCGGCCAGACCACAAGGGCCGCCCCGCAAAGTAGCGCCTGAGTCAGGACAAATGCCATCGCCAGGCCGCGTCGCTCACGCCACTTCGCAGTGCTCCACAAAAGTAGGAAAAAGATCAGCAGCACCACCATCTGCGGCTTGATTGTACTCAACGCCAGCAGGGTTCCGGCCGTCACATATTTTCCCGCAACCAGCGCGGCCATTGAGGCGGCAACCAGAAATCCCACCACCAGCCCCAACTGCTCGGCGAACAGCGCCTCCAAAACCTCGTAACTGCAAAGCGTTAAAAGCAGCAGCAGCCCTACGATCGCGGGTCCGGGCCGAAAGCGCATCGCCCACAACCACAGAATAATTCCTGCTGCAGTCGTTAGTGGGAGCAGAAAGCCAAGAATGATTCGCACGGCAGGATAAGGCAGACCTGCGGCAGGCCAGAACAAAATGTCAACATAGGCCGGATATGCGAACTCACGATATCCAGCGGGGGGATCGAGCGGATTGCGACCATCCAGAGGCCGTCCAAACAGTCCAGTCTGAATCTCCCTCGTCATCTCGGGACTGTAGGGGTCGCGATGATGCCGCCAACCCTCCCGCGTGGTGAGCCAGACCGGATAAAAATCGTCGCCGAATGCGTACCCGTTCCCGAGTCCCTTCTCTGCCCGCACTTCCAATATTTTTGGGACGAGGAAGCCGAGATGGTAACAAACCATGCCGGCCGCGCAAACCACGGCAATAAACTGCGCCGCCAGGAGATGCCGGCGTAGAAAGCCAGCGCCGGATTCGTGAATGGTTAAATGGATTTCGGCTGTGATCCGCTGCGCGTTCAGTATATCGTGAACACAGCCGTCGCCAATTTTCTGTCATGATGCCCGATAAAATGAAACGCCGGTCCTGGCTTCTGCTGAGCCTTTTCGCAGCTGCAACGTCGTGGCTCTACGTTCACCGCCTGCTGCAACCGTGGAGTGAGACAGTGCGACTGAAGAAGGGCCTTGTGATCGCTCAAATGGGTGATTTGTACGCGCCCTGGGTGGGCACTCGCGAACTTTTGCTGCACCGACGGAATCCGTACAGCCCGGAGGTGAGCCATGAAATTCAGCTGGCTTTCTACGGTCATGCCATCAACCAAAAGCTCGAACCGGGCGTCGAGCCGGTCAACGAGCAGCGATTCGTCTACCCGGTCTATACCGCGTTTCTGATGGCCCCATTCGCGCGCGCGGATTTCACCAGCGTCCACCGCTGGGCTCCCTTCATATTGGCGGCCTTCTCGGCATTGACTGTCTTGTTCTATCTGGAGGTTTCGCACTGGCGGCCCCGGTGGGAAACGGTGACGGCGGCGGTTCTGTTAACTTTGAGCACTCCTCAGATCGTTCAGGGGATGCGCTTGCAGCAGTTCGCACTGGTGGTGGGATGCCTTCTCGCAGCGGGCGCCTGGTGCGTCGCTAGAAACCACCTGGCGAGCGCCGGCGTGGTGCTGGCCTTGGCCACCGTGAAGCCGCAAATGGCGCTCTTGCCTTTGTGCTGGTTCGGCATTTGGGCAGCAGGCAACTGGTCGAGAAGATGGCGGTTGCCTGTCGTCTTCTTCATTTCACTGGCCGCTCTGATCGGCGCCGGAGAACTTATCCTCCCCGGCTGGATCGGTTATTTCCTCGCCGGCCTCAACGCCTACCGCCGCTATTTCCCCACGTCATCCCTGCTGCGTTTAGCTTTGGGTGACTCGCTCGGAGAAGTTCTGGGAGGCGTAATCGTTCTTGCGCTTTTCGCCCTCGCCTGGCGCGACCGGAAAGAGTTAGCGGGCTCCTACAAATTCGCGTCGCTGCTCGCAGCCTTCCTGATGGGCGCCATTCTTGCCTTGCCCCTATTTACTCCGTTCAACCAGGTCCTGCTGATCCTTCCCGCACTTTTGCTGATTCGCGACTGGCAGACGTTGCCAAGGATCTCAGGGTTCATATTCGCGGGGGTTATCGGCTGGCCGTGGATAGTTTCCGCAATTTTACTTTTGCTTCCCACCAAGATCGCTTCTTCCGGCCAGATTCCTCTGCTGCCGGCCTTCCTTGTGTCATTTGTGCCGCTGTTTTTGCCGCTCCTGTTCATGACCAGGCGAAGATCACCCGGCACTGAGCGTTCCGCCACTTACGCAAGTTCGCCGTCTACCGGCGCTTGAATTTTGTATGATGGCCGCCTGATGATATTGCGGAAGGGCGCCTGGGGGCTCACTGCCAAACGGCTGCGCGCGCACGCGCTTATCGTGGCCCTCTGCCTGTGGTCTGTGTATTTCTGGAATATGTCCACGCCCGGCCTGCGCGACCGGGCCGGCAATCTCAAAGGCAGTGACTTCCTACACTTCTACACACTTGGCTCGCTGGCTCTGGCCCACCGCGGCGCCAGCTTATATAACATGCAGGCCCAGGCAGGACTCGCGGCCGAGCTCGTTCCAGAAGCCGCCAGCATCCGCTACTTGCCGCTCTATCCTCCGCAAGTCTCAATTTTCTTTGCCCCGTTCGCCCGTGCTCCGTATTCAGCAGCGCTCATCGTCTGGCTAATTCTCAGTTCGCTGATTTATGGAATCTCCTGCTATGCCCTCTGGCGCGCGGTACCCAACCTTCGTAATCGAGGAACCACCGTCTTCATCGCCGCCCTCGCCTTCCCTGCCTTCTGGCATTTAATCGCCTGGGGACAAACTTCCGCTCTGGCTCTGGCCTGCTTCGTGCTGGCTTTCTTCGCCCTCCGTGCTCAGCGGGAATTACCCGCTGGATTCGCTCTCGGATGTCTGATCTTCAAGCCCCAGCTCGCTCTGGCAGTGGCTCTCGTCTTTGTGGCGACGGTTCGATGGAAAATAATCTTCGGGGCTCTGCTCGCTGCCATGGCGCAATTATCGGCAGCCTGCCTCTACTACGGTCCCGGACCGCTACGCGATTGGTTGCACATGATGCGCAACGCGCCTGGGCTTCTGCCCCTGCTCGAACCCAAACCTTACCAAACCCACTGCCTGCGCACTTTCTGGACGATGCTCATCCCCTGGCCATCGATTTCCCTTGCACTCTACTTGGGGACCGCCTTGCTGATCGCCGTGTTAACGATTAACTGCTGGCGGAGCCGGCTCCCGCTGTCTGTGCGTTATTCGGCACTGCTATTCGCGACCGTTCTTCTTGCGCCTCATCTGACCGTCTACGATCTGGTTATACTCGCGCCGGCATTTCTGTTGCTGTCAGACTGGTTAGCCGCTGAACCAAACGCCACCGCGGCGCCGCAGTTAAAGTTGTTACTCTACCTTGTATTCCTAATCCCGCTGCTCGGCCCGCTGGCCCGCTGGACGCACGTCCAGCTATCAGTGCCATTGATGATTGCAATCTTGTACGTGATGTGGAGTCTCGGAAGAAAATCACTGCCAGCACGCAGTCTATGAGGCCCAGGGTTTCCAAGCGCCCCTTTTGACGGTCGCATGAACTGCAACGAACGCAAGCAACTCACTCCCCAAACAAGAACCGCAAAGCCTCCGGAAAACGCTCCGCCCAAGCAGCCTCGTTGTGAGTTGCTCCATCTTTCACCACCAGCCGCAACCGTTTCTCGCTCAGCACCGCGCGCCGGATAATGGCCGCCAATTCTCGAACGTCGTCCACCACGGTGCGGCTGCGCTCCGCGCTGCCCGCCTCCGCTGTTCCCGCCCCCAGATAAACCCGCTCCGGCCAGACTCTGACCATGCGGCTCTCTTTGATCAGTTGCCGCCCCGAAGCCCACAGCGACGGGCTTTCCAGCAGCAGCTTGCCGAAAACTCCCGGCCGCACGATCGCCGTATAAAGCGCAATTAGCGCACCCAGAGACGATCCGCCCAGTCCCGTATTCTCAGGTCCCGAAGCCACACGATAGTTTTGCTCCACAAAAGGCATCGCTTCTTTCATCAGAAAATCGGGATAGTAACGCCCCTGCACCCGCAGCATCATGGGATGCATCGAGCGGTACGGCATATATTCGCGAATGCGATCCTTGCCTGTATTATCCAGACCGACAATGATTATAGGCGGCACTACGCGTTCGCGGATCAACCGGTCCGCGGTTTCGTCCACCTGCCACTCCACTCCGCCGAAAGCCACGGCAGCTTCAAACAGATTCTGCCCGTCATTCAGATAGAAAACCGGATACCGCCGTGCCCGGTTCTGCGCCTCCTCATATCCGGGCGGAAGCCACACCCGCAAATAACGCGTGTTGCGGAACAGCCGGCTGCGAAACCGATGCAGCCGCAAATCCCCCGTAGCCCCGCCAGCGCGCACAAACTCAGAATCTGCAGTGGACTTTGACTTGATTTTCTGGATCCTTCCCATCAGAAGAGGATTTCGCCTTGAAAAGGCGCGGCTTCAGCCGCGCCAGTAAAATTTGCTTTTGGATGGCGCAGCGCTTCCAGCGCTGCGATAAGCCTTTCCTGGTTGTTTCGGGCTTTAGCCCCTGGGGTCAACTCTGCCCCTCGCTCTGATCGCCACCGCCATCACCGCAATCCCGGCAATCAGTCCCAAAGAACTCAAGCATAATATGCACCAGGTGCGGAGCACATATCCCTCGACATAAGTCAGGTACAAAGCAAACCCCAAACCCGCCCAAGCGGCAACCAGCAGGCGTGTCGGCGTCTCAGCGCGACGCCGGTAAAAAGTAGCCAGGGCAAACAGCACACCATACCCAGCCACGCCGATGCCCGCCACCGGAATTCCCATCAGACTCGAGTACTCGCTCCGGTTCACAATGTCGCAGTTAAATTTCTCGCCCACTTCGCAGAACAAAGTCGTCGACTTCGCATAATGCCGCTGCAGCGATATGGCGGAAACGCAGATCCCCAAAGCAGCCAGAACCGCGACGATCCACCACAACCATCGATTGCCTTCCGCTATGGCTGCATGGGACGCTTTAGCCTGAGTGCTCACGGCAAACTGCACCCGGTCTTGTCGCTCAGCTCCTGCGCCGAAAATACCAGCGGGGTCATGGAGCTATCCGGAAAGCGCCAGGTCGGGAAGAGTTTCACGCCCAGCTTTTTACATTCATCAGATTCCTCGTGTGAACCCTGGATTCCGCACTCTACATAAACAAATCGATATGACTTGCCGAGGATCTCTTTCTGATCGGCGCAGTGCGGACACCAATAGGCGCCGTACATTTTCACCTGTTTCGACGCCATGCACTTCGCGAAATCATCGTAACGATAATTATTGTGATACCAGAACCCCGCATACGCGAGTGCAAGCACCGCCGCAATCCCAACCCAGATCAACCTCTCCTTCGATTTGGCAGCAGGCTCGCGGGTTCCCGCTCTCTCCTGACCGCGCTTTTTGCGTTCTTCAGACATATAAGTCCTGCGGCACGATTTCTTTTTATATCACGCGCTCACACCGCCACATTCAACGCCCCCGGCAACACGTCGAGTTCTTCACAATGTAGAGTCAGTACTTCCCCATCTACCATCACATCGACGGGGGCGTCCAAATCAAATTCCACGCGCTTCACACCCCGGTGCTCCGCCAGCGGATGCTCAATATGGGTGCCGTCGTAAAGCCGCGGCAGGTTTCGAATCAGTCCTGCTCTTCCAATCGGCCCCCAGCGAACGTATTCAATCAGCCCGCTGTTCACTTCGGCTTTCGGTGCGATCATCATAGTGCCGCCGGTGAACTTACTGTTATTGAAAGAGAGGAACAGGCAGCGCCGCCGGTCAAATTCTTTCTCGCCAGCGACTCTCACGGGAAACGGGCGCCGCCGCAAGCGCGCCAACCCAAGAAAGATGGAAATGAAGTACCCCAGTTCCCCCTGCCTGCGAAAGCGCCGGGCCCGCAGCGCAGCTACATCCGCGGCAAATCCCACGCTCAGCAGATTGATGTAATGAATTACACCGCCGCGATGCCGCAACCGGACCACGTCGCAAGGCTGGACCCGGCCCGCAATCAGCGATTCGATAGCATGTTCAACCCCGCGCTCGCTGAAGTCCCGCAAGAAAGAATTCCCGGTACCCAGCGGCAGAAATCCAAGTATGGGGCGGGTACGCTCGCCCCCGATTCCCGGCGCGATGCTACTGCTGGCATCAGCCACCTCCGGAAATAATCCATTCACAATTTCATAAGAAGTCCCATCTCCCCCGACAGCAATAAAATTCCGCAGGCCGCGCCCATAAGCCTCACGCGCAATCCGCGTGGCGTCGCCCACTCCGTTCGTTTCGATGACATCAACTCTCAGGCCGCCCGCTCGCAGCCGTTCCAGTGCCGGCCTCAGCAGCTTCCGGCTGCGCCCGCCCCCCGCTGCAGGATTTACGATGGCGAGATACGAGTGCCCCGCACTCACAGCCGCACCACCGCTCCCCGCTGCAATTTCTTGCCCATCTCCTCCGCCAGCACCTGCCGTTTGATCTTCATCGATGCGGTTCGCGGAAAATCTTTATCCCACACCACGTAGCCGCCCACGCGCTTGAAATCCGGCAGCTTTCGATTGCGCGCCGTCATCTCTTCCAGCAGTTTGCTGTCGAACACCTGATTCGGTTCCAGCCGCAGCGCCATCACCAGCTCCTCGTGGCCTAGTCCCTGGTTCGGCCAGATGTAATTCGCCGCGAACACACAGTACTCCTTTACCGGCAGCCCGTCGAAATAAGTTTCAATGTCTTCGGGATAAATATTTTTCCCGCCCTCGGTGACGATCATGTTCTTCTTCCGCCCGAACAGCTGCAAATGCCCACTCTTGTCGAACCGCCCCAGATCGCCCGTGAGCAGCCAGCCATCGACAATGGTTTCCAGCGTCAACTCGGCATCGTCGAGATAATGCGACATCACGGTCTTACTCCGCGCCGCAATCTCGCCGATTCCCTCCTCGTTGGGACTCAGCACCCGCAGCTCAACTCCAGGCAACGCCTTTCCCACCGTATCGGCGCGGAAAGGTTTCAAATCATTCAGCGTAAGCGCCGTTCCCGCTTCCGTGAGCCCGTATCCATTCACCACTGGAATGCCCAGGTCGTAGAAAAACTGCATCGTCGACGGTTCCATAAATGCGCCGCCGGTGATCAGAGCCAGCAACTCTCCGCCAAACGCGCGATGCACTTGCGGCAGCAGCGTGCGGCTCAAGTTCACGCGCGGGTGTCTCTTTGTAAGTGTCCGATTGAGCGCGATCATCCGGTTCAGAATCGCCCGCTTCCATCCTGGCAGTTCGTCGAACTTCGCCCGCAGCCCGCGCTCCAGATTCTTTACGATCATGGGCACCAGCGAAATATAGGTTATGCGATAGCGCACAAAAGCGTCGCGAACGAACTCCGGACGCAGCGTCCGCAAATGCACCACACACGCTCCGCACACAAACGGCCCGATGAAACCCACCATGAAATCAATCGCATGATTCGTCGGCAGGATACTCAAGTACCGCACGCCCGGCCAGAACGGATACCACGCCGTCAGCGCGCGGCACTGCTCCAGATAGTTTTCGTGCGTCAGCACACAACCTTTCGGCCTCCCGCCCGTGCCCGAGGAATACACAATACAGGCCACATCCTCCCGCTGCCGCATTACAAAATCGGGTGTGCCCTTGCGCTTAAAATCCTCCCACCGGAATCCTCCCGCCAAATCCGCGCCCAGTGGCGACTCTGTCACCAGCACCAGCTTCGTCTTGATGCTCTGAAACTCCGCTGTCTGCATGATCGCCCGCCAGATGTAATACTCCACCACCAGCAGTTTGGCCTTCGAGTGTTCCAGCAATTGCAACTGTTCCGCCGCCGTCAATTTGTAATCCAGCGGCACGAGCACGCCGCCGGCATAAAAAATCGCATAGGCGGAAATCAGCCACTTGGACTGGTTTGTCATCAGAATCGCGGCGCGATCCCCGGCCTCAAATTCCGCATCCTCCAGCGCCCGCGCCAAGGGCAAAGCAGTCTCTTTGAAGTCGGAGTAAGTGAGCCGAGTCTTCTCGCGGTCGCGATCGGCTTCAATCAGGCAGGTTTCGCTGGCGAAACGTTCCAGCGCATCGCCCAACGCCGCCCCCAGGCAGCTATATTTTTGGAGATCGAGCATTAAAGAGCTATTTCACCACAGAGGCACCGAGACACAAATAAATGCCCGTTATTGAGCCGGCTACCTGCAATGGATCATGGAAAGAATAATGAATAAGAAGGCGTACAAGTTTTCCCTGTGCTTCTGTGCTTCGGGGTGAAATCTTTCGTTTGGATCTTATTTACAGCCGTGCTTGAATCCTTCCCGCCAGGGTGCGGAAATCCGACACTCCTTGCAGTTCATAATCCGGCAGCTCAACGTGAAAATGATTCTCCAGCTTGGTCAGCAGGTCGAGCGTCTGCAAGCTGTCGATTCCCAGCGTCTTAAAAAAGTCGTCGTCCGGACGCAGCTTCTCCCGCGGCACCTTAAAGTGTGTCGCCGCAAGGTTCATAATTTCATCCAGCGTCTGTTCCGCAGTGTGCATAGCTTTTCAGTCCCACCCACGCATGATGTCATTCCGAGTCAGTTCAAACACCAAAGAAGCTACTATTCATTTCGGATTTCGCCGTTCAGCACTAAGTTACTAAGCGCCGAGCTACGGCAAGTACGGCTGCTTGTCCGTGCTCTGGACAAACTTCCGCAAACCCGCCTGTACCGCGGGCCGCGCAAACAATTCGCAGAATACATCGATTTCCTGCCGTAATTCTTCCAGCGGAATCGGTTTGATAAACTTCTTCGCCGCCGCGGCGGTTGCCCGATCGAATTTCACCAACTGCGCCGCAGTGCCTCGCGCCGCCCGCAATGCCTCACCCTCGCCCACTACCTGGCTGACTAACCCAATCTGCTGAGCCTTCGTGGCATTGAAGCTGCGTCCGGTCAACAACAAATCGCGAACAACCGCATTCCCCAAATCCCGCTTCAGCCGCGGGATCCCGCCGAAACCCGGAATCAATCCCAGTCTTAACTCCGGAAAGCAAAACCGCGCCATCTTGTCGGCAATAATCAAGTCGCAGGCCAGCGCCAGTTCGAACCCTCCGCCGAACGTCACTCCATGCACCGCCGCAATCGTGGTCAAAAGCGAGCCGTCAATCAGATTCAATACGCGATGGATGCGCTCCAGAAAATCACGCACCCCGTTGAGCGCAGCGGCCTTCTCCATTGCCTGTGAGCGCTGATACAACTCCCGCAAATCCGCCCCGGCACAAAATCCCGGCGACATCTCGCTGTAAATAATCAGCACCTGCGCTTCGTCCTGCTCCCGCTGCAGAAACGTCGCAAACTTCTCCAACTCTGCCAGTGACTCCGACCCCAGCTCGTTGCAAGGCGAACGATGCAAAGCCAGCTCAATCAGTCCGTCTTTGAGCGTCCACGACAAGCCACCCCGTGGGCGGCCCCCAGCGGCTTCGGCCATCCCGTCGCGAACCTTCGTGTCCTTGGTCGTTTCCATTTTGTTGCGGAGCTAAACCGCCTGCCTCACGCCATACATATCTTCAATTTCATTCTTCATCCGCGCCGCAATCACGTCACGCTTCAGCTTGCCGTTCGCGGTTAGACATCCGTTATCGATGGAGAACGCTTCGCCGCGCACCACGAACGCCCGCACCTGCTTGTAATGAGGCAAGTCAATATTCACTGCGTCCAGAGCAGCCTGCACCTTCTCAGATGCTACATTTCCCGTAACGATGGCGGCCAGATACCCGCGTCCATTGCCCACGACCACCACCTGGTGCGCCTCCGGCAAATTCTTCGCAATCGCCGTCTCCACCGGTTCGGGAGATATTTTGTGTCCCGATCCCAGCACAATCAGATTCTTGATTCGCCCTGCAATCCGCCAGTTCCCTGCCGCGTTCACCTCACCCTGATCGCCAGTGTGAAACCATCCATCGCGCAACGCCTCGGCAGTCTGCTCCGGACGATTCCAATATCCGGGAAAAATATTTGGCCCCCGCACAACAATCTCATCGTTGTCGCCCAGCCTCATCTCCATCCCCGGAATCGCCGGCCCCACCCGGCCAATTTCAACGCTATTCGGGTCATCCATGGTGCAAATCGCCGTGGCCTCCGTCAGACCGTAAACCTGCAACACCCGAATGCCTAGCATCATGAACCAGAGTTGTGTCTCCGCGCTCAGCGGCGCTGAACCGCAGATCAGTGCCTTGAGATTTCTCCCGATCATCTTTTTCCGGATCGCCGGAAACACAGCAGTATTCGCCAGCCACAGCCATATGGCATCTGCCGGCCGCGCCTGCTTTTCCTGCTTCCGCGCCCACGCGCCCTTGGCCCGCGAATAAATGGCAAGCGGCACGCCGCCGGTCTGCCAAAGTTGTTCGTCGACTGCGCGCCGCATGCGCTCCAGCAACTGCGGCACATTCAGAAAATAATCAGGAGCGACCACCCGCATATCGTGCGCGATCCTGGTCAAGTCCATGTTGATGGTGACCAGGCTCCGCCGTTTCAGAAATGTCAGCAATGCAATCCACGAGGCCGCAAAAGTAAAGGGCAGGTAATGAAAGACACGATCCTGCCCCGATGAACTGGACGACGCCCCCGAGGACACCCCAGCCATCAACTGATCGAGTCGCTCCGCGGTCCGTTCCAGCATGAAACCCACGTTCGCCGCCGTCAGCACCACGCCCTTGGCCTCGCCCGAGGTACCCGACGTGTAGATAATTCTTACCGGACTGTCCTTCCCGATGTGCGGCCGCTCCAATTGCACGCCATCGACTCCGGCAAAGATTTCGTCAAATAGAAACAAGGCCGGAGCCTGTTTCCAATTCTGCGCAATCGAGTCGCGCAACTCCGCATCCCCGCAGCAGACCAGCGACGGAGAACAGTCTCGCATCATGGCACTCAACTCAACCGGTGCCTGCCGCGAATACAACGGCACCACAATCAGCCCTTCCGCCGTCAGCGCCAGGTCCATCGCCACCCAGCGGATACTATTGGCCGCGAGCAACCCGCACCGGTCGCCCCGCGTCAAGCGCTTCGACGCAATAAACGTCCGCGCTCTCCGCACCATCTCCAGCAATTCGCCGCCAGTAACACCAGTGGTTTGGCCGTCCCGAATCTCGGCAAGAATGCGCGTATCCGCAGCCGTCTCCAGTTGCGCAAAAATCTCTCCGATAAATGGAATCAAAGTGGTCAACATAAATCACGACGCGTTTAGGCTTTGCTGAGCCTTTCTCAGCGACCTCAGCGGCCGTTCGCAGCGAACTCAGCGGTTGAAAGCTTTTGCTCTAATCCGAGGCCAGACTACCCTCCGTAAGCCCCCACCAACTCCCGCAGCCCCGCGCTCATCGGCGGGAGATAATCCTCCCAACTCCACTCCCCGCGCCGCGTCTCAAACTCCGGATACCGCCTCCGCACCTCTTCTTCAAAGTACACTCCCATGCGCGCCATCACTTTCAAATTCCGCACCACCGTGCGCGCAATTCCGTCGGCAATCTTCTCGCCTTCGCAACTCAGCTTCTCCAGCGCTGCCAGCAACTTCGCCTCAAGCTCAGGGTCGTCCACCGTCATCAGCAAATCCTGATGTCCCCTCTCCCGCATCAAGTTGCGGATGCGCTCATCCATCGTGATTCCCGCCGACGGCACCAGCCCCGGCATCGATGTCACGATGCCGTGATATCGCGACGACGCCATCATGTGGCAAGCCCGCAGCACGCTCACCAGTTCGTACATGTTGTATTCGTCGGAAGTCAGCACTGGTACGCCGCCCAGCTTCTCCGCAATCTTCTTCGCCGGACGCGCATCCAGCCGCTCGGTGGCCGCCAGAATCACGAATACATTCTTTTTCTTGCGGAACGCGTCCACCGCATTCGCAATCGCCGTCCAATATTTCTGATAAGCCACTTCCGCCGCCGGGCCCGAATTGTGAAAATACACCGTGCGGTAATGGCTGTCTTTGTAGGCCCCCGTCAGACTGTGCACCGCATACTTCGCCACCGACGCACGTACCGGCCACTCGAACGGATTAATCGGGCACACCACCAGCACCGGAGTACGCCCGTCCCACCCCACTTTTCTCAATACGCTCTGGCCGTACTCCGGCGGGCGCGGTTCAAACGTCCAGGCTGTGTCGGTCCCCAGTTCCGTAGGCACGCCCAGGTCGCGCAGGACGCCGCGAGATTCTTCATTGCGCGTAATCACAAAAGAATTCCGGCAATACCGTCCGCACATCTTCGCCACCAGCGGATCCATCTGCCCCGCTTCCGCGCCATATCCCACGGACAATTTATTCTGCGCCGCCGCAATTCCCAGCGACCCGATCATCATCGTGGTCAGCGCATTGGCAAACTTGCTTTTGAACATCGAGCCTTCGCACGCCACCACCCCATCGTGTTTGGGAACTTCATCCGCCAGAAACGGCGGAAAAATATCCGGCAAGTGAACCTGCCTCGTGCCGGCAAAGTATTCGCGCGAGAAATCGAAGTTCTGGCTCATCACGCTGAACTCCACCCGCCCCGCGCCCAGGATGTGCCGGATCTGCCGCAGCATCTCTTCCACCCGCACATCCGATCCCATGTTGCGCGTGCCGTTGTATCCGGCAAACAGCAGCTTCAGCTTCTCGCCCGGCTTCCAGCGCTTGCCCGCTCCGAGCATCCATCCTGCTTTGGCGCGTTCAATCGAACTGCTGACCCAGGCTTCCAGAATAAAATCCATCATGCCGCGGTTCCTCCCGCGCGCGCCGGCCAGGGCTGATAATCGTATGTGAAATTATTCCCGCGGCTGAATTTCAGCAATGGATAGCAATACTGAGTAAAAGGAACCGGCTTCTTCCCGATCTCCCGCGTAATGCGCGTGTTGTCGAAAACCGTATTCCACACCAAGTACGGCATGAAAACCTTCAACAGCGACGCGCTTTTCGCAATCGCTCCCTTGCGGTTTGCCAGAAAATTCACCGAGCCGGCAAACGGACGCTCCGCCACCGGCACAAACACCGGCGCACGCTTCTGCTGCGCCGCCGCCAGCGCTCGCGTGATCTCGCGAAAGGTCTGCGATTCCCTTCCCGACGAAAGATGATAAGTATCGTGCTCGGGAAGCGCCTTTTGATGCAGGGTCGCGATCGCGTCCGCCACGAAATCCACATTCACAATGTCGATCTTATCCGTGGCCCGAAAAGGCAGCGCCGGAAGCCCAGCCAGAAAAACAAACGCCTTCACCATGTCGAACTGCGTCGTCTGCGCATAGCGGCTATCGCCCAAAACAATGCTCGGCCGGAAAATCAACTTCGGCGTCTCCGGCAAGAGCACCCGCATCATGTGCTCGCAAAATTTTTTCGTCCGCGCATACGGATCGTAGTCCGACCTTTCCCACTCGATCGCGGCATCCTCGCCCACCACCTCATTCTGCCGCTTGCCCGCCACGGCGACCGTGCTCACCTGGCTGAAACGCCGCAGCCCGTGATAATGCTCGGCGTGCCGCGCCAGCGTGAGGACTTCCAGCGTGCCCCGCAGATTCACATTCAGGCAGCTTTTCTCTGACTTCCGGTTCAACGACGCGGCGCAGTGAATCACCGAATCCGTAGTGTGTACCAGCCGGTCGTATTCGTCGCGCCCCAGTCCGAACCCGGGCTCGGTCAGATCGCCGCGAAATACGCGCACCCGCGTTTGCAGAAATTCATAAAACTGCGGGAACTCGAGATGCATTTGCAGCGCCTGCCAGAGCCGCCCCTCGGCCTCAGCAACATCCCGCGCCCGCACCAGCACATTCAGCGCCACGCCATGATCGCGGAGCAGATTCGCCGCCACATGCGCCCCAATGTATCCCGTCGATCCCGTCAAAAATATTGCCATTCACCAAATCCGTTTCTTCCAGCTATGAAGTATTGCTTCGATCATACGTACGGGCCCTGACATCGACCGCTTTGGGTGCCACAGCGCATCAGCGCTGCGATAAGGGACCACGAGGAGAAATGGGCTTTGGCCCTCAGGTCACGTCCCGGTCTTCACCGTCTCACCATTTCGTAAACTCCGCGCCGGACGCGCCTCCAGCGGCCGCCCCTCGATCAACGGATAAGTCCATTTCCGCAGCGCCGGAATATGTACATTGATCCAATAATCCCACCAGTCGAGCGCGCGAGCTTTATAACCGAACTCCTCCTGCTCGTCGGGCACCAGCGCGTGCGAAAGTTTCTCCACATTCTCCGCCACGAAATCATGCTCATTTAGCAGAATGAATGGCTCGAAGAGTTCGATGAGTTTTTCCACCCGCTCCAGATTTCTTTCCGCTTTCACCAGCGGCGTTTTCTTCAACGGCAGCGGCGACATAATCCTCTGTATGGATTTCACAATCGCCTTCTGCGCCGGCGCCGACATGCGCTGATACCTTTCCTTCGATACAGGAATCGCATCAAACCGCAGCCGCAGCCACGATTCCAAACCTTCCTGCGCACGGTAATGTTTGCGGTGCGCCAGCGACGTCAGCTCGATCGACCGCCCCATGTCGCACGGATTCGTCACCGAAGTCGCCAACTGGTATAGCGGATCATGCCGCCGCTCCACCACCGCTGCCGCAATCAGCGTCATCCCCGCGCACACTGCGTCCACCGGAATTATGTCCAGCCGCTTGCTCTCGTTCGAGGGGAGTTGCCGAAAATACGTGCCTAATAAATACGACAGTGAAGCCGAGGTGTTAATCCCCTCATTCCACCCCAGAAACGGTTTCGTCACCGAAGTCTCAACAATCGCCGGACGCACCACCGCAATCGGCAGCCCAGCTCCATGCTTCACGATCAGTGACTCGGCCAGGCTCTTGGTCAGCGTATAAGTGTTCGGCCAGCCCAACTCCTTCGCCCGCCGCGTCCCCTCTTCCATCAGGTAAGTCTTAAGCCAGCGAATGCGATTCTTGCGAATCTGATTCTCCAGCGCCGCGCCCTGCAAGCCCTTCGCCGCATGTTCCTTCGACAACGACTGCATCTTCAAACCGGCCGTCACCTCGGCGCCTTCTGCCTGCGCCTCCGCCCTGGCGATCAGAGCGTGCAACTCCTGCCATTCCTTCTCCGCATCAAAACCCGGCACGCGATGCGGCGTGTAATTCGGGATAAGCTTCTCCGCCACGCGTCCGTCGCGTTCCCCCGCCACATAGCACGTTGAAAGATGCAGCAGCCCGGCGTGATCCGTGCTGCGCACAAATTCCACCACATTCAGGACCGCGTCGGTATTGGTCGCCAGCGCATCGCGCAAATCCGGATTAAAATCGGTTAACCCCGAACTGTTCACAATCAGGTCAAGGTTTCTTCTGAGCCGTGACGCCGCCTCCACGTTCAAGCCCAGGGCCGGCTGAGTCACATCCCCCTCCACCACCTCAACTCTCTCCCGCAAGAACTCGCCTAGATTGAGTCCATACTTTTCAAATAGCGGATCGAACACCGGTGACTCTTCCACGATTCTTTCGAACCGCCGTTGCCCAGGACTCGACTTCTGCCGCCTGATCAGCAGGTAAATCCGCCCGATCTCCGGCAAATCCATCAGCAGGTTCGCCAGCCAAACTTTACCGATGAATCCGGTCACACCGATCAGCATCAGGTGCTTGCCGGCCAGCGCCCGCCGAACCGAAAATCCCGCGGGTTGGGCTTGCCCGTCGAAATTCACGATCGGGCGCTCCACCACCGCCGGCTCACGCTCCGCACTGATCGTCGCCGCCCGCAGCTCTTCCAGCGGGATATCCAATTGCCGCGCCAGCGTCTTGGGCGCCCGCCTCCCATCCGGGGTCTGTTCCCGCAGAAGCGCAAGCCCTCCCCGCGGCCGGATTACCGGCTCCAGCAAGCGCCCCGTCGCCACCCCGTCGCGAAACTCGAGCCGGTTCGCTACCACCCGCCGCACGCCCAGGTGCAAAGCCAGCGGCTTCATCACGTGCTCCAGCGCCTGGCTCACCAGCACCACATCTGCCCCGGTGCGCACCAGTTCCTGCACCCGCTCGACGCCGTGCGCTTTCAACCGCGGCTTTAATTTGTATTGGAAATATTCTTCGCCCAGCAGATCCAGCCGGTCGCGGGTCACCCCGCGCAGCGCCGTATGCACCACACGCGTCGCGAACTTGCGGTTGGTCGAATAAAGAAACGGACGCAATACAGCCATCAGCAGGATTAAGCCCCGCCGCCACCACCTCTCCGTGAAGGTCTGCGCGTTCCAGGTAAAGAATGCCACGGGTTGCACCACAGCCAGATCGAGCAAGCTGCCCTCAACCCGCCAGTAAACCGTCGGGCAAGGGACAACCGACACCCCCGCGTGAACGCCGGGGGATGCGCCAGGATTGTGATTGGATGATTCCAAAGTATTGTTCGCCGGTATGATTCATCCGGGCCACCGGCTCGCGGCCCTCAGGATAGGCGAATCCTCTATTGTAAACAATCTCTTACGTGCGGCGAAGGTTATAACCTGAGGTCGGGAAAAATCGAGCGGTCCGGCTGCGGCGGACGGCTCAACAATCCTCGATAAGACCGAATATTTGTAGATGTTCGCGGAACCATCGGCGTAACCTTCGATCCGCAAAATACCGGCCTACAGAGAGGTATGTTGTACGTGGTCAACAACGGCGGCGGCGACCGGCAAGGGAGCTCGCTCACCGGCACTGGCGATTAACGCTCCATCGCGGGGCCTGACCGTCTCGGGAACCATGGCCGCAAACCACTCCGGAATCCAGTGGTCGACCGTGCGTAATCTGGCGCTGGCCTGGGTGCTTACGCTGCCCGTGGCTATGCTGTTGTCCGGATCGTTGTTCTGGGTCTTCAGCAGAGTTTTCTGAAAGTCTGGCGCGGGCGCCCCGCCCGCGCTTTCTCAAGTGGGCCATACGCTCGACAGCGAAAGCCCCTATTAACCCAAGCGCAGGAAGCTGCCTGGGTCACCAGCCATTAACGGTTAGCTACCTTTCCGCGCGCAGCGTCATCTCAAACACGCGAGAATCCCTCATGATCACTTTCCCAGGCCGCGCTTTTATCTGCTTGCTAGCCCTCCTTAGCTCATTGACTGTCATCCCCACCCTTCACGCCGGCAACGACGTGCTGGGCGAAGTCGACCTGGTGGGGGCGTCCAAGGTTGAGAATACTTCCGGCGTCTGGGTTGACGGACAATACGTCGGATATCTCCGCGAGCTGAAAGGATCGAAGAAACTTCTGCTGCTTCCCGGCGAGCATGAGATCGCCGTCCGGCAGGGCGGCTATCTGGATTTCGTGCAGCGGATCTCGGTGCGCGGCGGAGAAAAACAGAGCGTCAGCGTAAAGATGGAAAAAGATCTCCGGGCTTCTCTGCCCACAGTGACCGCGGAAATCAAGCTGGATGTGAAACCCAACCGCGCCGCCGTCTTCGTTGATGGCGTCTTCATCGGCCATGTCGCCGAATTTGAAGGCGTGGGCAAAGCGTTGCTGGTTGCCCCCGGCAAGCACGCAATCAAAGTCACGCTGCCCGGATATCAGACTTTCGAGACCGATATCGATCTCGTGGCCAATCAGAAATCCGCCATTAAAACCGAAATGGTGAAGGGTGGCCCGGCACAAGGCACGCCCCTGCCACAATGATTCCGGCAAAACCAGATCCCTTCTTCTACGCTAACGTCTACTGGATAACGTCGAACGTTTTGCTGCTGAGCCGTCTCTGCGATGTCGTAACGACAATGGGTCCGCTGGTCGCGCCACTCGGTACCGCAGCGCTCAACTGAGTAGGCGAGACTACCGTGAACGGCGCAGCAAGCCCGTTAAACGTTACGCTGCTTGTGCTTTGCAGGTCATAGCCGAGGATACTGATATCTTCTCCCACCTTTCCAAACGTGGGCGTGGGAGAGACAAATGGAGGCAATCCGAGATTCATGCGGAACACGGTTCCTTCGCCTTTGCTCCCACCCTTCGTTGTTGTCCCATAAATGCGGCCGTCCGTTGCCTGAAATAATGCGGCATAAGGAGATTGTCCGTCCGAACAGGCTGGTTGCGCGCAGAAACTGTATAAGGTCGCCACCTTGCCTTGCTCGGTCATACGGAAGACGGTTCCGGAATTGTCAGCGCCGCCATTGAACGTGGTTCCGTAGAAATTTCCATCGCTCGCCTGGATCAACCCGCCAAAAGGCTCGGAACCGTCCGCGCAGTTCGCCTTCGAGCAGAAATTGTAGAGAGAGGTGAAAGCTCCCGAAGTACTGATCTTAAAGATCGTGCCGCATCCTTCATTGCCGTCCGCGCAGCCATTGTTGGGCCCGCCGCCGTACGTGGTTCCGTAGAGGTCGCCATCCGTCGCCTGGATAAGGCTGACCAGATAGGGATTGCCTCCGTCGGTTCCAAGAAACGTGTGCAGCACGCTGAACGTTCCGCTGGAAGTGATTTTGAAGATCGTTCCGCAACCGTCAGCCGACAGGCATCCCGCGCCATTGTATGAACCGCCGCCGAATGCCGTGCCATAGAAAGCTCCATCACTGGTCTGGAGAAGCCCACCGGAGGGAGATAATCCATCAGTGCAGTTCGCCTGCGAACAGAACGGATAGAAAATGCTCAGCGACCCTGCAGGCGTAACCTTAAACACCGTACCGCAGCCAAGGTTGAAAGCACATTTCGCATTAGTCAGGCCGCCTTGAATCGCAAGTCCGTAGAAGTTACCGTCGATCCCCTGGATCAACGTTGATTCTGGATTTGCTCCATTCGTGTTGTTAAAGTTGGCCAGATCTGTGGCCACCGATCCCCCGCTGATCTTGTACAGAGTGCCGAAGGCGCTGGGTCCTCCGTTGTAGCTCGTGCCATACAAATCTCCGTTGCGGGTTTCCAGAACCGCGCCGAACGGTCCATCGCCCCACGCGCACGACGCCTGATCGCAAAACGAGTAAACCGTCGTCAGTGTCCCCGCAGGACTAACCTTGAATACCAAGCCGAAACCGGGGCTGGTCCCGCCAAGGAACGTGGTCCCATACAAATCACCGTCCGCTCCCTGAATCAGCGACGCCTCCGGCTGGTTGCCATTTGTCCCGGTGAAATTTACCAGCGTGGTGAGCACTTGTGCAGGCAGTACGGTGGAGACAGAAATCAGATATGCGAGAACAAGGACGAAACCCCTTCCACAGGCCATTTTTCCCTCCTTTGACGCAGATTGGAATGAGGGAACGGACTTTATTCCAGACAGAGAAGATGCTCAAGAGTCTTACGATTATTTTTTGCGAAACTTAAGGCTCTGTCGGCTCTCGATCCCAATCCAACAAGAAAGAGCCGCGGGCGAATTTCCGGGAATGCTATTAGGGTTTCCCTATAGAAGCAAAGAGGAAAGAGACAAGAGGAGAATCGGTCTGCCTATGCAGAGCAACCGGCAGCGGCAGCCATTCCCCGCTGTTTGCGCAACTCCGCGAAAAACTCATCGGCAGGAAGCCCAGCCTGATGTCGAAATAATCCCAGCAGCGCATCGTCCACTTCGCACGCGGCCACTTCGCCCGACTTCGGAAGCTGCGCCGCAGTTTCGATCTCCAACCCTTCGGGTTCTACCGTTAACTCCGGCAGCACGTCGCGATTCTCCGTGAGCAGGCGCAGAAACTTCTCCAGCGCGGCACGATGTGCCCCGCTGCTTTGCGTAAACTCCACCCCCATGCCCTTCTCGGGGTGCATCACGCGAACAATCCCCTCCACCTTCAACTCAACCCCGGCGGCCTTCATCGCCAGTGTTACCCGCGTGGAAATCGGAAAGGGCGAAGCGATATCGAGATAACACCCGCCCAAACTCAAATCCGTGAGCTGGCATCGCACCGGCGGATCGTCCTTCTCTAAGTCCGGAGAGTTGCGACCCAGCCATTCCCGGAGCTTGCGGGCGAATTCTGGAGCCGGATCTACGAACCGCAATCCCACCTGTGATCCGGTTCCCTCCCAGGCAAATTCTGCGTTAGCCGCCAGTTGTATCTCAGACCCTGGCAGCGCGAACCTAATCTGCCACAGGCCGTGGCCGTTGCCGCGCCGCGGAAGACTGACCGCAAGGCCGCCCTCACCGATATCGGTGGTCTTAATTTTGAAGCGCGCACCGGATTCCAGGCTCGACATCTCCACCGGTATTTGAACCGCGATCCGCGAGTTCCGCCGCCGCTCCTTCTTCATAAGCGCTCGCGCCGCGCGAAAACTCGACTTCGCCCGCTCCACCGAAACCGGCTTATAAAGGATAAAGTGCGCCCCCAACTCGAACCCCGACTGCATTCCGAACCCTGTATCTAAGATCGCGACTGCCACCGCCCGCTTGTTGCAGGGAGCCAGCCGGGCACTGCGCAGCACCGCCTCCGCCCCCTCCACTGCGCAATCCACAATGATCGCCTCAAACCGGCTGCGGGTCAGATGCCGCAGCCCTAACTCTGAACTGGTGCAGTGCTCCACACCGATGTCGAGATCGCCCAGCGTCCGCCGGAGCACTCGCACAATCTTCTCGTCCGAACACAGGAGCAGAGACCTCAAATCCATAATTTCGCCGCTAGACCGTAGCGCCGACCGTCCCGCCGACACCGAGAACTCGTCCCAGCCGTGGGCTAATGGCCTACTCTTACTGTAAGGCCGGGCGAAAGTCCATTCAATGAGGCCGTCACGACCGCAGATTACGGACGTACCCACGCGCCCGGAACTGGGAAACCAAGTATCGCTCCAGGGAAGCCACTGAACGAGCTTCACCCACCTGTCTCGCCCTGATCCCCGGTAGTTTTGACGTGTGATTCAAGAAGTGGAAACAATTAGTGGAGGGGTGTACGGCTCTTCAACCTCGCGGTCTTAATACCGCAGTATGTATTCTCTTACGAGGGGCTCTAAACCCAAATGCCACAATTAGATAGAACTAATCCACTTGAGCGATCCTGGGTAGATTTCCATTGACTTCAGCCGGATTCTGCCCTAATATGGCGAGTCTCCGATAAGGTTCAGACGCGTGGGAACGGCCCGAAAATGGCAGGCTGCTCAGGGTTGGATTATTTTTGCAGCATCCCTTCAGCAGCCGGAGAATCATATAGTTAAGCAAACGGCACTTTTTTACTCCCCCATTTTGTAAGAAAGGCGATACATGGCTAAGCGACGAGGAAATCCGAACTGGGGCAAGCCCGAGCCGATCGGCCCAATTGTCCCGACCATCACCGAATTTGAACAGGTGGTGCGCGAATACAAGCTCTCCCCTGACCAATACCTGCGTTCCACCCGGCTGCGCGAGTGGGCCCGCCGCAACAAGAACTCCAAGTACATCCCCGAACCGCTGCTCGAGGCCTGGGGCTTCGAAATCGAATCCACGTTGTGAGCTAAGCTCCAGTTTAACGCGCATGTTGATGAAAGGGTCGCCGCAGGGCGACCCTTTTTGCAGCGCCCCCGCTCGTTGGCATGTGGGTACGTCCGTCTGGGCAGTACGCTTCCTGGCTGGGTGCCATTTGCGATTCCCTTGGCCGCGGTTTCGCCAACGCTTTCCCCGCCGAGTGGAGAGTGCCATTCCTTTAATGTTCACAAATAATGGTGACAAAGGTGCGCTCTGCCACGGCGGAGCGCACCCCCGACCGTATTACGGTTTCGCTATGGGTTTCGACCTCGCCTTGTGCTCCGACCGCGGAGCCTTCCCGGTCCCCTCCTCTTTCAGCAAAGTGAGCGAGTCCACAGCGTTGAAGGGATACTCGCGAACCGAGTCCTGCGATGGCTGCCCGACGTTACTTAGAGTGATATCCACACGGCGGTTGGCGGCCAGGATGATCGTCCTCATATTATCGAGCACTCTCTGACGATCCTCAGGGCTTAACTCGGGATTCTTCTCAACCGCCGATCTCACTTGTCTGTCGGTGAGGTTTTCTTGTTTGCCGAAAGCCTCGGTCTGAATGTTGCCGGCTGGAACTCCCAGCGCGACCAGGAAACCCTTGACCCGGTCAACACGCCGTTGAGAAAGTTCCTGATTGTATTCGCGTGAGCCTCTTGGATCAGCATGGCCTTTCAGGGTAAGGCGAGCGTCAGGCTTGACCTGTAGATAGATCAGGAAATCAGCGGCCAGCGCGCTGAGAGTTTTTTCCTGGCTGCCCAGGAGTCCGGCCTCGGGATCCGATGCCCGGGGCTTGGCCGTCGCAAAATACACGCTGTGCAGCGCCAGCCTCTTTTCGATAGCGGCGACATCCGGCACAGGTGGCGGTGGCGGCGGTGTTTGCACATCCACGCTGGTTGAAGCTGAAGCCGTCAGCGGTTGGTTGCGATCATCGGCCACGTTGCAGGTCACGGTAATCGGCCCCGGTTGCGCGCCCCCGGTGTCCAGAGTCGCGCTCGATCCGTCGCCGGTAATGTTTCCCGCGCTGCTGGAATAGGTGTAGGTCAACCTGCGGCCGTCGGGACTACTGGCAACCGAAGTGATAGTTGAAGTTGTGCCGCTGGCCACGCTTGCCGGGTCAGAGGAGCATGAAATCACGGGCGCACTCGCCTCTTTAACAACGAACCGGGCACTGCAGGAAGCGACACCGCTGGCGCTGCCATCGCTTAAAGTGGCCGTAATCTGATAGGAGCCGGGCTGCAAGCCGGTCGTATCGATGTGCGTTGAGGCGCTGTTCTCGCCAGGTTTCACGCCCGAGCCGCTCCAGGTGTAGGTAACCGTCCGTTTTGCATTGAAGTTCGATGCTTCCGCGGTCGCAGTCACAGGCTCGCCGGCAAAGACCACACCCGGTTGAAGGGAGCAGGCGGCCTGAGGTGCGATGATCTTGCGTTCTCCACCCCAAGTGAACACCAGGCCAGCCTGCCCCCGCACGCCCCGGAGATCGGTGCTGCCGGTGGTGGACGAGGGACCGTAGCGGTAGCTGGACATCACATAATCCAACCTGGGCAAACGCAAAGCCACATGCCTGCTCAGCTTGAAATCGAGGCCGCCCCCGACCATGAAACCGAATTTATTAATATCGTGGACGGGGTCGGGCGCGAGTTGGTGGTCACCAGCCAGCGCTTCAAGAAATGGCGCAACATGGGTCCCGCGGTAGGTAAACTTCGGGCCGAAAGAGAGGTTGGAGAAACCGGTGTCGTCAATGCGCGCGGCCAAGCCGGTCTCCCCGCTGTCCCAATGAGTGCTGCCATCGAGCGTCAGGCCGAACCAGCTCCTGAAGTCATAAGTAAGGCTTCCCCCGAGACCTTTGGGATTCGACTCCAATTGGCTGCTCACCGGCAGCACACCTCCAGGAAGCATGGCGTGCAAACTTCCGTTGGGATATAAGAAAGAGTACCCACCGTAAAGTTCCCACTTCGGGGTCGGCTGATCCTGTGCCCGCGCCGGTGCGGCAAACATGCACAGGGCCGTAAACAACGCCGACACCGACAGCTTTGAGAAGGTACAACCCGGATGGCTCTTCGATTCAGATGACATGCAAAACTCCTCCGAAACTTCAATAACGCGATTTCATGGTTCCAGGCCTGCCCGGCAACGGGAGCAGGCGGACGTGCAGCTCTCTTCGCAAATCCGTCATGGGCCTGGACAGACAGGCACATTCACGGGGTTACTCAGTAATGTGACCGCGCCGGTCCGCGCCAGCGCTCTGCCATCCAGCGTCGCGCCGGTGTCAAGGGAGACGGACGCCTGAGCCATGATGGTTCCTTCGAATGTTGTGGTGGTCCCCAGTGTCGCTGAACTGCCAACCTGCCAGAACACGTCTTCAGGCAACGCCCCGCCGCTCAGGATGACCTGGCTATTGTTAGCAGCCGTGGTCAGCGTGGACACAATTTGAAAGATGTAGACGCCATTGCCGCTCAGGGTTAGGGTCCCGGTTATTCCGAGCGAAGGCTGGGCGCTGGTCGTTTTGTAAACCCCAGGGGCAAGAGTTTGTCCGCCAATATCCGCGGTTAGGATGGCCCCGCCTGCCGCCGCCGCGGCGAAGTTATAAGCCGTGGTCAGGTCGCCCTGCGCCGTCTGGGCAACGGCATCGCCCGCATACTCCGTTCCCGTCAGTATTCCAGGCGGAAATCCCGTGATCGAAGCTGCCGGCCATATTCCAATGTCTCCGGTGACGTTGGTGGGTCCGCTATTGGCTACGGCGGGCGTAGCCGCCAGAATTCCAAACATGCAGGCCGTTCCCAACGGAACCGTGGCCTGACAGGCCGCGGCAGCCGTGGTAAAGGTCCATACATGATCACTGCCCAGTGGCTGGCCTGAGAGATCCTGCGCCCCCGTGGTGATAGTGGCGGTATACAGAGTGCTCAATGCGAGAGGGTTGGTGGGCGTGAAGGTCGCGGCGTCGCTTGCCGCATCGTAGCTAACGGTCCCGGCCACGGGGGTTACACCCGGCCCGGTTAGAGTAAAGGTTGTGGTGTTAATCGTTGAGGCATTCATCGCCTCGCTGAAGGTGGCAACGACCAGGGTATTGGGACATATGCCGCCGCTCCCGTTAGGCGGCGCGGTAGAAATCACGGTGGGGGCGCAGGGCGAGGCACTTGTGGTAAAGGTCCATACGAAGTTGCTGGCCAACCCATTGCCAAATGTATCCTGGGCGCCAGTGGTAATGGTGGCGGTATACAGCGTGTTCAGGGCGAGAGCGCTGGATGGGGTGAAAGTTGCAGTTGACGCAGCGTATGTAACTACCCCGGTCACGGGCGTTGTGCCGGGACCTGTCAGAATAAACGTCGTGGTATTGATGGTGGCCGGATTCATCACCTCGCTAAAGGTAGCGGTCGCGACCGTGTTAGGGCAGACGCCGTTGGCGGGCGTGTCGGAGATCACGGCGGGCGCCACACACGGGTTGGCGCCGGTGGTGAAGGTCCATACGAAGTTGCCGGCCAACGCATTACCATAGGCGTCTGTGGCTCCAGTGGTAATGGTGGCCGTGTATAGCGTGCTCAGCGCCAGCAGGTCCGCTGGGGTGAAGATTGCCGTGTCGCTGGAGGCGTTGTACGTGACTACGCCTGCCACAGCCGAAGTTCCCGGCCCGGTCACCGTGAAGGTTGACCCATCGATCGATGCCGGATTCATCGCTTTGTCGAAGGTCGCCGTAACGATCGAATTCGGACACGCGGCAGGTGTTCCATTTGGCGGCGCGACCGCAGTCACTATTGGGGCGGTCACAGTTACATTTACCCCGCTCTTGTCGTAGTCGCTGCACCCGGCGGCGAAGATGAGTATCAACAGTGTTGCTAAGCAGATTGAGTAACGGCTGTATTTGCGGATGACACTCATCTTTTTTCCTCTCAGCTGACGCGATTACTTGACTCTTCTCGCAAACTAATACGTATGCAGAATGAATTACAAGGATTTCGGTCGCACAAAGGGCTATATGCCGCCTGCAAGTTCCCATTTTGGATTTACAGCGACGACTTATTAGTGTGTGAGTTATCGCTATGTGTGAACAGCTACCTTCGGCTGCCCATCGGACGAAGCTCGATTGACTGCTCTACATTTCGCGATTCCGGCGCACAAGTAAGACCGGTAAGGAACAAGCCCTGAACCGGTTAGGGCAACCTGACGCCGCCCGTGGGGAGCGGGCACTCCTGTCCGCTGGCTGACTTTGCGTTTGTTTTTGAATCCAAGCAGCGCGAAGCAGCTAACACGACCGTGGAAAGTGGCATTTCAGCGCGCCTCAACTCCGCGCGTGAGGCGCGGCTTCGCTCCCGGGCTATGGGTCGGCAGCAGGCCAGGAAAGGTTAGTTCAACGACCGCGCCTCAGAAGCGGCCCAGAACGCTCTTGCTACAATATCCTCATCATGAGCCACGAGGGCTTTACCGACGTTTCCACCGCCATCGATGAAATAAGAAAGGGCCGCATGATCGTTGTCGTCGATGACGAAGATCGCGAGAACGAGGGCGACCTCACCCTCGCTGCCGAAAAGGTCACGCCCGAAGCTATCAACTTTATGGCCAAGTACGGGCGCGGCCTGGTCTGCCTCACCATGACCGAAGAGCGCCTCGACCACCTGCGCCTCGGCCCCATGAGCGCCGAAAACACGTCGCAATACGGCACTGCCTTCTGCGAGGCCATTGACGCGCGAGTCGGCGTGACTACCGGCATCTCCGCCTACGATCGCGCCCGCACGATTCAGGTCGCCATCGATCCCGCATCGCAAGCCTCCGACCTGGCGCGCCCCGGCCACGTCTTCCCTCTGCGGGCGCGCAAAGGCGGAGTGCTTGTCCGCGCCGGACAGACTGAAGCCTCCGTCGATCTCGCCCGCCTCGCCGGACTCATCCCCGCCGGCATCATCTGCGAGATCATGAAAGACGACGGCACCATGGCGCGCGTCCCGGATCTCATAGCTTTCTGCCGCGAGCACGATCTGAAAATGCTGACCGTCGCCGAGCTAATCCGCTACCGCATGTCGCACGAGCGTTACGTGCATCGCGTCGGCGAAGCTTTGGTCAGCACGCGCTTCGGGGAATTCCGCCTGATCGCCTACGAGAGCGAAGTCAATGGCGGCGAATCGCACATCGCCTTAATTCGCGGTGACATCGAAAAGAGCGAGACGCCGGTTCTGGTCCGCATGCATGCCCACTGCCTGATGGGCGATGTTTTCGGCGCAACCGGCTGCGAATGCCACGCCACGCTCGAAGGCTCACTCCGCCACATCGCGCAGGAGGGCCGGGGAGCGCTGATTTATCTGCACCAGACTTCACAGGGATTCTCCATCGACAAAGTGGGAGATCGCACTGCCCTCGGCTTCCACCGCGGCAAGACGCTGCCTTCGCTCTACGACAACGAAAAGCAGATTCAGCGCGAGATCGGTATCGGCGCGCAGATTCTCTCCGATCTAAACCTTCGCCGCATCCGCCTGCTCACCAACCGTCCCAAGAAAGTCGCAGCCCTGGAAGGCTTCGACATCGAAATCGTGGATCAGGTTCCAGTGGAATTAAACGAGGTGAAGGCCCGAACCAAATGATTCTGCCGCGCACGCGGCCGTGGTAAAAGAGGCACGAATGGCGAAAAATCTGGCGGAAATCGAGACGGCCGAGCGAAACATCCCTATAGGACTGATCGACGATGCCCGCAAGTACGTTTACGAAGCTGCCATACGGACGCCGCTGGTGCGCCTGAATTATGACGGGCCCGCGGAACTCTACCTGAAGCTGGAATGCCTGCAGCCGATTGGGGCCTTCAAGATTCGCGGCGCTTATAATGCGGTGCGCCTGTTGCCGGAAGAACAGCGGCGGAGGGGGGTTTGGACGGTCAGCGCGGGCAACGCCGCTCAGGGAGTGGCGCTGGCCGCTCGTAAAGCGGGCGTCCCGTGCAAGGTTCTCGTTATGGATACGGCTCCGGCTGCCAAGCTCGACGCCGTGCGCCGCCTGCGGGGCGAGATTGTGCAGGTTTCCTACGATGAGTGCTGGAAGGCGCTGGCAGACCGCGCGCATCCCGCCATGCAGGGAGCATTTGTTCATCCCTTTGAAGACGATGAATTCATTGCCGGAAACGCTTCAGCCGGGTTGGAAATCCTGGAAGATTTGCCGGATGTCGACGCGGTCGTGGCTTCTTTTGGCGGCGGAGGCTTGTCGTGCGGCATCGCCGCCGCAATGAAGGAGCGCGGCGCGAACGTGAAGGTGTTTGCCGCTGAGCCGGAAACAGCCGCTCCTCTGGCTCGGTCGTTGGCCATGGGGTCGGCACAGCAATTCCCCGAGTGGCAGGCGAGCTTTGTCGACGGTTGCGGAGGCAAGTCTGTGTTTCCGCGAATGTGGGCGCTCGCCCATCACCTGCTGGCCGGGTCGATCGTATGCACGCTGGAAGAAGTCCGCCGCGCCATGCGTATTGTGGCCGAGCGCAACCATGTCATCAGCGAAGGAGCAGGCGCGTGCGCGGTCGCGGCAGGACTCAGCGGAAAATGCGGCTCAGGAAAAGTTGTTTGCGTGGTCAGCGGCGGAAATATCGATCTTGCAGTGTTTTCAAAACTGATAACCGGCTAGAAGAAAGCTTGCGCGCGAGTGGGCACGGGCCACGCCAGAATGTTCCAGCCGTTTTAGAACGGTTTGCGCACGATAACCTCGGCGTCGCGGATAAAAAACTGCGCCGAGCACTGTTCGGACCCGCAGATAACCGGCACCAACCCGTTGATCTGCCGGCGCGTGATCAGTCCCAACATGCCGCAGGACGGGCAAGCCAACACAGCCCAGTAGGGATCTTCCTTCTCGCCGACTTCGCCGGCGTTTTCCAAGACGAAGATTGTTCCGGGTTGCATCTGCTCGGGAATCCATTGACTGAGAATGTCCAGTTCGCCGACCATGCATTCCTCCTGGGAACCGCTTGCTGAGTTCAATCTCGCTGCTCGGATCAGCTTAATTAACCTGCTAAGAGACCTTTCTAGCACGCCGACGCTCCGCCGACGCTATTACGGAAGTACTGGCTTTTCTGGCGACCACCTCAGCGCGGACCTGTCGCACGGTGTCGCTGAGGCAGATGCCCAGAATGGGCTGACTCGAATTCTTTAGAATGTCGACAATTTGCTTCGCCGAAGTTTCGAGATAAAGATGCTTGCCGTCGGTGAGCAGATGAACGTCGGAGTTGCGGCTGACAATTTCGGCGAGCCGTTTGCCGAACTCGCGGTCAAGGAAGCGCATGACCTTGCGGACGCCCTGCAGCGAGAAGCCTTTGCGGCGCAACTCGCAAATCACCGCGATTTCCGTGAGATTCTGCATGGAATACACGCGGTGATGGCCCTCGCGCTCCGGCTTGACGACGCCGCGCTCGTCCCACCATTGCAACTGGCGGGCGGTGATCCCGGTGAGTGCGATCACCTCGTGCGATGGAAAGCGGTCTGGCATGATTTTTGCGTTTATGTTTGAAACAATCTATGAGTCCAATGTTTCAAACATTCTAGACATGGCATGGCGGGTGTCAACAGGGGACTTGCGCGGTGAGGGTTAACTAGAAGAGTACGGATGGGCCTCGGCACTGGGGCGGGGACCCTTCAACTTCACTCAGGGCAGCACCTTCGACTCGCTCGAGGCAGGCTGCCCGGCGCTACGAAGCTGCCACATGCAACCATTTGCAGCTTGACATCTCAGCAGCCACCGAAGGACAATTCTCGGCACATTTTGGGCAGTTCACTCCTTTCTCCTGCCCCAGAGTCTTATTTGCTTCCGGGGATTTTATTTAGGCATTCGGGTCCCCGTGTAAAAGCTAAGGTTCGATTTCCCAGAGGAGATGTCTCCCATGAAGCTCCGTGCCGCTTGCGTGTTGGTTGGATTCTTGTCGCTGATTTTGTCGCTGGTTCCACTGACGGTTGCACAATCAACCGCGGAAACTGCATCTGCCCTGCCTCGCCTGGTTCGCTTTGGCGGTACGGTTAAGGATCTCAACGGCAACCCCATGAGCGGCGTAGTCGGCATTACGTTCGCCCTCTACTCCGAGCAAACTGGCGGCGCTGCGCTCTGGATCGAGACGCAGAACGTTGTAGCCGACGGCAACGGCCACTATGTAGTTGTGCTGGGGTCGACCAAAGCCGATGGCCTCCCTGCCGATCTGTTCACTTCCGAGCAGGCGCGCTGGGTGGGGGTGCAGGTCTCTGGGCAGGCGGAGCAGGCTCGCGTGCTGCTGGTGAGCGCGCCGTATGCGTTGAAGGCGGGCGACGCGGAAACCATCGGCGGGCTGCCGCCATCGGCCTTTGTGCTGAACGTGCCGGTGAGCAGCAGCGGCGGCAGCGCGAACAACGGAGCTATGCCGGCGGCGGCTTCGGCTCCTGCGATCGCGAATACCTCGTCGGATGTGACCACCACCGGTGGAACGGTGAATGCAATTCCGCTGTGGACCACGGCCACGAACGTCCAAAGCTCGGCGCTGACGCAGACCGGTGCGGGAGCGACGGCGAAGGTCGGGATTGGAACGATCACGCCGGCCGCGACCCTGGACGTAAAAGGCACCGGCACCATTCGCGGCACGCTCAGCCTGCCCGCCACCGGAATGGCGACGGCAAGCAAAGGGTTCAACTCGCAGGCGCTGAACCTGAGCGCTTCGGCATTCAGCAGCACTACCAGCACGGCGGTCAATCAGGTCTTCCAGTGGCAGGCCGAACCCGCGGGCAATGACACCAGCACGCCCTCGGGGACCCTGAATCTTCTGTTTGGCGAGGGCGCGACCAAACCGTCGGAGACCGGACTGCACATCGCCAACAACGGGCAGATCACGTTCGCCACCGGACAGTTGTTCCCTGGCGCGGGCACCATCACCGGCATCACCACGGCGAGCGGCAGCGGGCTGGCCGGCGGCGGAACGTCGGGGACGCTGAGCCTGAACGTGCCTGCGGCGGGCATCACGAATGCCATGCTGGCAAACTCGAAGATTACTTTGAATGCCAGTACCGCGGGCGGGCTCAATACTCCGGGAGCCATGACGCTGGGCAGTGCTTACACAATCGGGCTGAAGACGTGCAGCGCGAATCAGATTCTGCAATACAGCGGGACGGTGTGGAACTGTTCGGCTGCTGGCACCGGCACTATCACCGGGGTCACGACCGCCAGCGGCAGCGGTCTATCGGGCGGCGGCACCAGCGGTACGCTGAGCCTGAGCGTCAACCCCGCAGTGGTGCCGGAACTGGCAACGGCGAATACGTTCACGAACCTGCAGACGATCAACGCTGCCAGCACCACCAGTCCGGCGCTTAATATAACGAATACCAGCGGGACTGGGATCGTGATTTCGGCCCCCAGTACCATTTTTGGATATGGCCTGGACGTCGCGTACGCCGGAGACTTCGGCGTTGCCGTCGAAAGCGCCGGAACCTACGGCGTTTACGCTAACGGGAACTACCAAGGCGGATACTTCAACGGCGCCAGCGGCGGGAGCTATTCGGAGAACGATACCGATAGCGATGGCGCCGTCGCGGCCTACGCGTACGAGTTCGGAACGACGAATCAAGACATCGGTTTCTGGGGCTACAGTGCCAGCACTGCTGGCACTGGGGTGTACGGCCAAGCCGTTCAAGCAAGCGGCTTAGGAAGTGGGGCCCCTGTGGGGGTTTGGGGCGATGCCGGGACGGAATATGGCATTGCCGTTCTCGCGACGGCGGGCCTCGGTTCTGCTCTGATCGCCGTTAACACCAGTGGTAACATTGGTACTCCAACTGCGTATTTTGAGAACGATACCAGCGACGACGGCGGCGCTTATGTTCTGCAAGTTGTCGGCTACTCCTACGATGGCGAATGTACCATCGATGTGGTTGGATTCTTGTATTGCTCGGGCGGGTTTGGCTCCGTTGCCCCAGTCGATGGCGGCGCAAGGAAGGTTGTTTTGAACTCCGTGCAATCTCCCGAGGCTTGGTTCGAGGATGCGGGCAGCGGCCAGTTGAGCGGAGGGCAGGCTGTGGTCAACATCGAATCGGTCTTCGGAGAGACTATCAACACGGGCGTGGAGTATCACGTATTCCTCACCCCCAACGGAGACTGCAAAGGGTTGTACGTCGCGGAGAAATCCGCCACCTCGTTTGTAGTCAAGGAACTGGGCGGCGGTACTTCCAGCATCGCGTTTGACTATCGGATTATGGCCAAGCGGAAGGGCTTCGAGAACGTGCGGCTGGCCGATGTGACCAAGACCTTCACGATCAAGCGTCCGGTCAAGTCGGCGGCCAATGCAAGGCATCTCCCCAGTGCGCAAAGCATTCGAGAACAAGAGCAGGAGCATGTCAAACGACGAACGGTGGCTGGGCTGAGCGGGCCGGCCGCCGATAAAAAGCAGTAGTCGCGTACCGTCTGAGTAAGAGATGTGGGCGGACCGCGACGGTACCTGCGCGGCACAAACAAGCCCAAGATCCCTCGCTTCACGCGGCGTGACAGCTTTCTTATTCACGCCGGATTGCCGCCGCCGACGAAGTGGACTATTTCGAGGCGATCGCCGTCCTTGAGCGGGGTTTCCGGCCAGCGATCACGCCGAACGATTTCGCGGTTGAGTTCTACGGCCACACGGTCGGATTTCATGCCGAGAGATTCGACCAAATCTGCCAAGGTGAAGGCTGCCGGTTGAGCAGGATCGGCGAAGGCACGTCGTTCTCCATTGATTTGCAGGTTCATGTGTGATGTGTTGCTCCCAGTTTAGCAGTCGACGCGGCTCACTCATCGGCCAAAGCCGGTTCTCAAATCACCAAGTGGTCGCGGCGTGGGAAGGGCAGCGCCACCCAAAACTAAGAACTGGGATTCTTCTCGGCGATGATCGTCAGAACCAGTCGGGGAAGATCAATTCGACCAAACCCGGCACCCAGTAGGAGTAGAAGAGGTCGTCGCAGATTTTGTATTTGCCGTATTTCTTTCGAGCATAGCGGCCCCAGTCGGGACGCGTACCGTCGACGTCTGTGAAGCCGTATTCCCGGGCAAGCGCCCAAGTGCTGAAGACGCGTCCGCTCTTTTCTTCGACCTTGGGATCGGAGGCCAAGGCGACCACAGCGCGGCCAATGTAGCGTGGCGATTCGGACACCATGAAGTCGCTGGGGGCGTCGTTCTGGTCGGGGTTGTTCAGGTTAATGTTTCCGCGCTTCCCTGCTTCTTTCCAGTTGGCCTCGGTGACTTTGAAATGCTCGAGCACGCGCTCTGAGCGCAGGAAGCCGGGCGTGAGTGCGAGCGCAACGACGTTGCGTTTGCGCAGCTCGCGCGACATGGCGAAGGCCAGGCGGATCACGGAAATTTTCACCAGATCGTAGAACAGATTGCCGCGATAGTAGAAAGCGTCGCCATCGGTGATTTCGAAGATGATGGCGCGCTCGCGGCCAAGCATAAGCGGCGCGGCGTAGTGGGCCGTGATGATATGGGAGTGGATGGCCTGTTTGAGCATGGCCAAACCGTTTTCCAAATTGACGGTCCAGAAAGGTTTGCTCCATTCGGTGAGCGCATCGCCGCCCCAGACGTCGTTGACGAGAATGTCGAGGCCTTTGTGCTGGCGCTTGATGCGGGCCGTCAGCTTCTTTACTTCCGCCGGTTCGGTGTGATCGACCCGGACGGCGATGCCTTGGCCACCAGCGGCAGTGACTAATTCGGCGGTTTCTTCAATGGTTTCGCGCTGGCCGGGCACGTCAGGACGAGGGATTTTTCGAGAACTGCGGCCGGTGCAATAGACCGTGGCACCGGCCTCGCCAAGGGCGATGGCGATGCCTCGGCCGGCGCCGCGGGTAGCGCCGGCGACGAGGGCGATCTTGCCGCGTAGGGATTTCTGACGTTTGTTTCGTGCTTTGGCCATATGGTCAGAGGCCCGGCCTCTGGGAGGTAATTCTATAGCGTGCGTGGCGGTGGCCGGCATGAGAGCGACAGAAAGTCAAAATCCCCACCCTCGCCGCTGGAGTGCGCAGGAGATCGGCGCTGCGGTACGCGGCAAGCATGGGGCGCTCTTCGGTTTAGCGAATCCCGCCGCAGAGGCGAATTTCTACTCTGCTTTGCGCAACGCGAACTTGCGGGTAACTGTTCGGCCCTGGTGGTTGGCCTGGACCATGACCGAGGCTTCCGGCAGGGCGGATTCTTCTACTTCTACCGAGATGGCAGCGCCACCAGCGGAGTCGGTTACGGCCTGGGTGTAGAACGGGGCGGCGTCGGGGCGGGCGAAACGGAAGGTGAGGCGGGCGCTGGGAACGGCTGAGCCGTCTTCGGTGACGCGCAGCTGCATGGTGAGGTTACGGTCGGCATGGACCGAGGCGGCGTTTTCCCATTGCACGTCGAGTTGCTTGATGGCAGCGAGAGTTTCGGTATCGGCGCGATCGAGAACGCTTTCCAACTTGCCTTCCTTGATGGATTCGAGAACCAGGCGATGCTGATCGCGCAGTTGCTGCTCTTTTTGCGGATCGCCGAAGCCAACTTGCGAGGTGGAGCTGGCGTAGGAGATGGCGCGCTTGCCGATGCAGCGTCCGCGGACGAAGACCTGGGTCTGCAGAAGTTGCTCGCTCTCGCGGGCCTCGCTCTGCACGTGGTAGATGGTGTCCACGTGTTTAACGTCGGTATTGAAGCCGAAAATCACAGGGATTCAGTCATTCGGGCGATTGAGGCATCGGGTCATTGATGATTGGAAATCTAAGTAATGAAGTGCTTTCGGACATAATTTCTGAGTCGGCTTCCCGATCGCCGAATCACCTGGTCACTCAATCACTCAATTTTCCAGCCGCTTCCTTGACACCTTTGCGCACCAGCACCTAATCTAGAATGTTTCATCACACTTGGCGCGAATTATATATACGCTTTGCTATGCCAGACAATTACTTTGCTCGCTACCTGCCTTTCTTGATTCATATTCTACTGGCGAGCGGTTTTGCGACCGCCGTGGTCACGCTGTCGTGGCTGGTTGGGCAGCGTAAACCTACCCGCGCCAAGATGTCTCCCTACGAATCCGGCATGGCCCCCATCGGCGATGCGCGGGGGCGCTTCTCGGTGAAGTTTTACCTGGTGGCTATGCTGTTCATTCTGTTCGACGTAGAGGCGGTTTTTCTTTATCCCTGGGCGGTTATTTTGCGCCAGCTTCGGCATTTTGGGCTGTGGGAGATGGCGGTCTACGTAGGCATCGTTCTGGTGGGGTTCTTTTACGTCTGGAAGAAGGGCGTGCTGGACTGGGGCCCGGAAGCGGCACGGCGAGGTGGAAATTAGTGCCTGTTACCCCCGCGATTACCGATACAGAGCAACTGAAGGGTCATCCCGCGGTGGCGCGGCTGCTGGCTTGGAAAACTTCGGCGGTGGAAGGCGTGAAGTATGACCGCGATGAGATGACAATCTATGTTGATCGCGCGAATCTGCGCGAGGCTTGCGCGATTCTGCGCGACGATGCGGAATGCGCCTTTAACTTTCTCTCGGACGTTACTTGTGTGGATTGGTATCCGGCGGAGCCCCGGTTTGAAGTGGTGTATCACCTGTTGTCAATTCCAAAAAAAGAACGGGTGCGGCTGAAGGTGCGGGTGGATAGCGCGAGTCCGGCGGTGGAATCGCTGACGGCGATCTGGCCGGGCGCGAATTATTTCGAGCGTGAGATTTTTGATTTGTTTGGGATCCGGTTTACAGGACATCCTTATTTGCGGCGCCTTTTGATGCCGGAGGATTGGGAAGGGCATCCTCTGCGGAAAGACTATCCGGTGGAGGGCTACCGATAGTGGCGCACTTGACCCCTACCCCCGTGTTGGAACCCGCGCAGGATCGAACCATGATCCTGAACATGGGGCCGCAGCATCCTTCGACGCACGGTGTGCTGCGAGTGCTGCTGGAGATTGATGGCGAGACTGTGGTGCGGATCATGCCCGACATTGGCTTCCTGCACACGGGAATCGAAAAAACCTGCGAAGCAAAGTTCTATCAGCAGGTAGTGCCGCTGACCGACCGCATCGACTATCTCTGCCCCATGACTAACAATTTGTGTTATGTGCTGGCGGTGGAGAAACTTCTAGGGCTCGAAATTCCGCCGAAGGCGCAGTGGATGCGGGTTTTGATGAACGAGCTGACGCGCATCAATTCGCATCTGGTATGGCTGGGCACGCATGCCATGGATATTGGCGCGCTGACCGTGTTCTTGTATTGCTTCCGCGAGCGCGAAGAAGTGTTGAAGATGTTCGAAGCCATCAGCGGGCAGCGCATGATGACTTCGTACTTTCGCATTGGCGGAGTTTCGCTGGAGCCCCCGCTGGGATTTTTCGATCGGGTGAAGGAGTTCGCTGAATATTTTCCCTCCAAGGTCGATGAGTACGAGAATCTGCTCACGGGAAATCCGATCTGGGGCATGCGAACCAAAGGCGTGGCGCGAATGACCGCGGAAGACGCGATTGCTTTGGGGGCCAGCGGGCCGACCTTGCGGGGAAGCGGGGTGGACATCGATTTGCGGCGCGATATGCCGTATTCGGGGTATGAGAATTTCAAGTTTAAGGTTCCGGTGGCACAGGATGGTGACGTTTTCGCACGGTATATGTGCCGGGTGCAGGAGTTGCGCGAATCGAATGAAATTGTGAAGCAGGCTTTGGAAGGAATGCCGGAGGGGCCGATCAAGGCGGATGCACCGGGAATTGTGCTGCCCGACCGGGAAAAGATGAAGACGCAGATGGAGGCGCTCATCTATCACTTCAAAATTATTACGGAAGGTTTCGCGGTTCCCGCGGGCGAGGTGTACCAGGCGGTGGAGTCACCGCGAGGAGAGATGGGGTACTACGTGGTGAGTGATGGGACGGCTAAGCCCTATCGCGTGCATATGCGGGCAGCTTGTTTAGCTAATCTGCAGACTTTGCCGACTATGTGCGAGGGCGGGCTGATTGCGGATGTGGTCGCGGCGATCGGGAGCATTGACATTGTGCTGGGGGAGATCGACCGGTAGGGATTGAGTGATTGGGCCATCGAGTGATTGGGCGATTTGAAACCGATTGAAGGAAGAGTCGTGATCAGTCAGCCGGAGACAAACGCGTGATTCGGCTTTACCGCTCGCTGCCTTATAAGACGGATACTCAGGTTCTAGGTAAACAGTTATTGCGTTGCGGAACGTCGGTGGCCGCCAATTATCGCGCGGTGTGTCGAGCGAGATCGAAGGCGGAATTTGTAGCTCGAATGGGTGTTGTAGTTGAAGAAGCGGATGAGGCGATTCTTTGGCTGGAGCTGATGACGGAGTCGGGAATTGTCTCATCGACAAAAACGGAGGCGCTGTTGAAGGAAGCGAACGAACTGACGGCGATTTTTGCTGCTTCGCAAAGAACTGCGAGGAATGCAGCGTGAACTTCCAATCGCACGATGGCCCGATCGCCCAATCACTCAATTCTTATGAGGTTCTCTGACGAATTCGAAGCGCGGTTTGCGGAGATGGTGCCGCACTATCCGACGAAGCGGTCGGCTCTGGTGCCGACGCTGCTTTATGCGCAGGATGAAGTTGGGTTTCTTTCGGATGAAGTCATCGCAGAACTGGCGGGGCGCCTGGATTTGACGGAACTTGAGGTGCGCAACGTGATCAGCTATTACTCGATGCTGACCACGAAGCCGCGCGGCAAATTTAATGTTCAGGTCTGCACGAACATCAGCTGCCTGGTGCGCGGGGGTGAAGAGATTTTGCAACACTGCGCCAAGAAATTGGGAGTGGGACCTAAGGGAACCACTCCTGACGGGATGTTTTCTCTGGAAGAAGTGGAATGCATCGGGGCCTGCAGTTGGGCTCCGGCGGCGCAGGTGAACTATGACTTTCATGAAAATCTGACGACAGAGAAAATGGATCGGGTGCTGGACGAGTATAAGAACTTGAATCATTGAGTGATTGGTCATTGAATCAGTGACTGCTTGACTAAGGTTTCGATGGCTCGGTTTCGATGGCTCAATCATTCAATCAGTAAACAAATGGCTTCTTTGGTTTCCCATCCCGACGAAGTAAAGGTCGTTTCCCGGCGCTTTGGCGAGGGAGCGGCCGATCTGGACCGCTATCTCGCGCTCGACGGCTACAAGGCCGTGCAGAACGCGCTGGGGATGGATGCGGACGCGATCATCAATGAAGTGAAGAGTTCGGGACTGCGCGGGCGCGGCGGCGCTGGATTCTCGACCGGAATGAAGTGGTCGTTCGTGCCCAAGCAATCGGCCAAGCCGAAGTATGTCCTGTGCAACGGCGACGAGAGCGAACCGGGAACGTGCAAGGACCGGCTGATTTTTGAGCAGGATCCGCATTCCGTGATCGAAGGCGTGATGATCGCAGCCCTGGCGGTGGGCGCGGCGAGCGGCTACATCTACATTCGCGGCGAGTACCGGTATCTGTCGGTAATCATGCAAAAGGCGATCCGCGATGCCTATGCCCGCGGGTTTCTTGGAACCAATATTTTTGGCAGCGGGCGCAATCTCGATATTTTCTGGCACGGCGGCGCGGGTGCTTATGAAGTCGGCGAAGAATCGGCGCTGATGGAATCGCTTGAAGGCAAGCGCGGCATTCCCCGGATAAGGCCGCCTTTTCCGGCGGTGGTCGGGTTGTGGGGTGGCCCGACGGTCATAAATAATGCGGAGACTCTGGCCAGCGTGCCCCACATTATTCTGGGTGGCGCGGAGTGGTTCGCGGGGCTGGGTACGCCGAAGAATGGCGGCACGCGGCTGTTCTGCCTGAGCGGTAATCTGGCCAAGCCCGGCGTGTATGAACTGCCCATGGGCTACAACCTGCGAAAGATGATTTATGAAGTCGGCGGCGGCATTCCGGGTGGGAGGCAGTTGAAAGCGGTGGTGCCGGGGGGATCCTCGACGCCTTGCCTGACTGCTGACGAGGTCGACATCAACATGGATTTCGATTCGGTCGCGAAGGCGGGTTCGATGCTGGGTTCTGGCGGCGTTGTCGTGATCGACGATGCGCAGTGCATTGTAAAGTTTGCGTTGCGGACGATGAAGTTTTACAGGCACGAGAGCTGCGGCTGGTGTATTCCCTGCCGCGAAGGGACGGACTGGCTGGAAAAGACGCTGACGCGTTTTCATCGTGGAGGCGGGGTCAAGAAAGATATCGACAACATGCAGTATTTATCCGAGAACATGCTGGGGCGGACGTTTTGTCCGCTGGGCGACGCGGCGGCAATGCCGACGATCGCGTTCGTGAAGAAATTTCGCAAAGAGTTTGAAGATCATTTGGAAGGCAAGCCGTGCCCGTATGAAAAACAAGCGGCCGTGGAAGAACTGCCGGTCCTTGCATAGTGCAGGCAGCCTGCCCTGAGCAAAGTCGAAGGGGCTCGCTCGGCCTTATCGCGTAAGCGGAGAAAGTTTCGATCGTTCACACCGCGAGGGCGAGACGCCCTCGCAACAGCCGGCGGGACGCCGGCGCTACTAATTACGACGCTACATATGGCTGATGTAACACTTACGGTTGACGGCAAGAAGATCACGGCTCCCGCCGGGACGCTGCTTATCGAAGCCTGCAAGACGGTGGGCATCGAAATTCCTTCGTTCTGCTACTACCCCAATCTCTCGCTGCAGGGCGCTTGCCGGATGTGCCTGGTGAAGATCGAGAAGATGCCGAAGCTGCAGACTGCCTGTACGACCGTAGTTGGCGAGGGGATGATTGTCACTTCGGACAGCGCGGAGATCAAGCAGGCGCGGAAATCAATGCTGGAACTGCTGCTCGGCAATCATCCTCTGGATTGCCCGGTCTGCGATGCTGGCGGTGAATGCGAGCTGCAGGACATGACGTTCACCTACGGCGCCGCAGAGTCGAAGTTCATGGAGGCAAAGAACCATAAGGATGAGCAGCAATGGTCACCTGTGGTATTTTTCGACCGGCCGCGTTGCATTCTTTGCTATCGCTGTGTGCGAGTCTGCGGCGAAGGCATGGATGTGTGGGCGCTGGGTGTGCAGAACCGGGGCGTGAGTTCGATCATTGCTCCTAACAAAGAAGATCATCTGGAGTGCGAAGAGTGCGGCATGTGCATCGACATCTGCCCGGTAGGCGCGCTTACCTCCGGAGCCTATCGCTACCGCACGCGCCCCTGGGAGATGAAGCATGTGGGCACCATCTGCACCCATTGCGGCGATGGCTGCAAAACCACGCTGGGCGTTCGCCGGGCGGATACCGGCATGGAAATTGTTCGCGGCGACAACCGCGATAAGAGTGGGACAAACGGCGATTTTCTCTGTATCAAGGGACGCTACGCGTTCGATTTCGCGCATCATGAGGAGCGGCTGACGCGGCCCCTGATACGCCAGAATGGAAAGCTGACTCCAGCCACGTGGGAGGATGCCTTCGCTCTTATCGGTAAGACGTTCGCGTCGATCCGGGATGGAGAGGGTGGACAAGCCATTGGCGTGCTCGGGTCTACGCGCACGACCAATGAAGAATCGTACCTGCTTTCCAAATTTGCCCGCGTCGTGCTGAAGACGAACAATGTGGATCATCACAGGACAGCAGACTTCCCTGCTCTCGCAGCTGCGCTTCGCGGGAAGGCGGGCTCCACAGCCTCGATGGCGGAGGTCTTCACCGCCCCAGCCATTTTGCTGATCGGCAGCGATCCTACAGAACAGCATCCGCTGCTGGCCTGGCAGATTCGCAATAACGTGCGCCTGCATCGAGCGCGGCTGCATGTGATTAACTCCCAGCCGATTAAACTGCGATGGCAGGCCACGAGTTTCAGGCAGATCCCGTCCGGAGCGGAGGGGCAGGTTGCGGCTTTTCTGGCGGGCAGCGACGCGAACGTGGATTCGCTCATGGACTCGCCCGCTGACCGGGGTGCGTGGCTCGATCTGCGCGAGAAACTTTGCGCCGAGCAAAATCTTGTCGTCATCTTTGGCTCGGAGATTCGCGGCAGCGCTATCGCCGATCTAGTGAAGTTTGGTTCGGCGGTTTCTGGCGCCAAGTTTGTTTGCCTGGCCGACTACGCTAATTCTCGCGGAGCGGCTGACATGGGTTTATATCCGGATTTGCTGCCGGGATACCACGCCGTAGCAGGAAACAGCGAGTTTCATCGGGAGTGGGGAGAAGTTCCTCAATGGGTTGGACTGGACTTGACGGGCATGGTCGAGGCCGCAAAATCGGGAAAACTGAAGGCGCTGTACGTGGTTGGCTCGAATCCTGTAGGGAGACTGAACATTGACCCGTTCGCGTTTTCGAAAAGTTTTATCGTGGTGCAGGATATGTTTCTCACCGAAACGGCGCTGTTAGCGGACGTAGTGCTGCCGGCGGCAAACGCTTACGAAAAATCAGGGACGTTTACCAATACTTGCGGCGATTTGCAGTTGTTAAAGAAGGCTGGTGAGGTAAGCGATACCAAGAGCGATTTCGAGATGATTGTACGCATCGCCGATGCGATAGGCTTTGATGTGCGCCGGCTCGTTCCTTTCGGCGGCGGTACGCGCACGGACATGGGGCAGTCGCGGGGAGCGCAGTCGGGTGAGGCTGACCGTCACGCCGTGTGGCTCGAGGCGCAGGGGCTTGAACCCAAGATGAGCCCGTTCGATCCCATGGCGATTCTGGATGAGATTCAGCGGTTGGTTCCGGGCTACGACGTTTCGCGCATGAACCTGCTGGCCGGCAACAGCCAGCATACCTCGCTGGCGAACTCCGGCCCGGGGCCGGCGCAGGCGGCGGAATTGATTTCACCTGCGAACGATACTCTTTTCACTTCCGGAACCCTGGGACGTTATTCCAAAGCGCTGAAATCAGTAATTGAGAGCCACGAAGCTAAACACATCGAAGTTGCAGCCGACTGATCGCGATGTAAGAGAGGAAGCAGGGCTTGCCGATTGGCATTTTCATACTGGTGTCGGTGATCAAGTCGATGATCACCCTGATTGTGCTGCTGACGGCAGTCGCTTACACGGTTTGGCTGGAGCGCAAGGTTGTGGGCCACATGCAGAACCGCTGGGGTCCCACGCGAGTGGGGCCATTTGGGTTGCTACAGCCGGCGGCCGATGGCTTGAAATTCTTCTTCAAAGAAGATCTCACTCCGCCGCACGTTTACAAGCCGCTGTTTATTGCCGCCCCGATGATGGCGGTAATTTTCGCGCTGTCTTCGATTGCGGTGATCCCGTTTGGCAACTCAATCGTGATCGCGGGATACCGGATTCCGCTGCAGATTACCGACGTGAACATCGGACTGCTGATCATTCTGGGCATTACTTCGCTCAGCGTGTACGGGGTTGCGCTGGCAGGGTGGTCATCAAACAACAAATATTCCTTGCTGGGCGGATTGCGCTCGAGCGCCCAGATGGTGAGCTATGAGATTGCGTTAGGACTTTCGCTGGTCGGAATCCTGATTCAGTCGGGCAGTTTCAGCCTGCGCAACATTGTCGATGCGCAGGGTGGGCATTTCTGGTGGTTTATTCCACGCTGGAATATTTTTCACGGGCAGTTTATTGGATTCTTTATTTACCTGATGGCAGCTTATGCGGAGACCAACCGGATTCCCTTCGATCTGCCCGAAGCGGAAACCGAACTGGTTGCCGGTTATCACACCGAATACAGTTCAATGAAGTTCGCCATGTTTTTCATGGCGGAATACGCGAACATGATTACGGTCGGGTGCCTGGCAACTTTGCTTTTTTTCGGCGGATGGCACGGCCCGCTGTTTGGGCCTCCGCTGATGCAGGCTTTGCTGCCCCTGTTCTGGTTTGCAGCCAAAGTTTTCTGTTTTCTCTTTCTTTATATCTGGGTGCGCGGGACGTTGCCGCGTTTCCGCTACGACCAACTGATGGCGTTCGGGTGGAAATTTCTGCTGCCGTTGGCGATCGCAAATTTGGCCGCGACTGCGATTGCGGTGGCGTGGTGACCAAGAAATAGTTCTCAGTTCTCGGTTCTCAGGACGGCCCAAGCGTGCCGGCTGAGAAGTAGCATTCTTGAGTAGTTTTTCTGAGAACTGAGAACTGGGAACTGGTTTGAAGGACTGATCTCGATGAACCTGATTTTATTTCTCATTTTTGGAGCGGTTTGCGTGGCCGGGGCAGTCAACCTGCTGGCGCAGCGGCATCCCATCAATTCTGCTCTGTCATTGATCACCGTAATGGCAGCGCTGGCGGGAGAATACCTGCTGCTGGGCGCAGAGTTCGTCGCGGCCGTCCAGGTGATTGTTTATGCGGGCGCGATCATGGTGCTGTTTGTTTTTGTCATCATGCTGCTGAATGCCGGCGAGGAGGAGCACACTGGGGGAAGCCGCGTGGCTGTTTTGATCGGCGTGCCGGGGGTGCTCACGGGAGCGGTGCTCACGGCATGGGTGGTTCTGCGGCACTCCGGAACCGAGGCAGTCGGCATCGGAGCACTGCCGGGGCCTCCGATCGAGATTGCACAGCTTCTGTTTCACGATTTTCTTTTGCCCTTCGAAGTCACTTCGGTGCTGATTCTGATCGCCATCATGGGCGCCGTGGTTCTGGCCAGCAAGCCGGACCCTGCGGCGAGAAGGGCGGAGTGATGGTGAGCTCACAAGTGCCCCTCTCCTATTACCTGCTGCTCAGCGCGATCCTGTTCACTTGCGGCGTGCTTGGATTCTTGATCAAGCGCAACATCATCACCATCTTCATGTCGATTGAGCTGATGTTGAACGGCGTCAATCTTTCATTCGTGGCGTTCGCGGCACACTGGCACGCACTGGCCGGTCAGGTGTTTGTCTTCTTTGTAATGGTTGTCGCTGCGGCCGAAGCGGCGGTCGGGCTGGCGATCATCATCGCGGTTTATCGTACGCGCGAGACATTGAATGTGGATCAGGTGAACCTGCTCAAGCTATGAATCCCATGCTCAATTTATGGCTGATTCCGGTTCTGCCGCTGGCGGGGGCTGCCATCAACGGCTTTCTGGGAAAAAAGTCTTCGCGGCAGGCGGTGACCACCGTGGCGCTCGTGTTCAGCGGGGCTGCGTTGGCCATGGCTTTGTGGGCGGCGGCGCGGTTCTCCTCTCTATCACTTCCCTACCAGGAATATCTGGCGCATTGGATCCGCTCCGGAAGCTTCAGCGTGGACTACGCTTTCTATCTCGATCAGCTTTCGCTCGTCATGTTGCTCGTGGTCACCGGCGTGGGATTTCTGATTCATATCTACTCCGTTGGCTACATGCGGGACGATCCCAGCTATTACCGCTTCTTCAGCTATCTGAATTTGTTCATGTTTTTCATGCTCACGCTGGTGCTGGCCAGCAATTACCTGATGATGTTTATTGGCTGGGAGGGCGTGGGGCTGGCATCGTATCTGCTGATTGGGTTCTGGTTCACCAAGGATTCGGCGGCATCGGCGGGCAAGAAGGCGTTCATCGTCAACCGCATCGGCGACTTTGGATTTCTAATCGCGTTGTTCCTGCTGATCAAGCATTTTGGCTCGCTGAATTTTGTGCAGGTATTCGATGCGGTGAAACCCCTGGCTCCGGAAAACACCGGTGCCGGACTGCTCACCGCGATCGGCGTTCTTCTGATGGTAGGAGCCTGCGGGAAGTCGGCGCAGATTCCTTTGTATGTGTGGCTCCCGGATGCGATGGAAGGCCCGACGCCGGTTTCGGCGCTCATCCATGCGGCGACCATGGTTACGGCAGGCGTGTACATGGTTTCGCGTTCACACCTGATTTTTGAACGGGCTCCGAGTGCTTTGACCGTAGTCGCAGTTATTGGCACCTTGACTGCCTTCTTCGCAGCTACCATCGGCATCGCACAGACTGATATCAAGAAAGTTCTGGCCTACTCCACTATCTCCCAGCTTGGCTACATGTTCATGGCTTGCGGCGTGGGGGCGTTCTCAGCGGGGATTTTCCATCTCATGACTCATGCGTTCTTCAAGGGCCTGCTGTTTCTGGCCGCTGGATCGGTGATTCATGCGGTGGGCGGCGAACAGGACATGCGGAAGATGGGCGGCCTGAGGTCGTACATCCCGTGGACGTTTTTGACCATGGGCATTGCGACGCTGGCGATCGCGGGAATTCCACCGCTGGCAGGTTTCTGGAGCAAGGACGAGATTCTCTGGAAAGCGTACCAAGTCAGCTGGGTCTATTGGCTGATCGGGTTGATCACTGCATTCATCACCTCGTTTTACATGTTTCGGCTGTTGTATATGACGTTCTTCGGCGACTACCGGGGAGCGACGGTGAATGAACATGGCCATGGCTCGCACGGCCACGACGCCGATGGACACGGCGAACCGCATGAGAGTCCGATGGTGATGCTCATCCCGCTGATGATCCTGGCGTTGTTGTCGCTGGTCGGAGGCCTGGTCGGCATCGGCAACCGCTTTGAGAATTTTCTAGCGCCGGTTTTCGGCGCAACGGAAGTTGCCGAATCTGCGAGTCGCGCCACCGAATGGCTGCTGATGGGCATTTCAGTCCTTGCCGCCGCTTCGGGATGGATTTTGGCCTACGTGCTTTACTGCGCTCGCCCCGAGTTGCCCCAAAAGATTGCCGACCGGCTGAACGGCGTATATGAAGCCGTGGTTCACAAGTACTACGTCGATGAACTCTACGCAGCGCTGTTTGTCAAACCACTGATCGATGGGTCGACGCGTATTTTGTGGCAGGGCGTGGATCGCAAAGTTATCGATGCCGCAGTGAATGATGCAGGTTACGGCGCAGACCATGTTTCCGATAAAGTGCGCCACATGCAGTCGGGTAACATCCGCTCGTACGCGAGTTGGATTGCGGCCGGCGCCGCGGCGGTGATTGCATTCATGGTATGGATGGGAGTGGGGCGATGAATACCGATAATCTCAGCCCCGTCATACTTTCTCTGGTGACTTTAGCGCCGCTTGCGGGAGCGTTGTTGCTGCTGCTGCTGCCCCGGCGGGATCGCGACATCCGCATTTTCGCACTGGTGGTTTCGCTGCTGACCTTTGTGTTGTCGTTGCACCTGCCGGTTTATTTCCGGCGGGGCAGAGAGGGCTTTCAGTTTCTGACCGACAAGCCCTGGATATCAACTCCTAACATTCATTACCACATGGGGGTTGACGGCATTTCCATGTGGCTGGTGGTGCTCACAACGTTTCTCACGCCCTTGTGCGTTCTGATTTCGTGGCACTCGGTACATGATCGCGTCAAGGAATTCTTCATTCTTCTGCTGATCATGGAGACGGCGCTGATCGGGGTATTCACCTCGTTGGATCTGTTCCTGTTTTATTTCTTCTGGGAAGCGACGCTGATTCCCATGGCTCTGCTGATCGGCATTTTCGGGCACGAACGCAAGGTCTATGCCGCAGTGAAGTTTTTCATGTACACGATGATCGCTTCGGTTTTTATGCTGGCGGCGATTTTGTGGTTGTACGCGCATACCGGCACCTTTGATTTTGTCGTCATTCGCGATCAGATTGCCAGCGGCGCAGTTCCGAAATTTCCCGCTGCGGCACAGTGGCTATTCCTGGGATTTTTTCTGGCATTTGCCGTCAAGGTTCCGCTGTTTCCCTTCCACACGTGGTTGCCGGATGCACACGTTGAAGCGCCCACGGCAGGGTCCGTGCTGCTGGCAGGGGTTCTGCTGAAGATGGGCACCTACGGCATGTTGCGTTTTAATCTCGGCCTGTTTCCCGAGCAGTCGCGGCAGAACGCCTGGTGGGTTATGGTGCTGGCCTTGACCGGCATAATCTACGGCGCTCTGGTGGCGATGGTGCAGCCCAACGTGAAGAAGCTGATTGCGTATTCTTCCGTCAGCCATCTTGGATTCGTCGTGCTGGGAATTTTCAGCTTCACGCAGGCCGGGCTGAACGGCGCGATGTTCGTCATGCTGGCGCACGGAATTTCGACGGGCGCGTTGTTCATGCTGGCGGGTATACTCCACGAACGGCGCCATACGTATGAGATCGGCGAATTTGGCGGTCTGGCTTCTTCCGTCCCGGTGTACGCTGCGACGTTTCTGGTCATCGTGCTGGCTTCGGGCGGACTGCCGCTCTTTAACGGTTTTATCGGCGAATTTCTGGTGTTGAGCGGTGCATTCCAGTCAAAAGCAGTCTACGGGATCATGGCGGCTACGGGAGTCATCTGGAGCGCCGTCTACCTGCTGTGGATGTATCAGCGCGTGTTCTTCGGCAAGATCATTCACTCGGTTAACAACTCGCTCCGCGATCTTACCGGATTCGAAAAGCTGGCGGTGTGGCCCTGTGCCGCGGCAGCGCTGGTGATGGGCGTGGCTCCGATTTTGTGGCTGAGCGCGATCGATCCCGCAGTTCAGGCGGCGCTCACTCCCTTTGTCCGCGTGGCGAGCAGGATGGTGGGGCAATGATCGGTGCCCTGGCCTACTCGCAGGCGCTTCCGCAAAGCGCGGATTACACCCGCGTTCTGCCGGAGATCGTGTTGTCGATCTTCGGTATCTGCGTGATGGTACTGGAACCGCTGATCGACGAAGAAAAAAGCCAGAAAGTACTGGGAACAATCGCTCTGGCGGGCACCGTGGCCGGGCTGATTGCGACGGGGTGCATGGCACGATCTCCGGGGCTGGCCTTCTGGAAGATGGTGCAGGTGGATGGCTTCAGCGTTTTCTTTCACGTACTCATAATCGCCGTGGCGGCCGTCGTGATTCTCACTTCATACGAATATATGGCCGTGCAGCGTATTCGCGCGGGCGAATATTACGCTTTGATTCTTTTTGGAACGGTGGGCATGGCGCTGATGTCGTCGGCGGTTGAATTGGTTCTGATTTTCATCGCGCTGGAAATTTCTTCCATCTCTTCTTATATATTGGCGGGATTCCGGCGACGCGAGGCTTCCAGCGCGGAAGCTTCATTAAAATATTTTCTGCTGGGGTCGTTCGCCACTGCTTTCTTCCTTTATGGTGTGGCGCTGATGTTCGGAGCCACGGGCTCAACCAATATCGGCCAGATCAGCCAGAGTCTCGAAGTCGGGCCGATTCCGGTGCTCGCATATCTCGCGGTTGCATTCATGTTCGTGGGCCTCGGATTCAAGGTAGCCGCTGCACCGTTCCACGTCTGGACGCCGGACGTTTATGAAGGCGCTCCGGCACCGATTGTCGGCTTCATGTCGACTGCGCCTAAGGCTGCCGCTTTTGCCGTCCTGTTGCGCATTGTCTTCGTGATCGATGTGCATGCGTTGTTCTGGATCATCTGGGTTTCCGCAGCGTTGTCCATGACCCTGGGCAATCTGGGCGCGCTGGTGCAGAGCAATGTAAAGCGGTTGCTGGCTTATTCCTCTATCGCGCATGCAGGATATCTTTTGGTGGCCTTCGCCGCCGCCCCGGCGATGGGGGCGTCCGCCGCAATGTTCTACACTGCCTCGTATGCAGCCATGAATCTGGGCGCATTCGCGGTGGTGAGCCATTTCGCCAATTCCGGCGAGCGTTACGTAACGCTGGAGGATTATGAAGGGCTGGGCCGGAGTTCGCCGCTGCTGGCGGCCACGCTCACCATATTCCTGATTTCGCTGATCGGCATTCCCATCACCGGCGGGTTTTTCGCCAAGTTCTATGTATTCAGCGCAGCCGTGAAGGCCAACCTGATCGGGCTTACGATTATTGGCGTGCTCAACAGTGGCATCGGGGCTTATTACTATTTGCGCATCATCGTAGTGATGTACATGCGGGAATCGAGGCGGGAAGTTCCCACCACGCCGGTTACGTTCACGTTGCGGCTGGCCCTTGCCCTATGCATGGCTGCTACGATTTATCTTGGAGTGTTTCCCGAGTCGTTGTTGCAGTACACGCAGGAATCAGCACAACAACTGGTGGAACAGGTTCCCCCGCAAGTTCCCTTGTCCAGCGGGATATTACGGTCCAATGATTTGGTGTCTCGAGCTCGTTGAGATAATGAAGAGTCCCCTGGTCTTCCTCATTCGCTCCGCGTATCCGTGCTCGCGCTGAACCCCGCAATGAGCAACTCCTCGCATCAGTTCCCCGGGATTAGGGGAACGAAGCGAACCAGTTCGCGGAGCGAAATTTCCACTCGCCCATCCAGAATTCGAATCAACTGAAGCTGCTGGGATTCCATTGAGCCGACGGGAACGATCATCCGGCCTCCCTCGCTGAGTTGGGAAATCAGAGTTTCGGGCAAATTGGAAGTGGCGGCGGAGATCAGAATGGCATCGAAGGGCGCCAGACCGGGCAGGCCCAACGTTCCGTCACCGGTGATGACTCTAACGTTGGTGTAACCCAATTCCGCAATCGTCTCGCGGGCATGATCGGCGAGCTTGGCGTGGCGTTCAACGGAAAACACCTGCGCCGCCAACTCCGCCAGTAGCGCAGTGGCGTAACCGGAGCCTGTGCCGATCTCAAGCACCTTATCAGAGGGCTTCAGTAGCAGCGATTCGAGCATGACGGCGACGATGTAAGGCTGCGAAATAGTCTGACCTTCGCCGATGGGCAAGGGATGATCGTCATAGGCCTGTCCACGATAGGCTTCGGGGACGAAGCGCAGGCGCGGAACGCGAGACATGGCATCGAGAACGCGCGCATCGGAGATGCCCCGGGCGCGGAGTTGAGACTCGACCATCAACTGGTTCGCGCTTTTCGGGTCAAGCATGGATTGAAGTTTCTGGCAACATCCAGTTTGATTCTGGAAGCCAGATGTTTATCAGCAGTTTATTTCTTACGCCGGCGGACGCGGATGTCGAAGCTGACGACCCCATTCTGGTCGCGAGTTCCAACCACCGAAAGGTTGCGGTTGAAATAGTACTCCCCCTGAATGATCTGTTGCGAACTCTGGGACACATTGGTGGAGTACGTGAGCGAGAGGTTGTTGGCAAATTCCTGCTCGATGGTGATTTGAGGGCCGTTGCTGACCGGATTGGTTTCGGTTGTGAGTCCCTGGGGATCGATTTTGATATTGCTGGCGCCGAACAGGCGTTGCAGGCGGCTGGTGACCGTGGAGTTTAAGGCCTCGTTCAGGATGGCGGCGGTGGCCTGATCGGAAAAAGTGCTTTGCCCGGACTGCTCCTGCAGCGATGCCGATTCGTCACTGGTCCGGCCCAGGGCGAGCAGTGCAATGATATCCGATTTCGGCAGCGGGGGCTCGGAGCGATAGTTCAAGTTCAAGCCGTGGCTAAGGGTTCCAGTCAGGGTGACGTTGAGATCGTAGTTGCGCACATGCGTGGAGGCTTGCAGATTGAGCTGAGGGTCGATAGCAACCGGATTGGTAAAGGTGATGTCACCTCGCTCCAGGGTGAAACGCGTGCCGTGGAATGTAGCTTTCCCTTCGAGGATGTCGACGCGACCCAGAACCGCGGGATTGGCAACGGAACCGCGCAGGCGAAGGTCGGCATCTCCAGAGAGGCGGGCGATGGCGGCGCGCATCTGCAACTCCGGCGCGGTCTGAACGTGGATGTCGAGCTTGATGTTGCTGAGCGGAGAATTGGGAGTAGTCACAGTGGAAAGCTGACGGCTGCGCTCCAGATAGGCGCTGAAGTCAAAGCCGGGCGTCACAGCCATCCGGTTGATGCGAATCTCGCCGGATACGGTGGAAGCCGAACGCGTTCCGATCCAATGCAATTCGGCGTCCGCAGTCGAACTGACACCGGCAGGATATCGCAGGCGAACGTCCTTGCCGGTCGCCGTGAGGTTGAAGGCCAGCTGTCGATTCAGGTTGATGGCATCGCCCTGGAGATCGATTGTTCCGCCGCCGGTGCGGGCGGTAAGGTGGTCGATACGAAGATGATCGCGGGTAAATACGAGAGAGCCGGTGAGCTCGGTCAGGCCGCTGGGCAGACCCGCATAGGCAAGCGAGCCGTTCGCCAACTGAATCCGGCCCTGAGGCAGCGGCTCACTGAGCGTGCCAGCCACGGTAGTGTGCAGCGTGACCAGGCCGGACGAGGTAAAGTTCGGATCGAAGGCGGAAAGCAATTTCAGATCCAGCCGGCCGTCAGCGCTGAGATCGAGAGTGCGGTCGCCGGAGAATTGCACCGAGCCGCGTGCCGTCAGATCCGTTCCATCTCCCACAAAATGAAGCTGACGAATGTCGATCGTACGGTTTGACAGTGAGAAGCGGATGGGATCCTGGTTCAGAAGCTTCACGTGTTCAATCTCGAGTGCGACTGAAGTCAGGGAGCTGTCCAAGGTCCACTGCTCGGGATGAGGGACAGGACCACGCAGCTCAACCGACCCGGCCACTGCGGAATGAGCCGTGAGCTGGCCGTAAAGATAAGAGCGCCAGAGGGCATCGAGATCGATCTGATCCAGTTGAAAGTTGAGATCGGCCAAATACCGGTCGCGCAGTTGAACGCTGCCGTTCAATTGGAGCGATCCCCGTTGAAAGCGGGAGTTGCCGGTGAGATGCAAATCGTTTCCTTCGGTGACTGCCTGCAGGTCGAAATCACCGGCGAGTTCATGATCAAACGTCAGATTCCGTGCATGGATGGTGGCGTTAATGGAAAGGGCTTCGGGAGTGCCGGAGCCTCTGAGCGCGAAATCGGCACGCCCTTCGACGGCGAAATGGCGGGGGTTGATTTGCCGGATGGGGGCGAGATCGAAGTTGCTACCGGCGAGGTCGAGATGGAAAACCCGGCTGGCAGGATTATAGGCGGCGTCGCCGGTCACCACTGAATCATCATGAAATAGATGCAGGTTATCGAAGGCAATCTCGCCTTGCGCGATGCGAAACGCGGAATCGAATTGCCGAATCGTCTCGCCATAAGCGGAGCTATTGCTGGCATGAATTTGTCCCTCGGCGCGAGCCTGCGAAGGAGTGCCAGAGGCTTGGATAAAAAGATCGGTGGTACCCGAAATAGGATAGCTGTATCCGAGCAGAGCCTGCACAGCGACAAGGTCGGCGTTCCGGATGTTGGCGCGCAAACTGAAGGCAGTATCGCCGGTGAGGTGACCGCGGTCGAGAGCAGACATAACCTCAAATTCGGCGGAGGTGTCACCGCGGCTCAGAACGCCGTTATGCAGGGCGAAAGCGCTGAAGGATACCTGGACCGATGCAGAAAGAGAATCCCACTGGGTTTGAAGCGGCTTAGTTTTGGCGCTGCCGGGCAGGTTTACTTCGAAATCTTCGACTTGCAAAGTTCCGGCTAGCTGCGGCGAAGAAATCGACCCGCTCATGTTGCCGTTAAAGGTGGCGCTTCCATTCAGCCTCACGGGAAACAGCGCAGGGCCGCGAACCGCGGCAATGAATGGCATCCAGTCGGCAAGGCTGGAGGTTTCAACGGACAGATGGAGGGCGGAGGCGGCTGAGACTGTACCTGAGGCCTGGATATGGCTGGTGGGCGTAGTCAGGGTAAAGCGTGGGAGCTCGAGTGCGTGCCCGGCAGCATGGTAGACACCGTTAGTATGCGCATCGATCCGGAGTTGCCCGGAGACGGGATGATCAGGCGCAGTCACGTCAATAGCAAATTGGACTTCTGCGTCCTCGGGTGTGCCCTTCCAGCGAGCTTCGATGGCGGCGGAGGCGGCGCCAGAAGGATGATAAGGCGGAAAACGATGAGCGTGGCTGTTAAAGGCCTCGGCTAACTCATTGGCCGAGAGATCGCGCAAGTGAAGCACGATGAGCGCGTTTTGGATGGCGGACTTCGGCTTGGCAGCGTGCGGCTCAGGCTTTCCGGGTGGGTGAGAAGCGGAAATTGTCGCCGTGTCCAGGTTCTTGCGAGCGGCAGCGGACAGTTGCTGAGCCGGCGCCAGCCACTGATTGATTTCGGCCTCGCCGGCGAAGCTGCCCCCGAAGATTTTTCCCTGCAGCCTGGAAATCTTCAACTGTTCATTGGTCACGGTGTACCCGGCGTCGAAAGACGCCCTGGAGAAAGCTACATGATTATCCTGCCATCCGAGGCCACTCATAGAAAGCAGGCCGCTCGCGTCGAAACGATCGAGTGACCAGCCGCCACGCCCCTTGAGTTCAAGTTCGCCCCCGCGAAGATCTTGCCGGCGCGCGATTGACGCAACCTCGCTCAGATCGAAATGACCGTCATAGGATCCCTGAACATGGGGATGGCGGAAGTCTGTGATTTCACCGCTGGCCGCAAAATTCGAGCGACCGGAATTCCAGGTAACCGAAGGAATCGCGGCATAGTTCGGCCCCAGGCTGAACTCCACATGAGTCATCCATGCGAAAGGCCGGCAATCTTGCAGTTTGGTGTCAACCCAGCCCACCTGAAGGCGGCCATCGTAGCGGTTGTGCAGTAGCGAGTAATCCATCTGCAGTGAAGCATGGCGAGCATCGACGGCGACAGGAATGGACTGGTCGTCCCACAGGATATGCCCGTTCCTCACTTCGAAACGATCTATGGAAAGAGCAAACAATTGCTCGACCGGCGATTTGCCATAAGCCTGCGATTGCCGACGAGGAACGTTGGTTGTGCCGTCGGAATAGAAAGCCACATGAATGACAGGCTCTTCGAGGATGACTTCGTGAAAGCCGAACTCGGAGCGTAGCAGAGAGATGAGCTTCATGCGGGCTACGATGCGATCGGCATGCGCGAGGGGAATGTCGGTCGCGGATTCGCGGCCATGCACTGTAATATCGCGAACGTCGACCTGCTGCCGAAAGGGGGTAGTGTGGATGCTGCCAATTTCGACTCGGCCTCCGGTGACACGCTCTACTTCAGCAACCAGGCGGCGACGGACGAGTGACTGAAAAGACTCGGTGTTGACATAGATGAGCAGGCTGATTGCGCCCAGGAAGGAGACGAAAAAAAAGATCAGCAGATACTTCCAGTTGCGGCGAGGCGCGGCCTTGGCAAGGGTTTCAGTCACTGCGTTTGGATTTCCGGTCCGCTAACAGGGGGCACAATTCCAGGAAGGCGAACGTCCCCTTCCGAGCGCAGGGTGTGCAGCCAGGAGACCAGCAATTCGCTAACCTTTTGTTCGGTGAGCAATTCCCGAATTTTGGCTGAGACTTCCGAGAGCGGCGCTACAGGGGCGCCAGATTGCTTCAGCTTAGGGGCGAACTGATCGCGATAGTAGGCCTCGATGGACTTGGAATCAATCTGCACCACGGGACGAAGATGGGAATCGACCAGTCTCAAGACTTCGATTTCCTGGCGAACGTGTTCTGTCAGGTCTTTTTCGGTCAGGTGGTATTGCGCGAGAAACGATTGCCAGCCCCCGGGCGACGCAGCTTCAGGATATTGTTTGCGGGCTTCGGCAACGCGGGCGGCAACTTCGGTATCGGAAGCGCGAGTAAAGTTCGCGGATTTCATCTGCTCGGCGAGCAATTCCTGATCGATCAGGCGGTCCAGAACGGCACGGCGTTCGTCAGCGTTGAACTGGTCGAGAGTTCGATTATTCAGCAGAGCCTCGTAGCATAGAGCTTCATCCCAATCGGATTGCAAGATGATGCGCCCATTGACCGTGGCTACAATGCGGTCGATCACCTCGGCCGCGGCAGGAGGAAGAGGAAGCAGAAACATGGGCGCAAGAAGAAGCGCCACTCCCGCGACAAGGACCGTTGCCAGATGGCGGAATTTTGTCATTAAAATGGCTGGCCTATGCTGAAATATACGTTAAAGGGGCGCAGACGCTGGGTTTCAAACGTTAGCGCCTGACCCGTAGTCGGGGAAAATGTAACCCCTTGAAAATAACTGGTTGGGTTTAAATTGTATCCAAAGTCAAAGCGCAACGGACCGATGGGGGTCTTATAACGCAAACCGATGCCAACGGCGTGAGAGGTGTAGTCGTAGCCGCTATTGTTGAACTGCGTCTCACACGGCACATTGATCGCACCGCCACCGGGCGGCAAACACTCAGCCGGGTCGGGTTGGTGCCAGCGCAACACTCCCTTAAGCATATCGTGGCCGGCAGTAAAGACATTACCCATATCGTGAAATAGAGCGAAACCGAAACCTTCTCCGAGATAAGGCAGGCTGACTTGAGGAAAGCGCAACTCCTCGCTATTCACGAAAACCGCCGAGCCGCCCACAGGAAAGCCGGAATCAGGATCGCGAGGTCCTGCCTGATTTAACCCGAAACCGCGATGGGAGTTGCCGCCGCCGGCAAAAAACTCCTCGGGTAGCGGGATGACTGTGACGTCCGGGCAAGTTGTCGCCAAATGGATGATTTGACAGGCTCCCGGCGGTAGAACCCGAGTGCCGCGATAAGCCTGCTCCAATCCCAGGGTGGTGGACCGAGCGAAGACAAACTTGTGATTGGGATGGCCAAAAGCGTAATAGGTGGAATCCTGGGAGAGAGCACGGCCATAGTCGGCCTGAGAACCAAAGTAATGGGAGGCGGCAAAAGCATCGAAGGTGAAATATTGGCCTTTTGTGCTTTCCAGCGGGTTGTCGCGCCGATCACTGATAAACGTGAAGCCGGGGCCGCCCACGTGGGCAGGAAGCGAAAGCAAACTAAACTCGGCAGGTGAAAATTGCGATGCGAAATTGCTGGCTTTCACGCGGCGGTAATCGAAGCGGTAGGTGATGGACGTGGAGTGGTTGGGGGCCAGCTTGCCGATCTGCTGGCGAAGATCGATTTTGCCTTCCAGCCGTTGTGAAGTAAATGTAGAAACATCCAGGCTGTTGTCGTAAAAAATTGTGTAGAACAGTTTCAGCTGATCTTTGTTTAAGACTTTCGGGATCTCATAGCCGATCAGCCCCCGCTGCTGTAAACGTCCTACATGGGACTGAAAAGTCAGGCTCTGGTCGCGTCCTCCTACGTTAAGCCGGGTGACGTCAAAGCCCACACGAGGACTGACGCCCGTTGATCCCGCGGGCGCATTGGTGCCCGATGGCAGGCCGGTCTCAAACTCCAGGCCTAACCCGTAGGTGAAGGTATAACGCCTGGCTTCCTGGACCTGGACGAGGACATTTTTCTCCGGATCCGAGCCTTCCGGATTCTGAACCGCCGTATCGACCTGGTTGAAGATGCCGAGGTCATACAACTTACTCTGCGTGGAAAGAAGATCCTGTTGGCTCAGAGGCTGTCCGGCGGTCACCTGTATCTCGCGCTGGACCACGTAGTCCCGGGTGTGTTCGAGTCCTCCCACCAGCACGCGGTTGGCAAAGAACTGCTCGCCCTCATGAATAGTGTAGGTTACATCTTCCCGATCGGGCCGGCCTTCCGAGGGCTGGGTGGTAATTACCAGCATCGCGTTAGGAAAGCCGTGGTTAAAGTAATAGTTGAGAATAGTTTCGCGGTCGTTTGCCAGATTTAGCTCGGAATAGGGCTGGCCCTCGGCGCTGTTGAGTTCGGGGAGCGACTTGGTATCGACCTTCAAGTTGCCGTCAATGCGGAACGAACCTACGAGAGTCTGCGGGCCTTCCTCAATGTGGAGATGAACCGCGATGTGGTTTTGCGCGCCGCGGTAGTTGTCGTCAACTTTCGTTTCAATCCTGGCCTCGCGGAATCCGTTGGAGGCATACATCGACTGCAGGTTAGCGACATCGTTCTTAAGTAACACTCCACTGTAGCGCCCGTGGTAAAAGAACCGTCCCGCGGGCTGAATCTGCAGGCGCTGACGAATTAATTGCCGGGAAAAATATTTATTGCCCGTGATCTCGATGAGTCTGACTCTGTGCACCGGGCCGGGATCGATGGTGTACGTTACTCGCACTTTGTCGGGATCGGATTCCTTCTGAATGACCACCTTCGCGTCGAAGTAGCCGCGGCTTTGAAGATAGTCGAGCAGATTGCGTTTACCTTCGTTCAACAGATCGTCGTCAATGGCGTTCTCCTCGTAGACCGGGACCTCTTTTTTCATGATGCTGCGGCCGATGTGAAAACCCTGGGCGTAAACGATCACAACCGGACCCGGGTCGATTAAGTAGGTGTAATCGACCGCGTTCGATTCGGGCCGATACTTCTGTTCGGCAATCGAAACCTGGGCAAGGATGCGCTGCTGCTTCTGAAACTTCTTGCGCAGACGCTGAAGCGAATTGGTGACGCGAGGAGCGGTAACGCGGTCGCCGGGATGCATGCCGGCGATTTCCTGGAGATCGCCGGCGGAAAGGCCGGAATGGCCTGTACCTTTGACCTGGCCGACGTGGGCAGGCTCCCCAGGGATGATGTGGAAAATAATATTGACCTGCTGGGTATCGGGATTGGAAGCGCTTTCGGCGGTGACGCGTGCGCGATAGTAGCCATTTTCCTGCATCAGTTGGCGAATGTTCTGCAGCGCGCGATCCAACTTGTCCAGAGTGTGCAGCTCTCCCAACTGGAATTTTGAGGCATTGACGATCTGGTTGTAGCTGGGGCGGCTGGGAGCACCTTCGATGTCAAGGGCGCCGACAAAAAAGTTCAGTGTGGTCGAGAAGATGAGCCTGACACCTGCCCCGGAAGGAAAGACCTCGGCCTGGATGTCGGAAAAGCGGCCGGTGGCGAAGAGAATACGGATGCTTTCGCGGATAGCGTCGCGTTGCAGGGGCTGCCTGGCCTTCTGCGGCAGCAGCTGCAGCAGGCGATCGCCGTCCCGTACGCCGGGCAGGTCAATGGATTCCACGATGCGGCCGGCATAGGCCGACAGGGCGCTGAGCGAAGACCCGGGAACATTTTGTCGTTCAGGTGACGACGTGGAGCGCGACGCGGAGCGTCCCGCGGTGGCATGGGCAGCGAGGCAAAAAATCAGCAGCGCGACGAATGGCGTGTGGCGGCTCAACAAATATTGTCCTTGGGCGCTCTGGCCTTGTCGCGCAATGCCGGCATGATTCGCATATGGAGTGATGCAGCTATTTATAATAAAGGTTTTGCGGGCAGGAACTGGTGACCTCCTTGGGACGGGGCATTGACCAAAAACGAAAGTAAATTCGACGAGCGATACTCGCGCCAAATCCTCTTTCGCGGGATTGGGGAGGAGGGCCAGCTGAGGCTGGCGGCTGGCCGGGTTGCCATTGTCGGCTGCGGCGCGACTGGATCGGCGCTCGCGTCTTTGCTGGCGCGGGCTGGCGTGGGAGCATTGCGCATCATTGATCGCGATTATGTCGAGCCCAGTAATTTGCAGCGGCAATCTCTATTCGACGAGCAAGACGCGGCCGACTCGCTACCCAAGGCAATTGCGGCGTCGCGAAAGATATCTTCCTTCAATTCCGCTATTTTGGTTGAACCGCAGGTTGAAGATCTCACGCCCGGCAATGTTCATGCACTGCTTGAAGGAATGGATCTAATTCTCGATGGCACAGACAATTTCGAAACTCGTTATCTAGTCAACGACTATGCTGTTGAGAATTCTTTGCCCTGGGTTTACGCGGCCGCGGTGGGCAGCTATGGCGTGACCATGAATATAGTACCGGGGGAAACTGCGTGTCTCGCCTGCATTTTTCCGGATTCGCCGCGGGGCATGGTGGAGACCTGCGAGACTTCGGGAATATTGAATACTGCGGTGAACGTGGTGACATCGATTGCGGCGACAGAGGCGATGAAGCTGCTGCTCGGTGGCGCGGCAGTCGAGAAACTGCGCAGAACTTTATGGTCTTGCGATGTGTGGACGAACGAGCAAGCAGAAATTGCGGCGGACAAGCCGCGTCCCAGCTGTCGCGCGTGCGGAGAGCGAAATTTTGTGCATTTGGCGGGCGAAGGGCGTCCGCATATTACGATGTGCGGGCGGAACTCGGTGCAGATCCACGAGCGCGCCCGGCCTATCGATTTCGCCGAAATGCAACGGCGGCTCGAGATGCACGGCGCCGTGCGGCATAACGAATTCGTGCTGAAGTTCTGGCGCGAGCCTTATGAGATGACGCTGTTTCTCGACGGCCGGGCGATCATCAAGGGGACGACTGACGCCGGGGTGGCACGCAGCCTTTACGCGCGCTTTGTGGGGAGTTGAGAGTTTTCTCGTGCCCCAATGGTTTCGTCCTCGGAAACTTTTTCTCTTGTCGACTGTTCGCCCGCCAAAATCGTCTGATTGCAACGGCACCTAGTGGTGGTTACCCGGGTTACCGATCATCTATTACCGTCTAGCGATTGTGCGTTATATACGCGCCGCGTACGCTCCGGAGTATGCCATTCGCCTTCCGGTGCGGGTTCGGCCTGCTGATGCTGGTGGCGATGGCCGCCGCCAGCGAACTTCCGGAAGCCCCGAGCAGCACCCTGCGGCCGGGGAACGTACTGGCGGATCCAGTGCCCGCTCTGGCCCCTGTCACTCCAGTCGCAGTTTCGGTCCCCAAGCCCGAAGCGCGATTGCTTGATTTCAAGTTTCTGAGCCTTGCCCTGGTTTCCACCGGCAGCACATTCGGAGATTCCTACACGACTCTATTCGCCCGGCAGAACTGGCTGGCCGGAAAACAGGGTATCTGCAACATGGAAACCGAGTCGCCCTATTTGTATGGAACGCATCCCACCGTTGCCCGTACTTATGGGGTGGCAGTGGTGAAGAGCGCAGGCTCCGGGTTGGCGGCTTACTACCTGCGCCGTCATCACAGCCGGTTGTGGAGCTTGCCGCTGGTTGCCAATTCAATTCTGAGCCTGCAGGGAGTAGGGCAGAATCTGAAGAATTGCAATTGAGCACACGAGTTGTCTGCGCAGGAGAAGCTTGTAGCCGCAAAGGCCGAGAGAAACACCGCTAAGAGCGTGCAGCACGCAAGTTAGCGTGAGCGAGGCCGGCGCTACCTGCACGCTGAGCGTAACCTTCTCTCCGGCGTTCGGGTCCAGTGGTGCGATCAACGGCGCCGTGGTCGTTACCGACAACGCCGCCATCAATCAGCAGATACTCGACGCCAAAGGCACGGCAGTTCTCCCGCTGACCTTCGCTCCGACAAGTCTTACCTCCGCCGCGCAAACCGTGGGCACTACCAGCCCCGCCCAGACCGTTACCGTTACCAACAATCTCTTGTGCTTTGAGCCCGGTCATCAGCGGCAGCGGCGACTTCATCGCAATCCCGGCGGGCACGATCCCGTGCACGTCCACGCTCGCCGCCAAGGCAAAGTGCACGTTCAATGTGACGTTCACCCCCAGCGCCGTGGGCACCCGCGCCGCCGTAATCACGGTGACTGATGGAGCAAGCCCGGCTCTGCAAACGTTGAACACAACAGGAGTCGGCCAGTAAGCGCAGCTGTCGTCGGCACTCAAAACGCTCGGATCGAGTCGAGGCTTTTTCGTATAGCTTCCCGACGATGAGCCAGCGGTGACGGGACCGAACTCGAAGCGCAAGTTCGCAATCAACGAGAGGACAAATTATCGGCTTTTTCCTGCAGTTCGGCCCAGCGTGAAAAAAGCGTGTTCAGATCTTCTTGTGCCGCTTCCACTTCAGCCTGAGCCGCGACAAGACTGGGTCCGTCACTGGCAATCGCGGGATCTTCCAGTGCAGCACGTTTGCTTTGTAGTCTCTGCTCGGCGTCTGTAATACGTTGCTCAATCCCGGCATATTCACGCGCTTCGAGGTATGAAAGCTTCTTTTGTGCCGGTACAGGCGGAGCAGAGGACGCGACAACAGGCGGCAATGAGGGCTCGTTCTGATTGCGGGGGCGCCTGGGTTCTGCCTGCCAAGTTTCCCACTGGGCGTAGTCTGCAAAGCTATCCGCGCCGCCTTGACCATCCAGACCAACTACGACGGTGGTTACGCGATCTAAAAGGTAGCGGTCGTGCGTGACCAGTACGAGGGAACCGCGGAATTCGAGCAAGCTCTCTTCGAGGATTTCCAGGGTGGGAATGTCGAGGTCGTTGGTGGGCTCATCCAGCAAAAGAAGGTCGGCGGGCTGAAGCATGAGCTGAGCAATCATCAAGCGAGCGCGTTCGCCTCCGGAAAGCCGCTCGACGGGCTGGTCAAGTTGTTCACCGCTGAACAGAAATTTGGCGGCCCAGGACGCCACGTGAACGACGCGATCCTGATAGACGACGGAGTCCCCTTCGGGAGCGAGCGCGCGGCGCAGGGTCAGGCTGGGGTCGATGCGGCGGCTCTGGTCGAAATACACCGTGCGCAGCCAGTCGGCGCGCCGAATTTCGCCGCGGGTGGGAGACACCTCGCCGCGCAGCATGCGCAAAAGAGTCGTCTTGCCGCTGCCGTTGGGCCCAACCACGCCGATCCGCGCGCCGGCGGCGACGACAAAGTTCAGTCCTCCGAACAATGTACGAATCCCAATCTCGCAGGTGACATCCTGCAGTTCGATCAGCCGCTTGGTCTTTCGGTCCGTTGACGCGAAATCTATTTGCGCGCTAGCGGTGCGGGTTCTGGCATTCAGATCGGCAAGTTCGTCTATCAACTGGCCAGCTTTGTCGATGCGGGCCTTGGATTTTCGTGTGCGCGCTTTGGCACCTCGTCGAAGCCACTCAATCTCGGAGTGAACCAGGTTTTCCAGGGCTTCCTGACGCTTCGATTGAGCGTGAAGGAATTCTTCTTTTTTCTCCAGGAACTCGGTGTAGCTTCCGTGCACGCGCAGCAAACCCTCGGCGTATACGCGGTTGAGCTCAGCCATGCCCGTGGCAACATTCTCGAGAAAGTAGCGGTCGTGGCTTACGACCACGCAGGCAAAGCTCGCCTGCTGCAACAAGTCTTCGAGCCACGCGATTCCGGCGAGGTCGAGATGATTCGTCGGCTCGTCGAGCAGCAGGACATCGGGCGCCTGAACCAGCGCCTCGGCGATCGCCAGGCGCTTCTGCCAGCCTCCGGATAAAGAGGCGGCCTCCGCGTCGAGATCCTCAAGGCCTGCCCGGCCCAGCGTCCCGCCGAAGTGGGTGGCGCGCTCCCCTTTGGCCGAGCGCTGAATCGCACTCTCGATGACCGATCGGACCGTGGCTCCGGCTGCGAACCTCGAGTCCTGTTCCACGTAATTGAGTTGGAGGCGCTTGCGGACGGCAACGTTGCCGGTATCAGGTTGTTCCGTTCCCGCCAGAATCCGCAGCAGCGTGGATTTTCCCGAGCCGTTGGGTCCGATCAAGCCAATTCGGTCGCCTTCCGAAACGGTGAAAGAGACGTCCTCAAAGAGCGGCTTCGCTCCGAACGCTTTCGAGATTCCTTGTGCGTTAATGATCGGCGGCAACGGCTACGGTCCCCCAACACTGTTGAGATTATCAAGGAAAGCCGGCGCTGCGCTGAGACACGACGGAACGGAAGAATCGCTGTACCGAGAGCTGAAGGCGCGGTTGACATTCGCGCCCTGTCCACAATCTACACAAAGATTTCACCGGGCAGCGCAGTCAACGTCCGTGAAGCGAGAGTGTTTTGCACCAAGCGCGCTGGTTGCACCACGGCGGACGCATCCACTTGCCTGCGCTCGACCCTTAACTTGAGCGTGCGTTCAATGTTTCGCAACTCGATGACCTCGGCACCCGCAACCAGTGTTGTGGCGCGGCCCTGCGCGCCGGCGCGTCCAGTACGGCCGACGCGGTGAATAAAATCCTCGGCTGTCTTCGGCACATCATAGTTGATGACGCAGGCCACGTCGTCCATGTGCAAACCGCGGGCAGCAATGTCAGTTGCCACGAGGACCTGGATCTGTCCTTCCTGAAAGCCTCTCAACGCCTTGTTGCGCTGAGTTTGTGAGCGGTCACCGTGAATCATAGTGGCATTAAAACCATCCCGCGCCAGCGATTTGGCAATTCGTTCGGCGCCTCGCTTGGTGCGGGCGAAGATCAGAGTCTGCCCGGATTCGGCATAGAGCAACTGCCGCAGGATGTCCATTTTCTCCGCGGGCCGCATCTCGTATGCCGTGAGTTGTACGCTCTCCGCCGGCTTAAGGACCGAGCCCATCGCCACTCGAACCGGATCGCATATGTATTCATGCACAAGGTGTGCAACAGATTGTTCCATAGTGGCAGAAAAGCACAAGGTTTGCCTGCGCGTGGGAAGCATGGCGACGATGCGCCGGATGGCGGGCAGAAATCCCATATCCAGCATACGATCGGCTTCATCGAGAACCAGCAATTTAATGCCACGTAAATCTGCCAGGCCGCGGTCTATGAAGTCCTGCAGACGTCCGGGAGTGGCAATGATCGGTCCACGGCCGCCGCGAAGACTGTGTATCTGGGGATGCTCCGACACGCCGCCGATTACCAGCGCCGCTTTCTCCATGTTCTTGCCGCGCAATCGCTCATATTGCTCGTGAACCTGCATAGCCAGCTCGCGCGTGGGCAGCAAAATCAGGGCATTCGCCTGGCGAGCGGGCTCGCGCTGTAGCATCTCGATCAACGGAATTAGAAAGGCGAGTGTCTTGCCTGTGCCGGTTTGTGCGGTCCCGATTACATCTTTGCCTTCAAGAGCCGGGGGGATAGCATGCTCCTGGATCGGGGTTAATGTTGTAAAGTTAGCGGTCGCCAGCTTCTGCTGCAACGCTGAAGACAGCCGCAGTTCTTGAAATGTAATCATTCGATTTTGTTTTCTCTGGAGTGCCCTTCAACTAAGACACACGTCGAAGTGCGGGGCATCTCACGTTCAATTTGAATTTGGCGCTGAGTAAAACGGCGGGCAGGAAAGGCGGAGATAAAGCTGGTTCTACTGAGGAACCACCGCGAAAACAAGCAAACCGAGTAAAAGCGTCAAGAAGATTATAGCAGACCTGCATGTCAGATCCGCACCTAAGGGACACCAAATTAGAGGAGAATAAGAATCGTAAGCATTTAAAGACATTTGGCTGCCCCCCAGGGATTCGAACCCCGATATGCTGATCCAGAGTCAGCTGTCCTGCCGTTGAACGAGGGGGCAGTTTGTTGAATGGAACCAACCGTTCTGATTCTAAGGGGGCGGGTGAAGCGGGGTCAACCGTTGCTCATGCACCCTGGAATACTTTGAATTTGTCTTAACGTTAGGCCGCATTCCTAGCCGTGACACGGCGCATCGGTTGATTTCCATCTCGGCGTAGAATCGGCATAGAACTGCCGAGGAGGACCCGGTGTCACAGATATCCGACAATCTTTTCACCCCCGCCATTGATTATGCAGAAGACGCCCGGCGTCAGCTGGAAGCGGATCAGTGCGCTCTCGTCGTGGTCGATATTCAGGAAAAACTTTTGCCGCCGATTTTTCAGCGAGAGCAACTGATACGCAATGCGCAACTGCTCATCCGGGCCGCGGGTGTGCTCAAAATTCCTGCGTTAGTCAGCACACAGTATTCAAAAGGCCTGGGTGAGACTGTGCCGGAAATCGCTTCCCTATTGCCCGAAACCGATCCCATCGACAAGGACCGGTTCTCATGTTTCGGCAGCGATGCTTTCTGCGCGTTGCTCAAGCGGCTGCCCGGCAACCGCAACACGCTCCTGCTGTGCGGAATGGAAAGCCACATCTGCGTGATGCAGACGGCGCTGGCGGCATTGCGCGAAGGGTATCTCGTACATGTCGCATCGGATGCGGTGAGTTCGCGCGCGGAATGGAACTGGAAGATCGGTTTGGAGAGAATGCGCTCGGCGGGCACGGTGATTTCCTCCACCGAGATGATGATTTATGAACTGATGCGTTCCTCGTCGTCGCCCGTGTTCAAAGAGATGTTGCCTTATTTGAAGGGGTGAAGAGAAAGTTTCAAGGGTCAGAGTTTCAAAATTGGGCTGAGGCTCCAAAGCCCCGAAGGTTTCAACGAACAGAACCGTCCTTTGGAAAATATTGAGACTCGAAACCTTGAAGATTTGAAGCCTATTCTGCCGCCGGCTCCTTCTTCTTCACGCGTACGACAGTGATCTTGGCGAAGCCCTCTTCGAATGCGGGCGCCTTCAGCTTGGCCGCCATGCGCCGCATTACATCCTCCGGGATTACGCGATCACGGCGCTGATGGCGCTCAATACAGACCTCCAGGGGCACGTCGAAGAATACGGCGTGCACCTCATACTGATAATCCTTAGCCAGCTTGACCCAGTGCTGGCGTTCCTGCGGAGTGAGATTGGTTGCGTCCACGTAGTTCATGGGACGCCGGGCGATCAGGCGCGCTTTCAGCATCGAGCGCAGGTTGGAAAAGACCAGGTCCTGGTACCGCTGCTCGCGTACGTCGTCAAAGAGCAACGAGCGGACCATGTCGCTGGAAAGTGGGACAACATTGTGCCGCTTGAACCATGAACTCTTGCCGGAGCCCGGAAGGCCGATGGCGAGGACGACGATGCCTTTAGGCGGGCGCTGCGACGCAGCAGTTGCGGCCGGAATAACGGGAGTTGACGCCGGTTGCGGCGAAGAACCGTGTGGTTCGATCGCCGGGGAATCGGGAAGCTCCGCATCGGCTGGTTGCAATTCCTCGATCGGCCCCGATCTGGGATCAGGGATCGCCTTGGGGGCAAAGGCCTGAGCTACTGCCTGCTCGCGCCCTCGGCCTCCGCGACCTCGGCCTCCGCGGCGGCGGCGGCCACGGCCACCCTGCGCCGATCCCGCGGCACCAGGCCGGGAAGTGGCGGTTTCCGGCTCCTGCTGATCTTCTGTTCCAGACATCGAAAGGTCCGGAGGTTCGGCCTGCTCAGGTTCATGAGGCAGTGAAATTTTCGACTCGACGTTTTCCGGACTCGAAGCCGGAGTAGGCTCCTCTGCATCGAAATATGCCGGCTGCAAGGGCGGGGGCGCAGCCGCAGACTTTTCAGAGGTCTCGGCGGGCTTTTTTTTGCGGCGCTGTAGGCGCTCGCGCATCCATTTGCGCATGAAAGGCTTTTAACACAGAAGAGAGGATAGTATCAATTCCGGGGAAGCCAGGGGAATCACGCGCGCCAGCCAGCCACGAGAGTCCGAGATCACAATCGTCATTCAGCAGGGGGGCTAATATGTCAGGAACGATTCCGTCCGCCATCCGAGGCCAGAAATACATTTCGCTGACCACGTTCCGGAAGAACGGAACAAAGGTAGCGACGCCGGTATGGTTCGGAGAAGATGGCGAAAACATCTACGTGATGACGCGTAGCGACATGGGCAAGACGAAACGCATTCGTAACAACGCTCAGGTCTGCGTGGCTTCGTGCACCATACGCGGGAGAGTAACCGGCGCGGAATTTGACGGCTTGGCGCGCATTCTGCCCCGGGAAGAACACGCGCATGCCCGACAGGTTCTCAACCGCAAATATTGGATGGCACGCCTGCCGCTGATCTGGTGGAGGACGGACACGTATATTGAGATAAGCTTTTCCTAAGGTGGCCGTGGCGTTCGCCGTCGATCATTTTACGCCGCATCGCGCTCCTGCTAACATCATGAGTTCGCAATTGATGGGGAAGATTCTGGTCGCATTTATAAGAACGGAGACATCATGGCAATCAAAGTTGGTATCAACGGCTTCGGACGCATCGGCCGAAACGTGCTGCGCACGGCGTTGAAAGACGCTGATCTGGAATTTGTTGCCGTAAACGATCTCACTGATCCCAAGACTCTGGCGCACCTGCTGAAGTATGACTCCATTCTGGGCAACCTGCCGCAAACAATTTCTGCCGGCGCTGACAGCATTTCCGTGGACGGGAAAACTATCAAGGTATTCAAAGAGAAAGATCCAGCGGCGCTTCCGTGGGAATCGGTGGGCGCGCAGGTCGTGATCGAATCCACTGGGCGGTTCACCGATGCTGCCGACGCCAAGAAGCATTTGCGCGGATCGGTGAAGAAGGTCATTATCTCGGCCCCGGCGAAAAACGAGGACATCACGCTCGTGCTGGGCGTGAACCACGAGAAATATGATGCGGCGAAACACCACATCATCTCGAATGCGTCGTGCACTACGAACTGCCTGGCGCCGATCGCCAAGGTGATAAACGACGAGTTCAAAATTATCAGCGGAACGATGACGACGATCCACTCCTATACAAACGATCAGGTGATCCTCGATTTTCCACACAAAGATTTGCGGCGGGCGCGGGCGGCGGCGATCAATATGATTCCGACCTCAACGGGCGCGGCGAAGGCGCTGAAGCTGGTGATTCCCGATCTGGCGGGCAAACTCGACGGATTCGCCATGCGAGTGCCAACCCCTAATGTCTCGGTGGTTGATCTGGTAGCGTGGGTCGAGAAGAAGACCAGCAAAGAAGAAGTCAATGCGGCGTTGAAAAAGGCGAGCGAAAACGGTCCCCTTAAAGGTTACCTGGGCTGTGAGGAGAACGAACTGGTTTCGTCGGATTTCAAGGGCGACTCGCGCTCGTCCATTGTCGATGCGCCCATGACCCTGGTAGTCGGCGGCAACTGCGTGAAAGTGATCTCCTGGTACGACAACGAATGGGGATACTCTTGCCGGGTGCGGGACCTGATTCACTACATCGCCGGGAAGGGTTTGTAGGTTTTTGTGGTGCCGTGGTCGTGGCGCCGTGATCTGGCCGACTATCGTAAGTGCGCGCGGAGGACCCCGCCCGACAGTCGGACTACTTTACCAACCTATTTGAGGACGAAACCAGCCAATGTCCAAGCTTTCCATCCGTGATCTCCCACTCAACGGCAACCGTATCTTTATGCGCGTCGACTTCAACGTTCCCCTGGAGGACGGGCGCGTTATGGACGATACGCGCATCCGCGAAACGTTGCCCTCTATCGAGTACGCGCTCCGGCATGGAGCCAGGCTGATTCTGGCCTCGCACCTGGGCCGGCCCAAGGGCAAGCCAAATCCCAAGATGAGCCTGAAGCCGGTTGCCGAAAGGCTGCGCATGGTGCTCGACAAAGAACTGGCGCGCGGTGAGAACGTCGGCTTCTGCCCGGAATGTGTCGGGCCTGAGGCGGAAGAAGTCGCCACCCAACTGGAAAAAGGCCAGACTTTGCTCCTGGAGAATCTGCGTTTTCACGCCGAGGAAGAAGCCAACGACGAAAAGTTCGCCAAGCAACTGGCGAAGCTCGCCGAACTCTATGTCAACGACGCCTTCGGGACGGCGCACCGCGCGCATGCATCCACCGTGGGAATAACGAAGTTCGTGTCCAAGTCGGCAGCCGGCCTGCTCATGGAAAAAGAATTACAGTATCTGGGGAAGGCGCTCGAGCATCCCGAGCCGCCCTTCGTGGCAATTCTGGGCGGGGCGAAAGTCAGCGACAAGATTGGCGTGATTCGCAACCTGATGACCAAGGTCGATTCACTCATCATCGGCGGCGGCATGGCTTACACCTTCCTGAAAGCCCTGGGACAGGAAATTGGCAAGTCACTGCTGGAGTCGGACAAGGTTGATCTGGCGCGGCAACTGCTGGATGAAGCCAGGCAACGAAATGTGAAGTTTCTTCTCCCCATTGATCACGTTGTGGCGATGAAGCCGGAGACCAACGCCGTGACCCAGCAAATTGGCGAAGGCCAGCCGATTCCGGCTGACCGTATGGCGCTCGACATTGGTCCGAAGACGATTGAACTCTTTTCGGAGGAAATTTCTCGTGCGCGCACAATAGTGTGGAACGGGCCCATGGGGGTGTTCGAGGTTCCGGGATTCTCGCGCGGGACTTTTAAGGTCGCCCATGCGGTCGCGGATAACGTTGGAGCGATTTCGATTGTGGGCGGCGGCGACACGGTTGCTGCCGTACACGCCGCCGAGGTAGCCGACAAGATTACTCACATTTCCACGGGGGGCGGGGCTTCGCTGGAGTTTCTCGAAGGAAAGAAGCTGCCGGGCGTGGAAGCGCTCACGAATAAAAGATAACGAGCTAAAGAAGATCGAGCGTCATGCGATCCGGAATCCCGCCAAAATACTTTTCCAGCGCTCTGATGAAGAGGTCGTCTTCCGCGGAGGCCTTGGAAAAAAGCGTCATGCACGATCGGAACTTCATGTCGTCTGGGGAGCCGAAAATCTGGGCGGCAGAGCGGTCTTCCACCACGAGCACGAGCCATGTGCACTCCTTCAAACGCGCACCCAGAACCGGGTGCGCCAGATACGCCCGTGCTTCGCCAAGGCCGCCGATGGCGTATTCGATTGAGGTCGGGCTACGCCCGAGTCCGCGAATTTGGGGAAAAATAAACCATATCCAGTGGCTCATTTTCCTTCCCGCCTTTAGCTCCGAGGTGACTTGTTGAAAGACTCGGGCCTGGGCTTTCACAAAGCGCTCCAGCTTGAATGGATCGCATTTGTCGGGCGGGCCTTCGGCTGACGTTGCACCTTTCATAACTTGAACAAGTGTATTACGCGAATGAATCTCGAATCGAAAAGGCCTCCCCATCATGAGAAAGAAGCTGCTTGCCGCCAACTGGAAAATGAATAAAACTCCGGACGAAACTCGCGCTTACTTCCGCGAATTCTTGCCACTGGTGGCAGGCCATGACCGCGATGAGATTGTGGTATGTCCACCCTACACGGATGCGCACGTCGCCATTGAAGCTGCACGCGGTTCCAATGTGGCAATCGGAGTACAGAATGTGCACTGGAAAGCGGACGGCGCTTACACCGGAGAAATATCGGCGCCGATGTTGCTGAGCCTTGGCGTGACCCACGTCATCATCGGGCACTCGGAGAGGCGGCAATATTTTGGCGAGACTGACGATACCGTGAACCTGCGTCTGAAAACCGCGCTGGAATCCGGCCTTACGCCCATCTGCTGCGTGGGAGAAGTTTTGGAAGAACGCGAGGCCGGGCTCTGCGATGACGTGTTGCGCCGCCAATGTGTCCGGGCTTTTCATGCCATCTCAACCAAGAAAGCCGCGAAGCTGGTCATGGCCTACGAACCGGTGTGGGCCATCGGCACAGGAAAGACGGCTACACCTGAGATCGCTGCCCAGGCCCATGCCGTCATCCGGCGGGAAGCGGCCGAAGTGTTCGGAGAAGATTTCGCGGCGAAGCTTCGCATTCTGTACGGAGGCTCAGTGAAGCCCGACAATGCCGCTGAACTCATGAGGCAGGAAGAAATTGATGGCGCGCTGGTGGGCGGGGCTTCGCTCGACCCGAAATCTTTCGCGGCGATTGTGAAGTATTGATGAGCCGGGTGACAGATTGGGCGGTATTTTCCACCCCGCGAATCAGCGGGTTCCCTTCGGCATGCTCAGGGCCGGATCTCGCCAGGCCTTCGGACCGGTTCGGAATGTCGTCACTTAACCACTGCCCGAACCGGGTTACTGCGCCAGCCTTCCTTCTGCGAAGGCACATCTGCTAATCTTCCTGATCGCACTCCTCGGAGTTCAATTTTTCAAAGAAACGAGCGCGGATGACCGAAATTGTGCGTCCCGAGCCTAGTCGCCTGTACCGGTGGCTGGTGTTGATCTTTGTCAGCCTGGCGATGTTTGGCAGCTATTACGCCTACGACGCTCTGAGCCCCCTCGCCGACGTCCTCAAGCAGCAATTGGGATTTACCGATCTGGACATAGGTTTCCTGCAGTTCATGTACAGTTTTCCCAACATCTTCACCGTGGTTATTGGCGGTTTCATCATTGACCGTTTCGGGCTGCGGAAGGCGCTGATGCTCTTCGCCGTGCTTTCTTTCGTCGGTCCGGCCATCACTGCCGCAACCGGACATCTCCCGATCATGGCGGCAGGGCGCCTTATCTTCGGAATGGGCGCGGAATCGCTCAACGTTGCCGTCACTACCGCGCTGGCTCGCTGGTTTCGGGGCAAAGAGTTGAGCTTCGCCTTTGGATTGAACCTGACTGCGTCACGCCTTGGAACCTTTGCCGCGCTCAACTCCCCGACTTGGGCGCGCTCGGCCTATGCTAATTGGCGAACTCCTTTCCTGATTGCGTTGGGATTCTCCTCTTTGTGCCTGGTTGGAGCGGTGATTTACTGGCTCATGGAGGAATGGGCGGAGAAAAACTACGACTTGGGTATCGTTTCCACGGACAAAGTCGTCTTTGCCGACCTGTTCAAGTTCGGTTTGAGCTACTGGCTGATTGTGGCGCTTTGTGTGGTTTTCTACTCCGCAATCTTCCCTTTCCAGACGTTTGCCGTGAAGTTCTTCATTGAAGCTCACGGCACTTCGCGCGAATTCGGCGGGTTCTTGTCCAGCATGCTGACGCTGTTCGCCATGATCGCAACTCCCATCTTTGGTCTCTGGGTCGATCGAGTAGGTAAGCGGGCGCTTCTCATGATGATCGGCTCATCCCTCCTGATACCCGTATACCTCATGATGGCCTACACGAGGGTCAGCCTATACGTGCCCATGGCAATGATGGGGGTAGCATTTTCGCTGATTCCCGCGGTAATGTGGCCGTCCGTGGCATATCTGGTCGAACAGCCAAAGTTGGGCACCGCTTACGGATTGATGACCATGCTGCAAAATATCGGCTTCGGCGGATTCAATCTGTTGGTCGGATGGGCTAATACCTTCAGTCACGCGGATGCGTCGAATCCGGCAGGATACCGGCTCGGCATGTGGATTTTCTCGGTTCTGGGCATTCTGGGCGTCCTTTTCGCTTTCCTGCTGCGGCAGCAGGAATCGGGCCCCCACGGCCACGGGCTGGAAACCATTACAACGGGAAATAAGGGTGTGACGTAGGTGCCACTGTAGCTTCCTGGGACTACCATTTTCTGAAGATTGCGACTATCAACCGGCGGCGGGGTTTAAAGTCTCTTATGGCGGGAAGGTGTACAAATCTCCGGAGACAAAGGATTTCCAGCCCCCTAGCGGTGATCGCGATGGTAGTCGGCGGCGCCTCCCGAGAACGGTAGAAATACTCTGATATTTGGGAATCGACAAGCGCGTGGCCGTAGCGGCAATGCCGCGCAAACGATACAACACAAAATACTTATGCCGCATCCCAATCTATGCGGCCCGGACCACGTAAATTGACCGAGCCACGACAGCCACAACGGGCAGAGGCTAGCGAAGCCGAGGCGATTGAGAGAGCCAAGCAGGGGGACGGAGTAGCGTTCCAGCAGCTCTATGACAAGCATAAACGGCGCGTGTACTCTTTGTGTCTGCGTATGACGGCGAATACCGCCGAGGCCGAAGACCTGGCTCAGGAAGCGTTCTTGCAGCTCTATCGTAAGATTGGAACGTTTCGCGGAGAGTCGGCATTTTCGACCTGGTTACACCGCCTTTCGGTGAACGTGGTGCTGATGCACCTGAGGAAGAAGAGCCTTCCGGTGGTTTCGCTGGAAGAAACCACGCAGGGGACGGAGGATGATTCTCCCAAGAAGGACTTTGGGGCGGACGATGTGGCGTTAACCGGATCCATTGACCGGTTGCAGTTGCAGAGGGCAGTGGACAGTCTCCCTCCAGGCTACCGGACAATCTTTGTTCTTCATGATATCGAAGGTTACGAGCATAATGAGATCGCCAAGATCGCAGGCTGCTCGATCGGAAACAGCAAATCGCAGTTACACAAGGCCCGCATGAAGTTGCGGGACTTGCTCAAGATGAATAGAGCCGAAAAGGCCGGGAAATCTCGGGCAAGTTAGTTGGCATCTAAGTTTTGGGTGACCTTGGCGGGGGCGTAGTGCGGCGGGTCAGCCGCGGCAAAACGGGGAGAGGTTTGTATGGATTGCGTTGAGCTGCAGCAGAGCTTGGCGGAAGTGGAAGACGGCAGCAGCCTGGAGCAGCAGGCCCATCTTAAAATGTGTCCGGCCTGCACCGCTCTGGTGAGGGAGTTAAGTCTGATTGTCGCCACTGCCGGCCAGCTTCAGGAAGCTGACGAACCCAGCCCGAGAGTTTGGAATTCCATCGAAATTGAGTTGCGAAAAGAGGGACTGATCCGCACGCCCCGGGCGGAACATCCGTTCTTGCCGTCATTCGTAGCGCGTTGGGGCCCGGCACGATGGTTGTTGCCGGCGGCAGCAATGATATTGCTTACGGTCGCCATCTATGAGCGCCACCAGTACGAGTCGAGTCTCACAACCGAGCGGGCCTCTGTAGCGCTTCCAGCCACAAACCTGGCGGACCTTAACGACGACGACCTTATGCAAGAGGTGGAGGCCAGCGCACCCGCCATGAAGCCGCAGTACGTGGAGAACTTGCGTCGGGTAAATGAATCCATCCGCGACGCCCAGGGCTTGGTGGACGAAAGTCCGAATGATACCGACGCCCGTCGCTCGCTCATGGATGCCTATCAGCAAAAGGCCATGCTTTTTGAGATGGCGATGGACCGTTCTCTGCCATAATATCTGGGGTTCAGGCGATGGATCGAGGGAGTCGCGCGTATGTTGAGTAGACGGACCGCAAAACTCGTTGCGATCGGCGCAGTGGTGGCGGGCACCTTGGTCGCCGAAAGCAAGAGAGAATATCACTTCACGGTGGGACCGAAGGCCGGTGTCTCAGTCATGAACCCTTACGGTTCGATCTCGGTGAAACCATCCTCGAATAACACCGTCACGGTCAATGCCGTGCTGCACTCCGACAAAGTAGAAGTGGATAACAACCAGAACGGCAACCGTGTCGATATTCAATCGCATTTATTACCGGGCGCCGACGCTGACTCCGGGCGCGTGGATTACGAAGTTCTGGTTCCGGCCGACGCCAGCATTACGCTGCATTCCAGTACTGGTTCCTTGCGCGCCGAAAAACTTCACGGAGATGTTGACCTCGAGGGTCCCAGTTCCACCGTCGATGTTCGAGACATATCGGACGCGCATGTACATGTGAAGACGATGAACGGCACGGTGAACCTTTACAACATCAAGAACGGGCACGTCGAGGTCAACTCTTTGAGCGGCGATGTAACCCTTAACGGCGTAAACGGACCGCTCATTCAGGTGGTCTCGACCAGCGGCCGCATTAACTACATTGGCGATTTCGGCAATAGCGGCGAATATCGGCTCACCAGCCACACTGGCGACATCGAAGCCATGATTCCTGAGTGGACCTCCGCCGACGTGAGCGCCCGCTCCACTCGCGGCGAAGTGCACGATGACATTCCTCTCCAGCCCAAAACTCACAACTGGTTCACCATCGACAAGGGACGTGCCTTTGCAGGTACCATGGGCCGGGTGGCGATGTCCTCTACCGTGGTGCTGCGCAGCTTCAGTGGTAAAATCCACCTCAGCAAACGCACCGGAAAACAATAAGCAAAGCGAAAAGCAAACCGGGTCGGCGCAAGCGGCGTCCTATGAAGTCGCCCGCCACCGCAGCGGGTGCTCGCCGCAGCCAAAGCCTCGGCGCTCCGCCGAAGTTGCGGGCCGTCGCGCTGGTCGGTTTCATGGGCGCCGGCAAGACCAGCGTAGGGCGGGCCTTGAGCAAACTGCTCGGCTGGACTTTTGCGGATCTGGACGACCAGATTGAGCGGCGGGAGCGGCGCACTGTGGCAGAAATTTTCCGTGCTTCGGGAGAATCGGGGTTCCGGCGCGCAGAGCACGCAGCTTTGAAAGAGTTGCTCGACGAGTTGCAGGTCGGAGTCAAGAAGATTGTGGCCCTCGGCGGAGGGGCTTTCGTGCAGAATCGAAACGCCCGGCTGATTGAAGCTGCGGGTATTCCTGCGGTTTTCCTGGACGCAGAGGTCGAGGAATTGTGGCAGCGCTGTAACATGCAAGTGGAAAAGGATGGAATTGAGCGTCCCTTGCTGGCCGATCTGGGACGTTTTCGGAGGCTTTACGACGCGCGCCGGCCGCATTACTTGCGTGCCCGGTTCCGCCACGAGACCGGAGGAAAGAATATCCGGGAGATTGCAATCGGAATTATTGGGTCTCTGGGTCTAAACCAGGGATCGGGACCTCGGGGAGAGAAGCATTGAATCTGGCGGCGCGAGTGCGGTCGGCAACGGTGACAATTCTGTCGTGCGCGGCCGTCTTGTCTGCGGCCGACCAGAAGGACAAGCCGAAAGCAGCGCAGCTGGTAGACTCCGGCTCGTTCGCCGTATTCGTCAAGGGCCAGCACGTGGTGACTGAAACTTTCAGCGTGCAGCAGGATAATGGCATCAGCGTGGTGAAGTCGCATCTGCAGGAGACCGCTTCGCCCTCCGCCGCCGGGCAAACTTCCGAGTTGCAGATGACCGGCTCCGGAGAACTTGTCCGCTATCAGTGGAATGACGGCGCTGGGTCTCTCGTAGTCACGCCTAACAACGAATTTCTGCTGGAGAAGATCACGACTGCCACGTCCTCCAAACCGGCGGAACAGCCGTTTCTGATGCCCAACACATCGGCGATTCTCGACAACAATTTTTTTGTTCATCGAGAGGTGCTGGCGTGGCGATACCTGGCGGGCGACTGCCACACCGACAGCGGCAGCCTGAAATGCAAGCCCAGCGACGAGTATGGCGTGCTGGTCCCGCAGGATCGAACGTCGATGCGGGTGCGCATGGAACTGGTGGGACGGGAAAAAGTCAAAATCGGCGGAGCCGACCGGGACCTCCTGCGGCTGAATCTGAAAGGTGAGGCTTTCGCGTGGGCGCTTTGGGTGGACGATAAGGATCAGTTCAAGCTGATGCGCGTCCTGATTCCAGATGCCAATACCGAGGTCGTACGCCAGTAAAGTAACGCGGTCGCAGGGCGGATGGATTTGGAGCAAAACGAAGCGTTATGCCGGTGACGGATGCACGTACGGCGCGGGTTATCATCACGGTGCTGCTGTTTGCGCTGGGGCTGGGCTTTCTATACGCCGCGCGGCAGACGCTGATCGCCTTCCTGTTTGCCATCTTCTTCGCCTATCTGATCAGTCCCATGGTTTCTTCCCTGGAAAAGGTTGTACATGGGCGGCGGGTGCTTGCGATTGCGATCATCTACGTGTTCCTGCTGGGATTGGTGGTGCTGTTGTTCGCTTATACCGGGCCACAGGTCGGACGCGAGGGTGCGCGGCTGGTGCAGTCGCTGCCTGCTCTGACGCAATTAAGTTCCGGGCAACTGGCGCAACAACTGGGAGAAGAACAGGGTTGGAACGCGCGCGTAGTGGAGTTGCTTCGTAGTTATACGTCGAGCCACGGGGACGAGATTGCGAAGTTCGCGCAACGCATTGGACTGCACGTGGCGGATGTGGCTAAACAGGCGTGGCTGCTGGTGATCGTGCCGCTGTTGTCGATTTTCTTCCTGAAAGATGGCCGCTCCTTCGGCGAGTTTTTGCTGGATTCAGTGCAGTCGCGGCCGCAGCGCGAACTGCTGGAAGGCGTTCTCAACGATTTGAACCGCATGCTGGCGCACTTCATCCGTGCTCAACTCACGCTGGCCGCGCTGACCTTCGTCATGTACTCGGCCTTTCTGGGGATCGTGCGAATGCCCTATGCGCTGGTGCTGGGCACGGTGGGCGGTTTGCTCGAATTCATTCCGGTGGTGGGACCGTTGGTAGCGGGGATCACGATTGTCAGCGTCGCCCTGCTCATGGGGTACAAGCACTGGGTGGCGCTGATAGTTTTTCTAGGCGTGTGGCGGCTGGTTCAGGATTACATCACCTCGCCGCGAATTATGGGACGCAGCATTGGACTGCATCCGCTGGCCGCTATTTTTGGCGTGATGGCGGGCGGCGAGATTGCCGGCATTCTGGGAATTTTTCTTTCGATTCCGGTGATGGCGAGTCTGCGAATCGTTTTCCGGCGCTGGCGGTTGTACGCGGAGAAGAGAAAGTTCGGGCCGCTGAATGAGTATGTGGTGGGGGAAGGGGTTGAGTTGAAGAAATGAGTTTCAACGTCTCACGTGCCGGATCCTGATTCTACAAAGGCCTTAGACCAAGGTCGGGATTTTCCAGCCCAACATAAGTCTTGGCGAGCAAAGTACGTAACATCTGCGCCAGATCGGAAATCTCCGCCGCCGTGATTTCGCCAAAAGTGGCGATAAGCTAAACCTCAGCGGCTGAAGGCCGCGTTGGCTTGGCGCTCTTTATGGCACGAGTGGAACTCGGGCCCTTCCCGATCTTGCTGAGCCAGGCCTTTTCCAAGAACTGCGCAAGCCGTGCCCTTTCAAACTACTCACGCGGCCGCTTGAGCGGCGCCTTGAACTATTGTTGCAGACGGGTCTGAAGACGCCCTGTTGTAGAATCGACACAACCCTCATATGAACAACAAACTTCCTGTCGGCATTCTCGGCGCTACCGGTGTAGTCGGGCAGCGCTTTATCCAAATGCTGGAGAGCCATCCCTGGTTTGAAGTGGCATGGCTGGCTGCTTCCGACCGCTCCGAAGGCAAGACGTACGGCGAAGCCGCGCGCTGGCGGTTGAAGACTCCGATTCCGGCAACCGTGGCCAACATGAGGGTCTCGCCTGCTTCGCCTGAAGGCGCGCCCAAGATAATTTTCGCCGCGCTCGACGCCTCGATTGCCGCCGAAATGGAGCCGCGATTCGCCGAGGCGGGCTGCGCCGTGGTCTCAAACTCCAGCGCGTTGCGCATGAAGTCCGATGTGCCTCTGGTCATTCCGGAAGTGAATGCCGCGCATATCAAGTTGATCGACAGCCAGGCGTGGCGGCAAAAATCCGGCGGATATGTGGTGACTAATCCCAATTGTTCCGCCATTGGGCTTGTCCTGGCATTAGCCCCGCTACACCGACGGTTCGGGCTGGAAACCGTGATGGCTGTGACCATGCAGGCGGTCAGCGGCGCGGGTTATCCCGGCGTGGCCTCGCTCGACATTTTGGGCAATGTGATTCCCTACATCCGCAACGAAGAAGAAAAGATGGAAGAAGAGACGCACAAGCTGCTCGGTCAGCTCAACGGCCACGGAATTATCCTGGCGCCTTTCGCCATGAGCGCCCAGTGCAACCGCGTAGCGGTAGAGGATGGTCACACCGAATCGGTTTCTGTGCGATTGAAAACCAAGGCCAGGCGGGAAGATCTTATCGCCGCGTGGAACGACTATCGCGCCGAGCCGCAGGAACTGAAGCTGCCCAGCGCGCCCCAGCGACCGGTCGTTTATGTGGCGGCAGATGATCGTCCGCAGCCGCGCTTCGATGTCGACATGGGGGCGGGCATGACGACTGTGGTTGGGCGGCTGCGGCCCTGCGGAGTGCTCGACTGGAAATTTACCGTGCTCTCGCACAACACCATTCGCGGAGCCGCCGGCGCGGCGGTGTTAAATGCGGAGCTGCTGAAGGCTAAGGGATATTTAGGATGACGAGCGGCGCCAACCTGGAGCCGCCGTCCGGGCGGCCGTCCCTTCGGCAAGCTCAAGGCAGGCTTTACGTGCGTCTCGCTCGCGCACGCGACGCATCCGCGTACGCCACGTTCCTACGAAGGGTCTCACGCCGATGATCGTAATGAAATTCGGCGGCACGTCGGTGGAAGATGCGCGCGCCATCGAGCGCGTGGCCGCCATCGTCAAAGACCGGCTGGCGCAGAAACCCGTCGTGGTGGTCAGCGCCATGGCCAAAGTAACGGACACGCTGCTGACCATGGCGCGCGCCGCCGGCGCAGGCGAACGCAAAACCGCCCTTAAACTTTGCCGCTCTCTGCAGGAGCGACACTACAACACCGCCAGCGAGTTGCTTGGCACCGCGTTGTTTACCGACTTCCACTCGGAACTGGGAAGCGACTTCGAGGGTCTCGACGAGTTGCTGCGCGGCATTGCCGCAGTCGGGGAACTGACGCCGCGCACCACCGATCACGTGGCCGCTTTTGGAGAAATGCTCTCCAGCAAGATCGTAGCGGCGGCCTTTTCCGCCCACGGCTTGAGCGGCGCGCACGTCGACTCACGCGAGGTTCTGGTTACCGACAGCACGTTCATGGCTGCCGCGCCGCAACAGGAGGAAACGAACGAGCGTCTGCAGCTGAAGGTAAAGCCCCTGCTAGACGCCGGCAAGGTTCCGGTGATGGGCGGATTCATCGGCGCGAACCGAGCCGGAGTGACCACGACCATAGGACGAGGCGGCTCCGATTTCTCCGCCGCTATCATTGGCGCCGGCCTGGGCGCCGAGCGCATCGACATCTGGACCGACGTAGACGGCATTCTTACTACCGATCCCCGCATTTGCCCCGGCGCGCGGCGCATCAAAGTCATCAGCTTCGACGAAGCCGCTGAATTGGCATATTTCGGAGCTAAGGTTTTGCATCCGGCAACGGTGTTGCCGGCCATCCAGAAAAATATCCCCGTATACGTGTTAAATTCGCGCAATCCTTCGTGCGAAGGAACAAAGATTACAACCCGCGCGCCGCAGGGTAAGAATATCTTCAAAGCAATTGCCGTCAAAAAACGGATAACCATTGTCGATGTAGCCGCGCCCCGAATGCTGCTGGCTCACGGATTCCTGCGCGCGATTTTCGAAGCCTTTGATCGACATATGGTCGCGGTCGACGTGGTTTCCACGTCAGAAGTCAGCGTCTCTCTCACAGTGGACTCGAATCAGGCCATTCCGGCGCTGGCCGCCGATCTTGCCAAACTCGCCGATGTGAAATATGAGGGCCGTAAGGCCATCGTTTGTCTGGTGGGAGAGAGTTTGCGGGACAAGCCAGGAGTGGCTGCCTTGGTGTTCGGCGAGTTAGCCGACAAAAAGATTCGCATGATCTCGCAGGGCGCATCGGAAATAAATCTGACGTTTGTGATCGAGGAAGACGAAGTGCCCGACGTGGTTCAGCGCCTGCACAACACCTTCTTCGCGGATTTGGATCCGGAAGTTTACGCGTAGGCTGGCTGATCAAATGGAAGAGCAAAATCTTAAACCGCAAAGGACGCGAAGCAGAATTCCTTCGCGTCCTCGTTCTCTGCAACCTCCGCGGTTAAGCGCTCTTGGCGCGCCGCCGCCACCAGACGACATTGCTACACCGCCATCAGCCTGTGGAAAAACGTCCTGTAGCGTTGCAGGGCGACACGCAGGTCCTCGGTTGAAACGTTGTCGCCGCGATCCCATTGCTTTTCCAACCCCGAGCGCTCGTTGGCGAAGACCTCCGCGAGACGCTTCATAGTCGAAGCGACCAGGCTGTCCGCTTGCTCCACAGCCTTGCGCGGCTCATCGACGAATGCGATTTGCACTTCCTTCCAGCGGCTGCGCAGGGTTTCAAGCTCCTCGTTCGGAAACAGTGGCGCGGCCTCTTCGTCGCCCTTCGCTTCCGGCTCGACCTTTCTATCCGGCACGCGTTCGATGGTTCGCTCAACCGCAACCGGTCTGGGACTATTAACCGGTTCGTCAGGGCGTGGCCTGGCCAGATCGGCGGTCGTGATTTCACGATTATCGAATACTTCGGTTTCCTGATCCTCTTTTCGCATCGGTATCGCCATGACTATGCTCCCTTCTTTTGGACTTCAGGCTCATTCAGCAGTTCCTCGAATAACGTGCGATAGTGCACCATCGCCCGCCGCAAATCCTCTGTGCTCGCCTTGCCCGCGCCGTGACGCAGTGCAATGGCATGCGCCGCGCGATAGTTTTCGACAACCACCGGGTAATCCACCGAAATATCGGCCGCGCGCTGCTCGAATTCGCCAATCGGGTACCCGCGCGCCCGCATCACCTCGGTCACCAGGTTTTCTGCCATCGTGACCGCGCCTCGCGGATCATCGACGAACCGGCTCTGCACCTCTTCCCATCCGGAGGCAAAGCCCGCGCGGTCGGATTCGGCCAAGGGACGGATCTTGAACTTTTCCCTGCGCTTCTCGCGAAACTCCAGTACCCCTTCGGCCTTGCGGGCGTCTCCCTCTTGTTTGACTACCCGGTCATATTCAGGTCCGAAGCGTTCCCGCAGTCTTCCACTGCGCCGCCGCCGCATGACCACAATCGCGATGGCCACAACCGCTATGACGACAATGAGCACAACGACGAGCAGAAGTTGAGTATGATCCATGCGCCCTCCGATTTCCGCGTACGCAAGTCGGATGCGAAGGCATTGGTGGATGTTGTTTTGAAAACGCGAAGCGAGTCCCGCGAGTCATATCTTGCGCCGGGATGAGGGCGAGCAATCGGGTGTTCCTACTAAATGCGGGCAAAGCACAACTGAGCGAGCTGAGGTAAGCTTGCTATGCAGGCCATCGTTTTCAAGTCATCGTTTTTGATTTTTATGAACCTTCTTCTTCTAGGCCGAGGAAAAACCGGCTCTGCAGTGGCCGCGGTGGCCGAAGAGCACCGGCATCGTGTCCAGATCGCCGGGGCCGCGGAAAACGCCGGGACTTCAGCGCTTAAACCTGATACCCTTCGTGACATCGACGCCGTGATCGACTTCACGGGACCGCATTGTGTGCTGGAAAACATTGAAGCCTGCATGCGCTCCGGAAAGAACATGGTGGTCGGCACGACCGGCTGGTATGGAGAGATCGACCGGGTTCGCGAGATGGTGCGTATCCATAACACGGGATTCGTTTACGCGGCCAACTTCTCCATCGGCGTCAATTTGTTTCTCGACATTGTGGGGGCTGCCGCTGCGGCCCTGCAACACGACTATTCCGGTCAAATCTTCGAGCGCCACCACGTCCACAAGAAAGATGCACCTTCGGGCACAGCGATCGCCATCCAACGCATTATGAAGGAAGCCGCAGGCAGAGGTGAAGAGGTCGAAATCACTTCTTTTCGCGAGGGCGAGGTCGTGGGCATGCACGAGGTCGTGCTGGAGTCCGCGGGAGACCGCATTTATCTCTGCCATGATGCCAAATCCCGTCGCGCCTTCGCCGAAGGCGCCGTTCGCGCCGCGGAGTGGCTGGCCGGCAAGAAGGGGTTCTACGATTTCAAAGACGTGTGGCGGGAGATGTGAGCAGAGACATTCCCTCCTGCTTCCATTCGCGTTATCTTATTCCTATGCAACTTCGTGGCTGCGGCACCGCACTCGTGACGCCTTTCCATCAGGATGGCTCCATCGACGACGCTGCCTTGCGCAACCTGGTGGCGTGGCAGATCGAATCGGGCATCGATTTCCTTGTCCCCTGCGGAACCACGGGCGAGACGCCCACCTTGACTCACGACGAATGGCTGTCCGTTATTGACACAACGATCGAAGTTGCCGCCGGGCGCGTGCCCATTGTTGCGGGCGCAACCTCGAACTCTACGCACGACGCTGTGGAAAAAGCCAAGGAAGTCGCTACGCGGCCGGGAGTCGACGCCATTCTCACTGCGTCTCCCTATTACAACAAGCCTACGCAGGAGGGTCAGTACCGGCATTTCAAGGCTATCGCCGAGGCTGTGGACGGCAAGCCGATTATCCTTTACAACGTGCCCGGTCGCACTGCCGCCAATATCGAACCCGCGACCCTCGCCCGTCTTGCCGAGGTTCCCAACATCGTGGGCGTCAAAGAAGCCAGCGGCAACATGACGCAAATCGCAGAGGCCATCAGTGCCGTTCCCGAATCGTTTCTGGTTTTTTCCGGGGACGATGCAGTAACGTTGCCCGTGATCTCTCTGGGTGGCGTGGGGATCGTCTCAGTTGCGTCCAACGAAATCCCGAAAGAAATGGCGGCTCTCACGCGTGCCGCCCTCAACAACGACTGGACGGCTGCGCGCAGTATTCATCGCAAGTATCTTGCCCTGATGCAGGCGAACTTTATTGAATCGAACCCGCTGCCGGTGAAAGCGGTGCTCGCGATGATGGGCAGGATCGAAGAGAACTATCGCCTCCCCTTGTTGCCCATGCGCCGCGACACGCGCTCCAGGCTGCAGAAAATCGCCACCGAAGCCGGACTGATCGCCGAACCCGTTTCGTCAGCATCAAAGGCCGCGGAATTCTTTATCTATGAAAACTGGGCCGCCGGCCCGCACAAGATTGTGCTGCATCGCGGATCGTGCGGCCAGTGCAACCAGGGCAAGGGACGTCCGGCCGGCCATGACGCCAACCACGCCCGCTGGCACGGCCCCTTCGCCACGCTCGCCCTGGGCCGGGAAGCGGCGCACGGAATGAGCGGAGTGCTGATTCGCAGCGAGTGTAAGTGCGTGTGAGAGACAGAAGTCAGAAAGCAGATGTAGGAATCTATTCCTCAAGGTTTTACTTTTGACCGCCAACTTCTGACTTCTGCATTTCCTTTATACTTTCTCCGCATGCAATCGCTGAAGTCTTCCATCGAGAGCCTGGCGGCGCAAGGCGAGGTTGGGCAGAATCTCGATGCCCTTCCCACGTTCCTCGAATTTCGTGACGCACTCACTCGAGGCAAAATTCGCGCCGCCGAAAAAATCGATGGACGGTGGACCGTTAACACCTGGGTGAAGCACGGCATTTTGCTGGGCTTTCGGCTGGGCGCACTGGTGGAGACCGGCTCTTCCGGGCTCACATTTGTGGATAAGGGTACATTTCCCGCCCGAAAGTTTTCGGTAGCCGACCGGGTGCGCATTGTTCCCGGCGGCTCGTCGGTACGGCTTGGAGCCTACGTTGCGCCAACCGTGATTTGCATGCCGCCGATGTTCATCAATGTCGGCGCCTACGTGGACGAAGGCACCATGATCGACTCGCACGCTCTCGTGGGATCCTGCGCTCAGGTCGGAAAAAGAGTCCACCTGAGCGCCGCTGCGCAGGTGGGGGGCGTGCTCGAACCTGTGAATGCCGTGCCGGTAATCATTGAAGACGATGTACTGATCGGCGGCAACTGCGGAATCTATGAAGGCACCCTCGTGCATGAGCGGGCAGTGCTGGGCGCAGGAACGATTTTGACGCGCTCGACGCCTCTGTACGACCTGGTGAAGAATGCAGTCTATCGAAGCACGCCCGATGCTCCGCTGGAGGTTCCCGAGGGCGCAGTGGTTGTGCCTGGTTCGCGCGCGGTAAAGAGGGGCGCAGCGGCGGAGATGGGAATCTCGCTCTATACACCGGTAATCGTAAAATACCGCGACGAGAAGACCGATCGCGGGATCGAGTTGGAAGATTGGCTGCGGTGACCCTCTTTAGCGAACTTTGCGGGCTTCACGGCATAAGTTTGCTCCGTCTGCGCTGAAAGCAAACGTCAATGAACGTCAACTGCCAACTTGCCCGCCTGGTTAAGGCCGATCCGAATCTGCGCAAGCTTGGCTATTACTCCGTCGGCTGCGCTTAGTTTGGTTGCAGGGTAGGTGCTCGTCATCCCGATCACCTTCATCCCGCCGGCACGCGCGGCGTCAATTCCCGCCGGTGCGTCTTCAATCACCAAACATTGCTTTGGGTCCACACCCAAGCGCTCTGCTCCCTTCAAGTACGGCTCCGGGTGCGGCTTTCCATGGGTTACATCTTCCGCCGTAACTAAAACGTGGGGAATTGGAATTCCCGCCAGTTGTAAGCGCGCCGTCGCCAACAGGCGAGTCCCAGATGTAACCACGGCCCAGTGTTTTTCTGGAATCGAATGCAGAAGACCGACAGCCCCCGGCATTACGACGACGCCATCGTGATCTTCAGCCTCGCGCTTTTCAAGTTTCCGCGTTTCCGCCTCCGCATCCAGATGCGGAGCCACTCTTTGAATCACTTCCACCGTGCGCACGCCGTGAGCAATGGCGATCACCTCCTCCTCGTCAATTCCCTGCTCTCGCCCCCAGGTACGCCACTGCCGCCCCACGGACTTTGTGGAATCGACGAGAACGCCGTCAAGATCAAAAAGGATGGCAGAGCAGGTGAAAGTTGGCATTCTTTTTTTCTAACATGGAAAACGTTCCGGATTGTTTTATTTCTGAAAAGCTTGAACCGCAGAGTGCGTGAAGGAAGGAAGGTTACAAAGAGAAAAGAGTCGCCTGGGCGCGACCGAATGCCGAAAATCCTAGCGCTGTGCAGGCAGAACCTGCGAAGCTGCCGTCAGCGACACGGCCTCATGCGCCCGGCGCCGCAATTGCAAATGCCGCTCGCGAAAGTGAGCTTTGGCGCGCTCGCCCCAGGCACGAACGAACCAATAATTTAATCCCGCTCCAATCGCCGAACTCACCAGCGGAATCATGCGCCCCGCCCACTTCTCCACGACTTCCGTGCTGGCGCGGGCGGCAATGCGCTGAATCACGCGGGGCACAAACTTGTTCACCACCTCTTTTTCCACCAGGTCGCGGCTGATGTCGACCCCCGCAGCGCTGGCCGCCGCGATCCACAATTCCGCAATCTCGCCGTCGGTGTTGAATTGAAAACCATATACCAGGCTCAATTTTTGAATGGTGCGCATGGTGATTGCCGACAAAATGCCCAGATCGGGAATGATGGTCATCAGTCCGCCCAATCCGAAGCCCGCCCCCTCGACCGCCGCCACTTTCATGCCGCTGCGAATTACGTCATCAGCCACAGCGTCAATCTCGCCCACTTCCAGGGCCCAGACGCCGTGGTAACCGCTGATCGGCATCCGATACGCCGCGCGCAACTGCACCAGGAATCTTCCGGGATCCACCTGCACGGTGGAGTACGCCCGCGTCAGGCCTTTCACCAGGGCCCTCTCGACGCGCCCTCGAAGCCACGATTTACCATTCTCGGCCATAAGTCTCACCTTAACTCACGGCTGAACAGAAAGCCATCGGGATAAGTACCGAGGACCCAGTCGCGCGCCGATGGCAAGGAGCATGAAAGCGGCGCAGTGTTGAATCAGCAGACGAAAATGCATATGCAGAGTTCACTCTCGGTACTCGCAACTCGGTACTCGGGACTAGGTACGGGCTACTCGACGTGCTAGCATTGTTGTTCACCAAGAATTTCTAATGCCAACTGGAAAACTGCAAGTTATCCCTCTTGGGGGCCTCGGCGAATTCGGCATGAACTGCATGGCCGTTCGCTGGGGCGACGACATCATCGTGATCGATGCCGGCCTCATGTTTCCTGAGGCTGAATTGCTCGGAGTGGACATCGTAGTTCCTGACATTTCATATCTCACTGAGAATCGCGACAAAGTTCGCGGCATCATCCTCACGCACGGCCATGAGGACCACATCGGCGGCCTGCCCTGGATTCTCTCCGATCTCAACGTGCCGGTCTGGGGAACAGAATTCACCCTCGCTTATGTGGAAGACAAACTGGACGAGCACGGATTACTCGACGATTCCGATCTGCGGGAGATGCGAGCCGGCGAACGCTTCAAGGCCGGAGTGTTCACAATCCATCCCATTCGGGTCACGCACAGCCTGGTCGATTGCGTGGCGCTCGCCATTCATACCCCCCTCGGCGTGATCATTCATACCGGCGACTTCAAAGTCGACCCGACGCCTACCGATAATCACCTGTTCGATCTGCACTCCTTTGCCGAATACGGCAAACAGGGCGTGCTCGCGCTGTTTCAGGACTCCACCAATGTCGAGCGAAAGGGATATACACCCAGTGAGCGAGCCGTGCGCCGCAAATTTGATGAGGTCTTCGCGCACACCAAGCGGCGGCTTTTCATCTCGTGTTTCTCGTCCTCTATTCACCGGATTAAGCTGGCGGTGGAACTGGCGCATCAGCATGGGCGGAAAGTCGCCTTCATCGGCCGCTCCATGAATAACTCCGCCGAAATCGCCGAAGATTTGGGCTATCTTGAAATTCCCGAAGGCCTGGTGATCAATCCCGGGGAGATGAGGAATTTCGCGCCCGAAAAGGTCTGCGTGATGATCAGCGGAACTCAGGGCGAACCCATGTCGGCGCTTTCACGCGCCGCCGTGGATAACCATAAGCACGCCAAGATCGAGAAGGGCGACACGGTGGTCCTCTCGTCGCGCATCATTCCCGGTAACGAGAAAACGATTTACCGCATGATCGATCATCTCTTCCGGCGTGAGGCTTATGTGATCTACGAAGACGGCACGTCGCCACCCATCCACGTCAGCGGACACGCCAGCCAGGAAGAGCTGAAGCTGGTTATTAACCTGGTGAGGCCCAAGTACTTTATTCCTATTCACGGCGAATATCGACAGTTGAAGCTCCACGCGGAAATGGCCGGAGCTATGCACAGCTCGGTAGGCAAAGTGATGCTGATTGAAAGCGGCGACGTTCTGGAGTTCGACGAACTTGGCGCGCGCAAAGCCGGACGCATTAATGTCGGCCGCGTCTGCATTGATTCCGGCAACCGCACTGACGTGGTCGAAGACCTGATCATCAAAGATCGCCGTCACCTCAGCGAAGACGGCATTGTGTTGCCCATCATCGCCATCAACAAGCTTTCGGGCAAAGTTGAAACGGCCCCAGAAATCGTGACCCGCGGCTTCAACCCCGGCGACAACGGCCTGCTGGAAGGCGCGAAGCGAATCGTGGAGGACACGCTGGCTTTTTCGAGCGAAGAGGAAAAAGCTGATTACGGCGTGATTAAGGAAAAAATCCGGGCAGATTTAAAGCGGTATATTTCGAAGCAGACGCAGCGGCGGCCGCTGATTATGCCGGTGATACTGGAGATTTAGCCGCGGTCTTATCCAGTGATTTACCTTTGACGATATTAGAAAGCCGAAGCTGCATTCCGGAAAAGCTGTTGTATGTTTACTCCAGCGGATTCTTCCACCGCAGACCCGGAAAGCGCGCAAAATCGCGGTCCGCTGTATGCAGGACGCCTCCGAATTCAATCGTCAGCGCCGCGACCTCCGCTTCGCTCACCAGCGCCCCTGACGCCTGACCTTCGATCAACATTCGTCGAAATATTGACCAATAATGGTCTCCCGGCATGAGGACGCGGACGTTGGCGTTTGCCAGCCAAAGATCGACAATTTGCGCTGCTTGCTCCAGAGTAAACCGTTCTCCCGGCAGTCTCCGGTTAGTCATGACCCGCAAGAAGGCAGAGACGGCCTGCCACGGTAGTCCGACGACCTGGATTCCCGAGAAGAGTTCTTCCAGCCAGGCGCTCGCCTCAGGGTGACGGGCCGAGCCAGAGTTATACGAATAAATGAGAAGGTTCGCGTCGCAGACGATCACCGGTGCTCCGGTCCTTCAAGGTACTCGATTAAATCCTCGACTTTGTCGAAATCTCGAGGTAGTCCAAGATTGATCGGTGTCACTTTGAATGGCTTCCGGGCAGGCCGTTTCGAGGCTGTCAAGCCCAGGCGCAAGAACCGATTGACCACCTGCTTGAACGGCTCTCCCGACCGCCTTACTTCCTTGCTGAGCAAGGCGGCCACGTCGTCATCGAGAGTAAGAGTAGTACGCACATCATGATGTTAATATGTGAGGCATCATGATGTCAATTTCGTGTTATGCCGCTGACTGCGTGATAATGAATATCAAGACAATGGTCTCCTTCTCCGACATCCGTACCGCTCAGATGCGGCTTAAAGGCATCATCACGCGCACGCGGCTGATCCAATTCCCACTCTGCGCCGAAGACCCTCGCCGCCTCTTTCTCAAGCCGGAGAACCAACAGCCCATCGGCGCCTTCAAGCTTCGCGGAGCCTACAACAAGATCGCCTCGCTCTCAGAAGAAGACCGCAAGCGCGGAGTCATCACCTACTCCAGCGGCAATCATGCGCAGGGCGTGGCCTATGCTGCCCGTGCTCTCCATACCAAAGCCGTCATAGTCATGCCGAACAACGCGCCACAAATTAAGCGCGACGCGACGGCCAAGCTAGGCGCTGAAATTGTCTTCGTCGGTCCCGGCAGCTCCGAACGACAGCTGAAAGCCGAAGACCTCGCCTCACAGCACGGATACGTGATCGTGCCGCCTTACAACGACGAGCAGATCATCGCCGGCCAAGGCACCATTGGATTGGAGATTCTGGAAGAGTTGCCCGACGTGGAAATGGTTCTCGCTCCGGTGGGCGGCGGAGGCATGATCAGTGGCGTGGCTGCAGCCATCAAACTCAGCAAGCCGGAGGTAAAAGTAATCGGTGTCGAGCCCGAACTGGCCGGGGACGCGCAGGCCAGCCTGCGCGCGGGAAGAATTGTGCAATTCCCTGCCGATCAGGTTTCGCGCAGCATAGCTGACGGGCTTCGGACCCAAAGCGTTGGCTCGATCAACTTCGAACACATGCGGAAATTCGTCGACGACATCATCACCGTGACCGAAGACGAGATTCTCCATGCTATGAAGTATCTCAGCGCCAATCCCGCCACCATTGCCGAACCCAGCGGGGCGGTCGCGGTGGCCGGATTCATCTTTCATGCCGCCCAGCTTCCCCCGAAAAAGCTCGCGGTGGCTATTCTCAGTGGCGGCAACGTCGACCCTGAAATGCTGAAAGAAGTCCGCGAGCAACACAGGGAGGAACCGCTTCTTCACCCCAATTCTCCTTGACCCAGCCCACCTTGGGGGCTAACGTAGCATCAAAACGGTTCAGGAAGACAAAGTCATCGCCCTAAACTTCATAATTACAGCAAATTGCGCCGGGAGAGTGAGCGGCAGCAAATCGCCCCAATCACGGGCGTTCTCACGATCTTCTTTCGTTTTGCGAATGATTTTCTTGGCGGCCTCGATCCTCGCCGTCGTTCCCTTCGCTGCAGCCGATGCTCAGCGCGGCACTCTGGTCCATGAGGGTCCAATTCGCGTCAGCCCAAGTTCTGACGGCGCTAAACTGGCTCAGGTCCGCCGTGGACTCGAGTTGATCATTCTCGAGACCAGCGGGGACTGGGTCCGGGTGCAGGCGATTATTCTTCCGCCCAGCCAGGAAGAAGGCGCAACCGAACAGGAGCAGGAAGGCAAAACCATCAGCGGCTGGGTTTCGGCCAAAACCCTGGTGAGCACCGCGACGCAAGACGGCGACAAGATCATCTTTGGCGAAGCCGCCGACTCTGAAGACGAGGCCAGCCGCCGCCGCGGGCGCCGCGATGCGGCCCAGGATGCGATGCGACTCTACTATCGCGTCTACGATCTGATGCCGGCTTCGCCGCTGGCCGCCGAGGCCCTCTACCGCGCCGCCGACATTCGCTGGCAACTGCAGCGCTCCGACGTCATGACGCGCCCCTCGGCGCACGAACGCGACGCCTACATGCGCGGCCAGATGCAGGAAGAGTGGATGAAGCTGGTTCTTAAGAAATATCCCGGAACCAAGTGGGCAGATCTCGCAGCCTTCCGCATGATCGATAACAAGCTATGCGGCGATTGGGAAGGGTTGGCGAAGTGTCCGGACAAGGAAGCGGATATCTACGAGAACTACGCTAAAGACCATCCGCAATCTCCCGCCGCGCCGGAAGCCTTGTATGACGCGGCCTGGCGGCGCTCGGCACTCATTGAGATTTACCGGACAGAACCGAATCAAAAGAAAGCTGCCGAATCGAAGGAGCGAGCGCTCGCGCTGGCGCAAAAAATCGTCAGCCAGTACGGGCAGAGTGATTGGGCACTCCGCGCCCGGCGCCTCATCTTCTATGTTCAGCAGGGCGTTCCAACGTACGGAAACGCCGCGGATTAGAACTTCCCGGATTACTTCCCACCGAATTGCCCCGAATCCACTCCAGTAACCTTCCCGCAACTTTTTTCTGCGATACTGTTGCCTTAGTTTCGGAGGATGATTGAACGACTACCTGCTGTCTCTGGTCCTGGGCATCGTCGAAGGACTCACAGAATTCTTGCCGGTCAGTTCCACGGCGCATTTGCGCCTTTCCGAAGCCCTTCTCCACATCAGCCTTTCCGACGGTTACTGGAAGATGTATTCCATTGTGATTCAACTGGGCGCAATCCTTTGCCTGCCGGTTTATTTCCGCAGCCGCATCGCGAAGTTTTTGTCGACTTTTCCCCGCGGCGAGCGCGGCGACCGCACCGCTCTGACGCATCCTCTCGGCCTGGTTACGATTGCTTTTGTGGTAACAGCAATTCCCTCATTTCTGCTCACCAAAGTCATCGGCAAGCACCTGGAAAACGTCATCATCATGGGCTGGTCGTTGCTGATCGGCGGCATCGTGATGTGGATTGTCGACGCCATGAACTCAAAGGCTGAGGCCGCCGGACCATCGGCCGCCGGAAGCCGCATCCACACCTGGAAGATGGAGGACATGAGCCTGCCGCAAGCGGTCTGGATCGGCTTCTGCCAAATCTTTTCGGCAGTTTTTCCCGGAACGTCACGCTCCATGTCTACCATCGCTGCAGGCCAGATCGCAGGCATGTCACGCGCTTCGGCCCTCGAATTTTCATTCTTTCTATCGATGCCGACCATGATCGTAGCAACAGCCTACACGCTGCTGAAATCCCTTCGCGGCAAAGGAGAGAACCCGATCGGCGTCTCGCAGATCGATGCGCATGGCTGGATCGTCCTGGCCATCGGATTCGTGGTGTCGTTCATCGTCGCCTATGCATCGGTGGCTTGGTTCATGGCCTACGTACGCAAACGCGGCTTCGCGCCGTTCGCGGCGTACAGGATTGTTGTGGGGATCCTGGTTCTGGTGTTCGCGGCGAGGCTGGCGGGGTAAGACCAACTCAGATCGGGCCTCATTTTCAGCGATTTGGGGAACTTACCCGAAACTGACCCTGCGCAGTGACTTAGACCTGACTTTGCGGGCTCGTCAAGTGGGAACTCAACTCTACACCCCGCACCCAACTCCCCCATTGCCCCCACCGCCCGTTCCTGACATAATAATTTCGCTCTGGCCGATTTGCGCCACAGGACCGTTTCCCGGTCCCGTGTAAGAAACGGCCTACATGGATTTTCTGGCAGGTATCTTTTCTCCCACGGGCAACCGGCGGCTGAACGAGCTGATCGGTTTCCTTCTGTGCGTCTCTGCGCTCCTCCTCTTCCTCGCGGTCGCATCCTATTCCCCGCTTGATCCTTCGCTGAACAGCGCTTCCGTGCTCACCGGAGCTCACGCCGCCCGCAATTGGATTGGGGTGGTCGGGGCGTTCGCAGCCGACATCGTGCTCCAGTTCTTCGGCATCTCAGCGTTTCTGCTGCCGGTTTTTCCGGCAATGCTGGGTATCCGCTGGTTTGCCTCGCGCAAGATTCAGTCGCCCCTGGCCAAGAGTTTGGGCGGCATCTGGCTGGCCATGTTCGTCCCTGCGTTGCTGGCGCTGTTGCCGGGACATTTGCGCTGGATGAATGTCATCCCAATTGAGGGCCTTCTGGGGCGAGTGCTCGGCGACGTGTTAATCCATTACTTGAACCTCGCCGGCGCCTACATAGTATGTACGACTGTACTGGCTGTCGCCCTTTATCTGTCGACCGCCTTTTCGTTTTCAGCGATCCGGCTGTGGGCGCCAACGCGCTTCGCCTTTGTAACCGCGCTCTGGAACCGCTACGAGGACTGGCGCCAGGAGCGGAACCGGCGGCAGCAGCAGAAAGAGCTTGAGAAGCGCCGCATTTCCAAGCCGGTGGTAAAGACGCAGCTGATTCCTTCGCGGCAGGCTACTGCCGAGCCAGCGGTGCAAGCCAGAGCCGCGCCTGAGACTCGCCGCACCGGCATTGAGCGCATGATGCAAGACGAACCGGGTCCCTCCGCAACCGGAGGAATTCTTCCAGAGTCCCTAGCCGGGGCTGGTCTGGCCGGCACGGATGAACCTACGGATCCCGAGGTCACCCAGCGTGCCGATGTCGACCACAAACCCAAAACTACCATGCCCAGAATCGCCGCAGGCGGGTACAAATTGCCGTCCAGCAGCCTCTTGCAGCGGCCTGACGAGCAGCAAGCAGTCGATGCTGACGAACTGAAACTACTGGCGCAGGTGCTGACGGAAAAATATGCAGAATTCGACGTGCACGGGCAGATTACGCAGATCAATCCCGGTCCGGTGGTTACTACTTTCGAATTCAAGCCCGACGCCGGCATCAAATACAGCCGCATCACCAACCTTACCGACGATCTGTGCCTGGCGCTTAAAGCAGAAAGCATTCTGATCGAACGCATGGCGGGCAAGTCAACCGTGGGAATTCAGGTGCCAAACCGCGAGCGCGAGATCATCTGGCTGCGGGAGAACATTGAATCGCAGGAATTCATGGGCTCGAAGTCGCGGCTCACGATGGCGCTGGGCAAAGACATCAACGGTCGCATTGTCACGGCGGACCTGAACGGAATGCCGCATTTGCTGATTGCAGGGTCAACCGGGTCGGGCAAATCCGTGGCCATTAATGCCTTTATCATGTCGATTCTGTACAAGGCCACGCCCGATCAGGTGCGCCTGATTCTGGTCGACCCCAAACGCCTGGAACTGGGCAATTACGAAGGCGTGCCTCATTTGTATACCCCCATTATCACCGAGCCAAAACTCGCCGCCAATGCTCTGCGCAACGCCGTCCGCGAGATGGAGCGGCGCCTGAAGCTACTGGCCGCCAAGGGCGTGCGCAATATCGACCAGTACAACCGGCTGTTCGACAACGGCAGCACACCGAGCCTGTTTGAAGAAGATTCCGATGACAAGCCGATTCCCTACATCGTAATCATCATCGACGAACTCGCCGACCTGATGATGCTCGATTCTTCGAATGTCGAGGAATCGATTACTCGATTGGCCCAGATGGCGCGCGCCGTCGGTATTCACCTTGTGCTGGCCACGCAGCGGCCGTCTGTCGATGTCATCACCGGATTGATCAAGGCGAACTTTCCCGCGAGAATCTCGTTTCGCGTGGCCACCAAAGTGGACTCGCGTACCATTCTGGACGCAAATGGCGCCGAAGCCCTGCTGGGCAAAGGCGACATGCTCTATCTGCCTTCGGGGTCGGCCCGGGTCCATCGTCTGCACGCACCGCTGGTCACAGAAAAAGAGATCGCAGCGGTGGTCGAATTCTGGAAGCAGCAGGGTTCTGCCGAGTATCAGCAGCAATTCCTGGAAGCACCAAAGGAAGAACGCGAGGCCGCTACCCCTGGTGGTGAAGGCGTGGAAGGGTCCGGCGAAGGCGCGGAGAACGACCCCGCTTATCACGATGCCGTGAGACTGGTGGTGGAGTTCGGCAAGGCATCCACGTCCCTGCTGCAGCGGCGTTTGCGAATTGGCTATGGCCGTGCCGCACATCTCATCGATCTCATGGAGCAGGATGGAATTGTCGGCGCCGCGGACGGCCCCAAACCTCGCGAAGTGCTCAAGCGGCCCGATTGGATTTCTGAGATTGAAGAGAGTATGAGGTAGCGGTTAGGAACTTTCGGCTTCTTGGGTGGGTGTATCCGGATCGGGAGACCACAGCTTTTTAGGTAGTGGTGCAGTACTGCACCACTACCGCTTTTTATGCCAAGTTCAACTTCTCCCCCATTTTCTGCTACTCTGGATTTGCCCTGTTGTTCTGCCTGCGCCACAACCGGAGCCTCTTTCTGAGAGACCGCGCGAATCATGTCAAGAAATCTTGCACAGGAAATTTCTGTGCTGTCCTCATCGAAAGACGGGTTACAGTATCTGACCGGCAATGACTGGACGCTGCTGGCCGACAAAGCCAGCCGCATCCAGTTCAAAAGGGGCGCGGCGCTCCTCCAGAAAGGCCACCAGGCAGAGGGTGTGTATCTGTTACTCAAGGGCAAGGCGCGGGTGGTGATGCCATCGCAGCCCAGAGTTCACCTGCTGGGTCCGGGTGCTATCTGCGGTGAAATGTCGTTCCTGGAGCGCGTACCCGCGAGCGCCAGCGTGGTGGCCGAAGACGATGTTGAGGCGTACCTGCTCGACCGCCCTGCTTTGGAAAGCTTGTTTGAGCTGTTCCCCCATTTGGCTTCGCGCTTTTACCGGTCGCTGGCGACGAGTCTCTCGCGTCGATTGAGAGAACTAATCGTACCCGGCGCGGCTTCTGCCAACGCTCGAGGAGCACGAGATTAGGCGTCCGCTCGAGACTTCTGCCGATATCGTTCTAAATTATGGGCATCTAGCAAGAATGGGCCAAAGGTAAGAAGCGCCCAGACACTCTCGCGAGTATCGGGACGCCCGAACAGCCCTCCCCCTGAACTGCTCACCGCTTAAACTACTTGCGGTCAGGGGTTGTGTGAATTACACTTTAGTGCCATGAGATGGCGCGTTCGGCGTAAGGATTATTCCATTGCAGATCAGGAATATTGGCCGCGGCCGACCTATTTCCGGACAGCGATTTCCTGTCCGGGGGCGCCGCGGACGCAATTGGACTGTACTAGTGTGCATCGCTTTGCAGTTCAGTTTGGGAATGACGTTGGATAATTTGATTTAAGGCTATTAAAATCATAACATTACGTAATTCGCCACTTTGGCACGCGGGATGCACATAGCAGGGTGCGGGCGCGGAATGTGCCCCGCCAGAGGCGGCCTGAAGCCCCCGAGAGATTTCGAAGATCGAGCATAAGTGCGGAGGAGGAAGTAATCATGAAAAGGATTGTTCTGCTGGCTTTACTGGCGCTGGCGTTACCCTTAACGGCCTTTGCGGGGAATGTTGATTTCACCAACAACGGCGGCACCCTGGCGGGGAGTTCGGCGGGTTTGACACTCACCGGCTCGGAACTGACCCAAGTTGACGGGCTTAACGGCGGCGGCCTGATCCAGGGCGGACTGGGAAGCCTGTCCTTCACTACCGGTGCGCTGACTTCGGGAAATCTTACGACCGACGCCACGTTCGCCGCGGGTGGAAGTTTCACAATCACGGGCAATGGCACCAATGGTGTTCCCAACGGCGTGATTTTCAATGGCACCTTCAGCAGCGCGGTTACCTGGGCGGTGATGCCGATGCCTTGCGGACCGAACGGCTCGGTGTGCTACACGCTTAGCGGCTCCATTTCGGGCACATACTGGAACGGCTCGACCTACACAACTGTGAATGGAGCGACCATTCAGATCACGCTTAATGCCGGCAAGAACGGCTTCCAGGGGCAAGTTGGCCTGGGTAGTGGCGATACGATCATCGGCACTGTTCCCGAGCCGGGCACGCTGGGACTGCTTGGAACCGGGCTGGTTGGTCTGGCCGGAGTAATTCGAAAGAAGTTGAAGGCCTAAATAGACTCGATTATCTCTCGGAAGCCCCGCCTTGCGGCGGGGCTTTGTTTTGCGCGCCTATCCGCAGTCATCCTATCGTTCGCCCGGCGACGGCTCCTTTCCTCTCCTCGCTCCTATTACTCCAGTAATGCTTAAACCCTGATTACCGTTGACCCTGACCGCACTGCGTCCATACATTTTCCAGAGGGGGTCGTATGAAAGATATTCATGAGGTATTGCGGCAGAAGCAGACAAAATACGCCCAGCTGGGCAAACAGATTGAAATGCTCCAGCAGGCGGCAGAGAAGCTGCGTGAAGTGGCTCCCTTGCTCGCCGAAAATGACGATGAAGACAACGCAGTGCTGACTATGGAAGGCGACGAGGCGTTACCGCACACGGACGCGATGGCGGCCAAGGCGGGCGCGACCGCTTCGAGCGCGGCTGCCTCCAAGGCAACTCGCCCGGCCGCACCACGCTGGCCGTAATCGCCCGCACTTAAAACATTTAGGTTATGACCCTTCTGGCATTGCTGGTTTCTTCCGACGATTCCGCTTGCGAAGTCCTGGGCCGGGTGCTGCCGGCAACGGGCATTGCGGTGGAGCGTTTCAGCGACCTCGCCACCGCTCTCGATCGCCTTCAGCAACAAAGATTCGATGCCATCGCGGTTGATTTCGAGGACCCGCAATCTGCCGCTAAAGTAATCGAGGAGGCACGGCGGCTGGTTTCTGGGGCTGGTCCGGTCACGGTTGCCCTGGTTTCAGAGCCGGCCAAGGCCCGTGACATTCTCAGCTCCGGTGCTCACTTCATTCTGTACAAGCCCCTTTCCGATGAAACGGCAAAGACTGGGTTGCGCGCGGTAGCTGCCTTGCTGAACCGCGAACGACGGCGGGCGCATCGCGTTCCGGTGCAGGCACCGGTGGAAATCACATTGCCTGACGCTCGCACAGCCGAGGGCATTCTTCTGGACCTAAGCGAAACGGGAATGGACGTTCTTACGGCCGAGGCGCAGTTTCCCGGCTCTCTGTTGAATTTCCGCTTTCAGTTGCCGGACGGAACCTTGCGAGTTCAGGCGCATGGACAGGTCGCCTGGGCAAATCCGAACGGCCAAACCGGGGTTCACTTCCTCGACCTCGATGAAGCAACGAAGAACCAACTCCAGGTTTGGTTGCAAGCCGCAGCGACCACGCAAAAGGAGGGGCCGGACGAAACCGTTCCGCACTGCAAGCTCACTGACTTGAGCCTTGGCGGCTGCTACGTAGAGAGCGATTCGCCATTTCCCGAGCGCGCTTTGGTCGATCTATGTTTGCGCACCGAGGATGTGGCAGTTCATACCGAGGGTATGGTTCGCGTGAATCACCCCGGCCACGGTATGGGAATCGAATTCCCTTCCCGTACGATGGAGCAGCGCGCGCAGGTGGGAAATCTGATCAGCTTTTTACGCGGGTGCCCCGAATCCATGCTGGAAGTGAGCGTTTCGCCTCGCGCCCTTACCGCGGACTTGACCCAGTTTCAGCGCGGCCCAGAGGATTCTACGCTGGATCCGGCTCCGGATGAACTGGAAGACCCATTACTCGAATTGCTCCTTCAGGGGGCCAGGCTGCAGGAAGACGAATTTCTTACGGAACTGCGACGCCAGCGATCGGGCGAGAGCGTCGCCACCTAGCCTCAAGGCACTCCTCAACATTTCCTGCGATCAGGCAGTCTTTTTCTCTTTTCCGCTCTCTTTTCCAACTAGACAGCCTCTCGCGGCAGGTGGGCTGGCGACTTGGATTGACGCGAGGCGGGAGAACCGGCAGCGAGAGTAGCGGCGTTGGCGAGAGGCTATGGTATGAAACGTCCCGGAGAGGCGAAGAACCCTTGCCCCGTCTCAAGCATGGATCCTTCAACTCTCCGTGGTCTGTTCCACCCCAATGCAGGTACGGTATCCGACTCCTGTTGCGCTGCGGTTTCAGCTAGATTAAATGTGAGTTAAATCGCGGTCAGTTATGCACAGTTGAAATTCGCGCGGGGTGCGGCCCTGCATAACTTTGTGCAGGTCTCCGGCGATTATGCGAACATGTACGCAAGCAGACGCGTTTTGCGAACGGAGGTCAATGGGAGTCAAGCCGCGGGCGTCGACACAAGCGGTTCAAGCTGTGGCCGCGCAGCAAAGCAGCCATCCCGACCCGCAGCCAGACGCAATGCCCACCTTGACCTGGGCGCCCCTCTTGTCGATCGCGGCTGCGGCCTTCGCGGTGGAAACTCCTTTCTTCTTTCGTGGAACGCCCTCGGGGCACGATCTTGAATTCCATTTGTATTCCTGGCTGGAAGTTCTGGGGCAATGGAAAATTGGAATTCTCTATCCTCGTTGGGCAGCCTTGGCGCACTTCGGTTATGGCGAGCCGCGATTCATTTTCTATCCTCCCGCCTCATGGGCTCTGGGAGCCGCGCTCAGTGCGATTTTTCCATGGGTTCTCGCGCCCGACATTTATATCTGGCTGACGTTGACGGCCGCGGGCGTGTCGATGTTTCTGCTGGCGCGGCAATGGTTCGACCGGCGCGATGCGACCTTTGCGGCCGTCCTATACGCCATAAACCCCTATCATCTCGTCGTCATTTACTGGCGAAGCGCGTTCGCCGAGTTGCTGGCGAGTTCGCTGTTACCCCTGCTGCTGTTATTGGTTTTGCGCGCCCACGAGAAAGGCCGCCGCGTAACGCTGCCCCTGGCCTTGTTGCTGGCGTGCGCCTGGCTTATCAATGCGCCGGCAGCCGTCATGGTTCATTATTCTTTGGCCTTGCTGATCGCGATGCTGGTCTGGTGGCAGCGTTCGCCGACCTCAATATTCGTGGGAGCGGCCGCCATTGTGCTGGGGGCGGCGCTGGCTGCGTTTTATTTGCTGCCGGCAGTTTACGAGCAGGAGTGGGTCAATATTACGGAGGCAATTTCCGCAGGCTCTCGCCCGGCAGATAACTTTCTATTTGCCCGCACCAGCGAGGTTGACCATGACCTGTTCAACCGGCTCATTTCATGGCTTTGGGTGGCGGAAATCTCGCTGACGGTGGCCGCTGCATGGGCTGGAAGGAAATGGCGCAGGCGCACCCCGGCTCTTTGGTATCTTCTAGCGGTTTGGGCGGCTGCGTGCGCGGTGCTCGTTCTGCCGGTTACGAATCCCCTGTGGAACGTTCTCCCCAAGCTGCGTTTCATGCAGTTTCCCTGGCGCTGGATGCTCTGTTTGAGTGTGCCGTTTACCCTTTTCGTGGCCATGGGAGCACGAAGGTGGACAGCGCGAATAGCGATTTATTTGGCGATGCTATGTGTGCTCGCCTACGGATGGCGCCACTTCCAGCCGCCATGGTGGGATAACGCTGCCGACCTGCGCGAAATGCAGGACAACATGGCTACTGGCGCGGGATACGAGGGCACGGACGAATATGCGCCGATCGGGGCTGATCCTTCCTCCATCGATCGGACCGCCCGACGTGTGACTGTGGAGGGCCCCGCACACGCCGCGATTCACGTTATCCAGTGGAAGCCAGAACTGAGAGTGTTCACCGCAGAGATGTCGGCGGGGGATCAGCTGGCCTTGCATTTGTTCAACTATTCCGCGTGGCGAGTGGAAGTAAACGGGCGGGTGGTGGAGACGGGCTCGCGCGAAGGAACGGGACAAATGCTGGTTCCCGTGGATGCAGGGATCAACCGCGTGCAGGTCAGTTTTGTTCGCACGTGGGATCGCAAGGTGGGAGCCTGGATCTCCGTTCTCGCCTTGATGTTGATGATTGTATTCATGCTATACCGAATCGAACTTTCATGGATTCCGAAAGCCAGAGAGTGAAACCAAAGCGGAGGATCCTGATTGCAACGTCAAATCCGGGAAAGCTGCGCGATTTTTCCGGAGCAGCCTCGCGGTTCGGTGTGGAGATAGCAGGCATTCCCAACTTCTCTTCCCTGCCCCTCGTCGTCGAAGATGGGCTCACCTTTGAGTCCAACGCGCGTAAGAAAGCCGAAGCATATAGCTTGTGCAGTCCGGGAGAACTGGTGCTGGCCGACGACTCCGGCCTGGAAGTTGAAGCTTTGGGCGGTGCTCCCGGTGTGCACTCGGCTCGCTACGCGGCGCCAGATCTGCAGAACAAACAACCGCACGAGGCCGATGCCAATACCGATGACGAGTCCAATAATCTCCGTGTTCTGCGAGAACTAAAAGATATTCCGGACGGCAAGCGCACCGGACGCTTCGTTTGCGTTCTGGCCGCGGCGCGCGGGGGCAAGACGCTGGCCACATTTCGCGGGACGGCGGAAGGAATTATCCTCGACGCGCCACGCGGCGGCAACGGGTTCGGTTACGATCCCCTGTTTTATTTTCCCCAGCTCGGGAAGACGTTTGCTGAACTGAGCTCGGAGGAAAAGTCGAAGTACAGCCACCGCGGCGCGGCGTTCCGGAAATTTCTGGCATGGTGCGCGGAGAGATAGCGGCGGTCCGTTCCGCTGTCAGCGGAATTGTGTGACAGGTAGTGGTGCAATTCGGTCTTCTTTGCGTCCCCTGCGGCACTTCTCTGCGACTTTTGCAGTCAAAAGCTCTTGACCCTGAAGCGCAAAGACCTCAAGAAAGCCAAACTGCACCACTGTCGTGTGACAACCTTCCTTGACTCGATTCTCGCGCCGCCGGATAATACAAGGTTCTCTTATCGTTGTTGGACTAGTAAGCAGACCACTGGACGAGCAGGAATTCATCAGGATTTCATAAGGAGCGATTCGTGGCGTCAGCAGCCAGTTCTACTGCTCCCGCAATATCTAAGAAAGCGGTGCAAGGTGTGGCCCCATTGCGCGCCGGTCAGGGTACCTCTTTTCTGTTGCGGCGGTTGCATTCGCTGACCGGCATCGTCCCCGTGGGCGCGTTTCTCTTCGAACACATTCTGGTTTCCAACTCCACCGCGATCAGTGGCCCCGACGCTTACGCGAAACAGGTAGCTTTTCTCGGTGGGCTCCCGCTGGTGTTTTTTCTGGAGCTGTTTGGTATCTGGCTGCCAATCGCATTCCACGCGCTTTACGGCTTTTACATCTGGTATCGCGGGGATGGAAACACAATCGCGTACCCCTGGACGGGAAATTGGATGTACACAGCGCAGCGCTGGACCGGCGGCATTGCGTTCCTCTACATCGTTTGGCATACGTGGACCATGCGCTTTACCGGCATCGATCTGCATATGTACCCCGGCGCATCGTTCGGCAAGGTTCAGGAGGAAGTGTTCCAGACCCCGCTTTTCCTGTTTTATGTTGTGGGGCTGGTTGCGGCGTCGTGGCACTTTGCCTATGGAATCTGGCTGTTCTGCGCCAAATGGGGTGTCGTTTCCGGCGATAAGGCGCAGAGGCGTTTCTTGGTAATTTGCATTTGTTTCTTTTTCTTGTTGGCGGGCGTGGGCCTGGCCAGCCTTGCGACGTTCCGTTCGCGTCCGCAACAGCCTGTGATCGAGTCGGGCAGGTCGGCGGTTAATCAAATGAGTACTACAGGAAGGCAGTAGGGAACGATGGCGGCGGCTCCGAAAATTATTGTGGTTGGCGGCGGACTGGCGGGATTAGCCGCCGTGATCAAGATCGCCGAAATGGGCGCAAACGTAGATTTGTTTTCCATTGTGCCCGTGAAGCGCTCACACTCGGTGTGCGCGCAGGGCGGCATCAACGCCGCTAAGAATTTAAAGGGCGAAGGTGATTCAACCTGGATCCACTTTGACGACACCGTCTATGGCGGAGACTTCCTCGCCAACCAGCCTCCGGTCAAGGATATGTGCGAGGCTGCGCCCGGCATCATCGATCTGCTCGACCGCATGGGTGTGCCCTTCAACCGCACTTCCGAGGGCCTGCTCGACTTCCGCCGCTTCGGTGGGACGTTGTATAACCGCACAGCCTTTGCGGGGGCGACTACCGGGCAGCAGCTTCTCTATGCTCTCGATGAACAGGTGCGCCGCCATGAATCCGAAGGCAAGGTGAAAAAATACGAGCACTGGGAATTTCTTTCAGCTGTGCTCGATGGAAACCGTGTCTGCCGCGGCATCTGCGCCATGGATTTGCGCTCCATGGAAGTGCGCACCTTCCCCGCCGACGCTATTATCATTGCGACCGGCGGAATCGGCGCCATCTTCGGCAAGTCGACGAATTCGGTGGTCTGTACCGGATCGGCGCAGTCGGCGCTATATCAGCAGGGCTGCTACTACGCAAATGGCGAATTCATCCAAGTCCACCCCACTTCGATTCCAGGGGAAGACAAGCTGCGGCTGATGTCGGAATCGGCCCGCGGCGAAGGCGGGCGCGTGTGGGTTCCAAAGACGGCGGCCGACAAAAGAGAGCCTAATTCGATCCCAGAAAAAGACCGCTGGTATTTTCTCGAAGAGTGGTATCCCAAGTACGGTAACCTCGTTCCGCGTGACGTGGCCACGCGGGCGATTTTCAAAGTTGTGTACGAGCTTAACCTCGGCATCGACGGCAAGCCGATGGTCTATCTCGACCTTACCCACATCGATCGTAAGATTCTTGACCGCAAGCTGGAGGGCATTCTCGAAATTTACGAGAAGTTCGTGGGCGACGATCCGCGCGATACGCCCATGAAGATTTTCCCCGGCATGCATTACACCATGGGTGGCATGTGGGTGGATTTCAAGCAGGCTACGAATATTCCAGGTATTTATGCCGCGGGCGAGTGCGAGTATCAGTATCACGGCGCCAATCGGCTGGGAGCAAACTCTCTCGTTTCGTGCATTTATGGCGGTGGCGTGGCTGGACCGAATGCTGTGAAGTACGCCCGTGGCCTGCAGGCGCTTCCCGACGGCAACGGCGTTTTCGAGGCCGAGAAAAAGAAACAGGAAGAGAGCAATACCCTGCTGATGAACAACCAGGGCACCGAGAATCCGTTCAAGCTGTGGCGCGAGCTGGGCGAGTTGATGACCAAGGATTGCACCGTCATCCGCTACAACAAGAATCTGCAGCAGACCGATGCCAAGCTGGTCGAGATGCTGGAGCGCTTTCGCAAAGTGAATCTGAGCGACCGCACCCAGTGGGCCAACACCAGCGTGGTCTTCACCCGCCAGCTTTACAACATGCTGCAACTGGCAAGGGTTATTGCTCAAGGCGCACGCCTGCGGGATGAATCGCGCGGCGCCCACTACAAGCCGGACTTCCCCGACCGCGACGACAAGAATTTCCTGAAGACAACGAAAGCATATTTCGCGCCGGATGCGGATGAACCGAAGTTTGAGTTCGAGCCCGTGGATACGTCGCTGATTCCGCCGCGACCGAGGAAGTATGATGCGGTGAAGTGAGGGGGAATGGTTGTCATCGTGACTAAGTCGGGTAATCGTGAGGACGGCACTCGGGTAAAACCGGGAAGGGCACGAGTTCCACTCGTGCCGGTTAGGATGCCCTTAGATGTGTGGCTTCAGCCGCTGAGGGCCACTGATCTAGTTTGAATCCGGGATACGCCGAGCAGTAACGATACTCGCAGGGAACGGGCACAAGATGCCGCTCCACAGGATTACGATGAATGTAATTTCGATGGTGTATGTAATCGACTTCGTTGCGAATCCGGTGATCGGTGAACCCGCGCTGCCAGACTTCCTGGTCGCGCCCGATGCTGGCTCCGAGTTCGTGCGAGTAGGCGCCCTTGATCAATTGAACAGCCCGCTCGATGGTTACGTCGTTCGCCGGAGTCAGCAAGAGATGAACATGTTCGGGCATGACGACGAAAGCGTGCAAGGTATAGCGCCCTTCGCGACGATGCCGATAGAGTGTTTTCAAGAAGAGACGCACGTAGATTTCGACCTCGAACAACTTTCGGGAGTGAAAAGTACAAAAAGTCACGAAGTAAGTTCCGGGCGGGGAGAAGAGTCGTCCAGGCTTCAAAGCGAACCCTCAGCGGCTAAAAGCCACACGTGTTCTTCGACTCTAAACTGGCACGAGTGGAACGTGCCCTTCCCGGTGGTTTTTCTTATGACGTGTTTCGTTTCGGGAAAGGAAGTATGACGCAGTGAAGTGATTCTTATGTTTGACGAGATTCCAGGTCCGAGGCCGCGCACCTCACGGAAGCAAGCATGGTGTTGGGCAGCGCTATGTGTCTTGTGGCTCGCAATCGACGCGCGCACCCCCGTAAAGCACTCCGACCTTAAATGGCTTATCGTTGCGACATGGGTGTTCTGTCTGTTTGTGCACAGCTGGCGACTCGTGGCTTCGTACCGAGACGATGCTGAAGAAAAAACAACTGAGAACTTGAATGGCTAATAAATCCGTCCTGCTAAGAATCAAGCGCCAGAACACTCCCACCTCCAAGTCGTACTGGGAAGAGTTCGAACTCGCCCACCATCCGGGCATGAACGTGATCTCCTCGCTCATGGAGATCGCCGCCAACCCCGTCACTCGCGAAGGCAAGGCGACCACGCCCATCACTTACGACTCGAATTGCCTTGAGGAAGTCTGTGGTTCGTGCGCCATGCTTATCAACGGGCGCGCCCGCATGGCCTGCTCCGCGTTGATCGACAAACTTGAGCAGCCGGTTCGCCTCGAGCCTTTTTCCAAATTCCCTGTCATCCGCGATCTGGCGACCGACCGCAGCGTAATCTTCGAGAACCTCAAAGCCGTCAAAGCCTGGATCCCGATTGATGGAACCTACGACCTCGGGGCCGGGCCGCGCATCATGCCGGAAGAGCAGGAGCAGGCCTATCCCATTTCGCGTTGCATCTCGTGCTGTTGCTGCATGGAAGCTTGTCCGCAGTTCAACGAAGAAACCGGCTTCGTTGGTGCGGCAACCATCGCTCAGGCGAGGCTCTTTAATATGCATCCCACGGGTAAGGAACTAAAGCGGGAGCGTCTCGCGGCTCTTATGGGCGACGGCGGGATTCAAGAGTGCGGCTACGCGCAGAACTGCCTCGAAGTTTGCCCCAAGGATATTCCTCTCACCAAGTCAATTTCGGAAGTCGGAGGGGAAGTTATGAAGCAGGCCATCGGCGATCTTTTCCGCCGTTGACTCACTTCGTATTCGTCTGTGCCCTCTGTGGTGAAAGGCTTAACCACTAAACACAAGGTGGCGCGGATTTTCAGCTGGGCCAGCGCGTTGGCTTCAGACTGATCGAGATCCTCCGCGGGATACTGGTGCAATAAAACAAGAAGTCAGTTACCTTCGTCACCGGGGACTGCAAGCGACGGACGGTTTCACCGCGTTTCTGCGGAAAGCGCAGGCCATTCCGCCGGGGTGTGAAGCGGCCCACATCTTCGAGATCGCGCACAGCAAAGCGTCTCCGGCTGAGCAATAGGGGATTTGACGCTTTCCAGCGCTGATTTTTGTCACCCTGCCACAACTCAACAACTCGGTTCTGTATCTAACCAAGGCCAAGTAGTTGCATCCGAGCCACATGAATGTGGCGTGATGCCGCGCCAGACTTGGCTTTTCACGTGCTTCTGTACAGGGCACAGTGCCTGGAACGACGGGAAGTAACCAGTGGTAACCAAAGCCGGTGACACACCCGGACACGCTGGTAATATCTGGCCTGTAATCAATGGTTGGACCACTTGACACGATGGCATAGAATGACCGCACGGTTATCGCGTTATGCCGTACGGAAGAATCACGGAAACCACTCTTGAAAAAATTACGGAGCCAACTGACTCTGATCCCTCTGCTGGCATGCCTATGCATGCCGCTGTTTGCCGCGACCACTACCACACTGCATAAGCCTGTCCGCCACGCCACCCACCATCATCGCTTGCACTGGACCAGGTGGAACCCGATGTTTCGCCCGTCGCACGAATCTCTTTTGTTGCAGAATGCGGAAGTCGATCGTCTGGAACTGCCACGCATTCAAGATGACGATGAGCTCGAAGCGCTGAAAGCCAGCGGTGCGTTACAACCTATTATTGCGAATGAATCGTTGCGTTTCGATCCCCGCCTTGATCCTTCGCGCCGCTACTGCCGTCCCTGGACCCGCGATTTTGTGCAGGACTTGGGGCAGGCTTACTACAACCGTTTTCACGAACAGATACAGGTAAACTCCGCGGTACGCACCGTAAAAGTGCAGAGAAAGCTGCGCCGCCACAATCGCAATGCTGCGCCAGCAGAAGGCGACACCGCTTCTTCGCATCTCGCCGGGCTGACCGTTGACCTGCAGCGCCGCGGCATGACCCAGGAGCAGGTTCACTGGATGCAGCGCTACCTGTTCTACATGAAGGCGATTGGCCTGGTTGAGCCGGAAGAAGAGCGCCATCAGTGGGTGTTTCACATCATGGTTTCCGGTCGCTACGCGCAATGGCGCGAGACCCAGGACATCGTCCCCATGGAGCGTCCTGAGCCCACGACTGTTACTGCCGACAGCCGCGCCCAATAGTCAAACGGTGTATTGCGCTTCACCGTTGCCGAACGACCAGTTCTCCCAGGCAACTTCCACCAGATTGATCATCAGATCTTGCGGGCGCAGGCCGGGATTCTCCGCCAGAATCTCGGCCATGCGCTGAAAGAGTTTGCGCTTCTGCGCCAGCTTGCGTCCGGCCGAGAGCGTGATTTGCACCATGACGATCTCGCCGGTGCGGTGCACTCCAAGATAGTTTGAATCGTAGACGATACCGCCGGGAGGATGTTCGGTGATAATCTGAAAGCGGTCGTCCGCAGGCGCGCCCGCTCCTTCAACCAGCGCCCGATGCACACCATCTCCCAGCGCTTTCTTGTACTCTTCGCTTTTGCCTTCGCGCAGATCGATTCGAACCAATGGCATTCATGTCTCCTTCTGTTAGGACGCGCAGCGTCCTCGTCGGTGATTTTGCAACGAGTTTGTATTGATGAATCAGCCCTTCTGCTCGATTCACGCGCGGAGGGAGGAACATGCTTTAATTGAGCATGATCGTGCTCATGGCCGGCCTGCCCGGTACCGGCAAAACTACGCTTGCGCGGGAGCTCGCCGCCCGCACTTCCGGCCGCGTTCTCAGCAAGGACGATCTTCGTCATATGCTGTTTGCTGAAGATGAAATTGAGTACTCTACGCGGCAGGACGACTTCTGCCTGCAGGTCCTGCTCGAAACGGCCGGGTACCTGCTCGAGAGGAATCCTGTACAGATGATATTCCTTGATGGCCGGCCATTCTCAAGACACTACCAGATCGACCACGTCGTGAATGCCGCCGCTTCCCTGCACCAGAACTGGCGAATACTTGAGTGCGTTTGCGCGGAGAACGTGGCGCGGCGGCGTCTCGAACCACAGCGGGCGACCTGGGCGCATCCCGCCGGCAATCGCGACTACAAGCTTTATCTGGAGGTACGATCAAGATTTGAGGCGATCACGCTGCAGAAGACGGTGATCGATACCGCCGCGCCGCTGCAACAATGCTTCGAGAAAGCATTGGAAGCCCTGCGTTGAATGCAGAGAGACTTGTGCTTTCTTCTTCGTGTCGAGACTTATACAATTGCTGGTCCGCTCATGCATCGCTCTGCAAAACGATCTCATGATCAACCCAATCACTCTTCTGATCCTATGTGCGCTCCTGCCCGCTGGCACGGCTAGGGCGCAATCTGCTTCACCGACTGAAACTCCCGTCAGCGCCAAGGCACGCGCCATTCAAGAGTCAGCCATTGTTGTAGACACTCACGCCGACACGCCGCAGCGCTTCCTGGACGAAAACTTCGATATCGGCTCGACCGACCCCAAGGATGCTGGCCACATCAGCCTCGACAAAGTAGGACGCGGCAATCTTGGCGCGGAATTCTTCTCTATCTGGGTGGAACCGGAGACCAACAAGGGTCACTTCGCGCAGCATACGCTGGACCTCATCGACTCGGTGTACCAGCAGGCGGCCCATCATCCCGACCGCATGATGATGGCATTTTCGGTGGGCGATATCGAACGCGCGCACAAGCAGCACAAACTTGCCGCGCTCATGGGCATTGAGGGTGGGCATTCCATTGAAAACGATATCCACCTACTGCGCGATTACTACCGCCTCGGCGTGCGCTATATGACCCTGTCGTGGTCAAACACAAATGAGTGGGCGGATTCTTCTGGGGACATTGACGATCCTAAGGTGCAGCATCACAATGGATTGACCGATTTCGGCAGGCAGGTAGTGCTGGAGATGAACCGCCTTGGCATGATCGTTGACATCTCTCATGTTGCGGACAAAACCTTCTGGGATACCATTGCGATCACGAAAGCGCCAGTCATTGCCTCGCATTCTTCGGCGCGGGCACTGACCGATGCTCCCCGCAACATGACCGACGACATGCTACGCGCGGTGGCCAAGAATGGCGGTGTGGTTGACCTAAATTTTTACTCCGGCTTTGTGGACCAGGATTATCGTAACCAGAGCGGTCCCATCGGCAAACAGGCTGCGGAGGCCGTCAAGTCCTATGTGGAGAAGCAGAAGGCTGAGGGCAAGGCGGTGCCGTATACGGAGATTGACCGCATCGAGCGTGAGTGGGCGGCGAAGATTCCGCGGCCGCCATTCAAGTCGCTGATCGACCACATCGATCACATCGCCAAAATTGCGGGCGTGGACCATGTAGGTTTGGGATCGGATTTCGACGGCGTCGGCGGCGCCACCCCGCAGGGAATGGATTCCGCGGCTGATTTGCCCAAGATCACCCAGGCGCTGCTCGATCGCGGATATGGCGCCGACGATATTAAGAAAATTCTGGGCGGCAATGTGCTGCGCGTGTTCCGGCAAGTCGAAGCCGTCAGCCACGAGATGCAGGGGCAGTCCGTTGCCCATTGATGCCCGTGCTGTCGGCGTCACTTGTCAGGTGTCACTTGTCGTACAATGCAACGTTGCGCGACAATCGGCACAGTATTTATATGCAAGGGAGCAATCATGCTTAAAGCGTTCCTGATTTCCGCTTTGCTTTGTACCGCTGCCATGAGCCAGGGACAATCAAGCACCCAGGCCGCACCCGCAGACAAGCCCCCGGTTCATCGCGCGGCGGCGGGTACAACCGCGATCATCGAGACAACGGCTGGGAAGATGACCTGCACGCTGTTCCCGGACAAGGCTCCGATTGGAGTCGGGAATTTCGTCGGCCTGGCCACCGGAACCAAAGACTGGAAGAATCCGGTCAGCGGAGCGACCAAGCATGGCGTTCCGCTTTATGATGGAACGATTTTTCATCGAGTGATACCCGGATTCATGATTCAGGGCGGCGACCCGAAGGGCGACGGCACCGGCGATCCCGGATATGCGTTCAAGAACGAAGTATCGTCTGACCTTCTGTTCGACAAACCCGGACGGCTGGCCTATGCGAACTCCGGCCCGAATACGAATGGTTCGCAGTTTTTCATTACCGAGGTGCCCACACCGCATCTCAATGGGAATTACACGATTTTTGGGCAATGTGACGATGTCACGGTGGCGCTGGTGAAGCAGATTTCGCACATGGCCACCGACCCGACCAACAACCGGCCATTTCGTCCAGTGAAGATTGTTCATATCACGATCGCTCACGGCGCGGCCGCGGGATCCACGGCTAAGCCTGCAACCCCGGCGAAGAAACCGGCGAGTGCAATCCCCGCGACGCCTACGGACCCGAAATAGCTCAACGGTGTCTAAGAGAGCAGGGTTCGGTCTTGTTCCGCATGACGAAATGGATTGTAGTATTGACCGTTGTGATGCTCGGAACGACTGTAGCCGTTCGAGCGCAAGTGCCCCGGACGCCGCCTCAGCCGCCCGCTCATCGGCTTCCGGACTCGCCCGAGTTGCAAGTCACCGTCGAGCACGATGTTCCCTACAGCACAATTGGGGGCCGATCATTGGGGCTCGATATTTACGATCTGCGTGATCATCCGTCCGATTTGCGCCCGGCGCTGATCATGCTCCACGGCGGAGGCTGGACCATCGGCAGCAAGACCGACATGCGCGAGCTGAGCACGTTTCTGGTACGCTGCTGTGGTTTTGTTGCTTTCGCGGTCGATTACCGGCTTACGCATGGGAGCGAGAATCTTTGGCCAGCACAACTGGATGATGTGCAGAGGGCAGTTCGCTGGATTCGCGCCCACGCCGCAAAATACGGCGTCGATCGCGACCGCATCGGAGCGTACGGCTACTCTGCCGGCGGGCAGTTAGTGGCTCTGCTGGGAATGGAGGATGCTCGCGACAATTCCGACCCAGTCCTGGCCAGATATTCGAGCAGAGTTGAGGCCGTGGTTGATGTCAGCGGACCCAGCGATTTCACGACCGATCGCGATGCCGAGAGCGACGCTTTTCTCACAACTTTCTTCGGTGGAGACTATGAGCATCATTCGGAAATCTGGCAGGATGCATCGCCCGTATTTCATGTCTCCAAGAAAGCCGCGCCTTTCCTCATTGTTCATGGCACCCGCGACGCCAACGTACCGGTTACACAGGCCCAGGAACTCGCCGATAAACTGAAGCGGGCTCGAGTGCCTGTAGAGTTTGTGAAGGTGGACGACGACCATAGCGTCGCGTCGCCTGATGCCCTCAAACGCCTTATTTACGAGACTCGTAACTTCTTCGTTCAATACCTGCGGCCGGGCAATTGAGATAGCGCGCGCCCGGATCCAGTTTTTTGAGCCTGTCCTGTTAAAATCAGGAGCCACCAACTAAAGGAGAAAAAATAATTATGAGCCGTCCCGCGGGAACCTACGCCATTCTTGATACCTCCGAAGGAACCATCGTCTGCCGCCTCTTCGAAAAAGACGCCCCCAAGACCGTCGCCAACTTTGTGGAACTTGCGGAGGGCAAACGCGAGTGGAAACATCCCTCGACGGGCAAGAAGTCGAACAACCGACTGTACGATGGAACAATTTTTCATCGCGTGATTCCCGACTTCATGATTCAGGGCGGCGATCCGCAAGGTACGGGCATGGGCGGGCCGGGTTACCAGTTCGAAGACGAAACTAAAGGCTCGCCGCACAAGTTCGACAAACCGGGCAAGCTGGCGATGGCGAATGCCGGCCCGAACACGAACGGCTCGCAGTTCTTCATCACCGTCGCGCCGACGACGTGGCTCACGGGCAAGCACACAATTTTCGGCGAGGTGGTTGAGGGACAGGACGTCGTGAATAAGATCACGGCTCTGCCGCGCGGCCGGAATGACAAGCCTGACAAGGATGTGGTGGTGAAGAACGTAACGATCGAAAAGGTATAGCTGCGGTTAGGAATTTGCGAGAACCGAGATCCCTTCCGTCCTGATCAGATTCCGGTCGGAGGTGACGAGCGTGAGACCGAAGGCCTTCGCCGTTGCAGCAAGAAACAGATCGGCGGGATCGGAGTGGGGCAAGCTGACGGTTGAAAGCTCGAGCACCACCTCAAAGGTCAGCGGCGCTTCTGTAAGCGGGATTCTGTTCATCGCGCCGGCGACCCAGGTTGCGAAATCATCGGATAAGTTGACTCGCCCTTGGCGATGGAGCAGCAGCGCTTCCCAGATGCTAACGGGCGACAGCCAAAGCTGATTTTCTCGATTGTCCAATTCTCGGGAGACGCGACGGGAGAGTTTGCGCGGTTCTCCAATGCTCCACAGCCAGATGTGGGTATCAAGAAGTAACTTCATCCCCGCCATGCTTCCCAATCGTCCAGGCTGCCCGTGGGACCGACGATGTCCCCGACAATTTCCATCGTTCCCGCCATGCAGCCCAGCCAGCTTTTGGGCAACTCCTTACAAGTGGGCGGCACCACTTCGGCCACGGGTTTGCCGAAGCGGGTGACACGAATCGGTTTGCGCGTCTTGCGAACTTCCTCGATCAAGCCGAGACACTTGGCTTTGAACTCTGAAATGGCCACTTCTTTCATAACTTAGTTGTACCATGGTCAACACTCTTTCTAATCTTTCATTTCGCATTGGAAGGAGGCTCTCCCAAATGCAGGGCGCCAGCCGCCTTCAGTCCCGCCGGACCTGCCCCATCTTGGCCGACCGAGAGAGGTGAGACCGTGACTTTCTTCCCGATTCTTGTCGTTCTGGAATACGATGGCACGCAATCTTGCTGGCTCCCATACTGGCATACCATCGAAAAGGCTGGCTCGACGCGGCGGAAATATGGGCAGTGGGCACCGTTCGCGAGCCCCCAATCCTCCAGACCCTACTAAGTCATGCGCGGGCTATCTCACGGATCTAAAGCTGCCATAACAAAACGTTCGACGAGGCTCCACTTCACAAGCGTTCTAAACCCCAATCACCCCGCACAACTCCTTAACCGCAGCCGCACTCTTGTCCAGCCCATCCTTCTCCTCCGCCGTCAGCTTGATCTCGATAATCTGTTCAATCCCCTTTGCGCCCAGCTTTACCGGAACACCGACGTACAGGCCGTTGATGCCGTATTCGCCCTGCAAATAGGCGGCGCAGGGGAGGATTTTCTTCTTGTCTTTCAAGATCGCTTCGACCATTTCGGTCGCTGCGGCGGAGGGCGCGTAGTAGGCCGAGCCGGTTTTCAGATATTTGACGATCTCTGCGCCGCCGTCGCGAGTGCGCTGCACCAAAGCTTCAAGACGCGTCTTCTCAATCAACTCCGTGATCGGAATGCCGGCCACGGTGGAATAGCGCGGCAGGGGGACCATGGTATCGCCGTGACCCCCGAGGACGAAGGCGGTGACGTTTTCCACGCTGACTTTCAGTTCGTCGGCAATAAACGCGCGGAAGCGCGCGGAGTCCAGCACGCCAGCCATGCCGATGACACGCTCACGGGGAAATCCGCTCAGCTTGTAGGCAGCCTGCGCCATGGCGTCGAGCGGGTTTGAAACCACGATGAGAATACATTTCGGCGAATATTTCACCACTTCACCGACCACCGCACTCATGATTTTGTAGTTCGTGTTGAGCAAATCGTCGCGGCTCATGCCCGGTTTGCGTGGAATGCCGGCGGTGATGACGATGATGTCGGAGTTGGCTGTGTCTTTATAGTCGTTTGTACCCGAGATATAAGAATCCCGCTTCTCGATGGGCATGGCTTCGAGCAGGTCGAGTCCCTTACCCTGTGGGACGCCTTCAATAATGTCAATCAGCACCACATCTGCCAGCTCTTTGGAGGCAATCCAGTGAGCCGCCGTCGCACCCACATTGCCTGAACCTACGATTGTCACTTTCTTTCGCATGGATGATTCCTTTCGGTGATATCAAACTGGCTGGAAAATTCCGAAGGTGTTTCCTTCGGTGTCCACAAAGTAGCCCTGCCAACACTTGCCAGGAACTTCGAATTTCGGCAAGGCGACGATTCCGCCCATTTTCAATATTTTCTTCTCCGTCGAATCGAAGTCGCCCACTTCGAATGAGCACACAAATGCGTTCGTGCCACTAGCCGCGGGAGGAGCTTTCGCCGGGCGTTGTAGAAGCCCGCCGCCGGGGGGAGTTCCAGTCTCGATCGTCCAATAGGCGACCGGAAGGCCCTTCACTTCGGAAAACTTCCATCCGAAAACTTCTGCATAGAACTTGATCGCCCTGCCCGGATCGTCGACCTGAACTTCAAAGTAAATTGCCGTTCTCGTCCAGTACCTTCCCGATTTTGAGAATGCTAGACCGCGCTTAAAACCGCCGCGCCCATGTTCTCGATAATGCTGTCGGCGAACTGGCTGGTCTTTACTTTCGTGGCGCCTTCCATAAGGCGCTCGAAATCGTATGTAACCTTCTTCTGAAGAATAGTGCGCTCCATGGCGCCTTCGATCAGGTCCGCGGCTTCGTTCCATCCCATAAAGCGGAACATCATTACGCCCGACAGCATAACCGATCCAGGATTGATCATGTCTTTATCGGCATACTTCGGAGCCGTGCCATGCGTAGCCTCGAAGATGGCGTAGCCATCGCCAATGTTGGCGCCGGGCGCGATCCCTAAGCCTCCAACCTGCGCGGCGCAGGCATCGGAGATGTAATCGCCGTTCAGGTTCGGAGTCGCCAGCACGGAATATTCGTCGGCTCGTGTGACTACCTGCTGGAAGATAGAATCAGCGATGCGGTCGTTGATCATGATCTTCTGTTTCCACTGGCCCTTGCCGTGAGTGGCATAAATGCGGTCGAGCACGCCTTGCACTTCCTGTTCCACCGCCCGGCGAAATTCGGGTTGCGCGAACTCCATCCCCGGCTCCACCAGCTCGGCATTCTGCGCCACCGTCAGATTCGGATTCTTGTCTTTGTTATCGATAATCCAGCTCTCGCGCTCGGTGATCACCTTGTCGCGAAATTCCTCGGTAGCCAGCTCGTATCCCCACTTGCGGAACGCGCCCTCGGTAAACTTCTGGATGTTGCCCTTGTGCACCAGGGTAACGCTCTTGCGTCCCGTCTCGATCGCGTGCAGAATCGCCATGCGCACCAGGCGCTTGGTTCCGGTCACCGAAATCGGCTTGATGCCCACGCCGGAATCCAGACGGACCTGCTTCTTTCCGCCCTTCAGCATGTCCTTGTTGAGAAATTCAATCAGCCGCGCGCACTCCGCAGTTCCCTCTTCCCACTCGATGCCGGCGTACACATCCTCCGTATTCTCGCGGTAAATGACCACGTCCATACGCTCGGGATTCTTGACCGGGGAGGGCACGCCCTTGTAGTACTTCACTGGACGCACGCAGCAGTAAAGATCCAGTATCTGCCGCAGCGCCACGTTGAGTGACCGGATGCCGCCGCCAACCGGTGTGGTCAGTGGCCCTTTGATGGCGACTCGGAACTCCCGAATGGCGTCCACGGTGTCGTCGGGCAACCAGGTACCGAACTTTGCTTTCGCCTTCTCGCCGGCAAACACTTCATACCATACGACTCGGCGTTTGCCATGGTAAGCCTTCTCCACTGCCGCGTCGAAGACCCGCAGCGACGCCTTCCAGATGTCGCGCCCGGTTCCGTCGCCTTCGATAAAGGGCACAATGGGATTGTCGGGGACATCGTAGATTCCACCCGCGTACCCAATCTTCTTTCCGTCGGACGGCACCGCAACACCGTTATAAGAACTCGCCATCGCCAGCCTCCCTATGAAAATTGCGAACAGGCATAAACCCAGATTATAGAGATTACACCTGCTCAGCAGCTAATCCTTCCGTCACCAGCTTATGTGACAACCATCACCAACGCCTCGTACCAAATGACTTGTGCACGCCTACGGTCATATACCGGCCCCAGGGCCCGTTGTTGCCCAGATCGGCAATGCCCAGATTCGTGTCGCGCGCCCCGAGGCGATCGAAGAGAAAGTGCTGCGTAACCCTAAACTCAAAGCCTTTGGCGATGAAGATTCCCGCGCCCCAGGAGTGCTCGATGCCTATTGCATCGGGCGACCATGTGTACAGGGTCTGCGGCACGTTCTTGCCAAACAGGAATGAGGGCGCCCCAAATATCATCAATCGCCGCAATTGACTCCGGCCGAAGGGACGCACTTCCAGCATTCCCGAGAGCATATAGCGAGCAAACATGCTGCATGGGGCCTGTTTGCCCCCATATTGCCCAGCGTTACCGGCGCAGAGGTTGGGGTCGATCTCATTGTGCGGTGGGGCCAGGTCGAATTGCGCCCATCCCCAAAACATGTCGCTGGGAAAGAACATCCGTGGTTGGGAGCTTGCCGGCTGCGAGTTTGCAGTTGACGGGGTGCTTTGCGCCGGGCAGAAAATTGCCATCAATATGGAAAATGCAAGAATCCACGCTAGAGATCTCATCCAGCCTCCAGAACTGCGAATTGTGCTTTCATAGAACAGATTAGGGCGCACTCCGCACCGCCCCTTGAACGCGTCCGAGTGCCCATTGGCTGAGCCGAACATTGTACGCCCCTGTATAGCGAAGACCGCCAGAATCAGCAGGCTAGACGGGTATCGCGGCTTTGGACGCAGGGGGCTGCAAGTGCCTGCGGAGGAATCGCTGCAGCATGCGGGTATTCGTCCTATGGAATGACGGTTGTCATTTACCAGCTTCCAGAATTCATATCCGCAATTTTGATTTATTCCATTCATAGGATTTCCGCAATAGCGTTCTTTGCCCGAAAGGACTTGTTCTGCAAGCACCTACAGTTTGGCTGGCTGATTGCAGCTTCTTGCAACCTAGAAGTTCAAAAATCATGCCCCAGGAAATTTCTGTCTCTTACCAGGCCATCAAGAGTAAGGTTTACCGTCTCATTGACGCTTTGGTTGTAGGCGAAAAAACCGAGGTGGAAGTTCAGGAGTCGATAAGGCGCTGGTGGGAGCTGATTCATCCGGCGGATCGCCCCATCGCTCAGAAGTACCTTCTTATCGTGTTGGAGCGCTCCCGTTCCGCTCTGGACGCGGTAGAGGCGGGTCTGGCAGAGGTGACGGATCACGAAGTGAGCCGGTCTTCGGATGCAGCCAAGGCCTTGAAGCTGGTCGATAGAATGGTGAAGCAAGCTGCCAAGCCCTCCGGCTTAGGCACGACGGCCTGAGCGCGTTCGTTGCCCAGCTGCTGGTACTCTTCTTGTGACCCTGCCCGAGGCTGAATCAATAGCCCCCGCACCGGAATCGAATGCGACGGGTCCTGATGCCGGAGACAATCCCATGAAGTCCAAGTATCTTCAGTTCATCTGTGCGGTTCGCGGTTATTTTCTCTATGGAGCCCTGCTGGCTATGGCGGGAACATTATATGCCGCATCGGGGATCTACACTTTCACCCTCGATTCCATTGATGGCGCTCCCGCCCCACTCGCCAACTACAGGGGCAAGGTCGTTCTGCTTGTGAATGTGGCCAGCCAGTGTGGTTATACGCCGCAATACAGCGCGCTGGAGTCAATCTACGAGAAGTTCAAAGACCAGGGCTTCGTCATTCTGGGCTTCCCGGCCAACAACTTCGGGGCGCAGGAGCCGGGAACGAACCAGGAGATCAGAAGCTTCTGCACGCGCAAGTACAGCGTCACTTTTCCCCTGTATGCCAAGATTTCAGTGCGCGGCGACGACCAGTCTCCGCTATACGCCTATCTGACTCACGACACCGCACCCGGCATTCGCGGCGAAGTCAAATGGAACTTCACCAAGTTTCTGGTTGACCGCAATGGCAACGTTGTGCGGCGCTTCGAGCCCGCAGTTACGCCCGATTCGAAGGAAATGATCTCGGCGATTGAGAAGCAGTTGAAGCAGTGACCGCGCCAGATGCCGACATTCCCCTTCGTCTCTGGACCAACTTGCACGCAGCTTTACACTACACCGATGCTCATGAAATTTGAGTGAAGGATGCCAGGTGCGTTTTTTTTCGCTGGGCGAACTCATAATTGAGGACGGAGGATACGATGTTGAAAAGAGTTCTAGTTGCCGTCGGGTTGATCGCCGCAGCCTCATCTTCAACCCCTTCGCCGCTCACGCAGTTGCGTCTTACTCCCGCAGAAATTAACGCCGGCACTTTTAATGGCAGTCAGGTCGGGAGTTCCGGAGTTGTTGGGGTGCGTTCGAAGGTGCTTTTCGGCGACCCGGCGAAATCCGGCTTCTATTCGGTCCTCCTCTCGGTGCCTGCACATACGACTATTGCAGCGCACTCGCATCGGGACGACCGCATGGCGACTGTGGTATCCGGCGAGTGGAGGTTCGGTTATGGCGACCGTTTCGATGAGAAATTACTGAAAACTCTGCCTCCCGGCAGCGTGTACTCCGAACCGGGCCGCACGAATCACTTCGCCCGAACCGGCGACGATGCTGTAACCGTGCTAATTTCTGGATACGGACCAAGCGACACGCTTTACGTCGATCCGGCGAATGATCCGACACTGCGAGAGAAGAAATAGCCCGTGCGTCGGAACGTCACTGACCTTGAATGCCGCAGAAAGGAGTGGCGTCGGAAGGATATTGCTGGTGGCTTGAACTCGTTGCTCTTTATCGACAACGGTACCCACATATTTGTCGCCGAGACCAGCCCGGTTGCATCGTGGCGAACCTGAGCGAAATATTTTATCCCAGTCGAATCGAAGCCTGTATAATTTCGCCCTACCAAACGGACCATCGTTTGGGGGGAGCCAGTTCTGCCCAACCGTCCGTGCTTTCAACCGCAATTGCAAAGGAGAGCAAAATGAACTATTCACGCCTGGCGCTGGCGGCGCTTGGTGGCACGGTCGCGTCTTTTGCCTTTGGTTCCTTGGTGTTTTGGCTGGTGCCAGCTCTTATCAATGAAGCTCACAAGTACCCGGCCGTCTTCCGGCCCAAGGAAAAAATGATGGCTGTCATGCCAATTGGATTGGGCGCAACTTTCATCGCGATCTTTGTTGTCGTCATAATTTTCGCAATGCTGCGGCAGGACGGATCTGGGATTATGGAAGGCGCGCGCTTCGGCGTTCTCATTGGCGTTTTCGTGGTTTGCGCATTTGTGCTGCACAACTACGTGAACCTGGACATCGGGCTGAAACTCGCTCTGGGACAGGCTGTGACTTACTTCATCCAGTGGACTATTGTCGGAATAGTCATCGGTCTTATTTACAAGCCACTCGCTACGCCATAATCGCGAATATAGCGCTGTTTTGGCGTCTGAAGCCTTGATTGTGGTTTTTAGCCGTATAATGCGCCCATGCTAGGAATACGGTGGAGCGCAATTGTGTTTGGTTTGCTGTTGTTCATTTCAGCCCGCTCAATAGGAGGGCAGGACGTGAAATCTCCGCAACCTGAAAAGTCGAAGCCGCCGGTAAAAGTGGAGCAGCGCGGGCGCATCATTGGAATCGGCGGTATCTTCTTCAAATCCGCTAATCGCGATCAGATGCGTGAATGGTATTCGAAGCATCTTGGACTCACTGACCAAGGCTCAGGCGCGATGCTTCCATGGCGCGAACACGACGACCCGCAAAAAGAACACGTTACCGTTTGGACTATCTTTCCCGCCTCCACCAAGTATCTCGACCCCAGCCCCGCACCGTTTATGATTAACTACATCGTGGACGATATGGATGCTTTGCTCGAACGCTTAAAACAAGAGGGAGTAAAGATTGACGCCAAACGAATGGATGAATCCTACGGCCGCTTTGCCTGGATCTATGACTCGGATGGCAATAAGATTGAGCTCTGGCAACCGCTGCCCGCAAAGCCCTAAGAGCCTTCCACTACCGTCGACCGGTTCAACCATTGCAGTTGTTCGGGCAAGCGATAAACCTGTCGCGTAGAAATCCGCCAGCGCCGCCCGTAAGGTCGAGTCCAAGTATCCATTATGCTGGCGGGACTGGCGTAATGATCAGAACAAGCGGACCTACAAATGCAGCAGCCAGCGATGTTCTTTCCAAAGCTCTTAAACTAATGTAGCCGCTAGGGTTTCGTGGAAGGCGAGGATATTCTTGCACCTCCAGCCCGCGTTATCTGGTAATCGCCATATTCAATCCTGAGAACCGCAGTACCCAAAATGCGCACCTTCGTTTCGCTCTCGTTCGATTCCGGCAGCCAGAAATCACCGATCTTCTGGTAGCGGCGTTTGAAGTCGGTTTTCACAGTCCACCAGGAAGGATTGACCGCCGGCTCGCCCTCGACTCGAGTGATCCCGAAGTCTTTTGCACTCACCCAAATGCGGCCTCGAAACAGAAACTTGTTCTTGCTTCGCGGCTGTGCATCGAGCACATAGAATTCGTCCGTATCGGTTTTCTCATAATCAGACATTTGAAATGTATAGTTTTCGGGCGCGATGGCGGACCGCCGCTGATTCTCATCCCGCATCGACTCTTGTTCTGCCTCCAGGAGTTTCTTGAACACACGTTCCCGCACCGTGGCAGAACCACTTTCCGACACGATCGTGAATTCTTTCTTATTCGGGGCCTGGTAATCCGCGCGCACCACCATGTCGGCATTCTTATGTGCGAGACAATGGCACTCCAGGTGATAGCTGCGAACACTGGAGTAGCTTTCGAGTGCTTTGGCGCGCAACTCGTTCATCTCTACGACATGTGCCATGACTTCCTCAGCGCTCATAGGTGCAGGCACGTTTGCCTGCTGGGCAACTGCCGGGAAACCGACAATCAAGAAAATGATTGTGCGCGCAAACCATTTTCCATCAGATTTCCTCGCGTGGTAATGCGGAGTCATGGTCTGAGCCTCCCCGTGAGATCTGAGAATCAAAACCTGCTCGTGCTTGTTGATGCGGTCTCTTGAGCATGCTTCTCGATCCGAGGTGGCGCGTCCCGCGACGGGCTAGCATCAACTCTTCCCTACCGCTTTTGGAGCAGGTGTGCCCGAAGACCCGCACCCCAGCGAGCCTCTGCGGGAAAGGGGCCTTACAAACGGACCGACGCAATTCTAGCCGAACGCTCGGCTGTGGTGGCAATTGATTGAAGCATTCCGCTAAAAATCCAGCGATGAATGGGATAGAGCGCGTACCAGTAAACGAGTCCCGCCAACCCGGCTGGCTCGAAAATCGCGGTTTGCCTAATCATAGAGCCTCGGAGGTTTGGTTCAACCTCGAATTGAAGCCAGGCACGGCCGGGGACTTTCATTTCAGCGACCAGACTCAGGCGACGGTCCGGTTCAAAGCTCTCGACTCGCCAGAAATCCAGAGCATCACCGGCCACGAGCGAGTAAGGATCCCGTCGCCCCCGGCGCAGCCCAACCCCTCCCGCTAGAAGGTCCAAAGCCCCCCGAAGCCACCAGAGAATATCTGCGAAGTACCAGCCATTTGCACCTCCGATCTTCTGCACGGGAGCAAAAGCCAAATGCGGCGAAACCGACACCTGTGCCGTCCGGGAGTCAACCAGCCTTGTCCCGAATTGCACACCACCCCAAGTTGGCGGCGTTCCGGCGGAAGAGAGTGCATCCGACCAGTGCGTCAGGGCAAATTCGCGGTCCTCATTTCGAAGTGCTCTGTGGACCGCTTCTTTCAAACTTTTGGGCTTGATATTGAACACACTTAGAGCCGATTGATCCCTGACCAAAGTTGGGTGGCGCATGCTATCGACGAGTTTACGGCCCACACGAGCATAAATCGGGGTCACCAGGCCCAACCATAAACTCGAAAGTCGAGGAGTAAGGACGGGAACCGGGATCATCCAGCGACGAAGGCCGCATTGCCGTGCATACTCCTGCATGATTTCGCCGTAGCTGACCTGGTCGGTGCCACCGATCTCGAATGTTGAGCTCTGCTCCCCAGGTAACTGGAGTGCCGCTATTAAGTATGCGACCACATCTTCGACTGCGATCGGCTGGGCCTTTACGTTTACCCAGCGGGGACAGATCATCACGGGTAAACGCTGAACCAAAGCGCGAATCATTTCAAAGGAAAGGCTTCCCGAGCCGATTACGATGGAAGCGCGAAATTCGATGGTGGGAACTTCAGACCGCAGAATATCTGCAACTTCCTGACGACTGCGTAGATGGGCGGACAACGCCTGCTCCTGAGCCCCCAGTCCGCCCAAATAAATGATGCGGCGTACGCCCTGCTGGTGCGACGCTGTGGCGAAGTTAAGCGCCGCTCTGCGGTCCTCCTCTTCAAATTTTCCTGAGGAGTCCATCGAGTGAACCAGATAATAAGCGGTGTGTACTCCCGCCAAAGCCGGCAGGAGCGAAGCTTTTTCCAGACAATCACCCTTTACAACTTCAGTGCCCGCGGCCACCCGCGACTGCAGAAACTCAGGGTTTCGAGCCAAACAACGAACGCGTACACTGGTCTTTTCAAGGGCCTTGAGAAGGCGACCTCCGATGTACCCGGTGGCTCCGGTCAGCAAGACCAGCTTATCGCCCTGCACAGCTGCACACTCCCTCTTTGGCCTGCCATGATCGCAGGCTCGAGATGATTCCCGCCTGCTCTCCCCGGGTCCGGCCCGCGCGTGGCAAAGAAGAGAAAGGCAAAGGACTTCATAAAATCTCCTCACATTACGATTGCAATCGCTTGGATTGTAACGGGGAGAGCAAGAAGCTCTCCCCGATTTTTCGTTTGCGATCGGTTAGCGGGCTCGCGCCGCTATCGCTTGCTGTCCCCAGCGGTGCTGGATTCCCTTGAACGACAACGCTCAATACCCAGCACACGTTGCTCACGTTCGCCGGATGTTTGACATGACCGACTTCGATCCCGAGACCCAAAAGTATATCCAAGAGAAGTTCGGCGAGGACGTGGCTGCTGAGATGCGCCAGTAGTAAAAGCGGGTGCCCCATTTCTCGCGTTCTTTGCGAGAAGTGGGGCTTTTCGCCGACACAAATGGGAGCGTGGGCCACTAGCCGAGCGTTAACCGTAGGTGAGGTCGGTGCTCTGTCCGACTTCGATAATGTAGCCGTCAGGATCGCGGATGTAGCAGCGGATCTCGCCGTACTTTGGTATCGGTTCCGTGATGAACTCGGCTCCCCGACTTTTCCACAACTTGTAGCACGCTTGAATATCGGCAACGCGGAAATTCATAAAGCTGTTGATGTGATTCGGGTCGGGGACGCTGAGCGTTACCGTCGGCTTATCCGGGGTGGGTCCGCCCCCAACGTTCAGAATCATCCAGATATTCGCCAGTTGAAGGTACGGAGGCGCGTTGCCGTCGCCCATGGTCAGAATGCGAGCGCCGAAGACCTTTTCGTAGTAGCGGGCCGACCGCTCGACGTCGGCGACGGTGAGAAAATGCGCGATGCTGATCCCCTCCTTCGGGGGCATCTCATAGCTCTTCTGATCGATTTGTACGGTGCTCATTGACGACTCCAATCCCGATCAACAGTGTGCTGATCTGCTGATTCAGTTCCCAGGTTCGTCCTCTGATACTGACTGGAAATAAATATTTCCTGGGGCCAGCCTGATCTGTCGGGGATGCTCCCGGTCTTCACCGATCTGTACGCCCCCCCACCCCCCTGCTTTGGCCTTAATTGCACGAATCGCCAGTAAGCATGCGGGTTGCGGGCACGTTACTTTCTCGCCAACCTGCAAAGATCCTTAGGGATCAATAACTTGCAAGCAAAATCCAGAGAACAAAGGACTTAACGCTGCTTCCGGGACAGTCTCCAGCGCTGCCGCCTCCGACATATTCTGCCGAATTCTGTTTTGGACGCAAGGTCAGATGTCACAAGGGGCTGTGGAAAAGCTGAGGGCATGGACGCATTGCTCTGAACCTGGGGAAATGTTTTCACATCGGAAGAAAACAAATGGTGCCAGCCCCGTCTGTCCCCGCATTTCTCCCTAATAGTGCTGCCAGCCCCGTCTGTCCCCGCATTTCTCCGTCCTGATCGTGGCTGGGGTGTTGCGCGACCTGGCAGTGGATGGCCGAGTGAATAGTATCTATCAATACGTTTTCCCGGCAATCATTGGGCTGCAGGCCTTGGCCACGTATTTGGAGCGCGTGAATCCGAGTTGGTGGCACGCCGCAACGCTGACGATTTTAGGATCATGAAGTCTACTGGCTGGGCGCCCATTTCTCGCGTTCTTTGCGAGAAGTGGGGGTCCTCGCCGACACCCTGCCAACCCTCAGCCAGCGCTCTGTCGAATTTTCTCCTCCCCGTAGTGACGCTTTAAACCCCGGGCCATGAAGAAACTGCGCGCGCCAGTGCGAGGTCACGTGTGACGGATGAACATCGGCTTGGATGCATTGTAGGCTCAAGTCAAGAGCCCCGCTTCTCGCAAAGACCGCGAGAAATGGGGTACCCTGACCACTCGAGGGATGCGTCGCGACTAAGGGATGTGTGCCACGCGCCCGCGTGTTTATAATCCTGCTGGAGGGCTATCATGAGACTTTGCCTGCACATAACGCAGAGCGCGCGACCAAGGCCGGGACACAATGAGGTTCACTCGATACTACTATCTATGAGTGATGAACCACCGTTCTTAAGTAAGGTCACCCCCCGCGATCTGGCTGGCTTAGTCAACGCCGGTTTTAGCGGCATAAAAATCGGTGATGCCCAGAAAGAACTGGTTGAGAAAGGGACGACGGTCTTGGAGGACGTAAATATCGATGAAAACTACGTCCGGCAGTTTTTCGCTGACGCCGCCTGAAAATCAGCAAGCGTGGGCCACCCGCCCGATTCTGTTTTGGACGCAAGGTCAGATGTCACAAGGATCTGTGGAAAAGCTGAAGGGCGCATGGACGCAGGTTGCATTGGTCTAAACCTCGAGAAATGTTTTCACATCGGGGAAAAACAAATAGTGCCAGCCCGTCTGTCCGCGCATTTCTCAAGAGTATAGCTTGGTTACACGTCAGACGCAGGTTAGAGTAACACCGGCAGCCTATCACAACCGGGGTACGTAACCTAGAAATTGGAGACCGGGCACCCTCGAGCCCAACTTCCAGCCGCCATTCGATCGCATCAGTGACCCACAGATGGCCCTGACGGGGCTAAAACTAAAAGTAGCTGTCGATTTTTGGTCTTCCGAACGATTATCTGACAACAGAACGATGAGCTACGGTTCTGAGTCATATCAAGCAAGGTAGTGGTGCGGTTTGGCTGGCGCGTTGGGTCGGTTGAGCGGGAGATCCTTCGCTACGCCTGAAAAACGGCTACGCTCAGGATGACAAAGTCGTGTAAGGGCCGAACTGTACCACTACAGGAACTAAGGAGGGCTGGATGAAATACCTCTGTTTGGGATACCTCTGTTTGGGATACCTCTGTTTGGGATACCTCGAGCCCGGCAAGTTCGAAAACATGTCTGAGAGCGAGCGCAACACCGTACCGGACGAGTGCTTCAGTTACAACGACGAACCGCGGAAGAACGGACAGCTTGTCGCTGAGGAACCTCTTCGGCGATGAGGGCGGCTGCGAGACATCAGAATCACAGCCCGGGGTTGGCCTGGCAGGTGCGTTACCGGCAAGTATGGAAGTTAACCATCGTCCTGGGCGCTGTCGCGGAACGTCCGAGAGCGCCGTTCGTAATCTTGCGCCGGCTCCCACCGACGACCTCGGTTGCCCGTTGACGCATATACAATCCAGCAGGTTGCGATTATCGCTCGGGATAGACTCATCTACTATTATTGTGGTCCTGCGAATAAGGCGGCGCGGTTGCGGGCGTCGCAGGGTTTGGTGCAGGCCATCACGGGGTCCGGGTGAAATCGGCCCGGGCGGTCAGGTGCCGACGAGAAGACTCTCATAACAGGCCGTGACCTGGGTCACAGAACTTCATCTCTCAAAAGTGCAATATATTGCAAGATGTTTGGATGTATTCTCGTTACGGTGATGCAACCAAATTTCGACTGGAGCTTGAAAGTTATGAGAATTGACTTCAAAGTGCTTTCTCTCGCAACAGCATTGGCTGTTGTTCCAAGCATCTCGTTACCAGCGGGCGCACAAGACGCGTCAGCACTCTTCAAATCAAAATGCGCGGGCTGCCATGGTGCTGATGGAACCGGTTCGGCAATGGGCAAGAAAATGGGCGCTTACGACTTTACGGCTGCGGAGGTGCAGGGGATGTCGGACGCGCAGCTCACAGATATCATCACCAACGGCAAGAACAAGATGCCGAAGTATGGATCTCTAAAACCGGAGGAAATTAAAGGACTGGTGGCTTACATCCGCACTCTGAAGAAATAGTCCCGCGTGACGGTTAGCGAGGTGCTTCAGGAGATTGTTACAGGCGGCAGATGGCCCGCGGCAAGGAGGAAGTGTGCTCACGCCGCGGACCATGAGGAGTAGCAGTTCAGGACACTACAAGAGGGTGGCGGTTCCAAATGAAACTGCGAGAGCGCATCCGGGACTGGTCGCAGCCCATTTATTTCCTGGGGCAAAATCCGATCACACTTACGGGCGCCGTGCTTACCACCAGCACGGCACTGACCACGATTGCCTTCTGGTTTTATGACATCTTCTTGCCCGGCCCGCCGCATCCCTATATTGGCCTTCTGATTTTTCTGATCCTGCCTGGCATTTTTGTACTCGGCCTGCTTCTGATTCCCATCGGCATCTGGCTCAGAAGACGACGTCTGCGGGAGGACGGGACTCTGCCGGGAGTCTTTCCCGCCATCAACCTGGGTCTGCCCGTCGTGCGGCGCACCTTGGAGTGGGTGGCATTGGCGACCGTGCTGAACCTTCTCATTATTGGCACAGCATCGTACCGCGGCGTCGAATATATGGATTCGACGAGTTTCTGCGGGACGACTTGCCACACCGTGATGGCCCCCGAGTACTCGGCCTATCAAAATTCTCCGCACTCGCGTGTGGCTTGTGTGGAGTGCCATATCGGGCCCGGAGCGGGGTGGTTTTTGCGATCGAAGGTCTCCGGGCTGCGGCAAGTGGCTGCGGTAACATTCCACACCTATTCGCGGCCGATTCCATCGCCGGTGAAGTACCTGCGCCCGGCGCGTGAAACCTGTGAGCAATGCCACTGGCCGCAGCGCTTTACCGGTGACAAGTTCCTGGTGAACACCAGCTACAAAGAAGACGAGAAAAACACGCCGCAGACAGACGTTTTGCTACTAAAGGTAGGCGGGCGCACGTGGCAAGGTTGGGTCGGCATCCACGGGCACCACCTCGCCGATAACGCGCACATCCGCTACATTTCAACCGATCGGGAGCGCCAGACCATCCCCGTCGTGTATTACACCGACGATCAGGGGAAGACCACCGAGTTCATTTCCACCGATACGAAGCCAACCCAGGAACAGTTGGACAAGGGAGAACACCGCACGATGGATTGCGTGGATTGCCATAACCGGCCCACGCACGAGTTTGACTTGCCCGAAAACGCAGTGGACAAGCAAATGTCTCTCGGTCACATCAGCCCAGAGCTGCCCTATATCCGGAAGAAGGCGGTCGAGGTTCTGAAAGTGAATTATCCCAACCGCGATGTTGCGCGGCAGAATATTATCGCCGAACTCAACAACTTCTATCGCGCGAATTATCCGGAGATCTATCAGACACGGGGCACGCTGGTGCAGCAAGCGGGCGACGAAGTGGCGGCGATTTACCTGCGCAACATCTTCCCGGATATGCGGGTGACCTGGAACGTTCATCCCAGCAATCTTGGGCACAACGATTCGCCGGGCTGTTTCCGCTGCCACGACGGGACCCACACCAGCGCCGATGGCCAGACCATCACCAATGATTGTTCTGCGTGCCACCAGGTTCTGGCAGCGGGGGAAGAAAATCCTAAGATACTGACCGACCTGGGAATGAAGTGACCACCGGAAGGAGACGGAATCCGGAAACCTGGAATTCCTCCCGCTGCAAGAACTGTTCCATCGCCCCATAGTCGGAATCTCTTCCGATGTCGAACCGGCTTCTGATAATCTCGCGCCAATTTTTCTCAAGCCTGTTCGACAAGATCGTCATAAATGTCAGTGGCGCGTGTCTACTTCTTTTTTGCACAATGATTCTCCCGTCGTCGGTGAGGCCTGGGCTTTTTCCTTCTCGTGCAGATTGAACAGCCTACGCACCACGTCGATCACCGTGGTGGCTTCGGCTTCGCGTGCGGCGGTCTTCAGTGTGGTGATCGGCGTGTGCATCACCTTGTTGATGATGCCGCGGGTCAGGGCTTCGACGGCCATTTCCTGGTCCGGACTCAGCGGACCCATGCGGCCGCGGACGCGATCGATTTCGGCCTGGCGAATCGTTTCCAGATGATCCTGCAAGCTGACAATGGTTGGTACTACGTCGAGCGTGTGCAGGCGGGCTTCGAAGCGTTCGACTTCGCTGGCGATAATCGCTTCGGCGAGCTCGGCTTCTTTGTGGCGGTCGGCTACGTGGCTGCTGACGGCTTGCTGCAGATCGTCGATGTCGTAGGCGAAGATACCGTCGAGCTTGGCCATCTCCGGCGAAACGTCGCGGGGCACGGCGATGTCGATGAAGAACATGGGCCGGTTCTTGCGGCGGGCAAGGAACTGTTCGCCATGCTCTTTGCGGAAAATGGCGTGGGGTGCGCCGGTCGAGGTAATGACGATATCGGCCTTGTCGCAGGAGTTATAGAGGTCGTCGAACTTGATGGCCTGGCCGTTAAAGCGGTGAGCCAGACCGATGGCGCGCTCGTAAGTGCGGTTGGCGACGAAGATGGAAGCGCAGCCGTGAGCCATCAGGTGGCGGGCGGCGAGTTCGCTCATCTTGCCGGCGCCGACGATGAAGACGCTCTTGCCCTGCAGCGTTCCGAAAATCTTTTTGGCCAGTTCCACCGCGACCGAGGCGATCGAGACTGAGGATGATCCCACGGCGGTCTCTGTGCGCACGCGCTTGGCGACGGCGAAGGCGCGGGTGAAGAGCTGATCAAGTTGTGCGCGCACCGAGCCCACGGCGCGCGCCGTGGCGTAGGCCTCTTTGACCTGCCCCAGAATCTGAGCCTCGCCGAGCACCATGGAATCAAGGCTTGAAGCCACGCGGAAGACATGGCGCACGGCTTCTTTTTCGCGAAACTCATAGAGATGAACGTCGAGCTCTTCTGCCGTCAGGTGAAAATGATCATGCAGGAAGCCGCGCAGATCGGCCGCTCCGTTGCCGGTGTGGGTGATCAATTCCACGCGGTTGCAGGTGGAGATGATCATGCCCTCTTCGATACCGGGGTGTGCGGTGAGATCGCGGCAGCAATCGGGGAGCTTGGACTCGGGGATGGCGAGGCGCTCGCGGACCTCGAGCGGGGCGCTCTTATGATTCACGCCGATGAGCTGATATCTCATGAGGCGGCGAACCTGTGGATGGTCGAGAAGTAGTTGGCCGCCCAGGCCACGATTGCGGCTACGAAGGCAAATGTAGCCAGCACGGCGGCGCGGCGGCCTCGCCATCCTGAATTCCAGCGGGTGAAGACCATGACCATGTACACGGCCCACATCAGAATCGACAACAGAATCTTGGGATCGGTAAAGTCGACGCGGCCGTAGGTGGACATGGCCACAACCGAGCCGGTGATGAGGCCGAGGGTCATGAAGGGAAAACCGAGCAACAGGGACCTGTAGCCAATCTGATCGATCACTTCGAGAGCGGGCAAGAAAGAAATCAAGCTGCTCGCCTTTTTGGCTTTGAGGCGTCGTTCCTGCACCAGGTAAAGCAGGCTGGCGCCGAAGCTGAGCACGAGCGCGGCGTAGCCGGTAAAGATCAGAATGATGTGAGCGATGAGCCATCCTTTGTGTTGCACGAAGGAGGTCAGCAGGACAGGTTGTTCGTCGACAGCGGCGACGAACGTCAGAAAGAAGACGATGGGGAACACAACGACGCCGGGCGAAGTGGTCTGGTAGATGGCGTAGATGATCATGAAAAACGTCATCGAGAAGAAGGCCAGGAGCGATTCGCCGTTATGGACCGAGGCCCACGCTACGTGGCCGGAAAGAAACAGCTCGACCAGAGAAACGAAGTGAAAGACCATGCCCAGACTGGCGGCGTGCAGCGCGATGCGCTGAAAAAGATCGCTGGTGCGGGTGAGCGCAAAGAAGGCGTAGATCAGCCCGATGAAGTAACAAGCCAGCGCGAAGCGAAGCCAAAGCAAAGACATAGGACTGGTAAGTATCAGAGTTCCCTGAGTTTAGCGCAAGCGGGAGGGCAAACCGGGTTGCGCGTCAAAGCAAGGTTCGCTATTCCCCAGGAACACAATTCCCTTTCCGCATTATATTCTGCGCAGTGATAGAGGGGGCGAGGGAACGGCAAAGGTCACTCTCGAATGTGATCTGGGTTACACAACCGGCTGCACCCGCCTTATGACACACCCAAAGTTGCCAATGCCTGTTCCAGTTGCGGCTCGTCAATCGACAGGCGGCGGCCATGGGTTTTCATGTCCTCGAATTCGTCGAAGGCGCGAAACAGGCGGAGCTTGGCGGCCGCGTACTTCTCCGATTCGGTAAGCGGACGGTGGCGCGCCGCCCAAGCCGCAGTTGCTCTCTGCGGCAGGAACACGCTGACGGCATAAAAGAGCTTGCGATCTGAGGTGACGTCGAACACAAATTCCGTGGCTGGCGCCTCGGGGTCGCTGGCGAGCGCGGGCCTTTGGCCAACGAAATAGTACTGGTAAACGTATCCCTGGGTTCCGGCGTAAGTTTTGAGGCGGCGGATGGGCTTCTCTGCGGCCATGCGGATATTATGCACGTTCTTAACAGGCCAGAGTATCGACAAGGAATTGCAGAGTCCACATTCTTTCTTGGTTTCCGCCCGCCACTGAGATTAGAATGGCAACGAGTTCCGCGCTTCCTCATGGCAGAACAAATTAAGACGCCACTCGGAGCATCCCCTGCCGCATCCACAGGGGATGCCTTAGCAGGAACCACGGTTGGCCGCTTCGCGATCTCCAAGCGGCTCGGCGCCGGGGGTATGGGGCAGGTTTACGGCGCGGAAGATACCACGCTGCGGCGCTATGTCGCCATCAAGCGTATGTCTCCGCGTGCGCAGTCGACGGAAGCTGACCGGAAACGTCTGCTCAAGGAAGCGCAGCGCGCCTCCGCGCTCAACCATCCGAACATCGGCGCCATCTATGACGTCATCGAGCATGCCGGCGAACCCTGGCTGGTGATGGAGTATGTGGAAGGCGAAACCCTGCGGCACCGGCTCAGGCAACCGCAGCTAATCTCCAGAGATGAATTCTTCGCCATCGCGACGCAGTGTTGCGAGGGTCTGCAGGCCGCGCATGAGAAAGGCATCATCCACGGCGACATCAAACCCGAAAACATCATGCTCACGCCCGGCAACCGGGTGAAGATTCTGGACTTCGGAGTAGCCCGCCGTATCTGGAAGTCCGCCACTCCCGAAGAAGCCACGCAGAGCATGCAAACCATGACGGCCAGCGGGGGCACGCCTGCTTACATGGCTCCCGAGGTACTGCTGCAGCGGCCCGACGACGGACGTTCCGATATTTTTTCGCTCGGCCTGGTGTTCTACGAGATGCTGGGGGGCGAGCAGCCCTTCCAAAGCGACAGCCTGGCTACTACGGTCGCCCGCATCGTACACGAAGAACCGGCTCCGCTTAAGAATGTTCCCGGACCGCTTGCCGGCGTGGTTTCGCGCGCCATGGCCAAGACTCCGGAAGCGCGCTACCCCAATGCCGCAGCGCTGCTGGAGGACCTGCGCCGCGTTCAGCAAGGCGGAAAGCCGCAACATACACGCACGGCGCCTGGGACGTTTCGTCAGTATCGGGTGATGGCGGCGTTGGCGGTGGTTCTGGTTATTTTGGCAGGAACTTTCGTCTACCGTTCGGTGCGGAGTTCGCTTCGCGGGTCGACCGGGAGCGGCACGGCTGTGGGGCAGCCGGGCGGGCTGCCGCAAACCAAGATTCTTGCGGTACTGCCATTCGCCGCGGCTAACGCCAATCCAAAGCTTACCGCTCTAGGCGAAGGGCTAGCGGAAAGCGTTGCCGCCAAACTGGGCAAGCTTACCGAAGACCGGGCATTCGAGGTGATCCCGCCGGGCACGCTGCAAGAAAAGAAAATCTACCTCCTGCCCGATGCTGCACGCGCGTACGGAACGAATCTGGGGCTGGTGCTTATGCTGGAGGCGCAATCTTCGGAGCTGGTGAAGGTCACTTATTCCATACTTAGTACGCAAAACAATAAGCCGATCGCTACGGGTTCGCTGACCGTTCCCAGCACAGATGCATTCTCGGCTGAGCAGGTGATATCCGACGGAGCGGTGAAGGCGCTGCATTTGCAGTTGCGTCCCGAAGAACAAACGGCGCTGAAATATCACGGCACGGATCAACCTGCGGCGTATCAGTATTATCTGCAGGCGCAAGGCTATCTTCTTGATACCACGAAAGCGGAAAATCTGGACAATGCGGAGTTGATGGCGCGGGCGGCGCTGAAGCTCGATCCCAACTTCGGCATGGCGAAGGCGGCGCTGGGTGAGAGCGAGTGGTTCAAGTATTCGGGGACCAAGCAGAAAAAATGGATCGCTCCGGCACAGGCGGAGTGCAATGCTGCCGTGAAGCTGGGCAATGCGGGGGTTGCGGGGCACGTGTGCCTGGGCCGCATTGACAACGGCACGGGGCGCTACGCGGAAGCGGCCGCGGAGTTCCAGCTGGCGCTGGGGCTGGAACCGAGCAATGAAGAAGCGGCAATTGGGTTGGCCTTTGCCTACGAGCACGACGGCAAGGTCGCGGAAGCGGAAAAGACGTATCAGCAGGCGGTGCAGGCGCATCCCAACAGCCGGTTCAGTTACAACGAATTTGGAGCGTTCTACCGGCGGCGCAACGAGTATGACAAAGCCCTGCAGATGTACAACAAGGTTACGCAGATCGCTCCCGAGTGGTATGCCGCGTATGTGAACATTGGCGCCATCTACTTTGAAACGGCGCAGTACGAAAAGGCCATCGAGCCGCTGAAGAAATCGATTGCGATTCGGCCGAGCTATCCGGGATATGTGAATCTGGGGGCGTCGTACTTTGGCTTGCAGAAGTTTGATGAGGCGGCGACGGCGTACGAGGAGGCGGCGAAGCTGGATCCGCAGCAGTATGTCATCTGGGGGAATTTAGGGGACGCTTTGTATCGCAGCGGAAAGAAAGATCAATCTGGTGCCCCGCTCCACAAAGCGATCGACCTCGCGGAAGCTGAGTTGAAGGTGAATCCGCGCGACCCAGACGCTTTGATCGGCATCGCTACCTATTACGCTGAGCTTGGCGACCGCCAACGGGCTCTTGCCTACCTTCCGCGAGCGCTGCAGGCCGGGCACAACGATAAGGATGTTCTTATTGAGGCTGCTTCGGCTTACAACCAACTGGGGGAAAGCGGGCTGGCGCTGGAATTTCTAGCCAAAGCGGTGCAGGCGGGGTATACTTCCGAGAAAATTCGCAGCCTGCACGAATTCGACAATCTGGCAGGTACAGTCGAGTATCAGCAGTTGATGAAGTCGAAGTAATTCGGCGGCCTGCGCCTGGAGCGAGTGCGAGAACCCATCGGGAATTCCGTCAACTACCGGCGTTCAAATTGACAGGATAGGAAGGAACGTTATGCAGGATAAGAAGCATGATAAGAAGAATGGTCCGACTAATGTGCCATGGTGCCAGGATTTTAATGCGATCCGGCGAGAAGCCATAGCCTTTCCGACGGCCCCTGCGGGAGCCACGATCGGACAATCCGGCAATGTGTTTCCTTTTTGCGGGGCGAATGGCGCAACCCTCATTCCCCCCATTCCCGTCAATGGGCCCAGCGCAGTAGCAATCTATATTTGCAGCGGGCTGACGGTGGGCCAGTCGTATGAGTTCGTGCCGAACCCGCCTTGCGGTAATGAGATGACGAAGAGCGTTACCATCACGGGCTAGATAGTTTGCTGAAGAACTCGCCTGGAGGCCTTGGGGCTAAAGTTTCCTGAAAAAATCTTCGGCGCGGGGAAAAAGGAGAACGGGGGCTGAAGCCCGCATTGATTTTGAACACTAACGCGGCGCTGAAGCGCCGCTCTTCCAGGTTAGAACCAGCAGTCGGGAGTTTTTTCAGCAAACGGTAAAGTTGTAAAGCGATTAGCGGAGAAAATTGGCGTTTGCACGAACTTGATGGCCGGGCCGGCGCGGCAGGCTGACGGCGGTTGACGATAGTTTCAGCAGTAAGTTCGCGGGAAGTTCTTGCCGGGAACGGGCCAAGTAAAATCCAGCCATGGCGAATCACCTGGTAGTCAGGCAGACGCCGGGCAACCTAAAGAGGAAAAACAGACATGCCAAGCACTCACAACATAAACCTTTGCGACAATTGGGAAGCGGGAGCTGGGGATTCCGTAAACTGGCAGACCATTCCTTCGAGCTGCACCGCTACGTCGAAGTGCACGATCACGCAAGACGGCAGCAATCCCTGGCCCTTCAAGGAGGCGGCGCCGATTTCCATTCCCAGCGCCAGCAACAGCAACACTCTTCGCACCGACCTGTCATCGGGAACCGTCTATTACTACAACGTAAGCTGCTGCAGCACTCGCTCGGTAACCATCACCGGTAAATAGCATAGGCCCACTTCTCGGCCTTCTCAGGAAGAGAGAAGTGGGGTCTTCAATTCAGTGCCAGCGTCCTTGGCCCTGAGCGTTGATATATATAGCGCGACGGTCACGAAAGGATCTGTCCATGCCATCCGTCAGCACCAGCGTCTGTCAGAATTTCTCTGCCGCGCCCGGCTCCCCTGTGGAGTGGACGAACATCCCGCCCGAGGGCTGCACTATCGAGCCGGTCCCGGGCAGCGCGTGGCCATTCACTCCCGGGCCTCCGATTAAGCTTCCTTCGCCGTCGAATCCTCCCGTCAAAGTAGCGGGAAGCTTGAAGCCGGGTGCTTACTACTTTCGGCCTTCTTGCTGCGGCAAGCCGGTGTGCGTCACGGTCACGTAGACCAGTCAGACCTCTCACATCCTGCTGTTTTTGGAATCCTGCCCGGCCTGGGCCACGTTCTCTGGACGGCCGAGGTCGCGCCAGTCATATTCATCGGCGCGAAATGCCTGAATTTTTTCTCCCTGGGCAGCAAGCCGCAAGTAGCAATCAATGATGGAAAACGCGCCTTCTTCACTCATCCGGCTAAAAATACGGGGCGAAATAATGTGGATGCCGGAAAACGCCCAGGAGTGAGTTGCCTGCGTGGGAGTGACAGTCTGCGAGCCCTTATCAGTACCTGCACAACGCCCACAAAGTCGAAGGGATTCGTCAAACAGAAGGTAGCGCGAGGTTTCGCGTTGCTTCACTGCGAGGGTCGCAAGGGATCCATGTTCGGCGTGAACTTTCAACATCCGCGCGAGATCGATGGTGCTGATGACGTCGACATTGTGCAGGACGAACGGCTGATCCGGGCGGCGCGTTTGTTCGGAGCCGGTATCCTCCAGAAAAAACCATGCCGCGTGCTTTAGACCGCCGCCCGTATCGAGCAAAAGGTCTTCGCGCGAAATTTCGATTCTCATTCCGAAGTTCTTGTTCGCCTGCAGATAATCGATAATCATTTCGGCGAAGTGATGCACGTTGACAATGACTTCGCGAATGCCAAACTCGCGCAGGCGGGCGAGAGTAATCTCCAGCAGGGTGCGGCCGCCAATCTCCACCAGCGCTTTGGGGCGATCGTTGGTGAGCGGGCGAAGGCGGGTGCCCAATCCGGCGGCAAGGATCATAGCCTTCATTGCGAGGACTTCTCCGGGAAAAGATCCCCTAGTTCGCGATGCCGGACCACGACTTCGACCGCATGGCTTTTGCGTAAGTGCCTGGCCAACTGCTCGGCGAGATAGACTGACCGATGCTGGCCACCGGTGCAGCCGAAAGAAACCATCAGATTCTTGAAGCCACGATGCCGATAATTGCTCACGCTCGCATCCACGAGCGACATTACGCTGGCCAGAAACTGGTGCACGCTTTCCTGCTGATTGAGATAGTGGATGACCGGAGCGTCGCGGCCGGTAAGCGCCTTGAATCGCTCTTCCCTTCCCGGGTTCGGCAGGCTGCGGCCATCGAACACAAATCCGCCGCCGTGACCGCTTTCATCTTTGGGCATTCCGCGGTGAAAGGAGAAGCTTGTGATGCGGACCGTCAGATGATCCGCATCTTTGGCCAACGCATGCAGCTTATCTGAGGCCAACATGCTGTTGAAGGCCTCCATCAGCGTGGGCAGCGCGATGGGCAGTTTGACGTTGTGCAGCAGCCAGCGCAGATTTTTGAGGGCGTAGGGAACGCTCTGCAGGAAGTGGGCCTTGCGCTCGTAGAATCCGCGAAAGCCGTAGGCGCCAAGGGCCTGCAGAATGCGTACATAAACATACGCGTAATAATGATGAAGGAAGGCTTCGCGGCCTACGTTGGTGTAAGCGGAAAGCTGCTCTATGTACAGATCTAGCAACTGCTGGCGCATTTGCGGCGGGAGATCAGCCTTGGCGTCGTATAAAAGCGAGGCAATGTCATATTGCAGCGCGCCTTTGCGTCCGCCCTGATAATCGATAAAGAACGGCTGCCCGTCGCGCAGCATCATGTTGCGCGATTGAAAATCGCGGTACATGAAATATGAGCAGTCGGCACTCAGAAGAAAATTTGTTAACCGGTCGAAGTCGTCTTCCAGCGCCTGCTCGTTGAACGAAATGCCCGCCAGACGGAGAAAGTAATACTTGAAGTAATTCAGGTCCCAGGAGATCGATTGACGGTCAAAACTGGCGCGGGGATAACAAACGCTGTAGTCCAGGTCGCGCCCGGCTTCGATCTGAAAGCGGGGCAACAGGGCCACCACCTTGCGATAGGCTTCTACAACCTGCGGGGCGATGTTTTCTCCCGTGCGATGCTTTGAGAGAAATTGAAAAAGAGTGGTGTCGCCGAGATCCTCTTCCAGATAAGCACCATGGTCCAGGTCTTCGGCATAAATTTCTGGCACGGGCAGGCCGTGGCGGCGAAAGTGGCGCGAAAACGCGACGAATGCGACATTCTCTTCGCGCACGCCATACAGAATTCCGATAGCGCTGGTGGCGCCATTGCTTAATCGAACTATACTGCGCCCGGAACCGCCGAGCTGGCCCTGCAAGGGCTGTATGCTGGAGGGCGGCGAGTGGAAGCGTCGCTCAAAGAGATTGCAGAGGATGTCCATTTGGGATGCGTTTTGCGCGCAACCTAAAGATAACATTGGAAGGCGCCGGGGCATCGTGCCGCATGGGCCAAACACTCTTTCGGCGATTGCCGCTCATTGCGAACTTCGCAGTGCGGTTTTGGGATGTGGGCAGGCGAAAGCTTCTTGCGTCAAAGCCGGTAAGGGAGTCGCGAAGGACGGCAAGAAAAACTGGCCACAACTTGATACCCTGCTGTTCCATCCCTATTCTTTAGAGAACCATGACGGACCGACTTTATTACGAAGACTCCTTCCTATATGAGTTCGACGGGGAGGTGCGCGACGTTATCCAGAGCCCGCGACCGGGGCTGATTCTGGACCGCACCGCCTTTTACCCGACCAGCGGCGGACAGATTCACGACACCGGCTGGATCGCTCCCGTGGAAGGAAGCGCCAACTCGAGCGCCCGATTTCGCGTGACCGAGGTTGCCGACACGGAAGACGGACGCGTCGTCCATTATCTGGAAGCGCCGGTGAGGGAGATGCAGCCGGGAACAATCATCCGCGGCCAGGTTGACGCGGCGCGCCGACGCGATCACATGCAGCAGCACTCCGCCCAGCATGTACTCTCGGCCGCGTTCGTGCGCCTTTTCAATATGCCCACGGTATCGTTCCACATGGCGGAGGATTACTGCTCCATCGATCTCGATAGCCCGTCGCTTAACAAAGATCAGGTGGAAGCTGCCGAACGGCTCGCCAACGAGATCATCCTTGAAAATCGTATTGTCGATGTACGTTTCGTGGCGCGGGACGAAGCCGAGAAACTGGGCTTGCGAAAGCTTCCTCCGGCGGAGCGCGATCAGCTTCGGCTCATCGACATCCGCGATTTCGATCTGACGGCCTGCGGCGGAACGCACGTGAACCAGACCGGCCAGATCGGCGCGATTCTGCTGCACAAGACTGAAAAAGTACGTCAGGGATACCGTGTTGAATTCGTCGCCGGACAGAGAGCGGTTGCGACGGCGCGCCGCGATTTTTCCATGCTCACTGAAACCGCCGCACTGTTTTCGGCGAACATTTACGATGTTCCACAGCAGGCGCGCAAGGCTCTGGATGAAATCAGGATTCTGCGCAAGCAGCGTGAGCAGACGGAGGAGGAACTCGCTGCGGCCGTGGCGGCAAACTTGCTGGCGGAAACTTCAGAAGCCGGCGGACGCAGACTGATCGTGCGCACTTTCCCCGAGCGCGAGGTGGGCTTCGTTAAACTGTTGGCGCAAAAGCTGACGCGCCAGCCGGTACCTGTGGTCGCGCTGCTGGCTGCCGAATCGCCGCAGCCGGTGCTAGTTTTTGCGCAATCCGCCGGACAGCCCTATGACATGGGCGCACTGTTGAAAGAGACTTTGGCGAAACTCGGCGGGCGCGGAGGTGGTAGCCGGGATATGGCCCAGGGCGGTGCGGCGGATGCGAAGGGGATTGCCGAGGCGTTGGCGGTGGCGGGGGAAAGGGTTCGACACTAGCAGGCTGCGAAAAAGTCCAAAAGCGTACCTCGGAGGCTAAAGCCCGGATACAGACAAATGACTTATCGCGGCGCTGGAAGCGCTGCGCCACCCCTAAGCGTGGTTCTTTCCGCAGCTGCCAGCGGGGCCAGAAAACGAAGAGGCAGAGAAGCCCTCCGATGTGTTCCAAAAAGGTACCAAAGATCAATAGGACAAGGGTTTGGAGTCTTTTGTTTCCTGTCATCCGGGCGGAAAAGTGTTAGAATCAGCCAATCTTGGGGCCAGTTAACGCGATGCCCCAAGTTCGTTTTGATTGCTTCCTCCCCATGGTCCCCCGTTGGAAACATCTGAAAACAGAGCATACTTGAGATTGCGAACCCTGGGAGTCTAGACAATGCGGATTGCTGTCGTTGGTTCCGGATACGTAGGATTGGTGGCAGGGGCGTGCTTTGCCGACCTCGGCCATGACGTAATTCTCGTCGATAACGACGAGCGAAAGCTGGCCGCGCTGAAAAATGGCGAAGTCCCGATTCACGAAAAGTTCCTGCCTGAACTATTGAGCCGGCATCGCGGCCATCGCCTGCAATTTTCCGACGACTTGCACGAAGCGGTGCGCCTGAGCTCCGCGATCTTCGTGGCCGTGGGCACTCCGCCTACCGATCGTGGCGATGCTGACCTTTCTTTTGTGGAGTCGGTTGCGCGCGAGATATCCGGCGCAATCAACGACTACAAAGTGGTGGTCGAAAAGAGTACGGTTCCGGTTTATACCAGCGAGTGGGTTCGAAAGATCATTCTGCGCAACGGGGCCGATCCCGATTCGTTCGATGTGGCCAGCAATCCGGAGTTCCTGCGGGAAGGCACAGCGGTTACAGACTTTCTGTTTCCCGACCGCATCGTGGTGGGTTGCGACAGCGAACGGGCTGCGGAGGTGTTGCGCACAATCTACCTGCCGCTTACCGATGGCAGCTATTACGAGAATGCCGACGCCATTCCACAACCCGACCGGGCTTCAATTCCAGCTCCCATCATTGTCACCAGCACCAAGAGCGCGGAACTGATCAAGCATGCTTCCAATGCGTTTCTGGCCATGAAGATTTCGTTCATCAACGCCGTGGCTTCGATCTGCGAATCGGTCGGCGCGAATGTTAATCAGGTTTGCCATGGCATTGGAACAGACTCGCGGATTGGCCCGCGATTTCTCAATCCCGGCATCGGCTATGGCGGTTCCTGTTTCCCGAAAGACGTCATGGCCTTCCGTGCCGTGGCCCGCGAGTGCGGCTACGACTTCCGGCTGCTGGAAGAGGTCATGCGCATCAACGAAGATCAGCGCCAGCGCTTCCTGCGCAAAGTGCGCAGCGCGCTGTGGACGCTTCGCGGCAAGCATCTCGGCGTTCTCGGCCTGGCTTTCAAGGGCGGAACGGATGACATTCGCGAATCGCCCGCGCTTTTTCTGGTGCAATCTCTGCTGCAGGAAGGCTGCAAGATTACGGCTTACGATCCGGCGGCCATGGAACGCACGCAGGAGGCAATGAACTCAAGCCTGAAGTACGCGGGCTCGCCTTATGAAGCGGCGCATGGCGCGGATGCGCTGCTGATTCTCACCGAATGGGAAGAGTTCGCCAATCTCGATCTCAACCGGCTGAATCAGGAACTGAAATATCCCATCGTGATTGATGGCCGAAACCTGTATGATCCTGATGTTATGGCCGCGCATGGGTTCACTTATTACAGCGTGGGACGCGCCGCCTGTCATCCTGATGGCGTGCCCGCCGCCGTGCTCCGCAACGGCAACGGCGCAAAGAAGGCATGAGCGCACAACGCGCCCTGGTGACCGGCGGCGCCGGCTTTCTGGGTTCACATCTTTGTGACGCGCTGCTCGGCGAAGGCTGGAGCGTGGTTGTGGTCGACAACCTGCTCACCGGCAGGCGCGCGAATCTGGAGCATCTCCACAACGATCCCCGGTTTGAATTTGTAGAAAAGGATATCTGCCAGTCCTTCGACGTGGGCAGGGTCGACTACGTTTTTCACTTCGCCAGCCCCGCCAGTCCGGTCGATTACACCGTCCACGGGATCGAGACGCTGCAAGTGGGATCGCTCGGGACGTTTCACGCGCTCGACGTGGCGAAGAAATATGGCGCGAAGTATCTGGTCTCTTCTACTTCCGAGTGCTATGGCGATCCGCTGGTGCATCCGCAGACGGAAACCTATTGGGGAAATGTGAATTCGATCGGGCCGCGTTCTGTTTATGACGAGGCGAAGCGCTTCACCGAAGCCGTGACTATGGCTTATCACCGCTATCATAAGGTGGATACGCGCATCGTGCGGATTTTCAATACCTACGGCCCGCGCCTGCAATTAAACGATGGGCGCGTGGTTTCGAATTTCATGAAGCAGGCCCTGCGCGGAGAGCCGCTTACGGTTTATGGCGATGGCAAGCAGACTCGCAGCTTCTGCTACGTGAGCGATGAGATTGACGGCTTCCTGCGCCTGGCGAGATCGGACGAGCATCTGCCGGTGAACATTGGCAATCCAAATGAGTTCACGATTTTGGAATGCGCTGAGCACGTACTGCGGGTGACGGGATCGAAGAGCAAGATCGCATACGAGCCTTTGCCGACGGATGATCCCAAACAGCGGCAACCGGACATCACCAAAGCGCGGACGCTGCTGGGGTGGGAGCCGAAGATTCAGTTGGAAGAGGGGCTGAGAATGTCGCTGGAGTATTTCCGCAAAGCAGTCTTCCAAGAAACCGCTGTCAAATAGCAACGTACAAACCCCAGTCGAAGCAATCTTTACGCGTTTCCGCAGGAGGTCCTACAATCCTGCCGACAATTCTTGATGGCGGCGGGCGCGGGGACCTGGTCGCTTGATGCAAAATATAAACGGGAGCGTTGAAGGGTTAGTTGTCCCGGGTAAGGTCCGCGACTGATTGGGATAGTGTAAGTTGGAACAAATAAGGCTGGAAAGATCCAGTTGGAAAGATCAATTCCGGAAAACTTCAGGGAAAGGCGTTCGAGGAACAACGAACTCAGTGTCCATGAAGACTGACGGTACCGCAAACCGCAACCTCGCCAAGCTGGCCTTCCGCTTCGTCCTGATTTTTGGCATCGTCAACTTCTTTGCCGACATGACGTATGAAGGCGCGCGCAGCATCATTGGGCCTTTCCTGGGGTCTCTCGGCGCAAGCGCCGCGATTGTGGGTTTCGTTGCCGGCTTTGGCGAAATGATCGGCTATGGGCTGCGCTCGGTCTCGGGATATTTTGCCGATAAGACGCACAAATATTGGGCGATCACTTTCGTCGGATATGCAATCAACATGCTGGCGGTACCGGCGTTGGCTCTGGCGGGTAACTGGCCGGTGGCGGCGGCGCTGATTGTGGCGGAGCGGACTGGGCGCGCCATTCGCAAACCCGCGGTCGATGCCATGCTTTCGCACGCCGGACAGTCGATTGGTCAGGGCTGGGTATTCGGGTTGAACGAGGCTCTGGATCAGACGGGCGCGACGCTGGGGCCGCTGATCGCGGCGTGGGTGCTGTACCGGCGCGGGGGATATCATCATGCGTTTGCAGCGCTGCTGATCTCGGCCCTCGCCTGCCTATCGGTGCTGGTTGTCGCCTGGTCCCTGCACCGGCGCCCTGAGGAACTGGAAGGCGGCTCAATCCGGCAATTTACAGGGAAAGGCTTTTCGAAAACCTACTGGCTCTATACGGCGGGGGCGGCTTTGATCGCGGCCGGCTTTGCGGATTTTTCCCTTATCGCCTTCCATTTTCAAAAAACCACAAGCGTTCCCCCGGGATTGGTGCCAGTCTTCTATGCTGTAGCGATGGCGACGGGCGCGATCGCTGCTTTAGTGTTTGGGAAACTGCTGGACAAAGTGGGCATGCCGATTGTTTTTGCCGCGTTTGGCGTGTCGGCGTTTTTTGCGCCGCTGGTGTTTCTCGGCGGCATGAGACTGGAGCTGATTGGTATGATTCTTTGGGGCATGGGCATGGGGGCTCAGGACTCCTGCCTCAAGGCCTTGCTGGCGGCGGTTACTCCTTCCCAAAAGCGCAGCACGGCATTCGGAGTGTTCGACACGGGATTTGGCATCGCGTGGTTTGCCGGAAGCGCGATCATGGGACTGCTCTATGACAAGTCAATTCTGGGATTGATAGTTTTTTCCGTTGTGCTGCAGCTTGCGGCGCTGCCGGTACTGGCGCTGGCGGACAAAGGAGGGAATCTGGAGAAGGGTGTGTAAAACAGAGCTGGGGTGGATGAAGAGGCAAACCTCAGCAGCTGGAAGCCGCGTCGGCCTGGGACTACATGCGGCACGAGTGAAACTCGTGCCCTTCCCGGTCCTGCAAAATACTTTGTTTTCCGCAGCCCATAGAAGCCGAGCCTTCAGCCCCACTTGCTAAAACGGCTTCTAGGAGCTTTCCGTCGCGGCGGCGACGAAGTCGATCAGTTGTTGGACGCCGAAGCGTTCATCTTTCGTAGTCAGGCGGAATGAGATGCCCATTCCATAGCCGAGATGCGAAGCCCGGACTTCGCCGCTCAGACGCAATTTCATCTGTTGCGTTCGCACTGTGATTTCGACCGAAGTGCCCGTAGGGAAAGCCAGGGGCATTTCAAGATAGCATCCGCCCGGGCTTAGATCACTGAGATGGCAGTAGTTCCGGACGCTGCTTCCCTGCTGGTAAACTTCCGCGCCCAGGCGGCAGGCATATCGGGTTTGGCCGCGGCGATTGCCGGGCTCGGAGCGCAATCGGACTCCCGCTTCCTTATCTCGCTCCTTATCGCGCTCTTTGATATCAGCCTTCTGGGCATCGTGCTTCTTCTCGGCGGGTTCGCCAGAATCTTCGGCATAATCCTTGGGGCGAATCGAGTGCTCCACTTCAACTTGCGCCGAATCCAAGTTGGGCTGCGAGGGCTCGGACAAAGTGTTCTTCAGCCATGCCTGCAGCAGGCGGCGCGAAGATTGCGGCACATCGACAAATTGAACACCTGCCCGTCCGTTCCAGTCCTGCCAGACGACGAGGCCAGAGAGCCGCACGGTGGCCGCCTGCCCCGGCAACTGAAACTGGAAATAAACCTTACAGGTCGGGGGCAGCTTCTTGCCGAAATTAACCGCCATGCCATCTTCCGCGAGATCTACCAGCGTGGCTTTTTCGCGTTCCACTCCGGGGTAGTCGACAGTGGCGTGAGTATGGACGACGGCGCGCGCTTTGCGGCGCTTGTCGCGGAACAGGGAGGTTTGGGCGGCGCGCAGGCTGCTCAAAGCGCGTTCGTAAGACACCGGCTTGTAGAGCACGAAGTTCACGCCCAGGGAAAATAATTCCCGGATGCTCTCCTGACCGGAGACGACGACGACTTTAAGGGTGGATTCGCTCAAGGCCGACGAACGGTGCTCGTTGAGCAACGCAACCGCGCCGGAATGGGTTGAGCAATCCAGGATGATCAGGTCAAAGCGCTCCTGGGCCAGTCTGACGGCAGCGCGCGCTTCATCCGCGCACAGCTCCACTCGAATGCCGAGTTCGTCGAGACCACGCCGTATCACGGCCACGGTCGCCTCGTCAGTGCAGACCAGGATCGAGGAAAGAGTCATAGTTGCCCCTCATCGTAGGGTCACTGCGGTTCTCTCGACAAGTTACCTTTGTCATTCCTGGGGAGCCGATCGGGCTGCGGAATTCCGTTAACCCCGCTGCATTCAATCTGGTGACCTCAGTCACCCCTCCGATTACAAAAGACCAATGCTTCTGCGTTGCACCGTCGTGCTTTGACGCTATGGTTGCGTGTTCCTACGATGAAGAATGCCGGGAGTGACCTGGGTCGCTGGCCCGGCTTATAGCTATCTGGCTAGCTGCTGGATGGGCAAGGTTTTAGCAAAGACGGTTAATGGGCGAAACTCCCCGGAAAAAAGAATCTATGGCATCGACGAAACAACGAGGCTTTTCCCTGCTGGAACTGACGATCGCGGTTTCCGTCTCGCTGATCCTGGCGGCGGTTGCGGACGTTACTCTCCAGCCGGTGCTGCAGCAGCAGCGGGTCAATGATGCCTACAATACGACGATCGCGGCCATGCGGCGTGCGCGCGACCAGGCAGCGGCCGACATGCGGGTTTACACCGTCACTTTTAGTGCCGCGAATCCCGGCATCAACGGCGGCACGATCACGGTGACCCAGGATATTCCGGGTGCGCCAATCCTGTTTACCGCCACTCTGCCCTACGACGTGACCTATCACATCGAGCCGGGCATCCCAACGTCGCAGACGATCGCCCCGACTACACCCGATGGATTCGGCACAGGGGCAACGGCGTTCGACTTTGATCAACCGCCGAGCGGGCTGGGCGGGGGGACCACGATTTATTTTTATCCGGACGGCTCGGCCCAGGATAACGGTCCCAACGGCGGCAATATCAACAACGGCGTGGTCTACATGGGAGTGCCGGGACAGCTGGCCACTTGCCGCGCGGTTTCGCTCTACGGCTATACCGGACGTATTCGAGGATGGCGGCTGGTCTACGCCAGTGGCCAGTGGAAATGGAGTCAACCGTGAACCATTGTTTGAAATTTCGGCGGCGCGCGAGCCAGGGCGGATTCTCGATGATGGAGGTCGTGATCTCGATGGTGATTCTAGCCATCGGCATGCTCTCGGTGCTGGCCGCGCTCGGCATCACCATGGGCGCGAATCAGACGTCGCAGGAAGACATGTTCGCCCGGCAACTGGCGTCGGAGGCCCTGGAGAGCATCTTTACTGCGCGCAACAATTCGCAGATACCGTTTTCCTCCATCGCCAACACCAGTTCGGTGCCTCCGGGAATTTTTCTTCCCGGCAATCTGGCGCCGCTGTGCGCCGGACCCGATGGAATTCTGGATACCGCCGATGACGTTCCCTGCCTCACGGCGGCGGGAGCCGTGTGCCCCTTCGGCGGCGTCGAGTGCCTGACTGAACCCGGACCTGACGGCATCGTGGGAACAGCCGACGACGTCGTGGTGTCGCTGAATAACTACACTCGGAATGTCTTGATCACTCCACTGCTGGACAGCAGCGGCAACCCAATTCCCACCCTGGTGCAGGTGACCATCACGATTAACTACACCGTCCCCAACCATGGCGGGGTCAAGTCCTATGTGCTTGACGAATACATTTCTTCGTACCACTAGAGAGGAATTCATGCGGCGCAAATCCAATTCGAGTCGTGGTTTCTCGCTGCTGGAGCTCCTGATCTCGGCCGCCATCGGCATGGTGATGGTGACGGCCGCGGCCGATGTTTACAGCCGGGCTTTGAAAGTTTCGACCATTACCGAGCAGAAGGCGGAACTGCAGCAGGACTTTCGTTCTGCCAGCAACATCCTGCAGCGTGACATCAGCATGGCGGGCGCGGGCGCTCTGGGCCAGCAAGGACTTGCCAGCAACGTGGTGGGCCTGGTCTGGGGCACAGGTACGCTGCCCGTCTATCCCTGCACCGGCGTGACCACCTGCAACTATATCAACGGCGCACCCGTGACCTACCCGACGACCGGGGGCGTGCCTTACCTCTATTCCATCATTCCCGGACACAATCTGGGAATCACGATCAACGCGGCCGCAGGGCCCACCGACATTATCACCATCAACTCCGCCGATCCCAGCCTGCCGTTGAATTGCTATAGCGGAACCATGGATGCGAGTGGAACTGTTGCCACCTTCCAGTTGCCTGCGGTTCTGCCTGGGACCTGCATCCTGCCTACCGGCGTAGTAACGCCGCAGGCGCTGAACGCCCAATACGTGGGCCTGCAGATCGGCGACATGATCTTGTTTGGCGCCAATGCACTGGGCGTGGTCACCAGCAACGTGACGACTTGTGCGCCAACGGGCGGCAATGTTTCCTGTTTCACGGTTGATTTTGCCGCAACAGATCCGGGGCACATCAACCAGCCCGCTGCGACCACGGGGAGCCTGAAGCAATATGCGAACGCAGCTCTGCCTTCGGCGGTTCGCCTGATGTCCGTGACCTATTACCTGGACATTTCGCCGTCCGACGGCGTGACCCCGCGGCTGATGCGAATTCAGAACGGGCAGAAACCCGCCCCAGTGGCAGAAAACGTCGTCTTCCTCAAGTTCACTTACGACATCAACAATGGTGGTGTTATCAACGCCAATCAGGCCAGCCTTCCCGCAGGCACGACCCCCAACATGATCACCAAGGTCAACATCGCCCATATGAGCATGCGCAGCCAGGACAACGTATACGGGGGATATCAGGGCCTGGATCTGCAGACCTCGATCTCGGCCCGTAACTTGAGCATGCAGCAGGAGTATCCGATTCAGGGCACGGCTTATTAATTTGAGTTCGGTGTGGGAGAAAGAACGCGGAAACGTTCACAAAAATGAGGAGAAACACGATGTCCAGCGCCAAATTCACATCACGAGGATTCACTCTCGTCGCTTCCCTCTTGTTGATGCTGCTGTTATCGGGATTCGCGGTCGCCCTGCTCATGATGGTCACCACAGAGCAGAGGGTGGGCGGCACCGATCTCAGCAACAACTACACCTACCGGGAAGCCGAAGGCGCCATGGAGAAAATGACCTCCGACGTGGCCAACACGTTTAAGAACATTCAGGCGCCCAGTGCCGGGCAGATCTGCGGTCTGAGCGGCAATTACCCGACCTGGGATCCGACGATGACTTACCCCACGTACAACATCACGCCGGTCTCCGGCTGCAGCGCGCCCCTGACCACGGTTTGGGGACCGGTGCAAGCCGGGCCTGACGCCGGGCTTTACGCTCAAATCATTCCGGTTACGCTTAACGTCACGGCGCAGCGGATAAACTACGTTGAAACCGTCAGCATGACGCGGACGGCGGAAGTCGCGCTGATTCCGGTGTTCCAGTTTGGCGTGTTCTCCGATTCCGATCTCTTTTTCGGTCAAAGTCCGAACCTAGGGTTTGCCGGCCGCGTGCACACGAACGGCGATCTCTATCTGGGTGTAGCAAACGGCGCGAACCTGGTATTTGGCGACAAGCTGAGTGCCTTTGGGAACGTCATCCGCCAACAGATGGACAACGCGTTTCCAGTGGGCGGCGGCTGGGATCAGGGCACGGTGATGATCCCCACCACCAGCAACGGCTGTAGCGTGCAGATGGCTAACGTTGCAGGCGCCGTTCCCAGCGCGACTTGCGTCGACATCGCCACTACCACGCTGGGTGCGCTTAACGGAAGCGTAGTCGGCGGACACGGCTCGGGGCAAAACACAGCTACCTGGCAAAGCGTATCTTTGAGTACATACAACGGGTACCTGATTGACGGAAACGGCGTCCCGGGCGGCACTACCGACGGGCCGAACAGCACGGGCGCCAACGATCTCACACTGCCATTCGTAAACGGCACAACGTCTGCGGTTCAAATCATTCGCCGGCCGCCTCCGGGAGAATCGGTAACGTCGTTGCTGGGTGGATCGCGCCTGGCCAACGAGGCTGAGATTCGGATTCTGCTGAGCGACAAGGAAGCTGATCTGCATTTGCCGGGATGGAATGGCGATCCCACGCAGGATGTGGAATTAGTCAGCATGGTTCCGGCATCGGAATTCGTGGATGTTGCCGGACCATTCGACACGACCGGCGGAGCGCACAGCGGAATTGTTGTGCCCGCGGGTGGGAGCAACACTTACTACTTTGGTGAGAGCGCGTGCGGTAACGGTTCCATCGGCAACACATGCACGGTTGGCGATTCAAATTTCGTCTGGCCGCCATGGGTTCCCGGAACTCAAACCGCGACGCAGAATCCGACAAAAGCCGAGTGGCCCATCCTTAACGGCTGGTTGCTGGTCGAAGCGAAGTGGGCCAGCGACGGGAACTGGCATGGTGTCACCAGAGAGTGGCTGCATCTTGGTTTCGCCCGGGGTGTGCAGGTTCCCACTTCACCCGGAAACACTGCGACCATGTCGGCCAACACGCTCGGTAGAACCGGAAGCAACTGGCTTACCGACCACCGGAATGCGATCCTCTATTTCCAGATGACGGCGGACCGCAACGGCGATGGAACCGTCACGGCGGCGGACTCAGTAGCCTTCAACTCGGTGGCCAATGGAGCGATTACCACAACCCCGTTAATCAACGCTTCGCCCGGGTCGACGTCGTCGCAGTACAACTGGTATCCGATCAATCTCTACGACGCGCGCGAGGGCGAAGTTTATGATGCACCGCAGACTCCGGGCTCCTTCGCCACCTTTGCGGCGACGCACGGTACGCCTAACGGCATCATGAACGCGGTCGAACTCGACGTAGGCAACCTGAAAAACTGGCTGTTCGGAACCACTGCCGGCACCGGCACCAATGTGGACTTTGCCACGCAGAACGGCTACATCCTTTACTTCTCAGACCGGCGGGGTATGCAGTACGCGGCCGGCGCCACAAGCCTTATCGGCGAGTACGGATTTGAGGACACCGTAAATTTCGTAAACGCGGCTAATCAGTTCAAGCCCAACGGGGCGCTGGAGCCCGTCAACTATAACGGCGTCTCTCCGGAAGACGTCAACGGAAACGGAGTACTCGACAACTATGGCGTCAAGACCGTGGGGGATGCGTTTGGCACAGCGACCACGAACGATACCGACTCTGCCGTCCCGCCCACGCCTTACGCTCCGGGACACCGCATCAACACCTTCACCGTGGGCCGCGCCAACCGCGTTACCGGAGCGCGCCATGTGCTGAAACTGGTGGATGGATCGCTGGGCAACTTACCTACCATGCCGCCGGGAAATGCCACAAATAATTGCTCGCAAACTGCGGCCAATCCGACAGGATGCGGCGGTTTCACGGTGGCTTCAGAAAACCCCGTGTACATTCAGGGCAACTATAACTCGAACTGTCCTGCAGCCTCGGCTGCGGGCAACTGCACACCGAACAGCGTGACTTACGATCCAACCTGGACCAACGTGGCGGCGGCTGAACCCAGCCACTCCGCGGCGGCCATTATCGCGGATGCTGTAACCCTGCTCTCCAATAACTGGCAGGATGCCGGCGCGACGACCAGCACGACCAGCGGCAGCCTGCAGAACCCCATCAATCCACAGGGAGAAGTGGGGCCGCCAGCGGCGCAACCGAACCGCATTGCGATCACGACTTATTACCGCGTCGCCATCGCCGGAGGCAAGACGATCGCGTTCAGCGATCCCGGCTCGAATCCGACGTTTGCGTTCGGCATGGACGGCGGCGTGCACAACTTCCTGCGCTTTATTGAAGACTGGTTTGGTATAGCGCAGCAACAGCAACTGTATTACAAGGGATCGCTGGTCAGCCTTTACTGGAATCAGTACGCCACCGGCACGTTTAAGTGCTGCAACCTGGTGTACACGCCACCGGACCGGCAATACACCTTCGATCCACTGTTCGCGACGCCTCAGAACCTGCCGCCCGGAACGCCCATGTTCCGCAACGTGGACACTCTGAGCTATCGCCAGAACCAGTTGGCACGCTCGAACTAAGCTGGCGAAATAATTGCCTAAGACCCCGGTCTGCGGATCGGGGTCTAGTTTTTTTGTACTATTCTGTTGGCGCCGGATCTCCCATAATATCCCGTGAGATTATTGTGGGGGACTTGGACCCGTGAGCGTGAAGTCTTTACCGGCGCCGTTAGCGACTACCGGGCGAAACTCGCCGTGGATTTGCGCCGCGTTCTTTTCGCTGGCCGCGGCCGGTATCGGATTCTTTTTCGTTCCGGCCTTCATCATTCTCCCGTTTCGCTATCAGTCGCCGCATGCGTTGTGGATTGCCCTCTATCTTCGCCAGCGTGCTCCGCTGGTTACGCTGATATGCGCTGCTGCCTGCCTGCTTCTCGGGGCGCTGCTCTGGAGCGCGGCCACGCGCTGGCGCAAGTCGCTGCTTGCACTGGTGCTGGTGCTGGTAGCGTTCTCAGCCGCCATGGCGCGGATGAATTATTTCGAGTGGATGTTCCATCCCATCGAGGGCGCGCAATTTATGGCGCAATCGGAGAGCAAGCTCGAGGGCAAGGAAATGATCATGGCGGTGCGCCTGAACAATGACGCGCGCGCTTATCCCATCAGCCAGATGGCGTATCACCACGTGCTCAACGATTTCGTTGGCGGCGTGCCGATCGTGGTCACCTATTGAACGCTCTGTCACACCGGTCTGGTGTGGGGGCGAACGGTGAACGGGCAGGAGCTGCATTTTTACCTTGCGGGGATCAACAATCAGAACTTTCTGATGCGCGACCGCGAAACTGGAAGCTGGTGGCAGCAGATTACCGGCAAGGCTATCTACGGGCCGCTGCAGGGCGCGGGACTGAAGCCGGTCTTGAGTGACGAACTTACTTTCGGCGAGTGGAGAGACGAATCGCCGTCCGGTCTGGTGCTCGCGCCGGTCGCCAAATACGCGAAGGAATACGACAGCAATTGGGAACCGGAGGTCGCCAAGCTGCCGGTGGTGATCAGCTTTCCCGGCACCGAGCTTAAGCCACGCGACGTAGTCGTGGGACTCACCATCAACGGCACCGCCCGCGCCTATCCGTGGGAGACTTTTGCGAAGCAGTCTCCGGTTCTCGATCGAGTGAATGGTGTACCGCTGCTATTGGTGCTGGGGCTTGATGGGAAATCATTTCGAGCATTCGTGAGCCGCATCGAGGGCAAGGATGCGGAATTCTTTCTGAAGGGCGAAGATCCGGATAGTTCCTCAGCACAGAAAAAAGATTGGATGCTGATCGACTCAACCACCGCCAGCGAGTGGAATTTCAAGGGTTGCGCCGTTTCCGGTCCCGCGCAGGGAAAGTGTCTGGACCGTGTTCTCGCGCTGAAAGACTACTGGTTTGACTGGAGGAACTATCATCCCGACACGACTATCTACAGACACTGAGGATCGGGCGGCGTCTGTCGGCCAAGCCCGCTCACTTGGAGCGCGGCGCTCTCGCTCGCCAGCGGCGTAAACCCTCAACCGCAGCCACAAAACTTCCGGCGGATTGCTTACAATCGGAACGAACCACGGGAGGATTCCCCAAATGTCCACCATTCACGCCATTTTTTGGGACGTCGGAGGGGTGCTACTTACCAATGCCTGGGATCGCACCGAGCGCATGGCTGCGCTCGAGCATTTTCGTTTGGACGAAGAGGAATTTCACTCCCGGCACGACATGGTGGTTTCGTCGTTTGAACGCGGCAAGATTTCGCTGGACGAATATCTGGATCGCACCGTGTTCTACCGCAACCGTTCGTTTACTCGAGATGAATTTCGCGATTACATGTTTTCGTTGTCGCAGCCTATGCCTGAAGTTCTCGCCTTCGCGCGCGCACTGGCAGAGTCCGGCAAGTATTTCATGGGCACGCTCAATAACGAGTCGCGCGAGTTAAATCTGTACCGCATCGAGAAATTCGGCATGCGCGAAATCTTCCGGCTGTTCATCAGTTCCTGCTTCGTTGGACTGCGCAAACCGGAGAGCGGCATTTATCGTCTGGCGATCGATATTACGCAGAGGAACCCGCAGGAGTGCTGCTTCATCGACGACCGGGCGCTGAATCTGGAATGCGCCGCGAAGCTGGGCATGAAGACGATTCAGATGCAGACGCTGGAACAGTTAAAGAAAGAGTTAGAGAACGTTGGCGTAAGAGGTTGATCAGTAGCCATTTGTATCCCGTTGATTACTGATCTCTAGGTTTTTCTCACCTTGGGTGAGGGGGCCACGTTCTTCGGCACATCCGATTCTGCCCCCGCAAGCGTCAGGTCGGCGGACCAGCATTCCGAAACCAGCTTCCAGTCTCCGCTGGACTGTTTGGCAAAAACCCACAGATACTTGCCACGCTCTTCGCGGCGCTTGCCGATGGTTCCGGGAACCAATGCACTGTAGCGTCCGACTTCGTGGGCCAGATCTCCGAGGACTTCCACGCGCATGGGATCGAGAGCCACCTCTCCCAGACCGGCTTCGAGTGCGGCAAAGAAAAATTCACGGACAGCCATAGCGCCGCGAATGGGAGCAAGATTTGAGCGCAGCACCAGCGCGTCGGCGGAATAGAGTTCGATCAGCTCATCAAGCTGCCTGGTGTTGCAGGCCAGAATCCATTCCTGCGTAAGACGGCGCACCGCAGCCTCGCTGCGGCTCATCGGCTCGCCTTTCGCAGCAGCCGCGACGCGCAGCCGGTCCGCTTCGCGAGCACTCTCGGGAGCGTTGGCGCGAGGCATCATCGCCCCGGCTTCGAGTTGTGCCCCTTGAAAATAATGATGATGGTAGTGATGATGATAATGATGCGTACCTGCAGGAGCGCCTGGGGCAGGATGCACTTCCCCTGGCGCGCCCTGTGGGGACGGCGAAGATTCAGGTGCGCGCGCTCCCGCGGGAGATGGCGGCGCGAGCGGAGCTTCGGTCCGTGACGAGGCATGAACAGAAGATGGGTCGGATGGCGAGACAGCCGGTTCTGACGATTCAATTTCGAGCGGCAGGCCACACATGCCGCAGAACTTATTGCCCTGGCGGTTGCGATGTCCGCAAACGCCGCAGGCCGGGTGAGGGTCGGTGGCGGAGTCTACCGTTCCCTCCTCTGCCACCATTTCGGAATCAGTTTCCACGGTAAGACGCTGCATAGCCTGCAGAGCCGCGGCAATGGCTTCCTGGCTCGGCTTGGGACGCCGCATTTCCGGATAAAGCCGCTGATAAATTTCGCTCAGTGCGGGATTGTGCGGGTCTACGCTAGGCCTCCTGGTTTCGGACTCGGGCGCGGCGGCGGAGGGCTTGGCAAGCTTCTTGTCTTTATCTTTGTCTTTATCCACGATTCAGACCGTGAGGCTGATGAATTCATTCTAGCCCAAGTCCGTGAATTCTCATCGGCGGGAAAATTCGATCTTGCCTTCGGCTTCGGTGGGCACGCCGTTGCAGGTTGCGGGACGATACCGCCAGGAGCGAACCGTTCGCAGCACAATGCGGTCACCGATTGCGCCTCCGCTTTCCAGAATGAGGGGACTGTGTACACGTCCATCGGATCCGACGATGAAGCTGACTTTCACTTTCTGCCCGCGGCCCGATGGAACCAGCACAGGATCAGGCGTGGTTAGCGCCTGCGGAGGCTGACTGTCCTCGCAGCGCGAGCGAGCGCTCACGTGGGGAACTTCGGCGAATTCAGAGGCTCGGCGTGGAGCTCGCCATGCTCGCTGCTCAAGCGCGGCTATGGCCGTGTGGGAGTTCCAGACGCCCGGAACTGGAACAGAAGCGAAGCCCGAAGCGGCCAGCGCCGGGATCAGAAGACAAGGCCAGATGTGGCGAAGCAATCGGAAACCCTCCGTGTCGAACAGGGTTTGCCCTGTTCCTAGCTATCGGCAAGTCTATCGCCATCGAGCAACATGGCTAGGCCGCGTGTTATCAGTGGGTTGTCCGTCGCCGGTTGAGGGCTTGCATATCGCTATGTGAAGGCGGTTGCACATTTCATGCGGCGCGGGGGCGGAGGGACCTTTTCCGGGTTAATGACATTGCCTCAGAACGACAATTAGCCCGAACGCAGTAGGTGGGTAGGGGCTTCCGGTTCACGTCCCGCGGCGCGGTTGAGAGTCAGCAACGTAATTTCCGGCGGGCAGTTGAGGCGCATGGGAAGCCCGACCGTTCCCAGCCCGCAGGTTGTATAGAGCGGCTGGTTGGCAAGCACCTGAATGCCCTCTGCCTGTAGTGCACCCGTGACAATTTTCGGGCCGGTATCGGCATCGTGATTTCCGAGGATGGCCCAGAGTCCATGGGGTGCAGTCATTTCATGAAGCAGATGGGCGCACGGTTCCGCTGCCAGTGCCGCTTTCCTGTCGTCTCCAACTATGGGCGCAGTAACAAAGTCGCCGGCCAATACGATCAAATCAGGGTTAAGGCCTTTGACCAACGGAACAGCAGCGCGCAACGGGTGAACGGAAAAAAAAGGGTCGTAATGGAAGTCGCTGAGCAGGACGACTGTGAAGCCATTCATGCGTTCCGGCCAGCGCGGCAGAGAAAAATTCTGACGCACTATGTGCGGCCGGTTGGGCTCAATCAGCGTGGCATCGCCCGCCATGAAAGCGGCGCCGGTGGCCGCAGTTCCGAGTAGAAACCGGCGTCTTGTAATCGCGCGTGCGCTAGACCGATTCTGCCGAGAGGGCGCTGCGGTGCTGGATACTGACATGTAAATCTAGAATAACCTGAACGGTCTCCCCCGAATTGGCCGCCGAACCAAGGTTCTTGAGCGACGGTCTTCTATCAGAAGCTGAAGGTTGCCTGCAGATCGATGCGGCGATTGGCCGCCGAATTCGAAAATGGGCCGGACTGCAACTGGTTCGACACGTCGAAGAAGCGCGAGCCCAGAATGCCGCTGGGATTGGCCAGGTTGACCTTATTGAAAACGTTGCGGGCGGAAACTCCGAATGTGAGATTGTAGCGGCGATCTGTGTTGCCGCTGGGCATTCCGCCCGGGCCGCCGCCGAACAGGGGACCGCGCGGGCCGCCGCCGTGAGATCCGCCTCCACCACCGCCTCCACCTGGAGCGCCTCCCTGCCCCTGATTGCCGGCAGAGTGGGTGGCCTTGGGGCCGAAGCCGAAGGTTTTTGTAAGGCGCAGATTGAGCACGACGTGAGCCGGGCCAGTGCCGTAATTGATGGGAACGATTTTCTCGCCGGGAACCGCAGGCGCAGCGGGGTTGGCGTCGAAAGTTCCCAGCGGCGTGCAGTAAATGTTCGCCGCGCCGCAATTGGCGCCCGGAGCAAGACCCGGGCGATCGTTGAAAATGGAATCGTTATTGAGATCGTTGGTGGTGGTGATGTTGAAGGGATTGCCGGAACTCGCGATCAGAAAAGGACTCAGCCGGAAGTTCACGGGGAGAGCCAGCGATCCGCCCAAGAAGAGGCGTTCGCGGGTATCAAAAGAGGCGCGGCCGTAATCCTGGCTGATGTTGTAAGAGTTTGAAGCGAAGCTGGAAACTCCCGAAGTATCGCTGTTGGCAAAGTTGATCACGTTATATCCGAAAAGCTGGACCTTGGAACCTATCCGCACATTCGTATTCACTATCAATTGATTCTGCCGGAAGACAGCCTCTGAAACGTACCGGTAGAGGTTGTTTCCATCGACCAGAGGCTGGCACGATGAAGCGCAGGGAGTTCCGGGAAAAGGCGCGTGGGCATTGATGGTAAGCAGTTGATCAAAGCCGCGGGAATTCAGGTAGGTGACGTTCAAGGTGGCGGACTTGGAAAGCTGGCGCTCCACGCTGATTGCCGACTGCATGGTGTAGGGCGCGTGCAATCGCGGGCTGATCTGATAAGTGGTAGGCGTAACGGGGGCGGCAAAGCCGGTGCAGGAATGGACGTCTGTAGTTGGGCAGACCGGATTATTGATGACGAACTGTTCCTGCGTCACGCCATTCAGCAGAGAGGCTTCGAGGATCTGGGCCTCCTGAAAGCGGTCATAGAAAATTCCGAAGCCGCCGCGCAGCACGACCTTAGGCGGCGCAGACCTGCCGCCAACCCCCCAGGCCAAACCCAGGCGGGGCGCCCAGTCGGCGTGATCCTGAATGCCGATCTGCGTCTCGAAACGGAGGCCGTAGCTGAAGGTAATGTTGGAGTGGACGCGCCAGTCGTCCTGATAGTAAAGGCCGGCGTCGAAATTATTGACTACGATCGACGGCGTACCGGAAGCGCAACCGGAAATTCCAACCGCGCAAGTGTACGAAAGTTGCGTTGCGACTGGCGTGGTCCCGACGCCGCCCGTGGAAGCGAAGACGCTATAGGGAATCGGGCAAGGAGTTTGACCCGCCGCCGGCACGCAAGGGGCTTGTGCCGGCGACGGCGGAAGCAAGGATGAAAACGTAAAGGTGCCGTTGAAGCCGGAGGTGGTCGTGTTCGCGTCCCGTATGCCGCGCAGCCGCGCGCCAAACTTGATCGTGTGATTACTGTGGAGAATCGAGGTGTAGTTCTGCAGCTCGTAGTGATCCTGGTGGTCGAAAACGTCTCCCTGATTGTTGCCCCCGCCGCCAAAAGCCCCGGGTACGTTCAAAGTGGGCGTGCTAAATAGTGCGTATTGATTGTCGAGCTCGCGCAGATATTGAAAGCGGGTTTCGTTTACTACTTTTGCTCCGATGGTTTGCGTGTCGCTGATCTGCAGCGTGTGTTCGGTGGAATCGGAGTTGTAGGCCTGTGACGGCAGGTTAAACTGCCCGACTCCGTCGTCGCCTTCCGTGTTGTGGTAGTACTGGTAGCGGACGGTGAGAGTATTGTTTTTCCCCAGCTGATAGTCAACCCGAGGTGTGATGTTAGTGCGATGGCGCGGGTTGGGTACGGCCTCGATCAGCGACTCTTCCATTCCGTTTACAAGTTGGGAAGCGTTCACAGCCGAGAGATCCGCGATATTGCGCCGCTGCGAATCGATGAAAAAGGAGGCCTTTTTATTGATTGGCCCGCCGATGTTGAGGCTGTATTGAGTGGTATCGTAGCCGGGCTGGTTAGCGCCTCCGAAGGGATTGGGAGAGTTGAAGGCGGAGTCGTTGCCGATGATGTTGAGCTGGCCGTGGTATTGGTCGGTGCCGGGCTTGGTGAATATTTCAATGCGGCCGTAGCCGAGCTTGTCGTACTCTGCGGAAAAAGGGTTCTGATTGATGCGAATCTCGCGGATCGATGATTTGGGCGGAAGCTGGCCCGCAGTAAAGCCATCGATGTAAATCTGCCCGCCGTTGGGCCCGGCGGAAGGCCCGGCCAGCGCCTGCAGGTCGGTGAGCAATTCGTCGGGATCGTCGGGCAGGGCTTCGAGTTCTTTTCCCGAGATCACAATTGCCCCCGCATTGTTTTCCGGATTCACGTCAACCGTCGGGGCGGTATCGGAAACTTGAACTTTCTCCTCTTCAACCTGAATCGCCATTTCCACATTGAGGCGCAGGGGTTGCGCGCCGCTGATTACGACGTTGTTGTTCTGATAGACGGAAAATCCCGGAGCCGCCACGGTCAGCGAATATTTTCCGGCGGGCAAACCGTGGAATTCGTATGCGCCCTGGCCGTCGCTCTGGGTTTTGACGGCAGCCGCGCCAGGAGTTGCCGGAGTCATAAGCACGTTGGCATTCGGGATGGCTGCGCCCGTTTGATCATTCACCTGACCGCGCAAAACTCCGGAGGCCGCGGTCTGGGGAACTGCGGTTTGCGCGTGTGCGTCCGCCGCCGCGAAGAGCGGCAATATCACCAACATGAAAACAAAGCGCTTCCAAACTTTCATTATGTTATTTCCGTTTGCGACATCAGTAAGGGTTTTTGTCTGGATGGGCGTTCATTCACGAAAAGAGTGCACTTATGGCCCCCCTGCGTCACCGGAGGGAGCGCTCAAGCTCCACGGAGTAAGAATGGATGCGCCACTGGAGTTGGGCGCAGCCTGCAAGATCGGCTCGACTCCGGTGAGCAGCGTGACGACTGTACCCTGACCCTCAGAACCTTCAGTCGAGAGAATCACAACTGCGTCGCCTTTGTGCAGATCGGCAAGCGAAGCGGCCGGCACCATACTCAGCATGCGCTGAAGATCGGCCCCGCCGCCCGAGCGGCCACTTCCTCCCCCGCCCGTTCCGCCGGGAGCGCCTGCCGGACGCGCATTCTGACCATTGCCCTCGGGGCTCGCAACCGGAGCGCCGGGCACTCCTCCCATCGCGGCGGCCTTGAGGCGCGCCGCAATTCTTTGCGCCATTTCCGGCGGCAGGTTGCGAAGCTGTGAATCCGGCGAAACCTTGACCGTAATGTTCTTCTTCGACAACAGATCGTGAACGTCGAGAGTGGACGAACTTGCGTCCAAAGAGTTGACGGTGCCGGCGATGTTGCGAAACGATCCAAAGACAATTTCTTCGGCGGTGAGGTCGCCGCCTTCGGCGCTGCGGTCACCGCGCGCGCGAACCTGATCTCCGGCATGCATATCCCGCAGCGAGCCCGCCTTGGCGTCGTCAAATCTGACCGAATCAGCGGCGTAGCGGCGGATTACGGTCGACCCTGAAGTATGGATGACAACGTTCTTCTTCGCCCCCAGGCCTCCGACCGAGATAGTGACGGTTCCGGCCGAGGGGTCGACGGCAGTTGCAAGTCCATCCATGCCTCGCTTTTGCCAGTCCTGCAATTCCTGCTGCTTGCGGGCTTCGACGTCAAACCGCTTCATGACGACGATGGTCGCGGCCGCAAGCGAACCATCTGGGGCCGTTTTCCCGCCGACCATAATACGATCGCCAGCCTGGAGATCCTGCATCTGAATTGGGGTGGCGTTCTTCAGATTTTTTTCACCGGGAGCAATGCGAAGAAAGCGGGTGGTGTCCTGGACGGTGACATTGACGTCGGAACCGGCGTCAGGAGTCAGCGTGATTTGAGATCCGTTAATGGCTTTGATTGCGCCGATGCGCGGCGTGGCCGCACCTGCGGCGGGCTGAGTTTGGGCAATTGCAACGGTTGACAGCGCGGCGGCAACCGTCAGGCAGAGTGCCACTTTCAGAAGCAGTTTTGCGGGCGCAGTCATAGGATGCTCATCGACACACTACTTATCAATGTACAACGCACGCCGTATGAAAACGCCGGTTTTACAAAGTTTTACTTCAAGGCAACAAATTGTTAGAGGAATCTTGTCTGTTGCGTACGCAGATGTAGACAAGAGGGAGCCCTGAAGCAAGTCAACCTCCCACGCAAGGTCACTCCGCTACTAACAAACTTTCGGCGAAAGACCAGCGATCGTCGATCCATTGCGCTTCGCAGCGGAAGCCGGCCGTGGCAGCCATGGAAGAGACTTCCTGCGCGGTGTACTTATGGCTGCTTTCGGTCCAAATGGTTTCGCCTTCGAGAAATTCGACGGAGAGATCAGCGGCGCGAATGCTGATATTTTGCCGGCGGAGAGAACGCAAATGCATTTCAACGCTGCGCGTGTCGCGATTGATTCTGGCCATATGCTCGAACTGCGACAGATCGAAATCCGCGTCGAGTTCGCGATTAATACGCGCCAGCAGATTCAAGTTGAAGGCGGCGGTTACGCCCAGTTCATCGTCATAGGCGGCCAGCAGTTGCGCACTCGATTTCTCCAGGTCGGTTCCGAGCAGCAGCGAATCTCCCGGCTCCAGAATGCGGCGCACTTCGTTCAGAAAATTGGTGCCAGCAGGGCGGTCGAAATTTCCGATAGTGCTACCCAGGAACAGAACCAGCAGATGATGGCCGCTGCGCCGCTGCGCGGCAACCTCCAGCAAGCCATCGAGGTACTCGCGTTCGAAGCCGAGGATGCTGATCGACTCGATGTCGCTGAGTTCGCGCTCGCACATCAGCAGCGCCGATCGCGAGATTTCGATGGGGTAGTAAGTAGTACGCTGCCGCCGGGCAAGAGCTTCGAGGATGTGCCGGGTCTTGCGTCCGCTGCCGCTACCGAGTTCGGCGACGGAAACCGGAGCGGGCAAGCGCTCCACAATCTCGCGGCTGTGGCGGCGCAGAAGCCGTTCGTCAGCGCGGGTAAGGCCGTACTCGGGCAGGTGGCTGATTACTTCGAACAAGGCCGAGCCGACATCGTCGTACAAATACTTTGAGAGCAGTTCTTTCTGGCCGGGTTTGGTGAGACCCGCGCGAACGTCGGCGGCAAACTCGTACGTGGTATTGGGAGTGATGGCATGAACCAGCATAGGGAAATCTCCTTCGACGAATGGCCTTATAGCTGACGGTCAGGGCTCTACACAGCGAAATCCCGCGTACATGTATTGGTAGTGCGTTTGGAACCAGTTGCGGAAGGAGCGCCGCAACATGCAAGCGGCGGTGCGCGCCGATCCGCCTTTCATGACGAAGTGTTTGCCATCGAAAAAATCTGCCGAGTAGCCGCGATAGAAAGGAAACGGCTCGAATCCCGGGAAGGGCGCGAACCCGGTGGAAGTCCACTCCCAGCCGTTGCCCACCATTCCGTGGACGCCGAAGCCGCTTTGGCCCGCGGGAAACGCAGCTACGGAAACCGGACTCCATCTGGCGAAATCAAAGTTGCCCCGCGTCGCATCTGGCGCGGCTTCTCCCCACGGGTAGGCACGCTCATCGCCGCGCGGAGTGGCGTAGGCCGCGCGCTGCCACTCGGCTTCGGTGGGCAGAGACTTCCCTGCCCAGCGGGCATAGGCGGTCGCTTCCGCCTGGCTCACATAGACAGGCCAATCCATCGGCAAAGGCAACTCTTCAAACATGGTGCGATAAAGCCAGTGATCGCCGTGGCGCTTCCAGAAAGCTGGATGGGAGATGGCCTTCTGTTCCTTCCAAGCCCAGTCTTCATCACTCCAAAAGGCGCGGTTTTCATAGCCGCCAGCAGTCATGAATTCCAGATACTGGCGGTTGGTTATCTTGTAGTTGTCAATCGCAAAGTCCGGGACGCGTACTCTATGAGCTTCGAATTCATTGTCCCAGCCGAAGGCGCCGCTTGCCCGTGATAGACCCAGCGTAACTTCTCCTGCAGGTATGCCGACAAGTTGGTGATTCAGGTGCGACGCAGCCGTATTCAAATCCTCTTTATGAGGAATCTTGTGATCCAGCGGCAGTTGATGCAGCATGTAGGCCAGTGTTTCCGCATGCATGAGGCGATGCTCGACCGCAACGTTGAGCAGAGTGCTGAGCGGGTAGCCCCCACTTGTGGGGGGAACAGCATCAGCGAGAGCAGCATCGAGTTTCTCATCGAGGATATTTCGGATCTGTTTTACATAGTCGCGGACAAGTGTGATCGAGGGCCAATCCGACGATTGATCGGAGGGCAATCCGCCGCCCACCGGGTCGATGCCGAAGGCGAACAGACGGTCCAACTCGGAATTAAAGCTTTTCAGTCCGAGAACTCGCGCGTGGAGCAGGTTCCAGTCGAAGGCCTCCAGATGTCCGATATAGAAGACGATGCGGTGGCGCTCGGCGATGGGACGCTGGTAGAGAAAGTCGGGCTTGACCACGGCGAAAAGAGCGTCGGTCTGCCGGCGCGCGCCGGCGATTTGGCTGACAAGGTCGTGACGAACATCGGGACCGCTCTCGATGGCTGGCATGACATGACCTCCGAAAAAGCAGCGGGGATGGGGCCGACTAAGATGTTGCAACTATCAAACGGCCGTCGAGTCTTGACCGGCACAAGCATTGGATTCTAATCGCCGCGCCGGCCTAGTAACATACTGTAATGTACCTACCGGTCTTTCACGTCGACGCCTTTACGGCCAAGGCTTTCGCAGGGAATCCAGCTGCGGTGATCCCCCTGGGTGCGTGGTTAGATGACCAGTTGATGCAGGCGGTCGCAGGGGAAAATAATCTTTCTGAAACCGCGTTTTTTGTGCCTCGGGGCGATTTCTACGATCTGCGCTGGTTCACGCCGCGCTGCGAAGTCAAGCTTTGCGGACACGCGACCCTGGCTTCGGCGTTTGTGCTGCTGCGTTTTCTCGATCCGGGGCAAGATACCGTACAGTTTGAGACGCGGTTTAGCGGGAGGCTTACGGTGAGTCGGGACGGTGACAGGCTCGCCATGGACTTCCCCGCGCGTTTGCCCTGGCGGTGCGCAGAACCGCCGGCAGAATTGATCGCGGGCCTGGGAAAGGTGCCCGCTGAAGTTTGGCAAATCAAAGAAGACAAGTATTTTGCGGTATTCGAACACGAAGAAGATGTTCGCGGGATTCGCCCCGATCTGCGCGTCGTCGCGCAACTTCATCCTGCGGCAGTTGCTGTCACTGCGCCGGGCAATAATGCGGATTTTGTATCGCGTTATTTCGCGCCGAGCTATGGGGTTCCGGAAGATCCCGTAACCGGGTCGTCTCACTGCGCGCTGGCGCCGTATTGGGCGGAACGGCTGGGCAAACCGAGTCTGCATGCGCGGCAACTTTCGGAACGCGGCGGCGAACTGTGGTGCGAAGTGCAGAAAGAACGCGTGATTCTGAAGGGGAACGCCGTGCTCACGCTACGGGGCGAGTTGCAGATCTGATCGCACTCGCGCTCGATCGCGAATTGGCGTAACTTCACTTAACCAGTCCCTTGCTCTGCAGAAATTCGCGGGCTACATCCTGCACATCGCGATGCCGGCCGTCGAGCGCATAATTCAATTTTTGCATTTCTGCATCTGAAATCTTGCCGCCTAATTGCGCCAGAGCTTCGCTAATTTCAGGATGTTGCCGAAGCATCTGCTCTCGCATTACGGCTACGGCCTCGTAGGGAGGAAAATAATGGCGGTCATCCTCGAGGGCGAACAAGTCGAGGGCCGGAATCAGCCCGTCCGTCGCGTTGCCGGCGGCGATATCAATCTGGTGCGCTTTCAAAGCCGGGGCGAGCAGGCCCAGGTCCATTATGCGCGGGGGAGCGGCAAAGTGCAGATTGTAAGCGGCGGCCAGACCGGCGTACCCATCAGGACGTTCCATAAATTCGTAACCGAATCCGGCATGCCAATGGGGAGCAAAGGCAGCAGCTTGAGACAGCGTCTTGAGATTCAGACGGCGTGCATCTTCGCCGCGAATTTCCATGGCAAAGGTGTCGTTGAAGCCCAGGGGTGGGCCGAGCGTGAGATCAAAGTGCGATTCGTATTCGGTCTTCACGTGCCGATAAATCTCATCTTTGTTACCTGCAACTTTTTCTTTCAGAATCGCAGTTACGACGGTGCCGGTGTATTCCGGATAAACGTCGATGCGGCCGGACAAGATGGCTTGCTGGCAGATGTAAGTTCCCGCCAGGTAGAAGCGTCGCTCTACTTTCACATGGGAGTGCGCTTCAATCTGCTGAGCGATGAGTTCACCAAGCATCAACGACTCAGTAAAATTCTTGCATCCAATCACGACCCGGTCGGAGTGCGACGGCGCGCAGGAAACGAGTAGCAGGGCGAAACTGATGATGGCGCCTAAGCCGTAAGACGCCGGTACCCAGGTTGCGCTGAAGAAGTTTTTCATCGCGGGCGCAACCGTCTTTCGAGCCAACCCAGGCCGAAATCTGCGGAGAGCGCCAGAACTGCGGCGGGAATCGCTCCGGCCAGGATGAGCTGGTTATTAACCATGGCCAGGCCGCGAAAAATAAATTCGCCCAGCCCTCCGGCGCCGATGGCAGCGGCAATGGTGGCCAGTCCCACGGAAACCACAACTGCCACGCGAACGCCGGAAAGGATCACGCTCGAGGCCAGCGGCAACTGAACCTGCAACAAAAGCTGACGGCCGGTAAGTCCCATGCCTCGACCGGCTTCAACGACGGCGGGATCTACACCGCGAATTCCGGTGTAGGTATTGCGAATGACCGGGAGCAGCGCGTAAAGCGTGAGCGCAAGAATTGCCAGCCGGTCAGCCCGCGCCCCCAGCCAGGGAACGGGCAACAGAAAACCAAACAGCGCCAGACTTGGAATCGTCTGAATAATGTTCGCGGCACCGAGGACTGGCCGATTCCACAGCGGCCTGCGCGCGCTCAATACGCCCAGGGGTATGCCGACCAAGACAGCAAGCAGCGTCGAAATTCCGACCAGCCAAAGGTGTTCCAGCGTTAATTCGACAATCTGGTCACGATTCTGGACGAAAAAGTGAAAGAAGTTCATGGTGTATCCCGTATTGCCGCGGAATTTGTAGCTTCGCCAAAAGCCCGCAGGTAGGCTGCGGCAAGCGGATCGCTCGACCGCAGAAAATCCTCCGGAGAGAGCACAACTTCTAGGCTGCCGGCTTCCATCAAAGCGATTCGCGATCCCAGCCGTAAAGCCTCGCGCAGATCGTGCGTAACAAAGACGACGGTCTTGTTGAGGCGGCGCTGAAGGGAAAGAAATTCGCGTTGCAGCTGATCGCGGGTCAGGGCATCGAGCGCGCCGAAGGGTTCATCCATGAGCAGAATCGCCGGATCGGCAGCCAGCGCCCGCGCAACGCCCACTCTCTGCCGCTGTCCGCCAGAAAGTTCGTGGGGATAACGGGAAGCGAGCGGCGGCTCCAGGCCCACCAAATGCAACAATTCTAGAACCCGTTTTGCGATTCTGTCTGAGCTCCAGCCTTCAATTTTCGGCACCATGCCGATGTTTCGCTCGACGGTGAGATGTGGGAACAGGCCGACTTCCTGGATCACATAGCCGATGCTGCGCCGCAAGCGAATCACATCAGTTTCGGCAACGGGCGCGCCGTTCACTCGGACTTCTCCAGCACTCGGGGTTAATAGCCGATTGATCAGCTTCAAAGTTGTGGTTTTTCCCGAGCCGCTTCTACCCAGTAGAATCAGAGTCTCGCCGCGCTGTACCTGAAGATTCAATTTCGAGAGCAGCAGTCGGCCGTTCGGCAGGGCGTAGCCGACGTCGACAAATTCAATCACCGCGTCATGGCCGACATTTGAAGGCATATTATTTCAACAGGTGTTTTCGCCAAACGGGAATCGCGTGCGCCCAGCATACCGGAGTTGGCACCGCGCGCAACAGTCCGCGCAGTCTTGCATTGCCAAATTGTCCTAGTTCGCCGGTGCACCCAGAACGCCAATAGACGACCACTTCCCCTCCCGCTACGATTTTCGTAAGAGCGGCTGTGAAATGCCGCCTTTGCTATGCGTGTGCCCGTTATAAGGACTTTTGTTTGTTGGGTGATGATGTCTATGTCTCCGGCGGCCCTGGCCGCGTCGGATCCGGGCTCTGCCGTGCTGCGCAGCAATGGCGGCGTGTGGGTGAACGGCACCGAAGTGGTAGCGTCGATTGTTATTTTTCCAGGAGACTTAGTGGAGACCCGTCCCGGGTTCGTCGCCAACCTCGATGCTGAAGGCTCATCCGTGTTAGTTCAGTCGGAATCCGTGGTGAAATTCCAGGGCAATTATCTCGATCTTGAGCACGGCGGGGTTTCGGTGGGAACCTCAACCTTGATGAGCGTGCACATCAAGTGCATGCGGATCGAGCCCGTAGCGGCCGCTCGCACGCAATACGACGTGATCGACCGCACGGGCGCGGTGCATGTGGCGGCGCGAAAGAATGATGTGAATATTAAACAGAGCGAAGGGTTGCGGAAGCCAGCTGCGGGGAATTCTTCCGCTCAATCCGCCACCGTGCATGAGGGCGAACAGACGACCCGTGATGAAACCACGGCCTGCGGGGCGGCGGAGCGACCGGAAGGTCCGGGGCACGCTTTGAATACGAAGTGGATCGAGATCGGCGGCGGCGCGGCGGGAGGCGTGATTGCGCTTTGCCTGATTCTGTGCCGGGGGTCGAGCCCGAGCAGCGTCAGCCCCTCGAATCCGTGAGGACGGGTGGCGGACAGTCTCGCTAATGGTTTTATCAACGCATTGTGCCCAGCAGCGGGCAGAGCTTGCCTGAGCTTGGGGAGGGGAGTGACCACGCCACAGGTTACCGCTTCACATTTTCTTGTTGCGGCTCATCCACCTGGAGTATCTGATCGCCACGCACGTCTTTTAGAGTCTGAACAATTCCGCTGGGCCAGCGAACTTCCACGGTTTGGGCAGACGTTTCCGATCCCAAACCGAAGTGCACGCGCTTGTCGCTCGACGAAAGATAGCTGGAGGCAGTGGCCGCTGTAACCCACTGCGAACCCTTCGCCGTTACCACCTTGACCAAGGCCCCGATTCCATCGCGATTGCTGCGATGCCCGACCAGCTTCAAGGTGAGCCAGTGGTTTGAAGTCGGAGTTTCGTTGTGAACGATGTGCAGCGTTCCGCCATTGGTAGCGACAACGGCATCGATGCGGCCATCGTTATCGATATCGCCGATGGCCATACCGCGGGCCGCCCAGGCGTCGTGAAATACGCTCCCGGAATCCGCCGAAACGTCGACAAATCCCTTGCCGGTATTGCGCAGCAGCATCATGGGCTCGCGATAATGAAGTTGCGGGTTCGTTTTATCGATGGTGTCGAGGTCGTGGCCCTGGGCGATCAGGATGTCCTTCCAGCCGTCATTGTCGTAATCGATAAAGCGGATGCCCCACCCGGAATGCAACAGTGTCATCCTGGAAATTCCGGTCGAGTAGGTTGAGTAGTTGAAAGTTCCATCGCCGTTATTGAGATAAAGCGCATACATCTGATTGGCAAGATCGTCAACCACGAGATCGGGCCAGCCATCGTTGTTGTAATCGGCGAAATCGACTCCCATGCCGGCGAATGTGCGCCCGTCGCCGTCGAGCGCGGCCTCGGCTACGAGACCCACTTCTTCGAACGTGCCGTTGCCGTTGTTATGAAAAAGAAATTCGGGCCAGGAATCGTTGGCGATATAAATGTCGATGTGGCCATCGCGATCATAGTCGGCGAGCGCGATGCCCAATCCCTTGGCCGGCTTGGAGAGTCCAATCTTTTGCGTGACATCGGTGAAGTGGCCGTTGCCATCGTTGTGATACGCCAATAAAGAAATCGGCGGGAAAGAATCGGGATGGCAATAAACCCGCAACGCCGGCGGTGGCGGCCCACACCAGATGTCGGAAAAATCCCACGTAACGTATCGCACCACGACCAGATCGAGCAGTCCGTCATTATCCAGATCAACCCACGCCGCGCTGCTCGACCAACCGCTTCCGGCCACACCAGCCTTTTCGGTGACATCGGTGAAGGTGCCGTTGCCGTTGTTGTGATAGAGGCGGTTGCCTCCGTAGGCCGTCACAAACAAATCTTCGTAGCCGTCGTTATCGTAATCACCCACAGCGACGCCCATGCCGTAGCCGAAACCTTGCAGGCCGGCTTTCTCTGTCACGTCTTCGAAAGTGCCGTCGGGTTTTTGGTGATAGAGACGGTTCCAATATTCAGGGCCGGCCTTTTGTGGAATCGTTCCCTTGGGCGTGGGGTCACTAAGAGGCGCGCCGTTGGTGACGAAAATGTCCAGCCGGCCATCGTTATCGAAATCGAACAAAGCCACGCCGGGGGCCATGGTTTCGAGCAGATATTTTTTCGAAGTGTGGGGGGCGGCGTGTTGGAAGTGGATGCCGGAGGCTGCCGTAATGTCGGTAAACTTACCGGGCGCGGCTTTCGTCGACTGAGCGGAAGCGGGGAGGAGCGCGACGGTTGCGAACAAGATCCAGACACCGACGCGCGGGCAATGCATAAGAAGCAATTTACTATATGGCAGGGCTGCCCAGCCGCGGGCCGAGGGAGGCGGCACAAATCAGGACACATGGTGTTCCATGAATCTTCTGAAAGCGTTGAGCAAGCCTGCGGCGGGTAGGAGCGGATGGACCAGAGCGATCCTCTGCCTGAGCGCCCGGGCGGCTTCACGCGGCGCTTGAAGCGCCGCTCTTCCCCGTCACCGGACGCGTTCGCGACATCGCAGTGCTGAAGCGCTGTGGCACCCAAATCCGCGGTCGCGAACGAATCAGCCTTCCATTGTCGAGACATCACCTGCGTCCACGCCGGCTTCTTTGGCTTTCAAGAACCGCCGCAGGATTTTTCCCGACCTCGTTTTGGGCAGCGAGGCCACGAACTCCAGCGACGATGGAGTCGCAATCGGTCCCAGTTCCCGGCGTACGTGCTCGATCAATGCCGCAGATAACGCGTCGGAGGCAACGTGATCGGCGCGTACCTGTACGAACACCTTGATGGTTTCCCCTTTCAATGCATCGGGCACACCAATCGCAGCTGCTTCGGCCACGGCGGGATGCGAGACCAGCGCGCTTTCCACTTCGGCCGTACCGATGCGATGCCCTGCGACGTTGAGCACGTCGTCATAACGGCCCAGGACGGCGATGTAACCGTCTTTATCTTTCATGGCAACATCGCCGGTGACGTAGCAGCCCGGAATCACCTGCCAGTCGCGTTCGTAGCGGGCCGGATCGTGCCACACAGTGCGCAGCATGTGGGGGAACGGCCGTTTTAGTACGAGACGTCCGCCGACATTCGGGGGCGCGCTCCGGCCGCTTTCATCCAGCACATCAGCCTCGGCTCCGGGAACGGCAACGCCGACCTTTCCCGGGCGCATGGCCATCGACGGCGGCGTGCCCAGTGTGGGCCCGCCTAATTCAGTTTGCCACCAGTTGTCGATAACGTATCCCCATTTGCCATCGCCGGCCAGATGAGTCTGGGCCCAGCGCCAGGCTTCAGGATTCAGCGGTTCGCCGGCGCAGGCGATCACGCGTAAGGTCGTCAGATCGTGCGCCGCGGGATAACTCTCTCCGTAACGCATGAACATGCGCAGCGCAGTGGGCGCGGTGAACATCTTGGTTACGCCGTAGCGCTCAACGATCTCCCAGGCAGTTCCAGGGTTCGGGAAATCGATGGCGCCCTCGCGGAATAAGGTGGTGACGCCCGCGCAGAGTGGGGCGTAAACAATGTAAGAATGTCCTACGACCCAGCCGATATCGGAAGTGCACCAGAAAATGTCGCGCTCGCCCACGTCGAAGAAATTCGTAAGATGGTAGGTGGTCCCGACCATGTAACCGCCGTGTACGTGCAGCACGCCCTTCGGTTTGCCCGTGGAACCTGAAGTGTAGAGGAGAAACAGGGGATCTTCTGCGTCCATTTCCTGGGCGGGAGAATCGGCGGAAAACTTGAGCAACTCATTAAAATCGATTTCGCGTGGGGCCACTACTTCAGCCCCGGCCCGCGAATAAACTACGACCTTTTCGACGCACTCCAGCTTATCGATGGCTTGGTCGACGATGGCCTTCAAAGCTACTGTCTTGCCGCGCCGGAAGCCGACGTCGCCGGCGATGACGATCTTGGCTTGCGCGTCGAGGATGCGGTCACGCAGAGCGGTATGCCCCAGGCCGGCGTACACGACGGAATGAATCGCTCCCAGACGCGCGCACGCCAGCATGGCCACTGCACCTTCGATGGTCAGCGGCATATAAATGATCACCCGGTCACCCTTGACCACGCCCAGCGATTTCAGACCGTTGGCGAAACGGCAGACCATGCGAAAAAGTTGTCCGTAAGTGACGATGCGTTCGCTGCCGTCTTCGCCCAGCCAGATGAAAGCGGCGCGATTGCGCCGGTCTGAATTGGCATGGCGGTCGAGGGCATTGATTGTGATGTTGGTCTTTGCGCCGGTGAACCACTTGTGGTGAACGCCGTCCCACTCCAGCACGCGATCCCACTTGCGCGACCATTCGAAGTGGGAGGCGTATTCTGCCCAAAACGATTCTGCATCCTTCATCGCGCGGGCGCATTCGCCCGGCCAATCTTTCTGCACTGCATTGTGCGCGACAATTTCGGGCGCGGGATATTCCTCATCCATGGCTAACAGATTGGAAATGTTTTCCGGCTTTGCAACTGTGAGAGCGCTCATGAAAGACCTCCGGAAACCGGCGCAGGAAAACGGCGAACAGGAACAGTGACGCAAAGATTCTGCTCCCGGCCGCGGACCTTTGCAGTGACGCAGATCACAAAGGTAGCCGCTTTCGCGGACAATTTCCAGCCGAATGTTGGCGCAAGCTTCAGCCGCGCAAGCAGGTTCGCTTTTTACAAGCTCCAGCGCACCGCAGTCACCGTGCCCGGCGACACCCATCACTGCGTGCTTCGCCACAAATTAAGGAATAACCCATCGATGCCGGATAGTCGGGCAGGCCACGAAATTCCTTGAAACATGCAGACTGATGGGCATACCATTTCGCCCCATGTTTCAGAGCCAGGCTAGAACTGCGCCGGAACGAGGAGACATTCGTCTATGTCGAGAGTGAAGAAGTGGACGCTATGCTTGCTGTTGCTGGCTATAGCGGCTGTACCCGCCATGGCGGGAAGCAACGACGGAAAACCGTCGAATGTAAGTGCGGCGGCCGCAGGCGCCGCCGGAGCCACCCCCGCCGCAGCCAGCCCCAGTCTGGCTCCGACGGCGGCCGATGCCAATGTCACCGCACTGCTCGGAGTGCTTGTCATGAAGGGCGTGCTTGCCCCTACGGAAGCTAACGCCATTCACAATGCCGCACCCGATGTCAGATTTCAATTGCTCGTCGATGCGCTCAACCGCAAAGGGGTGGTAAGCGCAGCAGATTTGGCTGCAGCCCAACCTGCCGCACCCGCAAATCCAGCGGCGCAACCCGCTGCAGCGACGCCTGCGCGAACGGAAGTTGTGGCGACTCTTGCCGATGCTTCCGGCGCACAAACCCAAACCCAGGGATCGGTCGCCGTAAACCCGACGAACCCAATGCGGGAAAAACCGCTTCCTCCCGCCGTGGTTCCGGCGATCGCTCCATTGCGCGTGCTGCCAGTCGATCCGCCCAAGAAAGATGGCCTGAACGCGGCCTTCAAGATGGGCGCGGTGAAGATGACGCCCTACGGCTTCATCAAGGCGACTGGAGTCTACGACTCCAGCTCGCCCAATGGCGATGACTTTCCATTCGTCGGCTTGTTCCTGACGCAACCGGGGATATACGGCACAACCACCGGGCCAACGAAAGATCCGGAATTCCATTTGAAGGCCCGCTCCACACGCATCGGAGCCAACTTCGAGTGGCCGGACATTTCCCCGAAGCTGACGTTTACCGGCCGCGTTGAAGGCGACTACGAAGGCAACTTCAGCGAGGTGGATAACCGTGACGTTTCGTCCATTCGCAGCAATGCCTTCCAGTTGCGTCTGGCGTGGGCCCGCATGGATTACGCTGCCAGCGAAAGGACCGACTTTTATTTTGAGGGCGGACAGGACTGGACCCTGTTTGGATCCAGCGCACTTCCAAGCATCCTCGAGACGACGTTCCTGGGTGCTTTCTATGGCGTCACCTACACCCGATCTCCGCAGTTCCAGTTCGGGTTAGTGCAGAAGCTGGGCGACGGTCCGGAGAATTTCAAGATTTCTCCCACCTTCGCGATCATGATGCCGAGCACCGGTCAAATCCTGAAACTAGGATCAGTCGGTCTGGCGGGGCAACTCGGAGAAGGCGAACGTGAGGGAGCCGACTCGGGCCGTCCGGAATACGAAGGCAGACTGGCATTTCAGTGGCAACTCGACAAGGCTCCTGCTGTAGCGCCGGCGCAGATCATGATAACGGGGTTTGATTCACGGCGAACCTCGATCGTTCCCAATTCCGCTCCGGGATACTCGGCTATGCCGGCTGCTTACTTGCAGGCCTATCCCAACGGCTTTACCGCTTCCAGCAGCCAGTACGGGCTTCAGGGCGCGGTGCAATTGCCCACGCGGTGGTTTACCTTGGTGGCGAGTGCGTATCGTGGCGGCGACCTTCGTTTCTTCTTTGGAGGCCAGGTCAACAGCTATGCCACAGATACGAGCGGGCTGACCAATATTCAAGGGCCATTTACGAGCCTGGATGGAGGTTGCCTGGTTGCCGCAGGTTGTGCGGTCCTGGGGACCAACGCTGCGGGAAATGTTGTGGTAGCTCCGCAGAGACCGATTCGCTCCTTTGGCGGATTCATCAACCTCGGACTGCCGCTCTCCCGCTGGGCCAACGCCAATCCGAAAGGACACAATGCCGGCTGGCAACTCTACCTGCACATGGGTAAGGATCAGGTGGACAATCACGACCTGAATTATGCCGGCTATACCGCTAACGCCAACACCGCCTCTCCGTTACCGCTTGCCATGGGCAAGATGTTTGCGGGAACGCTGTACTACAAGGTGAACCCTTGGGTAACGTTCGGCTTTGAGCAATCCGTCTACGCGACGCGTTTTAAGGATGGCGCCACGGATTATGTCATCGCCGGGCAACCATCGAACGAGTGGCAAGACCATCGCTCCGAGTTCGGGCCGATCTTCACCTTCTAGGTTGACTGAATGATGGAAAGCAAGTTCGTAGCCGACGAACTTGAAATCGCAAAGAAGTGGCAGGCTCTACTCGGGCGATCGCCTCTAGTAGAGCCTGTCCCCCAACTCTTCTAATGAGAATCCTGTTGTGCGATGCGAACAACGGGTTCACAATGTACCGCATCGACAGGGCTGGGTGGCGTACGCTCCGCAGCCAGTGTTGACGGATTGAGCAGAGTCCGCGAGGAGTATTCATGAATTTCCGCAGTATTACAGCGGTGGTGTTGTTGTCTGTTGGGTTATGTGCCGGCGCAGCCGTCAAAGAAGCCATCCGGATTAAGGTTCTCGATTCGGAGACTCACTCGGTCGTCATCGACGACAGCGGCGTTCCGAAAAACTGCGACCAGGTTAACTTCGACGCCTACTGCCACAACAGCAAGACCACACAAGTGACCAACACTCTGCTGGTGCAGGAGGACGATCAGCCTCCATTTCGCATCAGTTGCACCATCGATACAAAATGGTCGCATTGCATACCCCTGCAGCGCGGCCAAATGTTCGACGCGAAGCGAGAGAAGCGGGGATTGCTGGTCTATTACGCCGATGATAACGGCAAGGCACGCAGCCAGCTGTACACCCTGGTATCGGGAATCATTCCGACCCAGGCCAGCGCTGCGCCGCAACCGGCTCCGCGCGCCGCGGCCTCCAAATCCGCTGCCGCCGCTACTCCAGCGCCAGTTGCGGTATCCGTGCCGAGCGTCACCGCTCACGACGACGCTGCGATGACCATCAAGTGTAATTTCACCTCCACTCCGCCGGGGGCTGAAATCACCCTCGACGGCAAGTACGTCGGCAGCACGCCCTCCGAAATCGCGGTTGCCGCCGGGATGCACGCGGTCGTCTTATCCTTGCCTGGCTTCGCCCAGTGGAGACGGGACCTGACAGTAACGCCGTCATCCGAACTTACGGTGAACGCAGTCCTTGAGAAGCAATAGACGCCGGGGCATTAGCAGTACCCAGTTTAAAAATCGAAATCAGTGAAACCGTAGGAGGGAGTTTTCTGTGGTTGACTCCTGCCGTACAAGTCGAGCACAATACGGCAGCAAAAATGGAGGCCTTTATGGCAAATGCTGCAGTGGCAGGAAATAGTCCCGCAGGGTACAGCATCTGGCGTGTGATCATGGCCTCATCCGTCGGCACCATGATCGAGTGGTACGACTTCTACATTTTCGGCAGTCTGGCGGCAATTCTGGGCCCGAAATTTTATCCACCGGGCAACGACACGTTCGCCTACATCGCATACCTTGCGACCTTTGCAGTGGGCTTCCTGGTGCGGCCTTTCGGGGCGCTGTTCTTCGGGCGGATCGGCGACCTGGTCGGGCGCAAGTACGCCTTTCTGGTCACGCTCTCCATCATGGGCTTCTCGACATTTGCCATCGGCCTGCTGCCCTCGTTCGCGACCGCCGGCTGGTTTGCGCCAATCGTTCTGCTGCTGATCCGCGTTCTGCAGGGACTTGCGCTTGGCGGAGAATACGGCGGCGCGGCGGTTTACGTTGGCGAGCACGTCCCCGACAACCAGCGTGGCTTCTACACCAGCTTCATCCAGATCACGGCCACGCTGGGCCTGTTCGTATCGCTCATCGTGATTTTGATCACGCAGAACTCGATGTCGAAAGAAGATTTCTCCGCTTACGGCTGGCGCATTCCGTTCCTGGTCTCCATCATCCTGGTGATGATCTCGCTCTACATTCGCCTGAAAATGAAAGAGTCGCCGATCTTCGCGCAACTCAAGGCCGCGGGCATGACCTCCACCCAGCCGCTCAAAGATGCATTCACGAAGTGGGCAAACCTCAAGCTGGTCCTGATTTCTCTTTTCGGAGCTACGGCCGGCCAGGGTGTGGTCTGGTACACCGGCCAGTTCTACGCGCTGTTCTATATGCAGACGATTCTGAAAGTGAATGTCAAGACCGCCAACATTGTGGTCGCCGTCGCGCTGCTGCTGGGAATGCCGTTCTTCACCGTGGTGGGCGCGCTCTCGGACCGCATTGGCCGGAAGAAACTGATGATGGCAGGATGCCTGCTCGGAGTGCTGACTTACATCCCGATCTACAAAGCCATGGAGCGGGCCGCGGGCAACAATGTGGTGACCGTCAAGTCCGCGCGCAACAAAGTGACGGGCGCAATTGGGCTCACGGCTATGACCACGGACGCGACTGGCGCGCTGGTTCCGGCCAAGGAGGCTCCGAATCCGAACACGACCATGCTGGTGGTGCTGATTTTTATTCAGGTTCTTTATGTGTGCCTGGTTTATGGGCCCATCGCCGCCTACCTGATTGAGGCTTTCCCGGCGAAAATACGTTACACGTCGCTCTCACTGCCCTATCACATAGGCAACGGCGTGTTCGGAGGATTGCTGCCGCTCATTGGACTTTCCACAGTCGCCGCTACCGGAAATATTTACGCCGGACTCTATTATCCGATGATCGTGGCCGGCATCACCTTCGTGGTGGGTAGCCTTCTGCTGAAAGAGACGCACGGGGTGCGCATCTGGGACGAAAGCAGTACAACACCGGTGCCCGCGACCCGCTGAGGTGTGATCTGGACCTGACAGGAACTCAGAAGACGCCTGGTCCTCCTGTTCGCAGCGGGCTGAAGGCCAGAAGGAAATCGTTGACTAAATTCGTGGGGGCCCCGGGCGGAGTCGAACCGCCGACCAACGGTTTAGGAAACCGCTGCTCTATCCAACTGAGCTACGGGGCCATGTTGTTTAGATTCAACATCATAACACCTGTTACTAAAGATATGTTGACGGTCCGATATGGCTGATAATAAACTGCTTCCAATATGAGGAAGCACATAACAGCCGCACAGAGCCGCCGCTTGCGAGAGTTGCAAGCAACGCGACATCGCCGCTTTCGAGAGCAGACTGGCACGGTCGTTGAGCGCAAAGGCGCATTCTGGCTTCGATTCTACCGTGATGGGGAGAACGGGTCACGTATAAAAGTCACTGAGAAGCTGTGCGACGTGACCAAAGAATATCCCACCATAGATTGCAAGGCCGTGGACATCCTTCGCGCTGCGCGGATCGCCGCCGTCAACAAGGAAACCCACCAAGCCCTCAACGTTCAAGCTCCCCTTCCTGAAGCCCCGCCGCTCACCATTGGTGCCTTCGTCTTAACAACCTACTTGCCGTGGGTGAAAGAAAACCGCCGCTTCAGCACCCATCGTGGTTACAGCAAAATGTGGGAACAGTACCTCAAGGCTGAGATGGAAGCAAAACCGATGGTCGCGTATCGCACGGTTGATGGAAGCAAGTTCTTAACCGGCCTCGCGTCTCGCCTCAACCGTAACACTCTCGCACACATCAGGAGCCTGTGTTCCGGCATCTTCTCTCACGCCATAAGCCTTGGTCTGTTAGATCGCAACCCCTTTAGCCGTGATCTGAAAATCTTGGCGAAGGTGCGACCACCCAAGCCGCGTGTTGCGTATACGCCTGAAGAAACCGTTGCGATCATCAACGCCATTCCTCGCACCGATGCAAAGCTGTTCTTCGCGCTGTGCGCCGTGATGGGTATGAGGCCGTCAGAAGCCGCCGCTGTAAAGTGGCAAAACATAAAAGACGGTGTGTTAACAATCACAGAGGCCGCTCCTTATGGTGTGCTTGGTGAAACCAAAACCGAAAGCAGCAAAGGTGATTTGACGATCATTGAGCCGGTGTTATCCCTCATCACGACTTGGCACGAAAAGTTGGGGAAGCCTTCGACCGGCTTGCTGTTTGAAAACAGCGACCACAGCCCCATTGACCACAATTCGTTTAACAAGTACCACATCAAGCCCCACGCGCTGAAAGCATGTGCTCGTTACTGCGGCCCTTACAGCGGTCGTCATGGTGCAGCGACAACGATCTACAACCTTACTGGTGACATGCGTGCAACGTACCAAACGCTACGCAACTCCCTGGAGGTTGCCAGCAAAAACTATACCAAGCCCGATGATGAGCAAGGCAAAGCAGGGCGGACACTCTACGAAGATGTGTTAAGAAAGGCAGCAGAGGCCGCGCAATCCCCTCAACAATAACAACGGCTCACGATGAGTGGTTGCGCACTCACCATGAGCCTAACCGATTCGACACACTGGAGGTGTCAAAATGGCTGATGCAAACGTACCACAGGAGCACGTTGTAGCGATATTCAAGCAACTGCTAGATGCACACAAACACGATATCCGGCTCATCGTGTTGGAAGAGTTAATCACCGAATGTTATGGGCCTCAACCGTTGCTCAACGGCAGACGGATAACAGACATCATCTCTTTCAAAGAGTGGTTGGAGGCGAAGCTCCAGCAAGAGAAGCAACAGAACGCTAAACTGTAAACGAAAATCGCCAGATGGTTTCACCCACTCAGACCAAGTAGAGGGAATATGGTCTGAGAAGGAACCGCCAAAAGAGCGTGGAATATTCTGGCGAGATGTTAAGGTAACCAATTGGGAACGCCGGACCAGAAACTGCCACGTCACCCCTCAAGGCTCCGGTATCCCCAATTGGCGACGGCAATTATAGCGTAAGCCCTTCCCCAATCACTTTCAGAAACGAGGTTAACAACCGTGCAGGCGAGATGTTAAAAGGCCCCTAACACTGCGTTGAAATTCTGGAGGCGCGGTAGCACTTTTTGTGCATCGAGCGGCCCTGTACAGTGACGCATTCTTCTGGCAGACAAGGCTTGCCGCAGATGGGGCAGGATGAATACTCGCCAGCAGCTAACTTCTGCTTCTGTTCCTCGATCCAAGCGTCAATCTTTTTCCGAATACCACCATCGTTGCATTCCTGGCGAGCTTTCTGCAGCATCTCAATTTCGGCCTTGATTATCGCTCGTTCTGCTGCAGAAAGCATAGCCCAAGAGTGTACGACAAATCCAGGCCAATTTTCCAGAAACGCCCAGGCGTGTTCACGATGGGGAGGCATCGAAAGCCCGGTTATTTTCTAACCTGCCCCATCCCCTTGTCTACAGCGTCCGCAAGACGCGGATACTTCTCCATCAGACCTGTAATGATGGATAGAGCCTTGAGTCTTTCTGAATGGCTCATGCCCTGGTGCGCGGGATCATTCTCCATGAAGCGAGAAATGCCCGCGCTTCGCGCATCGCTGTGTAATCGTGATGCGTGCTTGGCAATGTCAGCATCGGCCATGTTATCGGGAAACTCGACATGGCCGATTTTCGGAATGTGAATCAGTTTCGGCATTCTTCGCTCCTTACGGTAGGTTGGCGTAGTCAATCGTCTGCGTCTGAGGATTGAACCTTCCAACAGAGGTTGGTGCAACTTGCGGAGCCGCGCTTCTCTGCGCTCCACCTTGCTGTTTCTTTTCCAACCATGATGGGGTTGTCTCAGCCCCGGCCATGTGTGGAACCTGCTTGCGCAGCGGGTCTAACATCTGTTGCAAGGATGTCATCTTCTGCTGTGCCATTGCGCTATCATCACCAGGGTGAGGAAGCAAATTAACAGCAGCTTCCATCTGTGCCTGTGTGGTACGGCTCGATTGGCCGAAGGTCTGCAAGCGCGGCAACTGCGTGATGGCTTCGTGTGCTCCAATAACAGCCGTTACATAGTCGCGTGTTGCTTGGTTGGCCTCACGGAGATTGGCGTTGTACAAATCTTCGTTAACGGCGCTCATATCGAGCTTCGTACCAAATGCACCAAGCTCGATTCCTTTTCCATGCGCTAACAAAGCCGCTGCAACAGGAGCTTGGACTTGATCCATTTTTCCTGGTGTGTTCGCAACATCAGCAAGCATATTGATTTTGTTCTGCACATCGTTGAAGCCTGCCACGGTCGCATTGAGTTTCGCCGGGTCAGCCTTGTAATGCTGAAGACCCATCGTCTGAGCCTGTCCCTTGGTCATAACAACGTTGGCACCTGTGGTGCCGTCTGCGTTCTGATAACCAGGATGGTAGGCAACCACCAGGTTGTCATTACCTTTGGCCTGTTCTTCGGCGGTTGCTTTTTGTGCGGCACCACGCGCTGCAGCGGCTTGATTTGCCGGTGAGTTCTCAACATCAAGTTGCGCCTGCTTAACACCAGCAGCCTTCTTGCCTTCGGCTGCAACAGCTTCAGGGCTTGTTTGCGCGGCAATAGTACCGGCTGCTTTTGCTTGTGCATCTTTCTGTGAGACATCAGCCGCGTGAGAATCTAAGGCGTTGAGGTTCGCTTTGTAGATACCAAGCATGTTATCTAGCGTCTTCAACTGGTCATCAGATGCACCGTTCTTTGCAAGTGCATCACGCTGCGTCTGCGTGGTACTGATGTAAGTTGGCAAGTCATCATGCTTGATGGGTTCGCCGTTGATGTCAAAGCCGTGAATTTTGTTGGTCAGCATGTTCATGTTCTTTGGAGGCACGAACGATGCACCAGGGGGCAGTGATGGGAGGCCCAAAGCGGGGGCGAGAGAATTATACATTGCCTTCTGCCCATCTCGCGTTTGCTGTGTATCCTGTGGAATGTTAACCGTCTTCCCATCACCAGAGAGGTGGGTGCCTGGAGGCACAGATGCAGCACCATTAGCCTTCGTCTGTGCGGTTAGATGATCCATAACAGCAGAGCCGTGGTTTGCAATGGTGTCATAATCTACACCAAGGCTGTTTGCCAGAGCGCGGTTGTCAAGGTCAGCCTTGATATGCGCGTCAGTTTGTGCCTGGGTGTCATTTTGTAATTTCTGGTCTTGCGCGTGCAACTCCGCGAGGCGCACTTGGTCATCAAAAGATTTGAATTTGATTGCGTTCTGCGTTGCTTGCGCTTGCTGTTCCGCCCGCGCTCCACTGCCAAGGCCCGAAATGAATCCAGGTCTGCGGCTCTCTGGAATACCTGCCAAACCTGTTGATGCAACTTTTGAAACGGCCCCAAGGATTGCACCAAGGCGCGAACCACCACCAGAGGGTGACGAATCAGCGGCTTCAGGTGATCCACTCTCATTGAGAACAGGGAGAGGTGGTGCAGGTGCGGAATTACCCAAGCCCGCAGAGAGTACGGATGGGTCAGCACTAGCCGACACAGGGATTTGCGGTGCGGTTTGGTCAGGTGTAATGGGTTGGTCACTCATGGTTGTTATTCTCCAAACTCTAGTTGAGGTATTTCGATTGAGGGGTGTGGTTATCAAACACAAACCCCGATGCGGCACTTGCTAAACTTGGCGGTGTTAAAGTCTGTTTAACCACTCTGATGGTCTGCACCTCTAGAGGGCCGTTGTAGTGGTCAGGCACTTCAAAAAAGATCGTATCGACATTCCTCTCTCTTGCAGTGTGCCTCGCCGTTGCCTCAAACTCCATAGCAGCGATGCGCTCATCTTCCACAGATGCGTGCGGGTCTGCCGCCCACGTCACTAACAGGGCTTGACCTAACAGCACAGGTTCGCCCCGTTTGTTCGTGACAATTTCAATGGGTTGCTTTGAATCAAAATTCATCATGTTGCCCTTCTCTCCTTGGGGGTAAAAAAAGATCTGTTAGCGGCCAACTCCACCAGCACGCCGCGCCACTTCATTAAGCGGCAAAGCGTAAGCGGTTTCTTCATCGAAAGCCTCTGCTCTGATTTTCGCGGCCTGTTCATCAAGCTCCTGTGCGCGTTGAGCGTCAATCTTGTCTTGATGCAGAGCCAACAGGTTGTCTTGTGCCAACGAGAAATAAACTTCTTCAAAGTTGGCGTAAGACGGATTCGGCCAATAACCGCGCACTTTCAACTCATGGGTCATCAAGTGGCCGTTGGCCTGAGTGTCTTTGAATTCGGGGTGATTCTTAACAAAGAGGTTGCCGTTTGTCTGACGGCTCACAACTTCATCGGCGGTCTGCATCTCGTTGATGATGTAATCGCGCAACTGCTCCGGTGATGGTTGCGCGTTGATCTGATTCATTTCATCAATGCCGGATAGCGTGGTTCCGGCGTGATAGCCTGGATCAAAGGTCATTGTGTTATCTCCTTGTTATTGATTGCGTTCTGCAAGCTGCTTGTTAGCAAGCTCACGTAATTGATCGAGAGGTATTCGATACATCTCATCCTCTGATGGTGTGGTGGGTGGGTTGAACGGTGTTCTCCGTTGCGTGCTCAACCCGCTGGATTTATTTGGTTGTTTCATTGAGCAGCCTTTGTTATAGAAATTTCACACCAAGCGGTGTTGCTGAGAACACCGCTTGGTGTTTGCGCCGACAACAGGTGTGAAGCGGCGCAAGCCTGTTAAACTTTTACGCAAGGCCGGAGGCCAACCATTACAATCGGCGTGAGCGCACCTGATGCTGATTGAACTCATCCGGCCTGTGCGTCTGCATCCGAAGATGCAAACTTGTTAACTCTGTGGTCTTTTGGGTGCAGTTCCCGCCCAATCAGATACGCGACGTGAGCCACCAGGATGCTTGCGTGCGTCTTCACTACCGCGCTGCTGGTGATCCTTGCTGCGGCGATCTGCTGCCTTGCGACGGTCGGTTGTCTTACCGCGCCATTTGGAATCTTCCAACCACCATTTGAGCGCACGTACTAACCGCTTTGTGTATTCGACATCAAGTGCCATGTTATGAATCCTTCGATGGGTTGGTGCTCTGCTTGAGAGCACTCGCAGCCGCTTCGCGTGTCAACTGCTCCAGGGTTGTTTCGATGCCTTGCTCAGGCGCGGGTATATAAGGTGCGTTAGCGAGTGGCAACACCGTTGTTGAACCTTCCTGCATGTTATGCGGCCTCAGACGGGGTCGTTTCGGTAGCTTGCTGTGCAGCTTTTTCAGCCGCCGCGAGTTTCGCCGCTTCATTCACAGCTTGCTGCTCTGCCTCTTCCTTCAATTCGCGCTCGATGCGGTCATCCTCTGCTTTTTCCGCCGCGAGGTTATGCAGTGAGTCCGTGGTCATTTGACGAATCACGGTGCCTGTGATGGGGACTTGATGACGCGCTGTGGAAGGATGATCTGTGATAGCAACAAGCAACTTTGTTGCTAACGCAAGGCGTTCGCGGTAAGAAAGTACAGGCAACGTGAAGATTTGACCGTCATCCATAGGAATGTAAATCGGTTTGAGGTTGGTGTTTCGTTCTCTAATCTTGTTAACGGTGTCTACCATGTTCTTCTCCTAAAATGTGTTATGAACTTTGCGGGGCACAATGCCTTGCACCCCGCTCTTTGCCTTACCAGGGTTAGACCGGTCATTTAACCACTGTGGAAGTGCTGGTAAGTGCAAACTCTTTAAGGCATCCACGCACGCGGCTCAACATCGCCCGATGGTGAAGATGGTTCATCATCGGCAGTGCTTGAGGAACCGGCTTCCTGGTTGAAGTCAACAAGGCTCTCGTTGTAATCGACCGGCTGTGTGCCGTTACCCACAGCGCCATCAGCCTGAGACTTCCGCATTTCGGCAACACTTGGTGCGGACTCAGGCCCCTCATCTCGCACTTCTTTGATGTTCGCGAACATGGTTAGCTCCGCTGATGTTTGGTAACGTCTGTCTCTTCGGCGGTTGAGCCGGTGTTAGAGAATTTGCTTGCAGGTTGGTTACCGCTGTACTGTGTTGCGCCTTCACGGTCGGCGTGTTCCTTCGGGGCTTTCGCCTGGTCAGGTCTGATGTCTTCTTTGCTCTTGCTCATTGATGAGTCTCCTATTCATAAACAACAGTGCCCGCAAGAGTGGCCGGTTTCTGCACACATCTTGCGAGGCTATTTGTTGCAAAAAAACTTCAACCCCACCATTCCTGATGGGGTTGAGAGTGTTCTTTTACATCATGTGTCGGTATCGCTCAGGCTTCCTGGTGATCTGCCAAGTCACAAGAGCAACGCTTTCCTGGTGCTTGCAATCACCAGTTCCACTATCACCACAGAGAAGGAATCCCCTTCTATGGTGATAACCAACACACAAAACTTAACCAGGGTCAGGAGGTGGTGACCCTGGTTGTTGTGCCTTACTCCATCGGCGCACTCAAGGGCCTGTTATCAGCCCGCGCTTCTGTGTTACGCACAATGGTTAAACTTAAACAGATCCCCCCCGCACAAAGAGCGTGCAGCAAATCAGTGGTGACACACTACGGGCTTCGTACTCCTGAAGGTTTATTGCGTGGGTCTGAAGCTCAGTGAGCTTGGTTAAACTTTAACAGACCCTCAATGGGTCTGCGGGCCGGTGACGGCCTTAGATCGCGCCCTGAATGCCTCTGTGCGCCTTCCTACACTACTCCGGCGAAGACTCACGATTCTGTCCGGTCACCTGGTGAGCCGGGCTGAAGACGTTCGGCGTGCAGATCATGGCGGCTAGTGCGGGAAGTGGTCTCTGGGGCCTACCGGCACCCTGAAATCCAATAGAAAGAGGAGGTACAAGACAGTTCTAGCGGTCTAAGTGGGAGAACACACCCATTCTGAAGGTCAAAGCTATGTTTTCCAGGCCGACCGGCTCCAGGTGCCGGGGGTTTCTCGCGTTACGCGGCCAGCGGTTAGTATATCCGCTGGTGTAAAGATGTCAAATCACTGATTCTGATTTGGTTATTGGTGATTGCTTCAGTCCGATTAGGAGCGCAGTATCAGACTCAAGCCGTCAGTCTCAAGGTGAGACGCATAACCTACTAACAGAGTCACCAATAAAATCAACAAGTTAGCGTCTGGTGCGTCAAATAACCCACTTCAGATCGTTTCACATGCCAATTTTTACTCGCGAGCAAGACTGGCACCTGATGGGTCTGATGGGTTTGGACTGTTTTTCCATAAAGTACTGCAGAATTTCTTCTCACGTGAGGACTTTCCAGAAAACGACCAAAAGCCATCAGGGTCATCAGGTCAACCCATCAGCCTTAAGCCGCAAGCCTGTCCCTGCGCTTCCTGCGACCTTCCGCGAGAGCCGCAAGGTGATCCGGCGTGAGCTTTAGCTTTTTATAACCAAGAGCGGCCCGCACCTTTACCAACAAAGCACTTCGCTTCCGCCGTCGCGCAGCCGCTCTCTTCTGTTTCTCGATCTTCTTGCGTGCCGGTCTGCCTGCCTGGAAGCGTGCCAACTTCACCATGAACCTTTCAGAGAAAGTTATCACCATCGGATCACGCAACCTGAGCCGTGTCGAAGGTGTGAGAACGACTAACACCATTGATGGGTTTTACATTCAACGCCGTGTCGAGCTTTGTGTGAATCTCTCGCTGAAGGTCAACGACTTGTAACATAGTAGTGCGAAGACTGGTTATCTGCTCACGAAGTTCCGTCAACTCTGCAAACAGTGAACGACCTGGTGTGTAATCCGCCGCTGTCTCACTCATCGTGTGTGCTCCTTTTGTTGAGAAAGTCTTCCTTGAAGATGACCGGAGCAATCTTCACATCCGCCGCGCCTTCGATGAAATGCTTAGCTGTGATGGTTGTGGAATAGTCGAACGTGAAGCCTGTTCCTCGCTGCGAAACCACATGCAAGACACAGTTTTTGTGCTCTCCTAGTCGTTGCAGTTCAAAACCCATAACACTCACCAGAGCCGCACAAATCTTTGGGTCAGTTGTTGCTGCACCTCGCAGTGCAAACCGAATCACATCACCTTTGTTCTCTTTCATGGGCGAGAGTGGATGGCCGATGAGAATGTGATAAGGCTTCTCCACTTCCCGAATGTGAACGTACACATCATCCTGCTTCAAACGATCCTCATTGGTGGTGTCGAGATAGTTCTTTATGTGATCGCTTGCTGCATTGGTGCGTGCTAACACTTCTTGCGCCACGTCGTTTAGGTTCATTGGTTCACCTCTGAGTGTTATTCTTTGTGTTCTGCTTCGATAGTTGCAATCTCTTCGGCGGTCAGAGTCTTGTAGATCAAAGCCTTTCTCTCCTCAGACGTTGTTACAGGCAAACCCGCACGCCGCCGCTCCCTGTCTTCAGCTTCAATCACCATCACCACACGATGCAACGCCTGTTCTCCGGGCGGTAGCTCATCAACCGCCGTACCTGTTGACTTTGGTGGTGATTGTTTGGGGTTCGTCAGTTTGTTATACATCCCTGTCAGTTGAACAAGTTTGTGACCCTTCGCTTTGCGAATTTCTGCAAGTAGTTGTAGGGCGATTTCTTCAGTGTTGTTATTCAGTGGTTCACTCATGTTTTTCTTCTCCTTGTTCATGCTCCCATCTCCTGTTGTTGGTCACCATCTAACCTTGTTTGGTACTCCCTGAATGCCTGAGCCTTCGGAGAGATTTTGACACCGCGATACTCAACGCCTTTCCAGGTTGGTTCTTTGGTAACACCTCGCAGCTTTGCAAACTCGGTGCCGAATTTGGCCTGCGTAGCTACGTACTCGCGTGAGAACTTTCCCCAATCCTTGTAAGTGTTATAAAGAGCGGTCGCAGACTCCTTCCCTTGTGGATCAAACTCAAGGCAGGCTTCAGCAAAACGCACAAACACGTTCTGTTCTGCGCGATATTCCTGAGTTGCTTTGATAACAGACTGAGGCGGCTTCAGACCAACTTCTAACCACTGCCTCACACCTTCCAATGCCCAATTCAGAATGCCGGAAGACTCAGCAAACCAAATCTTTTCAGCGAGGTTCAAGATGCGCTTCTCTTCCGGTATTTGGAAGGTGAAGTTGATCCTGTTAATGCGCCTCCAGATTCCTTCATCGGTGCCACGGATGACCGGCTCATAGTTCGTTGCCATCCACAGCTTGTGAGTGTTAACAAACTCGAAAGGCTCCTGGTATAGGAAACAACCACGCAAGGGGCCATCAGGGGCAACCATCATCTTCAACTTCGATTCGTGCAGCCGCTTGTTCTCATCTCCCTCCGATGCGCGTGCAAAACGTGCGCCGAACAGTTGCGCCAACCCATCACGCGGGCCGGAGCCTTGATCGTTCTGCTTTGTAACCAGCATGTCAAATGGGATGCTCACACCGTATTCCCCTAACAGGTTGTGCATGACCTGCAAGAGAACACCTTTGCCATTCTTCCCCGGCCCCACCATTACAAAACACACCTGTTCGCAGGTATCGGCGGTGAGCGAATAACCAACAGCGCGTTGCAGGAACGCAATCAACTCTTCGCGCTCTTGCGCTGGTTTGTCCTGGAAGATGTCTGTTAGAAACTGCTGAAACTGCGGGCAATCCGCACCCTCTTTGTATTCGACATCAGCGACTTTGATTAACATGTCTTCGCGGGAGTGAGGCCGGAAGGTCTGCGTTGTTAGGTCAATTGTGCCGTTGTTAACGTTGAACAACATCGCGTGTTGATCGAACGCTTTGCGGGTTGTGGCGACTGCAATGTTATTCCTCGCACACGCAACCATGTTCTCCAGCTTGTTCCTATTCTCACACTTCAACAGGAAATCGAGTACCTTTGTGCGTGAGAGGCCCTGTGGTTTCTCGAAAAACTCACGGTGCTCTGCCTGGATTGCCTGCAACGCAATACGGTTAATCTCACCATCGGTGTCGATTCCCCAATTGACTCCGTTCCAAATGCGCCACTTCTGCTCATCGTGAACAAAGCGAATGTTATCCCCATGACGATTTATCAACCGCTCCGCGTTGCCGGAGTCGGTTGGGGAAAACATGATTGGTGTTTCCTCTTTCCAGAGCTTGCCGGGGTACTTGCCGTGCTTTTCCTCTAACACCTTGAGCACATCGGCAAAGTGATAATCAGCACAGCCTGTGCTCTGGCAATGGAACATCAGGCCCCCATCAGCCGTCAGGCCGAAGTTGGTTGTTGTTGCGTTCTGTCCAACATGCGCTGCATTCTTCACAGGACAAACAGCAACTCGATAGAGTTTGCCGATGGTGTTTTCTGTGGTGTTATCGACAGGCAAACAGGCCCACGAAAGAAACTCTTCCATGTTGAAGTCAGGATGACGTTGCCTCTTTTTGTCGTTTGCCTTTACGCGCTCCCTGGTTGCTTTCTTAACAGGTTCTGCGGGCAGCTTGGCCCACTGCTCTGCGTCAATTCCTTCCAACTCCTCACGACACTTTGCACTGATGTGTGCGGCTGTGGAGAACACCAGGTTAAAATCATCGCCAACATCGCGGATGATGGAGAACGCTTCACCTACCGGCTCCGCTGTGACTGTGAAAAATCGCGGGGCCTTGGCAGGATTCCAGTACTGAATGCAGGTTTCCTTCAACTCATGGCCGCGCACGTTTCCTTTGAATAACACATGCAAACCGCGTCCTGACACCGACACTTCGCTATAGGTATGAAGGCGCGATAACAACAACATCGCTTCATTGCAAATAGCACCTGAAGCCGGATTGCGAACGTGATCCAGGTCAAGCGGGTGCAACTCGCCTTTCAGGAAGTTGTAACCAAACCCCTGACCCGGCTTGAGCTTCGCGCACAACTCATCAAAAGAGCACCACGTTGAAGGGTCTGAGTGTGACCCCAAGGGAATCTTCGCAAAACCGTCACCATCCGGCTTTCGAGCACCTTGAAACCAGGCGCACCAACGCGGCTCTTGAAGGTAATCCCTCCACGCCGATACGCGAATCTTTTTCTCTGTTGCTTCTTGCTCAGGTGTTAGCTCTGCCATGCGTGTACCTTCCTTTTTCGTGAGTGTGTTACTTCGTTTGCTCTTTCTCCTTCAAAGCGCGGCCCACTGCCGCCTGATCCTTGATGGATAACTTGTCGAGAAGCACCTTCTGCGATTTGAAAGTCATGTAGCCTGTAGTTGCGGTCAATGCTCTCAAGTCAAGAATCTCCTCGACAATTTCCTGTAGCTCTGGTCGTAATGGTGGTGTTTCCATAACGGCTCCTGTTCTGATGGTGTTCGATACGACACTAACTGTTGCTGTGCTCACTGTTATTCTCCTTCCTCAAGTAGTCGTAAAATTCTCATCTCTACGGCTCCGCGTGACATCCCGCGTTCTTCAGCTATCTCTTCCGCTTCCTTGCCCTGCCTCCAGTACAGATCAGCGATTGCGAAACGCTGCACGGCATCTTCGCCTAACACCTTGTTCACTAGATAAGCCGCCGCCTGGTGCCTGCTCATACCCCAATCTCTTAACTTCATCAAAACAAATTCCAGTCGAGGCAAGCAGTTTTCATCCAGGCTGTTTAGACCTAGCGCCGGTAATTCTTTATTCATGCGGGCGATTGCCTTCTGCGCGGCAGATGGGGTCATACCAAGAGACGGCGCGATGGCAGCCGCGCTCATGTTGCGAACTAAGTTCATGTGCGCGATCAGGAACGGTTTGCCGATGGTGCTGAGAGCTATCCCCTGCCAATCCTTTGCCCACGATGGGCGGCGCAGGCGGCCCGCAGTTATGAAATGGTCGCGTGACGGCCAACCATCACATGCAGATTCAAGAAGCTCCCCGTAACTTTTCTCACCAGGCTTGTTGCTAAAGTTCGTCAGTGGTTCAAACTGCCGACCGCGATCTGCTGACAAACCCCTGTGTTCGGCGGCTGACAACGCTTCAGCTTTAAGAAAACGCTCCGAAGCCTCTTCAGCAAGAGCCATCTCTAACAGGTCTTGTGCAAAGAGGAACATGTGTCTTGCAGACAGGAAGGCCGGGGAAAAGCGCGATGGTACGAAAGAGGGATTCCAGGTGAGCGCGTCAAACTCAAGCGGGTCAAAAATCCGCTGTCTGTATGAGTGGCAGACGATGTGCGCGAGGATCGAACCTTGTGGTTGTTTTTCAACCAACGAAGGACGAAAGAGTGTAATGACTTGCGGGGGATGGGGTGTTACGGGTGAGACTTGTTTCATTTGTGTACCTTCCTTTTTCTTTTTCATGGCTCAGTGGAGCCTGGTTTCTTTTGATGGTGCTCGTTCGTCACGCTGCTATAGACAGCGTTGACAACCAAGCCTCAACATCACTTCTGCGGAATCTCAGGGCCGCGCCAATGCGAATCGCAGGTAACGGATTCGGACGCACATCTCCGCGCCTGGTGCGGGCCTTCGCAAGTTCATAAATCTGATACTTGGAAAGCCGCAGCATCGCGGCAACATCATCTGCTGTGAGAATTTCGGGTGTTTGGGCCAACAAAAGCACACTCCTCGATGAGAGTGAGCTTGTTAGGCTCCTTGGAAGGCCCGCGCTTTGATGTCAGCGGAGACTGTTATACCAACCAGAATATGACTGACGACTTATGCGGTACGTATTTTAGGCCGGGTCGGAGGGTCAGGGGAGACTGGATATACCTCACCAGAATATGACTGACGATGTGGACGACCGGCCTACTTCAACCCCATCATGCCTCATCAACCCCCATGTTACGCAAGAGTATCTTTGGTAACATGGGCGGTTACCAAGCGTCACTTGCTTTTTTACAAGACTACGTTACGATAGTTTCTGAGAGGACATTTTCCTCTTACGGAGGTGGAATATGGAAAAGCTCGTTTCCTACCTCGTGAAAGCGTCCTGACGCAAGATCGTGCAGAGAGCAACAGGATGACCATAATTCCCGCGCTGAGGTACGGGGATATTGCTCTCTTGCATTGAGTACTCAATGCATCAAGGTTGTACTGAAAAGACCTTCTGACAGGGTCACGTCCCTGGTGGGCCTAGCGTTATGGTGAATTTTGGAAGGCTCGTAACTTCCCCACGCACAGTGAAACCGGAAGGACACTTCAGAGACCGATCTTCGCAAACTCAGCCGTTGTTGTTTAGCTAAGAATGGCCATTCTTGGTTACGCACGCCGTTAAAGGGCCACACTCAATGCTCCGCAAGAGTAGAAGGTGTGGCCCTGAATTTTTTTCCGCTGAGTCCGTTAAGCCCAATTCAGTCCGATAAGCTCCGACCAGAGCAAAAAGCGGCCAATTCACGCGCCGCTTGCAAAAGGCAACTCGTTGAAGCGATTAGCTCCGCGCAAATTAGGAAACCGCTGCTCTATCCAACTGAGCTACGGGGCCGCCGTGACGTGAGATTCATTATCTCATCTCGTAATGCTGCATCAAGGACGATAACGGAGGAGTAAAAAGAAGCGCATGCCATTCGAAATCCTCTCGCCGGAATCGTTTTCCTACCCAAGCTGACTTTCGAGAACAACTTTTTTCCGGCCGCACCGGTTGCGCAAGACCCTGCTCGCACGGGGCGCGCTTCGCGCCCCTAACAGCTTTCCTGATGAGCACGATTCATAATTTGCTTGACAGTCTGCTTTCTTACGTGGTAAACACGCGGGTCTGGAATTGGTCCGCTTAGCAGACGAGTTGCTGTTTGTTGCAAAGTGCGGTCGTTAACCCAGAATCTGTGTTTCGGGCTCGCGCTCGAAGTGTGTCCATACGGACCGAGGCGTAAAAAGGCAGTTCCTACGTGTCACTCCGAAAGGGGAAAAGCATGCGCTCGCTAACCGCTCTTTTCGCACTGGTTGTTCTGACGATCCCAGGTCCGGTTGCCGGTGCCCAAAGTTCGCCCTCCGCCGGCAGTTCCACCGCCCCGGCCTCCAATGCCGCCAGCAAGGAGGAGGTCAACCAGTTGCGAAGCGAGGTTGCAGCGCAACGGCAGACCATCGAGGAACTCAAGGCCCTGGTGGAGAAGCTGGCGGCGACGAAGGCGCAGACCGATAATGCCGCCGCCCAGGTTCATCCGACCTCGGAAACTGTTTCATCCGCGCTTCCCGTTCAACCCGTAGCCTCTAAGGATACAAGCACAGCCTTCCTGCGCAATGCGGTTCTGATCGAAGCCGATCCCCCGGTTGGTCAGGCGCAGGCGACCGCTCCTAAAAAGCAACCACCTCTGGCGGCAGGATGGAGTGGCGAGCACTTCTTCATCCGCAGTGCCGATGGACAGTTCAGCATCAGCCCCTACGGCTACGTGGATGACGACTACCGCGCTTACAAAGGCGACGGCGCGCCATCGGATACGTTCATCCTGCGCCGCGCGCGTTTCGGCTTTCAGGGCAATTACGGCTCCCACTTTGATTTCGCCTTGCTCACCGACGCCGCCGCAACCACGGGCTCGGTGGTGCGCGACGTTTATCTGAATATTCGGGTGCTGCCTCAGTTCCAGTTCCAGGCCGGACAATTCAAAGTTCCCTTTGCACAGGAAGCCGGGACCGGCGCCACCAACCTTGACTTCATCGAGCGCGGATTCCAGGCCATGTTGTACCCCTCGGCGGCATCGGCGTACCGCAGTCCGGGGGCGGCGATTCACGGCGATATTGCCGGGGGAACGGTGCAATACTGGATCGGCGCATTCAACGGCAAGGGGTATGCCATTGCCAACACCACCAACCAACCGGAGGTCATCGGACGGCTGCGTTTTTATCCGTGGCGCAGAACGGACAGCAAGTGGCTGAAGGAATTCGCTTTTGGCGGATCGATTGATCGGGCGCGATCGCGCGGACTCTCCGGCGACCAGAGCTTCTCCAGCGCACTGCCCGACGCAGCTTATAGTTTCTTTCCCACCTTCGCCATCAATGGGCCCATTCAGCGCTACAACGGCGAGTTCACCTACCTTCACAATGCATTTTCGCTGCGCGGCGAGTATGACCAGCTGAATATGTCGCGCAACAATGTAGGTTCCGAGCAAGCAGGTGGACTTGGCTTTCTGAGCCTGCCTTCCATCATTGCAAAAGCCTGGGACGTCAGCGCCACCTACATGCTGACCGGCGAAAAGCAGCCGGAGAACGGCACCCCGCGAGTGCGGCGCCCAACCTTCGGCCCAGACACGCCGGGAGGGAAAGGCCGCGGCTGGGGCGCGTTTGGGGTCGGGGTTCGGTACACGGGCATTCAGGCCAACGAACCGGGGGCGAATTTCCTCAGCTATTACACGCCCGGTTATGTGCCTACGTTCAACTATCATACCGACGAATTTACGGTCGGGCTGAATTGGTTCCCCAATTACTGGGTGAAGTATTCGGTGAATCTGGGCATCGACCAGTTGAAAGAGCCCAGCACCATCGGGACTTTGCCTCAAGACTTTTACGTTGTTCTGCAACAGTTGCAGTTCCGGTTCTAGTTTGTGTTCGCAGAGTTAAAGTTCTCCGCGTTCAACCCGACGGAGATGTGGGGTTGGCCTTCGGCGGAACCAGAAAGAGCGGTTTCGAAGCAAATGCAGGAGGGAATTCGATGAGATCAAGGATTGGATTAACCGTGCTTGTCGGAGTGATGTTCGTGGTTCTGAGCAGTTGCGGCACGGCGCGAAACTGTCCCGTGTGCGGGACAACTGTCAACGGCGGTTACGCGAATATCAACGTCATTCCTGTGCCTGAACACAACAACACCGGCGAACCGGGCGGCGGATTCACATCCTTCGATATCAGCTGGGTTGACCCTAATCGCCACTTGGACTACATATCCGATCGCATTGGCCTGGCCATCGCGGTAATCGATACGCAGCAGGACCTCGCCCTAAACGCGATCCAGGGCGTCAATTCCGTTACCGATGCGGGAAACGGCGCGAGTCTGTGCGCCCAAATTGTGCAACCCGGCAGCAATCCGCCGGTGAACGTGGACGTCATTCCGCCTATCGTTTCTGTTTTTGGCAACTTCACCCGGTTTGGATGCAGGACGGATTTGACCTGGGAGGGAGGGTCCAGATTCCATCTGAGTTCGGGCTTTGGGCCAAATTCTAAATTTGGGGGATGGCCGGGCGCCCAGTGCTGCGCCTCCCGGGGTAACGGTATCAACCCCATGTCCGGTCCAGACGGCCTTGAAGTGAGCGCCGACGGCAACATTTTGTTCTCCGGCAATGGCAGCGCAAGCGTCGTTGTCTTTGATCTGAGCACAATGACTCTGGGCGGCGCGAGTCCCACGGCGCCGACTGTGCTGGCCACAATACCAACCGGCGTTTCGGGCGATTATGACGGGGTCGATCAATTATCGGCCTGCCTCACATCATGGAACGGTGAAGCCGGCTCCAGCGCCGAATGTGGAGATGATCGCGCCGACGAGATGTCATTCGACAATACGCGCAAGATTCTCGCAATCATCAACGGTGACCCCGGCCTGCCTTTCATCACCTTTATCGACATGTCGCATGTGGTGGCCAAGAATCCTGCGGACACCCTGCAGCAACAGCACTGTCTACCCTTGGATGCGACCACGGCTTACGGTCCAGTTGCCACTGGCACGCCCGCGGGAAACGGATCGTCTACGGCACCGAGCATTGCTTCTTTTAACCCCCCGAGCTGCATTATCGGGCAGATTTATTACGACGGTGCTGGCGGAATTGCATCGAGTGGGGTCGGGCTGACGGTTTCTTCGACCGCCCCCTACGCCCCCACTGTTCAGGTTGACGAAATTAGCAATGGTTCCTTCCCCTGCCCGAACCCGAGTAACCCAAACGTCCTAAGTGGGGTCTCCGGATCGCCGGCGACGGGCGCACTTCTCGGCAACGGGATTGGGACACGGCCGAGCGGCGCAACCTACACGATACCCTGTCATCATGGGCCCATCCTTGACCAGACCTTCGGAACTTTTTGCAATCAGGCTTCACCGGGATCGAATTGCTCCGGCGCAATATCGCCCGCCGGCCTTGGAGGAATGGTCTGGAATCAGGCTACGGGTCACTTGCTGCTGACCAATGAGAATTCGATCGGCATCACCAATATCGGCAGCGTCGACGAAATCGATCCCAACGTTACCGACACGAGTTGCGGCGGGGTTTCATGTGGACCGTACGTGGTAAATAGTTATGTGATACCCAACTGCATGCCAACAGCCATTGCGCAGGGGCCGGGCACCAACTTCCTCGTGGGGTGCGCCGACCACGACGGGACGGCATTCCCTCCCAACGAGTACGTGATCAATTTCGCGGCGGGTAACACCATTACCTGCACTTCGGACATCACCACAAGCGTCAACTGCGTGCCAATCTACAACACTGGTGGTGTGGATGAGGTCTGGTACAACCCCGGCGACAACAAATACTATCTGGCCGCGCGAGACATGCCGGGTGGTCCCCAACTGGGAGTCATCGACGCCGCAACGAACCAGTGGCTTACGAATGTTACAACCAATTCTAATTCGCACAGTATTGCTGTGGATCCCAGCAACAACCACGTTTTTGTGCCCCTACAGCCGGGCGGCATTTGCGGTGCGCTGACGGGCCCCGGCTGCGTAGGTGTTTACGCGCAGCAATAAGTGGAACAACGGCGGCAGTGATATATTTGGCTGGGATGCGAAATCAAAAGGGGTTTCGCATCCTGGCTCAGGATATGAATTATGAAGAGTTCCTGGAGTTTTCGGGATTGCTGGCTTATCGCGGGATCTCTCTTGCTAAGCGTTTTGCCGGCAGCCAGCGAAAGCCCAACCAAGCCGACGGATGTACCCGCGACCGTAATCGCCCATCTCCCACTGCCTCAGGCCGCCGGCAATCAGATGCTGCTGCAGAAGGAAAACGGCAAGCAATATCTCTACATTCAGCAAGCCGGCAAGACAGGTTTCATGATTGTGAACGTAAGCCATCCCGAGGAGCCTAGCCTGCTGAAGCGGACTGCGGAATCGAATCAGGCCACATCCGGTAATCTCGAGATGGTGAGCCCCGACATTGCCATTGCCGAAGCTCCCGAAAAAACGCCGAACACCCTCAGCAGCAATGCCCATCCCACCGAAACCGTCCGGGTACTCGATTTGAGCGATCCCAAGAATCCCAAGACGCTGGAAACCTTCAACAAAGTCACCAGCCTTCTTCCCGATGGCGGGCACGGCCTGATCTACCTGACCAATAACGACGGGCTGTGGATTCTCCGCTACAGCCGGCCATCCCGGCTGGAGCCAGCCAAGAAAAAACCGCCGTGCGATTCGTCATCGGCGATTCAGGCCATGCCCCCGGACTGCCAGTGATCGCAACTGCTGCAGCGCTTACCTCGGTTCCGAGCAATCCTTGTCGAGGGTCTTAATCGATGTGATATTCAGCGTTACGGGCGAAGCCGAACCCATTTTCGCTGTGGCATCGGAACTGGAGCTCAAAGTAGGCGAAGTCGTACCCGTCACTTCAACACGCTGCCCGAGGTAATGCTTGAGCCTTGTCTTGCCGCTCGCTTGAAGCTCGTAAGTAATTCCGGGGTCGGACTTCATCAGAATGTAATCACCACTTGACCGCGCGACGCAGCCTTTTACAGTTATCTGACCCTTGGTGTGGTCGGGCGCCGCATTGGTCTGGTTATTATCCTGAGCCAACAAAAACCCGCCCGATAAGAGCAAAACCACGCACAGTTTTTTCATACAATTCTCCTCCCCTAATCGGATGCAACCTGATTGAGACGGTTGCACGGAATCTTGCGGCACCCTCCCTACTTCACGTGCGTCTCCTGATAGTGGACTTCCTTCCATTCGCCGTTGCGTTTCAGCCAAAGTTCACTGATGTAAACTCTTGAGAAGCGCAACCCAGACTTGGGAGGAAACTCCATGGTTACCTCGTAGATGACCAAAGCCCCATCCGGGCCTGCGGGAATCAGCGAGAAACCCCACAAGGTATACGTGAAGACATTCGATTGCGCGAGTTCGTTCAAGGTCTGTATTTTGGTCCGCTCGCCTTTTCCATCGACCTCGACGCCCTCGTAGTCGTCTGCCAGTAGTTCGGCGTATGCCCTTTTATCCTTTTTCTGGATGGCGTCCCATTCGGCCCTGACCTTGTCCTGGAACATATCGCTCAGCTTGCCCTGCTCTGATCCGCCAGGTTTCGCCTTCCACGCGCTGCCGCCGAACTGAGTGGGCATGGCCAGCTGCGGCGCCTGAGTTTGTTGCGCGAACCCGATGCACGCCACCGTGGCAAGCCATATAGAAACGATGCAATAGCGCATTCATCCTCCAACGAAATGCAGCGAATATTAGCAGGTACGCAGGCCAGGTCTCAAGAGATTGCATCTCTATGCACACAAGCAAATTCGTTTCCCCGGGCTGTTTGCCCTGGACACCACGAATGATTTACTCTCGCCGCAGCCGATCATGAGTCCTGACCATTCCAATTTCTCCCATGCGATGCGCCGCGAGATCTACGAGCAGCCCGAGGCCATCGCAAAAACCGTTGCTCAGCATCTGCGCGACGACATCATTTTCCCCGGCGAACTGCATGCCATTGAAAGCGCGCTGCTGACCTTCGAGAAGCTGATCATCGCGGCCAGCGGCTCCAGCCGCCATGCCGGCCTGGCCGGCGAAATCATGATTGAAGATCTTTCCGGCGTGGCCGTTGATGTGGAATATTCCAGCGAATACTGCTACCGCTCCACCCATGCCGCGGTCGATCCGATCGTGATGGTGGTAACGCAGTCCGGCGAAACCGCCGACACCATCGCCGCGCAGCGCGAGGCGCTCACCCGCGGGGTTAAGACCATTGCCGTTTCAAACGTCGCGGAGGCCACGATCCCGCTCGAAGCCAGCGCTGCCCTGATCACCGGAGCCGGCCCCGAACTTGCCGTTCCCGCGACCAAGAGCTTCACCACGCAAGTGACTATTCTTTACTTGATGGCCTTGTTTCTGGCGCGCAAGCGGGGCCGCATGACCTCGGAGGTGACGCGATCGTACCTGCAGCGGCTGCAGCGTCTGCCCGAGGCAATTGACCAGAATCTGCGGCTTTGGGACGATCTCGCCGGGCAATTCGGCGAAAAGCATTTCCATGCAGAAAAATTCTTGTATCTCGGTCGGGGTGTTCATTATGCCATTGCTCGAGAGGGCGCGCTCAAACTGAAGGAAACTTCTTATGCCCATGCCGAGGGCTATCCCGCCGGCGAATTGAAGCATGGCCCCAACGCCCTGGTAGACGAAAAGCTGCCGGTGGTCGTGCTGGCAACCTGCGATCACGCTGACCCAGATTCCGTACTGCGCTATCGCCGCACCCTTGACGTGATGAAAGAAGTGAAATCGCGACGGGGACCGCTGGTGGCCGTGGCGATCGAAGGCGATCAGGAAGTCTCAGACGTCGCCGACGACGTATTTATCGTTCCCCCCGCCCCCGAACTGCTGCTGCCGATCGTGGAAGTGATTCCCCTGCAATTGTTCGCCTATCATGTCGCGACCAAGAAGGGCTACGACGTGGACCGCCCGCGAAACCTGGTGAAAGCAGTCGTTACGGAATGATTTTCCGGTGACATACGCGATCAACTATTTCTGGAGCCCCCGGCCATGCCCAATCCCTCCCAGCCAGACCTGCAAGCCATCGCCAAAGAGGTCATGCGCCGCCGCGGCTTCGAGCCGGACTTCGCACCTGCGGTCCAACAGCAACTCGCGGACCTGCGCGCTTATCCTCCGGGCATCGCCGCCGCAGCGGACGTCCGCGACCTGCGCCAGCTTCTCTGGTCGTCGATCGATAACGATACCTCTCGCGACCTCGATCAGATCGAAGTTGGCGAGGCTTTGACTGATGGAAGCACGAAAATCCGCGTGGGTATCGCCGACCTCGATGCCTTCATCCCCAAGCAAACTCCCATCGATCAGCACGCCGCGCGCGAAACCACTACGGTTTACGCCGGAGTGCGCAACTTCCCCATGCTCCCCGAGGAGCTTTCCACGGGCAAGACTTCCCTGCTGGAAAATCAGGATCGCCTGGCGGTGGTGGTCGAATTGGTCGTCGACGCTACCGGCCGGATCTGTTCCAGCGAGGTTTACCGCGCGCTCGTTCGCAACCAGGCCCAACTGCAATACAACTCCCTGGGCGCCTGGCTGGAAGGCAAGGCGGCCGCACCGGCGAAAGTGGCGGCATCGGAGGACCTGCAGGCGCAACTTCGCTTGCAGAACGACGCCGCGCAGAAGCTCAAGAACCAGCGCTTCGAGCGCGGTGCGCTTAGTCTTCAAACGGACGAACTTCTTCCATTGATGCAAGGCGACCAAGTCGTCGGGGTTGTACCGCAACAGAAAAACCTCGCCACCGAGCTGATCGAAGACTTCATGATCGCGGCCAACGGCGTGGTCGCCCGGATGCTGGAAAAAGTCTCTTCGCTGCGCCGGGTTGTCAAGCAGCCCAAAGACTGGGATCGCATTGTCGAACTCGCCGCCGCTCACGGCGAAAAACTTCCACCCGCGCCCGACTCGAGGGCGCTCAACGATTTTCTGGTCAAGCGTAAAACCGCCGATCCCGATCACTTCGCCGACCTCTCCATCGCGGTGGTCAAGCTGATCGGCCCCGGGGAATACGTCCTCGAGCGCCCCGGCGACACCGCCCCCGGCCACTTCGGCCTTGCCGTGCAGGACTATACCCACTCCACTGCGCCCAACCGCCGCTTCGCTGACGTGGTGACGCAGCGCGTCGTTAAAGCGGTGCTTGCAGGCAAACCCAATCCCTATTCGGACGGCGAACTTTCCGCCATCGCCTCCAACTGCACCCAAAAAGAAGATGCCGCCCGCAAAGTCGAGCGCGAAATGTCGAAGCGTCTCGCTGCCGTGGCTATGCAACAGCGGATTGGCGCCGTCTTCGACGCCATAGTTACCGGCGTTACGCCCCACGGCACCTTCGTTCGCGCGCTGCAGGCGCACGTCGAAGGACTGCTCGCGCAAGGCGATCAAGGCGTCGATGTCGGCGACACGTTGCGCGTTAAACTGATCCGTGTTGACGTGCAGAACGGCTTTATAGATTTCGCTAAGGTGTAGCCGGCGCTGATATAGGCGGGGCGGCTGTCCCTGGGTTGTGGGATTCCTTTAGGGCCGGTCACCACGCAAGGCAATAGCCCTTGCAGCTTCCGCAAGCTATTCTTCCGTAAGCAGTTTTGTGCGGACAAAGGCGGGCGTTTGCTTGGGCGAATGGCGTAATTTGGTTTGCGGCGTGATGATTGTGATATTGCCCACGTCGCTGCTCGCGCAGGATTCGAGCCGGGCTATGCTCCACAGCGATGGAGCGGTCTGGCTTAACGGGAATCCCGCGCCCAATTCATCTGCCATCTTTAAAGACGCGTTAATTCAAACTCAAACCGGCGGGTCAGCCAAGATCGATGTGGATGGATCCACGGCGACGATCGAGGCCGAAACCATTGTGCAGTTTGAAGGCGACGAACTGGTTTTGGACCACGGCGGTCTCCAGGCGAACACGGCTCGCCAGATGCGAGTGCGAGTAAGCTGCCTGACCATGATCCCGTTAACCGCCGAGTGGACGCGTTACGACGTAAACGATGTAGATGGGCGAGTGACGATTGCGGCCCTCACTAACGACGTGAAAATTCACTACCGCAGTGGGATGGCACGGCGCGCAAAAAAAGGCGAGTTCGTGGATACGATTGTTCATCAAGGAGAGCTGGTTACGCGTGACGAGCACTGCGGCGCCGCGGCCAAGCCATCCGATGTGGTCACCGCGAATGGAGCCTTCCTGAACAGCTGGGGGGCCAGAGGAGCCGGTATCGGCGCGCTCGTGCTTACCTGCCTGCTGATATGCCGCACAGACGATCCCGTCAGCCCCTCCCAGCCGTAGCTGGGCGGTAATAACCCAACGTTACACTCTTCCGCTCGGCAGATCCCAGTCTGTTGAAAATGAATTTCATTTTCAACTTGCCCGGTGCTATTCTGGATTTTCATGCCCCAGAAGCGCATTGATGACCAGCCCTCCATCTCGCGCGAGATGGCTCGCGAGGCCCAGGGCATTCTCCACCAGCACCTGAAGCGTGTGGGATTAAAACAAACCGCGCAGCGGGATACCATCCTTCGCACCTTCCTTGAAACCCGCGACCATCTCTCCACCGACGAATTGCACCGGTTGGTCCAGAAAAAAGATGCCGGCATCGGCTACACCACCGTCTATCGCACGCTGAAATTGCTGGCTGAGTGCGGACTGGCCAGCGAAGTCGCCTTCCATGACGGCATCGCGCGCTACGAGCACCAGTACAATCGACGCAGCCATCATCACATGGTGTGCACCGAATGCGGCGGTTCGGTGGAATTCTTCTCACACGAGGTGGATCAACTGGAGCAGGAAATCGGCCGCCGCCACCACTACACGACTACGCGCCACACCTTCCAGATTTATGGTATCTGCGAAGACTGCCGCAAGAAGAACGCCGTCCGGCCAGCTTGAACTCATCCATGTCGATATCGTGTCCCCAATGCGCCGCCGCCATGCCCGAGACCGCCGCTTACTGCCCGGGATGCGGGCGCTCCATGCAAGTGGAGCGCGTACAAGGGTCCGTCGGCGTGCTCCCGATAAACGTGGCTGGAGGGCTCGCTTATTGCACGATTATTCCGGCAATCATTTTTCTCTTAGTCGAACCTTACAGCAGGAACCGGTTCGTGCGCTTCCACTCCTTCCAGTGTCTCGGCCTGTGGGTGGCCGGAGTGATAATCGGCGCCGTATTCAGAATATTGAGTTTTGTTCTGGGTTTCATTCCGATTCTAGGCCATCTGCTGGTCTGGGTTCTGTCGATGGTGATCGGTCTCGCTTTCTTTGCGGTATGGGCCGTGCTGGTGGTGAAGGCGTTGCAGGGAGAGATGTATAAAGTTCCGGTAATCGGCGACTTTGCCGAGAAACAAGCGTAGCCGGACGGACGGTGCAAACCGGGCTTTCACGGAAAAAGTTCGGCCAGTGCTTGACTTTCTTCCTCCAAGCTGTCAATCCTATTAGCTTTTACTTCGCGCGCCAGGAATTCGCGCCAGCTCTCCTGGAGTTGCGGAAATCCGGGCACTGGGGAAACCGATTGAGAGTCAGAGTTTTCTATCACGACAAGTGTTTCGACGGGGCTTCATCTGCCGCGCTTTTTTCCCGATTTTACCGGGAACGGATTCGCGACGATGTGGACTTTGTTTTTTCCGGCCTTTTGCATCGTGCCGGGGCACTGTTCGACGAATCCCACTTCGACGGCGACGAGAATGCCATCGTCGACTTCAAGTATTCCAGCTCGCCCAAAATTACCTGGTGGTTCGATCATCATGAGAGCGCATTTTTGTCGGCGGAAGATGCGGCGCACTTCGAGCATGACGAGAGCAATCGCAAGTTCTACGATCCGGCATTCAAGTCCTGCACCAGTTTTATCGCGATGATCGCGCAGCAGCGTTTCGGCTTCGATCCCGCGCCCTTGGCCGATCTTATCCATTGGACCGACGTGATCGACGGCGCGCTGTACCCCGACGCGCAAACCGCGGTGGAGATGAAAGAGCCGGCGATGAAGCTCACCATGGTTATAGAATCGGCGCCCGATCAGCGGTTCGTGCCCAACCTCATTCCCCTGCTGGCGGCCAAGCCGCTGGGGGAAATTCTGGAGGAACCGTTCGTAGCGCCACTGTTGCCGCCACTGATGCGGCGGCACGAGGTCTCGATTAGGATTCTCAAGCAGCGTACAGAGTGTACCGATGGAACGATTTTTTTCGACATCACCGACCAGGATCTCGAGGGCTACAACAAGTTCATTCCTTATTATCTGCATCCTGAATCCATCTACAGCGTCGGACTCAGCAAGAGCAGCTTCCGGGTAAAAGTTTCGGTGGGATCGAATCCCTGGGCGCCGCAGGAGCCGGTGGTGAACCTGGCCAAAATCTGCGAACGCTACGGCGGCGGCGGACACGCACGCGTGGGCGCAATTTCATTCAATGTTAACCAGCACGCCGCGGCCATCAAGGCTTCGCGTGAGATTGTGAACGAGTTGCGGCGCGCGGTGCGATCGGGCAAGGGATGAGTACGGATTCGTATCGGGGTATGGCCTCGGACTGCTCAACAGTTAACTGAAAAACTCACATTGGAAACCCTTGGGGGCTAAAGCCCTCACAGAAACGAAAGGCCCTAGCGCAGCGCTGGAAGCGCTGCGCCACCCAAAATCGAGTTTTTCAGCAAAGTGCGAAGCCGCTGTTGATATTATTGGGCTTGGCGGCGCGACTGGAAGTCGCGCCCTTTCAAAGCCTGGGCTGACAAAGTTTTTCCGCATCTAAAGGCGTGTCCGGATACGGACCGGCCGCAGCAATAGCCGTGATAGTCTGAAAGTGTCCTTCCGCGCCGCATGCTCTCGCCGGTTAAGAAAATCGACCTGCAACGCGCCCAGAAAAGCCTGCTTCGGGCGGTCGCTTCCTTCGAATTTACCAAGGGGATACTGGTTCTGCTGCTTGGAATCGGGGCCATTATCCTCGTCCACAAAGACGCCTGGGTAATAGCCGAGAGCCTGCTGGCTTTGTTGCACATCAGCACCGATCGGCGCTCCGCGCAAATGTTTCTGGATTTCGCCGACAGCCTCACCGACTCTCGCCTGTGGTTGGCGGCGCAACTGGCCTTCGTGTATTCGGCGCTGCGCTTTGTCGAGGGCTACGGCTTGTGGATGGGGCGTACGTGGGCCGAATGGCTCGCATTCGCGTCAGGAATGTTGCTGGTGCCGTTCGAAATTCGCGAACTGCTGCGCGGCATCACGGTGCTGCGTTCTGTGGTGTTTGTGGTCAACCTCGGCATTGTTTTGTATATGTTCTATCTGCTGCGAGCGCAACGGCAGCGGCGGCGCGAGTTACGGGTGGGATCGGTCAAAACTGTTGATGACGGCGGAAGGTAAGACAGGGCCTGGTTGGCGCGATATTTACTTGACTTCACTCTCGGTTTCCTCGCGGCGCCGCAGGGCGAGGCTCTCAGCCCCAAGGGCTAATTTACCAAGCGTGCTGGGCTGCGCAACGGCAGAGACCGGCTTGGTCGCGGAAGTGTTGGCCGCGTCTTCATCCAGAGACCCGGCATCGGGCAGAAAGGCCGCATTATCATCATTCGTGCCACTGATCTCTCCGGCTTTGATGGGTTGATTCGCGACGGTGTCGTAGGCATATCCGGTAAGGTGGGCCTCCCAGGTACGGTTTCCCGCGGAGCCTCCAACGAACTGAACGCTCAAACGCGCCCATCCAAAATGAGGCTCACCGTTGATCTGAAAGCGCAGGCCGAGATAACCGTCGCGAGTGTCGGACCAATAACCGAAAAGACTGTCTTTTCCGTCGAACCCTTCCGCCAGAGCCATTTGCGCCAGGACACCCAGCCATCCGTGTCGATTTTGCGACGGGCCAATTTGGCTTCCCCGAGGAAGTACAGCCGCGTAGATAAATGTACTGGCGCAGAATGAAGGATACACGCACTTCACGCGATTGTAAGGAGCGGCGCGCACGCCAAGGCTCTGCCGGGAAGACAGAAACTGGGTGGGGCCCGTGACGCGATCAAATATGGTGAAGTCTGTGATCCCGTCGTGATTTAGGTCGAGCTTATAGAGCGTTAGGCGGTTGATAATCTGATTGGCCGGAGTGTAGACGATTTCCCCTTCGGCCGGTTGCGCAAGCGCGAGCAGGCTCACCCCGGCTGCACCGGCGGCAAGAGCGTAGAGGACAAGACGCTGATCGAGCGTGGTTGGAAGATTCTTTCTTTGGCGGGAGAGCGGAGAACGGCGCACGGCTGGGCCTCCTTTGCGGGGCGGGTCATTCTCCCACGAAAAGCGGTTGGAATCAACGGCGATCCAGCAAGATCGCTGCCCTTTAGTCCCCAGCGCTTCCAGCACATCCACCGCCGAGCTGTATCGCCCCTTTCCTCTACGTTCCCGTTCCGAGGAGTTCGATCACCATCGGCTTGGTCGAGGCGCTGTCGATGATCGTGACGGTTCCCTGGGCCGCGCCTTTCTTTGTGGGCGAGAAGGTTGCGCTGATGGTGCACTTTGCGCCCGAGGCAACGCCTGAGCCGCAGGTCGAGGTCACGCCAAAGCCAACGCTCGCTTTGACGGAGGCAATTTTCAATTCGTTCTTGCCTGTATTGGTCAGCGTGACGGCCTGCGGAGGGCTGGTCGTGCCGACGGCTTGCTTTTTGAAATTCAGCGGCGTGGTGGGAGAGAAGCTGACTACGCCCGTGTTGAGCAGCGTCCAGATGTAACCGTGGACCGAGTCTAGAACGAGAAGATCGGGCCTGTGGTCGCCGTTGAAGTCCCCCGCGGCGACGAACTGGCCTCCCTCCTCGGCCCCTGTAGGATAGAACACGGCATTCTGAAAGGTGCCGTCGCCGTTGCCGTTTAATACGCTAACGCCGGGCGCGCCCCCTAGCGGCGAGCCCGAATCGGAAACAGCCAAATCAAGCTTGCCGTCGCCGTTGAAATCCTCGGCGATTACCCAGCTCGGAAGGCTTACCTTATACGGTACCGGCTGCTGAAAGGTGCCGTCGCCGTTCCCGAGCATCGCGGAAATCCCATCGCTCGGGAGGGCGAGATCAAGCTTCGTCTTATCGCTCGTGAAGTAACCCGATGCGATGGCGTCGGGGTACGCTTGGAGTTTGTAGAATCCGTCGGGGTCGAAGGTGCCGTCGCCGTTCCCTAACAGAATGTCGACCTGCTCGATGGAGCCGACCCCGCCCCCAACGGCGACGTCCAGCTTGCCACTATCGTTGAAATCGCCGGCGACAATTGCGACGCCATCGATGTTATAGGGCACCGGGGTAGTGATCGGAGCGCCAAAGGTTCCATCGCCGTTGCCGGGTAGCACCTCAATGCAGTTGCAGACGCCTTGGCTGCCGGTTCCCTCAAGATCGAGCACGTCAAGGTTACCCTTGCCGGTGAAGTCTCCGAGGGCGACCGTGTGGGACTCTGCAGTGGTGGGGTAGGAGACCGGGAGCTGGAAGGTTCCATCGCCGTTGCCGAGCAGTACATAGACCACATTGGCCCCGGCGGCACCTAGGACAAGGTCGAGGATTCCGTTATGCCGGAGGCTCCCGGCGGAAGCCGTGGTGGCCGGGGCGGCAAACGGATATGTTGCCCCCACCCGGAACGTTCCGTCGCCGTTCCCCAAGAGTATCTCAACGTTGCCGCTGGTGTTTTTGACGACATTAACCACCGCCACGTCGGGGCGGCCGTCGCAGTTGAAATCACCCACTACGAGGAAACTTGGATCCGAGGATCCGCTTATGAAAAAACTCGCCCGCGTTTCGAATTGGGCGTGTGCGGGCAAGCCCGATGACATCACCCACACCAGCACGAGGCTTGCGGCCGATGCGATTCTGAAGATCACTGGAGCCTCCGGAGGGGAGACGAGCTATCGGCGAGAGTAGCACTGATGGCCCGCCTATTCAAACATTTTCGCGCGGTGGGCAGGCCCAGCTTTACTTTCTTGCTTGCGCCACCACGAGAGCGGCTGCCCCAGCTTTCGCGGTTTTCGAAAGCTGGGAGCCACGGGCCTCGACCCGACGTTGCGGAGAAATCTCCTAGTGCAGGGAGCATCGAGCCCAGCTTTGCAAAACGAGCAAAACTTGTTATCGCCACTTGACGCAGCAGTCGGCAAAGCGCGGCCCCTAGCAAGGCGCGCGGGCTACGCTTTGCTGTTCCCTCCCAGCGCCTCCAGCACATCCACCGCCGAACTATACCGCCCCTGCGGCGCGCTGATCTGCGCTCCCTGCACGGTGTGCCGCACAGCGACTAGCATCTCGCGGGCGATCGCGACGCCCTCGGCCCGGGCCGCCTCCGGGTTCGGCGCACGCGCCATCCGCTCCAGAATCGAGTCTGGCACCGAAACCCGCAGTTCATTCTTCATGAACTCGGCGTTGCGCACGCTCACCAGCGGCCAGATCCCGGCCACCACCGGAATGCGGCAATGCTCGATCCTTCGCAGAAAATTCTCCAGCAGGCGAATGTCGAACACCGGCTGCGTCACGGCATACTCGGCTCCGGCTTTCACCTTGTACTCGAAACGCCGGATCTCTTCATCCAGATCGGTAAGCCCCGGATTCGCTCCCACGCCGATCACAAAGCCGGTTCCGGTCCCGATAGGATTCCCGCCAATGTCCAAACCCCGATTCAGGTTGTGAACAATGTTGACCAGGCCGATAGCATCGACGTCGAAGACGGCAGTCGCGTCCGGATAGTTCCCCATCTTGGGCGGATCGCCGGTGATGCAGATCAAATTCCTGATGCCGACGGCGGCAGCGCCCAGAAGATCGCTTTGAATGCAAAGCACGTTCCGGTCGCGGCAGGTGTAGTGCAGGATCGCTTCGATGCCCACGTCGCGCTGCACCAGCAACGACAGCGCCTGATTGCTCATGCGCGCGGAGGCGCGCGGGCTGTCGGGAATATTGACGGCGTCGACCCCGACCGACTTCAAGAAACACGAGCCTTCCAGTTCCTTGCGAATATCAGTGCCCTTGGGGGGCACGATTTCCACCATGGTTACGAACTCGCCCCGCGCCAGCTTGGCACCCAGATTCGAGCGGTCCTCCAAAGGCTGGGCCGGCTTTGCCTCGGGCGCAGCCACGCTCACAGAGTGCCCTGCAGTCGTTTTTCCCCGCGCCTCGCCAACCCGCAGCGCGGACTTCATGACGCGCGTATGGTCGGGGGTGGTTCCGCAGCAGCCGCCGACGATTCTTGCTCCCGCCGCCACAAACTTCCGCGCATAACTGGCCATGTACTCCGGCGAGCACAAATAAATGTTTCTGCCTTCCACCGAGCGCGGAATGCCGGCGTTGGGCTGCGCCGAAAGCGGCAAGGAGGTCAAGGCCCGAACCCGCTCAATCGCATCCAGCATGGCAACCGGACCGACGCTGCAGTTGCATCCGATCACGTCCGCGCCCCATTCCTCCAGCCGCGGCACAAAGGTTTCCGGATCGGAGCCGTCGAGGCAATTGCCGTCCTCGTCAATCGTCACCTGGGCAACCAGAGGCAGCTTGGGCGCGACATCCTTCGCCGCCAGCATGGCCTGATGCAGTTCCTCAAGGTAGCCAAAGGTTTCCAGCATCAAGACATCGACGCCGCCCTCCAAAAGGGCGGCAATCTGCGCGCGGAACGCCTCGCGGGCTTCCTCAAACGAGGTTTTGCCCAGAGGTTCGATTCTGGTTCCGAGCGGGCCAACCGAACCCGCGACCCACACATCGAAGCTCTTGGCGGCTTCCCGTGCGAGCCGCGCCCCAGCACGATTAATGTCGTGAACTTTGTCGGCGAGGCTGTGCCGGGCAAGACGGAAGGAATTAGCCCCGAAAGTATTGGTTTCAATAATCTCCGCACCCGACTGAAGATACTCATGATGAATGGCGCGAATCAGGTCGGGTTGGGATAGGTTGAGTTCGTCATAGCAACGGTTGATGAAGACGCCTTTAGCATAAAGCAGCGTCCCCATCGCTCCGTCGCATAAGGCGGGCGTTTGCTTGATCCGGCTTAGAAGGTTTTCCGGCATAGTTCGATAAGCATGCTCTATAAATATGGTTCGATAAAGACTGAATCGATGAATACCAGTTGCTTACGGGATCACTCGACTTGTCAGAATACAGGATTGATGCAGGTTACGCATCTTCCCGGTGAGTCCATCGTAATGAAGCATGTAACAAGGTGTAGACTGATCGTTGGGAGATTTGACATGGAAGCCACCCGATTTGTAGCCCTTTTCGTATCCATATTTGTAGCCCTTTTTGCAGCCATTTTCCTCCCGCTAATTCTGTCGGGAGAACAATGGAGAGCAGCGCAGGACAGGGCGCGCGCGCGCCGTATCGCTGAGGCGAGGATGAATGCAAGACTCCTGAGACTCGACATCTGATGTGTTCCTAGAGGCTCTCCTCAAGCTTGCCGCTCGCTGATTTTTCATCAACGCAGGTTCAGGACACTACCGGCGGGTGAGTGCGGGACCACTTTCGAGGTCTGCTATAATCCGCTATTTCGCACACAATTCTCAGGTTTTTATCTCGCTAGGAGCTTTACGTTTGAAGAGGGTTGCGCTTCTGCTGGTTATTCTCGCCCTGGCAAGTGCGGGCTTTATTTCGTGCAGCAGTGCCAGCAAAAGCCCGGCCCCGGGGACCAGCGGCCTGAACACGCGTGTTTTCGCATCGCAAAGCGTCGCCACTCCCAACTCGAGTCCGGGTCTTATTATCATCAACGGCCAGGATGACACGCTCCCGCGAGCCGCTGAAATCCCCGCCGGAGTTTCCCCTGGCCTGATGGCAATTTCGTCGGACCGGAAAACCGTCCTGGCTTTGGATTCCATTACCAATTCGGTGCAAATCGTCAACGCGAAGACGGAATCCTCGCTGGGATCCGTTCCCATGCCGGGACCGACTACCAGCACGGTTACCAGCATGGTCGCTCTGGCCGCCGGCGCCGGGCTCATCGCTGTTCCGGCGGCTCCGGTCAATGGCTTTCCGCCGGGCGCGGTCGTCATGATTAATCTCGTGACCGGAGGGACTCTCTTCACCATCAGCGTCCCTGACGTTCAAACTGTGGTCGCGAACTCGACGGAAACGACGGTGCTGGCCTTGAATGGTTCCGGCAGCATCACTATAATTTCGCCGCTGCTGGTCAATACCGGTCTTCCGTTTGTCACGACGGTTTCCGGATTCGATAGTGCCGTATACGCCGTATTCTCCAGCGACGGCAACACCGCGTACGTCTTGAATTGTGGACTCGAATGCGGGGGGACACAAGCCAGCGTGCAAACGCTCAACCTGACGACGAGCCCTCCCACGCCCGGAGTGCCGATACCGGTGAATGGCGCGACCGTGGCGCTGCTGCAAGGCTCGATGCTCTATGTTGCGGGAAACGGCACGCCTGAAGGCCCGCTTTGCACGTCAATTCCGAGCGCCGCGGCCACTGCCGCGCAGCATTGCGGCTTTTTGGACATCGTGAACCTCACCACCATGCAGGATCCCTCCTTTAACAACCCGGCTGCTGAGATCGCCGTCACCGACGGTTATCACGACCGTATCGACATGAGCGTGAACGGGCAGCTTTTTGTGGGCTCGTATGGGTGTACGACGGTGGGCGACGTTAACAATCCGGAGGGCGAGGTTCGCGGCTGCCTGGCGATCTACAATAGCGCAACCGGTGAGGTGATCATTCCGCCGGACAACGGCGATGTGACCGGCCTGCAAAACTTCAGCACGCGGGATGTGGAATATGTTGCCGAAGGCGGCAGGCTGCGCGTTTACGACACTCAGATCGACAGTCTGCTCTTGACCGACTTCGTCACCACCGGCACCATCATTTTCGGCGGCCAGGTCGTGGACGTGAAGGCCGTGGATTTCTTCTGAGCTTACGTGCAGTCGCCCTTTGGCAGATATTTTTCGTGCCCACAGCTAGAAAGCCGGTAGCGCCGTGCGGAAATCTCCTGCTATCGACAGCAGGGACGCCCACCTTTCGAACCCCGCGAAAGGCGGGGCAGCCTGAAGCAGGACCGCTTTCAGGAAATCAAAACTAAAGCTGGGCCAGCCCCGAGGGCATTACCCACCTGCACCCGAAAACTCGTCGTCTAGGGGCATCTTAGGCCAACGTCCTAGAAGTTCGGGTTGCATGCCCTTCCCGATATGTTAATCATGTCGTCGCTGAGCCCACGCCTTGATGGGCGATCACTAGGGTGCTAAGCTTTGCCAATAGTCCCCCCCCGTAGGAGCTCCTATGCGGCGTTCGGTCCTGGTCGCCACAGTTGCGCTGCTGGTTATCGTCACTCCTCGTGCAGTCGCCCAGTTCGAAACCCGCGGCAACTTCGAACTGATCGGAACCGGAACGTAGCGTTCAGGCAACGGCGGCCTACTTCCCCGGCTCCAGAGTCAGGCGATGCACAGCACTTCCCTGCACCGCCTGCGCCGAGTAAGGTAGGTCGAACGTCGTCCCCTCGAGCCACGCCCGCCACTGGTCCATGTAATACGGGCTCAAGAAATTCCCTCCCTGCCCGGTCACGATATTCAAGGTGGAGTGGTCCAGATCGGCCAGGTTCGCAGTGAACCGTTCCGATGGCCCATGATCCGGCGTGACCGCTTTCACCGTAAAGACACTGCCCGACTGCTCCGCCCTGCCCGGCGCGGCCCAGCGCCGAATCAGCGGAATCTTTCCCAGCACCGGATGCTCGATCTCGACCGCATTCACCGCGCCCCAATACCACGAAGGCAAATCCTTCGGCGCTTCCGGCTCGTTCACGGCCGCTTCCACAGCCGCCGCGAGCAGTTCGTCATAGTTGGGATACTTCTCTGGGAGCCAGCGCTTGGGCTGATGCAGCAGCACATTTTGCAGCCATACGGATTGCATCTCCCAGCGATAGGTCTTCCAACTTAACCGGGCGCTCCGGAGTTGCGCTCCATCCGGAGCGGAACCCAGCCGCGGCTCCAGCAACAGCCGCGTCAGTTCCCGCTCCGACCTGACGGCGATGGTGGGTGCTGCCGATGTAGCTGACATTCTTCCGTCCCAGTTCCGCATCAGATCCGCGGCCTGTTTTACCCGCGCCGAGGCCTTGGGAGCGTGGTCGATGGCATACACAAAGCGCTCGACAGCGAACAGATCGTTCTCCGAATGAATATCGTTTTCCAGGGCGAGCATGTCGGAGGGCGCAAACTTCCGGCCTGACTCCAGCACGTGATAAATCCGCTCCGTGCGCCAGGGCGCTTCCCACTCCGCGCTGATCGAATAAGGATATTTGTCGGGCGTGATGCGCCCATTCGCGGTGGCTATGACTCCCGAGGGAGGGTTGTAGATGCTGGGCAGCTTGTCGAACGGGATATATCCCGTCCATTCATGTGCATCGTCGGCTCCGCTCACGGGCAAACTGCCGTCGCCGCTGGCGCGAATCGGAATGTGTCCCGTGGTCTGGTAGCCGATGTTGCCATCGACGTCGGCAAAAACCACGTTCTGCCCCGGGGAATCGAGCTGGGAAAACGCCTTGCGAAACTCATCCCAATTCTGCGCGCCGTCAACATCGAAAAACGGCATGCGCATGCCGTCGTACAAGGTCCAGCGCAGGGCAATAGGGCGCGTCTCACCCGGAACCAGTTCTGTGATGACCGGCCCATGTCGTGTGATGCGCACATCGACGGTTACATCCGGCTCGCCCTTAATATGAATGACTTCGGCGCGGTGCTCCGGCTGCTCCCATCCCTTCGGCGTCTGGTAGGCTCCCTGGGCGTTGAAGGTCTCGATGAAGGCATCGGCCACGGTCGGGCCAACATTAGTAAATCCCCAGGCGATGCGCTGGTTATGTCCAACCAGGACGCAAGGAACTCCCGGCAGCGTCACTCCCACCGTATCAAGATTGCCGGCCTTCAAATGCGCCTCGTACCACAGGTTGGGCATTTGATGCCCGAGGTGCATATCGTTCGAGAGCAGGGGCTTGCCGCTGACCGTGTGCGCCCCCGAGACCACCCAATCGTTGGAGCCATTCACCGCTTCCGGAAGATCATCAAATGCCGGAAGATTCTCGACTGAGGGTGCCTCAGCCTTGCCGTGTTCTCCGACCTCGTAGCCGGTCGACACCGCGGTTTTCGCGGTTACGGTGGGAGTTTCCGCCACGCCCTGTCGTTGCGTCACCGAATCGTCTGGCCCATCATCCTCGTCATCCTCATCGTCTGAGTCGTTCTGATTTTCCTGATTGGTCAAGTCCTCGCGCATCACGGTTGGCGGACGATCATGCCATGATCGGTTTACATACAGATCGGAAGTCAACTCCGGCCCCAGCTTCGCCAGAATCTTCTCGCGGGCCAACGTGTCGGGAAGATAGTAATAGTTGAGATCCTTCACCATCTGGTTCCCGATGACGACGGAATCCTCGGGCTGCCAGGGTGTAGGCCGGTATTTCAGAATGCGAAACTCAATGGGAAGCCGGGCGGCGTGCGACGATATGAATGCGTTCACCCCGCGCGCATAGGCCACGTGATACGCCAGGTCTCGCGCGGTCGACATCTGCAACGATTTTCGCGCCGCCGCGCGCAGGCCCAGGATGCGCTGCTCGCGGTCAATTTTCGAAGTCGCATCGCCCAGAATCTCGGAAAGCTCCCCCGCAGCATAGCGCCGCATAATATCCATCTGCCACAGCCGGTCCTGGGCCGTTACATAGCCCTGGGCAAAAAACAGGTCTTCCGGGGTCGCCGCCTCAATGGTTGGGACGCCATGACGATCGCGAGTAACTTTCACACTCGCGGCCAGACCATTGACCTGAATCCTGCCATCAAGCTGGGGTAGCGCCGAACGAACAACATAGTACGCATAGGCTGTCGCCCCGGCGACCAACATGACTACGGCCAGCCCGAGCCAAAATAAGACACGCAACCCGTTCGAGCGCCGCGAAGCCGGAATTTCAGTAACAGCGACAGTGCTCATGAGACCTCGATTCTAGCAGCAGGTTTATGAAAAGGAGATCGCGCCGGGAATGAACCGAGGCGGAAGGAACGCGTCCCGTTTTTGAAAAACTGATGTTTTCTCTCGGCACTTTTTCATAAAAATGGTGGACACTGGTAGCAGGATTTTGCATACAATGAGGCAGGAGCGAACCCGTTGGCTAAATTCGAGGAATGCCTTCAGCGCCTGGAAAAAATTGTCCAGGAACTGGAAAAGGGAGAAGTGCCTTTGGAAAAGAGTCTGACTCTGTTCGAGGAAGGCATGACTCTGTCTCAGTCCTGCCGGAAGGAACTGGAACAGGCTGAAGGCAAGGTGGAAATCCTTTTGAAGAAGAATGGGAAGCTCCAGGCTGAGCCGTTTGACCCGGTCGCGGAAAAAGCGCCTGCCCGCCGGTAGGGCAGTCCGCGCTATCAGAGCAATGTCTGTGGAGTTGTGGTTTCGAACCCTCCCCGCAGCCCTAATCCGTACATGACGGTTGTGTCAGGAGGAAATATGGGCTTGAGTGTAGTAGTGTTGGAAAACGATCCTGGGGTAGCCCAGTCCCTGGCCGGCGGGCTGTCTTCTCACTTCCACTCCGTTCAATTGACGCGCTCCAAGGAAGAACTACGGGAGCGGGTCGCAAAAAGCCGCCCGGAAGTCGTGATTCTCGACATGGAGCATTCCCGGCTGTCCGATATCCTGAGCTTGCACACCGATTTTCCGTTGCTGCCCATCGTTTGCACGCACCGCGTGCCGGACGACGATCTGTGGATTGCCGCCATGGAAGCCGGCGCCGCTGACGTATGCCGCACGGGAGACGTGCAGGATGTTTTGCACGCGGCCCTGCGCAGTATGGCCGTGGCAAAATGCGCGGTGGCCTAGTTCAGAAAAGTTCACAGGCAGTTGTACAGCGAGGACGCGAAACGCGTCCTCGTTTTTTGCGCCCACTGCTGAACCCGCGCCTTGTTATACTCACTGCGCGATGTTGCAGGAGACACTTGAGCAAGGGCGGTCGCTGGCGGATGCTGCCCTGGACCGCCTGATTCCGAAAGAAACTCAGGAACCCACTTCCATCCACAAGGCCATGCGCCATAGTGTGTTTGCCGGCGGCAAGCGGCTGCGCCCCGTGCTGTGCATGGAGGCCGGGCGCATGATCGCAGGATCGTTGCCCCAAAAAATTGAGGAACTGGGTGCTGCCCTGGAAATGTTGCACACGTATTCGCTGATTCACGACGATCTGCCCGCGCTGGATAATGACGATCTGCGCCGCGGGCGTCCAACGTGCCATAAAGTTTTCGGCGAGGCCCTGGCGATTCTGGCGGGCGACGCCCTGCAAACCCAGGCCTACGAAGTGCTGGCCCGGTTGGAGTGTCCGGCAGAGGCACGGGTAAAAATAATTGAAGAGACCGCGCGCGGCACCGGCACCGTGGATGGCATGATTGGCGGCCAGGTCGTGGACCTGGAAGCCGAACACGCCCGTCCAACCGCAGCGATGTTGGAATACATTCATCGCGCCAAGACCGCAGCGCTCATTACGGCCAGCCTGGTCAGCGGCGGACTTTACGCCGGAGCCAAGGATGGTGAAGTAAAAAAACTTCGCGCCTTTGGGCGGTCGGTGGGCCTGGCCTTTCAGATTGTGGATGATGTCCTGGATGTGACCCAGACTTCCGAACAGCTGGGAAAAACCGCCGGGAAAGACGCGGCGGCACAGAAGGTGACGTACCCGGCGCTGTTTGGAATTGAAGAGTCGGAGCGCAAAGCGGACGAGTTGGTGAATGCAGCGTTCGCGGAACTGGACAGCTTTGGTGAGCGCGCCGCGACTTTAAAGGGGTTGGCGCGGTATTTGGTGGAAAGAAAGAAATAGCCGAGGCCTTGGGTTACGATTGTGAGCGTAGCCTTCGATTCCAGTGCGTTTGCGGTGACCATTGTGATAAAAAAATAAACACGGCGATGGAGTTCGCCATAACCGCCCGAGTTCGAGCACGGGCTGATAACTCCTACAAAATTCAAGATTGCTTTGTAGGAGAGAACTGCGTGATCAAGAACTTCCTTGCTATCTCTGTCGCCGCCGTTCTGGGCGCCAATCTTCGTTATGTTTTGAGCCGGCTGGCCGCCCGCGAATTGGGTCCAGTCTTTCCTTACGGCACGCTGCTCATCAACATCGTGGGAAGTTTTATTGTGGGGTTATTTCTGATCTGGACGACCGAACGAGTTTTGATCGATCCTCACTGGCGGTTAGTGGTGGTCATCGGCTTCTGCGGATCGTTCACTACGTTCTCCAGCTACGCATTTGAAACCATGGCTTATTTCGAGCAGGGACAGTGGGGGCTGATGTTCATCAATATCCTCAGCAACAATCTGCTTTGCCTGGGCGCGGCGCTTGCCGGTATGGCCCTGGCGCGGGTAGTTTAAGCGGATCCGATGAATCCTATTCTCGAAACTGCCCGCTTAATATTGCGTCCATACACGGAGGATGATATTGCAGATCTCATGCCGCTGATCGGGGCGCGCGAAGTGGCGGTCAATACCCTGCGCATTCCTTATCCTTATACAGAACAAGACGCCAGAGAGTTCATCGCTACAACCCAGAGTGGCAATCTGGTGAGGCGCGCAGTTACTCTGCGCAGCGACGCGCGGCTGATCGGCGGTGTAGGCCTGAATACAGACGAACGGCATCACCATGCAGAACTGGGGTACTGGCTGGGAGTTCCCTTTTGGGGTCAGGGATATGCCACGGAGGCGGCTCGCGCCATGGTGCAATATGGCTTCGGGCACCTTCGGCTGAACAGAATTTTCGCGACGCATTTTGGGCACAACCCGGCCTCAGGTCGCGTGCTGCAGAAGCTGGGAATGCGTTACGAAGGCTGCCAGCGCGCACATTATCGCAAGTTCGATCAGTTCGCCGATTCCGAACTGTATGGCATCCTGCGTTCGGAATGGCCGGCGGGCGAGTACAATGGCTGACGCCATGGCAGTGCAAGTCACCATCTATTTGAACGAAGCCGACCAGTGGCGTCACCGGCCGCTGCACATGGAGATTCTCAAATACTTGCGCCAGGAAGATGTCTATGCCGCCATCGCTTTTCATGCCGTGGCCGGTTTTCTGGGACGGCAACGGGTAAAGACGGCGCACATGGTCGAGGCCGGAGGAAAACTGCCGGTAGTCATCTTTTTTGTGGATACAGACGAACACGTGAGCCGCGTCCTGCCCACGCTGAAGGAAATGGCGGCGCACCGGCTGATCGTGCGCGAGAACGTGGTGCTGGAGCAGGGGAACCTGGAGTGACATGTCCTTGAGTCCCCTCGACATTCTTGCCATCGCCGCGCACCGCGACGACGTAGAGCAGACCTGCGGCGGAACACTGCTGAAGGCCGCGCAGCGCGGGCAGCGCACCGGCATCCTCGATCTCACGCAAGGCGAGATGGGCACGCGTGGAACGGCGGAAGACCGCGCACGCGAGGCTGAGGATGCGGCAAAGATTCTCGGCGTAACCTGGCGGGGGGCGCTCGATATTCCAGACGGCCGAGTCGAGAACACGTGGGAGAACCGGCTTAAAGTCGCGAAGGTCATTCGCCAGACGCGACCCCGCGTTGTCATTCTGCCCCATTGGAAGGGACGGCATCCGGATCACTACACTTGCTCTGTTCTGGGATACGAGGCGTGTTTTCTGGCGGGACTGCGAAAGTTAGCTCTGGGCGATCAGCCATCAGCCATCGGCCAAACCAATTTCGGCAGCAATGCCGGTACTTCGCAATCTGAAGGCCGACGGGAGGCAGACGCTATGCTCTCTCCGCACCGGCCTTTCAAAATCATCTACGCGACTCTTTATTACGACGTTCGTCCGACGTTCGTTGTCGACATCACCGCGCAGTTCGAGCAGAAGTTTACTTCAATTCTGGCGTACAAGTCGCAGTTCAGCGATCAAGACGCCGGCAAGGATCTCTTCCCTGCTCATGAGGAGATTCGCACGCGTGTCGACGCCATGGCGCGCTATTACGGAATGTTGGGTGGCGTGACCCATGCCGAACCGTTCCTGCAGAAGGAAGTCGGGCTGGTGGAGGATCTGCTGGCGATTCCGGTCAAATCCATTTAGGCCACGTCACTTTTTCAGAGCCACAGCCAGCCCGTCACGGATGGGAAGAATCGTGGTGAAGAAATCGCTGGAGTTATAAAGCAGGCGGTTGAACTCGAGAATGGCCTTGGTGCGCGGCCCTTTGGGATTCTTTTCCGCGACCCGCCCGCTCCACAATACATTGTCGGTGATAAATAGACCGCCCTTGCGAAGACGTGATGGAACCAGCCGCAGCACGCGCGGATAGTCTTCCTTATCGACATCGTTAAAAATAATGTCGAACTGCTGCTTCTGTTCGGAGAGCACTTCCAGCGCGTCCCCGGTATGAATCTTGATGCGGCCTGTAACGCCGGCACGATCAAAATATCGGCGGGCCCGGGCGGCGTTTTCGGGGTCGCCGTCAGTATAGATGACGCGCCCTTTGTCCCCTACAGCCCGCGCCCACCAGATGGTCGAGTATCCAATGGCCGACCCCAACTCAAAGACCGTCCTGGCCTCGATCATCAGGGAGAACTGATACAGCACGCGCGCCACCGCCGGTCCGACGATGGGGATATTGTGCTCCGAGGCGTAATCTTCCATCTCGGCCAGCACATCGTCGCGTTTGGGAAGCGAGGAATAAAGGTAGTCGTCAACCGGCCCGGCGGTGGTGTAGTTGTAGTGCCTCCAGTTGGGCTTGTCGTGTTTTTTCGGCTGATGTGAGGGCAATAGCGTTCCTCGAACAATTAGTTTTGAATGCAGCGCCCGAAGGCGCGTTCATTAGCCTGGCGTTTTACGGTTTGCCTGAAGGCATACCCTGATACCAATCGTGTGCCGCGGCCACTATCTCCTGTGATTCAACTACCAACTGTTACGCCGGGTTTCATCACGGCAACGTCGACGCCTGAAACCAGCTTTTGCAACTCGACCGGACTTCCAGTCAACACCGGAAACGTGCCGAAGTGCATAGGGATCACAGTTTGCGGCTTCAGAAGTTTGCAGGCGTACGCCGCCTCGCGCGGACCCATGGTGAAGTGGTCGCCAACCGGAAGCATAACAATTTCAGGAGCATAAAGTTCTCGAATGATGGCCATATCCCCGAAAACATTCGTATCCCCGGCGTGGTACATTTTTACTCCATTTTCGAACTCGATAACGTATCCGCAAGCTTCGCCGCCATAAATAAGCTGGTCGCCATCCTGAATGCCACAGGAGTGGTCCGCGTGCACCATAGTGACTTTAATATCGCCGATCTTCTGCGTGCCGCCCTTGTTCATCATGCAGTTCTTCCTGGCGCCTTTTTTCTCCAGCCATCCGCACAGTTCGGGGATGCCCACGACCTGCGGCTGATGCTGATTGACCACCTCGACGGCGTCGCCGATATGGTCGCCGTGGCCATGGGTGCAGAGCAAAACATCCACGTTCTTTACCTTCTTTTCCGAAGGCGGGCATGCGGGGTTATTCATGATCCAGGGATCGATGATGACAGTTTGCCCCCCCGGGGTAACGATGCGGAATGTCGCGTGCCCCAGCCACGTAAGTTTGACGCCTTTAAGATTCATGGGCAATGTTCCTTTCTATGCCGGTATGCCTAGGGACGATAATTACGTCGGAAAACAAGTGTAATATATGAAACGCCATGACAGAACTGAAGGTGCTGATTTCGCGGGATGAAATTGCCAGGCGTGTAGCCGAGATGGGCGCCCAGATCACACGCGATTTCGCAGGACAGGCCGTCATCCTGGTAGGAGTGCTGAAGGGATCGGCAATCTTTCTGGCCGATCTGGCGCGCCAGGTCAAGCTGGAGGCGACCTTCGACTTTATCGGCGTATCGAGTTACGGAAATCGCCCCAGCCCTCCGCAGGAACTCAAGAGCGGTTGGGATTCCACCGGCGAAGTTAAGCTCACAAAAGATGTCGACCAGTCTATGAAAGACAAGAATGTGATTGTAGTCGAGGACATTCTGGATACCGGGCTGACGCTCACGGTCCTGAAGAAATTGCTGCTGGCGCATCAGCCGCGAGCTTTAAAGATTGCTGCCCTGCTCGATAAACCCTCGCGCCGAAAACTGCCGCTGCAAGGGGATTATGTGGGCTTTACCATCCCCGACGAATTCGTCGTGGGCTACGGCCTGGACTATGCCGAACGGTATCGCAATCTGGCCGACGTGTGCGTGGTGCCGCGGGAGTGAAGAGCTGTACCCAGTACCTAGTTCGAGAGCCCGAATTCCCATGGCGAACAGGTTCGCACGATTCTCCTCTCGGTACTGGGTACTAGCTACTGGGTACTATCGACACTGCTATCATACAAAACGATGGGTTCTGTTTTGAGAAAGCGCGAAAAGCATCCCTCCGGCGAAAAGCATCTCCACGTCGAGCCTCTGCTGCTCGAGGTCGCCGACGTCATGGCAACGTCGCTCGACCTGGATACCACTCTGCGCCGAGTCGCGGAGGTGGTGCGCAAAGTCATCGATTATGAGATTTTCGCCATCCTCCTGCTAAACGAAAAAACTCAGGAACTCAGGTTTCGCTTTCAAATAGGGTACCCGCAGGAGTTCGCCGAGCGGGCGCGAGTCAAACTGGGCGTGGGGGTCACGGGACGGGCGGCGCAATTGCGTCGAACAATTCTGGTCGACGATGTGACTCAGGATCCCTCTTATATCGCCGCCATTCCCAACGTTCGGTCGGAATTGGCTGTGCCGCTGACCACCAAGAATCGAGTAATCGGGGTCATCGATCTGGAAGCGCGCCACGTCGGGTATTTTAACGAAGAACACAGCCGGTTGCTCACCCTGATTGCATCCCGCATGGCCGCGGGCATCGAAAATTCCCAACTCTACACTCGCACTACGCGGCAGGCGCGAATTCTGCTGCTGCTGAACGAAATTGCACGCGAGCTCAGTTCCATCCTCAATCTGGATGAGTTGCTGGGCCGAATTGCGGAACTGCTTCGCAAGCTCATCGACTTTCAGATGTTCAGCATCTTGCTGCTCGATTCCTCGGGGGAGAAGCTGCAGCATCGTTTCTCGTTGCGCTTTAACGAAAATGTTCACCTCAAGCACGATATTCCTCTGGGACGTGGGCTGGTGGGAGTGGCGGCGCAATCGAGGCAGGCCGTATTGGTGCCCGATGTCTGCAAAGATCCGCGCTACATCGAAGGCAATCCGGAGACGCGATCGGAACTGGCAGTACCGCTGATCTATAAAGATAAAGTGATCGGAGTGCTCGATCTGGAGCACACGCGCCGCGGATTCTTTACCGATGACCATCGGCGCACCATGATGACTCTGGCCGCGCAAGTCGCGATTGCCATCGAAAACGCGCGCTTATATGAGGAAATTGCGCGTCAGGAACGGCGGCTGGAGCGGGATTTGGCGCTCGCCCGCGAATTGCAAACGCGCCTGCTCCCGCAGACCCTGCCCCACATGGCGCATCTCGATCTGGCCGCGAAGTTCTGTCCGGCGCGCGCTATCGGCGGCGACCTGTACGACTTCATTCCCTATTCCCTATCGCGGCTGGGCATCGTCATCGGAGATGTCAGCGGCAAAGGCGCACCGGCTGCCATTTACGCGGCGCTGGTGAGCGGGATCCTGCGCTCCCACGCGCCTATCGAGCCCGCTCCGGCTGAGATGCTCTCGGCCGTAAATTTGTCGCTGGCCGAACGGCGCATTGAGGCCCAGTTTGTCTCGCTGATCTATGCCGTGTGGGATGACGAAAATCGCACTCTTCTGGTTGCCAACTCGGGACTGCCCCGCCCAATCTACCTGCACGACGGCAAAACCAGCGTTATCGAGGCCACCGGTCTCCCGCTCGGACTTTTCGACGATGCCAGCTACGACGAGTTTCGCTTCACCATGAAGCCCGGAGACTTGTTCGTCTTCTTTAGCGACGGCATTCTCGATGCCCGCAGCCGTAACGGCGAGTTGTTTGGACGCACCCGCGTGGAAACAATCATTGCAGAATGTGCGGGCCGCTCTGCCGATTGCGTGGTGGAATCGATATTCAAGGCTGTTGCCGACCACGCCGCTGGAATGGAGACGTTCGATGATCAAACCGTGGTGGCGATCATGGTCACGGACGGCGAGGCGAAGCCGTCCCGGCGAAAATGAGCAGCCGGGAAGAAAGCGCAGATTTCGAGCGGCCGCCGGGATTTGTTCTGCAGCCGCTCCGTAAAGGGATATTGCGCCGCAGCGCGGGCGCGGTATTGCACTGCGATGACCTTTCGCTCGAGAAACTGGCGGGGCGCTATGGCACCCCGCTCTACGTTTATTCGGAAACCGCCATTCGCGACCGGCTTAAAGCGTTTCAAAAAGCCTTTCGCGATGCTCCTCACACCATTTGTTACTCCGTAAAGGCAAACTCCAACTTGAGCATCCTGCGGCTGCTGGCTCGGGAAGGATGCGCCTTCGACATTGTTTCTGCGGGCGAACTGGAGCGGGTGCTGGTGGCCGACCGCCGCGCGGTGAAAAAAGTGGTCTTCTCCGGGGTGGGGAAAACCCGCGATGAAATGACCGCGGCTTTGAAAGCCGGCATTCTGCTGTTTAATGTGGAAAGCGAATCGGAGCTTTGGGCGCTGGCCGAGTGCGCATCCCGAATGCGCAAAGTCGCGCGCATCGCCCTGCGCGTGAATCCCGATGTCGCCGCCGATACTCACCCGTACATTTCCACAGGCCTGCGCAAGCATAAGTTTGGCGTGCCCATCCGCCGAGCTCGCTCGCTTTACGCCAAGGCTTCAGGAGTGCGATATCTTGCAGTGGCCGGAGTCAGCGTTCATATCGGCTCCCAGATCACCGACGTTGAACCCTTTGGCGAGGCGGCGGCCCGGGTTGCAGATTTCGTCCGCGAGTTGCGTGTGGACGGGCACAGAATCGAATACATCGACGTCGGTGGCGGGCTGGGAATTTCTTACGAAAGTTCGGGGTCGAAATTTTCCGCTTCGATTGCGGCCTATGCTCGCGCCATCACTGAAGCATTGCGCGGACTGAAAACTCACCTGCTCCTCGAACCTGGACGTTCCATTGTGGCCGCGGCCGGAGTACTGCTGACCTCGGTCGTTTATATAAAGCAGAATGATGGCAAGAAATTTCTGGTGGTAGATGCGGGCATGAACGATCTGATGCGGCCCGCGCTGTACGATGCTTACCATGAGATCGTTCCCGTGGTTCAATCCCAGCTCTCGCCCGCGCAGGAAAAGGTCGATGTAGTAGGCCCGGTGTGCGAGTCGGGTGACTGCTTCGCGCGCGACCGGGCGTTGCCCCGAGTTGAAGAAGGCGATCTACTTGCCATCCTCGATGCCGGAGCCTACGGGATGGCGTTAGCATCGAACTACAACACGCGCCCGCGGCCAGCGGAGGTACTAGTCCGTGGAAAGTCAGTGAAAGTCATCCGGCGTCGCGAAACCATCCGGGACCTTTATTCTGCCGAATTGTAGCCGGCGAATGGAAGCGAGGGGCCCAGCTTTTCCATAGGGTCCAAAGATCGCCACGTGGTTGAGGTTCGGAGTTTTTTCCGGGCCCTACCGTTCACCCCACTTCAGCTTGCTGCGCAGCACTTTGAAAAAATCAGTGTGAGTGCGAAACAGGCTGACTTGGTGTTCAGAGCGGCGGCAGCGCACGCGGTCGCCATCGCGGAGATCGACGCCGGGCTGCCCGTCCAGGCTCACATAGGCCAACTCCTGCTCGCTCCGCAGCACGATCTCGATCACGGCCGAGTCGGGCACGACCAGCGGACGGTGTGTCAGCGAATGTGGCGATACCGGCGTAATCACGAAGGCCTGCACGGTTGGCATCAACACCGGACCGCCGGCGGAGAGCGAGTAGGCCGTCGAGCCTGTCGGCGTGGCCACAATCATTCCATCAGCCCGGTAGCTGGACACAAATATCGAGTCCACGAAGAGATCGTAGTTGTTAAGCTTCGCCGGCGCGGTCTTGTTGACCACAACGTCATTGAAGGCCTTGAAGCAGCACAATACCTGTCCTTCGCGCAGCAGATCGCATTCCATCAGAGAACGGTGCTCCACCGCGCTGCCACCCTGCGCAATGGAGTCAAGCATGGAAAACAGCGAATCGAGCGGAACGTCCGTAAGAAAACCGAGCGAACCCAGATTCACGCCGAGCAATGGCGCATCCGTCGCCGCCGTGTCCCGTACAGCAGAAAGCAACGTTCCGTCGCCCCCGAGCACCACCACCAGGCTCAGCGCCCGCGATGACATGTCTGCGCGGAGTACAGCCTGCATGCCGTTGGAATACTTGGCGGTCTCCGGATCGACGATCACGTCGTAGCCGTGAGCTTGGAGCCAGGCCAGCAGCTCGGGAAGCGTGCGGGCTACTTCCGGCCTCGCCGGACGGGAGATGATAGCTGCAATCTTTGATGAAGATGAGGGCGCGCCTGCCATTGGATTAGAAGATTGTACAGAAACGATGGAAAAAGCTTAACTCCAGGGACGTTCGGGGCTGCGGTCTCGGCGGCCTTGCCGGCGGGACGCCGGCGCTACTCTTCTTCTAGAACACGGCGCAGAGCAGAAACTCGCGATTCCCTTCCGCGCCCAGAATTGGCGATTCGATGACTTCAGTACGCCGGCCGCCCAGGCTGAGCAGGTTACCCTTTACTTTCTCGACGGCCGCCAGTTGCGCGGACTCGTCGCGCACGACGCCTCCCTTGCCAACGAATTCCCTTCCCGCCTCGAATTGTGGTTTCACCAGGACGATCACCTGCCGGCCCTGCCGCTCTTCGGCAGGCAGGGGAAAGGCAGCATTGATCACCGGAGCAAGAACGAGGGTCGCGGAAATGAACGATACATCGACGACGATGACATCTGCCGTCTCGCCAATCGCCTCGGCTTTCACATAACGCGCGTTAGTTTTTTCCAGCAGCCGAACCCGGGAGTCCTGGCGCAGCTTGAAGTCCATCTGGCCATAGCCCGTATCGATGGCGATCACGCGAGACGCGCCGTGCTGCAGCAGGCAGTCAGTGAACCCGCCGGTGGAAGCCCCGACATCGACACAGATTTTGCCGCCGGCATCGATCTGCCAGTGCTCCAGCGCGCGCTCCAGCTTAAGCCCGCCGCGGCTGACGTATCTCAAGTCTTCGCCGAGCAGGCGAACATCAGCGTCGGCCTCAACCTGCGCGCCGGCTTTATCCAGCTTCTGCTCGGCGACCAGCACTTTTCCGGCGAGAATCAGCGCATGCGCGCGCTCGCGTGACGCAGCCAGTCCACGGTCGACGAGAAGTTTATCGAGTCTCAGTTTCAAGAGATGTTCAAGGTAAGCGCGGCCACCGAGTGGATCTGCCGCATCCCTCGCGCCACGAAAGTGCCAGCACTCGCTCCGGTGCAAAATGCTGAACATTCACTCGCTGAATCAGTTACGAAGATACGTCCGCCCTTTTCCACAGTATTTTGCACGGTTGTGTTGAAAACTTTTTTTCTTCCAGGATCGTCGCGCTCGTCCAACACGAAAAGCCGCCACAAGGGCGGCTTTCGAAAACAACATTAATGCGGAATCAGCCTGCCACTTCTTCCAGCAGCTTCTGGTCGATGTCGAAGTTGGAATGGACGTTCTGCACGTCGTCCTGATCTTCGAGCGCTTCCATCAACCGGATCATGGTGCTGGCCGCCTGGCCTTCGAGCTTGATGTAGTTCTGCGGAATCATGGCGACGCTGGACGATGCCGGTTCGATTCCCGCTTTCTTGACCGCCTCGAGCACGGCCTCGTAAGCGGAGGGTTCGGTGAGTATCTCCCAGTTCTCGCCATCATCGTTCAAATCATCGCCGCCGGCTTCGAGAACGATGTTCATCAGGTCGTCCTCTTTCGCGGCGCTCTTGGGAATGACAATGTCGCCTTTTTTGTGGAACATCCAGGAGACGGCGCCGGCTTCAGCCATGTTGCCGCCGTTCTTCCCGAAGCAGTGGCGGATTTCGCTGACCGTGCGGTTGCGATTGTCGGTATTGATATCGAGCAGAACCGCGGCACCGCCTGGGCCGTAGCCTTCGAGAGTGAACTCCTCGTAAGTGGCACCGGGCAATTCACCGGTGCCGCGCTGAATGGCGCGCTTGATGTTATCGGCGGGCATGTTCTCGGCTTTGGCGGCGACGATGGCGCCGCGCAGGCGTGGGTTCGTATCAGGATCGCCGCCGCCATTTTTCGCGGCAATGCTGATTTCCTTGATGAGACGGGTAAAAATCTTGCCGCGCTTGGCGTCCAGCGCGCCCTTTTTATGCTTGATTGTGGCCCATTTTGAATGGCCAGACATGGTTAGACCTCGTATTCGCTAATGTCGGATGACGCGGGATTCGCCCGTAGAAAGCTCACAGGATGCCTCGAAATTATGCAGGCGAAAAGAAATTATAGCACGGGCCCGCGAGAATTATCCGACTGCAGTCGGACGCCAGAGTAGCCTTACCCTTCGCGTTACCGCGTGGTTTTCCCTCGACGCGGGGCCGTACCCGGCAGGAAACTGGTGGGCGCAGAGATTAGTGGTTCCCCCCGCGTCTCGCTGAACTCCCGGGAGGCATACCGTGAAAAAGACCTTATTTGTGATTGGATTGTTCTCTGTCGCCGGGGCTTTGCTGCTTTTCCAGCCCGCGCTGTCGCAGAGCGACGGCAGGTCACCGGCAGGCACTCCGCCGCCTTACTGCAGCCCGTGTCTGTTCTATGGCGGCGACTTCGACCCGGCTAATTCGCAGGCAAACTCGGTCGGCAACATGTATACGACTTTTGTGCCCCTGATAGAAACTACCTACGTTCCTTTCTCTGTCCCGACTGGGCAGGTTTGGACGGTGCTCGGTGTCTTCTCCAACAATCTCTCCAACGTCCAGTACATCGAGCCCAGGCAGATGAATTGGTCGATCTCGAAGGGGGTGAGCACAGGACACGCTGGAACGATAATCGCCTCCGGCACGATACCCGCGACCTGGCCCCCTACGGGGCGCAGCTATCAGGGAAACACCGAGTACACAGTGCTTGGGCGGTTCGCTCCAGGGGTGTCGGTCACCCTCGCCTCGGGCACCTACTGGATGACCGCAGTGCCAGTGTGCACAGAGCAGACCGGCATTTGCACGGACGCTTTCTACGTGATCACGGATGTTGAAGACATTCCGGCGCCGAATCACAAGGGCTTTGAGCCAAATGACCGCTCGTACTTTAACTGGGCTCGGGGGGGCTTCAACTTTGCGCCCACGTGGGGCACGGGCGGCGTGTGTGGTGGGAACGGCTGCGACAAATTCTCGGCGGGCCTGCTCGGCCACGCTGCGCCCGCCCAGTAGGGTGTTCATGCTCCGCTCGATGAAAATGCGCGAAGGCTCAAGTCCACCGAATTTGAGGCCATTGCCGAATCGACTTCTGGAATAAAAGGGTAGGTTGCGAAAGGTCGCCGGAATCATGCCTTTCCTGTTTGTGGCCGAGGGACACTCCCGGCATACTCTACTCAGCAAAACCCGCACAAAGGCGGCGGCCCCAGTTTGGATTGTTGCCAGGGCTGCAAATGACTTGAGGATTTCGACGTGCCTAATGTCTTAGGGAGTCGTTTCGAACGACTGGCGACGCGAATTGTGCACACGCTGCGGCTCTTTCTCCGCCAATCATGAGGAATTTTTGGTTGACACCGGTCCAGCTGGTTTTATAATAGTTCTCATCCGATAATCATGCGCTTCACTCACGAGCAGTTCCGTGAACTGGCCGCAAAGCACGGTTTGGCGGTTACGCACCAGCGTCAGGTAGTCTTCGAGGCGGTTGTCGCTTCCCAGGGGCACTATTCCCCGGAAGACATTTACGCCGCGGTCAGGCGCCGCATTCCGTCCATCTCTCTGGCCACGATCTACAACAATTTGCGCCTTTTCATCGAGCGCGGGTTGCTGAAGGAGGTCACTCCTCATACCACCACGTTGCGCGTGGATGGCAATCTCAAAGCTCATCATCACGTGGTCTGCTGCCGTTGCAAATCAGTGGAGGACATCGAAGGAGAGTTCATCGATTTCAACCGGCTATCCCGCCTACTGCCGGCGGGCTTTGATCTGAGGCAGCCGTTGATCGAGGTCTTTGGCCTCTGTCGCCGCTGCAGTGCCAAAAAATAATTCTCACGCAATACACAGCCAAAATCAGAAGGAAGAAAACATATGGAAAATACACTTGCTACCTCCTCGGGGAGCGTTTCCCCGGAAGCTAAAAACAAAAGCACTGCACCCGAAGCGAAGTGCCCAGTGGCGCACGGCCAACGCCATTCCCGCACGAATGCCGATTGGTGGCCGAATCAGGTGAACGTGAATATCCTGCACCAGCATTCCCCAAAGTCCGACCCCATGGGCAAAGAGTTCAATTACGCGGAGGAGTTCAGGACGCTCGATCTGAATGCTGTGATCAAGGACCTGCATGCCCTGATGACGGACTCGCAGGAATGGTGGCCCGCCGACTTTGGCCACTATGGGCCGCTGTTCATTCGAATGGCGTGGCACAGCGCGGGAACGTACCGCATCGGAGATGGCCGCGGCGGCGCCGGAGCCGGGCAGCAACGCTTCGCCCCGCTCAATAGTTGGCCGGACAATGTAAACCTCGACAAGGCGCGCCGGCTGCTGTGGCCGATCAAGCAGAAGTATGGGCGGAAAATCTCGTGGGCGGACCTCATGATCCTAGCCGGCAACGTCGCTTTGGAATCGATGGGCTTCAAGACCTTCGGTTTTGGCGGCGGTCGCGAGGACGTCTGGGAACCCGAAGAGGACATTTTCTGGGGACCTGAAGGTACGTGGCTGGCGGAGGAGCGTTACAGCGGCGATCGGGATCTTCAGAATCCGCTCGCGGCCGTGCAGATGGGCCTGATCTATGTCAATCCCGAAGGGCCGAATGGAAAGCCGGACCCGATTGCCGCGGCACGCGACATCCGGGAAACCTTCGCGCGCATGGCGATGAATGATGAGGAGACCGTCGCGTTGATTGCCGGCGGCCATACCTTCGGTAAAACTCACGGCGCCGGCGTGCCCGGTGACTATGTGGGCAACGAGCCGGAAGGCGCCAACATTGAGGATCAGGGCTTCGGGTGGAAGAATAAACTTGGCAAAGGTCATGGCGGTGACACGATTGGCAGCGGCCTGGAAGTCATCTGGACCACGACGCCGACGAAGTGGAGCAACAACTTCTTCACCAACCTGTTCAGCTACGAATGGGAACTGACCAAGAGTCCGGCAGGTGCGCATCAGTGGACACCGAAAAATGGCGCCGGCAAAGGTACCGTGCCGGATGCGCACGATCCGTCAAAAAGGCATTCGCCATCCATGCTGACCACGGATCTCGCCTTGCGCTTTGATCCTGCTTACGAAAAGATTTCACGGCGATTCTACGAGCATCCCGAGCAGTTCGCAGATGCGTTTGCCAAAGCATGGTTCAAGTTGACCCATCGCGACATGGGACCGATCCCGCGCTACCTTGGCCCGCTGGTTCCGAAGGAGTCTCAGATCTGGCAAGATCCGGTTCCCGCCGTCGAGCATAAATTGATCGACGATCAGGACGTTGCCGCGCTCAAGGCGAAGATCCTTGCGTCTGGACTGTCGATCTCACAACTGGTCACAACTGCCTGGGCGTCGGCGGCGTCGTTCCGCGGCTCCGACAAACGCGGTGGAGCGAATGGGGCGCGTATCCGCCTGGCGCCGCAAAAGGATTGGGAAGTAAATCAGCCGGCGGAACTGGCAAAGGTTTTGCGGACGCTGGAGACAATCCAAAAGGAATTCAACAGCTCGCAGTCTAACGGAAACAAAGGGAAGAAGGTCTCGATGGCTGACCTGATCGTGCTGGGCGGCTGCGCAGCCGTGAAGGAAGCTGCGAAGAAGGCCGGGCACGACGTGAAAATTCCTTTCACGCCGGGACGCACGGATGCTGCGCAGGAGCAGACCGATGTGCACTCATTCGCGGTAATGGAGCCGGTCGCGGACGGGTTCCGCAACTATCTCCGCAGTGGACAGGTGCTGTCGGCTGAGGAGTTGCTGGTGGATCGCGCGCAGTTGCTTACGCTGACGGCACCCGAGATGACAGTTCTCATCGGCGGGATGCGCGCCCTGAACGCGAACTTCGGACAGACGAAACACGGCGTCTTCACCAACCGGCCCGAAGCGCTGACCAATGATTTCTTCGTCAACCTGCTCGACATGAATACGAAGTGGGAGCCTTCCTCAACCGAAGGCGTCTATGAGGGGCGCGACCGCGCTACCGGCAAGCTCAAGTGGACTGCCACCCGTGTCGATCTGGTCTTCGGTTCGCACTCGCAGCTCCGGGCCCTCGCGGAAGTCTACGCCTGTAACGACTCGAAGGAGGCGTTTGTGAAGAACTTCGCAGCCGCATGGAACAAGGTGATGAATCTTGATCGCTATGACCTTGCCCGAGCGTGACGGAGTTAGACAGACCGGGCGGTCGTGTTTACGACCGCCTAGAGTTGTCGAGCGAGCAGAACTCGCATTGGCGCGGTGAACGAACTTATACGCGAATGCCGAGCAAGCCACGGCTGGCGGTACCGGCAGTGGCGCAAAATTGGACCCTGAGCGGCCCCTATTTTCCGGGCGTCGCGGCTTTGGCTGCGGGGGCCAAAATTGCTATAGAGTCGGGTTCGGTCCAAACCGGCGTGCCGGTGCTCAGGTCCAGGCGATGCATGGTGATTTTGACGCTGCCGTGATCGACCGCGACTTCAAGATAGTGATAGTTCACTTCCTTGCTCTGGAAAGGATCGTCCTTGGCGCGCTCGATGGGATACGCGTGTGCTCCGGCGCCCCCGGTCACAAAATAAGTGACGCCGCCATGTTCGTGGCGCTCGTAATTGTGTACGTGCCCGGAAAAAACAATGATGCGCGCGCGCATGTTCTGCTGGCGGGCTTCCAGGTCGCGGGCGAGTTTTTGCTCAGGGGAGCGGGAGGAGTGGCCGCCGCCATACATCTTCGCGTCCGAGGAACTGGTGTAAGGAGGATGATGAAGAATTACGAAGACGAAGTCCACATCGGCAGGAACACGGTCGAGTTGCCGGGCAAGCCATTGCCCCTCCGGGCCGGAGGTTTCATCCAGCGAACTGTCGAGCGCCAGGAGCAGAGTGTTAGCCGCGCGGACTGAGTAGTACCGGCTGTTCTTCAAATCGGGGAAGCGCTGGAAGTAATTGCCGAGCGCAGCATTCTGGTCGCCGTGGAGATCGTGGTTGCCGAGGGCAGGGAAAACAGGGATGTTTTGCTCGCGCCATATCGCGGTTTCGTTGTCCCAGACTCTCCAGTCGTCCTTGTCATAGCCGTTGTAGACGATGTCACCGCTGAAGCAGACAAAAGCCGGGTTGGTTTGGGCAATCGTCTTCACCAGCAACTGACGGACAGCGGGGTTGGCCGCGTCTTTGTCAGTGGGATCGTGGAAGCGCGAATCGCCGTACGCCACGAAGTGGAATGGTGTGCTGACTTGCAGTTGAATCTCCACCGGCGCCGCTGGGGGCACAACCTGGGGCTGCGCCTGCGAGTTCGAACGGGTGCAAGCTGTGAAGCTGAGCAGTGCGATGATCGACAATCTTTGGGCAAATCTCATGTAGTGGCCTGCAATCAGATATGAAACCGTTCGCTTTTGTGGTTAGACAAGATCCCGGAAGGGGACGAGTTTTTGGCTCAAAACTTGCCGCCGCTCACTCAATTGTAACCGGAGCGGCTCGATCCGTGAACCCTCGCGCAGGATGCAGAGGGAGTCCGCCTGGAACTCTAACTTTGTTTTTCCTGGAACTTTAACTTTGTTTTTCCCGTGTCTGCTGCACAACCTAGCAGCAGCCCATCTTCACTTCTCCGGCAGCGGTGAGCGGCGGGCCGAAGGCTTCCTGCGGGGCGGGCGCGCCGTTCAATACCGCGATCCACCGGCGCACGGCGTCGAAGAGGACGAGAATGACGCCGAGGATGAAGATCGACATCAGGATCGAATCCAGGTAGCCGGTAAAGACCTGCCCCGGCTTGGCGATCAAAGGCAAGAAAATGTTCTTGATGGAGAGCACCCCGGCGCTGACCGTGGTGACGCCGACAAAGCACATGGGGATGGCCGTGATCCAGGCATATTTTTGCTTCCCCATATTGATGAGAAAAGTTGTCACGACTGCCAGCGCAATCGTCGCCAGCAACTGATTGCCCGTCCCGAACAATGGCCATATCGTGGTGATGTTTCCCGTGTAGATCAGATATCCCCAGCCCAGAACCACGACGAGACTGGTGATCACATTCCCGGGCATCCACGCGCTGTTGCCGAACGGCTTATGTATTTTTCCCATGAGTTCCTGCAAAACATAACGCGCCACGCGCGTGCCGGTGTCAACCGTGGTCAGGATAAAGAGAGCTTCGAACATGATGGCGTAGTGATACCAGTAGCCCATCAGGCGATCCATGCCGGGCAGGCCGCGAAAGATTTGCGCCATGCCGACGGCCAGCGAAACTGCGCCGCCGGTGCGTCCCGCCAGTTGTTCGCCAACTTCGCGCGAGAACATGTCGAGATTGACGGTAGCGAAACCGAGGTGGCTGAAGACTGCGGGGGGCGTGTTGATGGCGAAGTAATCGCCCGGGTACATGGAGCAGGCCGCGATCAGGGCGAGCACGCCCACCAGCGATTCACACACCATGGCGCCGTATCCGATAAAGCGGGCGTCTGTTTCCTTGTCAAGCATTTTCGGTGTGGTGCCGGACGAGACCAGCGAATGAAATCCCGAGATGGCGCCACAGGCGATCGTAATAAAGAGGAAGGGGAACAGCTTGCCTTTTATGATCGGCCCCCCTCCGTGAACGAACTGGGTGAAATTGGGAAACTGAATGTTGGGATGAACTACGAATACTCCGATCACGAGTACGGCAATCGTGCCTAATTTTACGTACGTGGAAAGATAATCGCGCGGCTCGAGTACCAGCCATACGGGGAGAACTGAGGCTACCAGTCCGTAAATGGCCATCAGGAATGTGATCTGGTGCGGCGTAAAGGTGAGGGCGCTGGCAAAGCTGGTCTGCGCCACCCAGTGTCCGGCGACGACGCTGCCGACCAGGAGAACCACGCCAAAGATGCTGGGGCCGGTGACGGTGATTTTTCCGGCGTGGCTCCTGAACATCCAGAAACCCATGATGACGGCGATAGGGATGGTCATGCCGATGGTGAAGACGCCCCAAGGACTATTCGAGAGAGCATTGACCACGACGAGGCCAAGTCCGGCCAGTGTGACAATAAGAATAAAGAGAATGGCGACCATGGCCACCAGGCCGGCGAAGGGACTGATTTCGGTGCGGGCAACGTCGGCCAGCGAACGGCCGCGGTGGCGTACTGATGCGACGAGAACTGTAAAGTCCTGCACGCATCCGGCGAGCACGGCGCCCACCAGAATCCAAATAAACCCCGGCGCGAACCCGAACTGCGCTGCCAGTGTGGGTCCAACCAGCGGCCCGGCTCCGGCGATCGCGGCGAAGTGATGCCCGAAGAGAACCCACCGTGGAGAAGCCACGTAGTTGTGGCCGTCGGGATACATATGCGCCGGAGTCGTACGGCGATCGTCGAGCGACAGCGCCTTCGCCGCGATGAATGCACTATAGAAACGGTAGCCAAGCGCGTATACGCAAAGTGCTGCCAGCAAAACCGGGAAGGTATTCATATCCCCCTCTGAACTTGATGTACAGAGCTCTAACAAACCAATTGCAGGCATCGTATACCTATCGTGGGAATCGGCACAATGGGGTCTGCCGGGGAGCCAGCGGGTGTGCGAATCGGCCATGTACGGCGATAGAATGGGTTTGCGGCCGTGGGGAGGAAGAATGCACTTCGAGCAGTTTTATCTGGGATGTCTGGCGCATGCCTCGTACCTGCTGGCTTCTGAAGGCCAGGCGATTGTCGTTGACCCGCAGCGCGACGTTGAAATCTATCTTCATGCAGCGGAGACACGGGGAGTCTCCATTCGCCACATTTTCGAGACTCACCTGCACGCCGATTTCGTTTCCGGCCACAAAGAGCTGGCGGCCAGAACGGGAGCCCAGATTTATATGGGAGCGGAGGCCGAGGCGCAGTTTCCGCACGTCGCGGTGGGTGACGGATTCCAGTTGCAAGTGGGCAAAATCCTGGTCTCGATCCGGGACACGCCGGGGCATACGCCCGAGAGCATTTGTCTGGTGATTACCGATGAGGAGAAGTCCTCACAACCGTGGGCGGTTTTGACCGGCGATACGCTTTTTCTGGGCGACGTAGGCCGCCCCGACCTTTCTAAGCGTTTCAGTCCGGCACAACTGGCCGGCATGTTGTATGACAGTCTGCATCAGAAGCTGCTCACTTTGAGCGACGAGGTTTTGGTTTATCCAGCGCACGGGGCGGGTTCGCTGTGCGGCCGCAATATGCGGGCCGAACGGGTTTCCACCATTGGCACCGAGAGGCTGACGAATTACGCGTTGCAGATCGAGAGCAGGGAAGAGTTCATCCGGCAGTTGACCAGCCACTTGCCGGCGCGTCCGGAATATTTCTTGCAGGATGCGGAAATCAACCGGGCGGGTGCGCCGGCCCTGGGGGACCTTCCCGCGCTGCGAGCGATGAAACCTGCTGAACTGAAAAGTTTGCTGGCGGAAGGAACCATTGCGCTGGACGTGCGTCCGGGCGAGCAGTTTGCTGCCGCACACGTACCGGGGTCGGTGAACATCGCATTATCGGGCCAGTTTGCCTCGTGGGCGGGAACGCTGCTGGGCTTGGGGTCTCGCCCGGTGCTGATCGCGGAGTCGGAGGAGGCAGTGTCGGAAGCGCGAATGCGGCTGGCGCGAGTGGGGCTGGAGGGTCCTCAGGGATACCTCGCGGGCGGCGTGGAGGCGTGGCACAAAGCGGGACTGCCGCTATCGACGCTGCCGCAAATCAGGGTTGAGGAGTTGAGCAAGCAGTTGCAACAATCTGGCCTGCAGGTGCTGGACGTGCGCCGCGAGCCTGAATGGGAAGCTGGACACGTGGAAGGCGCGTCGTGGTGGCCGCTGGATAATTTTAAGGTCGCGGCGCCGGAGATCGATCGCGAGGCGCCCGTTGCTGTGCACTGTAAGGGAGGATATCGCAGCATGATTGCCTGCAGCTTGCTGCGGCGGGCGGGATTTGAAAACGTGATCAATGTCGCCGGAGGGTTCGATGCGTGGGTGCAGGCTGGGCTGCCGGTGGCGGAGAAGCCAGTCGGGGCGTGAACCGAAATTTTTCCGATTGTCGTATATTGCTATTCGCTGACTTCAGTCGACCAATTCCGGGGAGTGTAGTCGCCTGATTGCATCAGCAACGAGTTGTTTTCGCATTGTCGGTGATGCCGGTGCCCTCCTGTTTTGCCCCGCTGCTCAGTGTGCAATCTTGACCAGACACAGATATGAACACCGTCTAGAATCGGTGTAACCACAAAGACCCACGGCGCCGTACTTCCCCAACCTTGAGCCCTTGCGATTGAAAGAAGGGCGCTGGCCCGACTGCAGACGCTTACAGGAGGGAATTCGATGCGCAGGTTACTTCTATCATTCTCGCACCCGTCTCAGATTCTGTTGGTGGGGTTGCTGGTGCTTTCGACACAATTGTTGTGGGCGCAGAGGGCTTTGCCTGTAGCGACAATCCTGATCCAGCGTCTCGACACCCCGGCTGCGTTTGCAAGGGTTTCAGGGGCGCAAACCCCTATGCATCTCACCGACAGAAACTCTGTGGCTTTCGAGCAAACTCCGGGGAAGACTGAGTCGCGGATGAGGTTGTTTCCTGTTTATCCAAGATACGATCCGCTCAATACCCGACCTACCGAAGTCAACGTCAGATCCCATCCGGCCGCGCGAATGGTCGAATCGTGGGGCACAGAGAAGGACTTGGGGAACGCTCGGATTAAGTGGCTGACTTTTGCTCCCATCTACGGCAAGGTACCGCATGGGGCGACAGGTCCCGTCGAGAATCTGGAGCACTATATGCACTCCATACCATGGGCGGGCTCCATCATCGTGCGAGTCGGTCAACAGGTTAAGGCTCACCCGCATATCACACGTGTACTTACATCACTCAAGCCTCGACTCTGATGGTGCAATTTTCCAGGCGCAACATCGCCGTTGCTCTCACCACCAGGAGTCGATGGATGTGATCGCCTGATTGCGACGATCCAACAGTGTCATCCTCTGCGTGGCGCTCGGCACGTTCGACTGTCATACTCGTGTCTGCCGACAGGATACCTATGCCCGACGAATCTGATCCGAATCTCATCGGGAAGTTGCCCAACGGGGACCCATCTGAACATAGCTTGAAAGCGTTGGAAGTAGTCAACCCCTTGCAACCCCATCTTTGGGGCCGCCGCGATCGCATACGTCTGTTCATCTGGGCGGGAATCGGATTCCTTCCTCCAGCGGTTCTTATATATGGGTTCGGCGTGGGAGGGGGCCGGGATCGTTCCGTCCTTGCGGTGCATACCGAATTGCCGGCTCAAGCCATCTTCGTATTTTTTCTCTCGCTGGCAACCTGGGTCATCTCCCGCATAGAACAACGCCCTCTCGATGATTACGGCATACCTCCGCGGAAGGCGTTGGGACGAAGATTTTGGGAAGGAGCCGTGTGGGGCTTCGCGATGCTTTCCGCGATCCTGATGGTCCTGCGGGTTGGCGGCCATTTCCGAATTGAGTCCGTGGCGCTCTCGGGAAACGTAGTCTTGCGGTGGGCTCTTGCCTGGGCGGTTACATTTCTTGCGGTGTCGCTGACCGAAGAGTTTGCATTTCGTGGCTACTGGCTGTTTTCTTTTTCCAGGCGCAAGGGATTCTGGATGGCGGCGTTGATTCTGTCGGTAGTGTTCGGCATCGCTCACATTGGCAATCACGGAGAGAACGTGCTGGGCATTATGCAAGTGGTGGAGACCGGCCTACTTTTTTGCCTGACCATTCGACGCACGGGCAATCTCTGGTTCGCTATAGGATTTCACGCATCTTGGGACTGGGCGCAAACTTTTTTCTACGGCACGCCCGACAGCGGCCTGCTAGGCGTGGGCCGGCTCCTCAACAGCTCCGTACGCGGCCCTGATTGGCTTACGGGAGGTTCAGCCGGACCAGAAGGCAGCATCATCACGATTTTCATGCTGCTTCTTTGCGCGCTGTTAATCCATTTTCGGTTTCCGAAGGCAATCTACCCGGATCGTCCGGTATGAAGCAAAGAGCGGCCACGGGCCTGTCAGGGCGGGGGTGGATTCAAGTGATCCAATCCAGCGTTTTCCAGCAGGGCCTTCGCCGGGGTGTTGGCAACTCGGGCTAAGGCGATGGTGATGGCTGAAGGCCTACCGCGAGGGCGAAGCGGCAGGCGGCCGGGGCCAGGGTTTTTGGCTCCGCTGAGACGTGGCGGAATCACGTAGGCAGGCAATGGGCTAAATATTGCACAGCACTGACGCCCGATATTCCGTCCCGAACGCGGTAGACTTCTTACTAAGGCCGCCGGAGCGGCCCACAATGAAGACTGCCAAGCTCGCCAAATCTTATCGCGTTGATGACGGAAAGCATTTCCGCCTGAAAGATTTCGACCCCGAAGATACTGCGCATTGGCATTCCGAGGAACGCGCCAATGAGAAACTCCAGAAAGATATTTCCCGCATGCAGGACTTGCAGGCCAGGCTCTACGCCCAGGATTTCTGGTCGGTGCTGCTGATTTTTCAGGCGATGGACGCGGCCGGCAAAGACGGCACCATCAAGCACGTCATGTCCGGCGTGAATCCGGAGGGCGTGCAGGTGCACTCGTTCAAGACGCCGTCGGATACGGAACTCCAGCACGATTTCTTGTGGCGCACTACACGAGATCTGCCTGAGCGCGGACATATCGGAATATTCAACCGGTCTTATTACGAAGAGGTGCTGATCCTGCGAGTGCATCCGAATATCCTGAAGAGTGAACTGCTGCCGCCGTCGCTTGTGACCAAGGATATCTGGCAAGAACGCTACGAGGATATCTGCGCCTTTGAGCGGCACATGGCGCGCAACGGCACGGTGATCCGGAAATTCTTTCTGCATCTTTCGAAGAAGGAACAGAAGAGGCGTTTTCTGGCACGGTTGGACGAACCGGAGAAAAACTGGAAGTTCTCCGCGGCAGACGTTCACGAGCGTAAATATTGGGACGATTATCAGAGTGCGTATGAACAGATGATTCGCCACACGGCGACGAAGCATGCGCCCTGGTACGTGGTCCCCGCGGACAATAAATGGTTCACGCATCTCACGGTTGCGGCGGCTGTCATCGAGACTCTGGAGGAACTTAAGCTTTCTTATCCGAAAGTTAACACCGCGAAACGCAAGGAACTGGAGGCGGCTCGCCGGATGCTCGAGAAGAAATAACACGCGAGCTATTGCCTGTTGGTCATGTTTAACCAGAGGGCACGAAGGCTCACTAAGGAAACCCTATCCGGTAGGCCGTTGTGCGGCTTTTCTGATTCATGAATTCCGGCCGACACCTCGCACGCTGCACTTTCCATTCGGCGGCTGCGGCATTACCATAACAAGTTCCACTTCTTTCATTTGCGCAATTGGGGGCATTTCGAGCCATGTACGTAAATCCGTCTCGAAGAAGCAAGTCCGCTTCGATAATTTTATCGTTGACTGTCGTGGCATGCACGATCTTTGCGCCCAACGCGGTTTTCGCGCAGACCAAGCCAGAGCGCCAGTCGAAAGCCGCGAAGGCGACTCAGAATGCGCCTGTCCAAACGAACCCGGGTTCTGACCTGAATCCAGTTACGGAGAACGAATCGGACAGGCCGGAAGACAAGCCTTTTAAGGGCATGAGGTACCGGCTGATCGGTCCTTTTCGCGGTGGACGGTCGCTGACTGCGGCGGGTATCCCGGGAGATCCCTCCACCTACTATTTCGGGGCGACTGGCGGCGGAGTCTGGAAGTCCACCGACGGCGCCATGACGTGGAGTCCGGTATTCGATAAAGAGGCAACGGGATCGATTGGCAGCTTGGCCGTGGCCAACTCCGATCCCAACATTGTTTACGTGGGCACAGGCGAGGCCTGCATTCGCGGCAACATTTCTCAAGGTAATGGAGTCTACAAATCTCTCGATGCCGGCAAAACCTGGAAGAACGTGGGCCTGCGCGACAGTCGGGCCATCGGCAAGGTCATCATCAATCCGAGTAATCCGGACATTGTTTTCGTGGCGGCGCTCGGACACCCTTATGGCCCCAACATCGAGCGCGGCATTTTTCGCACGCTCGACGGCGGCAAGACTTGGGAGAAAGTGCTTTACAAGGATGAGAACACGGGAGGCGTCGACGTCGCGTTTGATCCCCACAATCCGAATATTCTTTTCGCTACGCTCTGGCAAGCGCGGCGCACCTCGTGGAGCATGACCGACGGCGGACCTGGAAGCGGACTCTATCGATCGAACGATGGCGGCACAAGCTGGAAGCGGTTGGAGGAACACGGTCTGCCCGAAGGCCCGTACGGGCGCATCGGGGTTGCGGTCGGAGCGAATTCGGATCGCGTTTACGCGCTTATCGAAGCTAAGAATCCGGATGGCGGATTATATCGGTCCGACGATGGCGGTGAGAACTGGGTCTTCGTGAATCCCAGCCATAGCCTTTGGCAGCGGCCCTGGTATTACATGCACATCATCGCCGATCCGAAGGACGAAAACGTCGTCTACGTCATGGACGTGGAAGCGTTCAAATCCACCGACGGCGGCCACTTGTTCAACAAGGTGAAGATTCCGCATGGCGACAATCACGGGCTATGGATTGATCCCAAAGACACACGGCGCATGATTGCGTCAAATGATGGCGGCGTAACCATCACGCTGGATGGGGGCAAGAACTGGACGCGCGAAGACAATCAGCCAACCGCGCAGTTTTATCACGTCATTACTGATACAGCCACGCCGTACCGCGTTTATGGGTCGCAGCAGGACAGCGGCACGGTGGCCATCGTCAGCCGCAGCGACCGGGGCGATATCGATATCCAGGACTGGTACGACGTGGGCGGAGGCGAAGCCGGCTATATTGCGCCTTATCCGCCCGACCCGAACATTGTTTACGCCGCGGATTATCAGGGGAACATCACACGCTACGACAAGCACGTCGGGCAGATAAAATCGATCACCGAGCAACCGGAACTCTCCGACGCGCGCGGTGCCTCGTCCATGGAACACCGCTTTCAGTGGACGGCGCCCGTGTTGCTTTCTCCGCACGATCCCAACACGCTCTATCACGGCGGCGAGCGGTTGTTCAAAACCACCGACGGCGGCGTGCATTGGACTGCGATCAGTCCCGACCTCACGCGCAACGATAAGACGAAGCAGCAGGCATCGGGCGGCGATATCACTCTTGACGACACGGGAACGGAGTTCTACGACACCATTTTTGCCGTAGCAGAGTCGCCCATCACCAAGAATCTGATCTGGGTGGGTACCGACGATGGCCTGATTCAGCTCACGCGCGATGGCGGAAAAAACTGGGCAAACGTTACGCCCAAGGATATGCCGGAGTGGAGCCGCATCAGCCAGGTTGAGGCCTCGCCACACGATCCCGGAACGGTTTACGTGGCCGTGGACCGGCATCAGAATGATGATCTTAACCCTTACATTTATAAGACCAGCAACTACGGCCAGACCTGGACAAAGCTGACTGACGGCATCCCTGGGGGAAGTTTTGTGCGCGCGGTGCGTGAAGATCCTAAGAAGAAAGGTCTGCTGTATGCGGGCACGGAAGCTGGGGTCTACGTTTCGTTTAACGATGGCGGGGACTGGCGGCCGCTCAAACTGAACCTGCCGCCCGCTCCGGTGCATGATCTTATCGTGAAAGATAACGATCTGGTTGTGGCTACGCATGGACGCTCGTTCTGGATTCTGGACGATTTGAGCCCCCTGCGCCAGTTCAGTGATGATGTGGCGAAGAAGGATGTCTACCTGTACACGCCCGGACCGGCTTACCGCATTCAGGCAGGCGCGGCGGGGGAGCAAAATCCGCCGAAAGGGACGGGACTGAATCCGCCCGCGGGCGCGGTGATTTATTTCTATCTGAAAGATGCTGCAAAGGCGGGAACCGAGACAAAAATTGAAATCATGGACGCCTCTGGCAATGTGGTTCGCAGATATTCGAGCGCTGAGACGAAGCTATTGGATGAACCGCCCGACCCCGACGACAAAAAGCCGGAAAAAGAGATCAAGCCGGAAGCGGGGCTGAATCGCTTCGTATGGGATTTGCACTATGAAGAAGCGCATCGTATTCCGGGTTACTATTTGTGGGAATATGGCGCCGGGGCGCGAGGACCGGTGGCGATACCGGGAAAATATCAAGTACGGCTGACGGTTGGCGGCGTCACGCAGGCGACGCCGTTGGAAGTGAAGTTGGATCCGCGGGTGAAGGTCGATCAAGATGACCTGGCGAAACAATTCAACATGTTAGCTCAGATTCATGTGGAGCTGAATAACGTATACGACGCTGTCAACCAGATTCAGGATGTGCGGGCGCAGGTCGCCGGGCTCAAGCGGCGAATGCCGGAAAATGCCAGCACAAAGGCAATTGCGTCGTCAGCTGACAAACTGGAAAAGCAGCTGGTGGCATTGCGCGAGCAATTTGTGAACTTGACCATCAGCGCAGACGAAGATTCGCTGGCGTATCCTCCGCAGATCGATGCCAAGCTGGCGTTCCTGGCGATGGATGTGAGCACCGCCGATGCGGCTCCCACAGAGGCCGAGCAGCTTCAGTTCGAGAAATTGAAGAAGCAGAGTGCCGAACTGCTGGAGCGCTGGCAACGATTGCAGACCACCGATCTGGATGCCCTTCGGAAACTGGCATCCGCGAGCAACCTCTCGACGATTGTGGTTCCACCGGCAGGGCAGAGCGGGGACGTAGAGACGAAGGATGCGCACTGAGCCTCAACCGCGATGAGATCAAGGTTTTTTTGCACTTTTGATTGCACTTTGCTGACATAAGCGGCGCCTGCCCCGAGCCAACCGGAGGGAAGAGGCCGCTCCTTTCCTATTACTTCCGTGCCACCTTGATGGCACGGATGGGCCTTGTGGAACCCGCACAGCGCTGCTATTTTGCCGATAGTGATGCTGATCCTCCCCTGCGGTGACCGTTTAATCTGAGGTTGGGGGTTTCTATGAGGCTCATGCATCTGTGTTATGCGGCTTTGGGCTTTGCGGTGGCCCGCTGGGTATTTCGACGGCAGCCAGTCGCGGATCCGGTTTCGCGGATGCGGACTTCGGGTCTTCTCTAAGAGCTTGGGGCTGGGGTTTGGGCGCGCGCCCCGTTGCGCTACCATTTCGTCCGCGCGCGCCCATTGCACTTCCTACTTTCCTGCAAGATCTATTACTAAAGTTACACGAGTAACCTGCGCTTCGTTGTTTTGCCTCCCATACAATCTCCGTAGGAACCAGTTCGTCCTCAATTCAGCGGTCCGCGCTGGAACCTGGCGGAATTGTCCGCCGCTGTTAACAGGAATCTGAATCTTTGTGCGAGCACCCCCATCAACCCGCCTGAAAGTCGTTCTGCTTTTTGCCGCAATATTCCTTCTTGTCTTGCCTCTTCGCATGCAGGCCCAGGAGGATTCCGGAGAAACGCCGCTGGGCGATGTGGCGCGCAGCCTCCGCAAGAAACCGGCTTCGTCAGAAGCGGTCATTGATAACGACAATTTGTCGAAAGTCGTGGACGATGCCGCAAGCCGGCGCGTTGCCGGCACCTCGGTAGTGTTCTCGCTCGACCCCGGAGGCAAGAGCTTCCATGTCTCGTCGCCCGATGTGACTTGCAGCCTGTCGTTCAGCGCCAAGACTACGGCGCTGCTCGCCGACCCGGTTGTGCTGGATGAGTTGCCGCGCAGTGAGCTTGCAAAACTCGATGGCCCGGCCACGATTGACGGCGATTCTCTACAGGTGTCGATGCACAATGGAACTTCGTGGGACCTGCGGGAGATTGTGATCGGCTTGACTATAGTCCGATCACCGCAGCCTGGTGAAAGCAGATCGCAGCCGGGGCAACCTCGAATCTTTCCTGCGGCTGCAGGTGACGCCGCTCAATCGACCGCAGACCCATATCAGAAGCAGCCAGACATGACGATGCTTTTGCGAGTGAAAGGGTCGGCGGCTCCATCCGCAACCGCAACCTTTCGTACGCCGCTGAACTTCGCTCTGTTTCCCGATCAGGAATGGCACTGGGCGATCGTGCGGGCTAAAGGGATTGCGCCTCAAACGCCGGCGGAGATGCCGGCTGGGCAAGACGAGCAAAAAGGCATGTCGCCTTCGGCCGCAACGACCGAGGTCAGCCCTCAGAACCCGCCCTCAGTGGCACCTCCCTCGAACCCGGATGCAGCTGTAGCGATACATTAGCCTCCCCGGTCAATAATTTCTCCGTCGAAAATCAAAAGCTCAAACCACGCGGATGACGCTAAATTCATCACGCATCGGAGTTGCTTTCCGCTGCTGTGCCAGGGCTGCATGCTAAACTGGCGTCATAACTTCTGCGAGGACTAACAAAACTAAAGACGCACGAAACAAGGACAAACATGAAATTTGGAGTCATCATTTTTCCCGGATCGAATTGCGATCACGACGCCTACTGGACAATCCAGCAGGTGGCGCGGCAGCCGGTAACGTATCTGTGGCACGAATCGCAAAATCTGGAGGATTGCGACGCCATCATCGTCCCCGGCGGCTTCGCTTTTGGTGATTACTTGCGTACGGGGGCCATAGCTAAGTTTTCCCCTGTTATGGAGTCAGTGCGCAAATTCGCCGGCAGCGGCGGTTTGGTGCTGGGAATCTGCAACGGCTTTCAAATTCTATGTGAAGCCGGATTGCTGCCGGGAGCGCTCATCCGCAACACCGGTTTGAAGTATGTTTGCAAGCCCGTTCAGGTGCGGGTCGAGAACACGGCTACGCCCTTTACCAATGCCTGCGAGCGGAGAGAGGTATTGACAATTCCCATCGGCCACATGGAAGGGAATTACTTTTGCGATGAGGCGACCCTGGATGAGTTGCGGCGCGAGAACCGCATTATTTTTCGCTACTCCACGCCGGAGGGCGAGATTTCGGCGGCGGCCAATCCCAACGGTTCGCTGGATAACATTGCCGGCATTTGCAGCGCGGGCGGTAACGTGGTTGGAATGATGCCTCACCCGGAACGTTCTTCCGAAGCGGAATTGGGCGGTACGGATGGAATGAAGATTTTCCACTCCATGGTAGGAGCCCTGGCCAGCAAGTAAGTTCGTGTACGTATGACGCCCTCCTTCGCGCAAGCAATAAAAATCATTTGCAAATCTTCCGGGTTATGATACCGTCTCGGCGAGAGCTGCTTCCCCTGTTCGCATAACTGAAGTCGAACAACACCCCGCAAGTGCAGGGAGGAGTGTGCCCGATGACCGCGAAGCAGATTCTGGATGCCTTTTCCGAGACGTTAATGCAGGACGAACGCATTCTCAGCCCGCGGGAACGCGAGCTGCTGATGAGTCTTCTGCAAAACTCCAGGGCAGTTTCCAACAGCAGGCCGGAAGTTCAATCAGCCGTTACCGAAGCGATCTCGCGCGGGGTGGGAGAAACTGTAGCCCAACGTGCCTTTTCGTTGTTGGGCGGCAGCATGGTCGATCAAATCCTGTCCCAGTCAGGAATTTCTCCACACGCAACCGAAACCCTGACCCTCGACCGAAGCGCGCGTTTAGGCCCGGGTGCACCGCAGCCCCCGGGCGCTCCGCAACCACCGGGTATTAAGGCGCCCCAACCGCCGGGGTCGCCGCAACCGCCCGGCGTCAACACACCGTTCTCTCCCGGTGCTCCACAGCCTCCGGGCGCTCCTCAACCGCCGGGAGCCAGCCTGCGTCCTTTCAGCGTAACTCTGCAGCAGTCGGCGAGCCACAACCATCCCGATTCGTCGAAGGGAATTGCGGTTCTGGATGCGCAGGTGGGGTCTTGCGCTCGAAGCGTTGTCCTCGACGAATTCCTGGCGCCACAAGAACTCGATGAGCTTATCGCTTACACGCTACGGCACGAGGCTGACTTCCAGAGCAGTGAAGTCGTAACGCCGAGCGGCGAGCCGGGAGTCACGGACTACAACCACCGCCGTTCGCGAGTGCTCATGGACGCGGGACCGCATGAGGCAGTGATCCTGAGCCGGATCCGCCACGTGCTGCCTCGGGTTTTACAGCAGCTCGGGATGGAGGAATTTCCCGTCAATCGTGTCGAGGCTCAGATCACGGCCAGCAACGACGGTGATTTCTTTGGCGCTCACAGCGATGACGGGCAGGAGATTGTAGCCACGCGCCGGCTCACCTTCGTTTACTTTTTCCATCGCGAACCGCGCCCCTTCACAGGCGGAGAACTACATATTTACGACTTGCGGGAATCTGGTGAGAGCCGCAATGATAGCGGCGGGTTCCAAACCATCGTCCCGCAGCAGAACCAGATTGTGTTTTTCCCCTGCTCGCTGTGGCACGAAATAACCCCGGTGAAATGCTCTTCGCGGGCTTTTGCCGATAGCCGCTTTACCCTGAACGGATGGCTTCACAACTAAGAGACACGGCGTGGCTGGAGTGGATTGCCAGCCTCATGGGGTCGGGATCGCGGCAAACCCACGCTGCGACGATGCCCCCTGAGCAATTCTACTGCCTGCTCGACGAGTTGCCGCTGCATCTGATTACGCGGCGGCAACTCGACTTTTATCTTCCCCACGATCGTGCAGATCAGCCGCTTTTTCTCAACCCAGAATGTTCGATATTGTCGGCGGGACAGGTTCCGCCGGAACTGGAGCCTCTCCGGCATTCAGTAAATAATTTTTGTCTAAAGGGAACCGTTGCCTGGGTGCGCGATCCAGTGGCCGGTTCTGTACAGCCGTTCCTGCTGGGCCCCCGACTGCAAGCGGTGGTCGCATCTCTGCGACCGGACGAACCCGTGGCTGCTTCGCTTCCGCCCGACGTGCAATCAGTGTTGGCAGCGGCGGGGATCTTGACGACCGCCGAACATTCTGAACGCCGCATCTCGGAATGGCGGGAAGTAGCGGCGAGAAGTGCCGTGACATTTCGGGAAAAAGAATACGTGCCGATCGGCAGTTTGTTACACCCGTTCCAGGTGGCGGCGTTGCGCCGCTATTACCGCTGTGCCATCCGGCGAGGTGCTATTTCACTTGGCGATCACCAGAGCGCGCGCCGGTACGTGGCTTATAACGACAGCGTTGCCCGGTTCTTCCATTATCAGTTGGCAAATGCCGTGAGCGCGGTGGTGGGCGAAGCGATCAAGCCGTCGTATGTCTATTTCGCTTCTTACCTCGGCGGAGCTGAGTTGAAAAAACACACAGATCGGGCGCAATGCGAATTCAGCGTGACCCTATGTCTGGATTTCTCCCCCGAGCCGATACTCGCAACTCCGTGGCCCATCCGCCTCGAAACTCCTCAAGGAACTGTCGCGGTATATCAGGCGCTCGGCGATGGGCTGGTTTACAGGGGGACGCAAGTTCCTCATTATCGCGAGAGGCTGCGCGAAGGATTCACCTCGACATCCATCTTTTTCCATTACGTACCAGCAGGTTTTTCGGGATCGCTCGACTAACCCCCCGGTCTCAAGTCACTGCAAACCAGAAATCAGATACAGCGCCGAGAGCACCTGATAGTAGCTGTAGGCGATGCGCGAACCATCGCGATTCACGACTACCGGCTTGATGGAGACCACACCCGTGGATGAATCGGGTTGTAATTGCTGAATGAGCGTTTTCTGCCCGGTCGTCAGGTTGACCTTATAAACCTTGGTCGGAAGCTGACCGGGGCGATAGCCGAAGATGGCGGAATCATCTTCCGACCAGCGTAAGGGCACGAAGCCCGGTTCGAGGTCAGGAATGCGGCGCGACCTTCCGCCAGGGATGAAATAGACAGAGAGTACGCCAGCGTCATCGGCGCGCACAATGTATCGTTCGTCGGGTGAAACCAGGCCGCCTTTAATCCCTTCGGGAGTCACGGCGATTGATTTTCCACTCTCCAGATCAACTACGTAGCTGCGTATGCCATGTCCGGGTTCGCTGGCATTGAGAGTAATGTGCTTGCCGTCGGCAAGAAAATGCGCATTACCGTTATCGATGTGCTCCAAGCCTGGGGTTGCGATGGTGCGAGCTTGTCCAGCGCCGATGGGAATCAGTTTCAGTTGTCCCGGGGTGCCGGGAATAATCGAGATGGCCCATTTGCCATCCGGAGAAAGGCTGCCCGCGCTGCCTTCTCCCAACTGCACCGGCGGGCTGCCGTCAATATTGCGAATGGCCAGAGAATAGTTGGCTCCGGACGCCTCGCTTGAATCTTCGAACAGAACGGAGTTGCCGTCGGGCGAAATGTCTTTTGCCAGGTTCCAATCGTGCCAGGAGAGATCCATGACCTTGCCGTCAGCGCCCATGGTGGCCAGGGCAACGCGTTCGTTATCCACGCTTACCAAGGCTCGACCGTCCTCGGCCACGTCTTGCAGGGTCATGCCTGCGGGCAGGCCAAGAAGTTTTCGAACTTTGCCTGACATGTTCGCGGCCAGCAGTTCGCGACGCAATCCCTTTTGGGTTGCGGTAAACCAGATTTCTTTCCCATCGCGGCTCCAGGCCAAACCATCGGCAGATTCCCACTCGGGAGAAACCGTTCGCACATGGCCGGCGAGATCGGCGACAAATACAGAGCCGCGATCGTCCCAGGGAGTGGGATGGCCGATGAAAGCGATTTTGTCGGCCTGCGGAGAAAATCGCATGTGGCTGATCCACCCGTTACGCTCGTAGAGAACGTGCCCGATGGGATATTCGATCCGGTCACGATCATTTACATGATGCACAGTGGCGAGTTCGCCGCCGGCGGCCCAGTCGGCCCAGGGGACGTTGTCGAGAATCTCGCGCGGGGAACCGCCGGCAAGAGGCACGCGGGCCAGCACGCCACCTTCAGTCGCCAGGTGCGCGACATGCGTTCCGTGAAGCGTTACCGCCAGCTCGCCGCTGCGCGAGACGGCAAGCAGGTTGGCATCGAACAGGTTCAGCGGCTGCGTTGAAAGTGAATCTCCGATCATGTTGAACAGTTGCACAGGCTTCCCATTCCAGGCTGCGCCATAAATGATCGACTTGGCATCCGGGCCGAAGCGCGCCGAGTAGACAGTGCCCTGTTCGAAGGTGAGTCTCCGGTAAGACAGAGGCTTAGAGGTTTCGCGCGTCATCAGCAGCACCAGCATCGCGATCGCGCACAACCCGGCCAAAGCCCACGGAACAACATGCGTTGCCAATGATCGGCTGCTTTTGCGCGCCGAGCGCCGAGCGGGAGCTTCGGCAAGCGTTTCGAGTGCGAAGGAGAGATCGCGCGCCGATTGAAAGCGCTTTTCCGGTTCTTTTTCCAGGCAATGCCGCAGGATTTGCTGGCAAGGTACGGGGACGTTGCACTCCTCGAGATTTATTTCTGGGGGATATTCCTTGAGCACGGAAGTGATGGTGTCGACTTCCGTTTCTCCTCGAAAGGCGCGGCGGCCGGTCAACATTTCGTACAAAATCGCGCCCACGCTGAAAATGTCGCTGCGGCCGTCGACCGCCTTGCCGCGAAGCTGTTCAGGCGACATGTAGGCCACGGTGCCGATTACGGCTCCGCTCTTGGTCACCGTGGTCAACTCTTCCACCGAGCGTCTGGATTCGTCGCCGCCCGATTGCAGCTTGGCGACTCCGAAGTCGAGAATCTTGACTCGCCCGTCGCTGGTTACGAATAAGTTTTCCGGTTTCAGGTCGCGATGAACAATGCGGAGATCGTGCGCCGCGATCAGGCCTTGAACAATCTGCAGTCCATAGTCAACCGCCAGGCGAAACGGCAGAGGCCCATCTCCCAACAGAGTGCGCAGGGTTTTGCCTTTGAGCAATTCGCAGACGATGTACGGGGTCCCATTGTGGGAGCCGACATCGTACACAGAAACAATGTTGGGATGATTCAACGCCGCCGCGGCGCGCGCTTCCAGTTCGAAGCGGCGCAGGTGATCGGGATTGGCGCTGGAAGAAGAACGAATCAGCTTCAGCGCGACATCGCGGCCCAGGCGTTCATCGCGCGCGCGAAAAACCTCGCCCATGGCTCCAGAGCCGATTTTTTCGAGGACTCGATAGTGACCTATAACCTGGCCAGTCATGTGCAGGGGCATCCTCGCTGGCATGTTAGGGGCGCAAGTCGGCTATAGTCAATCACCTATTCGAGCCAGTTACTCTGGCTCTTGCGTGCACGGGTTTATCCCCGAAGAGGCAACTTTCTGCACAGATGTCCGTTTAATCGGAAGCAGCCGACCGAATGGTTAATTTCAGTCCGCGACAACGGGATGGAATTGTGCCCCAGTACTATTGGGCGGGAGGGATGGCCGGGCACATGCGGCGAGAAAGGGAAAGTGAATACGGAACCTCGATGAAGAACTATTTCCAGGGCACTCCACCCTCGCATGCGCCGCGACAGAAACCCTCCCGTTATTCAATCCCCAATTTTGTGAGATGGGCCAAATCAAGAGTCGACTGATCGCAGAGGAGGGAGAGAAGCATCTGGCTGTGAAATACGCACGCAGCCTGTACGACCGTTACAGGCGAGAATTCGGAGTCGCTGCGCCCGCCAAATTCCAGCCGACCTGGGCAGTTCCACCATCCACCGCCAAGCGCTTGGAACACCGCAGCGGTGTCGGCATAACTTCTTGACTGAGCTTGTACAAGCGAAATCACGGCTTGCTGGTAGAGCTGCTCGGCACTCGACAGGGCAAGGCAGCTCACATAGCCAACCCTCATTTGCTGCGTAGTCAGAGTAAGTGTCACCTTGGCGGCGACAGCAGCCTTCAGGCCGTCGGCGTCTTGTTCAAGTGCATGCAGCGTGTCGGCGACGTTCTGAAACGCGATCAACACAGTGCTGCGATATTGTTCATCCACCTGAACGCAAGCCGCTTTGGCCGCGCGTTCCTTATGCAAGAGAGTTCCGCCCTGAAAGATTGGCTGGGTGACGCTGGCGCCGACATGACGAAAGCCGTTGCCCGCCGAAAAGATGTTGCCGAAAGCCAGCACCATGCTGCCTATATCACCCGTCAGGTTAAAGCTCGGCAGGCGGTTCGCGCACGCTACCCCGATCAGCGCGCTGGCGGAATGACGGTTCTCCTCGGCGCTTCAACAAGGGAGAAGCACTGGCCTAACTGGACCCTGACCGAATGCCAATTCCTTGCAAGTACTTGAAAGAATTGGCGGGGACGACGGGACTCGAACCCGCGGCCTCTGCCGTGACAGGGCAGCGTTCTAACCAACTGAACTACGTCCCCTTGCATTGCATCGGGCTAGCGGGAACTTCTTATTTTTATAACCTCTGGTTCGACGCCAGCCTTTATGTTGGAGCACCTGTCCACGCTCCGCTTGTAGATTGTACCAGAGGGTGAATTGAGCCGTCTGCGTCTCACTCAAGACCGGTTGAGGTATGAAACGCACATTTTAGACACTACCCTCAAAACAGAATCTTATCCCGGTGCCAGCGGCGCCTTACTTCATCCGTTCAACGGAACGCGATTAGCTACAGGCTAAAATGAACGTTTCCAATGTTGTGCTATGTCAACGAAGCAGACTGAGAAAAAACGATACCGCTGATTTGTCCGCCCGAGTTTCAGGCCCTTGAGCTTCCAGTGCATGCGGTTCCCGCCGATACCCCCGCACGGCGCCTGGGCCGCTTGCAAAGGAGGCTGAGCGGGTCCTCCGGCTCGACCTAGGGGGCGTTGAGTTTCTGAAGATACAGCGCCGCATTGCGGTTTTTTGGGTTGAGCTGAACGGACTTCCGATAGTTGGCAATAGCCAGCGCCTTGTTGCCATCGTCCATGTAGGCCTCGCCGAGGCTGTCGTAAACGTTGCTCGACTGCGGGTAGGCCTCAATGTTGAGTTGGAAGATGCGGATCGCGTCGTTGAACTTCTTGGCGCTCAGAAGGCGGTAGCCAAGACTGTTGAGTTCGTCTTCATCGAAGTTATAGATAGCAGGTTGGGTGGCCTTCAAGTCATGGTACTGCTTGACTGCCGCCTCCATGCCGCTGGAGGCGATGGTTATGGAAAGAGTTTCCGCAACCGATCGACGAGGGTCGAAAGCGGCTTTGACGTTGGGCACCCAGACCGTCATTGTAGCGGCAAAAAGCCCGGCGATCATGGCCAGCGTGAGGGCAAAGAGTAAGCCGGCTGTGGCCATGCGCCGCAGCGCGCCGGGGCGGTCCTGCGCAAGAAAATAAATTTCAAGAACTGCCAGGGGAAACAGGAAATTAGCGAATCCCATAAAGGTGATTAAGGGACCGGTAAACGTAGTCGGATCAAATCCGACGGGGCCTTTGAAGATCATGAACGTCAGGAAAAGTCCGATACGGTAGAACCATGATCCACTCACAACCAGGAAAAGGTGAAGCGCCCACCGTCGATGTGTTCTGAAATCCCTGGCCATCGCATAGCGCAGCGCCAGCCCCGCGAAAAGCCAGATCAGGATGGCGTTCAGGGTGCTGGCCATATGTTGAGGAAGGTCTCCAACGCTTCCCCGGATCCACACCATATAAAGACCGGCGGCGCTGAGGGCGACGGCGGCCAGCATGTAAATGCGCCCGTTCCAGCGATGGAAGACGGGAAAGCGGCTGCGGACCTTGGGAACCAGTTGCACCGCTCCGGCCATCATAATCAGCGCCGCCGCGGCAAGGTGCATGACCACCGCCCAGTTGCCCTTGGTCACGCCGGGGACGAAACCGTTGGTAAACTTCCATCCGTGGTAATCGCCGCGAATTGCGGTGAGACTGTAGAACGAGGCCACGGCAAATGCGAACACCGATTGCCCGATGACGGTGACGCCAAACCAGAAGCGGGCGGCAGATTTCAAGGCCGTGTCGGCGAATGAACTGAGCTCCAGGCGATTGGTAATTACAGTGGTGCTCATAAAGTTCTCCTTACCCGACCTCTCTTAATGGGCAGAAAGTGATAATTCTGAAGTGGCGCTTAAGGCCGGCTTTCCGGCCATCCCAGCTCCCTTTCCCTTGCACCGTTTGCGTAGCCTGCGGCGTGTTCATATTGCTGCCTCCAACCTTGCTCGGCCAATCAAATCGGTCCTTGGAAGCGGCGTTGCCGCACCGCCAAGACAAGACATAGCGCCGCAAATGCCAGGCCAAGCCACAGACTGGGATTACTCAGGAATCTCCCGGGAGCAAGTTGCGTCAGCGGAATAAAATGCGCATCGATTGGGACGCCATTCTTGTCCGTGAGATCGAAGGCAGCCTCGCCAAATCCAAACAAGCGGTCTTGCATCAACAAGCCAAAATGTGTAGTGCGGAACGCAATCATCTCGAAGGCGCCGATGACGATGGGCGGCAACACGGCCCACAGAAATGTCGCGCGCCGCGCCCATCCTGAGACCAGCAGGAACCAGCAGTAGATGGGCGCATGCCACAGCGCCAGCACCACTGCGCTGTAAAGTGACACTAGTTGCATCTCGAGCAATGGCAAATGCGTTCCCTGCGTTGCGGCGCTATGGCCGCCTAATAGCTGGCCGGCAGCGCTCAACAGCCACATCAGGTCTTGCAGGGCAACAATGACCGCGAAGACCAGCACCGGCAGAACTACCAGGGGAATGCTCGCCTTCGATAGGACGGTCGTCAGATCAGAAACCGGCAGCGACTTCCAGAACAGGATGCTGCGATCGCGGCGCTCGCCGTGGAGCGCGTCGAGCGAGTAAAAGATTCCGACCAGGAAGCCGGTCAGCATGATCAACATAGCCGCGTGCGCGTATGGCATGGCAAGCGCGATGAGCGGAGGCGTCGAATGGGATGCCATCATCGCGTGCATGCTCGCCGGGACCCAAAACAGGCCGATCAGGTAGCCCAACAAATACACGGCCGCGGCCCCCAGCGGAGCAATATAAATGGACCGGTTCTCCCACAGCTCCCGCCGTACCGCCCAGAACGTGGGCTGGGTCGTTGACGGAGCCACGGGCGCGGTTTCCTGCGGATCAAGGGTCGATTCAGCTACGGCGTTCGATTGAACATTCATCTAACTGCCCCCCTTTATGCCGGCGCCGGTCTTATCTGCCATCGCAGCCACAAACAAATCGGCAATGCTGGGCGTGCGCACGTCGCCCAGCGCGGCGAGTTGCTGCCGCTCAACATGGTCGAGCTTCAGATCGAAAATCATGATGCTGCGCCCCAGCGACTGCCGCTCGTGAATCGGCTTGAGCACCCGTGCTGCCGCAACCTGCTCCGGCTTCAGCGTAACTTCCACGTAGCGAGTCTCGAATTCCTCCATGCTGCAGTCGAGGACGATCCGGCCGCGGTTGATGAACATGAGATCAGTCAGCACGTGCTGAATGTCTTCCACCTGATGCGTCGTCACCACGATGGTGCGGCTGCGATCGAAGTAGTCGTTGAGCAGGGAATCGTAGAACCGCTTGCGATACAGGATGTCGAGGCCCAGCGTCGGTTCATCGAGCACCAGCAATCTCGCATCGATGGCCATGACCAGGGCAAGATGCAGCTGGGTCACCATGCCCTTCGACAATTCCCTCACCTTACTGCCGCGCTTGATGTCGGTCTTGGCCAGAAAACCTTCCGCCCTGGCGCGATCGAATCTCGGGTGCACGCCGGCCACGTAGTCCAGCAGATGCGAAACTCGCGCCCAGCGCGGCAGCACGGCGACATCGGCGATGAAACAAACATCGCGCATAAGTTGGTCGCGCTCCGTCCACGGATCGCGTCCCAGCACCCTCAGTTCTCCCTCATAAGGCGTCAGGCCGAGAATCGCGTTGAGCGCCGTAGTCTTGCCCGCCCCATTCGGCCCAATGAGTCCCAGGATGCGCCCCTCTTCGACTCGCAGATTCACGCCATCCAGCGCGATCGTGCTTTTGAAAGCTTTGCGGAGTCCGCGTGCTTCTATGCATGCCATGGCTTCAGCTTTCCTCCTCGGAAGAATCCGGCTCGGCAGTTTTCGACTGTGCTCTATCCAGCGACGGCTGCCGGCTCGCGCTCCCGCCGTTCAGCAGTTCTTCGGCTCTCAGGCCAAGCCGCTGAATGGTTGCGTGAACCCTTGGCCATTCTTCCGTAAGAAACTTCTGCCGCTCACCCTGCAGCAACAGACTGCGCGCACCCGCATTGATGAACATACCGAGCCCCCGCCTGCTTTCGACCAGTCCCTCGTCCACCAGTTGCTGATAGCCCTTCAGCACCGTGAGCGGATTGACCCGATACTCGGCCGCGACATTGCGCACCGAAGGCAGCGGATCGCCTTCCCGGAGCACGCCGTCGAGTATCATCGCAACCACCCGGTCGCGAAGCTGGCGGTAAATCGGCTGACTGTCGTTCCACTCACGGTCCATAATGTTTTCCGGATAGCTCTTAATAATAGAAGTACTGTGCCGTCATTTCGTGCGCTGCAGGTCGAAGTGCGCGTGGATCGGCTTGTCGCCCATCATGAACGTCCAATCCTCGGTGTGATGGTTGGCGTCGATGATGGTGAAGACCGAATGGTGCATGTGGTATTCGGTGCTCCCGCTGATGTCTTTGAGCTCGAACTCGACCGTCTTGCCGTCGGGCGACATCTTGCCGGTCATGCGCGGCCGGTTCCCGGCGTCGCAATAGTGGATCAGCGTGAGCTGTTCTCCGTCCACGTAAAGCATCGTGACCGGATGGTCATACTTGGTCGCATCCAACGGTGTTCCTGCTTCCTGTAACTCGTGCACGAGGGTGTTTCCCCGCGAGGTCACGCGCAGCGACACGTGGAGCGGCTTGCCGTTTGACATCTCCGGCATCTCTGGGACCGCGACGGGGCCTTCCCATTCTCCCGCCAAGCTTTTCATGGTTGCGAAGGACTTCTGCGCCTCGGACGCCGCAGAAGCCACGGAAGACTTTTTCGGGTCGGACTTTTCCATGTCAGACTGGGCAAAAGCCACTGTGGAGAGCGCGAGCAGAACAACCGTCAGAACAAATCGAAGGGATTTCATATTTTTTCTCCTAAAGCCTCTCTATCTTGAAATTCCGGGTTCCTAGGCCCGTAGTCGCTCGAAACGGACGAAGAGAACTCTACTGTTATACATAACTATAACACTGTACCACGAAAGTCAAGAGTTTTATTTGGAGGGACTTTCTTGCCACGCTCATTTTCGCTAGTTACTTATTTAGAAACAATAGGTTGTATGACCTCCAGCCTCTAGAAAGCGTGCCGCTGCGCTAGCAGGCGAGAAAAAGCCGCTTCCTAACTCGGGCCGACACCGCCGTGGTGCCACAGCTTTGGAGCACGGCTCCCACCCTTATGACTGACCATCTCAAAGACTTTCGCAGGAGAGCTGCGTCGGCATCTTTTTTCGTGCCTCCCCCGTATATCCGGTAGCATGAACGCCACAGCCTACTGCTTGATGAATGCATTGGAATCCGAGGCCAGCGCCATTGCCCGCGGTCTCCGCCGGCGAGATCCGGACCTGCTTGACCGTCTCATCGAGCAGTACCAGCACCGGCTTCTTCGTTATCTGACCTACCTCTCAGGAAACCGCGAACTGGCCGAGGATCTCTTCCAGGAAACTTGGATTCGCGTGCTGGAGCGCGGCCATCAGTACGATGGCAAGCACGAGTTCAGCACGTGGCTTTATGCCGTGGCGAGAAATCTCACCATCGATTATCTGCGGAAGAAAAGTGCGGTCAGCCTCGACGGTCTGATGGAGGGAACGAACGACGACGAGCCCCGCACACGGCTCGACCCGCCCGATACGCGTCCCCCAGCCTGGGAAGTTGTGCAGCAGCACGAACAGGCCGAGCGCATCAATGCGGCGTTGATCGGCATTCCGGCGGAATATCGCGAAACCGTGGTACTGCGCTTTCAGGAAGGGCTGGCTCTGGAGGAGATTGCGATCGTAACCGGGGCGAAGCTGGGCACAGTTAAGTCGCGGCTCTATCGCGGCCTTAACCTGCTGATGGAACAGTTGGGAGGAATCCAGGCATGACAAGCAGTGCACATGATGAGGCATGGGAATTGATCGCGCTGGGCGACGATCTATCGGATGCGCAGCGCACGAAGCTGCGAGTCCACTTGCAAGAGTGCGAAGCCTGCCGCGGTTATGCGGAAGCCGCGGGCCGGGTGGTTGCGGCTGTCCGTTCCCTGCCCCTGGCTGCGGATTCCCGCCTGGTGCGCGCCACGCAGATGCGAGTGCGCTTCCACGCCGGCAGGCTTCGCGAGGCGCGCGAACGATTGTGGTTTGTCGGATTGGCTTGTCTGGGCGTGGGCCTTTCCGCAACCCTTACCCTTCCCTTTTTGTGGAGGCTCTGTGCATGGGTCGGCGGGTGGGTGGGCGTTTCGCCCCTGGTCTGGCAGGCGAGCTTCGTATTTATCTTCATCGCGCCGGCGCTGGGGGTGAGTATATTGCTGCTGGCCCGCGGCACGCATTTGACGGATAACGCAGAACAATCGCGACCATGGCGGCAGGAAAGCTGACAACTCTATGCAAGTAAAAAACGAAACACAAACTGGCCTCACCGCCGAAATCAGAATTGTTCCGGCGTGGGCGTGGGTCCTGGCAGCGATCATATTTGTCGCCGCGCAGTGGTTTTTCGATATCCACCTGGCTCACCATTCCGATGGGCCGCCCGCGTGGGCTAGGCCAATACTCGGCCTTCTCGCCGGAATACTGCCCGGCTGCGGCGTGCTGCTGGTTGGCTATATCAACCGCGACGCGAAACGGCGCGGCATGAGCCCCACCCTTTGGACCATCGTGGCGGTTATTATTCCCAACGCTCTGGGCATCATTCTTTATTTCATCCTGCGCCAACCGCGAAGCGGCGCCTGCCCGCAATGCGCATGCGCGGTCCAGACGGGATTCAACTTCTGCCCACGCTGCAGCTATAAACTAAGCCCAAGCTGTCTGCAGTGCCAGCGCGTGGTGGGCGTAAATGATGTCTTCTGTCCATACTGCGGTGCGTCGTTGCGCAATCAGGCCGCACAGCCTTCTGGGCTCGCAACCGAATGAACTGTACAAAATGGCATGACAGGAGGACGGAAGCATGCGATTGCCGTTATTAGTTTTTCATGTCGCCGCAGGCATGTTAGCCATGTTGGCGGGAGCCGCCGCAATCTCTTTCCGCAAAGGTTCTCGCTGGCACGGCAAGGCGGGAAATGTGTTCGTGGCAGCCATGCTTACCATGGCTGTAGCGGCCTCGTCCCTGGCTTTCATGAAACACCAGTCGAACAATGTGTTCGGCGGCATTCTGACGATCTATATGGTGGCGACGGCATGGGCGACCGCAAGGCGCAGGGCTGGAGAGACCGGAATTTTGGATTGGGTTGGGTTCGTGTTTGCGCTGGCCATCGGAGTTCTCGGCGTGTTCCACGGATTTCAAAAGCTGACAGGGCGGGAGCCGGTAGATGCTGGAACCTTTCCCTTCATGCAGATTTTTATGAGTTCGGTGATTCTGCTTGCTGGCCTCGGGGACCTGCGCATGATCCTACGCGGAATTTCCGGCAAACGACGCATCGCACGGCATCTTTGGCGCATGTGCTTTGGCTGGTTTATCGCCACCGGATCCTTCTTCCTGGGACAGCAGCAGGTGTTTCCCGCCTGGCTGCGCGGATCACCTGTGCTCTTCGTGCCCGCTCTTCTGCCGTTGGTATTGCTGATTTTCTGGATGGTTCGAGTTCGCTTCACCGGCGCCTACAAAAAAATGCCTGTGCCCCGCGCAGGTGAGATTCACTCAGCCAGGGCTTAGCCAGGGGAGCACGGCGGGACAACCGTATTTTCACAATTCCTCACTATCGAAAATAGTGAAAGTTGCTATTAGCGCCAGAACGGATTCAGCCGCAGAAACTAAACTGACTCTTTCCGCCAGGCGTCGGTGTGCCGGCAGATCAGATCGTAACATTCGCAGGCCGCATCTTCGAGTCGATTCCGGTTTTCGATTCTCACTTCTCCCCGGTTGTAAGTGATAAGTCCGGCTTTTTGCAGCACGCCGGCGGCAACCGTGACGCTGGAGCGCCGCGTTCCCAGCATGTGAGCCAGGAATTCATGGGTCAGGGGAACAAGAACCTCGCCTCCCAGTCTGTCCTGGCTCATCAGCAGCCATCGCGCGAGTCTCTCGTCGACTTCATGCAGCCGGTTGCAGGCAGCGATCTGAGCGCCCTGCATCGCCATGACCTGGCCGTATTGCTGCATTCGCCTTTCCAGCACCGGGCATTCGAGCAGGGCCTTTTCCAGGGCTTGCGCAGTGATGCGGAAAGCCGTGCCCGCAACTTGAACCACGATGCGCGACGCACTGGTTTTGAGGCCGACCGCGACCGGCAGAGCCGTGCATCCCTCTTTTCCGCTCAATCCCACTTCCACCGATTTTCCATTCTCCATGCCATTGAGCACCGAGGCTAATCCGCTATCCATGAAATACGCGTACTTGATCTCCGCTTCGGATTCCTGCAAAACGTCGTGGGTCCTGAGTTGAACGAAGGTCAGCTGCGGGAAAATTACGGCATATTCCGCAGGCGGAAGATTGAGTAAAAGTTCATTGTGGACATTGTTTCCCTCGATTTGAGGGATCTTTTTGACGACAGCTATAGAACGGGTCTTATTAGCCATGACGGCTCCTTGCGCAGCGAAAAACGCTGTCAGATTTCGCAAGAAACCGACGCCCGATGGGCACGGCGGAAAGATGCTAGAAGAGACTACCCAATCCTACTCTCTTTCGAGGTTATTATCTGTGGGTACGATAGCGTACGGAGTTCGCTGTATGTCGCCGCGCGCTCTTTTAGGCGTACGATTGGGTTGTCCTTTCTCCCTAGCCGATTCGTCGACCTTTGCGACGTGGCCCTCGGTCAGCAGCCTGTGAAGGACTGACAAAGAAGCTGCTTGCCCTATTCAATTCTTATCGTTGACGACAGCGCCGTAGTGCGCCACTCGTTGCGGTCATGCCTGGAAGGAAATTTTCATTGGAACGTGTGCGGCGAAGCTGGCAACGGACGGGAAGCAGTCGAGAAGGTTCACCAACTCAACCCCGACCTGGTCATACTGGATTTTTCGATGCCACTCATGAACGGGCTTGAGGCCGCCCGCGAACTCAAACGAATCCGGCCCGGCCTGGTCGTGCTGATGTTCACAACTTTCAAAACAGCTGAGCTCGAAAAAGAAGCCATCTCCGCGGGTTGCGTCGCGGTGATTTCAAAGTCCAACGTGGAGCTTCTGTCCCAGAGCATCCAGCACCTGCTCGCTGCATGAGGGTTCGGAGTTGTTGTCGTTCTCGCGAGAAACCGAAGTCCTGTCTAGTCTACTTATCCAAGGAATGGCGAATCGGGGTATCGGGTTCGTCCTGCATCTTTGACTCCCGTTTTTCCAGTTCAGCTTGCCGGGAGCGAGTTGCCTGTCCGGGATCGGTTCCCGCAGCCTGATTGGTTCTTTCAAAAAAGTAGCGCCAGCCTTCGTGCCGATCGGAAGAAGTTTGGGAATCGCTGAAATTCTTGACGGCTGTTTCCGCGTTCTGTTTACCTTTCACTACCTCTACAACTCCGGCAGACAGGTAGGTGCGAACGTTATGCCGGATGATGGCGTAGAAGCCTGTGAGTTCGTCGGGTGTCAGAGAGGGTCCCATTTGCGGGTTGCTTCGAAGATCGCAGAATTCCGGGCACTGTGAGGGTTATACAAGTTAGATGAGCAGGATTGCGATCATCACCTGGCTTCGTCTTAAGACCCACAGAAATGAGGCGATGTCCGTGGACATCGCCTCTTCGCAGAATTCGTCGGCCTAGAGTGCCTGCACGTTTTCAGCCTGCCAGCCTTTGGGGCCCTTGGTCACATCGAACTGCACCGTCTGGCCCTCTTGCAGGCTCTTGAAGCCGCCTGCCTGGATCGCCGAGAAATGCACAAAAACATCTTCGCCACTCTGACGGCTGATAAAGCCGTAGCCTTTGGCGTCATTAAACCACTTCACTGTTCCTTGTTCTGCCATATTGATACTTGTGTTCCTTTTCAGTTGATTTTACGCTGGAGAGATTCGGAGGTACTGAAGGGCAGGTTACTGGCTGTTGAGGCAAGAACTGCTCACGACCGATTCGGTCTAACGCACATTAGGGATACTACGCGCAACCGGCATGATTAGCAAGCGAATTGCGCAGGCTCTCTAATCTTCGGCGGCGGCGCACTTTCAGCGCTGGCGCCGATGCCCTCATCCGGGGAGTGCGTTGCGCGTGTCGCAGCACGGTCAATTAACGTCCGTGCACCCTTAAGCCCGACTGATCCTCATTGTAAGAGATTATTAACTTCGCTTTCATCACCCAGTAATAAAGCCTTCCTAGAATTCGCAACATCCTTACGAAAAAGTTTCCCGCACGTCGCAGAGCGGGTTCTGCTCAGCGCCGATCTCTATCTCACGCAACTGACATTTCGCCTCTGCTTTCAGGAGCCATGCATGAATCGAAGTCAGTCAGTCCAGTCTTTTTTCTGCTGCCTGAAGTTCCCCGCCGGACTAATCCTGGCTCTATTCCTGGCCACCACGGCCTTGGCTCAAGTGGATCGCGCCGTGCTCGAAGGGACGGTCAATGATTCCTCAGGCGCCAAAATCTCCGGAGCCCTTGTGAAAATAAAGGCCCTGGACACTGGCCTTGGTCAGGAACAGAGAACGAATTCGGAAGGCTATTACCGCTTTCCTGGCTTGGCCGTAGGCCGGTACTCGGTCACGGTTTCGAACACCGGCTTCAAGACCAAAGTTATTGAAGACGTGATTCTGCAAGTCGGACAAACTCGCACCCTGGACGCAGCCCTTGCGGTGGGTGTGCCGACTGAAAGAGTCGAGGTGAAGGCTTCGGCAGCGCCTGAAAATCGCAGTTCCGCTGAAGATTCCACTGTTATCAGCACAGATCAGATCGCGAATCTGCCCAACAACGGTCGCGACTGGGCCAGCTTCACGCTGCTCGCGCCCTTCGCTCAAGACGATGGCGGCGGAGATCAGCGCACCATCCGCTTCGCCGGCCGGGCCCGTGACGACAACAATTTCCAGATCGATGGAGTCGACGCCGGGGGCATTCAGGAGCAAGCCCAAAAATCCCAAACCCGACTGCAAATCTCCCAGGACGCCATCGAAGAATACCGCGTCAGCAGCGCCCTGTACGACGCCGAGTACGGCACCCAGGCCGGCGGTCAAATCGACATCGAGACCAAGCACGGCACTAACGATTTTCACGGCTCGCTCTTTGGGTACCTCAGGAACTCAGTATTCGATGCGCGGAACTTCAACGACTTTGACGTTAACGGCAACCCTGCCATCCCGCCCTTTCGCTTCGGCCAGTACGGAATGTCTTTGGGGGGGCCGGTGGTCAAGGAGAAACTATTCTTCTTCGTGAACTACGAGGGTCTTCGCCAATACGGGTCGACGACGAATCAACTCCTCGTGCCCAATGTCGCGGCTCAACAGGCAACTCTGGCCGCGGCGCCGCAGATGTGCTCCATCCTGCAGGCCTTTCCCTGGCGCGCATCCACAGGCGCGATCGGAAACTGCAACCCGATCCATGTTTATCCCGACGGAGGCTTCGTCGATCAGACCAACAATCCGGCCAACCCGCTGCCCGACTCCGATCTATTCACCAGCCCAGCTCCGACCACCGTTCATGAAGACACCTGGCTTGTCCGCATGGACTATAGGCTCAACGAGAAAACCATGTTATACGGAAGTGCGCACCGGGACATCAGTCTGGTAAGCGGCACCAACGGCAGCAGTTCTCTTCCCTATGACCTCCTTCAGACCATCAATCACCCCGCCGGCTACTATATTGCCCTTCAGAATACCTTCTCGCCCCGGATAGTCAATGAGGTCAAGGTCTTTATAAACCGTGCTCCCTTCATTAATCCTCAGGTCCCTCCTCTGCCCTATTCAGTCGTCACCAACGACTGGGTCACAATCAACAACAACCAGGCAGATCACGAAGTCGGCACGACGTACGGTGTTGTCGACAACCTCACTTTTGTGCGCGGTCGCAACACCTTTAAGACCGGGATGGAGATTCGCCGGGTTCGGTTGAACCAAGGCCTGAGCGCCGGAAATACTCTTTCCTTCGCCGATAACAGTGGCTCATCGGACACAGGCTTTGAGAGCGCTTCAATTTACGGGATCTCATACACTGCCACATGGTGTTGCCATAAGCTGCGCCGCACATTTTATATGCCCTATTTTCAGGATGAGTGGAAGGTCACTCCCAATCTCACTTTGAATCTGGGCATTCGCTGGGAGTACTACGGCGTGGCGCACGAAGCCGATAATCGCACCACAGTCTTCGATGTGAGCCAATTCCACGGAGTCTGCTTCGGTTCGGCCTCCACCTGGCGTTTTGCTCTCCCTGCTCCGATTCCGACGCCCATCAATACTCCGCCGTGTCCGGCAAACCCCGCGCTCTACAACGCTGACTACAGAAACTTCGATCCACGGGTCAGCTTCGCTTGGGCCCCAGGACCATTCCACGGAAAAACGGTAATTCGCGGAGGTTTTGGAATTTATCATGGCGCGGCCCAGAACGACGATTTGAACGCCGGTCTGGAGAGCGATCGCTTCACCGCTTTTCTCAATCTCGACGGGTCTGGCCCAGGAACACCGCTGTCACCCGCCTATCAGCAGACAAATCCCGATCTCAGCGGCTTAGTCGCTCTCGGCCTTGGAGCGCAGCAGCAACCTCGCGCCCTCCAGCGCCATGGGCGCCGTGATCTCTACGTCGAAACCTGGGGCCTTACCATCGACCGTGAATTGCCGGCTCACTTTCTGGCGTCGGCAAACTATCTCGGATCGCGGGGCGTCCGGCTGTTCTCCCGCGGTGGAGTAAACTTCTGCAGCAGTCCGCCTCTCTACGACCCCAGCGGTCAGGGCAACCTTATCTGCTCGCGCCCTCTGGACCAGTATTATCCCGGCGCGAACGGCCTTACAGATCCATTCGACACTGCGGATCCCTACGGTTCGGTGGATTACAAATCGGATATCGGCGCCAGCACTTACCACGCCCTGCTGCTGAGTTTGGACCGGCGTTTCTCCAACGGCCTGTCCTTCCAGAGCCGGTATACCTGGTCTCATTCCATTAACGATGGTTCCGTGGGCGGGGGCGAGTCCAACGGACCCGAAAATGTAAACTGCTTGCCCTGCGACAAAGGACCGAGTGTCTTTGATGTGCGCAATAATGTCACAGTAAATACCGTCTACGAACTGCCTTTCGGTCCCGGGAAATCGTTCCTCGACAGCAGCGGGGTCCTCGGCAAAATCGCAGGCGGCTGGAGCGTGAGCGGTATTGGTCTCTGGCACACTGGCCACCCGCTCACGATCATGATGAACATCTCGCCGGCTCAACTTCCCGACGGCAACGACCAAACTAGCCAAAGGCCAGATCTGGTTCCGGGACAGCCCATCTTGCTGGGCGGAGGAGCCCCGGGCCACACGCTGCAAATCAATCCTGCCGCATTCGCCGCACCACCGCTCGATCCGGGTGGTGTGGTAACCAATATCATCAACAATCCCGACGGGAGCCAAACTTTGGTTTGCCCCCTCTCCTGCGGCCTCGTAAGCCGGTTCGGCGACGCGCCGAACGGCCTGATTCGGGCGCTCGACTCCTGGCAGATCGATCTGGCGCTGATGAAGGAAACAAAGTTAACTGAGCGCGTTGCCATGAAGTTTGGTGTGCAGTTTTTCAATATCTTCAATCACGTTCAATTCGGTGATCCAAGCCCCAGCAACCTCACTCTTAACTACAACCTGTCGGCAGTCCAATCGCCGTCGGGCGCCATTCAGACAATGCAGTCATTGAGCTCCAAAGATCTCGGGCTGATCGATACCACCATTAATTTCAACAACAATAATGACAACGCCGCTTCGCCCAACACGGGTACCGGCTTACCCAGACAGATACAATTCATGATTCGCTTCGAGTTCTAATTCAGAGGATCGCGATTCGCGGGTAGAGTTTCGTCAGCGTTCAGGTTCTCTTGAGATTCGAAGCATAGAGTCGCTCCACCGAAGATCTATTGCACAAAATCGGCCCGAAAGGGGCATTGAGACGCAATGAAAAACGGAACTTCGCTCTTCTTAAGGCATGGGTTGATCGCCGGAATGACGGTGTTAGGCCTGACTTTCCCCGCCGCGGCTGCTCCGCCTGTTGATGGCTACTCCATCGTCAAGAAGATCCCCATCCCCGGACAGGGTAGTTGGGATTATCTCACCGTCGACGAAGCCGCCCGCCGTCTCTACGTCTCCCACGGCACGCAAGTCGAAGTCATTGACATCGATGCCCTCGCCATCGTCGGCACCATCCCGGACACGCCTGGGGTTCACGGAATCGCAATCGCCCCTGACCCTGGCCGCGGGTTCGTCAGCGAAGGCCAGTCCTCGGCAGTTAAGATTTTCGATCTCAAAACTCTTAAGGCCATCTCCGAAGTTCCCACCGGCAAGAAACCTGACGCCATCATCTTCGATCCCGCTACATCGCGTATCTTCGCTTTCAATGGCGGCAGCAACAGCGCGACCGCGATCGATGCCGCTACCGCCAAAATCGCCGGCACGGTTGATCTTGGCGGCGGCCCTGAATTCGCTGCGGCCGACGGCGACGGTTTCGTCTACAACAACCTGGAAGATGAGAGCCTGGTCCTGAAGATCGATTCCCGCAAACTCACCGTCGATAGTCGCTGGCCAACCGCCCCCTGCGCCTCTCCCAGCAGCATGGCGATGGACCGCGCCCACCGCCGCCTGTTTCTCGGTTGCCGCAGTAAAGTCATGGCCGTCATGAATGCTGACTCCGGCCAGGTCATCGCCACTCTGCCCATAGGCGATCACGTCGACGCGACTGCTTTCGACCAAGCCGCCCGGCTGATCTTCAACTCCAACGGCGAAGGCACCATCACGGTAATTCGCCAGGAGACTCCCGACACCTATTCTGTGGTCGATACCATAAAAACCTTGCCCAAAGCCAAAACCATGGCTCTCGACCCGAAAACGCACCGCCTCTTCCTGTCCGCAGCCGAGGGCGGACAGTTCGAAGTGCTGGTCGTAGGGAAGTAGTTCGTTCCTGAAGGCAGGATTCGTATTCGGGCATAACTTCGACCCGCGCGTGACCGCACCCGCATGACACACTTGCTGTTGAGTACACAACAACGCTGGCCTGAGAGAAATCACCGGTTGACCAACGAAGGCTCAACCCCAAGACCTGCAGGGCGCAACCCAGTCCCGATTGAGGAGCGGAACGGAAAGTGAACTCTGCGTCCGCTGTCAAGGTTTTTCCGCCTCGCGGGCGGCTAGGAACGGCGCTTCCCCGTCCTGATTACTCTTGCGGCGCTCGCAGCCTCGAATGCTGCGCAATACCCGGGCAAACACGATATACTGAAAGTACTTAACCTCGAAGACTCGGCACTCAAGCATTTTGCGCCTTCGCGATTGAGAGATCGGGGGGCGTCTTCTGGCGGCAACATTTTCTGCGCAATCCGCAGTCGGCCCTCGCCCAAACTGGCTCTGCTGTCACAGCATTCATCAACAACGTTTTCCAACCGACCAAAAAGCAAGCGAGTCCTGATCACAGGAGTTCTTATGTCCGCTCTGAATGGCGATAAATCGAGATTTAACCGCGAACGCAGGCAGAAGATCGCTCGTCGAAAGCGAACCCGCGCACTGCTGAACCAGGCAGCGAAGCCACCTAAAGCAGTTGATCCATCAGGTGCCGCGCCACGAACGGTGCCGGCATGAATACGCCACTGCTCGCCCCGCCTCTTTCCGCACTCGACGAATTAAAGCTGGATGTCTTGAAACTGAATGAACTGAAAAAGACCGGTGAAGTGAAAAAGAAACGAGTGCTCCTGGTCGACGCATCGAATGTGAAACGCGACCTGCGGGCCGAAGTCATGCGAAAGCTTGGCATTGACGTCGACTGCGCTGCCGATCTCGCCGAGGCCCGTTCCTGGTGGCGGGCAGATTTGTACGACCTGGTCCTCATCAACCTGGAAAAGGGCCGGGGACATCGCGACCGCTTCTGTGACGACGTCCGCGGCGCTACCCCCCCGCAGCGACTGGCCTTCCTGGTGGGCAAGCCTGAATATCTCTCAGCTTCGCCCAGTGCCGATGAAGAGTTGTTGCTGCAGGACACGGCCGACCAGATCCTGGTCAGCGATGTAAAAGCAGCGCTCTCCTCCAATGTCGGAGATCTGAGTCAGCGCTGGGGGATCCTGGAAGCTTCCCGCAGAATTTCGGCCGTTCGTTCCGCCTGCAGCGCCCGCACCAGAGCGATGCGCGACAGGCCCGTCCCGCCCCGGGATTCGGAAGCGCGACCCTTCAAGCGAATCGCGGACTCTACAACTCTGGATGATTTGCTGAGAGAGGAAATGCAATGAAGAACCTTTATGTAGGCAATCTGCCGCACAGCACCACCGAAGCCGAACTGCGAAATGTTTTTGAGCCCCACGGAGCCGTGGAGAAAGTCAGCCTGGTGACCGATCGGGAAACCGGCCGCTCGCGAGGTTTCGCGTTCGTGGAAATGACGGATGCCGCCGAGGCCGATAAGGCCATCGCGGCACTAAACGGCACCGACCTTGGCGGACGGCCGTTGACCATCAACGAAGCCAAACCCAAGACTGACCGGCCTAAGAGCGGAGGCGGAGGGCAGCGTTTTGGCGGAGGCGGAGGCGGTCGCGGCCGTGACGACTACCGCGGCCATCCAAGACAACCCCGCGAACCCCGCTGGTAGTTTCTTGTTAAGTGAACCGCCCCAGTGAACCCTCACGGTCATCGGCGGACGATGAATGTCAAAATTGGGAGATGAAGCATGGCACGAGGCCGATCGACGTTTACAAAGCGCCAGAAGGAGCAGACCAGGCAGCAGAAACAGCGCGATAAAGCCGAGCGCAGGAGTCTGCGAAAACAGGATAAGCCGGACACCGGCCCCGCGGACGATCTCGACGAACTCCGCGAGGCCGCTGAAGCCCAGGCCGCCTTATTCCAGGTAGGCTACGATCATTCGTCCAACTTTGGACCCGCCGGTTCTGAAAAAAAACTGGAAGAGTAATCTCAGACCATCCCAATAAACCTTTTTGGACAGGACGCGGCCTTTAGCCGCGCCCTGTAACCTCCGATAAAGTCTGCTGTTGGGTGGAGAGCGCTTCCTTTTCAGCGCCAGCCCGAGACTCTAATGAAACTGGAACCCAGCCTTGAGTTCGCACCGGTAGGTCTTCGATTGATCCTTGTCTATCCCAACGTGACAATCGGCCCAGCGCAGCAGAAGCTCAGGACCAAGGGGAAAAACGATAGCTGTCCCATCCACCTCCGCTTCGATGCTGGGGCCCTCCGCCGTGGCGGGCAAGCTGAAGTTTAGCGCCCGGCCGAAAATTACCGGATAGGTTTCCCGGACCATATCGCTCGTCATAGGATGGACCACCTCTGCCTCGAAAAGAAACGTTGTCGTATCGGACCAGTTGCGAACCGACACGATAAACCGGCGCCGCTCCTGCCAGAGATTCTCCTGTTCGACCTTTGCAAACGGACACGGGCCAGCAATGCACGCGACCCGCGCACCTCGAAACTCATTCCCTTCCCCGGCATCCACCGATAAAGATCCCATCGCAGCCTTCCACTTGCCGTCCGGCGAACACGGCGGCTTCTTGCTGCACGGCACATTTCCAGTATTCACTACCTGAAACGTTTTTACCGCCGTGCCAATATTCGCTTCCGTAGTGGCTTTGACCGAATAGCGGATCCGGGCATTGGAGATGATCGACTCGGGATGCGCTTTGGTCGCCGGCTCCTGATGAATCGGCGTCATGCGGCCGACGTAGACTTTGTCGCCGATGAAGTCATTCCAATCCAGCGGCTGGTAATCTTTGTGGCGGAATTGGAGCAGCACCGGTTGCCGCCTGCGCAGTCCCTTGGGCAGCGTCAAGCTGAAAAAGCCGGAGGCGTTGGAAACTGAATGCGCTTCCCCTAGCGCATTGATCGCCGTGATCTGGACATCGCCCAGCGGCAATTGCTTATTTGGATCACGGTCGGCCTGCAAAACCGCGCCGCGCAGGGTCACGGGGCGCCGGCGAGTCAGAAAAATCGCAGCCGCGATGGCGACTCCCAAAACTATAATTGCCCAAATGATGATCGTCTTTCGGCGGCTCATTCGTTTTCATTTAACATTGTAGGACGCTCCCGCACTCGTGAACGATGCGCCAGAAAGAAAAAAATACCGAAAGCCCGTCGCGGCGGCAAATCCTGCGCCAAATCGCCAGTATCGGTACTTTGGCCGCTCTCGAACCACAGAAGGCATTTTCAATGATGGCGGGGGCTCAACAGCAGCCGCAACCCTCCCCCGCGCCAGGGCCCTTCGCCGAAGCCGACGACCAACTGCTCGAGGAAATTGAAAAGCGCAACTTCCAGTTTTTCTGGGAGCAATCCGGCGCGCAGACGGGTCTGATCAGGGATCGCTGCAACACTCTGACCAACGAGAATGCGGTGGTCGCCAGCATCGCCGCCACGGGCTTCGGCCTCACCGCTCTCTGCATCGGCGAACGGCGCGGATACATGTCTGCCTCCGATGTGCGCGACCGTGTTCTCGCTACCCTTCGCTTTCTTTGGAAGAAAATGCCCACCCATCGCGGCTTCTTTTACCACTTCGCCGACATCAACACCGGCGACAGGATATGGGAGTCCGAAGTATCCTCGGTCGACACCGCGATCCTTCTCTGCGGAATTCTCACCTGCCGCCGGCACTTCGATCAGCATTCCGAAATCAGCCTTCTAGCCTACGAAATTTTCAATCGAGTCGACTGGAGTTGGCTCTCCGAAGACACTTCCGTTTTGCCTCACGGCTGGACTCCCGAATTCGGCTTCCTCCCCTATCGCTGGGACTATTACAGCGAGATGATGATGATCTACCTGCTCGGCCTGGGGTCGCTGCCCCATCCCCTGCCCACGCAGGCCTGGACCGCATGGAAGCGCACCAACTTTGAGTTTGACGGCATCCGCTACATCGGCTCCTTCGCGCCGTTGTTCGTACACCAGTACTCGCAGGCCTGGTTCGACTTCCGCGATAAGCGCGACGCCTATGCCGACTATTTCCAGAATTCCATCTCAGCCACCGACGCCCACCGAAAATTCTGTTTAGAGCTGGCCAGGCAGTTTCCCGATTACAGCGAAGACCTCTGGGGAATTTCCGCGTCCGATTCGCAAAAAGGTTACGTCATCTGGGGAGGTCCGCCCATGATGGGGCCGATCGACGGCACCGTCGTCCCCAGCGCGTCGGCAGGATCCTTGCCGTTTGTGCCCCAGTCTGTGATGCGTGTGCTCAGAAATATAAAAGAGCATTACCCGCGCGCCTGGACCAAGTACGGATTTGTGAACGCCTTCAATCCCCTGAAAAACTGGTACGACAGCGACGTGGTCGGTATCGACACCGGCATCACCATGCTGATGGCGGAAAACGCCCGCACCGGCTTCGTCTGGAACACCTTCATGAAGAATCAGGAAGCGCAGCGCGGCATGGACCGCGCCGGGTTCAAGAAATCTCAGCCGTAGCTGCTCGATCGGGAAGCGAATCATCGAGCAAAATCTGCTCGATTGCCTGGAGCGTGCCCTCCTGCGGTTGGCCTCTTCGATTACCGCGTTCGCTGTATTCTTGCGCGCTGAATTTCCGTAGCCTGCGATGGCGAAGATGTCCCACTGCGGAGCTAAAGTGTGCAGATGGAACAGCCTCACGGATTCTATCGGAGGCATCGCCGAATTTGAAAAACTCGATCTGTGCTGGAGCCTCTTTTGGCAAGCGGTTTGCTGCCAAGGCCAGTGACGCGAAGCAGTGTCGCGAAATCTTTTGGAGGATTTCATGAAAAAAATAGTTCAGTCTGTGTGGTTGGCCGGCGCTTTGGCAGCTCTGCTGGGCGCGACCGTAGCCATGAGCGCGCAGGACAACACCACAGCGCCGCAATCGTCACCCTCGCAGGCGTCACCGTCGCAATCTGGGTCGCAGGCGCAGGAACCTGCGCCGCCACCGTCTCAAATGCCGGACGCGCAGCAGCCGAACTCCGCGCAACCTCAAACCCAAACGCAGCAGCCTTCGTCTGAATCGCAGTCTCAATCACCCTCGCAACCGCCTGCGGGGCAGACTCCGGAAACAACGGGGCAACGCCCTGATCAGCAGAACGGGTCGGCAACCGCTTCCGGCACTCAAAGCTTCACAGGAACCATTGTGAAGTCGGGCGACAAGTATGTGTTCCAGGATGCGGCGTCGGGAAACACCTACGACATAGACCATCAGGATGAAGTGCAGAAATTCGAGGGGAAGAGAGTGAAGGTGCACGGCACGCTGGACTCGAGTGGCAAGACGATTCACCTGCAGTAAAGATCAATTGTTTCACATGTCAGTTTTAGGGAAGGTCGCGATGATGTCGCGGCCTTTCTTTTTTCTGCTTATGCTTCGGGACCTTATTTTCTTTTTCGGCGTTAAGTGTGTCGCCGCAGACACGCTGATGCCGAATGGCCACGCTTCCAGTAGCACTCCTCTCGAGTAAGTCATTGTTTTCCGCCCCAATGAGATTGGTGTCCCTTCTGCTTATGACTCCCGACAAGAGGCGTTATGCAGATGGCAATCACATTTATGGCGGTCGTGGCTGGCCTGATTTTTTCCATAGCGGTGGCATTGCTGACGGAGGAATTGATCTTCGGACAGGTGTGCCGCGTGTTCTTTGCGCGTCCACTGGCTCCGCGATCAGCGCCGCCAAAAGACAGGCAAAGCCGCTGAGGCGCAAAGGAGAACGAATCATTCTGGTGTTGAAGCTGGCGTTGGAGTATTTCCGCCAGCCGTTTCTCCGGATTCGATTCCGGGTCACAGCCTCTGGAAAGTACACAGGGATCGCACCGCGCGAGGTTTGTGTTGCGATATGATGCGAACGATTCGGTTTCCGGGATAAGCAGACTCCATGATGTTTCGCCGCAAACTGCTGGCCGTGCTGGCGCTGACAGTTTTTTTGTCGGTGGCGGCGGTGGCCTGGCTGGTATCTGCCGTAACGCGGCGGGCCTTCGATCGTAACGACAATGAGCGAACAGCGGCGCTGGTAACCGAATTCCGCCGCGAGTTTAATCGCCAGGGCGAAGACGTGGCACGGCGGGTGGAGGCGATTTCCGCATCGGAAGCCGTAAACCGCATGATACTGGCATTGAGCCGATCCCCAGCGGATACGGGACCTTATTTCGAATTGGCGAAAACCACCGCCGAAAATCGGCAACTAGACTTCCTTGAATTCCTGCAAAGCGATGGAACGATTGTTTCATCGGCGCAGTGGCCGGCGAGATTTGGTTATCAGGAAAGTGAAATTGACAGCCTGAATAAAGCCGGGCAGCCGGCATTTCTAAAGCAAGAAAATCTGCCGGCAGGGAGCGCGCTGGGTTTGTTCGCCGTGCGAACTGCCGGAGCAGGAGAACACGCGATCTACCTAATCGGCGGGCGGCGCGTCGACAAGACTTTTCTTTCTGGGCTGGACTTTCCGGCGGGTACTCGCGGGCTGTTGTATGAGAATCGCGGAGGCCGCTTTTCGGCACAGTTGCTTACGGGACAGTCCGGCGAAGACAATACGCGCCTCGCGGCCAAGCTGGAGCCTCTGGTCAGCGCTGTGCTGCAGTCCGGGCGAGAGGCGACAGCGCTGATCGAGTGGTCGGGAGATAGGGGCGAGGACGAAGAGTTCTACGCGATCCCGCTGGAAGGCGCAGGCAGGGATCGCCCTTTGTTGGCAATCCTGCTGATCGGCAACTCGCGGCGGGCGTATGTGGGCCTGATCCGGCATATTGGTTCGGCCGCGCTCCTGGTCGCAGTTGGAGGAATTCTCCTGGCGATTCTCTTGAGCAGTTGGGCAGCAGCCCGGGTAACTCGTCCGGTAGAGCAATTGGCAAACGCCGCGCGTGAAGTGGCCGCGGGAAATTGGGATACGCGGGTTGAGGTCAACGGCGATGACGAACTCGGGCAACTCGCCGATTCTTTCAATCGTATGACCACCGAGTTGCTGGGCCAGCGCGAGCGACTCGTGCAGGCTGAACGGGTGGCAGCGTGGCGAGATCTGGCCAGGCGGCTGGCACACGAGTTGAAGAATCCGCTATTTCCTTTGCTGCTTACGGTGGAGAATCTGGTGCGGGCGCGGCAGCAGAACCCGGAGCAGTTCGAGGAGATGTTCCGCGAGAGCGCGAGAACTTTGCTGGCGGAGATTTCAAATCTCAAAGGAATTGTTGACCGGTTCAGCGAGTTCTCCCGGATGCCGCAGCCGCAGTTGCAGCGCGTTCAGCTGAACGACCTGGTGCGTGGCGTGATGCAACTTTTTCAGGCACAACTGAATAGATCGGGAAGTCCCAGGATAGATTGCCGAGTGCAATTGGATCCTCACCTGGAACCGGTTCTGCTGGACGCGGAGTTGTTGCATCGGGCAATATCCAATCTTGTGTTGAATGCAGTCGAAGCCATGCCACAAGGCGGAGCGTTGACGGTGCGTACACGAAATGAGGACGGGAAAGTTGTAGTCGAAGTAGCGGATACCGGAGCCGGATTGACCGAAGAAGACCGGGAGCGGATATTTACGCCTTACTATACGAGCAAGAAGAATGGGACCGGGCTGGGGCTGGCCATCGTGCAGTCGGTAGTGAGCGACCACCGCGGGAGAATTCGCGTGCACAGTGAGAAAGGCCGTGGCACCACGTTTGCGATCGAGCTGGCGCGGAGTTAGCACTGTTTGGAACGGAGCACGGCGGGTTTCAAGCTGTTTGAGCGCAAGGTGCGCCAATAAAATCCGCTGAGGGCGCAAAGGGAGAAATTGCCGACGAAGGCGCAATTGTTGATTGTGGATGACGACGCCAATACTCTGGCGTCGCTGGCGCGTGCGTTCCGGCTGGCCGGACATGAGGCGACGGTGTGCGACAACACGTCGAAAGCTGTGGAGCTTGCCCGCGCGCAAAGGTTCGACTTGATTCTGTCAGATGTGGTGATGCCCGGCAAAGGCGGGCTCGCTCTGCTCGAAGAATTGAAGACGATAAGTGTAACGGCGCCCGTGGTGATGATGTCAGGACATGGCGACATTGAAACGGCGGTGCGGGCAACACGGCTGGGCGCGCTGGATTTTCTGGAAAAGCCTATCTCGACAGAAAAGCTGCTGCTGACGGTGGAGAATGCACTCAAGCTGCAGCGACTGGAGAGCGAAAACCGGCAACTCAAGCAGCGGCTGGGCAAACATGAAATGGTGTGGCAGGGCGCGGCCATGCAGCGCGTGATGGCGCAAGTCGAACGTGTGGCCGCAAGTGAAACTCGAGTCTGCATCCTGGGAGAAACCGGCACGGGAAAAGAGCTGGTGGCGCGCACGATTCACGAGCGCAGCTCGCGTGCGTCGGGTCCGTTCATCACCTTGAATTGTGCGGCGGTCCCCGCGGAACTGATCGAGTCCGAGCTTTTCGGGCACGAGAAGGGATCGTTTACCGGCGCGGCTGGGCGGCACATCGGAAAATTCGAGCAGGCCGATCATGGCACGATCTTTCTGGACGAGATCGGAGACATGCCGCTGAACATGCAGGCCAAACTGCTGCGGGTACTGGAAGAGGATGAAGTGGAACGGATTGGTGGCGACAAGCCAGTGAAAGTAGACGTCCGGGTTGTGGTGGCTACGCATCGCGACCTGGAAGCACGGGTGCGCGAGGAGAAATTCCGGCAGGATTTATTTCATCGGATCTATGTTTTTCCGCTGGTTTTGCCCCCGTTGCGGGAACGGAAAGAAGATATTCCCGCGCTGGTCAAGCACTTTGCCGCACAGGTATGCGCGCAGAACGGATGGAAAATAGTTCCCTTTGCTGCGGACGCGATCGAGGCACTGCAGCGGCACTCGTGGCCGGGGAGCGTGCGGGAGTTGCGCAATATTGTGGAACGCTTGATCCTGTTGGCGACAGAAGGCGAGGTTAATCTTGCGACCGTGGAACTTGCCATGCCCAAGGGCGGCAGGTCTGCGATTCCTCTAGCATTGTCGTCGGGGCCATTGGCCCAGCGGGTGGACGCGTTCGAGCGAGACGTCATTCTGGGGGAATTGAAGCGGCATCATTCCAATGTCACTTCCGCAGCTAAAGCGCTAGGACTCGAGCGCAGCCATCTTTATAAGAAGGCGGAGCAGTTGGGAATTGACTTACGGGCGATGCGGCGGGAGCACGAATCAAGTGCCGAGTAGTTTGGAAATTCGAGTGCACCAGCCAAACAGAAGCGTTCACCAGGCCACGGAGGAACACGAGGTTGCGCGGTTTGGTTCCATTGGTTGTTTCGTGAACTGACAACTGAGTTGGAGAAACTGGTTTGATCAAAAGATGCCGCCAGGCAGTTTGTCTTCTTTCATTTCTTTTCGTCCTAATTTCCTTCCATTTCACTGCCCTTGCCGTCGAGCCGCCTTCTCCGCCCACTTACGGGGTTCGCATGCAGCAGGCGTGGATTCCCATGAAGGATGGCGTTCGGCTGGCGTCCACGCTTTACATGCCGGATGGCGCCAAACCGGGGGAGCAGTTCCCTGCGTTGCTGGAATATCTGCCATACCGCAAGGACGACGGTACAGCGGCCGAAGATTATCCCAAGCATGCTTACTTTGCGCGGCGGGGATATGTGAGCGTGCGCGTTGATATTCGCGGATTCGGCGCGAGCGAAGGGTCGCCGCCGGAGCGGGAGTATTCCGAACAGGAACAGGTGGATGGAGAGCAGGTAATCCAGTGGCTGGCGCATCAGCCGTGGTCCAACGGGAATGTGGGCATGTTCGGGATTTCGTGGGGCGGCTTCACGGCGCTGCAGATGGCGATGCGGCATGCACCGGGACTGAAAGCGATTCTCGCAACTGATGCGACCGCCGGGTTGTTCCATGATGACGTGCACTACATCGATGGCATCGCGCACATCGACGAATTCGAATTGAACATGGATATGGCAGAGGGATGGACCGGCGCTCCCGACTACACGCTCGATGAAAAAGTTCTGGGGCCGAGGTTCGATGCTCCGCCGTGGTCGCTGCTTTATTTGAAGCATCAGCGTGATGGGCCGTTCTGGCGCGACCGCGTGCGTCCACTGAAAGACATTGCAATTCCATGTTTTCTGATCGGCGGGTTGCTCGATGGATATCGCGACAATGTGCCCGACATGCTGATGCAGTCGGGCGGGCCGGTGAAGGCGATTGTGGGACCGTGGAATCATACCTATCCAAATGATGCTGTACCGGGGCCGCAGATTGAGTGGCGCAACGAGGCCGTGCGCTGGTTCGATCATTGGCTGAAGGGGCGCGATACGGGCGTGGAGCGAGACCCGCGCCTGGCGATCTACATGCAGCACTGGCATCCGCCGGATCCGAATCTGGAGAATGTGCCGGGCGAGTGGCGGCGGGAGGATGTGTGGCCGCCCAAGGAAGCGAAGGCGTCCACATTGTTTTTTCAGGCTGAGCATTCGCTCGGCAACACGGTCCCGGCGCCGGCGGCGCATCAGCTGAAATATGTGCCTTCTATCGGCGTGGAGGCGGGATTCTGGTGGGGCGAGTTGTTGAGCGACGTGCGCCCGGTGGACGCGTTCAGCCTGGTTTACGACTCGGCGGCGCTGCAAGACGATGTGGCAATTCTGGGTCGCCCCCACGCTCTGTTGCGGGCCTCGGCTACGGCGCCGCTGGCGAATTGGATCGCGCGGCTTTCGGATGTGGCTCCGGATGGAACGGTGACACAAATTACCGGGGCTGCAATCAACGGCGCGCAGCGCGATTCGATGAGCGAGCCCCTCGATCTGGAGCCGGGCAAAGTTTATCCGTTCGATATCGAAATGCATTTGACATCGTGGGTTTTTCCCAAGGGCCATCGCATTCGGGTGGCGGTTTCGAATGCTTTGTGGCCGATGATGCTGCCCACTCCTTACTCGATGACGACTTCTCTCGCACTTGGGGGCGAGGATGGTTCGCGGATCGTGTTGCCGGTCGTGCCCGAACATGGACTCGCGCCCCCGGCATTTTCCCCGCCGGAGCCTTCTGAAGAACGGACCGACGTCAAGACGGAAGGCTTTCCCTGGCCGGGGGAGTGGACCGTGGAGCGCGATGAGGCTCGACATAAGACCACCGTCCACTGGAAAGGAAAAGAAGGTGGAAAATATCCGTGGGGCACGGAACAGGACTTCGAAAATCTGACGTATGACTCCGATGATGCTCATCCCGAGAGTTGTGCCGTGCGCGGCGAAGCGGAAACCATTTTTGCTCTGCAGGGCCGAACCCTGACCTGGCGCGGGCATCTGCTGGTGACGACCGATCAGAAGAATTTCTATTACACCTACACGCGGGAGTTACTGAAAGATGGAGCGATGGTCAGAACAAAAACGTGGCGGGAGACGATTCCCCGCGATCATCAGTGAAGTTCAAGCGGCGCTTATCGGAAGGCTGGCAGAAAACGAGTCACGCCCGCGAGTCTCCCTGCCAATGGGAGGGCATGGGTTCCCTGCGCGCCGGCGCCTGAAAATATTTTTCTTCGGAGCTTGCTCTGGCCCTCTTCTGGGCCGGAATCCAGATCAAAAAACATTCCGGATTGATTCGCTAAATCTATGGAAACACACCACTTATAGGGCTTCGATCCGGGGTTGATCTGGCTAAAATATAGATTCCAAAGAATTTGCCCGCAAAATATTAGATTCGTTGGACTTAGCCGGACGATTCAGTTGTCAAAGAGCGGGTAAAGATTTGGGTTCATTGTCGGATGAATTCGATGTGCGGCGCAAGGTCAGATGTCACAGGATTTGCCTGTGGAAAATTCGCCTCTGTGAACTTTTCTGCTACTTCAACCCGTCCACGACATACAGATCGGAGAGCGTGCGAATGTAGCCGTAGACGTAGGCTTTGGCGTCGGGGGTGATGTTGATTCCGCGGATGGTGTCGATACCGGCGGAGTCGGCGGGCACGAGTTCTTTCCAGGGCTTGCGTTTGCCGGTGGCGAGTTCCAACTCAAATACGCGGGCGGGAATGGCTCCGAAGCGGTAGACATAGAGAAGCTTTCCGTCGGCGGACCAGCCGGTGGGCAACTCATCCGGTTCTGCGCCCGGGACGGGCACGGGCTCGGCGCCGGTGGTGGAATAAAGATAGATTTTGTGGTCGGGACCGACGGTAGCCGCCGAGTCGCCCTTGGGAGAGGTCACAAAAAACGGGCCAATTCCTTCCGGGCTGATGGGGGTGGGCTTCGCTTCGTCCATCGATCCCACATAGAGACGAAAACCATGGCCGGCCTCGTTCCCGGAGAACAGCAGATGTTTTCCGTCGGGAAGCCAGCGGGCGCGAAGGTGATTCATGGAATCGTGGGTGATGGGCTTAGCTTCTCCTACACCGGTGGGGAGCATGACCAGCGGTGAGGGATTGGTATTGGGGCGGGCGAGCGCCCATTTGCCGTCAGGCGACAATGCCAGGCCAATGCCTTCACTCAGGCGGATGGCTGGAGAGTTGTCGGTCTTGCGGAGGTAGACCGCATACTTTGGCCCACCGCCTTCGCCGCTTTCGTAGAACAAAACGGTGTGCCCGTCGTTGGATAAATCGCCGGGAACGGACCAGTCGAGCCAGGAGAGATCGCGCTCTTTGGAGTCGCCGGGTGCAAGTCCGATCATTCCGGCGCGGTCGTTGCCGCGGGTGAGCAGGACGTTGCCATCGCGGTCAACATCGAGCAGGGTCAGTTCTCCGGGAACGCGGGCCAGCAATCTCACCGCGCCCGCCGGAGTGACGGCATATAAAGAACGATCGCCGCCGGTGCGCGTGGCGGTAAACCAGATCTCATCATTCGTGGGCGACCACGCGATGCCTTGAATGCTGTCCCAGCCGGTGGAAAGCGTGGTCTTTTTTCCCGACAAATCTACCAGCGCGACCGCGCCGCCGTCGTCGCCCAGTTGGGGATGATCGATGAAAGCAACGGAATCGCCCTTGGGGGAAATGCGAAGGTTGCCGATCCAGCCGTCGGCTTCGTAGAGCAACTTGCCGGCAGGAAACTCGAGGCGATGACGGCCTTGTTCCTGGCGCACGATGGCCAGGGTGCTGCCATCGGGAGCCCAATCGGCCCACTCGACGTTTTCCATGACCTCGCGAGGCGCGCCACCGACCAGAGGCACGCGCGCCAGGGTGCCGGAGTAAAGAAACTGCGCGACAGGGTGGCTGCGCAGCGAGAGCGCCATCTCTCCCGACGACGAAACCGCCAGCACGTCGGCGCCGGCTGGCTCGAGTTCGTGCGACTCCGGACTTTCCGGGCGGGTGGTAAAAAGCTGCAGCGACTTCCCTTCCCACGCGGCGCTGTAAATGATGGTCTTGCCATCGGGCGCAAAGCGCGCCGCGTGAACCATGCCCCGGCGGAAAGTGAGGGGATGGTAGACGGGCAGCGCGGCTTGGGTCACCGCGGGCTGCAAGAGGAATTTTCCCGCGCCGAGGCCGGCTAGCAATGCAACTACTGCGGCAGCCAGGGCTGCCACGAGCGCGCCTCGTCGCGGCTTCGCAGTGGCGGCGACGGGCGTGGTTTCTGGGGAGGCAACAATCGGGACCGTACCGCTGTTGCCGCGCACGCGGGAGGTGTCAAGAGCGCGCTTGATGCGCTTCAAATCTCCGCGCAGCTCGGCTGCGGTCTGATAGCGAAATTCACGATCCTTTTCGATCGCCTTGAAAATCAATTCTTCCAGCTTGGGCGGGATGGCGGGATTTACGGTTGACGGGGACACCGGGGTGCGGTTGAGAATCGCCTCGGAAATTACGCCACTGCTGCTTCCGGGAAACGCCAGACTTCCCGTCGCCATTTCGTAAAGCACCGAGCCGAACGCGAACAAATCGGTGCGCGGGTCGAGATCTTCGGCGCGAACCTGTTCCGGCGACATGTAAGCCACGGTGCCCACTGTCGAGCCGGGGGTGGTCATCATGGGACCGTCGGTCGCGGTGAGCAGGGCGGATTCTGAAGTGCCGCTACGGTGTTCCGGCGCCAGCTTTGCCAGGCCAAAATCCAGCAGCTTGGCCTGTCCGCGCTTGGTGACGAAGATGTTTGCCGGCTTGATATCGCGATGAATAATGCCTTTGGAGTGCGCGGCATCGAGGGCGTCGGCGATTTCGATGGCCAGGTTCAGCAGGGTTTCGGTGTCGATGGGGCGGCCGGCGATGCGATGCTTCAGCGTCTGGCCGTCGAGGAACTCCATGACGATGAAGGCCTGGCCGTTTTCCTCGTCGACTTCGTGGATGGTGCAGATGTTGGGATGGTTCAGGGCGGAGGCGGCGCGGGCTTCGCGCTGAAAGCGGTCGAGGGCCTGACGATCCCTGGCGAGGTCTTCGGGGAGAAATTTTAGAGCGACAAAGCGTCCGAGCTTGAGATCTTCGGCGCGATAGACGACGCCCATGCCGCCGCCGCCCAGCTTTTCGACAATGCGGTAGTGCGAGATGGTCTTGCCGATCATCGTGTCGCTAAGCAAATCAGGCACGCTCCATGCGCGACCATATTAGGGGCGATGCCTCGCCAAGTCAATGCAGGTTGGGGTTCAGAGCGATCAAAAGTGGAAGATCAGGTCGCTCGCCGCGGTGAGCTGATTCTGATGGCGGCCATTGTCGTAGGCTTCCCTGTCCCAGGCGCGTTCGAAACGCAGTTCTGGACGCAGTTGCACCGTGCTGCCGAACCAGTGGCACCACATGATCGTGTTCTCTGAATATCGGGTGGCGTAGCCGGTGCGCTGGCCTTTTTTGTCGTTCAAAAAGTCGCTACGGAAGGAGAGGAAATTGTGCACCGAGAGTTCTTTCTGAAAGAAATTCACCACCGCATATTCGGGAGCTGTGCATCGCGGCTGGCCGGGGTGGCAATGGGCGGCATTCGCGCCGAGTTCCGGCGGGATCGGTCCTCCGACGGCGGGCACATCGCGTTCGTACATGTACCAGGATTCGGTAGCCATGTGGACCGTCTTCGAAAACTTGTGATACCAGGTGGCGTCATACTGCTGGAGATTGTTGTAAGCGTACTTACCGTCGTTAATTCCGTTGGCGCAGACATAGAGATTGTCGTTGACAGATTTCGTGGTGTAGCTGAGGCAGGCTGTGCCGGAGGGCTTCGCGTCCGGCGTCCACGGGGCGACGTCGTGGCCGCCCGTGAGGCCGAGTTGAACCAGCCACTGGTCGTTCAACTTCAACGTGGCGATCAGTCCCGTATCGGTGAATGGATCGATCGCATAGAGCAGCGAATGGCTGAAGATGTAGTTGTTGGGCGCGAGTTGAGCTTCGATTCCGGGCACCGAGATGAAGCGCCCCAGCCTGAGATTCATTCCCTGCGCGATCTGCGGAATGTATATATCGAGGTATTCGAGCGTGGGGTCGAAGCCGTATTGGTGGTGATCATTGAGTAACTGGCTGGAGCCATACCCTTTCGCGATCGTAAAGCGATAGTCAGTACCATACAGGGCGGTAAGGTGGTAACCCCAGTCGAGGTGACCGCGCTGCACGGAATCGGGCAGGCGCTCGGCGTAGAGGACAATCTGGTTCATTTCAAAGCGATTCGCATAGACGTCGTTGGCCTCGGGCGAATTGCTGTGGGTGGAGGTGCTGAAGTTCAGCGTGGGATCGATCCAGCCATAGAGCTTGGTGCGGCTGCGGGCCTGGTTGATGGCAGTCATCAGCGGATAACTGTTCGTGTCGGGCTCGCCGAGGACGGGAGAGCCTCCATAAGACCAGTCGGAATTTGGAAATGGCGGCGAATCGAGCGGGGATGGAAGGCCGCGGCGCGGCGGGGCGGGAGAGGACGTGGGCGCTGAGGTCCAGTCCTGGCGGTAGAAGTCGGCCCAGCGGGCGAAAAAATTATTCTTCTCGGGCACGGTTTTGGTGGGGGCGTCGGGTGGGGTGGTGTCGTTGTCCGGTTGCTGAGCCTGGGAACAATTGGCCAACACGAACAGGATGATCGTGAACAGGAAGAAGAAGCCTTGGCGGCGAGGCAGGTCGCTCCGCTTGGGCATGAAGAAAGGAGGCATAGAGTCTACGGAGTCGGCGAAGATAGTTTAGTTCCGGAATGAGTCAGTACGGCCCGATAATACCGGCGATGGCTCGGGAAGCGGGCGTGGGTGCCCGCTCCACATCTTTCGTGTCCAGCACATCCAGATATTTCAGGCCGGAGCCGGTGTTGAACAGCACCACAGTATCTTCCGGGCTGAAGAAGCAACTGGCCAGCAGCTTCCGGTAGGCGGCCAGCGAAGATGCCCCTTCGGGGGCAGCGAAGATGCCTTCAGCTTTGGCCCAGTGGCGGGTGGCTTCGAGAATCTCGGCGTCGGTGACGGCCAGGGCTAGGCCTCCACTTTTCTTCAGGATGTCGAGGATCAGATAGTCGCCGTAGGCTTTTGGCACGCGCAAGCCGGCGGCGATGGTTGAGGCGTTGGGCCACATTTCGGAGTCGGCGCGGCCTTCATCCCATGCTTTAACAATTGGGGCGCATCCTGCAGACTGCACGCTGATCATATTCGGGCGTTCGTCGCCAATAAAACCCAGCTCCTGCATTTCGTCGAAGGCCTTCCACATGCCGAGCAGGCCGACGCCGCCGCCGGTGGGATAGATGATGCCGTCGGGAAGTTTCCATCCGAGCTGCTCGGCGACTTCGTAGCCCATAGTTTTCTTGCCTTCGACGCGGTAAGGCTCTTTGGTGGTGGAGACGTCGAACCATTTTTCGTTCTTCCAGGAATCGGAATTCTTCAGTTCGGCGACTTTGCGGGCGCAATCGGAGATGAGTCCATCGACCAGAGTGACGTGCGCGCCGTAGTAGCGGCATTCGACGCGGTTGGCCAGAGGAACGTCTTTGGGCATGAAGATGTGGGCTTCGATATTGGCGGCGGCCGCATAGGCGGCCAGAGCACTCGCGGCGTTTCCAGCGGAGGGGATAGCGAGTTTTTTGAGGCCGAAGTGGCGAGCCATGGTGACAGCGGCGGAGAGTCCCCGAGCTTTGAAGGAGCCGGTGGGATTGAGGCCTTCGTCCTTGATGAAGACGTTGGAATACTCGCGGCTGGGCAGCATAGGCGTGAAGCCTTCGCCTAGCGTGACAGGGGTAGCTTCGGGGAGAACGGCGTCGTATCTCCACATGGTGGGGGCCAGCGGAAGGAGCGATGCAGGCGAGAAAGTTTTCTTGATCGCAGCGAGATCGTAGCGGGCGTAGAGAATGCCGCCATCCTTCGGGCAGACGGTTTGAGGACGGTCGGCGGGATAGTGCTCGTGGCAACGGGTGCATTCGAGGTGGGTCAGGCGGGGCACGGAGAAAGTCTAGCAGGGGTTAGGGTCATGCGTTCGAGCGGATGCACTGTTGCAAAGGTGGAAAAGCGCAGGGGTAGAAATGCCTTGCTTAGTTCGGGGTGCTTCTTTGCTATAGGGGTCCTTCGACTGCGAATGCGCTTCGCATTCGCGAAGCGCATTCTTCACTCAGGATGACAGCGCGCCAAAGCGATGCGCTACTTGTGCGGTATCTGCGCTACGGAGTGCCGGTTGATGATTACGTGAGTGCGTTCACGGGTTATGCGGATGCGGCATTGCAGGCGTTCCGGGCCGATTTGGCACGCGTTCTCCCGCACCTGTATCCATGCGACTTGCTCGGGGCCGACGATCATCCAGGCGGTGGCGTTGGTGGCGTAGTTCACCTGATCGAGATAATAGGCGGCGTTCAGGTCGATGTCGGCGGCGTCGGCGTTCATCTGTTCGCAGTCGGTGGGTGCGACTGCATCAGCCGACCGCGCGCAGTAATCTTCGTCGTGCTCGAGCAGAATTTTCTTGTGGGAGTCGCCAATGAAATAGCGAGTGGTAACCTGCGGCACGTTCGATTGCGCGGACCACCGGTTCAGTTGCTCGGCAAACGCGGGAGGAAGCTGGGTCATTCTAAGCGTGTCTTCTTTCACCTGGCGGGAGAAAACCGTGACTGTGGGCGTAGGTTCGCCGTTGGTGGGATGGAAATAAAATCCGCCGAGAACGATGCCATCCTGCAGGTCAATCCAGATGAATCCGCGGCCATCGAGATAGGGACCGCTGCGGCCGGAGATTTCCACGTATCTTCCGTCGCGGATTTGGACGGGGATTTGCGAATCGTTGAGAACTTTCTCGATCGCGTCGGGGAGCATCATGTCCCAGCCGTAATGGAACATGACGTCGGGAATAACGCTGTGCATGAGCTTGCGATATTGCTTGTCATGAAGGACCTTTTTTGCCTCCTGCCCGGCATAACGATTCAGAAAGTCGAGCTGGACGCCGGGAATTCGGTTGCGAAAGATGGCTTTGTCATATGTGGGGGCTGGAGGCGGCTTTTGAACTTGAGGTTGCGCGGCCGCTGGCGCGATTTCCTGCGCGGCGGCGTAGTACGGCGAGAGGGTTGTCGTTGCGAAGAAAACAAGCAGGAAAAAACGCAGTTCGCGCAAAGACCGACGAGAAGGATGCATGGCGGACCTCCTGTTTCAGATCCCGGTCGTGTGGATTTTATCGCTCTTTGGGGAAAAGGTGAAGCGCCATTGATACGAAGGCAGGGGGCAGGCTCACAGCCGCCGAGGACAGCGGCGCTACGATACCGGGCCGTAGAGACGTTGCTACGTCTTGCGCGGCAGCGCGCCGCTCCTTGCGGCATTTGTGTCGCCGCCAGCAGACTTAAGACCTGGCAAGCTACGTCTCTACGGCATTATCGATCCTACTTCGCACTGCGCTTCGCCGCTCGCTTGGCGGGTGGGACTATGCCCTTTTCGGGCTGCTCACGCTCGATTGGGTCGGAGAGCTTGTGCAGCGGTTTGTCGCCCGCCGATGAGAATTGCGGGCCGGTTTCGGGTACGGATAATCCCTGCGCGGTGTTCATCGCTTCGTTGAAGGTTGAACCCGACTTGGCAGCGGCTACAGCGAACACGCCGTGCGGAACGCCGTTGGTGAAAGCGGTGGCGATGTAGTCGCCAACCATGAGTCCATTCTGCGAGTTGGGAAGCCATGAGAGTTGCATCGGACCGGTCAGGCGAATCGGGGCGTTCCATGTCGATCCGCCGTTGTGCGACGAGATGTAGCCGACAGCGAGGCGGCAGGTGGAAGTCGAGCAACTGCTCTTCGGATAGAAATAATAAGTGACGGCGACGTGGGCGGTGGCCCCGGAGGTGGCCGGGTCGATGCCGATTCCGGGGATGAAGTGATCGACGGTGCTGGTGGTAGCATCGATCGGAATGCGCGTGACCGCGGACCAGTGCGTACCGTCGGTCGAGGTGCTGTAGACCAGATCGTTGGTCGAGCACTTGCTGCGGAAGCGGCAATCCTCCCAGACAACCCAGACCGTGCCGGTTCCATCGACAGCGGCTGAAGGCAGCGGCCCGCTGCGAATGCCGCCCGCATCGATGTGGCTTTGGATGTTCGCCACGGTCACGGGTGCCGACCAGCTTGTGCCGCCATTCGTGGATGTGAAAGCAGAGATGCCGGCGGTTTCAATAGGCACGACTACCGTTCCGTTGGGCTGCACCAGCGGCTGTCCGCCAATGCCGGAGGCATGGTTCGCGGTTGATTTTGCAGAGCCCCAGGTTAAACCGCCATCGGTTGAGGTGCTCATGAGAATTCCATCGCCGGTGTCGGGATTGTCCCATTCGACGTAGCAATTGCCGTAGAACGGGCTGGTCGACGTGCTGTCACATACGATCCAGTTTTTGTCTGAACTGATGACGTTGGGGCCGACGTTCACGGGATTGTCCCAGGTGAAGCCGCCGTCGGTTGAGCGGCTGACTACGACGGCCGGCGTCTCCGATGTGTTCGAAATGGGCAGTGAAGCGATCATCCAGACGTCGTGCTTCGCGTCGAATGCAACCGCAGGATCGCTGGCCGCGCTGTAAGGACCGCCGCCGTTGCCGGAGGTGAGGCCGGGAAGAAATCCGTGGGTCCAGCTATTGCCGCCGTCAGTCGAAGTGGCCCAGCCGATGGCGGTTGCGCCGCCGGGGGCAATGCGTCCGGTTTGAAAGGCAGAGACCAGCGTGGAGCCGTTGGAAAGCACATGCGGCTCGACTTCGGTGGCGTGCTGTCCGGGGGGCACGGTGAAAGGATCGGAGCTGATCTGGGTCAGGGTGACGGATGGCGTGTCCTGCGCAAATGCGCCGAGAGCGGCGAAATTCAAGAGGCAAGCGGCAAGAAAAAATCTACTGGACGAGCTAAGAATATGCTTCATCGGGATTGTCCTCAGAATCAAAATGACGGCTACTTTCTTTGCATGGCAGGGGAATTCGCTGGGAGCAGACTCCGCGGCGGGAGTCATTGGCCGCGCCGTGAACATACCGTGGAATCTTGCGCCTTGTCAATGTGAAGGTTCTTGCAACCCGACTGGTGGCTCAACAATCGCCGGGCGTTATGTGCAGCTGGATCATTCCTTTGTGGGATTACGCCGGAATACGATGGCGACATCGTCGGCGTAAACCCGGCGCCAGCCGCGAGTTTCGAGGAGCATGTTAGCCTGCGCAGAATCTTTGGGCAGGATTATCGTTTCGGCCGGGTGCTGCTCGAGGAATTCTTGCCAGCCGGGTTCGAGGTGAATCATCTTCAGGTATGACGTTAAGAAGACTTCGCCGTACAGGTCATGGCGGTCGTCCACCACTACTCTTATTCGCGGATAGAGGCGGTAAATTAAATAGCCGCCCCAGTCATCCTGGCTGAGCACCGGGCCTTGGCTGGTGGTCGATGCCTGAGGGGTAGATTCGAGAAAGTCCACTGCCTGAACAGGAAACTTCCTGGCGTCGAAGTGCGCGTTCATCAGCGGCGCCGATTGCAGCTTGCCCCCGTGGGCCGCGATGCAGGCGGTGAATACCACTACGGCGAGCGGCCAACAATGGCCCCTTAGGCTGAGTTCCATGGTTCCCATGCGTTGGAGGAATGAACGCGGATGCATTTCCCCGCCGAAACTAAATCCCGCAACTTTGTCGATTACACGCGACAGGATGGGACCGATCATCAGAATCAGCAGTAGCGAGGCTACAGGAATGTTTCGCGCAGCGTAGAGCCCGGAGAAAACCGCGAACAGAATTACCAAAGCGTGGCTGGTCCGGACCTCGCGCCCCTTTATTGCTAACGCCGCGAGGGCCAGCAGGAGCAATACGGCGAAACACTTCTGGGCCACATAGTGAAAATTTGGAGACTGAAACTCATCGATGTGGTCCATGAGAAAGCGGTTCGAGAGATAGCCGTAGATGTGGAGGTGCAGGTGAAATCCGTATGGATTGAGCAGGGTGGCAGCTGCACACAAAAGGCCCGCAAGTGTAAGGGTGCGGAGGCGACGGCTGGCACGAATTTTCTCCACGATGTTTTCAAAATTACCTTCATTCAACGTTCGCCACCGCCATGCTGCGCAGAGCCAATAGATGGCCAGAAGAACGAAGCCAACCAGGAATCCACCGTGGAGGTTGACCCAGACCACGGTCAGAGGGGGCAACAGCCAAATGAGCCAGGAACGAGGCGCGGGACGCGGGCTGAGGGAGCCGGAATCGAGCTTACAGATTTCCTCAGTGGATTCCAAAATCCAAAACCATGCCAGGGTGAATAACCAACTGACCACGTGCGGCCGAGCCTGAAAATGAATCATGGCTGCCGATGACGCCAGCAACATTAGAACCAGCGCGACCGCAATGTTGGCCCCGCGGCGCACGAGCAGGCGGAACGTCCACGAAAAAGTGAGAGCGATGATCAGTGCAGCGAAGGCGGCCACGCCGTTCAGTCCTGCTGCGCGCTCCACGCATCCGACAATGAGGTCGTAAAGCCACTCCCAGGCAAACCAGGGCTGGCCATACATGGTTGAGGAAAATGGATCGCTACGGGGAATGGAATGAGTTTGCAGAATCAGCTGCCCGGTGCGAATGTGCCAGCCGATGCCGGCATCGCTCAGCAGCCGCGTCGAAAGTGTAGTGAACGCAAGAAGAGCGAACAGCGCTACAAACAACAAGTCGGCGGCGGAAGGGAGAATCCAGCGGATCCAGCTGGAAGGCACATCTTCGTCTGTATGTATCTTATCGTCATCTTTGCGCGAACTTATGGAGCCCAAAGCCATCGGGCTGAATCTTATAGAGTGGGGCGATGAACAGCAAGAACAGGCACCGGGTAGTGATCGTGGGCGCGGGCTTCGGCGGCCTGACCGCCGCGCAGGCGCTGGCGAGCGCGCCGGTTCAAATCACCCTCATCGACCGGAAAAACCACCACACTTTTCAGCCGCTGCTCTATCAGGTAGCCACTGCGGGGCTTTCCCCGGGCGAAATCGCGGCTCCGATTCGTTCGATCCTCAGCCATCAGAAAAATGTCGAAGTGCTCATGGCAGAGGTGACTAAGTTCGATCTTGAGCGCCGTGTGGTGAAAAGCTCAGACCAGGAAATTGCTTACGATTCGTTGATCGTTGCCGCCGGAGCCAGCCACGCATATTTCGGACACGACGAGTGGGAGACTTCCGCGCCCGGGCTCAAGACTGTGGAGGATGCGATTGAAATCCGGCGGCGAATTCTTCTGGCCTTCGAATTGGCGGAGCGGCAGGCGGCGGCAGGCGAATCTCGCGGTCCGCTGAACTTTGCGGTTGTAGGCGGAGGGCCCACCGGGGTGGAACTTGCCGGCACGCTGGCTGAAATTTGCCGCCACGCGCTGGCCCAGGATTTTCGCACCATCGATCCGCGCCGGGCCCGCATCCATCTGATCGAAGGCGGGCCGCATGTTCTGCCGGCCTATCCTGAAGATCTTTCACGGAGCGCGGTCGAACAGTTGCGCCGCTTAGGAGTCGAAGTTCTTACTTCAACGATGGTGACGCGGGTTGAGCCGGGCGTGATTTATATGGGCGCGACGCCGCTTCATGCCGACGTGATTCTTTGGGCCGCCGGAGTTGCCGCTTCCCCGCTGGGCAAGAAACTCGGGGTGACGGTGGATCGCGCGGGTCGCGTGCCGGTCGGGGCGGATCTTAGTATCGCCGACCATCCCGAAGTGTTTGTCATTGGCGATTTGGCGGCTGCCAAGGATACGGCGGGCAAGATGCTGCCCGGAGTAGCGCAGGTCGCAATTCAGGAAGGCCGATTTGTGGCCCGGGTGATTCGGCGCGAGGTTGAGCAGGGTGCGAAACATGCCGAGCGGCCTGCGTTTCGTTATCACGATAAGGGCAGCCTGGCAACGATCGGGCGCGCTGCAGCGGTGGCGCAGATTGGCAAGTTTCACATCTCGGGATACGTGGCCTGGCTGACATGGCTGTTTGTGCATATTTTTTTCCTGATCGGATTTCGCAACCGGGTGCTGGTTTTTGTGCAGTGGGCGTGGTCGTACTTTACTTATGAGCGGGGGGCGCGGCTGATTACAGGCAGCACTGAGCTGCCGGGATGGGACGGGTCAAAGCCTCAGCCGCGGGGCGAGGCCAGCGTCGAAGAAAGTTCTGCCGCGGTGCATAAATAGGAGTAAGAATATTCTTTGGGAGCGGGCCGGCGCGGCTGGAAGCCGCTTCCATTCAAAATCCCATGGGCAACGGCTGCGATTTAACACGCGATTTATGAAACGTGCGCTGACTACTCGATTTGCTCTCGTTCTCGTGCTGAGCCTCGTTTATTGTTCCGCTTCCTCTGCCGAGGTTTTGAAGATCGTGGTCAACGATACGATTCAGCCGATCAGCCAGGAATACATTGCACGCGCCATTGACGAAGCCGCGCGGCGCAACGACCGGGCAGTGCTGATCGAGATAAATACGCCGGGTGGCCTGCTCGAATCCACGCGCCAGATTATCGAGAAGATCACCACGTCGCAGGTTCCGGTGATCATTTATGTTGCGCCCAGCGGAAGCCGCGCGGGGTCGGCTGGAATTTTTATTCTGGAAGCGGCCGATGTTGCCGCGATGGCTCCGGGAACCAACGCGGGAGCGGCGCATCCCGTGATGCTGTTCGGTCCCACCACAGTCAAACCCGACGATGAGATGAAACAGAAGATCGAAAACGATGCCGCCGCGCTGATGCGATCCGTGGTCACCCGGCGCGGACGCAATGCGCAGGTAGCTGAAAGCGCGGTGCGGGAATCGAAGTCTTTCACCGAGCAGGAAGCGCTGTCGCAGCATCTGGTCGACTACGTTGCCGGCAGCGAGCAGGATCTTTTTCGCCAGATGCAGGCAAAAAGTTTCAAGCGGTTTAATGGGCAGGAGGCGACGCTCGATCTCACGGGCCAGACGGTCGTGCCATTTGGCATGACGATCAAAGAGCAGGTTCTCAACTACCTGATGGACCCGAACATCGCGTTCATCCTGCTGGCGATTGGGGCGCTGGCGCTTTATGCGGAGTTCAACCATCCGGGCGCGGTGGTGCCGGGGACGGTGGGAATTGTTTTCATTCTGATTGCGGCTTTCGCTTTGAATCTTCTGCCCACGCGCTTTGCCGCGCTGGGCTTGATTCTGGGAGCGTTCGCATTGTTTGCCGCTGAGGCGAAGTTTGCGACGCATGGCGTTTCGACTATTGGCGGCATCGCGCTTCTTACTTTAGGAGGCTTGCTGCTGGTCGATTCGCCGATTCCCGAGATGCGGGTGCACCTGCTCACAGCGCTCGCGGTGAGCATTCCCCTGGGACTGATCACGGCATTCTTAATGAGCATCGCCCTGAAAGCCCGGCGCAACAAGATGGTTTCCGGAGCTGAGGGATTGATCGGCGAGACCGGAGTTGCGCAAACCGTCCTCGCGCCCAGCGGAAAGATATTCGTGCACGGCGAACTATGGGATGCGGTTGCGTCGTCGGAAGTCTCTCCCGGACAATCTGTCGTGGTGCGTCAAATTGACGGACTGGTGCTGCGAGTCGATCCTCTGGCGGTGATCGGAGCTGCGACGGCGCCGGTTGCGTTGTAGCGCCACGCATCAGCCCAATCAACGTCTCATGCCGAATTCCGCGCCCCGCGCTCCGGGGTGGGGTACAATCCGCGGTAAGGGCATCCCTTAACAGTTGGAGGCGCGCTGATGGAGATTCTCGGGCTCGGCTTCTTTGGTATTGCGGGCATTGTGGTCGCGCTATACGTTTTGAGTTCGATCAAAATTCTGGCCGAGTACGAGCGCGGCGTCATCTTCCGCCTGGGGCGGATTCTGACGACGCCCAAGGGTCCAGGCGTGGCTTTGGTTTTCGTTCCCCTCGACCGGATGGTTCGAGTGTCGCTGCGGCAGGAAGCGCTCGAAGTTCCGCCGCAGGACATCATCACCCGCGACAACGTTACGTTGAAAGTGAACGCCGTAATTTTTCTGCGCGTGATCGACCCCAACAAGGCGGTGAACGAAGTTTCCAATTACGTTTACCAGACTTCGCAATTCGCGCAGACCACTTTGCGGTCGGTGCTGGGCGAGCAGGAGCTCGATGAACTGCTGGCCCATCGCGAAAAAATCAACCTGCGGCTGCAGAGCATTCTCGACCAGCACACTTCGCCCTGGGGCGTGAAGGTGACCAACGTCGAGGTGAAACAGGTTGACATGCCGGAATCGATGTTGCGTGCCATGGCGAAGCAGGCGGAGGCGGAACGCGAAAAGCGATCGAAGATTATTCACGCCGAGGGCGAATTCTCGGCGGCGCAGCGGCTGGTGGATGCCGCGCACCTGCTGGCCACCGAGCCGGTCAGCGTACAGCTTCGCTACTTGCAGACTCTGACGGAAATTGGAGTGGAGAAAAATACTACCGTGATTTTCCCGGTGCCGGTCGACTTTTTCTCGGGACTTCAGAAGCTGATGGGAAAGGTTGGCGACGAGCCGGCGCCCGTAGCGAAGACGGCTTGAAAGATGTTTGGGGTTTTGCCCCGAGGTAATGCGGTCACTATGAATTCTGCACAAGACACTGAAATCACACTCGGCACCACGAAATTGCTGGGGCTGTTCTTCGGGCTGGTGATTATCTGCGCGGTTTTTTTTGCGTTCGGTTATACGCTGGGGCGCAAGTCGGATTCAGGTTTCGGCGCATCCGGTTTGATGACCCCGGCGCAAACCGCTGGCAGGGGGGCGAAACCTGGCGGAGCTGCCCAGCCTTCTCCGGCCATGACTTTCTATAAAGCGGTCGAACAGAAGGATGCCAATCCGCAACTGACGCCGGCATCGGCGGATACGGCGCCTCCTGCCGCGGCGGCCGCCTCGGGCGGCACAACATCGGGCGTGCCACAGTCGACAGAAGCTGCGGCGCCGAGCGATTCTCCGGCAACGCTGCCGGGGCCGGGGTATTTCGTGCAGGTGGCGGCGGTCAGCAAAGAAGATGATGCGAACGCGCTGGTTGAAGCTCTCAAGAACAAGCAATACCCGGCGTTTGTCGCAGCCAATTCAGGCGCGGATAAATTTTTTCGGGTGCAACTGGGGCCGTTCCCCGACATCAAGGACGCGGAAGCCATGCGCTCGCGGCTGGTCAGCGATGGGTATAACCCGATCCTGAAGAAGTAGCGGCATCAGAGGTTGAGGGAGCAGTCAGCCTGGCCTTCGCGGGGCTACAGCCAGATTCATTTGCTCCCCCTGCGCGGCGCAAGCTGCCGCTCTTCCACGGTGCAGAACTCTCATGACGGATTCTGGCTCGCTCGACAGTGGACTGCACGCCATTGCCGATCCTACGCGGCGGCGCATTCTGGCTACTCTCAAAAACGGCAAGAGTTCGCCTGGTTCGGCCGTGATCGCCAGGGATGGCGGCTTATGCGCTGGCGAGATTGAAGAGCGCGTTCACCTGTCACAACCGACGATCTCGCATCACATGGCGATCCTGACGAAAGCCGGCCTGGTCGATGCCGTGAAACAGGGGCAGTGGCGCTGGTATCGCCGCAACGAAAAAGCTCTTCGCCGGTTGGTGAAGAGTTTGCGTGCGCAACTGTGATGAAAGGAATCGAGCCAGAGCGGGGAGTGTTATATCGCAAGAACGTGATCCTTGGCGCAGCACAGATCCGTCGTTGCGGAAAGAGAGCTTGTCGAGGACGATAATTTAGCCAGCGGAGGCGGCGGCGGCTTTTTCTGCCTGCAGCAGGCGGCGGGCTTGGGAAATCAACTCCGCTACCTCGAAGGGTTTGACCAGAAAAGGCACATTCAGTTCCTGCAGGTAGGCCCGGCCATCGCCTTGCTCCACGCCGTTGGAGAAGGTAAAGAGCATGCGTTTATCCAGGTCGGGGCAATTCTGTTTGATCCAGAGATAAGCTTCCCGGGCGTTCCAGTCGGCGGGCATTTTGCCGCTGAGAATGACGGCATCGAAAGGCTCGGATAGCAAACGGGTCTTAGCGTCTTCGCTGGTAGCGGCGGTGACGACGCTGGCTCCGGCGCCGGTGAGCACGTCGCGTTCGAACTCCAGCACCGCCTCTTCTTCCTCCACGAGTAGCATGCGTCCCTGGATGGCGCCTTCGCGTTTCGCCGGCGTAACCGGAACTGCAACCGCTTCCGCCCCTGCGGCTACTGCGGCCGGAATTCGAACTTCAATTACGGCTCCGCCCTCGGGGGGGTTGCGCGCCGTGATGTCGCCGCCGTGCTCTTTTACGATTCCGTAGCAGATGCTCAATCCGAGTCCGGTACCCTTGCCAACATTTTTCGTGGTATAGAAAGGATCAAAGATGCGCTTGGGATCCTTGATTCCCGGGCCGTCATCGGCAAACTGCGCGCACACGTCGCCTTTCTCGGAGTAGACGCGGATTTTGAGCTTGCCGGAGCGTCCGGTTTCGAGCACGGCATCCACTGCATTGTTGATGATGTTCAGGAAAACCTGTTCGATCTGATGGGGATCGGCGACCACCAGGGCGGGCTCGGCGGCGAAATCTTTTTCGACCGCAATGTTATTGACTTTGAGATCGTAGTCGCGCAGAGCCAGGGTTTCTTCCATTATCTTGCGAACGTCGACCTCGGCGCGCTCGGGCTTTCTTTGCCGCGCGAACGAGAGCAGGTTCTGGACCACGCGATGGGTGCGCTGCGCCTGCTTGAACATCTTGCCGACATAATCCTGTGCCCGTTCGTTCAAGCCTTCGCTTTCGAGCAACTGGGCATAACCAAGAATCGCGGTCAACGGATTGTTCAGTTCGTGGGCTACGCCGGCAATCAACTGGCCTACAGCCGACATTTTCTCGCTCTGCAGAAGTTGTTCCTGAGTGCGGCGCAAATCTTCATAGGCCTTGCAGGTTTCCTCGTACAGACGAACTTTTTCGATGGTGGTCGCCAGTTGCCGGCTGATTGCCACCATCAGGTTTTCTTCGCTGCTGGAGTACTCGTACTCGGAGTGGCTGCGCAGGCCCATCATGCCGATCGGGCTGTCCTTGCCCCAGAAGAGAACCCAAATCCAGGATCCGTCACTGCTGGAGCGTATGAAATCGGCCACCGTGCCCTTGAGGTGAGGCAGATACTCTGCGGTGATGACTTCGGCGCGGGAGCGCATTACCAGATCTCCGAAACCCTCGGCGAAGCTGACTTCCGCCGGGCGGGAGTTGTCGCGGCTGCGCGGTCCCCATGCCGCCCGCCGCCGGAATGTGGGCGCATCGGAATCGGAAAGATAAACCGTTCCGCTCTCCGCCCCGAATAGCGAAACCACCTGCCGCAGCGTGAGGTTGAGAATCTCGTCGAGGTCAAAGGATTGGGTGGCGACCACGGCCATCGCGTTCAGGGCATTCAGCTCGCGATTGCGCCGCCGCATTTCGTCTTCGGCGCGGCGCTTCTCGGTAACATCGAGCACAAAACCCTGCAATCGCTCGATTCTGCCCGCGGCATCGCGTGTGGCAAAACTGCTCTCGGCCGCCAGCAGCAGGGTTCCGTTCTTGCGCCGCATGGTGACTTCAAAGTTGCGCACGTAATTCTGCTGCTCGATCTCGCGGCGAAACGCCTCGCGCTGGCTGGCGTCGACGCGGACATCTTCGTTGAGGTTCAGCAGCAGCACATCGTCGCGCTTGTCGTAGCCGAGCATGTGGATGAAGGCATCGTTGCAATCGAGCAACTGCCCGGCGAGCGTGGCGATATAGACGCCTTCCTGCACCTGCTCGAACAGGAGCCGGTATTTTTCTTCCGCCGATCTTCTCTCTGTGATGTCGCGAACGATGTGGATCGTGCCCTTCTGCTTGCTGCCGTGTTCGGTATAGGAAGAAGTTGAGACTACGGAGAACCCGCCGAAGCAGGGATCGGAGCCTTCGGTGATTTCCTCGCTGCCGCGCTCGCAATAAGGGCAGCCCGTCCACTCGCCCAGGCCATGGGGCAGGACGGCCTCGCAGGTGCTGCCGATCACATCGGCTGAAGCCATTTGCAATTGTTCGAGCAGAACCTGGTTGGCCTTGAGGATGCGGTAATCGGCATCGTGGGCCAGGATGATGTCATGCACGGAGTCAAACGTGTTGCGCCACTGACGCTGCGAGCGCAACGCCTGCTCCAGCAGGCGGAAGTTCTCGATGGCAATTCCCAACTGGCGCCCGCAGATTTCCAGAAACTCGACTTCCTCGACGGTGAGTTTGCGATCGCGGGCGCGCGCCAGCACCAGCATTCCAATCAGGGATTTCTTGCCCACTACCGGCAACATCACGAGATATTGAATTTTTTCCGATTTCAAAAGCCCGGCATCTTCCGGACTCGCAGCGGCCCGGTGCGCAACCACGGCTTTACCCAGTTCCAGGGTTTTCGAGACGCTTTCGGTCAGGGGGGCGATGCCTGATTCGCGAAGGAAATCGGGTGAAACTCCAACCGCGTGGGTGGCCACGAGATGGCCACCTTCGAGCAAGCGAAACCAGGCGGCGCGGCTGCGGGTCAGCTTCTGCAATTCTCTGAGCGCCACCTCCATCATGCCGCCCTGCTGCTGAGCGAGCACAATGCTTTCGGTCAAGGCCTGCATAACCTCCAGGCGGCGGGAGCGGGCGCGCGCTTCTCCAAACACGACCAGCAACATGCTGAGCCCGAGCAAGGCGTCAGCGCCGGCGAGAATTCGCGCTGGAATCTGATCCGTGAAGGGCGGCCAGTCGAGGTGCTGGACGAGCAGGCAGGTTCCTAACAGCCATACGGGCAGTTCCCAGCGGCCGTTGCGGGCGCGCAGCAGAGCAATCACCGCGGTCAATAGAATCAGGGTGTAGGAAACTTCGAGAGCGACGCGCAGGGGCAGAACGTCGGGCCAGAGCAAGGCGCGGGCAACGGCAAACCCGCCGACAAAGACGGTGATGGTTGCCAGCGACGGGAGCAGATTCCGCTCCCGGATAAAAACCAGAACTGCGATGGCAAACACGCCCATGGCGACGACGAATGCCGCCTGGGCCAGCGCAGGAACGAAGCGGGGTGGAATGCCAAGGGTAGCGCCGCGAAATTCGGCAAAGCGGGAAGCGGCCAGCAGTGTCCAGCCGCAGGTCCAAATCAGGAAATAGCGCTCGCGCAAGGCGGAAAGCACCAGCCATGATGCTGCCAGCACGATGAGCAGCACCCACTCCCCGGCCTTCAGCCCGGCGAGTACCGGCTGCACGGCGTTCCAAATGGACCAGAGGAAAGCGTTCATTTTATTTCGGCTTGGAGTTCAGACGTAACAATCCCCTGCTTCTGAATATCATGTTGGAGGGGATTGTCGTTCCGTTTTCCGGACCTTCATGGTTACTTTCGGCACCTCACGCGGGCAGTTAAAATCGCCGATAGTATCCAGACTAAGCACTATGGCCGACCGCATTCTAGTTGTCGACGACGAAGAAGCAATCCGTGAAATCGTGGGTGCCATTCTGGGCGCGGCAGGCTATACATGGAAGCAAGCCAGTTCAGGAATGGAAGCTCTGGCGTTGCTTAACTCCGGCGAGCAGTTCGAACTCATGCTGTCAGACCTGATGATGGCCGACTTGGACGGGATTGGATTGCTGGAGCGCACGAAAGAGAAGTTTCCCGAGATGCCGGTGGTGATGGTCACGGCGGTTCACGATATCTCGGTTGCGCTGGCGGCCATCCGCAACGGGGCTTACGACTATCTGCTGAAACCGTTCGAGCGCGAGCAGTTGCTGAACGCGGTGGGCCGGGCTCTGGAGAATCGCCGGCTTAAGGTGGAAAACCGCAATTATCAGATCAATCTGGAGTCGCTGGTCAAAGCCCGCACCGACCAACTGCAGGAAGCGCTGCGAGGATTGGAACGTTCGTACGATATAACGCTGCAGGCGCTGGGCGATGCGCTGGATCTGAAAGACGCCGAAACCGAAGGTCACTCCCGCCGCGTAACTGCCTTTACCATGGCCATTGCGCGGCACATGGGCCTGCCTTCGGAGCAAGTTGCCATGATCGCGCGCGGGGCTTTCCTGCATGACATTGGCAAGATGGCCATTCCCGACAAAATTCTTAACAAGCCGGGCAAGCTCGATCCCGATGAGATTGTGGTGATGCGCGAGCACTGCTATCACGGCTACCAGATGCTGAAGAAAATTCCGTTTCTCACCGAAGCCTGCGACATCGTTTATTCGCACCAGGAGCATTTCGACGGCAGCGGTTATCCGCGGGGTTTACGCGGAACCGAAATCCCGCTGGGCGCGCGAATTTTCTCGGTCGCGGATACGCTTGACGCCATCATCTCGGACCGCCCTTACCGGCCTGCCCGAAGCCTGGCCGAGGCGCGAAAAGAGATTCAAGTATGGGCGGGGCGGCAGTTTGATCCGGAGGTTGTGGAAGCGTTTTCGGATATGCCGGATGAAATTTTTGAAGATCTGCGGCGGGAGATCAATTCCCAGACTCCGTTCACTTACTCCAGCAGCGCCAAGGGGAACACGGCAGGCTAGCGCGGTCGAAGCATGCCTGCAGCTTTTCTCGCTGTTGCGCTCACCTTGATCTGTTGGCTCCGTGCCGATTAGAAGATCCTCAACTCCGCATCCCGCGCAAGGCCGGGCCTGTGGCTGCGTTCTAGTTAAGGAGTGCGGTGGCATCCTACAATTGGGAATCGCCGAACGTGCTAAAGGAGGACTCATGAAATCATTGCTCTTTTCTCTCGCGGTGTGCGTTCTTGCAACTTCATCGTTGGCGCAGGAGCATCCCTCCGTGAACGCGATGCCGAACTCCGTATACGTGGCCGCTGACGGCAAATTCGAGACTGCGCCCGACACAGCCGTGATCCAGTTCAATGTTTCGGTGCAGGAGGACACTGCACAAAAAGCCTACGAACACGCCTCCAGAGACACGGAGCAGGTTCGGCAGGTGCTGCGGGCCAACGGTGTTGAGCCGAAAACCGCCAACATTGGATTCTTCTCGGTGCAACCGGTATACGAATGGAAAACCGGCAAACAAAAGCTGATCGGATACCGCGTGACCACCGACGTTACGCTTAAGGTGAAGGATTTTTCCAAGATTGGTCCCATCACCGGGCAACTGGCCGAGGCCAATGTCAGCGAAAGCCAAACCTTAAACTACGCTCTCGAAAGCTTGGACGAAGCGAAGAACAAAGCGGTGGAAGATGCTTACCGCCGGGCGCGCAATTCTGCCGACGCTCTGGCGCGAGCCAGCGGGCGAGCTGTCGGCGAACTCTCTTATGCCTCGGTTGACACGTTCGAGAATCAGCGTATGCCGGTTCCACGGATGGCTCGAGCTATGGCGGCTGCACCCGCGGCGCCCGCTCCCACGGAGGAATTCACGCCTCAGAACGTCACCGTCACCGCGCACGTGAACGCGTTGTTTAATTTGAAGTGAGATTGCTCATGTGGGGACAGCCGCCTCGGCTGTCCCGCCGAGCGTAGCGAGCCGCGCGGAGGAATACAAACGGGCATCAAATCCCGCCTGAAGAGTGCCGCTCGCCGCCTGGACCGGTTTGATGCCACAGAGCGTCAGCCGCCAAGCACGCAGCTTCTACGATCCGGCTTTCGCTACCATGATTCTTCGGGCATCCACCGGAATCGCCCGCTGCACTTCCATCTCAATCGAAGTTCCGACTTCCAGCTTGACGTCGGGCCCGCGCTTCAGCAGCGCCCAGGCGATGCCGGCGGCCGCTCCCGCGCCGGCTCCGACACGCGCACCATTCAGGCTGCCGGTCGCCAGGCCGCCCGCGGTTGCGCCGCCAATGGTGCCATAGGTGCCATTTTTCGCCGCATCCTCAACCCTTTTGCCGGTGTCTTTGTCGGCCTGAATCGTGCCCTCCGAATCCTTGACTGAGTTGCTGTCCGCGCCTGGCGTGTTCTCGACCGAACCCGGCAGCATGACGGTGTATCCGCTGGGATAAATCATCGAAGTGAAGTGCATCAGAATTTCGGAGCGGCCTTTGCCGTGGCCGGCGCGTTCGACGTGCGAAATCTTGCCCTGAATGTAGGTTCCTGCGGGCACCAGAACGCGCTCGTTCAGCACAAAGGGAAACGCCGTTGTGGCATAAACTGCATCGCCCTCGTGGGCGTTCTTGGTTGAGATGGCCTGGGCGAGGGAGAGCGGAATCTGGCTGCCGGCTGGGATGGTGAGTACATTCGGATCAGGCTTTGGCGCTTGTGGCTGAGTCGCGGCTTCTGCCGCTGGTGTGGCCGTTTGTGCGGCGTCCGTATCGGCCGCAGGACTTACGGTAGAGCTTTGAGATGGCGCGTCCTGCGGCTTGGGAGCATCCGCCTGGGCAAGCGCCATCCCTGAAATCAGCAGGGTGGCTAGTAGTATGCGCATCGGTACCTCCGGAAGGAAAAGCACTACTCGACTGCTCAGCCTGAGATTATCACGGCCTTAGCCGCTAGGATGCGGGGTTTTTGGAGGGAGTTATCCGGTCGTCTTACCGACCGTACCGCCCAATAATCTGCGCCTGTCCCAAAACGTGCCCCTTCATGGCGCGTTCCACGTCGGCCTTCGTGGCTCCGGCTTTGAGATCGAGATTGGCGTCTAGGGCGTAGAGCTTGAAGAAATAGCGATGGGGTTTGCCCGGCGGAGGGCAGGGGCCGCCATAGCCGACCTTGCGGAAATCGTTGCGTCCTTGCAGAGCACCGTTGGCGAGCTGCTCTTTTTTTTCCACTCCTTCGGGCAGTTCTTTCGTATCTGCGGGCAGGTTGTACAGCACCCAGTGCACCCACGTGCCTACGGGCGCATCGGGATCATCCATGATGAGGGCGAAGCTGTGAGTGGATGTGGGCGCGCCGTTCCAGCTTAGCTGGGGAGAAACATCAGGTCCGTCGCAGGTGAATTTCTTGGGGATCATTTCGCCTTCGGAAAAAGCGCTGCTTGAAATCTGGAACGACATGGGGCCTCCGCTTTCCTGGCCCGAACCGGAGGAAACACAGTTTGAGAAAACCCAGAGAAAACAGATTGCAGCGAGGACGGTCAACGCGTTTGGTTTCGGCATCGAACCTCTACCTTCGTATTTCTTAGCGAAGCGTGCAGTAATAGCGTCAGCCGTATTTTACAATCTTTGACGGCGGAGCCGGCCGTTCCGAGATTCAGGGAAAAGCCTGGGATGCATTCCTTTACCACTTCGCGGCTGGTGATTCTAGTAAATCAAATATTTCTTCCTGACGATTTCGAACTTCTCCAGTCCCTCCTGCCAATCCTGCGCAATTCTCCGGGGATCTACTCCCGCTGCCAGCGCATCGAATGCTGCCTGATTCATCAGCAACTCTGACATGCGGTCGATTTTGTAATCTGCGGGATACAGTTTTCGCAGGGCTGCGGCCAGTTCGATTCCGAGCTCCGGGGCGTCGAGCATGTTGCGATCGGTGAGGAGAATGTTGACGCCCTGACATGACCGGCCGGAGTAGGTCGAAGAGGTGGGCGTGAAGGTCACTGGAACGAATCTCACACCGGCGATTCCGCGGGCGTTCAAATAGGCTGACAGTTCCCTGCTTTTCGCCCAAGGCGCGCCTACTAATTCGAACGGAGTATCTGTTCCGCGGCCTACCGAAACGTTAGTCCCTTCAATCAAAGCCACGCCGGGATACAGCGCCGTCTCCGTTACGCTGCGCAAATTTGGCGAAGGATTCACCCACGCGAGCCCGGTAGAGTCGAACCAGTCGCCGCGCTCCCAGCCTTCCATGGGCACCACGGTCAGCCGGGCGTTGATGTTGCGCTCGGCGTTGAACATTTTCGCCAGTTCGCCCATCGTCATTCCATGCCGCACCGGGACGGTCCAGTAATCGGTGAAGCTCTCGTGCCCTGAATCCGCCACGGGTCCCTGAACAAAAGACCCTGTGATGGGATTGGGGCGATCGAGAACGATGATTTCGATTCCCGTCTTCGCCGCCGCTTCCAGAAAATATCCCAGGGTTGTTTCGTAGGTATAAAAGCGGACCCCAGCATCCTGAATGTCGAAAACCAGGGCGTCCAAAGTTTTTATGACTTCGGGATCGGGCCGCCGCGCGGAGTCGGTTGCGCCGTATACGCTGTAAATTGGAACTCCAGTCGCTGCGTCTTTCGAATTGTGGACGTCGGTCGTATCCAACGTTCCGGTTACGCCGTGCTCGGGGCTGAAAATGGCTTCGAGCGAAACGGCCGGTGCCTGTGCCAGCAGGTCAATGGTGCGGCTGCCATCGGCGTCCAGGCCGGTTTGGTTCGTGACCAGCCCAATCTTCGTTTTGCGGCCAGCGGCTTGCAGCACATCGAACTGATGCTGTTCGAGCACGTCAATCCCGTTCTTCACGCTGCCGTTGCGCGCACTCACACGACGGGCCGCGCTCAGCCCTTCGTTATAGCCGGTAATGCTTTTCCAGCGGAGGGCCTCCGTCTCGTTCGAGGTCAGCGGCAAAGCGGCGGCCACGGCTGTTGCCACTTTCGAGCGCAACTCAACAACGTTTCCTTTTCCGCGGGGATGCACGGCATTGGTCAGAAGAATGATGTAAGACTTTGTGGTGGGATCGATCCACATCGACGTCCCCGTGAAGCCGGTGTGACCGAAACTTCCCACCGGCAGCAGAATGCCGCGGGGCGACGAAAAGGGAGAATCGATGTCCCATCCAAAGCCCCGCAGTACCGGGGCAGTCGGAGGCTGCTGGGGAGAAGTCATCTTTTCGATCGAAAGCGGCGACAAAATTCCATGACCCCCGTCGAGCAGGGTTTGCGCAAATTTCGCGAGATCGTCGGCAGTCGAGAACAAACCCGCCTGCCCGGCCACTCCGCCCATGCGCCGCGCGGTCGGATCATGGACCACGCCCCACAGCATGTGCTCATTCTCGTCATACTGGGTCGGCGCGATGTTAGCGCGCCATGCCGCCGGAGGCAGGAACCTGGTGTGGGTCATTTTGAGCGGGGTAAAAATATGGCGCTCGCAGTATTCGTCGAGGGTCTCGCCGGTGACTCGCTCGACCAACGCGCCGAGGACGATAAAATTTACGTCGCTGTAGGTGAACTTCGATCCGGGCGGATCGACTGGAGTTTCGGCGAACGCCATGGCGTAAGCCACAGCCTTCCCCTGCCAAGCCGTTTTCAAATCAAGATCAGGGCCCAGCCCTGAGTGGTGCGTCAGCAACTGCCGCAGCGTGATGTCTTCTTTTCCGTTCTGCGCAAACTCCGGCAGATACTTGGCTACGGGATCGTTCAGGCGCACCCTGCCCTGCTCCACCAACTGCATCACCGCGGTCGTGGTCGCGACTACTTTGGTTAGAGACGCCAGGTCGAAGATGGTGTCAGGAGTCATCGCTTCGCGGCGCGGTTCGAGCGCCCGCAGGCCATAGGCTTTACGGTAGATGACCTGCCCGTCGTGACCGACTACGAGAACGGCCCCGGGAATGCCGTCAGAAATAGCCAGCTGAATAACCGTGTCGACTGTTGGGAGCGTGAGCGATTTTGTGGGGACTTCTGCCTGGGCATGAACCGCGAGGCCGCAAATTGCCGCGGACAGCAGGCGCAGACTTTTCCTTCGGAGCGAGTTTGGTTGATTAGGAAAGATGCTCTGACTTTACACAACTGCGGCAGGGGGACTCAAGAAACTCAAGTAAGGGTAGTCTAACAAAATTCGAGACCCCGGCCGGGGTTTAGTTTCACGAAAAATCTTTGAGGGCAAAGGCCGCTACGGCCTTGCAGTATTCACGGCGCGGCTGAAGCCGCGTTCTTTCAAAAACACATTCAAGCAGGGTCACTACCGAGAGGCCTTTGTTCTCAGGGCGTTATCTTGTAGACCACACCGCAGCCATCGCCCAGGCCGTCGGGACATGTAAGGCCCCCAAAATATGTGGTGCCGTAGAGGTTGCCTTGCGGGTCGAGGATTGGCTGGGACAACGGTTCACCTCCGTCGGACTCACCGGTGAAGCCGTGGAGCTGAGTGAACTTTCCGCTTGCGTCGACCTCGAACGCAATACCATCTGGACTGCCGCTTGCCGTCCCGAAGAAGTTGCCATTCGCGTCCCGAACTAAGCCTCCGCAGAAGTCCACTGTGTCGAAGTTGTATAACACGGTAAATTTACCGTTGGTATCGAATTCATAAATCGTTCCTTTTCCGAATGATCCACCGACCGAGGTGCAGCCGAACAAATTGCCGTTCGCATCCGTGATCAGGTTGCCGGCGGGCGTCGCGCCGTCCGCGCCGTCGGTAAAGGAGTGAAGAATCGTGTCTTTTCCAGTTTTACTCAACCTGAAGAGTACGCCGCAGCCGTGCAGGCCCTGGGTTATGCACGCGCCTGTGACGATGCCACCCCCGGCGGCGGTGCCATAAATATTCCCGGATGCGTCGAGGACTAATCGGGAATTGACAATGTTTCCATCTGCCTTCCCGGTAAAAGCGTGGAGAATCGTTTCCTTTCCAGCGGTACTTATCTTAAAGACGGTGCCGCAGCCTGACAGCGCGCAAGGGCCGCCGGTGATGCCGCCTCCCGCCTCTGTGGTGCCGTAAAGATTCCCGGCAGCGTCGCGAGTCAGTTCGTGCAACGGTTCCCAGCCGTCACTTCCGCCGGTGAAGGCGTGCAAAACGGTTTCCTTGCCGGTCTTGTCGAGCTTGAAAACCACGCCGCAGCCTGCTGGGGGCGCAGTACCGCAAGTTCCGTTCGAGACTCCGCCATCCTTCGTTGTGCCGTAGAGGTTGCCGTTCTCATCGAGAATCACTCCGGCGTATGGCGTTCCTCCATCGGTTCCACCCGTGAAAGGGTATAGAAGGCTTGCCCCGCCGGTGGAGTTTAATTTGTAGACGGCTCCAGCATCATATTGATTGCCGCCATAGGTTGTCGTGCCGTAGAGGTTACCCGCGGCGTCCATGACCAACTGACCGTAGGGGCCGGCGCCCGCTTTTCCCGTGAAGGAATAGAAAACCTGAAAGGTCTGCGCCGTCGCCGAAGGGATTGCGAAAAACACTAGCGTCATCACAACCAAGGACACCGACGCGGCAGTATCCAGCCAATGACTCGTCCTGGAAATGGGAACCGGATCGCTTCTCGACATATCTCCGCCTTTTTTTCGAGTCAACGGCATTGAGGGAAACATTATATGCGGAACGACCCGCGGCACCAGAGTGGTCTTTCGACCCCGTTTCTGACCGGCTGGTTTTACCCCGTCCCCCAAGTCTGCTATAAACCGTTTGGCCATGAAATTTCTTGGGAAGGTGTACGCACTCTGAACGACATCACACCGGGTCTCTCATCGCCGCTGATCGATGCCTTTGAGCATCAGGATGAATTCTTCGCCTCGGCGTTCGATGTGCTCCAATCAGGAGTCGCGCAACACGCATTTCCCGCGGCATCCGCCGCCATAACCGATCGAGGCAAGCTCGTTGCGCTTAAGGCCCTGGGGCATTTCACTTACGACCGGATTCCTAGCGCCGAGGTCGTCCCCTCGACGCTGTTCGATCTTGCCTCTCTCACCAAGGTTGTCGCCACGACGCCGATGGCCATGCTGCTCTACGAACGCGGCCTGCTGGATCTCGACGCCCCAGTCTCCGCCATCGTACCGGAATTCATTTCTGATGCGGGAAAAGACCCCCGCCGCCGCGAGGTGACACTGCGCATGCTGCTGGCGCACTCCTCTGGCCTGCCCGCTTATGAAAAACTATTTCTGAAGGCGCGAACGCGCGATGAACTGCTTCGTGCGGCGTTCAGCATGCCACTTTCGGCTGATCCTGGATCGCGCGCCGAGTACAGCGACATTGGATTCTTTATTCTTGGCGTCGCGCTCGAGCGGCTTGGGGATGAATCGCTCGACCGTTTCTGCCAGCGCGAGATATTCGCTCCGCTGGCCATGCCGAGCACGGCTTTCAATCCGCCGGAGAGCATCCGATCCAGGATTCCGCCTACCCAGGACGATCGCAGCTTTCGTAATCGCATCATTCAAGGCGAAGTGCAGGATGAGAATGCTTCAGTCCTCGGCGGCGTCGCGCCGCACGCCGGACTTTTCTCCACTGCCCGCGATCTTGCAAAATTCGCCCATTCTATGCTGGGTGGTGGCCACCCCGTATTTCGGCCGGAGACTGTTTCCTTGTTCACCCGGCGCGAGTCGACGCCTGATGGCACCACCCGGGCGCTGGGCTGGGACACGCCGTCTTCGCCTTCACAATCTGGAAAATATTTTTCGCCGCGGTCGGTCGGGCATCTCGGATACACGGGAACATCGCTCTGGATTGATCCGGTGCGCCAGCTTTCGATTGTTTTATTGACCAACCGCACCTGGCCCGACTGCTCGAATTGGGCGATCAAGCAGGTTCGTCCCAGATTTCACGATGCGGTGTTTGAGGCACTGCATTTGGAGTGAAGGGCGCGCGGGCATGAGGGTAAAGTCCCTGCGCCTGAAAGCGCATTCGATAAGGCAGATCTTGCGGTACAAAGTCGCGCCTTTCGAAGCAAGACGACTACACCCAGAATCGGTCTCAAGAGCCAGCAGGCTAAAAGAACAAAAGCACCGAGCCCGGTCTTCTCCGTGTCTCGGTGCCTCTGTGGTGAACTTAATTGCTTAGTGGGAAACGGCCGCGAACAATTGCGAGTGCATCAGCGATTGAAACTGCTGATCGCTCGATTTGAAGTGGAAGCCGACATTCGCGCCGTCGGAGTCCACACTGGTGTTATCCATGGCGACCTTCTCCTGAGCGGTAGCGCTCATCTTCTTGTAGAGCAAGCCCGCCTTCACGAGGGAAGAGAGCGTAGCCGCGCTAACCGAATCGGAGGTGACAACGGTGAGGTCGAAGTTTACCCCGCTGGCGAAGCTCATGGTGTAGCGCGAACCGAGCAGGCGCTTCTTAATGCTGTCGAAATCGCCGATCTTGGAAGCGTCGCCCAACGCCGCCCGCATAACGTTCTGCGTGCCCTGCTGATCGAGAATGCTCCACACCGCGGCGGCATCGACACTCGACATCATGTCGGACATGACAGAGTTCGCATCGATGTTCAATATCTCCCCATCGCGGGTGTCGAGCGCCAGCTTCACCGAGTCGAGCTCGCCAAAGAGCAGCGTGCTGTTGTCGAGGAAGCACATTACGAAGCCGCCGTCCATGGGATAAATGTTCGACATGCGGTATTTCTTTGGCTTTATGCCGCGAGTCGCCAGTTTTTTCAGCACCGTCTTCATGGCGAACGGTCCCGCCGCGACACCCACCTGCTTGATTCCCTGCTTCTGCGTGCGGAAGGCTGCGAAGGCCAGCGAATCTACATCTTTAGCGGGATCGATTCCCACGCCCTTCAGGGCATCTTCGAACTCTTTCAGATTGTCGGGCAGTAACTGCGCCTTCAGTTGCATCGCCGTGGCCGAATCCTTGAGTTCCCGATAATCAACCGAGAACAACTGTTGCAGGTCAGTAGGAATCACGGCGCGCGCCGCGGAGGGCAGCGGCATGGCATGGGCGACTCCCAACAGGAGCGTACACAGCGTTGCTGAAGTCAGGCAGGCTGAAGTCAGGCGGGCTTTGATGGTTTTCATAAAAGCTTTGGTCCTCACAAAGATTTTCTCAAAATCGAACTGATCAATAATGATACGGACAAAGAACGGAATTTCGCCGGCACCTTGCAGATTAGATGCAGATTTTGGCGTCTCCCGTTATCCTGAGTTTGCATTGCTGAGTTTCCATTCTAAGTCAATTGCGAGCCTGCAGGTGCATCCGAAAGTGCTAGCCCAGTGATTCATTTGGGACAATCTATCCGCTTTACTGCGGCACCGGGACGCCGGCGCTGCTGTGCGGCCTAATCATCGTCTGGATCTGTGGGCGGGCGGCGGTCGTGCAGGAAATAATCTGCGGGTAAGGGCGCGTTAATGGTTTGAAACGCAAGCGGCGCCTGAGCGAAGTTGAAGCAGTCCGACAAGTCATCGGCCGCGACGTCCACGTATCCCAGAGACGGCAGACTGAACGTGGTCTCGATCAGTTTGAGGATACTTCCGAAGTCATGGGTCACATGCGAGATGTATGCCGGCCTGGCGTAGGCTGAAATCACAATCATGGGAACGCGGAATCCGTATTCGTAGGAATTGATAATCTTCTCTGGGGGAACGTGGTCGTACCATCCTCCCCAATCGTCCCAGGTAATAACGATCGCTGTGTTAGACCAGTATGGGCTATTGCCGATGGCATTCACAATGGAAGCCACATAGGACGGCCCGGAGCCGTCGTTGCTGAGGGCGTGGTCGGACTCAGCGCCGCTGGGAATCACCCAGCTCACGGTGGGAAGCTGACCGTTCAGAATGTCAGTCAGCACGGGAGCCGGGTTCTGCGTGGTCGCCAGCACGACATTATTGGTCCAATCCGATCCCGCGCAGGCCGTGGCGTTGGGCGGGGTCGCATTCGGTCCGCACATGTGCTGAATCGCGTTGGGAGCGGTCCAGATCGATCCCGCCGAGGGTGCGTAATATTTCCAGCTGAGGTTGGCGGTGTTCAATTCGTCGGTAAGGGTTTCGTGATCGAAGCATGGATACATGGTGGTCGCCTCGCTGCCGGTCGGATCAATCATGGCGACCCACTCGGCCGGCGGGGCGGTGCATCCCGTGTTGCTGTCGGCATTAGTGACTCCGTTGGGATTTTCCGCTTCGAATAAGTTGCTTCCCGTCGAGGGCGCCGAAGTTCCCGAGATAATAATCTGATGGGCCGGCATACTCGGCCCCTGATTGGTCTGAAACATCTGGTCGGCGAAAGTGTACTGCTGCGCCATCTGCAAATAGGGCGCCACATCGGCGGGATTTACGTACATGAATTGCGGATTGGCCGGGGCGCAGTTCGTGACTCCCTTGGCGCACGAAGGAGGAATCAACGCTGCTCCATCGATGGCGCAGATCCCGGTCGCTGCGTTCAGATCGCACATGTCGAGAAAGGCGCTGTGCGCATGGCTTAAATCGTAGCTGTCCGGGTTGCTGCCGACCGTGCCCAGGTCAATCTGGACCGGCTGCGTAAACCCGGTCGAAGACTGATTGTTGAGCCAGTTGCTGGTCTGGATGTTGTACTGAGTGGCGGAGGGAGTGGTGCTGCAAGCGCTTGCCGATCCATAGGGCGGGATGCACAAGCCCTGGAAGAGATTGTCGGGCGTGCGGTTCTCCTGAAAGATGATGATCACGTGCTGGATTTTGGGCGGGGTTGTCGAAACCGCGGTCGTGTTATTGCTTGAACTGCATCCATTCAGGCTGAGAATACATGCGGCTGTCGCGAATAAAGGAAACGAAATGAATAGCCATGCCCGGCGGCCCATGGTCATAGGTCCTGGTGCGAAACGGCGCACTTTCGTAAGTCTCCCACGCATGAACCCGGATGGGACGGTTTCCACTCGCCAAGTGGGAGGCTATTTGGTAACCGAGGGCTCTGGCTTGTGTGATGGTTTTGTGTTCGGCCCAGTATTTCCCGGCTGACTACTCTCACGTTTTTCCTCGTCCGAAAGTTCTTTCAAAACTTCGACGGCTTTCAGAGCTCGATCCAACGTGGCCGCAGTGAAGCTTGCGCTTTCCTTGCTTGTTAGCTGCCCCCCATCTCCGATGGGGGCTCCCGTCGCGTGCGAAGAATCAACATTCAAATACAACTCGCCCAACAGCCCAGCCGTTTCGACCGACACGACGCTATCTGCGGGTATTTTCAATTCGTAGGGAGTTCGAAGGTCAAACTTGACCGCAGCCTGGCAAGCTTTGTCCGTCGGCTGGACGCGTACCACACGCACCCTGCCGATATCGACCCCCGCCAGGCGTACTACGGCGTCCTCGCGTAGTCCATGGACGTTTTGAAAACAAGCTCTTAGCCGCAGAGACGGCCCGCGCTGGATCGTTGGGAATGCCAAGATTCCGAACGCTGCCAGCCCAATGCATACAATCGCAAGCGTGACCCACGGCTTAGTGCTCCGTTGGCTATCCCGAATGTCGGACTCAAGGTCACCCGTCATCGTCGTGCACCTCCGTTATAGCTTCGCCGCCTCCGCCTTTCTTCGCACGTCCGCTACGAACACCTGATCTTTTATAGACACTAAATTGATTTCGACATTCGCCAGGGCACCTGCAATCGCCGCCTGCGATAGCGCCTGCGCGGTGGTCAAGTCCGACTTCATATTCGGATTGGTAATCGCGAGGAGACTGGCGGCAATCTTTCCGACTTCTCGCCCCTTCTCGGCGACGCTCAGCGGGACTGCAGTTGCGAGTTTCAGACTGGCGTCGATCAGCGCATCGGCGTTCACCGGGTCGGTCTTGGCCTGCTTGTGGGCCTTCATCACCGAGTTGTAAGACTCCGCATCTGCATCGATGGCGGCCTTCAATTCCTGGCGTAACGTCCCCAGCCGCAAGATGGCCGCGGTCAACTGGGCTTCATGTTGGAGATAGGCTTTCTTGCCGCGCGACATAGAAGCGACCATACTCGCCAGAGCCGCGGCCATGGCGCCAGCCGCCGCCGCGGCGCTGCCGCCGCCGGGAGTTGCAGTGGGCGCGGCCAGTTGCTCGATAAAGGGTTCCACGCCGGCGTGCAACCTTCCTATCGCCATTTTGCCGCCCATGACTGCAGCCAGCCGGTTTTCCAGAATCAGCGACGAATCGAAATTCTCCACCTGCAGAAACCACTCGGCGGCTTGCTCGAGCGCTTTCTTGGGAATCAAGCCAACGATCTCGCTGGAGACCGGCATCACGCCGTAGCGGACAGCCTCGCGCTTAACGGTTTCGAAAACGCGAGCCACCGGAGTTTGCTCAAAATCGGTTAAGTTCATGGAAACCTGGGCCAGGCCGCGCACCAGAAATCCAGCGCCTTTCACGAACCTCATGCCGCCGCTGGAAAAGCGAACTGCTTTCGCAACCTTCTTCGCGATCTCGACGTCCGGCGTGTTCAAGAATACGTTGTAAGCAATGAGAAATTTTCGCGCCCCTACTACGGTTGCGCCCGCGGTAGGATGCACCCTTGCCTCGCCAAAATCCGGGCGGCGCGCCGGGTTGGTCGCAATCTCGGACCGGATTCCTTCAAACTGTCCGCGGCGGATATTTTCCAGATTCTGCCGCTCCGGCGTCGCCGCCGCCGCTTCGTACAAATAGACGGGGATCTGATGGCGCTTCCAGATCTGCTCACCCACGTAGCGCGCCATGGCCACGCAATCGTCGATAGTGACGCCATCGATGGGAATGAAGGGCACCACATCGGCTGCGCCCATGCGGGGATGAGCACCCTTGTGCACATTCAAATCAATCAGTTCCGCAGCTTTGCCCACTCCACGGATGGCCGCCTCCTGAATCGCCTCGCGTTCGCCCACCAGCGTGATCACGCAGCGGTTGTGGTCGGCGTCCATCTCGCGGTCGAGCAAGTAAACTCCGTCCATCTTCATGGCAGCGACGATGGCGTCGACCTTGGCCTGGTCGCGGCCTTCGGAAAAATTCGGCACACATTCCACTAGCGTAGACATAGCTGAGAAGAATAGCCGGGGCGGAGTGGGCGAAGCAAGCGGCTCGTGGCCTCCAAGTCCGCGCGCTTCCGAAAATGACAATCTCCTGCCTGAGATTGTCGTATTATTTTGTCCGGGAAAACATACTAAACGAGGACCAATCCAATATGCTTCCATTTCGCTTTATCGCAGTCATTCTCGCGTGCATCGGCCTGGCCGCAGCTCAAGGTTCGGGGCCTGCCAAGGCGGAAGAACCGAAACCGATTCCCTCATTCGATGCGACCGGGTTGGATCGAACCGCCGATCCCTGTGTCAACTTCTACCAGTTTTCCTGCGGCAACTGGATGAAGAACAATCCGATTCCTCCCGACCAGTCGACATGGGGGCGCTTTAATGAGCTGGCGGAGCACAATCGCCTGGTCTTGCGCGAAATCCTGGAGAATGCCGCCAAGGCCACGAATCGCACGCCCAACCAGGAAAAAATCGGCGACTTCTACGCCTCGTGCATGGATGAGGCTGCGATCAATCAAAAAGGAGTGGCGGTGCTGCAACCTGAGTTCGAACGCATCGCCGCGCTGAAGAGCAAAGACGATCTTCCATCCTTGCTGGCGCACTTGCACCGCAACCAGATCGGAGGCTTATTTCGCTTCGATTCCGGCCCGGACTATAAGGATGCTAAATCGGTGATTGCCCAGGCCGATCAGGGTGGACTGTCGCTCCCCGATCGCGATTATTACCTGAAGACTGACGCCAAGTCGGTGGAACAACGGAAGGCGTACGTAGAGCACGTCACGAACATGTTCAAGCTGCTGGGAGATTCTCCGGAGAAAGCCGCGAGTGAAGCCACGGCGGTGATGAATATCGAGACGGCGCTGGCCAAGGGCGCAATGGATCGCGTCGCGCGCCGCGAACCCAGCAACATTTATCACAAGATGACCGAAGCCGAATGGCAGGCCCTGACTCCCTCATTCGCCTGGCCCAAGTTCATCTCCGACATCGGCGCGCCGCCAATCGCCGCCTTGAACGTGGCTGTTCCCGACTTCTTCAAGGCGCTGGATGCCGAACTGAAAGATGCGAGCCTGGACGATCTGAAGACATATTTCCGCTGGCGCGTGGTTCATGCGGGCGCGGCCACGAATGTGCTGCCCGACACATTTGTGAACGAAAACTTCGCTTTCTTCGGGAAAACTTTGCGTGGCGCCAAAGAATTACAGGCGCGTTGGAAGCGCTGCACGCAGGGCGTGAATGGCGGGCTGGGCGAAGCTCTGGGACAGGCGTACGTGGAAAAGACATTCCCGCCAGAAGCCCGGGAGCGCACGCTGGAGATGGTTCATGCCCTGGAAGCGGCGTTGCGCCAGGATATCTCCACCCTGCCGTGGATGACGGAAACCACGAAGAAGCAGGCTCTGATTAAGCTGGATGCAATCCAGAACAAGATTGGCTATCCCAGCAAATGGCGCGACTATAGCGCGCTGACAATTGTTCGGGGAGATGCCCTGGGCAACTCGCTGCGCGCCAGCGAATTTGAAGTGCAGCGCGAACTCAGCAAGATCGGCAAGCCGCGCGACACGCAGGAATGGGACATGACCCCACCCACGGTCAACGCCTACTACGAACCAACGGAGAACGACATCAACTTTCCTGCGGGAATTCTGCAGCCGCCGTTTTACGACGTCAAAGCCGATGACGGTTTGAATTTCGGCGGCATCGGCGCCGTCATCGGTCATGAATTGACGCATGGTTTCGACGACGAGGGCCGGCAGTTCGATAAAGACGGCAACCTGAAAAACTGGTGGACCCCGGAAGACACCAAGGCCTTTGACGAGAGAGCGCAGTGCCTGGTGGATGAATATAACGGCTTTGTCGCGGTCGACGACGTTCATGAAAACGGGAAACTTACTCTGGGCGAGAACACCGCCGATAATGGCGGCCTGCGCATCGCCGACATGGCCTTGCAGTCGAAGCTCGCGGGCAAGGCCGATGAAAAGATCGATGGGTTCACCGAGGAGCAGCGCCTATTTCTCGGCTGGGGTCAAATCTGGTGCCAGAACCAGACCGACCAGATGGCTCGCCTGCTGGCGCTGACCAACGAACATTCACTCGGCAAGTACCGGGTGAACGGAGTGGTGCGCAACATGCCCGAATTCCAGAAAGCCTGGGGTTGCAAGCCGGGAGCGCCCATGGCCCCGGTCAGTGCCTGCAGGGTATGGTGAGACCGGCGCTTCCCTCTTCCTGACACAAGGCAATGCGCCGGAGTCGCTGCACATCGATATTGAGCGTGGCCGAATCCGATCCCAAACGGTTCTGACGCAGCTTAGGCAACTGCGTGTAGGAGTGATCCTGGACAATTTTGGGACCGGGAATTCGTGTCTGATTGGGTTGCGGCAATTTCCGCTGGAAGGGAGTCTTTTTTCTCTAGTCGCCGATCGAGGTAACACGGATGAGGCATCGAGGAGGTCGCGGATCCTCACCCGTCGATTTTGGCCTCGCGCAGTTGTTTTACCGCGGTCTCTGAGCTGACCGACGAGTAGTAGACCTCTTTGAAAGTGTAAGAGCGGGCCTTGGCCGCCAGCACCGGCATGATCTCGATATGCCAGTGATAATCGTCGTCGATGGTCTTCCAATATCCCAGCGTCTTCGAGGGATGGAGACTGTTGGGAGAAGTGTGCAGCACCAGATGGAAGCCCTCGGTGAGGGCTCGCACGCGCTGCAGAGTCCGGCGCAGCAGCGCGGCCAGGTGCACGCGCAGACCGGGACGTGAAAGGCCGGTGCGCTCGAAGGAGGCTTCGTGGTTGCGAGGGAGAATCCAGGTTTCGTAGGGGACGCGGGGCGCGTAGGGACCGATGGCGACATAATCGCCGTGCGCTTCGATGACGCGGGAAGCCTGGCGCTCCTCCTGGGCAAGAATGTCGCAGAACACACAACGCTCTTTTGACAGGAAATATTCGCGTCCGGCGCGCAGTTCATAGAGAACGCGGCGGGGCACGAACATGGTGGCGGTGAGCTGGGACGTGGGATGGTGAAATTCCTGGCCGGCATTGGAGCCGAAATCTTTAAAGAGGCTGACGTACTTGATGCGCGCGTCGCGCTTGAGATCGAGAATGCGCTCGGCGGCGAGACGCAGGAACAGTCCGATCTCGTCGTTGGTGGCCTGCCAGAGCTGGCGGTCGTGTCCGGGATTCTCGACCAGCACTTCGTGAGCGCCAACCGAACCCATGCGGTCGTAAATGCCGTCGCCGCGGCGGTCGGGCTCGCCTTCAATGTGATACAGCGGGTTGGGATGCACCATCGACCGGGCCGACCACCCGCTCGCGCCCGCCACTGAGGCAATGATCTGAGTAGCGTCTGGAGAATCCGGACAAAAACGGCAGCCGCTGGGCGGGCGAGGGACACTTTCTGCCCGGTCGTCCCCGGTCATGACCCAGGAACGCGTGATCGGATCTTTGCGGAGTTCCATGTAGTAGGTAGGTAAACACGTGGGTGAAAGGGAGTCAAGCACAAGGCAGGTTTCAGGGTTTCAAGGTTTCAAGGTTTCAAAGACAAAGGCGCGGCAGAGTAAACCTTGAAAGTCCGGACCCTTGAAACATTGAAACCTTGTATCTTGTTATAATCCGCGCCAAGCCCGCGCTTTAATCATGACCGAGCCGTCCACTCCGCTGATGCGGCAATATGCCGCTGTCAAAAAAGAACATCCCACAGCGCTGCTGTTCTTCCGGCTGGGCGATTTTTACGAGCTTTTCTTCGACGACGCCATCGTGGCCTCCAAAGAGCTGCAGATCACTCTCACCTCGCGCAATAAAGAAAAAGGCGTGGCAGTGCCGATGTGCGGCGTGCCGCATCACGCGGCGGAGGGTTATATCGGCAAGCTGATTCGCAAAGGCTTCAAGGTCGCGATCTGCGAGCAGATGGAAGATCCCCGGCTGGCCAAAAAGCTGGTTCGGCGCGAAGTGACGCGCGTAGTCACGCCGGGGACGGCGGCGGATTCCCTGCTGGGATCGGAGGAGAATAATTTTCTCGCGGCCCTGGCCCGGGTGGGCGATCGCGTAGGGTTTGCGGCCCTCGACCTCTCCACGGGTGAATTTCGCGCGACCGAGTTCACTGGCGACGGCGCTTTGCGCCGGGTGCAGGAGGAACTGGAACAATTGCGTCCGAAAGAATTGCTCTACGGTTCGGCTGCGCCGCTGTTTGAGCGGCCCGGAAGTTCGGCGGCCGAACCGCGGAGCTTCGCTCCGGACAGCCGGGGGCGGCTGTCACCACATGAGAAAACACGCGCCGTTCCATCTTCAGTTCCACATAATCTGGCTCGATGCGCGGAGACTCCGCTTGATGATTGGATCTTCGCTCCCGATCATGCCATTCCACTGCTGGAAAATCATTTCGGAGTGCTTTCGCTGGAAGGTTTCGGGCTGGCGGGGCGCACTGCCGCAGCCGCAGCCGCCGGGGCGATTCTCTATTACGTGCAGTCGACGCAGCGCGGATCGCTCGACCATGTCGACCGCATCGGCTGGTATGAACGGCAGAATTGCCTGGTGCTTGATGCCGTCACCGTGCGCAATCTGGAATTGATCGAACCTCTGTTTGCCGGGAGCGATGCCGGAGTTACGGTATTTCGCTCGCTCGATGCTGCCGTCACTCCCATGGGTAAGCGGTTGCTGCGGGCGTGGCTGCTGCGGCCTTCGCTCGATCTGATTGAGATTAACGCGCGCCTGGATGCAGTGGAGGCGGGCGTGAAAGATACGATCGCGCGCGAAGAACTGCGGCGCGCCCTGGATGGCGTGCTCGATCTGGAGCGGCTTTTGAGCCGGGTCACACTGGAAACGGCGAATGCTCGGGATGTGCTGGCGCTGGCGGCGTCGCTGGCTAAGATCCCTGCGATCAAGGCTGCGGCAGAACGATTGCCCGCGGAGCGGTTGCGCATCCTGCATGGATTGCTCGACGAACTGGGCGACCTGCGCGAACGCATCGAGAAGACAATTGTCCCTGAGCCGCCGTTGAGCTTTGCCGACGGCGGAATTATCGCTGCGGGCGTGGATCGGGATCTCGACGAACTGCGCGAGCTTTCCCGCAACAGCAAGCAGGTACTGGCGCAGATCGAGCAGCGCGAGCGCGGACGCACTGGAATAACGTCGCTCAAGGTGAAGTTCAATTCTATTTTTGGCTACTATATTGAAGTTTCAAAACCGAATCTGCACCTGGCGCCGCAGGATTATGAGCGTAAGCAAACCCTGGTGGGCGCCGAGCGTTTTACTACGCCGGAATTGAAGGAGTACGAGGCAAAGATTCTCGATGCGCAGGAAAAGATTGTCGAGATCGAACGCCGGTTGTTCGCGGATTTGCGGGCATCCGTTGCGGGCGAGGCCAGGCGAATCCGGCAGACCGCGCTGGCGCTGGCGGAAGTGGATGTGCTGGCAGCATTGGCCCACGTTGCAGCCTTGTGCAATTATTGCCGGCCGCAGTTCATCGCTTCAGCGGAGACCGCCACAGACCATGTAGCCACAGGCGCCCTTCGGCAGGCTCAGGGCAGGCCCTCGCCTGTGCAAGCGAGCGAAGCGAGCGTCAATTCCACGGCGGCAGACCCGGGCATTCTGGAAATCATCGAAGGCCGGCATCCCGTAATTGAGCAGCAGGAGATGGCTGGCGGGAGCGAGCGCTTCGTTCCCAACGACCTTTACCTGAACGCAGGCACGCATAACATTCTGCTGCTCACCGGACCGAACATGGGGGGCAAGTCGACCTACTTGCGGCAGACAGCTCTAATCGTGATTCTGGCGCAGATGGGATCGTTTGTTCCGGCGCGCTCGGCGCGGCTGAGCATTGTTGATCGGGTGTTCACGCGCATCGGCGCCAGCGATAATCTGGCGCGCGGGCGCTCGACTTTTATGGTTGAGATGACGGAGACTGCGGCGATTCTGCATACCGCGACGGCGCGATCGCTGATCTTGCTTGACGAAGTGGGCCGCGGCACTTCGACTTACGACGGACTTGCGATTGCCTGGGCGGCCGTTGAATATTTGCATTCACGGGTGCGCGCTAAGACTTTGTTCGCGACTCATTACTTTGAACTGACCGAATTGGCCGAGCAGCTTGCGGGGGTGAAGAATTATCACGTGTCGGTAAAAGAGACTGGAGGCGGTATTGTCTTTTTGCGCAAGGTTGAGCCGGGCGCGGCCGATCGCAGCTATGGGATCGAGGTCGCAAAGCTCGCGGGCCTGCCTGGCGAAGTGATTGCGCGGGCGCGGGAAGTGCTGGTGGAGCATGAATCGTCGGAGCGCGAATTGACGGGGCATCTTTCGCCGGGGGCTACGCCTCCGGCAACGCAGTTGACGATCTTTACGGCGTTGTCGCAGCCGGTGGTGGAGAAGCTGAGGGAAGTGGATTTGAACCGCCTCACGCCGCTCGAGGCGCTGAATCTGCTGGCGGAGTTGAAGAAGGAAATCTGACCTCACGGGTACCCCTTTAGGTCGCTCTGTAGGAAGTCAAGGGCAAACCACAGAGGATACAGAGGAATACAGGGTGGACCGATCCTCATCAAATGATTGCCGAGCGAACAACACGCCGAGTCCTTGATATCGGCCAGATACTTATCATCGGCTTTGACGGCGCCGAGATGACGCCGCGGCTCAGTTCACTGCTCAAGCGCGTCCAGCCTGCGGGAGTGATCCTGTTCGCGCGCAACATAAAAACTCCCGAGCAGACCTGGCGGCTTTTGCGCGAGTGCCAAAAGTGCGTCTCGACTCCGCTGTTTACCTGTGTCGATCTCGAGGGCGGGACGGTTGACCGATTTCGCGATGTGCTGGGGCCCGCGCCCGCGGCGGCAGAAGTTTTTGCGACCGCAGACCGCAAGCTCTACCGCAAGCATGGAGAAATCATCGGCGAGAATTGCCGCGCGCTTGGATTTAACGTCGACTTTGCGCCCGTTCTCGATCTCGCGTTTGAGGCTTCGCGCAAGGTGCTGGGGTCGCGGGTGGTATCGACGAATCCGCGAGAAACAGTCGGCTATGCGCGCGAGTTTCTTGCCGGGCTTCGCGCGGCGAGCGTGCTGGGCTGCGGCAAGCACTTTCCCGGCCTCGGCGAGGGCACGCTCGACAGCCATCACCAACTGCCGGTGATCGAGAAGCCGTTGAAAAAGCTTCTGAGCGAGGATCTGCTTCCCTACCGCGAACTGCGGGCGCAGATGCCTATGGTGATGATCGCGCACGCGGCTTATCCGGGGGTTACGGGTGATCGGACTCCGGCATCGCTTTCGAAAGTCTGGGTCACAGACATTCTTCGCAAGCGCCTTGGCTTCCGAAATCTGATCGTGTCGGACGATTTGGAAATGGGTGGCGTTTTGGCTGCCGCGCGGGTTGATGAGGCGGCGGTGAGACATTTGCGGGCTGGCGGAGACATGTGCCTGGTCTGCCATCACGAGGAGCAAGTGATGCAGGCCTACGATGGACTCGTGGTTGCCGCGGAGCGTGATTCCAAGTTTGCCCGCCGGGCTGCGCAGGCGGCGCGGCGCGTCCTGGCTTTCAAAAAGAAATCGGCCAAGCTGATGCGCGGCGGAAAATCGCCGTCTGGCACAACCGTGGAGAGACTCACCCGGAGGCTCTGGGAATTCGGGGAGCAGGCGCGCCTGGAAGGCTTGAGTCGCTTGGAAGATGATCGCGCGGGCCGTAGAAGGGCTGGCCGGTCGCGATGAGCGAGGGCATGATCGTTGCCGGCGTGATGAGTGGTACTTCTGCCGATGGAATCAATGTGGCGCTGGTGCGGATCTCGGCGAGCGATCGGCGGCGTGGGGGCGCACGCGCGGAGGGCAGGCTTTCCGTATTTCGCGGACAGGAGTGTCCGCGCCACATAGAATTGCTCGGACACGCCGAATATCTTTACTCGCGGCGGGTTCGCGCAGCGATTTTGGCTGCGATGAATGCTTCGGCTTCGCGGGTGGCTGATCTGGCGCGGTTGAATGTTCTGCTGGGTGAACTTTATGCCGATGCGGTGCTGGCAACGGAAAAGACGTTTCGGTTGAAAGTGGATCTTGTCGGTTGCCACGGGCAGACGCTCTATCATCAGGGCGAGGCGCGGCCCTTCCTCGGAAAACAAATGGCTGCGACGTGGCAAACCGGGGAAGCCGCGATCATAGCGGAGAGAACCGGCGTTCCAGTGGTGTCGGATTTTCGGCCTGCTGACATTGCGGCGGGGGGTAAAGGCGCACCGCTCGTGCCTTATCTCGACTACCTGTGGTTTCGCGACAAGAATATCGGGCGGATCGTACAAAATATTGGCGGCATTGCGAACCTGACGGCCAATCCGGCGGGCGCGAGAGCGGAAGACGTGGTTGCCTTCGATACCGGGCCGGGGAATATGGTGATTGATGCCGTCACAGATAAGTTGTTCGGCAAGCCATTCGATCGGGGCGGCAGGATTGCCGCTTCCGGGGAAGCGTCGGAAAATGTCGTCGGGAAATTCCTGCGGCGCGGGTTTTTCCGTCGAAAGCCACCCAAAACCGCAGGCCGGGAAGAATTTGGCGCCGAGTTCGTGAGGGAATTTCTTAACAGCTGCGATGGCTGCAGAAAGCAGGATATCGTCGCGACCGCAACGGCTCTGACTGCGCGATCGATTGCAGATGCCGTGCGCCGGCTTGTTGTTGGCAAGTCATCTCTCGGTGAACCCTCGTCACGGAAGCCGCGGTTTCATGAAATGATTCTTTCCGGAGGAGGAGCGAAGAATTCTACTCTGGTGACTATGTTGAGGAACGAACTTGCGGCATTGGGAATGCGGGTGCGGCTCTCCGACGAACTTGGCTTGCCCTCGACGGCGAAGGAGGCGGTTGCATTCGCTGTGCTCGCATACCAGACCTGGCACCGGCAGCCATCCAATGTTCCTTCCGCAACTGGTGCGAAACACGCGACCGTACTTGGTAAAATCTCTTATCCCGCGGTCGAGCGCGGATAGCTATGCCGGTCTATGTGTCCATGTTGCGCGGCATCAATGTGGGGCCGCATAAGAGAATCAAGATGGAAAAGCTTCGGCAGTCGTTTGAAGGGCTTGGCTTCCAACAGGTCGCAACTTACATTCAGAGCGGGAATGTCGTGTTTAAAACCGCGAAAAGTTCGTCCTCCCCTCTGTCGAAGAAGATCGAGGAAAGACTTCTTGAAGACTTCGGCTTTTCCATACAAGTGGTTTCGCGCACTGCAGAAGAAATGATCGCCACTGTTGCCGGCAATCCATTCGTCAAGCAGAGCGGGATCGATGCAGAAAGGCTGCACGTTATGTTTTTGTCGGATATCCCGGCGGCGGTTGGGCTGAAAAAGTTCTCCGAACTGACGACACCGCCGGAACAGCTTCACTGCGCCGGCAAAGCGATTTATCTTTATCTTCCCAACGGTGCCGGAGAAAGCAAGCTGATGAGGGCCCCTCTCGACCGTATTCTGTCGGCCACTGCCACTGCCCGCAACTGGAGAACGGTTAACCAACTCGCGCAGATGTGCCGGGACTGCGCCTAATGGTGCGTCGCGGGCTGTCGAGCGTTGCTGCTTTTGTCGTCTTCAGTTCCCTGCTTTCCTGCTCCAGCAAAACTGATCCCAACACGCTGGTGATGCTGATCGAATCCAGCCCCGCGAACCTCGATCCGCGCATCGGAGTGGATGCGCAGTCGGAGCGCATTGACAGCCTGATTTTCGACGATCTTCTTTCGCGCGGAGATAATCTCGACGTAGCGCCGGGGTTGGCCGAGCGCTGGGAGATTCCCGATCCGTTGACTTACGTTTTCCATCTGCATCACGGCGTGAAGTTTCATGACGGGCACCCGCTGACCTCGCGCGATGTAAAGTGGACATTTGATTCGCTGCTGACGGGGAAGATCCTCAGCACGAAGAAAGCTACCTTCCGTTTTGTCGACCACCTCGAAGCACCCGATGACTTCACAGTAATTTTTCGCATGAAAGAGCCCGACGCCGCCTTACTGTGGAACATTTCGGACGGAGCGATCGGCATCGTTCCTTTTGGCAGCGGGAGTGAAATGAACATCTACCCCGTTGGTTCCGGCCCCTTCAAGTTCGTCAGCGCCGAAACCGACAAGGAAGTTGTCATCGAGCGCAACCAGGACTACTGGGGCGAGAAGGCGAAGTTGGCCCGCGTGCGCTTCGCTGTGGTCCCAGACACAACGACGGAGGCCCTCGAACTGCGCAAGGGAACGGGCGATTTGTCGATCAATTCGCTGACTCCGGATACCGTCATCGCGCTGCAGCGGGAGCCATTCCTGGCTGTCGAACATGCGCCGGGAACGGAAATTCAGTATCTCGGCTTCAACCTGCGCGATCCTATTTTGAAGGATGTGCGGGTACGGCAGGCCATCGCCTGCGCTCTCGACAGCCGCCCCATGATTCAATATCTCTGGCACGGGTGGGCGCAACCGGCGCGAAGCGTTCTTCCTACGCAAAGCTGGGCCTACAACGGCGACGTTTCTTCTTACGCTCACGACCCCGAGCGCGCGCGTCAATTGCTGGATGCCGCGGGCTACCCGGAAACGAACGGCGTGCGCTTCCACATCACCATGAAGACATCGACGGTGGAGAGCACTCGCCTGATGGTGGCCGTGATTCAACAACAACTACGCGCAGTCGGGATCATGCTGGATATCCGGAGCTTCGAGGCCGCCACATTTCTTTCCGATGTGAGTCGCGGAGCATTTCAGATGTATGGCTTGCGCTGGGTGGGCGGCAACCAGGATCCCGACATTTTCTACGTATTTCATTCCTCCCGATTTCCGCCGAATGGGGCCAACCGCGGCCGTTATTCGAACCCTAAAGTGGATGCGCTGATCGATCGGGCGCGGCGCGAGGTCGATCCAGCGGTCCGCAAGCCGATCTATGCTGAACTGCAGCGCATTCTGGCCGAGGAGTTGCCTTATATCGATTTGTGGTATCTGGATAACGTTGTGGTTCATAACAAGCGTGTGCGGAATGTGCGGCTGAACCCGGCGGGAAATTATGATTTTTTGCGGAATGCGGAGTTGAGCGAATAACGAGGCTGTAGAGACACAGCTTGCTACGTCATGTTCGTGGCATTGCGGATGTGGCTAGAGAGACGTTGCAAGCAACGTCTCTACGACGTGTTAGTTTAACTCAATGCACATTCTTTTCATTGGCGACATTTTCGGACGGCCGGGGCGGACGATCGTCAAGGATCGATTGCAGGGGATTGTTCGCGATCATGGTATTGATCTTGTTGTCGCCAACGGCGAGAACGCGGCGGCGGGGTTCGGCATCACTCCTGCGCTGGCGGAAGAACTCTTCGAGCTCGACATCGACGTTATTACCACCGGCAATCACGTCTGGGACAAGCGCGAGATTGTGGATTACTTCCAGATGATCGAGGGCAATGGACGCGGGCCGCAACGGCGCTTGCTCCGTCCCGCGAACTATCCATCCGATATGCCGGGGTGGGGCATGTATCAGGGCAGCAAGGGTAAAGTTCCTTATGCGGTCATCAACCTGCAGGGACGGGTTTTTATGGCCTCCAATGACGATCCCTTTCGCGTCGCCGACCAGATTCTGAAAAAGATCGAGGCGAAAGTGATTGTTGTCGACTTCCATGCGGAGGCCACTTCGGAAAAGATTTCTCTGGGCTGGTATCTCGATGGACGGGTGAGCGCGGTGCTGGGCACGCATACCCATGTGCCCACGGCCGACGAACGGGTTCTGCCCAATGGAACTGCATACGTCAGCGATGTCGGCATGACCGGGCCTTATGACGGCGTGATCGGGGTGAAGAAAGAGCTGGTCGTCGGCAAATTCCTCAGCGGTATGCCGGTGCGTTTCGAGCCCGCAACCGGAGATGTGCGCCTGTGCGCGGTTGTGATCGACTGCGACGAAAAAACGGGCAAGGCCCGGAAGATTGAACGGCTGATGCTGAGTTGACCGGCCTCTTCAAGACCTGCAAGAAACAGGAGATGTCATCGTTCTGACCATGCTGGTTCGGCTAAAGCTGTTCGACCCAGTGAACACAGAAGTACCTGGCACTAATAGCGATCTCTTGGAGAGCGTACGGCAAGGTAAAATCGAACGAATGCGGCGCGCGTGGTCCATCCTTACAGTTTGCCTTCTGGCGGCATTGGCGGGCGTTCCGGCTTTCGCTGGGATGGATGCGGCCATTGCGCCTCCTGATATTTCCTGCGGAAATGGCGTTCCCGGCGGCATCGATTGCCCTCCAACAAAAAACGAGATCAAGGAAGCCCGCAACGCCTATTCACATGGCCTGAAGCTGCAGGATCATAAGCTCATCCAGGAAGCTTTTGATAAGTTTGACGAGGCTTTGCGGCTGGTTCCGCAAGACCGATCTTTTCTTTCCGCGCGTGAACTGGCGAAGTCGCAACTGGTATATCAGCACACCGAGCGCGGCGACGATTTAATGGCGAGCGCTCACCCGGAGCAAGCGGCGGCTGAATTTCGGGCGGCGCTGAAACTTGATCCGGAAAACACTTACGACCAGGAGCGACTGGCTGAGGCCGTGCGCACGCCGGCGTCTACCGCGGCGGGGGGAATGCTTGCTCTGGTTTCCGAATCGGGTGAGATTCAGCTTCAGCCCAAACCGGAGCGAGTGGCATTTCACTACAAGGGCGATGTGCGTGGGTTGTTTGAGCAGTTGACCTCATCATTTGGCATCAAGGCCGAATTCGACGAGTCGGTGGCGGCAAAGACGGTGCGTTTTTACGTGGATGACGTTGATTTTTTCACCGCGCTGCACCTGGCATGCCGGGTCAGCAAGACCATGTGGGCGGCACTCGACGCAAACCAGATACTCATCGCCGCCGACAATGCGGAGAATCACAAGCAGTACGACCGCATGTCGCTGGCGACGTTTTCCGTGCCCGGTGCGACCACGCCACAGCAGTCAACGGAACTGGTGACCTCGCTGCGCAACATCTGCGACTTTCAAAAAATTACCAGCGGGAAAATCGGGACCGTCGAAGTTCGCGCTCCGCAGGCGACGCTGGCTGCCTGCACAAAGTTGCTGCACCAACTCACCAACAAGCGGCCAGAAGTCGCGGTTGATATTGAGGTCTATACCATCAGTCACAACTTCATGCGCGAGATCGGCATGCACGTGCCCGACACTTTCAACTTCTACAACATTCCCGCGATTGCGCTGGTTGGCCTGGGAGGCCAGAGCATCACCTCGCTGGTCAATCAATTAATTTCCTCCGGCGGCATCAATCAGGCCGGGGGGTCAGCGCTGTCGGGACTGCTGGCGCAACTGCAGGGCCAGTCGAATTCCATATTCAGCCAGCCGCTTGCGACGTTTGGTAATGGACTCACTTTTTCCGGCGTAAGCCTCGATCACCTCACAACGGCGCTCTCGCTGAACGAATCATGGTCGCGCAGCCTGAGCCATGTGACGCTGCGCGCCGAACAGGGCAGCGATGCAACGTTTCATCTGGGAGAACGCTATCCCATCCTGAATGCGTCTTACGCGCCGATTTATAATTCGCCGCAGATTTCTGCGGTGCTGGGCAATCAAAGCTATGTTCCGCCCTTCCCTTCCGTCAGCTATGAGGATCTGGGCTTGAGCCTGAAGACGAAGCCCGTGATCAACGGCGACGGAGAAGTGAGCATGACGCTGGAACTGCAAGTCCGATCGCTGACTGGGCAAAGCGCAAATGGCGTACCGGTAATTGCCAATCAGGAATACAAAGGGAGTATCCGGCTGCGTGACGGAGAGCCGGCAGTGGTGGCGGGCGAAATTACCACCAACGATCAGCGGTCCATCGCCGGAATTCCTGCGGTTGCGGACATTCCCGGCATCAACCAGGTCTTCACCGACAATACTCGCATGAAGGAGTACGACGAGTTGCTGATTATGCTCACACCGCACGTTGTTGCCAATCACGGGCTGGCGACGGACGAGATTTGGGTGAGCGAGAAGTAGCGGGTTTTCGGCTTGCGGGCTTGAGCTTTCGGGCTTCAGCTTTCGGCGCCACGTTAAGGTTATCGCATTTTCATTCCGACCGGAATTTGCCGTTCCGAGAGGAAATGAAGTGGGGGAACCTGCTTTCTTGAGCCACACTACTTCCCCTGCTTAGCCGCGAAATCCACCAGACCCTTCAACGTATCGGCGGGAACGCCAGTTACGTTGCCGATGCTGCGGCCGTTGATAAACAGAGTCGGCGTGCCGGTCACATTCACCGCTTTGCCGAGCGCCAGGGAAGCCTCGACGTGAGCCTGGGTTAGTGGTGTACCGGCGCAGACGGCGATGTCGGCGCCCTTTACGCCGGCGTCGTTGGCCAGCGCGGTTAATTTTTCGTCGGCGTTTTCGGCGGTAATGTCGGATTGAGTTTCGTAAGTCTTGGCGACGAACTTCCAGAAGGCTTCGTTCGAAGCGTGTCCCACGCAGTCGGCGTAGGCGGCTCCTTTGGCCGCCCAGTTGTGCATCTCCAGGGGAAAATTCTGGAAGACGAAGCGGGCATTGGGTTCGGCCGCCACCAGCCCCTCGATGGCAGGCTGCGCTGCCTTGCATGCCGGGCACTGCAGATCGCCGAATTCCACGATGGTTACGGGCGCGTCTTTGGGGCCGCGCGACGGTCCGGTGATGCCCTTCTCCAGAGTCTTTCGGGCCGCATCGAAGGGTTTGGCGCCAAACGGAATGATCTCGCCTACGACGGCGTGTTGGCCATCGGCGGTGACGTAGAACCGGCTGAGCTGCTGGCCCTTCGGGCTGGCCAGGATCACATCGACCTCAGCGAGACCGGGAGCGAGTGCAGGCTTGATGCTGGAAATCTTCCAGGTCATTTGTGGCTCGTAGCCGAAGGTTTGCTGCATGAACGAGTCGACGGTGGCTTCGGTGGGAAGATTGGCGGACAGGGCTGATTTATTCTCCGGTTTCAGTGCGCCCGCTGGAACGGCAGTACTCGCCGAGTTTTGTGCGACTGCAAAACTGGCGGACAGGAGCACGATGAAGATCAAGCAAGAGGAGAGGGATTCCCGGAGATGGTGGAAATGCCTTGTTGAGCCGGTAATGGCACTTCCTTGCAAGGGGTCCTTCGCTTCGCTCAGGATGACAAAATTATGGGAACTGCGCATAGTTTCCTTTCACTACGTAGTAAATAAGAATGTGCGTGATAATCGATTTCTTCAAATCTCGCATTTGGCTGCGATGGGAAGACGGCGGCCATAGCCGAAAGCCTTGGGAGAAATTTTGATGCCCGGAGCTGCCTGCTGGCGCTTGTACTCGGCGCGATCTACCATCTGCACGACCCGCCGCACCAGCGCGAGATCGAAGCCGTGATCGGCGGCAATCTGTTCGGCGGAGTGCGAGCATTCGACATAATCCTCGAGCACCGCATCAAGCACCTCGTACGGCGGCAGCGAATCGCTGTCCTTTTGATCAGGGCGCAACTCGGCTGAGGGCGGCTTTTCCAGCGTGGCCTCTGGAATAACCGCGCGCCGCGAATTTGCGTAATGGCTGAGGCGATATACCAGGGTTTTGGGCACGTCAGAGATTACCGCGAGGCCGCCGACCATGTCTCCATAAAGTGTACAGTAGCCCACGCCGAGCTCGCTCTTATTGCCGGTGGAAAGGACGATCGCGCCGAATTTATTGGAGAGCGCCATGAGCAGCGTGCCGCGGGCGCGCGACTGGATATTTTCCTCGGTAACATCTTCTTTGCGGCCGGCGAAGACGTCGCGCAGGGTCTGCCGGTAGGCTTCGAAGACTTTATTGATGGAGAGCAACTCGAAGCTGATGCCGAGATTTTTTGCCAGCTCGCGTGCATCATCGATTGAGCCCGCCGAAGAGTATGGACCGGGCATGCCCACGCCGATCACATTCTCCGCTCCGACCGCATCGGCGGCGATGACGGCGGTGAGAGCAGAATCGATGCCGCCGCTGAGGCCGATGATGGCTTTTTGAAATCCGCACTTGCGCATGTAATCGCGCGTGCCCAGAACCAGGGCGGCGTAGACGCTGGCCTCTTCCCCTTCAATCTGCGAATGCAGATCGCCGGTGAGGGCTTTCGAGTCGAAGTAGATCAGATCTTCTTCGAATGAACGTCCCTGGGCGATAATTTTGCCCTCAGGGTCGAGCACGATGCTGGAGCCATCGAACAGGAGGCTGTCATTGCCTCCCACCTGATTGACCATGGCGACGGGCACTTTATGCTGGCCGGCGATCGATGCGAGCATGTCGCGGCGCAGTTCGCGCTTGCCGATCCAGAAAGGCGAGGCAGAAATGTTGAGAACAAAGTTACCGCCGGCGTGGATGAGGGTGTCGACCGGGTCAAAGGTATACAGGCGCTTGGGCCAGAAAAGCTTGTCGTTCCACGCGTCTTCGCAGATGGTGAGCGCCATGCGGTTGCCGCAGAACGAGAACAACTGCTGGCTCTTGGCGGGAGCGAAGTTCCGCATTTCATCGAATACGTCGTAGGTGGGCAGCAGCATTTTGGATTGCAGGAAGGCGATTTTGCCATCCTGCAGCAGCGCCGCCGAGTTCATCACCGACTTGCCGGTTTCCGAGTTGGCGGGCGTGACCAGTCCGCAGATGATGGCAATGCCTTGCGTTTCTTTGGCAATGTGTTCAGCGGTTTCCCGATTATGCGCCACGAAAGATGGCCGCTCGACCAGATCACGGGGCGGATATCCGCAGACTGATAGCTCCGGGAAAAGAATCAGGCCGGCCCCGGCGCCTTGCGCGCGGCGAGAATAGTCGATGATTCTGGCGGCATTGCCGGAGAAGTCTCCGACCGTGGGGTTGATTTGGCCGAGGGCAATCTTCACAGGATTAGTGTAAAGCAGGAGCGCGGGCTTCGGCTTTCGGGCTTCGGGCTTCGGCTTTAGTGGCTTTCCCGCGCCACGTTCATTCGGAGCGCTGGTCGAGGAATATTTCTCCCATCGAGGCCGCAAGAAAAAATGGCCGATCTACGGAATGTACTGTATCGAACAATTATTGATTATTGGTGCATTCTGGGGGTGCGCCGCGTTGTCAACCATTTCTATGCCTGCGCGGCGCCTCGAAGATCGAATCCGGGAATTGTGCTGCCGCGTGCTGTATACCACCGGAGCGGATTGGAGCGCGGCCGTTTATGAGTTGCAGGCGGCCATTCAGGAGCATTCATTGCGAGTGTCGAACCTGACCATCGCCGCGACCGTTGCCGGCCAGCCGCAAATGATACGCGAACGCCGCAACAGTTAGATGGCTTCAGTGCGTGATCTTAAACACCGTGCCGCAGCCAAAGGTTGAGCCGTTCAGGCAGTTGCCCACGCCTCCCGATGACTCGCCAACTACTCGCTTCCTGCAGGAAAAACCGCGTGTTTTGGCGCGGGAGCAGGGGTATCGCCTTTCTGGTCGCGCCAGAGAATCTCATTCAATCGCGCCGCCCCGGCGGCGTCGGGACGGGAGAAATCCATTTTGGCGGACTCGCTTGCGCCGGTTGCCGTGGGCTTGTTCACTTCGTAGACGAGACCGTCCTTCAGATTTTGAAAGTCCGCGCTGAAGGGCGGTTGATTCCCCGCGCCCGAGAACATTCCGCCCATCACCGGGGCGTAAGCGTCATTCAAATTCATGGGGGGGAGGCCGAGCAGGACTTCCATGCTGTGAATCAGGTTAACCGTAGTATAGAAGCCATGCTCCACATAGGGCGCGGCGGCTGATCCGGGCGAGTACTTGCTGACCACAAAGGCGATCGAGCGGTGCGCATCGACGTGATCGCCGCCGTTCTGGGCGTCATCTTCAAGAATAAAGATGGCGGTGTCGTCCCAGTAGGGGCTGTGGGAAACGGCATCCACGACCCGGCCGAGAGCGAGGTCGTTGTCAGCCACCGAGGCCGCCGGGCGCGGGCGTTCGGGGCGAGTGCCGCTGGTGTGATCGTCGGGAAGGTAGAGCAGGACAAAGGCCGGGAGTTGGAACTGGATGTCCTCATTGGTCTCGCGGGCGCGGACGTAGGCGGTGTATTCGTTGAGAAATTCGTCGGCGCGGAGCTGGTCGGGATATTCGGTATTGAAGTCGGGATACAGCGGATCGAAGTGATCGCGAAGCACAGCCTTGGTGGGCTTGACCCCCTGAAATAACGGCACGGCCCAGGGCCACGGACTGGGGCCGGCATGAGGATTGCCGACATTAGGCGCGAGCATTTCACCTTTATGAACTTCGGTGCGCGGACAGGAAGTTTCCTGGGCTGAGGGAGTTCCCTGCTTGGGTGTGGAGGCTTTCCGCGGCTTGTTGCACCACACCGCATTCACATACTCGCCGTAGTCGCGGTAGCTGAGGCCGTGGTGGGCGACGTTATCCCAGAGATAGCCGGTTGCGGGATCGTCTACATCCGGCTGATTGTGATCGAGCGGAAATTCGTCGGCGACGGTTCCCTGAAAGTCATAGGTGCGCTCGTGGCCGCGGTAGGCGATCTGCCAGTTCTTCTCGTTGTAGTCGCTGGTGATGGCGGCAGTGGACCAGAGGTGGCCATCGCCGGAAACTTCTCCGCTGTCGTAGAAGTTGTCGAGGACTCCGAACTGGCGCGCCAGCTTGTGCTCGTTGGGAGTGATGTCGGCGCCGTAAAGGGTAAGCGAGGGATCGCCGTTGCCTATGCCGAGATCGCCGAGAACCTGATCGTAGGTGCGATTCTCCTTAATGACATAAATCACGTGCTTGATGGGATTCTTGCCGCCGGGGAATTGAATCGCACCGGGATTGCTGTGCAGAAGATTGTCCTGCTCGACGGTGCGGGTGAATTCCTCGACCCTGGCCAGAGTCGCGGGAATGTTGAGGCGGGCGATTGAGCCGCGCAATAGTGTTGGAATATAAGGATGATCGTGGTGCCGAATTTCCCAGGCTGTTTTGCCGGGGCCGTTGTTGGGCTTTGTTCCCTGACCTTTGGCGGTGGCGATGAGCAAGTCGTCGCCCTGCACGGCAAGGGCGCTCGGGTACCAGTCGGTGGGGATAAAGCCCAGAGCAGCCAGCATGGTGGCTTCTCCGCTGCCGTTTGCGGCCAGACTTGAGGTATCGAACACGGCGACGGCATCGGCGGAAGCGTCGGCTGCGAAGAGACGCTTTCCATCGGCCGATTGTGCCAGAGCGCTGGGATAAGTTCCGGCATAATCCTGATTTCGCACCGTGGTGTTGAGGAACGCAATGGGCTGGCCGGATTCGGTAGATACCGCGGCTACTGCGTCGGCATTCGACAGTGCGACGTACAACAGCTTTTCGTCCGGGCTGAGAAGCATGGCCGTGGGATGAGACCCGGGAGCGATGGGGTCGTCGGGTTGTTTCAGTTTAATCCAGCGGGCGACCTGGCCCGTGGTCAGGTTAAGTTCGGCGACGCGAGATGCGTTCCACAAACTGCACCATCCGCGGCGGCCATCGCGTGTGGCCACACAGGTGTATGGAAATGAAGAAGGGATCTGGTCGCTGGTGCTCAGATCGAAACGCTGAAGGATTTTGCCGGTCCCTACTTCCAAGAGCACGGCATTGTCGGAAAAATTGTTGGCGATAAGAAGGTGGTCGTGATTTTTGTCGCCCGATGAACCGGGGATCAGAGCTAATCCTGCGGGGTACGGAATCGCGGTTCCGGGCGCAGTTTTTTGGAGCACGGCTGCAACTTTTTTCCCGGAACTGAGCGCCTGCGGCTCGAGCGCGATAAAGCGCTCGGGAGCCACCTTTCCCTCGACGAAGCTGTAAACCGCGATCCCGTTGCCGGTGTTGCCGGGCTTCTGTCCCGTGGAATCGGTGATAGAACCGACGGAAGCGTAAAGATGCTGGCCGTCGGAACTGAAGACCAGGCCAAGGTAATAACTCTGCTGAGCGTGATCGCTGAAGCGATTGTCGGGAAAGTCGGAGAGTTGGTTGGTCTTGAGATTGAGAACGGCGATCGACTGCATAGCCATGGTTTCCTGCGTGCCGTAGCCGTCATGCAGGAGAGCGGCATAGCGGCCGTCGGGGCTCAGGGCGACGGTGGCGGGAAAGCTATTGGTGCTGTCGATGCGGCCGGGAGCGGGAGGGGACAGGAGTTTGCTGGTGGGCAGCGGGATTGACGAAGATGCGGGTTTCACATCTTGCGCGAGAGGCTGCGCGATTTGAACAACTGCGAGTGCAGCCATCGAAAGAGTGCGTGCGAATCGGGTCACAGTGCCTCCGCGGATTTTATTTATTACGACGGAAGAGACGAGGGTAATTCAGTCATCGAACTGCGTCAAAAAAAACGCGTGGCGGAATGCCTTGCGGCGCCAACCAGGCAAGGCGGAACGAGGGGCCGCTTCGACTCCGCAGTCTGATTCGCTCAGGATGACCCATGCTCAAGTCGCGGGTGGGAGCTAAGCGCCGGAAGCACGGGAGGGCGATTCACGGCCGGCCTCGGGCTGCGGATGCTCTTCCACGCCCACATTGTGGCGAACATCGGCGCCCTGTACCCAGAAGATGACGTCTTCGGCGATGTTAGTGGCATGATCGGCGACGCGCTCCAGGTTGCGTGCCACCAGCAGGGCATCCAGGGCCTGACGCACGGTGTCGGGGCGCTGGTTCATGGTCTTGACCAACTGAATAAATGCCTCGTCGCGCATGCGATCGATGACGTTATCCATTTCGAGCACGGCCTGGGCAAGTTCAACCTTGCCTTCGATGAACGACTCCAGAGAGCGGCGGACCATGGCGCTGACAGCGGCGCCCATGCGGGCGATGTCGACGGGAAGATCGGCGGCGGGCAACTCGACCATATCCATAACGCGCTCGGCGATATTAACCGCCTGATCGCCGACACGTTCCAGATCGGAATTAATCTTGGTGACGGCAAGGATAAAGCGCAGATCCACAGCCATGGGCTGCTGCATGGCCAGCAGATCGAAAGCCGCCTCGTCGATTTCGCGTTCTGCAGTGTTGATCAGGCTCTCGCCTTCCAGCACCATCTGGCAACGGGTGAGATCCCGTTCGACGTAGGCCTGGCGGGCGCGGTCCACCGCCTGCTCCGCGAGCCCACCCATGCGAAGCAGCTTTTGCCGCAGATCGTCGAGACCCTGTTGAAAACGCGTGCGCATTTATCCGAACCTTTCGTTTATTCTCGCTTACCGCAAAGCTCAGCGGATAAGGCAAGACGTAGCAAGCTACGTCTCTACGGCATGATGAGCGCTTCTAACGCAGAGCTGGAAGCGCTGCTTCACCCAAAACGCTTATCCGAATCTGCCGGTGATGTAATCTTCCGTCTTCTTGTCCGCGGGCTTGGTGAATATTTTCTCGGTCTTGTCGAATTCGATCATCTTACCCAGCAGGAAAAATCCGGTAAATTCGGCGACGCGGGCTGCCTGCTGCATGTTGTGCGTCACAATTACTATCGTATAACGTTCCTTGAGCTGGAAGATCAATTCTTCGATTTTTCCGGTGGAAATGGGGTCGAGTGCGGAGCAAGGCTCGTCCATCAGCAACACTTCAGGCTCAACCGCCAGAGCGCGCGCAATGCAGAGCCGCTGCTGCTGGCCGCCGGAGAGGCTGGCGCCGGATTTTTTGTGGATGTAATCCTTGACCTCGCTCCAGAGCGCAGCCGAATCCAGCGACCGCTGCACGATTTCATCGAGCTTGTGCCGGTCACGAAAACCGTTCAGTTTCAATCCTGAGGCCACATTGTCGTAGATCGACATGCTGGGAAACGGATTGGCCTTTTGAAAAACCATGCCGACGCGGCGGCGAAGCTGGGTGGCGGAGGTGCCGTTGTAAGCGCTGATGTCGCCGATGCGGACGCTGCCGGTAACGCGCGCCTCAGGAATGGTTTCGTGCATGCGATTCAGGCAGCGGATGAACGTCGACTTGCCGCAGCCCGAGGGCCCGATCAGCGCCGTGGCGTGATTGGCCGCCACCGACAAGTTGATGTCGAACAGCGCCTGGTTCTTGCCGTACCATGCGTTCAGGGTTTCGACCTGGATGCCAACGCCCATAATTATGCCGCTCCGAAAGTACCACGGCGCACCGCAAAACGCACCGCCGCGACCGCAGAAACGATGAGAACAATAAGCACCAGCGCGCCCGCCCAAGCCTGCCGGTGCCACTCGTCATAGGGAGAAATAGCGTAATTGAAGATCTGCAGGGGCAAGGCGGCCGTGGGCTGGTCGACGCGCAAGTTCCAGAACTGGTTGCCGAAGGCGGTGAACAGCAAAGGCGCGGTTTCTCCCGCCACCCGGGCAAAGGCCAGCATAATCCCGGTAATAACGCCGGAGGTCGCGGTACGCAAAGTGATGGAAAGCGTGGTTCTCCACCGTGGAATGCCCAGCCCATAGGCAGCCTCGCGCAGAGCGGTGGGCACCAGCAGCAGCATTTCTTCGGTAGTGCGGGTGATGGTGGGGATCATCATGATCGCCAGGGCCACCCCGCCGGCCAGTGCGGAAAAGTGCCGCTGTGTGAGTACGACGAGCGCATAGGCCACTATACCGATTACGATGGAAGGCACGCCATTTAACACATCGGCAGTAAAGCGTATGGAGTCGCCGAAGCGATTGCGGCCGTACTCCGCCAGATAAATGCCGGCGCCGACGCCTAAAGGAACGCCAATAGTGCTGGCCAGTGCGAGGATCACGACCGATCCTATGATCGCGTTGGCCATTCCTCCCCCCGGCTCTCCCACGGGTTTCGGCGTCTGCGTGAGGAATGCCCAGCTGATGGAGCCGAAGCCGCGATAAAGCAGATACGCAAAGATGGCAAACAATGGCAGCAGCACCAATACGACTGTAAGCACCGCCATCCCGGTCATGACATGATCGGTAACGCGGCGGCGCAAAGAGATGGGGGGCACAGCGGCGCTGGCGTTCTCTGGCATGCGATCAGGCACGGGAGCTCGCAGGCTGGCCGCGGGTGACTGTCCAGACCAGCAATCGGGCTAGGGCGTTGACCACAATGGTTACCAGGAACAGCGCCAGCCCGATCTCAATCAGAGCGGAGAGATAGACGTCTCCCGTGGCCTCGCTGAATTCGTTGGCCAGCACGCTCGCCATGGTGTAGCCGGGCGCAAACAAACTTTTGGAAATCTCCGGGCGGTTGCCGATCACCATGGTGACGGCCATAGTTTCGCCCAGGGCGCGGCCGAGGCCGAGGATAATTCCGCCTACGATTCCCGCCCGGGCATTACGCAGCACGGCGATGCGAATCATCTCCCAGCGGGTCGCGCCCAGCGCAAGAGCGGCCTCCCGCTGATGCTGCGGCACTACACTCAGCACCTCGCGGGTGATGGAACAAATGATCGGGATAATCATGATGGCCAGGATGATTCCGGCGGCCAGCATGCTGATGCCGTAGGGCGGGCCGGAAAATAATCCTGTCCAGCCCAGAGTCTTGGAGAGAAACGGCTCAACGTAGTTGCTCAGAATGGGTACGAGCACAAAGATCGCCCATAATCCGTAGACCACGCTGGGAATCGCGGCCAGCAACTCCACGAAGAAGGACAGCGGACCGCGCAGCCCCGGGGGACACATCTCGGTGGTAAATACGGCGACGCCGATCGAGAGCGGAACGGCAATCAGCAGCGCGAGGAAAGAAGAAACCAGGGTTCCGTAAATGAAAGGCATGGCCCCAAACTGCTCGTTGACCGGGTCCCAGTCATGACCGGCAAAGAACTTGAATCCGAAAGCATGCCAGGACGGCCCGGAGCGCAAGACCAGTTCATAGACAATCAGAACCAGCGTGGCCAAAACCGCCGTACCGCACAGCAGCATAAGGAATTTGAAGATCTCGTCGCTGCGTTCGCCGCTCCTGGAGGCAGACAGAATTGCAGCCCGCCTAGCCGCCGTAGGGACGCTCGTAAGCTTCGCGGCTTCAGTAGGTTGCGGCACAGGGATTTCGGGTCGACGTAAGCCAGGATTCGCCACGCCCGTTGACTTTAGCAGACTCCTGTTAACAACATGTTAAAATGGTCGATCTTTTGCGGTTGCCTTTTTGTGAGGAAGGCTGTATTTTCTTCTTCCGATTCGATTCCACCATGTCGATCGATGCCAAGCGCGGCCGTATTGTTTTTGAGAAGCTTGAGCGTGACTTGCTGAAGCTTTCCTCGAAACCGCGGTCGGAAAACGTGCACAGCTTCCGCACCGGCACGCGGCGAGTGCAAATACTTCTCGGCGAACTTTCCCCGGGACTGAATCGCAGCCAGAAAAAACTGCTTAAGATGCTCGACCGTATCCGAAAACGCGCGGGCAAAGTGCGCGACCTGGACGTGCAGCTGGCAGCCTTGCGCGCTTTGAAGACTCCGCGAGAGCCGCGGCGGAAAACCCAACTGGTGAACCAGTTGATCGAACTCCGCAGAGAGCAGGAAAAAAAGTTGCATAAAGCGGTGGATGACGAAACGGTTCGCGAAATTCGCAAGCGGCTGAAGCGCGCCGAGAAAAACTTCAAGCCGCAGGCGGGGCGGGATCCTTTAGAAGTTGCGCGGGCGATGCTGAAGGTGATGGATCGCACCGACGTCGAGGTTACCGAGGCCTTGCTGCACCAGTATCGAATTCTGACCAAGCGGGCGCGCTACGCCGCCGAGTTTGCCGGACAGTCGGCTGAGGCCAGAAAGTTTATCGCCGAATTGAAGCGCATCCAGGACGCGTTGGGCGACTGGCATGACTGGCTCACGCTTCGGCAGTCCGCGGTGGAGCATGTTGGAGAAATACGGGAGTCGCCCCTGGTCGCCGAGTTGGCCAACGTGACCGGCGCGAAATTCCGGCATGCCGTCGCCGTGCTGGCGCAGGTGCGCAGCGCGCATGTTCCCGCCAAGCATGCTGGCGCCGCTCAAAGCAGCGCACAGGCGGCCAGGCCTCGGCCCGTAATTTCGGCAGCGTGAAACCTCTTTCAAAAGCAGTGACCGGGGGCTGAAGCCCATACTATTTAGAGGCTCTACGCGGCGCTAGAAGAGCCGCTCTTCCACGTTACTGCACGCTTTGGCTCGCACCACCTCTTTTATCAAGATTTCAGAGTGATGCGAGTGGATTCGCGAACAGCAGGGTTAAGAAGGGGAGAAAGGTGGCATCAAGATGCGACGCACACTTCCCTTTCTCTGTGGACTGGCCTTGATAGCAGCTTGCGCGGCGCAGAGCGCCGACCCCTCCGCCGCACTTCCCACCATCACTGGCACCCTCGAAGGTTCGCGGGTTCCAGTTTTCCGCACGCCGCAGGACTCCTGCATTCTGAACGACATTCCGGACGCGATGGCGCGGGCGTTTCGCGATTACGCCGGCACGGTGCATTTCGTAACCGCGAGCTCGGATATGTTTCAGAGCTTGGGACCGGACCTGGACAGCCTGTCGCGCAGTTGCACGCCGGCTTTTATTTCCGCGAACGACGGGAATCCAGCGGATTTTAACGATCAGGTCTGGATCGATTCCTTCTATACCTTTGACGGCATGAAGATTGCCGGACTGTCGCACACCGAATATCACGGCTGGTCGTTTCCGGGGGAGTGTCATAGCTCGAACGTGGGCGAGTGCGAATACGACGCGGACACGTATCACCAGTCGAGCGATGGCGGTTACAAGTTCGAATCATTTCCGGCGCCCAGGAACTTCCTGGCCGGGATTCCCTATACCTACGAGGTCGACAACGGGCCGATGGGGTATAGCGTCGACACAAACATTGTGGAACTGGGGGGATGGTATTACGCCGTGGCGACGGCCTGGACCTGGCCTCCAAACTGTTCGGGGGTGCAGGGGCCGAATCCGTGTCTGGTGCCAACCGGCGGCGCGCCGATTCGCACGCACGATGTTTTCGATCCCGCCTCGTGGCGGAGTTGGAACGGTAAGGACTTTTCCCTATCGTTCGCCGATCCTTATCTGGGCCCAGTTTTACATCCCGAGGAGCATGTTTACACGCCGGTTCCATACATGGGATTCGTGAACGCGGTCAATGTTTATCAGTCCGCGAACCTGGTCGTGGCCACGCTGTGGGATTACTGGGACAACGAATTGGGGCCGCCGGGCATGTACCTGACGACCTCGAAAGATCTGGTGAAGTGGACCAAGCCGCAGTTGGTGGTGACGGTCGCGCAGATTGAGGCGAACGATCCCAAAGGAAGTTTCCTGTACGCTTATTTTTCCATGATCGATCCCAAGGCGCCCGATATGAATTTTTCTACCATCGGGGATCATGCCTATCTCTACTATGTGCGCTTGAATAACAACAACGTGTATGACCGGGTGCTGTTCCGGCAGAAAATTAAACTGACGTTGAATCCGTGAGGGGATATCGGGACCTCGGCGGGTGACGCCGTTCCAATTCCTGGGCAAGATGACCGGCGGGGCGGGGACATGTAAACTGTTGGCCTTGCCCCATGCCCACCTTCGCCGCGGTTGATATCGGCTCCAACTCTGTGCGGCTGAAGATTGCGCGCCTTACGCGCGGGCGGCTTCGCTCCATTCACGAAGACCGTGAAGTCACTCGCCTGGGCGAGGGTGTATTTCGTTCCGGCTTTCTCACCCCTGAATCAATGGCAGACACGGTGAAGGTGCTGCGGCGCTTTCATCGCGCGACGCAGCAGGTGGTCACAGATCCCGTGCGGGTGGTTGCGACCAGCGCTCTGCGCGACGCCCGCAATTCGCAGGCATTCCTGGAGTGGGTGCGCTCGGCTACGGGCTGGGACGTGGAAATCATTTCGGGATTGGAAGAAGCCCGGCTGATCCACCTCGGCCTGGTTTCAAACTTGCGCGTAGATGTTACTCCGACGCTGATGATGGATCTGGGTGGCGGAAGCTGCGAACTGACAGTTTCCGGCCGCGGCCACATTCGTGACCTGGTGAGTTTGCCCTTGGGCGCGGTGCGCCTGACAGATGAATTCCTGCGCCACGATCCGCCGCGCAAGGGCGAGCTCAAGCGCCTGCAGGGATTCGTAGCGCGAGAAGTGAACCGAATCGCCTCACGGGTGATTGCAGCCAGAGTGAAGGGCGTGATCGCGACTTCGGGAACGGCCGCCGCTCTGGCCGCGGTGGCCAGCCATTTGCGCAAGAACGGGAGCAACCAGCGCCAGATCGTTTCCCGCGCCGACATGTCGCGTATCGCGAAGCGACTATCGCGGTTGCCGCTGGACGAGCGGCGAAAAATTGAAGGCATCGGGCTTCGGCGGGCGGAAATTATCGTGGCCGGAGCGGTGGTATTCCACGAACTCCTCGATCGTTGCCACCTTAAAGGTTTTCGCTATTCGCCGCTGGGCCTGCGCGACGGCATCCTGGCCCAGATGGCGGCGGAGCACGACCGCAGCACGCGCTCCGGAAAACAGATCGAGTCGGAACGCTGGGAATCGATCACCCGGGCGGTCGGCCACTATCACGTCGATATGAAGCACGCCCTGGATGTGCGGGACTCGGCGATGTTTTTGTTTTCTGCGCTGCGCTCGGTGCATGGCTTGCCGCAAGAGTTCCGCGAATGGCTCTCGGCGGCGGCGATGCTCTACGAGGTGGGGGATTACGTCAATCGCAACGGCCATCACCGGCATACGTATTACATCATTTCGAACTCCGAGATTCTTGGCTATACGCCACAGCAGCGGCGCATTATCGCGGCCATTGCCCGCTATCTTGGGAAGTCACGCCCTATGATGGAAGATGGCCCCATGAAGGCGGTGGATCCCGCCGACCGCATCCACGTACAAAAGGCAATATTGCTCTTGCGCCTGGCGCGGGCCTTGAATCTTGGCCGCAGCCGCGCGGTTGAGAAGGTGCGCGCCAGCCATCAAGCCGCCGAAGTGCGGCTCACGCTGGTGCCGCGGCAGCGCATGGGCGTGGACTTGGAATTGTGGGCGATTGAGAAAGACGCGGCTTATTTCCGCGAAGTTTTCGGGCGCGAACTGTCCACGGCCGCGGTGTAGAGAGTACGCAGCGCCTTGGGGGTCAGGCACCACTGCAGAGTGCCGGAGGTGCGGCGCATATCGACACGCGCAACCGCTCCCTTCTTGAGATCGACCGAAGCTTCACAACCAGACTCGCTGATTACAGTACCAAGAAACTGGCTCAAGTTGGGATTGTGCCCGACCACCATGATGGATTCCTGTTGTGCGTATTTTTCCAGCATACGGCGGAACTCGGCGAAGGTCGCTCCGGGGCGGAGAGCGTTTTCGATTTGCAGCTTGCCCTCGAAACCCAATTCGTTTCCCACCAGCGAAGCGGTCTGGGTGGCGCGTTTCAGCGGGCTTGCGATGATGACATCCACCTGTGCATCGATTGCAGCCAGAGCGCGGCCCACATAGCCGCACTGTTCAATTCCCTCTTTATCGAGCGCCCGCTTCTCGTCTTTCCTGGGATTGATGAGGCTTTCGCCGGCGCTGGCGTGGCGTAGAAAATAAATAATCATGACGAACTATCGTACTCTTCCCAGCGCGGCTTTCCGCCTTCTGGCTGGAGTCTCCGGCAGCGTTAAATCCTGCGGTTGCTTGCCTTCCGCCAAAGCGATGAAGAAGTCTTGAGCGCAAAAAGCGTTGGCGCCGGTGGGCGGCCTGCGGTTGCGCTTGCCGTGCAGCGGTTGCCAGGCTCGAATGTATGTGCCGTCGCGCAGCAGAACGCGAGCCTTGCGATTATCGGCCAGCAGGGCATCGAGAATTTCATGACGCGTACGATCGCGCAGGAATTCGTCGCGCACCGGAACCAGCACCTCGACGCGCTCGTAGAGGTTGCGCGGCATCCAGTCGGCGCTGCCCATGTAAATGTCTTCTTCGCCCCCGTTGGAAAAATAGTAAATCCGGCTGTGCTCCAGAAATCTTCCTACGATGCTGCGCACGCGGATGCGATCGCTGACGCCGCGCACGCCCGGCCGCAGCGCGCAGATGCCGCGGACGATCAGGTCGATCTCGACCCCAGCCTGCGACGCCCGGTACAAAGCCTGAATTATGTTCTTATCGAGCAGGGCGTTCATCTTGGCGATGATGCGCGCGGGGCGGCCCTGGCGCGCGTGATCCGCTTCGCGGTCAATCAGGGCGATGAGCTTTTCCGCCAGATCGAGGGGAGCCACCAGCAGCGGGTCGTAGCTGGGATTTTCGGCATAGGCCGTCAGAAAGCTGAAGACATCGTGCACCGCCCGGGTAATCTCCGGATTCGCGGTGAACAGGCTGAGATCGGTGTAAATGCGCGCCGTCGTCACGTTGTAATTGCCAGTGCCGATGTGGGCGTAGCTGCGGACGCCATCGGGGTCGCGGCGCACCAGCAGGGAGAGCTTGCAGTGTGTCTTCAGGCCGACCAATCCGTGAAACACCTGCACGCCGGCATCTTCCATCTCGCGCGCCCAGCGAATATTGGAGGCTTCATCGAAGCGCGCCTTCAACTCCACCACCGCCGTCACTTCCTTGCGCGAGGCCGCGTCCATCAGCGAAGGAACAATCAAAGAGTGCTCGCTGGTGCGATAGAGAGTTTGCTTGATGGAGAGCACATGCTCGTCTTCGGCTGCCGACTCAATGAACGAAACCACGGCATCGTAGGAATCGTAAGGATGATGCAGCAGCACGTCGTGGCGGCGGAGTTCCTCGAACAGATTTTGCGACTTGGCCGTCAGGCGCAGCTCACGCGGAGCAAAATTCCGGTACTTGAGGTCGGGACGCTGCACCTGCTCGTAGACATTGAAAAGACGCGACAGATTGACCGGGCCGTTGACGGGGAAAACCTGCCAGGAATCCAGTTCGAAGACGGTGCGCAGCCGGTCGATGATCTCGGGGTCGGCGTCGGCCTCGATCTCCATGCGCACAGCATCGCCTTTGCGCCGGTTGTGCAGCTCGGTACGCACAGATTCGAGAAGGCTGCGGGCCTCTTCCTCTTGCAGGTAAAGATTGCTGTTGCGCGTCACCCGGAACGGGGCCGAGGAAACGATGTCGTATCCGTGATACATGTTCTGGGCGTGATGGGCGACCAGGTCGGCCAGGAAAATGAAATCTGTAGTGTTGTCCGAGGGCAGGCGCACCAGGCGCGGCAGCGTACGCGGAACGGAAACCACCCCGGTATAGGTCAGCGCCGACCTCCGGCGGCGGCGCAACAGAAATCCCAGGCATAGGGCCTTATTGATTACGCGCGGAAAGGGATGGGCGGGATCGACGGTTACCGGAGTGAGCAGCGGATCCAGTTCTTTCTCGCAATATTCATTGACGAAGCGGCGGGCATCGGTATCCAGTTCATGCAGGGCGAGGACGCGGATTCCCTGCCCTGCCAGCGCGGGACGGAGCGCGTTCCAGCACTCGTATTGTTCATCCACGAACTCGTGCGTCTGGCGCGCCAGAATGTCGCGCTTTTCGGTGAGGGTTAAACCATCGGGACCGGCTTCGTTGTAGCCATCCTCGATCTGCTGCATCATGGCGGCAACGCGAATCTCGAAAAATTCGTCCAGATTGCTGGCCGTGATGGCCAGAAATTTCAGTCGCTCCAGAAGCGGATTGCCCTCGTCGTGGGCTTCCTCAAGCACACGCTCGTTGAACGCGAGCCAGGAGGTGTCGCGGTTGAGGTAGTACTGAGGGTTGTCCAGCGAAATTCGAGCCATTTGCGAGGGTTGCGCGTTCCCGTGAGCGCGGCCGATGGAGGCATCGGCGAACCCCTAGTATAAACAATTCACGCCGAATGCGCCGCAAGGTAGCTTTTTGATTAACGGGAGCGGAGCCAATTGATTCTCCGCGCGGCTCGAGATTGAAATCGTAATCCCTTCAGGCATAATGGCTCTGCATGAAATCGTCAGAAGACGTATTGCTACGGGCCATCGCGGTATTCAAATTCCTTAAGGCCGCATTGCTTATCGCGCTGGGTATCGGCCTGTTCAAACTTCTTCACAGGGACATCGGCGACGTGCTCATGCACTGGTGTGAAGCGCTGAGGCTCGACCCGGGAAGTCATTTTATCAATTTAGCTCTGGAAAAGGCCGCCCATGTGAGTCCAGCGCAGGTCAAGAAACTTGGATTAGGCAGCTTTCTCTATGCCGGATTGTTTCTGGCGGAAGGCACTGGTCTCTGGATGCGAAAGCGCTGGGGGGAGTGGCTCACAGTAATTATTACGAGTTCTCTGGTGCCAATTGAGATCTACGAAATCTACCGGCACTTCAGTTATGCCAAGGTCGTTGTGCTGGCATTGAACGTCGCGATCGTTTTATACCTGATCTATCACATGCGTGCGGCGGGTTCGGCGGGACGGCGTCGCTAAACACGGAACGCTCTTCGCCAACGAGCGGATGAACTCATGCCCTGAGACCAAGCGCTTGTCGCGCCGCTTTTCAGCGCCGCGAGGCCCAACAGACCCTCTCGGTAAGCTGGAAAGCCGCGCCCTTCCCGGTCAAGGTCAAAAAGCAGAGTCAAAGATAACGGACGGTGTCGGCGCAGACGGCGCCAACCCAGAGCAAACTTATCCCACCCGCCCAATTACTGGGGCGGATGGGGCAATCTGTCCTTGGAACTAGGGCGTGATTTCGTACACCACTCCGCACCCATTGGCGTAGCTTGAACAACCGTTGGGGATGCCATACTCCAAGGCCGTACCCACGATGTTGCCGGCGGCATTGAGCGTTGGCACACTCGTATTACTGATCACGCCACCGTCAGTGCCCTCGGTGAAAGCGTAGAGGACGCTTTCGGTCCACGTGCTGCCTGAGGGGGTGAGTTTATAGATCATCCCGCAGCCGTACTTACAAGTCTGGGAGATCGGAGACGGGGTTCCATAGGCGCCGCCGTAAAGATTGCCGGAGACGTCGATAGCGAAGCTGGTGTCCGGGCCCCAACCATCGGCCGCGCCGTGAAAGATGTAGATCACACCGAAGTGATAGTTGGCTCCCGAGGGAGTGAGTTTGAAAACGGCGCCGCAGCCGCCGTTAATTTTGCAGATTCCGGCGGTGTCGTGGGCGCCGTTCTGAGCGGCGCCATAGATGTTGCCGGCGCTGTCGATGGTGAGTCCGCCGAAGGGTGTTTCGCCGTCGTTGCCTCCGGTAAACGTGTGCAAAACGCGGAAGGCATAGCCGCCGGAGCCGTTGGGGGAGAGTTCGACCACGGTACCGCAGTTGCAACCGGTGTCATCGCCGCCCTGCTCCGCAGTGGTGAAGATGTCGCCGGCAGCGTTGATGGCCACGCCGGAATAAGGACGGGCGCCATCGCGTCCGTCAGTGAAGAAGTGGAGGACGGTGTAGGTCCATCCCCCCGAGCCATTGGGTGAGAGCTTGAAAATTTCGCCGCACCCCACCCCGTCGTCGCCACATTTTTGGTACGGGCCTCCGACCGAGGTGGTGCCGTAAAGATTGCCGGAAGAGTCGAGGGTGAGCGGAGACTGCGGATCCCAACCGTCGTTGTTACCCCGGAAGCTGTAAAGAACCTTTTCGGTCCATCCTCCGGAGCCGTTGGGAGAAAGCTCGAAAACCACGCCGCAGCCGGCGGCAGAGAATATTTGGCAGATATTGCCGTTGATGCCGCCGCCGGCGGCTGTGCCGTAGAGGTTGCCGCCGGAATCGAAGACAAGCCCCGCGGCAGGACCGGCGCCGTCGGCGAGACCGGTGAAAGTGTAGATGGGAGTTTCAGTCCACCCGCCGGAGCCATTGGGAGAAAGTTTAAAAACAACGCCGCAGCCGAAATACTGGCATTGGGAGCCGGAGTAACTGCCGCCGGAGAAGGTGGTGCCGTAGTAGTTGCCGCTGGAATCGGCGACCAGGCTGGAGCTGGGACTGGCGCCATCGGTGCTGCCGGTGAAGGAATAGATCGTGTTATCAGTTTGCGCGATGGCAGTTGCGGCGAAAACCGCGCAGAAAAGCGTGGCCAGCAAGAAAGACAGGAAAGGGAACCTTGAGAGAGCGAAAGGCTGGTGGTTTGGCATCGCGGGGAATCTCCTGTGTTGAGATTTGGGGGGGAGACACAGTATATGCCCATAACCTGCAAAAAAATAAAAAATGTGGATCAAGGCTCTCTCGACCAGACGAGGCTGAAGGTTGCAGTAAAGATTGAAGAATGATGTGCCGATCAGGGTTCTCCCGAGTCAAAGGCCGAGGGGTGCCGCCACCTTCCTTGCGTCCCTCGACTATGTCTTGATTCGCTCGGCGATAGTGACCTCCCAGCCTTCAGGATCCTGGAAGGCGAATTCCCTCATGCCGTAGAACTGGTCTTTCAGGGGCATGGTGATTTTCGCTCCGCTCTTGTTCACGGCGGCCAGGACTTCTTCTATGCCTTCGACTTCGATGAAGAGAGTGAGGCTTCCACCGATGGGCTTGGCTCCCAGCGAGGGATAATCTGCGGCTACGGCTTTCTGGTCGTTGAAGAAAATTTCCACGCTGCCGTTGGTGATTGCTCCGAAGACATAGGGCGCCCGGTCGGGGACGGTGATGGTGGTTTGGAAGCCGAGGGTGGAGCGGTAGAAGTTCATGCTGGCGGCAACGTCGCGGACTACGAGATTGGGTGTGAGTTTCTGGAATTTCATGGTGTCTCCTTATTCCAGCCGCAGTACCAGCCGCAACCGCCGGGAAACTATGCCGCTTTCTTGCTGGTTCTGCGCGGCCCGAGCGCCGCCGCGGGCTTTTCCTGGAGCAGCAGTTCTGTAGCCTGCACGCGCGGGTGGCAGTGAAACCAGTTCTGCACCACATGGTCGCCGAGAAAATTCGCGATGGCCAGCAGGCTCATGCCCTGATGGTGCGCCATCCAGCAGCGCACCGGTTCGAAGCCGCGGAATCGCGACCGCACGCGGTGGGGATTGAAATCCACAGCATCGTAGAAACCATAAGTTCCCAGGCCTTGCTTTCGCTGCAATTTGCGCAGGTTTTCGAGCGCCGCGATGGAGTCGATATCCAAAGCCAGGAAGGTCGAATAAGGAGAAACCACCGGTCCATCGAGATCGACTTTGTGTATGGCGAGCGCGGGAACCCCGAACGCATGATATTCGTAGTTGCCCGAGGGATCAGTCTTAAAGCAGGCGGACTCCGATATTCCCCAGGGAATATGCTTGCGCATGGCATAGTCCTGCTGCAGCCGGACGGCGGCCACAGCGGCGCGTTCCAGAACGCTGTTGGGATAAATGCGCATCCACAGCGCCGGCATCAGATATTCGAACATGGTGCCCGTCCAGGAGAGCAGGCCAACGATTCCGCGCGCCACCGCGGGCGACCGGCCAAGCAGAAACCAGCTTTCCTGCGCGATTTCGTCTTTGGCTATCGCAACGAAGTAGGCGGTGCGCGCCTCGCTCGCCAGCAGGTCGTAGCAGGCTGGCTCCAGCCGATTGTTTTCAGTATTAAAACCGATGGAAAGCAATTTGCGGTTGGGGTTGACCAGGAACTCGAAGTCCATTTCATCGGCCATCGCGCCCGCTTGCGCGGCGATGTCCTTGATGTCCGCGATCAGGCCGGTGACTCGCGAGCGCGCTCCGGGCAAGAGAGAAAGCAGTTCCTGGCAAAGCTCGGGCGATGCGCCGGCCTCTCTCCGATTTACCGCGGCTTGCAGCACCGCAAACAGGTCGTCGATAAACCCCGGCATTCGCCGAAGCGCCAGCGGAGTCTTCCGTTCATCCCAGGGAAGAATCGCTTGCAGCGAAGCGAACTCCGGCATCAGCCAGGGCGCATACAGCTGCACGGAGCGGCTGATCTCCCGGATTCGTTCTTCGGCTTGCTCTTGAAACCAGCGGACATCGGCGGCATTCTTTTTGCGGGAAAATGGTTGATGAATGTGCTTGAGGGCGCTCTCGGGAATGTCCAGCAGGTACGTCAGCCAGTCGTTCCGCTTCAACGTTCTCTTCATGGCAGAAAACTTGCGGTTCGGCATGGCGCCCAGGCTGGCCAGCAAATAAAGATGATCGACAAACCCATCGCGCAGCGCCGGGTGCAGGAGCGGCTGATCGAGCAGTTCGAGGCATCCGCCATGCAGGGTCCAGAGCGAGGCCACGAGATTGGCGCTGTCCACGGTGGAAACGAAGGCGGGCGGAAGCGGCGCGAGGGACTGGGTATCGTACCAGTTCAACAGATGCCCGCGGTGCTTGGGCAGGCCAGACATCGTGGCCAGCGTACGCAGGGTCTGCTGGGTAAACTCCGGCACGGTCAGATATCCGAATTCGCACGCCACCTGGCGGGAGTTGAGCAGCAATCCCAGGTTGGTGGGCGAAAAGCGTGGAGCGATTTTGGTGTCTTCCTCCTGCACGTTGTCGGGAATCAGCCAGTGATGATCTTCCGTACTGAACTCGGCGAAATAACGCCAGGTGCGGAGCGCGGACAGCCGCAGGAAAAAGCGATCCCGTTCCCGCACCTCCTGGCGCGGAGGGCGGCTGGGACGGTTCAGCCAGAATGCGATCGGCTTGGAACAAGCCCACAGAAGCAGCACCGGCAACGCCGCCGGCAGCGAGGCCGGACGCACGCGCCACACCAGCAGGGCCAATCCGAAGGCTAGGGCCGGGGTCCAATTCAAATAAACATCAAGCATGGTGCGGCGGTGGCCGTTGAGTTCGGCTTCCGCGGCGGTTTCCCATTGCAGTAGCCTTTGCCGCGTGATCATGCGGCGAACCATGGTTCGCACCACCGCATCCAGCGACAACAGGGCCTGGTGGGCCATGAATGTAAGCGTCAACCAGTCTGCGATGGCGGCATTGAGAAATGAATTGAACGCTTCCACGAACATGGCCGCTTTTCCCGCGATCACAGCCTGGGAGAGATCGGCTGCAAGCTGAAAAATCGCCGGCAAGAACAAAACGGTGATAGCCGCTGCCGTCCACGCCCACGGGTTTCCCGGGAGCGCGATCCATCCCAGAAGCAGAAGCAGGAAGAAGGCCGGTTCCACCAGGCTGCGCCGCAGATTGTCCAAAATCTTCCAGCGAGCGACCACCGAGAGCGGATTGGGCACTTTCCTGCCGGATTCGTCGGGAACCAGAGGAAACAGCCATTCCGTAATCTGCCAGTCGCCTCTCAACCAGCGGTGTTTGCGGCGGTTATGGGCGCTGTAGTGAGAGGGATAATCCTCGATTACATCGATATCGCTCACCAGGCCGGCCCGCGCATAAGCGCCTTCGATCAGGTCGTGGCTGAGTAGAGCGTTGCGCGGGAACCTGCGCTCGAGAACGCGATGCAGGGTCTCGACCTCATAAATTCCTTTTCCAACAAAAATGCCTTCGCCATACAAATCCTGATACACATCGGACGTGGCATGGGTGTAGATATCGAAGCCGGTCTGCCCGGAATAAATATTCGCCAGCCGGGAACGGGTGGAACTCTGGACGCTCACCCCCACGCGAGGCTGCAGAATTCCGTAACCCGCGAGCACAATGCCGCTCTCAGGATTAATGATGGCCTGATTCAACGGGTGGGCCAGGGCTCCGATGAGGCGGCGCGCCGATCCCCGCGGCAATTCGGTATCGGCGTCGAGGGTAATGACATAGCGAATGCCGGGCAGCTTCGCAAGATTGCCGACCTTCACGGGAAAGCTGTCAAACTGGCCGCACAGCAGGTTGTTCAGGTCCATCAGTTTGCCGCGCTTGCGTTCCCATCCCATCCATAATCTTTCGCGAGGGTTGTAGACGCGGTGCCGATGAAACATATAGAACGATCCCGTGTCCTTGCCGGGATATTTTCCGGCGAGGCCGCGGATCAGATCGGAGCAGAGATCAACCAGCGCATGGTTTTCCTCCGGTTGGGAGGGAGAATCGGGAAGATCGGTGAGCAGGGCAAAATGAAGATTGGGGTCCTGGTTTCCCAGAAAACGAACTTCGATCTGGTCCACCAGTTTGCGGACCTGCTTTTCACTCAGCAGCACGGCCGGGATGGCGACCATCGACGCACAGTCGCTGGGAATCCCGTCAGAAAAGTCGAGCTTCGGCAGAATTTGCGCAGGAAGCAGCAGGGTCGCCAGAGAATTCATGATCTGCACCGCGCTCTGCGACCCCGGCAACAGCACGACGAGAATCGCCAGGAGAATAAACTCCAGCGAGGTCTCAGCCGACGTCAACTGAAACACCAGTCCGGCAACAATGGCAAAGGTGAGCGCCGCGATGCCGGGCAGGTAGAACTCGTCCGGGTGTTTAAGCAGCCAACGCCGGAAGCGCTCGCCCAGGCGGGGACGGAAGCCGACTTTGCGCTCCAAGAGTTCAGTGCGTTCGCCCATCAGGTACGTTCCAACATGCGAAGCCCGTAGAACCCGGCGCGGGTCGTCGCTGCTGTGAGCCTGGGCCTCGCGGGCCAGGGCCAGCACCTCGCGGGCTACGTCGATCTCGCTGCAATCGGAGTGGTCGGCAATGTTTACCAGCTTCCTGCGATAGAGGTCGCGGCTCTCGTAGTCCATGCGCGGGTAAGCGCCCGCGGGATCCTGGCGCAACACACGATCGAAAAGAATCAGAGGCTCGATGACGACTTTCCAGGAGGTTTGGCGAATTTCCCGGAGGCTGCAAACCAGGTTCTCCAAATCGTACGATTCGGAGGGATGCTGCAGCAGACGGCGCCCTCGCTCCACGATTTGTTCGAGCAGCACGAGTCTCAGGACAGGTGTCAGTGTCCATAGCTCCGTAACTTTGAGCGGAGCAACCTGCTGGAAGGCCGAAACGTACTGCGTGAACAATGAATCCGAAAAGCGGTAATTATTCGCGGCAAGAAAGTCCTGAGCCAAGGGCACGATGCGGGGAACGACCGCGCCGTCGCGGCCACAAACCTGAGGAATTTTAGTGCTCTGTCTGAACGTTACTAACACTTCCTCAAGTTCCACTTTAATAACGTACTTATTCTCCCGCAGTGCCTGTAAATCGCCGGATGCGGTGGCCGCAACCTTTTCGAGGCTTGCGAGAAGCGGCTTGCCCAAGGAGTGCAGGCGCCGGCTGCGCTCGCGCAGGGTGAACGATTCGGCCTGACCGGGCACCCAAGCCAAGCTGCGGGCCAGTTCTGCCGCGCTCGAGGTTGGAACCGGATCGGGAACGCTAGCCACGGCGGTGGGAGTCGGGCGCAGCCCCTCGGCTTCAGCAGAAACCAGTTCCAGATTGCCCCTCTCACTCATTCTTGTGCTTCCTCTTTTATTTATCACGCCGGCTCATCATGCCGGCTCAGCGGTAGCTCGAAGCCTGCATTTCAAACATCTCGGCATAACGGCCCCCCTGGCTGGCCAGTTGGTCGTGAGTGCCTTCTTCTGCAATTTTGCCATTTTCCAGAACTAGGATGCGGTCGGCTGCGCGCACGGTTGAGAAGCGATGCGAAATAAACAGCGCCATCTTGCCCGCGGTAAGTTCAGAAAAGCGCTTGAACACTTCAAACTCGCTGCGTGCGTCGAGCGCGGCCGTGGGTTCGTCCAGGATCAGTATCTGGGCGTCGCGCAGGTAGGCGCGCGCCAAAGCGACTTTCTGCCATTCGCCGCCGGAAAGATCAACACCCTGCTCGAAGCGGCGGCCCAGCATTTGGTCGTAACCCTGAGGCAGGCGCTCGATGGTCTGATCGGCAAGGCTCTTGCGCGCCGCGCTCTCGATCAGCTTTAGATTGTCGATTTCTTCAATGCGGCCAACGGCGACATTTTCCCGGGCGGTCATTTCATAACGCATGAAATCCTGGAAGATTACGCCGATTTCGCGATGCAGATCTTCAAGGTCGTAGTCGCGAAGGTCAACCCCATCCAGCAGGATTTGCCCTTCAGTCGGGTCATAGAGGCGGGTGATCAGCTTTACGATGGTGGTCTTGCCCTGCCCGTTTTCGCCGATCAGAGCCAATCGCTCCTGCGGGTGCAGCCGGAAGTTGATGTGATCGAGAATCAGCCGCGAATTTCCCGGGTAGGAGAAGCAGACATCGCGAAACTCAACTCCCCGGACAATTGACCTGGGCGCGGGCAGCGGGTTGAGCTTGGAGCGGATGGTCGGCTTCATTTCAAAGAACGCCAGGAGATCGGTGAGGAACAGGGCCTGGTCGCCAATGGCCGCGAGGGTGGAGAAAATCTGCTGAATGTTGTTGCTGGCCTGCAGAATCGCGCCGGTGAGGAACGTCAGCGTACCGATGGTCAGCACGCCCGCCACTGTCCGCCAGATGACGAAGACGTAGGCGGAATAATAGCCCATGGTGCCCACCACCGAGAGCAACGCGCCCGCCACCAGCTTGCGCCGCGACAGGTTAACGTTCTCTTTATAAATGACGTCGGATAAGAGCGTGAAGCGGTCGCGGAGAAAATCGCGTAGGCCGAACAGCTTCAACTCTTTTGCGGCTTCTTTGCTTCCGCCGAGCACTCGCAGGTAGTCCAGTTGCCGCCGTAGCGGAGTCTGGCGGAAGTTCTTGGCGTATCCCAGCAGGGCAAAATGGCTCTCCCCGAGGAAGGCCGGGACCACGCCGGCGATCAAAAGCAGCATCAGCCACGGAGAAAAAATCATGATCGAAACCGATAGCGTGATCGTCGTAATCGCCTGCTGCACCAGCCGCCCGATCGCTTGAATCATCACCAGCCGGTCGGTGGCCTGCACCCGGGCCCGCTCCAGTCGGTCGTAGAAAACCGGATCTTCGTAAGCGATCAGGTCGAGGCTGGCCGCGTGCTCCATTACGCGAATACTGACGTAGCGGGTGTATTTGTCGCCGAGCAGCGAGTCGGAGTAGTCGATGGTCCGGACCAGAACGCTATTCAGGACCGCCATGGAAAATTCGGCGGCCACCAGCCACCAGAACCCGTGCGATACTGGCTGGTGTGTAGCCCTGGCATGCACGATGCCGTCGATGATCAGCTTCGTGATCCAGAGCAGGACCACCGGCAAAAAGGAGGCGAACAGGCGTGCTACCAGCCCAAAAATTACCATCCCGGGGCTGGAATCCCAGACGATCTTGAGCACCGCGGGAACATTCCGGAGCGCGGAGATGCGGTCCTGCCATCCGGTCCATTGGCTTTCCGCCTGCGCCATGCCTGGTTTCCACCCTTTTTAATAGTGCCTGTTTCGGTTCTTGCCGCAGTTTTTACCGCAAGAGACACGGAGTCGCATCAATAATTAGAGATTGAGCGCCGCCCCTTCTCATCCAAGGACCCGCACGAGAGATGCCAAAAACCTTACCAAAGGTTTCTTCCACATCTTGGGGCTTTGCGTCCGGAGAGGCAAGCCGATCACACGTCGCGGCTATCCGGGCAAAGCAGCGCATTTCCTATGATAAACTCAATTTTTGAGCGTAATAAACTCTCTCCATCCCCAAAGCGGGAGCGTACGGTGCGTTCGGTTCTCGGTTTTTTCTGCTTTCTTACCCTGCTTGTGATTCCCGGCAGTGCGGTTACTCCCACTGATTATTACAATCACGTCGTCTTCGATAACAGCATCACCTCGGATTATTACTATTACAGCGGTGGAAGGTCGGTGTTTCCCAGCACCGTGCAACTGCTGTCCGGAGCGTTGCCCGTGGAAAAAAAGAACTTCTTCACGGCCCCGAATGCTCTGCGGCTGCAGTGGAAGTCCTCGCCGGGCGGAAGCTGGGAGGCGGAAGTGCGGGTGGTCGATATGCGCAACCGTCCCACCGATTTTCATGGCGACACGCTTTACATCTGGTGCTATTCCGCGGAGGTGATTCCGGCCGCGGATTTGCCCTTCATCCAACTGGAGGACGGGCAGCACGATTTTACCGCTCCCATCAAGCTGGACGGCTTCAGTGGCGACATCCCCGCCAAACGCTGGATTCAGATTCGCATGCCGCTGGCGAATTTTGAGACTGCATCCATTCATCCCTTCGATCCGCACAAGTTGCACAGCGTGCATTTTGGCCAGAGCGAGGCCGATGACACGGAGCGGACATTGATCATCGACGAGATCAAAATCGACGATGAGGCGAATGCCGCGCCAGTTTCAATCGAAGTCAGGCGAGCGCCTGCAGCGCCCCAGAACGTGCTTGCCAAAGGCTACGACCGGCATATCGATATCAGCTGGGATCCGGTCGTGGATCCCGATCTGCAAAGCTTCGCGATTTACCGTGCTATTTCTCCGTCGCGCAAATTCCAGCAGATTGGCATTCAGACCGCGGGCGTTAATCGTTATACGGATTTCATTGGCCGGCCCAACGTGAAAGCTTCGTACCGGGTGAGGTCCGTGGACCGCGCCTATCGCCGTTCGGTGTTCTCGCCTCTGGCCGGCGCCTCGACCCGCGAACTCTCTGACGATGAACTGCTGACCATGCTGCAGGAGGAGTGCTTCCGCTACTACTGGGATGGCGCGCATCCTGTCGCAGGCGCGACCCTCGAAAACATTCCCGGAGACGACCGCATCGTCGCTACCGGCGCAACCGGGTTCGGCATTATGGCGCTGATTGTGGGCGTGGATCGCGGATTCATCACCCGCGAACAAGGCGTGCAGCGTCTTGCTAAAATTCTGGACTTTCTCGAAAAAGCTCCCCGCTACCACGGCGCGTGGTCGCACTTCATAAATGGTTTCACGGCCCAGAGCATGCTTGTGTTTGGCATGTTCGATAACGGCGGCGATCTGGTGGAAACCTCGTTTCTGATTCAGGGCTTGCTGGCGGCGCGCCAGTATTTCAATGGAAGCGATGAAGCCGAGCAAAATATTTATCACAGGATCACGTCTCTTTGGGAATCGGTGGAGTGGGATTGGTACCGGCACACGGCGCAGGATAACGCTTTGCTGTGGCACTGGTCGCCGCAGTGGTCGTGGTTTATCGATCACCGGCTCACTGGATTCAACGAGACCATGATCACTTATCTGCTGGCGATTGCCTCGCCTACTCATTCCGTTCCGGCCTCTCTTTATTACACCGGCTGGGCAGGGCAATCGCCGGCCGCGGTCACTTATCGCAGCGGTGTATCGGGATCGAGCGAGGGCGATCTTTATCGCAATGGCCACACTTATTACGACATCAAGCTGGATGTCGGCATGGGCACGGGCGGTCCATTGTTTTTCACGCAGTATTCGTTCATGGGCTTCGATCCGCGCGGAATTCGCGACCGCTACACCGACTATTTCGAGAACAACCGCAATCTGGCGCTGATTAACCTCGCTTATTGCGAATCTAATCCCGGCCACTTCCAGGGCTACGGCGCCTCTGACTGGGGACTCACCGCGAGCGACGACTTTCTGGGCTACCTCGCGCACGCTCCTGACCGCTCCACGGACAACGGAACGATTACACCGACGGGCGCGCTGGCATCGTTTCCCTACACGCCCGAGGCGTCGATGGCGGCGCTGAAGTTTTTTTACCGCGACCTGGGCGACCGGCTCTGGGGAGTGTATGGGCCGCACGATGCTTTCAATCTGACCCGCAACTGGTTCTCGCCGGTCTACATGGGACTCGATCAGGCCCCGATTGTGGTGATGGTGGAAAACTATCGCACCGGCCTGATGTGGAAATTGTTCATGTCGAATCCGGAAATTAAACCCATGCTGGATAAGATAGGATTTCAGCCGGATAATGCGGCGCTGCAACCGGCCGCGGCCAGCGCACGGCCACAATAATTATTTTCCAGTGGGGCAGGTCGGGCAGGGTTCGAAGATCACATGCTGCTATTGCAGCTGTGCATACTCGGCTTTGGCTTCTTTCAGGATAGGGATGTCGGGATCGGCGTCTTTCCAAAGGGTTAGGAAGTCTTTGTAGGCGGCGAGCGCACAAACCCGGGCGGTGTCGGCATCGACTTTTTCAGAAATCCTAAGCCGCTGATTTTAATGAAACTTCAGAGACTTGGTGGGCAGTGCAGGACTCGAACCTGCGACCTCCTGCTTGTAAGGCAGGCGCTCTAACCAGCTGAGCTAACCGCCCGCTTGATCGTTCAATCACGACTGCGAGCTGCGCTCAGTCGAGTTTACAACATCGGGACATCGGGTGATTCGGATCATCGGACGTCTCAGAACCAGCCATCATCCGCTGTCCCGGTGATCCAACCCCCGAGGACCCGATCTTCAGATGGACCAATCCTCCTGCTATCCTGACGCGGTGCGGCGTCTTATCGTCAATGCCGATGATTTTGGATTTACCGCCGGCGTCAATCGCGCCATCGTCGAGGCCCACACTCGCGGGATTGTGACCTCTTCCACTCTGATGGCGAATGGCCCGGCGTTTGAAGACGCAGTCCGTCTGGCCAAGAGCGCTCCTCGCCTAAGCGTGGGTTGCCATATCGTGCTCATCGATGGCGAACCGGTGCTCGACCCCGTTCGGCTGCCTTCTATCACATCGGCCAATTCCTCTCGCGCGCGCTTTCGCGGCGGGATCAAATCGTTTGCCCTTCGCGCCCTTTCCGGCCGCTTCAACGCCGATGAAATTGAAGCCGAGGCGACGGCGCAAATCCGCAAGATACAGTCGGCTGGGCTTGGCGTGTCTCACCTCGATTCGCACAAGCACACGCATTTGTTCCCTTCCGTCCTGCGGCCACTGCTGCGCGCTGCCCGCGCCTGCGGCGTGGGCGCGATTCGCAACCCGTTCGGTCTGCGCAAACCGCTGAAGTCGAGCGAACTGCTGAACCGACCCAGCCTGTGGACGCGCTATGCCGAGGTGCGCGTCCTGCTGCGGCTGGCCGCGAAGTTTCGCGAGGAGACCAGGCGTGAAGGGATGCTGACTCCCGATGGCACGCTTGGCATCGAAGTCACCGGGGCATTGGACGAAAAGTTGTTCCGTGCTATTGCTGCCGTCATTCCCGAGGGCACTTGGGAATTTGTCTGCCATCCGGGATACAACGACGCGGATCTGAAATCGGCCGGGACGCGCCTGCGTGAATCACGGGAAATCGAGCTGCGCGTTCTAACCATGCCCGAGGCCCGCCAGTTGCTTCGGAAGGAAGGCGTTGAATTGATTTCCTATCGCGACTTCGGGGCAATCTGATCACCGAAGTGTTCCTCGCAGACGCTTCCCCGCACAGCTCGAAAGTAACCTTCGTAACCTTAAGAAAACTCTCCGAGCCAGCTATGATCACATTAAAGCTGGCTCAGAAATTTAAGGATTGAGGCTTCTTATGTCGGCCATTGGGGCGGCCCCGCGTGCGACCTTGGACCTGCGCATTCGTGTGTGGGGCATGGGCGCAAACAACCAACCCTTTCACCAGCCGGCGACCGCGCAGAATGCCAGCATCACTGGAGCCTGCATCTCCGGCCTTGAGCAGGAACTCAAGGTGGGCGACGTCATCGGCGTGCAATTCGAAACTAAAAAGGCCCGCTGCAAGGTAGTTTGGATCACCGAAGCCGGCGGATTAAAGAAAATTCAGGTGGGCGTTCAGCTGGTGGCGGATCAGGAATGCCCCTGGCTCTCTGAACTTCCCGTAGCCATGCGCTCCAATGCGCCGGTGCTCAGCTCCGACAATCGCCGCCGATTTCAGCGCCACAGAGTTTCATTTCCCCTGGAATTTCGCGATGAGCGCGTGAACACGCCCATGCGGGTCAACGCCACAGACATCAGCGGCAACGGTTGTTATGTTGAGACCGCCATGCCTCTGCCGGTCGCCACCGTGCTGCGGGTTGATTTCTGGATCGATCAGGAGCGCATGTCAGCCACGGCCACAGTTCGCACCTGCGATCCCGGAGTCGGCATGGGAATAGAACTGACCGGATTGCCCGACGAGTCGAAGAAGCGCTTCCAGGCTCACTTAGATAAGATGGACCCAGGCCTCAACAAGCCCGGGGCGAAAACTGCCGAATAGTTCACCCCGAACACGCTGGCTTCCCGGCTCCCTGTACAATCTGCATCTTCGGCCGATTCCGGCCATCGAATCAACCCAAGCTCGAACCACGGAAGGACGGATTTCGCGGAATGAAGATTGGGATCACTGGTTATCCCACCTACGGCGGCAGCGGCGTGGTGGCCACGGAACTCGGCCTGGAACTGGCCCAGCGGGGACACGAAATTCATTTCATCTCTTATGCCCAGCCCATCCGGCTGCGCGGCGAAGAACCCAACATTCACTACCACGAAGTGGAAGTGTCCCGCTATCCGCTGTTCGACTATCCACCGTATGACTTGGCGCTGGCCACGCGCATGGCCGAAGTCGCACAGTTGTACGATCTTGACCTGCTGCACGTTCACTATGCGATTCCGCATTCGGTCAGCGCGCTGCTGGCGCGGCAGATGATGGAAGATGGTCCGCGGGGGCGGCGGCTGCCTTTTGTTACAACCCTGCACGGAACCGATATCACGCTGGTGGGATTGGACCGCTCCTATCTGCCGATCACGCGCTATTCAATCAATCAAAGCGACGGGGTCACCGCCATTTCGAACTATCTGCGCGACCGCACCATGCGCGTGTTCGATGTCAAGAAAGAAATCGAAGTGATCTACAACTCCGTCAACTGCGACGTGTACAGCAGGAGCAGTTTTTCTGCGGAGCGTCATGCTGAGTATGCGCCCAAGGGCGAGCGGCTGCTGGTTCATCTCTCGAACTTCCGTCCGGTGAAGCGCGTTACCGACGTCATTGAGATTTTCGACCGCGTGCACAAAACAATTCCTTCGAGACTGATGCTGATCGGCGACGGGCCGGATCGCTCGGTAGCCGAATGGTTGAGCGTGCAAAAAGGCATTCACGAGGATGTTCTCTTCCTGGGCAAACAGGATCAGGTACAGGAAAAACTGAGCATTGCCGACGTCATGCTCATGCCCAGCGAACTGGAATCTTTCGGTCTGGCGGCGCTGGAAGCGATGGCATGTGAAGTGGTGCCCATCGCGACCCGCACCGGCGGCGTGCCCGAGGTGATCGAGCACGGCGTGAGCGGATTTCTTGCCGACGTCGGCGACGTGGACACCATGGCCCGCTACGCCATCGAACTTTTGAACGACGAAAGCAAGCTGCGAACTACCGCGAAAGCCGCCCGCGCGGTGGCGCAGTCGCGCTTCTGCGCCAGCAAGATCGTTCCTCAATACGAAGAATTTTACCGGCGCGTGCTGGAGCGCTCGTCGTAGAAATTTTCCGGAACCGCACCCATCGCCTGCAGCAGCGGCAGGCGGATGCGCACCAGTGTTCCCTTCCCTTCCCGGCTGTCGATGGTCATACGCGCCGCGTCACCGTACAACACTTCCAGCCGCTCGGAGATGTTGGCCATGCCGATTCCAGTGCCGCGCATGCTGGTCGAATCCAGTTGCGCCGCGGCCATGCCGATTCCATCGTCTTCCACTTCGATCACCACCGTGGAGTCGGTCAAGCGGCTGCGCAGGTAAATACTGCCGCCTTCTATCTTCTGCGAAAGTCCGTGCTTGATGGAGTTCTCGACCAGCGGCTGCAGCAACATGCTGGGCACCATCACGTCGAGCGAGAAGGGCTCAAGCTCTTTCACCACGCGCAGCTTGTCGTTTCCGAAGCGCAGAACTTCAATATCCAGATAGTTGTCGATGAATTCGACTTCTTCGCGCAACGGCACGAAAGAATCGGAGCTGTTCAGCAGGCGCCGCAGAATCGTGGCCAGCTTGGAGATCACCTCCCGCGCCGTCTCCGGATCGAAGCGCACCAGCGAAGAAATCGAGTTCAGGGTGTTGAAAAGAAAATGCGGATTGATCTGGTTCTGCAGAGCTTCCATGCGCGCGTGCAGCAACAGGCGCTCCTGCTCTTCCAGCTTGATCTGAATCCGCACGCTGTTGAAAATTTTTAACTCGATGCCGATGGCCGTCACCGTGGCAGCGTAGATCGCGGCCCATACCCACCAGTTATCTGGACTCTCGATGCTGAAGATGGAGTGCGGAAAATATCGCGCCAACTCAGTCTGCACGAAGCGCAGGCCGATGACTGTGGTGAAGAACATGACTTGCCAGTCGAACAGGCGCGGCCGGGGCAGGTTGCGCCGGATCAGTCGGAAGATGCTCTGGTCGATGAACGGAGAAAACGACCAGATATCGTCCTTGTCGGCGGCCATGCTGCGCAGCTGGCCGGCGATAAAGCCGGAGAGCACGTCGAAGGGCAGCGCCGCCCACTCCCCATGCAGCAGCGCGGGTATGCCCATCAGCACTCCGCCTAGCGATCCTGCCCAGCGTCCGCCAATCACGCCCAGCAGAAGCGTGGTCTCAAAACTCAGATCGCCGGCCAGAAAGCTCGGCACCGAGGCCCGAATCCACACGCCCACCATGATGGGCAGGCCCATCCACAGAACTAAATAAATTTTCTGCCGGAAGGTGCGCTCTTCGCGAAACAGCAGAGACTTGAATTCCTTGGTGCGCACCAGGCTGCTGGAAACGGCCGCAGCCACTCCCAGCTTGATCAGTTGATGGATGAGGATAAGGCGCGGTTCCATGGACTACCACGGGAAAGTTTAACAGGCGTTGCACCGGTGTTGGCCTTTTCTACCTCAGCCAGTTCTCTAGTTTCAGTCCTGCCACGCGAGCAAACTCCCTTTCATTATCAGTCACGATGGCACAACCCAAGGAAAGCGCGTGAGCCGCGATGAGCAAATCGTTGGCCCCGATCGGTTTCCCGGATCTTTCAAGCTTGGTGCGCAGCGTGGCATAGGCCGCGTCGGCAGGCGCTTCGAAAGGCAGAACTTCCAGGCGTCCCAGCACCGCTTCGAGACGCTCCGACAGCGCAACCGCGCCGCGCTTCTCTGCGCTATAGCGCAATTCAGCCGCCACGATGATACTGGTACAGACTTGGGACGCGCCAACCTTGGCAATACGTCTTGCAACATTACCCTGCGGATTTCGCACCAGATCGGAGACGATGTTGGTATCCAGAAGGTACCGCATCACAAATCGACCGGTTCAGGCAGTGAATCGCGGATGGGAGCAAAATTTTCGTCGAGCGGCTCCAGAGTAGCCAGCAAATCCAGCAGCGATTTTGCTTCAACCGGCTCGATGATGATTTTCTTTCCCTCTTTACGAATGATGGCCTCGTCGCCGGGAAACTCAAATTCGCGAGGAATCCGCACGGCTCGATTGCGCCCATTCTTGAAGACTTTGACGCGGCGCTCCGAAACCCTTTTGAGGTGTGTTGGCATATGCTTAAGCACATGCCCTTGGCGTGGGTTTGTCTATAGGGGTAGTGGCGAACGAACCAGACTCCTCACGTCCCGTTGCGCTCGTGCGTCGGGATAACAAGGCCGCGCGGCGGTCGCGACCGAAAAACCGAGGCCAGCCAAGCCCTAGTACACGTAAACCGCGCCGAACTGCGGTATGGCAGGCGCTCCGACAAACATAAACTTGTCGTTAACAAAAACAGACTGCCCGAAGTAGTCTCCCTGACCGCCCCCACTTGGGGTCAGCTTTGCGCTTTGTGTTTCGCTCTGCCATCCATCGATCGGCTTATCGAAGACATACACCGCGGGGATTCCCGTTGCGAACTCATATGTCGCGCCAACAGCGGCCTTAGAACCAGATATTGATACGGAAACGCCAAAGTAGTCCCCTTGAATGCGGTCTGATGGCTTTAACTGGGCCGTCTCCGTCATATTTTCCCATCCCCCGTTTGGCTCGACGTACACGTAAGCGCCACCATAACTCACGCCAACACCGGGCGCGCCGACACAGACTGTATCGCCGCCGAGAGACACGGACAGTCCAAAGTCAAAGTTTCCGGAAACCGAGGGAGTCAGTTTCGCCGTCTGGGTGGTGTGTGACCAGCCATTTATTGATTTAACGAACACGTATGCGGCCCCTTTTGCGTACGCTCCAGCGACAGCGGTGTCGCCATCAAGTGCCACAGACCAACCCAGACGATCGTAAGGGTCACCGTCCAGGGCAGCCAACTCTGCGTTAAATTGCGATGTGGTCGTCCACCCGGTCCTCGGCTCTACGAAGATATATGCAGCGCCCTGTTCCGCGTTTTCACCGACTGTCGCCAGCGGACTACCAGCCAGAACCGTCCGACCTGATATCGCAACCGAGTATCCCAAGTAAGATATCTGCTGCGAGTTCGACGCGGTCAACTCGGCTGTCTCCGTCATATTGCTCCAACCGCCTGAGGGCTCGACGAACACGTAGGCGGCACCCTGTTGATAAGTCGTAGCTGTGTGGTGAGGAGCTCCGACGACTATAGTGTCATGATCAATCGCTACAGATATTCCGAAGTAGTCGCCGATCAAACCGTCGGACGCGGTCAACTCGGCAACCTGGGTCCAGCCGGCGGGAGTAAGCGTAAAAACATAGGCGGCCCCGGGGCTGTTATCCCAGGCTCCTATCACAGCAGTGTTCCCGCTCACTGCAACCGACCAACCAAAATAGGACGTCGGATAGCCGGGCCCCTCCGTCAGCTCCTGCGGTGTTTCGCAAAGAGCCATAGGTGTGAATCGGAGCATGAACACGAAAGCGATGAAAATCGGAACAACGCGGCGAAAGTAGATCATGGAATAGTCTCCTCCCTCGCGAACTGAAGTATAGCCTGCTTTTCCGAGTGGCCATAGGGGCCGAAGTCCCTACTCTCATCAGCGGCTCGAAAAAGATCGCAAATCCCTTCCCGTCATTTCTTTCGGTTCCTCCACGTCGAGCATTCCCAACATCGTCGGCGATATATCGCGCAACGAGCCATTGGGCTTGAGCGTAAATTGCTTTGCATTTTCGGCGACCACGATAAACGGCACCGGATTGGTGGTGTGCGCGGTGTGTGGGCCGCCGGTGGCGGGGTCGATCATCATTTCGGCGTTGCCGTGATCGGCGGTGATAAGCATCGCCCCGCCTTTCGCGCGGACGGCTTTTTCGATGCGGGCGAGGCAGGCGTCCACGGTTTCGACCGCTTTTATTGTGGGCTCGATCTTGCCGGAGTGGCCGACCATGTCGGCGTTGGCGAAGTTCACGATAATCACGTCGAAGCTGCCGTCTTCCGTGGCTTTGACAACAGCGTCGGCAATGCCGGCGGCGGACATCTCTGGCTTCAGATCGTAAGTGGCGACCTTCTGCGACGGCACCAGCACGCGCTCTTCGCCAGGAAATGGCTGCTCTACACCACCATTGAAGAAGTACGTTACGTGGGCATACTTTTCGGTTTCAGCGACGCGCAGGTTACGCATCTTCTGATTGCCCATCACGTTGGCCAGAATATTCGCCATCGACTCCGGCGGAATGACGACGGGCAGGCTGAAATTTTTGTCGTACTGCGTCATGCACACGTAGTGCAGATTCTTGGGAACGCGGTCGCGCGAAAGTGTGGCATCGAGATCGCCCGCCCCGGGCAGATCGCTGCCGCCGGTGGCATTCAGTCCGCTGTTGCGGGCTAGGGCGCGCGTAATCTGGCGAACGCGGTCGGCACGGAAGTTGAAACATACGCATGCATCGTCGTCGCGGATGGTGGCGAGGGGCTGACCGGCTTTGTCGGTGCACACAAACGGGATGACAAACTCGTCGGTCACACCTCTGTTGTAAGAGTCTTTCATGCCCTGCACCGGGTCGGCATACTTGCCGCCTTCGGCGTCGGCGAAGACCATGGCGTTGTAGGCTTTAGCGATGCGCTCCCAGCGGCGGTCGCGGTCCATGGCGTAGTAGCGGCCATTCACGGTAGCGATCTTGCCGCAGTTGTACTCCCGCATCTTCTGCTGGAGTTGTTCGAGATATCCGGCGCCGTTGGTGGGGAGAGTGTCGCGGCCGTCCATGAAGGCATGAACGAAGACGCGACCGAGGCCTTGCTCCTTCGCCATTTTCAACAGCGCGTACAGATGAGCCTGCTGCGAGTGCACGCCGCCGTCGGAGACGAGTCCGAACAAATGCAACCGGCGCTCGCCCACGCGCGCATGCTTCATCGCCGCGAGCAGCACAGGATGCGAGAAGAATTCTCCGTTCTGGATCATCAGGTCGATGCGCGTGATGTCCATGTGAACGATGCGGCCGGCGCCAATGTTAAGATGCCCGACCTCGCTATTGCCCATCTGCCCTTCGGGCAGGCCGACGAACGGCCCGCTGGTGTGAATCAGCGTATTGGGATATTCGCGCAGCAGGCGGTCGTAGGTCGGCTTGCGGGCCAGCGCAATGGCGTTAGCCTTAGTTTCGGCGCGGTATCCCCAGCCGTCGAGGATGATGAGGATGAGAGGTTTGGGGCGCAAGGTCAGCTCCTGGCTGCTAGTTCTTAGCTAAGCCAAAATCCATTGGCATGTCGAGGTTAGCCTTCATTTCGGCAGAAGAGATCCGTTATAGAAAATGTCCTCGATGTCGGGATCGGGATCATTGAAGTCGTCGGGAACGGTGAAGTCGCCCTTCGCGCTGCCGAACGCCATCTTCTTTGGCGCCTTCTTCACCGGCACCAGCTTGGCGACCGGGATTCCGGCCTTGGCGATCACGACTTCCTCTCCCGAGGCGACGCGGGCTAACAGTTTGGAAAGATGAGCCTTGGCCTGGTGGACGTCGACTTCCATGCTCTTGATTATAGCCAAGTCATGGATCAAGTCAGCGCCGCATCATGGCAGCACGTCGAATGGAACGTTGCTTTTTAGAATTTTTCCCTTTGCCGTTGTCACTTCGACGGTGCCGGTGGTCGCGCCGGTTGGAACCGTGACCCTGATTGCGGTGTTCGAAGATGTAAATGTGGTGGCCGGGGTACCGTTAAAACTAACGGCCGTGGAGCTCTTCAAATCGTTCCCCAGGATCGTAACGTTTTCGCCGACATTGCCGAAAGCCGGTACGGTTTCGACAAAGCGGCTCAGGCCAACTGACAGGCCATAGACCGTTCCATAGCCGTAGCTTCCCCCTGACTCGGTCGTGCCATAGAGCATTCCGTCGGTGGCTTGCCAGACTCCGCCCCATGGGGCATCGCCGTCACTGTAGTCGAAGCTGTGCAGCGTGGTAAGCGCGCCCGCGGCTGTCATTTCAAATACAGTACCAAGGCCGCCGCCAGTTCCGCCGGCGCTGGTTGTTCCGTAGAAGTTCCCGTCCGTGGCCTGCACCACCCCGCTAAAGAAAGGGTCGGAGCCATCGTTGTTGTCGAAGCTGTGCAACGTTGTCAGCGCGCCCCCAGTTGTGATTTCAAAGACAGTGCCATAGCCGTAGGCCCCGCCGCCGCGGGTTGTCCCGTAGAAGTTCCCCCCGCTGCCCCGCACCAGTCCGCCGTGAGGCAACTCACCGTCCTCGCACTCGGCCTGCAAACAAAAGTTGTAGAGCGTGGTCAGGCTGCCCTGAGGAGTCATTTTGAACACCGTGCCATAGCTGTAGGCTCCCCCCTCGTAGGCTGTCCCGTAGAAGTTCCCGTCGTCGGCCTGCGCGAGCGCGCCGTAAGGGTACTCGCCGTCCGCGCAGCTAGTTAAGGAGCAGAAGGTGTACAGCGTGGTCAGGGTGCCCTGGGGAGTTATTTTAAATGCCGTCCCATAGCCGTTGACGCCTCCCGCAGAGGCGGTTCCATAGAAATTTCCGTCCGTCCCCTGAACGAGTACCGACTCCGGGTACCCCCCATCCGCGCAGTCAGCTTCCGAGCAGAAGGTATGCAGCGTGCGCATAATGCCCTCTGAGTTGATTCTGAATATCGTCCCCATACTGTGAGTGCCGCCGGAGAGGGCTGTTCCGTAGAAACTTCCATCCGCCGCCGGGGTCAGCCCGACCGTGGGATCGCTGCCATCCCTACAACCAGGTTGCGGGCAGAAGCTGTACAACGTCGTCAGCGCGCCTCCGGGGGTGATTCTGAATATCGTGCCTTGCTTGTTGGCACCGCCCTGCTGCGCGGTCCCATATAGATTCCCGTCAGTTCCCTGCACGAGCAAAGAAGCCGGAGAAGAGCCGTCGGTCTCATTGAAACTCGCCATCGTGGTGAAGGTCTGCGCCGAGGACGAAAGTGCCACTGCGGCACAAAGGGAAAGCAGCCTCAAGACAAATTTCATGGAGACCTCCAGCGCACGGTAATGCCCCGGGAGAGAACAGCGCGGAGCGCAGCCAGAACTATATGTCTTGACCGGCCCGAGGTCAAATTCATGGCTTAGCCCTAGCTCCTCTCTTGAGGCGAATCAAAGGCGAACATCTTATAGCCAGCCGAACCTTCGCTAGGGTATATTGCTCTTCGGAGGGCTTCATGCCAATCAGCGATCTTCTTCTCCCCGAATTCGACGCCGAAATGAAAACCACGCGCACCATGCTGGAGCGCGTGCCCTTTGACAAGACCGGCTTCGCGCCCCATCCCAAATCGATGCCGCTCGACAAGCTTGCGCCGCATGTGGCCGAGCTGGCGGGTTTTGGCCTGACGATTCTGACGACGCCGGAACTGGATTTCAGCGCTGGGCCGAGCCGGCCGAGACCTCCGTTTGAGAAGGAGGGGTTGCTGAAGTTTTTTGACGAGGGCGCGGCGAAGGTTCGAGATGCGCTGCGCAAGACCGGAGACGCCGCCTGGACCGAGCCCTGGAAGTTGAGTTTTCAGGGCAAGACGATATTTGCGGGGCAGCGCTTTCTGGCCTATCGGCAGATGTTCCTGAATCATCTGGTGCATCATCGCGCGCAGCTTGGGGTGTATCTGCGGCTGAATGACACGCCGCTGCCGGCCACATATGGGCCGAGCGCGGATGACCGGATGGGATTTTAAGGCAGACATTACGGCGCGGCTTAAAAGCCGCGCCCTTTCAAAGCTCAGGCGACTTCGCCTCTGTAGTTCAGCGCCTTCAGTCCCAGAAATCTCGCCAAATCTCCCAACTCCTCCTCAATCCTCAGCAACTGGTTGTACTTGGCGATGCGATCGGTGCGCGACGCGGAGCCGGTTTTGATTTGCCCCGCCCCTGTGGCCACGGCGAGGTCGGCGATGAAGGTGTCTTCCGTTTCGCCTGAGCGATGCGAGATCACGGAGGTGTAGGCGTTGCGGCGGGCCAGGTCGATGGCATCCAGCGTTTCACTCACCGTGCCGATCTGGTTCACTTTCACCAGAATCGAATTCGCGACGCCTTTGTCGATTCCTTCCTGCAGAAACTGAATATTCGTGACGAAGATATCGTCGCCTACAAGCTGAATCTTGCCGCCGAGTTCCTTGGTCAGATTCTGCCAGCCGTCCCAGTCGTTTTCGGACAAACCATCTTCTAACGACACGATGGGATAGTCGTTCACCCACTTCGCCCAGAAGCGCACCATGTCGTCAGAACTCTTTGCGGACTTATCGGACTTTTTGAAAACGTATTTACCATCCTGATAAAACTCGCTGGCCGCGGGATCGAGCGCGATGGCGATTTCTTCTCCAGGTTTGTAGCCCGCCTGATTGATCGCCTCTAGTACCAGTTCGATTGCCTCTACGTTCGACTTCACCGACGGCGCGAATCCGCCTTCGTCGCCCACGGCTGTGTTGTAGCCGCGCTTCTTCAGGACTCCTTTCAGCGTGTGAAAGACTTCGACGCCCCAGCGCAGGGCTTCGGAAAACGAAGGCGCCCCCACGGGCATCACCATAAATTCCTGAAAGTCGACGTTGTTGTCGGCATGCGCGCCGCCGTTGAGGATGTTCATCATGGGCGTGGGCAGCGTGTTCGCTCCCGCGCCGCCCAGATAGCGGTAGAGCGGCAGGCCATAGTCGTTGGCGGCGGCGCGTGCCGCGGCCATGGAGACGGCGAGGATCGCATTTGCCCCCAGACGCCCTTTGTTTTCCGTTCCATCCAACTCAATCATCTTGCGGTCGAGACCGCGCTGGTCGGCGGCATCCCAGTTGCCCAGGGCATCGGCAATTTCGCCGTTTACGTTCTCGACCGCCTTGAGAACTCCCTTGCCCAAGTAGTGACTCTTGTCCTCGTCGCGCAATTCGACGGCTTCATGCTCGCCGGTCGAAGCGCCGCTGGGAACAATGGCGCGGCCGGTCACTCCGCTGACCAGTTGAACTTCCGCTTCTACTGTTGGATTGCCGCGCGAATCCAGCACCTCGCGCCCGATGATTCCACCGATATTCGTCATATCGCGATTACCGTCCTTTTGTGAGTTTGTGTGTGCCGGGCGTGAATCGTCTTCGACACGCACGGAGCCAGTGGGCGAGGCCGAATTGAAGGTCAGGCGCCGGCCGGTGAGATAGCCGGTGCCCGTGTAAGTCTTTGCCATGGGGATTCCAAAACGCTCGATTATAGCGGATTGGGGATCACAGCTAGGTATGACCACCGGTTGCTCGCTTCGGCGATGATAATGTCTTAATCTCTGCCAACCTGATCGATCACCAAGGTTTCCCGCATATTTAGGATAAGCGTGCGAACCTTACCTTCGGTGGTTCCCCGCTCGGAACCTATATTGTTCTGTTTCCCCACCTGGTCTAGAGTCAAAAGCAATGATTCCGGGTTAAGCTTAGAAGACCGGAGGAGGTTTTATGAAAAAGTGGATTGTTCTTCCCTGCATCCTGCTGCTGGCGGCCTTGACGGTGGCGCAAACGGCTTCGCCCGTTCCAGCGGGCACGGCATTGATGGTCAAGCTGGAAACTACGCTGGCGACCTTCAGCAACAAGCCGGGCGACCAGTTCCGGGGACAACTCACACAACCCATCAGCCTTGATGGCAAAATTATTATCCCTGCAGGCGCTGCGATTGAAGGGCGGGTCACGAAAGTGAGTGAGCCGCGGCGCATCTCGGGCAAGCCGACTATTGGGATTCTTCCCGAGGTATTGGTTCTGCCCACGGGCGAAAGGGTTTTTCTGGACGCGACTTTGGTGGATACCAATATTGGCAACGGCACGGATGTGGACCGCGAGGGTCAATTCAAGGGATCGGGCCATGACCGCCGCGATGAACTGGAAACCGGCGGCGGCGCGGCGGGAGGTATGCTGATTGGCGGGTTGGTTGGCGGACCTCCGGGAGTGCTGCTGGGAGGACTCGTGGGAGCGGGATCCGCGGGCGCGCATTGGCTGAGCAAACACCGTTCGGCGGTCTTGCCCGCAGGGACCGAGCTTACGATCGAACTGAACCGCCCGCTGGCCATGACGCCGGCTGTGGCCAGCGCAGCACAGTAAGATATTTCGAGTAGGAGAGATCCGGACCTGAGGTTTGGTCCGGATTTTTTGTTCTGTTTACTTTTCGTTCACAACGCCCCAGTTCAGTACCTTCACTCTTTACATGCAGCCATAAATATGGCAGCATTAAGTTTGTGAGAACAACAGTTGACATCCCCGATCCTCTCTACCGCGAGCTCAAGGGAAAGGCCGCCCGCGAGGGGAGCACGGTAAAAGACTTGATACTTCGAGGTGTGCAACAAGAACTGAAGAACCCGCGCCGCCGGACCAGGCGCATTTCACTCCCAATCATTCCTTCCAAACGACCCGGCACTCTCGACATTGATAATGCCAAGATCTTCGAGATTATCCCTTTTCCCTGATGTAAATGTGTGGCTGGCCATGACGTACGGCGCGCACATTCACCACCAAATTGCGCGCGCCTGGTTTCTAGCACTGGATTCGGACGCCCGCGTTTGTTTTTGCCGCTTTACTCAAATCAGTTTGCTCCGCCTTCTGACTACTCAAGCGGTAATGGGGGACGAGGTCATGACCCAGAATCAGGCTTGGGAAGCCTACGACTACTGGCTGACGGACCTAAGAATATATTTCCTTGAGGAGCCTGCGCACCTTGATGACGCTTTTCGTTTAGTTTCGCGCAGTCGCCATCCCAGCCCTAAGACATGGAACGACTCTTACCTTGCGGCATTCGCTACGATGTCCGGATTGCAGTTCGTAACGTTCGATCACGCTTTTGAGGGCAAGGCCGCGCAGGTTCTCGTCTTAAAGCAATAGGCTTTCTTTGTTTACAACCCCGCCCCCAGTTCCGCCTCACTCACCAACTGGAGTTCAATCCAGCCCTCCACCGGCAGTGCGTCGACAGGCAGGCCATTGCGCCACAGGCTGAAACGCAACCGCAGGCGGCTGGTGGGGGCCATCGCGGTGGGCTTTGACGTGGCCGAATTTCTGGTGGCTTCTTCCGCACTTACCGACGTGCCGGGCGTAGCCAGTAGCCAGGTTAAAGGTAAACGGAATTCATAATTGCGCAAGAGTGCAACTTTCGCAGCTTCATCCTCTGCGAAAAGATTCTCTGCGGCGAATGTCGGCGATGTTTCCTGCCGGCCCTGAAGCGTCCATCCCTCCAGTTTTCGATCACCCACTTTGCCCTCGAGTCGCAAAGTGCGTCGTGGACGAGCCTCATGATTTGCCCACGATTCCAGATTCACCACCAAATCAAAATCCTCTTCCGGCACCGGCCCGGAAAAATCCAGCCTTCCATAGACGTATTTGCCGTCAATTCCGGCGTGCGCGGAATCCAGCAGAAATTGCTTGCCGTGCATCGTGCCCGCGTGGTGGTCGGCGGTGAAAACCGCGGCGCCCATCCATTCGAAATAGCGAATCTTGTCGCCAGTAATGCGCGGATGGATGTAGGAGGTCTGAGGAATGAAGGCGGGGCGAATTTCGCCAGCGGTAATGGGCTGGGCGAGGTAATCCGGAGGCGTGGCTCCGAGCGCCTGATACACGTTGGCCAGATGCTTGCGGTAAAGTTCGTCGAAGTCGCGGTCGTTGGCCGAGTGATGCTCCGGGCCGTACCACCAATTCCAGTCGCTTCCCTCGGCGATCATGATTTCCTCAAAAGCCAGTTTTCGCTGTGCCTCGCTGGCCCGCGCCGCATTCTGCGCATAGAATTCGCGGGCGTTATAAAGATAGTCCCAGGCGCGGTTATCTTCCGGGGCGCCGATCCAGACGTTGAAGTTGGCGTTGATCCAGGAACCCGGCAGCAATGACGGCAGTGGAGAAAAATTGCTATGCCGGGCTATAGCCTCCGAAACTGTGACTGCCTCCAGGCCGCCCTCGCGCTGCAGCGCGTCGTAAAATCGGCGCAGAAATTCGCGGCCGGATTTCGGGTAGTACTCCCAGGCGTTCTCGCCATCCAGGATTACGGAGACCACCGCATCGCGACCCTGCGCCAACACAGGCTGGGCCGCTTCCTTAATATTGTGCAACAGGTGAGCCACCGCCTCCGCGGGATTCATGCCTGAATAGACGAATCCAATCAGGTCAGAGATGGTGTGGTCGCGAAAAACCAGGTTCATCGCGGTCTGATTTTTTTCGTAACGATGAATGTTGTAAAGCCGCTCCGCCAGATGGGTAGGCAGGCGGCCATTGCCATCGCGAGCGAAGAAGACGCCGCTGCTGCGGCCCAGAACCCCCTCGTCGGTAGCCATCCATTCAATGCCCAGGCTGTGGGCAATCGCCAGAACTTCTTCTGACACGCTTCCTTCTGACGGCCAGATGCCCTTGGGGCGGATGCCGAATACCTGCTGGTGCAGATCGAGAGCGCGAACGAGTTGTTCGCGCGCGTCCTCCGGATGCCGGTAACGATTCTGCGGCAAGGGCAAACCGGGGGTTGAAACCGCGCCCGCGTTCGTGTCGCAAACTAAGGGGAGGATGGGATGATAAAACGGCGTTGCCGAAATCTCGATCGATCCTTTCCTGGCGGCGGCGGCGTATGCGGGTAGAACCTTGCCCAGCAATTCCCTTTCGCGGCCAATGACGAAGATCTGATCCTCGATCGAATAATTGCGCTCTTTTCTTACCAGCTCAGCGATGTCTTTATCGTCCAGAAAAAATTCATCGAACCAGGCGATTTGCGAGAGCACCTGCAGGTCGGTAAATTGCTGCAGCTCGAAATATTTCTCAGCCTTTTCGGCCGCGTACCCATGCTCGCGGAATCGCTCCCACAGTTCGCGGTAACGGGGATACCGTCCAATCACATTGGCCGGATTGGCCTGGAAAAGATATTGCAGCGCGAACTGGCGCTCTTTTTGTGTGAGCTCTTTGGCCGGCTTGGCCGCCACGTTGAGAAACGGGTCCTGAGCCGTGCCGGCAACGTAATCCTGAATTTGCGTAATCAGCGAAGGCACCAGATTGAAATTCTGGTGGACATGGGGAAACTCGTCGAGCAACTTGACCATGCCGTAATAGTCTTTCAGCGCGTGCAGCCGCACCCACGGCAGGCGGTACTCGCCCGTCACCAGATCTTTGTAGAAAGGCTGGTGCTGGTGCCAGAGAAAGATCAGACGCAGGGCGGGCATGGCCGGAATGGTTCAGGATAGCATGGGGATTCGAGCCAGCCGGGAGCACAGAGGTGCGCGGAATTGCGCGAAAGGCAGCGCATACCTTTGCAGCCTCACACATTTGACAATTCTTTACGGTTTGCGGTGTGCTGAGTAGTGCACAATGAAAACTGCCAAGATGGAACGCATTCTGGTTGTCGATGACGATGTGGAACTCTGCACGCTGGTGGCTGAATACCTGCAAGCGGAAGGGTTTACGGTGGAGGCCGTACACGACGGCGAAAGCGGGTTGCAGCGCGCCACCGGCGGCGCCTATCTGCTGGTGGTGCTCGATGTGATGCTGCCGGGCATCAACGGCTTCGAGGTGCTGCGCAGGATTCGCGCTACCTCGCGCATGCCGGTGCTCCTGCTGACGGCGCGAGGCGAAGATGTGGACCGAATCGTCGGCCTGGAGATCGGCGCGGACGATTACCTCCCCAAGCCGTTTAATCCGCGGGAACTGGTGGCGCGCATTCGCGCCATTCTGCGGCGCACGCGCAGCGACAAGACGGCGCCGGCCGCGCCCGATATTGTGCGAGTAGGGGAGATTGAACTCGATCCCGCAACCCGCAGCGTGCGCCGCGACGGCCAGCCGGTCGAGCTTACCTCGGTCGAATTCAACCTGCTGGAAGTGCTGTTGCGCGAGGCCGGCCGCGTGGTTCCCCGGGAACGATTAGTGAACGCGGTGCTCAGCCGGAAGTTCTCGCCCTTTGACCGCAGCATCGATATGCACGTCAGCAAGGTGCGAAAGAAACTGGGCGATACCGACGCCGACGAGCACATCAAGACCATCCGCGGCGTAGGCTACATTTTTGCCCGGCCGCGCGAAAGAATAGGGGAGAAGGTGAAGAGCACGTCATGAGGAGCCTGTTCTTCAAGATTTTTGTGTCGTTCTGGCTGGCGCAGGCTTTATTTGTCGTCCTGGCTATCCTGGTCACGCTCGCCTTGCGCCCGCGTAGCGCCACCTGGGAATCTCTCCGCAACGCCGTCTTGAACGATGCCGTCAATGCCTATGAAGAAGGCAACGAGCGGGAGTTGCGGCAGTACTTTGAAAATCTGGAATCAAGCCAGCACGTTCGCGCCTACCTGTTCAATGAACAGGGCGAGGAGGTTTCGCACCGCGCACCGCCGGATTGGGCGATTCGAGTGGCTTCCGGGGGAACGCGTTCTCCGCGTGATGGCGTGATTTTTCCGGCGCCGCCGGTACAGCGCGACTCGCGCGCTTCTTATGACGGCAAGCATCGCTACACGCTGGTAATGGGACTGCCCCCGGGGCCGCGGGTTTTTTTTGGACCGCGCGGTATGCCGGTTCCCGGGTTGATTATTGCCGTACTGACGTCAGGGTTGGTTTGTTATGTTCTCGCGTGGTTTATGACCAAGCCCGTGGTGCGGCTGCGGGCTGCCACGCAGCAGCTTGCCAGCGGCGATCTCACGGCTCGAGCCGGTGTTCCTCACAGCAAGGGAAATGACGAAATTGCCGGGCTGGTCCGCGACTTCGATACCATGGCCGGACGTCTGGAGAACCTCGTGAAGGCCCAGTCGCGCCTTCTGAACGACATTTCTCACGAGTTGCGTTCCCCGTTGGCTCGCTTGAACGTAGCGCTGGGATTGGCTCGGCAGCGTTCAGGTCCGGAAAGCGCGGCCATGTTGGAACGGATCGAACTCGAAGCCAGCCGGCTCAACGAGCTCATTGGCCGCCTGCTGACTTTGGCCCGGCTGGAAGATGGCGAGCAGCACGTGCCTCCCACGCTGGTGGCGCTGGATGAAGTTGTGCTGACTGTGACCGAAGATGCCGAGTTCGAGGCGCAGGCGCGGCATTGCCACGTGCGCACCGACATTTCCAGCGGAAGCTGGACCGTGCGCGGCGATCCGTCACTGCTGCATAGCGCCATCGAAAACGTGGTGCGCAATGCCATTCGGTATACGCGGGAGGGAAGCACGGTTGATGTCATCCTTGAACGCAGCAATGTCCCCTCCGGCGCGGAAGCGACCGTCCGGGTGACCGATTGCGGGGACGGGGTTCCCCCGGATGCCCTCGAGAAACTGTTCCAGCCCTTCTATCGACTCGACAACGCCCGCGACCGCCAGACCGGCGGAGTCGGGTTGGGACTGGCCATTACCGAGCGCGCCGTGCGCTTCCACGGCGGACGCGTCAGCGCGATGAACCGGGCCGAGGGCGGGCTGATGGTTGAAATTCACCTGCCGCTGTTGCCCGGCGGGGCGGTGCCGGAAACTCTGGAAAGCGTTCCGGCGGTGTCCAGCACCTAATCGCGAGGGCCGAGTCCCTAGCTAAAACCAGCAAGTCGCCCCCCATTCTATAAAAAGTCCCTGCGACAACCTCTTCGGAACTCGCGACTCCGAACTCGGGACTGGGTTCTCAGGCAACTCCGGGAGGGTGTTGGGGTTCCAATAAGTCCAAGCGGGCGGTTGCTCTTCCGGCGCATTCCTGATACACAAGTGGATGGCAATTCACGCCTTAAGATAGCGTTTTCTGTCCGGCCATCCGGAGGACGCAGCAACTCGTTCACAGGAGAAAAACTAAAGAATGCGGAGAAGACTTACGTGGGTTGGGGCGACTCTGGCTTTGGTTGCCGCGGCCGCACTGGTAGCTTGCAGCACCAAATATTCGTCCTCGGATAATGGCCTGATCGTGGTGCCCAGCAATTCGTCGGCCGTAATGCAGTCTTTCAGTCTGGACTTGAGCAACGGCGCTGTTTCGCAGATTAATAATGTGAACGGCCCTCCGACAGACGGAATCCCCGGGCAGGTCATTCTCGATCCTGCGGGTGCGAATGCCTATGTAATTGTGAGTGCGAATCCGGCCGTGCTGGGGAGCGTGACAGGAATTCAGGTGTTTCCGATTCTGTCGGACGGAAAGCTGGGAACGGGCTCGACGCCGACCGCAACACCCAATCCTGTGGCCATGGCGATTGATTCTGCTGGCAAGTTCCTCTTTGTGGCGAACTCCGCCGGGTCGGCGGCCAGCGGCACCATCACGGTTTTCTCCATTGGCAGCGCCGGTAGCCTCACCGAAGTCGGAAGCGCCTCGCTGCCCATCGTGACAGGTGGCGGAGTGCCTTCTCCATCCGCCTTAGCGGTGACCCGAACTGTTTATCCTCAGCTTTACTCGTTTTGTTCCAACGGCCAGACCCCGCCTACAACGGAGTATCTTTACGTCACGGATTTCGTCAACGACGTGTTGCTGAACTACCTGGTTTCGTCCAGCGGGGGGTTAACCTTGATGGCCACTGCGACGGGCAATGGAGTCGTGACCGGCACTGGTCCCAACGGAGTCGCCATCGATCCGTGCAACCGCTTCGCATTTGTCGCCAACGCCACGTCGAATAACGTGAGCGCCTACACCATTTGCAATAATAATTCGACGACGAGCCAAGGTTGTCAGGCGCAGGACTTCAGCCTGCATCCGGTCGGAACACCCATCGCCGCGGGCGATACACCAGGGCCGATCGCCGTGGATGCCTATGGAAATTTCCTGTATGTCGTAGACACGGGATCGGATCAGATTTCTGCGTACCGCTTCGGCACCGCCACAGGCGCCCTCACGGCCGAGAGTATATCGTCAACTAATATAGGTCCAAACTCAATTGCGGTTCGCAGTGACGACACCTGGGTTTTTGTGGCCAACGCGACTTCCGGGAACCTTTCGCAATATGCCATTACGCTGTCGACCGGGGCTCTGACGCCGGCGACCGGTCCGGTAGTTACCTTCAATACTCCCACGGGCGTGGCAGTGAAGTAGGTTTCGGCGCGGCTGGTCATGTAAATCTCGATTTCACTTCGCGCGGTCGAGAACGCAAAGCTACACCGGAAGATCACGAGGTAAACTCACCGCGCACTTGCTGTCGTCTACGTAGGAATCTTCAGCACCAGATAGGCGCCGACCAGCGCGAAGATCAAATCTGGCGACCAGGCGGCCAGGGCGGGCGGCAACTGGCTGACGTCTCCCATGGCTTGAAACAACCGCGAAACCACGGTGTAGACGACGGCAATTCCTACTGCCGTGGCCACTCCCGTGACCGCTCCCTTCTTCGCAGCCGACAACGAGAAGGGCACGGCCAGCACCGCCATAATCAGCGTGATCAGGGGATAGGAAAGCTTTTGATTTAACTGCACCCGCAGCTTGACCACATCGAAGCCGCTCTGCTGCAGGTCGCGGATGTAACGCCTTAACTCGTCGTAATTCATCTCCGAATATTGCTTCACTTCCTTTTTGAAGTAGGACGGTTCTTCGCTGATTTCCGGGAAAGTCGAAACGTCGAACGAGCGATATCCGGCAATCGCTGCGCCTTGCAGCGAGCGCTTCCAGCCTTGTTCGAAAATCCAGCGACTCATGCTGTCGGCCCAGTGGGCGCGATCGGCGTGAATGCGTTCGCTGATGGCGAAGGTGGCGGGATTGATTTGAAAGATGGTGAGGTTGGCGAACTGATTCCGGTCCGCGTCGAAGAACTGGTAGTAATAAATGTCGTTGTGCTGGCCGAAGATCCAGCGGCGGTCGGGACGAAGATAAGTCTGCGCCGGCTTGCCTTTGATCTGGTTGTGCAACGCCTCCTGCCGCTTGTTGGTGTGGGGGAGATAAAACTGGTCGGCCAGGAACAAGCCCACCGCCAGCGCCGTAGCCGCGGCGAGCACGGGCGCGACCACGCGGTAGACGCTGGTTCCGGTGGCCTTGATAGCGGTGATTTCGTTGGAACGGCTCATCAGACCGAAGGTGATGAGCACCGTCAGCAACATGATAAGCGGCGCAACGCTGTAGATCAGATACGGAGAAACGTTGAGCAGATATTCCGCGACCACGATCGCCGGCGTCTGATTGCGCAGAATGTCTCCCAGAAGTTCAAACAGCGTGAAGACCAGCAGCAGGACCAGGAATGTGGAAACGATCATTCCCAGGTAAAGAAAAAAGTCGCGCAGCACATAGTCGTCGATCAACGTGGGAAAGCTTGCGCTGAAGACGCGGCGCCGGGTTGAGGCGCGCTCGAAAGCGTTGGCGCTGTCTCTGCGCCAGCGTCTGCGCTCGACAAACGGAGTGTCGGCGGCGGGCTGAGCGCGCTTCCACACTTTCAAAGCTGACAATCTGAAAGCTGCCAGCTTGAACGCCGACAAGGAGAGTGGCCTGCGCTCAGCCTGCCACAGCAGAAACAGCGCCGCCGAAAGGAAGACAATATTGGCCAGCCAGGCGCCAAGCGTGGGCGTAACCCTGCCCTGCTTGGCCAGAGAAACACCGATCAGGGAGATGAAATAGTAGACAAAAACCAGAATGATGGTGAGCACGAATCCGCCGGACTTGCCGCTCTTCTTTGAGGAAAGCCCCAGGGGAATTCCAACCATGGCCAGCACCAGACATGCGGTAGGCAGCGCGAAGCGATTGTGAAACTCGATGAGATACCAGCGCTTCGATACCGGGTCTATGCCGCTCGCGCGCTGCCGCAGCGCCCAGGTGCCGATGGCCTTCACCGAAACCTGATCTTCGGCTTTGCTTTCTGACGATGCCAGTTCAATGGGAATATCGGTTTGCACGAAGGTTGAAATCTGATACTTGTCGGCTTCTTTGGGATCGGTTTCGTGGGTGGAACCGTTGATCAGGTGCAAGTGCAGGCGGTCCTGGCCTTCGGGCACGAGAATCCCTTCGCGCGCCAGGGTGATGCGGGGAGCGGCAGGATCGGAAATGTCGGCGAGAAATACTCCGTTCCAGATCGCCCCACCCTGGGCGCTGTGAACGTCCTGCACATAAAGCACAAGCTTCGGGAAGCCTTCATAAAACACTCGGGGCTGGACTTCGAACGAAACCTGCGAGCCCTTAAGTTGATCTTCAAGGCGTCCCAGCGAGGCCAGCGACCACGGGGCCAGATATACGCTATTGACGAGCGCCAGCAGCCAGGCCCCCGCGACAAAGATGGCCAGAACACGTCCGAAATCCCAAACTCCCATACCGCTGGCGCGCATGGCGGTGATTTCACTGTCGGCTGCGAGCCGGCTCAGGCCGATCAGAATACCCACCAGCACGCTCATGGGGATGGTGTAGGTAAGCGCAAGGGGAACGGTATAGAAAAAAATCTCGGCTACGCTGGGCAGGGGCGCGCTGGCGCGCACCACCAGTTCGAGAATGTGGCCCAGATCGCGGGTGAACAGAACGAATGTGAAGATGCCCGCGCCGATCACGGCGTGCGAGGTCACTTCGCGAAGGATGTAACGCGTGAGAATCCGCATGGTTGCGCGTTAAGGCGAGAATAGCACGCGGCTGGCGAACAACGTGTTGCTCAACAGCGCCTAAGGCAGGCAAAACCTGGGGCGGAGAAGGCGGAGTTATCTATCGCGTTGATCTGGGCTGTCTTCCTCGCGCCGCCGCGCGTCGATTCTCGCGCTGCCGGCTGCCAGCATTCCCAGCGTCGCCGGATGCACGACCTCGCCGATTTCATCTTTGCCCGAGGTCTTTCCCGCAGGGATCGGCTTGCCAGGCTCCGATTCGTAGGCGTAGCCGGTGAGAACCGCGGCGGTTGTGCACAGGCCGGGCTGCACCGTTTTGACCGTAACCGTCAACCGCGCCCAACCGTAATAAGTCTCTCCGTTGACGGAGAACTGCAGACCGAGGAACCGGTTCTTTACGTTTCGCCACTGGCCGGAACTGTAGGGACCACGCCCCTCAGAAGTCGCGCAGCGCTGCAACCATGCGCCCCCGGCAAATTTAGCGCTTGGCCCAACTATGCGGAAAGCCTCCAACGCCGACGCAAAGGCAAACGAGGAACTAATGGCAACCTTCACAACTCCGTTTCCCGCGGCCGGTGATATATCAAGATCCTGAATGGTATGTTCACTGCATTCTGGGGGTACGGCGCCCAGTCTGGACGGTGGCTGCGAACCGCACGACGAAAAGTTGTTATAGATGGTGAAATCCGTGATTCCATCATTATTCAAATCTACCGCCAGCCTCCCGCGTATTTTGATGTCCTGATGCGTGGGCGTGTAAACAATTTCAGCTGCGCTCGGTTGTGCCAGCGCCATCACCCCTACTCCTGCGGCGCCGGCCGCTGCAGCGTACCCCAGCAGTTTCTGGTCGAGTCTCTGGTTTAACAAACTAGAAAGGCGAGGTTTGAGAAAAGCGCGCTCGGATGACTTCGACCGTTGCATATCTTCCTCCAGAAAAAGGTTTTTTGAGACCGAGCGCAAGTAGACAGGGAGACTTGCCCGCGTTGGGGGCCGCAGGAGGTTGAGTATCTACTTCGCGTCGGCACGTGTCAAGGTTGAAAATTCCTGCACATTCGGGCCGGCGCAACCCATGTGTGGGTCAGATGCTTTGAAAGCTCTTAACCGCGAAGTTCGCAAAGGAATCGCAAAAGCCGCAAAAAAGGTCAAAACCCCCGCTACCCAAAGTTGGTCCCAGATGATCGGGACTGACGTAATGTGGTAAGATTTCCTTGTTTCCTTTAATTAAGTAATTATGCTGGCCAAAAAGACCACGAAAAACCAGATCACCCTGCCCAAGGCGGTCATCACCCGCTTCAACGGCGTGGAATACTTCGACGTCAGCACCGACGGAGAGTCGATCGTTCTGCGTCCGCTGCAAAGGAGCCGCGCTAGAGAAGTGCGCACCCGGCTTGCCGAACTTGGTATTGGCGAACGGGATGTCGCCGCTGCCGTATCCTGGGCGCGCAAAAAGGCGTGAGCCAGCGCGTGGTTTTCGACACAACGACAGTAATCTCAGCGCTCCTGTTTGTGGCCGGGCGCCTGGCATGGTTGCGCCGGCATTGGCGCCAAGCTGGATGCGTCCCGTTGATCTCCAGCGCTACCGCCGCCGAACTTGCACGCGTGCTCCGCTACCCAAAATTCGGGATCTCGCGCGATGACAGCCACGAGCTATTGGCCGATTATGTTCCCTACTGCGAGGTAATCGAGCCGAGAAAAAAATGCGTGGCGGTGTGCCGGGACGCGAACGATCAGCCGTTTCTGGATTTGGCCCAAAGCGGTAGAGCAGATCTGCTCATTAGTGGCGATCGAGACCTGCTGACGCTGTCCGGGAAAACAGGATTTGTGATCGAAACTCCCGAAGCTTATCGGCACAGGGTATTTGGAGTGCGGTAAATCGCGGGCCAGAGCGTCGATTACGAAATGCGAGTGACTTCGAAGAACTAACCTCGACGAAGCATTACTGACGGACCGTGACTGATGAGGCGCGCGTCACGGCGCCCGGCTGGTCTCTCTACTATCCCGCCTTCAGAAACAATGCCCCCAGGGGCGGCAGCGTCAGCCTCAGCGAATACGGACGGCCATGGGCGGTCTCTGGATCGGCGGCGACGCCGCCCAAATTGCCCACGCCGGTGCCGCCGTATTCCAAAGCGTCACTATTCAGCAGCTCGCGCCAGTATCCGCCGGCGGGCACACCGATGCGATATCCCAGGCGCGGCACGGGAGTGAAGTTGCACACGATCAGCACCGTATCTTTCGGAATTTCGCTTTTACGCAGCAAAGAAATCGTGCTGGTCAGATTGTCGTTGCAATCAATCCATTCGAAGCCGGCGGGATTGGTATCGAGAACGTGCAGCGCAGGCTCGCTGCGGTAGAGCCGGTTCAACTGCTCCACCCAATTCTTCAAGCCGCTGTGAACCGGATACTGCAGGACGTCCCAGTCGAGGCTGCTGTCGTGGGCCCACTCGCGGACCTGGCCAAACTCATCGCCCATAAATAGCAGCTTCTTTCCCGGTTGCGCATACATGTACCCGAACAGCAGCCGCAGATTGGCGAAGCGCTGCCTCTCGTCGCCGGGCATTTTACCGATCAGCGACCCCTTGCCGTGCACCACTTCGTCGTGCGAAAGGGGCAGCACGAAATTTTCCTGGAAGGAATACAACATGCGAAAGGTCAGCTTGCTGTGGTGGTATTTGCGATGAATCGGGTCCTGCTTGAAATATTCGAGCGTATCGTGCATCCATCCCATATCCCACTTCATGCCGAAGCCGAGTCCGCCGAGATAAACCGGACGCGATACCATCGGCCACGAAGTCGATTCTTCGGCGATAGTCTGGATGTCGGGGTGCTCTTTGTAGACTTCCTGATTGAAGCGGCGCAGGAAATCGATAGCTTCGAGATTTTCGCGTCCCCCGAATTTATTGGGAATCCACTCGCCCTCCTTGCGCGAATAATCGAGATAGAGCATCGACGCAACTGCGTCAACGCGCAGGCCGTCGATGTGATACTTGTCGAGCCAGAACATGGCGCTCGACATCAGAAAGCTGCGCACTTCGGTGCGTCCGTAGTTGAAGATGTGCGTCTTCCAGTCGGGGTGAAAACCCTGGCGCGAGTCCGCGTGTTCGTAGAGATGCGTGCCGTCAAAATAAGCGAGCCCGTGCGCGTCGGAAGGAAAATGCGAAGGCACCCAGTCGAGAATCACGGCTATGCCGTGCTGGTGAAGGTAATCGACCAGATACATGAAATCCTGCGGCGTGCCGTAGCGCGAAGTGGGGGCGAAATAACCCGTGGTCTGGTATCCCCAGGAACCGTAAAAAGGGTGCTCCATCACGGGCAGGAATTCGACGTGAGTAAAGCCGGTGCGCTCCATGTATTCCGCGAGGCGCGGCGCAGTCTCGCGGTACGTGAGCGGACGATTATGTTCTTCGGGAACTCGCATCCACGAGCCGAGGTGAACTTCGTAAATGGAAATGGGCGCGCGCAAGGCGTTGCGCGCCGCGCGCTTCGACATCCACTCGCGATCGTTCCACTCGTAATTGAGGTCCCATACAACGGACGCGGTGCGCGGCGGCTTTTCCTGCAACAGGCCAAGAGGATCAGCCTTGTCGACCTGATATCCATGACGCCGCGATTCGATGTGAAATTTGTATAGCGCGCCCTTGGTCACGCCGGGAATGAATCCCTCCCAGACCCCGGAGTTTCCCACGGGCGCAAGCGAGTTCGAATTCGACTGCCAGTCGTTGAAACTGCCGATCACCGAGATTTGCCGAGCATTAGGCGCCCATACGCTGAAGATGGCGCCCGCAATGCCGTTACGCGAAACCAGGTGAGCGCCCATGGTCTCGTACAGGCGATAATTGCTGCCTTCGTTGAACAGGTAGAGGTCCTGGTCGGAGAGCAGCGTCCCGCGATCAGAAGTAACGGTAGGGGTGTCAGGCATGTTCTGGTTTCTAAGCCCTAAGTTCTAAGTGTACCGGAATATGTGAAGGCCAGCGGCTGACACGTTTGTGCGATTTTCCCTCAGTATCTTCTTCGTGGTTTACAAAACTTTACCCCACTTGACCGACTCTTTACCACTTTTCGTTCCCGCCCGTGTTTCTATGGATGTACCTAAAAATACCGAGTTTTCCGACAGCGGGCTCGCCCGCGGAACCGGTTCAAGGGAGTTAAAGGAATTTATGAAATCAATCAGTTTTCGCATTTTCGTAGCCGCGCTGGCCGTAACGCTGGGAGCCGCGATCGCAAAGTCACAAACCGCCGATGAAAACGCGCCCCCGCCAGCGATGCATCACATGGGCATGGAAGGCCACGGCATGGGCTTCTTTGCCAAATACCTGAATCTCACGGCCGACCAGAAGGCACAGATGAAGGCCATCATGCAGAAAGAACGGCCCACCATGCAGCCCCTGATGCAGCAGGTTCACCAGATGGAGGAGCAAATCAGGCAGTACGTCGAGGGCACGTTCGATCAAACCAAAGTGCAGGCGCTGGTCGCGCAGCAATCGCAGACCCTGGTGCAGGTGAAGGTGGAAGAAGCCCGCGTCCACAGCGAGTTATGGCAGGTGCTCACCCCGGACCAGCAGGCCCAGATGAAACAGTTCGAGGCCAAGCACGAAGCCCACATGCAGCAGCATATGCAGAACACCGACCCATCCGCTTCCCCCGAGGAGTAAACGGGAGAAACGGTTCGACGTTTAATCGTTGTCTGGCCGCAAGCGGCGCGAATTTGGCCATTCTCTCCGGCCCCGCGCCGCTTGTTTTTGTAGCTAGAGGATTGTTGACATGGATCAGGCTCAGGTATTCATCTTCGACCTCGGCTGGTTCTTCTTCGCCGCCTGGTCTCTGCTTCTCGCCGCAGTCAGCATAGTTGCCTTTGGACGCGACTTGCTGGGTCTTACTGAAACACGCGCAAGCAAGAACCAAGACCCAGGAAGCAACGTCTAGCAGATTCGCCTCCGCACCGTTCCGACGTAAGAAATCCAACTTTTGCCCGCTAGTTCCTTGCGGTGAGCAATGTCGCGTCGATCTCCCCAATATGGCTAACGACCGACGACTAACGACCGACGGCGTTCTCTCCCACTTCCTGCACCCCGCCCTGCTAAAATTTCATCTACACAACCTGCATGATTCCGAAAAGTATGCGACCGCTGCTGCCCTATCTGAAGCACTATCGCTGGGGCATGGTCGCGGGGGCGCTGTGCGTGGTGTTCAGCAATGGCGCATGGGTGCTGCTGCCCAAAATCATCGGGAGCGCAGCCGAGGGCCTGCAGTCGGGCGTTACCCGCCACAAACTGCTGATTCTCGCGATCGAAGTGCTGGTGGTATCGGCGGTCCGCGCGGTTTTCCTTTTCCTCACCCGCTGGATCGTTATCGGCATTTCCCGCGACATTGAATTCGATTTACGCAACGATATCTTCGCGCATCTGGAAACGCTTTCCTACTCCTACTACCAGCGCATGCGCACGGGCGACATTATGGCTCGGGCCACCAACGACCTGAATGCGGTGCGCATGTTGCTGGGGCCGGCAATCATGTATTCGGCCAATACCCTCCTGTTTACCGCGGGGGCTCTGGCCTTCATGATTTCGATGAGCCCCACCCTGACCCTCTTTGCGTTTCTGCCGCTGCCCGTCGTCAGTGTCGTGATTCAGTCGTTCGGCCGCCGCATTCACGAGCGCTTCGAGAGAATTCAGGCGATGTTTTCCGATATTTCCGCGCGGGCCCAGGAAAATTTCTCGGGCGCCCGCGTGATTCGCGCCTACGTGCAGGAAGAAGCGGAGATCAGATCGTTTGAGAAAGCGAATCAGGAATACATTGCGCGCAGCCTGAAACTGGTTCGGCTGATGGGCATGTTATGGCCGACTCTCGAACTCATGCTTGGACTGGCCATGGTGCTGGTGCTGTGGATCGGCGGCCGGGAAGTGCTCCACGGGCAAACCACGGTAAACCTCGTCTCCTATTTGGGAAGCAAAACCACGCTTCAGCTTCCCGGTTCCATGACCGTCGGCGACTTCACCGCCTTCACCATTTACATGATGCAGTTGACTTTCCCTGTGATCGCGCTGGGGTGGGTGGTTAATATTTTTCAGCGCGGCACGGCCTCGCTGGTTCGGCTGAACGAAATTCTGCAGGAGCAGCCGGAGATCAAAGACGCACCCGAGGCTCGCGATTTGCCGCTGCAGGGCGAAATCGAATTCCGCGGATTGAACTTTGCCTACAACGGCAAGCCCGTGCTGCACGATCTGAATCTGCGCATTCCCGCCGGGAGCAGCATGGCGATCGTAGGTCCGACGGGCTCGGGAAAGACTACGCTGGTCGATCTGATTCCTCGCATCTATGACGCGGCGCCGGGCATGGTTCTGGTGGATGGCCGGCCGATCCGCGAGTTTACCCTGGCTTCTCTGCGCCACAATATCGGTTTCGTGCCGCAGGAAACGTTTTTGTTCAGCGACCGCATCCGCGAGAACATTGCTCTTGGCGTCGATTCTGCGACGGACGGCGAAATCCACAACGCCGCCGAAGCAGCCAACATCGCCCGCGACATCGAAAGTTTTCCTGAAAAATATCAGACCATGGTGGGCGAGCGCGGCATCACGCTTTCGGGAGGCCAGAAGCAGCGCACCGCCATCGCCCGCGCCCTGATCCGCAACCCGCGCATCCTCATTCTCGACGACGCGCTCTCCAGCGTGGACACCCACACGGAGGATCAGATTCTCAACCACCTGCGCGAAGTTATGCGCGGCCGCACCACAATTTTTATCTCCCACCGCGTCTCGACCGTTCGCAATGCCGATTGCATCGCAGTGCTGCATGAAGGGCGCATCGTCGAATCGGGCACGCACGAGGAACTTCTTGCCTTGAACGGCTACTACAGCGACCTGTATAACAAACAGTTGCTGGAAGAAGAGCTGGCCGAGGTGTGAAGCCCAAGACTTCTGGCCGAAATGGGAGTAGTAATCGTTCAAGACGAGCGATAGCTTATGGCGAAAGTCATCTGGCTCATGCAGCGAGTCGACGCGCCTGAGATTCTCGATTCCGAAAGCTGTCCCGCAGACCAGGTACAACCCACCCTGCAAACTCTGGACCGGATCAACCGCTGGTTCGGCGGAGTTTCGACTACGCAGAAGATGGTCGAGCGCGTCGCCGCCGCGACCGGAATGGAACATCTCTCTCTACTGGAAGTCGCCGCCGGTTCAGGCGTAGTTCCCCAGGTTGTTCGGGAGAAGCTGGCAGCACGCGGAATCTCTCTGGCCGTCACTTTGCTCGACCGCGACCGCGCCCATTTGCCTCGCTGCCAAAGTGAAGGTTGCGCGGGAGAAAATCACAGGGTGGCCGCCGATGCTCTGGCCCTGCCTCTCGCCGATGAAGCTTTCGATTTGGTTAGCTGCAATTTATTCGCGCATCATTTGGCCCCGGCCGAACTGTGCCAGTTCGTGGCCGAGAGCCTGCGGGTGAGCCGCCATGCGGTACTCATCAATGATCTGGTTCGGCATCCCCTGCATCTGGGGCTGGCGTATGCCAGCTATCCCCTCATGGGCAGCCGCGTGGCATGGCTCGACGGGTTGACCTCGGTGCGGCGATCCTACGTTCCCGACGAGATGCGAAACGTGCTCGCGCCGGCGTTGCCCCCCGCGCAAATTGAAATCAGCCGCGGTTACCTGTTTCGCATGGGAGTGATTGTGTGGAAAAACGCGCCCGATGCAGCGCGAAGGCCTTGAGGCGGGATCGAAGGCTTACCGCACCACCAGCACTTCCCGTATGTTGTCCCGCGCCAAAAAGAACTTGATCGAGGCAAAATCGCGGAAGAGATTCTCAATGTGGCGGTTGTTAAAGACGCGCTGCAGCTGAAAACCGTCAACCGCCGTATGCACCGCGCCGGTCGGCCCGCGCCGCGACTCGCGCTTTAACACAATCTTCTGCATCTCCAGCGTGTCCGGGCCGACAATGTGAAAACGGTGGCAGGGCGAGTCCGGTCCGGCGTCGCGAGTATGAAAAAACGCCAGCAACATACCGCCGGGTTTCAGCACCGACCACAACCGTCCGACCACCGGCTTTACCAGGCTCTCGTCCAGATAGTCGGGCAAATTCCAGCACAGCACCACGTCGAAGTGTGCCGCCGGATAGACCAGGTTGTCGGCCAGAAATTTGCGGCTGTCGAGAACGACTGCGCCTTCCTCATTTTTGGCAAGAAGCTCGGGATCGGTCGACGCGGTGAGCAAATCCTCGCTATAGATCCGGTGCCCGCGCTCGGTGAAATGGCGGATGTTCGTGGGCGAGGTCGATCCCAGGTCCAGAACGCAAAGCCCCTGCGCTGACTCCCAGATGCGGGCCAATTCCCCCAGGCCGCTGGAGCGGCGCGTCAGTTTTTGTGATTCCTGCGCCGGACCGGTTTCCGATCCGGACGAACCGCGGAAAATTTTCATGAAAGTCTGCGTCAAGGCTGTCGCCTACTTTCGGCTCTCGGCTCCGCAATACTCTACGCACCCGAGCCCCTCCGCATTTGCCGAGGCCCGAAATCCGACAGCCGATGGCCGATAGCCCCTCACTTGCCTTCGTTCCGATGAACCTCTACTTTACCTCTTAGGAAGGCGCCTTCCTCGATGGCGATGCGCTGGGTCGTGATGTCCCCGTTGACCACCGCGGACTTCCGCAATTCGACGCGATCGCTGGCCTGAATATTGCCCTCGAGCTTGCCTTGAACCACCACACCCTTGGCATCGACGCTGGCTTTGACCTGGCCGTTGGGCCCAACCGTCAAGCTGTTGCCCTTTAAGTCGATGCTGCCTTCGACCTGCCCATCCAGATAAAGGTCCTCGCTGCCGGAGAGCTCGCCTTTGATAAATACCGATTTGCCGATCTGTGCCAATCCACTCGCGGGTGCACTCATACGACGCTCTCCTGACTCAACCAAGACTTCGGTGCGGTCAATTCCCTTCTACCGGATCGCTTGATTGCTCGAAAGCAGCACGAATGTCAGGAGACCGGCAGAACATCTACCTGCAACGAATATACGCAAGCCTCACGGGGGCGGCAAGTTCACCAACAGTGCCCCAACGGTTGTTACACTAGAAACACCCCGCAAGCGGCAGAACAGGAGCAGCTCATTCGAAGGACGATTGTACTTCTCGCAGTCGCAGCCCTGCTCATGTCGAACCCACGCTCGCTTCATGCCGGCACGATCCTGAGCGCTGGCCCGGAGGGTCTTTCTCCCCAGGACCTGGTGCGCGCCGCAGTGGCCAACGAAGTCGCAGCCGCGAACGACACTTCCGCGAAACACATATTTCGTGCGCGCAAGCAAACTCCGCAAGGGTCGCAGACACGGCTCTACGTGGAAACCCGCGAGGCGATGGCCGGGATAACGATTGCATATAACGACAAACCGCTCACACCCGATCAACAAAAGGGCGAAATAGATCGCCTGGGCGGCCTGCTGGCCAGTCCGGAACAACTCCAGCGCAAGCATGCCCAGGAACAGGACAATGCCGAACGCACGCTCCGCATCGTGAAAGCTTTGCCCGACGCTTTTCTTTACCAGCTCGATGGCGAAGAGATTGGAACACCGGGCATGAGCAGAGCGGGCGTCCGGCTGATACGCCTGAAATTTCGGCCCGATCCGGGCTACCAGCCGCCATCGCACGTGGAGCAAATGCTTGAGGGCATGCAGGGGGTCATTCTCATCGATCCGGTCGCGAAGAGAATAGCGAAAATCGATGGAACACTATTCAAGGAAGTCAGCTTTGGCTGGGGGATCCTGGGCCATCTGGACAAAGGTGGACACTTCGAGGTGGAACAAGCCGACCTCGGCGATGGCTCCTGGGGGATTGCCCACATGTCGCTGAGGTTTAACGGCAAGATTCTCCTGTTCAAAAGCATTTCCATCAATTCGGACGAAGTCTTCAGCGACTTCCGCCGCGTGCCCGCCGAGACGACATTTGCTCAGGGAGTGGAGATGCTGAAGGCAGAGCTGGCCACGCTTGCCCAAAACAAATGAGGCCTGGTCAGCGGGATTCCCTTTCCTTCTACGCGCGGGCGCGCAACGTTTCCTTGCGTACCGTCAGCTTCTCAATCAAATCCTCTTTGATTTGATAACCCGTCCCCGGATCATCACTGATCGCAATCGTTCCCTCCGGCGAAACTTCGACGGGAGGATCGATAATGTCTTCCTTCCAGTAGCGCTTCGACGCGGAAACGTCGCCAGGGAGAGAGAAATTCTCCAGCGTAGACAGAGCAATGTTGTGAGCGCGCCCGATGCCCGATTCCAACATGCCACCACACCAGACCGGAATTTTCTGCTCGTGGCAGATGTCGTGAATTTTCTTCGCCTCGGTGAACCCTCCCACGCGTCCGACTTTGACGTTAATGATTCGGCAGGCACCCATTTCGACGGCAATGGCCGCGGCGCGGGCATTCACTATCGACTCATCGAGACAAATTGCAGTGCGCAGCTCTTTCTGCAGCCGGGCATGATAGAAGATATCGTCGTCCCAGAGCGGCTGCTCAATCATCAACAGATTGAACTGATCGAAGGTGCGCAGATGCTCAAGCTGATCGAGCGTGTAGGCGGAGTTGGCGTCGCAACTTAGCGTGATGCCGGCCCAGCGCGCGCGGATTTTCTCGAGCACGTTTACGTCCCAGCCCGGTTTTACCTTGATCTTGATGCGCCGGTAGCCTGCGGCCAGTTCGATTGCGATTTTTTCGATAAGCTGCTCGACCGAATCCTGAATGCCGATTGATACTCCGCATGCGACTTCCTTCCGCGTGCCGCCCAGCAACTTCCACAGCGGGATGCGTTTCTGTTTTGCCTCCGCGTCCCACAACGCATTCTCCATCGCCGCTTTGGCCATGCGATGCCCGCGCACTTTCCCAAACTGAGATGCACAGTCGCGCGCTGCCTCAACTGCGCGGCCCAGTACCGCCGGAGCGAGATAGCGAACCATCGTGAGCCAACTGCTTTCCGTCCACTCGTTGCTGTAAAAAGGATCTTCGCCGGCCACACATTCACCCCAGCCCTCGACCCCATCGCAGTGGGCGGTGACCAGCAAAATGCGGCGAGAGTAGGTGCGCCCGAAACTCGTCTCGAAAAAGTGGACGAGCGGCATGCGAATCTCGCGCAGCGTAATGGCTTCAACCTTCATAATTTTCGGGCTTCAGCTTTCGGGCTTCGGCCTACGGCAAAGGAAAGGACGCTTATCCCTCAGGTTCGTGCCGAAGCCCGAAGGCCGAAGCCCGACAGCCAAAGCCCGCTCACTTCGCCGCATACGACCACTCCTCATCCCACTCGCCCAACAGAAACTTCGCGTTCCCTTCGGCGTCGCGTTCATAGCCGAGCACGGCCAGTCCATCGCCGAACGCCCGCAGAAACTGATCCCGGTTTCTCTCCTGCACCTGCTGCGCTCTGCCGCGTGTTTCCGGCGAAGCCTTCCACTCGTAAATCTGCACTGGAACATCGATCGCCGTCTCTCTGCTGAACGGCGGGTTCTTTCCACTGGCCAGCAAAGTTTCCACGCGCTTCGACTTCAGCCACCACTCCGCGATCAAACGGTCGCTGGGCAGACCGCCCTGCAACGGAGACGATGTGATGCCGTATTGATTGATGTTGTAGCGCCGCGCGATCGCTCCCAGCTTTTCAATATTGAGATAAGCGTTCTTGATTTCGAGCGGATCGAACGTCCACTCGATGAGATCGATTCCACGTGCCAGCGCGTCTTCGCGCTGCAGCAGCTTGAGCCTGCGGCCAAGGCCGCTGTTGCGATGCTCTTTGCGCACGGCCAGCATGTGCGAGTGAAGAAAAATGCGGCCCGAGCGCGTACCCGGCACAGAAAGCGCGAAACCTGCCATTTCGCCGCCATTAAATGCGCCCATGACTTGTCCACCGACTTTTTCGGCGACGACGAACATGCGCAGCGGAATCAGTTCGGCATCGCTGAAATTCCAGATTTCTTTTTGTAACGCGACGCAGGCGCGCAGTTCGTCGAGCCCCCGGCAATGCCGGATCTCGATGGCATCCGCGGTCACCGCGTTTTCTCCCGTTGCTTTGCCTTTTGCCACAATGACTCCAACTGATCCATGGAAGCATTCTCTAAAGACGCGCCGCTCTCGCGCAAACGGTCTTCCATCCATCCAAAGCGCCTGCGGAATTTGCCATTGGTCTTGCGCAACGCCGATTCCGGATCCACCTCAAGAAAACGCGCGATGTTGACCAGCACAAAGAAAAGATCGCCGACCTCTTCTTCCAGCCGCATCCGCAAGTCTTCCGGGATATGTTGCCGCCCCGAACTGGCCACTCCGCGCCCCTCCGGACGCGGACCGGGCGCGGGAAATTCGCCCAGATGCTGCCGCAGTTCCCCGGTTTCTTCGCCAAGTTTGTCGAATAGACCCTCGATATCGGGCCCATCAAAACCCGCGTGCGCCGCCTTCGAGCTCAGCTTGTGCGCCTCCAGCATCGCCGGCATGGAAGAAGAGATTCCCGAGAGAACCGACCGAGGCGTTTCACCGGGCGTCCCGCTCTGCCGTTTTCTTTTCTCCTCGCCCTTCAGCGCCTCCCAGTTGCGTTTGACCTCCGCTGCCGTATCCGCTTTTGTGTCGCCGAAGACATGTGGATGCCGGTCCACCAGCTTGGTCGATAAGCGGTCCAGCACGTCATCGATGGAAAACGATCCCTGTTCTTTCGCCATCTCCGAATAAAACAGCACCTGCAGCAGCAGATCGCCGAGTTCGGCGGGAAGCTCCTCCCAGTCGCGGTTGTCGATCGCCTCCAGCACTTCGTACGTTTCTTCCAGCGTGTAGGGCTTGATGCTGTCGAAGGTTTGCTCGCGATCCCACGGGCAGCCTCCCGGAGCGCGCAACCGCTCCATGATGGCGACGGCGCGCTCGAATCGTTCCCCTGTCGTAGACATTTGCTCACCACTGTAAACGAGGCGTCGCGAAACCGGCAATCCGTGTATTTACAATCAACCGTGGTCGCGAACGTTGCATCGAACCTCTACACGCAAAATTCAAAGGAGGTAACTTTCATGCCCAATACCCTTCAAGGAAAAACCATCGCAATCCTGGCAACCGACGGATTTGAACAATCGGAACTGACCAAACCCAGGCAGGCTCTCGAGCAAGCGGGAGCGAAGACCCAGGTAGTCTCTCCCAAGGACAAGAAAATCAAAGGCTGGAACCATAAAGAATGGGGCGACGAGGTGTCGGTCGATGTGCCCCTGAAGTCTGCCGATGCGTCGCAATACAACGCTCTGCTGCTGCCGGGCGGAGTGATGAACCCCGACCAGTTGCGCATGGATCCCGACGCGGTGCGCTTTGTGAAATCCTTCTTCGATCAAGGCAAGCCGGTCGCCGCCATCTGCCACGGCCCGTGGATGCTGGTGGAAGCCGATGCCGTGCGCGGGCGCACTGTCACTTCGTGGCCTTCCCTGAAAACCGACATAAAAAATGCCGGCGGAAACTGGGTCGATCAGGAGGTAATTGTCAGCAACGGGGTCGTCACCAGCCGCAAGCCCGACGACATTCCCGCCTTCAATCGCGAGATGATCGATCTGTTCTCGAAGGGCGTTGGGGCCAGCGGAAAAACAGAGCGCAAGGTCGCATAGAAGTAGATGACCTCTTGCACCGGCCCGGTGGAGATCCCAGCCGGGCCGGAAACTTCGTAGCGGAGCGATTTTTTTGAAGCGAGCCTTCAACGGCTGCAAGAAAATCCCGTTTGGCTGGCACATTCCGGCACAGCCATAAAAGCATTGTCTTCAGGGCCAGCTTACAGGCCACGGAAAAAGTCTGCTTTGGGGTGCCACAGCACTTCCAGCGCTGCGATAAGTCGTGTCGAGTCGGACCACGACTCTGTGGTACGAAAGTTACCTTCTCCGCCGGGCAAAACCGGGGCAAACTTGACTTGATCAATCTCGAATCGCAAGCCCACGTACAATATTAAGAAATAAGCTATATCTAACTGATTCGACATGGTATTAGCTGCCACTCCGCGAGCTTCACTTGACGCTCAGCGCTTCCACGTCGTCGTCATTGGCGGCGGCATCACGGGTGTCGCCGTGGCCCGGCAGTGCGCCCGCGCAGGAAAGCATACGCTCCTCATCGAGCAGAACGATTTCGCCTCGGGGGTCACCAGCCGATCCACCCGAATCATCCACGGAGGATTACGCTACCTCGAGCACGGCGAGCTAAGTCTGGTCCGGGAATCTCTGCGCGAGCGCGAGAAGTTGTTGCGTGAGCGATCTCACCTCGTGCATCCCATGCAATTTCTGTTGCTGTTGAATGAGACCAGCCAGCGCAGCGCGCTGAAAGTTCGCACCGGGTTGTGGCTCTACCAGCGCATAGCAGGCAAGCCCACGACGGCGGACTCTGCAATGGAATTGCAGCGCTTCGAGCGCGCCCTCGATGCCGGTCACCGGTGGTCGTTCTTCCACTATGAGGATGCGCAGTGCGAATTTCCCGAGCGGCTGGTCGCGGAATGGCTGATGGAGGCCATCGCCGCCGGTGCGACGGTTCGCAATCATACGGAAGCCATTGCCGTGGAAGTAGCCCATGGCCGCGTGCGCAATGTTTTGCTGCGCGACCAGTTCACCGGTCGCGATCAGCGCGTGGATGCAAGCTGGGTCATCAACTGCACCGGGCCTTGGGCCGATCGCGTGTGCCAGCGCTCGTCCATCCGCACCGGCAAGCCCATGCTGGGCGGCGTGCGCGGATCGCACATCGTTCTGCCGCGCTTTTCCGGCTCGCCCGGTTCGGCGCTCTACACCGAAGCGGTCGACGGGCGCCCCATTTTTATTCTTCCCTGGAACGATCAGATTCTTGTCGGCACAACCGAAGTCGCCGATGACGGCGATCCCGAAAAGACCGTCCCTTCACCGGACGAGATCGGCTACCTCGTGCGCTCGGTGGCAGAATTGTTTCCCAAAGCGAAGATCACGGCGCAAAGCGTGAAACACGCTTTCGCGGGAATCAGGCCGCTGCCATACTCCCCGGGCAACAAACCTTCGGCTGTGACGCGGCGGCATATTCTGCATGATCACGCCGACGACGGCGCGGCGCACATGCTCTCGGTGATCGGCGGCAAGTTGACGACGGCGGCGTCTCTGGCACGTGAAGTCGCCCGCAAGATCGGCCTGAGCGCTGCAGAACCTGCTGCCATGACAGTCGGACCGGCGCGCGCGCTCGACCCCCTGCTCGACGACGCGGTTCTCGAAATCGCGCGCATCGGCGCGGTCAGCGAGGAATCGGCGCGCGGCATGTTGGAGTGGCACGGCAAGCGCGCCGCCGACATCGCCCGCATGGCGCTGGTGAGCGCCGAGCTGCGTGCTCCGATCTGTCCGCACACTTCGCACGTGATCGCCGAGGTCGTGGAAGCCTACCGCCGCGAATGCGCCGTCACCCTGGCCGACGCTCTTCTGCGCCGCGTCCCGGTGGCGCTGGGCGCCTGCTGGTCGGAGTCATGCAGCCGCGCCGCCGCATTACGCATCGGCGCAGTCCTCGGCTGGGACGAGCACACTATGGGCGCGAACCTGGAAGCGTTTGAGATGGAGCGTACAGCGTTTCTGCGGCCCGTGCAGCACCTCGCTGCATTGGAAGCTACCGCAAAATAGCGCTGCTTACGGAACGACCCGGAACTTCATATTACTCCGCAGCACTCCGCCCGGCGTGGCCACGGTCACGAAGCCTGTAGTCGCGCCCGCAGGCACGGTGGTCTTGATTGCGGAGCCGGAGTTCGCGGTAATTGCCGCCTCAGTGCGGTTAAAGGTGACGCCAGTCGCGCCCGTTAAGTTCGTGCCAAGGATCGTAACGGATGAACCCACTCTGCCGTAGGCGAGTTGGGTTTTAACGAAGGGCTTCAAACCGATAGAGAAGCTGTAGATCGTGCCACAGTCATTATTGCAGCCGTCGATGAAAACCCTTTCGGTCGCACCGTAAAAATCCCCGTTAGTATCCTGGAGTAGTCCAAAAGGAATGCTGCCGGGCTCGCTGCAAATGGTATGGCCGCAAAAGCTATGCACTGTGGCCAATTTGCCACTTGGGGTCAGTTTGTAAATCGTCCCCCCGCCCCCGACCCCATTGGACATCGTTATCCCGTAGAGGTTCCCGTCCGAGGCCTGCAGGAGTGCGGAGGGGCTGGAGCCGTCCGTGGCGTCGAAACTGTACAGCGTAGTCAGCGTACCGGTCGGGGTGATTTTGAATAAGGTGCCGCACCCGCTATTGCAGTCGCGGTTGGCGATCCCACCGTCGTACGTTGATCCGTAAAACTCCCCGCCTGTAACCTGAATCAACGTGCCGGGCGCGCTGCCGTCCGGGCAACCGCTCTGCTGGCAAAAGCTGTACAGCGTGGTCAGCACGCCGCTGGGGGCGATTTTGAAGATTGTGCCGCACACCGCATTCGGCGACGCACAGTTGGTTCCTCCTGAAGCAGTTGTCCCGTAAAAATTCCCGTCGATGGCTTGGATTACGCCCGCTTCGGGGCTGGCGCCGTCCGTGCAGTTGCTCAAAGAACAGAAGCTATACAGCGTCGTCAGCGTGCCCTCAGGGGTGATCTTGAATACGGTGCCACAGCCGCCGGTCGCGACGCAGTTGGCGCCACCGTAGGCCGTTGTCCCGTAGAGGTTCCCATCCGTGGCTTGGACAAGCCCAGTGTAGGGCTGGCTTCCATCGGTGCAATTGTTTTGTGAGCAAAAGGTGTAAACCACGGTCAGAGCGCCGTCAGGCGTGATTTTGTAGATCGTGCCACAGCCGAAGCCGTTGAGGCAGAGGCCCGTACTGGCCCCGCCTCCTTGCAGCGTCCCATAGAGGTCCCCATTGGCGACCTGCACCAGCGGTAACCCGGATGGATTTTCGCCGTTAGTTTGGTCGAAGCTGTCGAGAGTGGTGAACGTACCGCCGGTAGTGATACTGAAGACCGTGCCGCAGCCATTGCCGTAACAAAGGCTCAGGTCCCCGCCGGTGATAGTGGTCCCGTACAGAGTTCCATTGGTAGCTTGGACGAGCCCGTCGGGCTGGTTGCCGTCTGTGAGGTCGAAGATGTGCAGTGTGGTGAACGTCTGTGCGCCCGCCGAAACCGCCGCCGCGCAAAACAAGAAAACGATGCAGGCCCTTAGCTTCGTCATCGGAGTCCTCCGTGCCGGGAGCCACGATTGTCCCGCCGCGCATTGCGTGCGTCAAGATGCAAGATTCTGCAGTAGTCGGCTGCCGGGGGATATGCCTCGGCGGATGGTCAGGCTGCGGAAAAAATCTGCCTTTGGGTGGCGCAGCGCTTCCAGCGCTGCGATAAGTCGTTTGTTTTGCCTCCAGGCTTTAGCCCCCGAGGTTCGTTTATGGACTTTTCCGCAGCCTGTAATCCGCTGTTGATTCTGCAGCCTTTTACGGCGCGGCTGATGCCGCACCCTTTCAAGGCAGAGGCACAATCACGCGGCGTTCAAGCGCCGCTCTTCCACGGAGGTGCGAGCATTAGAAGAAAAGGCTCGGTCTTTGGGACCGAGCCTCACCACGATTCACTATCAGAATCGCCGAACCTACTTCATGTTCATATGCATCGCATGATCACCGCTGGTTTGCGAGCTGAAGAACAGGAAGAAGTTCGAGGGCGCTACGATGGCTGTGCCTGCAGCTTTGGCTGCCGCCAGCTTTTCGTAGGACGTGATGCCGCTGCTGCCGTCTTTCGCCGGCCAGTCGCTGGCATCGGTAACCAGAACCGGCACCACCTGCCACCAGATCGCTGCCAGGTTAATGTCGGGGCTGATGAGGACATGGCTGTGATTGGGCGTGGGCACGAACACGTTCGCAGTCGGCGGTCCGGTGTAGCCCAGCTCATACAGCGCAGGCGCGAGGTCGAGCCGCGACGCGTGCATGGTGCAAGTCCCCGGCGCCGAACCCGGCTCCGGACACTGCGTGTAAACCAGCGGCGCGGCCTTGAACGCCTCTGGCACCGCGCCAAACAGCGAGATCAGCTCCGTGCCCAGCGCGGGGCCGCACAGCGTGCCGGTCACCACATTGTCGCAGGAGATGGCGTCGTTCGGATTCTGATCGTTGTTCACAGAAAACAGCGGCACCAGCACATAAATAGGCTCGGTTGTCGAGAGCGGATTGCCCACCTGTCCCGGAGGATTGATGGTTGGATTCGTCCCCACCTGGCAGATGGGAGTTTGCTGCTCGCCGGGATCTTTGGCGGCGATGATGCCGTTGTAGTTGAGGTCGTCGTAAGGCTGGTCGATGCAGGCGAAACTCTGCGTATATGTGAACGTGAGAATCTTATTCTCGCCATAGCCGAGGGTTTGGTTGGGTTTGCGGGTTTGCGCGGTTGCGTTTGCCGCGATCAGGGCCACAGCCGCAAGCACTGCCGGCCGGATGAGTGACAGCTTCATGATTCCTCCACAGGCGGTTCGTAACCGCTCTGGGAGATGTACGGAGGTGGGGGAAAATTGGATTTGAGGAGGCTGATATTAATTGTGTTCCGGCGGGAGCTTCCACCAACGCCCCATCAAGCCTTCCGGCCCGCGCTCGCTGCCAGGCGTTTTGGATAGTCCGAAATCATCCCTTGCACGCCCCCCGCTGCGAATTTCTTCATATCCGCCGTGGCATTCACCGTCCAGACCAATGTTTTCTTGCCGCCGGCTTTGAGTTCAGCAACCAGCCCTTGGCGGACCAGCCTGTGATGCGGAATGACGTACTCGACCGGTAAGTCGCGCCAGCGGTTCAATTGATCCCGCGTCTCGCAGATCAACCCCAGCGGGATCGTGGCGTCGAGCGCGCTCAGCGTGAGCAGACACTCCGGCAAGAACGACGAAACAACGAAGCCGCGCGCGGGAGGCAACTCTCTCAGCAGTTCGGCAGTCGCCGCTTCGAGGCCGGCGACTTTGAGCTCGACATCGAGAAAGGCCGTTTTCTGATAGCGCGTCAAGACGTCGCGCAAAAGGGGCAGCGGCAACTCTTGCGCCGGACACTCTGCGATTCTCATCCCGCGAGTCGTAGGATCATGGCAGACCACTGCTTGCCCATCTCCGGAAAGCCGCACGTCGAACTCGAAACCGTCGCAGCCGTCGGCGAGGGCGCGATCGAATGACGCCAGGGTATTTTCCGGAATGCTCTTCTCGCCGCGCGCGCCGCGATGGCCGAGAAGTAGTGGAGGATTCCCCATTGCAGAGTCGATTTTCAACACCGGGAAGGACACGAGTTCCACTCGTGCCGTAAATCGCGACAATCGAGCGCGGCTTCCACTGGCTGCGGAAAAACTATGCTTTCGGGTGGCGCAGCGCTTCCAGCGCTGCGATAAGTCGTCGTTTGGTGTCCAGGGCTTTAGCCCGCGAGGTACTTTTTTCGACGTTTTCCGCAGCCCGTTGAGGTTTAGCTCTTGCTTCTAACAGCTCTTTCCTCAGCTAGTGTAGGCTCTTAGTTCGCCTCTTACGGCGCGGCTTCCAGCCGCGCGCTTTCAAAACGGCTGCACACCCTAATCCAAATCCATATCGCGGATTGGCGGGCCCGTATCGGGGGTTTCCTTGGCCTTTTTCACCGCCTCCTGAAATTTTTTCTCCAGCAGTTCGGAGGCGTGTTTCTGCGCCTCGACCGATTGCCGGAAGATGGACTCGCGCCGGCTGTCCTGCTCCTTCATGGCGCGCGCGGCTTCTTCCATGTCGCTGAACATCTTCGGCTTCACCGCGGCAGTGTGCGCAATCACCGCGCCCGTTGCCGTGTCCACCTTCAGCAGCGCGCTGCAGCAGGGGCAGGTAACTTCAATCGTCACTGGACTCTTCGCCATGTTGCGAATCATACCGCAAAAACAATTCCTCTAGCGCTGCAGCTTGATCGGAAATATATGAAACATGCCCAGCATTTCCCACCCCAGCAGGAAAATCGAAAGCAGCACCACCAGCACCGCCATCAACTCACCGAACGTCAAGCCCCGGCGATTTGGCTCAAAACGCCGCGCCGCCAGGCTCAAAATATTCAGCGTGGCAAACCCAAATACCACCGCCCACAAAACGTTATATATATCGTTCTTGTGGCTCGAAAGTCGCTGCACGAGCACCAGGGCTGCAACCGGCGCCGGGCGGTCCCGCAACGGGTGGGCCGCCGAAGCAACCCATGTCCCGCGCGCGGCGCCCGCGTACACGAATCCCCCGCGAATCAGCTTAAATAACGCGAAATAGAGGGATGAGACGGTCATGCCCTGCGCCGAAATCTGAAAAGCTGCCGCAGCAGTTGGATAACATTCTGCCGTGAAGGCCGCGGACCTGTCGACACTTCCGTGCCCAAACCTTCCGGCCAGCTTCTCAGGTTTTCCCAGCCTTTCAGTAAGATAATCTCATGCCCGAACGCCGCGCCATTTTCTTCGATGTCGGCAACACGCTTCTCTTTCCCAACCGTGCGCGGATGCTCGCACCTCTCACGGCCGAGCGCCATCCCACCCTGGAACAATGGCAGACGCTTGAACGCAGAACGAAAAAAGAATTCGACCAGGGCATGCTTACAGGCCGTGTCGATCACGGCTTCTGGTGGACCTTTTACACTCACCTGCTGGAGCAACTCGGAGAGGATAACCGAGTGCGCGATCGGTTAGTGGAGAACACGCAGAACTCGGCCAATTGGGACCAAATTCCCCCGGGCACGCGCGCCGCTCTGGATCGAATCGCGCAGAGGTTCCGCATCGCCGTGATCTCCAACGCCGATGGCGGCATCGAGCGCATTCTGTCGCGCTGCGGCATCGCCGATTGTTTCGGGAGCATCACCGATTCCGGCATCATCGGCTTTGAAAAACCGCGGGCAGAGATTTTCCATGCGGCACTCCGCTCCGTAAACGCTCGCCCCGAAGAAAGCCTGTATGTGGGCGACGTCTATTCCGTCGACTACGTGGGAGCTTCGAACGCAGGCATGCAGGCGCTCCTGTTTGATGTGGCCGGAGCCTATGCCGATCTCGACCTGCCGCGCGTGGAGTCGCTGGCGCAACTGGAAGCGTGGCTCCAGCAATAATTATCTGTCGTACAATCGACCATCATGTTCGATTCCACACGGCTGATTCTCTTTCTGACCGCGGCCTTGCTGCTGGCGATCGCGCCAGGTCCGGGGATGCTCTACGTCCTTGCCCGAAGCCTGGCTGGCGGCAAGCGCGAAGGCGTGCTCTCGGCGATAGGCACGTTTCTGGGCGGTATGGTGCACGTTTTCGCTGCTGCGCTGGGGCTGTCGATCATCCTCGCCCGCTCCGCAGTAGCGTTCGCAACCGTGAAATATGTCGGCGCCGCTTACCTGTGCTTTCTGGGCGTGCGCATGATTCTTGATGCGAGAAAAGACAATGCTTCGGACGCCGGCCTGCAATCTTCGCACTCAGGCAGAAACCCGCTTGCGCAAGGCGTGGCTATCCAAAGACTGCACTGTTTTTTCTTTCTTTTATTCCGCAGTTCGTTAACCGCGAGGCGGGACATGTCTTCTTTCAATTCGTCGCACTGGGAACGTTTTCGGTGTTCCTCAACACTTCGGCAGATCTGATCGTGATCATGCTGGCGGGCCCGCTGGGAAGACTGATCCGCTCGTCACCGATCTTCCGCCGCCGGCAGCGCACCGTGACCGGCGCGATCATGATTGGCTTGGGAACTTACCTGGCAGCGAGCGAAGGCAAATAGGGTTTGGTTCGCGCAGCCTCGTTTACAACTCCAATATCTGATGGTCCTGGCAGTCCGTACGCATGACATCGTGAAGACTTCCCAGCAGCTCAGTTCCCTGCCGCGCCACGAAATAAACTCCGGCGATGCCGCGCTCCTGCAGTTCGCCGCTGGGATAAAGAGCCTGGCTGAGCCCATCAGCATGACGGCCGATTACCTCGCTGCGCCGCAATTCTGCCGCCGTCGCCAACTGCCGCAGGCGGTCCATCTGATAATTCATCTTCGACACGGCAGTTTCACTCGCGCCCACCAGCGTAGAGTCGAGTTTCTCCAGAGATTCGCGAAGCTTTCCCAGCGATTGTTCTACCGACTTCTGTGCCGCATCGAATGCCGCCTGAACGCCCTCCGGCAAAGTACGCGAGGCCAGCTTTCGTCGCAGGGCTTCAGGCCCTTCAAAAGCATCCTGCACCGCGATGCCGTACTGCCGGAGCCAACGCTGAACCTTGGGCTCGACAATCGTCGCCGAAAACCGCGGCACAATCGGCGTGACCCTGCCGATAAGATTTTCATAAACCGCACCCGCCTGCCCAAAATACGCGGCCTCAGCCGCGCCGCCGGTATAAGCCAGAGTGGGCAGAACGAAATCCTGCACGACGGGACGCAATAAAACATTCGGGCTGAACTTTTCGGGAGTGGCGTCAATCCGCTGCAACAGTTCCGCCGCGGACAATCTTTTCGCCCCCGCGTCACCGCCAATAGTAAATTCCCCAGGCTGGTTCGAACCATTCGCGCGACGTTGAATAGCCGTGCGGGCGCCCTCGCGCAAAGTGAAAACCAACACCGAAGAAGGCGTCACCTTCACCTGCTGGTAGTAGCCCGCGCTCTCCAATTCTCGGCCGCGGGCCAGCAAGGCTGTGTCGAGTTCCTCCGCGCGCTCCACGGCGGCGCGATATATCGGCGCCGCGATCCGGTGCAGTTCGGCATCCGAAGCATCCAGAAGAATCACGCCCCATTGTGCAAACAGCCGCGCGTATAAACGCGCGAACGCCGAGCCTAATGATTCTCCCGGACGATACGCTTCGCGCACCCACCGCGAAGCCTCCGACTCGCCCAGCAGCGCAATCGCGTCCTCAACTACCGGCAGAATCTCATCGCCTAGCCGCACATCGCTGACCGGAGCACCCGCAACTGCATGGCTCGCGATCGTAAGCGGGCGCAGAACGCCGTCGCTGCCCGGCACAGAAATGTGATTCACTTCGGCGAGATCGTGATCGTACGTGGCGAGCCAGAAAACCGGCACCGCATCCACGCCGGCGGCCGTCGCCTCTTCCGCCAGTTTGATCGCGGTGAGCGCTTTATAAATCGCAAACATCGGCCCGCCGAACAGTCCGACCTGCTGTCCCGTAACAATTGCGCAAGCGCCCTTGCGCAGCCGCTCAATGTTGGCGAGCGTCTGCGGCGAGGCATCCCAGGACTTATTTTGGCGCTGCAGAATCGCGCTGATCCGCTCCCGTCGCGACGCATCGTAGTGAATTGTCGACGCCTCGGCCTTCATCCACTCGCTGAAATGCGGCGAGTGCGGATAAAACGGCCGGACCTTGGGGGAATATGCGAGGAAGTCAGTGAAAAGGCTGGTGGTGTCCGGAATCTGCGAGAACGGCAAACACTGCGCCTTCACCGGCAACACTCCTGACAACCTCTGCTGTCATCGGGTTGGACGGCCAACATCATCGCAGGTCAACGCCTTTTATTCTACAGAAACGTCCTTGTTGAGATGCGGCAAACAGGTATGAGATGCAAGATAATAGAGCATTGGCGAGCTGGCACGAAAACCGGAATGCTCGATGACGACTCCCGTGACCCAATTCAACATTGTCCTGCCAGTTACGCTGGAGGGTTCTTCCGTCCGCCTGGAACCCATTCGCCGCGAACACGCCGAAATCTTCTGGAACATTGCCAAGGACTCGCTCGACGATATCTTCCAATGGATTCCCTACCGCATGAAGACCCGCGAAGACTTCGACCGCCTGGTCGATAAAATCTTTGACGAACAGCATTGCCTCGAATCCATGGCCTTCGCCACCGTCGAAAGAAGTTCGGGAAAGGTGGTCGGGAGCACCCGCTTCATGAATATCGACCGCATCAACCGCAGAGTTGAGATAGGTTCCACCTGGATCGTGCCCCAGTGGCAGCGCTCAGTGGTTAATACCGAAGCGAAGTATCTCATGCTGCGCTACGCGTTCGAGGTCTGGGGATGCGTGCGGGTCGAACTGAAGACCGATGCCCTGAATCAGAAATCGCGCAACACCATCCTGCGCATCGGCGCGAAAGAAGAAGGCACGCTGCGCCGGCATGTCATCACCTGGACGGGCCGAATCCGCGACAGCGTCTATTTCAGCATTCTGGATTCCGAGTGGCCTGAAGTAAAAGTGAGACTGGAAACCATGCTCGCGCCGAGAGCTGCGCTAAAGAATGTTTGAATCGATCCCGGCGATAAATTGAAGGCCGGGAATCACTTTGCCGGCTAGATTCTTGTCATTGGTAAGAAATAGTCAATGCCCGCGCTGGCCGCACAGGCCAGATGAGTCGCCTCTGCGGACGAGACTCCCATCTTGGCGCGAATCCCCGCGTACAAATCTGCTGTGTCCAAAGCATAAGGAATCACTTCGACAGAATCCTGCCGGAAAAAGCTCCGGACACGGGCGGCCGTTTCAACCGCGCCCCTCTTGTGGAAGCCCACCACGTCTCTCCAACCGCAAAGGCGCTTGTGCAGAGTTGATCTTGACGATCGTTCATACGCTCGAAAATCTGCCGCACACGTTGGCCGTACCGCGGGTGATCTTCCAGCCAGTAAATAAACAGCATTGTGTCCCAATAGACTCGGCTCATGATTTGCGCGTCAAGGGATCTTGGCCAGATCCGTAGAAATTGGCGCGGTCCTGCTTGAGATAGGCCTCCCCGCCGCCAAACGATGCAAAAATGTCCTTCCCAATCCCGCGCAGCGACCGCCACGCTTCGTCTGCGGTCTGTTTTTGCGACTCAGACCTGACGATCTCGTAGGTGAATGTAACTGTGGTGCTTTGCCCGGATGGAGTCCCCGTCTTCGACACAATGCGCAGCCCGTGCTCGGTCAGGAATTTCTTAGAGCCGAGAGCAGCGCAGACCAAAGGCACTCGATTGTTGAGCGCTAAAGCCCGGTGTACTTCTCCAACGTTGATCGCAAGATTCTTCTGTTTTCGGCGGTGGGCAACGGAGACATATTTCTCATAGCCATGACGGCGAATTGCGTCGGAGTCCGAAGGCGCCAGAGGTGCCGAATTTTTTCGCATGCATGCTGAAAGACTTGACTCAGTAGTCGGATTCCGATATAACGGAATCCGACTATGAAGGAAGACTTTGATCAATTCCTGCCTCTTTCCGCTGCCGCGCTGCATATCTTGCTCGTGCTAGCGAGTGAAGATCGTCACGGCTACGGGATTATGCGGGAGGTGGCCCGTCAGTCGGACGGCCGCTACAAATTGGGCCCCGGCACGTTGTATGACAATCTGCAAAAACTGCTCGATCAAGGCATGGTGGAAGAGCGCTCCCCGCGCCCTCCCGGCGATGATCCAAGACGCCGCTACTATCACCTCTCACGCTTTGGCCGTGGACTCTTGGCTACGGAGATCGCAAGACTCGAAGGAGTGGTGCGCGAAGCGAGACTACATCTCAAAATCCGTCCCGAGAGGGCATGATGAACCGCGCCTTGTATCGTTGGCTCATTTGTTTGCATCCACCCGCCTTTCGCTTGCGGTTCGAGGAAGAACTTCTTTGGATATTCGATGAATCTGACGGATCAGGTGCGCCGCTTGTGCATGACGCCGTCATCTCTCTGCTGCGGCAGTGGTTCGTGCGATCGGGCATGTGGAAGTGGTTAGTAGGGGGTATCGCCGGAGCGGTGCCGCTCCTTATCGCATTCGGAAGCTTCTTATTTCCTTGGCCTATTCGCCAGTAACCCAGAGCCTTCCGTAATGAGGTGTGCGCCGAATTGTGCGGTCATTTCTTAGAAGGGGTCGGGCGCATGAGAAAGTCGGTTCGGAGAATCTCGTACCTATTTCTGACTCTGCTGGTGCTGGCCCTGCTAGCCGGCTTTACATATGAACAGGTCGGGCGAGCGAGGGATGCCAGTCAGCTGCCTCCACGAGTTGGACGGGCGGTTGACATTGGTGGACGTACTCTGAACCTCTACTGCTCTGGTCAGGGTGCTCCGACTGTGATTCTCGAAACCGGAGGCAACTCGCCCGGTTATGAGTGGCTGTTGCAACAATCGAAGATGGCGGCGTTCACTCGCACCTGCTGGTACGACCGCGCGGGCGTAGGGTGGAGCGATCCGCCATCATCTCCGCGAACGGGTGCCAGTGTTGCCGGCGATCTGCACGAGGCGCTACAGCGCACCGGGGTTCTGCCTCCGTATGTGATGGTTGGCGGTTCCGTAGGAGGAGAATATGTCCGCATTTATACGGCGCGCTACCCCACCGACGTTGCAGGTTTGGTGTTAGTTGATCCTGCGACTCCGGACATGCGTGAACCCGACTTCGCGCTAGCACCCGTAAATCGCATGTCGGGCCACAGGAGGCATCTGATTTGTATGGCTCTGCCCATAATGGAGCGGTTCGGTGTGCTACGTTTCGTGACGAGCCGGGAGCGGCACTTTCCACCGCCCGATTTCACCCCCGAGCAAGCCGGGATATTGGCGAAGCTCGAAGCGCAGCCGAAGGCGTATGAGACGGATATGCAGCAGGCCTGCGCTGCAACCGACGACGGCAGAATCGTACCGAGAACCGGGGGCGGAAATCCCGATATCGACAACGCCGTGCGTAATGCCGGCAGCTTGGGTAATCGCCCGCTCGTCGTGCTGACCGCTGGGAGGTATTGGGCTCCTCCCGGTTTCGAAAAGGAAGCTGCGGAATATCACGAGGTCAGGGTACATCAATTGCAAGCCCGCCTCGCACGCTTGTCAACGCATGGGCGCCAAGTCGTGGTAGATGCGGACCACGGCATGACGCAATCGCCGGAGTCCGTGGTCATAGCAGTCCGGCAAGTGGTCGACGAAGCGCGAGCAAGCAACAATGTGGCGGCAGCCACAGCAGCATCGAAGCGGGTAAAGTAGCTCTACGCTCTGACAACCAATCCCAGAGAAACGGCTTTTGTGACCACGAAACAGTCGTGAGTAGGCGGATGGTCGGCTGCCGGGAAACTACGAAGGAGTTGGTCAATTGACTTTACACACTGTCACTACACGCATTGCATTTCTAGTCCGAATCCGAGGCCAAATCTCCTTGACTTCGATCCCGTACGTAGCATCTAATATCCAGTGGCACGACTGTTCTTTGACATTCAAGTAAGAGAGCTAAGTCCAGCAAATACAATATTTTGCGAGACTAACGCTGATTCTAAAGCACTTAACCCGAGGGGACTCACCTAAGTCCTTTCCCTGAAATGTTTTACGAATAAGTGGTTCTGTTTCAATATTTTGGGAATGCTTAAGACTGTAAGGGCAATAATTAACTTGACTTACCCACGCCAATTTGATACATTCGTGGCATGGACACGCCACAGACCTTACAGCAAGCGATTCAATACTTTAGCGACGAACAGACCTGCATCGACGCGGTAGCCATGATGCGCTGGCCGGATGGCCCACGATGCCCCTACTGCATCGGCGATGACGCGAAAAATCCCTACTATCTCAAGACGGCTAAACGCTGGAAGTGCCGCGCTTGCCGCAATCAATTCTCCGTCAAAAAATTCACGATCCTTGAGGAATCACCGATCCCTCTGCAAAAATGGCTTCCCGCGATGTGGATGCTGGTCAACTGCAAAAACGGTATCTCCTCCTACGAGATTCACCGTGATTTGGGTATCTCCCAAAAGTCCGCGTGGTTCGTGTTGCAGCGGCTCAGACTTGCTCTGAGAACAAAAGACCTCGGCACCAAACTTGGCGGCAAGGAAAGTAGCGGAGTTGAAGTTGACGAAACTTTCGTCGGCGGCAAATTAAAAAACATGCACAAAGAGCGCCGTATCCGATTCGCCGCCGAGAGTGGGCATACTGGCGGAGCTACAGGCAAAGCAATTGTGGTGGGCATGTTAGATCGTGACGAACGCAAAGTGCGTGCTCAAGTTGTTCCGAACGTAAAGCGCGAAGTTCTCCAAACTGCTATTCTTAAGAACGTGAAATATGGAAGCAAGGTCTTTACGGATGATGCTGTGCCTTACGACAAGCTGCATTGGCGCTATGTGCATGAAGTTGTGAACCACGCGGAAGAGTACGTTCGCGGACAGGTGCACACGAATGGCCTTGAGAACTTCTGGTCATTGCTGAAAAGAAATTTGAAAGGGACTTACGTTGCCGTGGAGCCATTTCACCTTGAACGATACGTAGATGAGCAAGTGTTTCGCTATAACAATCGCGCTACGAAAGATAACCCTCTCACTGATGCGGACCGCTTTTTGCTAGCACTCTCGCAGGTTTCAGGCAAGCGGCTCACCTTCGCCGAACTCACGGGCAAGAACGGCGAAATACCGTTCTAGGATTCGCTATCGGAAGCGCGGCCCGAAACCGAAGAACCCGGCTTAGGGCCGGGTTTCTGTTTTACCTGGCGTCGCATTTTGTTGTCATCGGCGACACGCTGGTCTAGTTCATCCTTCGACACCGTAAGCGCACGGCGTAACGCGCCCCGGAATATTTCCATCTTTTGCTCTGGCGTAGTGGTGGGGTCAAGTTTCGACTTCATGCGCTCATCATACCGCTGCCGTTGCCGAACTGCTAGTAACCGCCTAAAATCTCAACCATAACCTTAAGGAGCATCTATGGCGCTTTATCTCGTGAGTTACGATCTGGACAAGCCGGGTCAAGACTATGCTGATCTCATCAAACGCCTTGAGGAGTTCAAGGCAGTGCGAATCTTATATTCGGAGTGGTTTCTTTCCCACACTGCGACCGCAACGCAACTGCGCGACGATCTCTTGAGGTTTATGGACAATAACGACAGAATCCTTGTGTGCGAACTCAAAAACAGCGCAGCATGGAGAAATCTAATGATCGGGAACGATTCTGTCTTGGCTTGGTTCAAGACCGCTACTTAGCGGTGGAGTTGCGCCCATGCCCGATCTGAAAAATTCCATCTTGCGCTCCTCAAAGTGCGCCTCTGCCCCATACAGTAAGAGTTCGGGCTTCCGGTAATTCAAGAAACCTACCCATACAAGGAGGGCCACCAACAACACAATCCCAATTATCGGGAAGGCTGCTTGGTACGGCTCCCCCACATGCGAGTAGAGCGGTGCAACGATCAGGGCTAATAGCACCCAAACTATGCGGCTATAGAACGCCATCGGAGTTTTGACCTCTTTTCTGGTTAGAACCCCGGACGCTGTTTCCAGTATCTTTAAGTCCATAGCGCCCGCGATTATACCCCCTAACAACACAATCCTCATGCGTTAGAATTGCTTTCCGATTCATATGTCAGACTCTTTCGATAGTTCCTACCGCAAACTAAAAAGGAGTGAAGAACACTTTGCCGATCTTGGGCAGAAGATCGAAGCATTCACTTACAGCAGCCCATACCACGAAGTTGTCGAACCGCACCCTAATAAGCCCGGCCATGAAATTCATAAAGTCAAACCAGCACGGGAACTTCGTGCCGAACTTGACGATATGGGCGATGTGTTCGGTGAATTCGTGCAGAACCTTCGGGCTGCTCTCGACAATGCTGGATACGCCATTGCCACAAGCATCGGGAAACCCGACGCGAAAAACTGCGCGTTCCCCTTCGCTCGTTCGCTCGATCACATGATTAACGCTGTAGGCCGATGCGCTGATCTTCCGCGCGAAATCCAATCGCTCTTTTGCGGGTTCCAGCCTTACCTCGGAGGGGATGACCTGCTCTTCGCAGTAAACGAGGCTTGCAACACGGACAAGCATAAGATCGTCGTGCCCCTGTTCAATGTATTTGTGCCATCCGGCATCGCCGTAGGTGGCACACGATTCTTTGAGATGCCGCTGCATCACAAGTGGGACAGCACGAAAAATGAGATGGAACTGTTCACTCTCGGCCCCAACACTCCCCCCAACGAACGCTTCGACTACAATCTCCAATTCACCGTTTTTATAGCCACGAACGAAGTTGAGGGGATCAAAGGCAAGCCAATCCTTGGAAGTGCTTACGCTATGGGCTGCAAAGTTCACGGCATCGTCAGGGCTATCGAAGCGGAGTCCAAGCGTCTTGGGATTGTCAAACCGTGACGCCTGTGATTCAATAGCAGAAGGTAAGAGAGCTAAATTCGGGATGACGCGCTCCATGGTAGTTCATGGGTAGCATCTGAGCACTACGGATTTGGGTAATTCAAGTCTATTAGTGCCACTGTAAGTGATTGATTCTATTGATTTTGTGAATTGTTTTTTTCTCACTAAATCCGGATCAAATCCAGCGTTCGACCACCTAGACTCAGCTCTCGAACTAATGGCCAATCCCACCAGTGGGGGCGTCACGGCTTCGACGGAGATGCTTGCGGCCAAGAGGCATGCCGGGGTGCACACACCCGTAATCGCGTGCAAAATGATAATTGCCAATCAACCAATGGCATACGCAGCCTAA